>Ga0074195_1000002_pt2 | contig 901297 bp, 731 predicted proteins | sample EPASupsiteHSE623_FD_64525 | JGI IMG/M metagenome (GOLD analysis project Ga0074195, IMG submission 64525) | Bioremediated contaminated groundwater from EPA Superfund site, New Mexico - Sample HSE6-23 | ecosystem: Environmental > Aquatic > Deep subsurface > Groundwater > Contaminated ...
TATTCCAGTTTATTCAAACATAGATTCATATTTAGGTTATCCTCAAGATAATGCTCTTCATCCAAATGATTTTGGATATCAACAAATCGCGAATTCAATATACGGATGGATAAAATATCAGATAAGCAGTATCACTAATATTGAGGATGCACAAATAATTAACCGGTTTATTCTTCAACAAAATTACCCCAATCCGTTTAATCCCACTACAAAAATAAAGTATTCTATTCCAATTGATTCTGAAGTTAAATTACAAGTTTTCGACTTGAAAGGTAGCTTAGTAAGTACTCTTGTAAATGAAAAACAGATATATGGAAATTATGAAATTAATTTTGACGGAAAAGATTTGACATCAGGAATTTATTTTTATGTTCTCAGAGTTGATGGAAAGTTAGTAGGTAGTATGAAGATGATAATGTTAAAATAATATTAATTTTTTATAGAGAGGCGTATGCGGAGGTTCGTTTTAATTTTGTTTTTTTGGGAAGTAGTATTCTCTCAGACAGATTCTCTTTTTCTCCGTTTACCAGATAGTATTTATACTACTACTGTCAGTAAATATTCAGTTTACTACAAGAATGTCATATTATCACAAACCCCTGATAAGTATTCTTTCGATGTAAATTGCCCGGTAGGTTATGATGAAGGGAATAAATATAATTTAGATTCTCTAGAATCCGGAATCTACAATTTCAGTCTTGAAGTAAGAGATTCAACAGGCATATTATTAGAAGCGGATGAAAGTCAGATAATAGTAACAGAAAATAGTATTAGCCATAACGATACATTAAAGATACTATTTATTGGAAATAGTTTGACATACGCCGGAAAGTATGAAAGATTTGTTAAGGAAATGATCGAGGAAGAAAGTAATTGCCATGTTAAATTGCTTGGAACAAGATTTTATTCAAGCCAAGATAGTATTGATGGGATTTTTCATGAAGGCAGAGCCGGTTGGACGTGGGCAAATTATTGTAGAAATCTAGACAGTCCTTTTGTGTATGGTTCATATCCGGGTGTCGATGTAAAAAGATATATAACTGAAGAATTGAATAATGAAGAACCGGATATAGTGACATTCGGTCTTGGAATTAATGATATTTTCAATATAAATAGTTCCTCGATAGAGTCTATTGATTTAGCAATAAATAATATTTTTGCTAATTGGAATATGGGTTTGGTGATTGATCAATTTGAAGATGCACTTCCAAATGCAAAAATTGGAATAACACTTATCCCTGTTGCTAATGAGAGATTGGAACCTTGGTATATCCTTTATGGGGATAGCGCAAAGGCGTGGGAATATAGAAAATGTCAGCATAGGCTCGTACAGAGATATATTGATCAGTTTGAACTCTTGAATAAACCAAATTTCTCAGTTATTCCAGTTTATTCAAACATAGATTCATATTTAGGTTATCCTCAAGATAATGCTCTTCATCCAAATGATTTTGGATATCAACAAATCGCGAATTCAATATACGGATGGATAAAATATCAGATCTCTCAATGGATGACTGAACCAAAAAATATTACTATATCTTATAATGAATTTTCAGTTAATCTTTCTTGGGAACCATCCAGTGGTGTTTATTCGTATAATATATACAGATCAATAGATCCCTACACCAAATTCGATAAAGTAGGTAGCACATTCGAGACTAGTTTTTCAGATAATAATATTTTTGATTCTGATAAATATTTTTACAAAGTTACTTCTGATAATAATCTTAAGAAATGAGAGAAATTGAATTGTTTTTCAAGTTTAAGGGAGTTATATTCTTACCAACTCAAAGAAAAGGGGTATAAAAATGAAAAAGAGGATTGTAATATTTTTAGGTGTGGTTATAATCTTTATGGTATCTTTCTCAAAAAACAAGACAGACGCAAAAATGTTACCTCCTGTTGATTTACGAATTAATTATCAAGGAAGTACTGTTACATTAGAGTGGGATGCAGTTATTGGGTCAGAGCAATACTATATTTATATCAAAGAGAATCCATACGACACGGCTTTGTTGCTTGACAGCACAACCTCAACAGTATGGAACTATGATTTTACCGGAAATAAAGGTTTCTTTGAAGTAACATCTGCTGATGATTTTATTTTTGTAAAAGGTGGCACATTCGAAATGGGCGATCGTTTTAATGAAGGTAATTCTGATGAGTATCCTATACATAGCGTTTCCGTTAGGGATTTTTATATGGATAAATTTGAAGTGACAGCTCAGGAATTCTGCGATATGCTTAATTACGCAAAAGCTGAAAGTTTGATAACTTATTCTACTACAATAGTAGACAATAAATTCGGCGATCCCAAGTTACTGATCGAATTGTGGGATTCTAATTGTCCGATAAGGATTATTTCCGCAGACTTTTTTATATTTAGGGGAGAACCAGAATATCCTGTTGTTGAGATTACCTGGTATGGAGCAGCATTCTACTGTAATATGAAATCAAGACAAGAGGGTTTAACGGAACTTTATGATTTGAGCGATTGGAGTTGTAATTTTACAGGAAATGGTTATAGATTGCCTACTGAAGCTGAGTGGGAATACGCAGCAAGAGGCGGGATAAACTGGATGGATAACTATCGTTATAGCGGAAGTGATGATATAGATCTAGTTGCATGGTATCATGATAATTCTGATTCCACTTTGCATTACGGCGGACTTAAAATGCCCAATCAGTTAGGTATTTATGATATGTCGGGGAATGCATTTGAGTGGTGCAATGACTGGTATGGTAATACTTATTATTACGAATGCAATCTTTCAGGTATAGCAGATAATCCTGAAGGTCCGTTGAGTGGAACTCAGAAAGTGATGAGATGTGGGGGATGGGACTGGTATCCGATCAACAGTCGTGTAGCTAACAGATTTCAGTTGGATCCGCTGTTAAGCCACAAAAGCTATGGGTTCCGAATTGTGAGGACTTATTGATTGTATTTCTGTGAATAATAAATCAGTGAGTTTTATATGAGAATAATTTTTTATTTAAATTTTTTACATTTTTGTTTAATTTTTTCTCAAACAGATTCATTGTATCTCAGGCTTCCTGATGAAATATATCTTTCAGATGATAGTGTATTCTCGGTTTATTACAATAATCTTATAGCTGAACCTTTGCCTGACAGTTTAAACTTTATTGCAGAATGCGGTACAGGTTATCCGGATTCGATGAAATTTAATCTTGATTCTTTAGTATCCGGTGTTTACAAATTAAAGCTGTCAATAACTGATTCAGTATCGGTTTTAGAGAGCGACAGTAGTACGATCATCGTAGTTAAAAAAACTGAATTCTTTAATGACACTTTAAATTTTCTGGTAATAGGAGATAGCTATACATATTCGGGTGTTTATCTTAAATATATCCAAGATTACTATAACAATTCGTCTTATTATCCGATGAAATATCTCGGCACAAATTCTTATAATGGTATGTACAGTAACATTTTCCATGAAGGTTATCTTGGTAAATACTGGTACTGGTTCGCAAACTATCTTGAAAGTCCGTTTGTGTTCGATTATTTTGGTAATGTTGATTTTGCCAGATATATTTCGGATTCAATTAATAACGAAATACCAGATTTTATAATTATATTCCTGGGTCTTGTTGATATTGGAAGTGCTAATCCAGAATCAATTGAAACGATAGATGAAAAAATCGACTCCATATTTGATGCTACTAAGATGCAGAAATTAATCGGAGCGATTGAGTCCGCTCTGCCTGAAACCCGTATTGGAATCGTACTTACTCCACCCCTAAATGAAAGAGAATATACCTATACTAATCCTGATCTGCCTAATTTTTTAGATAGAAAAAAAATCCATCACAGGCTTGTTCAAAGGTACATCGATTTTTTTAAAGAGTACAACAATGCTAATATTTCGGTCATTCCGGCTTATTTGAATTTAGATACTTATCTAGGATTCGACGAATTCGAATCAATTCATCCAAATAATCACGGCTACAGTCAAATTGCACAATCGATATACGGATGGATAAAATATCAACTTTATGATATCGGGTCTGAAGCTGAAATCAAAAATCTGATCATTACAGTGAACAGATTTTCAGTAGATATATCCTGGGAATATCCGGTTCGAGAATCTATTTACAATATTTACAGATCAGCAGATCCATACAGCCAGTTTGAACTTATAGCAACTACTTCTAATTTATACTACACAGATACAAATATTTCCGGCTCGAAGAAATATTTTTATAAAATAACAGCCGAAAATTGATTTAAATAACGGAACTTTTCCTTTCTTGATAATTATAATAATATAGTTTATCTTTTGGGCGAATTTGAGAACAGGACGATATGCTTTTTCAATCACTCGGTTTTTTAATATTTTTTACTTTTTTCTTTTTTCTATATTGGGCGTTTTCATCAAAAACAAATATCAGAAACGGATTATTGCTTTTGGCTAGTATGTACTTATACTATTTGTGGGATGTCAGATTCTTGCTGATTTTATTGACATTGATAATCATAAATTTTTTGTTAGCTAAATTTATTTCAAAAGACTCAAGAAAAGGTAAATTTATTTTCTATTTTGCCGTTCTGCTTAATATAATACCATTATTGTTTTTTAAGTACTATAATTTTTTCTTAGAGAACATCAACGAATTCAGTACCATACTTGGATTGAGTATTAATCTACAGACGATTAAATTATTGCTGCCTGTAGGTATCAGCTTTTATACTTTCTTATCCTTAAGCTATCTGATAGATGTCAATAAAAAGTATATTCAAACTGAAAACAATATAGTCAATTATGCGTTAAGCATAAGCTATTTTCCGATCATTATGTCCGGACCGATTCATAGACCCAGAGTATTTTTAAAACAGCTTAGAGAAAAACGGAAATTCGATTATAACTTAGCTGTTGAAGGACTTAGGCAGGTAATGACAGGATTGTTTTTAAAGATAGTGGTTGCCGACAGCATCGCAGAACATGCCGACAAAGTTTTTAATGAATACTACACGATAGATGGATTTTCTCTTCTTATTGGATCAATCTATTTTTCTTTTCAATTATATTTCGATTTTAACGGTTATTCAGAAATGGCTATCGGCATATCAAAACTGCTTGGTTTTAGAATAGATCGAAATTTCAGGTATCCGTATTTATCAAGGACAATTGCAGACTTCTGGAAAAGATGGCATATTTCCCTGACTGAATGGTTTAGGGATTATATATTCCTTCCTCTCAGTTACATTGTGTCAAGGAATATAAAGCAAAATTCTGTTTTTAATAAAGACCTTTTTATTTACTCTGTCGGAATATTTATAACGTGGTCATTAACAGGATTCTGGCACGGAGCAGGTTGGACATTTATCATATGGGGAATGATTCACGCAATTCTTTTGATTATCAATAAATGGTTTTTTAAGAAGAAGAAAAAACTTCTTAAAATATTGGGATTAAAGAAGGATAATTTAATCGTAATAGTTTATGAAACTGTTTTAACTTTTATACTCGTAAATTTAGCATGGATATTTTTCCGGAGCGAGACAGCAGTTAAAGGATTTTACATAGCGGGCAAGATATTTTCTGTTTCAGACTGGTGTAAGCCGGTTGTCACTATGACTCCCCTTATTTTGATCTTATTTGTTTTGATTTTAGAGTTTTTTCAAAGAGATAAAGAGTTTTTGTTTGAAATATCAAACTTAAAAAGTGTTTATAGATGGGGAATATATATAACGGCAACTTTCCTGATCCTGTACTATTCAGGAAAAGATTCAACATTTATTTATTTTGGGTTTTAATATGATAAAATTTATTAAGAAACTTTTTTTATTTATTATTCTGATAACGATCATGCTATGCGGGGCATTTTATTATTTCTATAAGATAGGAGGCGATGACCTACCGGCACCCAATCTTTCAAATAGTATATCATTTAATGAAAAAATTGATTTTATAAAGGATAAAGACCTGTCAAAGATCGAGTACATAGTTCTGGGTTCTTCAATGGCTTTAAATAATATTGATTCAGAGACGATGGTCAAATATTGTGGGGAGAACTTTCTTAATCTGGCATCCTGGGGGTTTAAGATAAGCGACTCTAAACAGTTTGTGGGAAATCTAATAAATTATTTCCCTAATTTAAAAACAGTTATCTTATCAACAAATTTAATGGACTACTCAGATAAAAGGCTGTTAGAAATAAATATTGAATATTCAAAAGTAAAAAGGGTTCTTAATAATTACTTAGGCATTTTTACATACCTGACTAATTTTAATCTAAAATACTTTTATAATAATTCAAAAGTAAATAAACAAAGGACAGCTGATAATAACTCATATCAATCACTAAATTTTGATAGGAAAGGAGGCGTAGTAATTAGTATTAAGCCTGATAAAATAGATCCTGAGAGATGGTCGAAAAATTTAAACGACTATAAAATATCGGATTATGAGGTGAGTAACTTGATTGAACTTATAAAAATTCTTAGAGAAAAGAAAATTGAACTAATTATTGCTATCTCACCACTGAGGCCAGGTTCACAAAATAAAGAGGATTATGAGGCATATACGAACGAGATAAGTAAAATACAAGACATAACTGTAAAGGAAAATGTTAAATATATCAATACTAATGATTTTAAAGTTTGGAGTGATTCTTTGTTTGTAGATTATGCACATCTCAATAATAAAGGATGTGAAAAGTTCACGGAACTCGTAATATCTAGTTTCAAGCGGTAAAATAATGGCAGTATATTGAATAAAACCTTGTCTTGACTTTAGCGTATGTAAGAATTATATTTTAAAAACTTAAATAAATCATTAATGGGGAGTATTTAATGAAAACGGCATTGGTATTGGGAGCAGGCGGATTTATAGGAAGCCACCTTGTAAAAAGACTAAAAAAAGAGGGATATTGGGTAAGAGGAGTTGACCTTAAGCATACTGAATTCGGCGAAACGGATGCCGATGAATTTATTATTGGAGATCTGAGAAATCACGATCTAGTTGAAGATGTTTTCTTTTCACCTAATCAAAGCATCACATTTGCCGACAGATTCGGAATAAAGCCTGACGGTGAAGGATTTGATGAAGTTTATCAGCTGGCGGCGGATATGGGCGGAGCGGGTTTTGTATTCTCGGGAGCAAATGATGCCGAGATCATGCATAATTCAGGGATAATCAACTTAAATGTTGCGGAATGTGCGGTAAAATATCATGTTCAAAAATTATTTTATTCATCTTCTGCATGTATGTATCCTGAATACAATCAGATGGATCCCGACAATCCCAAGTGTTCAGAAGATTCTGCTTATCCTGCGGCTCCGGACAGCGAATACGGCTGGGAAAAACTTTTCAGCGAAAGACTTTTCATGGCTTTTTCAAGGAATCATAAGCTCAATGTAAAGATCGCAAGATTTCACAACATTTTCGGTATAGAAGGCACATGGAGAGGCGGAAGAGAGAAAGCACCTGCGGCTATGTGCAGAAAAGTCCTTGAAACACCTAAAGGCGGCACGATGGAAATGTGGGGAGACGGAAAACAGACCCGTTCATTTTTATACATTGACGAATGCATCGAGGGAATCAGAAGACTGATGGCGTCAAAAGATTTTTCAGGCCCGGTCAATATCGGTTCTGACGAGATGGTAACAATAAACGAGCTTGTTGAAATGGTAATGGATATCGCCAAGAAAAAGATAAAAGTAAAACACATCCCAGGTCCGCTTGGAGTGAGAGGAAGAAATTCCGACAACACTCTTATCAAAAAGAAACTAAAATGGGCACCATCACAGCCGTTAAGAAAAGGTATGGAGAAGACTTATAATTGGATAAAAGTTCAGTACGAACAAAGTAAATAAATTCAAAGTAGAATTTGTTAAAGAGCTTTAGTTTTCTAAAGCTCTTTTTTTTAAAAAAGGATGATTATGAAAGTGGCTATTTTGACACTGGCAAGTTTTCCGGAAGGACTTGCGATAACTAACAGAGTATTTTATTACGCCAAAGGTCTAAAAGAAAATGGAATAAATGTAAAAGTGTTCGTTGTAAAACCGACGGAAATTATCGGCAAGGTCGCGAATGCCGATGTTTCAGGATCAAGAGACGGAGTTGATTATATTTATACAGTGAAAAGTCCTGTAAGAAGTTCAAGCTTTTTTGCTAGAAGATATTATGATATAATGGGACCTGTTTTTGCGGCGTTTAAAGTGATAACGGGGAGATATGATTCAGCGATTCTTGTAAGCAGTGACTCGTTCTATCATGCGTTTCTTTTCAAATTCATCTTCGCTTTATCAGGAATTAAATTTGGGGTTGAAAGAACAGAACTCATGTTCCATGCGAAAAAAACATCGGGAATATTTAAACTGATCAACAAATTTTTTGAAAAAACGGTGTATAGAGGGCTCGATGTATTTTATACAATTTCTTATGTGCTTCAGGAAGATTATAAAAGTTATGTATCGAAAAAAACTCCTGTCGTGCTGATCCCAGTTATAGTAGATGAAAAAGACATTTACAGACCGGAGATCGAACGGACTGAAAACATTGTTTACACGGGTCCGCTTGTGCAGAGAAAAGACGGAATTCTTTTTATAATTGAATCTTTTAACGCTATAGCAGCAGATTTTCCTAATGTAAATCTTATTATGACAGGGGACATTAATATGACATGGGATAAAGAAAAGATACAAAAGCTGGTGGATGCAAGTCCGTATAAACACAGAATGGTATTCAAAGGCTTTGTTACAAGAAAAGAAATGGTCGAACTCTTAAATTCTGCAGCTGCTCTTGTTCTTGCAAAACCAACAGGCGATCAGTCAGACACATGCTTTCCAACAAAGCTCGGAGAATATTTATCAAGCGCAAATCCAATTGTTGTAACAAGAACAGGCGAGATACCGCTTTACCTCGAAGACGGCAAAAATGCGTACATTGCCGAACCTGACAGCGTTGAATCATTTACCCAGAAACTCAGAGAACTTTTTTCTGACAAGAAAAAAGCGAGGGAGATCGGTGAGGAAGGCAGGAGACTTGCTATTTCTAAGTTCAATTATGTAGAAATTTCCAAAACGGTAATTAAATCACTTGAATCTGTTAAATAATGGGATTTCACAAATGAATTTTTTTTTCAGAAAAATAAACACAATAATTAAAAAGGTAATGTTCAGTCTTGAGCTAAGCTTTACAAGCGATTATAAGAAAATTGAAGTTTACAGCAGATATCTTGGTTTCAAGGCCGGTAAAAACTGCGTAGTAACAGGAAAAATCAATTTCGGTTCTGAGCCTTATTTGATCGAGATTGGGAACAGAGTAAGAATAACGAACAATGTAACATTTCATACTCATGACGGCGGGACTGGCGTGCTCAGAGACAAATTTCCGGATATAAATGTTTTCGGAAGAATTAAAGTTAAAGATAATGTGTTTTTAGGATCAAATTCAACAATATTACCGGGAGTTACAATTAATGAAAATGTGATCGTAGCCGCAGGAAGCGTTGTAACCAAAGACCTGGAAGCTGATTCTGTTTACGGAGGTGTACCTGCAAAGAAAATAAAATCACTAAAGGACTACGAATTGAAAGTTCTGGAAAATGCTGTTTATATTCATTCTCATGAACCGTTAAAAAGAAAGAATGAGATAATGGAAAAAATTTCACAGAAAGAAAAAAAATGAAATTCAGAGAGCTGAAAGAAATTGTCAAATGCGACCTTTACAGGGCGATCGGAGATTCATCATGTTTATCATTTTGTAAACAGCTTATTTTAGGAGAATCTTTCAAATATATTTTCTGGATGAGGCTGACTTATTTCCTTCACAAAAACGGTGCATTATTCAAACCATTATTTATTTTATCCTATTTTATACTCAAGCATTACAGATACAAATTCGGGATATATCTTCCTTATAAAACAACTGTCGGAAAGGGTTTTTATATAGGTCATTTCGGCGGGATAGTTATTAATGAGCAATGTGTCATCGGTGAAAACTGCAATATTTCGCACTGCGTGACTCTGGGAGTATCGAACAGAGGAAGCAGAAAAGGCTGCCCTGAAGTTGGCAACAATGTTTACATCGCTCCAGGTGTTAAAATAATAGGAGCTGTAAAGATCGGCAATAATGCTGCGATCGGCGCAAATGCAGTCGTAACTAAGGATCTGCCGGACAATTCGGTAGCAGTAGGCATTCCTGCTAAAATTATTTCATTCGAAGGATCTGCCGGCTATATTAACAAAATAAAGCCGGAATAATGAAAGTATTATTCGTTATTGACTCTCTAATTAAAGGGGGCAAGGAAAGAAGACTCGTAGAGCTGGTAAAAGGGTTTTACAAAAAGAAAATCGAATTTAAAATAGTCCTTCTAACCCCAATAATTGAGTTCGATGAGCTTAAAGAACTCGGGATCGAACCTTTAGTAATAAAAAGACTGATAAAAAAAGATCCTTTAGTCTTTTTCAAACTGTTAAATATATTAAGAGACTTTAAGCCGGACATAGTAAATACATGGGGGCTAATGCCGAGTTTTTATGTTTTTCCACTTAAATTCTTCTTGAAATTCAAGTTCGTTAATTCAATGATAATTGACTCTCCAAGAAAACTTGATATCAGAACAAAGATACTTTCAAAACCGATATTTTATTTTTCCGACATAATAGCTTCAAATTCTTATTCAGGACTTGAGTCTTATAGTGTAAGATCAAAAAATACAGCTGTGATCAGGAACGGATTTGATTTTTCCAGAGTAAGTTATGTAAAAAATTCTGAAGAAGTTAAAAACGAGCTTGGAATTGCCATCCGTTTCATAGTAGGAATGGTTGCTGCATTCAGGTACCATAAAGATTATGAAACGCTGATCAAAGCGGCAAAAAAAATCACAGCTAAACGAAAAGACATAGCATTTGTACTTGTAGGTGACGGACCGACTCTTGAAGCATCAAAGAAGCTCGCCGCCTCTGATCCGGCAATAATCTTTACAGGGAAAAGATCTGATGTAGAAGCAATTATAAGCGCGTGTGATATTTGCGTACTTTCCACTTATACCGAAGGAATATCAAATTCCATTATGGAATATATGGCACTGGGTAAGCCTGTGGTCGCTACTGCGGGAGGAGGCACAAAAGAACTTGTGGATGATGGAGTTACAGGCATATTAATTCCTGCAAGATCACCTGATATCTTTGCTCAAAAGATCGAATTTTTGATCGGGAACAAAGAATTAAGAGATAAAATGGGTGCTTCAGGCAAAGAAAAAGTAATCAAAGATTTCAGCATTGAAAAAATGGTGACGGATTATATCAGTCTTTTTAAGAAAGTTTCAGGAACGATTTAACGGAGGAAAAGATGAAAAAGTTAAAAGTTTTAATAAATACTCCGGATATAAGTAAGATCGGTGGAGTTGCAAATTTTTATCTTTCACTGAACGGGAAATTCGAGAATGAAGTTAAATATAACTATATAGGCGGATCATCAAAAAAATCAAATTTCATTTTGAGCCTGATAAGCGATTATATAAGATATATTGTTGTTTTAATAAAATTCAGACCGGACATAGTTCATCTTAACCCTTCGCTCGATAAAAAATCTGTGCTCAGAGACGCTGTTTATGTGATAATAACAAAGTTATTTTTCAGAAAACTGCTGGTATTCTGGCACGGTTGGCAGGATAGAACAGAGTCAGTGATCACGAAGAAATACTCTTTTATTTTTAGAATAATATACAACCGTGCTGACGCCCATTGCGTACTGGCATCGGATTTTAAGAATGCTCTTTTAAATTGGGGTATAACTAAACCGGTCTATCTTGAAACAACTATTTTTAATGAAGACATACTTAAAGGATTTAAAATTGAAAATAAAAAGATCTCTGATCCAACAGTATTATTTTTGTCAAGAATAGAGGAGCAGAAAGGGATTTTTATCGCTTTAGAAACTTTTGAAACTGTCGTTAAAGAATTCCCTGAGTGCAAAATGCTTGTAGCCGGTACCGGAGAAGACTTGGATAGAGCTAAAAAATATGTTGAGGTGAACAAGGTCAGAAATGTAGAATTCTTAGGTTTTGTCACAGGAGAAAAAAAGCACGAAATAATACAAAGCAGTTTGATAAACTTCTTTCCGACTTTTTATGGCGAAGGAATGCCGATATCAATTCTGGAATCAATGGCTTGCGGTTCGATTATTATTACCAGGCCTGTAGGCGGTATAAAGGATTTTTTTGAAAATGACAAAATGGGTTATATAACAGAGAGTAAAGACCCTAATGATTTTGCGATATTACTAAAGAAGCTTCTTAAAGACATGAATAAGCTTAAGGAAATTTCGGGATACAACTATCGCTATGCAAACGAAAGATTCAAAGCTTCAGCCGTAGCTAAAAGGATAGAAAATATTTATTCTGAAATAGTCAATAAGAAGAAATGAGACCAGTAAATGTAATATTATTGCTTTTTTATTCACTTGCAGCAACTGCAGGGACATTTTATGTTTCAGTTTCCGATACATCACATAAAGGATCTGATATAAGAGCCGCTGATATTCAGAGGATCGTCATGAGTACAAAGATCAAAGCTGATTCGATACTCTTTAAACGGTCGGAAAAATTTTTTATAAGTACAGAACTTCCTAAAGAAGCTCAGAACAGGATATATTTCGGTGCTTACGGCGATCCTAATTTGCCTAAACCTGTTCTTGACGGAAGTATTTATCATTTTGACTTCGATGCAGAAAAATGGAAAGATTTCGAAGTTATAAAAGGCGTGAAATTTTATAAAAAGACCATAGCAAGGCTTGAAAATGTAGAAAATGTTTACGCTGATAAAAATGTTCTGACAATGTCTAGAGAGCCAGATGCGGATGAGACAGTGGTTACAGGCATGAAAAATGACTTTACCGGATTTTTCCTGATAGACAGCGTAGATGTTTCTCAGCCGAATAAAAAATTCTTTGACCTTAAAAATAAAACCGACTGGAAGGGTGCTGAAGTAGTCACAAAAACCCAGCAATGGTCTTATGAGATCAGAAAGATCATAAACGATGGACAATTATTCGAGGCGGAAGAAAAAACTTCAGACAGTTTTAAAAAAGGCTGGGGTTATTTCATACAGAGGCACTACTCAGCCCTGGACAGAGAAGGAGAATGGTTTTACGATGAAGCAAGAGGAATATTATATTTCTCGCCGCTTAAAGAAAAGTGTACAATTTACATTTCAAGCAATAGAGAGGACAATAACAGCGGATTCGATATAAAATTCAAGAAAAAAATAAGTATAGAAAACTTATCATTTTTGAATTATAAACACGGAATTAAATTAGAAGGCAACCAGGATATTTCGGTAAAGAGCTGCGATTTCCGAAACTGTACCTATGGTCTTATCAATAAAACTACTTATCTTGAAAGAATCATAGTAGAAGATAATACTTTTAGAAATATGCACAGCTACGGAATAAGGCTGATAGCCAACAATTCCGTTATCAACAGAAATCTGATCGACAGCATAGGTTTGTCAATGAGTTCCGAGAGTAAAGGATATGATAATCTTAACGGGATCGAATCTTACGGCAAAAATAATATAATATCTAATAATATCATAAAAAATGTGGGTTACTGCGCTATCAGGATATATAACTGTGCCGGTACTAAAGTCCTGAAAAACAAAATAGAAAACACAAACCTGATGGTTGCGGACGGCGGTGCTATCTATTCCTTTCATTCAATGGACGGAAATAAACTTATCAGAGGCAACACTGTTAAAAACGCCGTCGGAAACGTCAACGGAACAAACGGAGATAAAAACCATGCCTGCGGTATCTACCTTGACGAATTGTCTCTTCACTTCCGGATAGACAGTAACTATGTGGCAAATTGCGGAGACGGCATATATATTCAGAACTCAAGGTCAGATACAGTCATGTTCAATCATACTGAGAAGAACAGAAAGGCGGAGCTTCATATAAATCATGCGGGTTCCATCCTGAACGGGGGGAGGCTGAATATGAGTAACGATCCGGGATTTGATCCTGATACTCTTTCTTTTTGGCCTGAGGACTATGTCTGGGATAAAGAAGAAAGACTTTTATATTACAAAAATAAAAATAACGGTACCGTATATGTTGAACCCGGCAACAACCTGATCAAGGATAATGAATTCATACCTGATCCGAAACTATTTACTTTTCATTTCAGAACTTGGCGCAACATTACTGATGACACGGTTTTCGAGCTTACCGGAAATCGGGATTTTTTCAGAAACAATGTGCCTGGTAGTTTATTAAAGCAGTCAAGCTTTCAAATTATTGGTGGAAATGTCAAAGATCTAGCGCAGAATGGAAAAATATTTGAGGGATTGAAAAGTTCATTCGATAATACGAAGTATGATTATTTAAGAAAAGTCCATGTTTTCATTGGTAACGGAAGGAAGTACCCGGTAGATAAATAATGAATTTTATTTCATATTAAAAGGTTTTCAGATTTCTATTGTATATACTAGTTGAATTTTGTATCTTGCTTCTTGAGGGTATGAAATTGGGTAAATGACACAGCATTTAGAGCTGATGTTGTTTTGTTTTTTTTACATGGAGAATGTTATGAAAAAAAATTATGTTGTTTTAGTGTTAGTACTTTTTCAAATCGTTGTTTCCGGAATGCTATTATCTAATCCTGATACTGATTCAAGTATGATTCTTTCAAAGAATGGAAAATTCTCTAAATTAATTTTCGTGACGAAATACACGTGGGATATTGATACTTGGAATTATTCTACAAGAGATTGGTACGAGAGAGATGTCAGTTCTAAAATTATTACTTGGCAATTGCAAGATTTTAAAAGCTCATATTTCAGTACAACTAAAACATATGTCGGAACATATTATACTGAAAGGTATGAGTTAATAAATGCTGACTATTGGTTTATTAAACCCAGCAAACCAGATCACTCATGGGGTGGTGAAGTTGATACATGGAAATATGATTTAAGTGAGAGGTTGCTCGAGAATAACTATCATGAATTTGTAATGGGTGATGTCATGCCCAATTATGATGAAGTAAGCACAACTACATATACTTATAATGGGGATTTATTGGACAATGTGTTAAAAACATATTTATATGACTCTCCAAGCAGTTACATTGATAATGCTTTTAAAACATACTATTATTACGACACACAAGACAGAATAAGTTCAAAAAATTATTATGATTTTGAAACGAATGAAATGCTAGAACGGACTAACTGGACATATGCCGATAGTTCATCTACAGCAATTAAAGAAGTGAAAGATCAGTATGATGTATGGAATCCAGTTCGACAATATATATATTATTATAATGCATTTGACGAAATTGTAAAGGAAGAGAGATATAATTGGTCAGGTAGCGATTGGTTGCTTTACCAGGTAGATCTGTTGCGATATTTTGAAGGTGGTCTGCTAAAAGAAATAATTACGCAAAATTATAACGCATCAACTGCTCAATTCACTAACAGTATTAAAATAGAGTACGATTACGTAACTACATTAACTACACCGTCCGCACCAGATGCTTTGGAAGCTACAAATATTACTTACGATAGTTTTACAGCAAATTGGACTTCCTCACCGGTAGCAACTTGGTATTATCTGGATGTCGCAACAGACAGTTTATTTGTAAATTTTTTAGATGGATTCAATAATAAAAATGTTTCTAATGTTACATCGATTACAGTTTCCGGATTAAATCCTTTAAGAAATTATTATTATAGAGTTCGAGCAGGTAATGGAAACTTAAGCAATAATTCTAATATTATTGAGGTTACGACACATAATAGTTTGTTTACGCTGATTAGCACTAATTTAAAAGACGTAGCATACAGTTCTATAGATTGGGGAGATTATGATAGCGATGGTGATCTTGATATCCTACTTACGGGTGCTGGTTATCCACCTGATCCAATTTCAAAGATTTATCAAAACAATTCTGGTATCTTTACTGATATCAATGCAGGACTAACTGGTGTAAAAAATGGATCCGTGGATTGGGGAGATTATGATAATGATGGGGATCTAGATATTTTATTAACGGGATTAACTTCTTACCCATATCCCCCAATAACAAAGATTTACCGGAATGACTCCGGTGTTTTTACAGATATTAATGCAGAGCTAATCGAAGTGAATAATGGAGATGTTGAATGGGGAGATTATGATAATGATGGAGATCTGGATGCTTTAATCTGTAATAATATTTATCGTAATAATAATGGTTCATTTACAAATATAAATGCAGGTATACCATCCTCCACAAGTTACTCTGTATCATGGGGTGATTTCGACAATGATAAAGATCTGGATATATTGCTAAATAATAATGTTTATCGTAATAATAATGGTTCATTTACAAATATTAACGCAGGATTACCAAATGTTGAAATTTCTCAATGGGGTGACTATGACAATGATGGAGATATAGATATTCTTTCAAGTTATGTTGACAAAATTATTATCTATACTAACGAATCAGGTGTCTTTAATAATTATTATGAAGCTATCCTTACATCTCAAATTGGAGCAATGTCATGGGCTGATTATGATAATGATGGAGATCTAGATGTCCTTGTAACAGGTGGTCATTTTGAATGGACAGGATCTACTTATTATTCAGATGTTTTATTAAATGAATCAGGGATATTATCAAAGATAGAGACTCCATTATATGGTTATGAGGAATCAGCCAATACATGGGCTGATTATGATAATGACGGAGATTTAGATATTCTGATTTCAGGAGGTGAAACCTGGGTTGATGACTGGGGCACAGTATTTAGTGGAGCTACTAGAATGTATCGTAGTAATATTTCAATAACTAATACAAAACCAAATTCGCCGACAAATTTGTCAACTGTATTAACTGACTCGACAATAACTTTTTTTTGGGATAAAGCGACTGATAAAGAAACACCACAGGATGGATTATCATACAATATATATATTGGCGGAAGCAGTTTGTCTGAAGAAATAAACCCTTCAATGAGCAATATAAATACAGGATATAGAAAAGTAGTGCAATTGGGTAATGTAAATCAGAACACATCCTGGACTATAAAAAATTTACCTACGGGAGTATATTATTGGAGTGTACAAGCTCTTGATAACGGTTATACGGGTTCTGAATTTTCTACCGAGCATACTTTTACGATTAACATTCAAACTGATTTTACCGAAACAAATCTTGTGTCGGACAGTCTATACTTTAGCTCAACAGCGTGGGGTGATTATGATAGCGATGGTGATATGGATTTGTTCTTTGGGGGAGAGTATAAATCGGGCAATAAAATTTCAAAAATTTATCGAAATGATTCAGGAGATTTTGCTGTTACGAATACAGGTATAATAGGTCTTAGTAAAGGAAGTGCTGATTGGGGCGATTTTGACAATGACGGCAATATAGACATTCTAACAACAGGTTCGGATCAGACTAATAATAGAGTATCAAAGATATATCAAAACAGCTTAGGAGTGTTTATCGATATTAATGCAGGATTGGAAGGAGTGTATCAAAGTTCTTGTTCTTGGGGTGATTATGATAACGATGGAGATCTGGACATTCTGTTAACCGGAAACACCGTTTCTGGTAATATTTCAAAGATATATAGAAATGATTCAGGAAATTTTACTGATATAAACGCAGGATTGGAAGGAGTGAATCGAAGTTCTTGTTCTTGGGGTGATTACGATAAAGACGGCGATCTGGACATTCTGTTAACCGGAGATACCGGTTCTAATAATATTTCAAGGATATACAGAAATGATTCAGGAATATTTGTAGATATCAATGCTGGATTGGAAGGAGTGAATCAAAGTTCTTGTTCTTGGGGAGATTTCGATAAAGACGGTGATCTGGACATTCTGTTAACCGGAGATACCGGTTCTAATAATATTTCAAGGATATACAGGAATGATTCAGGAATATTTGTAGATATCAATGCAGGATTGGAAGGAGTTAGTTTAGGTTCATCATCTTGTGGTGACTATGATAATGATGGTAATCTTGACATTCTGCTGACCGGCTGGGATGGAAGCGGTCGAATTTCAAGAATTTATAACAACAGTTATCCGGCATTTCTTGAGATAAGTTCAAATATACTCGGTATAGAATCCGGTTCATCATCTTTTGTTGATTACGATAACGACGGTGATCTTGACATTCTTTTGACCGGCGACACTGATTCTGGTTCTATTTCAAATATGTATATAAATGAATGTTCAAAATCAGGTATTTGTCCGATGCCTCCGATTAACTTAAGAGCACATGCAAACGGTAATGAGATTACTTTTGAATGGGATACATATTCAAAAAACTTATCATTTAACCTGTATATTAGCTCAACAAGTATGACTGAAAACATTAATCCTTCTATGAGTAATTTAAGTAATGGGTATCGTAAAGTAGTAAAACCAGGTAATGCCTGTCAGAATACTTCTTGGACTATAAAAGATTTTAAGTCCGGAGGATCAGTCTATTGGAGCGTACAGACTGTAGATAATTGTTTTAAAGGGTCGGAATTTGCTGATGAACAAACGACATCAGATGGATTTACTGATATAAATGCAGGATTAGCAGGAGTATATCGAAGCTCAGCGGTATGGGGAGACTACGACAATGACGGCGACCTTGATATTCTTATTACAGGATACACAGGATCAGCCCATTTATCAAATATCTATCGTAACGACAACGGATCATTTATAGACATAGATGCAGGTTTGACAGGAGTGTATTATTCTTCTACCGACTGGGGAGACTACGACAATGACGGTGATCTGGACATTCTTATTACAGGACATACAGGATCATCTGGTATATCTAAAATATACAGGAATGATTCCGGAGATTTTACTGATATAAATGCAGGATTACCAGGAGTATATCGAAGCTCAGTGACTTGGGGAGACTACGACAATGACGGTGACCTTGATATTCTTATTACAGGGTACACAGGATCAGCTTATATATCAAAAATATACCGAAATGATTCCGGAGTTTTTACTGATATAAATGCAGAATTAATAGGAGTGTATTATTCTTCTGCCGACTGGGGCGATTATGATAATGACGGAGATCTCGATTTAATTATTACAGGAAGTAACGGAACAAGCGCGATTTTGAATATATACCGTAATGATGATGGATTATTTACTGATATAAATGCTGGATTAACAGGAGTTTTTTATTCTTCTGCCGACTGGGGTGATTATGATAATGACGGAGATCTCGATTTGATTATTACAGGAGCTACAGGCTCAGTTGGCGTCACAAAAATTTACCGTAATGATGATGGATTATTTACTGATATAAATGCAGGATTACCAGGAGTGTATTATTCTTCTGCCGACTGGGGCGATTATGATAATGACGGAGATCTCGATTTGATTATTACAGGGTACACAGGCTCAGTTGGCATATCAAAAATATACAGTAATGATACCGGAGGTTTTACTGGTATAAATGCAGGACTTGAAGGTGCCATGCACAGTTCGGTAGCCTGGGGTGATTATGATAATGACGGAGATCTGGATTTTTTATTGACAGGATCTTCTGGTACAGGATACATTTCAAAACTTTATAGGAATGACCTTTTCATATCAAAGAATACGACACCCAATACTCCAACAAACTTGTCAACCGTATTAACTGATAATACAATTACTTTTTCCTGGGATAAAGCGACTGATTACGAAACATCCCAAAACGGGTTATCTTATAATCTCTATATAGGAACAGAGAGTTTAACTGGAAATACTTTATGTTCGATGAGCTCTATTCCCACAGGATATAGAAAGATAGTAGGCAATGGTAATTCTCAGCAGAATACTTTATGGACTATAAAAGACCTTGAACCCGGTACATATTACTGGAGTGTTCAATCTATTGATAACGGGTTTGCCGGCTCTGAATTTGCGTCTGAACAAACATTTATAGTAACAGGAATAGAAGATGAGTCAATTTCACTAGTTACCGAGCTCCTTCAGAACTATCCTAATCCGTTTAATCCTGATACAGTTATAAAATATACTCTTTTGAAAGATGCGAATGTAAAGTTGAAAATATTTAATATCGCAGGAAAAGAAGTGAGTTCGCTCGTTGATCAGAAGCAGAATAAAGGCTGGCACGAAGCAAAATTTAAAGGAGACAAATTAACGAGCGGAATGTATTTCTACAGATTAAGCGTTGATAATAAAGTTATTTCAAGTAAAAAAATGTTGTTGCTTAAGTAATTTTGAAAAAAAACGATTATTTAAGAAAAGTCCATGTTTTCATTGGTAACGGAAGAAAGTACCCGGTAGAAAAATAAACATATTCAACCTTTATTTCTTGATTGTTAAAAAAAAAGATTTTATATTTTAACAAATTAAAGCGATTGATCGCAGGGGTATTTTTTTGGATAAAATTACTGACACGGTAAAAAACGACATTGACAGTCTGATCGCATACATAGCATCCGAAAATTATATGGGATATGATCCATATGACACTTTAAGCTCAAAGATGCCGTTCAGCCGGCTTCCTAAGAAGCTTCAGCAGGCCGCGATTCAGTTCCAAATAAGGAATCCTATAAATATCAGACCGCTTCTCGGCATAAAGAAACTTCAGGGGGTCAAAGCTTCGGCGGTGATGCTTCAGGGAATGAGCGTTTACTACAGAGCTAATCCTTCGCCGGAACTCAGGCAGAAGATGGATCACCTGTTCAACTGGATACTGGAAAACAGGACCAGCGGGTTCGAAGGATACTGCTGGGGAGTCCCTTTCCCGTTAGCGCTTTCGGATAAAAGCAGAGCTGTGAACGATCCTTCGGCTGTACTGGCTTCAATTGTAGCCGAAACATTTTATGAATATTACCTCAGCACAGGGAACGAAAAAGTTAAAGAAGCTTTGGAAGGTATCACAAAATTCATCAGGACGCACGTACCTGTAACTGAAGATGAGAAAGGGATTTGCTACAGCTATACAACAAAAATTAAAGATGTTATCTATAATGCAAACACATTTGTAGCTGAGACTTTTGCGAAGACCTACACATTTACCAGAGATGAAAAGTTGAAAGAGGACGCGGTAAGATGCCTTGATTATAATATCGCTTATCAGAAAGCGGACGGGTCATGGCCTTACGGTATTCATCCCAAAACAGGCGCGGAAAGGAACCAGATAGACTTTCATCAGGGATTCGTTCTTAATTCAATGTATGACACAGTAAAACTGCTGGGGCTGACGGACGCTAAATATGAGAATGCGATAAGGAAGGGACTTGAATATTACAGAAAATTTCAGTTCGACGATAATGGTGCTTCATACTGGCGCGTTCCGAAAAAATATCCGATCGATGCACATAATCAGGGTGTCGGGATAATAACATTCGCAAAGCTGTCGGAATACTCTGCGGAATACCTGGATTTTGCGGGAAAGATAGCTGAGTGGACTGACAAGAATCTCAGAGATGAGAAGAAAGGTTACTATTACTATCAGAAAACGCCATTATTTACCAACAAAATATCATATATCAGATGGAATCAGGCATGGATGCTTCTAGGGCTTGCTCATCTATATCTAAAATTGTCTGTGAAACAGAAGAATGCTTAAAACATTTTTTTACATACCTGCCGATAAGCCGAAGTTCTTATCCGGTCTGAATAAATTCGATCCTGATTACTTTATACTTGATCTTGAAGACTCATTAACCAGCGGCAGCAGTGCAGAAGGAATAAGGAATCTGAACGGGATCGAAAGCGTAAAAGACAATTATTTCGTCCGCGTCGGGCTTGAGAGCGCTGCGGAAACAGTTAAGGCTTTATATCCCAGATACAAAAAAATAAAGCTGCCCAAGATAGAATCATCCGAGCATTTAAGGGCTGTTTTCGGATCGGTTTCAAAACAATTCGATCTGAACGAATTTGAGTTCATAATCTCGATAGAGTCACCGAAAGGAGTCATAAATCTCGGTGAGATATTCAGAGATCATTCAGACAGATTCACGGGAGTTTCGATAGGGACTCACGATTACTGCAAAGAGATGAACGCGGCGCATGAACCCGTGAATTTTAATTTCATGAGAAATTCGATATTGAATTACTGCAAAGCCTACGGGAAATTCTGCCTTGATTTCGCTTCAATGAACATTACCGATGCGGAATTATTCAGATCGGAATGTCTGGAAGGGTTCAGGATGGGGTTTGACGGCAAACCGATACTTCATCCGTGGCAGCTTAACCTGGTCAGCAGCATCAGATTTTACGATGAACACGAGATAGAAGATGCAGTAGAAGTTTACAGGCATTTCGCGGGCAGAATACCCGATGATGTTCCTGCCGTAAAGATAAATAACAGGATAATTGAAAAGCCTCATTTAAAGCGGCTTTCAGAAATCATAAAATACTTAAAGAAAAAAAATCCGGAGATACTATGATACATGATATGAGAGAGAAATTCGGTACTTATTACGAAGAATTTCAGGTCGGCGATATTTATAAGCACTGGCCGGGAAAGACCATATTTGAGTCTGACAACAATCTGTTCTCGCTTATTACCATGAACCATCATCCGGTTCATCTGGACATTGAATTCTGCAAGACCCATCAGCATGGAAAGATACTTGTCGTAGGACCTCTGGTCTTCAGCATAGTCGGCGGAATGAGCGTATCCACGATCAGTGGTCATGCGATAGCTAATCTTGAATTCGATTTCGTAAAGCACGAAGGCCCTGTTTTTATCGGCGATACGATCCATGCAGAAACAGAGATACTTGATAAAAGAGAATCGAAATCAAAACCCGACAGAGGCATTGTTCATGTAGAAACACGCGGGATCAACCAGCACGGCGATGTGGTTCTGCGGTTCAGGAGAAAAGTTCTTGTTGAAAAGAAGGAGAAAGCATAATGGAAAAAGAACTGTTTTTCAGAACGGTGCTTTTTGCGCCCGGTCATAATGATAAGATAATAGCAAGTGCGGCAAGATCGAATACGGATGCGGTAGTACTCGATATTGAGGATTCGGTAATGCCTTTCAATGTGAAAGAAATCGCCAGGAACAATATCGTCAGACATATAAAAGGGGGTACGATCAAGAACAAAATAGTTTTTGTAAGGGTGAACGACGCGACTTCAGGCCTTCTTTTAACCGATCTTCAGGCAGTAACTTTAGCAGGGGTTGACGGATTCTATTATCCCAAGATCAAAACTGCAAAAGATATAATTTTCGTTGATAAACTTCTCGAAGCTATCGAGTACCAGAAGGGATTTCCGATCGGAAGATTCAAGATAGTTGCGATTATTGAAGAAACAGCAGCAGTGCTTAACGCTCAGGAGATATGCCAGGCGTCAAAGAGAGTTATCTGCCTTGCCTTCGGATCCGGGGATTTCATGACCGATCTTAAAGGAGTGCTCGATGAGGAAAGGTTCAGCATCCAGACACCGAGAGCGCTTATAGCTCTTGCAGCCAGAGCGAATAATGTTATACCGCTTGATACGCCTTTCTATAATGTAAACGACGAAGATGGGCTTGAATATAATCTCAAGATCGCAAAGAAACTCGGTTATGACGGTCTTACAATTCTTCACCCGAAACAGATAGAGCCGGTCCACAGATATTTTACGCCTTCTGAACAAGAGATCGCGGACGCTCAGGAGATATTGAGACTTAATGAAGAGGCTCATAAAAATCAGCAGGGAGTCGCTATAATAAACGGTGTTTTTATTGGTCCGCCGATGGTAGCCGAAGCAAAAAATCTTCTAAAAAAATGGAAGCTGATCGAGGAACTTGAAAGGATGAAAAATGTCTGAAAACAGTACTGTAACTAAAGAAAAACTTGTTCAGGATTTTAAAGGTCTGGGTATCGTAAAAGGCGATATGCTCAACCTTAAGATTTCGCTTAAATCTATCGGCAAGGTCGAAGGCGGAGCTGATACGGTCATCGACGCTCTTTTGGAAGTTGTAGGTGAAGAAGGCACGCTGGTAACAGATTCTTTTGTGGATCCTTACCCCGCTTTTTTAAGATTCAAATATAGGAACAAAATTTCATCGGGAGAAAGCACATCTTATGCCGGAGCGATCACGAATGCGATCATGAAGAAAAAAAATGTTTTCAGGGCGGATCATCCCATTCAAAGGTTCGCAGCGATAGGCAGAAGGGCAGAAGAACTCACTAAAAGTTTTAACATCAACAGCCAGCCTTACAGCTTTGGCAGAACAATGGCTGAAATGGGTGCCAAGAATTTGAGGGTCGGGGGAAAAGATAAAGTTGTCGGAGTAGGCACTACACATATTCCCATATGCGAACTAAAACTCAGGCAGAAGATAATTAAAAAAGGCATTTATTACATAGACAAAGACGGCAAGAAGAAATTTTTCGTCATGGACTGGGCTAACGGCTGTCCCGCCGGTTTCAATAATCTTATCGACAGATTCAGGGCTGACGGTGTAATCCTAAAGGAAGGCAAGGTGGGCGGCGCAGAAAGCATGATCACATCAATGATGGACACGCTTGAGTACGAAAGAAAGCTGATCAAAAAAGATCCCGGCGCGTTTTTGTGTTCAGACCCGACCTGTCATTTCTGCAGTTTTGCATGGAAAGCATCAAAATATACTTTCTGCCAAGCCTGCCAAGCCGCTGTAAAACAAAAGAAATTCAAAAAACTCGTAATATTTTTACTTATCGGTCTGATAGGGGAAAAATATCCAAAGTAAACTTGCTTTATCAAAATAAATAATATTTTTGTTTCATTTACAAATATTCCAAGTTATATTATCAGTTATATGGTGGTAGTTTTACTAATTAATGTGAGGTGTACTATGAAAAAATGCATATCCTTGATATCAGTGTTCTGTTTGCTTGGAGCAATGAACTGGTTAAAAGCTCAGGAAATCAAGCTCATTCATGATATCTACTATGACTGGCTTACTTCTTCTTCGCAATGGGAGGATAACCCTCAAATAAAAAACTATGTATATGAGGATAATGGTGATTTGTCCGCTTGGGAATTTGGACTTTATTACCCTGAATCTGATAGCATTTACATTGATTCGAATCAAACGTATAATTGCACGTATTATACTGGCTATTATGAATTGAGGAATTATATTTATTCAACTTATTCCGCAAACGAAGATAGATACAGGTATTCTCTTGACGGTACATTACTAGCCAGATATCAGGATGATATTTATAGTTTTGGTTTTGACTGGACAGAATATGTCACTGACAAAATATATAGCTATACTGACGGGAAGATCAACTATATATTTGATCATTATGTAGTTGATAATTGGAAAAAAGACAGTGATGAGGCTTATATAACTTACTATTACTACGAAGGCGATAGGCTGTCGGCTCAAAACTATCACGAGTATTATAGCGGAGATATGCTGGAAAGAACGAATTGGACTTATAATGACAGTTTAAGAACTGCTGAAGCAACTACGGAAGAAATACAGGTTGATACTTGGATTAATAAGTCAAAAAGAGTCCTTTATTATGATGAGTTATCTCAGTTAAGAAAAGAGGAAAGGTATGCCTGGTCTGATTCGTTATGGACAGAATCAGAAATGGATTCGATATATTATTATGACGGAAGTCTTATCAGACGAAAAATCATCTTTGAATACGATACGGGGATCTCAGAATATAAACCGCTCGATAGGATCGATTATGTTTACGATGATCCAACACTCGGAATGGAAGACTTGGAAGTACCTGTCGGCACCAAGCTCTTCCAGAACTACCCTAATCCGTTCAATCCGGTAACTTCGATAAGTTATGCTTTACCGCAGGCATCAAATGTTGAACTAAATGTTTATAACCTTAACGGACAGCTGGTTCAAAGCCTTGTGAACGGCAGGATGGATAAAGGAATGCATAAGGCTGATTTTAACGGAGCAGGCTTGACTTCCGGAATGTATATCTATAATCTCAAAGTTGACAATAAAGTTGTTTCAAGTAAAAAAATGATGCTGCTCAAGTAAAAATTATGCAGTGAGTGATGAAAAATATTGTACTTTTTTTACTGATTATCTTTAATCTGACCATTAGTCAAACATTTAGTAAAATAAATGCTGGATTGATTGGAATTGAAGATGGTTCAGTTGACTGGGGAGATTATGATAATGACGGTGATCTCGATATATTGCTGACAGGTCATTCAGATACTGGAACCATAACCAAAATTTATCGTATTGATCCAGGAGTATTTAATGATATTAATGATGGTATAATAGGAGATTTGGAAGATATAAACAGGAGTACGGTTGCCTGGGGTGATTATGATAATGATGGTGATCTTGATTTATTATTCTTTGGCGAAATAAATTCGGATAAAGCAGCATTTATTTATAGGAATAATTCATTCAATTTGAATACGAAACCTACTCCACCAGACAATCTAACATCTGAAATTATAGAGGGAAGTGCTATTTTGTCCTGGGATAAAGCTACTGATGCCGAGACACCGCAGGATGGATTGTCATATAATTTATATCTCGGAACTGAAAATTCTGAAGGTAATATATACGGACCAATGAGTAATATAAGCGACGGTTATAGAAAGATCGTAGAAATCGGAAATGTCGGTCAAAAAACATCAAGGATAATAAAAAATCTTGAGCCGGGAATTTATTACTGGAGCGTTCACGCGATTGATAATGCTTATGCAGGTTCTATATTCGCACTGGAGCAAACTTTTAGCTATACTGGAATAGATAACGATAAACTTCCTATCACAACAGCTCTCTATCAAAACTACCCGAACCCGTTCAACCCTGTAACTTCGATAAGCTATGCTTTGCCGCAGGCATCAAATGTTGAACTGAATGTTTATAACCTTAACGGGCAGCTTGTTCAGAGCTTTGTGAACGGCAGGTTGGATAAAGGAATCCATAAGGCTGAATTTAATGCCGAAGATATGACTTCCGGGTTGTATATTTACAACCTCAAAGTTGATAATAAAGTTGTTTCAAGTAAGAAAATGATGCTGCTCAAGTAAAAATTATGGAGTGAGTTATGAAAAAAGGTTATGTTGTTTTAATTGTTTTATTGGGTCTGAGTGCAATTTACGGGCAGACATTTACAGACATAAATGCTGGATTAATTGGAATTGAAGATGGATCAGTTGCCTGGGGAGATTATGATAATGACGGTGATCTCGATATATTGCTGACTGGTCATTCAGATACTGGATCCATAACCAAAATTTATCGTAATGACTCAGGATTATTTAATGATATAAATGCAGAATTAGTAGGATTTTCTGATTGTTCAGTAGCTTGGGGAGATTATGATAATGACAATTACATAGATATAATTATAACTGGGTATCCAGAAAATACTGGTATAAATCCGGTAATAATCTATAGAAATAATCAAAATAGTACATTTACTGATATTAATGCTGGTATAATAGGAGATTTGGAAGATATAAACAGGAGTACGGTTGCCTGGGGTGATTATGATAACGATGGAGATCTGGATATTTTGTTAACGGGTATGTTTACAACTCCTGATAATGGTTACTTTGCTTATAGTATTTCAAAAATATTCAAAAACATTGGGAACAACTCTTTTATTGAGACAAATTCAGAGCTGAGTGGCGTATATGGTGGTGCAACATCTTGGGGAGATTATGATAATGACGGTGATTTAGATATATTTTTAAACGGAAAGTGCACTTCATTAAATATGGATATATCTAAAATATACAGAAATGATGGAAATGATAATTTTACCGATATTGATGCTGCGTTATATGGAAATCGTTCCAATTCTTCTGATTGGGTGGATTATGATAATGACGGTGATCTTGATTTATTCTATAATAGTATGATTTATCGTAACGATTCAGGTGTGTTTTCATACATAAATACTAATATTGAAGGTCTTCCTTCAATATCATTTTCATGGGGAGACTATGACAATGATGGAGATCTTGATGTATTACTGACAGGAGAATATTACGTAGTCGGTACTGGTTTGCTATATTCAGCAAGAATATTCCGTAATGACGGTAATGGTGATTTTACTGATATCGGAGCTGATTTGGAAGGAGTAGGTTCAAGTGCTGTTGCATGCGGAGATTATGATAATGACGGTGATCTTGATTTTATATTGACAGGTGATACTGCTACAGGTAGTAAAATTACACGTATTTACCGTAATGACACTGCAAAAGTAAATGTTATACCTAATTCTCCATCAAATCTATCCTCAGTTATTGATCGGAATATTATAAATTTTAAATGGGACAGAGCTACTGATACCGAAACACCCGTAAATGCATTGTCATATAATATTTATATCGGGTCTTCAAGTCAGAATGGGAATGTAAAATGTTCTATGAGTAATAACAATTCTGGGTATAGAAAAGTAGTAAGTATAGGTAATATTCAGAAAATCAATTCATGGACTCTATTTAACCTTCCTAACGGAACTTATTACTGGAGCGTTCAAGCGATAGATAATTCATTTTCAGGCTCCTTATTTGCGGAAGAACAGAGTTTTATATTTTATTTACCTCCCCCCAATACTCCAAATGCATTACCTGCAACTAATATTTCTGGGTACGGATTTACTGCAAATTGGGAGTCGGTAGAGGGGGTTGCCGGCTATTATATTGATATTTCTGTACATGAGGATTTCTCCAGTTTTGTAGAACCGTATAATAATTACATTATTTCGGATACTACCACATCATTAGATATTAAAGGATTATCTGGGGAAGTTACATATTATTATAGAATTAGAGCATTTAATGATAATCAGGGTATAAGTGAAAATAGTAATACTGTTTCGTTAGAAACGTTACTCTTACCTTTTATTAAAGAAAGTACGGATTTTAGACAGATTTATAATAATTCAGCATCTTGGGGAGATTATGATAATGACGGTGATCTGGATTTGTTATTACCAAGTGGAACGGGTGATGATGTTTCATTGATTTATCGTTATGATAGTGGACATTTTACAGAAACATCAATCGGTTTTAATCCTGCTGTAAAAGGGCAAGCTTCGTGGTGGGATTATGATAATGACGGAGATCTGGATGTAGCTGTTAATGGAGAGATAGTAATTGATATATATTCATCCCTATATTCAAGAATATACCGAAATGAGGGAAATGGTAATTTTAGAGATATGGGTGGTTCTGGCATGACAGCAGTCGCGTATAGTTCAACTTCATATGGCGACTATGATAATGATGGAGATTTAGATGTGTTGATTTCCGGTTATACAGGTAGCAATCCTATTTCAAAAATATTTCGTAATGATAGCGGTGTATTTATTGATGCTAATATTGAACTCGAAGGTGTTTGTTATGGTTCTACAGCTTGGGGAGATTATGATAATGACGGTGATTTAGATATATTGATTACAGGTTTTACAGGAACAGATTATATTTCAAAAATTTATAATAATGATAGTATGATTTTTTCAGATATTAACGCAGGATTAGCAGGTGTTTTTAAAAGCTCCGGATCATTCGGGGATTTTGACAGTGATGGAGATTTAGATATATTGATTACAGGTTCTACAGGAGCAGATTATACTTCAAAGGTCTATAAAAATGATGGCAATAATGTTTTTTCAGATATAAATGCAGATTTGATTAATTTAAAAGACGGAGCGAGTTTATGGGGTGATTATGATAATGACGGAGATCTTGATATCCTATTATCAGGATTGTCAAATTCTGAAGGTGCAGTATCCAGAGTTTACCGGAACGATGGGGACGATGTTTTTTCAGATATAAATACTGGTCTCATCGGTGTGTACTCCCACTCATATTCTTTCTACGAAACATATAGAGAATCCTCTAGTTCAGCAGTTTGGGGTGATTATGATAACGATGGAGACCTTGATATATTTCTTTCTGGTTATACAGGGTCTGAATATGTCGCATATCTATATAAGAATAATTGTACTCTTTCCAACAATTCTCCGGTAGCGCCAACGAATCTTATTTCACAAGTAAACCAATATAATGTGAATCTTTCATGGAATAAAGCTACTGATACCGAAACACCTCAAGATGGTTTAACTTACAATTTATATATTGGGACAGATAGCAATAGATGTGAGATAAAAACTCCAATGAGTGATATTGGAACAGGTTATAGAAAGATTGTGAGTGCAGGCAATTTACAGAATTCTAATTTATGGAAAGTTAATGGATTATATAGCGGAACTTATTATTGGAGTGTACAGGCGGTAGATAATGTATTCAATGGTTCTGCATTTTCAGAAGAGAATAGCTTCATTTATAATCTTCCTTTACCGTCAGCACCCATAGCATTACAGTCAACATATATTACAGAATATAATTTTATTGCTAACTGGAATGTTGTTGATAAAGCTACTGGCTATAAAATAGATGTTTCAGAAAACGAAATGTTTAACAGTTATATCGGATCTTACAATGATTACGATGTTGGAAATAATACATCATATACCGTAGAAGGACTTAAAGATGAGACTACCTACTATTGTCGGATAAGAGCTTATAATTATGAAGGCGGGGCAAGTGAGAGTAGCAATGTTATTTCCACAACAACACATTATTCTCAATTTTCTAGAATTAATGTAGATTTAACAGGCGTTTCTTTAAGTGCAGTAGCTTGGGGTGATTATGATAACGACAATGACCTTGATATACTTATTACTGGGGATAAATCAGGACCAGGCTATATTTCAAGAATTTACAGAAACGACAATAATTCCCTTTTTACAGACGCTAACGTTGGATTAACGGGTATAATTATAGGATCAGTTGAATGGGGTGATTACGATAATGATTTAGATCTTGATATTTTATTATCTGGTTCTTCCACATTAGGAAGAATATCTAAGATTTATCAAAATGAAGGTAATGACGTTTTTACAGATATTAATGCAGGATTATTAGGTGTTGATAAGGGTTCTGTTACATGGGGAGATTATGATAACGATGGTGATCTAGATATTCTTTTATCAGGATATTCAAGTGGAGGTAACACAAGAATATATCGCAATGATGATAGGACTTTTAATGATATTAATGTAGACTTACCAGGATTATTCCATAGTTCTGCTACTTGGACTGATTTTGATAATGACGGGGATTTAGATATATTGATTACAGGTTATACAGGATCAGGCTGTATTTCAAGAATTTACAGAAACGACACGAATGGAGTATTTACTGATATTGATGCAGGCTTAGTAGGTATAGATCATGGTTCTGTTGCCTGGGGTGATTATGATAATGATGGTGACCTTGATGTAGTTTTAACAGGTGATACAGGTAGTACAAAAATCTCTAAAATTTACAGAAATGATGCAGGAATATTTACTGATATTAATGCAAATTTGATAGGGGTACGTGATGGTTCTGTTGCCTGGGGTGATTATGACAATGACGGTTATTTGGATATAATAATTACAGGTTATACAGGATCAAGCTATATTTCAAGAATTTACAGAAATGACACGAATGGAGTATTTATTGATATTGATGCAGGCTTGGGGGGTATAGATAATGGTTCTGTTGCCTGGGGTGATTATGATAAGGATGGTGATCTTGATTTATTATTCTCTGGCGAAATAAATTCGGATGAAGCAGCATTTATCTATAGGAATAATTCATTCAATTTGAATACGAAACCTACTCCACCAGACAATCTAACATCTGAAATTATAGAGGGAAGTACTATTTTGTCATGGGATAAAGCTACTGATTCCGAGACACCGCAGGATGGATTGTCTTATAATTTATATCTCGGAACTGAAAATTCTGAAGGAAATATATACGGACCAATGAGTAATATAAGCGACGGTTATAGAAAGATCGTAGATATCGGAAATGTCGGTCAAAAAACATCAAGGATAATAAAAAATCTTGAGCCGGGAATTTATTACTGGAGCGTTCAGGCGATTGATAATGCTTATGCAGGTTCTATATTCGCACCGGAGCAAACTTTTAGCTATACTGGAATAGATAAGGATAATCTTCCTCTTACAACAGCGCTCAATCAAAACTATCCAAACCCTTTCAATCCTGTGACAGTCATCAAATATTCACTTGTAGAAAATGCGCAGGTTGAATTGAATGTTTATAACCTTAACGGGCAGCTTGTTCAGAGCCTTGTGAACGGCAGGTTGAGTAAAGGAATGCATAAGGTTGAATTCAGTGGCGCTGATCTGACATCAGGAATGTATATCTATAATCTCAAAGTTGACAATAAAGTTATTTCAAGTAAGAAAATGATGCTGCTCAAGTAAAAAGAAAAGGCGAGGGTATTATGAAAAAATCTATTGTATTGATCATATTGAGTTTTGTGTTTTATCTATTTTCACAGGAACAGAACGCTTTATCGTTCGACGGTACGAACGATTGCGTTAATATTAGCGCAGCAGTTACATCGGCGACAGCAACCCAGCCGATCACCGTCGAAGCATGGATATACCCGACAACTGACTTGGATTCCCGTCTGATAGCATCAAAATATTACGGAGGAGACGTTTCAAAGTGTAATTTTCTGCTGACGAGAAATTCATCTCAGAAGATATATATTGCGGCTAACGGTTCAAATGTAATTACATCGAACGGTTCAGTACCGCTCAACGCATGGACGCATATAGCAGTTGTGTTCCAGTCAGGTACCGGTAATACAAAAGTATATATAAATGGATCACTGGACATAAGCGGGTCGCTAACCTACAATACCGTGAATTCGTCAACAGTAATGCAGATAGGTCAGTTCACGAATATAACCTCTTATCCCGTATATCAGGAATGGTCGGGGATTGTAGACGAGTTCCGTTTATGGAATACGGTGCTTACACAAGCGCAGATCTCTGAGAAAATGAACACACCTTTAACGGGGGATGAAACCGGTCTCGTAGCTTACTACGATTTTAATCAGGGTATAGCAGGCGGAACTAATACGGGTTTAACATCTTTAACAGACGGAACCGGTCACGGCTGGGACGGGATCCTGAATAATTTCGCATTGACTGGAACGGTTTCCAACTGGGTGGGCGGTGTTGTGTTTAACCCGCCTGCTCCTCCTGCAGCTCTGGAAGCTACGATCGTATCATCAGCCTCATTTTCTGCGAACTGGAGCAGCAGTCAAGGCGCTACAGGATACAAACTGGATTTAGCTACGGACAGTCTGTTTACGCAATTTGTTGAGGGATATAATGATCTTGATGTCCATGATATTCTTGCATGGAATGTCTCAGGATTGACAGATCAGACCAAGTACTATTACAGGATAAGAGCATATAATCTTATTGGTACAAGCACGAGCAGCAATATTATTTCAGTATTTACTCAGGATCCGCAGATTCCGGACGTACCGACCGCTGCCGCCGCAGAAAATATATCGACGGATTCATTCAGGGCTGTGTGGAGTCAGGAAGAGAGAGCATGGGGATACTACATAGATGTCGCGAGAGACAGTTCATTCTCAGATTATGTTTCAGGCTTTAATAATAAAAATGTGGGTAATGTAACAAATGCAACCGTGATACCGCTTAGTATGGATACCGATTATTTTTACCGCGTGAGATCCTATAATGCAGGGGGGACAAGCGAAAGCAGCAATACAGTATATGTGAAAACTTTATACAGCACCGATCCTGTTTCAACAGCACCTTCTTCAGGAAGCGGAACCGTAGGAGATCCCTATGTTATAGCGAATTTAAACAATCTTTACTGGATAGCGGAGAATTCAACAAGATGGGGATATCACTATATTCAGTCAGCAGATATCGATGCCGGAGTGACAAAATACTGGTTTTCCGGTCAGGGTTGGAGTCCGATCGGGAACTATTCAACAAAATTTACTGGATCATATAACGGTCAGGACCACATTATTGACGGGTTATTTATAAATCGTCCTACGACTGGTCTAAACGGTTTTTTTGGTTATACTTCTAGTTCGACCATAAGTAATTTGGGACTTTCAAATTGCAACTATACAGGAAAAGGACACAATGGAGGTATGATCGGAACAACTGAAAATTCAACAATTAATAATTGTTTTACAAGCGGCTGCATCAAATCAACAGATAGCTATTGGACAAATACAGGTGGTTTGATAGGAGAAGATTCCTCATCAGGTGCAAGTACGATAAGCAACTGCTACAGTAGCTGTAATGTTGAAGGTGTAAGTCATATGGGCGGATTGATTGGAGATGCAAAATATACGATAGTAAGAAATTCATACAGCATCGGGCATGTTATAGGAACCAGCTGGAGCGGCGGTTTATGCGGATTTTCAGGCGGAACGGTGACTAATTCCTTCTGGGATACAGAAACTTCCGGATTTACAAGTTCTAACGGCGGAACAGGAAAAACTACTGCTGAGATGATGACAGAATCAACTTTCACAGCCGCAGGCTGGGATTTTACAAATATTTGGAAAATGGAAGACGGCTATCCGCGTTTTAAATGGCAGACATATTATCCGGGGCCGTTTGTATTTACTAAAGATATTTCAAATATAACCGGCAATTCCTCAACAGCTGCAAGTGCAGTATACGGTTTAGGTAATTATGAAATCACTCAACACGGGGTCTGCTGGAATGCGACAGGGAATCCGTCAATAAGCGACAGTAAAACCGAAGAAGGTCAGGTTAGTGCGATAGGTCAGTTCAGTTCTGAATTAACCGGACTGTCTTATAATACGAATTATTTTGTCAGAGCTTATGCAACAAATCCCAAAGGAACATTTTACGGTAACCAGATCACTTTTCTTTCTGCCGCTGTAGCATCGGAAACCCCCGCAGGTGACGGTACCGAAGTAAATCCGTATCAGATCGCAAACCTGGCTAATCTTTACTGGATATCAGAGGATTCCACAAGGTGGAACTATGATTATATTCAGACAGCCGATATAGATGCATCCGTGACTTCAACCTGGAATAACGGAGCGGGCTGGCGGCCTATAGGAAATGAAGCGGTGAATTTCACAGGCTCCTTTAACGGGCAGAATTTTAATATAAACGGATTGTATATACTACGGACAGGAATCCCCAGTAGTGTAGAGCTTGAGTTTATAGGTCTTTTTGGTTATACATCAAATGCAGTATTGAAAAACATTAATCTGACAAATGCCGATATAAAAGGCGGAAAACATGTAGGCGGTATTTCGGGATACAGCTATATGACTTTAATTGACAATTGCAATGTTTCCGGATCGATAAAAGGAACTTGTATCGGTGGTATCGTAGGTTATCAGTATATGTGCGACACGATCAATTCTTCTTCATACTGCGAGATTGACTGCTGGAGTTTTTACTTGAATAATTCCGGTAATTCGGGAGGAGGTATTTCAGGTATTAGTGCCAATTCAATTATAACTAATTGTACAAGCGGATCAAATATCACTAACGGGACTGAAATTGGCGGATTAGCCGGCTACAATAGAAGTGAATCTGAAATAAACTACGGTTTTTTTACCGGTTCGATCAGCGGTGGAGAAAGGGTAGGAGGGCTGGTCGGTTATAATATTGAAGGTTCCTCCATTACGAATTCTTATAATACCGGATCTGTACAGGGAAGCAGCGAAGTAGGCGGACTTGTAGGTTATAATGATTACAGCACTGTTTACGGTTCTTCAACTATTACAGCCTGCTACTCTACCGGAACAATTTCCGGGATTTCCAGTAAAGGAGGACTTGTTGGAGTAAATAATGGAGAATCTCTTATTGAAAGCTGTTTCTGGGATATTAATGCTTCAGGGATCAGCTGGAGCGCAGGCGGGACAGGATTGATTACACAGGAAATGAAGGATAAAGCTATTATGATCTCCGCAGGCTGGGATTATGCGGGAGAAACAGCTAACGGAACTGAAGATATCTGGAATATTCATCCGTTCTTTAATAACGGATATCCTTTCCTTACCTATCAGGTCGGCGTACCTCCGGGTGATGGTACTTCAAGCGATCCTTATCAGGTGACATCTTTCAATGATCTTCTTGCAGTATCAGAAAGCTACAGTTCCTGGATTTATAATTATATACAAACATCCGATATTGATGCTTCGGCAACAGTTACGCTCAATTCCGGTGCAGGCTGGTCGCCCATCGGAAATTACAACAATGCTTTTACAGGCTCTTACGACGGACAGAATCATTCGATCAGTTCATTGTTCATAAACCGCAGTACAACTAATTATGTCGGTCTTTTCGGCAGAACATTTGGATCACAAATAAGTAATCTCAGTTTAACTGATGTAAATATTTCGGGGAATGAACATGTCGGAGGACTTTCAGGATATAATTATAGTTTTTCAACAGTTGAGAATTGTACTGTCAACGGAACTGTTACAGGCAGCTCTAATACCGGCGGGTTAGCAGGATCGAACTGGTATTCATCAGTAATTTCAAGGTCTTCAAGCGACTGCGAGGTAACAGGCAGCATGTTTACGGGCGGGCTTGTCGGCTATAACTATAATTCTTCTTCAATTGACAACAGTTATTCAAGGTCAAATGTAACATCCTCAAGCTATTATGGCGGCGGGCTTGTCGGTCAGAATATTACTGCTTCCGTAACTAATTCTTATTCAACTGGAACTGTAACAGGTGAACTGGCAAACATCGGAGGCTTTATCGGATACAATAACTCGACCGTGAGCAACTGTTTCTGGGATACTCAAACTTCGGGATTAACAAAAACTTCCGGCGGAACGGGTAAAACAACTGCGGAAATGAAAGCTATTGCAACATTTACGAACGCAGGCTGGGATTTTACCGGCGAAACGACGAACGGCACTAATGATTACTGGAACATAAATACAATCAGTAACGACGGATATCCGTATTTAAGCTGGCAGATATTTGTATTCGAAGCACCGCAGAATGTAAACGGAACCATGACCGGAGCAGATTTCATATTAAACTGGAATGAAGTAAGCGGAGCTTCATCATACTCTGTCTATTCATCTGCTGATCCTTATGCAGCATTCCCGACGGGCTGGTCACTTGCCGGAAGCGGGATCACAGGATTAAGCTGGACAGATGTCAGTGTTTCGGCAGCCAAAAAGTTTTATGTTGTTGTTGCGGTGACGGGGAAAGTCGAAAATATAAATCAAAGTGTAAAAGTAAAAAGATGATGCTGCTGAAGTAGGAATAATCATAAATAGAAAAGAGGAAAATGTTTAGATACTACATAAAAATTGTGATACTCTCAAGCTTAATTATTTTCACTGTCAAATTATTTCCTTTTGTGGAAGTAAAATGCGTGTTAAATCCTTATAAGAATGTTAACTGGAGCGTTTGGAAGCAGTATAAAGCTAATTTCCACACACATACTACTGAAAGCGGCGCAGATTACACACCTTCAGAAACTATAGATAAATACCATGCGGCAGGATACAAAATTTTGACCATCACTGATCACGACAACATTACATGGCCGTGGAACGATTACGGCAGAGATCCTGATTCGCTCGGGATGCTTGCTGTCAAAGGGAATGAATATTCAAGAAGTTATCATTTAAATGGTTTTTTCAACTCCACTTTAGATTCAGCAAATCTACAGGAAGGATTAAGCGATATTGAAATGAATTTAGGGCGGTCGCATATAAATCACCCGGGTAGATTATTTGATCCTGAAGAATGGGCATGGTTTATACCATGGTATCAGAATTACCCGACTTGTAAAGGACTCGAAGTGTTCAATAAAGGGGACATTTATCCCACAGACAGACAATTATGGGACAATATTAATGAAAATATTTTCGATTCAGACAGTATTCTGGTATGGGGTTTTTCTAATGACGACATGCATACTTTCAGTAATCTATATCACAATTTTCAGTTTATGCTGATGCCGGATCTTTCACAAAATGATCTGATCGACTGCATTGATAACGGAGCTTTTTATTTCTGCAGGGAGTTAACTGCCACTGGAGCTGCGAGTGTTCCGAGAATAGACAGTATTAAAGTAGATGATCAGGCTAAAACCATAACTATTTCCGGTAGAGATTACGAAAGTATTGAATGGATCGGGCCGGGTTCTGCGGTTTTCGGTTACGGTGAGGTTTTCGATTTTTCAGAGTTTTACGAGAAGCAATTCATTAGAGCAGTCCTTTATGGACCTGACGGCAGTTCATTTACACAACCTTTTGGATTTCTTTATATCAACAATTCAATAGTACCCTCTACTCCTGTAAATATTACAACAGAGATTATGAACAACGAACTGATAATTCAGTGGGATATATCAGATAATGCTGAAAGTTATGATATTTATTCCTCAAACAGCCCTGAAGAAGCATTTGTATTTGAAATAAATGTTACAGGTAATCAATATATCGTAAACATAGTATCAACTAAAAAATTCTATTATATCATATCTAAGAATAGCACTAAGAATAAAAAAGAGTAAACTTCAATATTTTATAGTATGCTTTTTAAACTTGCGGTTTTAAGCATAAAATCTTATTTTAGCCCCTGAATTATTTCGGGGGCTTTTTGTCGGATCAGAACAAATATTTTATAAATGCTTTCGGGCTTAAAATACATCCTTGGACAATGAAGGAATCGCTCGATTACATCGAAGAGAACATCATCAGCAGGAAAAAAGATATTCAGCATATCGTTGTGAATGCCGCCAAGATCGTGCATGCTCAAAAAGATGAAGAACTGCGTAAAGCGATAAATAATTCCGATCTGGTGAATATTGACGGAAAGCCGGTCGTCTGGGCGCTGAAGCTTCTCGGACACAAAGTGCCGGAAAAAGTTTCGGGCGTAGATCTTTTTATAAAGCTGATCGAACTGGCTCAGGTAAAAGGCTACAAACCTTATTTTCTCGGAGCAAAAAAGGAAGTGCTTGATCAGATGATAAATGTGATCCGAGAAAAATATCCTAAAGTGAAAATCGCAGGTTACCGCGACGGATATTTTACAAATGAAGAGGAACAGGCGATCGCCGACGAGATAAAAAATAGCGGAACCGATATGCTTTTTTTAGGCATAACAAGCCCGAAAAAAGAACTGTTTTTGGATAAATACACCAGCTATATGCGCGTTCCGTTCTCAATGGGAGTGGGCGGAAGTTTCGACATTCTGTCGGGCAAAACAAAAAGAGCTCCGGTCTGGATGCAGTCCTGCGGGCTTGAATGGTTCTACAGATTTTTACAGGAACCCAAAAGGATGTGGAAGCGGTATCTGACCACAAATACGTTGTTCATAATTCTCGTTTTTAAAGAGATATTTAATAAAAATAATCGTTCTCAGACAACTTAAATCATTGATTTTCCGGACTTAATATCGTATAATATGCAGGGGAGAAAAAGACGGCGGGGAAAGTCTTAATGTTCGGTTATCTTAGAAAAATAATGCCATTACATAAGCTGGTTTTTGTAATTAACGATATCGTTCTTGTAACTATCGTTCTTCATTTCGCCAGCGACAGGATCCCTGCATGGTCAAAGATCCATAACTATACTGAGATCGGATACATCGGCTTTACTTCGACATATATTCTCGTATTCCAGTTCTTTAATCTGTACAGATACCAGATCGTTCTTAATAATCTGAAACATCTTGCTACTTTTTTTAAAGCTCATGTTGTTCATATGACGATCTCTATTTATACCGTTTTCTTTTTGAGCAGCAGGATCCAGAGACCTCTTGTCGTTTATATTTATGTGCTACTTACCGCCGCTTCTTTCATTACCAGGGTTATAATAATACCCAGAATTTATTACTGGCTTGTAAAACACTCGCAGATCAAGCAGAACCTTTTAATTATCGGAGCAGGTAAAAGATCTAAACAGATCGCTGATGAGCTTCTGCACGGTAAGGCTAACTATTATAAGATCATCGGATTTCTTGACGATGACAGTAACAAGATCGGTACTGAGATCGATGGGATTAAAGTTCTCGACAAGATAAACAATGTGGCTTCCGTGGTTAAAAAATTTCATGTTCACGATATTTTTATAGCGATCAACAATATTTCCGACGAAAGGCTTGAGGAAATAGTTGATCTGTGCAAGGAAACGAACAAGACGATCCATATTGATTCCTCAATGTACAATGTCGTTAAAAGGAAACTTTTCGTCGAGGAGATATCATCAACGACCGCTTTTAGGATCGTTCCGAACAAGGTGATGTTCTATTACGGATTAGTTAAGAGACTGATGGATATTTTCATATCTTTCTTTCTGATAGTGATCTTTTTCCCTGTCTGGCTTGCTATTTATATAGCCGTAAGGACAACTTCTTCCGGTCCGGGTTTTTACAGGGCGCATGTTGTGGGAAAAGATCAGAAGCATTTTTATATGCTTAAGTTCAGATCAATGTACTACGGCGCGAGTATTCAGAGTCATATTGACAGAGCCGCAAAGATGATCAAGAACAATCAGACGGTAGATAAGGACGAGAACGATCCCCGTATTACTCCTCTTGGTAGAATCATGCGGAAATATTCGATCGACGAATTCCCGCAGCTGTGGTCGGTGTTAAAGGGGGATATGAGCCTTGTGGGTCCGAGGCCGTGCGTGCCTTATGAGCTTGAGCAGATGAAGGAATGGCATAAGAAGAGATTTTCTGTTATTCCGGGTATGACGGGTCTGTGGCAGATCAAAGGAAGGGCAGAAGTAAAATTCAACGAGCAGATAGTTTTAGATCTTTATTATATTGAGAACCGCTCAATTACTTTAGACCTGGAGATCCTTGCCAAAACGGCCGGGGTCGTTGTTTTCGGTCACGGGGGCAAGTAGAATAATCTTTCAATAATAAACCTCGCAGCCGAAAGATGACTTCGGGGCTTACGGTATTTTTTACCTAAAACGCCATATGTTCACAAAGCGAACGATGTCGTTTTTTAACGGCAAAAAATCACTCGCGCCTTGTCCGAAGATCACTTTATGGTCTGCTCCGGTTTATTATTGTCCGCTTGAGACATAATTTCAGATTAAAACGAATCCCGTTACCATCCCTACCCGCCGGTACGGTAAATGCTCAAAAATAGTAATTGAATTAATGTGCCAGGGTTCGTTTTCAGATGAATTTATGTCGAGTTGCATTTAACCGGCTTTAAGGATTGACTACGCGCATATAAATTATTATATTTATTCACTGATTATGAACAAAAGCGGTTTGCCGGAGTTTATAACGGAAAATTATTATTAATTCTTCAGGCGGAAAAAAATGAAAAGGATTTTCACCGTAATATCGTTGTTATTTTTACTCACAATATTATCTTACGCGCAGGAAGGTGCGGCGACGACCGCACCTGCAGCGGGTACCGCGACGGTCACATTCCCTGTAGAAGCTGCCGCAGCTGAAGCGCTAATCAACGGCAAGTCAACGACCGCCCAGCCTGCCATAGAAGGGCTTGACCTAAACACTCAGGTGGAAAAAGGCCAGCAGCAGCTCCTTGAGCAGCTGCAGACGACAGAGCAGCTCGACAAGATGCAGGATAAACTTCAGCAGGAAGCCGATAAAAAGAAAAAAGACGACGACGACGAAAAGATAGTGAATATAAGAAGCGAGGATTTTTTAAGAGAGATATCAACGAGTACCAAAGGCTATTACGGCTACGATATGTTCTATACGAGCAGAGGATTTAAAATGGAATCATCCATGACCGCCTATTCGGATTATCAGGTGGGACCGGGTGATGAAATAGTGATCTCGATGTGGGGTGATGTGGAGCTAAGGAACAACTTAAAGGTATCCGACGAAGGAACGATCTATGTAAACAATGTCGGTCTTGTAACGGTCAACGGACTCAAGCTTGACGAACTCGAAGCCAAACTAAAAAAACTTTTAGCAAAAGCATATATTACTTTAGCTCCAAGCTCTGGTGAAGCTTCAACATTTCTCGATGTGTCGCTGGGAAAACTCAGACCGATAACAGTGTTCCTTGTCGGCGAAGTGTTCAAAAAAGGCGCAATCAAGCTTGACTCGTATTCGACAGTATTCACGGCTTTATATAACGCCGGCGGGCCGACTGCCAGGGGATCATTAAGGAATATTCAGGTGGTAAGGGACGGAAGGGTCGTTTCAACAATTGATATTTACGATTATCTGCTAACCGGAAAAAAAGTCAACGATGTTATCTTAAAGAACAACGATAATATACTCGTACCTCCTAGATACAGCGCGATCAAGCTTGAGGGTGAGGTTAACAACGAAAGCATATATGAGCTTAGAGACAACGAGACCATGGTCGACCTGATGAAGTTCTCAGGCGGACTGAGGGTCACCGCAACTCTTGAAAGGTTTCAGGTCGAGCGTATAGTTCCCTTTGAAAAAAGAACGAATGAGATAATGCACTCAAAGGAAGTGAAAGAGTTCAGGCTCGGCAGGTCGGAAGGCGAAAAAGTAGTTATCGAGCCGGTAAAGCTGCGTGACGGGGACATCGTGACCGTCTTCCAGATATCGAACATCATGATAAACTATGTAAATATCGAAGGAGCGGTGCTGCTGCCCGGAAAATATTCGCTACAGAAGGATATGACGCTGGGTGATCTGTTCAAACAGACCGGCGGGCTTTTACCGGAAGCTTTTCTGGACAAAGCTCTGCTTACCAGAACTTATCCTAATCTGACGACCGAATTATTCGACCTTGACTTAAGAAAACCCGAATCAGGTAATTTTAAACTCGAAAGTTCCGATGCGATAAAAATATATTCGCAATGGGAGCTAAAGCCGAAAAATCAGGTCTCGATATCAGGGCATGTTAAAAGGATCGGGGTTACCAGTCTTGACGCAGGAGCAAAGATATCCGACCTTATTTTAAAGGCGGGAGGGCTGGAAGACGAGGTTTTCAGAAAGAATACATATCTTGAAAGAGCAGATCTGATCAGATTCAACGATGACGGAATAACGACAAAAATTATTTCGATAAATTTGAGAAAAGTCTTAGACGGCGATATGACCGAAGACATCGTTCTGCAGAACAAAGACCATTTAAAGGTCTATGACATAAACGTAGCTGTTTATCCGAAAAGCGTTACCATAAACGGGATGGTCAGAAGTCCTGGAAAATTCGATCTCCAGACGAACATGAGAGTGGAGGATCTGATCCTGCAGGCCGGCGGATTGGTAAAAGGCGCGTATTATTATGAGGCTGAAGTGTTCAGGATCGACCCGTATAATATAAAACCGAACGCTCTTTCCTCAGTGCATAAGATAAAATTAAATCCCGATTATTTTAAGGCTGAGACAGTTACGCCTGAAAAGGATGTGTTCTATCTACAGGATATGGATAATGTGGTGGTCAGGCAGTATCCCGATTATCAGCTTCAGAGAAATGTGACTATAAACGGCGAAGTAAAATTTCCAGGGTCATATTCGCTTATGAAAGAAAAAGAGACCCTGGCCGATCTTATCGAAAGAGCAGGCGGGTTAAAAAACGAGGCATTCCCGCAGGGAATACAGTTTAAAAGAGGCGAAAAAGATGTGCTGTCGGATTTTGGTAGCGTGTCAAAAGGAAGCAGCGGCGGAAATCTTGTACTTCAGCACGGAGACCTGATCACTGTGCCTAAGCATCCGGGCGTTGTTATGGTCGAAGGTTTTGTCTTTACACCCGGGCTTGTTAAATATACGCCGGGCTGGGATCTTGACGATTATGTAGCCGCGGCCGGCGGAGTTATGGTGGACGATAATTACATCGAAGGCGAAACGGTCGTATATTATCCGGGGGGTGCGGCAAAAGTTGACGGATGGTGGTCGCCATCAGTAAAAGAAGGCTCCAAAGTGATCGTAAAAAAGGAGAAGAAACCCGAGGAAAAAGAAGGTACGAGTCTGAAAGACTGGGTCGCTATTATCGCAAGCATCGTAACTATAGCATTCTATCTTTCAAATACGAATTAATATAATATTTATATCCGGGAGGCGAAAATGAAGAATATTCTGATCACAGGAGCGAACGGATTTATAGGAAAGAACCTCACTGCGGCCTTCAGAGAGCTTAAAACAAAAACACTGTTCCTATACGACATTGACGACAGTATCGAAAAGCTTGAGGAATATATTAAGCAGGCTAACATTATCTATCACTTAGCCGGCGTGAACAGGCCAAAAGAAGAATCAGAGTTCATTGCCGGAAATTACGGCACGCTTGAAACCGTCATCAGTCTGTGCGAAAAGTATAATAAGATACCGGTAGTTCTTACTTCCTCAATTCAGGCCGAGCACGGAAATCCCTACGGCATCAGCAAGAAGAGGGCTGAGGAAGCTTTAATGAAATACGGTATGGACAACGATGTTAAGGTCTATGTATTCAGGCTGAAGAATGTTTTCGGGAAATGGTGCAGGCCGAATTACAATTCCGCGGTCGCCACCTTCTGCCACAATATAGCCAACGACCTGCCTATAACAGTTTCAGACAGGAACAACACGGTAAATCTTGTTTACATTGACGATATAGTCGAAAAATTTATCAAAATATCGGACTACACTTATTCCGACAAGGTAAAATTCTTTCACGATATAGATAATTCGTACATAAAAACATTGGGCGAGATCACAGATACGCTCTACAAGTTCAAAGCTTCAAGGGAGACTCTAAGACTGCCCAATATGGAAGATGAATTCGAAAAGAAACTCTATTCGACCTATCTTAGCTATCTGCCGAAAGATAAATTCTCTTATCCGCTGAAGATGAACATTGACAACAGAGGGTCTTTTACGGAATTCGTAAAGTCGGATGAGAGGGGGCAGGTTTCTGTCAACATCTCCAAACCGGGAATAACGAAGGGTAATCACTGGCATCATACCAAGACGGAAAAATTCCTTGTCGTTTCAGGCAAAGGGATCATCAGGTTCAGGAACATCAATTCGAATGAAGTAATTGAGTATTCAGTTTCGGGCGACAAGCTTGAGGTAGTTGACATTCCTCCGGGCTACACCCACAATATCTTTAATCTGGGCGGATCCGATATGGTAACATTAATGTGGGCGAACGAAAAATTCGATCCCGAGCATCCCGATACATATTTTATGGAAGTATAAATTATCTGCCGATGGAATGATACTCGACTTCGGCTTTAAGCATTTCTTTCAGACCGTAAATATTCCTGCCGTCGTAAACCAGAGGTGTCCGCATGATCTTCTTGTAATCGGCAGGTTTTAGTTTTTTAATAGTATCCCATTCGGTCAAAATGAAGCAGACATTCGCGTCTTTTAAGGCTTCTTCGGGGCTTTTCGCGTAGCGGATGGAGCCTTTTGAGTTTTTGCCTGCAGGATATAATTTTTCAAAATTCTCTTTACCTACAGGATCGTAAGCGATAATATCCGCGCCCTGTTCTAAGAGCAGCGGAATATTATCCAAAGACGGCGCTTCTCTCAGATCGTCGGTTCCGGGCTTGAAAGTAAGTCCCAGAACGGCGACCTTCAGATTACTGAATGTTATCAGCCGCTTGCTTGCCTTTCTGAACAGAACGGTCTTCTGTTCCTTATTCACATCTATCGCGGCTGAGACGGTCCTAAGACCGTAGCCGTGCTGTTTTGCAAGATATTCGAGCGCTTTCGTATCCTTCGGGAAACACGAACCGCCGTAACCTATTCCGGCGTTCAAAAATTTGCTCCCGATCCTTTCGTCAAAGCTCATACCCTTAGCCACATCCTGAATGTCGGCGCCCACAAGCTCGCAGAGGTTGGCGATATCATTCATATATGAAATTTTCAGCGCCAGAAAATCGTTCGACGCATATTTTATCATTTCAGCCGACCTTCTGCTCACGGAGACTATCGGGAGCTTGAACGGCTCGTATATCTTCATTAGCAGCTTCTCTGCCCATTTGCTCTCTGTTCCGATTATGATCCTAGCGGCATGAAGCGTATCATGAACGGCGGACCCCTGTGCCAGGAACTCGGGATTCGAAGCCACTTCGATTTTAACATTTTTTATAAGAAAGTCGTGAATGAACTGCTCGACTTTGTCATTGGTGCCTACAGGTACTGTGGATTTTACAACGACCAGGCAGTCTTTTTCGACCGATTCGGCTATCTGCCTCGCAACTGTGGCGATATGCGCCAAGTTCGCGCTGCCGTCAGGCTGTTCGGGAGTTCCCACGCCTATAAAAATGGCGTCGGCGTCTTTGTAAGCAGCTTTATAATCAATCGTATAATCAAGCCTTCCGTCCTTATAATTTTTCCGCATAAGGTCTTCAAGTCCGGCCTCGAAAATCGGGGAGATGCCCTTTTTCATCTTCTTTACTTTGGCATCGTCAATATCCACGCACACGACTTTGTGACCGACTTCCGCAAAGCAGACGCCGGCTACCAGTCCCACATATCCCGTTCCCGCGACAGCTATTTTCATTTAAAACCTCTAAGCTTATTTTATCAACTGCTAAATATAATTTATAAGTTGAAAATGCGCAAATGTTCAATTATATTTAAACTTTAAAAGCAAATTTAAAGTGGCAGGGCTGAAAAATGAAAAAACTTAAAGTTATGACCGTAGTAGGTACGAGACCGGAGATCATCAGGCTTTCGGAAGTTATAAAAAAGCTGTCTTCATCAAAAGCCATAGAGCACATTCTGGTCCACACGGGGCAGAATTACGATTATGAACTGAACGAAGTATTTTTTTCTGACTTAGGCCTAAAAAAGCCCGACCACTTTCTTGACGCGGCAAAAGGAAGCGCATCGGAGACTATAGGCAACATCATTATTAAAATCGATGCTGTCCTGGAAAAGGTAAAACCAGACGCATTTTTAGTTCTCGGCGATACAAACTCATGCCTGTGCGCAATCCCGGCAAAAAAGAGGCACATTCCGATCTTCCACATGGAAGCCGGCAACAGGTGTTTCGACCAGAGAGTTCCGGAAGAGACCAACAGAAAGATAGTTGACCACATTTCAGACATAAATATGCCGTATTCGGACATTTCGAGAGAATATCTTTTAAGAGAAGGCATCTCACCCGACCGCATCATTAAGACAGGCAGTCCGATGAACGAGGTGATAGTAGCCAATGAGGAAAAAATATTAAATTCAAAGATCTTAAAAGAACTTAAGCTGAGCAAATATAATTATTTCGTTGTTTCGGCGCACAGGGAAGAGAACATCAATTCTGATAAAAATTTCAACGGGCTTTTCGATGCGCTCAATAAGATCGCCGAGTTCTATAAGATACCTATCCTGATCTCAACACACCCCAGAACGCGCATCAGGCTTGAAAAAGAGAAGACAAAATTGAATCCGCTCATAATTACGCATAAACCATTCGGATTCTCCGACTATGTCCACCTTCAGATCAACGCGAAGGCCGTGCTTTCGGATTCAGGAACAATATCGGAAGAGTCGTCTATCATGAACTTTCCGGCCATAAACATAAGAGATGCGCACGAAAGACCCGAAGCTATGGAAGAAGCCTCGGTCATCATGACGGGTATGAACACGGAAAGGATAATGCAGGCGCTTAAAATATTAGAAACTCAGGGCAGGGGAGAAGACGGGCCGCTTTTACAGGTTTATGACTATTCACTTCCGAATGTGTCGGATAAAGTCTTAAGGATCATCGTCAGTTACACGGATTATATTAAAAGGGTAGTCTGGAGCGAATAAAAAATAATACGGTTAGCACTCTCAATATTATTAACTTTATTGACACTCTCTGCACAGGACAGCTCAAAAGTCAACTATACCCGTCTCTCTATAGCGGCAGGATCGGCAGCGGTAATATCAGCAGGCTCATACCTCGTGCTGCAGAACGCATGGTGGAAGGGAACTTACGAACCTTTTCATTTCGATGACGGCACAGATATGAAATATGCAAAGAATATGGACAAGATCGGACACTTCTATGGTGGCTATGTCGCCCATGACGCGGTTTACAATTCACTCATCTGGTCGAATGTAAAACATGAACAGGCGCTGTGGTACAGCTTCGGAACAAGCGCGTTTATTCAGCTTATGATAGATGTAAAGGACGGTTTCGCGCCGTCGTGGGGATTTTCAGCGTGGGATGTGGTCACGGGAACAGCGGGAGCGGGTTGCAGAACACTTCAGCTCAAATATCCGGCCCTGCAGGATTATAAGATCAAGATGTCATATTACTACAAAGAAAAAGATCAGGGTGAAGAATTCTCATGGGATCCGGAGTATATTATCGAGGACTACCCGGGGCAGACCTACTGGCTCACTTTTCCGGTCAAGTACTTTCCGCAATGGCTCGGGCTTGCAGCAGGACTGAGCATAGATCAATATTACGACGAATATCAGGCATATCTTTCATTTGACATAGATTTGGAAAAACTCGCCGCGTCCGTCAATAACAGAACATTAAGCACGGTCGCGCACTGGCTCAACTTATTAAAAGTTCCCGCACCCGCAATAAAATTCCAGCCAGACTTAAAAGGATATTGGATTTATTATTAAACTTTATTATATTTAACAGGGATAATTTAAAGATCTACGGAGATAAATAAAATGTTCAAGGGTAAAATTTTGCTGATCACAGGCGGAACAGGCTCATTCGGGAACGCGGTGCTTAAAAGATTCCTGAGCACGGACGTAAAAGAAATAAGGGTATTTTCACGCGATGAAAAGAAGCAGGACGACATGAGGCGTCAATTAAATAATTCCAAATTAAAATTCTATATCGGGGATGTAAGGAATTACGACAGCGTATTTGAAGCCACAAAGGGAGTTGACTACATATTCCACGCGGCGGCCTTAAAGCAGGTACCTTCATGCGAATTTTTCCCGATGGAAGCAGTCCGCACCAATGTCATAGGCACCTCAAATGTCATCAAGGCGGCAGTAGCCAATAAAGTTAAAAAAGTCGTCGTTTTAAGCACAGATAAAGCGGCTTACCCCATAAACGCGATGGGAATATCAAAGGCTATGATGGAAAAAGTGTCTATAGCGGAATCAAGGAATGTGGATGAGAAAGAAACAACGATCTGCGTAACCCGCTACGGCAATGTAATGGCATCGAGAGGCTCGGTCATCCCGCTGTTCATCGAGCAGATAGAAGAAGGAAAACCCTTAACTCTTACCGACCCGGACATGACCCGTTTTTTAATGAGCCTGGAAGAATCCGTTGACCTCGTCCTTTTCGCATATAAGAACGGCAGACAGGGCGACCTTTTCGTACAGAAAGCGGCATCAAGCACCATCCGCGACCTCGCACAGGCAATGGTCAACCTGTTCAAGGCAAAAAGCAAAATTCAGATAATAGGAACCCGGCACGGCGAAAAGAAATATGAAACGCTGCTCACCAAAGAGGAAATGGCCTTCGCGGAAGACCTCGGAGACTTTTTTAGGGTACCGGCAGACACGAGGGACCTTAACTACGCAAAATTCTTCGAAAAAGGTGAAAAGCAGAAAAAAGAACTCACCGATTACAATTCAAGCAATGTCAAACTCTTAGATGTCAAAGGGGTAGAAAAAAAGCTGCTCACGCTCGATTACATCAAAAGCGAGATCAAAAGGCTGAAAAAATAAACATAATGATATCTTAATGTGTATAATTGCAAAATCAAAAAGCTATGAAAATGGAGATCGTTAAATTGAAAATTATCAATGTCGTAGGCGCAAGGCCGAACTTTATGAAGATCGCGCCGATACACAATCTGATGCTCAAATCAAAAAAAATACAACCGATATTAGTCCATACCGGTCAGCATTATGACGAAAAAATGTCCAAAGTGTTCTTCATTGACCTCAAGATGCCTATGCCGGATATTTACCTTAATGTGGGCAGCGGTTCCCACGCGGTTCAGACCGCGAAGATCATGGTGGAATTCGAGAAAGTCTGCCTCGAGCAGAAACCGGATATAGTGCTCGTCGTCGGCGACGTAAATTCAACTGTAGCCTGCACGCTCGTAGCCGTAAAACTCGGCATAAAATGCGTTCATGTGGAATCGGGCTTAAGAAGCTTCGACCGCAGGATGCCGGAAGAGATCAACAGGCTTATGACAGATGTGGTATCCGACTATCTTTTCGTATCTGAAGAGAGCGGTATGACAAATTTGAAGAACGAAGGTATTCCCAAGTCAAAGGTATTCCATGTCGGAAATGTTATGATAGACTCGCTTGTAAATCATATTAAATCGGCGGATAAATCCAAGATAATGAAGGAACTCGGCGTAAAAAAGGAAGAATTCTGCCTCGTCACTCTTCACCGTCCTTCAAATGTTGACGACACAAAGAACGCGAAAACACTTGTTGATACGCTTAAAACAGTATCAAAACAGCTCAAAGTGGTATTTCCTATCCATCCTAGAACGCTCAAAAATTTCGAAGCTATGGGCATTTTAAAAGGTTTTTCCGACAATGAAAATATTAAGCTGACCGATCCGTTGGGCTATCTCGACTTTATGAAGCTGATGAAAGAGAGCAGATTTTTACTCACCGATTCAGGCGGGATACAGGAAGAAACGACATATCTCGGCAAACCGTGCCTGACGCTCAGAGAGAACACTGAAAGGCCTTCAACCGTAACACAGGGCACGAATATACTTATAAAAGAACTTGATAGAAAGCTGATCTTAAAGCATATAAAAGATATACTTGACGGCCGCGTTAAAAAGGGTACAATTCCAAAGCACTGGGACGGCAAAACCGCGCAAAGGATCATAAAAATACTCGAGAACAGTCAAAAATAACCCTTTTGGATTTATTACTAAACTTTATTATATTTAATGCGTATAATTTCAAAACAAAAATGCAGGATACATAAATGACAGATCCTATACAAGCGCAACCTACACCTAACAGAAGAAAAGATGATCACGAAATAGACCTGATCGAAATAATCACCATTCTCTGGAAAGCCAGAAAATTCATAGCTATAGTCACCGCAGTATCACTCGCAATAGGAATACTATACATAATCTTCGCCACACCGATGTACAGAGGAACTATTACATTATATTCAGCTGTTGATACAGGTGCGAATTCACCTATGTCAATTATGGCGAGACAACTTGGAGCCGGTGGAGCGCAGACAGGAGCTACTTATTATAATATACCTGATGTTGTAAAAAGTCGAACACTTGCTGAAAAAATAGTCGGACATGAATGGGAAATTGAAGGATATGACAGAAAAATAAGTTTAGTAGAATATTTCGACAATATATTTGATGCGGAAGAACCCGAAAAATTCGAGAACGAGCTTGATGAAAAACTTTGGAGAGAGAGAAAATTCTATAACTACAGCCAGTATATATCAGGTGACAGGATCAGCGTAGTTGCAAACGATAAAACTGGATTAATTACTGTTACGGTTGATATGGAATCACCAGAATTGGCACGAGATATAGCAAATTTTATTTCTCTTTTTGTAACGAACTGGGTGAACGATGTACAGAAAGAAAAGATAAGAAGTAATCTCGAATTCATAAATGAGAGAGCAGCCATTCTCGGATCTGAATTGCAGGATGCCGAGAACGAACTGAAAAAATTCAGAGAAACGAACAGAAATATTTTAAACTCACCAGACCTCCAGCTTGAACTGCAAAGGTTACAAAGGCAGGTTACGATCAAACAGGAAGTTTATCTTACAATGATAAAGCAGAGAGAAATCAATCAGATAGAAGAGAATAAAAGTGTTGATGTCGTTAGAATACTTGATAAAGCAATATACAACCCTATTCCATATTCGCCTGACAAAAAGAATGTAATGGCTGGATCAATATTTGTTGGTATTATATTGAATTCATTTGTAATGATCCTTTTTTTCTTTTTGTACAAAGGAATTGCAAAAAAGACAAAAAATGTACCTGGTTTTATGAACAAAATAAAATCAGTTATGAAGATCTGATCGATTTTTTCTGAATTTTGTATTTACTATGTTTTTCATTATCCTAAAAGATTCGAGTTTGAAGAAAGAAGATAGAATTATAAAGACTAAAGTGCCTGTCAACAATTGAATTGTAAGCAGCAGATATACATTCATTTCAACAAAAGATATAATCCATGTTAAGAACGAAGCTAGAATTGAAACAAAAGCTATCGGTGCTATGTCTTTTATCTGATCAAATGTTGAATACTCGATCTCCTTACCGCAATAGTGCATGTTTATCAGCACGCTAATTAGAGAAGTCAATATACTTCCTATCAAAAGTGCTGCCACGTTCATTTTTAGAGTAATAAGAATTGATACAAAAAGAAATACATTCTTTATAACTTCAAGAATAACGAGTTTTTTACCTTTACCTTTAACTTTCAAAATATTTTCATTTATCGAATGGAGAGGATAAAGTAAGCCAAATATGCAAAGCAGCCTGAAGTAAGGTACTGCCGGCATCCATTTCTCAGTAAGCAGAACATAAAAAAGATTATCTGCTGAAGCCAGCAAAATAAGCATAAGAGGAGTTATTATGAACATTGTCTGCGTTATTATCTTTCTATAACCGAGCCTCAACTTTATATCGTCAGTTTGTTTTGTTGATAGTACTGGATATGAAACATTCTGAATTATTCCTGTGATACTCTGCGTAGGGATCTCTTCAAATCGTTTTGCCTGGTTATAAAACCCGACTTCGTTTAGGGGGTAGAATTTTCCTATCAAAAGTGTATAAATGTTTCTGGCTATAATTTTAATTATACCTATACCAAGCAGGCTCAAGCTGAAAGGTGCAATTTCTTTTATTGATAAGTAGTTAAACTTAAAGGCAGGTTTCCATTTTATTATAAACCAGACAAACACATTCAGTAATAGTGTCTGACTGAGCATTTGAATTACAAGTGTCCATACTCCCATGCCATTGTAAGCTAAAACGATACCGATAATACCCGAAATTAAAGACGAAATAATAGTTGTTTTAGCATAGGATTTGAATCTGAGTTGTTTTTTGAGCAGGGTAGAGTGGATCAAACCTAGAGAATTAAGGGGAAATACCAAAAAGATGATCTTCGCGATATTCTCTAGCCTTGGAGTATTATAAAATTCTGCGATAAGAGGGCTTAGTGAAAATAAAATAGCATATATAACTAAACCAAGAATTATTTGTAAAAAGAAGATCGTAGAGTAATCAGTGTCTGTTGCATCTTGTTTTCTAATTAAAGCCTGTCCAAAACCTGAATCTAGAATTACAATTCCAAGGGCAGTAAAAATAGAAAGCATACCTATCAGGCCATAATCTTCCGGACTCAGAATTCTAGCTATTACAATTGTTATCAAAAGCTGGATCCCGAGCGTCGAAAATTTTTGAATACCGTTCCAGAATATTCCTGAAACAGTTTTTGTGGTCAGGCTGGATGTCATCTATTCCCTATTTATTAATTGGAGCATTTTTTCAGCTACGATCTTTGAAGAGAATTCTCTGCACGGCTGATACTCTCTCTCATCCTTGATCAATGATGCAATAGCCTGATTGATAGAAATCTCATCGTTGTCACAAATAATAAATCTATTGAATTGGTTGAAATATTCTCTAATATCTTCTTTCTTATCACCATCGTTTAACAAAATTATTGGTTTATTTGTTGATGCGTATTGGTATATTTTTCCGGGTATTTGTGTACCTTTTAGGTTAAGAATACAAACGAGGGCATCACATTGTTCTTCAAGTTCTACAATTTTTTCTCTACTGAGCCTTTCGTGTATTATTATTCTTGAAGAGTTCTCTTTTTGTATGAATAAGTCTGTGTTTCCTGCAATAATTAAGTTTGCATTATCACCATTTCTTACAGAATTAATCAGAGGTAATACATCTCTTACTGTTGACCAGTAACTTCCAAAATATCCCAAAGTAAATTTGTTATTAAATTTTTTTTCATATAGCCTTTCTTCGACATAGGGAGGAGGTAAATGATACATTTTATTTTTATATTTATGATAAATACTTTTTTGTTCCTCGCATGTAAAGGGGGAGACATAAAAAATATAATCAGAATATTTCATCAAGTTTGATTCTATATGTTTTTTGAACAAATCAGGCAAATATGAATTGTCGGAAATGTCAGTTAATAGAGGATCTCCCCAATATTGAACCCATTTCAAATTGCTTTTCTTTTTTATTATTTCAGCCATTTTATGTGATGCTTTGGGGTCTGATGAGGATAAAATAAGATCGAAATTTCTATAATTTAGATTCAGTTTGTTTACCTCATCTATTAATAATCCTGCAGCTTTGAAGATTGAAAAACGACTATATAATTTTCTCAGATACTTGATAAGTAATGATTTTTTATTTTTTTTTGATAAATAAGATGTAATGATATTATTCTTGGTCAATCGTATTACTTCTACTTCACTAAGTTCTTTTGGAAAAGAATCAGCATATATTTTATTAGTTGCATGTTCAGAACTTGGACAAAGAATTGTGACTTTGCAACCGTTTGATACCAATCCTTTGATCAAACCGATATTCCTTATCTGAGAAGAATTATTTGTTTCAAGAGGTAAAGCTGTAATGTAAAGGACTTTCATAATTAAATCTCTATATTAGTTGAATTTTGTTTATTTAATGAACTCACCCCTAATGCGAGGATTATAAAAAATGGTATTTCAGCAATGTATGTTGATGAAATCATAAGTTTAACACAGGCTACCGGTAATAAAATCAATAGCAGAATTCTTGTAGATGGTGAATGTTCTTTAGTTACCTTGATTGCATTATAAATAATGAAAAAAATTGAAAGAATAAAAATACTGCCCAAAAACAAGCCATACTGGATAAATATTTCAAGAAGAATATTATGAGAATATGAAATATTCGTAGTGTGGAATTTTTCAGCTATGGAAATTCTGTCCCCGGCCATTCCGAGTCCAAACAATAAATTATTTTTAAAAATATCATAACTGTTTTTTAAAAAATCCATTCTTCCATTATCCCAGCCAATTTGATCAAGAAGTATCTTATTCAGGGTTCTGCTTTTTATTCCGTGGTCTTCTAGAAATAACGCAAGCTCAGTTCCATAATTGTAAAATCCTTTTGATAAAACAAAAAAAGCGAGAAGTATTGAAAATAATATAGCATATTTACTGATCCTTTTATCGAGATTGAAAATACTAAATGTCAAAAAAAAGAAAGCTACGCTAAGAGATGCGCCTCTGCTTCCGTTAGCAAATATTATTAAAATGCCCATAATTGCTATTAATATTATTGTTACATTTGTTCTTTTGTATACTTCAGAGATCAAAATAAGAACCGGAATAAGGATTACATAAGAAAAAACCATATTATATTCCAAAAACCTTTCGTCCGTAGCTTTGACAAATAATGATAATGCAGCGAACAGAATAATGAATACTGATATATTTTTAAAATGCTCTAGTAAAATATCATATCTATATACAGCTCGCGCAAAAAAATATGCAGGAAGGGTTTGAGAAACAAGATAAAAAAAAGGCATATATAGATGTGGTCTGTTTTCAGGATTGAAAAGATAGCTGCTGAACCAGAGCACCAATATAAAAACGGGAAAAAGTATCATATCCTTTTTTAAAGGCAGTTTTTTTAAAAATACAGCCCAAAAGTAAATAAAGAATAATACAGATAGGTAAAGAGGCATATCAATTCTTCTAAACCATGGAAAAAATTTATATGAAAAAACAGAACCGATCACTATCAATGGGTTATATATGAAAATCGCACATAACGCTATTATTGCGTGCTTATCATCGTAATTCACTATATCATTAGAATTGTCAATATTTACAGATGCTTCATTCATATATTTTTTTTATTTCATCTTTGTTTAATGTAAAATCAAATATCTTCGTATCTCTACAGTAATATTTCATTGATTCTATAGTTTGCTGTTCTTTATTAATAATTTCTAATAGAAATTTTTTAAGGTTCTTGCTATCAACTTCAAGCCAGTATCCGTTTTTACCTTCTATCAGATAATCTTCAATATTACTTGTTTTATTTGTAAGAACAGGAGTACCGCAGCTTATAGATTCGACGAATTTTGTAGGGAATCCTGCATTGTTCGTTTTATTATTTTCCCGCAGAAAAGCTGAGAAGGCAGCATTCGTAACTTCTTTAATTACCTCTCTATGAGGTAACCTTCCTAGGAATAGCGAGAACCCAGATATTGCATTTATCTGCGCTGCAGAGTAATAGTTATATCTAGAAAAAAACTCGATTTTAGTAATTCCGATTACTCTGAATTCAACAAGTTGTGAAATATTCTCGATCTCAAGCATGGCATCAATAAGCAGATTTATCTTATCTTTCCCACCAGGCGATCCTGCATATACTATTACTTTTTTATCTTTTTTAGGAATTATATCAACATTCCATTTTTCATCCGTAAGATCAACCAGCGGAGGTAGCAGAATCGTATTTTTAACGGTATCTTTATAATATTCATACAGGTATTTGCTAATGCAGATTATTCCATCAAGATTCTTGTTGTAGTATCGCATTCTTAATTCAGAGTCAATATACTTAATGAGTCCAAGAAGATTTCTTATTCTGTGCCCGTACCACTCAGTAATATCTGCAATTAGTTTTATTTTGTTTTTTTTGCAGTATTTTATTAGTTTAGAGCTTGCTATGGCAGGGAAATTATAAATAATTATGATGTCAGGGTCCAAATTCTTGGATTTGATAAGATGCCTGATACTATCAATCTTAGTAACATATTTTATCCAGCTTGAGATAGAATTCGGATAGGGTATTGACCATGCATCAAATTCATAGATTTTTTTGTAAGAAGCATCTAGAGTTGTGTGAGGTTGTGATTTATCTACACCAAGAAATTTAACTTCGTGCCCAAGAGATTTCAGAAGCTTTGCATTTGCGATAACTCTTTGCGCTGCAGCATTTTTATCGGGAAGCTCAAAGCCTCCGACATATAGGATATTTCTTCCGGCTTTATCCAATTTATTTGATCCCGTATATCTTTTTGATCTCTTTTTCTTTTGCCTTGTAAGTAAGATGACCTAAATGAAGAGAGTCTTTCTTTGCTTTCTCCAAATATTCATCAACAGATTTAATTCTTTTTGCCGGAACGCCCACAGCTACAGAATCATCAGGAATGTCTCTGGTAACGATAGAACCTGCGCCAATAATTACATTATTACCGATATTAACTCCGGGCATTATGATTGTGTTTATCCCAATGTAAACATCATTACCGACAGTTATAGGTTTTGTAATTTCAAGATCAGGTACAAATTTTCTTAGAATCAAAGTCCCGCCGTCATGGTTAATAAATTTAACTCCGTTGGTTATATGTACGTTGTCTCCAAGCGTAATTAACCAAGGCTCAGTGCTGAACATAGAAAAGCTGCTACAATAAATAAATACTTTTCCTTTCATGTTAACACCAAGATGTTTAGCATATTTGACAGGATATATTTTGCCATAGATGACGTAAAATATAACATAGAACTTACTCAGTAATCTCAATATTCTTTTCATTGGTTATCTCTTATAATTGAATTATAGCTTTCATATATTCATCAACTACTTTATTTCTATCAAACTCCTTTTCAACCTTCAATCTGGAGTTTTTCCCCATTGATACTTTTTGTTCGTCGCTAAGTTCTATGAACTTTATAATTTTATCTTGAAGGTCGGTAACGTTTTTTACTTCAAATAAAAATCCGTTATATCCATCCTCAACAATTTCTTTACATCCTGGAATATTGCTTGCAATGAGCGGTTTGCCCATAGCTGCACCTTCCTGCAGTACATTTGACATGCCTTCATGGTACGAAGGGTTAACGATGCAATCAGCTTCTCTGATTTGTTTTCTTACATCGTGTGAAACCCCAAGAAATTCAATATTCTTGTTTTTTTGGTGGTAAGAAACATATTTATCTTCCTCCATTCCGCCTACGATCTGGAAAACTGTATCGGGATATCTTTTGATTACATTTTGAGACGCTTCAAGCAATTCTTCAATGCCCTTTTCTTTCATTAAACGACCAATAAATAGAAATCTAATCTTACCATCTATTATTGTTTTTTCTAAGGGTTTGAATTTCTCAAGATTAACGCCTGATCCTTGAATTAGCTTGGATTTTTGAGTATGTACCAGATTGTTTTTTTGGAAGAATTCCATGTTTGCGGAGTTCTGAAAAAAGACTATTATTGCTCTATTGCAGGCATATCTATAAAGATATCTAAAAATTAATTTGAAACGACCTTTGTAGAGCATAGTGCCGATCCCTGTAATATTCATAATAACAGGGATACCAAAGGATCTTGCGGCATAATTGCCGAAAATGTTGGGCTTGATCGTATATGTTAAAATTACATCTGGCGAAATCTGTTTTATAAGTTTCTTATAATTTGAGATAAGAGTAAAATCTTTTTTTAAACTGATCCCTCTTCTGTCAATTGGAATTTCGTAATGAATTGCACCGAGCTTGCATAGGCTGATCACATATTCATTTGAATCGTTTTGTGGTGTTGACATAAAAACTTCAAAATTTTCTTCTATCAGTTTCTTAATAAGTTCATATCTGGCTATGTATAAACCTGAGACATGATTTGTAAGGATCAAAATTTTTTTCTTCATTCTAGACCCTGTACTTTGGGAAAAATGAACTTTCATTATTAGCATTGCCTGATATGGTTACTAGCTCATTGTATTTATCTAAATTATGGATCCTTTTTCCTATATAAAATTCATTCGGGTTGTTTCTATTAAAAGTTTTTTTAAACTGGTACAATGAATCACAGTCAGATTCATAGCCCCCTCCTACATGGAAGCATTTTAGGCCTTTCTCGCAGCCCCATTTCGCAATTTCGTAGTAGAGTAAGCTAGTAGGCTGTAAATATTTGTATTGCTGTAAAGCTCCGCCCAAATGACCGTGTATAAATTTATTTGAATGCAGAACTAGAATAGATGCAATTATTATATCATCTAAAAATGCGTTTATAATAAATGCATTCTCCTTTAGATGTTTTACTGTATCATCATAAAATCTATCGTCAAACAGATAGTAATCATTAGCTTCATTATTCGTCATTGTGCTTTGGTAGATGTTTTTAAAGTCTTCTAATGTTTTCATTTCAAAATCAATTTCGGTAGTAACATTGTTCTTTTGTGCTTTTCTAATCATCTGTCGGCATTTGGACTCCATATTATTCCATATTGTGTCATGATCGGTTAAATCTATATGAACTGTCTTTCTAATCTGCGCGAGTTCAGAATAGCCTTCAAAGAATTTATGATTTTTTAGAAGAGGATGGAACCTGTCGAACTGGCTAATTATATTGTTCGTAACGCAATATTCCGAAAAAGATAAGAAAAATTCGTGTTTCAGTGATTCACAACTATCGGAAGTATTACTTGTATATAGCGGACCACCGTATCCATAAGCTGAGCTTATATCAAAATATCTGCCCTTTTGAATTTTTCCCTTCATATTTTTTGAATCTGCAATATCTCTCAACATAAAAGGATAGGCTACACTTCCATATTCTGATTCAAAATAAAACAATTGAGGTTCGCCGTCGCCGAAGTTCCTGAAAGGGATAAAATAGTTAAATAGAAAGTAAACATCACTGTTAGGATAGCTGTTTACTGTCCTGTTCCATGTCTCTTCATCTTTAATTATTTTGGAGTTCGGCATTGACCTACCTTGCACTATTTATAATCTCTGATAATATATGCAATCCTATCCATTTCTGCAAGGCTGTATCTCTGGTCTATCGGGATTGAAATAATATTTTCCAATATGTTATTAGCACCAGCGTAAATAGAGTAGTCTATCTGGGGTACTCTCGGCCAGTGTACTGGTGCGTATATTTTGTTATCAATAAGCTTTCTTTTAAACTCATCTCTTCTGTTTTTAATGTATAGCGGAAGAAATAACGGGCAAACATTCTCAGGCAGCTTATTGAATATTGGTTGTAGTTTAGTATTATTTGTTAGAAATTGCGAAAGGTATGAATAATTTTCTCTCCGTTTTACTATAAGATCTTTTACTTCGATACTATTGAGGATTGTAAGAGAAAGCTGATCTATTGAGTATGGTTCGGGCTTCTTATCTTGAACCGCTTCAGCAGATTTAAATAAATCAAGGAACTGGGGTTTTAGATTTTCGTCTCCGCTTTTTATAAACTCAAATTTCTTTTTTAGCGCTTTTAGTCGAATACTAATGAATTCTTCATCTGATTTCATTTTTGCTATGTGTTTTTCAGCTTTTGATGAACAGAAACCACCACTTGGAATTCCCATCCATTTCCTTATGCTGGCAACATAAAAATCATTAATTTCATTTCTTCTGAAATCAGAGAAAAGAGAGTGCGTCACATCTTCGATTATCTTTGTACCGGTATTTTTAAATTCTTCGAGTATGACATATAAATTTTTATTTGTTTCAAATCCAAAGTAACCCATGTGCAGTAAAACGCCGATATTCTGCTTAATATATTTTTCTACGCTCTCAATGTCCGGCTCGAGGCTTTCTTTTTTAATATCATAGAAAAATACTTCAAAACCTGCCTGCAAAAAAGGATCGATCATAGTATGGCAGCAGTATGCAGGCAAAAGTGCAGTTTTCGAAATCAAATTTTCAGGTAATGATTTTATCGCAAGATTCGTAGCTCCTCTACCTGAAGAAGTTAGAGCTAAATTAGACCATTTTGTTAGCCATAATGGCAGCTGTTCACCGGAGTTTGCCTCGGGTAATTCAGATAACCAGAATTCGCTTCCAATTTCAGTTAGCATTTTATAAAGGTTTAATTTTTATTTCAACAGGTTTTGCAGGATTTCCGATTACCGTAGTGTTGGATTCGATGCTTTTAATGACATTTGCTGCCATACCGATAAAGCAGTTATCTCCAATAGTAATCTTGTTGTTTACACTACATTTAAGACCGAAGAAATTTGAATGTCCAATAATATTATTACTTCCTAAAGCTGTGTGGGCTGCAATGAAATTGTAATCGCCCATTTTTGAATCATGCCCGATTAAACTGTTTGAATGGATAGTACAATGATTGCCGATTACAGAGCCAGGGTTCACAACACAATGTCCGAGGATCGAACAACCATATCCTATCTTCGAGCTTTTTGATATAATCGCAGAAGGATGAATAAAAGTACCGAATTTATCATCAGTTATATTGAAGCTGTTCAATAATTCAATTCTGATTTTCATCAAATCGGGTCTCCAGAGCTGATAGATGAACTTTACATCTTTAAATTTACTAAATTTGTCTCGAGCTTCGTACGTTTTACAATGTATTTTAAATCCATTTACTTCACCATTCAAAGTCTCATCATCAAATGCGTAGCCTAATAATTCTACGGGAGCTCCTTTGAGTTGTGCGTCATAAATCTGTTCACCGATTACGACTGCTGAGCCTCGCCCGCCGATAATAATAAATTTTGTTATCATTTTTCACCTATCGGTAATGGATTAAGTTTGTCTTTCTCTGATTTCATGTAAAGATTTTTCGATAATATCTTTACCCATTGTGCAAACTTCTGGTTTAACGAATATTTTTTTTATAGTTAGGAAGAAAATTTTAATATCCAATAAGAGACATGCATTTGTTATATAGAATAAATCTAGCTTAAATTTTTCATCCCATGATAAAAAATTACGCCCATTAATCTGCGCCCATCCGCTAATACCTGGCTTCATGTCATGCCTATGTGCTTCTGCGCTGGTGTAATATGGAAGGTAAACAACAGGCAAAGGTCGTGGCCCAATAAAACTCATATCGCCTTTGATAATATTAATTATTTGCGGCAATTCATCAAAACTGAATTTTCTAATCATTTTCCCTGTTTTTAATAATCTTTCATTATCACTTAATCTTATGTTGTTTCGTTCTTTCATAATAATCATACTTCTAAATTTGATCAAAGTGAATTCTTTGTTTAAATACCCAATTCTTTTTGTAATATGGAAGACCGGACCTTTAGGATCCTCAATTTTTATTAATAAAGCTATAAGTATAAAAAATGGAAAAGTTAGTATTAGCAGGATTAAAGAAAAGAGTATATCAAAAATTCGTTTGATAAACAAATACATAAACTAAGGTTACCTATTTTTAATTCCAGTCAATTTATGCCTGTGCAATGTTTTTTTAGCCATAATCACCATGGGCGGGCCAATGAATTTTCCGTCCATTAGAGCTACACCTTTCCCTTCTGCCTGAGCTTCTTCGTACAATCTGAGCATTTCTTTTGCATCGTGTACTTCTTTTTCGGATGGGGAATAATACTGATGTACCAAAGGTAATTCTTTTGGGTTAAGTACCAGCATTCCTTCAAAGCCGAGGCATTTTGCGAGAATTATATTTTCTTCAAGGTGTTTGAGGTCGTGGACATGGATGTGTACTGTATCTATAGGTATCACTCCGGTAGCTTTGGCGGCCATAGCTATGATAGCTCTGGGGTTGTAAATGCTTTTGCCTTCATCATCGTGTATGCCCCCAAGATCGCCTATAAAGTCTTCGCATCCGAATGCTATTGCGACTACTCTTGGAGATGCTTTGCAAATCTCTTTTGCATTAAGTACAGCTTCAGTCATTTCGATCAGCGGAATTATTTTATACGTGCCTATCGGAATTCCTTTTTCGTATTCTATGGTTTCGAGTAGTTTATCGAAGAAATAAACATCTCCGCTTTTTTTTGATTTCGGGTACATGAATCCGTGGACACCTTCGATCGTCAGCTGATGGACATCTTTCAGCAGTTGTCCGCTTTCCCTGTCGTTCACTCTGGGATATACAAGGTGATCTTTAAATGCACCTTCCGATACCATCTTTATTATAAGGTCACGGGCTTTCTGTTTATTTTCCACAGGCTGTACAGAATCTTCAATATCCAGAAGGAGTACATCGGCGTTTGAGCGTGATGCGCTTTGCATTAATCTTTCGTTATGTGCGGGTACGAACATTAAACTTCTCATGAGGTGTTCATGCAGTTTCAATTTCTCCTCCTTTTGATTAATACTTTTCTCCGGAATTTAAGCACTTTTTCATTTCTCTGGTTGTAGCCTATGGTTTCTACATAAACTATACCTCTGTCCGGTTTTGTTTTTGAAGGTTCAACTGACAGTATTTTTGTTTTGGCATACAGAGTATCATTTATGTAAACGGGATTTAAATGTTCTACCGACTCATATCCGAAATTGGCTATGGCTTTTCCGCTGATATCAGGCACTGTCATTCCTACTACGAGACTGAATACCAGCGTGCCTACTACGAGTATTTTTCCGTGGTGATTGTGTTCTGCATAATCGAGATTTGTATGAACAGGGTGATGATTCATTGTCAGCAGCGAGAAGAAATTGTTGTCTGATTCGAATATGGTTTTAGACAGAGAATGTTCAATTATTGCGCCTGTTTCAAAATCCTCGAAGTAGTTGCCCAGAATGCTCGGTTTCATAATTTTTCTCACTTGTTACTTAATCTCATAAATATAAATACCTTTACCACCATTGTCAAAGCAAATTATCATATAACGGATTTTTGCAAAATTACAAATAATCATAAAAGAAAATAATTGCGAAAGAGCCCGAACATCGTTATACTTCTAAAGGTTTAATATGCGTAATTTAAAAAAGGATACATTGTGAAAAAGATAAAATTCGCTTTGGTCGGTTGCGGAAGGATATCAAAAAACCATTTTAAAGCCATAGAAGAAATTAAGGAAGCCGAGATCGTTGCCTGCTGCGATAAAATTGAGGAAAGGGCAGTCGAAGCGGCAAAAGAATATAAGATAGAAAAACATTATAAAGACTATAAAGAAATGCTCAATGCCGGCGGGTTTGACGCCGTTTTAATCTGCACTCCGAGCGGGCTTCATCCCGAAATGGGTATAGAGGCTGCGGAAAAAGGCTATCATGTTATAACGGAAAAGCCTATGGCAATTGATCTTGAATCCGCGGACGCGCTTGTCAAAGCATGCGATAAGAATAAAGTGCGTCTGTTCGTCGTAAAGCAGAACAGGCTGAATACCACCATGCAACTTTTAAAGAAAGCGATAGACAAAGGCAGGTTCGGCAGGATTTTCCTCGTACAGTCGAATGTTCTGTGGCAGAGGCCCCAGTCCTATTACGATCAGGCTAAATGGAGAGGCACCTGGGAATTCGACGGGGGCGCTTTTATGAATCAGGCGAGCCACTATGTGGATTCATTGTACTGGCTGATAGGCGAAGTTGATTCCGTTCTTGCAGAAACAGCCACACTCGAAAGGAAGATCGAAAGTGAAGATACCGGCTGCGCCATTTTAAAATTCCGCAACGGAGCTATAGGCACCATCAATGTCACGATGCTTACATATCCGAAGAACTTTGAAGGGTCGATAACAATTCTCGGAGAAAAAGGCACGGTCAAGATAGGCGGGGTGGCAATAAACAAAATTGAAAAATGGGATTTTTCCGAATATGATGATGACGACAAGCTTATCGAAGAATCCAATTACGAACCCAAGAATGTTTACGGATTCGGGCACCTGCCTTATTTTATGAATGTCGTTGACACTTTATTGGGCAGAACAGAGCCTGAAACCGACGGCCGCTGCGGCAGAAAATCATTAGAGATTATTAAAGCTATTTATATGTCTGCAAAATCAGGCAGGAAGGTCACTCTTCCGCTGTAAAGATCCTTTTAACAAGATCTTTCGCGCCGTCATCGTTCAAGTGGTCCTGATCGGCAAAAAATTCAGGCCGGTCAATATAAAGATCCGTACAGTCAAGAACTTTATAGCCGTTGACGGCTATTATCGAATCGGCGCTCCCGCTCATCCCCTCAGCTGCTTCAATATACTCCTTCGTAAGAGGGAATTTTATTCCGATAAGCTCAATATCATTCTTTTTACACAGATCAATTATATTAATCAGCGACTGCTTCAGCTTTCCTGACTGCTCTTGTTCCGGAAAATTGACGGATGACCTTTTTACGGCGCGGTTTATTCTGTCTTCTGCGCTTCTAGATGCCCACAATACAGGCTTTTTGTCCGACGGGAATTTATATATCTTAATAACTTCAGCTATTTCAGGCCGGAAAAGAGGTATGTAATGCTTTAGATACTTCTGCTTGAAATATTCGTAATAACCAAGATCTTCAGGCGCACAGTAAATTACCGACCTGTCCAGATTGTTCTTTCGCTCTCTGTATGATGTAAGAGAATGCTCGTCAACGCTGATGTAAATAGTATCGGGCTGTGAGTTTCTTATCAGGTAAAGGGCCTTTCTGTACATGTCTTCGTACGAATCGCTTCCGACAGAAAAATTATGCACTCCGTACTTTTCTGCAAAGTTTTTTACAGCCTGACCGTGCGAGTCGGAAAGCAGATAGGCTTTCTGTTCAAGAGAGTGATCCGCATAATGCCCGAAATAAAGTTCTTTTCCAATAAAATAAAGAATAATATTTATCGTAAGCAGGATAGCTGAAAAGTAAAAGATATTTGTAAAAAACTTTTTCATTTTTTCCTTAGAATTGAAAGTATATAAATTCGACCGCAGATGAAAAATTACCAAAAAAATAGACGCACAGGATAAGTGTTAAGTAAAATGTCCACCTTAAAGCTCTTTTCCATTTAAGTCCGAATTTTTCAAGAGCAGAAGTTTCATTCCTGCCGAACCATTCAATAAGAAAGAATATCATCCCGAAGATCAGTACAGGATTTATCCTTCTCATCCCGGAAAATTCAGGCTTCGAGAACAGGGAAGAGGAGAATATGCCTGAAATATAAGACACTGCCTGATGCAGATCCTCCGCTCTGAATATGATCCACGATATTATAATCGCGAAAAGAGTAAAAATGCGCTCGAAGCTGACGAGAATAAAATTGTCATGCCTGATATGCAGGCTTTTCAGGATCTTTTTACGCGGCTTTTTTAAAACATGATAAATTATAAGAAGAGATCCGTGAAAAAGACCCCACGCGATAAAAGTATAATTCGAGCCGTGCCACAAGCCTGTCAAAAGCCATGTAAAGCAGATCCCCGCTATATAAATAACAAGATCAGTATTAATACCGAGAAATTTTTCAGACGGGATCCTGCGTGATATAAAGAACGATAAAGGCAAAAAAATATAATCGCGGAACCATGAAGTTAAAGAAATATGCCATCTGCGCCAGAATTCAACTATATCATTTGCGAAATATGGATAGGCGAAGTTACGCATCAGTTCAATGCCCAATAGTTTTGAAATCCCGATAGCGATCTCTGAATAACCCGCAAAATCGGCATATATCTGCACCGTGTAAAGAGCTGCGCCTATAATAAGCGTGCTTCCGCCGTAAGTATCTGTATTTGCGAAAATATCATTCGCGTAAACAGCGCAGTTGTCCGCGATAAGCATCTTCATAAAAAGACCCCACAGGATCTGTCTTAATCCTCCAGCCGCAAGATCATAATTAAATACACGCTTCGTTTGTATCTGCGGAAGAAGGCTCACAGGGCGCTGGATCGGGCCGGCTAAAAGGATAGTGAAAAAGCTCAACGTAAGAAGCGCGTCAACAGGATCGGAGCAGGCTTTCAATTTTCTCTGATAGACGTCAATAATGTAACTCAAAGACAGGAAAATATAAAAACTGATGCCGAGAGGAAGGATAAAGCCTTCATAGAAAAAATCGTAATATTTGAATACAGCCAGAGTACCGGCTAAAATAATAATCCCGTCTAGGAGTAAAAATCCTCTGAGGGCTTTGGAACCTGTTCTTTCCATGCCCAGACCGATAACATAAGCGGTAAAAGAAACACCGAATAAAAGCGGCAGCAGCCTCCAGTTGTAAAATGCGTAGAAGGCATAACTTGAGATCAAAAGAAAAACATTCTGAAGTTTCATATCTCTGCCAAAAACTAACCAGTACAGGATAAATACTGTCGGGAAAAATACTGCGAAATCAATAGAGTTAAATACCATATATTAAAAAAGCCCCTTAACGAAAGGGGCTTTAAGCTCACATTTATATTAACTACCAGTCTTCTTCATCTTCGGGTTCTTCTTCGCCGTCATCAGCTTTTTTTGATTTTTTAGAAGGATTGTTCTTCATTTCAAGAAAATCGAAAGTGTAGGATGCGCCAAGATATAATTTGTAATCCGGTACAGAATCCTTTTCTTTGAGATGAGTTTCTATTCCGAAACCTCCGAATACGTTTAGTTCAGGAACCGGATAATAATTTACTTTTGTTATTATGTTCATCGCGTTAATGCTGTTGCCGTCCTCGTCATCGAGCATTGAAGATATTCCGGAGATACCTGCGGTAACATTGACCATTTCAGTTATGTCCTGAGCATAATCTAGTCCGAATTTGAATTCATAATATTTACCGACATATGGTGCTCCGGTAAATTCCCAAGGAAAGAATCTGATGGCTTCTTCGCTCATCTGGTATTTGAGACTCAGAAAAGCTTTAAGCATGGAATTTTTAACATAGTTGCCTGAATCGTAAGCATACTGTCCGTAAACGCCCATGGCGAGCGGTTTAGTTTCAGAATCGGTATCATAATATGTTTCAACCACTCTGTAATCAAAGAATGCGTATCCGAAGATGCCTTCCTCGAATTTCGCCCACGGGCTTAGTTTTTTAATATCCACATTATTATCATCATATCCTATATCAAAAGTAACATCCACAAAAGTCGAAGTTACCGCATCGGCGTCTTCATACTGGGGAGTAAGGGATTCATAGCTGACCGGAAGCCCCGCCGCAACGAACCATCTATCCTTTTTGACTTCTTCGGTTCCTTCCTCGTCATTCCATTCGTCTTCTTCATCCTTTATTCCGGCTTTCTTTTTCTGACCGAACATTTCTTTTTTCAGATACATTCTCATCTGAGGTTCGACATTTAAGAACATTCTGCTCGCGAACACATCGCCGCCTTCCGGAGCTTCGCCGTCATATGTGGTTTTTGACATGCTATAGCCGAAGTCGCCTGACAGGAAGAATTTGTTCGTTTCTTTCTGCACGGTCTCGTAATAATATTTTGCGTAGGGGATCGTGAACTCAGTTGTCGAAACAGGTATGTCCGCCGAGTTGAAGATCATGCCGAAATGACCGCCGGCTTCAAGCTTGTTCTTCGTAACAATTGCAGGTTCTTTCTTCGCCTGTCCGTAAATGCTGAATAATATACCGGTCATCATGCACAGTAATACTATTTTCTTCATTTTTTACCACCTCAAATTTATAATTTTGAAACATGAAACTTTTTTAAAGAATAAGAAAATTAAGATAAAATTGAAAGATTGTCAACATGTTTTTAAAAATTTCATTTAAAAGAACAGGTTGAACCTTGCGTTGCCCCCGCCGAATACGCCGGTGTTTATAAGCTGACCGGCAGAAATGTAAAGACTTGCATTAGGTAAAAAGCGGTATTCGAGACCGAGCTTTAACAGCTCTTTGTTCCAGTATTTTTCACCGAGTTTAGTATAATAATAATTATCATCAGGTACATTTACGGTGTATGATCCCATATAGGCAGTTTCTGCGGTGAATTTTTCGTTAAATCTGTATTTATAGATAATGTATGGTAAAAGTGCAGGATACTCTATCGTATAACTCTGTGCATGACCATTGGTCAGAGCCTGACCGTCAATCAGATCGAAGTCATGGTCAGTGACGGCATATCCAAATCCTATGTCAAAAACATTCTTTTCTCCCGCACAGATTATAGATCCTATCCTGTTAACCGACTGTTTGGCGGTGAATTTATAAGCCGAAATATCGGACAGAGTATCTTTTAAAACCGTTTCGTTGTAAAAATCATCATAATAATTTTCAGAATAGATCTTAAGATAATCATTCAGATCGTACTCAATTCTGGCGTAAAGATTACGGTTATGGTTTTTCAGGGAAAGTTTATCCGTGTAGTAGTTCGCTGTCCATGTCCTGTCGATGCCTGTTGCGTAATTTCCGGATATGAAAAAATAAAGCCTGCTGAAGGAAAATCTGATGTCGGTTGAAAATGTCAGCGGTACAGTGTTGTTTTTGCCGTCACCGATATTTTTTATGTCAAAAAGAATATCGGTGAAACTTAACCCTAAATAAGCTGAAACAGTCTGAAATTTATATAATAGACCGGGCTTTAGGTCGATTTCGGATTTCTCGCTTGAAAGTTCTGTTTCGGTCATCAGAGATAAATTTTTGGAAATACGATATCCAAATCCTGCCGAAGTTGACTGTTCATCGTAAGAAAGATGTCTGTTCACATATTTTCTATACCTGAACCTGAAAGTAAAATCATCGCCGATATCGCGGTTTATAACAGCTTCCTCATTACTCATAAGCATCCATGTCGTAAGACTGCCGTGGCTCGTTTGAACAAGTCCGCCTTCGTACAAATGCCCCTCCCTGGTTTTCTTCCACTCAAACGACTGGTCGTAGTTAAGGTACGGGTACAGGAAAAATTCTTCATCGAAGTAGGGTATTACGAACGGATAGGAGAAGATTTCCGCAGCAGAGATTATCAGAAATATGACAGCAGTTTTTTTCATGAATTGTATTATATCTAAAAATTATAGAACAATCAACCTGTATTTTTTATAAAAAAGCTTTGACAAAGCACGATATGTTTTGTAAATTGTCAAAGTTAAAATGGTATGAAAAACGGATTAATTAAAGTTCAGTGCCGCGAAGCGGGGGGAAGTTTTTGGAACGGAAAAAGATCTGGCTGTCATCGCCCCATATGGGCGGAGAAGAGCAGAAATTTGTTAAAGAGGCATTTGACTCTAACTGGGTCGCTCCGCTGGGACCCAACGTTGACGCTTTCGAAAACGAAATGTGCGCTTATCTCGGCGTCCGCTCGGCGGCCGCTTTAAGCGCCGGAACCGCGGCAATCCATCTCGCGCTGATAATGAACGGCGTAAAGGCCGAAGACGAGGTCATCTGCCAGTCATTCACATTTTCAGGCAGCGCGAACCCGATCGCATATCAGCAGGCGAAACCTGTTTTTGTTGACAGCGAAAAAGATTCATGGAACATGGATCCGGTGCTGCTCGAAGAAGCAGTGACGGACAGAAAGAAAAAAACAGGTAAATATCCTAAAGCCGTAATTGCAGTACACCTTTACGGACAGAGCGCGAAAATAGAGGAAATCGCCGCGATCTGCAGAAAATATAATATACTTCTTATCGAGGACGCGGCCGAAGCGCTCGGAGCTTCGTATAAAGAAAAGAAACTTGGCACGTTCGGAGATATAGGCATACTATCATTCAACGGGAACAAGATACTGACCACTTCCGGCGGCGGAATGCTTGTGTCAGACAAAGAGGAGTATGCAAAAAAAGCGAAGTTTCTGTCAACCCAGGCAAGGGATGACGCGCCTCATTATGAGCATACCCATATCGGATATAACTACAGGATGAGCAATGTTCTTGCCGGGATAGGAAGAGGACAATTGAGGGTGCTGGAAAAAAGGGTCGAAAGAAAAAGACACATATTCGACAGGTATTTTAATATCCTCTGCTCTAAAAAGGGTATCGCTTTCCAGCCGGAATTAAAAGGTTCATTCGGGAACAGGTGGCTGACCGCGATCACTGTCGATCCCGACATATCAGGCACGGACAGGGAGAGTATCAGACTTGAATTATTAAATTACAATATTGAATCCAGACCGTTATGGAAACCTATGCACATGCAGCCGGTGTTTGAATTGAGTGAAAAATATGTGAACGGAACGAGTGAAAAAATGTTCTCGAACGGACTGTGCCTGCCGTCAGACACTAACATGACCGACGCCGAAGTTGACGAAACGGGCCATATAATTTTCGATCTTTTAAAAGGTTAAAACATGCTTAAAAAACTGAAAGCATCGGATAAAAGAGTGCTTGGAGTGCTGGCAACGCTGGCTATCACGGTCTGCAGCTATTTTTCATCTGTCGCTTTCATCAAACTTGATGTACATCTAAATCATCTCATCTTTATTTTCTCGATGCGTATTCTGCTTTCCTTTATAATTCTTAACGATTATAAACTGTCGTGGTCGTCAGCGACGGCAAAATCCTATCTGCTCAAAACAATAATCGGGATATCAGGTTTTCTGATCTCTCTTCCCGTATTCTTCATGCTATTCAAACACGGTGAAGCGGTATTGAGAATGCTGCTGCTTGAACTTGTATTCTTTCTTTTCATTCAGAACACGATCATGCTTGTTTACAGGCATATGCTTCTCAGGTCAGCCTCACGAAAAAAACGGAAAACGGTTGTAATCTACGGCGCCGGTAAAGCCGGGCAGAAGATCACCGAAGAGTTCGCCGAGACTGATTATAAGGTTAAATATTTTATTGACGACAACGAAAAGGTAAGACAGAGGACGATCGAAGGGATATCAATCTATTCTAAAGAAAAATTTATAGAAATGTCTAAAGAGGATACTAAAGTTAAGTACGATCTTCTTGTGATCGCCATACCTTCGCTTATCGACAGAAAGAAAATTAAAAAAATATTCGATGAACTGAGTCCTTATTTTCATGAAACGAGAGTTCTTCCAGCGCTCAAAGATATCCTGAAAGACAAAAGTTTTTTCACTCAGCTTAGGAACATCGATGTTAAGGACCTTCTTGCAAGGCATCCGAAGGATCTTGACGAGGAAAGGATCAAAGCATTTGTTTCCGGCAAAAGGGTACTGGTTACCGGCGGGGGCGGCAGCATAGGTTCAGAGATATGCAGGCAGTGTTTTAAGTACGGGGCGGAAAGGGTGATCATACTTGATCACAGCGAGCTTGACCTTTATATGATACACGAGGAGCTTCACGATGAAAGAGTCGTGCCTGTTCTTCAGTCCGTCAGGGATAGGGAGAATCTGGATAAAACTTTGAATAAATATAAACCGCATATCGTGATCCACGCAGCGGCATATAAGCATGTTCCGATGGTGGAATATAATATAATTGAAGGTATAACCAATAACATAATCGGCACAAAGAACTGCATAGATCTTTCGCTGAAGCATCATGTCGAAAAATTCGTGCTGATTTCGACCGACAAGGCTGTAAGGCCGACGAATGTTATGGGCGCGACGAAAAGGATCTGCGAGCTTTACGCTCAGAACTCGAATCACAACGGAACCGAGATCTGCGCTGTCAGGTTCGGTAATGTTCTGGGGTCTTCTGGCTCGGTAATACCAAAATTCACAAAACAGATCCAGGAAGGCGGTCCGATAACGATCACGCATCCGGAGATAACGAGATATTTTATGCTCATACCGGAAGCCTGTCAGCTTGTTCTTCAGGCGGCTTCTATCGGTCATGGCGGTGAGGTAATGATCCTTGATATGGGCGAGCCTGTAAAGATATTAGATCTCGCGAAGAATATGATAAAGCTCGCGGACAGGCCCGATATAGAGATCGAATTTACGGGACTGAGACCGGGCGAAAAGCTTTATGAGGAGCTGCTGATCGATGATGCAGACAAAAATACGGAATTCGAATCTATAACCATTGCAAAATCGAGGGAGTACGATATACATCTTTTGAATGATCAGATATTTGACCTTTTGTCGGCACAGGACAAGATCGCGAAAATAAAGGAGATCGTTCCCGAGTTTAATCACCAGCCTAATTATAACGGACTGCCTGATGAATCCGTCAAAGTGATTCATCAGCATATTCCCGATCTTTTTAATCAGGAATAGATTGAACCGCTGCTCCTGTATATTAAAAGCTAACTCTTCTGTCACTCGCCATAGTATCTTCATAGAAAACACATCCATTAATTGCGTAATGATCTGGAGACGGCTTGTTCTGCTGCTTCTGTGTTTTAGATAAAAGCGGATCCCGTTACCGTCTTTACCCGCCGGTACGGTAATTGCTTTATAGTAGTGATTGAATTAATGTGGAGGGTTCGCTTTTAGATAATATACAGAAGCAGCTGTAAGGAAGTGCTACTGAACGAAACGTTCGATAGACAAAACTCCCTTTACTCCGAAAAGCTTCTTGCGCAGTTTAATAAAATGATTAAGGTTTTTAACCTTGCCGATAAAATTACCCACTGCGATCGAATCATCCACCCTTATATCAAGATAAGTAAGATTTATATTCAGCGAGTTCACCACTTTGATCATTTCATATAAAAGATTGGGCCTGTCCTCCGCCGCAACTTTGAAGCTTACCTCAAAATCTTCATCCTTTTCAACCTCCCAGTTCGTATTAAGAAGAGAAGCCGGATCCGCCGAGCCCAGAACAGGACAGTTTGACAAGTGTATCTTAACCGTATCTTTATCAATCAGCTGACCCACAATAGTGTCCCCGGGAAGAGGATGACAGCATGACGCGTAAATAATATTTTTAGTCGGTTCTGTTTCAACAGGCTTGTCTTTTGGGTTTTTAATCCTGATCCTCTGCACAAGCCTCTCGAGAACGCTTTCTTTTCTGTTCGAGCTGATCTTACGCATGAACTGGTTCGGTTTAATATCTCCGTTACCTACCGAATAATAAAAATCCTCAACCGCGGAAAAACCATAAGATTTAAGCACAAGTTTCACCGTGTCCCTGTCAATAGCAAGGTTGTATTTCTTAAGCTCGTTCAGAAAAATATCCCGGCCGAGCTTTACAGTATCATTATATTCGGTTCTCTTTAAGAAATGCTTGATCGAAGTTCTCGCCCTCTGGCTTTTTGCGAATTTGAGCCAGTGGTAGCTCGGATTTGCTTTCGGCGAAGTTATGATCTCGACAATATCGCCCTTTTCAAGCACTGTTGAAAGCGGGATCACCTTACCCTTGCTTTTTGCGGCGATGCAGTGATTCCCGATATTCTCATGTATCTTATACGCAAAATCTATAGGCGTTGAACCTGCGGGAAGCGTTATCATATCTTTTTTTGGAGTGAATACGAATATCTCGCCGGAAGCAAGATTTAGCTTAAGCTCTTCGAGTATTTCCTTCGGATCGTTCGCCTCAAAACTTTCCTTAAGCACATTTCTGAGCTTAAGAATATAATCGTCTATAGCATGAAGATCGGCATTGTTGGAAGTTTTATATCTCCAGTGCGCCGCAAGACCGAATTCGGCCACCTCGTGCATTTTGGCTGTTCTGATCTGTATCTCGATCACTCTGTTGTCGAAAACGACTTTTGTATGAAGTGACTGGTATCCGTTAGGTTTCGGAGCCGCGATATAGTCATTGAACATGCCCTGAATAGGCGTGAACATCATATGAACCATGCTCAGAACATTATAGCAGTCCTCGGTGTCAGGTATGATTATCCTCAAAGCGATTATATCAAGTATCTCCTCAAAGCTCTTTTTTCTGTATGTAAGCTTGTTGAAGATCGAATAGTAATGTTTTATACGGCCGTTCACTTCAGCTCTAATGTTCTTCTTTTCCAGCTCCTGGATTATCACTGGAGTGATCTTTTTGATGTAATTCTCCATAGATTCAAGAGAATTCTCAAGTTTTTTACTTATCATCTCATAGTTAACCGGATCCAATACCTCAAAAGCTCTGTCCTCCAGCTCATTCTTGACCTTGAACATTCCGAGTCTGTACGCAAGCGGCGCGTAGATATCTAATGTTTCCCTGGCGATCTTCTTCTGTTTATCAAGCTTCATGAACCTGATCGTACGCATGTTATGAATACGGTCCGCAAATTTTATAAGAATGACGCGAAGGTCTTTGATCATGCTCAGGATAAGTTTACGGTAATTTTCGGTCTGCTTTTCCTCGAAAGTATCGAAATAAATCTCATTTATCTTGGTGACGCCGTTAACTATCTCGAATATGGTTTCGCCGAATTTCTCCTTTATCTCAAGTCCGGATACCTCGGTATCCTCTACCACATCATGAAGCAGTGCGGCCACAATGGTCACATCATCAACTTTAAGTTCGGACAGTATCTCCGCGACCATGACCGGATGTTCGATGTAGGGTTTACCGCTCCGTCTGAAAACATTTTTATGCGCCTGAAAGGCATAATTATATGCATCTCTAATAAGTTCGCCGTTCACTTTCATTCCGGTAGCTTCCAGGCGGGTGATTATGTTTTCTATTTGTAAAAGGTATCTTGAAGGCATCGGTATTTCCGTTTAATTTCCGGCGGCATTTATTGATGTTATGAACTTAATAGCATCAGGTATTTTTTTTACAACATCGGTCGGCAGAAGGCTGTGCTCGCCGTATTTTTCTATAGCGTATCCTGCTGCAATGGCATGGACATAAATTGCCGTGTTTATCGCCTGCTCCATAGGAACTTTCTGACCGAGAAGGCTTACGAGGATGCCTGAAAGCACATCTCCCATACCTCCGACAGCCATACCCGGCTGTTTATTTACATGAATAAGAACTTTTCCGGAAGGATAGGCAACGATCGTAGGCGTACCTTTGAGAACAATATAGCATTTCCACTCGATAGCTTTTTGTGCTGTAATATCGAACCTGTTAAGAAGGAAAAGCTCTTTGCTCATTCCTGTGAGTCTTGCCATTTCACTGTTGTGCGGAGTGATCACGATGTTTGAACGGAAATCGCTGAACATATCCGGTTTTTCGGAAAGTATGTTGAGCGCATCGGCGTCGAGTACTGTAGGTTTATTCTCAAATTTCTGGATAAGTTTGATCACAACTTTTTTCGTTTCCGGATGGACGGAAAGGCCGGGCCCGGCAAGGCAGGCATCGCACCATTTGTAGCCTTTAAGAACATCTTTTTCAGCAAGGATAGATGTATATCCCGGCTGAGCGTATCCGAGAGGGATCGTCATTATCTCGGGATAAACTGTGGATATTGACGCGGATATATTCATAGGGATACCGAGCTTTAAAAGTCCTGTCCCGGACCTGAGAGCTGAAATCGATGAAAGGGCGGCAGCTCCAGGCATTGAAAGAGAGCCTGAGAAATTGAATACTTTGCCGAAATCTTTTTTATCAGCGGACAGATCTCTTTTTTTGTACCCGCCTGCAGCATCCGTAACTTCAAGCAGCATTCTTGTTTCGAGTATTTCTTCATCGAGTTCCGGAGGAAATCCGATATCTACAACATCTACAGTTCCGCTGTGGGTGTAACCGTCATTTATATAAAGCCCTATCTTTGGATATCCGAATGTAACAGTATGATCCGCAACTATTGCGATATCTTCGCTGTTGCCTGTTGTTCCGTGAATGCAGGACGGTATGTCGACCGAATATACCTTACAAGGCGAGTCATTTATCTTTTTTATTATATCGAAAAAAATACCTTCTGGATTGGAATTGAACCCGGTACCGAATAATGCATCCACGACTATATCTGTATTATCTAGTACAAAATCTTCTGTTTTATCTGTGAATTTTATTTTTTTAATGGTTTTAGAGACCTTTTTGTAAGCTTTCTCAGTCTCTTCGGACATCTCAGTTTTTTTAGACAGAATAAAAACCGATACCGAAGCACCTGCATCCGCAAGGAGCTTTGCAGTATAAAGGCCGTCTCCGCCGTTGTTTCCTTTTCCGCATACGAATGTGAAGCTTTTGTCCTTAACGCTTTTCTCGTATTTTAAAATGGTCGAGTAAACTCCTTCAGCCGCGTTTTCCATAAGCTTAGATGCTTTTACTCCGTAATTGGATACAGCTATCTTATCGAGCTGTTTCATAATCTCTGCCGTGACAAGTTTTTTCATGATCTTTCCCTGGTATTTTCTTTTCGCAGTGAATTGCCCCGCACAAAAATAACGGCTTTAAAATAAGGTTCTTCTTTTTGTTTTGATAAAATGCCGTTGTGAAATTAACCGAGCAATAGACACTCTGTGACAATATAAAACGCACGCTTTGGAATGTCAAGTAAAAGATGCAGATTTTCAGCGGCTGTTCCTGTATATTATCTAAAAGCTAACCCTATTGATCTGTCACTCGCTATAGTGTCTTCATAGAAAATACATCCAATAATTGCGTAATGATCTGGAGACGGCATATACCGGCCAGGCTTTGTATTTTTTCTTCAGATATATGGCTCGTTCTGCTGTTCCTGTGTTTTAGATAAAAGCGGATCCCGTTACCGTCTTTACCCGCCGGTACGGTAAATGCTTTACAGTAGTGATTGAATTAATGTAGAGGGTCCGCTTTTATCTAAAACACAGGAGATGCAGATTCAAACTATATGATATGACTAATAAGCTCCTGAATATCTGAAACATAAATAACATTCTTTGGAAATTTCACTTTTGTTCTGAAATTTGATTTAGGCACAAAGATCTTTTCAAAGCCTAGTTTCAGACATTCATTAATTCTTGTTTCTATACCAGATACAGCTCTGATCTCACCGTTCAGGCCGACCTCGCCGCAGAAAACGCATTTTGGAGGTATAACTATATTGCGCATTGATGAAACAAGCGAAACAGCCACAGAAATATCTGAACCGGGGTCGTTCATTTTTTCGCCGCCGGTAATATTTACAAATACGTCATGATTTGAAATATGCAGTCCTATCACTTTATCAAGCACCGCGAGTATCTTGCTTAACTTCTTAATGTCATAACCTACGCAATTTCTCTGCGGATTTCCGAATTTTGATTCTGTTACAAGAGCCTGGATCTCGATCAGGATAGGACGCGTTCCCTCGAGCGATGCTGTAATGGAGGTTCCAGCGTTGCCTGCGACATCGTCATTAAGAAAATATTGAGAAGGGTTTTTGACTTCGACCAGGCCTTCCGCGCTCATTTCGAACATCCCGATCTCATTTGTTGAACCGAAACGGTTCTTGACGGTCCTTAATATTCTGAACCTGTGATACCGGTCACCCTCAAAATAAAGAACGGCATCAACCATATGTTCGATCATTTTGGGTCCCGCAATAAATCCGTCCTTTGTGACATGACCGATCAGGAACAGACAGAAATTGTTTTTCTTCGCGAGCGTAATCAGCTCGGATGAAACCGAACGGATCTGACCTATCGATCCGGGTGACGAATCTTCGCTTTGGGCATAGATCGTCTGGATTGAATCTATAACAACGATCTGCGGACCGTTTGAAGTGATCCAGCCTGTAATCGCTTTAAGATCATTTTCGCAGAACACTGTGACGCTTCCTTCATCGGCGGATATTCTTTCCGCCCTGTGCTTGATCTGATGGGGTGATTCCTCACCGGAAACATATAGCGATTTATGCTCCCTCCGCTGCATATCCGATAAATATTTAAGCATCAGAGTGGATTTTCCTATTCCGGGATCTCCTCCTATTAGTACCGTCATACCCTTTAACAGACCTCCGCCAAGCACTCTGTCCATTTCAGATATGCCCGATGTGATCCTTGTCTTATCCTCCGAAGTAATATCCTTAAGAAGCACAGGAGCGCTGCCTGCGGCATCAGGGACCCCGTGTTTCTGTTTTGAATTTGAAACCTTGAATTCCTTGAATGTTCCCCATGCGCCGCAGGAAGGACATTTACCCAGCCATTTAGGCGCATCGTACCCGCATTCGGTACACAAAAAATTTGTTTTTTCGGTCTTAGCCATAATGTTCCTTCTATTATGAAAGGTCTTTAAATTTCCTGAATGCAAGCTCGATCAAAAAAACGATCGTAAGCAGAATAAAATAATATATATTTCTTGTCAGGCTGATCCGGACAGTTCTGATGACGGTCTCAGTTTTTCCTATCTTCCCAGAGAGGAATTTGTCGGCGTTGTTGAGAGGAATAATGGTTCCGCCCCGCGCCGAAGCGAAATTCTTTAAAAAAAGAGTGTCGGCTCCGATAGACTGCGTCTCCAGATTGTTTCCGATCACCCGGAACCGGACTTTTCTTTTAGTCGAACCCGCACCGCTTTTTACGGTGATCACGGCATTATACTGACCCGGTTGAGTAATTAATATCTCAGCTGAATATTCTTTATTAGAATAAGTGAACTTAGCGTTAAGTGAGTTTTCACTGACATTGACCTCGGCTAGAGCGTTTTGTTCAGGTTCAAGCTTTTCATCAAGTATCCTTCCTTTTAAAACGATCTTCTCTCCTGAATAATATTCCTCTTTCGAAGGAAATATCTTAATTCTGTCCAGCGATCTGTCAGCTGAAAGCAGATCAGTTAAATTTAGGATCAGCTTTGAGAAATTTTCATCATCGTCATTGAAAGCCGCTTTCCAGAAAGAGCTGAAATTGACAAGTATCGTATTCCGGTCGTCCTTGGAACTGTGATAAACAGCTTTTGATGCAGCGGAGCCGGAAACAAGCAATAGCGGGATGAAAACCTTCTCATTTACGAACAGTGCTGAGTTGTACACAGTTTCAGGCAGATCTTTCAGTATTACCGGTACGGAAGATCGGGCAAGTAAAAAACCGCCTCCGCCTTCTGAATTTTCCATTATCCGGCCTTCAGCGGGAACATATTTGTAATTTGAAATTCCTGCGTTCGTAATTCTGTTCAGGCGCGCAAGATCGGTGGATGGATTTAAAAAGAACATCTTTGCCGGAAATCCGGAAATAAATATCTCTGTCGCGGAAGAGGTATTTCGGGTAGGTGTACCCACCGAGATCAGCGAAGCGTAACCGCCGTACTTGATAGAATCGTTAAGCGCATTTTCATATACGACTTTAAAACTGTATCCTCCGGACTTTAGAAGTCTGGTTAAAAATGCAAGGTCAAAAGAAGGTGAGCACGCCAGGATCAGTATATTGTCTGAAGCAGCGGGTTTCTTCTGATAAGTCGTCTTGCGGTTGTTGTAAAGATTCTTTTCATTCTTTAAGGGTTCTATTACGAATTCGGTTTCCCTAAACGCGCCTGAGATCTCGGGGAGATCTGTTCTGACCGTTGCGAAAGTGCCGGGATCAGGTATCTTATGGCTGAGTGTTTTTATTACTCTGCCTTTCTCCATAAGTTTAATATCGAATTTTCCGGACATAGGAGAGCCCTTATACCCCACTACAATAATAAAATTCGATTCTGCGCCGGGGTTGTCCTGATAGATAAGTTCGTCAATAAATACATCCGGCCTGTCAGCAGATGGAGAGCTGTAAATAATGTTAACCGGAACATTATATTTTAGGGAAAAATTATCCGCATCGCTGAAGTTGCCGTCAGTTATAACAGACACTGATTTAATGTTCTTCGCCGAAATCAAGTCCTCGATCAGCGAACCGGTCTTTTTTCCGGTTACATTCGTGAAATCATCCGTAAAATCCAGGCTGTCGGGACTTGAAAGGATCTCTGTACTTTCACCGAATGAACAGATAATGAAAGAATCTTCGCCTGTCACTTTTGACAGAATGCTCTTTACGGCTGAGGTATCGGCAGGATCGTTCAAAGTCATCGATCTTGAATTGTCGAACAGAATGAGATGTCTTTCAGGTTTTTCTTCTGAAAAGGACTTTACGGTCTCAGGGTCAAAAATAAAAATTACTGTCATGGAAACAAAAACATATTTAAGTATAAAAAGCACAGACCGGCTATTTTTTGATAACTGGTCTTTTCCAAGATAGAACATAACCGAAAGGTATGCCAGCCCTAATGCGACGACAAGTAAAAAACCGGGATATTGAAGCTCAAAAAACATATATTACAGTCATAGTAAGATCAATTATCATCTTCAAGAAAATCGAATCCTCTCGAGATCTTTTTGTCGCCTGAAGATACGGGTTTCGGATCAAGTGGCGCATCCGGTTCAGAATTCTTTTTATCGCCCTGCGGAGAACTCCCGAAATCAAGCTGGATCTCATCGCCTGCGGTTCCGCCGGATTCTTTTTTAGCTGATATGCCCGGCGACTTAAGATTCGCAGGCTTTTTAAGTACTTTTTTATTCTCCGCAGCAGGTTTATCAGGCTGTGCGGTTGAAAATTCAAACTTCTCCAGAAGCACCATCATGATCTCTTCGGTGGTCTTATCTATATTCGAACCTCTCGGATCAATTTTTACAAGAGTTGCGACATCTTCAAAAAATGTCTGATACTTTTCGAACATAGCACCCTTTCTATTTGTCAGCATAGCGAATAAAAGTAACAGTATAATAAGTCCCATAACGGAAATAATTATTATCGCTGTCAGACCGAATCCGCCCGAAGGCTTGTCAGTTTCTTCGGATTCTGTTATATCTCCTGAAACAGCGGCAGCTGCGGAATCGGCAGAAAGAGGTTCTTCTGTCTCCAGAGTATCCGCATAAGTAACATTGGAAACGGCAGCCTCTGCATTATCTGTTTTAAATCCTTTCGATGAAACGAGCAGATACAATTCGTCAATATTGCCTTCCCCTGCCGGTTTATATAATAATATTTCCGCTTCGAAATTCTCTTCTTTTGCCAGATTGACGACCAGTTCGTTCATCCCCTTGGAAAAAGAGAGAGTTCCTCCTTTACCCAAAGTAATATATCCTTCGGGATCGTTGATCTTTAGGTTCGATACATTTTTAGAGGCTTTTATTTGTATTGTCGCGGTCTTATTATCGGGAGTAAAACTGATCCTCGCGTTATTGGCAAGAAGCGAATCCTGCACGATTATTCTGAGTTCAGGTCTGTAAACAGCTGAGACCGTGATCTTTTCAACCTTTCCTATATCTTTTTTCGTAAATCCGAAACTTGCCGAATAGGTTTTTCCTTCTTCGAGACTTCCTGACAGCGTAGTTGAATCGAATATGAGCTCTAAAAGACCGGTATTGTTTACTTTTTTCAATATAAAAGGTTTCTTCATGTCCGACTGAAAATCAAATGTTTCATATTTAACCAGCTCAAGAGATATAGCACCGTATTCTCCTTCGCCAAGATAAAAGTTTTTCTTTTTTGTGAAATCGAGTTTTTCGGCAGAATTGGCCGAGAACACGAATAGAAGCATCAATGCGGTGATCAGTTTTAATTTGCTCATAATACAACTCCGTAAAAATTTTACATCAAACCGGCCGGATCAACATCCGTATCTATTTTTATGTCTGAAGAGCTTTTGAACTTACCGAGCACACCTGAAACAAGGTCTCTCGATATTTTTCCGCTCCTGTCATTAATTATACTTGATTTTATCAAAATATACAACCGAAATATATTATTTACTTTGAGTATCATTTTATCCACAGGTCTGTAAATGACGCAGCTTTTATTTGCGGCAGTAAGTTCAGAATAAAGTTCTTCCGCGTTTTTTTTCACTCCCGCCAGATCTTTTGAAGAAAGAGTTATTATTATTATTCTCGAAAACGGGGGATATGAAGTCATCTTTCTTATACCGAGCTCTTCATTAATGAATCCGAGATAATCGTGGTTAAGCGCATAGCGAAGAAGCTGATTTGATTCGTTGAACGTCTGAATTATTACCTTCCCGTTGATAGCACCTCTACCGGCTCTTCCCGCGACCTGTTCTATGAGCTGGAACGCTTTTTCATCTGATCTGAAATCGGGAAATATCAGCTCGCTGTCGATATTTACGATGCATACGATCGACACCTGATGAAAATCAAGGCCTTTTGCGATCATCTGCGTTCCTACGAGAATTGCCGCTCCGGGTTTATCGAATTCGTCAAGTATTCTGCTGTGACCGTCCTTTTTTCTGGTCGTGTCGTAATCCATTCTCAGAATGGATGTTCCCGGAAATATCCTATTGAGCTCGGATTCAACCTGTTCGGTGCCCGCGCCTCTGAAGCTGATATTTTCGCTTCCGCATGAACCGCACCTGTCTTTCCCTTTCTCGAAATATCCGCAGTAATGACATATCATTCTGTTCCTGTCAAGATGGTATGTCAGAGAAACCGAACAGTTCGGGCAGAAGGCAGATTTTCCGCATGATCTGCATATCAGGTGCGGTGAATAGCCCCGTCTGTTCTGCAGCACCATTATCTTCCTTCCAAGTGCGAGTTCTCTACCAAAAAGCTCAATAACGGGTTTTTCGAACATTTCGGAAAAATTTTCCCTTTTAACGATCTTCATTACAGGAAGTACCGCCGAACTGAATCTGTTCTTGATCTCAAGAAGCCTGTATTTGCCTGAAACTGCGTTATAATAACTTTCAAGAGAGGGCGTGGCGGATCCGAGTACTACGGGGGCTTTGTTTATGTAACCCCTCATAACCGCGGAGTTTCTGGCGCAGTATCTCGGCGCGGTATCGGTTTGTTTGTAGGACGAGTCATGTTCCTCGTCAACTATTATCACGCCTATGTTCTTCAGAGGGGCGAACACCGCTGATCTCGGACCGATAACGATCGGATATTCCCCGGACCTGATCTTTTCCCAGCTTTCAAGCTTTTCGAGATCGGACAGCCTGCTGTGAAGCACTGCTATCCTGTTTCCGAAGTGGGCTCTGAATCTTCTGACTGTTTGAGGGGTAAGCGAGATCTCCGGCACCAGTACTATGGCCGTTAGACCCTTTTCCAGTGCTTTTGAGATAGCGGAAATATAAACTATCGTTTTTCCGCTTCCTGTTATTCCGTGTATCAGAAAAGTGGAGTGTTTATTTTCGTCTATTGAATTAATGATCTCGTCTGAACACGATCTCTGCTCCTGATTAAGTTCTGGCATATCTTTATGATAAACCGATTCGGTCATAAGCCTTGCCATATGGTCTTTCTTTAGCAGTTCCTCTTTTATCATTCCGGCTGCGAGGGCTTTTTTTATAGCTGAAGACAATACTTTCTTTTCTTTCAGTTCTTTTAAAAGGGCAGTTTCTCCGCCATCGAAACACTGATCCAAGCCGTCAAATCTTCCGTCGGAATTGTTCTTCTTAAACAGATCATACCAGAATTCTGTCTTTCTAAAACCCTTCAGGTAAACACTTTTGTCTTTATGTTCCATCAGACTGTTCACGATGACCAGGCTTTTCTTTTTGAGCTTTGCAATCGTTTTTACGCTTTCTCTTCCGAATAATTTATCTACCTCTTCGAGCTTAACAGGACCAAATTCTTTAATGAAGTCAAGAAGTGCAAATTCCTGTTCAGAAAGGTCAATCGGACAGTTTATTCCGGCGAACGAAACGGTTCTTGAAGTTTTTGTGTGGAGCAGTGACGGCAGTGCAAGTCTGATCACTTCTCCAAGCGGGCAGAGATAATATTCTGATATCCATTTGCAGAACTTCAACAGTTCTACAGACAGTACGGGAAATTCATCAAGGATCTCAATTATCTCAGAAAGTTTTTCTATGCGGTTATTTTCAGGAACGGATGTAATAATTCCGGTAATGTTCCTTCCGTTGAACTTAACAGCGGCTCTGCATCCTATAACCCTTGAGTGCGGCATGTTTTCTTCAGAGTAATATGTGAACTCTTCGTAGAGCGGTAAAGGAAGAGTGATGTTCAAAAGCATAGTAAAACACCTTTATTTAGCAGCTGATCCGTTAATGCCCAAATATAACTTAGTTATTTCAAAAAATAAATAAAAATCTCTTCATGACAAAAATTAAATGATAATTAATATTTGCAAAATCGAACAGAAAGTCTTATTTTATGGGTTGTGCCGAAATATACTGTAAACTGAGGCAAAATTACGAAAAATGGAGAAGTTTATGACTGACACCAAAGCAATATACAAGTTCGGACTATACGGCAGATGCCCCGTATGTAAAGATATCACACAAGAAATTTGCGAGGGTTGCGGAGCTACCGAGACTTTCACGGATTCCAGCAAACCCGGGATAGTTCTCTGTACCGAATGTAACCTCGAACACAGTATAAAATGCGACAAACCGGGCTGTAGCGGTCAGATCAAAGTACTGAGAACTCCGAAGAATTCAGACGAAAAAGGAAGGATCGACGAATTCATTTTCAGGAAGAAGAACAAAGATATGGACAAAAGAGTGTTCGTTATCAAGGAATCTCCGAAAGCGACAGTAGTAAAAGAAGTAAAAGTTCCGGTCGAAGAACTAAAGAAAAAAGCCAGCGATGGTTTTATGCTGCTGGACGACGGAATAGACTTAGGCCGGATCGAAGCAGAAAAGCCTGCGGTTACGCCTGCTCCAAAAGAAACCGTTATATCTGAAATCGTCAAAACGCCTGAGCCTGCTAAGATCGAGAAACAAGATCCCATAATATCATTAAAAGAAGAAACGCAGAAACAGAGCGAAGTTCCTCTGTCGTCAAAGGAACCGACTGTCGAGGAGAAGCAGGAGCTGGATAAGATAAAAAGTTTCTGGAAAACTAAGGAAATCTCTGAGAAAGAGGAGAAGAAAGAAGAAGAAAGAAGGATCGTGAACCAGTTCTATGATGAACAGGAAGACGATGTGCTTGACAAAAAAATAAATTTTGAGAACATATATAATGAAACAGCTTATTTCGACTGCAAGGTATGCGGTAAGGAAGAGCAGAAAATTGTGTGTGACAAATGCGGTCAGTTCAACCAGTTCTCGCTAAATTATGACGCTCTGAGCTGCAAGTGCTCGAATGAGATCAAGGTGATGACCTGTTCATGCGGAGCTAAGCACGGTCACAGCGATTTTTTCCTTGTTTCGGACGGCATCAAATGGCAGTACTCCAAATCGAAAAGCTATTACAATTATAGAAAAGGCAGAATGCTTGTCTTCTCCACATGTCCCACCTGCGGGGTTTTCTCTGTCGAGAAATGTAAAGTATGCGGCAGCAAGGTCAATTTCGGGTTCCCGAACAGGAATAATGAGGTTTACTGCAAGAATTGCGGATCTGTAAATCAGTTTTTATGCGAAAACCGTAACTGCAACGATTCAGTTAAAGCTTTAAAGAATCCCAACGCGATAGAACAGCAGCTCGAATGGCTGAACGATGTAATGAATTTTAAAACAAAAATATCCGTCGAAAAAGTTAAGTACAACGAACCGGGCAGCATGCCCAAGAAAACCAAAGCAGATAAACCTTCGGCTGTTACCGAAGTTTCTATCGGAGACGATACTGCACCGGATTTCACGAATTCATTCATTGAAGAATTCGATTCAAAAACAAAGCAGATAATTACTTCATCATTCATTACCGAAGTCGAAGAAGAGGTAAATCAGAGAAAGAAGCTGCAGGATGAGCTGAAGAATTTCAACAAGACACAGGTCGCCGCACAGTCTTCAAAGCCTACTTTCGGAACGCCGTCGTCTTCATCAAAACCAGCCTCAGCGCCTGTAGGTTTCGGAAATATAAACGAACCTGTTGATTCTGCACCGTCCGTGATTTCTTTCGACGATTCAGGTAAAGGCGCAAAGTTCTACATATTTATAATAATAGCGGTCGTTGCCGTTGTAGCTGCAGCAGCGTGGGCATATTTTACGTTCATGGTAAAGGACAGTGCGCCTGCAGAAGCTGTTAAGACTGAAGTTTCTGTCAATTCAGCTGTTCCGGCAGACACAGTTAAAACCGCTGAAAAAGAAACAAACACGGCACAGACTTATATCGATGCGCAGAAAAAGAACATTCAGAATGCAAAAGACGCGGTTGATAAAAGCCAAAAAGCAACTGACGATCAGCTGAAGCAGATCGAAGGTTTATAACAAATATAAATATATTTTTATTTTACATTTTCGTCAGGCACATGGCTCGTTACGCATCTCCTGTATATTATCTAAAAGCGAACCCTCTACATTAATTCGATCACTACTATAAAGCATTTACCGTACCGGCGGGTAAAGACGGTAACGGGATCCGCTTTTATCTAAAACACAGGCGCAGCGATTGACAGTTGCCGGATTTCAACGGATAGAAATAAATTTCATACCGGGCTCAATGCGGTTCCCGTTCAAAAAGCATCCCACATCTGCAGCCGGTCTTGACTCGAGCTGAACTTTGGTAACTGTCAGAGTCCCCGATCCGGTTGCGATACGCATATAACCTTTTTTTCGATCGGTTTCCAGAACAGTTCCCGGAGGCATGCTGCAACTGGAATTGTCAAAATCCGCTTCGATTATTTTGATCCGTTTACCGTTTACCGAGCTGTAAGCACCCGGTTTAGGTGAAAGGCCCCTGATCCTGTTATAAATAGTCTCAGCGCTCTTATTCCAGTTGATAATAAAGTCTTCCGCGAACAGCTTCGGAGCTTGTTTGACGCATTCCTGTCTTTGGCTTAAAACCGCAGAATTTGATCCTGAGAGGATTTCTTCAACGGCGTCACACAACACATCTTTTCCAAGATCAGACAGTTTGTTATAAAGCGAGCCGTAATTATCAGAACCAAGGATAGGTATTTTAACCTGTTTTATAATATCACCTGAATCGACCTCGCGGTCATTAAGGAAAAACACTGTAACACCTGTTTCGGTTTCTCCGTTAAAAAGAGCGTGATTTATCGGTGCGGCACCTCTGTAATCCGGAAGAAGCGAAGCGTGAAGATTGATCGAACCGATAGCCGGTATTTTCAGCACGACCGCAGGGAGTATCCTGAATGCTACTATGACAAAAAGGTCGGCATTCAGCTCTTTAAGCGCAGCGATAAACTCCCTGTCATTCATTTTACAAGGCTGCAATAACGGAATGCGGAGCTTCAGAGAAAGTTCTTTTACAGGAGTAAAACAGACTTTCTTGCCGCGGCCTTTCTGCTTGTCGGGCTGAGTAACCACAGCTTTGATCTTTATTCCTTTATTATAGAGTGCTTCCAGAGAAGGAACCGCGAAATCCGGAGATCCCATGAATATTATCGACCGGTTATTCATTGATCACTTCATCTCCTCAAGACCGGATTTTGTGATCTTCATGATCTTACCCTCAGCTTCCGTAAGCTGATTTCTGCAGAAACCGATCAGCTTTATACCTTCTTCATACATTTCGAAGGTTTTATCAAGAGGAATATCTCCCGATTCAAGCTTTGTCATGATATCGTTAAGCCTTTTCATAGCTTCCTCGTATTTCATGTCTTTCATTGCGGCCTTCATTATTATTTTTTGACCTCTATGCCCAATTCGTCAAGCTGTGATTTATCAACCTCAGAAGGAGCGTTCATCATCAGACAGTTCTGGTTCTTGGACTTCGGGAACGCCATTACTTCCCGGATGGATTCCTCGCCGCAGAGTATCTGAACTATCCTGTCGATTCCGGCAGCGATACCGCCGTGAGGCGGAGCGCCGTATTTAAAAGCATTAAGTAAAAATCCGAACTTATTTTCTATTTCGGCATCGTTCATACCTAGTATTTTAAATATCTTTTTCTGGTAATCGCTCTTGTGTATCCTGATGCTGCCGCTGGCAAGTTCCACGCCGTTTAAGACAAGGTCATAAAGCTGACCGATGACGGCTGCGAGATCATTTTCTATATTGTTGATGTATTCAGCTTTTGGCATGGTAAACATGTGGTGCATCGCCTGCCATCTGTTCTCATCCGGGTTGAACTCGAACATCGGAAAATCGACGATCCAGCAGAATTTAAATTCATTTCTGTCAAAAAGGTTCAGTTCATCACCGAGCCTGTTCCTTAACGCTCCCAGAACTTTGTTTGATACAGGTTCAGAATCGGCCGCAAAGAAAATTATCCCGTCCTTAGATAATCCGGCTTTTAGAGTAATATCATTAATTTCAGATTCGTTCAAAAATCTAGTTATTCCGCCGTCCGGTTTGCCGCCGATCATTTTGATAAAGGCAAGACCTTTTCCGCCGAGATGTTTTGCATAGTCTTCGTATTCGCTGATCTGTTTTCTGCTCAGGTTCTCAAGCCCTTCGACCGCGATGAATTTTACGCACTGGGCACCGGAGAAAACGGAAAAACCGCTGCCTCTTGTAACTTCAGTTATGTTCTTTAGTTTAAGACCGAATCGAAGGTCAGGTTTGTCAACACCGTACTCTTCCATAGCAGTTTTGTAAGATAATCTTTCGAATGGTATTTTAATTTCAGTTCCAGCAGCTTCTTTCATAAGTGCTGCGAACATACCTTCGGACAGGCTGAAGATCTCTTCCTCGGTCGGGAAACTTTTCTCAATATCTATCTGTGTAAATTCGGGCTGCCTGTCCTTTCTGGAATCCTCGTCCCTGTAACATCTCGCTATCTGAAAATACTTATCCTGGCCACCGACCATCAACAGCTGCTTATATATCTGGGGTGACTGGGGAAGCGCAAAGAACTGACCGGGGTAAAGCCTTGAAGGAACAAGGTAGTCCCTCGCACCCTCCGGAGTGCTTTTGCTGAAAGTCGGGGTTTCTATCTCTATAAAACCTTTTACAGAAAGATAATTCCTTATTGACATACAAACTTTATGTCTCACAAGCAGGTTTGCTGTCATTTTCTCGCTTCTCAAGTCTAAATAACGGTACTGAAGTCTGACTTCCTCCTTAGCGTCCGATCTTCCGTTAAGAAAATTGAACGGAGGCGTAGTTGATTCATTCTCTATTATGATCCCGTCCGCCGCGATCTCGATCTCTCCGGTAATCAGATTTTTATTCGGTTCAGGTTTGACCTGAACTGATCCGGAAACGGTTACGACATATTCATTTCTGCAAAGATCAGCAGTTCTTAATACATTTTCAGCCGTATTTTTCGGGTCGAACATTACCTGTGTTATCCCGTAACGGTCCCTAAGATCAAGAAATATCAGTCCGCCGAGATTTCTGTATTTATGTACCCATCCGGAAAGCACAACTTTTTTACCGGAATCCGATCTTCTCAATTCTCCGCAGGTGTTCGTTCTTTTCATTATTAATACTCCGCTAAATTTAACGGTAGTGAATTTAAGAATGTTTATCTGTTAAATCAAGATTAAGTTCGACAATAATAGATTAAAAATTTTACAAATATTAACTTGACAATTTATTAAAAACGGAGTAATTTACGAGCCTCTTGATTAAAGCTAAAATCAGGATAGTGAAATAGCGTTAGAGCTGAAGTTAAAAATAAAAAATTGTCGGAGGAAAAAATGACAAAATATTTTGTGGACGGCGGAATCTTCATGTGGCCTATTCTCGCGTGCTTAGTGATCGGGCTTATTATAAGCTTGTACAAAGTTTTTGCTCTGTTTGGTTCTGGTAAGAACGCGGCAGAATTAATGAAAGATGTTAAGAAAGCTTTGCAGACACAGGGTGTTGAAGGCGCATTGAAGCTGGTTCAGGGCGGTAAACCCGTTGAGAACCTTGTTGCCGCAGGTCTCAAAAATGCAAAATTCGGTGTGGATAATGTTGAAAAAGCTCTTGTCAACGAAGGTGGAGTTCAGGCTACCAATCTTAACAGCGGTATCGTATGGATGCAGTTCGTGATAGCTCTGGCCCCCATGTTGGGATTCTTGGGAACAGTTACCGGTATGGTCGGCGCGATGGACGCTATAGCTGCTGCAAATGACATTTCTCCATCTATCGTAGCAGGCGGTATCGCGGAAGCTCTTCTTACGACAGCTTTCGGTCTGATCGTTGCAATTATTATTCAGTCTTTTGAAAAATTATCACAGTCCATTATCGATAAAAGAGTTTCCGACATGGAAAAATCCAGCGTAGCGCTTCTTGAAACATTCATTGAAATGGAAACAAATAAATAAGGCGAGAAAAATGTTAAAACCAAAGCAAAGAAGGGAATCTGAGATCAACTCATCTTCGATGGCGGATATAACATTTCTGCTGCTGATATTCTTTCTCGTTACCACAACTGTCTCATCAGACAAAGGTATTAAGTTCCTTTTGCCTCAGAAAGCTACGGATGTAACCCCTACAAAGGTTAAAGGCGTTGTAAATATTTTCCTCAACGACGACAATCAAGTGCTTCTTGGGAAAAAAGGGAAAGAAGAGGAAGTAAGTTTACAGCAGATCAAAAGCAAGTTGACTTTACTGGACAGGGAGATCTCTGCGCAGGGCGATTCTATAATCGTTTCGATAAAAGTCACTTCCGGCTCGCTTTACAAAAATTATGTCGAAATACTTGACCAGGTAAAAAGCGCCAAGATAGACAGGATATCGCTGGCACAAGAATAAAAATAAACGGATGGGAAATATATGCGAATCGCTACAAAAAAATCTCCACCACAGGCAATCTCGACCGCATCTATGCCGGATATTATATTCCTTTTACTTATTTTCTTCATGGTTTCAACAGTATTTCGTGAATTTAAAGGGATCCCGGTTAGAATGCCGTCTGCCGTCAATTCTATGAAAATAGACGGTAAAAGAAATATATCATACTGCTTCGTTGATGTAAATGACAGAATAAGCGTTGACGACAAGCTCCTCGGAGTTAAAGATCTGACACCTGTCATGTATCTTAAAAGAACGAACAATCCGAGGGTAATTATTTCGCTTAAGGTCGATGAGAACTGCAAGAACGATATCATTGATAAAGTTCATAAAGCGTTGCAGGAAGCTGATGCCCGCAGGATCGTATATGCGGCAAAATCAAAGTAAATGTGATTTACCAACAGAAAGAATAACGGAGTTAAAATTATGGCTCACAATTTAGGGCAATTCACTGAAGAATCATCTACGGTGCCTGAGATAATGGCGGTGGTAGTATTTCTCGGAATTACTCTTATTCTGACCGTTTTTCAGAGATTCGATACCGGCAATGTAAAGATCGATTCTATACAGGCCGCTGAAATCACGGTAGAAAAAGTGGAAGTTACCGAACAGGTCAAGAAGACTGTCAAACCAGCTATCGTAAGGATACCTATCGCCGTGGAAGATGAAGAAGAAATTGAAGAAGACATTGAGCTCGAGATCGAAACTGCGGATTTTGATATAAAATCTGAGCCTCCGCCGCCGCCTCCGCCTCCAGCAGTTCAGGAAGAAGAGATATTCGATTTCTTCGCGATTCAGGAAAAACCTGAAATGATGCAGGGTTATGCGGCAAAGATTGTCGAATATATTACAAAGAACTATCCTCCTCTCGCCAAAAAAAGCGGTGTATCAGGCAAAGTTATTGTAAAATTCATATGCTCAAAAGAAGGTATTCCGACTAATATTTCGGTCACAATGGAAAAACCTGCCGACATGGGATTCGGCGAAGTCGCTGTTAAAGCGATAGAGCAGACAAGATTCAAACCCGGTATGCAGAGGGATAAACCGGTCGCTGTAAGAATGTCGCAGAAAATAGACTTTAAAACTAATCTGAGATAAAAAAATAAAAAAGGTCTGGTTTCAGACCTTTTTTTATTTACGGAGAGAACTGATGAAGATACTTGTGCTTGGATCGGGCGGAAGGGAACATGCTCTGATCAGAAAGCTGGCAGAGAGCTCTAAAGCAGAGAAATTATACTGTATCACGGGTAATGCGGGAATAAGTTCAGACTCGTTTACGGCGAACATTCCGCTGACTGATCACCAATCTATAATCAGGTTCGTAAAAGAAAACGGAATCGATCTAACCGTGGTCGGTCCGGAAGTCCCGCTGACGAACGGAATAGTAAACGATTTTAATAAAGAGGATCTCCTTATTTTCGGACCTGTCAAAGAAGCGGCTGAACTGGAAGCCAGCAAAGCTTTCTCAAAGAAATTAATGGAAAAATACAATATTCCCACAGCGGAATACAGGATATTTACACAATACGAGGAAGCAAAAAAGCATCTTCAGCTGAGTAAGCATCCGATAGTTGTTAAAGCCAGCGGACTTGCCGCCGGAAAAGGCGTTTCAGTGTGCGTAACCCTTGAAGAAAGCCTGAAAGCCTTAAACGATATAATGGTCGCCAGGTGTTTTAAAGATTCCGGCGATGAAGTGGTCATCGAAGAATTCATGAGAGGCGAGGAAGCTTCGATTTTCGCTGTATCTGACGGTAATTATTACAAAATTTTATCTCCGGCGCAGGACCATAAAGCGGTTTATGACGGCGACAAAGGTCCGAATACGGGCGGAATGGGTTCTTACGCTCCGGCTCCGCTGATAGATGATAAAATGATGTATAGGATAGAAAGAACAATAATTGAACCGACTTTCGATGCGATGAAGAGAGAAGGCAGAACATATAAAGGGGTTCTGTTCGTCGGGCTTATGATCACTGAAGAAGGACCGAAAGTGATCGAATATAACTGCAGATTCGGAGATCCCGAAACTCAGGCTATACTTCCGCTGCTCGACGGTGATCTTGCGGACATCCTTTACGGTTCTGCAAAGGGTTCTTTTACCTGCAGTGAAGTTCTTCCTGTGACCGGTTCGCACTGCCTATGTCTTGTATTAGCTTCAGGCGGTTATCCGAATAAATATTTTACAGGATATGAGATAACCGGGCTCGAAGGTTCTGATCCGGATACCCGCATAATCCATGCGGGAACCGTAATAGATAACGGACAGGTGATGACCGCAGGGGGAAGAGTGCTTAACGTCGTAAGCACGGCAGGATCGCTGAAAGAAGCGAAGAAAAAAGCTTATGACCGTGCCGGTAAGATAAAATTCAAAGATATATATTTCAGGAAAGATATAGGCGATAAAGGTATAAAATACTATGAAAAATAATTAGTCTGCCGTATTTAATAATTGCATTTAAAGGATATAATTCATATATTTTAAAAGTTGAGAAACGATGCTTAATAAAAACTGTTCGTCCGGAGGGAAAATGAGAGTTTTAAAACTAGCGTTAATGTTATTTCTTACTGCGGGGCTTTTTTCGCAGGAAGGATTGTCAGATGAGGAAAAAGCATTCTTCAAATCAAATGTTGTTGTGCCTGTTCCCTCAGAAATAATAATGGCGCTTGATATGCTTTCCGATATAAACTGGAAAGCGATCGCCGCATATAATTTAAGCGCCAATTATGCCGACAATTACAAGATCGCACTAAATCTCGGTGTCAGAGTTGCCCAGGGATTTATCGCTATTCAGGCTGAAGACAGGAAGAACACCGCAGAAATGTTTTCTGTTTGCAGGGACCTTGCTGAAAATTTTGGCGCAAAAAGCGAAATGTTCGTGGATAAAGACGAGATCGCCAGACTGCTTAACGAAGGCAAGTGGCTTGAACTCAGGGGGATCTTGGATGATATCCACCTCAAAGTTAAGGACGAAATGTATAAATACGATCCTGACTTTGTCGTTCTGGCGAGTGTAGGAGGATGGCTTGAAGGTCTGCATATAGTTTCAAAAGCCCTGAAGGCTAATTACTCTGATGATGCGTCCGCTATTCTTTACCAGCCTGAACTGATAGATTATTTTACTCAGGAAATGACTTATCTTAAGTTGATGAACTCGGATAATCCCGAAGTAAAAGAGATAAACAGGATAATGCCTGAAATAAAAAGACTATGTGATGTTGGCCAGGGTAATCCGATCCCGCTTGGAGCTATGAACGAGCTTTATAAAATGAGCTCGGATGTATCAGCGCTGATCGTTTCCGAGACAAAAACGGGTTCAGACGGACCGGAGAACAACGGATCAAAAGAGAAACAGTTCGTATGGTATATAATTTATGGTGTGCTTGGCTTTATACTGCTTACCGCCTTTTTTATCAAAAGAAAGAAAGGAGGGGAATAATGTTTAATTTCGGTACAAGAAAACTGCTGATATTCTTTCTTTTGGTCGGTCTGGTTTTCTCTGTCGCTCTTTATGCGCAGAAAAAAACAGGCGGAGATCCTGAGGAAGAGGATTGGGATGAAAATGCAACCGATGTAGAATTTCTTTTCGGCGAATCCAAAAAAGAGATACTTGCCGCCGGATTCTACACCAACGGGGATCTTAAATCGGGGTATTTTGACGAAAGTCCTAATGTCTATGCCACATTTACTCTTTATAAAGGTAACTCATATGCGTTTATCATAGGTTCTGCAAACAATTTAAATCCGATCAAAACATCATTTTACGGAAATAATTTTGTCGATAATCTGTTTTCTGATGAGCTGGAAGTAAGCAGTTACAAAATATTTTATATCAATCCCATCCACAGCGGTACATACTATCTTAAAATTCAGTCGAAAGGCGAAGCCGAAGGAGATGGGGAATGGATGTATTACTACGGCTTTAAACAGAACAAATAAGCGGAAAAAAAAGACAGGCTTATGCCTGTCTTTTTTATAGTTATGAATTTCTTTAAAGAGATAAACAAAGAAAATCTGAGCTGGGCTCTGTATGACTGGGCTAATTCAGCCTATGCTACGACCGTACTTGCGGTGTTTTTTCCCGTCTTCTTCAGTGAATTCTGGAGCAGCGGGGCGGAAGCTTCTGTAACCACCGCCAGGCTCGGAATAGCGAACTCTCTTATCGGTGTGATCCTGATGATAGTCGCGCCTGTATTAGGCACAATGTCAGATATTTCAGGATCCAAGAAGAAATATCTGACGATAGCTACTGCCGGAGGCGTTCTTTCTACCACCGCATTATATTTTACCGGAGGAGGAGATTGGGTGAATGCCCTTCTGCTTTATTCTGCTTCATCCGTATGTTTCAGCACAGGAATAATATTTTATGACGCACTTCTGGGCAGTGTTGCAGGCAAAGAAAAATACAACATGGTTTCAAGCTTCGGTTATTCTCTCGGTTACCTGGGAGGGGGAGTTCTTCTCGCAGTGAATATTTTTATGACACTCAAACCTCGATTTTTCGGACTGAGCTCCGGTACAGAAGCGGTCAGGCTTTCATTTGTTACGGTAGCTGTCTGGTGGGTACTTTTCTCGATCCCGCTGTTCATATTCGTAAAAGAAAAAAAGGCAGATACAGAGAAATCTGCTCTTTTAAAACGGATCAGAAAGAGCTTTATGCAGATCGCCGATACTTTCAGGCATATAAAAGAGATCAGAAATGTCTATCTGTTCCTTTTAGCTTACTGGCTTTATATTGACGGTGTTGACACTATAATCAGAATGGCCATGGACTTCGGTCTATCCATCGGACTTGAAAGGAACAGTCTGATTAAAGCCCTGCTAATCACGCAGTTCGTAGGTTTTCCGGCTGCACTTACTGCAGGTCTGATTTTCAAGGGAAAGGACGGTGCAAGAAAGGGAGTATTGATATCTATAACCGCATACATTCTTATTACCGTGCTCGGTGCTTTGATGACAACTGAATTCCATTTTTATCTTCTTGCCGGGGCGGTCGGTCTTGTGCAGGGCGGGATACAGGCCCTTAGCAGGTCATATTTTGCTGCGATTATACCTGAGCACAAGAGCGGAGAATTTTTCGGATTCTATAACATGATAGGAAAATTCGCAGTAATTCTGGGGCCGCTTTTTATAGCCGTTACGGGATTGACATTAAGGAATATCGGCTTCTCTTCAAAAGCGGCTTCAAGGGGCGGAGTCCTTTCAGTGGCTATATTCTTTATACTCGGCGGGATCATATTTTATATGTCCGGCAGGGACAAACAGGGATAATATCTTGACAATTCAGTTACGCTTAATTATTTTTGACGCAGTTTAAACAAAGGATTAGAATATGAAAAAGTATTTTACAACAGCAATCTCTTACGTTAACGGGAGACCGCATCTGGGACATGCCTACGAGGCGATTCTTACAGATACTTTTACCAGATACAATAAATTATTCGGTCATGATACGCTTATGCTTACCGGGGTTGACGAGCACGGGAAGAAAGTCTATGATGTGGCAATTGAAGGGAAAATGGATCCCCTCGCTTACTGTGACAGCCTGATACCTGTATTCACTGACCTTTTGAAACTTTGCGATGTGAATTATGATATTTTCTTCAGAACAACAGCTGAATTCCACAAAAAGAATGTTCAGGCAATGCTGCAGAAGCTATATGATAAAGGCGATATATACAAAGATCATTATGAAGGTAATTACTGCGTACCGTGCGAAACATTTTTTACCGAGAAAGATCTTGTTGACGGGAAGTGCCCTCAGTGTGCAAGAGAGACAACGGTCATAAAAGAAGAGAACTATTTCTTTAATATGGCTAAATATGCGGCTAAATATGAAGAATATTTAATGGAACACGATGATTTTATATACCCGAATTTTAGAAAAAATGAGGTTCTGGGAGTTCTAAAGAAGGGTTTAAGGCCTCTCTGCATATCAAGGAAGAAGGAAAAAATGCCATGGGGTATAGAAATACCTTTCGATAAGGATTTCGTTACTTATGTGTGGTTCGATGCGCTTACCAACTATATCAACGGCATAGGTTATCTGAACGATGATGAAAAATTCAGATCTTACTGGGCAGAAGCTGTCCATAATATCGGAAAAGATATACTTCTGCATCACTGCGTTTACTGGCCGACTATGCTGATGGGCTTAGAACTACCGCTGCCAAAAAAAATTGTGATACACGGATGGTGGATGGGAGAAGGCGGACAGAAGATGAGTAAATCACTCGGCAATGTAATTGATCCTACAGAGCTGATAAACAAATACGGTTCATCGTCTTTCAGGTTCTATGTTCTGAGAGAGATGTCTTTGGGGCATGACGGTAATTTTTCTCTGAATTCATTCGAGAAAAGACATAATATTGAGCTGGCGAATGATTTCGGCAACCTTCTTAACCGTGCGAGCCACATGATTGACAGGAACTTTGAAGGAAAAGTGCCTGCGCCTTCAAAGAAGACGGAATTCTGCGATTCGTTCATTAACGAATTTAAAGCACTTCTTTCAGGGATTGAGCCGCTGATATATGATTTCGAGCTCAATAAGGCTCTTGACGATATCATGAAGATGATCAGGAACACGAATAAATATCTTGAGGACTGCGCTCCGTGGCAGCTTCTAAAGACAGACAAAGAATTATGCGGCGCGGTTCTATACAACGCGCTTGAAGCTGTCAGGTTGACAAGCGTCCTGCTTTCTCCGGTCATTCCGAAGAAATTCGAAGAGCTGAAAGATATTTTCAAAGGCGACATAGATATGAGGCTCGAATTCGGAAGGCTCAAGCCGGGTAAAGAGATCAATAAAGCGGTATCGCTTTTTCCAAAGATAGAGATCGAAGCTAAAGAACAGAAGAAAGCTGAAAGCAAAGCTCCTTCAGCAGAAACAGGCATTGATATAGCTGATTTCGCAAAAGTCGAGATCAAGACAGGAAAGATCATCGCATGCGAGAACGTGGAAGGCAGCGACAAACTTTTAAAGCTGAAGATCGATCTGGGCGGGGGAGATTTCAGGCAGATAATTTCGGGGATAGCAAAATTCTATAAGCCTGAAGAAACTGTCGGGAAGCATGTGCTTGTCGCTTCCAACCTAAAGCCGGCCACTCTGATGGGTGTTGAGAGCCAGGGTATGCTTCTTTCTGTCAAAGCTGGAAAAGATCTTAAGATAGTCGAGATAAATGAAGCTCTGCCTCTGGGTAAGAAGCTGAATTAAATGGTCACTTCAAAAACAGACAATAAGAAAACGGGAAATATGGGCGAGGATATTGCCGCCCAGTTTCTCGAAGATAAAGGGTTCAGGATCATACAGCGGAATTTCCGTTATTCTACTTTCGGCGAGATTGATATTATAGCCAGACAGAATGAATATCTGGTTTTCATTGAGGTCAAGACGTACAAGACCGAAGAATTCGGAGAGCCTTTTCTTCTCGTCAACAGGAAGAAACAGGAAAAGATCCGCAAGCTTGCGCAGATATTCATGCTGCAGAAGAAGATCACCGATACCGACTGCCGGTTCGATGTTATAGGAATCAAGATCGGAAAAGGCGATTCAGGTAATCTGATAAATCATATAGATAATGCGTTCTAGTTTTTTACTTTCTTTTGCTTGTCAAAATGAAAGTAATAAAGAAAAAGACAGCCTAAAATATAAAAAATGACGATACTTTTTGACCGAAAAAACAACTTGTTTTTAGTAAAAGTTAAAAGTATCTTAATTATTATTTTTTATTGTTAAAAAAAGCATCCAACTGAAAGCTGGATAAGAAAAACGGAGGTAATTTAATGAAGATTATACTAACTATGATTTTAGGAGTTACTTTTGCTCTTACTGCATCATTCGTGCCTATTGATAGAGCTAAAAAGGTTGCAGAAAATCAGTACAATCAGTATTGCGCAGCCGCAGGCACAAAAGGAGCAGCTATTGTAAATGTAATCGAAAATCTATACGAAGGGGAGATCACCTGGTATGCTTTTGAATTCGAAAAGGGTTTCGTAATAGTATCTGCAGACGATGCAGTAAGGCCTGTTTTAGGTTATTCTGATCACGGATCGGTTCCGAAATCCGATAAACCCGGCGGGGAGAACTTCAAAGCATGGTTCAGAAATAACGATAAACAAATTGTTTATGCCCGCAAAAACAGATTGATTGATAAAACAGGAAGAGAAGTATGGAAAAAAATCGAGAACAACGAGTTCTCTTCTTCAAAAGCGGGAATCAAAGTGGACAGGCTGGTTCAGTCAAAATGGGATCAATGCTGGCCGTGGAACGCCAAATGTCCGGTAGTGAACGGAGTACAAAGTTTCACTGGATGCGCCGCTACGGCAGCTGCGCAAATTCTGAGATATCATCAATATCCATCCTCAGGTGAGGGTTTCAACGAAGTGGATTTCTCAACTCATTCATGGAATTACTCAAAAATGCCTGATGAATATATTTATGACTACGGTATTTTTCCGGAATATTGGGAAGGGAGCGAGTATGATCAGGAGATTGTAGATGAACTTGCTTTATTTAATTACTGGGTTGGTCTTTCTCTGGATATAGAGTACAATGTCGATGGTTACGGGAGCTCGCAAATACCCGATATCAGAAATGCTCAGACTGCTTTTATGAATAACTGGAAAGCTTTAAACTCTGTTTACGGAACTTATTATGCACCGCCTCCCGGAACTCCGGACCCGGATTATGAAACAATAAAATCCGAACTCGATAATAAGCGTCCGTGGCTATGGCATGGAGAAGGGCATGTTTTTATTCTTGACGGATATACTGATGATTACTGGTACCATTTCAACTGGGGATGGGGCGGAGCTTATGACGGCTGGTATGACAGAAGAGTCCTTATTGTACCTGGAACCGGCGGAGGCGGAACCGATCCGGTCGATTTTACAAATTTTCAGCAGGGAATTACATTTGTTCCACAGGCGAATCCTTTCGATTCACAGGCTGCAACTACAGTTACAGGTTATGTTTCTGACGGTGAAGATGTTACAATTAATTGGTCAGCTATGAGCGGTGCTTCAGGATATAATATTTACAGAACTGCGGATATGAATGCTTTCCCGCAGCTTCTCTGCACGACTTCGTTGCTGTCTTATAGCGACAACGATCTCTCTGCCGGAGAATATTCATATTTTGTGATAGTTCTATATCCGTCGGGACAGTCACACAATTCCAATGTTTACGGATGTGTGATAGCGCCAGTAGGAGATTATCTGCCTCCGACAGGACTTACCGGTACCGCTTCAGGAAGATCATCAATAGGACTTGACTGGATAAAACCGGCAGGCATTATGGTTCCGGAAGGTTATGAGGTCTTCAGGAACGGGATTTCTGCTGCAATGATAACAGGAGCAGACAATGTCGCATGGACAGATTACGGATTCTCGGACGGTGAAAACTTTTATTATGTCAGAACTTTGTATCCGTCCTCGAATTTTTCGATACCGACTCCGTCAGTAACCGTAAGAATAGATGCCGATCCTAATCCCGGTTATTTATCGGGAAAGTTCGATCAGCTGAATTCGGATATTGATCTTGAATGGTATCAGCCGTATATGAAACCTCCGATATGGTACTCATATTATGATATTGCAACGAGTACTACAACAATAGACAAGGTATGGGATGCGGCACCTAAAAGAAGAGTTATCTTCGGCTCTGAGCTTGGTTATAACTATCCTGTAACTATAGATTCGATAGGAGCTTATTTCTATGAGCGTTCCGATAAACCATGGTCAACTGACCGGTTCGCGATCAGAATAATCGCTTTAGGCAATGAATCTTTACCTGATACTGTTCTGTGGGAAGCGTTAAATCAGACTGCGGTTTCGGGAGAATTCTACAAGATCAAACTTCCGGTGTCTATCGTAAGAACAAAAGGATGGGCGGTAGAGATTGAAGCAGAAGGAACAACTACCGGCGATCCCGGGAATCTCGCAGGCCCGACACCTGACGGAAAAGTTCATTCGTTTTTCTATAACACCCTCAACAGCTCATATGATTCATATATGCTTACGGCAGGTGTTCCGGCAGAATATGCAATCCTTTCTTTTGTAGAATCGGCAGAAGAGCCGCCTATTGAAAAAGCTTTGATCAGTTATAATGTTTACAGAAATACAGTCTTTATTGGAAACACTTCGAATAAGTATTTCACAGATGCTGATCCTACAAGCGATAATGATTACTATGTAACTGCAGTTTACGATAACCCGGCCGGAGAATCCGGAATTTCCAATGTAATTAATGTGTCTCCGCCTGCTGAAATAAATGTTCCGGTTTCTATAAATGAATCGGTTGTTCCGGGAACAAGCGCTACAAGATCATTCAGCATTGCAAACTCAGGTTCAGGCGTGCTTGATTACGAAGTAAGTTTTGAGTATATAGAACCTTTGAGTGAGCAATTCACTCCGGTTGATAATGATTTTGCGGCAGGACTTAGCGGATTTGTGGACGGCGGTACCGGAACCGCCTGGGCTGTAGTTACAGACATTTACAGTCTGGATAAAACACCGTATGCAAATTGCTATGCAACAAGCAATAATACTAATACTGTAAGGACTTTAACGACTCCATTATTTGATGGAACATATTGCGAATATCTGTCATTTGATCATGTTTCGATCGTCTCTACCTCAGGTAGCAGTTTTAAGGCTGAGTATTCCATTGATGGAGGATCTAATTATTTACAGCTATATTCGGTTTCAGTTAATACAGGAGGATGGGGTTATCCCGACCACCAGAAAATAGCCCTGCCTGCCGTATCTGCTTCAATGAAGATCAGATTTACTGCAACATTGGTAAAAAAATCAGGTAACGAGATCAGTTTGGATAATGTGCTGGTATATGGTACAAATGTAGTTTTAGATCCATGGTTTTCATTACTCAGTCCCGTATCCGGTTCTGTCGCTGCAGCATCGAACTTCAATTTTAATTGCGGGTACGACGCATCCGCTTTAGCACAGGATAGTGTGTATCATGCAAATATCACAGTATCATCAAATGATCCTAACACACCGAGTGTTGTAATACCGGTTACTTTAACCGTTACGAGTTCAGAACTTGAAGCACCAGCTAATATTCAGACCAGTATTTTAGGAAGCGATCTGGTAATCACCTGGAGTGCCGTATCCGGAGCAACGAGTTATAATATTTATTCGTCAAATGAACCATACGGAACTTTTACTTTAGATACTGCCGGTACTTTGAGCGGTGTTCAATATACTGTTCCCGCATCGGTTTCAAAAAAATTCTATTATATTAAGGCAGCAAATACAGCAAAAAAAGACCGAAGTATAACAGTGAGTCCGAATAAGACAGGAAGATAAGCAAAGGCGATTCAGGGGATCTGATCAATCATATAGATAACGCGTTCTGAGGTAAATTCAGGATTTTATTTACTTTCTTTTGCTTGTCCAAAATGAAAGTAACAAAGAAAAAGACAGCCTGCGATAATTCCGCTGTTTTCTGAACTGATTTTAGGCGGTGAAGATAGAAGATAAAAAATTAGAAGATTAGAAGAGTTAATAGTTTAAAAGTGGGTGCTAAAACAGCTTATGCGAGCTGATCGTAAAGTGATTTCGGATTAAGGCGTGAGTGTTTTTTGCCGTTGAGAAAAGGCATCGTTCCGTCTTTGTGGAACATATGACTTTTTAGACAAAAATACCGGAAGCCCGGAAATCAGCTTTTGGGCAGCAGTATAAGATGTTTTAGACTAAAATTCATCATTTAAATATTTGTTAAAAGAATTAAAAAAATACTAACTTTTTAGTTTTTTATTTGTCATAATTATCAGAGAGGACAAAAAACTCTCGGAGAGGAAAATGGACAAATTGAGATACTACACATACATTGAAACGCTGAAAAAGATCGCCGGAGAGCATGTTCTTTTCGGAGAATCAGACAAATCGCAAATTATCTCAGAAAGGTATAAAAGGATAACAGAGATTTTAGTAAGTAAAAATTATATCAATGAGGATCTGTTCGAGCAGGTTGAAGAACCTGATGCGGAAGAGATCTATAACAGGCTTTCATTACTGGCTGCATATCTAAAAGGAAATCAGAAAAGATAAAATGATAGTTGCACATCTTCATATTATCAGAGAAGTAAAGAAAGGTAATGAAAAATTACATTCGAGGCTGATGGAATTATATAATCCGATGCTGTATAAGCTTGCGGGATTCTATCTGAATACTTCGTATAATAAATATGCCGATATCGAGGATGCGGTTCAGGAAGTCTGGATAAAGGTATTCAAATATATTGACATATTAGAGGATATTTCAAAATTTCCGAACTGGATTTCGAAGATAATGAAAAATCAGTGCCTGAACATGCAGAAAAGGAATGTGGAATTTATTAAAAGACATATTATGGTCGATCTTGAGAACAGGCACGATCTTATCGAAAAGATAGAAGACGGGGAATTAAATCAGCTTGAGATAACGGACCGCGAGGCGATGATGAGCGTTCTGAATGAACTTCCGGAGGTTTATTCGAACATCCTGAAAATGTTCTATTTCAATAATTTCAGGATCAAAGATATCGCAGCGGCGAACGGTATATCCCAGTCACTCGTCAAATGGAGGCTTACAAAAGCCAGGGATATGCTGAAGAGAAAAGTAAAAATAAAAATAAAGAACTGACAGGAGGCAACAAATGGAAAGGAAAAAACTGAGCGCGATGCTCAAAGAACTCAGAAATCTGGCAGAGGAAATGGACGGCGAAGAAACCAGCAGGAGCCTGATCAAGCACTTCAATAACTTTCTTAGCATAGCTAAAAAAGAAGGCTTTGTCGAGGATGAAGGGCTTTTTACCGAAGCGGATGCCAAAACTACAGCGTCGGAGATATTTGTTGATGCCGGACTTCTCAGCAAATATATTACTGCCGGGGAAGTTACAAGGGAATACGAAGTGACTGTCGAATCGGATAAGATCGAGGAAATGGAGCACAAAGTCAGGATAAAAGAGCTTGAGATCGAAGGAAAAAGACTGGCGCAGGAAGAGGCCGCATTGGCTATGGAGGCCGAGGAACTCGAAAAGAAAGCTGAAGAGATCAGAAAGAAAAGGATCGAAATAAAGATCGAAAAGTAGCATATTTTGTGAGTCCTGTCCGGTCATAAGGGCAGGACTTGTGTTTTCTAACAGCAGAAAGCGTTCCGCCTTAACCAAAATGATGAATTGAAGTAAATGAAGAAATTTATTTACTTTCTTTTGCTTGTCCAAAATGAAAGTAACAAAGAAAAAGACAGCCTAAAATGTCCAGTTCAGAGCTGCCTGTCATTTCGATCTGGAAAAAGTCAGGCCTGCCTGAGCGGAAGATGCTTTTAACAGCATGCGATAATTCCGCTATTTTCTGAACTGATTTTACGCGGGGAAGATTAGAAGATAAATAAAACAGCTTATATGAGCTGACCGTAAAGTGATTTCAGATTAAGGCGTGAGTGTTTTTTGTCGTTAAGAAAAGGCATCGTTCCGTCCTTGTTGAACATATGAATTTTTAGACAAAAAAACCGGAAGCCCTGAAATCAGCTTTTGGGCAGCGGTATAAACTGTTTTAGATTAAACTTCAACAATTTCTGATTTTTAAGCTTGATTATCTTCGTAAAATTCATACCTTTCAATCATGAAAGAAAAAAACTTCAGAATACTCATACCGGCCTACAATTCCGAAAGGTATATTGACGACCTGTTCGACAGGATCGAGAAAATAGATCTGTTGGATAAAGTCGTAGTCGTAAACGATGGATCAAAAGACAATACGGTCAAAATATGTAATGACCGCGGAGTGACGGTGATTTCCAACGAACGGAACGGCGGAAAAGGGTCCGCGCTTAAAAAAGGTTTTAAATTCATGGTCGAGAACAATGTAGAATTTTTTCTGACCATAGATTCAGACCTTCAGCATGATGTAAAATTCATCCCCGAGTTCATAAAGAAGTATGAAGAGACAGGTGCCGATATAATAGTCGGGAACAGGCTGGGTGATACAACGACCATGCCTGTTGAAAGAATATTCTCAAACCGGACTACATCATTTATAGTTTCACTTATCGCAGGCTGTAAAATACCCGACAGCCAGTCGGGTTACAGGCTTATAAGAACTAAAGTCGTAAAAGAGGTATTCCTTGTAGCCGATAAATTCGAAATGGAATCTGAAATACTGATTAAAGCGGGAAGAAAGAAATTCAGGATCGAAAGTATGCCGATCTCGGCTTTATATGAAGGCGCCCATAGCTCAATAAATGTCGTAAGGGATACCTACCGGTTCATAAGGCTGATACTAAGATCGCTTATAGTCAGGTCGTAAAAGAGGTATCTGGTGATAAAAAAGAATAAATCTTCAAGACTGGCTTACCTTATAAATCAGCTTTATGAAAAAGGCTGTTTCACATTCAAAGGACTGAATAATTTTACTTTAGAGACCGAAAAAGTCGAATTGAGTCTCAGCTCTATGAAAAGAGCTGTTAAAGACCTGAGAGAATATTTCGGCCTAGATCTTATTTACATCAGGAAGGAAGACAAATATTATCTGAACGATGAACCCGATCAGAGAGCCAGAGAGGAGAATTTTCTAGATAAATTCGAGAGGATCAAAAGGTCTCCATCGAAAAATCAGGAACTGATGATTTTTTACAGTTTCGTAAAAAGCATGATCTTCAGTGAATACTATTTTCCGCCCAGAGACAATAAAGACGAAAATGGCATGGTCAGGGATTATGACGATATTCTGAGGATAATCGAGAATGTGCTCAAGGATGAATTGTCAGAAAAGGATATAAAGCTGGCCGGAAAGATAGAATACCATCTGACCGAGCATTATAAGAAGACGCAAAGAACAAAATTCAATAATATGCTAAATGAAATTCTTGATGCCATGAGGCATGAGTACATGATCAGGTTCAAATATCACGGGATCGAAGTGCAGACCGAACCGGTAAAACTTATCCACTACAACGGCATCTGGTATCTGATGGCGTATGTATATAAGTCTCCCAGAAGCGAGAATCTTAAAAAAGTAAGGACATATAACCTTGCACTTATGGAAAGCGGCATCTTCAGAACAAAAGAGAAGTTTTCCGGAGATGAGTACATCATTCCCGAATATAAAAATTCTTTCGGCATTATTTCAAGCAGGAATTTAAAGACCGCGAAAATAAGATTTTACGGAGAACTTGCAGACAGGATGAAAGAAGTGCTGTGGGTAGATACTCAGATTACCGGCATCGGTGAAGACAGACTGAAAGGTAAATACTGCGAGTATATACTGCCATATCCTGCGAATACTAATTTTGAGCTTATAGGCAAAGTTTTGAGCTTCAGGGGCAATGCGGAGATAATAGAACCGTACGAGCTCAGGAAGGAATGGATAGATACTATAAAGAAAATGTACGATTTAGTGAAATAAAAATATTATTCCCCGATTAAATTGTTGTTACAATACTGTTAAAATTTAGTTAAATTTCCCGCTGAAAATTAAAGGAGAGAAACTATGAAACTGAATTTACTGGATCTCTTGCTTCCGAGAGAGACGAAATTCTATGACCATTTCAATGAGCAGATGGTGGAACTGACAGCGGCAGCGCACAAATTCAAAAAGCTGACAGACGGCTATGAGGCGATGTCGGATGACGAAAGAAAGAAAGGCATAAATGAGATCAAGGAGCATGAACAGAACGGCGACAGGATCGAAAGAAAAGTCCTTGAAGATCTGAACAGCACATTCATTACCCCTTTCGACAGGTACGATATTCATAAACTGGCTTCAAACATTGATCAGGGTATCGATCAGATATATGCCGCCGCGCATAAGATAGATATCTATTCGATCACGCACATTCCCGATAACGTCAAAGCTTTTGCTCAGATAATCGCCGAAATGGCTGATGAAATGCAGAAGTGTCTTAAGGAATTTAAGACTTCAAAGAAAATAGACGATCATATAAAGAACAATCATAAGCTTGAGAATAAAGGAGATTTTCTTTTTAGTATGAGCATAGCGGATCTTTTTAAAAATGAAAAAGACGCAGTTGAAGTTGTAAAGTTAAAAGATCTGTACACCGATCTTGAGAATATAACTGACCAGATTGACTATGTGGGCAAACTGTTGCGCCGTATAGTTATTAAGATGGGGTAGAATAATGATAGATACTTTTACCCTTGTTATAATTGTAATTGCAATTGCGCTCATTTTCGATTTCGCCAACGGATTTAACGATGCTGCGAATTCTATAGCGACTATAGTCATCACAAAAACACTGACACCGTTACAGGCGCTTTTTATGGCCGGGCTGGCAAATTTTATCGGTTATTTTTCTTTCGGTACTGCCATTGCCAAGATGGTCGGCAAAGGAGTAGTCAGCCCGGATTTTATTACGCTTCATCTTCTTCTTGCGGCTCTGCTCGGAGCAGCTTTATGGACCATAATCACGAGTCTTTACGGGCTTCCGATCTCATGCAGTCATGCTCTTATAGGGGGACTTGTCGGCAGCGCTCTGGTGGCAGGCGGTCCCGGAGCCGTTGTATTCTCAGGAATATTCAGCATACTCCTTTTTATAGTTGTAGCTCCACTGCTTGGCATGATAGGCTCAATGATCTTTACGATTATAATAATTAATCTCTTCAAAAAAAGTAATCCGAAAAAGGCAAATAAGACATTCAAGTATCTTCAGCTTGTTTCAGCGCTTTTCTACAGTATGGGTCACGGCACCAACGATGCGCAGAAGACAATGGGGATAATAGCAATTGCCATGGTAGCCGGGGGACTTAAACAGGAATTCGCTATAGACAACTGGATCGCGCTGTCATGCTATTCGGCGATAGGTATCGGAACCATGCTCGGAGGATGGCAGGTTATTAAAACCATGGGAACTAAAATAACAAAGATTAAGGCTATGGAAGGATTCTGCGCAGAATCGGCATCGGCGCTTGTTCTTATGGGAACCGCTCATTTCGGAATTCCCGTAAGTACGACTCATGTTATATCAGGCGCGATAATGGGCGTCGGAACCGTTGAAGGCGCGGCGGCTGTTCAATGGGTGACTGCGAGAAAGATCATGTGGGCATGGGTGCTTACCATTCCGTTAACGGCGGTATGTTCAGCTCTGGTTTATATTCTTGTTATGCCTTTTATGCCGTAAATTTTAAAGGCTGCTCAACGGCAGCCTTTTTTATTTTTCAGGAACGAGATTGATAATAACTATCTCATTTTCAGTGCCGACACGCATGAAAGGCCCCCAGACGCCAGTACCGGAAGTTACATAGAGCTTCATTTTGCCAATATCATACAAACCGTGCATATATTTATATCTCATTCTTACGAACAGCCAGAACGGGAATATCTGACCGTTATGCGTGTGCCCCGACAGCATAATGTCCATCCCTTCAGCTTCTGCCTCGTCATATAGTGCAGGCTCATGATTCAGGAATATATTGAATTTGTTCCTGTCGGTTTCAATTTCATCAAAATAGACAGCCTGCTCGGATTTTTTATTCATGAAATTATTCCGGTTCCATTCAAGCCCGTAAACAGTGATCTCTTCGTTGAAAATATCGGATCTGCGGTTATGATCGAGCGTTTTCACGACTTTACAGTCCTTGAAAAAATCATCTGAATTCTGAAGATACCTTTCATGATTACCTGTAATAAAATATGCGGGAGTTTTCATTTTTGAAAAGACCTTTATATCTTCAGGCTTAAGATTGTCGTCGTCCAAGAGATCGCCGGTAATAAAAACAAGATCGGGCGAAATGTCATTAATTCGCGTAATTATGTTATCAAGAAAATGTAGTGATTCCGTACCTAAGTGGACATCTGAGATCTGAACGAATTTATACGGCTTTGTGATCTTTTCCGAAGTAATATTGATAGTTCTTACAGTCAGCTTCGCGGCATTATAAAAACCGTAAACAAAAATAAATATTACCGATACAGCCAGAATTACCAGATTCAAATTTGGGCTGAAATGGAAAGGGATCGAGATCAGCTTTATAATAACCGCAAGGAAGAAAACATACATTATCAGAACCGCGAGATAGAAGCTTAAGTTCCATAAAAAGTTTATGTGAAAGCCTCTGCCGCTGAACATCAGAATATAGAATACACCGAGTATTATGCCCGAGTAACCGAAGACATATTTGAGAGGAAGTTTTTTCTCAAGAAGGACATTAAGCATCATTATCGTAAAAAAAGAGAATAAATAGAAAATAAATGACGCTGTGCCGAAAAAAAGTATAAATGCCTTGATGTTGTTCATGTTATCAGCCTATTTTAACAGAAGCATCCTTTTGGTTCCGGCGTGTACTCCATTCACCGAAAGGCTGTAGAAATATATCCCGGAATTTATATCATCAGATACAAATAAGACTTTATGATTTCCTCTCTCTTTTACACTGTTAACAAGGTTTTTTACAAGCTCTCCCTTCATGTTATAAACAGAAAGGCTGACATCTCCTTTTGCCATTAGCGAATAAGAGATCTCTGTTGAAGGATTGAACGGGTTCGGATAGTTCTGATACAGCTTTGTCTGAGAAGGGAGGTTCTGTGTCTCTTCATTTATGCCTGTTGCATCTTTAATCCCGGGGAATGTTATGTAATCTATCCATACGCAGTCATCTCCGGCACTTTCCATTTCATCTTTTTCAAAGCTCCATTTAAAAGTATGATCACCGGCTGTTACGGGATAAGAATTAATATGCCAGTCGAGAATTCCGTAGTTCCATCTGTCGATCTCCACTCCGTCAATGGAAAAGATCAGAGGGTCGAAATAACCTTCAGTTGAAGTTTTTATGTAGAACGATAAATCTCCGTCTATAAGCACAGTGTCATCAATGACAAGGCTGGATTTCTGGCTGTCACCTATCTCGCCGGAGCGTGCCGAGTATGCTCCTTCATATTTATTGACATTATCGATTACCCACGGAGCGTTTCCTTCAAAATACCAGTTGAAAGCTTTGAAATCGCCTGTTTCGAAATCCTCTATCTGCGAGCCTATCTTCAAATAGAAATTATCTTCGAAAATATATCCGTTATCCGCAGTTATCCGGTTTGCAAATTCCGCCACATAACCTGCGGAGGCTTTAGTGCCGGCAGTAACGTTATATGTCATCGAGAGTGTTTCGTCAGGGTTTATTATCGCAGAAGACTGCTCTGCAGAATTGACAGTAATATGTTGATCGTCAGAAGTCAGCAGACCGTTTAAATTGACAGCTTTTCCATGACCCGTATTTTTATATGAAACAACGACATCGGCGGTCTCACCCGGGTCGAGAATCGAGTTACTGCCGTCAGCTATGTCAACGCTTTGAATTTCGATAATTGGAGAATTGGCGGTCAGGTTCAGGCTGCTTTTCCATTCTTCGAAAGAATCAGTTATTGTCGAATTAAGGCTGAACTGATGCAGATCTGGTACTGCCTGTGATACAGTGAATGTAAATGCGTTCTCAAAAGTCGCAGTTGATCCTGCGATTAAATTCCCTATAGTTTCTAAACTGTCGGTTAATTCGATGTAATCGTCATTTTCAGCAAATGTCATTGTGATTCCGGTCGCATCGGTCTGTCCGACATTTTTTAGAGTGACAGAAAGAGTAGCTGTTTCACCGAATTCGATAATATCATCTCCGCCGGAACTGACCGTATAACTGTCTATCACTATATATTTGCCTTCCGCAGGAACTATGTTCACTTCGTATGTATGCGGTAGAATATTTAATCCCGTAATAACAAGCGATGCAGTTCCCTCGGTTATGGAAGGATCAACTGTCAAAGTTGCATTACCGAGATCGTCAGTTGAACCGCTTCCCATTATGACGCCGCCTTGAATCAGTGCGCAACCGATCCTTGAAAGCGGCTGATTGTACGAACCTTTTATATCAAGGCTGTAATCAGTTTGTCCGAGAGTTATTATATTGGAATAGTTAACTGTAATAACTTCAGGTTCGTCAGTCCAGATGTTCATTGCAGGATCGCCAAGCACGTTACAGTCATAGAAACACCATCTTAACGCGCCTTCCTCCCACTGCCCGGCAGCATTCACCCAGGGTGCAGTATCGATTTTCGACTCTTTATGAGCCATAGCGATCGAAGCGGTCCTGTCTCCGTAAAGAGCGTCTGCGAACTCTCTATGAATGTGAATAGATGGCCCTTCGGTCTGTCCTTCATTAAACCAGCCGTATCTTGAATTGCCTATAAAAGAAACCGCGAAATTATCTATGGAAACGAATTTCTCTGCTATACAGTCGTCGTAATCGAAACCGCCGCACATACAGCCTGATGTGTAAACGAGCGTATAGTTATGAGTAACTCCGTTCACAAGGCTGAAATTTGCGTTCGTAACATCGTAATTATCCATTCTCATCGTATAAGTATAGTTAGAATGTCCGTCATGGTGAATAAAAGAATGTCCCGCATTGATCTCTGCGATCAGGTCAGCCGCTGTCCATGTGCTTTCTCTATCATAGAGTTTGGTTATGTAATTATCTTCAGGTATTCCCGTGGTCGTATATCCGTTATCCTCATGATATCCTATAAGAAGATCAAGATAGTCAGCGCCCCAAGTTTCGGGATCGTCATATAAAAATTCACCGGCCATAAGAGGGTTTTTAAGTTCACCAAGCACAGGTTCGGTCAGATATTTTACCGTTTTATTGATCAATATATTCAGTTCCGTCAGATTAGAGAAAGTGAATCTGGATACAGAAAGGTCGGGAAGCAGATCATCTTCGCCGATCTCAGCCCAGAGTGCGTCCCCGTCGGTATTCCAGTTCCCGTCAAGGCCGGAATAATAAAGATCGGCAGGTATGCCGTCATCTGTGTAAACCGAACTCGACTGTACTTCGCAATAGAATCCTCTTGCAGGAACAAGCTCAACATCGCCTGCGAGGAGCACAAATTCGATCCCGCTGTTCTGATATTCCTGAATAATATAATTTCTGATCTTTTCCTGATTGTCGGTGCCGGTCATTGTTGTGTAAATAGTTGTTGTTGAGATCAGGCTTGTCTTTATTCCTCTGCCGTTGTAGAAATTTATCAGCGCGTCAAAATTTCTTTTATACGCATCGGCCGTTATTATAAGATAATCGTACGGTTCTGCTTTTGGCTTTTCCGCCGAATAAAGATTCAGGTTCATTCCTGCGTTCTGATCCAGATCCTTTATCTTTTTCAGCACATTATCAGGCTGTTTCAGATTCTCAAGAGCTCCCTGCGATTTCATATCGGAGGAAGTAGTGATCCTGACCGTGACTTTCTGATAAACCGCAAGTTCGCCAGTTACGGGGTTATATTCCACAGGAGTGAAAGTCGAGAGCGCGAACGAATGTCCGTTCAGGTAATGGGTTGATATAACACCTGATTTTGATGCAGGATAAACAGCATCGGTTTTATAAAGCTGTTCATTCTTTACAAAGATCCCGGATTTTCCTTTGGAAACAGGCTGGGAATGCTGCTGAGGAAAAATATTGAATTGTCCATCGAGCGTGATCTTATCCGAAGGGATTATTTCAATATTCTCAGCTTTTTCACCCGGGGGCAGAAGCAGAGAAACGGAATGGTACGGGATCGAAGGATCGCCTGCTTTAGCTGTATTTAGAGTGCTTTTCAAGGACACAATATCGTAACCGTCAGCTTTGACGGTTTTTATTTCACCTGCGTTAAAATAATAAGTGTGCTCCGTCACGCCTGCAAAAACCAAAGCGTTGATAAGCAGCATCATCGCAGTAAAAACTGTATTCAGTTTCATTTTGTTCCCCTTTATTTCAATTCATAATTATAATATCCGGAAATTTTCCAGGTTTTCAATTTATGAAATAAAATGGATTTATTCAATATAATTCCGATGAACGGACAGAAAAGAAGGAGTAAAATTAGAAAAGCAGATCTTCTCTCAAAGGTTTTACGCATTCTTCACCTTCGAAATCTGTGTTGTTCAAAGAAGGGCTGACTTTGTGGAACTCCAAAAGTTCAACAGACTTGACGGAGCCTGTAATTAGCGGACTTTCATCGGGATCATTATTCGAGAGCCATAGATATAACAGTTCGTCGTTCAATATCAGGGGCATTCTGTGATGGATATTCTTCAGGAACCCGGCTGAATTTACTGTTGTTACAGAACATTTCAGGCCGGTCTCATCATGAACGAACACGCCTGCAAGGCAGAGAACATCTGATGCGCTTTTTATGTAGTAAGGCTGTTTTCCGTTCCATTCGTAAAAACCCGAAACGGGTATAATGCACCTGTGCTTAATCAGATAACTGCCGAGATGCGATTTGCTCAAAATCGTATCGAGCCTTGAGTTGAAGATCAGAGAGGGAAGGAGCTTTCCGTGAAGTTCCGAGAAGCCCCAGACCATTGGCTTTAGCATCAGCGATCTTTCCGGGCATAAAACAGAATTTACTTTCATGCCGGGAGACAAATTGAACTTAGGCTGATTTTTTTCAGAAACATCTTCGATCCTGAACTTATTCAACAGCTTCGTGTCGTCATAGACTTGGGCAAATCTTCCGCACATAATGCCAGCGCTTTATATTTTCTTAAAGAACACCATTGAATTGATAGGTTTTTTAAGCACCATGATAAAATCCCTGAACTCCGGATATCTGTCTTTAGGTATAAGCATTTCGGGAATATATAAATCGCGGGTGATGATATATTTGTCGTTCAGTCGTTTTACGCTGAACTTTATGTTTGCCGTTTCTTTTCCGATCTTAAATATAAGATCTTTATTCTCAAGATTGATCACATCCTGATCATTTCCCGCTTCGATCTCAAACTCGTCGTAACAGCTCATTTTGTCCGAAATATAGAAATCATTCTCTCTCTGCGTAAGCGAGACATCGAAATTTGCAAAAGCGTCAGACAGGTAAAAATAAGAGTGCTCTCCCTGTGTTATTACAGCCGAAGGTTTTTTTATTTTGTAACTGACTGTCATATCTTCATTAAGTTTTCCGAAATTCGTGAATGTTGGACCTTCAGTAAGTTCTGCCGTATTGTCCCTGATCACCCACTGAAAAAATCTCATTCCTCTTTCGTTTTCAGGAAAACTTTCAAAACTGCGCATCCATGAATCGTAGCCTTCCGAATAGGTAGTTTCAAGACCGATTGTCAGATCGTTACCTGTGACGCTGTATTTGTACTTTCTTGATACAGTTTTTTTATCAGGCAGAGTAATATCCTGAGGCCCGTTCATAGATGGAAGGATCACGGTGCAGTTATTCCTACCCGCATACCCGTATGCCTGATGTACATTACCTACATCAAGAAGGATGCCGTTATAATGGACCACGAACTCATCGAAGACATCATACAGAACAAGGTTTTTCAATTTGTCTTTGATCAGTCTTGCCTCGGGGCTGAGTTTAATAGCCGGTTCGCAATTTTTTATTCCCGCTGCTTCAGTGAGAGCAAGAAACAGAGCCGTCAGATCTCTTGACGAACCGAATTTTCTTTCTATTGTCTTCGTCAGATCCTCAGGCGTGAAATCCATAGCGGCAATATATGAAGTCTTAGCCGTAAAATTCTTTGCGAGATGGTCATAGATCGCGAAAACTTTTTCTTTTTCGGTTATTAAGCCTGCGGTTATTTTATTTGAAAGTTCTTTGACCTCTTTTGACCCTGACTTTGGAAAAACCTTACTGAACTGGGTTTTATTGAATTCTTTCCAGTCTTTGAAGAAAGAGAAAAGCACAGGCTTGCCTGAATACATATAGTCCGGAGACCAGGGTTCTTCTTTTATTAACGGGCTGTTCTTAACGCTCCAGCTCAGCTGAATTCTACCGTCTTTTTCTTTTTTGCTGAAAGAAAGCGACGGGTGGGCATCAAAACAGCAGTTAAGCTTTTTCGGATAATTTATATTCATGATCTTTTCAAGATAAGGATTGCTCTCCTGAAAATGCTCTATGCCTGATAGCGGTATCTTCCTCGAGCTTTTGATCTTATACTCAAGAACGATATAGTATCCCGGACCTATCTGCGGGTAATTAATGATCTTTTTTCTGTTATGCACATATTCAGGTGACCATACAGCATCGTCAGTATTTAGATCATAGACCTGATTTTCAGGTACAGGGATCCTTACATTTTCCGGAGAAACTGAAAAATAGCTTATGAGTTCAACGTTCTCATAGTCCGGATTATACTCGATCTCTACATCGGAATATCTGATCTTGCCTGAGTAATCGAGGATCTTTTTCAGGTAGAAAACCTTATGCTCAAATGTATTATCTTCATTGATGTCATAAGTTACTTCGGTAAAAATATTTAGAGCTGTGGCATTCGGGTAAAGAGCTTTTTGGTCAAGTGAAGCGATCATTTTCTCCACATCATAGGCAGAAAGAAATGCAAATATCATTAAGGCTGAAGTTAATATAACTTTTCTCATCTTATTTTCCTCCTGTCGTTCTGATCATATAAAGATTTCCGTAGCCGTCAAGTGCGGAAAGAGCTGATTTTATATCCTGATAATCCTCTTTTTTGTAATGTATCTGATCGTTTTCAAAATGATAATTTATTTCCAGAACATTTTTACCGGTTTTTTTCTCGATACGGGTTTTATAACCTTTGTAGTCGAAAGTTTTAATTTCGGGCAGACTTATTTTTTCAAGCTCTTCTTCAAATTCGATCTTCAAATGGGTATCGAGGCTGTATTTCCCGCCTGTTTTATAATCGAACTTTCTATCCGGCAGGCTGAACACGCCCATGATGCTTTCATACAGAAAGTGCATTTCCAGCTTGGTCGCGTCGAAAGGTATGAATGTGTTGTTCTTTACGGTGCTCGCATAATCCCTGATATATATTTTAGCTTCAATTATGATGTCATTACCGGTATCATCCGGCTTTGTGTAGGAAAAATCGCCCAGTTCAAGGCCGGAGCTGATCTTGGACAGATATCTTGTGATAAAAGTTTTTATTTCGTGATCTGTCTTGTGCGAAAAAGAGCTTCTGAAGATCGTATCTGCCATTCCGGTAAGATTATATTTTACAGTTCCCTCAGCATTATTGCCCTTCAGCTTAAGATCAATATTTAAGGTCGAATTGTTCTTTGAGGGCTCAGATACGGGAGTAGTTCTTAAAATGTCGCCTTTTTCACTCGCGATTATATAGCTGTTGTCCTCTTCATATTTAGGCAGAAAATCCTTAGTCGTTTCATCGGTCGGATCGAACACAAATTCCGGTTCACCTTTATCGTCATACGAAACAGTTATCGCATGATTGAACCAAAGCATCGGAGCTTCCGGATTATGTCTTCCGCCCGACAGTATCAGGATCACATCGGATCCTACGCCGGCAAGTCTCAGCATAGCGGTCAGAAGAGCGGCCTTATCCCTGCAGACGCCGCCTCTCGTATCGAAAGTGAAAGAAACATCATGGGGCTCAAATCCGGGTCTGTTCTTTTCCATGTCAACGCCTAAGTATCTGACATTCCGTGCTACCCAGTAGAACAGCCGCGAGGCTTTTTCCTGCCTTGTTGAAGCGCCTTCAATGATCTCAGCGACCTTTTTCTTCATTTCCTCATTAGGCGTCATGTGGGGTTTTACTATATTAAAATACCATCTTGAAATATCTTCCCAGTCCTTTACCGTCGTTATCCTGACATGGTGAGTTATGAAATTATTGTCTTCGGCATCGCTTTCCCATACCAGTTTCTGCGCGTTTTTGTTGTTCCATGAATAAAAGGTCCTTCCTTTATCCTCTTTTTGAATAAAATCGTATTTTATTTCTTTTTTATTAAGTTCGTGAATATAGAGTTTAACTGACGAAGGAGCGTCAATCTCAAAATAATCATTCAGATATGAAGCGTAGCTTTCAAAAGAATACGAGTCAAAATAATTGTTCTCCATGACTATTTTTTTAGATATTGAGCGTGATCTTTCATAAATTATATCTCCGGTCTCAATATCGGGGATCTCTCCTGAATAGTATTTTGAGTCGTTTGAATAAATGTTGCTCCAGCCCGGGGCGTCCTGTTTTTTTAACAGAATTTTCGGATCGAAGCTGATAATCTTTCCGTCAGATTTAATAAGCTTTATATCTTCGACGATCAGAGAATCATAATTCAAATCCTCGCTGAAGAATGTCATATTGTTCCTTTTACCTTCGTCGTTAAGGATATTCCTGTAGCTTTCATTCAGACTGTTCGCCATACATTTGTCATCAAGCCGGACGATCCTGTTGCTCAAATATACTTCGTTGCTGCCCGGGAAATCCTTCTGAGTTGTGTTTTTAAGCATTTCAACCGCTTTTTCAAACGGAATGTACTCTGCTTTCAGGATGAAAAATACAGAAAGCGTAAGCAGTATCAGAATATTCTTGATTTTCATGATATTTCCTTAAATTATTATTTTATTGACCCGAAACGAAATTCAACGCTTCTTCAGGTGATAATTTCGCATCAGAATCAACATCTGCGATAAGTCCGTTATCAAGATAAAAGCTGTAGTTTTTACCTTCCGATTCAACATATAATGAAGCGGGGCAGAGGTCTTCGTTGTTTTCCGGAAAAATTTCTTTCACGGTACTGTAGATCTTGAAAATGCCCAGCATATCTTCGGGCCCGTATTCGCCAAGCTGGATCTCGTCATAGCTGCCGTCAGCTATCATACCTGCTGTAAGTCCCTGTACTGATACTTTAAATGTTTTTGCCATTTATGACTCCGAAATTAATTTATATCAAATTACACAAATAATTTATGTTTTAAAAGAAAAATTATATTTTAATTTTGAGTATCTCGTTCCAGTCCGTAGTGTAATGGGGTGAAACGAACTCGCGCCTCATTGACCATTTCTTTTTGATTCCCGCACTTGCGATAAAAAGCGTATTGTCGCCCCATTTTTTATTGATCGAATCAAGCACATCGTCAACCGCCGGATCGAATCTGTCAGGCGTGAACAGGTTGTATTGAACGGAACCGTTAGGGACAATACCGTCGAGAAGAACTCCCGCTTTTTTATATCTGAATCCCTTTTTATATATTCGTTCAAGCAGATTCAGCCCGTATTCGGTCAGTTCCAGACTCGATGATGTCGGATAGGGAAGTTTGTAAGTCATGCTTCCGTTATACTGGGGTTCATCATCCTTGAATCTGTCCGTGTATATAAAAACGGACAGCGCGGAAGCCAGTGAATTCTGCTGTCTGAGCTTTGCGGACGCATTTGAAATATAGCTTGTAACGGCCTGTTTAAGACCGTTTAAGTCAGATACTCTTTCTCCGAATGATCTTGAGCTTACGATACTTTTTTTCGGTTCGGCTACGGAATCTAAGTCTATACACGGCTGCCCTCTAAGCTCCATGACAGTTCTGAGCCCGGTGACTCCGCCCATATTTGATCTGATCCAGCTGTCGGGCATATTTTTAAGGTCTTTAGCGGTTTTTATATTTTTTCTCGTCAGCTTGATCGTATTCTGTCTTCCGACGCCCCAAACATCCTCTACCGGCACTTTTTCAAGGAACGGATCAATATCTTTCACTGAGGTCAGATCGAGCACTCCTTCGCAGGCTGGATTTTTTTTCGCGATGCTGTTCGCCAGTTTCGCAAGCGTCTTTGTTCCGGCTATCCCGACTGAAACGGGTATTCCTGTATCTTTCATGATTTTTGCGCGGATCGTTTTCGCATATTCCGTTCTATCTATTTCCATGCCTGTCAGGTCAAGAAAAGCTTCATCGATCGAATAGATCTCAATTTCAGGAGAGAACTCCGATAAAATGTTCATTACTCTGTGACTGATATCTCCGTATAGAGAGTAATTTGACGAGAAAACTGAAAGCTTGTCAAGAATGCTTTTTTCGATCTTGAAATATGGACTTCCGCGTTTTACCCCTAGGTCTTTAGCTTCCTTCGTCAAAGCGACAACGCAGCCGTCGTTATTTGAAAGTATCACAACAGGCTTGTTCCTCAGATCAGGCCTGAAGATCCTTTCGCAAGATGCGTAAAAACTGTTGCAGTCTATGAGGGTGAAAATCTTATTCATTTTAAAGCCTGTGGATCACAGTCGTCGCAACACCCCAGATCTCAAAGTCCATGCCTTCTTTAATTTCGATAGCTTTATAACCGGGGTTCTCAGGCATAAGCTTGAATTTGTTGTTGATCCAGGACAGTCTCTTAACGGTGAATTCTCCTCCGATTATGGCTACGACGATCTTTCCGTGCTGAGCCTCAAGTGAACGGTCAACTATCAGAATGTCGCTGGAGTGAATTCCCGCTCCTATCATCGAATCGCCCTGTATCTCGACGAAGAAAGTTGCTGAAGGATTTTTAATAAGGTACTCGTTCAGATCGAGGGATTTTTCAAGGTAGTCATTTGCCGGTGAAGGAAAACCTGCCGAAAGTTTCTCAGTATAGAACGGCAGTTCTACTTTTTTATCGGTGCTGACAGGGAATATCTTCGATATGTTCTTAATGTTTTTTTCCATACATGAAATATAATCAAAATAATCAATTGCAGAAAATAATTTAATAATGAATTTGTTTGCCATATCATAAAAGTGTATATATATTTGATTTAAGAGTTGTTAAGGCTAAAAAAAATGATAAAGTCGAATTTGATACATATTAACGAACAGATCGAAAAGGTATGCAGAAAAACCGGAAGGGATCCCCGGGAGATCATTCTTGTGGCAGTATGCAAAACTTTTCCTGTTTCAGCAAATCTTGATGCGATGAACGCCGGCCAGTTCGATTTCGGAGAAAATAAGCTTCAGGAACTTATAAGAAAAAGATCATATTTCTACCTTAGCGGAGAAAGAAAGGCAAAATGGCACATGATAGGCCATTTGCAGACGAACAAAGCCAAACAGGCAGTACTCAACGCTGATCTTTTCCACTGTCTTGACAGCGTCAAGCTGGCCGAAAAACTTAATGAAGCCTGCGTTCAGCTTGATAAAAATTTCGGGGTTCTTATACAGATAAATTCAAGCGGTGAGTCAAGCAAATCAGGCATTAATCCCGGAGAACTGAATATTTTTCTGAAAGAGCTGAGGCAGTATGACAGGCTCAGGATACAGGGTCTTATGTCTATAGGAGCATTCAATGAAGAGCCCGAAGATTCAAGAAATGAATTCAGGTTCATGAAAGATCTTTTCGATTTCGCAAAAAAGCATAACGGCTACAACATTGATATAAAATATCTGTCAATGGGAATGAGCAACGATTTTGAAGTGGCCATTGAAGAAGGCGCAAATATTATCAGGCTCGGTACGGCCATTTTCGGAGCGCGTGACAAATGATAGGTCTTTTTTTTGATCTTCTTGCTCTGCTTATCGTGGCAAGGATATTTTTATTCTTCATAGGTTATAATTACGGCGCTTTTTACGAATTCGTGTTTACTTATTCTGAAAAGATTCTCAAACCTATCAGAAATGTACTTCCGAAGTCAAAGGTTGACTGGTCACCGTTCGCAGCTCTCATACTGTTAGATACATTTGCCAGGTTGTTAGACCCTCTTGTCTTCTTCATCGTTCACGGCGAGTACGGAAGAATACCGCTTCTTTTCTATGGAGTGATCGTGTCCGTGTTATCGTCGATCGCTGTGATATTGATAATAATTTTTATTGTGAAGATCGTCAACGATCTTGTAAAAGGGCAGAACTACACATTAACGGCGATTCTTGATTCGATGACAGAACCGTTAATAGTAAGAGCAAAAACAAAGCTTCCGTTCAGCTACCGCAGATACGCAGTCTGGTTTATACTTGCCCTTCTGTTCGCCACAGAAGCATTTTTAAGCTATGAACTGGAAAGGATAAATTTTTAAAGAAGATCGAGGTTAGATCATGGAACTGTCAAAAAAAGAAATAGCATCTAAGAAATTTTCAAAATCAATGAAAGGCTACGACAGGGCTGAGGTCGAAGTTTATCTTGAGCTTATAGGCGACGAGGCGGACAAGATCGTTCAGGAAAATAATGAGCTCAGAAAAAAAATAGAGGATATGAATAAGGATTTTGAGAATTTCATTAAGGAAAAAAAAGAATTCGGAATCGAACAAGCCAAGGCTAAAGCAGAGATAGAAAGGATAAAGAGAGAAACGGCGAAATACTGCGATCAGGCCAGGGTGGATGCAAAGATGAGCGCTCAGAACACCATCAAAGAATCTTTTATGAAAGCTAAAGACCTTAAAAAAGATATTGACAAGCTTATGGAGATAAAGAATTCATTTATTAAAAGATATCAGGCATATATGAAGGATCAGCTGGAGAGCCTGAAAGCATTCCAGAAAGAAAACTATCCCGTCGAAAAGAAATAGAGGAGAGCAGGTTGAAAGCCGTATTCTATTCAGAAGCGCTTGAAAAGCTGATAAATAAGGATGATAAGCACATTTACATTCCTCTCGATCAGTATAAGGATAAACCTGAGCTTTTAAAGGACATTGTACGGTCACTCAGAAAGAGCAGCATCAATGAGATATTTATAATAGACAAGTGCGAAGTATTCGACCCTGAAGCGAAGGAAGAGTATTTCATAATTACCGATCATATCAATTCAACCGGCGATAATCCTCTCATAGGCCCGAACGATGAAAGTCTCGGAACAAGATTTCCCGACATGACCTTCCCGTACTCGGAAAAGCTTTCAAGAGAGATCAAAAAACTTTTCAAAGATAAAAAGATCAAATTCAGAAACACCGTTCTATACGGTTCAAAAAAGAATCCCCCCAAAGCTGACATAAAAAAACTCATCAGCCTCAATTGTCAGATTTCAAACTTCAACATCATGTGGATCGACATTCTCGCAAGACATGCAGGCATAGAAGTCGGCGCGGTGGGCATCAGAAAGAAATAATTTATTTCGCTTGCAACGATTTATATATTTTAGTAACATTGAATTGACGAAAAATACGGACAGGTAAAAAAATGAAGATGATTTATGTGTTTTTGATAGTTTTGTGCAGTATCAACCTGATCTACGGACAGACATTTACTGAGATTGAAGCAGGATTGCCTGGAGTTTCAGATGGCACTACAGCTTGGGGAGATTATGACAATGACGGTGATCTGGATATTCTGCTTACTGGAAATATTGGATCAAAAAGAATATCAAAAATATACCGTAATGATGATGGTATTTTTACCGACATAAATGCTATCTTGATTGGAATTGATCAAAGTTCAATTGCATTGGGTGATTTTGATAACGATAGTGATCTTGATATTCTTCTGACAGGTTATACAGGAATAGAAAATATTTCTCGAATTTACCGAAATGATTCAGGGAAGTTTGTTCATATAAATGCCGGATTGCCTGGAGTCGAAAACGGTTCTGTTGACTGGGGTGACTATGATAATGACGGTGATCTTGATATATTATTGACTGGATATTCGAACCGAGATATAATATCAACAATATACCGTAACGATTCAGGAATTTTTACAGATATTAATGCAGGATTACCGGTAGTCAGTTCCAGTTCAGTTGCATGGGGCGATTACGATAGCGACGGGGATCTTGATATTTTACTGTCAGGTTTATCCGGTGTATATAAGATTTCAAAAATATTCAGGAATGATTCAGGGGTATTTACAGATATTAATGCAGGACTAACAGGAGTCGAAAACGGCTCAGTTGCATGGGGTGATTACGATAATGACGGTGATCTAGATATACTACTTACAGGTTGGTCAATTTCACCTTATTATATTTCAAGAATTTACAGAAATGACGGCGAAAATATTTTTACAGATATAAATGCTGGTTTAACAGGATTGGACTGGAGTTCAGTGGATTGGGGTGACTACGATAATGACGGTGACCTAGATATACTACTGTCAGGTGATACAGGGTCAGGATTTATATCAAGAGTCTATAGGAATGATTCAGGAATTTTTACAGATATTAATGCAGGGCTAACTGGAGTCGAAAACGGCTCAGTTGCGTGGGGTGATTACGATAATGACGGTGATTTGGATGTTATAATTACTGGAGAGGATAAGAATTATGTTAGAATTGCAAAAATCTATCAGAATAACTCTTTAAAGGCAAACACAAAACCAAACTCTCCATCGAACCTTACTACATTTTTAAAAGATTCAACTGTAATACTTACCTGGGAAAAAGCCACAGATAATGAAACTCCGAGTGATGGTCTTTCGTACAATTTGTATTTAGGTATACAACCACATACCGGTAATTTAAACACACCTATGAGCGATACTGTAACCGGCTACAGGCAAGTCGTCAAGTTAGGTAATGCCCAGCAGAACACTTCATACACTTTGAATAAAACTCTTCCGAACGGAAAATATTTTTGGAGCGTGCAGGCGATTGATCATGCGTTTGCCGGATCGGAGTTCGCTCCGGAAATGAGTTTCATTTTTAGCAACCCTTTATCTCCAGTAGCTGAGGCTGCAAGCAATATAACAACAACCTCTTTCAAAGCGAATTGGGGAGAGGTACCTGAAGCAGATGGCTATTGTATTGATGTTGCTAAGGATGAAAGTTTTACGAACTATGTGCCGGGATATAATAATTTAGATGTGGGGGATACTTTATCTTGCGTAGTTGAGAATTTGGCACTTTTTACGGAATATTTTTATAGAGTGAGGGCATATAAAATTAATAGCAGCACAAGCTTGAACAGCAATGTGATTCAGGTAAAAACATTATGGGAACAGTTTACTGACATAGATGCAGGATTGTTGGGCATAAGTGACAGTTCAGTTAGCTGGGGGGATTATGACAATGATGGAGATCTCGATTTTCTGATGACAGGTTATTCTATGACCGATCCTTATTATTTTTGTAAAATCTGCAGGAATGATGATTCGTTATTTACCGATATCAATGCAGGCATTGCTGGCGTAAGATACGGAGAAGCAGCATGGGGAGACTATGACAACGATGGAGATCTCGATATTGCAGTTTCCGGACGCGGGTGGGGCTATTCAAATTATATTTCAAAAATATACCGGAATGACAACGGAGTATTTAATGATATTGATGCAGATTTAACAGGTGTGGACTATGGAACGGCAGACTGGGGAGATTATGATAATGACGGTGATCTTGATCTTATTATAACAGGGCAATCTTACGATAGTAAACCTGTGTTATACAAAAATAATAATGGTGTTTTTAGAAAAGAAATTATATTTCCGCTCGCTATGGCTGATTGTTGTGCGGCCTGGGGCGATTATGATAACGATGGCGATCTCGACCTGCTGTTCTCGTCTTTAGCATACTTTAGGCTTTACAGAAATGATAATCAGCAATTCGTAATGGTTAATAACAGTCTGGCGAATCTATCAATGAGTTCTGCTGACTGGGGTGATTATGACAATGACGGTGATCTCGATCTTGTGTTAATAGGTTATGACGGGATTACACCCGGACTATCAAAAATATACCGTAATGACAATGGTGAGTTCGTTGATATAAATGCGGGATTGATTGGTGTTTATTCGGGAACGGTGTCGTGGGGAGACTATGATAATGATGGGGATATAGATCTGCTACTCACCGGGTATGCTGGTGGCGACATTAGGATTACAAAGATATACAGAAATGATAATAATATTTTTACTGATGCTGGAATCAGTCTGCCTCAGCTGATGTCTGGTTCAGCAGCGTGGGGAGATTATGATAACGATGGTGATCTGGATATACTGATCTCAGGTAGCTCGGCCACAGAGGGCAGGATCGCCAGGATATTCAGAAACAATACGGCAATACCAAATCCTAGGCCGGAAAATCCCGCAAATCTCACTACATCTTACAACGACTCTACAATCACTTTTTCATGGGATAAAGCCACAGATAATGAAACTCCGCAAGACGGACTTTCGTACAACTTCTATCTGGGTACGGAATCTCTTCAGGGTGATCTGAAGACTTCGATGAGTGACAATTCCACGGGATACAGGAAGGTTGTTCAACTTGGTAATGCTCAGAAGAATACTTCATATACTCTAAATAAAGCTTTGCCGATAGGTTTATATTATTGGAGTGTGCAAGCTATTGATCATGCTTTCGCAGGATCGGATTTTGCGTCTGAGAAATCGTTCGTGATCCTATCTTCACCGCAAAATGTGCAGATCAAGCATAAGGATGATTTGTTAAAACTGACTTGGGATGAAGTTCCCGGAGCTCAGATGTATTATGTTTATGCATCAGATGATCCTGAAAGCGAGTTTATTAATGTTAGTAAGCAGGGAATATTCAACGGAACAACATGGACTCAGACGATAAGTTCGGTTAAAAAGTTTTATTATGTCGTTGCTGTAATTAAATAAAAACATCTTAAGCTGTGATAATTGTTGACAAAACAGTAAAATAACGCTATATTTGTCGTATAAAACAGACATTGAGGCGTTAAAATGATTACAATGACTGATAAAAACGACAATATAAAATCGACCGGTGATGCCGCGATATTAGAATTGATAGGATCTTATATAAAGCAGCAAAGACTGGATCAGAATAAATCTCAGATCGTATTAGCGCGTGAAGCAGGAATAAGCAGGTCAACGCTTAATGAATTTGAAAAAGGCAGCCGTTCAAATACTCTTACGCTCATTCAGCTGCTCAGGGCTTTGGATAAGCTCAGCATATTGAACATTTTCAAGAGAGAGCAGCAAATCAGTCCTATAAAACTGGCTGAAATTGAGATATCAAAAAGAAAAAGAGCATCTAAAAGCAAAATTACAAAAACAAAGAAATCCGAGTGGTAATGATAACAACAGCGTTTGTAAATATTTGGAATGAAAGGGTCGGAGCAGTTTACTGGGATAATGAAGCCGGATCGGCATCGTTTGAGTATGATCCTTTGTTCTTAAAGAGCGGGTTAGATGTTTCTCCGGTTAAAATGCCTTTAGATACAGCTAAAGGTAGAATATTCACTTTTAAGGAATTAAGGAACAGCAGCACTTTTAAAGCTTTGCCCGGTCTGCTTGCGGATATTTTACCGGATAAATACGGAAACGCTTTGATCAACGCATGGCTGACAAGGCATGGCCGTCCGACTGATAGCTTAAATCCCGTCGAAATGTTATGCTTCATCGGTACAAGAGGTATGGGAGCTATAGAAATCGAGCCTGCATATCCGAAATCCGATAAACGGTCATCAGCCATTGAAATTAGCAGTCTGGTAGATGCAGCCGAAAAGATTCTTTCAGGCCGGAGAGAATTTATTACAAAGGTAACAGACAATAACGAAAAAGCTCTGATCGATATACTGAAGATCGGAAGCTCGGCAGGCGGAGCCAGAGCAAAAGCAGTAATTGCTTTCAATCAAAAAACAGGAGAAGTAAGGAGCGGACAGACAAATGCTCCAAGAGGATTTTCTCACTGGTTATTAAAATTTGACGGAGTGACCGATAAACAATCTGGAGTATCAGGCGGTTACGGCAGAGTGGAAATGGCATATCATTATATGGCAAAAGACTGCGGTATTGACATGATGGAGTGCCGACTGCTCGAAGAGAACGGAAGAGCGCATTTTATGACCAAAAGATTCGACCGTCTTGAGAATAACGAAAAACTGCATGTTCAGACATTCTGCGGAATGCGGCATTACGACTATAATGAAACAACTATGTTCAGCTACGAGCAATTATTTGAAACGATGCGTATTCTCGGATTGTCTTACCCGCAGGCCGAGCAGCTTTACAGGAGAATGGTTTTTAATGTAATGAGCAGAAATTGTGATGATCATACTAAGAACTTTGCGTTTATAATGGACAGATCGGGAAAATGGAAACTTTCACCGGCTTACGACCTGTGTCATGCTTACCGTCCGGGGAGCGAGTGGGTAAGCCAGCATTCATTAAGCGTGAACGGCAAAAGGAAGGATATTACAAAGAAAGATTTAGTGGAAGTTGCCAGTCAGATGAATGTCAAGAAAGCCGAAAACATAATATCGCAGATATCTTCAGTAATAGAAAACTGGAATGAGTACGCAGAAAGAACGAAAGTAGAAAAGTCTTTAAAAGAATCGATCGGTAAAACTTTGATCCTGCTATGATAAAAAAATTATTTATTCCACTTGCAATAAAATCAGAATTTAAGTAAAATAGAAGTTGTACTAAATACGGACGGGTGAGTATAATGAAGAAAGCTTATGTTATTTTAGCGGTTTTGTGCATAATTAATCTGATTTTTGGGCAGACTTTTACGGAGATTGATGCTGGTTTGCCGGGCGTGTCACATGGTTCTGTAGTTTGGGGCGATTATGACAATGACGGAGATCTTGATATTTTATTGACGGGTTCTACAGTTTCGAGAATCTACAGAAATGATTCTGGTGTTTTCACAGATATTAATGCTGGATTACAAGGCGTATCTGTAAGCTCAGCAAGTTGGGGTGATTATGATAGTGATGGTGATCTGGATATATTATTACTGGGTCTTTTTGACCAATTTAAATTAGTCATATACAATAACGATTCGGGAATTTTTACTGAGATCCAAACAGAATCACCAGGATGGGCAGATGATATGCAGGCGTGTTGGTGTGATTATGACAATGACGGCGATCTGGATATCATCCAGACTAATCCGGCAGTAATATACCGTAACGATTCGGGGGTGTTTACCATTAGTGTCCAATTGAATTGGTGGACGCAATATGAATCAGCATCATGTGGAGATTTGGATAACGACAGTGATATCGACATTATTTTGTCAGGTGGTTATAATTTACCACATATTTACCGCAATGATTCCGGTGAATTTACGGAAATAGACATATATTTTGATTTTTGGATTTTACATTCTAGTACTGTTGCATTTGGAGATTATGATAACGATGGTGATATTGATTTTCTTTTAACAGGCTTTAATGGAAATGAACCAATTTCAAGAGTCTACAGAAATGATTCAGGTATTTTCACAGATATAAATGCAGAATTGTCAGGTGTTTCTTACGGTTCAGTCGCTTGGGGCGATTATGATAATGATGGAGATCTTGATATTCTTTTAACAGGCTCTAATGGAAATGAACCAATTTCAAGAATCTACAGAAATGATTCAGGTATTTTCACAGATATAAATGCTGGATTACCTGGTGTTCATTATTCGTCTGCATCCTGGGGAGATTATGACAATGATGGAGATTTAGATATACTCTTAACGGGCTATACTGGTTCTGAGAGGATTTCAAAAATATATTGTAATAATCTTTTAACAACTAATACACCACCTGTCTCACCGGCAAACCTAATCTCTTCAGTGAACGGTTCTGAGTGCACATTCTCATGGGATAAAGCTACAGATAACGAAACACCTCAAAACGGATTGTCCTATAATATCTATGTGGGAACGACAAGCCTTAATGAAGAAATCAATCCTTCAATGAGCGATATAAGTACAGGTTACAGAAAAATTGTATCTGTCGGCAATGTGAATGCAAATAATTCGTGGGTCGTTAAAAACCTTGGACAGGGAGAATATTACTGGAGCGTACAGGCTGTCGACCACGCATTCGCGGGTTCTGAATTCGCACCTGAACAAACATTCACATCGACCTTCGTGCTGCAACCTCCATTAGCAGTCCGGGCGTCAGAGATCACAGGAACAAGTTTTAAAGCCAATTGGCAATTTGCTGCGGGAGCGAAGAAATATTTTATTGATGTAGCGACAGACTCTCTGTTCATAAACTTTGTTACCGGGTATGAAAACCTTGATATTGGAAATGTTACATCTTATACGGTACTTTCTCTATCAACGAATATAGAGTATTACTACAGAGTAAGGTCTTTTAATTCTGTCCAAAGTGAAAATAGTAACTTTATTAGTGTAATCGCTGGTCCGTTTAATGAATCAGAGATTGAGCTTCCTGGTGTTTCATCTTCATCTGTTGCCTGGGGTGATTATGATAATGACGGAGATCTTGATATTTTATTGACAGGTTCTACAGTTTCTGAGAGGATTTCAAGAATATATCGTAATGATTCAGGGGTTTTCACAGATATAAATGCAGGATTACCTGGTGTTCGTTATTCATCTGCATCCTGGGGAGATTACGATAATGATGGCGATTTTGATATTCTTTTAACAGGCTATACAGGTTCTGAGAGTATTTCAAATATATATCGCAATGATATTTTAACACCTAATACACCACCTGTTTCACCGGCAAACCTGATCTCTGTAGTGAACGGTTCTGAGTGCACATTTTCATGGGACAAAGCTACAGATAACGAAACTCCTCAAAACGGATTGTCTTATAATATCTATGTGGGAACAACAAGCCTTAATGAAGAAATTAATCCTTCAATGAGCGATATAAGTACAGGTTATAGAAAGATTGTATCTGTCGGGAATGTGAATGAAAATAATTCGTGGGTCGTTAAAGACCTCGGACCGGGAGAATATTATTGGAGTGTTCAGGCTGTAGATCACACATTCGCGGGTTCTGAATTCGCACCTGAGCAAACATTCACATCAATGTTCGTACCTCAATCTCCGGTAGCAAACATTGCATCAGAGATCAGAGGAACAAGTTTTATAGCTAATTGGCAAGTTGCTGCTGGAGCGAAGAAATATTATATTGATGTAGCGACGGACGACCAGTTCATTAATCTTGTTGCAGGATATGAAAACCTTGATATTGGAAATGTTACATCTTACACGATCTTCTCTTTATCAACGAATACCGAATATTATTACAGAGTAAGAGCCTTTAATTATATCCAAAGTGAAAACAGTAACTCAATTTGCGTAACAACGGGGCAGTTTTACGATTTAAACATTGAATTACCTGGTGTTTATGACGGTTCGGCTGACTGGGGAGATTATGATAATGACGGGGATCTGGATGTTTTGCTTACAGGCTATACAGTTTCTGAGAGGATTTCAAGAATATATCGTAATGATTCTGGTGTTTTCACAGATATTAATGCAGAATTACCTGGTGTTTATGACGGTTCGGCTGACTGGGGAGATTATGACAATGACGGCGATCTCGATATTTTATTGACAGGGGATTCATTTGGTAGGATTTCAAGAATTTACCGCAATGATTCCGGTATTTTCACAGATATAAATGCAGAATTAATAGGAGTTTCAAATGGTTCTGCATCTTGGGGAGATTATGATAATGACGGAGATTTAGATATACTCTTAACTGGTTATACTGGGTCTGAGAGGATTTCAAGAATTTATCGTAATGATTCAGGAGTTTTCACAGATATAAATGCAGGATTAATAGGAGTGTCAAATGGTTCGGCATCTTGGGGAGATTATGATTACGATGGAGATTTGGATATACTCTTAACAGGTGGAGGTATTTCAAAAATATATCGTAATGATTCTGGAATTTTTACTGACATAAATGCCGGACTGCAAGGTTCTTATTCATCACCTGTAGCCTGGGGAGATTTCGACGATGACGGTGATCTGGATATTCTATCGGGGATATATGTATACAGGAATAATTCCGGTTCGTTTACGCGGCTTTTTACTATTCCTACTGATAGAGTAGATAATTCACAATGGGGTGATTTTGACAACGATGGAGATCTTGACATTCTCTTAACAGGAACTTATGACGAGAAGAAAACTGCTTACTATATCACACGAATACGAATATACAGGAACGATTCTGGAGTCTTCACAGATGTATTTGAAGGATTAGCAGATTTAATAAGTATGATCTGGAGCTCAGTTGACTGTGGAGATTTTGACAATGATGGAGATATTGATGTTTTACTTAGCGGATCAGGAACAGAAAGAATTTCAATAATATATCGCAATGATTGTTTAACAGCTAATACACCACCTGGTTTTCCAATAAATTTAGCTTTATCAGCTAATGATACTACAATCACATTCTTTTGGGACAAAGCTACGGATAATGAGACTCCTCAGAACGGGTTGTCGTACAATTTCTATCTGGGTACGGAATCTCTTCAGGGTGATCTGAATACTTCGATGAGTGATAATTCTTCCGGATACAGGAAAGTAGTTGATCTGGGAAATGCTCAGCAGAATACTTCATATACTTTGAATAAAGCTTTGCCCATTGGGTTATATTATTGGAGTGTGCAGGCGATAGATCACGCTTTTGCAGGATCAGAATTCGCGCCTGAGAAGTCGTTCGCGATCCTATCTTCACCGCAAAATGTGCAGATCAAGCATAAGGATGATCTGTTGAAGCTGACTTGGGATGAAGTTCCCGGTGCTCAGATGTATTATGTTTATGCATCAGATGATCCTGAAAGCGAGTTTATTAATGTAAGCAAGCAGGGAATATTCAACGGAACAACATGGACACAGGCGATAAGTTCGGTCAAAAAGTTTTATTATGTCGTTGCTGTAATAAAATGAGATAAAATTATTTCCGGATCATTCTGAGCGTGGCAGTTTTCCAGTCATCGGTATCTTTTATATAAGGCATTATAAGCTCGAGATACTTTTTTCTTGTGCTGTCGCAGCGCAATCTGTTAAAACCGTTCTTCGATAAAAACTTATAAACTAAGCCGGCAGGCACATTTATCAGTTCGGGGAAAGAAGCATATTCTATCATGCGTCTGATCAGGAAATCATCCGAGAGGTTTTCTTTCCCGTCCCAAAGGTATTTATCTGGAATTCTTAGCATATTCGAACATTTGTCCAATAAGTTTTTCTTTGAAGGTATTAAAATCATTAATGTCAATTTCTTTAATCAACAGAACTTCACCTTCAAGCGTATTATCTGCAAATACTATCGAAAGCCCCTCATAATCGAGAAGAGTCATTTTTTCCTTTGCCCAGACAGCTGCCTGCTCAAAGTTTAATTCTTTCATAAGGTAATAAAGGTCTATGAAATCTTTGACTGTTTTACGATCGTAAATTGCTGTAATTTTGTTTGCGCACAGGTTCTGCTTTGTATCTATCATTATTTCATTATGTTTTTGACGATCACCGATGTTTTTATAATTTTCATAAACAAACTCAATCTTAAGCGGAGTTTTGTCTTTATAAACATAAATTCTCTTGAAGTATTCTCTGTCAATTTCTATTTCAACTCTATATTTTTCTGAGATCCTTTTGGAAATCTCCCTGCTCTCAATTGTAAATCCTTCTTTAGACCCATTCAAACCGTCATAAAAGAAATCAAGGTCGTCAGAATAGCGATGCTGATAGTAAAATCGTGATAAACATGTTCCGCCGCTAAGATAAAAATTGTCATTTTTTATAAGGTTACATATTTCGTCTTGAAACGGGTACAATATTTCTTCGTAAAACCTGATATTATCATGCGTTGCCATTTTCAGCATTTAATTGTTCCCTTAAGAAATTACATATTTAATGATAATAAAAAACCGTTGGCTTTGCAACGGTTTTCTTATAATGAATCTTCTATTCCACAATGCTTACTTTACTGCCTTCTTTGAGGAGCGATCTTCCTTCGGATATAAGCTTGTCGCCTTCAACTAATCCATCTGTAACCTCGATCTGATTCCCGATGTTTTTACCTAGCATGACCTGCTTTTTGACTGCCGTTCCGTTCTGCTCCACATAAACGAAGTCATTTCCGCCTTCGCTGAAATAAGAATCCCTAGATATTGATAATACCCCGCTTTTCCTGAATGCCGGAGTATGAACATAAACGAATATGCCGGGCATGAGCTCGTCTGTTTCATTGTTTACCAGAATTTCTACAGAGAATCCTCTTGCGGCAGGATTGGATGACATTGAAATTTTGTTTATTCTTCCTTTAAATTCTTTATCTTTCAGTCCGTCCCATTTGATCCTGACTTCCTGACCTTTTTTATAAGCTGCGATCTTTTCTTCCTCAATAAAAATAGAAGTCTTTAATTTTCCGGTTTTTATGATCTTGCAGAAAGGCATTTTAGGATCGTTCATTTCTCCCTGATCAAAGAATACATCAGCTACTACACCTGATACCGGAGAAATGACTTTTACAAGCTGTTTTGTAGCATTAAAATTTTCTTTAGAGATCTTATACTGCGCTTCTATTTCGTCAAGCTGCTGCTGAGAAATTCCGCCCGATTCAAAGACCCTTTTCATGCGCTCATAAGTTTTTTCAGTGGTTTCAAATCCGATCTTGGCCTGATTATAATTCGCCTGGGGGTTATTTGTAGGGAATTCCGCTAGGACATCGTCCTTTTTTACAACATCACCGATCGCGATGTTGACCGCTGAATAATTATCACCCAGGAGCCCGAATACTGAAACTTCTTCGAATCCTGATAAAGTTCCGTTGTATTCGTCCCACTGGACCATATCGCCTTTAGCCATCTCCTGAATGCGGACAGGGATGCCTTTTGCCTTCTGAAGAGCGTCCACAGAAGTGTCTTCCTTCGCAACAGCTTCGCCTTTTGAACAGCCTGACATAATTATCATCAGGGTAGTGAACAAAGCAATGAAATATTTCTTTTTCATTATTATCCTCTTTATTTTAATTATTAAAATTCCGTCATGCTTATGATACCCGTAGCTGATTCTAGATCTATCATAGCGTTTATATAGTTATTTATAGTATTGACTTTGTTCAGCCTTGAAGTTTCAAGGGCCGTCTGGGCTCCTGTCAGTTCGAGCTGGGTACAAAGACCGTTATCATATCTGACCTGAGTTATAGCGAGAGCTTTTTCATATTCGGTTATTTCTTTGTCACGAAGCTTCAGTTCTTCCTCAGCCAGCCTGAGCTTGCTCATAACATCTTTAACCTGAAGCCGGATAAGTCTCTGCATTTTCATAATATTTAAAGAAGTCTTCTTTTCTTCGACCATCGCCTGATCAACTTTGGCTTTGGTGCCGAATCCGTTGAAGATCGGGAAGTTTGCGGTAATGCCGACATTGAGAGTGCCTACTCCGTAATTCTGTTCAAAAGTGTCGGCAAAGTCGTCATTCGATGACTGGAATGTGTAGTTCGCAAGCCCGATTATATTGGGAAGATGATTTGAATATTCGATAGTGACATTCTTGCTTAATAGTTCCCTCTGATATTCAAGGAGCTGAAGTTCGATCCTGTGAGCCATTGCAGTTTCAGCAGCTTTCGACGTGTCCGGAGTTACAGCCGCGATCAGTTCACCTTCGATCTCGACTTCAGCATCACCCGAAAGACCCATATTTATCTTCAGATATTCTTTTGCAAGGTCATAGTAATTATCTATCGAAATTATCTTAGGTTCAATTGAATTTACTCTTACCCGCGCCTGGATCAGATCGTACTCTGAAACAAGTCCTTCTTTGTAAAGTTTTTCGATCTTTTCGAGATTATTATAGGCATCGGCCTTCACAAGCGCCATAACCTTTTTTGATTCTTTAAGCGCAAGTATCTGATAGAAATTTCTTTTAATTTCAGTTGCGACCTTATCTTTTTCAAGTTGATACGCGGACTGATTCATTTTTTTAAATATCTGAGCTATTTCAAGCGCAGTGCCTACTTTTCCGCCCAGCCAGATGGGCTGCATCAGGCTTAGCTCCGCTTTTAAAGTATTATCTTTCATCGCATCGGTTTCTGCATCCGGCATAGGAGACATCTGCATTTGCGTGAGGTCAGTTGCTCCGGGATGCATGTCGAGGATCGTGTTGTTAAGATTTGCCATTCCATTAGACAAACCTGTCAGATAATAACTCATATTCGTTATCTTTGATGAATAGAGATTTCTAAGGTATGTCAGGTTTGCTTCAACTTTCGGGAGAGCACCGCTGAATGCCTCATTATATACATATTCCGATTTCTCAAGCTCTTGAGCGGCAACTTTTACTGTCTCATTGTTTTCAAGAGCGGTTTTAATTGCATATTCCAGATCATATACATCTCCGAAAAGAGAGAATGAGCTTATTACCAGCAAATTCAGTATGATTATATAATTTTTCATATTATTTGTCTCCCTCAACTTTCTTTTCAGTTTCAAAATGATTCTTATTTTCAAAATGCTTATCCTTCATGAACGAGGCATAAAAAGCAGGCACAGTGAATTGTGTCAGCACCGCAGCGGTAATAAGACCGAATAACGAGACTATGCCCATACCCTGCTGCATGGCGGCTGCTTCACCTATTCCAAGCGCAAGAGGAAGCATGCCGAATACAGATGCCAGAGTAGCCATGAATATAGCTTTAAGTTTTACAGAGGAGGCATTTATAATAGAATCCGCTACCGAATGGCCTTCTCTTTTTAACTGATTTGCATAATCCAGGATCAGGATGGCATTGTTCACCACAATTCCGATGAGCATTACTCCCGCCATCATAGCAAAAAGGTTCATTGCCACACCTGTAATCTTCAACGACCAGATCACACCTAAAAGAGACAGGGGGACAGTTATCATTATCAGAATTGCCTGTCTGTAAGACTCGAGGATCCCGGCTATAAGAAGGAAAGTAAGTATTATAGCTATAAGAGCCGCTTTTAAAAACTCAGCGCCCATTTCTTTCTGCATTTTAGCCATAAATCCTGTGTCAATTTTAAATCCTTCGGGGACAACTATGGTTGAATTTATTTCTTTCATAACATCGTCATTGATCTCCCCGGATGTTCTTGAACTTATACCTGCAGTAACTTTGTACTGCCTTGATTTATTCTTTCTTGTGATCATCGAAGGGGATTTTGAAAATTCAAGTTTTGCCAGTTCCGAGATCTTAACATTTCCCTTGGGAGTGAGCACCGTAAGGTTTCCGATCTTATCCAGATCATCGATTTTTGAATCGTTCATCTGAATGCGGATGTCGTATTCGATACCTTTCTCTTTCAGCTTAGAGCTTACCATTCCTTCAACCGAAGACCTGACCACTGTCGCAACCGATGCGACATCTGTTCCGTATTCGACAAGTTTTCTTTTGTCAGGAATGATCTTTACTTCAGGTTTACCCGGTCTGATATCAGAATCCACGTTCGTAGTTCCCGGTGTCTTTTTAACTATGTCGAGAACTTTATATGTAAGTTCGCTGAGCTTGTTCTCGTCATCGCCGTAGATCTCGAAAACTATAGGGGATTCGCTTTCAGGACCTTCAAAATCGCTTCCCGCTTTCACCTTTATAGAAGCGTCAGGAAAATCAAGCAGCGTTCTGTTAAGATCGGAAATAATATCCTCTGTTGACCTTTCGAGATATTTATCTTTATGAAGATTAACAAGTACTGTTCCAAGATTGCCCCCCTGCCTGTTACCCAGAGATCCTATCTCAATTAGAGTATTGTCAGCTTCTCTCATCTCCATGCATTTTTTTCTGATACTTTCGATAACATCTCTGGTTTTGCTTATATCGTAATAATTCGGCATTTCGACGCTTATCTGAATTTTTCTTGAAGTCATCTGAGGGAAGAATTCGCTTCCGAGAGGGCTTACATTCGCTATAAACCAGAATGTTCCGATAAGAAGAATGAAAGGCAGATACATAGCTGTATATCTGTATGATCTGTTTCTGATAATTTTGTCGAGAAGTATTCTGTAGGATTCAGCGAATTTATCAAAGTATCTGTCGAACTGAAAGCCGAAACCTTTCTTCTTCTCGAGTTTCGCATGATAATGTCTCAGAAAAGTCGTTGAAAGCATCGGTGTAAGGGTAAATCCTATTATAATTGAAAAGATCATCGCATAGGCGACCATCATTCCGAATTCTTTGAACATCTGTCCGGCCATTGATCCCATAGAGGCTATAGGAACGAAAACAACTATGTTCGTCAGAGTAGATGCAAGCACTGCAACCGCTATCTCTATAGTGCCCTTATATGAAGCGCCGGCAGATCTTTCTCCCGTTTTCATGTGCCTTATAATATTTTCGATGATCACGACAGAATTCGTTATAAGAGTACCTACAGAAACCGAAAGTGCCATTAAAGTAAAAACATTAAGAGAATATCCCGACCAGTCCGCCAGTAAAAAAGTAGAAATTAGAGTGACGGGCATGGAAATAGCGATGATCATTGTTATTCTCATACTGTGCAGGAATAGGTATAATATCAGAGCTGTCAGAAGGATACCCATGTATATAGTTGACATAGTATCGTTAACGCTGTTCCTGATAAAAGTCGAACGGTCGTTAACTATGATCAGCGATGAATTTTCAGGAAGGGATTTACGGATAGCTTCAAGCTCTTCAAAGATACCGTCAGCAACATCTACGGTATTAGCGTCAGACTGTTTGAAAACTGAAAGTTTTATAACTTTATTTATAGCATCACCATTCTGATCGTATTTATAAAAACCGGAATATGACGTCTCTTTCTCCAGAGTATCTTTGATCTCTGCAATATCTTTAAGATATTTCACTCCGTATCTGGTAGGTATTCTTATATCTTCGATCTCGCTGATATTTGTGTATTCACCGTAAACTTTAACAGAGTATTCAGAGCCGGCTTTTGAGATATTTCCGCCCGGAATATTAATATTGTTGCTGGCCAAAAAACCGATGATCTGAAGAGGGGACAACATATATTTCTCCAGATTGTTGTTGTCAAGAACGATCTGTATTTCTCTTTTTCTTCCTCCAGACAGATTGATCTTGGATACACCGCTGATCTTAGCGAGCTTATCTTTGAGATTATTGTCGGCAAAGTTAAAAGCGTCTTTATCTGACAAGCCTGAGACAAAAGCAAGATCGATCACTGCCTCCGCATTTATGTCCAGCTTCAGGACCACAGGCTGTTGCGCGTCTTCGGGAAACTCATTGACAACAGCGTCGATTTTATCTTTGATCTCCTGACTGGCTATATCAGGATCTTTTCCCGTAATAAATTTACACATTGTAATATTAACATTTTCCATAAGATACGATTCCACATAATCGATCCCTGCAATGGTGGAAACTTCATCCTCGATCTTTTTTGTAATATTGGATTCTATCTCTTCAGGAGAAGCTCCGGGATATACCACCTGAATCGTGACTATAGGTATCTCTACTTCAGGTATCGTATTCAAAGGCATATTGAAGTATGCAAGAAATCCCATCAGAGCAAGGGACAGTATCGTCACTGTCGTAAGAACAGGTCTTTTGACCGCTACATGAATCAAGAACATTTATTAATCTCCGTATTTGTATTAGTTATACCCATATAAAAAAAGTCCATACCAAAAGAGATCATTTCTTCAACATCAAAGTTTGGTACAATTTCTGACTCGGCATTTTTAATGAGTGAATTTAAAAAAACAATTCCTGTCATCATAGATTCCATCAGTAAAACCGTGGAATCAACATTGATGGTTTTATTGAAAACTTTTTCTCTTATACCCTGTTCTAAAATGCTTTTCAGAATATCGAATGTTTTTAATTTAATTTCAACAACATCCTTATGGCATTTTTCCATTATTGAAAAATCCGCTTTGATAATCATGAAATTCTTTGATTTCTTTACAAACTCCATGTGAGCGCTCTTCATGATCTCGAGTTTTTCAATAGCGCTGATATTTTTTGAAGGCAGGTCGCTGATCTTGTTATAGAGTTTTAAAAGATGCTGTTTCGTGATCTGCATAGCGATCTCTTCTTTGTCCTTAAAATATGAATAAAGCGAGGCCTTGGAAAATCCGACTTTTTTGGCAATATCTTCCATTTTTGCATTCTTGAAGCCGACCTTATTTATCAGCTTGGCTGCTTCATCAAGTATTATCTGCCTCTTAAGTTCGATCTCTTTGGTCTTAATCAATGATTCCGCCATTTTACCTCCTGAATTCGATTTTATTTACTGACTCAAAGTCAGCGGGTCAAATTTAAGTCAGGAAAATTAATTTGTCAAGAGGTATTTCTTTGAATTTTTGCGTGAAAGAACAAAAAATAAAATATTGACTATAAGTGCAGTATTGAATATATTTAGCGTGCGTTAAAAGTATAATGAAAATTGGGGAATGAATATGAAAAGAATAATAATTACAGTGATCCTGACCGCTATAATGGCTGTGAGTGCGCAAATTATACAGAAAGGTACTCTGGAAAAACCAAGGTTTTTTAAAGACAATAACCAGATATTTGGCGAAGAGATCGACGGACCTGTAAAAGCGTATTGGGACAGCGTCAGAGTAAGAGGCGAGTATAATTACAGCAAAGGCGTTTATAACGGGCTCCAGAAGGAATATTATTCAAGCGGAAAGTTATCCGCAGAATGGATTATGACGAACGGAAAAAGAACCGGATCAGGTAAAGAATACTTTGAAGACGGATCCGTCTCGTTCTCACGCGAGCTTAACGGCAACGGGGACGGTATAGGCACCGAGTTCTATAAGAACGGCATGAAAAAAAGAGAAAGAGCATATAAAAACGGCTTACAAGTCCATGCAAGCAGCCTTAATCATGACATTAAAGAACAAAGATATACAAGAACCGCTGAAGAACTGTTTCTTGAAGCACAGGAATACGGTGCTCTTTCAATGTACGGTCACGCAATTGAAACTTATGTAGAGTTCCTTGAAAAATATCCGAAGCACGAAAGGGCGGCTGATGCAAAGTTCCTTATAGCATTCACTTACCATAACAGCCTCAAAGAAGAAGATCTTGCGAAAAAGAGCTATCAGGAATTCTTAAAAATGTTCCCCGACAGTCCATTAAGCGTATCTGCCGAATTTGAGCTGGAGAACATCGGAAAGGATATTGACAACCTTGATATGTTCAAAGGGAACGATAAATAGATGGGAGATCTGGAAAAATTACAGGATCTGGTCGATGCCAGACAAAGAATACTCTCAAATGTCCGCAGAAATATTATCGGACAACAGGAGATAATCGACGATCTTCTAATAGCTATTTTTGCAGGAGGTCATGTACTTCTGACCGGAGTGCCGGGACTGGCTAAGACACTGATGATCACTACTTTGGCGCAGAGCATGGCTCTCGATTTTAAAAGGATACAGTTCACACCGGACCTTATGCCTTCAGACATTATCGGTTCAGAGATACTTGAAGCCAATAAGAGCACCGGAGAGAAGGAACTCAGATTCATAAAAGGACCGGTATTTTCAAATATAATTCTGGCGGACGAAATTAACAGAACCCCTCCGAAAACCCAGTCAGCGCTGCTTCAGGCAATGCAGGAAAAGGAAGTTTCTGTCGGAAACACGACTTTCAGGCTCAGTGAACCCTTCTTTGTAATGGCGACCAGAAATCCTATCGAGCAGGAAGGAACATATCCTTTGCCCGAAGCTCAGCTTGACAGATTTCTGTTCAATCTTGTGATCGATTATCCCGATTACGGATCGGAAATTGCCATAGTTGAACTGACCACGCACGAAAAAACATCAGAGGTTGAAAAAGTTATCAGCGCAAAGGAAATTCTCGAAGCAAGGGAGATAATTAAAAAAATACCCGTTGCCAGGGCTATAATCGAGTATTCTGTTAATATAGTCAGAGCCACAAGGCCGGAAGAAAAAAACGCGTCTAAATTCATAAAGGATTCAGTCAGCTGGGGTGCAGGTCCGAGGGCGGGTCAAAATCTAGTTACCGCAGCTAAGATCAATGCTGTATTCAGCGGAAGAAAGACCCCGGAATACGACGATATCAACCGTATATCAAAACAGGTGCTGAGGCACAGAATTATTCCCAACTTCAGGGCGGAAGCGGAAGGAATAACTCCGGACAATATAATTGAAACCATACTCAAAGAAGCCAGATAAACGAAAAATGAAAACAGTGACCATCAAAGACAGGACATTTACAGAGCTGTTTTCAGAGCAGGAACTGAATAAAATATTGACAAAGAGCATAAACGATATAAAAAAAACTGTAACGGACGAAGAAAATCTTGTCATTGTCGGAGTACTTAACGGCGGGGTACCTTTTCTAAATGAGATCGCATTTTCTCTTTCCGAGAAAATCACTATAGATTATGTAAAAGCTGTCAGCTACGGTGACAACACTTTTTCGTCAGGCAATGTAGAACTTTTACTCGATTCAAGGTTAGAATTAAATGGAAAAGATGTGATTATAGTTGATGACATAATCGATACGGGAAGGACGACAGAATTTTTAAAGGATCATTTTGTGTCTAAAGGGGCTAAAAGTGTAAGAACAGCCTGTCTTTTCTACAAGAAAGGAGTGCTTAAACAAGATCCCGATTTTTTCGGATCGTATATCGGCGATGAATTCATCATAGGTTTCGGGCTTGATTATGCTCAGAAGGGTAGAAATATAAAAAGCATTTTAAAACTATCGGATTAGAAGGGACGGAAAAATTCTTATGCAGGAAGAAAAAGAAAAAGATACTGACAATAAAAAAGCTAAAGACCGGCAGCAGGCGGATAATAACTTTGAGAACATTGAAGATCCCAAAGAGCGTGACAAACTAAAGAAAATGAAAAAAACTATCGAGGATAATCTGAAAAATTCAAAAAGGCCCGACGGTAAAAAGGGTTTTAAACAGGACGATGACGGGCAGTTCTGGAAAAAAGGTTCAAAAACATTTCTGATATGGATGATTTTTATCGCACTGGCGTTCATACTGATAAATATGTTTGAAAACGACAGCAAGGCCGCTGAAATTCAATACAATGAATTTACAAAGTATCTCGGGAATGTAAAAAAAATTGATATCACCAATGTGGATTCTAATGCCGAGATAAAAGGCGAGTTTAAACAGCCTCAGCAGATCGAATCAAAAAATAATAAATCTTATACAAAATTCATGCTTATTGTTCCTTCTGTTACAAAGGAAACGGCAGATGAGTGGTCGAAATTCGGAATAACTGTAAAAATGCAGAGAGAACAGTACGGATTCTCCGATTTTCTGATCTCGATGATACCGTGGATACTTATTCTTGTTTTGTGGTTCTTCCTTCTAAAAAGAATGCAGGGGGGAGGCCAGGGTGACGGAAAAGGAATTTTCTCCTTCGGCAAAAGCAAAGCCCGACTTGTTGACGGTGCGAAAAACAAGATCACTTTTAAAGATGTTGCCGGATCGGAGGAAGCAAAAGAAGAATTGAAAGAAGTGATAGATTTTCTAAAGGAACCGGCGAAATTTACAGAGATGGGCGCAAAAGTTCCGAAAGGCGTTCTTCTTACCGGTCCTCCCGGAACCGGAAAAACTCTTCTTGCCAAAGCTGTCGCAGGCGAAGCCGGTGTTCCGTTCTTCAGCATCAGCGGAGCAGATTTTGTAGAGATGTTCGTTGGTGTTGGAGCTTCAAGGGTAAGGGATCTTTTTCTTCAGAGCAAAAAGAATTCACCCTGCATAATGTTCATTGATGAGCTTGATGCGGTCGGCAGACACAGGGGAACAGGAATAGGCGGAGGCAACGACGAAAGAGAGCAGACCTTAAATCAGCTTTTAGTTGAAATGGACGGTTTTGACACAGAAGACAATGTGATAGTCATCGCAGCCACAAACAGGCCTGATGTCCTTGACCCGGCTCTTTTAAGACCGGGAAGATTTGACAGGCATGTTGTAGTTGATAATCCTGATGTTAAAGCCCGTCAGGAAATATTAAAAGTTCACGCATTAAAAGTTAAGATGGATAAGGATGTGGATCTGTCAGTGATCGCAAAAGGCACACCCGGAATGTCCGGAGCCGATCTGGCCAGCATAATAAATGAAGCGGCTCTTTTCGCGGCACGGAAGGGTAAAAAGTTTATAACTTTAGAAGATGTGGAAGACGCTAAGGATAAAGTTATGATGGGCGTGGAAAGAAAATCGGCAATTATAAACGATGAAGAAAAAAAGATTACTGCATATCACGAAGCTGGGCATGTCCTTATAGCAAAAATGACAGAAGGGAGCGATCCGGTACATAAAGTGACGATCATACCCAGGGGAAGGGCTATGGGACTTACTCATTATCTTCCTATCGAAGAAAAACATTCCTATTCGAAAACATATATTTACTCGAAACTCCTGCATCTGTTCGGAGGCAGGGTAGCCGAAGAGATCATTTTCAACGATATAACGACGGGAGCCTCGAATGACATTGAGAGGGCAACTGATATAGCAAGGAAGATGGTGTGCGAGTGGGGAATGAGCGAGGATATAGGGCCTATACATTACGGAGTGAAGAACGATAATCCATTCCTCGGCAGGGAACTTACCAGAACTTCTTCAATATCTGAAGAGATCGGAAAAAAAATCGACGCGGCCGTTCAGAACATTATTTTTAAAGCTCTTGAAAAAACAAGAGAGGTTCTGAAAGAGAACATAGAGACTCTTCACAAGATAGCTGAAGCTCTTCTCGAAAAGGAGACTCTGAACGGTGAACAAATTGACGAAATAGTTGCGCTCAGCGCAAAGAACTCCAAAATAAACGGGCACGACCTGATAAATGATATTTAAAGCGCGGAATAAATATTTTGACCTGAGTACGAGACCTCTGATAATGGGTATATTGAATATTACTCCGGATTCTTTTTCCGACGGCGGAAAATTTTACGATCCGGACAAAGCTCTTTTTCAGTGCGAAAAAATGATCTTAGAAGGCGCGGACATAATCGATATCGGAGGCGAATCTTCCAGACCGGGGTCGGAACCGGTGAGTGAAGAAGAGGAACTTGACAGGATCATGAGCTTGTTAAGACCGTTAAAAGAAAGATTCAATGTATGCATAAGCATCGATACCTATAAACCTGAAGTAGCCGAGGCAGCTCTTGTCGAAGGCGCGGACATGATCAACGATATTTTCGGAACTGAAAATAACAGAGATCTTTTTAAGACAGCGGCTTTTTACTCGGCGGGGTTATGCATAATGCATATAAAAGGCAAGCCTGCCGAGATGCAGAAAATGACGGATTACGGTGATATTATTACTGAAATAAAAAACAGTTTAAAATCTTCGGTCGAGTCAGCGGAGGAATGCGGCGTATCTCCCGATTCAATACTAATTGATCCGGGCATAGGCTTCGGAAAAGATGTTGAAGGAAATCTTAAGATATTAAAGAGCCTTGACAGATTCTCTGAAATCGGAAGACCTTTGCTTATCGGAACTTCAAGGAAAAGCTTTATAGGCATGATTTCAGGATCGGATACATCCGGCAGGCTGCCAGGGACGATAGCGTCAAATATCATTGCGCTTATAAAAGGCGCTTCGATTTTCAGAGTGCATGATGTAAAAGAAAACAAACAGGCGATTGAACTTGCCCTCAGCATATTAAATACTTAAATTACAAAAAAAATGGAGCGACAGGCACCTTGAATTTCTCAATAATCATAAACGCTTATAACGCTGAAGATACTCTCTACAGATGTATGGATGCAGTTATGGCAGTTGATTATCCGAAAGAGAAATATGAGGTACTGATGATAGACAACGGTTCGAGCGACAGGACATTCAGAATTTCCGCCGGATATAATATAAGGCTGATAGGTTCAAGAAAGCATTTAAAAAATTCTGATGCTATGCTTATCGGAGCCAAAAATGCCAAATACGACAACCTTCTTTTCATAGACCAGCGGACAATTGTTAAGAAGAATATTCTGAATAAGATTAATGAGATCGGTTACTCTCCGCTGATTTCAGGCGAGCTCAACATTGACAAATACAGATCAGGACACGACACATTCATGTATCTTATAAATTCAAGGCTGTACAGCCCGCACTTTCCGCAGAGCGGTTACGCCAAAGAGCTTTGGATAACAAAGAAGAATTTTAAAAAGGTAAGTAAGAATAAAGCTGTGCTTTCTATCGAAAAAGAATTATTTTTAAAGCTGCACGGGAACGGTTTTGATTTTAACAACGGCAACGATGACCTGTTCAGAAAGATCATATTTGAACAGAATCTGAGACTTCTATCACATACGGACCTGGATGTAAATTTTATCGGAGAGTTAAAAGTAAAAACCAACAAGGATATAGTTGAGAACGGCTATAAATGGGGTAAAAAACACTTATCCAGTTTTAATGTGTTTTCATTTCTGTATTATATGATCCATATCGCGATACTTACGATCATAATATTGTACACCAACATATCTCTTGCTGTGCTTTTCGGAATATATATTTCATTTCTTATTTACCTGTCAAAGTCAAAAAAAGATTTCGGCATTCTATTTCTTGTAGCCCCCGGAGAGATTTTAAGATTTTACAGCGGAACTATCAAATACATTACTAACAGATCATGAAGAACTTACCTTTTTATTGTGCAGTATTTTTATTATTTCTTGCGGTTTATATTTTATTTTCAAATCAGCGCATCACAACTTCAATGGATGTTGATGTCGTCAGGTACGCTCAAGAATTTGCCCAAACAGGGTCATACGGTTCCGAGATAAAACTTTCTGCAGGAGTGTCATTCAGCCCTAAAACGAAACTCTTTTATCCTCAGGAAGGTATAGGCATAGTAGTTCCTTTGATGGTGTTCGTACATTTATCAGATATTATTTCGCCCGTTTCGCAGTTCGCTCTTTATTCTTTCAATCAGGTATTCTCGGCTTTATCTGTGCTGATGATTTTTATGATACTTTCGCTTTATATGTCTAAGAGAAAGGCTTTGCTTTATTGTTCTCTTTTCGGATTGGGAACGCCTTTATTTGTTCACTCAAAATATTTTCTTCCCGAGCCATTAACGCTGCTTTCGATCATTTCTTCAGTATATTTTCTTTTAAAATTCCGAAGAGAAAAAAAGTCTCTCTATGTGTTTTTTTCAGGTCTGAGCGCAGGGTATTCTCTTTTAACAAGACCGGACGCTCCAATTTTTGCGGGCATTTTTTTAATTATGACTTTTTATTATATATCTCAACAGGATAAAAAACTTCTCATCAGGAATGCATCTTATCTTATGTTCGGATTTTCAATATTTGCAGCGGTTTTTGCAGCTTCAAATTTTCAGAGATACGGATCTGTTCTTGAAACAGGCTACACTCTTGACAGAAATGAGGTGAAGGCATCTCTTGAATCAGAAATCCCCAGGACATATGAAAAAGCTGCGGCAGCTTATCAGACAGATCAGAATTCTAAAGAAACATCAATTCTCGTGCAGCAGTTCCAGTCCCAGCAAAAGCATCTTGAAGACATAAACAAAGTAATTAATGAATACGGCGAAGGCAATACGGCTTTCTACACCAGCGGTACCGCTAATTTTTTTCACGGGCTATATCTGATACTTTTTTCTCCGAACAGGTCGGTTTTTATTCTGTCTCCTTTTCTGTTTTTGCTTTTATTCAGCCTGTTTAAGTATTTTAAAAAAAATAAGGTCTCTTTTCTGATCGCCGGTTCGATACTTGCGGGTTATCTAGTGCTGTATGCGCTCAGAGCTCCTTTAAGCTACGCTGGAAGCGCGGCTTGGGGAATAAGATATATGCTGCCCGTTTATCCGATACTTTTCCTTTCGGTTATATTTTTCGAAAGGTCAGAGATTTTAAATAATAAATATATCAGAAATACTTTCTACACACTTTGCGCAATATCGATCCTGTTTCAGGTAATCGGATCAAGTGTTAATTACCAGTCGGTTCAGATGCCCGTCGAATATAAATCCAAGAAGATCTACGGAGATAAAGATATGACCTGGGCCCAGGAATCAAGGAAAAGCATGATGACCGATTTCTCCAGCTCGCTTCTGTTGAATAATGCGAGGATAATGGCAGGTGTTCTTACACCCGAACAGAAGGAATACGGTGTGGATACCGGTCCTAACGACTGGTTCTTTTATCAAGTGTTAAAAGGCGAGGGCAGGCTTGTTCAGGGAAAAGAGCACAGTCTCGGAAATTTCAAGCTTATCCTGCTTCTTCTTCTGCTGACAATAGGCGGGACAGGTTTTTTCATATTCAGAAATTCATCAACTCAGGAAACTAAAAAATGATAAGTCAGGGGCTGGTAAAGATAAGGGATTATCATGAGGCATTAATCAGCCCGCTTTTCTCCGAGCTGGAATCATATTCCGATAATTTCACAAAACTTCAAAAAGAATTATTTCCCGAATTCTCAAAACGCTGGGTTAAGGACTCATTTCACCAATGGAGCAGGCAGTATGAGTATCCATTTGTAGCTGATGCGATTTCTGACCATTCAGGAGGAAGCGGCAGAATTCTTGACGCGGGTTCAGGAATAACATTCTTTCCATACTATCTTAATGAAAAATTTCCTGACAGGCAGATCGAATGCTGTGACTATGACCCTAAGCTTAAAGGGCAGTTTGAAAAAGTAAATTCAAGATTAAATAAAAATATTCAATATTTTGATGCCGATATCAGATGTATAGCAAAACCGGATATGTATTATGATGCGGTTTACTGTATATCCGTGCTTGAACATACGGATGATTATAACGGTATTCTTAAAGAGCTTGCAAGGATAACTCAGGCAGAAGGACATCTGATCCTGACATTTGACATTTCAATGGACGGATCGGCGGATATTTCAATCAGAAAAGCTATTGAACTTTTAGCCGCGATAGAAAAATATTATGTTCAGGTTCCGGAAAAAATATCACTGTCGGGATCTGACTTGAAAAACTCCGATGTTCTAACGACAAACTATATAAACATGATCAATAAAGATCTCATTCCCTGGAAATATCCTTATCTGATGTTCTTTAAATCACTCTCAAAAGGAAAATTACCTAAATATCTGCTCAGAAATCTAGCATGCTACTGCGGAGTTTTTAAGAAAAAACCGGAGGCATAAATGAATAAGAAAGTAGTTATCGCCGGAGCGGGACCGGGCGGTCTGGCTGCAGGTATGCTTCTTGCTTCGAAAGGCTACAATGTTCATATTTATGAAAAAATGGATCAAATCGGAGGCAGGAACTCTTTTTTCAGGCTGGGAAACTATACATTCGACATCGGGCCGACATTCTTCATGATGAAAGACGTGCTTGAGAATGTCTTTATCAAATCGGGTAAAAAACTCGAAGATTTCGTCGAAGTCAAAAGGCTGGACCCAATGTATCGTCTGAAGTTCGCTGACGGAAGAGAACTGTATCCTTCACCCGACAAAGCTAAAATGAAAGCCACCATGGAAAAATTCTTTCCGGGCAGCTTTGAAGGGTATCTCAAATATCTTGAAAATGAGAAGGTCAAGTATGATAAGCTTATTCCGTGTTTGTCAATTCCTTATGGAAAGCTGAGTGATTTTTTCTCTATGCATCTTATAAAGGCATTGCCGTATCTTGATGCCCATACCAGTCTGTATGGAGTTCTTTCGAGATACTTTGACGATCCGGACACGAGAATAGCTTTCACATTTCAGGCCAAATATATCGGAATGTCGCCATGGACAGCTCCGGGCACTTTTAGCATAATATCTTATATAGAGCACGGCGGAGGTATCTATCATATTACCGGCGGGCTCAACAAACTTTCGCATGGAATGGCTGATGCTTTTAAACAGCTCGGAGGGAAGATACATCTGTCTTCACCGGTAAAAAAGCTGATCGTCGAGAACGGAAAGGCAACGGGAGTTGAGCTTAATAAAGGAAAAATCGAGAGTGCTGATTATATAGTAATAAACGAAGATTTCGCTTATGCTATGACCGAGATAGTTCCAAAAGGGAACAGAAAAAAATGGACGGACGAAAACCTGGCCTCAAAGGGATATTCCTGCTCGACTTTTATGCTCTACCTCGGAGTTAAAAAAGAATTTAAAAATATTGCTCATCACAGTATAGTATTTGCAAAAGACTATAAAAAGAATGTGGATGAGATCACGGAAAAAATGAAATTGTCAGAAGACTTTTCTTTCTATGTTCAAAATGCTTCGGTTACTGATAAAACCCTCGCTCCCGAAGGTAAAAGCGCGATCTATGTTCTGGTACCTGTTCCCAATAATAAAAGCAAAATAAACTGGGAAAAAGAAAGATCAGTTTTCAGGGACAGGATCCTTGAAGCGCTTGAAACAAGAGGCGGATACGAAGGCATCCGAGAGAACATTGAAGAAGAGAAGATCGTTACGCCTGCAGATTGGGAAAATGAGCACTCAGTATATCTCGGAGCAACATTCAATCTCGCCCACAATGTCGGTCAGATGCTCTATTTCAGACCGCATAATGAATTCGAAGAATTTAAGAATTGCTATCTCGTCGGCGGTGGAACGCATCCGGGCAGCGGTCTTCCTACCATATATGAATCAGGCAGGATCTCCGCTGAACTGATAATGAAAAATGATGGAATAAAATTATGAAAAAGAATATTATTGCTGTTGTACTGAGTGTTTTCAGCATAATTTCTGCTGCTGAACCGGACAGCATTTATATAAAAGTTACAGGAACAGGATTTAAAAACGATCTCGGAAGATGCAGACTGCTTCTGTTCGATTCTGAAAAAGGTTTTCCCGACAAGACCGAAAATGCCGTTCTGGCATACAGCGGAATAATAATCGAAGGTGAAACCATATTCGAATTTAAAACCGTACCCGGAACTTATGCGGTAACTCTTATGCATGATCAGAATGAGAATAAAAGGCTTGATAAGAACTGGATAGGAGCTCCGAAGGAGGGATTCGGTTTTTCAAGGAACGCTAAAGTTTTCATGGGCGCACCGGATTTTAAGGAAGCAGCTTTTACGGTGAAAGAAAACACCTCGCTTGAAATTAAATTGATCTATCTGCAGAAATGAACATAATCAGCTTCCTTAAACTCATCCGCATGATATACGGGAATAAACCCGATATTATAAAGATCCAGAAAATGGGACTTTTAGCCGTAAAGATCGGTCAGGTTCATGCACTCAGGATAGATTTTCTGGACGAAAAAACCTGTATTGAGCTGTCGAAGCTCTACCGTGCGAATACTCCTATAAGAACTGAAGACGCACTTAAAAATATCGACAGATCGAAGTTTTCGCACATTGATGAAATACCTTTGGCTACAGCCTCGGTCGGTCAGGTTTACAAAGCAATGCTCGTTTCAGGCGAGGATGTAGTTATCAAGATCATAAAAGCCGATTTTAAGAAAAAATTTGAAAAGGATGTAAAGTCAGTAAAAAGGCTGTTCAGGTTCGCGATATTCTTTTATCCCAAGCTTGCAAGAGTCTTCGATCCGATAGGAATTCTGGAGCATATAGAAGATTATACGCTGAGGGAATTAAATCTTTTAAACGAGATCGAAGGGCACGAAATACTGCGCAGGATTTATGAAGAAAATAAAGGCATTTACGATCTGTCTTCATTGAAATTTCCGAAAATATATAAAGAACTTTCATCTGAGAATGTAATGGTCTCCGAATTGATCAAAGGAAAGACTTTCGATGAAATTTTAGACACGGAAATGAAATATGAAGACCTTCTGCTGCTGTTCAAGATTCACGGTTTTTTCATGTTCAACATAGGCACATTTCACGGCGACATTCATCCCGGCAATCTTATGATCTGCTGCGGAAAGATATATTTTATAGATACAGGCGCGATCGGATATGTAAGCAAAAGGCTCAGTCTGGGACTTTTAAATTTTTTCGACGCGCTTTCGCAGTATGATTACGATATGTGCGCACAAAGGCTGAATGAAATGGCTGAAACTTCGATATCAGGTGAAAAATATGAAAAATTCAGAAAGAAATTCAATATTCTTTATGGTGATTTTAAGGGGAAGAGCGTGAAGGAAGTGTCGCTGACGAAAAAAATGATGGAGACTATAAAACTCGGTGTAAACTGCGGAATGGGCTTTGAAAAAGGCATGTTCTCTATAATAAAAAGTCTTATGTTCCTCGACGGAATGGTCTTAAGATGCAGGCCTGACGCGGTTCTTCTGGAAGATATGAGGCAGTTCGTTTCCGAATTCAAAAAAGCGGAGGATAAATGAGTAAAAGAGCAAAAACGGGTCTTATTCTTGGAGCTGTGCTTGGAGTATTCTGCATATTCGGCATAAATTTTAGAATGGGTGATCAGGTAACAGGGCTATTTCTGTTCGCTACATGGTTCAACAGGGTGGTCATGGGCTTAATGATAGGACTCTATATTCCTGCATCGAAAAATCTTCTTCATTCAGCTCTCAGGGGAGGACTACTTGGTCTGATAGTGAGCTTCTCGCTTTATTCAGCTACGGATTTTCTGGACACTCCGGGATTTATAGCAGGAATATTTTACGGTATAATTATTGATGTAATATGCACTAAGTACGGGGAAATTAAATGAAAATAATCGATATGAGAAGCGATACGGTTACAAGGCCGTCCGAAGCAATGCGCAAAGCTATGTACAAAGCAGAAGTCGGAGATGATGTGTACGGTGATGACCCTACTGTTAACAGACTTGAAACGCTCGGGGCTGGGATGTTCGGAACTGAAGCTTCTATCTTTGCTACAAGCGGAACTCAGGCAAATCTACTGGCACTTCTGGCACACTGCGAGAGGGGAGATGAGTATATAGTCGGTCAGCACGCACACACATACAAATATGAAGGGGGCGGAGCGGCGGTACTGGGCTCAATTCATCCTCAGCCTCTTGAAATGAATGAAAAGGGAATGATAGACCTTAAGATAGCAAAAGGATTCATCAAAGATGAAGACGATTATCATTACGCCAAAACAAGACTATTGTGTCTTGAAAATACTTATGGCGGAAGAGTAGTACCTATGGAATATTTAAAAGAGGCACATACTTTTGCAAGGAAACACAAACTGAAACTCCACCTTGACGGCGCCCGTGTTTTCAATGCGGCTGTCAAGCTCAATATTGATGTAAAAGAAATAACTAAACACTTCGATTCCGTTCAGGTCTGCCTTTCAAAAGGGCTCGGAGCTCCTGTAGGTTCGCTCCTTTGTTCATCAAAGGAAGTCATAAATAAAGCAAGACGCTGGAGAAAAGTCCTGGGTGGCGGAATGAGACAGGCAGGTATTATAGCTGCAGGAGGGATCTATGCGCTTGAGAATAATGTTCAGAGGCTTTCAGAGGATCATAAGAATGCAAAGATCCTGGCTGAAGGGTTAAGCAGGCTCGACGAAATAAAGCTCGATCTGAGCGCAGTCGAAACCAACATGGTTTTCATTGAACTTACGAGGAATGTCAAAAACGATATTCAGACTTTCATGAAAAACAGAAATATCTTAATATCAGGCCATAAAAATATCAGGCTAGTCACTCATCTCGATGTAGATGAAATGGATATAAAAAGAGTTGTAGCTGCGTTTAAGGAGTTTTTTAAAAAATAAAAAATGATGATGCTGAAATAATATGAAAGATTATGCGCAAATAGCTAAGACCATCAGAAGAGATATCATCGAGATGATCTTCGCTGCAGGATCAGGGCATCCCGGCGGTTCATTGAGCCTGGCTGATATTTTTGCAGTGCTGTATTTCGGAGAAATGAAGCACGATCCTTCCAGACTTCAGTGGGAGGAGAGGGACAGACTTATTCTGTCTAAAGGACATGCCGCGCCTGTTCTTTATTCAGCTCTGGCAAGAAGCGGATATTTCGATCTGGAATATCTTAAAACGCTGCGAAAAACCGATTCCTTTCTTGAAGGGCATCCGGCTGTGAAGACACCTGGAGTAGAAGTCGGGACAGGTTCTTTGGGCCAGGGACTTTCAATAGGCTGCGGACTTGCGGTGTCTTTCAAAAAAAGACAAACTTCACAGCGGGTTTTTGTGATCTTAGGCGACGGTGAGCTTCAGGAAGGGCAGAACTGGGAAGCTTTCATGTTCGCCGGTCATAATAAACTGAATAATCTTACCGCCGTGATAGATCTTAACGATCTTCAGATAGACGGGAATGTATCAGAAGTCAATAGCATAGAGCCTCTCGCCGATAAAATAAAAGCTTTCAACTGGAATTATGAAGTGATCGACGGCCACGATATCTATCAGATCCAGAATGCATTCAAAAATGCAAGGCTTTCAGATAAACCGTTTGCGGTCATTGCCAAGACGGTTAAGGGCTTCGGGGTTTCATATATGGAGAACAGGGCGGAATGGCACGGGAAACCGCTGAATAAAGAAGATTATGATAAAGCTATGAAAGAACTCTTATGACAGATATAAATAAAGAAAAGACCGCCAACAGATTCGGCTACAGCGACGCGCTTCTTGATCTTATCGGGAAAGATAAGAACATAATCGCTCTTGACGCAGATCTGGCAAAATCAACTACAACTTCAAGGATAAAGGAAAAATATCCGGACAATTTCATTGATGTCGGAATAGCTGAACAAAACCTTATAGGGATAGCCGCGGGATTATCGTTAAACGGACATATTCCTTTCGCTTCCACTTATGCTGCTTTTATTGCGGGAAGAGCATTCGACCAGATAAGAACCACCGTATGCTATTCAAATCTGAATGTGAAACTTGCGGGAATGCATGTCGGAATTACCGTAGGCGCGGACGGCCCGACCCATCAAATGCTTGAAGATATAGCTCTGATGCGTGTTCTTCCGAACATGATAATTCTAAACCCGTGCGATGTGAATGAAGCTTATAATGCCACTGTTCAGGCGTATAAACATAAAGGCTCTGTTTATATAAGATTCGTCAGAGAAGCTACGCAAGTACTGACTTCTCGCGAAGACGAATTCGCTATCGGCAAAGCAAAGATCCTCAGAAAAGGGAAAGATATAACTGTTGTTTCATCAGGACAGATTCTGTCAAATGTAATTGACGCCGTTAATTCACTCGAAAAAGAAGGATTTGATATAGAACTGATAAATGTTCATACGATCAAACCGCTCGATACAAAAACACTGGCTGATTCGGTCAGAAAGACGGGAAAACTTCTCGTAGTTGATGAACATCAGATACACGGCGGATTGGGAACTGCCGTTTTTGAAGCGCTGATGTTGGAAAATATTCAGGTTAGATCAGATATTATCGCTGTTAATGATATGTTTTTGACTTCAGGTTCACCGGATGAGCTAATTGAGAAATACGGATTTTCTGCAGTTAACATTATATCAAAAATAAAATCTTATTTTGTTGTTTCGTAAAATAAGTTAATATATATTATAGTTTAAGTTGTAACTTTATAAAAGGAAGTCATTTATGAAAAGGACAGTATTGTTTATATTGCTGACAGCATTCTATTTAACTGCAGCTTTAGTTCCGCTTGAAAAAGCGAAAAAAGTGGCGGAGAACTATTACGGGCATTACTGCGCTGAAGCTGCTTTGAAAGGTTCTTCTGTAATCAATGTTTTGGAGAACAAGTACGAGGGAATGATTACCCGATATACTTTCGAGTTCGACAAAGGTTTTGTGATCGTTACCGCGGATGATGAACTTTATCCTATTCTGGGATATTCCGATCACGGAAAGGTTCCAAAAGCGGAGATGCCGGGCGGGCAGAACTTTAAGGAGTGGTTCGACAACTACGACAGACAGATAGCCTGCAAAGGATCCGGGAAATATATTGATGAAGCAGCTGTAAAACTATGGAAAGATATCGAGAATAATGTTTTTCCTGCCAGAAAAGCCGGAATAATCGTTGACAGGCTTGTCAAGGCGCAATGGGGCCAGCTCTATCCGTGGAATCTGTTTTGCCCCGAAAAAGACAGCATGGAAACTTATGCAGGATGTGTGGCGACCGCGATGGCTCAGATATTAAGATATCACAAATGGCCGGATGTCGGAGTCGGTTCAGCATCATATTTATGGGAAGGGCAGACTTTATCAGCCGATTTTACCGCTCATACATGGAATTATGATCTTATGCCTGAAGTGCTTGATATTGAATACGGTATTTACCCTGAATACTGGGAAACGGGAATTACACAGGCGGAGAAAGATGAATTATCGCTTTTATCATACTGGACGGGTCTTTCTGTAGATATGAACTACGGAACTTTAGTAGATAACGGCTCATGGGCATATGCAGCTCCGGTAGATGACTCTTTTCTTGATCACTGGAAAGCCTCGTCTTCCGTTTACTATACTATGGAAACGCCTCCAGCCGCCGGAGTTGATGCTCAGTTTGCGACTATTAAAGCTGAGCTTGACGCAAAAAGGCCGTGGTTCTGGGCGGGAGGTGTTCATGCTTTTCTGCTTGACGGCTACAGAGATGATTACTGGTATCATTTCAACTGGGGCTGGGAAGGAAATTATGACGGATGGTTCCATCGTTCCAGCCTTATTCCTGGGGGAATCGGATCATGCGATACGGGCGGAGGTGATTTTACTGCCGGTCAGCTTGGAATAACTTATGTACCATCGCAGAACCCTTACGAATTATGGCCTTCGACAATCCTGAGTGGTATTTTAGAAAACGGGGATGATATTGTTCTTTCATGGCTGCCGAACTACAACTATGTAAAATTTAAATTATACAGAACAAGGGATATGCAGGCTGTTCCTGAACTTATATGTGAAACATCGGATTTTGAATATACCGATAATGATCTTGCTGAGGGCGAATACAGCTATCATGTCGTCACAGTTTATTTAGACGGAGAATCTCATAATTCAAATTCTTACAGTGTAGAGATATCTGAAAATGAAACATATCCGGTAATAAGAAGTCTTTCGGTCGAGCCTGCCGGCCGTACAAGCATAGATATGAGCTGGATAAAGCCTTTTACGGGTACGCTGTACCAGTATGTGGATTTTGATTATTGGATGATACCTGCCGGATGGGAAGACAAAACTTCTCGAAGCTTAACAGGCCAAAGCTGCTGGACAGACGATCCGGAAAATTGGGTTTTTGCTGATTATGAGGATAATTATTCCCACTGGTCAGATCAGTACCTACTGGATGACGGATTTCTTCTAATGTCAACTTCTGAGACACAGACACTTTGGTTATTGTCACCTGCGATCACATTCAAAGACGATTCTTACATAAGCTGGTGGAACAGATTCCGCTATTCGGATGATGTAGGTAATTTAGTAGCTCAAAGGCCGTATTTTGAGGTCGTCAGTTATACAGGTGTTTTTGATGAAGTGGGAAGGGAGACGGATATAATATTTACGCAACACGCAGTTTATGACGGCAATGTGAAGCCCGAAAATATATGGCAGTATGAGGAAAAGGTCAGCTTAGCGTCGCTCGGTGGTACTACTGCAAGAGTCGGTTTCAGAGTACCGGTCAATGAGAATGACCTTTATACGCTTGCTTTCGACAGGATCACTATAGGCGCGGAGACTTCGGAAACGATCGAACAGTGCACAGGATATGAGATATACAGGAACGATTCATTGGTAACAACAATTTCAGGAGCTACAACTGTTGGCTGGTCGGATACTTTCTTCGAAGACGGAGTGAATGAATATTACATTAAAGCACTCTACCCGACCGGAGTATCCCTTCCATGCGAAAGAGTATCGGTTACGGTCGATAAGAACCCTAAACCGGATTATTTGACCGTAGATTATCAGTATTACAAGGCTGATCTGAGCTGGTACTGGCCTTATCACAATCCTCCTAAATGGTATTCATACATTATGCCTGAACAATGCAGTTCAGTTACATATCTTGACGACACAGAACTTGTAAAAAGAAGGACCTTATTTAAAGCTGAAGACCTCGGTTATTATTATCCGATCACGATAGATTCGATAGCCGCGGTGTTCTATGATACCGGCGGGGGTGATTGGGGAGGGCAGAACACATTCAAATTCAGAATTCTGACCGGCGGAGACGGATCAATTGACAGCATAATTTATGAATCGCCAACTCTTACTGCAGAGCACAAGAAAATAACTAAGCACAGACTGACTACTCCGATCGTTCTGGATGTTCCTTTTAATCTCGAAATGGAATGTACATCAGGAACAAGCAATCCGATCACTCTTTTGGGAAAAGCAAACGGTTCGACTCATTCCTATTTCCTTTACGATAACGGATCAGGAGAATCTTACTATTACTACATGGTTGACCCCGATACAAGAGAGCCTTATGAATGGTGCCACATGGCTTATATTACTTCATCAAGGCCCGAGGCGTTATTTAAAAAGGGCGGATGGGCAAGATCAGTCTCAAATTTAGATAAAGCAGTTGCATATCCGGTCAATGACCTAAAAAAAATCGATCAGGCTGTAAAATCATCTGTCGGTCTTGATTATTTCATAATATATAGAAACGGTATTTCTGTCGGTAATTCATCATGGCTGAATTATGAGGATTATACTCCCTTCGGGTTAGACTATCTAAAATATAAAGTTACGGCGGTATATGCAGATCCGCCCGGAGAATCCGATCCCAGCAACGAGGTAGTTGTTTTCGGAACAGGCATAGAAAATAATGAGATCATTCCGCATAAAGCAGAATTGTTCCAGAATTACCCGAATCCTTTCAATCCGGAGACTACGATAAGTTATTCACTTGCGGCTGATGCCGAAGTTAAGCTGACAGTTTTTGACATCTCAGGCCGGGCAGTAACGGAACTTGTATCGGGCAGACAGGGAAAAGGCATTTACTCGGTGAATTTTAGTGCGGAATATCTGTCAAGCGGAATATACTTCTATCGGCTTAGTTTGGATGGAAAAACGGTTCATAGTAAGAAAATGATGCTGCTGAAGTGATAAATCAGGAGAGTTGTTATGAAGAGAGTTCTTTTAATTGCCATGCTTTTAGCCGCGGTTACTCTATCCGCAGCTTTTGTTCCGCTTGAAAAAGCGAAAAAAATCGCGGAAAATTATTACGGGCATTACTGCTCTGAAGCGGCTTCTAAAGGTTCTTCGGTCATCAATGTTCAGGAGAACAAGTATGAGGGAATAATCACCCGGTACACTTTCGAGTTCGACAAAGGTTTTGTTATCGTTACCGCAGACGACGGATTGTATCCGATACTGGGGTATTCCGACCACGGAAAAGTTCCAAAAGCGGAGATACCGGGCGGACAGAATTTTAAAGAATGGTTCGAAAATTACGATCGGCAGATATTTTGCGCTAAATCAAAAAAACATACAGATGAAGACGCGGCAAAACTATGGAAAGATATTGAGAATAATATTTTTCCAGCTGGAAAAGCCGGAATAATAGTTGACAGGCTTGTCAAATCGCAGTGGGACCAGGTCTATCCGTGGAATGATCAATGTCCGTTAAAATCTAACGGCAACTGGACTTATGTAGGATGTACCGCAACTGCGATGGCGCAGGTTTTAAGATATCACAGATGGCCTGACGTTGGTGTTGGAACAGCAAGCTACATCTGGAATAACGGTGCGACCAATACTACATTATCAGCCAATTTTACAACACATACATGGAACTACGATCTTATGCCTGAAATAGTTGACATTGAATACGGGCTGTATCCTTACTATTGGGAAACAGGGATAACGCAAGCCGAAAAGGATGAACTGGCATTGCAGTCGTACTGGATGGGATTATCGATGAGTATGTACTACGGCGACATAACAGACGGGGGGTCGGGAGCATATATGACAGATATGGATAACGCTTTTATCGACCACTGGAAAGGAACCTCAAGTCTTACTACTTTTACAACTCCTGATATCGGAGGGATAGACCCGGCGTATAACACGATCAAAGCTCAACTTGATGCAAAAAGACCGTGGGTGTGGGCAGGAGGGATACATGCATTCGTACTGGACGGGTACAGGGATGATTACTGGTATCACTTCAACTGGGGCTGGCAGGGTTATTATGACGGCTGGTATCACAGAAGCTCCATGGGAGACGATGATTGTTACAGCGCGGGTCAAATGGGTGTAACTTATGTTCCTTCAACAAATCCATTTACGGAATGGACAACAACGACTGTTTCAGGCTCGGTTGCTAACGGAGAAGATGTAACAGTAAACTGGACTTCCTGCGCCGGAGCGACCGGGTATAAACTTTACAGAACAAAAGATAAAGAAAGTGTTCCGACTTTACTTAAGACTACCACTAAACTGTCTTATCCAGATATGAATCTGCCTGGAGGGGAATATTCGTATCATGTAGTTGTTGTTTATGCAACGGGTGAGTCGCACAATTCTAATTCGTTTAGTACTGAGATAACTGCCGCTAGCGCCTATCCCAAAGTATTATACCTGGATGCGGTTCCAGAAGGGAGAACGAGCATAGACCTTGCCTGGACGAAGCCTTTTACCGATATACTGCACCATTATGTAAATTTTGAGAATCCGTACGGAACTCTCCCGGACGGTTGGCTGAAAAAAACCTCATACGATGCTACTGCGAGCTGCTGGACTACCGATCCGTACAACTGGATATCTATCTATCATAAAGATGATCTGGCAAACTGGTTCTACCATGACTGGATCGAAAATCACTGCCTGTTAATGTCTGCCGCCGCAACTCAGACTCTATGGCTGTTCTCGCCGCCTGTAACTTTTACTGACGGCAGTTATATTAAATGGTGGAACAGGTTCCGTTATTCCGACGATTCGGGAATCCCTGTTTCGCAGAGGCCGGTTTTTCAGATCATAAGTTATTCAGGCAATTTCAGCGAGGAAAGAAGAGAGACGAATATAATCTACACGCAGCACGCACTGTATGACGGAAGCGTGTCTCCTGAAAACATCTGGGAATATGAGGAGACCTGCGATCTTTCCGCTCTGGATAATACAACGACCAGAGTAGGTATCAGAGTAGCCGTAAATACAAATGACCGTTACACGATCGCGTTCGATAAGATCACGATCGCTTCTACAGATCCTTCTCCTATCGAAGATTGTTCCGGTTATGAAATTTACAGGAACGGAACTTTGGCAGCAACTTTAAATAACGGTGCGATAGATACCTGGTCAGATACAGGTTTTGTTGACGGAGACAATACATATTACATGAGAGCGCTGTATCCGACAGGAACTTCTATCCCGAGCGATCATGCAACTGCTACGATAGATGCTAATCCGAAACCCGGTTACCTGACTGGTACTGTATTGCCTGCAACACAGGTCAACCTGAGCTGGTACGCACCTTATCACAATCCGCCGAAGTGGTACGCCTATTTTGATCCCTGCTATGCGAACTCTTATACCACGCTGTACGACCCGCTTACACCGATCGACCAAAAAAGAACCAGGTTCGCAGCTTCTGATCTGGGTTACTACTATCCGATAACGCTTGATTCTATAGCAGCTATATTCTATGATAAAGACGAAGGTAACTGGGGAGGAGAGAACCAGTTCATATTCAGAGTCTTTAAAGGCTACGGAACTTCAGCTGATACAGTTCTTACCGTGTATCAAACTTCTCACTCACTGACTGCAGTTCATAACCAGCTTGTCAAGTATAAATTGCCTACTCCCTTGGTATTGACAGAAGATTTTAACATCGAGGTTATAAACCTTTCCGGTAATGACAACCCGACTAACCTGATGAAGACGGTGGATCGGTCACACTCTTACTATATGGGAACGGATGGTAAATACTTCGCCTCGATAAGCAATTCCACCGCGGGCTTAGATTACGAATGGTCTTTCTTCGGTTACATAACATCATCATCACCTTCTAAAGTCGGAGGATGGGTGGGAAAATCCGAAGCTTTAGTGCCTGCAACGAGTACGAGAGCCCTCACCGATCCAAAACAGTTACTGTCTCCTTACGAAGGAAAAGCTCTAGATTACTATAAAATCTACAGGAATAACGTAGTAATAGGAACATCCACGACGACATATTACGAAGATAATTCAACATTGGATTATGGCGACAATATTTACAAAGTGACGGCAAACTATATAAATCCTGCCGGAGAATCTGACCCAAGTAATGAGATAGTCTTATATGGTTTAAATCCTCCTCCATCTGCACCTGCCAATGTAGTAACTTCTATCGTAAACGGTAATGTTCACATAGTTTGGGATGATTACGGAATTCCCTATACATATAATGTTTATGCTTCTGATAATCCTTACGGAACTTTCACTTTTTTGGCGACAACGATGTTCGAAAATGAATTTACTTACACTCCGACTACAAACAAGAAGTTTTTTTACATTACTTGTGAATTTAATTGCAAAGAACCGCCGAAGACGATTATAGTGCCGGAGAAAAAAGAAAAGTAAAAACAGGTGACAGCTATGAAGAAATGTTTATTGGTAATTTTAATTGTGGCGATGTCAGGACTTTTATGTCAGACAGTAAAGAAAGAAAAGTTCACTAAAAATTATTTTATTGACGAAAAAGGGGAACAGGTAATGGTCATGTCCTATGCGGGATTCCCGCCTAAGGAATTACCTTTGCCTAGTACGGATTTGCCGAAGGAAACGGCAAAAGACGGCGAAAAAGGTTTTTTCGCTTTAAATAATGTTCCGGCTTATACATGGTGCTATGGATGTATGCCGACTTCAGCGGCGATCATGGCTGGTTACTATGATAATTTCGGTGCTCCGACTGTCTATACTGGAGCTGCGAACGGCGGGGTTGCTCCCCAAACTAATACGGAATGGAACAGCCAGGCATCTCAACCCGATACCGATCAGTGCCCGCTAGCAGCGAGCAAGCTGGGAGTTGACGGTAGAGCGACAAAGGGTCACGGCGATGACTACTGGGTAGAATATACAGATGAGTCAGACCCGTATTACGGAAATTGGACTCAGCACAGCTATATTATAGGTCAGCCGTGTCCGGCGGATTTCATGGGATCGAACCAGTGGTATAACTGGGGAAATTATGACGGATGGACGACAATATGGTCAAGCGTGTCAGGCCTTTTTGACTATACCGGTTCTGAAGGAAGCACACCGGCTTTACGGGACGGCATTCACGGCCTGAGGCTTTTCTATGAATCACTCGGGATGACAATTGATAAAAACTACACACGAACTATTACCGGTTATAATGACCCGAACGATTCCCCTGATATGGGACCTGCAACCGGAGGTTACGAATTCTCAATGTACAAAGCTTCAATTGATGCGGGAAGGCCTGTTCTAATTCAGCTTGAGGGTCATACTCTGGTCGGTTTTGGTTATGATGATACCGTAACGCCGGCTACGATCTATGTTAGAGATACATGGGATAATCTGACCGGACAGACCGCTCATTCCATGTTATGGGGCGGAATGTATGCCAGTATGCAGATGTATGCCGTAAGCGAGATCAAATTAGGCACTGAGTGTTATTATGCTGCTCCGGAAAATGTGGTTGCTTTGAACAACAACAGGAATGTCACAATAACCTGGGACGATCCGTCGAAAGGAACAAAACCGATGAGCTATATCGTCTATAGAGACGGAGCTCAGATTGCAGCAGGCGTAACAAATACATACTATGTTGACAGCGCAGCTTCGGACGGTACCCATTACTGGTCTGTAAAAGCGGTTTATCTTGATTCGGATCCAGATTTTACATCTTATATGTCCCTTAATGCAAGTACTTATGTATGTGCTTCTGTTACCTCTTTCAGCGATGATTTTGAAAGAACGGTTATTACGGATAAATGGTTGTTCAACCCGGCAACCGCTTACTGGGGAAGAGATACAGCACTTCAATACGCAGGTCTGGCCTCTTTATCAGACAGCCCCGGTACAAACTATACCGACAATACAGAGCTTTTAGCTACAGGCGGCGCAGTCGCAGAAATTGCTCCCGGGCTTAACTTTACAACAGCGGCAGACGCAAACTGTTCCTTCTGGCTGACTTATAACATTGAGGAAAGCTTCGACTATCTGCATTTTCAGTCTTGTAAAGACGGGGTCAATTGGTTTACTTTAAAAACCTGGAGCTCGGAAGTACTTGGAGATGCATGGGCGTTTGAAAATATAAACTTAAGTCTTTATGCAGGTGAATCTAATGTAAGATTCAGATTTATTCTTGTAACCGATCCGGGATATAATGCAGCCGGATCGAACATTGATAATATAGAGATATCAACTTCAACATTTGATCCTGTTCCGCCGTACATTTACTATACGAAAGAAAAAGATTATTATACGCCTCAGGCAGATGGATTTGAAATTACAACACAAATTACAGATTTTACAGGCATAAATTATGCGCGAGTTTATTACAAAGTAAATGGAGGAACTGAAGTCTATACTAATCCGACATCCATAACAGGAACTTCAAGGGACGCTATTTATTACTGGAAGCTTCCTATCCAGACTCCGGGATCACTGATTGAGTTCAGGATCGAAGTTCAAGACAGCAACGGCGCTACCGGCTCGAAAGGGCCATTCTATTACAGAGAAGGACTTCATCAGAAATACGACAGCGGCGAAGTCAGTTATTATACAGAGGTCGTAACTACGGCAGCTCAATATGATACTAAAGCGATTGCTAATAAATTCACATCATTTTACGATGATATAGCCGGTGCTTTAATAAGAGGCTACGATGACGCCAGTCAGCCGGAGGATAATGCGAATATGCTTGTAAAGGTATGGGCTGTTGATAACGGCCTTCCGGGCGCAGCGCTGATAACGCCTGTTTCTTTTGCAAATCCTGCAACTTTATCTGAAACGAATGCGTGGGGATATGTTGATCTGAGTTCATATACTGCTCTTGACAATATGGCAGGAGATTATTTCATTGGGTTTGAGTGCGGAACCACTCCCAATACTACAGTTACAAGATCATGTCAGACTGCACCAACTGAAGAAGGAACTTTTGACTATTTAAGATCGTTTTATCAGTACTATACTCTTAACGGCTCAGGACTGATCTGGGAACAATCAACAGGATATAATTATCATATCAGATGTGTAACAACTGATTACGGCATAGCGCCCGGTACAATTGATCCGAGTCCATCAGCGATAGCTGAATCTGTCGAACTGTCTTCTACAGCCACAAGAATATTGAATGTAAATAATACAGGCGGTTACCTGCTTGACTATACGGCATACATAGATTATAACGGTTATGCGTCTTCAGCTGTTGTTCATGAAAATAATTTTGATACTGTATTGGGCTGGTCTACATCCGGTACTCCAGGATTTTCAAGAGTTACTACTTGGGATGGAGGAAGCTTTAACGGTACCGGATTTGCTAAAAGCGCGTCAACGACATCTGCATATGGTTCTTCCTTTTGTTATTTAACATCTGCAATAAAAGATTTATCCTCTTTTGATGCAGCAACGATATCGTGGATCCAGAAAACTTTACTTTACGATCCTTGGTATGGAAGATTACAGGTGTCAAACGATGGAACAACATGGACAACGCTTTATACGGTCAATACGAATACCGGCGAATGGTCAAACGGGGCTGAAATTGAATGCGAAATTCCTTCACAGTTTCTTACCACTACAGCAAGATTCAGATTTGCCGTTTATTCGATGGGAAAAACAGGAACTCTTTATGCAATAGACAATGTAGTTATAACCGGATATAGTTCATATTCATGGCTGACCTTAGACGGCGGAGCTACAACATCTGGAACAGTGGCTGTTTCAGGATCGGATCCGATAACTGTAGAATTTAATACTGACGGACTTGCAGAAGGAACTTATACGGCTAATATCAGACTGAATTCGCAGTACAGTAATGAAAGTGTTCCTGTGAGTTTAACAGTGTATAGCCTGCATCCTCAAAATGTTGTAACTTCGATCGTTGACGGAAATATTAAGCTGGACTGGGATGATGTTGCTGAAGCTGTCGGCTACAATGTCTATTCGAGCGATGATCCGTACGGCGAATTTACTCTGCTGACCACAGTGGCTGTGAGTGAATACACTTATACGCCTGCTGAGTCAAAGAAATTCTTTTATATTACAGGAAAAGATGTTTCAAAGAAAGAGCAGCCCAAGATGATTGAGATACCAAAGAAAGATAAGTAAAGAATTAAAGGGCGGTCATTCCGCCCTTTGTTTTATATAGAAGTTTTTACTGATTCAAGTGCTTCGTGCAGCTTTGAGACATCTTTAGCTCCGGCCGTAGCCAGATGATCAGCACCGCCTCCGCCTCCGCCGAGCATTTTAGCTACCTGTCCTACTATCTGACCGGCTTTGATTGTTCCTTTCAGGTCATCGGTAACTGCGCATACGAGCGAAGCTTTATTGTCTATGTCGGCTCCGAGTAAAATGATACTCATCTGAAGCTGATTTCTTAAATTCTCAGCCATATTCTTGAGTATCTTCGCATCAGAAACCTGAACTATGGATGAAATAATATTGATTCCGTTTATGCTTATCTTTTTCGAGATCAGATCGGTCATTTGAGTCATAGCCATTTTTTCATTGAGTTCATTGATCGACTTTTCAAGCTCTCTCTTGTCGAGAGAGATTTTTTCAAGTCTGGTCAGAATGTCATGTTCCTTGACCGACTGCATCTTTATTATTGTCTCAATAATATCCCTTTGATCGGCAGCTTTAACCACTGCGTGATGCCCGCACACGGCTTCGATCCTGCGGATCCCTGCGGCGATGCTGGTTTCAGACATGATTCTGAAATATCCTATATCTCCTGTCCTTGATGCATGGGTACCGCCGCAGAGTTCGGCAGAAACTTCACCCATCCGTACGACTCTCACGATCTCGCCGTACTTTTCGCCGAACAAAGCCGTGACTCCGGTTTTCTTAGCTTCAGCAAGCGGCATGATCTCTGTGGTTATAGGAAGGTTCATCCTTACAAACGAGTTTACGATCTCTTCAACCAGCCTGATATTCTCGTCGGACATCTTTTCATAATGCGAATAATCGAAACGCATTATGTCGTTCCCGACGAATGAACCTGACTGCGCGATATGATCGCCGTAGATCTTTCTGATAGCCGCCTGCAGAAGATGCGTCGCGCTGTGATGCATCCTGCATTCATCCCTGAATGCGCTGTCAACCTTCTGATCAAGAACGGTCTCGGCTGAAATATTCAGCACTTCAGGCTTTTTAGCTGAGATCACGAAGAAATCCCCGTCTTTCTGAACATTGATCACCTGCATTGCTTCGCCATTGATCACGACGGAACCCTTATCCGCTATCTGTCCGCCTGATTCTGCGTAGAAAGCAGATTCGTCAGGCACGATAAAAATTTTATCTTTATCTATTCTGTATTTAACGATCTTTGATGCTGCTTCGAGCGTATCATATCCGATGAACCTCGTTGAATTAATTTCCGAAAGCACTATCCATTCAATGTCTGAATTACCTTTGAATTTCTGATTAGATCGCGACATATCTTTCTGTTTTTTCATAGCCGCTTCAAAACCCGCATTGTCCATAGAGTAACCGATCTCTTCAGCCATCTGGGCTGTAAGGTCAACCGGAAATCCGAATGTATCATAAAGCTTGAATATCGTTTCGCCGTCAATGATCTTACCGCCGTCCTTTTTCGTTCTGACGAATTCGCTGAATAATTCCACGCCTTTCGTCAATGTGGTTAAGAACATTTTTTCTTCAGCCTGAATGATGCTCTGAGCGTGTTTTAAGTATTTTCTTATCTCAGGAAATTCATCGCCCATAACATCGGCTACCGTCGGAGCTATTTTGTATAAAAAAGGTTCGTTCATGCCGAGCTTAGTTCCGTATCTGACAGCTCTTCTTAATATCCTTCTTAAGACATACCCTCTTCCTTCGTTGGAAGGCATTCCGCCGTCCGAAATAGCGAATAGAAGCGTTCTGACATGATCGGCTATGACTCTGTGCGGCGTACCGCTTTCATTGGTCTGATATTTTACGCCTGTGACAATTTCGATCTCGGTAATAATATCCCTGAAAAGGTCAATATGATAGTTTGAATTCTGTTTCTGAAGCACCTGACATACCCTTTCGAATCCCATTCCCGTGTCAACATGCTTGTTCGGCAGCGGAGTAAGCACGCCGTTCTCATCCCTGTTGTACTGTATGAATACGAGGTTCCATATCTCGAATACTCTTGCACAATCGCCGTTTGCCTCGCAAATATGCCCCGGAATATTCTGCTTATCGCAGAAATCAATTCCCCTGTCGTAATGTATTTCTGTGCACGGGCCGCACGGACCGGTATCTCCCATTGACCAGAAATTATCTTTATCTCCGTGTCTGGAAATATGCGAATGATCAATGTCGGTTACCGTTTTCCAAAGCTCTTCAGCCTCGTCATCATCTTTATAAACTGTTGCATAAAGCTTACTTTTATCAAGCTTCCATACTTCGGTCAATAATTCCCATGCCCATATAATGGCTTCTTTTTTATAATAATCCCCGAACGACCAGTTGCCGAGCATTTCAAAGAACGAGTGATGGAATCCGTCCTTTCCGACTTCATCCAGGTCATTGTGCTTTCCGCCTGCTCTAATACATTTCTGGCTGTTGACAGCTCTCGTGTAATCCCTTTTTCCGGTTCCGAGAAAAATATCCTTGAACTGGTTCATACCCGCATTCGTGAACATCAGGGTCGGGTCGCTGTAGGGTATCACCGGCGACGCAATAACCTTCGTATGCCCCTTTTTTATAAAAAAATCATTAAAATCTTCGCGGATCTCCTTTGTGCTCTTCATTCATTCTCCGATCAAATTATAAATCTATAACATTAATTTTTAAAATTTTACCGCCTCTTTTAGCTTCGGTACCTATGAACCAGAAATCATCAAAATCGGTAACTTCCCTTTCTTTTGAGAGTATTCTTCTTACGACGATATCGTGTTTTGAGCCTATCTGGGAAAGCGAATTCGAGAAAGAAAGTCCCCAGTCCGACGAGAACATCGCCCTGTCGTGTATCGGTGTCTGCGGTCGGCCTGCGAACCGGATAAGCTTGACTTGTACAGCTGCGTATCTGTTTTCTCTTAATTCAGCCAATTTTTTCTTAAACTCGGTCAGCTTGTCCTTATACTCATCGGTCATCAGTGCATAAGTGATGATTCTGATCTCAATATCGTCGGGTATGTCTTTTAGAAGCTCAAGCTCGGACGGGAAAAAATAAGGGTCAACTATTTTGACATACTTTTCGGACATGCTTTCAAGAAGGAAAAGCAGAGTGTTCTTACCCTGATCCGGATTCTTCATTTCTATCGTAAAGTTATCAGGCAGTTTTTCATTAAGAAGTTTGTACCTGTAATAAAAATTTGTAATTCTGTCGATTACTTTATCGGAATCGACACCTTTGATCTCAACTGCGTCTTTCAGATTGATATTATCCTTTATGATCTCCCTGTATATCCTTTTTTCAAGCTCGAGTTTATTTGAAAACTCATCTACCTTTTCATGGTAGTCGGTGAGAAGCTGATCTTTAACTTTCTCAACGCTCTCTCTGACTTTATCGTCAATGATCTTCTGAACCCCCCGAACCGCCATAAGCTTTTCGATCGTTATATCCTTTTCCTCAAGAGATTCAATATCCTGCGATTTGTTTCTTGGTATATGTTTAGTGAGCTGGACATCCTTTTTTGTTTTCAGCCTTTTTTCAATAATATCTTTATGGGCGGGATAAATGTTGGAAAGAAAGATTGTCTTTTTTTCAATTATATTGTCATAGATCTCTACAAAACCTTCACTTTCGATTTCAGCCTCGAATTTGATTAGGGAGATAAAATCCAATATAAAATTGATATCATCGATCTTTTCAGTTAGAACTCTATTGTAATAATAATTTGCCTCCTGGGATGTATCATTGGCTTTCAGATATTCAGTAGCTCTTTTTAACAGACGGTCCCTAATTTTAAGATTGAGTCTCTGGATGAAATCAGGCTTAATGTTCTTAGTAATATAATCTTCCCAGGATATACTGAATTTGCATTTATCTTTTTTCTTGTCATATTCCTGATATATAAAACTGATGGAAAATCCGCTGTTCTGCGAAAGATAGATGTTTTCATAAGGGAAAGATATGTTAAATTCTTTTTCAAGCAGAGATTTTGATCCGTAGAATACCATCTCATCGTCTTCTTGTATAAGGATGCCGGTTTTAGGCAAAAGAGTATTGCTTTCAAAATAAATCACAGAATTAATAAGCTCGCCGTATATAATCCGCCCTGCCCTTAAAAGAGTATTTACATAGTCCTGGTCGCCTTTGATCTTAGCGTATTTCTGGATCTCTGATCTTTTTGACAATTTATTCCCCCTTTTTTGCAGGTTTGTTTCTTCTGTCCTGGGTCTGTTGCGGGTTTCGCTTGCCGGCAGATACGATCTTTTCTTTGCCGTCATTTTCGTCATAACTTAAGAAATTACTCTTAGGACATCCTGCGCATCCGTTCTCTGTTCTGGAATTTTCATCGCGGCTGTTTTTGATCACCCTGTAGTTTTTCTCTAATTTAGTTATCAGTTCTGTCTTAGGCATTATCAGCGTCTCGCCGCCTTCAAAATCCAGGGTGACAGACTGATTGAACACATCAATGAATGAGATAGTAGCCTTGCCTTTATCGGTCATTAGAACTGAGCCTGTATCCGGAATGCCGTCCTTCTGTTCCAGATAAAAATCATGCTCATATTTAAGGCAGCACTGAAGTTTACCGCAGGCACCGGAGAACTTTTCGGGTTTTACGAACAGGTTCTGATCCCTTGCCATTGACACATTTATTGAAACAAAATTAGTCAGGAACTGAGAACAGCAGAGTTCTCTTCCGCATATACCGATACCGCCGATCTTCTGAGCCTCATCACGAACTCCTATCTGACGAAGTTCAATTCTGGTTCTGTATTCTGCGGCAAAAACTTTTACCAGTTCTCTGAAGTCAACTCTTCCGTCCGCAGTGAAATAGAAAACAAGTTTTTTCCGATCGAATTTGTATTCGATGTCGATAAACTTCATCTCGAGGCCGAAATGTTTCGCCTGCTTTCTGGCGTTAACAAGGATATTGTCTTCTATCCTCCTGTTTTCTTCCAGCCTGCGGACGTCGATCTGATTACTTTTTCGGATTATCTCGCCGGCAATATCGATGTTTTCCCGTTTTAGCTGCTTGATCGTAATTCCGCTGACTATTCCCATATCCTCACCGGATTCGTGATCGACGATTATATACTCGCCTACTTTCAAAGGTATGGCTTTAGGATTCAGGAAATAGTGCTTCCTTACACCCTTGAAGTTGGTCTCGATCAAAAACTCCTTTCTGTCCTCTGTAGTAAGTTCAGATGTGTCGGTAGTTGGTGAAATTATATCATTAATGATATTTTCGTTCATCGTGTTTTCCACTTTTTATATTCCTCTCTAAAGTTTAAATAAAGATTTATCATCAGAAGTCTGGGGTTTATATTTCTTCTGTACATCATGCCGAACTTTTCAAAGTCATTCATTACAGCTGCTCTGATGTTATTAGATTCTTTTCTGTCTTCCCCGAAAGTCGAAGAAAGCAGTTTATTCAATGTTTTTCTAAGTATGAAATCAATTTCGGTATCCGAAAGTTCTTTTATCTCTTCAAGGAATGCATCTATCAGATTCACTGTTTTCGGAGGCAGGGAATCGAAAAATATTCCGTAGAGATCTTCATGAAGCTTTGAAAGCCTTGCTCCTGAATCCGTTAACAGCTTTGAGAGAGTATCGATGCTGCCGAATGAATCCGACACAAGATCGGGTATGAGATCTTTTTCAACATCAGGATGATATTTTCCGATGTAATTTTCAATGTCTTTTTCCGACAGAAGCGGAAAATGTATATTCAGGCATCTTGATCTTATCGTGTCGAGCACAAATGAAGGATTTTCTGATATCAGAATGAAGAAAAGATCAGCAGGCGGTTCTTCCAGAATTTTCAGAAGGGAGTTCTGGGCCTCTTTATTCATAAGCTCGGCAGGATAGATAATAACGAACTTTCTGGATTTGTTGATCGAATTATATCTGGCAAAATATTTGATCTCGTCGATCTGAGATAATGTTATAAACCTTCCTGTTTTAAAGCTGAATTTATGATAACCTTTCAGTTTTGATTTTTCTTTGAGCTCAGCGCTGATCATGACCGACTTTTCTTTTATGATCTTATCGGTGTCGGAAGCTTTGTTTATAGTGGGAAAAATGTAGAGAAGATCGTCCGACGCAAATGATCCCAGCTGTCTGCAGGTCGGGCACTCACCGCAGTATCCTTTTTTACCTGATCCGGTCAGGCAGTTAACTATCTTTATCAGCTCAAGTGCAACTGCCTCTTTTCCCACTCCCTGAGAACCGGTGAAAAGGTAAGCATGATGAAGTTTATTGTTCAAAACAGCGCCGGATAAGTTTTCCGTTATCTTTTTTTGCCCTATTATGTCTTTAAATAAATCCATTTTATCCTTAGCCGTCACTAATAATATGCCTGCGCAGTCCGATATTTTTCAAACGCGCGTGTCAATATATAAAATTTTTAGAATATAGTCAAAGTAAATAAAAGAGAAAATAGGTGAGTAATCCGTTTTGAATGTGACGAGTTATTTGTTATATTAAGCGGGGAAAGCGAATTAATCAAAGGCGGGCAGAATTTGGAAAAAATATCTTACATAAGTATTATGAGCAACAAGGTAAAAATGCACGGGGGCATAAATCTCGCACAGGGCATTCCGGGATTCTCACCTCCGGAAGAACTTCTTGACATCTTAGGAAGGATATCTTCAGAGAATATACATCAGTACGCTCCGGCGAACGGGAATCTGAAGCTGGTCGAAATACTCAAAAAGAAGTATGAACCTTTTACGGAAGAGAACATCATGATCGTGAACGGCGCGACAGAGGCTGTTTCGCTTATTTTCACATACCTGAACGGGATACTGCCGAAAAACAGGACGGTTCTGGGATTCGATCCGGTTTATGAAAGCTATTCGCGGCTGCCGGGAATTTTCGGCAGAAAGTTCGTTTCGTTTTCATTTGAAGATGATCTTTCTATCGATTTCAGAAAACTTGAGGAATTTATCGATGAGAACAAGGTCGGAATTATGTTCGTGAATTCTCCGGGAAATCCTCTGGGCAGGATATGGACAGAAATGGAATTTCTCAAGGTCAGGGAAATAGCTGAAAGGAAAAAGGTCTTTGTTCTCGCAGATTCGGTTTACTCTGAGATTTATTTTAATAAAAAACCTTTCATGCCGTTATTTGAAAGCGAATACTTTTTCTACATAAACAGTTTTTCAAAGCTGCTTTCGATAACCGGATGGAGACTCGGCTATTTCATCTGCTCGAAAGAGCATATTGCGAACATAAGGCTTATCCACGATTATACAGGATTAAGCTCTCCTTCAGTCCTTCAGGAAGCTGTAGCGCAGTATCTGGACAAAAGCGGTTTTGCTAAAGAATATTCCGTCCGGCTCAGACAAAAGATGAAAACATCATTTGAGATAATGAAGGGTCATTTGACCGAATGCGGATTTAAGATCCCGAAGATCGAAGGCGGATATTTTATCTGGGCAAAGCTGCCTGACGGATTTGATGACGGGCTGAAATTTGCCATGGATCTTTATGACATCAAAAAGGTGGCTACTGTTCCCGGGATCCACTTTTCAGATAACGGTCAAAGATTTATCAGGTTCAACATCGCAAGACCGGAAGGCGAATTGAACAATGCCGGGATTCTCATTAAAGAATTTGTTTCCGAAAGGCTTAAATGAAAGGAAGGATCTTTAACATTCAGCATTTTTCGCTTCACGACGGACTCGGCATCAGGGCGACGATATTCCTGAAAGGCTGCCCGTTAAGATGCACCTGGTGCCATAATCCCGAAAGTCTTCATACTGAAGTGCAGACCGTTTTCAATAAAGAAAAATGCATCCGGTGCGGGACATGCGGAGGAATTCACGACGAGAAAACAGCAGCTGACTGTCCGTCACAAGCCGTAGAAAACATCGGCCGTGATATCAGTTCACATGAACTCATTAAGGAGATATTGAAGGACAGAGATTTTTATGAAACTTCAGGCGGGGGAGTCACATTTTCAGGAGGAGAACCGCTTTTCCAGGTCAGATTCCTGAAAGAAATGCTTCAGAAATGCGCCAGAGAAGGTATTCATACTGCTGTAGATACCAGCGGATATGCGGCGGAAGAAAAATTCAGACTGATAAATGATCTTGCCGGCCTTTATCTTTATGATTTGAAGCTGATGAATGATGAACTTCATAAGAAACATACGGGAGTGTCGAACAGGCTCATACTTAATAATCTGAGATTTCTTTCAGATTCAGGGAAAAGGATCTTTATCAGGATCCCGCTTATCCCGTGCATAACTGATACCGATGAAAACATAATAGGCATAATAAAATATTTGAAGCAGATCAATTTCGAACAGATAAATCTTTTGTCATATCACAGGCACGCAGAAAACAAGTATATTAGGCTCGGTCTGAAGTTCAGCGCGGATATAATTGATAATCCGTCTGATAGGATACATGAAATAAAGGAAATGTTCATTTCAGAGGGATTTAAAACGGTTACCGGAGGATAGAATGCTGACGGAAAGAGTAAAAAAACTAAAGAAGCAGAGCCTTGAAGCAGTTCCGCATATATGGATCGGCAGGGGAGATATCGTAACCGAAGCTTATAAAAAATATACCGGAAAATATTCGATACCCGTTCTTAGAGCCTTGACATTCAGAGACATTCTTGAAAACAAACCTGTCTGCATAAACGACGGAGAACTTATCGTGGGGGAGAAAGGTGATGCGCCTGGCGGAGCTCCCACATTCCCGGAATTATGCTGCCATTCCAAAGAAGACTTCGACGTGATGAACAAAAGAGATAAGATAAGCTTTAAAGTCGATAAGAACGCTTATAAAGTCCAGGAAGAAAAAATAAAACCTTACTGGGAAGAAAGATCGGTCAGACATAAAATATTCAACATGATGTCTTCTGAATGGAAAGATGCTTATAATGCGGGGATCTTTACGGAATTCATGGAGCAGAGAGCGCCCGGACATACAGTAGGCGACAAAAAAATATTCACTAAAGGATTTAAAGATTTTAAAAAGGACATTAAAGCCTCAATAAAGATATTTGAAAAGGGGAATGATCCTGAAAAATCCGACAGGATAGAGCAGCTCAAAGCGATGGAGATTGCCTGCAACGCGATTGTAGTGTACGCGAAAAGGCACGCTGAAAAAGCTCTTGAAATGGCGGCTTCAGAAAAAAACATTAAAAGAAAAGCGGAGCTTGAAAAGATAGCTCATGTCTGTTTAAATGTCCCGGAAAACGCACCCCGGAACTTTCACGAAGCGCTTCAGGCTTACTGGTTCGTGCATCTCGGAGTGACGACCGAACTGAATACATGGGACGCTTTTAATCCCGGCAGACTAGATCAGCATCTTCAGCCGTTTTATGAAAAAGACATAAAGGACGGCACTCTGACAAAAGATGCTGCTTACGAGCTGCTGAATCTGTTCTGGATAAAATTCAACAACCAGCCTGCGCCTCCGAAAGTGGGCTTCACGCTTCTCGAAAGCGCGACATATACCGATTTCGCCAATATTAATTCCGGCGGGCTGAAGACCGACGGTACTGACGCGGTCAACGATATGACCTATATGGTGCTTGACTGCATTGACGAAATGAGACTATTACAGCCCAGCTCGAACATTCAGGTGAGCGAAAAAAATCCGGATGAGTTCATAAAACGAGCGCTCCATATAATCAAAAAAGGAGCGGGTCAGCCTTCAGTTTTCAACGCTGACGCGGTGGTTAAGGAGATGCTCGGAATGGGCAAACGGCTAGAGGACGCAAGGGACGGAGGAACCAGCGGGTGCGTGGAAACGGGTGCTTTCGGCAAAGAGGCTTATATTCTTCACGGTTATTTCAATCTGGTCAAGATCCTCGATCTCGCGCTACATGACGGTTATGACAAGTTCACTAAAAAACAACTCGGGCCGAAAACAGGCGATCCGCGAGGATCCTCTTCATTTGATGACCTTATGAAAGCGTTTAATAAACAGCTTAAATATTTCACCGGCGTCAAAATGAAAGGCAGCAATAAGATCGCGCGATTATACGCTGAAACGATGCCTGCTCCGTTCCTGTCGGTCATCATAGACGACTGCATATCTAACGGAAAGGATTATAACGCCGGAGGTGCAAGGTATAATACGTCATATATACAGGGAGTAGGAACAGGTACTATAACCGACAGCCTGTCAAGCCTGAAACAACATGTTTTCGAGGACGGGAAATTCACGATGGATCAATTTCTCAACGCCCTTGACAATGATTTTAAAGGTAACGAAACCGTTTGCAGCTACATTAGAAGTAAAACCAGAAAATACGGGAATGACGATGATTATCCTGATTCTTTGATGAAGAAAGTTTTCAATCTTTATTATAAAGCCGTGAACGGCAAACCGAACGCTACGGGAGGCCATTACCGGATAAATATGCTGCCTACCACCTGTCACGTATATTTCGGTTCCGTCATTGGGGCTACTCCGGACGGAAGAAAAGCCGGAAAACCGCTTTCTGAAGGAATTTCACCTGTTCAGGGAGCTGACAGAAAAGGGCCTACTGCAGTTCTAAAATCGGCATCTAAGATGGATCATCTTAAAACAGGCGGAACACTCCTGAATCAAAAATTCACTCCGCAGATCCTCTCTGACGATAAAGGGATAGACGCCGTTAAATCGCTTATCAGAACATATTTCAGGATGAACGGGCATCATATTCAGTTCAATGTTGTTAAGGCAGATACTTTAAGGGATGCGCAGCGGCATCCTGAAGACTATGGGGATCTTATCGTAAGGGTCGCGGGATACAGCGATTATTTCAACAATCTCGGAAAAGACCTTCAGGATGAGATAATCGAAAGGACCGAACAGGATTCTTTCTAATATTGTATTGTAATACAGTTCAGGATAACTTATATTATATTAAAAAGTGAAAGAGCTCTTATGGTCATAGCTGCATTAGCCTCCGCTCCTGGCAGAGCGGGAATATCGGTAATAAGACTGTCGGGAACAGGCAGCACAGATATCGTTAAAGAATATCTTACTTCAAAACGGATCAGCGGTCAGTTTGAATACAACAGACTTTTTTTCTCAAAATTCGTTAATGAAGGTGAACTGATCGACGAAGTAACAGTTGTATTTTTTAAGGAAAACCATTCATATACCGGTGAAGAATCTGCAGAAATATATTGTCACGGATCACCTTTAGTTGTGAAAAAGATACTTGAAGCTCTCTACGAAGATAAAAGAGTTCGTCAGGCAGAACCCGGTGAATTCACTCAGCGGAGATTTATGAACGGAAAAACTGATCTCGTTCAGGCAGAAGCTGTAATTGATATGATAAATGCCGAAAGTGATGCTTCATATACCGCATCCAGAGAGCAGCTCGAAGGCGGCCTTTCGGCAGAATTGAGAAAGATAAATCAGATGCTGGTCGATCTGATATCCGTTCTTGAGCTGGAGCTGGATTTCGCGGACGAAGATCTGGAATTTACACCGAAAAATGAGATCGAGGATAAGGTTGATAATGCGATAGAAGTCGTGAATAAATTCGTTGAAGGCTACAAAAAGGGAAGAATATTCAAAGACGGCATCAAAGTTGTTCTGGCCGGTGAAGTGAACGTAGGAAAATCGTCTCTGATGAACAGACTACTCAGATCGGACAGAGTGATAGTAACTGACATAGCAGGCACAACAAGGGATACTATCGAGGAAAAAATAGAGGTTCACGGATACCTTTTAAGGCTATTCGACACAGCCGGAATAAGGGAAACAGACGATGTAATTGAAACAGAAGGGATCAGCAGATCGAGAAAACTTATGGATGAAGCTGACATAGTTCTCCAGATCATTGATTCATCAACAACTGCGAAAATAACTGACATACAGGCGCGGAATCTGATAAAGGTTTACAATAAATGCGACCTTAAAGACATCAGTGTAGGAGAAGGTTCGATAAAGATCAGCTGTAAAACAGGGAAGGGAATTGAAGAACTGAAGGATATGATCGTAAGGTCTGTAATTGATGAAAACATGACCTATCAGCCTTATTACATTTCAAATCTGCGGCATCTGAATATACTCAAAGATACTGCATCTAAGCTCGAACAGGCAAAAACTTCAATAAACGAATCCCAGACGAACGAAGTCATAATTCTCGACCTTAGACAGGCACTCGATACGCTGGGCGAACTTACAGGGGAAACTACAAGTCTCGATATAATAAACAATATATTCGGTAAATTCTGTATAGGAAAATGATTATGAACAGACAAATTCAGGCATACAGGAACAGACCTACGAGAGCCATAATCAATCTTGATAATCTGAGGCACAATTACGGAATAATGAGGTCTTTCATCGACGCAGATGTGAAGGTAATGGGTATTATTAAGGCCAATGCCTACGGTCACGGGATGCTCGAGGTTGCAAACAGGCTGACCAAACTGGGTGTTAATTATTTCGGTGTGGCATTTCTTGAAGAAGGTATTTTTTTAAGAGAGCATGACATAAAAACCCCGATACTGGTAATGGGGGGGATCAATATAGAACAGATCCCTGATTTTATCAGGTACGACATTGACATAACAACATCTTCTATGGATAAAACAAAAGCGATAAGCGAAACAGCTTCATCTTTAAGAAAAGCGGCAAAAGTTCATATCAAGATCGACACAGGTATGGAAAGGCTGGGAGTACACTGGTACAACGCCGAGAAGTTCATCGAAGAAACATTCAGCGCACCCAATATTATTGTCGAAGGTATTTTCACCCACTTCGCCAAATCGGACGGTATAAAAGAACATGATAAGGAATTCACGGAACTTCAGATAAAACGCTTCGATGCACTGCTTGAATATATGGCGAAAAAAGGTTACGACGCGAAATATATTCACTGTGCGAACTCTGCAGGAATAATTAATTATAAAAATTCTCATTTCAATATGGTCAGGCCCGGCCTGATGCTTTACGGTTATTCGTCACTTCCACCCGGTTTTAAAGGAATGCTCAAACCTGTGATGACCCTTTTAACTAAAGTATCATATTTCAAGGTCATACCGCCCGGAACCGGAGTAAGCTATAATCACACTTTCACAAGCGAGATACAGACAAGAATTGTAACCCTTCCGGTAGGATACGGGGACGGTTATAACAGGCTTCTTTCCAACAGAGGGGAAGTTATTATAAGAGGTAAGAAATATACCGTCGCCGGCAATATATGTATGGACCAGATGATGGTCGATCTCGGACCGGGCGGAGAAGCTTTTAACGGCGACGATGTGCTTCTTTTCGGCAGATCGGGAGACGACGAGATCAGGTTAGAAGACCTGTGTGATAAAATTCATACAATACCTTACGAGATACTCACAATGATATCAAACAGAGTACCCAGAATATATGCGGATTAAAATATTATGAGGATAAAATGAAGCTGAAACATATTACGGTAATTATAATTATCTGGAGCGTGATCATGGTTGCGCAGGAAAAAAAAGCTTATATGCTTTACGATTCAAATCTTAAGCCGGTCGAATATTCCGAGCTTGTAAAGAAGGCTGCATCATCCGAGATGATATTTTTCGGCGAGACGCACAACAGCGTTGTTGCACATGCGCTGGAGCTTCAGCTTGTGAAAGACCTGTTCACAACTGCCGGAAATAAACTCATAATCGGAGCCGAGATGTTCGAAAGAGATAATCAGATGATCGTCGATGAATATCTTGCAGGCTATTTCGATGACAGTAAATTTGAAGCTGACGCAAGGCTGTGGCCCAATTACAAGACCGATTATAAGCCTATTCTTCAGTTCGCTAAAGAGAATAAACTGAAATTTATAGCTACTAACATTCCGCGCAGATACGCCAGTATGGTAAATTACGGCGGATTTCAGGCACTTGATAAGTTGTCAGCACAGGCGAAATCCTATATTGCGAATCTCCCGGTAAAATTCGATCCTGAAGCTACATGTTACAAAACCATGATCAGAGGAATGAATGAAATGGGCAGTAAAACGGGACATAAACAAATGGATCCGGTCAATCTGGCCAAAGCTCAGGCTATCAAAGACGCCACCATGGCTCAGTTTATCCTGAAAAATTATTCAAAAGGCAGTATCTTCTTTCATTTTAACGGAAGCTTCCATTCCTACAACAAAGAAGGGATCGTGCTTTATATTAATTACGAAAGAAAAGATCTGAAAATAATGAACATTACCGTTGTTGAAGCCGACGAAATTTCAAAACCCGAATCAGGGGTTAAAGGCAAAGCTGATTTTATAATTGCCATACCGAATGATTCACCCAAGAGCTATAAATAAAAAAAGGGCGGTTGAATTTGACCGCCCTTTGATTTTTGCTATCTTGTCACGGAATTCTTTCCAGTATCAATTCTTTTAGCGAAATTATTAGCAGTTACGCAGTAAAACTTCTTGGTAACCGATGAAAGCAGAATACAACTTGTGTTGGATGTTGAGATCTCCTCAGTCCATCCCGCAGGAAATTCGGCGTACGGGTTTGTCGAACTGTAAACAGTGTAGAAATCAGGTTCTGCTTTTACGGATTTTGTTCCACTCCAGTCTAAAGTTACATACTGGCCGGAAACTGAAATTGTTATATTTGAAGGCGGTACGAGGATCGGATTGAAGGTAAAACTGTTCGGTTCGCTGTTGAACGCTGTTTGTTTAAGAGGATTGACATGGTTCGGCTTTATCCTCCAGAAGTATTCCGTATTGTCAGTCAGACTTCCGAAGAAATCAAGATCTTTAAGTGCTACACCGACATAGCCGGTCTTGCTCTCTTTGGTTAATATCAGAGTTTGTTCATAGGTTGGTAAGAATACCGTATCATTTGCAACCTGAACTGTGTAGCTTGCTACAGAGTCAGATATAACAAACTCCCAGACGAGTTCGTCAGTTCCGGTCATATAATTTTTAGGAATAACAGCCAGATCCCTGTACGGAACAAGTCTGTTATTCTGGGCAAAAGACGATCCTGAATAAGCTTGATCAACAGACTGAATTTTACACCAGAAATTCAAGATTTCCTGTGGTATTATTTCTCCCGGAAGTCCTTTGGTAATAGTCCATGAATTCACCTGACCGATATTACCTGTTCTGACGATTCTTCTGTAGCCTGTTGAGTCGGACATTGAAGGCATTCCGGAATAATCATTCAAACCGAGTTCCACATTATACGATAATGCCGCAGAAGGCGTTTCGGCATCCAGTCCCGGAGTAAAGCTGACAGTAGTATTAATAAAATCAGTGCTTATCTGAATGTTTGATGGAGGAGATGGTATAGTATTATGATACTGGATGTTGTTCCTGTAAATTTTTGTAAAATAATCGAATGTTCCGTCTCTTCCATTAATAAGAATGTCAAGATCACCGTCATTATCATAGTCACCCCAGCCGGCTCTTCCACGGTTTGAAGGTTTGAGATCAACCGCTAATTCGGTAAAAGTACCGCCTTCATTTATATAGATTTTAGTTACTATTGCCGGACTATAACCAGTAAATAGAATATCCAGATCTCCATCGTTATCGTAATCACCCCAGTTAACGGAGCCGTCCTGACCACCTGTTAAAGCTATACCTGAATCTGAAAAAGAACCATTCTCGTTAAAATAAATTTTCGTTACATATCCTTCAGACTGAGAAAGCCCGGTAATTATCAGATCGGGATCACCATCGTTGTCATAGTCACCAAAGTCCATTGCGCATCTGTAAACACTCGTGGAAATTTCATCGGTTTTTATGAAGCTCCCGTTTTCATTTGTATAGACAAGTGAATAATAAAGAAGATCTCTTCTTCCGCTGATTACGATATCAAGGTCACCATCTTTATCAATATCTGCCCAGTCCCCGCAGCTCCATTCGAGAGGGAAAAGTTCGCCTGTGTTCGATTCACTAAAGGTACCGTTTGTATTTTCGAATATTTTCGATATTTCATTCGTAGAAGCATCCTGACCGGTAACCAAAAGATCGAGGTCTCCGTCATTATCCTTATCGCCCCATTTTACTGTTCCGAAGCCAATACAAGAAATTCCTGTATTAATGTAAGTAAATGAACCGAAATCGTTCCTGTAAATAATAAGCGAAGTTCCTGACATCTGGCCGATCAGCGCAAGGTCGAGATCGCCGTCGTTGTCATAATCTCCCCAATCAGCATAAGAATATTGCTTGCCGACAAGCCCTGCATTTATATCATTGAAAACGCCATCATCATTGTTATATATAATTGAATAATACAAGTTGTCGGTTCCTTTTCCGGTAACGAAAACATCTAGGTCGCCGTCGTTATCGTAATCACCCCAGAAAGAGGATCCGAATGCAAGTCCGGGCATGGCAGCGTTAATATCCGAAAATTCGGGCATAAGTTCAAAGGTAGAGGGAGTTATCGAGAACCTTGAAACTATCGAAGGATTCGAATAGTTAGGTTTGATCCTCCAGAAGTATGTGATTCCTTTGGACAGGCTGTCGGAAAAAGATAATTCATCAAGCGCTATAGAAAAATATGCGGCTTTTCCTGATTTTGATTTACCGACATTCTGCTCAAAAGGAGTCCAAAAGCTGACACTTACATCAACCTGTAAAGTATAATCAGTTATAGAATCGCTGTAAACAGCCTCCCAAAAAAGGCTGTCGTTCAAATTCAGTTCACTATTGTTTACTAAAGCAAGGTCGTTGCCATAAAATGATGAATTTGCTGTTAAAAATGTCGAACCGGCAAAATTATGATCAACGGACTGAGCTCTTACAGTTAAATCCGTTCTTTCTTGAGGCATAACGCTATCTAAGCAGTTTTCTAATTGCCAGCTAAGGCAATTTCCTATATTCCCAGTTTCAACGACTTTTCTGTATCCGTTTGAAATAATTGACATCCCAGACTTGATATTTTTATCATTAACATCAACACCTAAGTTATAACTTAATCCTGAAGCAGGTGTTTCGCTGTCGCTGCCTGCGCTAAAACTAATAAGAAGATCATTTCCAGAAATCGAGGTATTCAAACCAGTCGGCGGAAGCGGAGCATTGTTTGGATAAGCGGAGTTGTTTAAATAAATTTTTGATATCTTAATATTATAATTACCTTCACCTGTAAGAAGAATATCTAGATCACCATCGTTGTCATAATCACCCCATGCGGCTGAACTGCAGTAAACCCCGAACAAAGAAGTTGAAATATCCGTAAAATCTCCCGCATCGTTTCTGTATAATTTTGAAATACGCTCACCCGCACCATTCATGCCTGTCAACAGAATATCAAGATCTCCGTCATTATCGTAATCGCCCCAAGTTGAAGTGCTGCAATAAACACCTGCAAAAGGAGCTGATATATCAGAGAAAACTCCGTAATTATTCTGATATATTTTGGATATACGACCGTAAGAAGCACTGCCTGTCAAGAGAATATCTAGATCTCCGTCATTATCATAATCACCCCATGCGACAGAGCCCATAAATACTCCTTCCAGTGCAGCATTTATATCTGAGAAGGTTCCGGAATTGTTTCTGTAAACTTTTGAAATGCGCTGATTAGAACTGTTGTATCCTGCCAACAGAATATCAAGGTCTCCGTCATTGTCGTAATCTCCCCACGCAGCAGAACTACTGTATACTTGATCTAGCGGAGCGTTTATATCTGTGAAATTACCTTTGTCATTTCGATACACTTTAGAAACACCTGCGGTATCTGCTCCTGTCAGAAGAATATCCAGATCGCCGTCGTTATCATAATCGCCCCATACGGCAGTGCCCCAGTGAATACCTTCCAATGATGCGGCAATATCAGTGAACGATCCTGCATCGTTCCTATATATTTTAGCAACAGATACAAATGATCCATCAATACCTGTCAGGAGAATATCAAGATCGCCGTCGTTATCATAATCACCCCATTCTGCTGAACCTGAATTAACTCCGGTTAAAGAAGCGGAAATGTCTGTAAATGATCCTGAATCATTTCTGTATATTTTTGTAATGGAAAGATTAGACGCGTCCATTCCGGTCAGAAGAATATCCAGATCCCCATCGCTATCGTAATCACCAAATTTCACTGAACTATTAACTACTCCTTCCAATAATGTTGAGATTTCTGTAAAATCAGGTGTGATTTTAAATCTCCCCGGAAACTGTGAAAAGTCAGAAATTCTATTCATATTTGAATAATTAGGTCTGATCCTCCAGTAGTAAGTTATATCTTTTGTCAGACTGGAATAAAATGATAATTCATCCAAAGCTTTCGTAATATAACCTTCTTTAGCTGATTTTGACTTATCAACTGTCTGCTCAAAAAGAGACATAAAATTAAAATCATCATCTACCTGAATGGTGTAATTAACTACAGAATCGCTGTAAGATGATTCCCAAAACAGACTGTCGTGAGATAACATTTCAGGATCGTTTACCAAAGCAAGATTACTTCCGCGAAATGTTGTATTCAGAGCAGAAAACTCCGATCCTGCAAAGCAGTTGTCAACTGATTGAGCTCTTAGAGTAATATCGAACTCTTCCTGAGGAAGTATATTCGAAAGATGGTTTTTCAGCATCCATGAAGTATTTTGACCGGTGTTCCCCTTGCTAACGATTTTTCTATAACCGCTTATTAGATCCGATATTTCAGATTTAATATTCTCATCATTGATGTCAATGCCTATGTTATAGCTTAACCCCAAAGCTGGTGTTTCAGAATCGCTTCCAGAAGTAAAACTTACAACAATGTCATCTCCGGAAACTGATGCATTCAGATCAGACGGAGGGGAAGGAGGTGAATTGGTTAAAACTGAATTATTCCGATAGATTTTTACATATGCTGAATTAGAGGCATCTCGTCCGTTCAGCAGAATATCAAGGTCGCCATCGTTGTCAAAATCACCCCATTTCGATACCCCTTTGCTTCCGGCAGAAATAACAGCAGAGATATCGGTAAACACTCCTGAATCATTTCTATATATCAGGGTTTTTCTTACTGAGTCATCATCAATACCTTTCAGAATGATGTCCAAGTCTCCGTCGTTATCGTAATCCCCCCAGTCAGCCGAACTGTCCCACAAGCCTGTAAGTCCGGCATTCATAGCTGTGAAAGAGTGATCCGGTCCGTTTATGAATACATCTGAAACTGAATTTATTCCCGGTCTGGCGCAGAACAGTAAATCAAGGTCGCCGTCGTTATCGTAATCTCCCCATTTTACACATCCCTGAGAAGCGGCCGGTAACGGATTGGAGATCTCAGTAAAGATCCCGAAATCGTTTCTGTATATTTTTGATATGACTCCTATTGATCCTGTGTCGCCGATGATAACAAGATCAAGGTCTCCGTCATTATCATAGTCACCCCAGTCTGCAGAACTTAACCAGACTCCTGTGATGCCTGCGGATATATCTGTAAAATTACCGGAATCATTTCTATAGATCCTCGAAAGTCTCGCAGAGCCATTGTATCCGCATATAAATATGTCTGAATCACCGTCGTTGTCATAGTCTGCCCACATTGCAGATCCTGACGATAATGCGGGAAGATAAGCGGAAATTTCGTTAAATGAACCTGAATCATTTCTGTATATTTTTGATCCGTTCGGGCAGGTTATAAGCAGATCCAGATCGTTATCATTATCGTAGTCTCCCCAAGCCAGAGAGCTGTTGGAAGCAGCTATGATCGAATTACTGATCTCATTAAAAGAACCGCTGTCGTTTCTATACAGTTTCGTATAGGGTGTGTAAGTATCATCGTTTCCGGAAATTATTATATCAAGATCTCCGTCTGAATCAAAATCACCCCATTCCGCCGCTCCGTCAAGGTTAGTAAGAGATATTCCCGAATCACTGAAAGGAATTATAAACAGAAATTCACCTGAATCCTGTGAAAAGCCCGTGAGTCTGGACATGTTGGAATAATTAGGTCTGATCCTCCAGTAGTATGTGGTTTCTGCTACAAGGCTGTTATTGAAGGAAAGTTCATCTAAAGCTATAGATTCATAAGAACCCTTTGTAGATTTCTTGGAAGGTGTTATAACCTGCTCGAAAGGACTTAGAAAGAACAGATCATCATCTACCTGAAGTGTGTAGCCGGTTACTGAGTCAGCCATTGAATTTTCAAAATAAAGCGAATCATTTAGATTTAGTATATTGTCGCAAAGCAGCTCCAGGTCCCGAAACTGAACGTCTGATGAACTGAAAGCAAATTCAGATCCTGAAAATCCCAGATCAACTGACTGAACTTTCCATTGAGCCGACAGAGTTTCCTGAGGAAGATAAATTTTGTTGTATTTCCATGATAGTTTATGTCCCAGGTTACCGTGAGCCGGAATAGATCTTATTCCGCTGTTGTTAGCATGTGCTGTTTTAATTCTCGGATTATCTCCGAGACTGTCAATCTGAAGACTGTATGTTAGTGATACAACCGGGTCAGGATCATCGTATCCTGCATCAAATGAAAACTGAAGATAGTTATCATCAACGATAGATAGTATCGGATTTTGTGGAGCCATAGGAGGTTTGTTCTGAATATTGTAATCATTTCTGTATATCTTCGTTATATTTCCGGCAGAGCCTGCACCCATGACCACAAGATCAAGATCACCGTCATAGTCGTAATCACCCCATCTGGCCGCACCGTTTGATATTCCAGGAAGAACGTCTGCGGTTTGCGTGAAGACACCGTAGTTGTTAGAATAAATCAGACTGTATTTTGAAGTGCCGTCTGTTCCTGTTAAGACGATATCCAGATCTCCGTCCGAATCGTAATCACCCCAGTCGGCATTACCGGCATATAAGCCCGGGAACGATGCTACTGAGGCAGTAAATGAACCGTCATTGTTGTAATAGATCTTGGTCAGTCCGGCAGTTCCGGTGTGACCTGTCAATAGAAGGTCAGGATCACCGTCGGCATCATAGTCTCCCCATGAGATCGAACCGAGATAAAGAGCGGGTAAAGAAAGGTTTACATAAGTAAAAACTCCTGAATCGTTCCTGTATGATCCTGTAAAATTCGCGCTTCCCGTATTACCAGTGTACAGAATATCAAGATCTCCGTCCCCGTCCCAGTCGCACCATGAAGATGCGCTGTACTGAACTCCCTGAAGGCCTGCTCCTATATCAGTAAATGTTCCGTTGTCATTCCTGTAAACTTTAGAAATAGTTATTCCTCCGTTTGAATACCAGCCGTTCAAAAGCAGATCTTCATCACCGTCGTTATCGTAATCACCCCAGGCCATACTGCCTGAATTCACTCCTGCGAGAGAACCCGCAAGCGAAAATGAATCACTTCCGTTATTTCTCCAAAGGTAGGTCATGATTCCGCTGCCCCAGCCTGTTGTTATTCCGTCAAGATCACCGTCATTGTCCCAGTCGCACCATGAAGAATATGAGTATCTTGCCGGGAAAACGGAAGTACCTGTGTCTGTGAATGTTCCGCTGTTGTTCTTATAGACCTTCCAGTATTTCGATGCGCCATTATAACCGGTAATATGAAGATCAAGATCTCCGTCCCCGTCATAATCACCCCAGCAAGGAACTCCTTCGCTCATCACCTGAAAAGACTGACCTATGTCTGTGAATTGCGCAAAGGATGGAACCGCAGCAAAACAGAGAAATATAAAAATACAAACAAATTTTCTCATTATAACCCCCTGATATACATTTTCGATCATACACATTTATTATATATTTATAAGAAATTCAAATTTTTATATCAATAAAAAAAAATATTTTTTTCATTTCAAAGTCACGCATTTAAAGTTAGATTTCAGGCAAAAAAAGGTTATAAAAAAAAAGAATGAAAGACATTAATGCAGAAAGAACACTGGGTTTCAATATTATAAGAGAGAAACTTATCTCATCATCAGCGACCGCTAAGGGTAAAAAATACATTGATGAGCTTGAGCTTACAAGTGAAATGCCGGTGATTTTATCATCTCTTGATCTCGTTACGGAAATGAAGAAATTATTAAGCGAGGCTGACCTTCCGATCCACGGGATCCGCGATATCGAAACCGCGCTCGAATACCTGAAAGCGCCTGAGCAGCTCATGGACACCAAAGACCTCTACAATATAGCTGTTTCTATGACGGTCTTCAGACAGCTGTTTTCATTTATGCATACAAAAAAAGACAGATATCCTTATTTATACGAGATATGCGAAGATATAGAAATATTTGAAGATATCGAGGAAAATATCCTCAAAGCTGTAGATGAAGACGGAAGCGTTCTCGACAGCGCTTCTAAAGAACTCAGATCAATAAGAAGTTCAATTCTGGTCGCGCAGAATAAGCTAAGAAAAAAGACAGGGGAAGTTCTTGACGCATATACGCATGCCGGATATACAAGGGAAGGCGAGATAACGATCAGGGACGGCAGGTTCGTAATACCCGTCAGAGCGGATAAAAGGAATAAAGTAAGAGGCATAGTGATAGATGAAAGCGCTTCAGGGAATACCGTGTTCATCGAACCCTATGAAGCAATAGAGATAAATTCCGAGATGGAAAAACTTATCAGGCAGGAAAGAAAAGAGATAGAAAGAATAATCAGGATGCTTTCAACAGAAGTATTCGGGATAAAGAACGAACTTCTGTCGGATCTGGAGATATCGGCGGAAATCGATGTTATTTATTCAAAGGCTAAGTTCAGCGTAAAGTACCATTGCCACCACCCGAGAATCAACAATAAAAATATTATTAACATATATTACGGAAAGCATCCGCTTCTGTGGGATACTCATGGAGAACAGGGGGTGGTGCCTCTTGATATCGAGATCGGCGAGAAATATAACACGCTCGTCATAACAGGGCCTAATGCCGGAGGCAAGACCGTAACGCTTAAGACCGTTGGTTTATTCTGTCTTATGGTAAAAGCCGGTATGCATATTCCCGCTCAAAGCAACTCAAACATAGGGGTATTCTCGGAAATATATACCGATATCGGTGACGGACAGTCTATAGAGAACGATCTTTCGACTTTCAGCTCTCATGTAGCTAAAATATCTAAAGTGCTCAGATCGAAAAACAAAGATACTCTTGTATTATTTGACGAGATCGGAGCTTCGACGGATCCGGCTGAAGGTTCAAGTCTTTCTATGGCTGTTCTGACAGAACTGACAAAAAGAAAGTTCATAACGCTGGCTACAACGCATCAGGGAATTTTAAAATCTTTTGCATATAAGACACAGGGTATCGAGAACGGTTCGATGGAGTTCGATAAAAAAAATATTACTCCTACTTATAAATTCAGATCGGGGATACCGGGTTCAAGCTATGCTTTTGAAATATCAAAAAGGCACGGGCTTCCGCAGTATATAATCGACAATGCGAAAAAGTTCATATCAAATGAGAAGGAAGACCTGGAGGGGCTGATCTCCGAGCTGGATGAAAAGATAACTGGTTACAATAACCTTCTCAGGCAGTCCAAGAACGTGAATCAGCAGCTTACCGAACTGAAGGAAATGTACAATAAAAAGTATGAAGAAATATCCAAGAACGAGAAAAAAATCCTGAAAGAAGCTGCAAAGAAGGCTCAGGCGATAATAGAAAATTCGAATAAGGCCATCGAGAACGCTGTAGCCGAGATAAAATCATCAAATGCCGACAAGAATACTGTCAAAGAGATTAAGAGCGGAATAGAGACAGAAAAAAAGAAGATCGAAGTTCTTACGAGAGAGCCTGAAGTGAAGAAAGAAACATTCAAAGGCGAGATCAAGCCTGGAATGGAAGTTAAGATCAGCGGATTTTCAACTTCAGGGATCGTGGAAAGCATTTCAGGTAAGAACGCAGAGGTTACAATAGGAAGCATGAAGCTGAAGGTTAAACTTTCCGACATTCTTGATGTTATTGAGCGTGAAGGTGACGTGAATGTTAACATAAAATTCAGTCCTTCGGAAGACAATACCGTTTCTTTAAGGCTCGATCTGAGAGGGAAAAGGGGAGACGAGGCTGTCATGCTTGTCGAAAAACATATCGAGAATATGATGCTTAATAATATGAATTACTGCGAGATCGTTCACGGCAAAGGTCAGGGAATACTGTCAAAGCTGATCAATGATTATCTTGAAAAATGTCCGTACATCAAAAGAAAGAAGTTCGGCGAGTACGGAGAGGGCGATTACGGTGTAACGGTAATCGAATTGAAATAAATATTGTAAAAGTCTCAAAAATTGATTATATTACAAGTTCCACGGGGGTGCTTGTGGATTCGACGGGATTGATCGTTGGATTGGATTGCATGCAGATAACCACGGGTGAATCTTTAAAAGTCTCGTGAAAAAAACAAATGCAAATAATAATTACGCATTAGCAGCTTAAGAATAAGCCGCTCGTTCACCGCCGGAGTTCCTGTTCCTTTTGCGAATGAACGTCATCCTGAACAGGTTTGCTCAAAGCCTCGCCTGAGGGCCTGGGCGCGATAAATCGGGATCGCAGGGCTGATACCGGGTCTGTCCGGAGTCGGAACTGTTAAATCTAAAGACAGACTAAGCATGTAGCGGTCCTTTCGGACGCTTTTTCGGACAGGGGTTCAACTCCCCTCATCTCCATAATATAAAAACAGCCTGAGAAATCAGGCTGTTTTTTTTGTCTAGTATCTGCCGTCTTTATTTTTGAAGTTTATACTTCTGGCGGAATGAATTTCGCACTTCACTGCAGGTGCGTAACTGCGGTTATATTTTTCCAAATAGGTTTTCGGGCAGTACGGTCCTGAAGGTTTCATGCTTTCAGTACAGGTTTCTATCTCAATAATGCCTTCTGGAGCAACAAATGGTTCGTCTTTCCACTTAAGTTTTTTATAAACTTCAGTAATAAAATCTCCCCAGATCGGAAGAGCAGTATTCGAGCCGGTAGCTCCCTCACCGAGTTTGAATGCCGGGTCTTCAAGACCCACCCAGACAACTATGGCTATGTTGGGTGTAAATCCGCAGAACCATGTGTCGGTAAAATCGTTGGTAGTTCCTGTTTTGCCTGCCACAGCGTATCTGAAATCATTATGCCATCTCAACCTTTTTCCTGTACCGTTATCAACAACATCCTCCATCATATTCGTGATCAGGTAAGATGTTTCTTCCGAAATAGCTACAGATCTCTCCGGTAAAGCCTGATAAACGGTATTCTTGCTCTTATCTTCTACCTTAATGATGCTGTAAGGCTTGATGTAAGTGCCGCGATTTGCTATCGTAGAATAAGCGGTAATAATATCTATCGGCCTTATCGCGCCAGCACCGAGAGCTATCGAATTGTATGGCTCAACGAACCTTGTGTTTATACCCAGTTTTTTAGCGTACGAGATCACTTCTTTCGGCGATATCAGCTCCATGACCAGACGGACAGAGATCAGGTTCAGCGAGTTTCTGAGTGCCTCCCTGAGAGAAACATAACCGCCCATATTGTTTATGTCATAATTTCCTGGCTGCCATCTTGAACCGTTCGGTAAAGTAACAGTTACAGGCTGATTTATCAGAGTCGTAGCAGGCGACTGACCGTTATCCAGCGCTGTCAGATACACTATCGGTTTAAAAATTGATCCGGGTTGTCTCCATGCCTGAAGCGCATTATTGAATTTGAATCTTTTAAAATCAGTCCCTCCGACCATAGCCAATATCCGGCCTGTTTCAGGCTCAACAGCTATCAGAGCCACCTGAGGTTCAAGCTTTTCATGAGCCAGAGAATCGATCATCAGAGTGTCTTTCATCTTGAATTTCCAACGGGTTGAATCGTAATTGTCCCTCACATATTTTCTCAGTCCCTTTCTTTTATTTCTGAGATATCGTTTTTTTACCTCTTTATTGAGTTCGGGAAGGTGTTTCTGAACGATCGTATCGGCTATTGTCTGAATTCTCGAGTCCAAAGTAGTATAAACTGTCAGGCCGTCCTTTAAATAGTCAAGATCCCACTCATTTCTCTTGTCTCTAAGCTGCTGTCTGATATGTTCTGTAAAATAAGGAGCGGTACCGTCGTATGAATCTCTCTGTTCATTCAGAACCAGCGGAAGCTGTTTTAGAGAATCGAACTCGTCAGCGGTAATATAATCCATTACAACCATATTGTACAGCACCTGATTTCTTCTTTCCAGAGCCCGTTCGGGTTTTTTGAAAGGATTGTAATGTGCCGGAGCTTTCAGCTGCGCTATAAGCAGAGCAGATTCTTCGACCTTAAGATCCGAAGCGCTTTTTCCGAACATCATTTTTGCGCTTGACTGTATTCCGTATGTTCCTTCACCGAACAGGCACTGCATCAGGTACATCTCAAGGATCTCTTTTTTCGAGTACATTCTTTCAAGCTGTATCGATGTGAGAAGCTCTTTGATCTTCCTTTCAAGGCTTTTTTTGAATCCTATCTCATTATAAAGATTTCTGGCAAGCTGCTGTGTAATAGTTGAAGCGCCGTGGGCGTTCCTGCCGATAAGAATTCTGGGCAAAGCCATCATAGCCGCCTGCGTAGTTCGTCTTGAATTAAATCCCCAGTGTTTAAAGAAATCTCTGTCTTCCGTAGCGATAAGCGCCTGAGTCACATGTTCGGGAATATCGTTAAGATCAACGGGGCTTCTGTTCTCAGAATAAAATTCCTTGATCAGAACTCCGTCGGATGAATAAGCTCGGGTTATCAGATTCGGCTCGTATTTTTCAAGCTTCTCAAATCTGGGAAGCTCGTCTATAAGAGAATTTATGTAAAGGTACATTATCATGACAAAAAGGCCTGTGACAAGTATAACACCTGAAGTCAGATATACCGTCATCATCAGTAAACTCTTTTTTGGTCTTCCGGAATTCTTTCCTGAATTATTATGCTGACTCTTATTTCTCTTCATTGAATCTCTCTAATGTTAAATTGGTGCCGTCAAACAATCCGTAGCTGAAATATTCGATCCAGTCTCCGGTGTTAAGATATGTTCCGTTCTCAGTTCCTGTTATCTCGGGAAGATGAAGATGCCCGAGTATAGCAAAATCGTAACCTTCTTTCAGTTTTGAAGAAGCATATTCAAAATATTCATCTCTCCATTTGATCCTGTCGATATTACGGTATTTTCTGCTGCTTTTTGAAGTAAAATTAGCTATACAGATACCAAGATCGGGCGGAATGAATGTTCTAAACAGAAAATTGCACACTTTCGAGCGTAGTATCATCTTTAAAAATCTGTAGCCGCCGTCGGACTTAGCCAGTCCGTCTCCGTGAGAAACAAAGAATTTTTTTCCGCCTGATTCGAAAATATATTCATTGTCGATGCAGTTTATACCTATTTCGACTTTCAGGTATTGTCCGAGACTGAAATCATGGTTGCCTGCCAGGTACGAAACCTTTATTCCCTTGTTTAAAAGGCTTTTAAGCCTGAAAAATATATCAAAATGGTACGCAGGGATCACATGCACCCACTCATACCAGAAATCGAAAATGTCTCCCATTAGGACTATCTCTTTTGCGTCATCAGGAATTGAATCAAGGAACTTTAAAAGCGTCTCTTTTGCAGAGGCGGTCGCGGCTTTTTTATCGAGCTTCAGATGCAGGTCAGATAAAAAATATATTTTTTCTCTTTTGATCAAGGCATTTCCTTTTTTAAATATTTGATCATCTCGATCATCAGTTTATTCGATGCTTTTTCTTTTATGCTTATCCGGTCTCCGGTAAAAAAGAATTTACTGATATGTTTTCTTTTTTCTCCTCTTAAACTAAAACCCGCAAAAACAGTTCCTACAGGTTTTGAAACCGACCCTCCGCCGGGACCTGCAATACCCGAGACCGCGCAGACAATATCAGCCTTTGTTTCAGCCAGCAGACCTTCGAGCATTTCTGAAACTGTTTCTTCCGATACGGCTCCTTTAATGCTTAGTGTTGAAGGATTTACATTCAGGACAGCGAATTTGCTGTCGTTGGAATATGTGACAAACCCTTCGGTAAAGACTTCGCTTGACCCGGGAATGTTCGTAATATTGTTCATGAACATACCTCCGGTACAGCTTTCAGCCGCGCTCAATCTGAAATGCCGCTTTTTGAGTAGAGAAACGAGTTCGTGCTGAGGACTTTTCATATCGTATGTAAAGATCTTATCTTCTATAAGGGATTCAATAGTGTTCACAGCTGAATCAACTATTCCCTTTCTTTCTCCGGCTTTACCGAAGTTCTTGATTCTTACAGTCACTCCGAAGCCCTGTGGAAGGAAAGCTATGGCGCAGCCGAAAGGGAATTTCGGATGTTTTGACAGGATCGAGTAAAGAGAGCTTTCAGAAATATCGGTAGTGTTTATATCCCTGTAATAAAGGTTATCGCTGAAATTCTTTTTAAGATAAGGCATGATCTCATCTTTCATCAGACTGCGCATTTCATTGGGAACACCGGGCATTACGAAAATATGTTTTCCGTCAATACTAAAATGCATTCCCGGAGCAGTGCCTGCAGAATTATGAAGCAACAAAACATTCTCCGAATCGGGAAATAGTGCCTGTTCTCTGTTGATCTCGTCGGGAACCATATTTCTTTTCGCGAATATAGCTGTTATATGATCCCAGACTTCCGGTCTGAATTTTAATTTTAATCCGAAATGACGGCTGAGCACATTTTTGGTAAGATCATCGTTCGTCGGACCCAATCCTCCGGTAATAAAGATCATATCCGTCTGCTTCATGCTGTTTTCAAGTTCACGGATGATCTCTTTCTCATCGTCTGCTATAGCGGTTATTTTCTTTGTCATTATACCCAGTTCATAAAGCAGCGAAGCTATATACGATGAATTTGTATTGATTGTATGACCGGAAAGTATTTCATCTCCGATGTTGATTATATGTGAAGTATTTATCCTTGTTTTATTCATAACTCGATCCTAAAATGATGATTTTCTGTATTGTTCGATCCCTTTCAGCACACCTTTATAAAATTCAGCCTGTCCTTTTTCCGACAGCAGGTATTTCAGATTGTCGTTGTTAATAATAAATCCTGCTTCGATCAGAGCATGCGTAATTGTCATTCCGGAGAAAATAACAAGGTTTTTCGGTTTTATCTTTCTCCTGATATTGAAAGGTTTTCCCGATGCGGCAGGAATTGAAACGGATAGAGCTTCCGAAAGTTTTTTGTGCATTTTAAGAGCTTTTTCTCTGAGTTTTTTCCACTCGTTCAGATTGCCATGCTGAAAATTTATGAATTCGGGCATTTTGCCAAGCGATTCCCTCACGATCATTTCAGAGCCTATGTACCTGTCCGACTGCCAGAACTTTTTGTTTTTCGGTGAAGCCGAGTTAAGGTGGATCGAAAGGAACATGTCCGCATTTCTGTTCTGCGCAATTCTGTTTCTTTCGTGCAGGCTCGGATAATAATCGCCGTCCCTGGTCAGAAAAACTCTGTAACCGTTGTCTTCGAGATATTTTTTCAGGCCTTTTGAAAGAAGAAGGTTCATTTCTTTTTCGGTATAACGGGAACCGTCTTTATTTTTTAATATGCTCAAGGCTCCGGGATCGTCACCGCCGTGCCCCGGGTCGAGCACTACAGTGTAACGGTCTTCGTTAAAGTCGAAATCGGAAAGCGGCGCGGATATCTGTTCCGGCAGGTGTATATTTATTTTGAGAGAGTATTTCTCTGTTAACAGATCGCTTTTTTCAAATTCCTCTCCGGAAGATCTTTCTATTGTTATGTCATAATTGTCGGTCAGATTGATTTTAAAAACAAGACTGTCTGATTGGGAACCCCACTGCACAGACTCAATTCCTGAGCCTTTGGGAGATCTTGAAAAATTCTCCGGCGACATGATGCTTTTCCCGGGAATTTTCAGGGTAAGTGTCTTTCCGTCAAATAATGGCGGGTTCTCGTAAGATATCGAATCTTTTGAAGTAAGGTAAACGCTCGTGATATTTTTGTCTGCATACAGTTTGATCTTGGAAATATATGACTGTTTTCCGTCTGCGGGTTTAGTGTCCAGTATGACCGTTTCGCTTTCGAGAGAATTCAATGACCTGAGGATCCTGTCATTTAAGGTGACATTGTCATAGGATCTCTGCGCAAGCTCTCTGTAACCGTCCGCGATCTTCGGTTTCATTACCGACAGCATTTCCTCGTTGGAATTGTCAACTATCCCGTCGAGAAGTCTTTTTATCTTGCGCGTATATTTAAAATCGTAATCGTTCAGTATAAGAAATATTGCATTATCAAGAGCTGAGTCAGGCTTATCTATTTTTAACAGGGAAGCTGACAGTATAAAATATAAATTAAGCCTCTGTTCGTGCGAAACGTCGTTATTCTGGAGCAGCGGAGCGATCTTGTCAGTGATGTTTTCAAAATTGCCCGAACGGTAATCATATTCAACCTGAATATAATCATATTTAAGCCTGTTATGGCTGTCTAAGCCTGTGGAATCAGCAATAAAACTGAAATAAGATGCGGCGGAATGAGGTTTATTCTGCCTAAGCAGCGAAGTTATAAAAATATAATACAGATCGAATCCGATATTCTCGTTTACATAATCGAACAGATTCTGTTGCTTTTTCATCACTGATCTTACCGCTTTCTCCGCCGCCTGATAATTTTCGGTTTTGAAATAAAGAAGCGCCAGAAGTTTTCTGTATTCGATATTATCAGGTTCGTTATTCAATAGTGTAACAAGCTGTCTTTCCGCTTCGGTATATATTTTCCCGTCAATTAACAGTCTGATTTCGTCCGCACTGCAAAAATATTTTACAGGAGCAGTGTTTATTTCAGATTCCGGTTCCGGTGTGTATCCGGAAGGAGTACATGACAAAATTAACAGTATAGCTGAAATTAATACGGCTGATATTAAAACAAATCGGACTGCTTTTTTCAAAAAAATCCCCGGATTATCTGATGATTATGTAGTAGATCACGTAGAACCATGAGAGTATTCCATGTATTATGGCCCACAATATCGAATTGTTAACTGACCATGATATAGCGATCGCCAGCGCAGATCCGAAACTTATTCCTGTTTTTATTGTTTCCACTCTATAAGACATGTTCACCTCTTTTTTTTTATTAACAGAAGAATATATGCAAGAATAAGCGTAATTTCAAAGGATAATATTATTATTTTTAGATACTTTTTTCTGAATAAGATCAGTATATTTGATAAAAATATTACTTGCATTTGTGTAATTAAGAAATTAAAATAAACGGACACAAAGCGTAAAAAAAAGCAGGATGTAAAAATGAAAAAGTTAGCAAAAAGAACAGAGAAAGTTGAAAGGTCTAAGACATTATCAGTTACTGCCAAAGCGAATGAACTTAAAGCAAAAGGAGAGGATATTGTAGTTCTGACCGTAGGTGAACCGGATTTTCCTACACCGGACAATATCAAAAAAGCAGGCATTAAAGCTATAAATGACAATTTTACTAAATATACTGCAGAAGGCGGGATAATCGAACTCAAGAAGGCAGTAGTAAAAAAATATGCCGATGATTTCGGTGTTGAGATCACTTCTAAAAATGTAATATGCTCCAACGGCGCAAAACACGCGCTTGCCAATGTGATCATGGCGATCTGCGAAAAGGGCGATGAGGTTATAATTCCACAACCTGCATGGGTATCATATCCCGAGCTCGTAAAACTGGCTGACGCAAAACCGGTCGATATTTTTACAGATGAAAAAACAGCCTTTAAAGTAACTCCTGCGATGCTGAATAAAGCGATCACTCCTAAAACTAAGCTGATAATTCTATGTTCTCCGTCAAATCCTACAGGAGCGATCTATACTGAAAAGGAGCTCAAAGAGATCGGAAAGATCGTCAAAAAAAATGAAATATATATAATTTTCGACGAAATATATGAAAAGCTGATATTCGACGGCAAAAAGCATTTTTCAATGATGAAGATTAAAGACATCAGAGATAATGTGATCTCCATAAACGGAGTGAGTAAATCATACGCTATGACCGGATGGAGGATCGGATACGCTGTAGCGAATGAAAAGATAATCGATGCTTCCCACAAGATCCAGAGCCACATGACATCTAATCCTAATTCAATAGCACAGAAAGCATCTATCGAGGCTATTTTGGGAGATCAGAAAGAAATGAAAATGATGCGCGATATATTCGAGCAGAGGCGTGACGAAGGTTTTGCGCTTATAAAGAAGATACCGCACACAGTCTGCTACAAGCCTGACGGAGCATTTTATTTCTTCGTTGATTTCTCGTACTATTTCGGTAAAAAATTCAATAAAACCGTGATCAAAACCAACGACGATCTGTGCGATTTCTTCATAACAGAACTTAAAGTTGCAGCGATCACAGGATCAGCTTTCGGCAGCGATAAGCATATAAGGTTCTCTTTCGCTACAAGCAACGAAAGGTTCAAAGAAGGTATCGAAAGGGTAATTAAAGGGTTAAAACTTTTAAAATAATATGACAGAACAGATAAATTCAAAGAACGCGATCATTGAGCTTCTTGAAGCAGACCCGAAAAAGATCGCGAAAGTAGTTATTGAGAAAGGCCTGAAAGGCGATAAGATAAACCGTATAATAGAGCTTTGTAAATCGAACTCAGTAAGGTTCGATCTCGTTCCCGCGAAAGAAGGTGCGAGGGGAGATGAGAGAACGGGAGTTTATGCGTTAATATCATCTTTTGAATATACCGATCTGAACGATCTAAGTCTTAGTGAAATAAAATGCGCTGTGATACTTGATGAGATCGAAGATCCACATAATTTCGGAGCCATCGTAAGAACTGCAGCAGCTTCAGGAGCCGGTGCAGTTATAATCCCCGACAGGAACGCCGCTCAGGTAACAGAGACCGTTATAGCAGTTTCTGCAGGTACTATTTACAAGATCAAAGTATGCAAAGTAAAAAATATTGCAGTTGCTATCGAAAAACTAAAAGAAAGCGGATTCTGGATAACAGGCACTGACATGGACGGTTCGGCAGATTATAAAAATTATGATTTTACAGCTAAGGCAGCAATTGTAATCGGGAACGAGGGGAAAGGTCTCCGCAGGCTCGTGAAAGAAAAATGTGACGACATCGTCAGAATAGACCTTTCGAACGGCGTCGAATCGCTGAACGCATCGGTTGCAGCAGCGCTGATACTTTTTGAAGTAAAAAGGAAGAACGGTTAATATCCGCAATCCGAATTTTAGCAGCGGATGTCTATGGCAAAAAAAACTCTGAAATACCCGCCTGATTTCAAGAAAGAAGTCTGCGAATATGCACAAAAACTCAATATCAAAAGCGCATCCGTCATGTATGGTCTTAACAGCGATACGGTCGGGAGATGGGTAAGAAAATATAAAATATCCGGTATAATCGGTTTGAAAATTGTGCGCAGTGATATTAAAAAAAAGAAACTTTCTCTTGATACGATTAACAAGATAAAAGAATACAGGGCATCGAATCCTGATTTAACTCTAAAACATATTAAAAATAAATTCGGACTGGATTGCAGTCTGGTGTTACTGGGAAAAAAAACAAAGGTAATAAAAAAGACTGTAAAAAAAATGGCGGTAAGAGGGGATTTAATATTCACGACCAGAAAAGTTTATGAAATAAAATTCAGAAATGAGATCAATTCTTTATACGAGTTCACTCTGTGTAACTGTTCCGGAAAAACACTATTCACCGGATTTACAAATACAAAAAACTCAAGAAACATTTGTTTATTTATAAGATTAAGTTTAAGCCAAATAAAAAAAGACAAGAATAAATTTTTTAGAATTTTTACAAGAGTGCAGTATGTAAAAATAAACGAATTCGAATCAATTGTAAAATCTGATTTCAAAGCGGATCTTATAACAGAAAAGGGTTTATGCCAGTCAAGAAGACCATGTTTATATTCTGCTTATAAAATCAAAAGAACACCGGAAGTGATTTATGATGCATACAGAAAATATTTCTCTGAAATAACTTCATCAAAAAAACTGAAGAATCTGATTATAACTCCGATAATAAATATAGACCGGTATTCTTCTCAAAAGAAGCATGAAATCGGTGTATATTCTTTTCCGGCAGAAACTAAAACGGCCCTGTATAAGGTGTTAAAGGATATTAAGAAAGACGGTGACAGTGCAATTCTTGAATTTGATTATGAAAAGGCAGATAAAGAATATGAAAAAGCTTATTCCGCATTAATGTCGGCAGGCATTTCAGATCCGGTCTTACAGCTGGAATTACTTATTAAACGAGCCGAATTGTTGTATAACACTGAAAAATTTCAATCTTCTTTAATGCTTTTCCGTGATTGCGTTCTGCTGTCTAGGAACATGAATAATGTTGCCTGTTTAGGTAACGCATATTTTCATCTGGGTATGATATATAAGATGTTCAACAACAGAAAAGGTTTTCACAAGTATATGCTTTTATCAAGGAAAGCGACTGAACTTCAATTTGATGACTTTACAAAAGTTGTATATTATAGGACAATGACGAAATCAAGTTTAGTAAAAGACAAATATGAATTGGCATTAGAATATTTAAACAAATATTATCGTTTTTCAAAAAAAACTCAGAATAGTGAGCTTATCGGGAACAGTTTAAGTCAGTTCGGATTGCTGTATTATGTTATGAAAGAGCATAAAAAAGCAATATTCTGGTATAATAAAGCTTTGGAATATAATATCACTGCCGGTAATATTTTTGATATATGCGAGAACATTCAGGGTCTGATCAATATTTGTGCATTGGGTATAATAAAGGATAAAAACAGACCCCTCATTCTTCTGTCAAAGTTAAAGCATTATTCTCAAAAAGCAGGACTTGATCATATTGGTTATGAAGCAGATTATAGGATGGGAATATATTTTTATAAAAAAGAAGATTATTTAACAGCCGAAAAACTTCTTTCTTCGGCTCTTCCCGGAAACAAACTTTTTTCCCACGACCTTCTCTATATTTCAAATCTGTACTTTTTAGGCAGAGTCCGTTACGCATCAGGTAATCAAATCAGAGCCGTAAGAGTAATGAATATCTTGAAAAATGAAGCAAGTAAATTAGGTAATCAAACCTATGCTCTATACGCCGATCGTATTATCTGCAAAATATTTTTCGACAGGAAGGACGATAAAAGAACGGCCAAGTTAGCTAAGAAGGTTTTTTCTTCGGCTGTAAAACTTAATGAAGAATATATCGCCGGAGAATCTAATAAGATACTTGGATTGATCTATGAGAAAAGGTTTAAGTATTCCAAAGCTGAAAAACATTTTAATAATGCATTGATTTATTTTAACAAATTTATGAAAAAAACTGCCACGGACATCTCCGGGGATATCGAATTTATTAAAAATCGAATATCCAAAATAATTCCGTCAAAATAAAGCAAATAAGACATATATCGACATTGAATTAACTGTTTAAAATATACAGCCTGTATTTTATTTAACGCGAAAAAATTAAAATCAACAGTCAAACTTAACACTGGAGTGTGGTATGAAGAGACTGTTTGTTTTATTTTTGTTCGCGGCTACGCTTTTGACATCTCCGTTAAAAGCTGAAGGAGAAGAGCATCAATACCAAAACTGGATTTGGTTTAACGGCGCCTGGATCTATTTCGGGAATGTGGACCCGGGTGATCCTCAGCCGGTACCGCCCGGTAAGAAGTGAATTGAAAGGTGAAATCAGGCCGTACTTCGATACATAGAAATGCGGCCTGAAACTTATAAACAAATTTAAAAGTAAAGAAGTTTGAAATGATCCGCGAGTTCAGAAGAGTAAAGGGAAGTAAAATATGGCATATGAATGAAGATTGTGAGCATTGGCCTATAGCAGATTATGAAACATGGTTTGGAATCTTTGTGCCTCCACATTGCGAACAGCTATGCAATGTCTGCTATATGACCGGCAAACGATCTGAAAAAACAAATAAACCCGATATCTCCAATACCGCTTTTCAAATACAAGAAAGTCCAAATGTTTATAGATGAATTTCTAGTGGAAAGTGTAAATATGTTATATATTCCCCCTTTGCCATGAGCATATTATGCATAAAGGAGAACCTTGAAGTGAAACTTGTTTCAGCAAATAAATCTGAAACGTGTGACAAATAAGCTAAACTACTAAACGAAAATAATGAAATTGTACAGTTCTATTATTATGGAGCGCAAGATAGTGCAAAGCACAGTAAAGCGGATAATGTACCGGACAGTCAGAAAGAGTTCCTCTTCGAACAGTGCCGCGAATGTGTCAAAAGCGTTTTGGAAAGCAAATTGTACAAGACGAAACCTATACTGACTTTAAGCGAGAATGCACAGGTGTCATCCGGCGGGGAGTATGCATAGGTGTGAATATTTTAAGAAATTGGAGGGTTTCGATGTTCACTTCTTTAACCGACGACGAATTTCTTGAGATCGTAATGAAGGTGCTTTCCAAGCACGGGATAAAGCACGCCGATATCAAGAAAGCGCTCGAATACAAGTTTAAAAGAAGCTTTTCTCTGATCTGCAAAAGATACATGCGTTGCATGCGAGAAACTGTTTTTGCCGCGCACGACAGGGTGATCGCCGAGAATGCGAAAGCTATGCTCAAAAAGAAAAAGTGTCAGGAAGTGGTTTACGATCTCGGGTTTAAAAGCGAATCCTATTTTTCTTCATGGTTCAGAAAGCACACAGGCACCAACCCCTATGTCTATAAACAATTCAATTGATTTACCCATCTTATTGGAATATATTTTACACAACATAGATCAGAGGCGAAAGTGTCAGTTCAGTATAAAACCCCGAAGCAGGCATTAAAACAGGCATACAGAAAACTTAAACCGACCAGAGACGAGATAGAAAGGTTCAAATCTAATCTGATCTCCCTTCTTTCCGATATTGACGAAAGGGAAGGCGAAGAGCACGCAAAGAACCTTGTACGCGATTTTCTCAGGGAGACTTATTATAAGGGTCTATACGAGATCAATGTTAAGAATAAAAACGATCTTGTGATCCATTCCGATAAAACCTCGGCATCCCCGGTGTGCGTGATTATCGAGGCGAAAAGGCCGTCGGAGAAATATGATTTTCCGAAGCATGACAATCTGAACGTCAAAGCCGTGCGCGAGCTTGTGCTGTATTACCTGAGGGAGAGGATAGATAATTCGAATACAGATATAAAGAGCCTTATAGCGACGAACGGATATGAATGGTTCATTTTCGACAGCGCAGGTTTTTATAAGAGTTTTTACGAGAATAAAGCCCTTGTGAAAGAATACGGACTCTGGAATTCGGGCAGGAAAGACAGTTCATCCACCAATATGTTCTATAAGGATATCGCCGCTAAATATATCGAAGCTGCAAAAGGCGATCTGACTTACACTTATTTCAATATCAAAGACTACGAACAGTTACTCCGCAATGCAGACAGAACGGACGACAAGAATCTTATCCCGTTGTACAAAGTGCTTTCACCGTCACACCTTTTGAATCTCGGATTCCCGAACGACAGCAACAGCCTCGACAAAAATTTCTATTTCGAACTTCTGCACATAATCGGGCTGGAGGAGGTCAAAGACGGCGGTAAAAAGATCATCCGGAAAAAAGAAAAACCCGATGCGGGCTCTCTGCTCGAGAATGCAATAAACATCTTAAGATCGGAAGACAGGCTGTATAAGGTCACTAATCCGGAATTTTTCGGAAACAGTAAGGACGAACAGTATTTCGGCGTGGCTCTTGAATTATGCATCACATGGATAAACAGGGTGCTTTTTCTCAAACTTCTCGAAGCTCAGCTATTAAAATACTTCAAGGGAGACAGGGATTATAAGTTCCTGACTTATGAAAACATCAGTAATTTCGACGAACTGAACAAGCTGTTCTTTCAGGTGCTGGCCATCAGGCATGAAGACCGCGTTGAATCCGTAAGGAAAAAATTCTCGAAAGTGCCCTACCTGAACAGCTCGCTTTTCGAAAGATCAGGTCTTGAAGACGACCTTATAGTCATATCCAACCTCGACAACGGGATCGAGCTTCCAGCATATTCAAAAACGGTGCTCAGGGATAAGGACGGCAGGAAAACAACTGGCGCGATCAACACCATAGAATACCTTTTCGGCTTTCTCGACGCTTATGATTTCAGCTCGGAAGGCTCGGAGGAGATCCAGGAAGAGAGAAAAACGCTCATCAACGCATCGGTGCTCGGGCTGATATTCGAGAAGATAAACGGCTACAAAGACGGTTCCTTCTTCACTCCGGGATTCATCACGATGTACATGTGCAGGGAAACGGTCAGAAGAGCGGTCATTCAGAAGTTCAACGACAGATACAAAAAGGACATAAAAGACATAGGCGAATTAAAGAACTTCATCGGTTCACCATATAAAAAAGAGGAAGTAAAAGAGTACAATTCTGTCATAAACTCGCTAAAAATATGCGATCCCGCCGTAGGCTCCGGCCACTTTCTCGTATCGGCCTTAAACGAGATCATAGCAGTAAAATCAGAGCTCGGAATACTCTCGGGCGCGGAAGGCAACATCTTAAGCGGATATTCGGCTTTTGTCGAGAACGACGAACTCATGCTCTACAACAAAGCAGCAGAAGACCCTTTCGAATACATACCCGGAAACAGGGAAAGCCAGAAAGTGCAGGAATTACTCTTCCATGAAAAGCAGACCATAATCGAGAACTGCCTGTTCGGCGTGGACATCAATCATAATTCCGTAAAAATATGCAGGCTCAGGCTCTGGATCGAACTCTTAAAGAACGCATACTACACAAAAGGATCGGACTACAAACAGCTCGAAACCCTGCCCAACATAGACATAAACATCAAATGCGGAAACTCCCTCGTAAGCAGATTCAGCCTCGACGCAGACCTCTCAGCAGCCCTCAGAAAAAGCAAATGGACCATCACATCCTACAGGCTCGCGGTACAGTCATATCAGAACGCAAAGACCAAAGAAGAGAAACGAAGCCTTGAGAGCCTCATCAACGAGATCAAGACCAACTTCAGAACCGAAATAAGCACCAACGACCCCAAACAGAAAAGACTCCAAAGCCTGGAAAACGAACTCTATGAAAAATACAGCAGCCGAAAACTCCTCGACATCGAACTCACAGACAAACAGAAAGCAAAAGAGAAAAAGGACAGAAAGAAACTCGAGGATCAGATCAACAAACTCAGCGCCGAAATAAAAGACATCAAAGAAAGCGCAATCTACCGCAACGCATTCGAATGGAGGTTCGAATTCCCCGAAGTCCTGGACGAAAAAGGCAACTACATCGGCTTTGATGTCATCATCGGGAATCCGCCTTATAAGTTGTTAGATTTAGATAGTTTTACAGATATTGAAAGGAATTTTTATTCAAATTGTTACACTGTATCGCAATACAAACCGGACTTATATCATTATTTTCTTGAAAGGTCTTTTTCATTAGTCAAGAATGGACGGGATGTTATGCTAATAGTCCCGAGCACTTGGATGACACAGAAATTTACTGAAAAGTTAAGAAGTTTTATACTAGAAAACTTTACAATTAATCAGGTTTTGCATTTTGATTTTCTTGTATTCGATGAAGCTAATGTTTTTACTGAAATTATCTTATTACAAAAAATCCAAGCCAATAAAAACAGTTTAATAAAATTTTTCCGATATAATAATAATGACTTTGAAAAAGGAAATAATGAACAAGTCGAATTTCAAAATACCTTTACAAGTAGAGAAGGAAGCATTATTGATATTAGAAGTCTTTCTATTGAAGGCAAGCTAATACAATCTATCTATAATCAAAACAGACTTCTATCTGATGTGGCAAGAGCATCTTTGGGTTGCCAAGCTTACAATAGCAGTAAGCATACAAAAGAACAAATTAAGGGTAGAGTATTTCACTCAGAGACAAAGAAGAGCGATGAATATTTAGAAGAATTAGCAGGCAGTGATGTCGGCAGATATTTTCACAGAAGAGTTAAAGGACAATGGATAAAATACGGTAATTGGCTCCATGACTATCGTAGCATGGATTGGTTGACCGGGCCAAGAATTCTAATAAGAGAAGTTACAGGAAAATCACCTTATCAGATTCAGGCAACTTACCTTGAAGAAACATATTGTAACTATAAAACTATTTTGAATGTAAGCCCAAAGTTAGATTTTCAGTACTCGATGAAATTACTGTGCGGAATTCTAAATTCAAGGCTAATTTCCTTTGTATTTCAGAATAATTCAAATAAAATACAAGCAGATGCTTTTCCACGAGTAAGTGTAAGTGATTTGAAGAATCTACCTATCAAAATACCTTCAAATGAAAAAGAGAAAGCCATTGCAAATTCGATCGAAAGTTTTGTGAGCAGAATTATTAGAGAGAAAAAAGTAAATATTGATTGCGAAACAACAGTTTACGATATGGAAATAGACAAACTCGTTTATCAGCTGTATGGACTGACGGACGAAGAAATCGAAATAGTGGAGAGAGGATAAAAGAGATTTGAATTACAGTAAATATTTAAGAACAAAAAGACAACAATCAATATATGACGGATTGAGCACGATCGGACCAGAAATATCTGGATTTTATTTAACAGGCCTTATGCTTTTCGAGACTGAAATGCCCAATAAAGTTAATTGTATTATACATTGTTTAAGAGAAATTGATGGAGGGTTAAGGGATTTTTTAGGAATTGATTACATAGAGGAAAACAGAAAAGAAAAAACTAATAAACTTGAATCAGTATGTAATTCACTAAATATAGCTGATCCCAAGCATGTTTTGGTCAGAAAATGGAAAAAGACAACGGATAAATTTCATGCTTACGCTCATAGGCATGGAGCATGGAAACAACCCAGAGACCCGGATGAAAAAATATTGAAGATTTGGGCAGATTTTGAAGAAGTGCTCTATATTTTAGTTGGTAGCTTTTACTCTTTGATTAATAGAATTGAAAGAATTAAGTTAATTGAAAATCACGATAAAGACTCAGTTAAGGGTGTGATCTCAAATTTACTACGAGATGAAGCATTATATAGAGAATTTTTCAGGAATTTCGATAAATTAGACTGGTTTCATAGCTTGAAATCATTTTATAACCCTAATAGCATCAAATGTGATTCAGAAGGAAGATCTCAATTTTGGGTTGTTCTAGTTTACCTTGAGAAAGTGTCAATTCAAAATGAAGATGATACAGTTTTTATTGAATTATTAGAAATAATCAAGAATGTTATAGATTTTTCTAGATCATCGAAAGAAAATGAAATTAAAGATTATTATAATTGGTGGCATATTGCTAAAATATTGGTAAATGTTCCGGTTCGAATAATTACCGAATATTTTAAAGATTCTAAGTATAATTTTCATGATACGATTTTTGAAATCACAGATCATGAATTTAATGTTTCACTGGCAATAACTGAATTTGGTGAAAAGTTGTTACCAAAATTATTTAAGGCAAAAGAAATTGATTTTGCTTTGGATATAATTGATTTAATTACAACTATTGAGAAGCATGATAGTACTGATTCATTGGGTTCGTGTAAATCAAAGTTCGAAACCTACAATATTGATAAAATTTTCAAGAATAATTATCCAAATATTATTGCTTTGGATAACAAAAGGATTATTGAGTTACTCCTAAAAAGATTCAATGATTCTTTAATGTTTAATAGATTTGAATCCAAAGAGCATTTCGAGTTTAAAGAAAATTTTTTCAATATAAAAATTTCTAGAGTTAGAGAAGAAGATAATTCGATTAAAGAGAACCTATATTTATTCTCATTTAGCGAATACGACAAAAGAGAAATTGATAATTCTTTTAAAGTTTCAGAAAAAAATATGAGTGATGTCAATTTTCTAATGTATCTAAATCACAACAAACCGGAAAAAGAAATTTTTAATTTAAAGTTTAAAGGAAGCTTTGATGAATTAAAAAGTATGGTTTCGGAGCATTTAAAAGCAAATAATTTTACAGATATTGATATTGATTTGCCGTTAGGCAGAGTTTATCGAAATTTATTTCATGATTTTTTCAATATTAAAATCTCCGATCTTGATTCGGAAAATGATATTATGGGAAGCAGAGATGATGCTGCAATAACACTTTTAAAGATCATAAAAGAAATATTCCTTCAGTATATCGAAAAGAATAACAATATTGTAGAGAAGTATATACAAGAATTTCTATCTGATAAGTATCAATTCCCGATCTTTAAGAGGTTAGCTTATTATTTTATTTACAAATCCGAGGCTGCTTACCTTGATATCTTCTATAATAAAGTTGAAAAAGTAGATGATGTTTTGGTTGATGTGTATTACGAATTAGAGATATACAGGATACTACAAAAACTAAATTCGAAATTTACTGCTGACTTCATAAAAGTTTTGGATAATAGAATTAATGAGGTGGCAAAAAAAGTCGAAAAAGAAAAAGGGGAATGGTTTGTTTTTAAATGGTGTTCAGCTTTGAAGGATAATCCGAATTTCAAAGAGAAGTACGAGGAATTAGCAAAAAAGTTTGAGAGAAAAGAACCATATTATCCTTTTATCAGTAGAGTTGAAAGTAGGTGGGCTTCAGACGTTTTAGTTCCTCCAATTTCAGATAATAAAATAAAAGAGATGATAGATGTAGACTTCATGTCTTTGATTCAATTCTTAAAAGAGTATAAATCAGAATATTCAGAATTTGATCAGGAATTTTATGGCAAACCTGGTAAGATTGGATTGGCAAATACGCTTTCTTTTGTTGTTAAGGATAATCCCGGCATATTCATAGATAATCTTAGCGAATTTCAGGCAGTAGAAATATTATATTTAAAGAATACTCTAAATGGTATTGAATTAGCTATTCACGACGAAAAGGAAATTGATTATGTTAAGATAATGGATTTTTTTAGAGATTATCTTGAAAATATAGAATGGGACGAAAAAGAGGATGAGAATTATAATTACAAAGATACTACTCAAAGAGATATTGTATCTAGAGTTATTGATATTTTAGAAAGAGGAATAGAATTAAAGAATTTTGAGGTCAGCAAAGATAATCAAGAACGAATTGAATCAATAATAGAGAAAGTTTTAGTTTATCCGTATGAAGAAAGAGATTATGAGATTAAGGATTTTATAACCTACACTTTAAATACAATCCTAGGTAAACTTATTATGCTTTATGTTGATTTTTCTCTGAAGTATGCTAATGCTCACGGAAAAGAGGAAGATTGGGGAAAAAACAAATATGAAAAGCTGTACAATAAAGGTGTTGACGGTAAAATTTTACTTGGTTACTATTTGCCACAGATCAATTATTTAGACAAAAATTACGTGAATGCTAAAATAGAAGAAATCCAAGCTTCTGATCCTGAATGGAAGCCATTTGTTTCAGGTTATATTTCAAGTTCAAAATTGTATTCTGACATTGTGAATAAAATGAGACAACATTATATCCATGCAATTGAATTTATGCATTTCAGCAGTATAGTGGAGAGAAAGTTGATTGAGCATATAGCCTTAGCTTACTTGTATTATAATGATAGCCTTGAAAAAGAAAATAATGATGACGGTAGTCAAAGTTTGATCTATAAATTATTCAATACCTTAAACGAAAAATTTACAGAAAGAATGTTGAGTTTATCTGAATACATCGGGATGAGCCACGACGTAGGTAAGAAAAATGAACTGATTGAGTTATGGAAATATATATTTAAGAACCAAGATAAATTTGAAAATAACATGGGCGATAAATACAAAGAATTTCCCGGTCATTTAATAGAAATTTCAAAACTGATTGATAACATTGATGACGAATTCGCTGAAATTATGAAATGGAATATAAAATTTGTTGAAAGTTATCACATTCAATACTTTTTTAAAACTTTAACAAAATTTGAATCGGCGGATCAAATCCTTTACATAAGTGATATATTGACTGATATGCTGGATATGCCTGTTCCTTCTTACGACAAAGGCTACATAACGATTCTAGTAAAGAGAATTTATGCAGTTCCTGAATTAAAGCCTAAAGCAGATGTTATTTGTAATGCCTATGGAAGACAGGGAGTGCATTTCTTAAGAGAGCTGTATGAAGAGAATAATAAGGGGTAAAAGATGAGCGAGAAGGTAACTATACCAAGAGTATTATACAAATATATACAATAAAAATTTGTGGATAGTTTTCTACAAGAGGGAAATATTCTTTTCAGGAATCTCCCATATTTCAAGAAAGTTGAAGATGGGGATGTTAGAGGAGATATTTTGGAAGGAACTCACAGAGATACTGGAAAGAATGGTGAAGGTGGCGTGATGAAATTAAAAAGCGGGGAAAGAATAAAATGTGATTATTTTGATAATTCAATTGAGACAGATGAAAAAACATTCATTTTTTGTTTATCAAAAATTTATAATGAGAAATTATATGAAGAATTTGAATGTGATGCGTGTATTAAAATCAAAAACACAAAAGAATTCATTGATCTATGTATACATAAATTGCTGATTTCAAAAGGAAAACAAAGTAAGCTATACTTCAACCATGTTAAATACTATGGTTCGCATGAAGATGTAAGTGAATATATAAAAGAACCATCTATGATACCTCTATTAAAACGGGAGAAATACAGTTGTCAAGAAGAATTTAGGTTATATTATGCAATTGATGATGTTTTCAAAATAAAAAAATCAATAACGATAAAAAATTCGAATCCTTTCAATCTGCCACCGGATAAAACCCCAAAACCTGAGCCAACTGAATTAGAAAAAATAATATCGCTAGGTAATATCAGGTCTATTACAGAAGTAATTTACAAACCATGAGTTATCAATAAATAAGGTAGGTAAAGTCTAAATGAGTGTAAAGGAATTAAAGTATTGGCGTTATTTTCTTTCAATTGAAGATGATTTTATAAAGACTTTAAGATACGTTGATTTAAGCAATGACAATTATAAAACATACTCAATTGAATATACTCGTCTGCTTATCAGTGCTTGTGCTGAAATAGAAACTATGCTGAAATTGTTATGCAAGACAACAGGTTCGAATTGTGAAAAGTATAATATTTCTAAGCTAAAGAGAAAATTATACGAGCATGAATTTGGTTTAATGCATGAAGCTGGAGTGAATTTGTCTAATTATGAAATTGATGAGATCATTCCATTTGCCAGTTGGGAAAAAGATGACAGCAAGGGAAAACTTGTAAATCCGGAATGGTGGAAAGCATATAACAGTATTAAGCATGATCGAGATGATAGATTTAAAGAAGCTAATCTTGAGAATGTAATTTATGCGATAGCAGGTTTGTTCATTGTAGAAATGTATTATTATGAAAAAAAGAAAGTAGTACCTTCTCCCAAGCCCAAGCTTTTTGGTTTAGAGTATTTTTATGAATCAAAAAAAATCGGAAAGTATGAATTAGGTGGAATTCTGCTATGGGAGTTACCTTGGAAAGAAAAATAATAATGAAGTCAATTTATTCAATCTCATTATTGATCCTGTTAGGTTGTGTTTCAGCTCAATGGACACCTCTCTCTGACTTCCCGGGCACTGCGAGGCGCGGATCGTCCGGTTTTATGGGTATATTATCCAACAACATGTGCTTGGTAACAGACTGAAGCGTTAACCGGCAAGAAAATGGATTTTGGAGACAAGTCAAAAAAGTTAAAAATTGACGGTCTTGTTAAAGGAACTTATTTTTTAAAACTCAAGGCTGAGAAAAAAGAAAAAATCAGCAAAATCGTAATATTTTAGATTCTGTATCTTTCATAATTTATAGCGGACAATTGGATAATTCCTAAAAAACGTTGGAAAAAAACGTTGGAATATTCTATTGTAAGAAATAGTTGGTAGATATCGTCATGAATTGTCGAAAAAAGTATTGCGAAGTTCTGGTTTTTGTAGGTATTTTATGTGTGATAGATTAGTAAATTTAGGAGTTTTAATGAAACTACTTACAGTATATTTCGATGCTTTCAGAAGTTTGCTGGGCAAAAAGATTGAACTTAAAGATAATTGTATAGGTCTTGTCGGCATAAATGAATCAGGTAAATCGAATATTCTCTATGCTATAAACGTACTCCGAGGCGGGTATAAACTTTCTGAAAAAGATGTTCCAAAGATGGGGGAAAGTAATATCAATCCTACTTTGAGATTTGAGTTTGAACTTTCAAAGGATGATCAAAGTCAGATTCTTGAAAAAGTAATGGACTGGTCTGAAGGTAATTCATTAATTGGCAGAAATATTGAACATTCGGATTTTAAACTGATATATAAGATAGAATACGATGTTAAATCAAAACAGGAAAAATATTTATGCAAGTTAATAGATTTTAAGCTTAATAAAGGGTATCTAGTTTTAAAGAATGAATTTCTAAGTGCTAACTTCAAAGTAATCTCAAAAGGAAAATTTTCTGCAATAAACAAAGCATTGATTATTAGTAATGAAATTTTAGATGAAAATACAAAATATTTTGAATCAGTCAATGATATTGAGAAGTTTGAAATTGAGATTAAAAATCTTAATCAAGAGATAATTCAGTCTGAAAAAATTGTTGATCCTGCTTCAAAGAACAAGCTAACTCCCGAAGAGATTTCTCAAAAGAAGGCAGTGATTGATAAAATAACCAATAAAAAAAATGAACTTTTAGACAAATGTAAAGAATTCAATATTCTCGATTCTATTAAAAACACTGAAGCAGAAATAAAAAAAGTGGATGGACAGATAGCAGCTCAATTAAAGGCTCAATCTGATTGTAAATCCACAATAATTCAATTAGAAAACATAAACAATCCTCAACAGCCTCAAACAGCTCAATTAGCACAAAAAAAGAATGAATTAGCTACGATTAACTCGCAATTAAATACTTTTAAAAATAATAAAGCTGCACTCGAGGTTATAGTCAATAATTTGAAAATGCCATTCGAAAAGAGATATACTCCGGATCCAAATGAGATATTCGGATATATTAGCAGTTCAATTTTAAATAAAGTAATGGAATTGTTGCCTCAAGTAGTATTTTGGGAAAATAAAGATATTTATATTTTAAATTCAGAAACATTATTTAAAGATATTCACGCAAAATCTTCACTGGAAGAAATTTCAAGGCCTTTAATTAATTTATTCAGAATCGGCATTGGTATAAAATCGTTAGCAGAACTAAAAATTAAAATTAATGAGATTTCACAAAATCCTAATTTTCGTAGCCAGCTGAATAAAACAATGGATAGAAAGGTTAATGATTATTTAAAAAATGTTTGGCCTGAATATGATCAATCTTTGAATATATCTCTTGAGAACGATAGAATCAGGGTTGAGATATACGATGATAAATGTAGGAATGCAAGTTTTTACAACATGGAAGACCGAAGTCAGGGAGCAAAGACTTTTCTTTCTTTTTTATTCACAATAGGTGCTGAAGCTAAACACGGAATTATAAATAATTCAATTTTACTACTTGACGAGCCTGAATCCCATCTGCATCCATCCGGAGTTAGATATCTTTTATCAGAACTAAAAAAAATCGCCGATAAAGGAAATCAAGTTATATATGCAACTCATTCACCATACATGATTGATCGCGAGCACTACGAAAGGCATTTTATAACTTCAAAAGATAAAGAGAAAACAAAGGTCGAGCCCTCTTGTATAGACAGAGTTGGTATCTTCACTCAGGAAGAAGTTCTATATTCAACACTTGACAAGGATATGTTAGACGGACACAGATCTTTAAATGACATAAATTTCGTTTTTGAAGGTATGGGGGATGTTTTGTTATTTGAACATTATTATTCAGTCATTCTTGATAAAAAACCTTATAAAATCGATAATGTTTCATTTTATCATGGGGGTGGGTGTAAAAGGATTACAGATTTTCTAATAAAAAAACCTATTCAATTAGGAACTAAATGGTTTTTCATTTTGGATAATGATGGTCCAGCTGATGACTTGAAGAAATTTATAGGTAACAAATACAAGAATTATGTGGATAAGGATATCTATGTGTTCCAATACGATATCGATAAAAAAGAAACTGAGATTGTTTTGGAAGATATGTTAAATCATAAAATTATTTTGGATTGTTACAAAAGAGTGTTTGAAAAGTTTGTGATTGATTACGATCAAAAAAAGATAGAAGCAGAAATTAAAAGCAATAGTTTTAAAACCTATCACGAGAAGATAATCTCAACTGAACTGTTTCAAGATAACTGGGATCAGGCTAAAGGAGATTTCAAAGATATTTTGAATACTGTGATTCGAGAAAAGTTGGCCCAGGCTAAAAATGAAGAAGGTTTCAAAAAGGAGTTTCCAGAATATTTAACTTGGGTAAAGTCAGTGTTTGACTCTTTTGGAGATAAAAAAGCAGAAAAAAAAGAAAAATAAAGGAGGTAAATGAGATAGAGAAATTCAATCTGAATTGCGGGGTAATAGAAGAATATATTGTTCAAATTGTTGATGAAGGCGAAGACCACAAAGTAATATTTCTCAAAATTGTTTCCGAAAGGGAGTAAGTTGAGTACAGTATTTGTGCTGATTATATAGAGCCTAATCTGAGTAAAACACAAAAAGACCTTCAATCCGCTCTCCAAAAAGCACAAAACGAAGACGATGAAGATTTTGCTATAGATGAGTTTCCAAAAAGAGACTATGTTTATGTTTATGATTCAGATGGGATAAGAAGGCAATATACAGGGCAAAGATTAAGTCATAAGATTAAAGTAGCTCCATGAAAATAAAAAAGTAGGAATTATGATAATGAACATAATTATAAAAATGGTTAACAGCTTGATTGAAGATAAATATAATTAGCAATAAAGTTTTATGCCTACATGGATATTAATATTTTCATTGTGTAAGTAAAATTAAGGCTGATAAAGCAAAAGGATTTAATGTATGGATGTTGAGATTAGTGTAGAATTAGAAAAAGAGATCAATTATTACAAATCAATTATTGTATTAAATATGGGCGGAACCATTAATATGTCTGGTAGTTCTGAAAAAAAACCGTCAAATAGTGTAGTTCTATTAATTGATGAGATGATGTCTAATCTAAAATCAAAGTATAATATTTCTGTCTATGGTGAAAATATATTTTCACGACCACCTGATAGTAGCAATATTGGTGAGCTAGAGTGGGACTTAATGTATGATCATGTCAAAAGAATTCATGATAGGAAAACAAAGACCCAATCAGAATTATTAAAAAAAGGTTTAAAAGTGGAGAAAGGGGGTATAGTAATTACTCACGGTACCGATACAATGGATATTAGCGCACTTATCTTGTCATTTCAATTGTGCCTTTGCAAATTGGATTTGCCGATAATTTTTACTGGTAGTTATTCAACATTGGATGAACCAGGCAGCGATGCAAAAAGTAATTTAAAAAAATCAATTATTTTGGCTAAGGAACGATTTAGCCGAAAAAGTAATTTGAATAGTGGAGTATATGTTGTTATAGGTCAAGACATTCATTTAGCCAGTAGAATTTCTAAAGTATACACAAATCCCAACTCTGATTCGAATTATTTCTTTTCTTTTCCTGTACCTATTGGAAGAATCACTGGGGATGAACCGAATATTAAAATCAACAGTAAATTCTTATTTGATATAAGTGGAGGAGTCGGGAATAAAAAAATTGAAGGATATAATTATCAATGGAACTGGGGAATTGTTGAACATATTGTAATTGATAAATTTTCAAATCCAATGATTTTGGAATCATTAATTATGAGATATAATTATTATAAGTCTAAGAAAGATTGTCGCAATAAAAGGCTTGGTCTCATTGTGCAAGGCAATTTCATAAACAATAAAAGTTATGACAAATTGGTAGAATTAATATGTAATTTGGATGAAAATAAGATTCCTGTTGTATTTGGTTCAAAAAAAATCTTCAACAGAATTAAAGCTGATAATCCAAATTTGAAATTAATAGGAATTATCCCAATCAGCCTTTCACACCACAAAGCCAGATGTAAACTATCATGGCTACTAAGGTTAAATATAACCGTTGAGGTAGTTTTAGAATTAATGTCGGAAAACATAATCGGTGATGTGCTTGAAATTGATAAATTGCCAGAATGGATCAATTACGAAAGTTTTCCACCTCAGATTGAAAGTAGAGAGATTATCAGTGTATATCCAAATATAGATAATAAGGTTTTTAAGGACAGTTATGAGAGGTTAATTCACTCTAAGTCAAAGATAAAAGAATTGTATGTTTATGGTTTCGGTGATGGGCATATGCCTCTTATAAATTCGCCAATTAACATTATAGTCACAGACTACATTAATAAAAAAATCTTATCAACTGATATTGTTAATTTACCAGAAAATATACATGAGATGATAAATCAAATATCATTCCATGTAAAACAAAATAAAGATGAATTTTTATCATATCTACGTTCAACATATAAATTCAGAAGAACACCCTTTTTATATAAATTTATGCAGAATCAATTAATTGAAGCAGAGAAAGAAAAGAAGTGTGCAAAATCAATAGAAATCATTAAAGATGATTTTAAAGATTTCATTCAAAAATACATTGATGTAATACAAAAGGATACAGAAAATATTCTCCAAGCCATAATAAATGAAAAAACTATCTGTTTGACTAAAGACGAAATTGGAGTCACTAATAATGTAATTAATGATATTTTAAACTCGGATTTTAATAAATTATTATTACATTTGATTTCAGATTTTCCATTATTAATTTCATTCAGAATAATTAAATCTGCTTTAATGGATAAAGTTCCAATTCTTCAATTTATAGGCGAAATGACATGTCACAATATTGCTGTAAGAATTAGATCACAAGCAGTTAGGAGTGTAACTGATGTTTCAAAATACGAAATCGGAAATATGTTGCAGTGTGTTGGGGTAGATAGCGATACTACCAAAGGATTTATTGTGGATTATTTATATTAGAAAGGATACAGAATGAGAAACAAGACCGTAATCTATATAATTATGATATCTCTAATTTCTTACACAATAATCATGTGTATCCAACTAGAAATATTTAATACATCTACTAGTACTTCTAACAATTATAATGAGTTAGTTCAACATATATTAATATTCTTCTTAAGTTCGAGTTTACCCTTATTGTTTGGATTAGAAATAGATAAAGTAAAAATAATAAGAAAGCTAACCTATGACTTGAGTAAATTTTGTAATTTAAACACTTATAAATTTTTTAATGATACTTACCGAGAAATAATTAGAACTACTAATAATCTCAAGAAACATTCAAATTATATATTGCATGAAGAATATCTGTTTATTAGATATGCCAAAATCATAATGGATTTGTTTCATCTTGACAAAGCAGGTGAATGTTGCTTAAAAAAAAAAATGTTCATGAAATTACTCTCAGAATTTCATGAAACAATCAAAATGATTCATTCGTTAGAGAAAGAAAATAAGTCAAATAAATTATTTGGAACATCAGAAGCTAAGATATCTGTTATAAGCAAAGTAATTTCATTAACATCTTTCTACAATTATTACTATAATGTTGATTTAAGTAAAGAGATTATAAACATAAATGAATTGTTTTTAGAAATGCTTGATTATTATAAGAAAAAATATAATAAAGATTACTACGATTTAATAATTAATAATGAAATAAACCTAATACTCATACAAAATGGGTACAATTTTAATGAGAAATTATTAACTGTTTCAACTATCCATGATTCTGTAAAATCGGAATTGAAATTGTTTTTCAGAATGAAATCCCTATCAATGAAATTTGCACAAATCATAAACAGCAGGAATAAATGTGAGTATTCAAATATCGATATATTACAAGTGTATAGTGATTTCTTTAATCTTAATGATGAAATCAAACTAAGCAGAGATATTATTATAATGATTTACACAACAGAGATTGTGGCTTTATACGATTTTCTTGAAACTCATTTTAAAGATATTAATATTGAAGATTCTGAAAAAGAATACTTAAATGTAAAAAATGAATTAAATGTTAAAAAATTGAGTGATTACATCAAGGTTTATTTCAAAGAGAAATTCAGAATTAGATTTAAAGATTTTTGTAACAATTATATTAGTTTAGCTAATTCAATTACTCGCAAGGATGATTACCATCCGATTTTCGATCTTTATTTAGCATTAAATACTAGGAAATTTTCAGGATTAGATTATAATTATAGCAGAGGTAATTTATATGAAACTTTCAGATATGTAAAGCCAGAGTTCATAAAAGATATACATATTTATCTAATCAATGAAATTAATCATTTGATATACTTGAACCAAATTGAGAAAGCTCGAGCGCTGTATGATGAAGTAGGATTTGATCAATTGTTCGACACCCTAGATAATAGTGTGATTTATAAGTATTCGATACTGATATGCAAGGCTGTTTTTGTTAATAGACTAAATAACGATTACAATAAAAGTGTAGAATTATTGCAGATTGCATATTCAAATACTATGATTAAATCGGATGAAAACGATTCGACTGAATTGATGTTTATCTTTGCTTTCGAAAAAAGAGATAGAATTCTGTATAGAGAAAATTATAATAGATCAACAAATGAGTTAAAAAAGAAATTAAGAAACTTTGCAGAAAGCATTAGAATATTTGGTAGGATTTATAATATCAGATTTGGTGGTTGGGTGTATGTTTCGTATCCATTAGAAAAAGGATATATTTTGAAAGATACGAATATCGATGAAATTTTTACATTAGATCCAAACTTTTATGAAAATCAATAGTGTTAAAAAAAATGCCAATTTTTTGAAACATCACATTAAATACTAGCCCCCAACTCAATGGAACTCTCCCCTCCAATGAAAAAGCGTATTATAATCTGTGCGGGATGTTATTAATTGCTGGATCGTAAAAAGACCATCGGCTCAGATTATTCAAAATGCTACGGGTAGGTGTGAGAGTAGGCGAAAATTTCGATAAGTATGATTTTATACTTTTCAAATAACAATAATTCAATTGATTTACATTTCAAAATCGGGTATATTTGATATAGTTGTTCAGTATATAATGTAAAAGTAAGAGGATAAAATGAAAAAAATGTGTATGACGGCGGTTATTGTAGCTGCTTTATTTTTGCAGACAGGTTTTAACCTTAATGCTGCGACAACTCTGGGTGTGGGAGATGTTGTGATCCTTGCGTTCAACTGAGACGGGGATGACGGGCTTTCTTTTATGCCTCTGGTCAGTCTGGAATCCGGTACTGAGATCTTTTTTACTGATATCGGATGGAGCGACTTAAACAATTCATTCTTAAATTATACGGGAATATCGGAAAAGATATTGAAATATACTGCGCCGTCTGCTATTACCACCGGTACGATTATACGCTGCGATGTATATAATCAGACTAATTTCACCTGTGTTCTGAGCATGAACGAAGTTACTACGCCATATTTTGATAATATCGCCACTTTAAATTCAGCTGAAGAAATACTTATCTTTCAGGGTTCTGTAGCATCCCCGCAGTTCAAATTCGCGGTAACGGATGTTTTTACTGGATGGGCTGTAAATGTGCCCTTAAGCGGTGCTGACGGAAGCGGTCACGGATCAGCTTTACCTCCGGGATTAACGGACGATGTTACGGCTATGTCTTTGGCGACTGGAACTGCCGCGGTCGATAACTGGGCATATACAGGAGCGGTCACTGCGGCGACTGCTGCTGACTGGAAAACCAGAATAGGTAATCCTGCCAACTGGACAGGAGATGATGTTAATCCGACAATTCCTGTGGGACCTTATACTGTAATCGGTATAGAGCCGGGTATCCCTCAAAATGTTACTGCAGCTGTTGACGGCACGAATCTGAGCTTATCATGGGATGCCGCCGCAAACGCTACATCATATAAAGTAATGGCTTGCGAAGATCCATACGGTACTTTCACCGATATTTCTGCAAGCGGTATTTTCGCAGGTACAACATGGAGCTATAATTTATCAGCGGGAAAAATGTTCTATTATATAATTGCTGTAGCGCAATAGAAGATTGTTAATCGTTGCTCATGAGCCCGATTATACTGCTGCTTTTCAGATAATGCCTTATCTTAAAATAAATGTATATCATGCCCAGAACTGTAAGGGTCAGCGATAGGATCAAAAATATATCAATATTGTAATTAGCCTCGATCATTTTATTTACGATGGAATCAGGCTTTGATACCAGCATAAGTTTTATAAGCATGAAAGATAATCCCGCGCCTGTGATAAGCCCGTAAATTATATGTTTCGCGTACTGGTATAGCCAGATCACGATTATATCCCTATAATAAGCCCCCATTGCCATCTGTATTCCGATCTCTTTCTTCAGGTAAAGCAGCATGTACCTTATCTGATTCTGAACGAACATGACAATTACAAGGAGTATAAATGCAACCGGTAGGAAGAGCAGGTAATCCAGCCTTGACAGATATTTATTGATCGTTCTGAAAATATCATTTTCATTTTCAATGATCCTGTAGCCTTTTCTTTCTATGATCTCGGAAATTCTGAGCATATCGGAAGATGATCTGAAATATACTTTAATATTCGACAATGTGGTAGGAGTTCCTATGATCTCGGCGATATTTTTTAAAGTAGCTTCAGGCACTGTTAAACCTAGGAACGGGACTTCTTTATCCACTCCGATTATAGTTACTTTCATTGAATGAGTTTTTTCATTGGAAGAAAAGCTGTTCATTCCGATAACGAGGTCGAATTTTCTTCCTATCAGCACTTTTTCGGTAAGCTTGGGGAGATCATTGGCAGGAGCAAAGCTCGAATTATAAATATCGAGCAGTTTTGAAGAAACTATCGCTCTTATCTCGGTGGTGTTTTTTTTACTGTACCAGAGGCCTTCAAACGGCCTTTCTTCGCCGAAAAGCGACAGATCTGTTCCGTAGCCCATATCAAAAAGCTTACCGCTTAAATGAGCAGGCGCATCGAGATTATATGTCGGACTTACAGCGGTCACTCCGTCCACGCTTTTCAGATACTCAAGATCTTTTTCACTAAGACTGCCTTTTCCGAGAAGGGAAGGGGTGTTGATCTTAAACATCGCGATATCCATTTCTTTCGGAGCGATCGTAATAAAAGTATTGTTCTCCGTGCTGAATATTTTCTTGATCGTCGAATGAAATGTTGACGAGAAAGTTATTATAAAGAAAAGAAGAAAAAACATAAGCGTAAATACAATATATATCTGGAACTTGAACCTCAGTTTGTTCTTAAAATATGCTTCGGAAATATGTATCAGCGACTGTATTTTCATATATCCTTCAATAAACAGACGGATTATAAGAAAATTTAATCGGATTTTCTACACAAATTTAAAAATTTAAAATATAGTCTGAAATTCGGATCGAATTTGTTTATATTGTAATATCTTAACGATAAAGCAGGAAGAAGAAATGTTTAAACACAGACAAGATGGAAAAGGAAAAAATATTCAGTTGTTATACTGGTTCGGAGTGATGGTGCTTATCCTCGCGGCTGATTATTTTGCCGGTCCTTATATTCAGTTCCCTGTTACTTATATTATCCCCATAGCTTTAGTTTCATGGCACAACGGGAGTTTTTGGGGATATACCTTTGCCGTGACCATGTCTTTGATGAGGCTTATATTCAACATGTTCTTCTGGACTCTTCCCTGGACTTACACGGAGACCGGACTGAATTTTATAGTCAGCTTAACTGTTTTTGCACTTCTTGTATCACTTTTCGACAAAGTGGCAAAGCATAACAGGGAACTTTCGAACAAAGTAGAGGTGTTAAGCGGGCTTCTGCCTATCTGTTCGAGCTGCAAGAAGATAAAGAACGATACGGAAAACTGGGAGCAGATCGAGAGTTATATCACCAAAAAAAGCAGCGCGTCTTTTACGCACAGTCTTTGTCCGGAATGCAAAAAGAAACTGTACGGAGACGCTATAAATAAACTTAAAGAATCAGTCAAATAGATGCAAACTTTTTTACGAAATATTTATTGAATATGCTCAGTTAAAATATTATATTCGGGCGTGATTAATCAATGCGCACGGAACAATGAAAAGATTTATTCCAAAAATATTAGACTTTATAAAAAAAACAGTAAAATACCCTATTGAAACATATAGGGCAAAAGTGTCTTTTTGGAAGAAATGTCTTATATGGCTGGCATACGCTGTCGTAGTTTTTCATGTCCTGATAATTTTCGGGGGTTTGTTCTTCGCCGTTTTGTATAAATACGTCAATCCGCCTTATTCGACTTTTATGCTCTACAGAAAGATTTTTGCAGGCGAGGAGATCCGTCAGAATGATTTCGTCCCGTTAAAAAAGCTGCCTAAGGGAACAGCATCCATGCTGGTAAGGCTTGAGGACGGAAATTTTTACAATCACTGGGGAATAGATCTTGATGCTATTGAGACCGCAAGAAAGCGAAATGAGAAAGCAGGCTACAATAAATATGGCGGAAGCACGATTACGCAGCAGCTTGTCAAGACCCTTCTGCTTGTACCGGATAAGTTCCTGGTAAGAAAATATGCGGAAGTTATTATTTCGCTTGAGTTCGATCTTATAATCAGTAAGGACAGGATACTTGAGCTTTATCTTAATAATGTTGAATGGGGTCACGGTATTTTTGGCATTGAGGCTGCTTCAGTTCACCATTTCAATAAACACACCGAAAAACTGTCAAGACAGGAAATAGCGAAGCTTATCACTATTCTTCCGAATCCGCTAAAATATAATGTTAATAATTTTACAAAAAGAAAAAGCATGTCGCTCAGATACAACCGGCTGATGCCGATAATTCCAGACGATAAAATAAAAACCGAACCGCAGAAGGATGACACGCTGAACCTGAAATTGAATTAATTATGAAAAGAATAGCTCAGGAATACATTCACATAACAAAATTCATCAGGAAAGATGCGTGGAATTTTCTGATCGGAAATTTTTTCGCGGGATTCGGGTTTACCGGATTCAGTCTTCTGTTTAATCTCTACCTGAAGGAGTCGGGTAAAGGCGAAGGCACTATAGGTCATGTACTTTCAGTAGGAACTTATGCGACGGTATTGATGATCTTTCCGGCCGCGTATCTTGTCAAAAGAATATCGATAAGACCGGTAATGCTTATAGTACCGGTTGCAATGTCGATCGGATACGGGATCGCGATACAGGCTCAAAGCATGCAGATGATAATGACCGGGATAGCCATTTCGGGTTTTGCAGGCGCGTTCAGCTCAGTTATCGGGGGTCCTCTTCTTATGCAGAGCAGCGGTGAACTTGAGAGAACGCATCTTTTCTCGATCAATCACGCAATAGCGCTCTTGTCCGGAATAACTGGCAATCTTGTAGCCGGAAATCTTCCCGATCTTATGATCAAAATGGATATCAATCCTGCTTCCGGATACAAATATGCCATATTCGTACATCTCGTAATAGCTCTGGTATCGCTGTATTTTTATTCAAAAATAAAAGTAAAACACATTTCGCTTACCGGAGACGCAGAGGATGAGACAAGAACCCATTTCAAGCTGAAAACTCCGAAAAAACTTCTCGCTTACCTTGCAATTCCGCCGATGATGGTAGGACTCGGCGCCGGTATGACCATACCTTTTCTCAACCTCTATTTCAAAACAAGATTCAGCCTTGATGCGAACAATATCGGTATGCTGTTCGCTCTGGCTCAGCTCTTTACTATAGGTGGGGCACTGATGGCCCCGATGCTTGCAAGAAAATTCGGAATGGTTATGTCAGTGATCCTGTCGCAAATAATATCGCTTCCGTTTCTTTTCATACTTGGAATATCGTATTTTCTGCCTCTTGCAATAACCGCTTTCCTGATAAGGAACGCGCTCATGAACATGTCCGCGCCTATTTCATCAAATTTTTCGATGGAATCGGTTCATCCGGACGACAGATCAGTCACAAGCGGTCTTCTATCTCTTGCATGGCTGTTCACATGGGGTATTACCGCTAATATCGGAGGTTATCTTATCGAAAATTTCGGTTATGAACTTCCATTCGCATTTACGATGATATTTTACATACTTTCATCATATCTGTACTATAAGCTTCTGCTTCCGTTAGAGAAGAAGAAAAAATCAGATCAAATAAAAATGGGTCCATAATTTATTAAATTTTAGTGGAAACAAAATACAAATTGGTTTATATTCCATCAAATTGAAAAAAAATTGAAATTAAAGGAGAAACAAATGGGCAGAGGCGATAAGAAAACGAGAAAAGGAAAAATATTCAGAGGATCTTCAGGAAACACAAGGTTAAAAGCAAAGCACCCGACAAACCCGCTTTCTCAGCCTGATCCAAACAAGATCAATGCGCCAAAAAGCGATTCGATAAAAAAACTGGCAGACGCAAAAGCCGTTGCAACTGCAGAGAAAAAAGCTGCGACAGATAAAAAACCGGCGGCTGAAAAAAAAGCTGCGGTTGAAAAGAAAGCTGCACCTGCGGAGAAAAAACCTGCAAAAGCAAAAAAAGAAGAATAAAATTTATTTATCTTTTTTAAAATAAATGTTCCGGTTGTCGTATAGCGTTTTAAAAATTTTAAGATAATTCTCATACCTGAATTCGGGTATTGCTCCTTCATTCGCAGCGTCAATCACTGCGCAGCCCGGTTCATTGACATGAAGGCAGTTGGGATATTTGCATTTATTGCTGAGCGCATATATCTCGGAAAAAAAATTCTTCAGTTCCTCAAAATCCATGTTCCACATACCGAATTCCCTGATCCCGGGCGTGTCGAGAATGAAACCTCCGTTAGAAAGAGGGTAAAGCCGAGCCTGTTTGGTTGTATGTTTACCTTTAAGCGAATATGAGGAGGTTTCACAGACCTTTCTTCCGATGGAAGGATCCAGCGAATTTAAAATGGAGGATTTTCCAACGCCCGAGTTGCCTATGAATGCGGTTATCCTCCCCTGTGTAATTTCGTTTATTTTCCCGATATTTATGTTTTTTTCAACGGAAGTTTCAATAACATCATATCCGATCTTCCGATAACCTTCAATATAATAGATCTCTTCATCGGTCAGACCGTAGTCTATTTTATTTACTATTATTTTGGTATCTATCTGCTGCATGTTGCTGAAAGCAAGTATCCTGTCCAGAAAGCCGGTATTGAGCTTGGGTGAGAATACGGATGTCACAAGAAGCAGATAGTCGATATTCGATGCGATCAGCTGTTCCTTCCTGATCCCGTAATTCGCCGGCCTTGAGATCCTGTTGATCCTGGGCAGTACTTCCGCCATAACGAATTCATTTCCTTCCTGCTCAAGTCTTACATAATCTCCCGGACAGACCGGATGGTGTGATCTTTTAGTGGTATGAAGAAGCTTTCCCTTTAAATGAGCAACAACCTCTTTTCCATCGAAGGATACGGTATAGTCCGTTCCGTTCCCGTAAAGAACAAGAGCTTTTATCATTTCACGGCCGATCTAAGTTTTAAACTGTCGGGATCGAAAAAATAAACAGTATCTTCAAGCTTGAGAGAATCCGTTGAAAAAAATGAGCTGATTTTTTTTTCGGAATATAAAGATCCGCTTCTGATATACCTTCCTTCATCAGAATAAACAGAGAAATCAGATCCGAAAAATACATACAGTTCATTTATTCTAAAATATATATCGGTAAACTCTTTCTCAAAGGACAGGATCTCTTTAAGGATATTGTTTTTAAGAGAGTAGATATTTTTTTTATCATATGCAGCAATAAGAACAGAATTGTATCCTGTCGGAAAGATCTTTTTATATATCGCTATACCGTGTGAGTTCACTATATCGGAACGCTTTTTTAAGATATAATTCTCATCAAGGATATATATGACCCCTTTTTCTGAATCTACAAGGTATGAAATAAAATCGTCATACCGGATAAAGAAATCAAAAAATCCCGAAGGCGATATGTTTTTGAGAGGGATCTTATTCAAAAGAACGGTTGTTTTACTGTAAATATACAGTTCCTTTCCAAATCCGTCGAGAACATATATTTTATCATCGTAAGCAGAAATGGAAAAGTTATCTCTTGAACACAGAATTCCTGAAGTAAGAACAATAAAAAAAAGCAATATGCGGGCGTGTTTTTCGATCATGCTGTATTTTAAGTTCAAATCCGCAATAAAGCAATCATAAAATCATCTTAGTATTTGATAAAATAAAAACTTGACTAATATCATATATAGCAATAAATTTACTTAGCGGAATCCATTATGGGTTCTGTTTTTGCTTATGTTATTAAATAATTAAGATATACAGAATGGCCGAAGAAGAAAAGAAAAATGTAGTTGACCAGTGGAAAGTTCCCGAAGAGACATTTGTTTTTAAGCTGATCTCCAAGCTTCTTACATTCATAACAACTTTGTTTGTCTGGATCATTATGTATGTTCTCAACAGAAGTAAATTTTACGGGAAAGAAATTATAATGAAGGAAAGCGCTCCTTATGTCTTTGCTTCAAATCATACTACTATCTTCGATTCAGGATTCATCGACTGTACTCTGTTTTTAAAAAAATCACTTATCTCATACAGGTATCTTCCGTATCATACACCGGAATATGGAAATTTTTACAAGAATTCACTTCTTGCATGGTATATGGATCATGTGAAATGTATACCGCTTGAACGGGGGAAAGGAATAGATCAGTTCGCACAGAAAATTGTAACCCAGAAGCTTAAGGAAGGGAATATAGTTCATATCTTTCCCGAAGGGACAAGGAGCAGATCCGGAGAACTTCTTGCGGGAAAAGCAGGCGTGGGTAAAAGGATATATGAAAGCCGCGTAAAAGTAATACCCTGTTATCATGAGGGGCTCAGGAGCATGCTTCCGGTCGGAAAAACGATCCCTAAATTCGGAAATAAGATCAGAGTTATTATCGGCGAGCCTATTTATTTCGATGAATATTTTGAAATGGAGAACGTTCCCGAGACATGGAAAAAAATATCCGACAGGATCATGACGGAAATTAATAAATTAAAGGAGAAACTACATGAGCTCGAAGCTTAATGACATGCCTGAGAAACATTGTAACGAATACCTTAAAGACGAAGCTGTAGTTTTAAAGGCGATAGGTCATATTGTAAGGCTTAAACTTCTTCTGGCGATTGAAATGAAAAAATGTATAGTTAAAGGCCTTGTCGATTGCGTTGAAGAGGACCAGCCCATAGTTTCCCAGCAGCTTGCCGTATTGAAAAAGAATAAGATAATAGAAGGCGTTAAAAAAGGAAATACGATATATTATAAAATAATTGACCCGACAGTAAAACAGATAATAATACTGATCGCAGAAAAATATAACAAATAAATTTACTAATAGATGCTATAAATCATTTGATTTAGTTTAGTTTTTTGATTATATTGCAGCTGTACTTAAATAATATTCAGTACATAAATTATATGATAGTTCATAAGGTTTTATGTTCTGATTCGCTCAAGCCAAAGGTGGGGTGTGTATATGAAGAAAATTTCCGTTCTATACCTCGAAGATGACGATCTGGATGTTGAGCTGATAAGAGAAGCTCTGAAAGGGGATGAGATCAAGTTCAACCTTTTTCATGTTCAGAATAAAAATGACTTCAGAATAGCCCTGAAGACAATGAAGTTCGATCTTATACTTGCCGATTTCAATCTGCCCGATATTGACGGTTACGGTGTCCTTTATATCGCAAGGGAGATCAATCCCGACATTCCTACAATAATACTCTCAGGAACCATAAATGAGGAGATAGCGATCGATACGCTAAAATACGGCGCGGTTGACTATATATTCAAATCAAAGCTGGAAAAGCTGATACCTTCAATAGAAGCAGCGCTGGAAAAGGCCGAAGAGAACAAAAAGAAAAGAAGATATGAGAAAGAACTGATGATTTCAGAAACAAAGTTCAGAACGATCTTTCACCAGCTGACCGAAACTGTTTTCATAATCGATCCCTACACAGCAAAAATAACAGAAGCTAATGAGGGAGTAGAAGAAACATTCGGGTATCACAGATCCGAGTTATTAGGCAGGAAAATAGATATTCTTCTTTCTGATCCGAACAGATCATTTCCGGAACCTGAAGCACTGGAGCAGCTGTATCTTTTGGATAAAGGGGCGGGAGAATTCATATTTAAAGACAAAAGCGGCGAACAAAAAAAGTTTAAATATAAGATCAAAATAATTCCATGGGAAGATGCTAAAGCCTGGCTGCTTATAATCTTAACATGATACAGCTATTTTGTGCTGGTTGCCACGCTCATGGCAAAAAAATTGTCAAATCCGTTATTTTTAAGAACCGATGAAGCTTCTTTTGAGGTCGCTCCGGTCGTGATCAGATCATCTACGAGAATAAGATGAGTCTCTCTGTCTAATTCACATCCCGAAAAAGAAAATATGCCTTTTACATTATCGGCACGGTGAGTGGCGTTAAGCTTAGTCTGGGAGATATTGTTGACACGTCTAAAGAGAAGGTCTTTATTTACTTTTATCCCTGATACTTCAGAAAATCCTTCGCAGATCTTTTCGCTCTGATTGTACCCTCTTTTCCTGAGTCTTATTTTATGAAGAGGGACCGGAATAAGAACAGCGTTTTCGGTATTCAGATAATCTTTCAGCCTTTTTCCCATTTCTTTTCCAAGAATATAACCTATTTCAGGCCTGTTGTTATATTTAAGTTCGTGAATTAGCAGCTTTATCGGTTCGTTGTAGGCAAATACCGACAGTGAAGTTTTACTTTCATTTTTATGTAGTTCAAGATTTTTAAGGCAATCTTCGCAAACATACATACCGCTGTCCAGATATTCCCCGCATAACATACAAGATGGAGGGAAAAACAGATCCATTAAACATTTGATCGCGGTTTTTATATAAGCTGATATCATAAATTATTTGATAATATTCTGAAGTTCCGACATGAATTCCTTAACATCTTTGAACTTTCTGTAAACCGAGGCAAATCGGATGTAGGCGACCTCATCAGTGTTTTTGAGTTTTTCCATTACCAGTTCTCCGATCTGAGATGTCTTTACAGTGCCTGAATTGTCGCTTTTTGTGATCAGGTCGTTATATATTTCATTGACCATAGTTTCGATCTTTTCCGGAGTTATCTGCCTTTTTCTGCAGGCTATCATAATCCCGTTCTTCACCTTATCCCGCTCGAATTCTTCAACTGTTCCGTCATGTTTTTCGACCATGAGCTCGATCTTTTCAATATATTCGTAAGTAGTGAATCTATAACCGCAATCAGTGCATTCTCTTCTTCTTCTTATTGCAGTATCGTCTCTGACAACCCTTGAGTCAACAACTTTACTGTCGCTTTTGGAACATTTAGGACATTTCATAATTAAGCCTTATTTTCTGAGATCGTTGAAGTATGAAAGATAACCGCATTCCTTGTCATCAGCGTGAAGTATAAGTTTTTCAAGCAGCAGAAGAACAGATGTTCCGGGATCCTGATAACCGGATTTGAGCTTAATGTCACATTCCAGAAAATACCTCTGACATCTTATCAGTTCAGTGACCCTGTATTTTTTTGCGCAGGTGACTATATCAGCATCCTTCCAAGCGTTGTTGTACCCTATCGTGTAAGCAGCTTTATCAACGGGGATCTTATTTGTAACTGCATGATAACCTACCTCGAAAGCCGAAGTGAAAACTCTTGAAAGAAAAAGATTTATAGCGATCGGGTCCGTCTTGTTGTTTTTGTTCTTCAGAATATTATCGCAGATAAAAAAAGATTTTTTCAGATCTTTTTCAACAACGGCGTTCTGAAGTTTAAATATGTTGTATTCTTTTGAAATTCCAAGTACGTTCTCGACGGTATCTTCGGTAATAGGTTTGCCTTTAGTGTATTCGATCAGCTTATCCGCCTCGGAAGCTATCTGGGACAGGTTGGAAGAAAGGGACAAAGTTAACAGCTGAAGGCTTTCTAAAGAAATACTGCATCCTTTCGATGAAATATAATTCTTCACCCACTGCATTATCTCGCGTTCGTTCTTTTCTTTGAATTCAAGCGTGAGGGCATTCTTATTAGATGCGATCTCTTTAAAAAATGTTTTTCTTTTATCCGGTTTTGTGCCCGTCATTACCAGAACTGTCGAATCTATATTTTTCTTCATAAATCTTGACAAAAGTTCATATATTTCAACGCCGACCTGATCAATATCAGAAATCAGGACAATGCGTTTATCCGCCATTACAGGAAGAGAATATAAAGCTGAACCGATCATTTCTGCCGACATATTTTCTGCATTAAAGCGTGAAAAATTAAAATCCCTGAGATCGTTGTCCATGAAAGACGAGATCACTTCACCTGTCTTCATTTCAATAGAGAACTGATCCTCACCAGTGAGAAGAAATATCAAATGATCTTTTAAATCAACATCCGTTTCAGTTTTTTTTGCCATGGTTATTTTCACCCGTTTAAATCGAATCGTCTAAATATAATTTTTTTTAACGGTTCATACAAACACAAATAAAAGAAAATTACATGAACATATCCGTTGTATTTTTCTTTGGGGAATTTGAACCGACGCTATTATTTACGGATGTGTTAAACTCATCATAAAGCATTATTTCTGCATTTATTATATCCAAACGTTTGTTACGAACAAGTATAAGGATATTTTTTATCTTTGATCTCTGCATTTTTTCCTCCGTAATTAGAATTTAAGATTTACGGCTTTTCATAATCTTGTTGTTTATCTCGATCTCTATAAGTAATCTTGCTTTAGAAAGTGAAATTTTTTTATCGACAAGCAATTTTAAAATGTTATAAATCATATTTTCAGACATTTTAATGCCTCCTTTTTATTTAGAAAGTCCTCTTAAAAACAATTTAAGAAAGTTTATATAGAACATTTTACCTTCCTTAACATTTTCACGGCTGCACCCGAATAAAGAATGAGAAATCATCATACGAAGAGAAGCATAAAAAGAGACCATTGTGTGATGCAGGTCAAACTCTTCGTACGGCTTTTCATCAGGCATAAGCTTTTTCATTTCATTTTTTATAACATTTCCGATCCTTTCATTATGCGCTGCAATTTCATTATATACTTTTTCAGAGATATTCTGGCTTTCAATAGGAAACGAATCCCAGATAAGTTGAAATTTGAATTCTTCCAAATGCTTCTCGGCATACTCGTAATAAGCCATACCGAAAGCAAAAAGCCTCTCATAAGGAGTTTTTTTGTTTAACATCGCTTCAAGAAAAAAATTTATCCTTCCGACGAGGAATTTCAGATGAACATGTTTTGCGATATCTTCTTTGCTTAGAAAATACTTGTAAATTGTCGGTTTGCTGAACTCGGATTTGTCTGCGATCTCGTTCATCGTGGTAAGATAATAGCCTTGTTTTAGAAAAAGCTCTTCAGCTGATTCAATAATAAAAATTTTTCTTGCTTCTGTTTCGATCTCTTTTCTGTTCATTTATTCTACCCTCAGTATTTTATTTAACCTTCGGTAACTTTCTAAGATAAATTTAACAACAGATATCTTCATTTCAATTCTATTTCGGACGAAACAATGGTAAATGTTACCCGAAACCCGCAAAATCCACGACAGAGTGCATTAATAATTAAATTGCAATTTCAATTTTGCATTGTTAAATTCTGACGAAAAAATTAACTTTAGAACGGGAGTTTTAAATGAGAACGATTTTGTATGACGAACATGTGAAACTGGGTGGAAAAATGGTTGATTTCGCCGGCTGGGAAATGCCATTATGGTATAAAAAAGGACAGAGCGTTGAGCATCACGCAACTAGAAAAGCAGTCGGTCTGTTCGACATCTGCCACATGGGCGAATTTGACATTTTAGGAAAAGGCAGTAAAGAAATGATGTCAAATCTTCTATCCAACGATGTACTCGGCATGGAAGAAGGCCAGGCTATGTATAATTTCATGCTGAATGAAAAAGGCGGAGTAATTGATGACTGCATCATTTATAAATTCAATGATGAAAAGTGGATGCTTGTTGTCAATGCCGGCGGAATACCCGGAGATTTCGCGTGGCTGAAAAAGAATGCTCCTGCAGGAGTCACAGTAACTGATAAAAGCGACAATACGGCTAAACTCGACCTTCAGGGACCTAACGCGCCAAAGATCATCAGAGACCTTGCCGGAGAAGAAGTTCTCGATAAATTCGGATTTTTCAGATTCAGAGATAATGTAATGCTGAAAAACATTCCTGTACTTCTTTCAAGAACCGGATATACAGGCGAAATAGGATTTGAGATTTACTGCGATATAAAATATACAATAGAACTCTGGAACCTTCTCTTATCAACAGGGGAGAAGTACGGTATTGAGCCTTGTGGTTTGGGAGCAAGGGATTCACTAAGGACAGAAGCCGGGCTGCCTCTTCACGGGCATGAAATTCATCCGGACGTTCCTGCTCTGGCTACGCCATGGGAATTCGTTTTCGAATGGGAACACGAATTTATCGGCAAGGCTGCTTTAAATAAAGTTAAAACCGCAGGAATAAAAAGCCACACTATTCCGTTTGTTATGAACGGCAGAAGCAAGGCTATGCACGGCTGGCATGTATTCATGAACGGCACTAAGATCGGTCATGTCGTTTCAGGGGTTCTATCACCGACGCTTGAAAATAAACCGATCGGCTTTTTAATTTCAGAAAAAGCTCTTGAGATCGGAACTAAGCTTACATTCTGCGAAGAAGGAAAGAGCAGGATCCTTGAAGGAGAAGTTTCTTCTTCCCCTTTTGTTAAACCGACATCGCGAATGAAAATGAAGAATTTTCTATAATAAAAAAGGGCGGTTCATTAACCGCCCTTTTTTTATTTGGTAAGTACCATTTTCTTTGTCATCTTTAATCCGTCAACTTCAAGCGTATAGTAATAAACTCCTGAATTAAGTTCGCTTCCGTTAAACTCAACTGTGTGTAATCCTGCGCTCAAAGTGCCTTTTGTAAGTTCGGCGACCTTCTGTCCGTTAATATTGAAGACTCCCAAGCTGACCGCGGAAGCCTTATCGAGACTAAATGTTATCATTGTCAAAGGGTTGAAGGGATTGGGATAGTTCTGTTCTAATGCGATTTGTTCTGGCATCTGAAGATCACCAATGAATGAAGGATCTTCAACATTGATCAGAATAGTTTTTTCAGGTGTTACAGATTTTGAATTAGTAATTGTGTATTTTATCAAGTCAATATACGATGAGAAACTTTTAGGTGTATAAACAAATTTACCGGTAGCAGGCTCTTCGAGTCTGATATAACCTATTGTAGGTGTGGTAATAATAGTGAAAAATGAGCTCGTATCAGTCTCGCCAAGAAGATTGGATATTATAGGAGTATCGTTTGCTGTAAAAAAATTTACAGGTGCGCTTGAGTCAAGAAAATATCCCAAGTCCTTGTTTATATAAACCCCGTTGTTTGATCCTGTTTCGTCAAGTTCAGTTGACGATTGACACGAATCAAAAGTCCAGTAAGAAACCAAACCGGAATCAGTAATATCAGGCTTTTCTCTCATAACTTGTCTTACCTTATCAATGAAAATCGCATCATTCCAAAGTATTACCTCGTCCAGTTCGCCGTTAAGGAATAAGCCGTCTGCAAAGCCGAGTTTCATATTCGCAACCGTATCGCTTATGGCAGGTGAGGCAGAAGTGTAGGTATCTTTAAAATTATCAAGTTTACCATTAATGTACATATATAAATCTTTTCCGTTATAAACAACATCTACATGGTACCATTTATCTACGATTATTTCCTGATTACTGTAAATCCTTCTTGCCAGACCGTCTTGAGTCTGAATTGAAAACCTCAACAGATTATTGCTTTGAAGGATTAAATGCCATCCTGTACCGTATGAGCTTGATTTTGAAGCGATTCCCTGATTCTCGTCAACTGAGTTAAATTTTACAAAAGTTGAAAACGATAAATTCTGCATTGAGTTCAGACAAACAGAGTTGCCAACATCCAGATAAGCAGAGGAATTGAAGAAGAAAGAATTACCGAACCCGGATAATAAGGGTTTTACTGCGAACTCAAAGTTAAAATCATCATATATAGTATCAATACTTGTTGAACCGCTGATTACAATTCTTGAAATACCCTCTTCAATTTTGTGTAATGTCAGAATTCCCCCGTTAATTTCGTAATTAAGATTGTTGATCAAACTGAGCGGATCGACAAGATACAGGATCTCCTCACCCGAATAACAGGAAAAATACTGTTTCAGATCTATGCTGTAAATATCATCATATGTAATTATATCAAAGATGTTGCCGTTTAGAACCATATCTTTGGTAAAGGTAACAATGAACTCATCGAAACTGTTATCTGCGGCTGTTTCTGATTTGATCACCAGATTAGATACTCCGCCTTCGATTTTGCGTAAATAAAGGATGTCGCCCGTGATGTTAAAACTGAGGCCATCAATAATACTTGAAGGATCAACACTGTATGTGATTTTATCACCAGATTTTGAAATGAAGTAATTTGAAAGCTTAATTTGGTATATTTCATCTGCCGTCTTAATATCGGGTATGGAGTCAGTTATAAAAATATCCTGTTCAACAGGAAAAATATTTACAACCGCATTCTGGAAACTATTGAAATCATTTCCTGCGGGATTAAGATTATCTATTAAGAAATAACCGTCAGCATAACCGCCCCATCCCCAGTTGAAATGAAAATAATCCTTATCCTGGTATCCGTCGCAAATGAATGCATGAGCTGTTGAACTTGAACCCGAATATATTACAGGCAAGCCGGAATTCAATTGATCTGAAATTAAGTCTTTCCACAAAGAATCGCTGTATTCAGAACGGTATTGTACTGATAAACCCGGGCTGTATTTAAAATAAGTTCGCATGGCAGAGGGAATTTTTTCAATGACTGATCCTGAGTTCGTTGAACTATAGATCGTTTCGACAGAAACACCCGCATGATATGAAATCTGAGCGATTTCATGTTTCGCGGTCTCTGGAGAATCGCTGTGCAATTCATCAGTCATTAAAGTCCATTTATAGCGTGAAAGCGAATAGTCTACATTAAGTGTCTGTCCAAGAGATGAGTAGCTTGCATAACCTCTTCCTGTTTCAGGATGTTTATGATAATTCAACAATTGTGCTATCGCAGTAGCTACGCATCCCGTGACTGAAAGTTCTCCTTCGTCAAGCGGGCAGTACATATTGTAGATAGGACTTTGGTTCCAAATGGAAGAAAGAAGCGGTACAACTTCTTTATCTTTATTTAATGAATTATTGTTTATTGAACTGGTATTCAGGTTTAATGAGTCATCCGCTCTGCTGCTGTTGCGTTTACATTTTGTCTTCATTTTTTCGATCTGAACTTTGTAGAGTTCTGTCCAAAAAGCAACATTAGTCTTGTTTGAGTCGTTTCTGAATGTCGAACGAAATGAATAACCCAGAATAAGCTTTGACACATCATCTGATGCAACTATTGCAAATCCCCCGTTCTTAAAATTAAAGATATGTAAAGCTGATTTATAATCAATATACTCAGAAACCAAATCATAATTTTCAGATCCCGATTTTTCATTTAACCATTTTCTGGCAATGTTTTCAGCAGTAACCCTGTCGATCGGGAAGGAAAATAGAAGATGTAATGAGATAAATATAAATACTAAACTCTTTGGTACCATAATATATGATCTCCAAGTTTTACTATCGTCTATATAATATACAACATTAAAAAACTAAAACCTAAGAATTCTTTAACGAAAACTTTCAATAATAAAAAAGGGCGGTTCATTAACCGCCCTTTTTTTATTTGGTAAGTACCATTTTCTTTGTCATCTTTAATCCGTCAACTTCAAGCGTATAGTAATAAACTCCGGAGTTAAGTCCGCTGCCGTTAAACTCAACTGTGTGTAATCCTGCGCTCAAAGTGCCTTTTGTAAGTTCGGCGACCTTCTGTCCGTTAATATTGAAGACTCCCAAGCTGACCGCGGAAGCCTTATCGAGACTAAATGTTATCATTGTCAACGGGTTGAAGGGGTTTGGGTAGTTCTGGCTGAGATTTATTTTTTCCGGAGCCGAACATTCTTCGATTCCCGTTGTTTCTTTGACGCTGATGTAAACTATTTTTTCCGGAGTCGTTCCCTTACTGAAAGTTATAGAATATTTAATTTCTTCCAGACCTGATGTGTCAGGCGTCGGAGTGTAAGAAAAATCACCTGTAGTAGGACCGGTTATATCAAAACTGCCGAGTGAAGGCGCTTGAGTAACGCTGTAAACGGCTGATGCGCTCGGACTTCCGAGAAGCTTAGATTCAAGAACAGTATTCCAGTCCATAAAGAAATAAAGAGGAGCTTCCGATTCCTTCCAGTAGCTGAGGTCGTTGTTTATGAAAGTGCCGTTGTGAAGATCCGCAGCGTCTGCCGAAGTTGCATAAAAGCCTTCATTTAAAGGCCAGTAGGAAAGAAGTCCCGGCATTGAAACTTCAGGGGTTTTTCCCATTATCTCTCTTATCTGTTCAAGTGATATCGCATCATTCCATAGAACAGCTTCGTCTATCTGTCCGTCCATGTATAAACCGTAAGCGTTCCCGAGCATAATATTCTTTTCGGTATCGTTAGCTATATCAGATAGAGCCGTGTAAGTGGTTTTTGAATTGTCAAGTTCTCCATTGATGTAAAGGAACAGGTCTTTCCCGTCATATACAGCATCAATATGATACCATTTATCAGCCTGGAGCGCAGAAAGACTGTAAATCCTTCTAGTAATTCCATCCTGAGTTTTAACTGAGAATTTAATAATATTGTTATTCTGTACCATCAGGTACCAACCTGAACTAGATGAAATTGCTTTGGATGCTATTCCGTGTTCTCTGTTTATTGAATTCAGTTTTATCCAGGATGAAAATGAAATTTTCTGCATTGCGTTAGCTTCGACCGAGTTCCCTGCGTCAAGATAAGCCGCTGAATTGAAATCGTAAGATTTTCCGAATCCGGCGGTCAGGCTGCTCTGTCCGAACTGAATATAAAAATCATCAAAATTGTTGTCGTTCCTGGTCGAAGAAGTCAGAACGATATGTGAAATTCCGTCTTCCAGTTTATTAAGTGTTAAGACTCCGCCGACAATACTGTATTGAAGACCGTTGATGCTGCTGGAAGGATCGATTGCGTAACTGATTACATCACCCGAAACGCTTGTAAAATGGTCTCCGAGAGTTATCTGACAGGAAGTCTCTTCAGTCTGAATATCCTCGATCGGGTTGGTCAGTACAAGATCTATTGTTTTTGGGATTATGTCTCTTACTACAGCCTGATAGTCGTTGAAAGTCATCCCGTTAGGGTTAAGATTGTCGATAGAGTAGTATCCGTTGGCCGATCCTCCCCATCCCCAGTTGAAATGGTAATAATCGGCATCCTGGTAACCGTCGCAGACAAAAGCATGTCCGCCTGCGGGACCCTGTCCGGAGTAATAAACAGGCTGGCTTTTATTAAGCTGATCCTGAAGCATTGCTCTCCATGTAGTGGCGTTATAAGCAGAACGGTATTCGTGTTTTACCGCGGTATTATACTTAAAGTATGTTTTAAGAGCGTAGGGGACATCTTCAGAATAAGCACCGGAACCGTCTGATCCGTACATCATTTCAACGCTGACGCCGGCATGATATGATATCTGGGCCACTTCATGTTTTTCAGAAACGGACGAAGAACTTGAAAGCGCGTCAGGCATAAGATCCCAGTTGTATTTTGACAAATAATAATCAACAGCAAGATTCTGACCCAGAGTGCTGTAGGATGAAGAACTTTTACCCGTTGCAGGATATTTATGATAGTACATGATCTGAGACATAGCTGTTGCGACGCATCCCACAACGGAAAGACTTCCTCCGTCGAGAGGGCAATACATATTGTATATCGGACTCTGGTTCCATGTAGAAGTCAATAGAGGTTCGACCGCCTTGCCTTCGAATTTAGAAATTTTGTTTTCAAGGATGGATTTCCATTCTCCGGCCGTTTCGCTGTTGTCGAGATTCCCGGTTCTGATCTCTTCGATAGCAATTTTATATAATCCGAGCCAAAAGCTTATATTGGATTTTTCCGCGCCGTCTCCGAACTCTCCGGTAAAAGAATATCCTAGAACAGGTATAGAAGCATCATCTGCGGCTATTAGGGCAAATCCGCCATCCTTAAAATTGAAAATGTGGACAGCATCAGAATAATTGATATATTCCGAAACGGATATATAATTTTTTGTATCCGATCTCCCGTTGAGCCAGTTCTTGGCGGCTGTTTCTGCTTCGGATCTTCCAACCGGAACTGAAAACAGCGTTAATGTCACTGTAAGCAGCGCGGCAAGTATAATTCTGGTAAACATTTAATCTCCCTGGTTTATTAATGACCAAGTAACACAATTATTAATATTATAACAATGAAAAAAGTCATAATTATTTTTTCATCCATGATTTTACGTCTGAGGTCAGTCTGTACCGCGGAAACAGAGTTCCTAAAAATATCCTGTTATCATCCGGGAGCCTGAAGAACGAGTAGTTCCGTTCCCTATCGTCATTTCCTATTATATAGCTTATCCTTGAATTGTCCTGTTTTCTTACGGTCAATATTACCCCTGTGCTGTCAACACCGAATTTAGAAAATTTTTCAGGTTTCTCGGAAATAATATTTTTAAGCGTCAAATCGGATACGAACTGAAGTATAGTTCTGACAACAACAGGATCGGGTTCATAACTTCCCGGCTCCCTGATCTGCCATTTATCAAGTCCCTTGGAGAGTAGTATTTTGCTCCCGTTCTGCTCATAAGTGATTTCAATTATCTGAAGAGAATCGGTCTTTAAGATATTTGCGTCAAATTCGCCGGTTGTTCTTACAGGTTTTTTCAAAAGAATTATAACAGCAGCTGAAAGAATTACGATGGTTATAATATAAATGAAATTTTTCTTCATGGCATTATCCGTTTGCTTTTTTTAAACTGAAGTCTTTTCTGTTCCTGTTCTTTCGCCATCTCATTATCCCTATCGCGGCTATCAGTACCGGGATCAATGCGATATTTAGCCATTTGATGATGGTTTTATCACCGTCTTCAACCTTATCAAGAGGTCTCTGAGTTATGTCCTTTGATCTTATTGAGATCAGGGCTTCGTCGGCCGTCAGCCAGTCAACCAGATTAAGGAACAGACTTATATTCTCCTGGGAACCAAATTTATTCTCCTGAAAAAAATCAGCATCTCCCGAAACAGCTATTCTCGTTTCAAGACTTTTTTCAACAGGATTGAGATAAGAAGAGAACGATCCCTTCAGAAGAGCTATTACAGGGAGCTTTCCGGTACTGAAAGTATAATCTTCAATATCACGGTCAGCCATAATATTGTAATTTCCTGACTGGACGAATGTTTCCCCCGATGTTCTAGCGAGTACCTTTAACTCCGTATTTTTACCGGTAGAGTAAGCAGTATCGAGCGAGCTTGCAAAGTACAGATCGACAGCTTCGATCTTTTGAGTGACGGGTGAGGATCTGTCCAGGTCGGTAATATGCGGAAGGAAAGGGTACTTAACCGGATTAGCAATAGTGAAGAAACCCTTCTGCTGTCTGACGGTTATAATTCCCGCCTGCTTATCGCCGATAAGATCATTATTCACTTTTACCCCGTAAGTCATCATAAGTGAATCCAGATTAAGGTTCAGATCTGACGCGTTCTGCATATGCAGGTTAATAGAAGTTTTATCAACAAAGAAAGCCGCTTTGCCTCCAGACATGATAAACTTATCTATCGCAGAAAGAGCTTCTATAGTGAAGTTCTCTTTAGGGCTAATTATAAGAAGAGTGTTTATCCTGTCTGTTCTCAGAGAGGTCGAATCGGCAGTGACCTGATCAACAACATACTGAGAGGAAAGAACCTGTAGTACCGTCCTGATCTCTTCAGGCTGTGCGCATCCGAATCCCGAAAGAATCCCTATCGACGGCAGTTTATCTGTCGCGAGTTTTTTTATCCTGCTTGTGATCTCATATTCTATTGCCGGAATATCGCCCTGCTGAATGAATGGGATTATCTCCTTTTTATCCTCGTAAAGGATCACCATACCCATAAAGATCCTTTTTACCTTGAATTCATCTTTTTCAAGCATCTGGACCTGCGCGGAAGGCAACTGGTAATCCATTATCTGCTTGGAAAATTCCTCGCTGGTCTGGTCGATAAACTCATACTCGAGATTACCGTTCGAATATGTTTTATATTCGTCAAGGTTATCTTTTATCTGTCGGGGTATGGATTTCATTTCCGGAGGAAGTTCGCTGGAAAAGAAACACTTTACGATAACTTTATCATCAAGACCTGCAACTATCTTCTTGCTGGCATCGGAAAGAGAGTAAATCCCTCCTTCTGTAAGATCCAGTCTAAAGAAATAAAAAACCGAAATAATATTTACAAGAACAACTATGCCGAGTACGTAAACAAGGCTAATGTCCAAATTTTTGAATTTATTTTTCATTTCACTTTCCTTTGAATATTATTTTTTTCTGCTTTCGAGGGTTTTTGAAGCCGCCGTCAGGAAAATAATTATGATAGAGAAAAAGTATATCAGATCCTTTGAGTCTATGACACCTTTTAACATATTTTCATAATGAGTTGAAGACGCGAGATATTCGAACACAGACTGGAAGGGAAGAAAGATCAGGAGGTTGTTCAAAATCACCAGAAGGAACAGTACAAAGAAACTGATAATGAAAGCTACGATCTGGTTGTCTGTTATTGAGGAAGTGTAAATTCCTATCGATGTGAACGCAGCTCCCATAAGAAAGAGTCCCGAATATCCGCAGAACAGAACACCCCAGTCTGGTTTCCCCAATAGTCCGACTGTCAAAATGTTTGGAAAAGTAAGCGTTACAGCAAGAAGCAGAATGAACAGAGAACCCAGAAATTTTCCGAAAATGATATCAGAATCTTTAAGCGGCAGAGTTGCCAGAAGTTCAATAGTTCCGCTCTTTTTTTCTTCAGCCACCATTTTCATTGTAAGGGCCGGAACAAAGAACAGCAGCAGGAAAGGTATTATCCCGAAATTGGATCTCAATTCTGCCTGTCCACCGTCCAAGAACAAGGTATTTGTAAAAAACCATCCGGTCAGCGAAAGAAATAGTATAATAATTATGTATGCCGCGGGTGAAGCAAAGTATGACTTCATCTCTTTTCCGGCTATAACAAATATGTTATTCATATAAACCTCTCCTTATAGCGTTAGTTCTCTGAATACTTTCTCAAGCGAATCTTTTTCTATCCTCATTTCAAGGATCTTTGCGTTCAGGTTAACACATTCATCGAAAATTCTGTCCCTGACCTCTGTATCCTTATCAGCTTTGATCCTATATGAGAATTCGTTATTGCTCCCGGACGCCAGCCTTTCGACTTCAGAAATACTGTAAATTGACTTAAGCTCAGTAAGAATATCATTAGAAGACCTTACAGTAAGCAGCAGTTCCCTGAATTTTGAAGTGCCTTCGCTCATCGAATTAGGAGCTCCGTCGCCGACTATTTCTCCTTTATTTAGAATTATCGCCCTGTCGCACACAGCCTGAACTTCCTGAAGGATATGGCTTGAGAAAAGCATCGTTTTCTGTTTTCCGAGCTTTTTTATAAGATCTCTGACTTCAAGTATCTGATTGGGATCCAGGCCAGAAGTAGGTTCGTCAAGTATGAGGATCTCAGGATCGTGAATCAGAGCCTGGGCAAGTCCCACTCTCTGTCTGTACCCTTTTGAAAGTGCGTCGATTCTTTTGTAGGCTACAGACCTGATATCGCACTGATCGGACACTGTTTGAATTCTTTCCATTATTTTTTCTTTAGGAATATTCCTAACCGCCGCGATAAATTTCAGATAATCGATCACGGTCAGGTCAGAATAAAGCGGAGCATTTTCCGGCAGATAACCGATCATTTCTCTGATCTTCAGACTTTTTGAGTAGATGTCGTAGTTATCCACGACAACATTACCTTCGCTGGGGTACATGTAGCAAGTGATGATCTTCAGCAGGGTTGTTTTTCCGGCACCATTAGGACCGAGGATACCGGTTATTTCCCCTTTGTTGATCACAGCGCTGAAGTCCTTCAAGGCAGCGACCTGCCCGTAGTTTTTCGAGACATTCGTGATAGTAATCATAGTCCTTCCCATTTTAGTTTAATCTTCTAACTTTTCAGACCCCAAATTTAAAATAAAATCAGGAGTTTGAAAAGACAATATTTTGCATTTTTACTGAACTTTTAATAAAATGTTCTGTTAAATCAATTCGATTGACAAAAGGAATAAAATAACATATCATTACGCGCAATAATTCCAGAGGATAATAAAAGGATGAAAGAAGAACAATCAGGCAGCAAATACAAAAAGGCTATTAAGTCTTTAGCGGTATTAGTCATAACGCTTTATTTGATAATGTCATTTGTCGTATCGGCTTACAGGATACCTACAGGATCTATGGAAAGGACCCTAAGGGTGGGGGACATGCTTCTAGTCAATAAATTCATTTACGGTTTCAGAACACCGGACTGGTTCGGGATACCGTTTACGGAATTCGGATTCGACATACCGTATTTCAAGACACCGCTTTTTAAAAACATAAAACAGGGTGATGTAGTTGTTTTCAAACATTTCGATCCGGGTATGAACCAATGGCTTTATTATGTAAAAAGGTGTGTAGCACTTCCTGGTCAGACTGTTGAGATCATAGATAAAGAGTTATTTGTTGACGGAAAAAAGTTCAGCGAATTTTACGATACAGTTGAAATTGACAAAGGCACTGAGGATCTGAAAGCTAAAGCAAGATTTACTGACATGAACATTTATCCTAAAGGCGCGCTTTATCCCGGTATTTCCCAAAGTCTCGGGAACCGGGACAATTTCGGTCCGCTCACCGTACCCGAAGGATCGTATTTCATGATGGGCGACAACAGAGATAACAGCTACGACAGCAGGTTCTGGGGTTTTGTGACCGAGGACTTTATTGTCGGAAAACCGATAATGGTATATTTTTCATTTGATTCCGAATATCCGATCACGAAATTCTGGAAAGCCATAAGATGGGATAGGATCGGATATTTTATTCAGTAAATGAAAGCGGGGTGTGAAATGGTAGAGCGTAAAGAACTGGGATTTGAGGCCTTCGACAATCTCTCGTATGCAGTTATGACCATTGACAGCGACTTCAATATTTTAACGGCAAACAAAGCAGCATGTAAACTTGTCGGATGCAAAGACGCTATAGGTAGAAAATGCTATACACTTACCCATAAGATTGATAAACCGTGCTGGGAAAACGGAGAATTATGTCCGGTAAGAGAGTCATTTTTAAATAAAAAACCTTCGCTCGTAGTTCATAAACACATACATAACGGAGTTGAAGTATTCGAAGAGATCACTTCTACTCCGGTTTTTAATAAAGATGGCGAACTGATTTTTGTAATTGAAGAGTTAAGAGATATTTCAAAACTTCTTAAGCTTGAAACTGTTATAAGCAGCCTCAGAAGCGAAATTCAAACACTACAGGGGATTATTCCGATCTGCTCTTCATGTAAAAAAGTTAGAGATGACGAGGGGTTTTGGTCTCAGGTTGAGAATTACGTGAGCACTAGATCAGAAGCAAAGTTCTCGCATTCATTATGTCCGGATTGCCTGAAAGAACTTTACCCCGAAGTGGCAAAAAGACTCGAAGAAAAAAAAGATACACAAGCAAAATAACAAACACCTCCGGTTTTATTACTTAAATTCCATAAAATATGCAGGAAAAAAACACAAAAATATCTTGCGGATCTTTATCTCATGAATTATATTTGGTTTCGCGTGTGGGAACGATTAATTTTCAGGCACAACCCGAGGTTAATTATGATATTCATACGGGTCTTTTTTTGTAAAAAAACAAAAAAAGCAAATGAAAGTGACGACAACTAATTAAAATAGACAGAACGGGAGACACAATGAAAACAATAAGCGCTAAGCACACCGATATCGACAGAAAGTGGCATATCCTTGATGCTGAAGGCAAAACTCTGGGTAGAGTTGCATCCGAAATAGCTTATAAGCTGATGGGTAAGCACAAGCCGCTTTACACACCCAATATCGACCTCGGGGATTTCGTGATCGTAGTCAACGCGGAAAAGATCGTCCTGACGGGCAATAAAGAGACTTCAAAGATGTATTTCAGCTACTCCGGATACCCGGGCGGCGACAAATTCACCAGCGTAGAAGATATGAGAGAAAGACATCCCGAAAGGATAATATCTTTTGCAGTAAGCGGAATGCTTCCGAAGAACAAAATGCGCGACAGAAGACTTACCAGACTTAAAGTTTACGCTGGTCCGGATCACCCGCACACAGCTCAACAGCCTGAAACATTAAATTTTAAATAATGAGGAAATTAAATAAATGAAAGCTAATACACACGGATATTTTACAGCGGTAGGAAGAAGAAAGACCGCCACAGCGAGAGTAAGGATGAAAGCCGGGTCAGGACTGATCACGGTAAACAGTTCCGAAAGTTTACAGTATTTCAAAAAGAAGATCCTTCAGATGGACCTGGAACAGCCTCTTGATATTACCGGAAACACCGGCAAATTCGATATTTTTGTAAATGTAAGAGGCGGGGGGCTTTCCGGCCAGGCCGGCGCAGTAAGGTTAGGCATATCCAGAGCTCTTGTAACAATGGATGAAAACCTTAAAAGATCTTTAAGGGCCGCAGGGATGCTTACAAGAGATTCCAGACAGAAAGAAAGAAAAAAATACGGGCTCGCAAAAGCAAGAAAAAGATACCAGTTCTCTAAGAGGTAATATCTTTAATATAACAAAAAGTATTCTGCGATCTTTTATCGGGGTGCGCCTGATAAAACGGTGTGTCGGTAAAAGAGATGAACAGGATACGGATAATCCGGGCACAAAGCACGGATGCGCATAAGAATGCGTATAAAACCCCAAAAGGAGAAAAAATGCCGAGAGTAACAACACAACAGCTTCTTCTGGCAGGATCGCACTTCGGTCACCTGTCAAAAAGATGGAATCCCAAAATGAGACCTTACATCTTCACAAAGAAAAAAGGTATTCATCTAATCGACCTTAACAAAACCGTAGAGAAGATCGATGAAGCATGCGACGCCGCAATGAAGATCATAGCTAAAAGAGGTAAAATTCTTTTCGTAGGCACTAAAGCCCAGGCAAAGGATCTTTTGAAAGAGGAAGCAGTAAGGTGCCAGATGAACTATGTGACAGAAAGATGGCTGGGCGGTTTTCTGACCAACTTTCAGACAATAAGAAATTCCATAAGAACTTTAGAAGAACTTGAGAGAAAAGCAACCGACGGAACCTATCAGAAGATCACTAAAAAAGAAAAGATCATGATAGAAAAAGAAAAAGCAAAGCTTAACAAGGTTCTGGAAGGCGTAAGAACAATGAAAGTTGTTCCCAATGCTATCTTTGTTGTCGATACAATAAAAGAAGTGATCGCGATAAAAGAAGCTAAAAAACTAAAGATACCGGTTTTTGCGATATGTGATACCAACTCCGATACAGACGACATAGACTATGTCATACCGGCGAACGATGATGCTTTTAAATCTATCGGGCTTATTACAAAGGTTTTCAGCGATGCGATCCTTGAAGCCAGCCAGGTAGCTAATATTAAAAGCGCGGACGAAGGCAGAGCTCCAATAGAAAACAGTGATGACGCTGATAAAAAAAGAGCTCCGAAAAGACCGTTGAGAAAGCCGGTCAGGAACGAGGAAGAAAAAGAAGAACAGCCTTCAGAGAATTAAAAAAAAGCGGGAGACAGAATATGGCAGAAATTACAGCAAAAATGGTAGCGGACTTAAGAAAATCAACCGGATCCCCGATGATGGACTGCAAAAAGGCTTTATCAGAATCCAATGGTGATTTTGAGGAAGCTGTTAAGATATTAAGAGAGAAAGGAATGGCCAAAGCCGCAAAAAGGATCGGGAACGAGACTAATCACGGCAGGATATTCTGCAGAGTATCAGACGATAATAAAACAGCATCAATGCTGAAACTGACATGCGAAACTGAACCTGTAAGAAACACGCAGGAATTTTTAAGTTTCGGCGAAAAAATGTCAACTATAGCTTTCAGCGGAGACTTTTCAAAATTTGAAAGTGAAGAGATAAATGCGGAACTTACCGAAATAAGGGCAAAACTCGGTGAGAACATATCTATTGTAGAATATGAAAGAATGGAGGGCGATGTTGTTTCCCACTACATCCATTCAAATCTTAAAGTCGGAGTTCTGATCAAACTTAGCCTTGGTGAAAAATCAAAATCGTCAAACGCTGAAATAGTAGAACTTGCGAAGAACCTGACCCTTCAGATAGCTTCTCTAGCTCCAAAATCGGTTTCTTCAGATGATCTGGACCCTGAATTTATTAAAGGCGAGCTGGAGATAATAAAAGCACAGCTTAAAGAAGATCCTAAAAACGCTAATAAACCTGATAATATTCTTGAAAAAATAGTTGAGGGAAGGAAAGGCAAGATCTTTGCCGAATCATGCCTGCTGGAGCAGGAATATGTTAAGGAAAAAATGTTTGTAAAAGAGCTTATATCTTCGGTTGAAAAATCAGCCGGGACAACAATAAAAGTCGAGAAATTTGTCCGTTTCCAGATCGGGGCTCAGCAGTAAAATTCTAAAAGGCTTTGTTAATTCAAAGCCTTTTTTATTTAATTTAAATCAGGACGGGATGATGAAAGAAGCCAAATACAAAAGGGTACTTTTGAAATTATCGGGCGAAGCGCTTGTAGGAAACCAGGGTTACGGAATAGATCCGGAAATCGTGAAAAATACTGCAGCTGAGGTTAAGGAGATATACAAGCTGGGAGTTCAGATCGGAATAGTAATCGGTGGCGGCAATATTTTCAGAGGCCTTTCAGCGCACGCGAAAAACATGGACAGAGTTCAGGCCGACCAGATGGGAATGCTCGCTACCATTATTAATTCGATCGCAATCCAGAATGCACTTGAGCTTGAAGGAATTGAAACTGTTATCCAGAGTTCCATTCCGATGGATTCTATAGCTGAACCTATAGTGATCAGAAGAGCGATCAGACATTTTGACAAAGGAAGGATCGTCATTTTCGGCGGAGGAACAGGTAATCCCTATTTTACAACTGATACTGCCGCAGTATTGAGGGCGCGCGAGATAAATGCCGAGATAATAATAAAGGCAACAAAAGTTGACGGAGTATATGATTCTGATCCCGTTAAAAATCCTAAAGCGAAAAAGATCGATAAGATATCATATATAGATGTACTGAATAAGAATTTGAGAGTGCTCGATACCACCGCGATAAGTTTCAGTATGGAAAACAAACTCAGGATAGGCGTAGTCAACCTTCTTAAGAAAGGGCATTTAAAAAGGTTCGTTACTGGAGAGAAAATAGGTTCGATAGTAGAATAAACACTGTTTTAATATCACTTCCAAAGCCGTTATCCGACGGCTTTTTTATTTTCAGAAAAAAAAATAAAATTGTCTTGACAAAAGATGATTAATGTTATAATTTTAGAGCGTGTGTATGAAAATGTATGAAAGTGGAGAAAATGAGCATATTCTCAGGTAAATATAAGTATTCTCTAGACGAAAAAGGCCGTATTAACTTCTTAAAGATCCTTAAAAGGTTCGGTATCGATAAGGAAAATAAAGAAGAGGTTTTCTACCTGATGAAAGATTATGTAAAGATCACCGGCTCCGACAAGCAATACCCGATATTCTATTTATATACCGAAACAGAATGGTCAGAGTTTTCCAAACTTCTGGAAAATGAATTCGACGATGATGAGCTTTCTGCTTTCACAACTCAATATTGCGATGAAACTACGATGGATAACATGCAGAGGGTATCATTCCCGAAAGAGTTTTTGAAATATATTCAGGCTTCAAAGAATCTGTTCATCCAGGGACTTGGTAACAAACTTCAGGTATGGTCGCAGGAGAATTTCGACCGGTATTCCGAAAATCTGGCAAAAGCCCCGACAGCGAAAGATTATCACGGGTTGTACAGCAAACTAAGAAAAAAATAGAAGATCATTCAAATAAAAAGAATTACTCCTCCGCTACTTCGGTAGCGGTTTGCATTTAAGGGATTTATATATAATGAAAGCAGTCAATTATCACATACCGGTACTATTAAAAGAGACGATCGATATGCTTATAGTAAATAAACACGGTGTGTATCTTGACTGTACTTTGGGCGGAGGCGGACACGCAGGAAAAATACTCGAATCTATAGAACCGGACGGTTATCTATTAGGAATAGACAGGGATAAACAGGCGATAGATCATGCATCAAAAGTATTGAGTTCTTATAAGAACTTTAAAAGCGAGAATATTAATTTTGCGAGGATAAACGAACTTGAGCAGATAGTGTTCGGAATGCAGTTCGACGGAATACTTCTTGATCTCGGTGTTTCCTCAAAGCAGATAGATGATCCCGAAAGGGGATTTATGTATTCGGAAGACGGCGAGCTGGATATGAGAATGGATCCCGCTCATGGGATATCGGCTTATGATATTATAAACTCTTACGGACAGGACGAGTTGACGGACATATTTTTTAAATACGGTGAAGAGAGAAATTCAAGAAAGATCGCAGAAAAAATAGTTCAGAACAGGGATAAAAAAAAGATCAGGACTACAGGTGAGCTCGCAGATATAATCGGTTCTGTATGTTCTAAAAATTTCAGAATAAAAACTCTGTCCAGGATCTTTCAGGCGCTGAGGATCGAAGTGAACAGAGAGCTTGAGGAGCTACAGACGGTTTTAAAATTCAGTCTGAATATATTAAAACCGAACGGCAGAGTCGCAGTGATTTCATACCACTCTCTTGAGGACAGGATAGTCAAGCAATTCGTAAATGAATATTCTACCGGATGCAACTGCCCAAAAGAGTTTCCTAAATGCGTATGCAATAAAAAACCGATAATAAGGAACATTACAAAAAAACCTGTCTGTGCGTCAGGAGAGGAAATCAAAGCCAACTCAAGATCAAGAAGCGCAAAGCTTAGAATTTTTGAAAAAATTTAAAAAGGAGGACATTATGGCGTCCGAATTATATGCAAGGGGAAACGGTACAAAAACTCTAAATAACAGATTCAGGATTTTTAAGAAGCTGTTAAAATTTCTTCCTCTGGTTTTCCTTTTTGCGGGATATGTGATACTTCAGGCTCAGGTAAAAACCGTTTGCAGGAATAATGACGAGCTTGTTTCACAAAAAAACATGCTGGTCGAAGAGCTTGAAAGACTGAATTCGGATTACGATAAAATGCTTTCATACAGCGAGGTTAAGGAATTCGCGCAAAAGGAGCTTTCGATGACCCATTCTGTAAAAACTCAGAGAACTTTTGCTGTTATAGATAATGAAGATATATTCAGCACACAGGAGCTTACAAAGCTCCCGTCGCTGTTCGAAACGAATTTTGATCTGGCTTCTCTGGAGCCTGAAGAGTCATCAATACCTTCACAAGAGTAAACTCATGATTAAAAAGCGGCCCTCAAATATAAAATCTGAAAAGGTTTTGGAGAGTAAGAACAGATCGAGGGTACTTTTTATCATCATACTCAGCCTTATCGTTTATATCGTTATTATCGCGAAACTGTATCAGGTTTCGGTCATGAACCATGATTATTATGTGAAGAAATATAAAGAGCAGTCAAGGAAAAAGATAACGATATTTTCTCCGAAAGGATACATCTACGACCGAAAATACCATAAACTCGCGGAAAACATAGGTTTTAACATGGCTTTCGGGATCAACACGAAATTCGTAAAGAATAAAAATGATCTTTCAGAAAGAATTTCCGCGATTACCGGGGATAATAAAGAAAAGTATCTGAAAGAGCTCAAAAAGAAGAACGGGTTCGTGTGGGTCGCGGACGATCTGACAGAGAAAGAGAGGCTTCAGGTTCTTAACATACTGAATGAAGATGAAAGCTCAGCGGCTTCGTTCAAAGTAACACCCAACAGAATTTATCCGCAGGGAAAAACCGCAGGTCAGATATTAGGATATATTGATATTGACGGAAAGGGACTCAGCGGAATAGAAAAAGAATATGAAAACCATCTTTCCGGAAAAGACGGATGGGAATATATTTTTAAAGACGGGAAACAAAAAAAATCGTTCGGTACAGAAATTAACAGGCGTGATCCGGTTCCTGGAAACAGTGTCGTGCTGACGATTGATGATAATTATCAGGCGATAGTTGAAGACGAGTTGGCTAAAGCTGTTGTTGAATGGAAAGGTCAGAAAGGAGTGGCTATTGTTATGGAACCGAGGTCGGGAGAAGTGCTTGCCATGGCTAGCTACCCGGATTTTGATCCTAACAAACCGGGAGATTATGACCCTTTTGCCAGGAAGAACAAGGCTATTACAGATTTTTATGAACCGGGTTCCACATTTAAAAGCCTGTCGGCTGCGATCCTGTTCGAAGAAGGTCTTGTTAATGAGAACGATATGTTCATGTGCAGCAATAATGGTTATAAAATAGGAAGATTCACGATAAAAGATTCTCATAAGAATCCTGTGGAAATGATGAGTTTTAAAGATGTGATAGCAAACTCCAGCAATATCGGAACTTTACAGGCATTATCAAGATTAGATAAAAACACTTATTACGAATATCTCAGAGATTTTGGTTTCGGTAATAAAACTGAGATAGGACTTACCGGAGAGGTCAAGGGATATTTGAGAAAAGTAAAATCATGGTCGCAGACAACGATGCCTACAATGAGTTTCGGACAGGGGATAAGCGCAACTCCGATTCAGCTTGTTACTGCGTATTGCGCTATAGCCAACGGCGGTTATCTTGTAAAACCTATGATAGTAAAGGGGATTATAGACAAGGACAACAGGATAGTCGAAAAGTTCGAACCGCAGACCGTAAGAAAAGTTATTGGAGCAGACGCGGCTTTAAGGGCAAGAGAACTTCTTCGATATGTGGTGGAAAAAGGTACCGGTTCAAATGCAGATATACCGGGGTTAAAGATAGGCGGAAAAACAGGGACTTCACAAAAAGTGACCGACGGGAAGTATTCAAAAAGCGCATATGATGCAAGTTTTATAGGAATGGTGCCTTACGATGATCCGAAGCTTGTATGTTATGTGATGATCGACTCTCCGAAAGGCTGCATTTACGGAGGAACCGTCTGCGCGCCGGCTTTCAGGAGTATAGTTCAGCGTATTTATGACGACAACCGGTCAAAATCCTTTGCAGACAATTCTAAGAGTATAAAAATGATCGAGGTACCAAATTTAACAGGCATAAAAACAGGCGAAGCGGAAAAAATACTTAAACAAAAAGGCATATTATTTAAAATAGAAAATGAGGAAGAGACAATAGCTTATCAGTCAAAAGCGCCTTTCAGCCTGATAAAGGAAAAAGAGCTCCTTTTATTGTCAGGCACGGCAAAAAACATCAGGAAAGATGAGAAACTCGAACTTACTCCTTCCTCCGTTAATTTATCCGTAAGAGAAGCTGTAAAACTTCTGCACTCTCTCGATATCGAGACGGTGATTATCGGTAAAGGATCAGTCTATAAACAATCGGATATAATAAAAGATCAGATAAGCGGTAGCGAAAGATGCAGTCTATTTTGCAGGCTGCCTGAACCGGAAAAACCTAAAGTACTGGCGGAAAAAGATTAGTATGAAACTGAGCGGGATACTAAATAAGATCAAATATTCAGATCTGAAAAATTATAAAGACAGAGAGATATCTCATGTCATTTCTGATTCCAGAGAGAAGTTTAAAGATTCTATTTTTATTGCCGTAAAAGGGCTTACGAGCGATGGTGCTGATTTCGCCTCGGATGCGGTAAATTCCGGTGCTGTAGCCGTGATCTATGAAACTGAGATAAAGAAAATGCATCCGGGAATTACATATATAAAGGTTGAAAATTCCAGGATAATTCAATCGGCGGTAGCAGGAAGTGTTTATTCAGAACCTGCCCGAAAATTAAATCTGACCGGAATTACCGGAACTAACGGGAAAACATCTACCGCCTATATTTACAGGCATATTCTTCAGCAGAATAAAATAAGATGCTGTCTCCTGGGCACTACAGAATACGATCTCGGCAGGAGAAATTTCATTCCCTCGAGAACAACTCCCGATGCAGTATTTCTTCAGAGATATTTTAAAGAGATCGCTGATTCCGGGATAAAGCACGCAGTAATGGAAGTATCTTCGCATGCCTTAAGTCTGAACAGGGTGGAAGACATAATGTTCGACAGAGCGGTTTTTACTAATCTTACACAGGATCATCTCGATTTTCACAAGACCATGGGCGAATATGCCCAGGCAAAATCAACGCTTTTTTCTAAACATCTGAAGCAGGGCGGTATTTCGGTCATCAATATTGACGATCCGCATTCAGGCATTTTTATAAACGCCGCCGGCTATAAAGTAATGACATTTTCCGAATCGGGAAAATCAGCCGATCTGATGATCAATAAAGTATCTTATTATAATGAAAGCATGGAGATAGCATACAGCCGCGGAAACACAGAATTTACTGTCAAAACAAACTTGAACGGAAGGTTTCAGGCATTCAATTCCGCTGCAGCGATCCTTTGCGCGCTCGATCTTGGTCTTAAGACGGAAGATATCGTTGAAGCCTTCAAAACGCCGGTCTATATTCCCGGCAGAATGGAAAAAGTATATGATAAGGAATTCCAGATCATAATTGATTACGCCCATACCCCCGATGCCCTAGAAAGAGCTATAAGGACCATAAGAGAGTTCAAAACAGGAAAACTGATAACAGTTTTCGGATGCGGAGGTAACAGAGACAGAGAAAAGCGTCCGGTTATGGGCAGGATATCGTGTGAAAATTCAGACCTGACGATAGTAACAAGCGATAATCCGAGAGACGAAGATCCTGACAGCATTATCAGTGAGATCACAGCAGGAATAATTTCAGGTTCGTTCGAGATCGAAAGCGACAGAACAACCGCAATTAAAAGAGGCATAGATCATGCGAAAAAAGGGGATGTAATACTGATTGCGGGTAAGGGGCATGAAAAATATCAGGAAATAAAAGGCGTAAAATATCCATATTCCGATTCAGATGTAATAAAAAACTTGACCGGGCGGACAAATGGTTAAATTATCAGAACTATTAGATATACCCGGAATAGAAAGATCCGAGAATATCGATAAGGATATTACTGTAACCGGAGGCAAGACTGATTCAAGGCTGATCACACCGGGAAACTTATATTTTGCGCTTAAAGGACAGAACTCTGACGGTCACGAATTTATTTTTCAGACATACGAAAAGCAGATGTGCGCTGCTGTCGTTAATTCAGGATATGTAAACAGCAATAATTATCCGGTAATTTATAGTAGAAATGTTGAAGCGGCTCTGGGCGAAATGTCAAAGATCTGGAGAAATAAGCATCAAGCAAAAATTATAGGCATAACAGGAACCAACGGGAAAACAACAACAAAAGAAATGCTCTCAGCGATTCTTTCTGATAAATTCAGTACGGTTTCAACATTCAAAAATTATAACAACCAGATAGGTGTTCCTCTAACGCTTTTCTGCATTAATGATGCTACAGAAATAGCTATAGTTGAACTCGGGACGAATCATTTTGGAGAGATAGAATACCTTTCTGACATTTCAGATCCGGATTTTGGTTTGATAACAAATATCGGAGAGGGGCATCTGGAGTTTTTCGGAGATAAAAAAGGAGTGTTTTCAGAAAAAAAGAAACTTTTTGAATATCTTAATATAAAAGGCGGAAAGATATTCGTTAACACTGACGATGATTATTTAAAATATTGGAACGATGGTAAAATCATCAGATTCGGATTATCAGGCGAAGCGGATATAAAATTCGAGGACATCAGGATAAATGAGAAAGGTTTCCCGGAATTTAATTTTAAAGGATCTTCTGCAGTACTTAATGTTCCCGGCAGGCTGAATTTAAAAAATGCTCTCGCAGCCGCGTCCATAGCGTATGAACTCGGGGTTACTCCGCAAAATATATCTTCAGCGCTCAGTTCTTATCATCCCGCGGACAAAAGATATGAACTTGTCAGGTACGGAAATTCGCAGGTAATACTCGACTGCTATAACGCAAATCCGACTTCAATGGAAAATTTCCTGCTCGATATTTGTTCGATGGGTAACGATTTTACCGTAATTTTGGGCGATATGCTCGAACTCGGCGAAACATCAGCCAGATCGCATTTACGCATAGCCGGACTTGCGGAAAGTCTGGGTTTTTCAGAAGTACTTCTTTACGGCGATGAAATGGGATCAGCTTTCGGCGGCAGAAATTATGGAGGATCGGTGCAGTATTATGACACTTTTGAAAAGTTGAAGAAGAGGTTTACAGAGATATCAGAAACAGGAACAAGGATAGCCGTAAAAGGTTCACGGGGAATGAAACTGGAAAAATTAATGGAAGAGTAGATCATGTTCGCTAAATCAACAATGGAAGAAGGAACAAAATACGATTTCTTTCTGCTTACAACAGTTTTGATACTTCTTGTTTTCGGGTCGATAATGGTAATGAGCGCCGGATCATTTATTGCCGCTGAAAAATTCAATAATGAGAATTATTTTATAACAAGCCAGATCAAGAACGCTCTGATCGCGCTTGCCGCACTTACGGCCGGTATGGTCTTGAATTACAAAATATACAACAATAAATATGTTATGTATATCGGAATGGCAGTTACAGTCCTTTCGCTTGTTTATCTGCTCGTTTCAAACCATGGCGACAGCATAAAAGGCGCGAAAAGATGGATATTCGGGTTTCAGCCTTCTGAAATAGCAAAGAACATGATAGTATTCTATTTTGCGTTCAGCCTAAATAAATACAGGACTGAACTGGAGAAATTTCTAAAAGGATATGTGTTTCATCTGGGAATTCTGTGCGCTGTAGTCGGGCTTGTATTTCTACAGCCGGCGTTCTCAACATCAATGATGATTTTCGCGATCGGATACGCCATGTTCTATATCGGCGGAATGAAAATGAAGCATCTTTTTTCATCGATGATACTATTAATTCCTGCGATAATCATTATCGCTATCATGCAGCCTTATAGAATGGACAGGATAAAAACTTTTTTTGATCCAAGTCTGGATACTTCAGGAAAAGGCTGGCAGGTAGAACAGTCGCTTCTCGGCTTCGGGAACGGAGGCATCGCAGGAGTAGGTCTGGGAGAATCAAGACAGAAGGAATTTTACCTTCCTGAGCCTCACAACGATTTTATATTCTCAATAATAGGCGATGAACTTGGTCTTATCGGAACTGTGCTTCTCATTGCGCTTTACATTATAATAATGCTCAGAGGTTTCAGGATCGCGTCAAAAGCTCCGGATTATTACGGTTTTATACTTGCATCAGGCATAACGCTCACTATTCTGATATACTCTTTGTTCAATATGTGTATCACCCTCGGCCTTGTGCCGCCTACCGGACTGCCTCTTCCTCTTGTAAGTTACGGCGGCACATCTCTCATAATGACGATGTACAGTATCGGAGTTCTGTTAAACATATCGTATAAAAGTAAACATACGGACACGAAAGTTGATCAGTCTTAGATCAAATATGAAGATCCATTTTATCGGCATAGGCGGTGCAGGAATGCTTCCGCTCGCTATACATTCAAAGCAGAAAGGATATAAAGTCACAGGTTCGGATCTGAGCTCAGAAAACTTTCATATACTGAGAAATGAAGGAATATACCCCGAAAAAGGGCACGGACAGGTGGGTAATGATGTTGATCTTGTAGTTTTCAGCTCGGCTGTCAAAGATGACAATTCTGAATATCTGTCGGCTAAAGAAAATAGAATTCCGTTAATAAAACGGGCAGAATTTCTGGGGCTTATTACGAAAGAAAGCCATGCAGTTCTGGTTAGCGGATCGCACGGGAAAAGCACGACAAGCACCATGCTTGCCGATATGCTGAACACATATCCGGAAATAAACGCTACGGCTCTGATAGGCGCGGAGAGCGTCAGTATGAATTCCAACTACTATAAAGGAACAGGCGATCATATAATCCTGGAAGCTGACGAATACGACAGAAGTTTTCTGAAAATGTGTCCGCAGGATCTGATAATTCTGAATATTGATGACGATCATATGGATATTTACGGTGATATCGATGGGTTAAAAAGCTGTTTCGGAGAACTTATATCAAAACTTAACGACAGATCGGTCATGGTATATAACGGCGATGATGAAGCTACGATTCAGACGGCGGAATCATATAAAGGAAAAAAGGTCAGCTTCGGAATTAAGAACAGATGTAATTACGGCGCATCAAATATAAAATTTGTGAATTATCATACCGAGTTCGATCTGATCAAAAACGGACAGATCATAGCGAAATTAAGATATTTTTACTCGGGAATGCTAAATGCCTATAATATGCTCGCTTCGGCCGCCCTTATTTCCGAATACGGTATAGAAGGAGAGAAAATTGCAGAGCTTGCCTTAAATTTTAAAGGGGTCAAGAGAAGGCAGGAAATTATTTTCTCTGATGAGGATTATATTCTGATCGATGATTACGGGCATCATCCTTCAGAAGTAAAGAATTCTCTCGAGAATCTGCGCCTGAATCACAATGGAAGGATGATAGTGCTGTTCCAGCCTCACCTTTATTCAAGAACAAAATATCACTCAAAAGCTTTTGCGGGCAGTTTTCACGATGCGGATATTGTTTTTATATCGCATATCTATCCGGCAAGAGAAAAATTCGATCCTACAGTCTCGAGCAAGAACATTTATCTTGATATGAATGAAGAAGAGAGAAAAAAAACCACAGTATTCGATAATTTTGAAGATCTTTATCTTGTGCTTGAAAGGGAAATCAGACCGGGCGATCTTGTTGTAAGCATGGGTGCAGGCGAGATAAATAAAATTCTTTACAGGTTAAAAAAAGAGCTGGTTAAGAATGAGAATAATTGAAGAAATAAAAAAAACCGTAAAGACGGTAAAGCTTGATGAACCGATGAGCATGCACACTTATTATAAGATCGGTGGGCCTGCGCGAATTTTCGCGGCTCCGGAGAATATTTTTGAACTTAAATCCCTTATCGGTATATGCGAAAGATCCGGAACAGAATATTTTATACTGGGGAACGGATCGAACATTCTTGTATCGGATGAAGGGTTTGACGGGTGCGTTATAGATATGTCGGCAAATATGAAGAATATAAGCGTGTCCGGCGAATTCATTACAGCGGATGCGGGTTGTACAATGAATAAGGTGGCGAAAGCCGCGTTTAAGAATTCACTTTCGGGATTTGAAGAACTTGCAGGTGTGCCCGGAACCGTAGGCGGTGCTTTAATTATGAACGCGGGGTGTTACGGAAAAGAGATTTCGGAATATGTTCATGAAGCAGTGATTTTAAAAAACGGTTCAGTCGAGCGTATAGGCCGTGACCTGATGGTTTTCGGTTACAGGCAGTCAAACCTTCGCGGAATGACAGTTGTTTCAGCTGTACTTAAGCTGAGCAAAGGGTTAAAATCTGAGATCGAAGGAAAAATGAAAGAGGTCACTAATAAAAGAAAGCTGAGTCAGCCGATCCATCTGCCGTCGTGCGGATCGGTTTTCAAAAGACCTAAGGACAATTATGCCGGAAAGCTTATTGAGGAATGCGGACTTAAAGGCAGATCAGTGGGCGGAGCAATGGTGTCCAATATGCATTCCGGTTTCATCGTAAACACGGGAAATGCAACGGCAGGTGATGTGTTAGAGCTTATAAAAATTATTAAGAACGAGGTTTACAAAAAGTTTGATATCATGCTTGAGGAAGAAGTTATATTCGTAGGATTTAAAGGGGAAAGGTTGATATGAATTTTCTGAAAAATATCTATGTTAAAGTCAGGATCGTATTTATGTGGATGGCCGCCGTATCTTTTTGCATATCTATTATAACGGGCATCATAATTGCGGTAATGAACTATAATAAAACAAATATATTCGATCTAAAAAAAATAATCGTCAGGAACGAAAATCTGCTCGAGCCTTCACAGGTTATCGGGATGTCGAAGATCAAAAAAGGTATCAGGATAATGGATATAGACAGAGTTTCGGCGGTAAAACAGCTGAACGATTCTCCGTATATCGAATCCTCCAGTATAACGCTGGTATATCCGGCCACTATCATAATAGATATAAAAGAAACCGAACCTCTCGCTTTCGTGAAAAATGAAGGAGAGCTGTTCTATGTTGACCGGGAGGGTAAAATCCTGTGCAAGGTAAAACCTAGAAGCGGGTATGATCTTCCAATTATAAATTCCGGTGTTTCTTCCGAGCTTGTTAAGTTTTTAAATATCTCGCTTGAAAAAAGTCCTCTTATGTACCATCAGATATCTGAAGCGGAATATACCGAAAAAGGTATAGAGCTTTATCTGAATAAATCGAGTACCAGGATCATAATCGGAAAAGATGATTTCCGTAAAAAAATAGTTGTTCTGGAAAATTTCTTAAAAGAGGAGTATAACAGTATTCCGTTCGGAAAAGTTGATTACATAGATCTAAGGTTCGATGATCAGGTCGTTCTGAGAGAGTTCAAACTTGCGGATAAACAATACGGAGAGATGTGATGTACATACTGGGAATAGATCTCGGAAGTAAATATGTAAAAGCGGCATTATGCGTCAAAGATGCAGAGACTGATGATATAACTGTGCTTAAGTTATTTAAACTGCCGCATAAAGCGTCAAAACAGGGTACGGTTACCGATGTTGTGAAAGCAAAAGAAGTTTTCGGAACGCTTATGGATAAGCTGAAACTGGAATTCTCGGAGCAGATCGATTATTTTGTGCTTTCGATATCGGGAGATAATGTCAATTCGTATTCTGGTACATCCACCATACCGTTATGGAAGCAGGAGAACGAGGACAGAAGGGTAAAGATAACTAAAATCCATGTTAACGATGTTCTTAAAGCCGCAAAAATGACAGCATATAATAAAGATGATAAGGTTGAGCTTCATTCAATACCTCAGGAATATCAGATAGACGATCAGCCTGCCACGCAGAATCCTATAGATATGTACGGCGTCAAGTTAAGAAGCAGCGTTTACGTTATTCAGACGGATAAATCGAATATGGAAAATCTGACAAGCATCCCCGAAAGCTACTCAATAGATAATCACAGGGTGGTCTTCGCGCCTCTCGCGACAGCGGAAGCAGTACTTGATGAGGAAGATAAAGAGGCAGGCGCGATAGTGATCTCGCTGGGGGATCAGACAACCGAACTGGTGGTATATCTTAACGGTATATTAAGAATGGCTAAAGTAATACCTTTCGGTTCCGGAAATATTACAAAGGATCTGAAAATATTGTTAAAGACAGATTATGCTACGGCGAACGCGATAAAAAAAGAAAATGCCAATGCTTTTTCAAAGGATGCGAACCCGGAAAAGATCATTGAAGTGCCCAACTCATCCGCACAAAAAAATGAATATACCGAGGAGCATATTTCAAAGATCACTGAAGCAAGGTTGAAAGAGATCTATGATTTTGTAACAAGAGAGATCTATAAAGGTTCTTATCAGAGGCAGATACATTCTCCAGTAATAATCACAGGGCCCGGAAGCAGGCTGAACGGAGCGGATAAGCTTTTCTCCGAGATCAACAATTCAAGAACGGTAAAGGGAAAAGTAACCGGAGTTAAAGGTAAAGCGGAAGATTTTACTGAAGACTATTTTACTTCTATCGGGCTTGTAAAATACGCAGTACGGAACGATATATTCGGTGAAGATGAGGATCCGGGGAAACAAAGAAAATTATGGGACAGACTTAAGAAATTTGTTTCTGACCTTACATGAGAAAAAATATAAACGGAGGATATAATGTCAACTATGGTTTTTGAATTCGATAATGAGATCAAAGGGAGTGCGAAGATCAAAGTTCTCGGTGTCGGCGGCGGCGGCTGCAATGCCGTTGACAGTATGATAGACATGGGATTGAAGGGTGTCGAATTCATAGCTTTGAATACGGACGCGCAGGCTCTTCAGCTGTCCAAAGCCAATACAAAGATACAGATAGGCACAGCGACAACAAAAGGACTCGGAGCGGGCGCAAATCCCGATATAGGCCGTCAGGCAATGGAAGAGGACAGGGAAAAGATGGTGAACATACTTTCTGATGCCGATATGGTATTCATAGCTGCAGGAATGGGTGGAGGAACGGGAACAGGAGCGGCCGGAGTTTTGTCCGATATAACTGCAGAACTCGGTATCCTGACGGTAGCTATAGTTACAAAACCGTTCAAATTCGAGGGCTTAAAAAGGTATGCGAATGCGGAGAAAGGGATCCAGAAATTAAAAGAGAATGTCGATGCGCTGATAATCGTTCATAACCAGAGACTGGCGCAGTCAACGACGGATCCTACGACTTCAATTAAAAAAGCGTTCCTTCAGGTTGATGAAGTTCTTTATAAGGCTGTCAGAGGTATAGCCGACCTGATTACCGTCAGAGGACTGATAAATCTTGATTTCGCCGATATCAAAACGATAATGAAAGGCATGGGCGATGCCATGATGGGCGTCGGGGAAGCCGAAGGCGAGCACGCCTGCATCGAAGCTGCCCAGACAGCTATCCAGAGCGCTCTTCTTGAAAACATCGATATTAAAGGCGCAAAAGGGATCCTTGTCAATATCTGCGCAAACGAAGAACTGTCGCTTTTTGAGGTGGATCAGGCTATGGAGCTTATTTATGACGCAGCCGGAACAACGGATGTCAATGTCATTTTCGGGGTGGTTACCGATAATGATATGAGAGATAAAGTGAGGGTGACTGTCATAGCTACAGGATTTGACTCGGGGATGAGAAGGGATAAGAGGACAGAATACGAAAAAATGGGTTCAATTAAGGATGTTAAAGCTACAGATCCGGAAAAGGAACTGGTGGCTGTTATGAAGAACGGAAAATTCCGGCACGACGATTATGAGGTGCCGGCATTTTTAAGAATGAATAAGGATTAGAATGCTGAATCTTAATGAGAGCGAGATAATTAAAAGATTTATTGATCATTTTCAATCGAAAGCTGATTCGATTTACGGGCTAAACCTTTCGGTTAAAAATTTAAAGATCGATAAACCTCAGCCTACGCCCGAATTCAAAGAATTCAAGAACGGTATAAATTCATCAAGGACAGAAGTTAATTTTGACCTTGCGGGCTGGAAAAGTTATGCCGAGGACGGTATTAAGAGTTTTATGCAGTCGCTTCTTGAAGATGACGATGTTTTCGCCCCGATAATAGGGCTCGACGTTTATGAGGTTCAAAACAAGGGAAAGACATCGGTCAATATGTTCTTTTCTATGGTTTATACCGGTTATGAAGTCACTTCAGACACGCAGGTGAAGACCGATATTAAAAAGGGCGTTTTGAACAGGGAAGACATCATTGAGGAGATCGAGATCAGGTTGTCCGAAATTTACACTCTTCTGAAAAAACTGAGGAGCTGACATGTACGAGATAATCGTAAAACATCATTTTTCATCAGCGCACAGGCTGGTCAACTACGACGGCGAGTGCAAAAATCTTCACGGGCACAACTGGAAGGTAAAGGTATTTGCCCGTGCCGAGGAACTTAACAATATCGGGATTTCGCTGGACTTTAAAGAGTTTAAGAAAATAGCGAGGGATGAAATTGATAAATTTGATCATGTTTTTCTTAACGAACATCCGAGTTTTAACCGCATCAATCCCACGGCTGAGAACATCGCACGGATACTTTTTCAGGACATCTCAGAGAAAGTCAACGACGGCAATCTGAAGATCCACATGATCGAGGTCTGGGAGTCCGACAACAACGGTGTCCGTTACTTTCAATAGAGTGATCTCTTAATATCACTCGCCATAATGTCTTTTTTAAATTGACAAGATAAATTAATAAAACTATATTCCTTATGTTTAATAATACAGTAAACAGAGCTATTGCGTAATGTGCATTTAATCGGAAGCACCCCTTATTCGGAGAATATGATGTATAAACGAAACGAAAACTCCTAGCAGTGCCGAGAGAATTAAAAGATAAGGAAAAGAATGAAATTGAATTTTATTGATCACTTGAAAAAGCAGAACAGCGCGGGAATAGACGACTTTGACGGACTCTCACCCGATATGATGCACAACATTCTGTATTTCTCATTCACCGACGGCGCAATAGTTCAGCTCAATAAAAATATATCGGCGGAAACAATAGATCAGATCCCGATCTATAAGCTCATCAAACACCTGCTGCAGATATTGGAAAGAGAAAAAGAGATAAAGCTCACAAAAGCCGAATACCTGCCTCCAAAATTCGTAAAAGAGCTGTATGAAAGCACCGAATTAAAAGATGACGGGATCGAGAGCGGAATAACAAAGCTTGTAAGTGAAATTGATGCACCGGAGATATTTGAAGCAAGAACTTTAAGTCAAATGTGCGGCTTCTCAAAGGTCAGAAAAAATGCGGTTTCATTAACAAAAACAGGCGAACTCTTACTCAACGGCGATCATAAATTATATTTCAAGCTCATGGAAGTATTCATAAACAGGTTCAACTGGGGCATGATGTCATACTATCAGGACGACGGCTACATTCAGCGTTCAATAGGCTATACATTATACCTGCTGGACAAGTACGGAAACGAATACAGAGAAGAAGAATTCTATTACGGCAAATTCATCAAAGCATTCCCGACCTCAATAAATGTATTCCAGTACGATCGAAACCCGGATTTTAAGGCAGGAGCGCACGAGGGAGCTTATAGAAACAGAGTGTTCAGCACTTTTTTAAAATACATAGGCGCGGTAGAACAAAAAACCACGATCAATAAACAGGAACATACCAGTACCCACGAAGTCAGAAAAACAAAATTGTTCGATGAAATATTTACATTAAAGATAAAAAAAGAACAGGAATAATGAACAGCCATTCAGATAAAAACACAAAACAACCAAAACTCCGCTATCCCTGTTTCACAGGAGAGTGGAAGCAAAAAAAGATAGCTGATTTTCTATTAAATCTAGATAAAACAATAGAGTAGATTCAAAAAAAATTAGCTAAGCTAAAAGAATTCAAAAAAGGATTATTACAAGGAATGTTTGTGTAAGAAGAGGAGGGATGAATGAATTTTAGACAAAAGCAGTATTTACTAGTAACAATACTAGTTATTCCTACTTTACTGTTTGTGGCTTTTGGATTATCTGAAGCTTTTGAATGTAAATTCAGTCTTAGTTATAATGGATTTAGATTGTTCAAGATTTTTTCTCAACCATACTCGAACCATCAAAATGTTACACGGAATTTAATAAAGATTTAAATGACATATATATATGTTATCTTGATGAAGAGTTTAAAGACAGGAGTATTGATGGTGATAAATATAAGAAAAAACAAATTGAGAATATTCAGAATGATGTAAAACGGCTTGTATAGCTTAATGAATCAATTGTTGTTTTATTAAAAAAAAAATATTTAGGATTGAATTATGAACAAATTAAATGTAATAAAAGAAATCAACGAACTGAAAACAGGTCGCGAACTTCTACCCGAAGAATTCTATGTAGAGCTATCTCGTGATGATGATTTTTGCAAAGAACTAGGCAAAGCCATGCTAGCAGCCGGCCGTCTTGAATCTGAAATCATTCGGTATCTAACAAAAGCTGGCATTTCTAATGGTCTCCAGAAAGCAAATCTTGGTAGGCTCATACAGGCAATGGAAAAACACGAATTACTTTCAGATCTCGTACAACATTTTAAAGACCTCAACAGGCAGAGAAACTATTTAGCACATAATATTCATGCTTTATTTCATGGTCTAATCGAAGAAACAGTTTTAGAAAGTACTGGCTTACTAGATTCAGATACTCATACATTTACGGAGCGCGCATGGCAGTTGTCTGAAAATCTTAATGGATTGGCAGATATCGTGGCAGATTATAGTGATAGTACATAACAATGCAAATCCACTCGATCGCTATAGTCGCTGCGTTCCTTTCGCGTCGGGTGATTAGTGGCGTTCGGTGCATGGATTGTAAAAAAAATCATTTATATTTAATGTAATGAAATAATTAGGTATCTGCTTATGAAAAAATCTAAATCAATCATAAAATCAATTCTCTCTAGCGGAGGGAAAGATATTCTTTCGGATATGGGAGAGATTACTCTTGAGGCTGTGGCTAAGAGTGATATTGTTGATAAGATCCCTGTTGTGAATTGGCTTCGGAGCTGTTATTCGATCGGGCATAGTATCAATGACAGTTATTTTATTTTGAAGCTGTTGAGGTTCCTTAAGGAATTTTATTCTGTTTCTGAGGCTGAAAAAACTGAATTAAAGTCGCGGTTGAAGGATGACACGAAATTTGATGTTAAGGTTGGGGACAAGCTCATTGAGATACTTATTCATATGGATGATGTTGAAAAGGCAAGGATTGTTGCAAGGTTGTTCGCCGCTTACATTGACGGTAAGATCGGTTATGATGCCCTATGCAGATATTCGCAGGTGGTTAATAATTCTTACTTAAATGATCTGGTTCGGATCGGTAAATTGGAAGGTAAAGTTGATGAATACGGACTTGTTGAAGTTCCGGAAAGCGATGCTATGGTTCTTTTGAATTCAGGATTGATTGAGATCAGCTCGGAAACGATGGCTGAGAAAATGCGTAAACCACTCGGTATTTTAGGCTCTAGAAATATTATTTCTTATTATCTGAATAAAAGCGGAATAGAGTTATTTGAGATTATTAAGGAACATAAAGATGAAACCACTTAAAAATTTATTGCAGAGCCACCTCCTTGGTAAAGAATATTATCGAGAGAGATATAAGCTCATGTGCGGGATCGCTGAGAATAAAGGCGGTAAATGTCTTTCTGAAAAATATGTGAATGTTGCGACTAAGATGGAATTTCAATGTAAGGTAGGTCATGTATGGGCTACTACTCCGAGAGGTATTATTAAAGGACAGTGGTGTCCGGTGTGCGGTATGAAGAAGTTGTTGGAACCGCAGAAGAACGATTTCAATGAAATCAAGAAAATAGTCACTGATAAAGGCGGGAAGTGCTTTACTGATGAATATATAAACAGCCTCCAGAAACTTGATGTGATGTGTAAGAAAGGTCATAAATTTAAGATATCCGCATCTTCTTTAAAAAAGGGCAGCTGGTGCGTAAAGTGCGGAATTGAGAGAGCAAAAGAGAAAACTACCGACTGTCTTGAAACGTATCAGAAAATAGCTGAAGATCATGGCGGAAAGTGCCTTTCAGATAAGTATGTCAACAATACTGTTAAACTGCAATTTATCTGCAAAGAAAATCATATATGGATGGCTGTTCCTAAGCATGTTAAGCAAGGTCACTGGTGCAGACTATGCGGGTATAAGATAAAAAAAAATAAAGGTATTACCCATAAGACTCCGGTAAAATATACGATAGAAAGAATTAAAGAAATTGCTAAAGAAAAAAATGGAGAGTGTCTTTCAGAGAGTTTATCAGGATCAAAGCTGAATTTTATATGTGGCAAAGGACACAGATGGAGCACAAAGCCATGGTATATTATGAAAGGTCACTGGTGTCCAGAATGTGCGGCTATATCAAGAGGTGAAAAGATAAGCGACAGTCTGGAGAATTTTAAAAAAATGGCAATGAAAATGGGAGGTCAGTGCCTTTCAACCGAGTATAAAAACAACAGAACAGTTTTAAAATATAAATGCGATAAAGGTCATATTTTCGAATCCGAAGCGAGAAACATTGTGAGAGGATCATGGTGCCCTGCCTGTGGAGAAGAATCCGCAAGAAAGAAACTGCAGGGGAGTTTTGATGAGATAAAAGATATTGCAGCAAAGCGGGGCGGGAAATGCTTGTCAACAGAGTATGTAAATAATTTTACGAGATTGGTATTTCAATGCGAAAACGGACATGTCTGGGAAGCTGAGCCAAAACGGATCAAAGCGGGTCACTGGTGCAGAAAATGCCACACTATGAAGCACAGAGAAGATTATTTGAACGGGTAAATTCCAAGTATGTTTTATAGAAGAAAGGTAATATTGGCGCTGCTGCAGGTTTTTGAAGATGAACTGGATAAGATCCACTTCCAGAAGCTTCTGTTTTTATTTACCCGGAAGCAGGTAAAACCGGAATATGATTTCGTGCCTTATAAATTCGGATGTTTTTCTTTTTCTGCGAATGCGGATATTGTGGCGATGGAAAGGGATGAATTATTGATTGAAACTGAAACAATAATAAAAAAGACTGATGTAACGGATTATTTAAAGCAGTTAAAGCCTGCTGATCTTAAGATTATGTTTGAGATCAAAGCTGTGTATGGAGTTATGAGTGTAAATGCAGTTATGCGAAAGTCTTAAGATCGAATATATCCATTTACCGGAAGTCGGAATTGACAGTGACCGTCGTCAGGAATTGAATGGCTTTGAGGATTACCGGAAGCTTTTTGAAGAGTATAAGAAAAGTAATCTGAGCAGAACTTTAGAGACACAATTAAAGATACTTGAACTTCTGGTTAAGAAAAAGCGTATCGCACTGACCTGTTTTGAAGCTGATCCCGATTACTGTCACCGAAAGTATCTTGCGGAAGCCATATCCCGGCTCAAAGGTTTTAATTACGAAGTAAAGCATATATAAAAATATGAAACAAAGTTTTGTTGAAGTATCAGGCACAAGGACAAGAATAGCCGAATGGGGAAATGTAAACAATCCACCACTGCGGAAGCTTTAAAGAATGATTTTCACTTTATCAGTATTGATTTGCCGGGTCATGGGAAGACAGCTCCGTTTGAGTCTGAGGTTGATTATAGGATCGATAGAATTGCCGAATGGGTAAATTGGACGGTCAGATTGCAATGTTTTATTATAGCAAATACATATAGCTGAATGTCAAATAAAAATAATTCAAAATAAATACTTGAGGTTCACTAGATGACACTCAACTCTATTATATTGCTTAAAAAGTAATGCCGGAGTGCGTATGTCGAAAAGTGAATTAGTTAAGTTTGATGAGAGTATCATCAGGGACAGAATTTATTCGATTCGCGGCTATCAGGTGATGCTGGATTCAGATCTTGCAGAATTGTATGGTGTCGGTACAAAGGCGCTTAATCAGGCTGTAAAAAGGAATTTAGACAGATTTCCTAAAGAATTCTGTTTTGTGTTAAATAGTCGTGAAATAGGAAATATGCGGTCACAAATTGTGACCGCATTTAAAGCTAAGATTTCAAAGCGGTCACAAATTGTTACAGGTATTAAAAAAGGCAGAACAAATTTACCAACTGTTTTTACAGAACAGGGCGTAGCTATGTTAGCCGGTGTACTTAAAAGTGAAGTAGCTGTGAAAATCAGTATTCAAATAATAAAAACATTCGTAGAAATGCGGAAGTTCATACAGGCGAACGGTGAGATATTTCAAAGACTCGATAGGGTAGAGGTCAAACTGTTTGAGAACGATCAGAAATTCGAGAAAGTGTTTGATGCTTTGGAGAGCAAAGATCGCATTCCTGATCAGGGAATATTCTTTGAAGGTCAGGTATTTGATGCGTATCAGTTCGTTTCTGATCTATTCAGAAGTGCGGAAAAGTCAATCGTTATCGTAGATAATTATGTTGACGATACGGTGCTGGTTCATCTGACGAAAATCAAGAAGAGTGTGCAGGTTAGGATTATTACGAAATCAATTTCAGATCAGTTCAGGCTGGATATAAAGAAGTTCGAGGATCAGTATTTTACGATCGGGGTCAAAGATACAAAGGATATTCACGACAGGTTCATTATTATTGACGGTGAGATTGTTTACCACTTCGGAGCATCGCTGAAGGATTTGGGCAGAAAGCTGTTCGGATTCACGAAAATGGATAAAGCCGGTTTGAAGCTGTTGGATAAGATTAGTTGAATAATTATGAAATTGCCGATATTTTTCGTATATTACTTAAAATAAACGGAGGAGATCATGGACTTATACATACTCAGAGATTTTTTCATGTGGGGAACAGTTATTGGTTTCGGGCTGATGGTTTTTATAACGCTTGCTTGGAAAGCGGTTCCGGAGCTTGTAATAAAAAGTCAGAAAATTTTCTTCCCGGTGCTGAATAGAGATCAGATAAGTCTTGTCATGTACGGGTTTCTCGGAATTTTTAAAATAATGGTAATCGTGTTCTTCGCTATTCCGTACCTGATATTGCTAATTATCAGTTAAAACGGCAGAAGAATAAAATGACATGTATAAGCGGAACGTGCAATGAATATATCAATAAGAAATGAAGCTGAAAGCGACTATCGTAAAGTTGAAGAGATCACACGCGAAGCATTCTGGAATCTGTATGTTCCCGGATGTAATGAGCATTATCTGGTTCATATATTGAGGGACCATCCGGATTTTATCGGTTATCTGGACCTCGTTGCGGAATACGAAGGCAGGCTGATCGGAAATATAATGTTCACTAAATCTTATGCTGTCAATGAAGTAGGAGATAGGATGGATACTCTGACCTTCGGGCCGGTCAGCGTACTTCCGGTCCATCAGAGAAAAGGTGTCGGCTCAGCCCTGATCAAAACTTCGATCGATAAAGCGTCAGATTCCGGATATAAAGCCGTAATAATCTATGGAGACCCGCATAATTACTGCAGACACGGTTTTAAGAACGGTAAAGATTTTGGGGTCAGCGCTCAGGACGGCAGCTTTCCTTACGGACTACTTGTTCTTGAGCTTGAAAAAGGCGTATTTGACGGACATAACTGGAAATTTTTCCCGAGCGAAGCTTATGAATTTGATAATACCGCTGCTGAAGAATTCGACGATCAGTTTAAACCCAAGGCAAAAGAGCATAAACATACTCAGGATGTTTTTTCTATTCAGATAAGAGCTGCTCTAAAATAAGTTATTTTATCTCTCTTTGCAGAGGCAGGTGCCCTGAGGGATAGCCGTAATGACATCTCCTCTTCTTACCGAGGCTACGAATTCCTTGTTGCCGACTATCGAGGTCAGCATACCTTCATTAGAACAGAGAAGTATCTTTCCCACGCTGTCGTTCGAGACGCTTAAAAGACATTTTGCGTTACCGGCTATCACATTATTTCGCATCCAGTTCTCGAATCTGCTCCTGTTGTTCTGTCCTATAGGAAGAATGATGTCGCTTATTACCTTCCAGCTTACCGTCTGTCTGACCGGTTCTGCTTTTCTCATGCAGAGATATGAATAGTTCAGCTGTCTGTGATCGAGTCCCGTGATCTTGTCAATGAAAGATACCGCATCGGGAACGCGCCAGGTGTTCTTGAACCAGCACCAGTCTTTTCTTTCGCTCTGGGCGGAAAGAGGGCAGTTAAGCGTATGAAGGCACGGCGAAATAATTTCAAGTTTAGTTTTTGCAGTTTTAAGAAGCACATTTCTGAGCGTTGCGAGCGATCTGGAATGAACATCCTGACCGGGCTCAATTATAATCAGTATGCCCTTAAGCACCTCGATAATAGATTCAAGCGTAACCAGTCTGTGCTTTTCCGGTATTTCGTTGAACACATTAGCGCACAGAATGAAATCAGCTCTTTGAGGCAGTTTCACGGCTGAACTGTAATTTGAATGTTCGATTTTTAGCTTATCCCCGAAAGAAGCCTTCATCAGATCATATCCTGTTTTGAGCATAGATTCGGATCTTTCGACTGTCATGATATTTATCTTTTTTGAACCAAGATCCATTTCAAGAAAATCAAGTGCAAGCAGCAATCCCATTGTTGCGCTTAACGGACCCGCTCCGAAATCGAGTATATTCAGCGTTTCTCCGGATTCATTGAACGCTTTCTTTATCTGTTCAATATTCTGTTTGTTCTTGACGATCGCGAAACATCTTTGAATGTTCGGGAAATAGAAAGAAGACATATATGCTGAAATGAATTTCTTCTCTCCTGCGTATTTCTTCTTGAAATCATCTCTATCCTCATTAAAAGACTTCCACAGCGCTTTGATCTTGTCCCTCAGCTTATCGCTCTCGGATCTTTTTTTGGTTATCTCCATACTATTGAAATCCTCAACCCCAAAGATAAGCTTCTGCCACTCGGAGTAAAATACTTCCCAATTGAAAAACTTATATTTCATATATCCGTTAAAAGACGCCATTTTTTACCTTTTTTTAAAATTTGCCCAAATATAACCGAAACAATTAATAAAAGATAGAAATATTTTTTAAATAAATACTTAAAATCGCTTGACATTAGCATGTAAAACTTTTATTATTTACCGGTTATAACGAAACAACCCCTAAAATAATCTCTAAAACCAGGCCTAATTAATGAAACTGCCGTCAAATAAGAAGATAATTCACTTAGCGAAAAGTGTTTTTGAGATCGAGATCGAAGAGCTTAAAAGAGTATCATCGAATCTTGACGATAATTTTTACGAAGCGATAAAACTGATCCTCGAATGCAAAGGAAAAGTAATAGTTTCCGGAATGGGAAAATCGGGGCTGATCGGTAGAAAGATCGCGGCGACTTTATGTTCCACCGGAACTCTCGCAATTTATATGCATCCTGCCGAAGCGCTCCACGGCGACCTCGGAGTTGTCGAAGATAAAGACATAATCATAATCCTCGGCAAAAGCGGAGAATCGGACGAAATAATAACTATGCTGCCTGTTTTAAAAAAGATCGGCTGCAGAATTATTTCGATCACCGGAAATGTTAATTCCACACTTGCGAAACATTCGCATGTGATATTGAATTCATTTGTCGAAAAAGAAGCATGCAGCCTTAATCTGGCTCCTACTTCAAGCACAACTGCCGCACTCGTTATCGGCGACGCGATATCCACAGTTCTATCCCAGCTCAAAAATTTCAAAGAAGAGGATTACGCTCTTTTCCATCCGGGCGGAACTTTAGGAAAAAGACTTCACCTTATGGTATCGGATTTTATTCATCCCGTTGAAGAAATAGCGGTCTGCGACGAAGATACCAAATTCAGGGAAGTGCTGATAAAAATGAGCGAAAAGAACCTCGGAGCGGCCATGATAGTTCACAAAGGCGTGCTCAAAGGAATTATAAGCGACGGCGATGTAAAAAGAATACTTACCAGATACAAAAATGTCGATGAGCTTACAGCAAAACAGATAATGACCCCAAATCCGAAATCGATCGAATATGGTACTCTTGCATACGATGCTCTCAAAATAATGAGATCAAGCGGAAGTTTCAGCGTAATGCCTGTGCTTAAAGGCAAAAAGCTTGCGGGGCTGATCAAACTTCACGATCTGCTAAAATCAGGATTATAAATCTACATCAGGCAATGAAAAAAGACAACTCAGAAAACCTTACCCCGATGATGAAACAATACCAGGAAATAAAAAACAGAAATCCTGAACATATTTTGTTTTACAGGCTGGGCGACTTCTATGAGATGTTTTTTGAAGATGCGAGGACCGCGAGTAAAGTCCTGAACCTGACACTTACGACCCGCGGGAAACATCTCGGCATCGAAATACCTTTAGCCGGATTTCCGCATCATCAGATAAACAATTATCTTTCAAAAATGATCAGGGCGGGATATAAGGTCGCAGTCTGCGATCAGACCGAGAAACCGAAGTATGCGAAGGGCATAGTGAAAAGGGATATCACTGAAATAATCACAGCGGGAACGGCTCTGTCAGAAGAGATGATAGACAAGGACTCGAATAATTATATAGCCTGCATTTTTTCAGACGATAAAAAAGGCTGGGGTTTTGCCGCGGCCGATATTTCAACGGGTGAATTCACAGCCTGCGATCCGGAGAACGAAACCGCTCTGAAAGAGATAATCATGATGTTCAACCCTTCCGAGCTTCTTGTATCTTCATCAGAACATAAATTCGGCTCGGACGATAAAAGAACCGTCACCAGAATAGAGGATCATAAATTCATACAGGAAACTTCCGCCGATAACATAAAGAAGCATTTCGGAATAGCGGGAGTGTCGTCATTAGGATTTAAAGAGAGCGATATTTCAGTGATCTGCGCGGGAGTTCTGCTTGAATACCTGTCGGACAATATAAAGTCGGGATTTAATCATCTTGAGAAGCTGAAAAGATATAACGACAAAAATATATGCACGATAGATTACAGAACAAGAAAGAACTTAGAGATAACCGAGCCTGTCAATTCAGACGGAAACAAAAATGCCACTCTTTACGCGGTCATGAACAGGACGAAAACTCCTATGGGCGCGAGGCTTTTACGAAAATGGCTCACTCAGCCTTTAAGGGACAAATCTGAGATAAACAAAAGGCTTGAGATAACTGAGAAGCTGCTCTATGAGAACTTTCTGAGAAAGAAGATCACTTCTCAGCTGTCGGAGATAGGCGATATCGAAAGGCTTGCGGGAAAAATAAGCGCAAAAAAGATCAGACCCGATGAATTTATCAGACTGAGGAATTCACTTCAGATCATACCTGAGATCAAAAAACATCTCTCCGAAATAAGCTCGTCTTATATCAGAGAGCTTGAAGAGGCATTCGTTTCAAACTCTGAATGCGTCAGGCTGATAGAGGATTCCATTTCCGAGACCAGCGAAATAAGCCTGAAGGAAAAGAGATTTATAAAAAAGGGCTGGTCAAAAGAGCTCGACGAGCTTTATGAAATAATTGAATTCGGAAAGGACAAGCTTCTTGAACTTTCGGAGAAGATCAAAAAGGATATAAACATCCCGACTTTAAAAATAAGCTACAACAAAGTTTTCGGATATTATTTTGAAGTAACAAAAAAATATTCGGACATGATACCGCCAGATTTCATCAGAAAGCAGACACTTGTAAATTCCGAAAGGTTTATCAATCAGGAGCTTAAGGAATTCGAGGACAGGATACTAAACGCAGACGAAAAGATCGAGGAGCTTGAAAAAGAACTTTTCGATAAAATTCAGGATACCGCCAGAGAGCACATTGAGAACATCAAGACAAATTCATCCGTGCTTGCATATCTCGACTGCCTGAATTCCTTTGCAGCTTCCGCTGAGATAAATAATTTCGTAAGACCGGCATTCTCAGCTAAAAAAGAAATTATCATAAAGAACGGCAGGCATCCTGTAGTCGAACTGAACCTCGGTTCGGGAAATGATTTTATACCGAACGATCTGACCGTTACAGAGGACAAGAACCTGCTTATCATAACAGGCCCGAACATGTCGGGAAAATCGACATTTTTAAGACAGACCGCGCTTATCGTTCTGCTTGCTCAGGCTGGAAGCTTCGTACCTGCCGAATATGCTATGATCGGTATGGTCGATAAGATCTTCACCCGCGTCGGCGCATCTGATAACTTAAGCGGAGGCGAAAGTACTTTTCTTGTGGAAATGAACGAGACGGCGAATATCTTAAACAATGCGACCTGCGACAGCCTGATAATTTTCGATGAGGTCGGCAGGGGAACAGCCACTTTCGACGGGCTTAGCCTGGCATGGTCGATCCTGGAATACATACATAATGAGCCTAAACTTATGTCCAGAACGCTTTTCGCCACGCATTATCACGAACTCACAGACATTGATAAAATATGTGCGAGAGCCAAAAATTTCCACGCAAGCGTAAAAGAGCATAAGGACGAAGTAATATTCATGCGCAAGATAATCGAGGGCGGCGCGGATAACAGCTACGGAATTTATGTTGCCAAGCTGGCCGGAATACCCGAAAAAGTTCTTTCAAGGGCACAGATAATTCTGAACAACCTTGAAGAGAATGAACTCACGCCGGATTCAAAACCGGTTATCGCAAAGGACAGGGAGCATAAGATAATTGCTGATCAGCCGGGTCTGTTCATTTTTGATAATGATAATCTTAGGGAGAAGCTGAGAGAGCTCGACATTAATAATATAACTCCTCTTCAGGCTTTTGATAAGCTTAAGGAACTGAAAGAAATAATTTAAATATAGAAGGAATATAAAATGCAGAAAAAAACAGGTACCAAATTCATTTTTGTGACGGGAGGAGTAGTCTCTGCTCTGGGCAAAGGAATTGCCGCTGCAAGTATCGGGCTTCTTCTTAAACAGAGAGGGTTGAAAGTGTCGATCCTGAAGCTTGATCCTTATCTTAACCTCGATCCCGGAACGATGTCACCTATGCAGCACGGAGAGGTGTATGTTACCGAAGACGGCGCGGAAACCGATCTTGATCTGGGCCACTACGAAAGATTCATTGATGTCAATATGTCAAAAATGAATAACGCAACAGCAGGCCAGATATATGAGACCGTTCTTTCAAACGAAAGAAGAGGCGATTATCTCGGAGGCACCGTTCAGGTAATTCCTCATGTAACGAATGAAATTAAGAACAGGATACAGTTTATTTCTGACGAAGGAAAACTTGACGTACTCATAGTTGAGATAGGTGGAACAGTCGGGGATATAGAGAGTCTTCCTTTTATAGAAGCGATAAGGCAGATAAAATATGATGCGGGCAGTCAGAACGCTCTTTATGTGCATCTTACATATGTGCCTTATATAGCAGCTGCGGGAGAGATAAAGACAAAACCCACGCAGCATTCAGTCAAAAATCTTTTGGAGCTCGGAATACAGCCGGATATACTTATAGCAAGAACTGAACAGCCTATTCCAAAAAGCGCAAAAGAAAAGATCGCATTGTTCTGCAATGTCGAAAAAAGATGCGTGATCGAAGCTAAAGACCAGCCGACTATATATCAGGTTCCGATCGAGTTCAATAATTATAAACTGGACGAGATAATTTGCGAAAAGCTCGGAATAGAAGCTCCAGAATCTGATCTCGAAGAATGGAAAAAATTCGTAAAATACATAAAAACACCCGCCCACAATGTGAAAATAGCCATTGTAGGAAAATATGTCGGGCTCAAAGATTCCTATAAAAGCATAATAGAGGCATTTGTTCATGCAGGGAGCGAGAACAAAGCCAAAGTTGAGCTTAAATGGGTCAACAGCGAGGATATAGAGCACAGCGGACCGGCGGATATCCTTTCTGATGTCTCGGGAATACTTGTACCCGGAGGATTCGGTGACAGAGGCATCGAGGGAAAGCTGCTGGCCGTAAAGTATGCCAGAGAGAAAAAAGTGCCTTTCTTCGGCATTTGTCTGGGCATGCAGTGCGCAGTGATAGAGTTTGCCCGTAACGTCGGAGGTATGAAAAATGCCAATTCCACCGAATTCGCCAGAAAACTGAAATTTCCGGTGATAGATCTGATGGCGGATCAGAAGAAGATCAAGATAAAAGGCGGAACGATGAGGCTGGGAGCATTTGAATGCGAGATCGAGAAAGGAACAAATATGTTCAACGCCTACCAGAAAACCACTATATCAGAAAGGCACAGACACAGATTTGAAGTTAACAACGAATATATAAATACTCTCGAAGACTGCGGGCTCGTACTTGCGGGTAAGAATAAGATGCTGAATCTTGTCGAAGCAATCGAGATGCCCGATCATCCGTGGTTCGTAGGGGTTCAGTATCATCCCGAGCTTAAATCGAGGCTTACAAAGACGCATCCCCTCTTCAGGGATTTCGTTAAAGCGGCAATAAATTTTCAGAAATAAGTAAAATGATCAGAGAAGAAATTCAATATCTGTTCGACCGCGGCATGTTCGGAATGAAAATGGGGCTTAACAACATTCTTAAGCTGCTTGCGTTTACTAAAACCGATCATAGAAAACTGGTTACGGTGCATATAGCAGGAACGAACGGGAAAGGATCTGTATCGAATATCATTTCGCAGGTAATGACAGCGAACGGGTATAAAACAGGACTATTCACATCACCTCATCTTCAGAGGTTCAATGAGAGAATTAAAATAGATAATGTTGAAATTTCGGATGAAGAATTATCGGGATACATTAATTTCTTTAAGGAAGGCATAGAGAAATTCAACTGCACATTTTTTGAGGCCAACACTGCGATCGCGCTCAAATACTTTATTGATAAGGAAGTCGATATCGCAGTAATAGAAACTGGACTGGGCGGCAGACTTGACGCCACCAATATTATTACACCTGTCGTATCAGTGATCACAGGAATAGATTTTGACCATCAGAAGCAATTGGGGGATTCGATAGTTCAGATAGCGAGAGAGAAGGCGGGGATATTCAAAAAAGGAGTGCCGGTTGTAGCGAATTTCAGAAGAGATCCGGTGCTGAGCGTATTCCGATCGTACGCCAAAAAGAACAGATCTGAGCTTCATGTAGTAAAAAAGAAAGATTTTAAATTCAGGAATTCAGACGGCGAGAAAAAATTGGAGTATTTTTTGAGCGGGAAAAAACAGACAGCTGTGATAAATTTAAAAGGGAGATATCAGAAAGATAACCTTAGAACAGCCTTGACCGCCCTTAAGATAATTTCAAAAAAGTTCAGTTTAGATCCCGAAAAGACAACCGGGATGCTTTCGGGTATAAAAGTTAAAGGCAGGATGGAATTGATATCGGAAGAACCTCTTTTTGTAATAGACGCCGCTCATAACATAGAAGGACTTACATTTCTAAAGCACGAGCTTGAGAATTCAGGTTATCGTACTATTCATCTTATACTAGGAATGGTTCATGATAAGGATTATGAAAAGGCTCTGAAATTCATCTCGGAGATCCATGCAAAGAAATATTTCACTCAGGCTGAAAACAAAAGAATGCTCGATATAGAAACAATGAAAAATTACAGATATCTAAAAAAAGACAGGACTGCAGGCTATTTCATAAAGCCGTGCGAGGCTTATGCCGAAGCTGAAAAAAATTATAAGAAAGGCGATATAATCGTTGCCGCAGGTTCCCATTTTATATTGGGAGACCTTCTAGACCAGCTAAAAATAAAAAAAATAACATAAAACAAAGGAAAAACAAATGGAAGATCTGCAAAAGATGGATTTAAAAACACTAAAAAGCATGACGGTCAGAGAACTGACCGAGATCGCGATCAAACAGGGAATCGATGATTATGCCACACTGCTCAAACAGGAACTTATATTTAAGATCCTTGAAGGAAACACTCAGGAGGAAGAGGGACTGGAAGGCGACGGACTTTTAGAGATCATCGCTCTCGACAAAGATAATAAATACGGCTTTTTAAGATCTCCGAATACAAATTATCAGCAGGGGAAAAATGACATCTATGTATCGCCTGCCCAGATAAAAAAATTCGGGCTCAGGACAGGCCATTATGTTTCAGGTCAGATCAGGGCTCCGAAAGAAGGGGAGAAGTATTTTGCTCTGTTAAAAGTTGACAGCGTAAACGATTATGATCCAGAAACTATTAAAAAGATTATAATGTTCGAGAACCTGACTCCTCTGCACCCGAACGACAGGTTCAAGCTCGAGAATAAAAAGTTCGGTATAGAGAATGAAACATTGAGGATACTTGACCTGTTCTCGCCTTTGGGAAAAGGCCAGAGAGCTCTAATAGTATCGCCTCCAAAAGCCGGAAAGACCACGATAATGAGGCAGATAGCAAATGCTATTGCCGAGAATCATCCGCAGGCAAAAATAATGATGCTTCTTGTTGACGAAAGACCTGAAGAGGTCACCGAGATGCAGAGAAGTATAAAGGGCGAGGTTATCAGCTCAACTTTCGACGAAAAACCGGAAAAACATATTTCAGTAGCGAGAATGGTTCTCGACAAAGCTAAAAGGGAAGTCGAATACGGCAAGGATGTGGTTATTCTGCTCGACAGTATAACGAGGCTGGCAAGGGCGTATAACGCTGCAGCTCCGCACAGCGGAAGAATACTTTCAGGCGGTGTTGACGCGAACGCTCTTTACGAACCGAAAAGATTTTACGGCGCGGCAAGGAATCTGGAGGAGGGCGGAAGCCTGACTATCATAGCAACAGCACTTATAGACACAGGAAGCCGTATGGATGAGGTTATTTTTGAGGAATTCAAAGGTACGGGCAACCTCGAGCTCGTTCTGGACAGAAGGCTCGCTGAGATGAGAATTTATCCTGCAATAGACATAAACAAATCAGGTACCAGAAAAGAGGAACTGCTGCTTGAGGCATCCACTCTAAACAAGATCTGGATATTAAGAAAGATGCTTGCGCCGATGTCGAATATCGAATCTATGAAGTTCATGAAAGAGAAGATAGGTCAGACTGAAAACAACCTTGAGCTGTTTAAGCTTATGACCAGCGGTTCGTCAATGTAGAATGTCAGCATAAAAGGAAATTTCTTGAATAAATTTAAAATTTATCTTCCCTACCTGATCTTTATTGCGGTCACACTGATCCTGTTCGGGAAGTTCATATTTACAAACGGAGTTCTTTTCAGCTCAGATCAGCTTGAAAGCGGAATATTCTTCAGAAAATTCTATTCGGAATTCGTAAAAGAATTCCGGGAGATCCCGCTATGGGACAGATATATTTCATGCGGCCTGCCCTTCGTTGACGCGACCCACGGCGATACTTTTTATCCCGCGGCAATTTTACAGTTTTTCATACCGCTTCATAAAGCTCTCGGATTAAAGCTCGTTCTTCATGTTTTTCTTTCCGGTGCGTTTATGTTCGTTTTTCTTAAAAATTACGGGCTGAGAAAGTTATCCGCTTTCGCAGGTTCGGTCGCCTACATGACCGCTCCAATGATCGTAACTCTCGTATATCCGGGTCATGACGCCAAGATGTATGTTGCCGCGCTTCTTCCTTTCGGAATGAATTTTCTTTACAAAGGATTAGAGTCAAAAGGGAAACTTAATTTTCTTTATTTCGGTGCGGTCGTGGGATTCATGATACTTTCTTCACACCTTCAGACCACTTATTTTGCTTTGTGGCTCTATTTTTTATATATGTTCTACAGGGTCATAAACGAATATTTCGAAAGAAGGAAGCTGCCTGTTTCAATTAACAAATTCGGTCTTTTCTGGGCAGGAATTGTCCTTGCGCTTTTTATAGGCGCGGTTCAGCTGATCCCTCCCTACATGTACACGAAAGAATTTTCTATAAGAGGAACAGAGGCCAAAACATCATACGAACACGCCGTATCGTGGGGGATGCACCCTGAAGAAGCAATGTCGCTGGTCGTGCCTGAATTTTGCGGAGAGAACCGAACATCTCATGTCCAGACTTACGAAGAGCAGAAAAAAGTAGTCGAAGACGGCGGAAATTCCTATTGGGGAAGGAACGCATTCAAGCTCAACAGCGAATACTCGGGAGTTATCATACTTATTTTAACATTGCTCGCGGTAGTTTTTTATCGGGGCAGATTCAGAAAAGACATTATTTTCTTTTCGTCTTTCGGTTTGTTCTCGGTTTTATATTCGCTGGTAGATCATACTCCTCTGTTCAGACTTGTTTACACCATCATTCCGGGAGTTAAAATGTTCAGGGGTCAGGGAATGATCCTGTTCCTTTTGTCGTTCGTTCTTTCGGTTGTTTCGGCTGTTCTGATCGATCACATAATACAATTGAAAGAAGAAGGGAAAGCGGAAAAATATCTTAAACCTTTGCTGATTGCGGCAGCCGTTATTTTTGCGGCAGGGATCATAAAATCATTCGCTTTATCCTCATTGATGGACATTTATAAGGCCGTATTCGACCCTGCCAGGATGCCTACACAGGAATACATGAGCGTAATTCGAAGCGGGATCGTTATCTCGACTTTCTTCATCACGGCATCACTTGTAGCGATCTACATGTACCTGAAGAATTCTTATAACACTCTAACATTCATTGCGATAATATCGGCACTGTTCTTTATAGACACTTACCGCGTTAACCATAAATTTATTCAGACGGTCTCAAAAGACGGACTGGGAATTAAATTTACAGATATCGAGATCACAAAACAGCTTCGTGAGCTGGAATCCGGAGAAGGATATTTCAGAGTATATGATCTTAACATGTTCGGACCCAATCAGCTTCCGATCCACCGGGTGACTACGCTCACAGGATTTCACGACAACGAGCTTAAATGGTTCAGAAAATTCAGAGGGGTAAATGAGGAGGGTGTAAACACTGATGAAAATCTGACTTACAATCTGAATGAATACTATAAAAACAATTTTCTGAATCTTGCCGGAGTAAGGTTCCTGTTGTATCAGCCGAAAGATGCTAAAGGAGAAGTCATTCCCAACAAAAATTATCTGCCGAGGGCGTTCGCAGTAAGAGGATATGAGATAATTAAGGATGAAGACAAGATAGTTGAAAGGCTGAAATCAGATTTTAATCCAGCAGCTTCCGTGATCCTTGAGAAGGAACCTCAACTCAACTTTACATACGATTCTACAGCTACGGGAGAAGTCATAAGCTATAAATATACAGGGAATGAGATCGGACTTGAGGTGAAAATGAATTCAAACGGTCTGGTTGTTATGACCGACAATTATTTTCCTTACTGGCACGCTTATGATCAGAACGGAAAAGAGCTTGAGATCTATAAAGCTGATCTGACATATAGAGCGATTGAGCTTGAAAAAGGCGATCATAAAATAGTATTTAAATATGTCTCAAAACCTTATATAGTCGCGAAATATTTATCAATAATCGGGTTGATTTTTCTTTTAATTGTCATTATTTTTGTCCGGTTTAGGAAAAAAGCATTAAATTAAATAAAATGAGGTAATTATGATCAACAATCTGTTCTGGTTCGCACCGATAGGCTCTGTAATAGCGCTTATCTTCGCTTTCTACTTCTATAAGAAACTATTGGGAGAAGAAGAAGGTACAGACAAAATGAAGAAGATCGCCGCACATGTAAGAGTAGGCGCGATGGCGTATTTAAAACAGCAGTACAAGGTTGTGGGGATGGTATTTGTTGTGATCGCCGTTGTTTTCGCGATCATGGCGTATGTATTTAAGATACAGAATGAGTTCGTCTGGTTCGCATTTTTAACCGGCGGATTTTTCTCGGGACTGTCAGGATTCTTCGGAATGAAAACAGCCACTTACGCATCCGCAAGGACAGCTTGGGCTGCGAAAAAATCTTTAAATGACGGACTCCGCGTAGCTTTCAGATCAGGCGCGGTTATGGGTCTTGTTGTCGTTGGTCTCGGACTGCTCGACATTTCAATCTGGTTCATTATCATGAATTATCTTTATCCGATGGCAGAAGGGAATAATGCTATCGTAATTACAACGACGATGCTTACATTCGGAATGGGCGCATCAACCCAGGCTCTGTTCGCAAGGGTAGGCGGCGGAATATTCACCAAAGCTGCCGATGTCGGCGCAGATCTTGTAGGTAAAGTCGAAGCCGGAATTCCGGAAGACGATCCGAGGAACCCTGCGGTTATAGCTGATAATGTGGGAGATAATGTGGGTGACGTTGCAGGCATGGGCGCGGATCTTTACGAATCTTACTGCGGTTCAATACTTGCCACAGCATCACTTGGAGCAGCTATGTTCGTGGGAATGAACGACTCTGTTATGCAGTTTAATTTTATCATAGCTCCGATGCTGATAGCTGCAGTAGGTATCGTTCTGTCGCTTATCGGTATATTCATGGTCAAAACAAAAGAAGGCGCTACCCAGAGAGAGCTTCTTGCTTCTTTAGGCAGAGGCGTGAATGTGAGTTCACTGCTGATAGCAGTCGTTTCATATTTTGTAGTAATGAATCTTAACCTTAACAATTATATGGGTATCTGGGCAGCGATCATTACCGGTCTTATCACGGGACTTGTGATCGGTAAAGCTACAGAATATTATACTTCACATTCATTCAAACCTACGCAGAACGTAGGTAACTCTGCAGCTACAGGTCCTGCCACTGTAATAATATCAGGACTCGGGCTCGGTATGCTTTCAACTGCTATTCCGGTCGTAGCCGTAGCTGCCGGAACTCTGCTGGCATTCGGTTTTGCTTCAGGCTGGGATTTCGGACAGACTGGAATGGGTCTTTACGGAATAGGTATCGCGGCTGTAGGTATGCTTTCGACTCTGGGAATAACTTTAGCTACAGACGCTTACGGACCGATAGCCGATAACGCAGGCGGAAACGCAGAAATGAGCGGACTTGAAAAAGAAGTCCGTAAAAGAACCGATGCTCTTGATGCTCTCGGAAACACAACAGCGGCTACGGGAAAAGGTTTCGCGATAGGTTCCGCAGCGTTAACAGCTCTTGCACTTCTCGCATCTTATGTCGATGAGATAAAGATCGCTATGGAAAGAGTAGGTATCACAGTTCTTGAAAAAGCCGGAAATGTATCGCTTGATACAGCTACGCTTAACGATTTTATGACACATTTTAACGTTACATTAATGAACCCGATCGTTCTTATCGGTATATTCATCGGTTCGATGATGGTTTTCGTTTTCAGCGGAATGACGATGCTTGCGGTCGGAAGGGCTGCGGGAAAAATGGTTGATGAGGTAAGACGCCAGTTCAGAGAGATCAAAGGTATTATGGAAGGAAAAGCCGAGCCTGACTACGCAAGATGCGTAGAGATATCCACAAAAGGCGCTCAGCGCGAAATGATGCTTCCCTCGCTTCTGGCTATAATCGTTCCTGTACTTACAGGCTGGTTATTCGGGGTAGCCGGTGTTATGGGTCTTCTAATCGGAGGTACTTCAACCGGTTTCGTGATGGCTATATTCATGGCAAACGCAGGCGGCGCGTGGGATAACGCAAAGAAATATATTGAGGAAGGAAATCTGGGCGGAAAAGGATCTGATGCGCACAAAGCAGCCGTAACCGGCGACACGGTCGGCGATCCTTTCAAAGATACTTCGGGACCGAGCTTGAACATCCTGATCAAGCTTATGAGCATGGTCGCTATTGTTATGGCAGGACTTACGGTAACTTACAGTATATTCTAAATTCAGGATAAGAAAAAAGCCCCGAACGGGGCTTTTTTTATTTCTTGTAGATCGTCTGAGTCGGATAAGCGAATTCAAGTCCCTTCTCATTAAAGCGGTTTAAGATCTCAAGATTGATCTTAGACTGTGTGTTAAGAATATCGGCTTCTTTTCTTATGTAATAAATGAATAATATTCCGAGAGAGAAATCACCCCAGCTGTTAAATGACACCAGACAGTTTTCAGTTACGATATCCTGATTGTTCTTAATAATATCTTTTAACATGTTCATAGCCAGGTCCATTTTATCCGGCGGGGTGCCGTAAACAAGGCCGAGATTTACAACAACTTTTCTGGTAGGCTCGGCAGAATTGTTCGTTACGCTTGATTCCGCGAATTTCGAATTTGGTATTGTTACCAGTCTTCCGTCAAGTTTTCTGATTCGCGTGCTTCTTATTCCGACTTCATCAACAACACCGTCATCTCCTCCGATAACTACCCAGTCGCCGAGCTTGAACGGTTTGTCAATAAATATCATCACTCCGCCAAAGACATTTTTTACAGTATCCTGAGCGGCGAGAGCAAGAGCGAGACCTCCGATACCTAGTCCGGCTATCAGTGCCATGATATCAAATCCGGCATTATCGAGTGCGACTATGATACCTATTATCCATAAAAGACCTTTAGCTCCAGTGCGTAGTATTGGAATGATCTGATCGTCAAATGTATTTTCGGATTTCTCTGCCAATGGTATAAGTATCTCGCCGATAAGGGCGTCAATTGCTCTTACGATCAGCCATGTGATATTGAATATAAGTGCGAACATGAGAGCTCTCTGCATGAAATTCTCGAAGCCGTCAGGAAAGGTCAGTCTGTTAAATCCCATCCACATACCTGTCAGAACGATGCCGTAAACGACAGGTTTTTCGACTGCTTCGATCAGAGCGTCATCAATGTTGGTTTTAGTTTTCGCGGTAAGTTTTTTCACCACTTCCTTGATCACCCAGTAGATGGCCTTGGAGAACAATATGCCGCCGAGAACGAATAAAAGAGAATAGAACCACTGTTCAACAGTGTTTCCGTAAAAAGTCTTTGCAAAAAAATCTTCCATAATTTATACCCTCATTTTTTTTTGGCAAATATAATGTTATATTCGATACGATGTCAAGCTAAACTTTTCCGACCGGAGCAAGATATATTACGAATTCGTCTTTCCCGTCGGCACGAACGAAGTCGTCGCACAGCTTCTGATCGTAAGCTCCGATTCCGCAGGTTCCGCAGCCTATTGCTTCGCAGGCCAGATAAAGGTTCTGGCAGAGATGTCCGGCATCAAGGGCTATCAGTTTTGCGGATGCGTCAATATAACGCCATTCGGTTCTATAGGGAATTGCAGTCCAGATAAAATAAACGGCAGGCTTCCAGAACTGCTCAAGTGTAGCTTTATGAAGTTTCTTTTCCATTCCTTTGATATATTTTTGTTCAAAGCAGAGCGCGTGTTCAAGCGGAAGATATCTGTAGATGCCTTTTTCAAGTCCTTCAGCGTTCCAAATAAAAAGATAGGTTTCGAACGGATGTCTGGCACCGCCTGACGGAACAGACCTTAAAGAATATTTTTCGGTTTTTTTTCTGACGCCCTGAGTAGAATAGAGAAGGAAAGAAAGTTCTTCAATGGTCAGACTTTCCTGTGTATATTTTCTTCTGCTCTGCCTGTTCAGTAGGGCCTTTTTAAGAGATATCCTGCCGATATTTTTCCATTTTTCTTTAGGCGGCAGAGGAATTATCTTCTTTTTGGGATCACAAGCTTTTTCAAGCTCAGGTACGGGCATTTTCTTAGCCTGGTCAGAGGAGTTAAATTCTAAGATATCCCAGTTCGACTTCAGAAATACCCTGTCTTTTAACAGTTTGTCACTTTTTTTCATAGAAACTCCTTTTTATCAGAATTTAGGGATAAAAATCATAAGTCCCACAACTGCAGCTACAATTGCAGCTACAAGCACCATCGCAGCGCATAGATCTTTCGTTATTCCTACGATCTTATTATGTTCGGGAGAAACAAAGTCGGCGATTCTTTCAACTGCGGCATTGAAGATTTCGGACACGATCACAAAACCGATCACAACAGTGATAAGCATCCATTCGAATCTCGACAGTCCCAAAATCACTCCGATCAAGACAACAAGTAATCCTGCTGCCAGATGTAGCCTGAAGTTCGGTTCTTCAAGAAACATCGTAGCTATACCTTTAAAGGCATATTTAAAGCTGTTTATCCTGTTTTTTAATGATATCCCGAGGCCTGTTTTACTCATTGTTTATATCTCCTTATAGATCGATTATTACGCTTAATCCGTATTTGTCATTCCCGAATTCGGGAAAAGCGTAAATATTATTGTCCTTTCCTAATCCGAAAGGATGCCAGTCTTTAAGCGGCTCGAACTGATAGACTAGATCTGCGCAGAGAATGCCTATTCCGGCTCCCGCAAGGACATCCCCCGTCCAGTGGTTGTTGTTCATTATTCTCAGTGCGCCTGTGGAAACAGCGAAAACATATCCGCTGTATGCTATAAAACTGCTGATATTTTTGTATTCATGGTATAGAACGGTTGCGTTAGTGAATGCAATATTAGTGTGACTAGAAGGGAAGGACTCTCTGTTTTCTCCGTTGGGCCTTAATTTATTTGTCGAGTATTTCAGCGACTGAACTAAACTTTGGGATGCGATATTTGCGATCGCGAGATATTTTGCTCTCCGGAAAAAATTATTTTTTGCTCTAAAGCCGATCAAGTCAAAGAAAAAAACTTCAACTGCCGGGACATGAACAATATAGTCGTCGGCTTCACAGTTAAAGTCATTTCCGACATAATCCCGTATGTCAGCCTGAATATCCTTTTCAAAATCGCTTCCGCTGACAGCAGCTCCGGCTGTAATAAGAGTTAGAGGAAGTATAAAGGGTCCGAGAGATGCTTTATGGTCTGTTCTCAGGCTGTCTTCCATAGCTGAAACAGATAACGGCAACACTATGACCAATAAAAAAATAAATTTCATATTTAATAATAAGTAACTATGGTATCTAAATCAAGATAAATTAAACAGATTTATATTGAGGCTTCCGTCTGTATTCCACCGTTTTCGGATTTTTGATCTCTGTCGGTTTAGGTTTAAAACGGTCCGGTGAACGGTGCACCGGTTTTTTATTCTGTAATTTTCCTTCAGGCTTTCTATCTGCGACTTGCCTCGGGAATTCTTTTTCGGCTGATTTAGCGGGAATTATGCCCGTAAAAGGGTAAGCATGGTTTTCAATCACTGTAATCTTTTTCGCGATAAGTTTCTCGACATCGCGCAGGAATGGTCTTTCTTCCGCATCGCAGAATGAATAAGAAGTGCCCTTTGCGCCGGCTCTGCCTGTTCTGCCTATGCGGTGAACATACATTTCGGCTATATTTGAAATTTCAAAGTTAATTACATATTCCAGGTCGTTCACATCTATACCTCTTGCGGCAATATCAGTGGCTACTAAAACCCTGGTCGTCTGCGCTTTAAAATTGGTCAGAGCCCTCTGCCTTGCATTCTGCGCTTTGTTGCCGTGTATAGCTTCGGCTGTTATATTATTGTTTTTAAGGACTTTCACAACTTTATCCGCGCCGTGTTTTGTGCGTGTAAAAACAAGAGCGGTTCTGATCTTCGGATCTTTCAACAGATCAACAAGCAGAGCGGTTTTATTTCCTTTGTCAACGAAATAGACGAACTGATCTATCGTATCTACAGTTGATGATATGGGAGTAACTGAAATATGCGAAGGTTCATGCAGGATCGATCCCGCAAGTTTTATGATCTCATCAGGCATGGTAGCCGAGAAAAAAAGCGACTGTCTTTTTTTAGGAAGTACGGCAAGAACTTTTTTAATGTCATGGATAAATCCCATATCGAGCATACGGTCAGCCTCGTCGAGAACGAATATTTCTATGTCCTGAAGGCTTATAAATTTCTGATTCATAAGGTCAAGAAGCCTTCCGGGAGTGGCTATTACTATGTCAACGCCGTCTTTTAAATACTGGGTCTGAGGATACTGGCTTACTCCGCCGAAAATCACGACGGATTTTAATTTCGTGTATCTGCCGTATGCTTTGAAGCTTTCTTCGATCTGGATCGCGAGTTCTCTTGTCGGTGTGAGGATCAGGCTTCTGATCTTTCTTTTACCTTCAGTTCTTTTTCCGCCGAGCATCTGCAGGATAGGCACTGCGAAAGCGGCTGTTTTTCCTGTACCTGTCTGTGCGCATCCAAGCAGATCTTTGCCTTTCAGCACGATCGGAATTGCCTGTTCCTGGATAGGAGTAGGCATTTTATAGCCCTCTACTGCTATCGCCCTTAAAATCGGTTCGATTATGTTCAATTTTTTGAACGGTGAATTCTCGTTAACTGGTGAAACTTCAGATTTTATTTTATTCGTCAAAATCTTTCCTCTTTTTTATGAGTTAATTATTTTTAATTTGAAATCCGGGCGGGAATATAACCTTTCGGATGTAAATTAGCAAGTCAACACTTACTTTTTAAATAATTTCCTGAACCAGTCTTTATCCATACACGGTCTTTCTACAAGAAGAAAAAATACGGACGATACTGACAATACCAGAGATAGCAGAATTACAGAGTATATCGAAACATTTATAAAAGAATATTTTGAGAATGAAAGTCTGCAGACAGGATTACCGAACAGGCTCAGAATAGAAGCATGCAGTAAATAAATTGAGTAGCACATACCGCCGATATCAGTAATGATTTTAAAGGAGAGAAATCTAAATATTTTATGAAATAAAACATAATAGTACAGAAAGAAAATACTCATAAGCAGCATCAACTCCCAGAGAAATCTTTGCAGATCAGTATTAAAATCGGCATCGGTAAAAAGCCATATTATTGTAAAGAAGAACAGTCCGATCAGAAAGTCGAATTTTGTTTTCGGTAACAGTGTAGAGTCAGACACATACAGATCAGCCAACAACAAACCGATTAAAAAGTACTGAAAATAATTGATTAAACTTATAAAAGGTGTCGGACTGAAAATAAAATGATTAATAATTAAAAAAAATATAGCGACCGAGATAATCGACAGGCGTCTTTTTAATAATGACTTTACTGAGAAAATGTATGCCATTAATGGAGCCAGAATATAAAACTGTACCTCAACTTCCAAGCTCCATGTAGCGCCGTTTAATTCGGGTAGAGTATCAGGGAAAATGAAATTATGCGTATAAGTTATTGATGACAAATAGCTTATAATTCCTTTTTGCGGTGTAAGTATCTCAGCTACATAAACTGCTCCGAACAACAGAATAGTCATAACAATTATGTAAGGCGGTTCCAGTCGGGTCAATCTTCTTAAAAAATAATTTTTCAGGCTGACCGGCTCTCCTTTCGCCAGATGAAACTTGGCAAACGGCATTCCTAAAATAAAACCGCTGATAGCAAAAAAAAGCGGAACTCCGAGGTGCCCGTGCGATATTATATGTTTAAGAAATGAATAGTCTATCGTATCGGCATATTGATTTACATCCTTTACCCTTAGAAATTCGCTTAAATGAAATAAAACAACGCTCGCTATCGCGATAAATCTTAATCCGTCGATCTCAGGTATAAAACCACCTGAAGAAGTTATTCGTTTAAACGATAATTTCATTTGCCCCTTAGTATCTGTCGGCTGATCCGAGTACGTTGCGGTTCTTGTCCATGATCATTTTTTTAAGTTCGTCTCTTGCGGGGCCGAGATATTTTCTGGGGTCGAATTCAGAAGGATTTTCTATAAAAACTTTTCTGATTACGGCTGTTACAACCATTCTTCCGTCGGTATCAATGTTGATCTTGCAGACTGCCGAACGGGCGGCTTTTCTGAGCTGTTCTTCAGGAACGCCAACCGCGCTTTCCATTTTTCCGCCGTACTGATTTATCATGTCAACATATTTAGGCAGCACTGATGATGATCCGTGAAGTACGATAGGGAAGCCGGGGATCCTTTTTTCGCATTCTTCAAGAATATCGAAACGGAGCGGAGGTACCGATTCGCCCGGTTTTAATTTGAATTTATATGCTCCGTGCGAAGTTCCGATTGATATCGCAAGGCTGTCAACGCCTGTTTTTTTTACGAAATCCTCAACCTGTTCTGGGTGAGTGTAATGCGAAACTGCGGATGACACTTCGTCTTCTATTCCCGCGAGAACTCCAAGTTCACCTTCAACCGATACATCTCTTGCGTGAGCATATTCAACAACTTTTTTCGTCAAAGCGACATTTTCATCGTACGGGAGATGCGAACCGTCTATCATGACGGATGAAAATCCGTTATCTATACATGAAACGCAAAGTTCATACGAATCACCGTGATCGAGATGTAAACAGATTGGTATGTTTGATCCCATTTCTTTGGCAAGTTCAGCCGCGCCCATCGCCATATATCTGAGAAGAGTTGAATTGGCGTAGCTTCTCGCACCTTTTGATATCTGAAGAATAACCGGTGATTTAGATTCTATACAGCCGTAAACGATCGCCTGAAGCTGCTCAAGGTTGTTGAAATTATACGCAGGGACCGCGTACTGACCTTCCATAGCTCTTTTAAACATTTCTTTCGTGTTTGAAAGGCCGATTTCTTTGTAGCTTACTGCTTTTGTCATGATATGCTCCTATTTTTTAAATTATTTATTTCCGTAAAATTAAATATATACAATCAGAAAGTCTAATTCAACTCTATTTTTTCAAAAATAAACAGGTAATTCTAAAACTTGACTTTGAATTTAAATGAGTTAAATTACAAAGCGAATGTAAAATAAATTGAAAGAGAGGATTGTATGAAAAAAATAATATTAGCACTTACAGCGTTCCTGATGCTGACAATGACGGGCTGCGCGCCCACTATGGCTTTAAGAAATGTGGCCGATATGTCCGACAGTATGAACAGGATCAGCGGTAATACGGGAATCGCTTCAACGGGAACCTCAACTGCTTATGGTGCCAGCGCAGGGGATACGCACTATATTCAGGCTGACGATTATTTTTATTCGGACAGAGAGCTGGAATCAGGATGGATCCGTGTAGAACTGGCTAAAATGCTTCAGGCACCGACTCCCGAAACCAAAAACGAAGCTAAATTTATGGATGTAAAGGACGGAAAAGAAGTATGGACATCACATTTCTGGCAGACGAGAATAGCCGAGCCGTCTGATATAAAGATGGGTGCCGTGATGATAATATTCGATTACGGAAAAGGAGACAGATATGTCAGACCCGAAAACCAGGAATATGCTAGAACCCATGACTGGTTCATGGCTAAGATCACCGACACTTCAACTTTATACCAGAACTATGTTATGGTTTCAGGCGGATATAAAGTAAATACAGATAATCTCAGAGTGATAAAATAAGGTAAAAAATGAAAAATCTTTTTTTAGTGTTCTTAAGTTTACTATTGATATCAGGAAAGTTAATTTCTCAGGATTCCGAATCTTTTTACAACATATCGCCTGACGAAACAAAGAAGAAATTCGTGCCTCAGGATACTACTTTTTATAAGACGGATTCTGACGCGGAGAAAGCTCAGAAGCTTAAGAAAGTCAGGTCATTGGATGAGAGATACTATTATGCTAAAGACAATAAGAAAATGGTTCTGGTTCCGGCTCAGACATTTATAATGGGAAGCGACAAAGGATCCGATATCGAAAAACCTGCGCACAAGACCAAAGTTCAGGCATTCTATATGGATGAAACCGAAGTAACCAACGCGCAGTTCGAGAAATTTCTGAAAGCGACCGGATATAAACCGATGGGTAGTATGGCGCATATGAAGGACAGAAAGTTCAATGACCCGAGCCAGCCTGTAGTGGATGTTGATTATTACGATGCTTTGGAATATGCAAAATGGGCAGGAAAAAGACTACCGACCGAAGTAGAATGGGAATGCGCGGCAAAAGACAGTCAGAATTACGAATATGCGACAGGCAATACTATAAATCCGGAAAAAGCAAGGTACGGACTAAGGATGTCGCAGGGTAATCCGGCGCCGGTAAAAAGCTTCAGGGCTAACAGCAGAGGTATTTACGATCTGTCGGGTAATGCTGCGGAATGGGTTTACGGAGTTATGGACGCATATCCCGGCAACAAGAAACCCAACGCGGGATTCGGTAAAGTCAGGATACCGAGAGGCGGTTCATGGTTCTCAAAAGAGGAACAGTGTAAAACTTATGCGCGATCAGCTATGGATATCTCAAATTCGACCGGCGGTGTGGGATTCAGATGTGTCATCAGTTATGAAGTAGCTAAAAGGAAAATGGAAAAAGAAAAAGCAGGGAATTAAGTTTGATCTCCGTGCCTGAATAAATCCTCGAGATAGAATTTTTTTATACCTAAGAATTTTTTTATACTGCCGATCTTTTCAAGATACGATGAAGGGTCGGCAGTTTTCTTTTTCTTAACAGCCGTAATCATTATATTTTTATGAGTATGTTCATCAGAAATGAATTCAAAAATATTTGTTTTATAGCCGTTCGCTTCAAGAATAAGTGCTCTGAGAGTGTCAGTGGTCATTTCCGCCAGCCGCTCTTCTAAAATTCCGTACTTTGTAATCTCTATCAGCTCATTTTCAATATTGAGCTGTTTTCTGATCTGCTTATGACAGCACGGTGAAACGACTATTATTTCGGCATCAGCTTTTATACCCTTGAAAAGAGCATCGTCCGTGGCGGTGTCGCAGGCATGAAGAGCGATAAGTATGTCAACTTTTTCTATTACAGTATCCGAAATGTTTCCGGAAGTAAATTTCAGGCCTGAAAATCCGGATTCTTCAGATATTTTATTGCACAGTTCAACAAGATCTATTCTGAATTCGATCCCTGTAATGTCAGCGTTAATCTTAAGCTCATTAGCAAAAAAGTCATAAACCGCGAAAGTAAGGTATCCTTTGCCCGATCCCATATCAAATACTTTAATATAGTTTTTTCCTTTTATATCCGAAGAGTCGATAAGTCCGTCAATAGTCTCGACAAATCTGTTGATCTGCCTGAATTTGCCTGACATCCCTTCAATTACTTTACCGTTCCTGATCACTCCGAGTCTTTCAAGATAAACATTGTTATCTATACCGATCATCCTTTTCTTTTTCATGTTGTGTTCTGTTGAAAATTCGCAGTCTGCATGTGCAGGTTTTAATCTTTTGAATAGAACATTATCTTTTTTTGTCCGTCTGAACGAAAAATCGTTTTCGGTAGTAAATATTACGCACATAGTTAAAGTATTTTTAAAAAGTTCGGAGATATGAGCGATCCCGTCTTCAATTAAGAAGTTTTTGGTGATGTCCTTCGTTTTATGGCTGTACAAAAATGACAGCCTTGGTTCGTCTTTAATTTTAATAAGACGGACAGTTATCTTGTTCAGGTCGCCGGACTTGTCGTCAGGTGAAGAGAGGATCAGCCTGATAAATGAACTGCTGTTAATGTTATTTCTAAGAATTTCAATATGGTTTTGCGTCATCTTTTTTATTTTCTTTTTTTTTTAAACAATTTACTAAATAAGTATTGTTATTACAAATCAAAAAAGTTAAATTTAGAAAGAGGGTTTGATATTAGAGTTGATTATAAAATATCCCCTCCTGCTTAAGGAAGAATACATAAAAGGCACGAAAATGAAAATAATTAAATTACTGATTATTGAAGATAACGAGCTGTTAAGAGTCGGAATAAGAGACCTTCTTGAGGCGCATAATGATATCAAGGTCGTAAGTGAAATGGGAGACGGCGAAAATGCCGTTAAAAAATTATTAATTTTTAATCCTGACATTGTACTTCTGGATTTCAGTATGCAGAACCAGAACATAGTTGAAGTGGTAAAGTCAATGAAAAGTGAAGTTCCTGATATTAAGATTATCGGCATGGGTTTAATGCCTACTCAGACTGATATTATGGAGCTGGTTCATGCAGGGGCGGACGGATTTATTTTAAAAAACGCTACCGTAGAAGATCTGGTAAGATCGATCCACGAAGTATTCGAAGGAGGAAAAGTACTTCCGCCTCCATTAGCCGGATCACTTTTTTTCCAGGTTGTAGAACATGCTTTGTTAAAAGGGAAAAAGATAGCCAAAGGAGCTGTTATCATGAGTCCGCGGGAAAAAGAAGTTATCGCGCTCATCGTAGAGGGAATGAGCAATAAAGAAATCGCAACAGAACTCAATATAGCAACTTATACTGTCAAAAGTCATGTCCATAATATAATGGAAAAATTAGCGCTGCACAGCCGCCTTCAGATCGCCAACTACTCAAGAAACGAAGAAGCTTTTTAATTTCATAATTATTTATTTTTTAACATTTTTAAAATCAATTCCAAAAAACATAAATAGCGCATAAACCTTTTATAGGATTAACTACTTTTTCAATCTTTCGGGCGATTGTCAATCATTTTTATTAATGGTAAATTGAATTATGATAAAAAGAAATTTGTTAAAAAATGGAGGTTTCTATGAGAAGTTATTTTAGTATGACCGCAATTTTACTTGTACTTGCAATGTTTGTAGGATGCGGTAAAAGTGAAGAGAACACCGGCAGCAGGCCGGTAATCGGAAATGATCAGAAGAATGAAACAGCCGTAGCAATTACTGATTCTATATTAATAAATGATATGGTATTTGTCTCCGGCGGTACTTTTCAGATGGGCAGCAATTCTTTGACGGGTAATGAGGAAAGCAAGCCTGTAAATACCGTGAGAGTGGATGATTTTTATCTAAGCAAATATGAAGTTACTCAGCACGAATGGGGTAAACACATGCCTGCATTATATTATCAGGATTACGGAACGGGCAGTAACTATCCTGTATATTTTGTAAGCTGGTATGAAGTACTGGCTTATTCCAATAAAAGGAGTATTGCTGAAGGTTTAAATCCATGCTACAGCATTAACGGAAATACAAATCCTGATGTTTGGGGCACTATTCCGGCAACGCCGAACAAATTATGGGATAATGTAGGATGCAACTGGGATGCTAACGGTTATAGAATGCCGACCGAAGCGGAGTGGGAATACGCCGCAGGCGGAGGAAAAAACAGACACGGGTACAAATTCAGCGGATCAGAGGATTATCTTAAAGTTGCATGGATGGAAGAGAATTCCGGAGACAAGCTGCATGAGGTCGGTAAAAAAGAACCTAATGAGCTTGGTTTATACGATATGAGCGGCAATCTGTATGAATGGTGCTGGGACTGGTATCAGGAATATCCAGATATCACGCAACCGATTTCTACGGGTCCTTCAACCGGTATATTTCGCGTGGAAAGAGGCGGGGGATGGGACAGAGGTGTTAATGCCTGTAAGATTGTCAGCCGATACTACTTCAAACCATCCGTTAGCTACGGAGGTATCGGAGTTCGAATAGCAAGGACTTCACAAAAACAATAGTATTAACAAACTGATTTTTATGAGAAGAGCCGTGTGACCGTAATGTTAAATTGAATATTACAATCAGCACGGCTCTTTTTGCATATTAGAAATAAGGATTAACTACCTTTTCATACTTTCGGGCGATTGTTTATCAACTTTATTACAGGTATATTGAATTTGATGCCGGAAAACGACGACACTTCAAAAACTTCATAACAAGGGATGATATAATGCCAACCAAATCAAATTTAAAAAACGGAGGAAAAAATGATGAAATTAATTAACATCAGATCAACTGATGAAGTTCGGAACCAAAGTAGAATGAGCAGGTTTTCCAAACTGTCAATGTGGCTGATTGTTTTTATGATGACAGCGTTTATCGGCGGTTGCGGTGTCTGGGATAGAGAAAGTCCTCTAGATCCATCAGATTCTGTTGCCCCGGAAGTCAGCTCAACAAATCCCGCAGACAATAGCGTCGGGGTAGTGATCAACAGCAATGTAACGGCAACATTCAGCGAAGCGATGGATGCTTCCACGATAACGACTACTACATTTATGTTAAAAGGGCCGGGAACGACGCCTGTTGCAGGATCTGTAACTTATGTCGGCACAACAGCAACTTTCAACCCGACAGCAAATCTCGCGGGCAATACATTATTTACTGCGACTATCACAACGGGAGCGGAAGATCTTGCAGGTAATGCAATGGTAAGTAATTATGTATGGACATTTACTACAGGCGCAACACCTGATACTACTGCACCGACGGTTTCGTCCACACTACCTGCTAATGCCGCATTAAGTGTTGTTGTGAACAGCAATTTAACTGCAACATTCAGTGAAGCTATGGATGCTTCCACGATAACGACTGCTACATTTATGTTAAAAGGTCCCGGAACGACACCGGTTGCAGGAACCGTAACTTATGTCGGTACAACAGCAACTTTCAACCCGACAGCAAATCTCGCGGGCAATACATTATTTACTGCGACTATCACAACGGGAGCAGAAGATCTTGCAGGTAATGCAATGGCAAGTAATTATGTATGGACATTTACTACAGGTGCAACACCTGATACGACTGCACCTACCGTATCGTCCACACTACCTGCTTATGCCGCAATCAATGTTGTTGTAAACAGCAATGTAACGGCAACTTTCAGCGAAGCAATGGATGCCTCCACGATCACTACAGTTACATTTAAAGTTACCGGTCCGACAACAACACCTGTTGCAGGAACTGTAAGTTACGTAGGAACAACAGCTACTTTTAATCCCACAGCGAATCTCGCGGGTAATACATTATTTACCGCGACGATCACTACGGGAGCAACAGATCTTGCCGGAAATGCAATGGTTGCAAGCTATGTATGGACATTCCTGACAGGCGCAACACCTGACACGACTGCGCCTACTGTTTCGTCCACATTCCCGACTGATGCTGCAATCAATATTGTTGTAAACAGCAATGTAACAGCAACATTCAGCGAAGCGATGAGTGCCTCAACGATCACTACAGTAACATTTATGTTAAAAGGTCCCGGAACAACACCGGTTGCAGGAACCGTAACTTATGTCGGTACAACAGCAACTTTCAACCCGACAGCAAATCTCGCGGGCAATACATTATTTACTGCGACTATCACAACGGGAGCGGAAGACCTTGCAGGCAATGCAATGGCAAGTAATTATGTATGGACATTTACGACAGGAGCCGTACCGGACACAACGCCGCCTACGGTAACTTCAACAGTGCCTATAGATAAAGCTGTTAATGTACTTTTAAACAGTAAGATCACAGCTACATTCAGCGAACCGATGAATTCTTCAACTATTACTACAGCAACATTTATGTTAAAAGGACCGGGCACAACACCTGTAGAAGGAACTGTAACTTATGTCGGTACTATCGCGACTTTTACGCCGACAGCTAATCTTGCCGCTAATACTTTGTTTACCGGAACTATTACTTCAGGTGCGGAAGACCTTTCAGGAAATGCGCTGGAGAGTGACTTTGGCGGATCAGGCTGGACATTTACGACAGGCGCAGCTCCCGATGCAACACCACCTACAGTTATTTCCACAGTACCTGTTAATAATGCAATTAATGTTCTTCTAAACAGCAACGTTACAGCAACTTTCAGCGAAGCTCTGGATCCTTCAACGATCACTACAGCTACATTTATGTTAAAAGGGCCGGGAACGACGCCTGTTGCAGGATCTGTAACTTATGTCGGCACAACAGCTACTTTTAATCCGACAGCAAGTCTCGCGGGCAATACATTATTTACTGCGACGATCACTACGGGAGCTGAAGACCTTGCAGGAAACGCGATGGCGGCGAATTTCGTCTGGACATTCACGACAGGCGCAACTCCCGATACAACACCGCCTACAGTAATTTCTACATTACCTGTTAACAATGCCATTAATGTTCTTGTAAACAGCAATGTTACAGCAACATTCAGCGAAACTATGGATCAGTTAACTATAACCACAGCAACATTTATGTTAAAAGGTCCCGGAACAACACCTGTTGCAGGATCTGTAACTTATGTCGGCACAACAGCTACTTTTAATCCGACAGCAGATCTCGTAGGCAACACATTATTTACTGCGACGATCACAACGGGAGTGAAAGATCTTGCCGGAAATGCTATGGCGGCGAATTTTGTCTGGACATTCACGACAGGCGCAACTCCCGATACAACACCGCCTACAGTAATTTCTACATTACCTGCTGATAGTTCGACAGATGTGTTTGTAAACAGCAATCTGACCGCTACATTCAGCGAGGAAATGGATGCTTTGACTATCACTGCTTTAACATTTAAGTTAGTAGGGCCGGGAACAACACCGGTTGCAGGAGCAGTAACTTATGTCGGAACCTCAGCTATTTTTAATCCGACAGCAGATCTCGCGGGCAATACATTATTTACTGCGACGGTCACTACCGGAGCGGAAGATATTGCAGGTAATGCATTGGCAATTGACTATGTCTGGACATTCACGACAGAGGATATAACACCGCCTACGGTTACTTCTACAATACCTGTTAACAATGCCATTAATGTGCTTGTAAACAACAATTTATCAGTAACATTCAGCGAAGCAATGGACGATTCTACGATAACTAATTTAACATTCGTAGTAGAAGGCCCCGGAACAACACCGGTTAATGGTACGGTGACTCTTACCGGGACAACTGCAATTTTCAACCCGGCAGCAGATCTCGCGGGCAGTACTTTATTTACTGCAACGGTCACTACCGGAGCGGAAGATCTTTCAGGTAATGCATTGGTAAGCGATTTTGTATGGACATTTACGACTGAGGATACAACACCGCCTGTCATAATCTCAACGCTTCCGGCAGATAATGCCACCAATATTTCTATACACAGCAATATAACTGCGAAATTCAGTGAACCTATGAAAAGTTCAACGATAAGCAGTGTAACATTTGTGCTGGAAGGTCCCGGATCAACACCTGTTGCGGGAAATGTATCCTATTTGGACTCGGTTGCTACATTTACTCCATCGAACGTTCTTGAAGGAAATACTTTATATACCGCTACGGTCACTATGGGAGTTGAAGATATGGCCGGAAACGCAATGGAAAGAGATTCCGTATGGACATTTACGACAGGATTATCGCTTGGCGGAGCCGAATCTTTCGGCGGCTTGGGTGGCGCAGCCGGAATGACCAATCAGGGTATTTTCACTGTTGTTAACGGTGATATTGCTACGACAGGGGCTTCTACTCTGATAACAGGATTCCACGATTCAGAGGGAAATGTTTTTACAGAAACACCGCTGAATAAAGGATATGTTACAGGACTTATTTACACAGCTACAGCACCACTGGGATCAGTTGCCGGAGAAGCAGCGGCAGCTTGTGTACTTGATGCGCAGACAGCTTATATTAATTTGTCTCCTGCCGCGCTTCCCGGAGGTATAGATGTCTCAACATTCGGAGGCGGCGCAGGCGAACTCGGAGAAAGAGTACTGGCACCCGGAGTATATAAATCTGCTCCCGGAACATTCGAGATATCGTTGGGCGATCTAACTTTAGACGGACAGGGCGATCCTAACGCGCTGTGGGTATTCCAGATGGAAAGCTCACTTACGGTAGGTATTGCAGGTCCTGACGGTGCAAGAAGTGTAATTCTCATCAACGGCGCTCAGACTAAAAATGTGTTCTGGCAGGTAGGCAGTTTTGCGACAATTAACGGAGCGGGCGGCGGTACTATGGAAGGAACAATAATAGCTTCAGACGGCGTTTCTTTCTCAACTGCAGGAAATGTTGTCCTGACAACGCTTAACGGCAGAGCATTGGGACTTAACGCTTCAGTTACATTGGTCAACACGATCATTAATGTGCCTGCACCATAAAACTGTCAGAAATGATAATCGGATGAATCGGAGACAGAAAATCGAACCTGTCTCCGACAGACCCGGAACACAAATAAAAAGGAGTAGAAATTATGAAAATAAAAAATATATACGGTGCGGTTCTAAAGGCTGCTTTGATCACAATGATGCTGGGAGGAATGACTGTTTACGCTTCGGATGCGAATCCGGGTTACGGAATAAAGAAGGGCAGTTTTGAAATGACTCCCTTTATCGGGATAGGTTTTTACAAAGATGAACAGAATCTTGAGAACAGTCTTGTTTACGGTTTGAGGAACGGCTATAATTTTACAAAACACTTCGCTTTGGAAGCCACTCTCGAATTCATGAATACAAATGTTGACGACAAATTACTGACAGAACCGAAACCGGGCCAATATACAAGTCCTGCGGATAAAGTGGATATCTTTTTTTATCATGCGGATGCCGTTTACAGTTTCATGCCCGACAAAAGATTTAATCCGTTTATTTTTGCAGGAATGGGAGGCACACATTACAGTCCTGCAATATCAGATCAGGATATGACAACTTTTGACTTAGGGGTCGGCGCAAAATTCTGGCTTGGTGAGAATTTCGCACTCAGGTTTGATGTAAGAGATAATTATGTTACTGAATTGTTTCAAAAATCATTAGATAATCAGGAAAATTACAATGACATAGTATTAACGCTTGGTGCAGTCTTTGCGATAGGCGGGGACAGAAAGGAAAATGTATATATAGATGTTAAAGACAAAGACACTGTGCCGCCTTATGTAACAATGACAGTTCCTTATGATGCTTCACAAAGTGTTCCTTTGTTCAGGAAAATCCGAGTGGCATTCAGCGAGCCTGTTGATACCAAGACTATAAACTCTAAAACGTTCGAAGTATTTCAGGGTGATTCGCTTAAGCTTGTTCCGGGTGATGTCGTAGCAACAACAAGTACATCTGCAACATTTACCCAAGCTGTATATCTTCTTCCTAAAACTACTTATGTAGGTAAGATCTCTACAGGGGTTAAGGATATGGCCGGAAATGCTATTGCTAACGATTTCTATTGGAGTTTCAAGACAGATTCTATACCTGATGCAATAACTGAAACTAAAGTGATAGTGATCAATAAACTTGTTATGCTGGAAGATGCGCATTTCAGGTTTAACGACGCTACACTCACAGAGAATGGCAAGTCAGCTCTTGAAGCAAACATAAAGATTCTAAAAGATAATCCGGATCTTAAAATCCGTATAGCAGGATATACATCCGCTTCAGGGACTGAAGAATTCAACCAGGAATTGAGCGAAAGAAGGGCGAATACCGTCAGAGAGTATATATTCATTGAAGGCGGAATTAAGCTTGACAGACTCGATGTGATCGGGTACGGTGAAACAAGACCGGCAATATACGAGCCTATACCTGAAGAATTAAGATCAAAAGCAGCAAAAGCCAATATGAGAGTGCTTTTTGAAGTAATTGTTAAATAGAAGATTTAAAAAAGGTGCCGGAGAGGAAAAAACCTCCTCCAAGGCCTCTCCGATATGCACCTTTAAAGGAGAAAAAATGGTTAGGACACTGCTTATAATAGGTCTGATACTTTTAGTGCTGTGGCTTCTGGGTTTTATAACTTCCTATACTCTCGGGGGCGGAATTCATATCCTGTTGGCCATAGCGATAATTATGATCATCATTTCACTGGTTTCCGGTCGTAGAATAAAAAACTAAAATAGGAGTAACTGTCATGAAAAACAGAAATATCATTATCCGCGTCATCATCCTGCTTACAATGATCGCTTTTATCGGGTCATGCGCATCAACACAGAAAAAAGAAAGTGCGGGAGATTACATTGATGATTCAGTCATTACAACAAAAGTTAAATCACAGCTTGCTGGAGATGATTTTCTCAAGTCTTTCCAGATCAGCGTAGAGTCGCGCAAAGGCATCGTGCAGCTTAGCGGATTTGTAGATTCTAAAGATGCCGTAAAAAAAGCCGGAAAGATCGCTGACGGTGTTCAGGGCGTCGTTAAAGTAGAAAATGATCTGATCGTAAAATAAAAACTAAAAAATAAGGAAAAAATCATGAAAACAGAAAGCACTATTTCAAGAGAAAAACTGGCCGAAGAAATGAAATCGATGATAAAGGATTTTGAAGGACTTCTTAAAGCAACTGCGGGACAGGCTGACGATGAAATTCAAACTGCCCGTTCACGCGTAGAAAAAGCTATTCACTCAGCAAAAGAACAGATCGTTGATTTTGAACATGCCGCTATGGAGAAAATAAAAGAAGTAGCAAAAACATCAGATAAGTATGTACACGATAATCCGTGGCCTTTTATCGGCGCCGCAGCGGGAATAGGTTTAATAGCAGGCTGGTTAATAGGCCGGAAATAGGAGAACATAATGATACTAAAAGCATTAAAAAGATTCGGACATGCATCTGTCGAGATCATACGCACAAGGCTTGAGATTATGTCTCTTGACGTAAAAGAAGCTACGATCCGTTATATATCCGTTTTAATGCTCGGAGCGATAACGATCCTGCTTTTGTCTCTCGGTCTAATTCTGGGTATATTCCTTCTTATAATAATATTCTGGGCTACAGAACCTCTTCTCGTTATAGGGATCCTTTCGGGATCTTTATTATTAAGCGGTCTTGTTGTTCTGATCTTTCTGATTCAAAGACTAAAAAAGGTACCTGGAGTATTTGACGGGATCATAAGCGAGTTAGATAAAGATCTCGAAGCTCTTGGTTTGAGCAAGAGGAGCGAAATATGAACAGTCAACTGCGAGCAATAGCAAAAAGGCGTTCAGTGCTTAAATTTAGAACTGAGATGCAGCGCCGTTCATTAACAGATTATTTTCAGAATTTCAGTCTGAGTGTTCTGGCACTGCATGTCGGTGAGTCGATTCTGAGTACTATTCTAAAATCAAAGATAACGAAAGGATTAACCATTTTTTCATCCTTATGGGCGATTGTTCATCGAAGCAAATAATGGTATCTTGAATTAAGTGGTGTAAAAGAGAACTGCGGTCAGGGTTACCGGCAAAAAGATACTCACCATTAACGAACCTCTAAGAAAGGATTTTAAAATGAACTGGGATAAAGTGGAAGGGAAATGGAAGCAGCAGAGAGGTAAAGCCATGGATGACTGGGGTCAGTTGATGAATGACGAACTTGCAGCTATCGCAGGCAGGTATGAACACCTAGTGGGTATTCTTCAGGAAAAATTCGGAATTGCCCAGGAAGATTCTAAAAAACAGGTTGATGAATACAATAAGATTATTATGAGACTTAAAGAATCAAACGACAAGCTTTTAAAACTGCAAAAAACATCCGAAGAAAAATTAAAAAAGTTCACAAAAAATGATAAGGAAGAAAAGGGAAAAACATGAAAATAAATACAGTAGCAGCAGTAATATTAATTATGCTTTTGTCTGTTTTTACAACATCCTGCACCAGCGACGATAATGATTCAACAGACATTCCGCATCAGACTACGGTTCAGGAAACGGTTGATCTCGGATTAAGCACAAATTTTGCGATACTCGCAGGTTCATTGATCTCAAATATTCCGACTTCAGAAGTCACAGGAAATATAGGATTAAGTCCGGCGGCGGGATCAGCTATTACAGGGTTCGGATTAACTGAAATTACAGGTACGATCTATACGACCGATGCTACAGGGCCTGCAGGATCAGTCACATCGGCAGCTATGCTTACAAGCGCAAAGGGAGATTTGACCGCGGCCTATAATGACGCAGCAGGAAGGACAGCAGTTGATATAGTTCTACTTGCAGGAAATTTGGGCGGATTAACGCTTACTCCGGGACTGTATAAATCGAGCGGATCTCTGGAAATTACTTCAGGGAATCTAACTTTTGATGCAGAATGGAACGAATCAGCCGTATTTATAATTCAGATAGCCTCGACATTATCTACAAGATCAGGTACACAGGTAATACTGAAAGGCGGAGCAAAGGCTGAGAGAATTTTCTGGCAGGTAGGCACTTCGGCAAGTTTGGGAACAAGCACGATCTTTAAAGGGAATATTCTCGCAGATCAGTCAATATCATTAAATACAGGTGCAAATGTCGAAGGAAAATTATTGGCGCGTATTGCGGCTGTAACATTGAGTAGTAATATCGTAACCAATCCGTAATCATCGCGATCGAACAAATACAAGGAGGAAGATATGGGGAATAATAAAAAAAGCCAGACGAAAATATTAATAGGAATGTTATTACTGATAATATTGACAGCACCTGTCTCATTATTGTCCGAAACGATTGAGCCTGTTAATCTCGGATCAACAGAAAGATTCGCAATACTTGCAGCATCGCTGATCACCAACAATCCGATATCGGCGGTTACAGGCGATATCGGATTGAGCCCTGCGGCAGGTTCCGCTATAACAGGATTCGGGCTGTCTGAAGTGACTGGAACAATTTATACAGTTGATGCCACCGGTCCGGCCGGATCAGTTGCAGACGCAGAAATGCTGCAAACTGCTCAGGGAGATTTAACTAATGCCTACAATGATGCATCAGCCAGAACCCCGGTTCCTGTCGGTGATTTCTTAAATCCGGGTTCAGGGAACCTGGGCGGTCAGATCCTTGTTCCCGGGCTATACAAGTTTACCGGCACGGCAGAATTAACGGCCGGAAATCTTACTTTTGATGCTCAGAATGATTCTAATGCGGTTTTCATAATGATGGTGGCAACTGGGTTAAACACTGCATCAGGTACACAGATGATCTTAATAAATAAAGCTAAAACAGGAAATATATACTGGCAGGTAGGGACATCGGCAGCTCTCGGAACATACACTGTTTTCAAAGGCACGATCATGGCTGATCAATCGGTAACGATGGCAACAGGGGCTTCGATAGAAGGAAGGTTATTAGCCAGGATCGCGGCAGTTACAATCGATGCAAGTACGGTAACTAAACCGCAATCACCGAGCGGGATCGAAAACGATCAGACAAGTCCGAAGGAATTTTCCCTACAGCAAAATTATCCGAATCCGTTCAATCCTTCTACAGTGATTCAGTATGATATTGCAAAAAATTCTCAGGTATCCCTGAAAGTTTTCGATATACTTGGACAGGAAGTCGCCAGCCTTGTTGACGAATACCAGAACGCAGGTAAATATTATGTACAGTTCAATACAGAAAAAGGAATAAAAAGTCTTTCTGCAGGTGTGTATTTCTATCGATTGAAAGCCGATTCATTCGTTTCGGTAAAGAAACTGATGCTTATAAAATAAATAAGAACCAATAATTAAAAAAGGGATGGAAAATGAAAAAATTAGTAATTGCAGTAATGATGCTTCTAGCATCGATAGGTTTTGCGCAGGAAATATCTTCTCACCTGGACATCGGACTTGAGGTAGGCATGCCTGTAGGTGATACAAAAGATTTGACAACTTTTGGATTAGGCGCTACTGTGAAATGCAGTTTTCCTGTAGGAAGAACGATCGACTTAACCGGCAGGATCGGTTATATCTGGTGGGCTGATGGAGAATATGAAGAAGATCATGGAACCGCAGGCGTATTTACCGTAACCAGTGAATTATATCATATTCCTATCCTTGCGGGAGTAAGGTTAAAAATGCCGGGCGGGCTTTATGGAATGGGGGAACTTGGAGTTGCAGTAGTAGGCGGAACTATGAAAGAAGCGCTGGACGGAGTAACTATTCTTGACAGGGATATTGATGAATCGGAATTCGGATATACTTTAGGCGTCGGATTTTTAGCAAGCAATCTTGACCTGTCAGTTACCTACAATTCATTTAATGAATGGGATCATATTGGTTTCAGGATAGGATTTATGTTTATGTAACCCTCTGACTAAAATTTAAAAGCCCCGGGAAGTCGGGGTTTTTTTATAAACAATAACAAAAGAGTAATTATGAAAAAAATCGTTCAGGCCTTAATAATTATTCTGATGCTAATGCACCTTTATTCAGAAGAGATGAATTTCGATCTGAACGATTATGATTTATCCAATGCCGACAGGTCAGTCAGCTCCAAAGTTAATTCTTATAAAAGTTTCAACTTTTCGGGTTTATCAATGCCCGTAGTCTTTAAGGAACTGAGATTTATCGGACAATATGCTGAAGAGATAAAAATAAACAGCTTCAGATTTATTCTTGTAAAAGCTGATCTGAAACTTGCATTTTATGATGAAGGATCCGACCCCGCCGGAATCAATCATCCGTATCAGCCTGTAACTCTCGGAGCAAGAGGCGTAAAAAGGCATGGAGGATTTTCTGTACTCGATATTAATCCCTTTTTCGTTCACAACGATTCTCTCTTTTTTATTACTTCTTTCGATTACAGCATACAAGAATTTAGAATCTGCCAGGCATTGCAGCCGTCAAAAATTCAGAACTACGATAAAATAGATATCGCAGTTATAACAGCTGAAAAATATACCGATAATTTTGAAAAGTATAAAATATTTAAAACTAAACAGGGTTTTAAAACTGTAATTAAGACGGTTGAGGAGATTTACGGGGAATATCAGGGAGAGAATGATTTTATTAAGATCCGTAATTATGTCAGGGACATGTACATTCAGAATGATCTTGAGTTCGTAATTATCGGGGGAGGTTATAAAGTAATTCCTACAGGCAAGGCTCTGCCTTACATTTCGCCCGAAACTTCATTTATTGAAACCGATGCCGTTTACTCATGTCTTGACGGCGAACCCGACAGTAACGCGAACGGAATTTATTTTGAATCGGAAGATAAGCCTGACTATTATCCCGATGTTTATGTAGGAAGATTTCCGGGAAATTCTGACATTGAGATAGACGCAGTTATAAATAAAACAATAACATATTACTCATTTTCCAGAAGCTTCAGAGACGGTTTCAATACATCTCTTTTCCTCGCGGGATTTAATGTGAACATGGTGGGAGACGGAATGCTTTACTGTGAAAATGTGAGATCGGAATTTTCTGATATTTTTACGGCAGATTCAATGTATGAGGGAGTTACTTACGATTTTACGCATCAGAATATGATGAGTAAATTTAACAGGGGATACAATTTTGTTTACTCTCAATCACATGGCGATGTTCATCTGATAAGACAGATAGATAATGATTTCAAGATCTGGAGCGATCAGATTTATGCAACAGAAGCGCTTTCAGGACTTTATTTCATAGCTGCCTGCGAACCGGGAAATATAGGTAAAGACAGCTTTTCAAGAAAAGCAATGGTCAGTCCGGAAGGCGGGTGCGTAAATTATATCGGTTCAGGCGGAGCAGAGCTTCCTGCAATTTCAAATTACGCAAACGGGTATTTTTTTAAAGGTATATTTGAAAATAAGAGTATCGGCGAAAGTTTGGCTAATTCAATTATAGTTTACGGAAATATTGCATACAACGGATATGAAAAATACATGGCTCTGGCCTATGTCATTCAAGGCGACCCGTCAAACAAACCATTCATAAATGAACCGGAAACAGTTTATTTATCATCTATAGGTCTGTTCAAAAGAGGAAATGGAACGGTGTCGGGATATTTAAACACAACTTCGAGCGATACTGTATATATTACGGTTACCGCAGATGATCGAATAATTTCAAAAACGAAAACAACAGACACGAATTTTAAGATAACTTATGATAATCTCAATGCCGACACAGTATCGGTTAATTATTATTCTCAGTCAATTTTTTTAAGAACATATGATTACAGGACAGTCCCGGCCGATGATATAGAATTTCAAATAAGCGGGATGAGACCGGACGATAGAAATGAGTCGGGCATCATTGAGCATGGAGAAAATTTCGGCTTAAAATTCGATTTCAAAACGAGATCAAATACTTTGGGTATTGACAGTTTAGTGGCGCGGATAACTAAGATCAGTAACTCCGAAATTTCAATACAAAGCGGCAAAGCAAAATTCAAGGTGCCTGAACCGGGCAGTTCAATAGCTTTGAATCTTTTTGATATGATTTATTTCTCGGAAAATCCTTTTGAACCCGACTCTGTAGCCGTCATTGATTTTGAGATCCAAAAAACGGACGGGAAAGTGTTATATTCACAAAAATTATTCGTTCCTACGGCAGTTCCTCATTTAATTCTGCAGTCAGTTAAATGGAGCGTGAATACGGTCAAACCCAAATTTCTGAACGCTTCCAAAGGAGTAATCAACAGCGTAAAAATCGAACTTCTAAAAGCTAAGAAAACTGCGGATACAGATATTGACTATCCGATTACATTAAATAATTCGATTACTCTTAAAAATATTGGAGGTTATGAAATCGTTTCAGATTCCGTAAGTTTCAAAACAGATACAGCTGAAAGCTACAGGTTTTCAATAAAAGTAAATAATGACAAAACATACTTTTCAAACGAATTTTCATTAAATTATGATTTAATCGAAAAGATTAAACTATATGCAGATCACTCGTCAGGCAGGGTCAATCTTGAATGGAGTCATATTTATAACGGCGTAAAAATGTATAATGTTTATTCTTCAAACACTGCTGATTTTGCCGTTAAAGAACAGCGTAATTTCGATAAGCTGACTTTAAGTCAATTTTCCTTTGATCACAACAGTTACGCGCCTGTATTTGTTTATGTGGCATTCATTGACCCGGAAGGCAGTGAGAATTTTATCTCAAATATCGTGAAAATAGAGCCTATTCCTCTTTATGGAAATACAACATATAAACTTGCGCCATTCCAGCTTTATAACCCGTCTTTCATTGACGGGAAATTAATCTCGAACAGTCAGAATTCTTCAATAGCAGGATTAAATCAGGACGGAACTTTGATAAACGGATCAGGATTGATACATACAGCCGGCCTGAACGGTTTTTCAGGATCCGGGCAGCAGGGATATGCTGTCGGAGATATTGATGGGGACGGTTCGAACGATGCGGTAAATTACTCATACAGCACAGGTGACAGCGTTTTAGTTAAGATCGTCAATTTAACTTCAGGTACAATTATTGCGCAAAGAAAAATATATGGTTTTATAATGGAAAATGCTCCGGTCTTAGTAAATGCAGATGAAGATCCGCAGCTTGAAATTTTAATTTCTGTTTTTAACGGAAACATAAACGGTTCGCCGAAGGGATCGTTCGTTTATATGCTTGATCTTGACGGCAGTAATCTGGTTATTGCTGACGGCTTCCCAATATTTTCAAGCTACAGCTCATATAATGTTCATTCTCCTTCGCTGCTGGATCTGAATAATGACGGATCAAAAGAGCTGATATTTGACTGCGGACCCAGAATTGTCATCTATAATTTTTCGGATATGACTAAAATTATTGATTACGCACTTCCTAAAACAATTCAGACTTCTCTGTCTTTCTGCGATATGAACCAAGACGGGAACATCGAGATATTCGTTCTGACCGAAAGCTATGGTTCATACGGAAAATTATTTTGCTATAACTTCAACGGAAAAACTCTAATTGAAAGAAGTGAAACAACTGGCGGTTTAAACGTTGATATGAAAGCGGGCAGTTTCTACGATCTGACACCTCCGGTCAGTTTTGCAGATATTGACGATAACGGAACGATTGAAATAATTGTTTTAACAGCTTCGAAATTATATATATATAATGATCATTTTTATGATTTTCAGAATTATCCGGTAACTCTGGATAAAAGAGTAACAAAGAATAATTTATCTGCCCCTTCGATAGCGGATTTTGACGGAGACGGCTGTCTTGACATTTTGTTTATGGATCAGAACTACAGAGTCTGGTGTTATTCCGGAATTTCAGGCAGGAGTTTACCCGGGTTCCCGATACAGATATTTGATATAAAAAGATTTGAGATGACTGCTCCCGCCGTAGCCGATCTTGACGGTGACAGTACTCTTGAGTTTGCCGTCGGTGTTAATGACGGAGTGATGGTTGTTTACGATTATCCGCATCAGACATCCGGTAAGTTAATATTTGACAAATTCAGGGGAGACAGCTATAACAGCGGATTGTTTCAGCCCATTGCTCCTTCTGTTCCTGAAAATATTATGATAAGCTTTGAAGGATCTGATCTTAAGATCAGTTGGAGCCCGGTATTAAATGCTGCTTCTTACAGGATTTATTCTTCCGATAGTCCGTTTGGGGATTTTACATACTTATGCGAAACTAAAGGCACTAATTATTTAATAAGCGATAAAAGCGAAAAAAAGAGGTTTTATTATATAACTGCAGTTAAGTAAGCAGAAATCGTAAGGGATTAACTACCTTTTCATCCTTTCGGACGATTGTTTACCATTGTGATTAAAGGTATATTGAATTAGGTGTGTAGAAGATGAAATTATTGTGAATTAAACAAGGGAGAATGAAATGAAGATAAAAACAAAAAACAACAGAACAAGAATTAACGGATGGGTTGAAGTGCTCGGTGGAGTATTATTAGCCGCTGCCCTTGTCTTTCCTTGGAAAGTCCTTGCTCAGCAGGCGCCGGTATTATTGAACACTTCACATGGCTTCGTGGTACTTGCAGGATCAATGATCACAAACACTCCGACATCAGCTATTATCGGAGATGTCGGTTTGAGCCCCACTACAGGTTCAGCAATAACCGGATTAACTGCCGGAGAGGTTACAGGGACAATATATGCCGTTGACGCTTTTGGTCCGGCAGGTTCGGTGTCCGATGCGGCTCTACTGCTCGCTGCTAAAAATGATTTGACAGATGCATACAATGACGCGGCCAGCAGAACCCCCGAAGATCTTCTAAATCCCGGTGCAGGCGACATCGGAGGATTGGTTCTTGCTCCCGGTTTGTATAAGTTTTCAAGCAGCGCTGCAATAACAGGAACCGTTACCTTTGACGCCGGCGGCAATGAAAATGCGGTATTTATCATGCAGATCGGTTCAACATTAACAACCGCAGTCGGAAGCCAGGTAACTTTAATAGGAAATGCGAAAGCAAGAAACATATTCTGGCAGGTCGGAAGCTCGGCCACTCTCGGCGTAAATTCGAGCTTCAAAGGCAATATCATGGCTTCTGTGTCAATTACCTTAAATTCAGGCACACAGATTGAAGGCAGAATGTTAGCTATAAATGGCGCAGTAACAATAGACGGTGCTACAATTACGAAGCCGGCTTATTCTTCAGGAATTGAAGACGATTTAACAATACCGGCAGAATTCGCGCTTTTACAAAATTATCCGAATCCGTTCAATCCTTCTACAGTGATTCAATATGATATTGCAAAGAATTCTCAGGTTTCTCTGAAAGTTTTCGATATGCTTGGACAGGAAGTCGCCAGCCTAGTTGACGAATACCAGAATGCAGGTAAATATTCTGTTAGGTTCAATACGGAAAATGGAATAAAAAGCCTTTCAGCCGGAGTTTATTTTTACCGATTGAAAGCCGAGTCATTTGTTTCGGTGAAGAAACTGATGCTGATCAAGTAAATATGTAACTTTTTTAACTGAATTAAAAAACCCCGGGTTGTCGGGGTTTTTTAATAAATAAACAGGTGCAATATGATAATTTCTAATTCCTCAATAATTAAAAAACTGCTTATCCTTTTCCTTGTTATAGCCGGATTACACTTCGCAGAAGAATTTCTGATGCCTCTAACTATTGCCGGGGTTCTCGCAACGCTTTTATTACCTCTCTGCAGATGGCTGGAAACAAAGAAAGTTCCTAAAGTTCTTGCAGTTATAACCGGTATGCTTGTATTGTTAACGGTTTTAGCAGGTGTCGGCGCGCTTCTGGGCTGGCAGATCTCCGAATTAGTTAATGATTTCGCAATATTAAAACAAAAATTTATTGAAACAGGCATTCGTTTCCAGGACTATATATTTAATCATTTGGGGATATCGATAAAAAGACAGTCACAAATGATGCAGGATGAACAGCCGTCAGTTTCAGGAATAGTGCAGATAGTTGCGGATTCTGTAGCTTATATTTTCACGAATTTCGTTTTAGTTCTGGCATATATTTTTCTTCTTCTGAACTACCGTTCGCACATCCGGACTTTTATTCTCAAGCTGACTCTTAATTCTCAGCATAAAGAGATGGGGCATGTGCTTCACAGCATAACTAATGTGTCTCAGCAGTATCTGCTCGGACTTGCCAAAATGATAGTCGTATTGTGGGTAATGTACGGGATCGGGTTTTCTATCATAGGAGTTAAGAACGCAATATTTTTTGCTATACTCTGCGGACTGCTTGAAATTATTCCTTTCGTAGGAAACATAACCGGTACAACGATAACATTATTGATAGCTTTTGTTAATGGTGCGAGTGTTACTATGCTTTTAGCAATTATCGGTACTTATCTGGTGATACAGTTTATTCAGGGATGGCTTTTGGAACCGATTATTGTAGGGCCGCATGTAAAGATAAATCCTTTTGCGACTGTCATGGCTCTGGTACTCGGAGAATTAATATGGGGTATTCCTGGTATTTTTCTAGCTATTCCGATTATTGCAATGGCAAAAATCGTATGCGATCACATAGAATCGTTAAAACCTTACGGTTTTTTGATAGGAGAAATTGTGAAAGGCAAAGAAAAACCTGAGCTTATTAAAAAGATTGAGAAAATGATCAAGTAATTTGGAACTTTAAATAGACTGCACGCGTCTGGGAGGCTGAAATCACAATTATAAAATCACTACTCCAGCTGGGTTTGGATATTCCTTATTTAAATATTACCAGGCAGATCATAGAAAACGAGCTTCCGCTCAGGGCTGAATTATTCAGTTCTTACCAGATGGAGCAGCACGGAAAAAATCTCGCTGCTTCGCATAAGTTGAAAGAAGGTTTTGGACCTGACATGCTTTTAACAAGATTAAAAAGCAACGCAGAAGTACTAAACAATGTCTATGAGCTGCTCAAAGAAACAGCGGGAGAGAATAGAAGAATGACTCCCGCAGGTGAATGGTTACTCGATAATTTCTATCTGATCGAAGACCAAATAAATACATCTAAAAGGCATTTACCAAAAGGTTACAGCAGAGAATTACCATGCCTTCAAAATGGCGGTTCAAAATTTGGCTTACCGAGAGTGTATAGTATAGCCCTGGAAATAATTTCTCACGGAGACGGGCGCGTTGATTATGAAAATCTCAGCCGTTTTATTACAGCTTATCAGACTATAAACAATCTTAAACTGGGTGAACTGTGGGCTATTCCGATAATGCTTAGGCTGGCTTTGATCGAGAATCTGTACAGGGTAGCGAATATAATAGCTACCAGCAGCACAGACAGGGATCTGGCGAATAAATGGGCTGACAGAATATCGGAAACTGCCGAGAAGGATCCGAATAATCTGATTTCGGTTGTTGCTGACATGGCAAATTCAAAGCCACCGATGTCAAGTACTTTTGTAGCGGAGCTTGCAAGAAGAATGCATGCGCATAGTTCGGTTTTTACGTTGCCAATGTCATGGATCGAGCACCAGCTCGCTGAGACAGGAAATACGATCGAGAATATGGTTCATGCCGTTAACCGGCAGCTGGCGGCTGATCAGGTATCCATAAGCAACAGTATCACCAGCCTCAGGGCTCTGGGATCTACGGACTGGCGTGAATTCGTAGAAAAAATGAGTACGGTAGAAAATACATTGCGCGATGATCCTTTCGGAATTTATGGAAAAATGTCTTTTTCTACGAGAGACCGCTATAGGCATGTAGTTGAAAGAATAGCCAAATACAGCCGTTCTTCTGAAGCTGAAGTTGCTCGGATGGCTCTGGATATGGCTAAATCTAATGCCGTTGAGAATGACAGGGATGATAAAAGAAACCATATTGGATATTACCTGATTGACAAAGGCCTGAAAACACTCGAAACCGAAGCGCAAACTCGTGTAAGGCTGATGCAGTCGCTTCAGCGAAGGGGGCTGCAGTTCCCTTTATTTCTCTATTTAGGATTGGTTACATTTCTAGCAGCGCTTTTTGCATGGATCCTTTTAACAGGAGTGCATACTTTTAGTTTACCGTATTGGCTGCTTGTAATTCTGAGTTTCCTTGCTCTCCTGAGTACCAGTCATTTAGCTATATCTTTGGTAAACTGGTTGGCAACTGTGCTTGCGGTACCGTATCCGCTGCCGTGTATGGATTATTCGGAAGGCATTCCGGAAAAAGCCATAACACTGGTCGTAACCCCGACTATGCTTACAAGTATAGGTAATATTGACGGCCTGACGGATGCTCTTGAAGTTAGATTCCTGGCAAATCAGGATGGAAATATTTACTTCGGATTATTAACGGATTTTCTTGATGCAGAAATGGAGGTTATGCCGTATGATGATGAACTGGTAAGTTATGTAAGTGAACGGATAAAAGAATTAAATAATAAATATCACAGAAATGGGAACGATCCGTTTTTCTTGTTCCATCGTCCGCGCGTATGGAATATCAGAGAAATGAAATGGATGGGTTATGAGAGGAAGCGAGGAAAACTCGCCGCACTGAACGAATTGCTTAGAGGTAAATCAGAAGGAAGTTTCTCCTGCATCACCGGTGATACGGCAATTTTATTAAAAGTTAAATATGTTATAACTCTGGACACCGATACACAGATGCCGCGTGACGCCGCACGTCAGCTGGTCGGAGCGATGATGCATCCTTTAAACAAGGCGGTCTATGACAGGTCTAAGCAGAGGGTAACTGAAGGGTACGGCATTCTGCAGCCCCGCGTCTCCGTAAGTCTTCCCGGCGCTACAAGATCAAGATATGCGAAAATGTTCGGGAACAATGCCGGCGTTGACCCTTATACAAATGCGGTTTCGGATGTATATCAGGATTGGTTTCAGGAAGGTTCATTCATAGGAAAAGGCATTTATGATGTTGATGTCTTCCAGCTTGCATTAAACGGCCGTTTCCCGGAAAACAAGATATTGAGCCACGATCTTCTTGAAGGGTGTTACGCCCGTTCGGGTCTTTTGAGCAATGTTCAACTTTATGAAGAATATCCTTCAAGCTATATCTCCGATGTAAGCAGGCGGTACCGGTGGATACGCGGCGACTGGCAGATCGGACGGTGGCTTCTTCCTCTGGTGCCCGGTCTTGACGGAAAGCATCAGAAAAATCCTCTCTCTGCCCTTTCAATCTGGAAATTGTTAGATAATCTCAGAAGAAGCCTGGCTCCCGCAGCGCTGATGTCACTTTTTATTTTAGGCTGGACAGTATTGAAATCGCCATTATTCAGTACGATTTCACTTATTTGTATTCTTTTTATACCTTTTCTGGTTACATCATTATTGCGTTTGCTTCATAAATCAGAGGAGATTCAATGGCGCAGACATTTGGCTGAATCTGGAAGTGTAATCGGGCAAAATTTATTACAGGAAGGATTTACGTTAACATGCCTTCCTTACGAAGCATATTACAGTCTTGAAGCGATGCTTCGTACAGTCTGGAGGCTGCAAATAAGCAAAAGACGGCTTCTGGAATGGACATCGTCAGGCGATATCAAATATAACCGTGTCCCGCGCCTGCCTCAATTCTACCGGATGATGATAACTGCTCCCGTTCTTGCGGTCGCCACAACCGTTTATCTGGCAGCTTTTAATCCTGATGTTCTGTTAATCGCAGGTCCTTTATTACTATTGTGGTTTTTTTCTCCGGCTATCGCATGGCTGATGAGTAAACCGTTATTCCGAAACCGTCCGGTGCTGACAACAGATCAAAAAAGTTATTTACACACAGTTTCACGAAAAACATGGTCGTTCTTTGAAACATTCGTAGGGCCTGAGGATAACTGGCTGCCACCCGACAATATCCAGGAACATTCTTTACGCATGATCGCGCACCGCACTTCTCCGACAAATATAGGATTATCGTTGCTGGCCAATCTTGCGGCTTATGATTTCGGATACATTCAGTCAGGAAAGCTAATTGAGCGCACAGAAAATACATTTCGAACTTTAGAGATCATGGAAAGATATCACGGTCATTTTTATAACTGGTACGACACACAGTCGCTGAAAATGCTTCAGCCACCTTACATTTCTACGGTTGACAGCGGTAATTTCGCAGGCCATCTTCTTACATTACAGTCAGGGCTTTTTAGTCTTGCTGATGCACCGATTTTATCTAAAAAATGGCTGGAAGGAATATATGATACATTCAATACTCTTATTGATGAAGATACGACAGCTGCAGCAGGATCGCTTTCCGAATTTAAGGATTTGCTCAATTCTGCACTGATCTCAAAACCTGTTAAAATGACCGATGTAATGTCTTGTCTCGACCGGCTTATTTCAGCGTCGGAAGACATAGAAACAGACAGGCTTAAAAATCCGGTAAATTACCCGACCGAATGGACGAAAATTCTAACCCGCCAGTGCATTGATTCACGGGATGAACTTATTTTGATGGCTCCATGGCTGGATTTTCATGTCGATAACAAGGATATCCGTAAGATTCTTTACGATATAGAAATTCCGACACTTCGTGAAGTATCGATTCTTGAGTTGGATTCGATGCCGGTAATTGATGACATGCTGAGCCAGTTAATCAAGCAGGCAAGATTAAATGCCTGTCAAAAGATCAACTCGATCGAAACCGTAGCACTCGAATGCGGTGAATTTGCAAAAATTGAATATGATTTTCTTTATAATAAAACCAGCCGTCTTTTAACAATCGGCTACAATGTGTCTGAAAAAAGACAGGATGCGAGCTATTACGATCTGCTTGCTTCAGAAGCAAGGTTATGCTGTTTTACAGGCATAGCTCAGGGTCAGCTTCCTCAGGAAAGCTGGTTCGCGCTGGGTCGTCTGTTGACAGTCGCAGGCGGTGATCCGATTCTCATTTCATGGAGCGGTTCGATGTTCGAGTACCTGATGCCTCTTATAATTATGCCCACTTATGAAAACACTCTGCTTGATCAGACATATAAAGCAGCTGTTGCAAGACAGATCGAGTATGGAAAAATCTCCAGAGTTCCTTGGGGCATGTCCGAATCGGGATACAACACGGTGGATATCAATATGAATTACCAGTACCGTGCATTCGGTGTTCCCGGTCTCGGTCTCAAAAGGGGTCTCGGGTCAGAAATAGTTGTAGCGCCTTATGCATCTATGCTCGCACTAATGGTAGATGCCGAAGCAGCATGTATAAATTTGCAGAAATTAGACTCGATAGGATTATTGGGAAAATTCGGATTCTACGAAGCGATTGACTACACTTCACACAGACTGCCGCATAATAAAGAAAGCGTAATTATCAAATCATTTATGGCTCATCATCAGGGTATGGGTTTTCTATCGCTGGCTTATTTACTTCTTGACAGACCGATGCAAAGACGTTTTGAATCAGTTCCGCAGTTTCAGGCAACAACATTATTGCTTCAGGAGAGAATTCCAAAGAGTACGGCTCTTTATTCTCATAACGCCGACGAAATATCGGAAAAACTGAAAAATTCAGAGGATCGTGTTTCATCATTTCGAATTTTCGACAATCCGAATACAGTACGACCGGAAATTCAGTTATTAACGAACGGCAGGTATCATGTAATGGTTAATAATGCCGGTGGAGGTTACAGCCGATGGAAAGATCTTGCCGTTACACGCTGGAGAGAAGATCCGACATGTGATCCATGGGGAAGTTTTTGCTATCTGCGTGATTCAGAGACAGGAGATCTTTGGTCAACAGCTTATCAGCCCACGCTCAAAAATCCGGATTTCTATGAAGCGATATTCTCAGAAGGCCGGGCAGAATTCCGCAGAAAGAATTTCGGGATCGAATCATTTAATGAGATAGCTGTCTCGCCTGAAGATGATATAGAGCTTAGAAGGGTCCGGCTGACTAACCGGTCAAAAAAACGAAGGATTATAGAAGTAATAAGCTATGCGGAAGTTGTGCTTGAATCGCAAGAATCGGATGCTCTTCATCCGGCTTTCAGCAATCTGTTCGTGCAGACAGAAATTCTCCGGCAGCAGTCAGCGATACTCTGTACCCGCCGTCCAAGATCAAATGATGAGTTACCTGCCTATATGTTTCATCTGATGGTCGTACGCGGAGCAGAACGCGGAGTGGCATCCTTTGAAACGGACAGAATGCAGTTTATAGGTCGCGGAAATACTATTTCAGATCCCCTGGCGCTGAAAAAGAACGGATCACTTTCGAACAGTTCCGGATCGGTACTGGATCCGATCACCGCTATAAAATATCAGATCTCGCTTGAACCGGGCGATTCTGCAATTATCGATATGGTTACAGGTATGGGGTATGAGCGCAACCTTGCCCTGAACCTGATCGAAAAATATCACGACCAGAGATTAGCGGACCGTGTCTTTGATCTCGCATGGACTCACAATCAGATTGTATTAAGGCAGCTTAGTATCTCCGATTCTGATGCTTCGCTGTACATACGGCTTGCAAACTCAATAATATACAATAATTCAACATTGCGTGCGGATCAGGATACCGTTATCCAAAACCGAAGGGGTCAGTCAGACTTGTGGAGCTATGCAGTGTCCGGAGATATTCCGATTGTACTTTTAAAGATAGCAGATCCGGAAAATATTGAACTGGTCAGTCAGCTTGTGCAGGCTCACGCATACTGGAGAATGAAAGGGCTGAAAGTAGATCTTGTTATCTGGAACGAAGACAAAGCAGGTTACAGACAGCAGCTTCATGATCAGATTCTCAGCCTGATTACATCAGGTACCGAGGCGAACATGATGGGCTGCAAAAGCGGAATTTTTGTACTTCCGGCGGAGCGGATATCAATTGAAGACCGTCTGTTATTCCAGACAGTCGCGCGTATAATTCTAAGCGACACCAAAGGAACATTGGCAGAACAATTGAACCGCAGAGACATTTTTGAAAAAGTAATTCCACTTTTCAGCAAAACTAAGTTACACAGGCAGGAAATACCTTTAGAAATGATCCCCAGAACTGACCTTGTTCTATTCAACGGTACAGGAGGATTCACACCTGACGGTCGCGAATATATAATTACAACCGATATGAAAAAAACGACTCCGGCACCATGGGTAAATGTGATAGCAAATCCGCTTTTCGGAAGTGTAATATCAGAGAACGGATCGTCTTACACATGGAGTGAGAATTCACATCAATTCCGTCTAACGCCATGGCGAAATGATCCTGTAAGCGATGCGGGCGGGGAATGTTTTTACATCCGCGATGAAGATACTGGTTATTTCTGGTCGCCTACGCCGTTCCCTGTGCAGGGAGTTATGCCTTATATATGCCGTCACGGTTTCGGCTACAGCGTTTTTGAACATACCGAAGACGGTATTAATTCCGAATTATGGGTATTCGTCGCTATAGATGCATCGATAAAATTTTCAGTACTGAAGTTGCGTAATCGATCCGGTCATACACGCCGGCTTTCTGTTACAGGTTATGTGGAATGGGTACTCGGAGATATCAGCTCTAAAACAGCAATGCATATAATTACTGAAACAGATCCGAAAAGCGATGCGGTATTGGCAAGGAATCAATACAGCTCAGAGTTTAATGACCGTACAGCATTTTTTGATACGGATTGCGAAACCAGGACTGTTACCTGCAGCCGGTCGGAATTCATCGGCAGGAACGGCAATCTTAACGATCCAGCAGCGATGCATAATGCGCAACTGTCAAACAAAACGGGAGCTGTTCTAGATCCCTGCGCCGCGATCCAGATCAAAGTGGAACTTGCATCGGGGCAGGAACAGGAGATCATTTTCAGACTCGGAGTTGCCGTTACTCGAAGAGCAGAAGATACTTCATCTATAATTAAGCGCTGGAGGGGAACATCAGCTGCCCGTACTGCACTCGAAGCCGTCTGGGATCAATGGCATCATATTATAGGCGCAGTTCAGGTAGAAACGCCCGACAAAGCACTGAATATTATGGCAAACGGATGGCTTATATATCAGAATCTGGCGTGCAGAATCTGGGCGCGAAGCGGGTTTTATCAGTCCGGAGGCGCATACGGTTTCCGCGATCAGCTTCAGGATATGATGGCTCTTGTTCATACCAGACCGCTTCTTATGCGTGAACATCTGAAACTTTGCGCGAGCAGGCAGTTCAAAGAAGGAGATGTGCAGCACTGGTGGCATCCGCCCGGAGGCCGCGGAGTCCGCACGCACTGCTCTGATGATTACCTCTGGCTGCCTCTGGCAGTCTGCCGATACGTTACGGTGACTGGAGATACAGGGATCCTCGACGAATCTGTGAATTACCTTGAAGGGCGTGCTGTTCCGGAAAATGACGATTCTTACTTTGATATGCCTGCAGTTTCTGATATTTCAGAGAATTTATATCAGCACTGCGTAAAATCGCTGCTAAAGAGTTTCAAATACGGCGAACACGGTCTTCCACTGATCGGTTCAGGTGACTGGAATGACGGTATGGATCAGGTCGGAAAACTTGGAAAAGGGGAGAGCGTATGGCTGGGATTCTTTCTTTATCACGTGCTTAAAAGCTTTATTGAGCTTGCTCGAATAAGAGGTGACAATGCTTTTGCGGAACGCTGCGAACATGAGTCCGCAGAGATAAAATTAAATATTGAAAAGAACGGATGGGACGGGGACTGGTACAGAAGAGCTTATTTTGATGACGGAACACCTTTAGGGTCGGCAGAAAATTCTGAATGCCAGATAGATTCGATTTCACAAAGCTGGTCTGTATTATCCGGAGCCGCAGAGCCGGAAAGGGCGAGATCGGCAATGGAAGCATTTGACAAGCGTCTGGTTCAGCGGGAAAATGCTCTGATCAAGCTTTTAGATCCGCCATTTGACAAAACATTGAAAAATCCGGGATATATAAAAGGATATGTGCCGGGAGTAAGAGAAAATGGCGGGCAATACACTCATGCCGCAATCTGGGCTGCAATGGCATTCTGCAGGTTGGGAGACAGCCGCCGGGCATGGGAATTATTTAAGATCATTAATCCTGTAAACCATGCTTTATTACCCGAAGAAGTTTTAAAATATAAGGTTGAACCTTACGTTGCTTCAGCAGATGTTTATGCGGCATCTTCTCACATCGGAAGGGGAGGGTGGACATGGTACACAGGTTCAGCAGGCTGGATGTACCGGCTGATCGTTGAATCTCTACTCGGATTCCAACTAAAAATTGATAAGCTTTATATTACTCCGTGTCTTCCCGAAGATTGGAAAAATTATAAGATTCATTATCACTACAGAAGTACAATTTACAATATTGAAGTAAATCAAAGTTCAGCCGACAAAAGTGTAATACTTATAACCGTGGATGGTGTTGAACAAATAAATTCATACATTCAATTGACGGATGACGGAAAAGATCATCATGTTGAGGTAAGTATTTAAGTTAAAATGATTTAATGATAAAAAACTATATGTAATTTTTTGTTTTAACAAGATCGAAACTATTATCAGACATGTTAAATTGATTTTTAATATCAAGTATTTTATCCTGAATATCAAAGAATGCATCAACAACATCCGGATCAAAATGGCTTCCCTTTCCTTCCAGAATTATCGCAAATGATTCATTAAGAGAAAAAGGTTCTTTGTAAGGCCTTACGGAAGTAAGCGCATCGAAAACATCCGCTATAGCTGCGATCCTGCCGGCTATTGGTATTTCATCACCTTTCAGTCGGTCAGGATAACCGCTTCCGTCCCATTTTTCATGATGATGCCGTGCGATAGATTCGCCGACTTTGACAAATTCTGCTTCTGAACCTTCAAGCAATTTTGCACCAAGTATTGTATGGCTTTTCATGATCTCCCATTCATCAGGATCTAGTTTAGCCGGTTTCATAAGAATATTATCAGGCATACCTATTTTACCTAGGTCATGCATAGACGACCCATACAGGATGGCTTCTACAGCGTTATCGCTGAGTCCCATACTTTGGGCAACGGCTTCAGAATATCTGCTCATGCGTTTAATATGTGAACCTGTGTATTCGTCTCTGTGTTCAGAAGCTTTGGCAAGTTTTTGGATAGTTTCAAGCGAGGCATTTTTTACACTCTCACATGCCTGCTTTAATTTTTCAGTTCTTTCTGCTACTTTTGATTCAAGTTCGATCTTATATTTACTCATCATATCATTATAATTTTTTACTTTTAGAAGTGATCTTACTCTTGCCAGCAGTTCAGATTTGTCGATGGGTTTTGATAAAAAATCATCGCATCCTGCTTCAATTCCTCTTACACGATTTTCGGTTTCATGAAGAGCAGTAACCAGAATTATGGGAAGAAGGCGATTTACATCATCTTCCCTGATTCTTCTTGTAACTTCAAAACCATCCATATCTGGCATTATTACATCAAGCAGAATAAGATCGATTACATTTTCTGAAAGTTTTTTAAGCGCTTCTTTTCCGTTCGATGCAGTGACTATTCCATAACCCTGATTAACAAGAAGGGCTTCAAGAAGCTCTACATTCTGCGGCTGATCATCAACAATTAGTATTACAGGGTTTATTTCCATTTTTAATCCTCCTCGATAAATGAAAGGGAGATATTGAATTCAGGCTTTTTTTCAGCTTCATATTGTTTTCTGATCTTTAGGATCTTGTCTTCTACAGCAAAAAAAGCATCTACTACTTCAGGATCGAAATGCTTTCCACGTTCTTCTTTGATTATAGAAAAAGCCCTGTCTATAGAAAAAGCATCTTTGTAAGGCCGTTTTGATATTAGAACATCGAATACATCCGCAAGCGCAGTTATACGGCAGACTATAGGAATTTCGATACCTTTTAAACCGTGCGGGTAACCGCTGCCGTTCCATTTTTCATGATGGTATTGAGCAATAGTCTCGCCCATATTTATATACTCGGAATTAGATCCCTGTAGGATCTTTGCGCCTATTATCGTATGCTGCTTCATAATTTCCCATTCCTCGGAATTAAGCTTGGATGCCTTCTGTAAAATAACATCAGGTATGGCTACTTTGCCCAGATCATGCATACATGCCGCGTAAAGTAATGTCTCGATTGTCTCTTCTTCAAGTCCCAGCTGGCGTGCGATGACAGCAGAGTAAAGACTCATGCGATTAATGTGCGCACTGTCATTTTTATCTTTGTAATCGGAGACCATAGACAGCCTGTGAATTGTTTCTAAAGAATCCGATTTGATCCTCTTTACACTTTGTTTTAAGTCCGCAGTTATAATTGAAACTTCAGACTCAAGCTGGTCTCTGAAATTTTTCGCAAGATCGTTATAAGCCTTAACTTTTAATAACGACCTGACACGGGCTAAGAGTTCCATTTTATCAAGCGGTTTTGTTATAAAATCATCGCACCCGGCTTCGATTCCTTTTACACGGTCTTCGGTCTCCCATAACGCTGTAATAAGAATAATCGGCATCAGTCTGAATCTTTCATCCTGACGGATAAGACGGGTCACATCAAAACCGTTCAATCCCGGCATCATTACATCCAGAAGGATAAGGTCTATCTCGTGTTCTACAAGTTTATCGAGCGCGTCTTCTCCGTTCGATGCTGCAATGACTCCGTAGCCCTGAGGTAGAAGATGTGCTTCAAGAAGCTCAATATTCTGGGGCTGATCGTCAACAACTAATATTATCGGATTTTCTTTCATGAATATCTCCCGGAATTTTCTTGATCAATTCTATTATTTGATTAGCAAAGGTGCGGGTGTTTATCGGTTTCCCGATGAATCCGCTGTTTGCCATAGTTGTTATATCCTCCATACCTTCAGCCATAACAGAAGCAGTTACAAATATTATGGGAACTTTGCAGGGAATAATGTCATTACGAAGCAGCCTAGCAGCTTCGGTTCCAAGCATATCAGGAAGTCTGACGTCCATAATAATTACATCCGGTTTTTCTTTTCTGGCAAGCTGAATGCCATCTGAAGCATTTTCTGCTGATAACACTTCAAATCCTGCTAATTCTAAAAGATCTTTTTCAAGCAGCAGATTATTTTGATTATCATCAACTACTAGTGCCTTTTTTACTATCATACGGCATCCTCAGGTGAGACTATCGGTAAAGTAAACCTGACTTTAGTACCTTTGTTTAGACCTTCGGACTCTATGGAAAACTTTCCGCCGTGCAGTTCAACCAACTTTTTAGAAAGCGGTAATCCTAATCCCGTTCCTTCAGTAACTCTTGAATAAGGAGTGTCAACACGAAAAAAACCTTCAAAGATTTTCTCAATGTTCTCTTGTGCAATTCCGACTCCTGAATCCCAGACCTCAATTTCTATTTCCGGGTCAATTTTGTTCGCTTTCATGCTGATCTGACCTCCTTCCGGAGTAAATTTTACTGCATTTGAAAGCAGATTGTAAATAATTTCTTTAACTTTGAGTTCATCAGCTTCAATATCAGGCAGATCATCGGCTATATCAGTTATCATTTGAAGTTTCTTTTTACTTACCATATCTGCAACAAGCATTGATATCTCATTCAGCACGCTTTTAGTAGGCAGAACAGATAATGCAAGTTTCATTTTTCCTGCTTCTACTTTAGCCATATCAAGGATCTGGTTTATAAGTAGAAGAAGGTGTTTGCCGCTGATTAATACATTATTTACATATTTTTTTTGCTTCTCGTTAAGTGCACCAAAGGTTTCGTCAGAAAGCACTTCGGAAAATCCGTTTATTGAGTTGAGCGGCGTTCGTAATTCATGCGACATATTGGCTAAGAATTCCGATTTCACATGAGCTACTCGTTTTAATTCTGTGGCAAGCTCATTTAATTCTTTATTGGCATTTTCTAAACCGGCTTCAATTTCTTTACGCTGTGTAATATCTTCGATCGCTAAAAGAATGATTTTTTCTAAACCTGTACCTCTTTCGATCTGACGGGCGTTTAAAAGCATGATCCGTCTGCCGATAGTAGCAAAGTCGTGTTCAACCTCATAATTATCGAATTTTGTTTTTTGCGGAAGAATAGTTTCCAAAAGCTCACGGAGTTTAGGAATGTTCCATTGTTTATTTCCCAGATCATAAATAAGCTGGCCGACTGTATCTTCAGGATTGACTTTGAAGAATTCATAAAACGAGCGACTGACAGAGACGACCCTTAAATCCTGATCAAGAACAATAAGAGATTCGCGTACAGTGTTTATTATGCTTTCTGAATATTCGATAGAATCATCAGCGGTTTTTTTAATGATCTCAAGTTCTTTTCTAGTCTTTTCAAGGCCGATCTCGGTTTCTCTCCGCTCGGTGACATCCCGAAAAACCATTACGGAGCCTGCTACTTTACCGTCATGATGACATATCGGCGCGCAGCTGTCCGCGATAGCACATTCGCTTCCGTTTCTGGATATAAGTATTGTATGGTTTATCAGCTGCTGTTTCGTACCGAGTGTTAAAGCAGCTTTAACCGGTAAATCGACGGGCTGACGGTTTTCTTCATTGATTATACGAAAAACTTCTTCAGCCGGACGGCCGGAAGCTTCTGCCTGAGTCCATCCTGTTAATTCCTCCGCGCATGGATTCAGAATCGTCACATTTCCTTCGACATCTGTAGCCATCACTCCGTCACCGATCGATATCAGCGTGACGATCAGTTTTTCTTCGCTTATCTGTAAAGCATTATTTGTCTGCTTAAGCTGTTTATTAATATCGTTCTGAACCTCAAGCAACTGCTGGGTTTCTTTATGAACCATTTTTTTTATTCTGTTATTTGTTTCCCTGTAGATCAAATAAGCGATCGCAAGAACAAGCAGGATCGCAAAAAGGCTGCCTGTAAGTATAGTTGCGAACAAACTGCTCATTTCCGACCGGAAAATATTTTCATCCTCGTCCAGCTCATTCTTCTCGATCTTAAGATAATGAATCATTTCGGTACGAATAGAATCCATAAGCAGTATTCCCTTACTGCTTTGTATATTAGCAATAGCAATATCCACGCTGTTGTGCCGGCGTAATTCGATGTTGTATTCCAAAAACTCCAATTTGTTTTTAATCATCGGAGTTACTGCGTCTATATGACTATATGCTTCGCCGACCATTGTAAGCTGGCCTAATTCTTTTAAACCCGTCCCGATATTCTCCCGCGCTTTATGGTACGGGCTCAGAAAAGCCTCATCATTGGTCAGAAGAAAACCGCGCTGTCCTGTTTCTGCGTCCACCAGATCAGACATCAGATTATTTGCTTTATCAATCAGCAGGAAGGTTTGCCGCCTTGCCTGAACGGCTTCATCGATCCTGGCGATAGCTCCGAATGATGCGGACATGACTACGGATATAATTATTAATAAAGTTAATCCGGCTGAAGCAGCATAAATTTTGTAAGCATTCTTTTTAAAAAATTCGCTTTTTTTTAAAATTAAAAATTTTTCCCAAAACATTTCTATACTCCTTTGTTTCAGCCGGATTTTAGTTCTTATCTTTTATCTTTGCCGTTGCCTTTATTATTGTTCCCTTTGTTCTTATCCTTCTTGAAATTATGATTAATTGCCTTGAAGTCATTTCCATTCTCTCTCATCTTAATTATCTCGCCGGGCTTTTGTTTATTGTGTTCAGAAACGAATTTCAGATTTACAAGGTTTACAATTTCATCATCTTTAAAACTCATCTGCTTCCATTGCTTTTTAGGCTTATTCATGTAATGTCCATAAGCATTCCCATGCGGCGGCCCTGAACTGACAGGCACATAATATATGTCCGGGCTTAATCTGAAATGAAGCGTAATATCCATCCATGACATATTTCTTCTTCTCAGATCAATGATCACAGTGGGAGTAACGCGGGCTCTTTGAGAAATATACAGTACAACAGGCATTTCATCGTAAGATATGCCTCTATCTCTAATAATGATGATTTCTCTTTCGGGGACACTGTAGTAATTTTCCATCGAAACATAATAATCGTTCTGTCCTTCATCCTCAACATACAGTTCTGCACTCACTCTTGTGACAGGCCTTGTGTATATAATACAGCCTGAAAGTGCGATCATGGTTAAAAAAACTATAAATGTTCGCATAACAACTCCTTTTATTTGGTTAATTAAAGTAATATCGCACGCCAATCGCAGCGTCTATTCCAAAACCTGAAGAAGGTGTCAGTTCGAGCGACGGAGCAACTTCAAGGAATAGATCCAGGGGCGTATTGTGCGGCAGCCAGGCGATACCTAAGACCCCGCGGATTGCGATCGAGCCATCGTCATTATGGCTGTTGAAGCGGCCGCCTATACCGTAGTATAACGGGAATCTTTCAGTTGAATTAATGGCATTCCATGCATGCCAGAGGTAATCCATGTGAAAATGGAGATTACTTCCTGAATCTTCATGATTGTTGACAACTGACCATCCGAGACCGAAATCCAGAGCTGTATTACCTGTCGTCCACAGTTTAGCGCTTAATCCTGTAGGCTCACCGACAATTATTCCCAGACCGAATCCTTTTCCCTGTGCATTAGAAAATTGAACACCGAGCACAAGAACTGACAGAATAAGTGCGATTTTGAATTGTTTCATTGCTGACTCCTTTTTTTGTTATTTTTTAAATATCATTATTGGTCACTGAATTCAATATACCTTTAATAAAATCCATAAACAATCGCCCTAAGTAGTGAATTAGTAGTTAATACTTTTATAAATCTGAAATAAGGATTAACTATTTTTTAATCCTATTGAACGATTGCGCATCCGCTTTGTATGAACTATATTGCGTATTATGCATAGAAAGATACTGAAATATATCATTTATTCTTTATTCGGGCTGGTGATACTTACTCTTACGCTGCTTACATTTGTAAATTCGGAATGGGGAAGAAGTTCAGTAGTCGGGATTGCAAATAAATATTCTCCGGTCAGGATCGATCTTAAAGGTTTAAAACTGAATATGTTCAAGGGTAAAATTCTTTTAGAAGACTTAAGTGTTTATGACAAAACCAATATAAAAATGGGCGGAATGAAGCAACTGCTGATCGATGTAAGGTTAATACCGATATTTTCAGGGAGTTATGAAATTGATTCACTGATAATTGTGGGTCTTTACGGGGATATTAACAGCGATCAGATGAAATCATTAATGCAAAAAGATCAAAAGAAGGATTCAAAACAGCCAAACCTGACAATAAAAAAATTGAAAGTTATAAATACGGACATTAAATATAAAGACATTGCCCGTTCTGCCGAATACGGCTTCAAAAATAACAGGATTTTCGCATCGGTTAATATTAAACAGGCTGATTATTCTCTTAAGCTCGAAGGTTCAGAAATTAAGATCAATTCTCCAAAAATAAACAAAACCATACTTAATGACAGCCTGATCGTAAATTTAAAAAAATCAAAGCTTGATATTAAGCCAGCGAATTTTAAAACTGAAGGACTTGATCTATCCATCGGCGGAGATGTGTCAGATCTGTTTTCACAGCCTGTTTTTGATATCAATATTTCGGCAGAACTTGAAAACAGCAGGTTTTTTAATGAGTCGGAAATTTTTACTTCAGATTCCGGGATATTCTCGGTCGAAGCTGATATCCGGGGTAATATAGATAATCCCGAACTTGAGATTATCCTAAAACATCCCGCAGGTATGGTTTACGGTCAAAAGATCAGTTCTTTTGATCTGAAAGCGAATTATAAAGATAAATTATTAAAACTGGAATCTAAACTGCTGAAAGCAAAAGACGGGATAATTGATATTTACGGGAACATTGATCTAAGCTCAGTTTTTGCAAAAGGCATTATTTCTTCAGAACCTGAATTTGATAAAATCGTTTATGAAATAATGGTCAATACTGATAAATTCAGCCTTAAAAATATTCCGGATATGCCTGACACAAAACTAGATATTCATCTTGATATTAAAGGAAAGGGAATAAATCCTAAAGATATAACCGCAAGTATCTTTATAAATACGCAGCTGAGTCCGTTTTCCTTCAAAGAATTTCAAATGAAGAAACCGGCTGATCTAAAAGCCGATATAAAGTGGGTAAACGGAAAACTGGATTCAAAGATCAATTTATCGGCAAGATCACTGGAATGGAAAGATTATAAACTATCAGAAATTGATCTGATCTGCTCTACAACCGAAGCCGGTTATGTTGAGATAAAAAAATGCGATCTGCGTCTGGACAGTTCAAAGATCAGCCTAACCGGGAACACAACGCTGTTTGACAAAGAATGGCATATACTAAAAGATCCGAAAATTAATATTTCCCTTACCGGAAATAACATACTCACAAAAGACATTTATCCAGCTATTGATACTGAACTGAATTTTAATATAAATGCGAAAGGCAGGCTTAAATCTCTGTCAGGAAATTTTGCCCTGAAAACTTCAGAAATAAAGTATTCGGGTCTAGAGATAGAAAATGTTTTAGCGAAAGGAAAATTCGCAGGCAGAGATATAATTTTGGAGAGTCTGGATATTGCATGCGGCGGCGGTAATATAAATGCGGAAGGGAAGATAACAGGTCTTAAAACTTTTGAATCTAGAATAAAAACAGAAAAAGTAAAAATAGGTCTATTGTATCCGAAGATCAGTGAAACTTTCAAAAGCGAAGTAAACTTTGATATTAAAGCAGAAGGTGATTTCAAAAATCCGGTCGTAAAGGGTGAGATTGAATTCAAAGAGATTATCGCAGGAAAAAAACGGCTGAAAGACATGAAATTAAACATGACCCTGACCGATTTGTTGGCTGAGCTGAAACTTGATCTGGGCTTTGATGCCAGTGCAAAAGTGAATTTCAAAAACAGTAATTATTCTTTCAGGGCTGATTTTAAGAAATGGGATTACTCTTATCTGATACCTGACAGTATGAACAGGAAGCTGAACGGTTTTATTAACGGTTACATCGAAGGGAAAGGGAATTTAAAACAGCTTCAGGGTTATAATTTTAAAGCAGATCTGGACTCAATAGTTTTAAAGATGAAAGATAAAAATATGATATCAGGCAATAAATTCAAAGCTGAGTTCGCGAAAGGTATGCTTAAAGTTGATAATTTCAGACTGGAGTTATTAAGCGAAGGTTTTATACAGGCAGAAGGAGATATGGATTCAGGAAAAAACCTGAATTTCAGTATCCAGACAAACCTGCCGATACAGTCTCTGGGAGCATTTCATCCGGAATTATACGATTCTCAGGGATTTATTAAAGGTGATTTTGAGATCAAAGGATTATTGACCGAGCCTGAATTAAAAGGGAAAATAAATCTTGAAAAGATGACTTTCAATATCCCTGTTACTCTGCAGAAAGTTTACGATCTAAACAGCGAAATTATTATTGATCCTGCTAAAATAGAAATTAAATCTTTTTCAGGCAGGATAAAAAAAGGGAAATTCAATTTGGAAGGCAGAATAGATCTGTCGCATAACCGGATACAATCTTCCAATCTGAATTTTAACAGCGTCGCTCTCCCTGTAATTTATCAGGATTATTTTGAAGGGATCCTGACTTCAGACTTAAATTATTCAGGTAATCTTTCAAAAGGCAGATTAAGAGGCGATCTTCTGCTCATGGAAGGATTGTATTATCAGGATTTTGATCCCTTCGGTAAAGTATTTAAAGATAAAGGAACTAAAATTCTGAAAAGCTCGGCAAAGAACGATTCGCTGCCTGATGTAAGTCTTAATCTTACATTAAAAAGCCGCCATCCGATAGTCATAGACAACAGCTCCGCGTTTATCGAGTTAAATCCTGATATCGAGATAAAAGGAACGCTCTCTGATCCCCTTATTACCGGAAGGACAACTATGGAAAAGGGCGGATTTATAGTTTTTCAGAAAAACACTTTCTCGATCACGAGAGGGGTACTGGATTTTGCTCCGGTTCACGGAATGCTTCCAACAGTTGATGTTAAAAGTGAAGCGACCGTCAGCGATTTTACCGTATTTCTTTCGATCACCGGAAATCTGGCCGATCCGAGATTTTCGCTCTCATCAATACCTCAGAAGAGTCAGGCTGATATATTAACTATACTGCTTTTAGGTAAAAATGTAAATGAATTTTTGAAAGGAAATGAAACTGCTGTTTCCGGAACCAAGGAAAAATTTCTCGCGAATTGGATATACAATACATTTCAGCAGGATATAGCAAAACAATTTGGTCTCGACTATCTTGAATTCAGCGTTTCGGACGGTTTTTCGGCGGATGATACTTCCGGCACGGGATTAACTATAGGTAAAAACATATCCGACAGGCTGATATTGAAATATTCAGCCTCAAACGATGCGTCAAAGTTCATCCAGAAGGGAATAGCTGATTATCAGTTTTTTGAAAATATAATTTTCAGCGGTTTTCAGACTACTGAAGGGAGATTCGGCGCGGAGATCAAGTATAAACTGGAGTTCAGATAAGATGAGGATTCAATTAAAAATATTTAGAACGATCCTTACAGCTGTAATAATTTCAGGGCTTTTTACGCATATACTCTGCGAAGATGAAATTAAAAAAGCTGTTTCAGCCGATAGAATTTCCGACATAAAATTTCATAAGATTTATCCTTTTTTCTCAAATGAACTTCTTGATATAATGTCAATATATGCGGGATCGGTCTTCGATTCGGTAAAAGTATTCAGACAGAAAGAAATACTCCGCGAGTATTATAACGGTAAAGGTTATGATTCTGTTGATGTTAAGATCAAATCAGAAAGAGAATCTAAGAAGCTAATAAAATTAGACATAAGAATCTTAAAAAGCGATTATTATGCGCTTGATAAAGTAAATGTGAAAGGAAATAAATATTTCTCTGATTTCAGATTGAAAAAGGAGCTGAAAACATACTGGAGGAGCTGGCTGCCATGGGATGAACCGGGAAGGTTTATACCAGATGAATTTGAGACTGATAAAAAGAAGATCGAAGATTTTTACAGAGAGAGAGGTTTTGCAGATATCGAAATAGAGAACTCTTTCAAAAAGGATCCAGCCGATAATACTGCAGATATAACTTTCAATATCGAAGAAGGTCCGCTTTATTACATAAAAATAAAGGGTAATCATTTTTTTTCTAAACTAAGCCTGAAAAAACAGATCAAACTGCTTTATAAAGGCAGAAGAGGCGAAGTTGCGGTCAGGCAGATCGTCAGGGCAATAAAAGAAAGATACACAGAGCAGGGATTTAATGATGTGAAGATCGATTGGAAAGATTCTATAAAAGTATTTGACCATGTACCTAATAAAGAGGTAACTATTTTCATAAAAGAAGGAAAAAGGATCGAAATTAAAGGTATTCATATCAACGGGAACAAATCTTTTAAGGCTAAAAAGCTCAAGCCTTATATGAACAGCGTGGTAAGCAGATGGTGGAGATGGACGGATTATTTCAATAAACTATTCTGGGAAGACGATATAAGGAATCTGAAGGCTTATTACGAACAGAGAGGTTTCCTGTCGCCGGAAATATCAGGGCATCTGAAATATAATTCGGATAATAGTAAAGTAACTATTACTATTGATGTAAATGAAGGCGTCAGAACCTATGTTAAAACAGCAGAGTTTTCGGGTTCTGGTGAAATAGTCAGAAAAGAAGAGAAACGGATCAGATCGTCGTTTGAAGGGTCTTATTTCAGTTACGGTAAACTAAAGGAGCATACTGATTATTTAAAAGGATCGCTGGCTGCGAAGGGTTATATTTATTCAAATGTGAAAAACAGAGTGATATTCAGTGAAGACAGCGCAACCGCGAATGTGAAATTTGAGATTGATTCGGGCAGAGTTGTCAGCACCGGAAAAATTTATTTCGCAGGTAACCTGAAAACAAAACCTTACAACATCAGGAAACAATTGCTTGTGAAGGAAAATGAACCGTTTTCAATACTTGATATGGCTGAAGGGCAGAGGAACCTGAGAGATCAGAAAATTTTCAAATCGGTAAATATGAAAACGCCCGGTATAGAAAACAAGATAGATACGCTTGATGTCCTTGTAGAAGTCGAGGAGTATCCCCCATACTACATCCAGAGCTCTGGAGGATATGAGAGTTTTTCCGGTCCGTTCGTAACCTTTTTGGCAGGGAATAAAAATCTTTTTGGAAGAAATAAAGAGGTAAGCTTCAGTGCTGAAGCATCGTCTGTAAAGCAGGCTGTCACATGCGAGCTTTCCGAACCGGCTTTTTTTCACCGCAATATTTCAGCAAGTATTGCAGGCTACTGGGTAAGAGAATTCAATTTTGATCCCGATTTCGAAACCAGAGCTTTAGGTCTGGGCACAGGCTTTAATTATAAATGGAAGAATAAACTGCATAGTTCAGCTCTGGTTCAAATTGAAAACAGAGAACTGTACCAGAAATCTGTGCTTGGAGAAGATTCGAATACCATAAGAAATATCGGCAGATTGAGAATAATGCAGTCATGGGACAGAAGAAATTCGTTCTTAAGGCCGAAAAAAGGTTTCTTCACTTCTTTTGAAACGGAGTTTTCAACAGGGCTGAACAATAACCGTGATGACTTTATCAAGTATATGTTCGATTTTAAATATTTCTATTCTCCGGCAGAATTCATCACTCTGGCTTTTTTCTCTCAATATAACTATCTGCAGGTAAGCGATCAGGATTTTCAGCCTTTGGTTGACCAGCTTTTCTATCTGGGCGGAACAAGCACTGTAAGAGGTATAAATGAGAAAATGTTCTTAACGGACAGTGAAGGCAATTCTGTAGGAGGAAAAGTTACGGCATTAGCTGTTTTTGAATCAAGGTTCGTATTCAGAGAGAAATGGGAGATCCCGATTTTCTGCGACACAGGATTACTGACAAAAACAGTAAACGGAGATAAAGGGAAGATCAGAACAACGGTCGGCACCGGATTAAGACTTATAACTCCGATAGGCGCGATGGGAATATTATACGGATTCCCAACTGATGTTAATGAAGGAATTTTAAATGGAGTATTCCATTTCTCATTAGGATATACTTTTTAACGGACGCTTTTAATTTCTTCGATCATTTCGCTGAATTCATTGCGGTCGGATCCGCAGGAGAAATCCCTGCAAACCTCAGGTCTGTTTTCATAAACTGAGCACTTATTATCTTTCAGATAGATGCACGATTCATCTTCATTCTTTTTAAGGATATTCAGACCGAATTCCTCAATTGAAGCAAAATCATCGAAATGATCCAGGCTGTCAGATCCGGTCAGATATGCTCCGGAATTAAATTCTTTTTCAGTCAGGTTTATTAGAAATAATCTGCAGCATGAACCGCAGCTTCGGCAGGCGTTAGAGAGTATAGATTTATTCACTCTTTACCTTATACCTGTCTTTCTGTCTGAACATATCCATCACATAGGTTCTTTTCTTAAAGACCGCAGAATGAACAACGCCGTCTCCGATGTAATATGAGTCGCCTTTTGTATATGTCTTTTTTTCACCGCCGATTTTTAAGTCCATTTCGCCTTCGAGAACCACGCCCCACTGTTCGCCGTGAGAGTGTTCAGCCACTTCACCGACAGGTTCGATATCCATAAATACTATCTGATGGTCAGGCCCCTGTGAAAGCCATCCTTTAATGCCTTTGAAAGGTATGTCGGCTTCGGGTAAACCTTTTATAAGTGCGGGAAAATTAAATTCATTCATTTCGTGCTCCTGCTTGATTTGTTTTTTCGGGCTTTATAAAATTATCCGATATTTTCAATATACTTTTTACCAGGCTCCATTATGATCGGGTTGAAATTCTTTTCGATAAGTTTTAAATTAAGAGATTCCTGAGCATCAGGCTCGCCGTGTACCAGAAATATTCTTTTTAATTTTCCTGAGCTGAAGTTACTTACATAATCGAGTATCTCATTATAATCGGCATGAGCACTGAAGGCATTCAATATTTTGACTTCTGCCTTAAGCAAGTATTCGACCCCGAATATCTTAACAGTCTCAGACCGGTCCGCAATTTTCCGGCCGAGTGTGTTCTCCGCCATAAATCCCACGATCAGGATCGTATTACGGTGATCTTCAATATTGTTCTTTAGATGATGCAGAATGCGGCCTGCCTCGCACATTCCCGATGAAGATATGATTATTGCAGGAACTTTAAGTCCGTTCAGCGCTTTACTTTCCGATGTGTCCTGAACGTAATGCAGCTGATTGAATCCGAAAGGATTTTTATTATGAACTAAAAAATTCTGTCGTGTTTCATCATCAAAACACTCTGGATGAGCAGAAAAAATTGATGTGGCATTTGTAGCCATCGGACTGTCAACATAAATAGGGATCTCCGGTATTTTTTTCTGATACATTAATAAGTGGATGATGTACACCAGTTCCTGAGTCCTTTCAATTGAAAACGCTGGAATTATTATTTTCCCGCCTCTTGATGCTGTTTTTGAAATTATATCCGCAAGTTTATCCGATGCAAATTCAATTGTGTCGTGAAGCCTGTTGCCGTAAGTACTTTCAAGAAATAAAAAGTCCGGTTCGGGAAAAATATCGGGATCTTTAAGAATCGGAAGATTTTTTCTTCCTAGATCGCCGCTGAATCCGATCCTGGCTTTTTCTCCGTTCTTTTCTATTTCAAGCAGAACCTGAGACGAACCCAGAATATGCCCCGCATCGATGAATGTTACAAAAATACCGTCAGCGATCGGAAAAGGACGATTATAAGGGATAGAAATAATTGACGACATTGCATTTAGTACATCTTTATCAGTAAAAAGAGGTTCTTTAATAACAAGATCACCATGGCTGTGCTTTTGTAAATATTCTATGTCTTTTTTCTGAATATGTGCAGAGTCGTTGAGGATCAGCCCGGCAAGGTCCCTTGTTGCGGGAGTCGCATAAATATTGCCTTTAAATCCCCGCTTGACCAATAAAGGAATAAGTCCGCTATGATCATAATGGGCATGGGTGAGTATAGCCGCATCTATCTTAGCAGGATCAAAATCCCATTCGCGGTTTTTTTTATCAGCTATTTCTCTTTTTCCCTGAAATGCCCCGCAGTCGATCATCAGAGTTATATCATCTATGTGTAAAAAATGCTTCGATCCTGTAACTTCCTGTGCCGCTCCCCATGAATAAAATTCGATCTGCATCTTAAAGACTCCTTAATTTAGGTACTTTGCAATTATAATAAAACTACTTCAGAGCATTCAGAGCAGCGTCGTAATTCGGCTCTTGAGCGATCTCCGGAACAAGTTCCGTATAGATCACTTTATGATCTTCGTTAAGCACAATAACGGCTCTGGCGTGAAGACCGGCCAAAGGCCCGTCAATTATTTCAAGACCGTAATCGTAACCGAAAGCGCCGGTTGCGAAATCTGAAAGAGTAATAACATTATTCAGACCTTCGGCACCGCAGAATCTGGCCTGTGCGAAAGGGAGGTCTCTGGAAATGCACAGAACTTTTGTATTCTTCATTTCTGAAGCGAACTTGTTGAACTGCCTGACAGACATCGCGCAGGTAGGCGTGTCGAGGCTCGGAAAAATATTCAGAACGAGCCTTGAACCTTTGAAATTGTCTAAACCGACCCTTTCCAGTTTATTCGTTACGAGCGTAAAATCCTTTGCTTTGCTGTTTTTTTTGGGAAGGCTGCCGTTCGTGTTTATCGGATTCCCTTTCAGTGTGATCTTTGCCATAAAATTAGTCCTATTTTTAGTTTTTTATTTTGGTTTATTTTATTTCGATGAATCTTTCGTGCGATTCGCCGGGTTTTAAAGATTTCGCGTTTGTGCTTGCCACAATGTAATAGAATTTTCTTGTATCTGTGCAGGCTGTAGTAAATTCAGGAACGGATACTGATGTTTCAAATGTAAATCCGTCATAAGGCAGGTTTGAGGAATACACATCATATTTTGTTGCGCCGGAGACACTGTCCCAGCTTATGGTAATGTTAGAACCTGAAATAAAGGTCGCTACATTTGCCGGGCTGTTGAGTGCCTGAGGGAAAGTCACTACTTTGAAATAGTCAATTATAAGATGTCCGGCCTGATTATTGTTTAGTACTCTGAGCTTTATGTTGTCGGAACTATCATTTACTTTGTACGCGAATTGACTGAATGTACTGTTCTGGAAGGTCTGGCTTTGAACATTTGTAAAAGTTCCTCCTCCTACGGATTTCTGCAGATAGAAAGTTGAAGGTGAGACTTCGCTGTTCAGGGCACGGTAATAGAAAATAACCGAATCTACGCCGTTTATTGCGGGTGATGTAAGAGATGCATTAGAAATGTCGTCATTGATCCTTAGAGCATGTGTACCTTCGTAAGCGTAAGCGGACGATGTTTCAAGGTAAACGCTTAGCAGATCCCAGTCTCCGGTTCCGTAGTTCACTGTGCCTGTGTAATAACTGGCAAAAGCCGTACCATCCTCGAATCTTTCGATCCAGCCTTCTCCTCCCGATCCGGAAGGAATGTAAAAGTCAACGGTAGTATTTGAGACTATAATATTTCCGGACATATCTTCTACATTGTTTATAGTCAGAGTGTAATTTACATCTTTCTGAAATGGCGAAAATGTTAAAACAACTTTTGCATTATCGCCTGCGTAACCAAGTACAACTGTGTCAGGATTCCCCGCGCCGTTATTCAGTAAATAATTAGCCGCTGCCTGCGATGTTACAGGATCGAGAACTTCACTGAATGTAACTACAATAGTTGAGTCGTTTAGTATCAGATTACTTAAAACTGCCGGAGGTGTGGTATCTGCCGGCGGCCCCGACAATGTTACAACTTTAAAATAATCAATTATCAGATGACCTGCCTGATTATTGTTCAATATCCTGAGCTTAATATTATCAGAAGTGTCGTTGACTTTATATGCAAACCGGTTGTAAGTGGCGGCCTGATAAGTCTGGCTTTGAACATTGGTATATGTTCCTCCGCTTACAGATTTCTGCAGATAGAAAGTTGAAGGGGAGGCTTCGCTGTTCAGTGCGCGATAATAGAATATTACCGAATCAACGCCATTTATTGCGGGTGATGTGATAGAAGCGTTCGCAGTGTCGTCATTGATCCTTACTGCGTGTTCACCCTCGTACGATTCGCTTGCGGGTTCGAGATAAACGCTGAGTAGATCCCAGTCTCCGGTACCGTACGTAACTGTACCTGTATAATAACTTGCAAAAACTGTGCCGTCCTCGAACCTTTCAACCCAGCCTTCTCCACTGCCTGATGATATAGAAAAATTAAGTATGGTATTTGTGGCTATCGGATTTCCCGCCGTATCTTCAACATTGTTAATAGTCAGTTGATAGGTTGTACCGGGAGTAAAAACAGGGAAGGAAAGAATTACTTTTGAAGAATCGCCCGAATAACCCAGTTGTGCCTGAGACGGATTTCCGATTGAGTTATTTACAACATAATTTGTAAGTGTCTGCGAAGTTGCAGGATCAAGTATCTCGCTATAAGAAAGCACCAGTGTGGAGTCGTTCAGAACCTGGTGGGTCAATATTGCCGGAGGTGTTTCATCGAAACCGTCATTATTGTTGATAGTGAAGGTAATTTGGTCATTGTTTCCTATAATGATATCTGAATTCACTGTCGTCAAAGAGCTTATTGTAATGATTATAGTTTCAAAATCTTCAGGTGTTACATCGTTAGTTATGGTTAAATTCACTGATCTGTTGTCTGTTGAAGAAGCCGGGAAAAATACGCTGTTTGAGGATATTGTATAGTCGCTGCCGTTGACTGCAGTACCGGTGATAGTTAAATTTGCGGTCACATCGTCAGGAACAGCCTGGGAAATTGACAATGAGACAGTGTTTGAACCGCTGTTCTCTTCAACTGTCTGCGAAACTGTAGTAAAATTTATAGAAGGAGCCGGAGGCGTTCCTCCCCAAATGTAATTCACGAATTCGGGATGGTCGATAAACGGATTTCTGTTATGCTGGATATTGTTATAAATAATATTGTTCCTGTCTATTTCTTTCTGCGATACCGGATCAGCTCCGTGCCATTCAACTAGCATGTTCAAAGCCCAGTCCGTAAAAACTTTATCTGAAGATCCGTCAAGCATGTCAGATCCAGGCCAGCCTGAAATAACATTTTCATAGCATGTCGCCATGTAGAAATAACTGCGGGCGAAATCGCCTTTGAATTCATCCAACGGTTCGAATACAGTTCCTGTATAACCCGGATAAGCGCACGGACCGAGCTTTGAACCGTTCTGAGAAGTCCATGTCGCGGCGGTAACTTCGCCGAAGGGATAATTGCTCCGTTTGCTGTTCACATAACCGTCAGTCAGATAAATGTGAAACATATCCGTAACCATCGGGCTGGCGTCATTGAACCAGCTTTGCGGCATACTGTGCTCTCTGTTATAGCATCCGCCTTCCCCTGAGTATGTTCCGCACTGATCGGTAACAAATGACCAGCTGTACGGGTCATTTCCTGCAGGATTTTCTGAGTACACATCTAAAGGACTTCCGTCTTTCTCATAATAATTATCCGCTTCTAATAACGAAAAGGCATTCCAAACTCCCGGAGTGTAAGATACTGCGGTGTGTCCGTTGATTATATAATGCAATTGAGTCTTGAGAGCGTATCCTGAACCTGTAGCGCTGTCGTAGTATCCGGCAGGGATCTGGGCTGAAACTGTCAGGCTCAATAAGAAAATTGATACTATTAAGGCTGTTTTTTTGAAATTCATAAATACTCCCCCGGTTGTTTAAGTCAACAATATATCGAACATTCAGTATGTTAACAATGATATTAATTATGATTTCCAGTTAAGAGCTGAAGAAGAATTATTGATCTTTATTTTGAATTATCCGCTGTTACTCTGTAGAAATACTTATTTCCAGTTAAAATATCGAAATCTTCATAACCCGGTGAAGTAGAAACGGCAATTTCAGTAAACCGTGAGTAAGGTGTTTCCGATCGGTAAACCTTGTAATATGTTGCTCCCTGAACAAAATCCCAACTGAGCATGGAAGATGCAGTGCCTGCAGTAATAGCTAAATTTACAGGTGTTCCAAGAATTTCGAGATCGCTCAATGGTCTTATGAAAACTCCGTCGCCGATCGAGCCTGCGTATAGATTTCCGTCATAAATATCAAGCGAAGCAATGTAAGTGTTCGTTAAGCCGGAGTTGAATTCTTTCCACATATTTCCGTTGTCGAAAGAAATGAAAATTCCATCAGGCTTCGTTCCGGCAAGGACTATATTATTATAGCTTTTAAGGCAGGTGATATAAAGACTGTCGTTCAATCCGTTATTGGCCGGACTCCATGAAACTCCTTTATCCGATGAGACATAAAGTCCTTTATCACAGGTTCCTGCAAACAAAAGAGAATCTTTTAACAGAAGACAGGATGCTCTGCCTGTGGGTATTCCCGAAGTTGCTGAAGACCAGTTAAGTCCATAGTCGGACGAATAAAATACTCCCGCATCACCGGTAGCTGTGAACAATTCGGGGTTATCACCGGCAATGTCTCTGATATTGCCTGATGTTATCCCTGTGTCACGGGCCGTCCAGCTTGTGCCTCCGTTGTTTGTAAAGAAAAGTCCTTCTTCACCCGATCCCGCAAATATTTCACCTGTCAGTCTGTTCGTGATCAGAATGGAATGTATCCATTTGCTTGTAAGGCCAGTATTCCTTGCGGCATAAGTTTCGCCGTAATCGTTCGAAAGGAAGAGACCCAGCATATCCGTACCTACAAGCACAGAACGCCCGATCGAAGTTATAGCTCTTATCTCGACTGTACCGACACTTTTCTGTATCCAGGAATTGCCCGCATCAGAAGTATTGAATAAATTACTTCCGTGTGTGCCTGCTATGACTTTACTGTATATTGAATCCTGAGGGTTCTCCGGTATCGGCATCACAGTTTCGAGTGAGCCGGCATAAGAACCTTTTACAATTCCTGAATTGGCAAGGCTCCAAGTGCTACCATCGTTTAATGATCTATACACATTTCCGCTGCTTACCCCTGCAAAAAGAACTGAACCGTTAGTTCCGACTGCCCAGATGTCTTTTTCAGTCAGCCCCGCATTTCTTGCAGTCCATGTTTGTCCGAGGTCGGCCGATCTGTAAACTCCGGCTCCATAAAACCCAGCATACAGATATCCGTTCTTTTCAACAATACCTTTAGCCTGTCCGCTGAAAACGGAAGTCCAGTTCAAACCGCGGTCAACCGATCTGTAAAGGTCTCCTGCAAGAGATGCCAAAACTACCGAATCTTTCACGAATATGGAAAGTACTCCAAGATTCGGAAGCCCGTTGTTTCGATAAACCCAGCTTTGACCGCCGTTATCAGAGAAAAGAACCCCGTTACCGTAGGTTGCGGCATAAATATTTGTTCCGTCATTATCCATCACATAGATGTAATCCGCTCCTGGAGCATAAACCTGTGACCATGAATCGCCGTTATCGGAAGATTTATATATGCCGTGAACATAAGTTCCGGCGTAAATGTCATTTCCGCATATAGTCATTGACTTTATATAAGTATCGGCCAGTCCGTTGAATCTTGCTCTCCATGTATTTCCGTTGTCGTCCGATCTGTAAACACCTTCGTCGGTGCCTGCAAAGATCATAGGAAATTTATATTGAAGTATTTTTATATCGGTGCTTAATAATCCGTTATTGATCTGACTCCAGTTAAGGCCGCTGTCAACTGACTTGTGAATTCCGCCTCCTCCCATACCGAAATAAACATCGGTTCCGACAGAAATAAAGCTTCGGACAAAACCCGCAGCCGGTCCGTTCGTCTTAGACCATTGGGCGGATAAGCAGATTGTCAGAAGAAAGATTATAAATATTGTAAGTTTATTGTTCAATGGGTACTACCTTTTTTCGATTCATTGCATTTCACTTGTCCTAAATAATCTCTCTTTAGAAAAATAAATATACGAAATTATCAATGAATTTAACATGACTTATTACTTTTTTTCTATCGAATACACAAAATGAAGCATATCAAGATCATAATACCTTTTTATAAATTGGCTTTCCAACTTCATACCGATCCGTTCCGCAACCCGCTGAGAAGCAAAATTTTTGTCTCTGATAATACAGACAACTCTATCTTTGTTCAGGCTGTTAAAAGCATATTCTCTGCAGGCAACAGCGGTTTCTGTTGCATATCCTTTGTGCCAGAATTTTTTTTTGAACAAGTATCCAATTTCCAATTCTTCTTTACCTTCAACATTCTGTATAGTAAGACCGACCTGACCAATAAAATCGCCGGTTATCTTATCAACTACAGCCCAAAGTCCGAATCCGTATTGTTTGTACCTGTCCAATTGCTTATCCAACCAATTATGAACCTCAATATCTGAGAATGCCAGCTGATCTGTATGTGCGCGCTGGTAAGCGTACATTACTTCTGGATCCTGCAATATTTCACAAAGGTCATCGAAATCAGCCTGAGTTATCTCTCTTAAATATATTCTTTCGGTTTCTAATATCTTTTTCATGTTTTTTAATAGTGAATTTAGTTTTTACTAACTTTTGCCGCATTCTCAAAAGCATGGCATTTACTGTTCTGCATTTTTGCCATTAGTTCTTCTGCGGATAATTCGATCGCGCTTCCTATCTTTTCTCTGCAGTATGGGCAGAGGTGGGCGTCCCCGTCCGTATCGATATAAAAGAATCTGTCTCCGCCTCCAAAGCAGCCTGTTCTGCGCTGGTGGTATCCGAGGTAGTTGACTATCGGATAGTCCCGGTATTCTTTCAAAGAATTGTACTTTATATAGACATCTTCAAGTACTTCTATCTGCGCAGGATCGAGTCCGACATCTTTTCCTTTATATCTGCCCGCTTCTCTCGGATCGAGTATCTGAACAAATGACACCCCGAGTTCTTGTGCAAAATTCATGTAAGCTTCAATGTGTTCTTTCGTAACGATGTTTTTGTGCGCACAAAGTGAAAGTCCGCTCACAAGTCCTGCTTTATTCGTATTTTCTACAGCGCTGACGGCCGCCTGAAAGATTTTATCTGATCCGCGGAATTTATTATGTTCTTTTTCTATGTAATGATCAATGCTGACAAGCACACCGGTCAGCCCTGCTTTTTTCAGTTTTTGCGCCCGTTCAAAAGTCAATCCGATTCCGGAAGTGAAGATCCAGAAGTCTGTATTATGTTCAACATTATCGAGAATTTCGCAAATATCATCGAGTCTGATAACCGGTTCACCGCCTGTGAACATAAACTGTGTAGTTCCGTATGTCTGAAACTTGCGCACAATGTTAATAAGATCGGAAGTCTTTAGGGTATCATACTTTGCGAGATCATCCCATTCAAAGCAGTGCTCACAGTTGAGTGTGCACTTTTTCGTAACGGAAAATACGATAGTATGAAGACCTCTTTTCGGATCGGAAGGGAAAAACCTTGCGATCTCATTTTCGTGCAGCCTGGCCGAAGCGTCTGAAGGAAATCCAGGCGCGCTCAATCTCCAGAAATACCGGCCGTCAACATTGACAACCTTAGTCATCAGTTTCTGGCCTAATGTGGATTTATATTTTACTTTGATCTGTTTTAACAGTCTGAATGATTTTACCGGACAGCGGGTTTTCTTAAGCACAATATTAAAAAGCTGCATTAATACCCTGATCTTAAGAATCTTTTTTTCTAAGCCTGTTACAAGTCTGGTCATATCAATTGACCGGCTTAATGCACATTATCGGATCTTCTTTTTTGAGGATCCTAAAATATTCAGATCTTGAGTATTCAGAGAAATAACCCGGAGTTCTGAATTTATTAAGCTCAATAATATCCGGGATCCCTGTAAATTCACGAATAAGCTCGTAATAACCGCGGGTATGAAGGAAAACAGTTCGGATCAATCCTTTATTTATCGGTTCAACTTTGTAGATTATTTCGGTTGAAAGACCCGCATGCTCCTGAACCATGTATTTCTTGTCTGTGCTTACAAGTTCATCGGTTCTGTCCAAACCGCCATTATCCATTGCTGTAAATGGAGCATATTTTTTGACACATAAATCCTGTTTAACAGAAAAATCCATAGCTGCATAATCTAATTCCCAGAACATGAATCCGGTCTCTATCCTGATCTCAATTTCGTCACCTGCACCTGAAAGGTCAACCGGCAGCACAAAATCACGCGATGCAAGCGGACCTACAGTATAAAGAAAATCTATAAGCTTCCATTCGCCGTTTTTCAAGATATAAGCCGTCAAAGGGAAATCATTTTCTTTTATTTTCTGTTCTCTTAAAACGGGATCGGTCTTTGACTGAGCTTTCATCCATGTGTTGTATGATGAACCGAATTTGCTTAAAAATTCACCGAAAACATGATCGAACCAGAGAGAGTTCTTAGCATTAAGAAGAAGTTTTCCGGTTAAAGCATTGTCAGGCTTTTTAAACTTCATTGTAACCGTATTCTTCAGACTGTTTTCATCGTTGAAGAAATATATCGAATTATCCTTTTCTTTAATAATCCGGAGCAGATCATCAGAGTTGGCAGACATTGCCGTTTCGGGGGATATCGGGTCGGAAATTACTTGCGGACTGCCGTATTTATCGAGTAATACTTTCGTGCCTTCCGGGTGATCAACGGCAACAAGTTCGGCAAGATCAGTATATTGACATTCCTTAAGTTCATTGTTGATCCTGATCCTGTATGAATCGTTAACAGGTATGATCGAAGGCAGCGGCATATAGTCATCCCGTTCAAGGTTCGAGGCTATAGCACCGCCGTATGTTTCACCCTCAAAAATAAAGTTTTCGCCGTTATAAGAATAAACATACGGGCAGGAACTTTTCGTAAGCGCAATTACAATAACAAGAAGAAGATAAAATCCTGCGATAACTCCGACAGTACCTAAAATAAGGGTTGCTAATGTGGCGGCTCCGTCTGTTTGAATTATTCTTATTTCTTTTATATCAGCAAGAGGGATCTTAGAAATTCCCGTAGGCGGCATTACGCTTCCATCTTTCATGTATATATGAACTTCGTTCAGGATGCTGTTATCATATTTATCGTGCGGAACTTTAGGGTCGTCATTGTAATGAAAGAACTTGGGGGATATCCGCTGGATATCACCTGAAATATTATCCATGTCAACAGAAATGTCACTGCACGAATAAACATTCTCTCCGTGATGTATAACGAAATATTTGTGCAGAGTCCCTATTTTATCTATCGTAGGCTTGTCTGTTGCCGGCAGAGTTTTAGCTTTGTAATAAGTACATCCGACGGTATTTAGGGCAAGTAATGAAGACAGTACAAGTGATATTAATTTTGTCCAGACTGATGATTTAAAAGCTGTCATATTCCACTCCCGAATATTATATTTCCTCAACTCTGCTAAACTACTAAAAATGTAGCGGGAATAAATCAGTATGGCAAGAGAAAAATAAATGAAAATATTCATCGCAATACCGGCCATAAACGAGTTTGAATATCTGCCTGAGCTGATCAATGACCTGAAAATTCAGACCGATAAAGTATTCAGTGTTCTTATCTGCGTGAACAATCCTGAAGAATGGCGGAACGATCCCGATAAGGCGGATATATGTGAAAATAACGCGAGAACAATGGATTATCTCGGATCGGTAAAAGATTTAAATATCAGTCTGATAGACAGATCTTCTCCCGGTAAAGGCTGGAAAGGGAAGCAGCGGGGTGTCGGGTATGCGAGAAAAGAGCTTTTTGAAGCTATTGATCGTGTTGCTGAAGATGATGATATCGTCATCAGCCTGGATGCAGATACCGGATTAAAACCGGGTTTTATCGCTTCGGTCAGGAAAGAGTTCGACAGGAATAAAAAGGCTCTGCTTTTAACGAATCCGTATTATCACAAACTGACGGGAAATGACATACATGACAGAGCGATCCTCAGGTATGAACTCTACATGCGGTACTATCTGATCAATCTGCTTCTTATAGATTCTCCCTACGCATTCTCCGCATTGGGTTCCGCGATTTCCTTCAGGATGTCAGGCTACCGCAAGATCAGCGGGATCACGCCTAAAGAAGCCGGCGAGGATTTTTATTTCGTGAACAGGATGAAAAAAGCCGGCGAAATACTTATCTGGAACGACGAGACGGTTTATCCTTCAGCAAGAGAATCGGACAGAGTGCCTTTCGGAACGGGGCCGGCGGTCACAAAAGGGAAAGCGGGTAATTGGGACAGCTATCCTTTCTATGATCAGGAAGGATATTTAAGAATAGGGGAGACCTGCAGGCTTTTTCCCAAGCTGTTTAAAGCAGACTGTGAAACTCCGGCAGATGAATTCATTCAAAAATATTTCGGTGAAAACATCTGGGAGCCTCTGCGTAAGAACTTTAAAACCGGGAAGCTTTTTGTCCGCGCATGTCATGAAAAATTGGACGGGCTCAGGATACTTCAGATATTAAGGTTTTATCAGAAAGGCGACAGCCTTAAAAATTTTATAAAATTCAGCAGGGAAGAGCTGAAAATTGTCATTCAGGATGATTTTTCATTTGAAACCTGTCCGGTTCATATACTTGGTGATATAAGGGAAAAATATTTCATAAAAGAATCGGATATGAGAAAACAAAGATCATTTTTAATATAACGAATGAGAATTTAATATATTATATTTACTTCTATGAAACGAAGGAAAGAATAAAAGTGTTTTCCGACGACAAAAGAACAAAACTGATAGTTTACGCACTGATAGCTGCCGGTATATTTGTGCGGTTTTATTTCTTTTTCGGTCATGTTTATTCCGATGATGCCTATTATAATTATCTTGCATATACGATGTATAACTGTGATTTCGGTTCTGATTATCTCGGTTATCCGGTCTGCCTTGTCAGGATAGGACAGAGCTTTATTACCGCCGTATCTTTTCTGCTGTTCGGACCGTCTGAATATTCCGCCGCAGTGTTTCCGATGCTTTTCTCTGTCATGAACATGTTCTTGAACTACAAATTAGCCAAAACGCTGATCAGATCTGAGATCGTTTCCGTTCTTGTGCTGACATTTACTGCTTTCTATCCGACGGAAGTGCTTTTCGCGTCAATAGCATTTACAGACCTATATTCGACATTCTTTATCAATCTGGGTATTCTTCTGGTCATCATCGCGGACAGCAGGAAAAGGGTGTACTATGCGGTTTTGGGAGGCTTATCATTAGCTCTGTCGATGATGTTCAAAGAAAATGCTTTTTATACCGCGATCTTGCTTGGCGTGCTGTTCCTGTTCGTATTAGTATGGAAAAGATCATTCAATAAATATATTTTAATGTCTCTCGTAGTTCTCGGCCTCGGAATGTGCCTTGAAGGGGCGGTCTATTATCTGATCAACGGGGATTTTTTCTACAGGCTTTCCATTATGAAAGAGGGAGCTTTTTTCAGCAGGCATGATTTTTTTAACGAAGGCAGCGCGTTCGGATATGAGGGAGGAAGTTATTGGGTCAGTCTCTTCAGGCTAATATTCGTGGATAAATTTTCGGCCGTTTTTCTTCGCAGAACGATGCTCTTTATTCCTCTGCTTGCAGTAATTCAGCTTTTTGTTTACCGCAAGAAAAGAAAGAACAGGATCGCGGTCTATTGGTTCTCAGGGTTACTTTTACTTTATTTGTTTTTCACAATGTCTTTAACATCATATCAGCCCATGGTCTTAAGGTTCACATGGTATCTTTTCCCGCTTTTTCTTCCTTCTATGATACTTGCGGCAAAACTGTTCGCGGAAATGAAGAAAGGCTGGATGCTTTTATCTGTAGCGGGTTACATAATTTTTTCCCTATACATGACAGATCATTTCAGACAGTTTTTTGATATTGAGAACGCTGAGATATTCGAGCATGCTGTAAAAGCTGAACCCGACAGGACAATTTATACCGATCACTTTACCAAATACAGCATAGATATGATTGACGGGTACAAAATTCCTTCAAGAACGGTCAGACTCAGCTATAAAGGAGAGAATATAATACCGTCAGGATCGCTTGTGGTTTTTCATACCGGACACATAAGCGAGATAGCAAAGCAGGGATTTAACTATCCGGAAGAAAGCTATTACCGTGAGAACGGGTTTGAAGAGATCAACAGATTCGGATCGTTCATAATCTTTGAAAAAAAATAAGCCTGTGTGGTTTAATACCTGAGTTTTTCTCTGATTTTTCTAAAAATCTTATATGATGAAGAATTGCATTTTCTGATATTGAAATATGCTTTCTGAACGGTTCCGAACTGCCTGAATGACCTTTCGACTGATTCTATCATACTGCCTTCAAAATCAAACCTGTGTGTTTTGTTGGAAAGGAATTTGATCATTTCCCATACAAGCAGCGAAGCTGATTCGGAGTTCTTATGATCAGGATCGATCGAGCTTATCAGATCGTAAGCGCTATATTTAGACCATACTACGAACAGAGCGGAATGAACGATACCGTTTTTATCAACCGCATAAATTGTTTTTCCTGCATTATGCGAATATGTTGCATTGAAGATATTAATGAACAGCTCTTTTGAGTATGAGATTTTCATTCCCTGCTTCTCCAGGGTCATTTTATGATGATCGTAAAAATCTTCAGCTTTCATATCGAATCTGACCTCTATCTGTTCTTCCGCTTTGCGGATGTTCTTTCTTTTGGACGGGCTGAAGCTTTCAAATATCCTCGAAGTATGCTCAATATCTTCGATAATATAAGTGTATCTGGTTGTCTGTTCGTATCCTTTCCAGTAGAACGGAAGCCAGTTCTCGACAGAGTAATGAAAATTCTGCTCAAAGTATTGAGTTTCCGGCAGCTGTTCAAGCAGCTCGTTCATCATCTTCTTTTCATACTCGGCTTTGTTGGACGGCTTTAAGTCATTCGGGTAGTTTATCCAGGGGCCGAGAAATTGAGTAAGCTGAGGCAGGATAGAGATGCCGAACCATAAAACTTTCTTCTTATAATAGGGGAGAAACGCGAGTATTTCTTTGTCAGGCTGAACGACCGAGATATCCCAGCTGTCAGGTCCGCACACGGCATCAAGCCACCAGTCATAAAGAAAAACAGGCAGGTTTTGTTTTGATTTGCAGAATTCTCTGTATGATACTTTTTTATTCCCCAAAATTATTTCCCGGAATTATTATTTCTTACTTCCATGTTAAAGATAAGTTCTTTAATCAGGTTTTTCAAGACTTCAAATAAAATATATTCTTGCGCAATCGCTCATGTCAACAAAAATGTGAATAAGCAAACCTACTCCGATGATCCTTGTTTTGGGAAAACAGGCAAGAAGAGCGTACAAACCGATAGTGTAATAAGAGTGCAGAGGGTGAAAACCTATAGAGCATCTGTTAGGATCGAAGGCGGGATCTGCAAACAAATGGTCAAGGTCGATCAGATAGGCCGAGAGCATTATCAGCCACGAGTTCCTTAAGTTTTTCTTATAAAAATAAAATGAGATTATCAGAGGCAGAGATATGTGCAGCAGATTGTGAATTATCTGACTGAAAAGCATCAGTGCAGTTTTCGCGGATTAAAAACGGAATAAATCAGGATAAGAACAGAATAAATTTCCAGTCTGCCGATGAGCATATTTGCGGTAAGAACAAGTTTAGAAGCATTGTCGAAAAATGCAAAGTTTTCTACTGCGCCTACCCTGGCAAGACCGGGTCCTACACCTCCTAATGTAGCGGCTGAAGCTGAAAAAGATGTTACTATGTCGTAACCCATTAATGTGAGGAATAATGTTACAGCCGCAAAAGATAAAAGGTAGAGAATAAAAAAAGCAACGGCGTTTTTAATTACAGAACTTCTTAGAACATTTTCTCCGATACTGATCGAAAATATAGCACGCGGATAAGTAAGTTTCATAACTTCATTATAAATGAATTTAAATATCATTATTATTCTTATCTGTTTAATTCCGCCCGAGGTTGAACCGGCGCATCCTCCGGAGAACATTAGCAGTACTAGTAAAAGTTTGGAGAAATAAGGCCAGAGTTCATAGTTGGCGGTGATGTAACCGGTAGCTGATGCCAATGATACTGTTGTAAAAAAAGAATGTCTAAGACACAAAAGAAAATTCCTTGAGTATTCTAAAACTATCGGATTATTCTCAATCTCAGCCTGTGAATACTCATGCAGATGAACATTCAACGCAATTGAGAAACCTGAAATTATAAGCAGAGAAGTAAAAAACAGCCATTCTCTATTCGTAAAAAAATCTTTGAACCGGCCTTTTATCAGACTGAAGTGCAGAAAAAAATTCGTAGCTGCAAGATACATAAAGACTATTATTATAATCTCAACATAAAGGCTTTCAAAATGACCAACGGATTTATTGTATGTAGAAAATCCTCCGGTGCCTAGAGCCGCAAAAGTGTGGCACAGAGAATCAAACAGGTCCATTCCCCCGAACATTAGAAGTACGGTCATTAAAAATGTCATTCCGAAATAAATATACCACAGTATTTTTGCGGTATCTTTTATTTTCGGGCTAATTCTTTCTTTTGTCGGCCCAGAGACTTCTGCTCTATAAAGTTGAGTTGAGCTTAACCCCAGAATTGGCAATATAGCGACAACAAGAACTATAATTCCCATACCCCCCAGCCAGTGAGTCAGGCTTCTCCAGAACAGTAAACCTTTGGGAAGAGCTTCAATATCTGTCAAAATAGAAGATCCGGTTGTAGTAAATCCGGACATCGTTTCAAATAGGCAGTCTATATAATTCCCGTCCGACATACCGTAAATATAAAACGGCAGCGCACCGAAAACCGCTGCGGTTATCCACCCGATCGATACAACTACAAAACCTTCTCTCGGTCTTAACTGATTTTCAGTTTTTAAAAATAAATAAAGTAAAGATCCGGCTGAAAAACAGATCAATATACTATATAAAAAAGAAGCGGTATCCCCAGAACCGTAATAAACTGAAAATAAAAGCGGAGCTGCCATAGACATAGACAGTATTACTAATAATACTCCCTGAATCTTAAAAATTGCTCTCCAGTTCATGTCGGCCGCCTACCTGTCGGAAGGATTGGAAAAAATATTCTTAACCGCGTTCTTCGCATTAGGAAGAATAAATGATATTACGAAATCATCTGCCCTTATATCATCATTTCCGTGCGGGATGATCATTTTTTTGTCTCGGATTATCACGCCGATGATCATATCTTTAGGGAACTTGATTTCCTTCAAAGGCCTGTCCAGGATCTCGAGACCTTCCGAAATCTTAACTTTCATAGTTTCAGCTTTCAGATTCGGAATAGGATAGATCGAGATTATTTCGCCTTTCCTGCAGTAAGAAAGAATTTCTGAAAGCGCAAGCGATTCGGTAGAAAACGCAGAGTCAATGTCCTGTAGTTCGTTAATTATCGAACTGACTGCAATGTTGGTTATGTTGCAGATAGCTTTGGCCGCTCCGAACCTTTTTGCAAGAACAGCCGTTATTATATTCTGTTCATCCCTTTCGGTAACGCATACTACGAAAGAATCCTTCATATCGAGTTCATTCAGGACATTCTGGTTAGATCCGGATCCGTTTATTATCAGAACATTTCCGAGTTCTTCAGAAAGTTCGCTGCAGAGGTCGGGATCTTCTTCAACAATCGTAACTTTTTTTCCTGTTTTTACTTGAAATCTGGCCACATCTTTTCCGATCCTGTTGCCGCCGAAAATAATAACTTTTTTTATCTTTGTCTTTGAAGCGAAATATAACTCGATCAGCTCTTTTAAGGTTTCGTTTTTTCCGATAATGAAAATCTTATCGCCGATATTCACTATATCTTCACCGGCAGGTATTATCGTATTATTGTTTTTACTTACAGCGACTATCCTGACTTTTTTCCAGATCTTGTTCATGGAAGCGATATCTTTGAGGGTTTTGTTCGCTCCTGCGAAATCTTCAAATATCTGCAGTCCGATGATCTTGATGTCGTTATCATGGAAATTAATATTCTCAACCGTTTCCGGTTCAGCTATAAAATCGAGTATCTTGTTTATTGATAGCTGTTTTGTAGCTATCAGGTTATCTATGCCGAAATCAGAATGTGTTATCAGCGGGTTGGAAAAATATCTTGAAGCATTCTCAACCTTAGCGATCGTGAAAGCTTTGTAGTGACTTAATCTTTTAACAATATCGCATGAAATGATATTAACATTGTCATCGTTGGTAAGAGCAAGGAACAGTTCGACTTTGTCAAGATTAGCTTTAGATAAAACTTTAACGTCAGTACCGCTTCCCGCCAAAACATAAGCATCAAGCTCTTCATTAAGTTTTTTAGCGTTCTTTTCGGATTTTTCTATCAGGGTAATATTATGCCCTTCCGCAATAAGCTGTTCAGCTATTGAAGAACCGAGCTCGCCGCCGCCTATAATAAGAATGTTCATTGCGACCTGTCATTTAAACAAACATAGGGACGAAATATAACACTATAAATACTAATAATCAAGGTCACTTATATATGACTTTATTCCTTCCGGCATTCTTTGCGGCATAAAGCCTGTCATCAGAAATTCTGATAAGCTCATCGACAGATTTTACTTCAGAAAAATAGTTTACTACACCAAAACTCATCGTTACAGGAATATTATTCCCTTCAAATCTGAACGGGGATGTCTCGATAGTTTTACGCATTTTTTCAGCGAGTTCCATTCCTCCGGTTTCATCTGAACAATGGCAAACTATAATGAATTCCTCTCCGCCTATTCTTGCAATATAATCGGTTTTTCTTATAACAGATTGTATTATTTGAACGATCTCAATAAGCACAAGATCTCCAAAAGCATGTCCGTAAGAGTCGTTTATATTTTTAAAATGGTCAATATCGGCGGAAACAAGCGCGAATTTCTGATCATATCTTTTGGCTTTAAGGAATTCATCGTGCAGTCTTTCGTCAAGATACCGCCTGTTAAAAGCTCCTGTAAGCGGATCTTTTAAGGCAAGCCCTACAAGTTTTTTATTATTGTCCTCGATAGCTTTCTTGAATTTCAGATTCTGGGCATTTATTTCGGCGATCTTTTTTTCAGCGATTTCAAGTTCGGACTGAACCATCGCGAGTCTTGTATCATACAGGCTTATAATTTTAAAATAACCCGAGAATGCGAGTTTTGTCAGTCCAAGTGATCTTGCTTCTATTTTAAAATTGTCTATAATATCTTCAACAATATCTTCAAGCTGCATTGTATTAAGGCCGGTCATGCTCTTAATATCCTTTCTGAATTCAGGCAGTGAAGAAAGGTCTTCATAGAACAGATTGGTCAGTTGAGAGCCCAGGTACAGTGCATGAGAAGTATTTTTTTCTATATCGGAGTCAGCATCATCCTGAAGTTTTTTCTGATGATGGTTCCTGACAGGATTGCAGATCTCCGGAATGATCCCGGCTGATTCAAGGATCACAAAAGAGATCTCCGCATGATCGATACCGAAAGTTTCCCATTCGTAATTCATGCGTTTAATAATATTTTTTTCCATGTTCATTATTTTAGTGAACTCATCTTTGTAATATCTGAGAATATAGATATACCCTATATACGAAAGCAGTCCTGATACATAGGCGAGTTTAGGATCTGATAATTTGACTTTTTTTGCGATTATACCGCTTGAAACCGCAGTGAACAGCTGCGTTTCCAGCATCTCCTGAACATCATTGCCGTAATCCGATTTAGCCATGTCGGATATAATAAAGTTCATCAGGATATAGTAGCAGTATTCAGTTCCGAATGTTTTTAAAGCTTCTTCCACGGACGATACTTTAAAATACCGGGTGCTGTTGATATACCCGATCATCATGTCTTCGTACTCAGGTTCAGACCACAGAATATCTTCAAGGTCATTTGAGGTTATTTCATTCTCTGCAGAGAAATTTACGAGATGAATGAAATTATCGGAAATAAATTCGGGAAGGTTCTTTCTGATATTCTCTTTTATGTCTATCAATCGTCTCTCCCGATAACTGACATTTTTGTAGTACCGGAGCTTTTTGATTTAATAATAACAAATCCTTCATCGATTTTCAATACTTTATCTTTATCCGTCTCGACGATTATGATGAGATCTTCGGAAAATCTGGTGCTGTTTGTGAAAATGAGTTCAAGTATTTCATCAGTCAGCGCGCCCTTTTCGTACGGGGCATCCATAAAAATAACATTGAATTGCGAGACTGAATCTTTAGCGATAATACTTTTTAAGAAAATTGAGCACTCAGAATGAACTACATCAGGCTTTTCGGTAATCTTATTTGACTTTATAAGCGATACGAGACGGCCGTCTTTTTCCACAGCTACTGCAGACGAAGCGCCTCTTGAAATGAACTCGTAAGATATTATACCGGTTCCGGAGAAAAGATCAAGAACGTGTGCGCCGCTCAGTTCGATCATATTGTTCAGAACATTGAATATCCACTCTCTGAAAAAAGAAGTCGTCGGTCTTAATTCACCGGTTTCTGCGGAATTTATAGATCTGCCCCGTAATTTTCCGCCGGTTATCCTAACCAAAATACACCGTGAAAGTTATGAATTCCTGAGAATATTCTATCACGAATTTCTTAAAGCCGACATTGTTGTCCTTGAACCCTTTGAAAAATTCGTGAAGTTTATCTATTGAAGGGAACCTGAAAACATTCGGGAATTCCGCTCTCGATTTGATCCCGAGATTATTTTTAACTTCGAGAAATCTGTTGTAATTTGACCTCTTTCTGGAATTTACGAAACAGAAAGAATCGTCTTTAACATTAAGAATTATTCCCGAAAGATTTGTACGGTATGATTTTTTTGATGAAATATCCTTAGCTTTACTCAGAACATTATCCTCAAATGAATAAATATTAATTTCGCCATTTCCCGCGCCGTTCATAAAAACGATAGAATCTGCTTTAACCTGCGACAAAGTGACCATGTAATCCCAGAATTCCGGATGCGGGTCGAGTGCGGGGTCAACGGTAACAGCCGGGGTTTTTACAGGCTCTTCTTCGGGAGTTTTTGCCTTAGGTTTCTCGACAACAGGTTTTTTTGTTTCGGGTTTAACCGCTTCTGCGGTGTTAACTTTTGCGGAATCTATTTTTACCGGTAATGAAAGAGCTGCGGTCGAATCCGTCACAACTGAATCCGCAGGCAGAGAAGTTTTTGTTTCGGTCAATAGTGTATCGGCCTGTTTAACTGAAGTAGCAACGGGCTTTAACTGTACCTGCTCAGCATTAGAAGAAGACGGAATGAACGAAGTCAGCTTTTCAAGGTTCTGTCTGGTAAAATCAGGAGCAAAATAAATTAAAGAAACTGAAACGGAAAGCATGAATAAAAATAATAAAACGAGTATAAAAGCTGCGCTTCTGACCGCCTTTGCCGGTGCGGAGATCTCATCAGAAACCGGAGCTGAGTGTTCATAAACCGTCTGCCTGAAGGGTTTAAGCAGCTGTTTATCTGCATAAACGGTAATTTCTTTATAATCCGGTAAAGGACATGCACAGCCGAGTTTGCACTCTACCTTTCCCGCATAGATCTCATGAATCAAAGTCGTGAAATAATCATATACCTTCTTTCTTACAAGCACAATAAGAAGTTTTCTGTCATGCTCAAGGAACATATGACCGCACCTGTAATTATCAGGCTGGTCTGTGATCATCTGGTATGCTTCCCAGTTTATATATTCGGAATAGTCCGCTTTTTTTTGATCGCAGGAAATAGACTTTGTCTGGAAGAAAGAAGATGAGATTATAATATTTATGCTGTTGAATTCATTTCTGTAAGATTCGGTGATCTCTTTTACGGCCTGCCTGAAATTCGTATAATGATCGCCGTTATCCAGCATTGTCGGGTCAAATCTGAAATTCAGATCGGAAGATCCGAGCTTTTTCTCGTCGAAACCGTTTTTCTCAGGAGAAAATACTCTGTGAATAAATTCAATTCTTGAGGGATGAATTATAAGATCGTAGAACATTTTAACTCCTGCCGCAGTTTATTCAGTTTTCCAGCTGGGTGAACCGTTATCGACATATCCTGCATTTTCATCATCATCTGTCCCGAACAGCCACTTATTCTGGAAGAAATTTCTTTTATAGCCGTTGAATACACTGTTTTCATTAACCGGCGATGATATTTTTACGCTTATAGTATCGATCTTGATTATCTCGGTACTATAGAAAAACGAGATATCGGCAACTGATTTAAGGTTCTGTTCATTTTTCATTTCTACTGCAACCTGTTCTCCGGGTGTTGCATCAAACAGGATACCGAATCTTTCCTTTTCAGAAAACTTAGTTTCTGATTCAAAATCCGGCGAGTCTATTGATTTCTTAACTTCATCGATCAGAGGTTCTTTTGCTGTTAATTCCTTCAGCTGTTCAGCAAAATATTTAATGAAAAGCTCTGCTTTTGCTTTGTCTGAAGAATAAGTTGAGTCCCCGTCCATTTCGTATTCCCTGACAAGATCGGCAACTTTTCTTTCGCTTTTTGATTTAACGATATTCAGGAAATAGTTCTGAATCGTAGGATTATCATTTAGAGGATAAACGGTTTTGTCCTTTGCAAGTACGGCTTTATCTTTGTAATCATTTCTGAAAAAAGTTACATTCATACCGACCTGAGCGCTGAGGTTGAAATTAACTGTAAAAGGTTCAAGAGTGCTTGGGCACAGATAAGGTGTCGGATCCTTTTCCGTATCGGAGAAAACATACTGCGCCATATTGACCATCTGTTCGTCAAGTGCAGGGTCTTTTTTATAATCTACAGTGATCTTATCTTTGGAAACAAAATCCCAGAATATATCTTTTTTGCCTTTGTAGTTCGCTATAGCCTCAATATTTGAATCGCTTGACAGTCTGATCGTGTTCGATTTCAAAGCCAGTTTCGGATTTCTACCCTTAAGCGTAATTGAAATGTTTCTTCCGGCATTATAAAGAACTTCGGTCTCATTCTCGGATGATTTATAGAACTTTTCTTTCAGGCTTCTGTAAAAAGTCTTGTTCGGATTGTCTTTTAAGAGCAGGTCTATCTGCTCGGCGTCTGATTCCATAACGAGTTCAGCTGTAGGGCAGCCTATGCTTTCCATAAAGGCTATGAATTTTTGTTTATTCTCAATGTTCTCAAGTTCCTGGCCTTTCGGAACGACATCGAGATCTTTAAAGTGTTTCAGGGCTGAAAAAGAGATCCTGACGCTTGTTGTGTCTATATCAAGTATTTCGATCTCAATGTCGGGAGCGCTTACTTTTAAGGTATTGCACTTGGTCGCATAGTCGAATACGGATTTCAGGTCTTTGCTGAACGAACCGGCTTCCTGCATGTAAACTATTTCACAGTCTGACATCTCAAGCATTCTGTTCCTTGCAATGTCTCTTCTTTCAGCTTGCTGTTTCCATGATCTTTTCGGTACTTCTATCGCTAGGATGAGAAGGATACATGATATAACGGCTACGATCTTAAGAACTACTCCGCCTTTTTGTGATTTTAAACGCATCATCAACTCCATTATTATTTTAAAATTATATATTCTTTGATTGCCGAATATTTTGCTTTGCCTATCCCTTTAACTTTCATAATGTCCTCGGGAGTTTGGAATCCTCCGGTCTCATTTCTGAATTTAACTATTTCGTCAGCGATCTTTTTACCTATACCTTTAAGCCCGGTAAGTTCATCTACCGAAGCAGTGTTTATATTAACAAGTTTTTTGCTTACAGTCAATTCTTTTATTTTATTTTTTTGTGAGGATTTATTTGAATCAGCGGTATTTATTTCAGAAATATCAGGCACAGGATCTTTGACCGTATCTTTTGTTTCCGGGGCAAGGTCGCTGTTCTGAAAACGAAGATCAATTTCGGAAGCGGAGACCGTGCAGAGCGATGTTTTGTAAATAAAAAGTGTAAACAGTATGAAAAGCAAGTACAGAGATCCGCGGTATGACCTTTTTACGATGTTGTCGGATTTGCTGTTGCCGTTTTGCTTTTTCATCAGTCAAAAAGCCTGTCTTTGATTTTTTCGAAAAATCCTTTTTCAGAGCTCTTAGGTTTTGTGTCGTCAAGAGATTCAAGCTGCTCGAAAAGCTCTTTTGCCTTTTTGGATAATTTTGTAGGTATCCAGATGCTTATCCGGATTATAAGGTCTCCTTTTCCGTAGCCGTTCAAAACCGGCAGGCCTTTCTCTTTAAGCATAAGTTTTTTACCGGGTTGAGTGCCTGAAGGAACTTTTAATTTTACTTTTCCTTCGATTATCGGAACCTCTATCTCAGCTCCGAGCGCAGCTTCCGATACGCTCAGCTGAAGGTCGTAATACAAATTTTCCCTGTCCCTGTTAAAGTATTTGTGCTCCTTTTCCTGAATGATTACGATGAGATCTCCCGGCTGGCCGCCTCTCCTTCCGGCGTTCCCTTCGCCTGAAAGGGTCAGGTACTGACCTTCGCTCACGCCCGGCGGAATAGTCACATTAACATTTTTTTCATCGCGTATCCTTCCGTCTCCGCCGCATAAAGGGCATTTTTCAAGAATGACTTCTCCCATTCCGTCACAGGCATGACACGGGGAAACATTTACGAACTGGCCTAATATTGACCTCTGTACAGTTCTGACTTCTCCTGTACCTCCGCACGAACTGCATTTACTCACTGAGGAAATGCTTTTAGCTCCGGATCCGCTGCAGCTGGTACATTTTATAAACTTGTTTATCTTTATCTTTTTAGTAGTTTCTTTCGATATTTCTTCAAGAGTGAGTTTTATAGAAATCTGAAGGTCGTTGCCTCTTCTGTGAGCATTTGCATTAGACCTTCTGCTTCTTGACGACCCTCCGAACCCGCCTCCGAAGAACTGCTCGAAGATAGATTCCGCGTCGCCGAAATCAAATCCGCCGCCAAAATCAAATCCGCCGCCGCCCTGACCGGCACCTCTAAGACCCTCGTGTCCGAACCTGTCGTATTTAGCTCTTTTATCGTCGTCAGAAAGTACCGAATATGCTTCTCCGACCTCTTTAAATTTCTCTTCGGATTCTTTGTTCCCCTGGTTTCTGTCAGGATGGAATTGCAGAGCAAGCTTTTTATATGCTTTCTTAATGTCGTCTTTGGTTGCGTTCTTGGCGACACCAAGTATTTCATAATAATCTCTTTTACTCATATAATCAACTCTCTTATTTTGAAACTACTACTTTTGCGTGCCTGATAACTTTATTTTTTAGTTTAAAACCTTTTTCATGCTGATCAACCACGATATTCGATCCGACACCCTCTTTCTCCATCATCATCAGAGCATCGTGAAAGTCAGGATCGAATTCTTTATTAAGGGAATCGATTTCTTCAAGCCCGAAATTTTTAAGGATCGAATTAAGTTTGTCGAATATCATTTCGATACCCTTTTTCAGATCGTCTGTTCTTGTTTCGGGATTATAATTCTTCCTGAATCTTTCTATGTCGTCGAGTACCGGCAAAAGGGTCAGGATCAGGTCCTCGTTCGCGGTTTCTATCAGTCTTACGAATTCTTCCGATGTTCTTTTTTTATAATTCTCAAATTCTGCCGCTTTTCTTACCAGTTTATCCCTGTATTCAAATGCTTCCCTTTCAAGTTGAGCTATCTTTTCTTTCAGACCGCTTTCAGGATCAGGTTTTTCTAAATCTTCAGTTCCGGTTTCGGTTTCGGTTTCGATCTCAATATCCTCATCGCCGATCTCTGTTTCGTTCAGATCATTTTCATCTATTGGTTCATCCTGATATTTTTTTGATCTTCCAGTCATTGTTCAAACTCCGATTTCGTTGATTTTGTTTGTAGCTAGGATACAAGGGTATCAAATATAATGAAATCAATAACGAAAGTCAAGGTATGAAAGTGCAGTTTGGAGTTTTGTTTTATTTATGTCTTTTGACTTTTTCCGACCATCCGAAAAACTGATTCATCTCGTCGTTATCGGCCGTTTTAGCTTCATCCAGAGTTCCGCAAAAAATTATTTTTCCCTTCTGAAGATACAGCACTCTGTCAGCTATTCTTTTGATTGATTCAAGTTCGTGAGTTACAACGACCAGTGTGATTCCGAGTTTTTTCTGAAGATCCAGTATAAGATCATCAAGTTCAGCCGCGGTTATAGGGTCCAGACCTGCCGAAGGTTCGTCGAAAAAGAGTATTTCCGGGTCCATGGCGATCGCTCTTGCTAGCGCAACTCTTTTTTTCATTCCGCCGGATAATTCGGAGGGAAAAAGCCAGTAAGCGTGTTTAAGATTAACAAGCGACAGTTTCTGTTTTACGATGTTCCTGATCGTGGATGCAGGCAATTTTGTATGATGCTCAAGAGACATGGCCACATTCTCCCACACCGCCATGGAATTCAATAGTGCACCGCCCTGAAAAAGAACGCCTATCTTTTTGAGGATCTCTTCAAATTCTTCAATCTCCATTCTCAAAATATCTCTTCCGAAAATCCTGATCTCACCTTTAAAGGGTTTAAGCAGACCGATAATATGCTTTAAAAGAGTTGTTTTACCGCCGCCGCTGCTGCCCAGAATCACAAAAACTTCACCCCGTTTGATATCAAGGGAAATATCGTCAAGAATTATCCTTTCATCAAACTTTGTGACGAGGTTTTTTATTTCTATAATATTTTCAGTTGTCATAATTAAAACTCGAAATAGAATATTAGACTTAGAAACGCATCGGTCATGATAACCGCAAAGATCGCGGCTACAACAGAAGAAGTCGCCGCTTTACCGACCCCTTCGGCTCCGCCTTTAACATTGAATCCGAAATGTGTTCCGATAAGAACGATCAGCCAGCTGAAAAGAACGCTTTTGAGCATACTCTGATACCAGTAATACAGGGTCATTACCGAAACAGCTCTGTTTATGAAAATATCAGGACTCAAACCGAGATAAAGTACTCCTATTATAAATCCTCCGAATATCCCCACCATATTTGCTATGATCGTCAGCATCGGAAGACATACTGTCATAGCTAACATTTTTGGAGCTACGACATATTTCAGGGGGTTTAAAGCCATTACCTGAAGTGCGTCAAGTTCTTCGGTGATCTTCATTGTGGAAATTTCCGCCGCTATCGCAGAGCCGGATCTGCCGGCTACGATCACAGCAGCTATAATGGGACCCATTTCAAGGATCATACCGATCACGATCAGATCGACAAGATAAATATTCGCCCCGAACTGCCTCAGCTGAGCCGCTGATTGAAGCGAAAGGATGAGTCCGATGAGGAATGAAAGCAGAAAAATGATCGGTACCGCGTTATTTCCCATAAGAAGCATCTGCTGATAAACAGAACCCTCTTTTCTGCCTTCTCTGTTGAATAAGGCTCTGAAAGAGTAATGAAATACATCGGCTGAAAGAATGATAAATGACTTCATCTGAGAAACAAAATCCTCAACTGTCAGCACAAGCGAATCAAGGCCTGAAACCTGGCCGGATCTTTTTTCATCGAATGCGATATTCTTCTTAAATTCAGCGATATCTTTTTTGATCGTATCCGATAGAATTAATGTTATATTCTTATCTTTTTCGAAGTGCAGAAAAATAGCTACCGACAGTGTATCGAAATTTATAGTTCTGCTGAAATCGAGCACTATTTTAGATTTGGAAGAAGTTTTTAATTTTTCTAATTTTTCGAGCAGATCCGTTATGCTGGAATTATAGAAATCCTCTTCGAAAACTAAAGTATTTTCATTCTGAGATCTCATTTAGCGGCATATTACCTGTTTAAATAGTAAGAAAATTCAAGAGCGAGCCTGTTGTCGTATATCATGTAATTTTTTGCTTCAGCCTTATAATCATATTTTAAAATGAAGCTGTAATCCAGCGAGACATATTTGAATATTTTGAATAAAAGATCATTTTCCCATGAGAAATTATAGTTCCTGTCACCCTCAAGGTTGTAGAACAGATTTGCAAGCGAAATGTAAGTAATATTATTGGTGAAGTTGAAATCCGCGCCTGCCGTGAAGGTCAGACCGTTCGAGTAAATATCTTCCTGCTCAGTGAAAGTGTAAAGAGAGTCTGATGACGGTACGGATGCATATACATTGTCGTTAAAGTTCTGCTTGAACCCGAAACCTGCTCTCAAATATAATTCCGAGGCGGATGATTTAATGAAGGTAAAGTTGAGACCCGCACTCTCTTCAACATTTATCGGAGAGAATGAATTTGAAAGCTTGAATTTATCATCTCCTGCGATCAGCAGGCTGTCTCCCGATCTGTTGATCTTTACGATATCGCCGTCAATATCATAGTAGTTGCTCGGGAATATCTTTGTGTCGAGATTTATATCTCCGTAAAATCCGAAAACATTATTAAAATAATAGATCGCTGTATTTGTGAATTTCAGTTCATCGAGACTGACCCTGAACTCCTTAATAGCATCCTGTTTATTGAATTCCTCGTTTAAAACCTGTCTGAAATTCAAATAGTACGGTTTAAGGTCATAAATAAATTTACTGTCGATCTTGGCCTTAGATGTAATATCGGTCTTATTCTCTTTCTCGATCTCATCATTATAACTTCTGAGAGTAACAGATCCCTTAAGGTTCAGGATATTACGCCATGCTTTCTTTCTCTTATCGAATTTTTCAAGAAGTCCGATTTCGCCGGCGCCGATAAAATTCTGAATATCATTAATAACGACTGTCATCTCTGTCAGCTCACCGGGTTTTAGATCGAATGTCGAGAAATTGGTTATCGTATTGTATTGTTCCCCCTGTTTCACGATCTTATATTTTCCGGGAGGCAGGATCCATGTCGAGTTTATATCGTTGAAGCTGCTTTCATCTTTGCTGTATTTTGTTCCGGCAGAGATCCCCGAACCCATGTGCATTATCTCATAACCGTACCTGACCTGCTCCATGTTCTCATTGATGACATTAACTATCAGGCCTGACCAGTCGGGCTCGATCAGTGTTGTCTGATGCTCGAATATTGTAAAATGCTTCTGGATCATATCTGTCGGGTCGTCGGAAGAACCGAATAGAAGCGTATATTTCCCCGGTTTTAAAAAGATGCTCCTGCCGGGGCGGTATTCGTCTATAACAGTATTGTTCGCGCTGTCATATATTCTCACATAAGGTTCCCATTCCGATAATGTCATTACCGGCACAAAAAGCCTGCCGAAAGCGAGCTGGTCATCGACCGTTTCGGTAAGTATCTGATCCTTTGGCGGCTGGCTGAGCCATGTTGAGTACCTGGAATGAAGTAAACTCAGCGGAATTAATATTATTGTAAACAGATAAGTTAATCTCATATTGCTCTCTATGGGTTTTGGCCCTTAAAATAATCTACGGTCTTTATCAGAAATTCCTGTGCGCCTTCTTTTAATATTTCGCCGGCAGTTTTAACAAAAAATGTAATGTCGTATTTTTTGATATCTCTTTTTTGGTCAATCTGATGAGAAACAAGTATCGTTCTGCTACCGTCCCTAAGCTCCAATGAAATATTGACATGCGCGAAAATGTTATTGGCGTTCGAATATATCTCGATATTGTTTATTGTGCCTGTAATATAGTAATCAGGCGTTGTCGATATGAAATCGCTCTTGCATTCTTTAAATATATTTGCCGAGTTGATATGATATACCAGCAGTTCCGGAAGAGCTCTGTCCGGCCTTAAAGCCCAGTTGTTTTTTTCATCAAAAGACAGCTTATGCAGAGATTCTCTTACTACGATTGAATTCCTGTCGTAGATCCTGTTCATATCAAAATTCTGTACCTGGACTTTAGCATTTATCGGAAGCCCCGTGACTTTAAATCTTTGCAGACCGTCCGGATCAGGCATATATGATAAAACATAATAGTCTTTTACGGTCTTAACACTGCAGGACATCAGTATAAAAACAGTAATAAATGTAAGGATAATTTTATTCATTGTCTTTACCTCTAATTAAAATATCCGGGTTATCCCTGATCAGAATCGCAAATTCATTTATGTTCTCGAGCGTTTCTTTAAATAATTCCAGCGATCTTAAAAGGTTGCTTCTTCCCTGAAGGAAAGTCTTGTCGAGCATGAGTACTGCCTGATCGCTATTCTTAACTAGCGCATTTATAGAAGCGACAAGTTCGCCGAGTTCTTTCGTATTGATCTTACCTGTTATCTGAGCAATATTTTTAACAACCTGATCAATTTCTTTTGAATCCATAGTTTTGTTGATGGAATTTAAAGCGTGTTTAGCAGAAACTGAAGCTTCGGATAGATTTTCTATCATTACCGAGCTTTTTTTAAGTATCTCGGCCAGATCTTTTTTGTTGGTCTTTAAAAAGTCGTTCGCGCCGATTAAAAGAGTGTCAAGTTTTCTTGAATTTTCTTCAAGATTATCGATCAGGATCATAAACCGGTTTGAATTTTCCCGTGATGTGATATATACAAGATTTGTCAGCAGCAGTTCTATCTTCTGAGCGATGGCTTCAGCTTTTCCGCTGATGTCGTCGAACAAGCCCGAACCTGCTTTTATATACTGTTTCGGGCGAAGATTTTTGTCTTTGTTATCTCCGCCTGTTATTTCTATCTGCTTCAGTCCGGTAGCTATGCTCTGATAAGCAAGATTCGCTTCGGCGGTCTCTTTTATAGGAGTATCCGCTTTTACGCTTATGGTAACTATGATCTCCGCTACATTCTCTTTGTTCACGGCGATGTCGGTCACTTTTCCTATATTGATCCCGTAGTATTTTACATCAGTCCCGACATTCAGACCCGTTACCGATTGCTTGTGCAGTTTGATATAATAAGTGTCGTTTCTCGACATGAGCTTTTTCCCTACGAGAAGAAACATAATGTATAAAAAAATTATACTTACTATAACTATCATCGTAATCACTCTTGTCTTCTGAGCTTTAGTAACCATTATCCGTCCCTTTAAAATTCATACGAGTGTTAAAATAAACATATTTTGACTTAAAATCCACAATAAAATTACTTATATGTAGTTAACTATTTTGAACCGGCGGCAAATAAATTTGTTTAAAGCAATTAGGTTGACATTGTAAAACAAAAGTTTTATTTTTCAACCGTTCAAGTTTAAACAAAAACAGGCGTAAAATGAAAATAAAATACCTGCTGACCGCTTTTGCCGCTTTAGTTTTCTTTTCATCATGCGAAGAAGATACAAGCCGTAATGAGGAATCGGATTATGTCAGGCTTGACAGCGAAATGTCGGTCATATCCGACAGGATACAGTTCATGAAAGATATAAACTACAATTTCAGAATTGCTGTAGAAACCAATTATCTGAAAGAAGAGGGATTCGGTACGAAAGCTTTTTTAAGAAAAGGCGATGGTCAGGTCAGGATCGATCTTTATGATGACGGGGTAAGCGACGGGTTTCTCAGATGCGATCTGGCGGCATCGAACAATATCTGGTCAGGCGGTATAAACGCGGCTGATATTCCCGAAGAGGGAGCCTGGGTTCTTGATGTCGAATTTACACTGAATGATACTATCCTTCTCGGTTCGGACTCGTCCGGTATCGTTTATGTGGTTAAAAATTCTGTTCCTGAAATCGATCAGGTAACAGGACTTGCCGATTCGGATATTTTTGATTCGGGTTTTGAAACAAGAACTGTAACGGTAGCGGTGTCAGACAGCAACAATGCCCAAGCCCCTTATGACGGGCAGGATCTTAAGCTCAGGCTATATAATATCTCCGGAACATTGTTAAAAGAAAATATTTATAAAAGAGCCAATAATTTAACAGATTTTATTTTCAATCTCGATTCAACTTATGCGGCAGGAATTCCGACATTAAGGAATTACAGATTTAATCTGGAAACCACAGATATGTACGGAGAATCGTCTTCGATAGATTTTTCTAATATTACTATAAGAAACTTTGCCCCGTCACTGAACGGGCTTCAGTATCCCGACACGGTTTTTATTCCTGCTCAGGATTCTGTATATTTCAGCGTCACCGTAAAACCGAACGATCCTCAGGGGCATCTTGAATATCAGGATATCAAAAATGTGATCATTACAGTAAACTCATTTCCGGTTAATATGCGTGATGACGGGAATGAGAATACTTATATCTTCAATAGCGGCGATCTTATAAAAAACGACGGGATCTATACTGCGAAATTCAAAGTAGTGGACAATGATAATCTTGATCCTGTATATCAGTTTTCTGTCCAGGCGGAAGATAAAGCCGGTAATCTGAGTCAGGTCATTAACGGGGAGTTCATTTTTTATGTTGTGACTTCAAAAAGAACAAAACGGAGTAGTGATGAAAGCGGTTTCATTTATATTAATCCTTTTAATTAGCTTTTCTGCAGCTGCGTTCCAGCCTTCTGATTTCAGGCTGAAAAGCAAAGATACTAAAGACTGGACGGAACAGGACAGGACAGAGAGCAATTTTATTCTTGATATTATAAAAGATCCCGATGCGGATCCGGCTGCGGATTCAGCAGTATTCGCCGCGACAGGCGCAGGATTTTCGATCGGGTACAGCACATTAGGCACGATCGGCGATCTGAAATGGAGAAACTCAGTTCCGGGTTACGGCGGGTCGAGTTCGATAGCTATAGACAGGTACAATAATATATGGATGACGACAGCGTCGGATTCTTTCTTAACGGACGAGGGCGTTTTTCTGCCTACAGGAACCGGAGTGCACATGTCCGCAGATTCAGGCAGGACATGGACGCATTTCCCGCAGCCGGGCGTGACACCGATCCAGGGCCTCGCCTACGATATGGCCTGCGATTCTTTAGGCGGTATCTGGATGGCATGTTTCGGGCAGTCGCTTCAAAAGTCTGACGATCAGGGTATTACATGGAGAACCCTTACCTGCGATCAGAAAGAATGGGACCCTTTCAATTATATGAACCAGAGAATGTTCTCCGTTCATATTACTAACAGCGGCAACATCTGGGTAGGGACGGCAGAGGGAATAAACCTGTGCACTGATTATAATGTGCCTGACAGCTTGAGGATCTGGAAGCAGTTCAATTTTTCAGCCGGGCTGACGGGCAACTTCGTTACGGCCATCGCTTCAAATTATAATACTTCAGACAATAAGGAATATGTGTATGCCGCGACATGGCTTGCGGAAAACTCTGCCGAGATCAACGGAGTGTCATATACCAATAATAACGGAATAACTTGGAATAAATGCCTGACAGGAGAAAAGATATTCAGCTTCGGTTTTCATTACAATGATGTATTTGCCTGCGGCGAGAGCGGATTATGGAAATCGTCCGACAACGGCAATTACTGGGAAAACTACAATATAAAAGCATGGTCGGGCATTAAAAAAGATTATGTCGTCATTGATAAAGTATATTCATTTCTTTATCAGAACGGTAAAATGTTCGCCGGAACGGGCATGGGCATGGCAGTATCGGAAGATGACGGGAATACATGGAAAATGATCGAAGCGTACGAGCCTTCCGGTGATTCATCTAACGACACTTACGCATATCCGAATCCTTTCTCGCCCGTAAAATTCGGGGAAGTAAAACTTCAGTTCAAACTTAAAAGTTCGTCACAGGTGTCGTGCAGCATCTATAATTTCGCTATGGAAAAAGTAAGAAAACTGAAAAACTCCGAAAGTTTTCTTCCCGGCGAGCATTATATCGTTTGGGACGGAAAGGACGACTTCGGCAAGACTATTGCCAACGGAGTTTACTTTTACATAATATCGTCGGATGACGGCGATCTGTGGAACAAGATCATAATATTTGAATAGAACGGCGGAAATTTATGAAAAGAACTATATCGGTAATATTTTTAACGGCACTGATCTCTCTTTCCGGCACAGAAACGGCGGGGATGGCGGGAGCTTTTTTAAGGTACGGTCTGGATGCAAGGTCGGAGAGTCTGGGAAGGGCTATGACCGCAGATGTAATTTCTGCCTATTCGATATTTTTTAATCCCGCGACCGCCTCATCCGCGACAGAAAAACAGGTACTGACCGGAATGAAGATACTTTCCATGGACAGAAGCTTTGCTTATCTTTCATATGTTCATCCGGTAAAGAACAATGCGGTGATAAGCGGCGGGATATTATATTCCGGCACAGACGAAATAGAAGGAAGGGACAAGAACGGGGATATGTTCGAAACTTATACATACAACGAGAATATGTTCTATCTAAATTTCGGCTTAAAACCCAAGGAATTTCTTTCGATTGGCGTTACGACCAAGCTTATCTGGGCGAGATTCCCGGAATTCGATACGGAAGGGGAGAGCGTCACTTCGCTTACTTTCGCCTACGATGCCGGACTGACAGTCTTCATGCCGCAGTACAAAAGCATTGTATTCGGGCTTACGGTAAAGAATGTAAAGGGAAAGAACGCATGGGACAGCTCAAAAGTCTGGACGGACGGTTCCGCCACCACAGATTATTATCCGGCTTCATATTCGTTCGGTGTCGCCTGGTATCCGGAATTCAACAGGGAGATCGCTGTTTATACGGACATAAATTCGAATAATTTCGACAGTTACGGCTATGGTTTCGGCATCGAATGGACGAAGAGATATGAAGAACAGAACAGTGCGATCGCTTTTAGGCTGGGCACAATTTCGGGATGGTTAAGCGCGGGTTTCGGGTACGAGTTCAAGCTGTTCGACAGAAAAATGATAATAGATTATTCATATACTCAGGAAGAGATCAGCGAATTCGATCCGCACTCACTTTCATGGAGATTCTTCTTTTAATTTAAAATTCAGGGATAAAAATGAACGGTAAGTATTTAATTGTTTTGATCATAAGCCTAAACGGGCTGATATTGGCGAAAAGCGGTTTTTATTTTTTAAGGACTGAAATGACCGCAAAAGATGTCTCGACCGCCCAGACATCATATCTGTTTTCGAGTTCGGTCGGGAACGCGGCATTAAATCCGGCTTCAACCATGGGCATCGAAACAGTAACGGCCGGCATATCGTACAAGATCCTGTTCGAGGATGCCGAAGCGAGCATGTTCTCAATATCTTACAGAGAGGATAATCATCAGTACGGATTTATTCTTTCTAACCTGAACATAACGGGACTGGAAGCTTATGAAGTTCCTTCCGACGAGCCTTTATATGAATTCGGTTCCTCGAATCTGATAGCCGCGGCGAACTATGTTTATGAATTCAGTTCCGGGATAAATTTCGGCGTAAGCGGAAAATATCTTTTCGAGAAAATAGAATATGAGGATTCATACGGATTTGCGGGTTCCGCGGGCATATTCCGCGAATGCAAATTCGTAAAAAATCTGAACATCGGTCTGTCTGTCAATAATATCGGGACCATGAGCATGCTTGACGAAAAGAAGACAGAACTGCCGTCCGATGTTCTGTTCGGGCTCGGTTATGTATATGAAACTTCATTCAATATGGAGATTAAGGCAGGGAACAGCACCAGATACCTTTTTAATGATGAAGAGACCGAGAACTTTACGGGAATAGAGCTTTCATACCTGAAGAGATTTTTTTTAAGATCAGGTTTCAGGGCGATGAACGAAGGAATGCCTTTTTCGGCAGGCATCGGAATTATTGCTGACAAATTCTCTTTTGATTATTCTTTCACGCCTTTCTCTGACGAAGAAGGCGATAGCAGTCACTCTATGACATTAGGATACTCCTTTAAATAAAACGGAGTTTACCATGGTTAAGATCAGAAATATTCAGCAGATCCTGAAAGCTAAGCCTGTTATAGAAGGCGCGGGAGTTCATCTTAAACGCGCACTCGGTAACGAACACAGCCCGAAACTTGATCCGTTCCTTCTTTTTGACGATTTCAGCTCGGACGATCCGGATAAATATATGAAAGGTTTTCCGTGGCATCCGCACAGGGGCATTGAAACCATCACCTACATTCTGAAAGGGCAGGTAGAACACGGCGACAGCATGGGAAATAAGGGGATAATTTCCGCGGGTGATGTTCAGTGGATGACCGCCGGAAGCGGAATTATCCATCAGGAAATGCCTGTAAAGACCGGCGACGGTCAGCTGACCGGATTTCAGCTCTGGGCAAATCTGCCGGCATCTCATAAAATGATGCCTCCGAGATACAGAGATATCAGGAACGCGGATATCCCTGAAGTGATTTTAGAAAAAGGGATAAAAGTAAATGTCATCTGCGGAAAGGTCGGCGGGGCAGAGGGACCTGTAACAGATATCATTACCGAACCCGAATATCTTGATATAACCATCCCGGCAAAAACAGAATTCAGTTTTAAAACGGCCGCCGGGCATACCGTCATGGCTTATGTGATCTCGGGAAAAGCTTTTTTCAGCCCGGAAAATGAAGCGGCTGCTGGGTCGCTTGTTCATTATGAAGACGGCGATGAGCTTCAAATATTGACCGGATCTGAAATCGTAAGATTTCTATTAATTTCCGGAAAACCGATAGGAGAACCTGTAGCCTGGTACGGACCGATCGTGATGAATACAAGAGAAGAACTCGATACGGCTTTCAGAGAATATCGCGAAGGCATTTTTATAAAATAGATCCGTATCAGAAGATCTCATCAACAAGTCAAGATAATAGTTTTGTTATTGCCGTAAGCGCAAAACAGATTATATTCAAAAATATTTATAAAGAAAGCTAATTAACCGCGACCACATAATAGAATTTCTTACTCTCAACAAAAGGTGCTGTCCAGCTTGATCCGTTGTATGAACCTGAAGTATCTTCAATAAATCCGGTGTAAGGATCTTCAGAGGAATATACTTTGTATGAAGCCGCACCGATCACGGCATTCCAGCTGACCGTAACTTCGGAAGCTGAATTTGTAATTTCTATAGATTCCGGGTTGCTTGGAACGGTAGTAAAAGAAAGGTCGACGCCATAACTTGTTCCCTGCGAGTTAGTTGCATAAGATCTGTAGTGATAGGTAATTCCCGGGCTGAGTCCGGTTATGGATGAAGTAAAAGCGCCTGTCGTGCCGCTCTCGGTCGTATGCGGGTTGGATATTGTAGGATTTACAGTAGTGTTCCAGCATACACCTCTTGCCGTAATAGTCGCACCGCCGTCATTTGTTACATCACCTCCTGCTGTAGCGCTGTTCACCGTTATTGAAGATGCCGCAGTTGTTGTCAGAGAAGGTGCAGTTGCTGCTGCCGTTACAGTAAATGATGTCGGATCGAAAGGATCTATAGTATAAGCAGTCGAATTGGTAGTATCAACGAACCAGTTAGAGATATTGCAGACTTTCGCTCTGATCTCAGCCGGGCTGCCGGAAGTACCGTAAGCTTTATTATACATAAAGTTGTCATACTCGGTAGGCCCTGCCCCGTAAAGCCATGTCGCATTGGATCCGGTCGTCAATTGATCAGGTAGAGCAGAGGTTTGCGCCGAAGATGCGGATCCGTCCCAGTTCGCTGATGACGAACCTGCTTCCACATTCCAGTGAATTCCTGCGATAATAACTGGGCTTGCAGCGGTTCCCTGATAAAGGAATATCTGATCACCCGTGTATGAGATCACCGTGCCGTTGTTCTCGACCCATGAAACCGTACCCGGATTTGCAGCCAGACTTCCAACCTCGATATTTCCGTTGTTGGTAGTCTTGACATGAATGATCGTTCCTGCGCTCAAAGCAGAAGTCGCTGTCCATTGCCAGATGCCGTCTCCCAGGATCGTAAGGAATCCTGTCGCGTCATTCCAGCCCTTGTCTGTGATATAGAAAGAAGTTCCTGAGGAAATGTCTTTTAAAAGTACTGCGGAAAACTCATCATTACCGTCTGAATTTAATCCTACGAAAGCAAGATCGCCTGTCGCAAGTGTAGTTTGAGCATAAGATACTGCGCTGAACAGCATTAATACGACCGCCGCAAGCAGCGGAATGATCCGTGTAAATTTTTGACCTTTCATTGTTTTCTCCTGTCGTTATTTCTTCATCTTCCAATTCTGCCACATACTGCAACAATCTTTACAGACATTATTCTTCAATTGGAAATTAAGATAATTAACAGTTAAAAGCAAAGGTGAATTTATAAAATAAAAGTCTAATGTATGAATTCTTTAATGCTTTTTCAAATCGCAGCAGTCCAGCTTTTTTGTACCGAATTCTTTTTTGTTGCTCTCAGCCATTCTTTGCAGGATACTGTTGATTTTTCTTATTATATTTTTAAATAAATTACGCATCTGTACCTCCTTAAGGTAATTCCTTTCAATTATTATTTATGGTCTTTTTCAGTTTTTCATATTCTTCTGTGCTGATCTCACCCTTTGCTAACCGGGTATTCAGGATATCAATGGGAGACATATTTTTTTTTTGATTAGATATGTTTTTAAAAAATAGCGATCCCAGAAATATCAGTACAAATAAAAAAATTACAGGATATATAAATCCGTATGAATGCATCATACCTTCCTCCATCCATCCGTTTCCAAAAAAGTTATTCATGATAATCTCCTTTTGCAGTTATTTAAGAATAATTATTTATTATTCTAATTTTATAATACTCAACAATATGTGAATATAGTATGACTATTGGTATATTAGGAATGATTCTTTATATTTGCATTTTGAGCTATAGATATTGTACGATAATAATTGCTGCTTTACTCTTCAGTGTTCTTTTTTTTTCTGCAATTATTTTTCATTTTTTCTTACAAATGTATATCTGTTTCATTGATTCCGAAGTGAATGCGCTTTTATCAAAATTGCCGTATTTATTTATGATCTCAAAATCATTATACTTAATCATCAGATCAGCTTCCAGAGGATAATAGCATCTCATGTCAAGTTTCTGATCGATAACGCTTTCACCGATCTTATGCCTCCAGATTAATCTGAGTGTCTGGGTTGCGGACTCATACTTAGATTTTTCCGATAATATGACCTCTTCGCCGTTATCAAGCGTGAATCTGTTAATTTCCTCGAACTCTTTCTCTCTTCTGATCATAAAATGAATGCTCGGATTGAATATGTCAAATACGAAGATACCGTTATCGGTCAGATGCTTTGAGACAGATGAGAACACTCTGGAAACATCTTCAATGCTGTATGTATTCTGAAGCGAGTTGAAAGGTATGAATATCATAGAGAATTTACGCTTAAGATCAAAATCCTTCATGTCGCCGTGAATAAGTTCAATATCAAGACCGCGTTTCCGTGCTTTTTCTTTTGCGCCGTCAAGCATGGACTTCGTAAAATCAAGGCCGGTAATATTAATACCCTTTTCTTTTAAAGGGATGGTCAGACGGCCGGTACCGCAGCACAACTCGAGCACGCTATCATTATGCTCCTTCGCAAGTTCGTAATAGAAATCGAGATCCCCGTCAAAATCGTTCAGCTTGTCATATATCTGCGGGTCGTATATAAAATCTCCCACGCCGAATTCTTCAGTTGTCATATTTTCCTCTTTAATTGGATCCATTAATATCATTACATCCCAAAAGTTATTCTAAGCCGAGATATTACATCCTTAATCCTAACATTTTTTATTCCTAACTGATTTAGATCAATGTTGTTGTCATCGGATAATGCATCAATAAATTCCACGAAATCTGACTTTAATTTATCCGTTATACTTATTCTTTGATCTTGACTCAATAGCTGCGACAGTCTTAAAACATCATTCCTGTGTTTTTTAATGTCTTTCGAATCAATAGGATCACCTTCTTCTTTCCTTTTTGAAAGATCAATAAAAGCTTTTGCCTTAAGAAGTATAAGGCTCTCAGTTCCCGCGACAGAGATCCCTTCTATTACAATCTTGTTTGATTTCAATAAATTATAATAATCTTCATCAAGAAGTATGGCTGATAAGCTTGAGATATAATTACCAAAATGTAGCGGGGTGAACTTTGAATCGATTCTATTTTGCATCAGATCAGATTTACGGGTAAACAATTCTATCATGTAGGGAAAATCGTCATTACCGGGTTTCATGAACCTGTAATATTGTTTTGATTCTCTGCTTTTTTCAAGATTCTGATAATTCCCTGCTTTAATGAAACCCCAAATGCACTGAGCAAAATCAGCATTGATTTCTTCGATCAGGAGAACTATATCGATGTCTTTAGTCGCTCTAAAATCAATGCCTGCCTCATCCATGAGTGCGTCACAGGCTGTACCGCCGATAATTACATAACAGTCCCTGAAACTTTCAAAACTTTCCCTGAATCTGTCAATGCCTCTGATCACTTTAATAATCCTTTATATATCTTATCGATTTCGCTTTTGATCCTCTCATCACCTGTATCTTTCAGGCACAAATAAAGCGAGAGTTGATCCACAATGCCGTTTTTTGCAAGAATTCCGGGATGATAGCTCCATATTTCTAACTTAAAGCCTTGTCCGGGTTCATACTCAGTTGATCCTAAAATATTCTTCAATTTTTTGAATTCTTCTTTTGAGATCGCAGCTTCAATATTTTTACCTTTAGTTATTAGCGAAAATTCAGACAGCGCATCAAGCCCGGATTTGTAAAATATTATATCTTTCGGGATTTTATCTATCCAGAATTCACCTGATACCGGCGATCTTAAAAAAGGTAATGCCTTCTGAATAATTTCCTTTCTGCCGGCAGTGAATGAATAATTGTTTTCTTTGCCTTTCTTTTCGATCCCGCATATTCCCGCAGTTTTCATTTCTTTGAACGCTCTGTTTATAGTCATTACGCTTGTATTCAGCAAAAGCGCAAGCTTCTGAGCCGGGATTTTCAGATCAAGATCATTCAAGATCAGGTAAATAAAAATAAGTTGGGCAGAAGGGCTCAGAGATTTAATACTTTCAGTCTTTTTTGAAAAATGCTCGCGCAGATCAATTTTAAGCATGGGCAGATACAATTGAGTTTTCGGGATGACGAAAGGTATATGTTTTTCTATCAGTCTTTTGCGGTTGAATGATGTAATATTTGCATCTGAATATATGATCTCTTCAATAAAATATTTTCTTAAAGCTAAAATATGCTTTTGAATTTCGGAAGGAGTCGGCCTGCTATTTTCTTCGATCGGATTTATAACGATAAAATATTCATTTAACAGTTTGATCTTATAAAAATCGTATTTATCCGTAAGATAAAAAGGAAGGTTTCCCGCTTTCGCCTTTTCCGCAGATACTTCAATACCGAGAGTGTCTTTTATGTATTTTTTAAATTCTTCTATCAGCTTCATTTTATTCCTGTGTTAACAATTATAATGCACAATAACAATATGTTAGTTAATATGCAAAAATATTGTTAATATGTCAAGGATTTTCTCAAACCGTGACAAATTGGCCTGTTACAATTATTTTTTTGCTTTTGGAGATTTCTTTTTGATCTTTTTTTCTTTCAGAGACTCAGCTTTTTTCAGTTTTCTGACATCGATCTTGTCCTGAGGTCTTCCGCTGGCTTCTTTAGCTATGATAAGATCATCAAGTGAAATAAAATTTATCTCAAAATCGTCTATCGAAACTTCTTCTCGATTCTTCCAGGCTTCTTCAAATTCAATTCCCGCAGCGGACATAAGAATGTCAACCCTCAAGGGAGCTTTTCCCATCTGATAAAAATATTCTTTCTGTGTAAAATCGTTTACAGATAGATTTTCGAGGGGCGCACCGAATTCTTTAAGCGCTTTAAAAACAGCTTCGGCATTATTAACATCGGTTGAAATTAACATATCAAGATCTTTGGTGTAACGGGGTTCGCTATATTTCATCACGGCATAACCGCCGATTACAAGGTATCTTACTTTATGCTTTTCGAAAAGCTTCAACAGTTCTTTGAAGTCTGGACTCGTTAACATTTTTGCCTCTGATTATAAAATAATCCCTTATCATATCTTCCGCAGCCTTAAAAATAGCCTTAGAACCTTGAGCCTGCCAATAAACGAGATCAAATTCTGAATGATCGTCGGAAATTTTGTGGTATTTTTCTTTAATATTCTGCATTACACTCTCGAAATTTATTGCCTATAATATACTCAAATAAACTCTAAAATCCTAAATAATTAATAGTTAATTTGTACTTATCCTTTTTGTTTTCGGCAGTAAGGGGGGGGGTACAAATTGCCCCCTCCCTTTTTATTCTTCCTGTGAGCTGTTATCATTTATAACTACCCAGTGCCCGCCTTTGTCAGGCCCGACGCGCTTTATAAGTTTCTTGTTTTTAAGTTTTTCAATATTCTTTCGAATATTTCTTTCATTAATCAAAACCGATTTTGATAACTCTTCAATAGTTAATTTTGGATTAGCCTTAAGAAGATTAAGTATTTTATGCTCATTTTTTGATATAGAATTTTCTAGGTCTTTTTCTAGGTCTTTTTCTAGGTCTTTAGCTTCATTTACAAGGTCTTTATTGGTGTCTTCAGGCTCAACTCTTTCTCTTGTGAATTTTATCGTATAAAAATCTCCGAATTCAAACTGAGGCTGAGCAGAACCCGATTCTTCAAGCAGAGTTCTGATCTTGGTGATGCCTGTACCCATATTTTCTACGAAATCGATCCTGTGAAGCAGTGAAGCTATCAGCTGATTCCTGCGTACCGCTTTTTTTCCGAATTCTTTTTCGGTCAATCCTCTGGGCAGACCGCCGGGATTTGATATTTCTATCCTGTCATCGAATATCTCTATAACTGTATGCGATCCTGAAAGGAAATAATCTCTATGTACTACCGCATTGATAATCGCCTCTCTCAAAGCGTCAAGAGGCAGTTCATAAATCTCTTTTCTTCTTGCCGTACCGGTCATTTCATACTTAACCCGAAGTTCCTGCCTTACGAAATGAAGTGCATTGTCAATGTTGGTTATAATATCCTGAGCGTAATCCTTTCTGTTAAGAATAGTAAACCTTTCCGTACCGTCAAAAACACCGCAGGTAATAGTAGCCTGCTCACATAACAATTGTATAGAATCAGAGAAAAACAGAACACCTGCATTTTTCATTTTTAGTTCATTGTTAACCTTTTCCGCTACTCCCAGATTGATCAAAACAATCTCGTCATCTAGATTCTGTGTAATTCCCGCCATTTTCAGGTAGCCTGCAAGCTTTGCCGGAGAATAATCCTTTTTAAAATCAAATTTCTTGTGTATCTGTTCTTCAAAACGGATCCGGCCTTCATTGTATAAGAAATCAATTATCTGATCTCTTTTCATCTTTTGTGCATTAGTACCCATTCTGACAAAGAAACCTTCAGAACACTGGTATGGCTTTTCGGTGCCTTCAGGAACAATAACAATAAGAATATTCTCATATTGAACCAATTCTATCTTAACAGCAGGCTGACAGTTGTTTGCAACATCCTGAATTTGAGATTTAATCTTGTTCGTAACTTTTACACCCTTTACTTCTCCGCTATCGGTAATCCCTATGTATATCTTACCGCCGGAAGCATTTGCAAAAGCAGTGATCTCGCGAGAAAGAGAGCTATTAACATCTTCCTTAAATTCCACGAGATAAGATTCTCCGTTCTGCAGTATATATTCAAATTCCTCTTTTTTCATTTCTTTTCCCATTTTCAATTTTCCTCTTTAGTTAAATTACTCTTTTAGCTTTGATAAGAGCAATATAACAAACGATGAGTGCCATCTAGTGACACTCTTCTATTTTTCTGCAATTATTTTTCACTACCCCTTCGACCACTCACTCAACTTCTTTACTGGATTTTTAAATGCATTGTGCCCTTATATTATAATTCATGAGCCATAATACAGTTGAAGTCACTTCCTTTCGAAATTTAGCTGCAACCAATATTATCCTTTGAGTAGCACCTTTATTAAATTCAAGCTCTTCATATTCCTGCCCGTCAAAAAACTCTACAAGTAATTCTTTCGCTGACTTATCTTTATAATGCTTATCTAAATATGACTGATATATATCTCTTATATTGTCCTTAGTAAGACTTGAGCAATAGGATGCGTATTTAATAACCTGCCATGTAACATCCTTACCACTATCATCAAGCTTGTTCTCTATAATTACTAAATTCCCCTGTTTGTCTAATGCAAGCAGATCCAGCCTTTCTTTTGTATCATTAAAACCATCGAATTCTTTCTGAATGATCAACAATTCTTCACCTAGTGATCCGGGATTGTCAGCCAGCCATTCTTGTAAGTGTTCTCTTTCCTTAAATTTCAGTTCGGAGAAAGTACATTCCTTTAGCTTTGTAATCTTATTTTGAATTTTATTTATCTGGTACATATTGACCTCTTTCTAATATCTTATGAAGTTTAGGTAACATTGACAGCCTCGCTTTTTATTACTTGAAATCACTATTTAAATTCATTACCTTACCTTTGCTCGTGTACCAACAGGGTACAATGAGATCAAAGCTCGCTACGGCGGGCTTTTTCGTTTTATTGGTAGATTTACATTTATCACATACTTTTGATAATTGTCTATGCATTTCAATTAATACGCTTGAGAGGGATATTTTTTGACTTTCTTTTTATAATCAAGGACTTGGGCAATTTCAAGTTATTAGAATGAGCAAATAACTCGCATCCATTTTTAACACTTTGGGCAGTGTATAATAAACTGAATTCGTATAATTCAAAATCAGAATATATTTCTCTTATTTTTTCGTGATTATCGTAGGATAAAATCCATTTTAAATTTGATTCGTTTCTTAGGTAATCAGAGAGCTCAACGTGATCTTTATGCTTATACGAATTTAAATATAAAGCTTTACCTTGTTCGTAGTAAGGAGGATCAAGATAAATAAGTTGGTTTCTATTTTTTTTGATTTTTTTCAAAAATGAAATAGCATCAAGATTGAAAACTTCAATACTCTTCTTGTACCCAATAATTTTATTTATCCTATTGAGAAGCTCTTCTTTATTAAATCTACAATCCAATTTATTTTTTGATTTAGCTTGTAAAACTGGATCCTGTCCGCCCATAGGTCCTGCATTGAGTATTCCAGATCGGTTCGTCCGGGATAAGTAAAAAGTAGCGAAGGCTAATTCAATGCTCGGCTTATCTGATTTCTGAAATATTAATCTTTGTTTTTTCCATTCATCTAAAGTAACAGGTGTATTCTCAACTAAATCTATAAATTCACTACTATTTTCTTTTAGATAACGCCAAAAAGAGTATATGCCTATACTTATATCATTTATTATTATTTTTTCAACTTCTTCATTAATTAATAAATTCAAAGCTGCTCCTGCACCTCCTGCGTAGGGCTCTGCGTAAATAACATTTTTCAATGAATTTACATTAATAAGGTCAATGATAAATGAGCTCATTACCGATTTGCCACCAGGATATCTTAAAGGTGTAAGGTTCATAACTTTTTGAATCCTTTTTTCTCTGCACTATTATTAAAGGTGTTAGTAAACTCTGTAATGAATTTGTCAACTTCCTTTTGATTTGCTTTTATCCATGGGTTAATTACTTTCGTCGCATTAAGACCCCATATTACCCTATGAATATTAAACCATTTTTTTGCTTTTTCTCTGCTGTTTTGTATTTCTTCATTCTTGTAATCTTTAAAACAAGTCTGATGTGTAAAATTACTACCTATTGCCTCCCATAACACATCTGTTTCATTCAGGTCGAATAAAAACTGAGAGATTAACTGCTCAGGTGATTTATTAGAAGGCAGTACAACGATATTTTTTAGTTTCTTGATTTGCTTTTCTTTTTTTATACCTGACCTTACATCTCCGTCTAAGAATATTATCGAGTTAGGAAAAGTAAAAGGAGGGATCTTTTTCTCTGATAATTGTATATAATTCCCGCAGCCTAAACTAATGTCATTGAAATTTAATTTAGATTTTTTATTTTTCAAAAGAGCCTTAACAAATGCTGCAGTTTCTTTATCTTCAGTAAATGCATCAATCTTTTCAACAGTTTTTCCACTTAGAGTTACATTAAGATCATTTTTTATATATTCGATAGACACATTATCTTTTATAGTTATCTTCTTATCAAGTTTTTTAAGATACATTACTTTAATCTGATCTATCCTGTTTTTATCCTCATGAAGCCTACATGATTCTTCAAGTAGAGTAAGTGAGTGGGTCGTAAAAATGATTTGTATATTATATTCGGAAGAAAAACGAATTAATGCATTGAGTAATTTTAGTTGTGAGCCTGTGTATAGAGTAGTGTCTAATTCGTCAATAGCAAGAATTCCTCCTTTGTAGAACAAAGGGTATTTTGCCTTTAATCTTTTAAAAGTTAATATAGCTAACAAGATCTTGCCAATATTATCTTGACCGGCAGAATTTAATTTCCAGTCATAATGGTCTGTAGTTGCGCCTAATGTTTGTTTATGGATACTGGTTAAATAGTTAGATTCAATAATTAATTCTTTTGTAAGAATGAGAATGTCATTATGCCATTTTTTATAGAATTTAAACTCATCTTCTGTAAGAATTATTGAGTTATCGGAATGTAATTTTTCATCCTCGCCGATCGGTAATAATCTTTTCAAGCTAAGGTAAATAACAGGATATTGAATGTATCCTGATCCTTTTGAACGGTCACCTTTTTTCCAAAAACGAAGTGTTCCCTTTTCTTTATCTCGATCAATACTCTCTGTGGTATAAGGTTCAGTTTCATCTTTAAAAAACAAAGTCCATTCGTGCTCACCACTTTTGTCAAATAGATTCGAAAATTTAAATTTATTCGAAAAATCAGATTTAAAATTACCTCCACACAAAGGTTTTTCGTTTATCATTGGATTATCTTCATCTGAGATAGAAAAGGGTTGACTTAAAATCCCCAACATAGTAGTTTTCTGAGTTCCGTTTTGCCCAGATATTACAGTTATATTATTGCCTAATTCAAATTCAACTTCCTCGAATCCTCGGAACTTTTTAATGTGGACTTTATTTATTATCATGCGACAGCTCCATTTTCATTGAAATATAACTACAATAATCGTATTGTCAAAAATCAAATTTAACAAAAAACAATCTAATTTCTGAGAATTTAATGTGTTCATTGTTCAACCTTCAGAAAATCTTTACTTGAATCAATACTGCTGTGATTAGCCTTACAAAAAACAACCATATTTTTTGCATCTTCGATTAGTTGACTATAGGCTAATAGAGCTTTATCAATCTCAGGGATTGACAATTCAAGTTCCAATGCATTAGAACTTAGCGATGTTTTTTCAACTTTTGAATAATTTGTTTCAACGAATTCTAATGTTTTCTCTAAATCTGTAATCATGTTTAAATAATCGTTTTTACAGTTTTCATTTGCGGGCATATTCATTTTTAGATATGTAATATTATCTTCAATGCTTTGTGAAATTTGTGCTAATTTAAATAATACTTCTGTTCTTTTCTGACGGTCTCTGATTTGGTTGTCGTCTTTTGCATTATCGTATGATAACCATAAGCTCCAAGACGATACTCCGAAAGCTAATATTGAAATTAAAATGGAAATAATCACAGTCCAAGGTAGCTTTTTCTTTTCATTTGATAATGATTTGTTTTCTTTATTATTTTTAGTTCTTCTATTCACATCACACTCCCCTCAACAATTCTAATTTCTTCATCCGTCAGCTCGTATAGCTTGTAAACCATCTGATCTATTTCGGCATCAGTTTTCTTGATTTCTGCCTGTAGGTCGTTGATCTCTTTTTTGTAGCTGTTGAAATATTCTTCCCATTCGTCCTGCTGCTTGAGAGTAGGGGAGACCTTCTGTTTTTTTAGTTCAGCTACGAATGTTTTGAAATCGTGTTCGTGGAACGATTGTAATTTTGTGCTTATTTCCGCTATAGCGAAATTAGATTTGATTCTGCTTTGGAATTTATTCGCTTTATCTTGTAGCTGTGCGTTCAAATCAAGCATAGCTTCAGATTTGCTTATGAATGGTAGCTGTTCGACATCTTGAATATCTTTTATAGGAAGTCTTCCTAATTGATTTGTTCTTACTTTAGTAAAAGCACCTTTTGTAACACCAAAAGCAATTTTATGAATAAAATAAGTTGCAAAGTTTGAGTTTAATATAGCGAGTAAGAATTTTATATAAGAAACTTCATAATTTTTTTTAGGATAAATTGAATACAATGAGCTTAATAAATATCTGTTTTCCATATCTATCGTAGCGACGATTCTTTCTCCCGTTTCTCTAATAACAATTTTTGGTGATTCATAAAATGATTTGTTTTTCCAGTTCCTAGCAAGCCAATCTCCATACTTAATATACAGGTTAAATCCTTTTGTTAAATATCTTCCTATTAATTTCCCAGATAAACTTGGTTTCCAAGGGTCCCCGGGATTAATCTCAGAATGTTTTACATAGATATCATCATTACCTGTTTTTATACATTGTCGTATGAAGCAAACTTCTTGTAATTGTTTATATTCTTTTTTTAATCTATTGAATAAATTACTCTCGTTTGGACTTATAAATATATCGAATGTTTTGTTATGATTGTTTGAGAGTACATTTTGAGTTGTAATATAATCGAAATCTTTTTCTAAATCGCTAATATCATTTATTTGTTTCCTTACTTTAGTGCTAAGATTTTTTGCTAATCTGATTGAAAAAATACACGTGTGTATTGTAGGGTCATGAAAAACATCTATTCCAAAATTAGAAATTTCAGTTACGGAGTAGTTATCAGTAATAAATGTTCTTAGCTTTTTCGAATACAAGTTTGTTAAAATAGTATTGGGTATAATATAAGTAATAAAGTGTTCATTTTTAGCTATAGAAAATGATTTTTCAATAAATAATTCATATAGGTCAAATCTACCTTCAGTTGTTGTATAATTCATCTCATAAAAAGATTTGCAATTATCATCCTGTATAGCACCATACGGCGGGTTGCCGATGACTACGTCGAAGCCTCCGGCTTGCATGATGTCGGGGAATTCTTTGTGCCAGTCGAACGCTTTGTCGCCTGCGACTTTTGGATCGTTTATGAGGGAGTTTCCGCACTTGATGTTGTTGTTCAGGTCGGAGAGTTTTCTGTCTTTGCGGGCTGTGTGGAGCCAGAGGGAGAGTTTTGCGATCTCTACGCTTTCGTCGTTGATGTCCACGCCGTAAAGGTTGTTTTCAAGTATTGCCTTGTCTGTGTCGAACAGGCGCAGGGGAGATGCTGTTAGTTCTGCTATGATGTCGTCTATGGTTTTGTGTTCCGCGATGAGGAAATTGAGTGCCTGATTTAAGAAAGCTCCGCTTCCGCACGCGGGATCAACTATTTTGAGGGTGATGAGCCATTTTTTGTAGGTTTCAAGTTTGTCGAATAGTATTTTGCCTTTTTCGGTGAGGAATCCGTTGGCTTTTCTGTATGTGTCGTCAAATTCGATCTGTTCTATGCCGAGTTCGCGTCTTTTTTCGCGGCAGAGCGTTCCGACTGTGTTCTCGACTATGTACTGCGTGATGTATTTGGGCGTGTAATATACTCCGTCCTTCTTGCGTTTGCTTTTGGCTTTGTCGGTCTTTACGCCTTCGATGGTAGCGGTTATTTCCTCTATCTCCGAGAGTGAGTGTTCAAAGATGTGTCCGAGTATGTTGACATCGATCTCTGTCGCATAGTCATAGGTTGATAGCTTCCAGAGGTGGTCTCTCAATATGCCGTCGTCAATTTTGATGCTGTCCAGGATCTCATCGGGCAGGAATAATCCTCCGTTGTATGCCGGAATGTTCTCTTTGTGATTTCCCGTGTTCATGTAGCCGAAATACTGCCTGCATATCTCATAAAGGGGCTTGTATGAGTCCTCGCTTTTTAAGACATCGAACCGCGTGATCATTCTCGATATTGAATTGGGCGGGAGTAATCCTCTGTCCTCGGAGAAAAGGATGAAAAGGTATCTGTCTATGAGCTTTTGGGATTTTTTGAAAAGGGTGAGTTTGTCGTACTGCGGATTGTTCTTCGTCATATCGCCGAAAAGGTTCTTTTTAAAGCTCGAATAATCGCTGTAGAGCTTGCCTGAAACCGTTTCCTCATGGAACTTCGTTTCTTCTTTTAACTTCGCCGGAATGTCGTTAAAAATGCTGTCCCTGTTAAGCAGCAGATATAGAAGCTCAAAATCATCCCTGCCGAGTTCAAAAAGATCGAATTCCTCAAAATCAACCTTGTTGTCTATATAAAATCTGAGCTTGTGAAAGTTCGATGTGATGACATATTTACAGCCTTCCTGACTGTTCTTGTAGCCGAAAGCCTGTTCGGTCACGCTTCCCATGTCCTTCGTTTTCGTGTCCTTTAATTCTATCACGGCTGTAACTTTTCCGTCCCTGATGACCGCGCCGTCAGCCTTCTTCGCGTCGGTCTGATTCTTCTTCTCTCTGACGAGGTCGTGCTCTTTGCTGTCGATGTTCAGTTTATAACCCAGAACATTCACGAACAGGTCGCGCAAGAATCCGTCCTGATATTCCTCTTCCTTGACGGTCCTGATGATCGCTATCTTTTCGCCCGTGAAAGTGGTTTTATAACTGCCGAAAGCTTTATCTAATTTGGCTTTGTCGAGGTTCTTAAGATATTTATTTATGACCGATTTCTGAAATATAGACACTATTTTCGCTCCTGCATATTTGTATAAGGATGTTAAGAAAATATTATTATAAAAGCAAAAGGGAAAAGAAAGAATTTTTGTTTGACAGTTTATCCAATAAAATGTCTTTAAAGATAAAACTTGCATTAATGTATAAACCATATATAATTAACAAGATACTTCGAAAGAGCGTGAAAGTAAGGAATTAATAACTATTATAAGTTAATTTTTGGAGAGTTCATCATGAAATACCAGAATAAGTTGATTGCCGCTGTTTTTATTTTCGCAGCTATGTTTTTATCTCTACACGCCCAAAATTACTGCTTGGACTTTGACGGAGTAGATGATTATGTCAGTGTCACTTCATCAACTGTAGTTCAAGGTGCGTTTACCGTTGAAGCTTGGGTAAAACCGATGCATCCCACTGACAATTTAAATATTCTTTCAACACGATCGGGAACGGATAAAAGTTTTGATATGAAACTTATGTCCGGAAATAAAATACACGGTGATATCGGAAACGGTACATCCTGGCTTACAAATACTGCTGATGGTGATTTTGTGTATGCAACAGGAACATGGTATCATATCGCTTATTCTGTATCTGCCACAGGGTATGAAATATTTGCTGACGGAACATCTGTCGGAAGTGGAACCTGGCCTTCAGACACTCCGCTTTTAATGGACGCCACGCGTCAGATTAACATCGGAAGATATAATGGCGGGATCGAATATTTTAATGGCTGCATAGATGAAGTACGAATCTGGAATGTTGCCAGAACAAGTCAGGAAATTCGGGATAATATGCTTCATTCATTACTTGGTACCGAAACAGGTCTGATAGCTTATTATGGATTTAATGAGGCTAGCGGAATGACTGCCGGAGACAGTGCAGGAAGCAATGACGGAACTTTAACAAATATGGCTGAAGAAGACTGGGTATTGTCAACTTGTTTTAATCCACTTATTATGAGTTTATCGCCTGCTGATAATGCTCAGAATGTATCTATATCAGAAAATCTTGAAATTACTTTCGGCAGTGCTATATTTGCAGGCACTGGGAATGTTGTAATACACAAGAGTTCTGATGACTCTATTGTAGAAACTATCCCGGCAAGTTCATGTGCAATAGCAGGTTCAATAGTTACAATAGATCCAAGCAATGACCTTGAAGATTTTACAGATTTCTATGTTTTGATAGATAATACAGCATTTATGGATATTGAAAGTACATTCTTTGGAGGGATAACAGAAAAAACAGTATGGAATTTTAAATCAATAGAATCTTTTATAACAGCACCGGCTGCTCCTCTAATCTCAGCAGCAACAAATATTACCCAAAGTCAATTTACAGCAAACTGGCGATCGGTAGAAAATGCCTCAGGTTATCGTATTGATGTAAGTTCTTCTCATACTTTTCTTACACTTATTTCAGGATACAACAATCTTGATGTCGGGAATAATCTGTCATGTCTTGTAACTGGTCTGAATGGATCAACAACTTATTATTATCGAGTCAGAGCGTATAATTCCGGCGGGACTAGTCCAAACAGCTACGATGCTCAAGTTAAAACTTTAGATTATTTTACAGAAATCAGTGCAGGATTAACTGGTGTGTATCAAGGTTCGTCAGCATGGGGTGATTATGATAATGACGGTGATCTTGATTTGATTGTTACAGGATCCATAGGAGCACATGGCCGTATTTCAAAAATATACCGGAACAATTCAGGTATATTTACAGAAATAAATGCAGGGTTGACCAGTGTTTCCTTAAGTTCAGTTGCATGGGGAGATTATGACAATGACGGTGATCTCGATATATTGCTGGCAGGAACAACTGGTACGGGGTATATTTCAAAGATTTATCGTAATGATTCTGGAGTATTTACTGACATTAGTGCAGGATTAACTGGTGTGAGTTCAAGTTCAGTTGCATGGGGTGATTACGACAATGACGGTGATCTTGATATTTTGCTGACAGGATATACAGGGTCAGAACGGATTTCAAAGATATACCTGAGTGATTCAGGTATATTTACTGACATCAATTCCGGACTGACTGGTGCAAGCAACAGTTCAGTTGCATGGGGTGACTTAGACAATGACGGTGATCTCGATATTTTGTTGACAGGTGATACTGGCGACGGATACATCTCAAAAATTTACCGTAATAATTCTGGAATATTCAGCAGCATAAATTCGGGATTAACCAATGTTAGTAATGGTTCTGTTGCCTGGGGTGATTACGACCATGACGGCGATCTCGATATTTTGCTTACAGGAGATTCAGGTGCTGGTTATATTTCAAAATTATACCGAAATAGTTCTGTAACTCCAAATACAGTTCCCGGAAAGCCGAGCAGATTGATCTCACAAATTGAGAATGAAGTTTTAGAACTGTCGTGGAATCCGGCTGTGGATAACGAAACTCCTCAAATTGCTTTATCATACAATGTAGATATTCAAGTTAACGGAGAAAAATTTGCTTCAGCAATGTCAAATACTGTTAACGGATATAGAAAGATAGTTCAAATTGGCAACGCATCAGAGAACACTTTTTATTACATGAGAAATTTTAAGGATAATTTACCCCAAGAAGAAAAAACACTTTCATTCAAAGTTCAGGCTGTTGATAAGACTTATGCAGGTTCGGAATTTGCCTCTTCAATAGAGTATTGGTTTGCATCTCCGAGAGATTTATTGTTATTATCACCGAGTGAAATGATTGAGACAGATAAATTAAAGTGGGAATATGTATATCCTGATTATCTTGACCATTATGTTATTCAGATAGATGATGATTCTAACTTTGGAAGCCCGCTGGAAGAATCTGTTCCAATCTCAAAAAGCATGTCTTTAGAAGTTACAAAAGACGAATCAAAAACCATATACATTGGTTTAGCCTTAAATACATTGACTCAATTTGACAGCCTTGAAAACAATACAGCATACTACTGGAGATTGAAACCGGTATATACAGGTATATACAGGATCTCTATATACACACAAACACCTTTGAGCTTTGTTTATAATCCGGGAAGCATACCGCCAAATTCACCGGTATGGGGATTCTCTCCCGCAAATGATGATATTGCAGACAGTTCCCCTATGATAAGCTGGGGAAATGCAGTTGATCCTGACGGTCATGCAGAAGATCTTAGATATACTATCGAACTCGACAGCGTAAATACTTTCAGTTCAGTATTATACGCAGATACAACTGAAGCAGGAGTGACATTCTCTCAGGTAGCTCCGGCCTTAGATGACGGATACAGATATTATTACAGGATAAAAACCATTGATGCCGATGATCTTGAATCAGTCTGGTCAACGGTGCAGAACTTCCTGATCGTAATCCCGCCACAGAACCTGAAGATAGCAGATGATGGAGTAAATGTAAATCTGACTTGGGATGAAATGCCGTTGAATACAAAAGGCGTTGTTTACACTGTTTACAGCTCAAGTGATCCTGAAGCGGTTTTCCCGGTTGGCTGGACTGCAGTCGGCATTCAATTAACGGCGAATTCATGGTCGGAACCTCACACTGCTACTAAAAAATTCTATAGGATCACCGTAGGCAGCGGTAGTAAATAAACAGCGCGGTATCGCATAGTTTTAAAGAAGAAAGCATAGAAGCCAAAACTAAATGGTTTAAGAGTCTTTCGATTGAAGAAAGAATTCAAACATTCTGCGATTTTACTGACCTTGCTCTATCCATAAATCCCCGTTTAGGAGAAAAGAAAATTGATAAATCAGCTGCAGGGCGTATTCAGGAACCTTTTCTATTACTTTTAAACTGCTATTGAATTATCCTACAAAATCATGTATATTCCGTTAAATAAATCAAGGCTTTGCTATGAACATGACGGGTGCCTTAAACAAACTAGTTATATTCTTTGAGAATGAAAAAATACCATATATGATTTTCGGCGGGCTGGCAACGGGAATTTACGGCTATGAAAGGATGACTTATGATATTGACATAAAAATTATACACGAAATTACTGATGATTCACTGCTTGATCTAGTAAACAAAATCAGCAAAATAGCAACTGTGATACCCGAAGAACCGATAAAATTTATTCATAAAACTATGGTTTTACCAATAGAAATTGAGAATGTAAAGGCTGATCTGGTTTTAACCGGACTGGAATATGAAATCGAATCTGTTGAAAGAGCAGTTCAGGGCGAACTTCTCGGCGTAAAAGCAAAGATAATTTCGCTCGAAGATCTTATAATACAAAAATCAATATCAGAGAGGGATAAAGACTGGCAGGATATAAAAAATCTTATTGAAGTGAACAATAAATTAGATTGGAACTATCTGACAGAAAAAGTTAAGATGTTCTCTGACATTCTTGACAAACCTGAAATTCTGGAGAAGATCATAAGGCTAAAGAAATGAAAGCAGCTGATATTAAAATATATCTCGAAAAATTAAATAAATTCAATGAGTGGGAACTAGAACAAAGGCAGAATTACGATCCGCAGATATGCGTAAAAAGAGTAGCGGCACTCTATGAATTTGCTTTAAAAAACTTTACGGCGCAAAGAATCGAAAAAAGCCGAAAAGAGCACCTTGATAATCTTATCCGTACTCAAAGCATTTATCTTAAAATAAAAAAATTGGTCAGTTGAAAGAATTTTTCTTTGACATACTATTTAATTAGTAAAAACAAAATATTTTTCGTATATTCTTGTGTTATTGAATAACTCCGGAGCAGCAAATGAACAGCGCGGTATCGCATAGTTTTAAAGAAGAAAGCATAGAAGCCAAAACTAAATGGTTTAAAAGTCTTTCAATGGAAGAAAGAATTCAAACTTTCTGCGATTTTACTGACCTTGCTCTATCCTTAAATCCCCGTTTAGGAGAAAAGAAAATTGATAAATCAGCTGCAGGGCGTATTCAGGTGCTTAGAAAAGCATGATGTTAAATATGTCGTGATCGGTGGCATAGCTTCAATACTTTACGGAGTACCGAGAACAACATTTGATCTTGATATACTTATCGAAGCTACTTTAGAAAATTCTAAGAAATTATTGAAAGCCCTCGAGGAATCAGGATTAGGAACTGCGTTACTTACAACACCGGAGAAAATCCTTGAAAACGAAATAACTATATTTCAGGACAGAGTCAGGATCGATGTACAGATCAAGACTCCCGGAATCGAATTTGAAACGGCTTGGAAAAACAAAAATACTATTGAATATAAAGGTCAGAAATTCCACCTTCTTTCAAAATCTGATCTTATCGCATCCAAAGAAGCTGCAGGGCGTCCGAAAGACCTCGAAGATGTCAGGCTCTTAAAACTTGATAACGAATAATATTAAAAAAAAAGGAGAGTATCATGTTCAAGAAATTTTTTATTACTGTACTATTCGCAGTTTTGTTTTTCATGCCGGCTTCGACTGCGTTTGCACAAACAACTTTTGCTAATCTTGGTGCCGCTGATTCAGGTGGTGCAGGTTTCAAAACAGTTAGTACAACTACCAGTATTGTTGTTAGCAATGTTATGGTGAATGATGGTACAGCGATGTATAACCCAAACCACTCATCTTTTACCATAAAAGCTTATGCTGTTGAAAATTTTACATTTGATGCAATGACAATTCAGGGTTATGTTCCAACGGCTGTTGATGCTGGTTCGACTGTTGTTTTTAAAGATAGATATGGAACAGTATTGCAAACAATGTCTTTGAATGCAGATAAAGTTTTAAGTGCAGCCATCTCGTTATCCACCTTCTTTGATAATGGAACAAGCACACCAATCAATAATGTTGCAGAAATCGTTTTCAATCTGGGAACTCCGGTACAGGGTTATACCGCTAATTATAACTATAACAATATAACTATTTCACAACCGCCTTTAAATGTTGCTCCAACAATTACAACCCAAGCTGTTTCAAATATATCGACAGAAACAGCTACAGGTAATGGCAATTTAACAGACCTAGGCACACCAAATCCTACTCAGCATGGAGTTTGCTGGAATACTGGCGGAACACCAACAATAAGCGATGGTGTTGTAAATAATGGAGCAGCTTCAACAACAGGTGCTTTTACTGCTTCAATAACTTCATTAAGCCCAAATACTCTATATTATGTTCGTGCTTATGCAACAAATACAGCAGGTACCAGCTATGGAACTCAGGAATCATTCACAACACTTCCATTACCTCCTGCGGTCGCAACAGATCCGGCGACAGGTGTAACATCGACAGGTGCGACTTTTAATGGAATTATTAATGCTAACGGTGTAAGCTCAGCCGTAACATTTGAATATGGATTGACAACATCTTACGGTACAACCGTAAATGCTGACCAAAGCCCGGTAACAGGAACTGCCGATACACCGGTAAGTAAAAGTATAATAGGCTTAGCGACTGGAACAACCTATCATTACAGAGTTATCGGAGTAAACACCGGAGGCACAACCAATGGTTTTGACAAGTCTTTTACGACAATACCCGGAATTCCGATCAATGTTGTTATTTCAAGTGACGGATCTGAAGTTACAGTCAGCTGGAATTCCGTAACAGGTGCAACTTCGTACAAAGTGTATTCTTCGACAGATCCATATTCAGGATTCTCATTGAATACTTTGGGTTCTTTTAACGGAACAAGCTGGACAGGCCCAAACAGCCTAGATAAGCTGTTCTATTATGTAGTAGCTGTTAATTAGAAAATAATAGCAAACTGAAGAAGTACAAATATTATTGTAAAAACAAAGTTTAAGTTGAAAGGATTTTCAGTTTATATATTAAAAAAATATTTAGGAATTGAACGGAATATATTTTATATTCATATTTAACTTAATTTTGAATTAAAGGAGAGGATAATGAAGAAAACGATCGCAGCGGTAATTATCAGCCTGTTCATCGTAACAGCTTATGCTCAGGAAACAACAGAACCTAAAGGAGATTCTGATTATATCGGCGAAATTATGCTCTTTGCCGGAACTTACGCTCCTGTGAATTATTTGGATTGCGCCGGTCAGACACTTTTAATATCACAGTACAGCGCACTTTATGCTCTTATAGGTACGACCTATGGAGGAAACGGTACGACCACCTTCATGCTTCCCGACCTGAGAGGAAGAGCGCCTATAGGGTTCGGGGACGGGCCATCGACTTCAAACAGGATCATGGGACAGCAGGGTGGTTATGAAGCCGTTACTTTGATTGAACAGAATATGCCCGTTCATTCTCACACCGGAACGGTAAATTCCACAGGAACAGTGATGTGTGATACCGGTACGGCTAACGATGATTCTCCTTCAGGCAACAGTCCTTCAAGAGCAGAGATAGATGTTTATTCGACTTATGCTGCTACAACGCCGATGAAAGACGGTACGGTCACTACTACGGGGAGTTTTACTACTTCCTCTTCGGGAGGCAGCAGCGCCCATGAAAACATGCCGCCTTTTCTGACAATAAGATACTGCATCTGTGTGGATGGGCTATGGCCTTCACGCCCATAAATCTTAAGTGGAAAATAATAAAACTAACTTAAGAGGATAAAAAATGCGTAAAATATTTATGCTTACAATAACGGCTGTAATATTTCTGTTAAATGCTCAAACATTAATATCAGTTGATTTTGAAACTGACGGCCAGAATTACACTTTGGCGAATGGAGGGATCTTTTCGACCGAGGATTATATAACAAGAAGCTATAACGGGGATGCATCGGCAAGTCACGCGGATTTCACGGGAGCCCAGGGCACATATTATCTTGCCGGCAGGGATATTCACGCTCAGACAGGCGGGATAGATATAGCAGGACATTTGAATATCGCCGATGTAAATGTGACCGGAGCGGATACCGTTACAGTAGCATTTTCGGCGGGGGCAAGGAACGCGGCGGAGTATGAATCCGTCACAAGTAATTTCGGAAGCGATTATATTTACGGACAATACAGCTTTAACGGGACCGACTGGACAAAATTCTGCCAGTTCACAGGCAACAGCGCGGCGGGTGAAGGTAATATCTCCGAAGATACCGATCTGAACGGAACCGGTGACGGAACTGTGCTTAGCGAAAGCATGACACAGTTCGAATACCCGATCCCTGTGACAGGCACTACTTTGAAGCTTAGATTCGCGATTTACAACAGCAGCAGTCAGGAAGTCTTCGCGCTCGACAATATTGTCATATCAGGCGAAGTTCCGTTGTCTGCACCTCAGAATCTTATCACAGTTTCAGTAACTTCATCCGAAGCTGATATTTCATGGGACTCTGTGAGTGGTGCTACAGTGTACAATATATACAGGTCGGACGATCCATACGGGACATTTACCCGGATCGATACATCTGACATAAACAGTTATAAGGATACAGATGTTGCAGTCGGGAACAAATATTTCTATTATGTTACAGCGGATAATTCAAAATAAAAAGCGTAGATTTCTTGCTCTCTTTATAGCCCGAATAAATCGGGCTTTTTTTATTATACCAGAACCTTGTGTATCACTTTTAAAACTACTATTGAATTATCCTTCAAAATCATGTATATTGCGTTAAATAAATAAAGGCTTTGCTATGAACACGACGGGTGCCTTCTTGACAAACCTGAAATTCTGGAGAAGATCATAAGGCTAAAAAAATGAAAGCAGCTGATATTAAAATATATCTCGGAAAATTAAATAAATTCAATGAAAAGGAGATGATCATGTCTAAGAAATTCATTATCACATTACTGTTTGCAGTTTTATTCCTCGCTCCTTCAAATTTTGTTTTTGCAGGTACGGGCGATATGGTAACTGTTACAGGCGGGGCTACGACAGCGACCGGTGCGAACGGCGATTATTATTACGCCGGTACGACCAATGTCGGCGGTACCAACAGGGACTTTTACGATAAACCGTCAAGCGTATATCGTATTGAGTTCCGCTATAACCCCACATATAGTGTCAATGAGTGGGAAGTCTGGGAATCAACAGCCCTTGGAGGAAGCGGGGTAGTAAGATTCTATCATACAAGCACTTCCGCAGCGATACCTGTCGGTGCCTGGCTTCTTGATGTGGCAAGCGGATCTCCCTATGTAACATTCACTCCTGCTCCTGTAGCCACTCCTCCGACAGTAACAACAAATTCAGCTTCAAGTATTGGAACTTCAGGAGCTTCTTTAAACGGTACTGTAAATGCTAACCTGGCAAGTACGACCGTAACATTTCAGTACGGGCTGACAACATCCTACGGCTCAAGCGTGACTGCGGATCAAAGTCCCCTTACCGGTTCAACAGCTACGGCTGTAAGCAAAGGCGTTACAGGTTTAACCCCCAATACTTTATATCACTACAGAGCTGTCGGAGTAAATTCCGCCGGTACAACATACGGCTCAGATGCGACATTTACAACAAATGCGTTACCGCCTTCAGTAGCAACAGAATACGCAACGGGTGTATCTTCTGAAAGCGCTGTCATGAACGGAATAATCAACGCTAACGGAGTAAGTACGACGGTAACCTTCGAATACGGACTGACCATCGCTTACGGGACATCAGTTACTGCCGATCAAAGTCCTGTAACGGGAACTTCCGATACTCCGGTCACTAAAACCTTATCGGGTTTAGCAAGCGGAACAACGTACCATTTCAGATCAGTCGGATCAAGCGCCGGCGGAACAACAAACGGTTTTGATAAAACATTTACGACCGCGCCGGGCATTCCGATAAACGTTGCCATTTCGAGCGACGGTTCTGAAGTTACAATAAGCTGGGATGCGGTAACAGGCGCAACATCCTACAAAGTTTATTCTTCTGCAGATCCTTATTCGGGGTTTGTTTTAAATACTACAGGTACCTTTAACGGGGTGACTTGGACTGCACCCAATAGCGGAAGTAAACTATTCTATTATGTTTTAGCGGTTAATTAGAAATATAAGCATTAATTTCTTGCTCTCTTTATAGCCCGATTATTTCGGGCTTTTTTTATTCACAAACCTTGTCTGTTACTTTTAAACTGCTGTTGAATTATCCTTCAAAATCATGTATATTGCGTTAAATGATCATCAGCGGAGTTTGGTATGAAAAAATATATATTCTGTTTTATAGCTATCGCAAATATGATCTGCGCCCAGTCAATTACAGACAGCCTGAAAGTGTATTATCCGTTCAGCGGCAACACGAACGACGAAAGCGGGAACGGGTTCAATGCAACCAATTACGGAGCGACTCCGGCAGCGGACAGGTATGATTCATTAAACAACGCCTATTCATTCAACGGCAGTACCAATTATATGATGATCGGCAATCCCGTGCCGTCAGAACTTCAGATACAGAACGAAATAACGCTGTCCGCATGGATCTATATTACTTCATATCCCGGAAGTTCGAACCTCGGCCTTATTGTAGGCAGCCAGACGGATTACACAACTTCAGGAGCTTCGATATTCATTGACGGGAGGACGAATTCAGACGGGCAGCCGTGTCCGCCCGGCCACATTCACTTTCAGATAGGCGACGGAAGCTGGCATGTCACTAACTCGAGTTCTGTTGTTCCTTTAAACCAGTGGGTTCTTATCACAGCTACGAGAAAAGCCAATGAAGCAGGAAAAATATATTACAATAATGTTCTGCAGCCGTCAACGAGCGTAAGCTGGAACGGAACGGTTACATACAACAGCGCATGGATGATGATGGGCCGCCAGCAGGATTACGGCGACAGGTATTTTAACGGAAAAATAGATGAGGCAAGAGTGTACAACCGCGCATTGTCCGAAACTGAGGTGAAAATACTTTACGCGAACTATCTCCCGCCGTCAGGGCTGTCAGGCAGGGCAGAGGAAGGCAGGAATGTTCTTTCGTGGGATATGAGCGGATATGCCGATCTGCAGAAAGTGAAGATATATCGGAATAGCGTATTTTATGACGAAATTTCCGTAAACGGGGAAGAGGACAGCCTGTACTTTGACAGGCATGTCGTACCGGGAACGAATTACAGTTATACGATTAGTTCAGTAGATGTTTACGCGAAAGAGAGTATTCAAACCGGCGAGGTTGTTGTTACGGCAATTAATATTACTTTTAGCGCAATGAGTATGGGATTGCCGATGGTCGGTGATGGAGGAAGTGCCGCATGGGGTGATTATGATAATGATGGTGACCTTGATATATTGCTGGCTGGTTTTGTAGATCAAACGGGTGATATTGCAAATATTTACCGTAATGATGGAGGTTTCTTTAACGATATAAATGCGGGATTGAACAGAGTAAGCTATGGTTCGGCGGCATGGGGGGATTATGATGTTGACGGTGATCTGGATCTATTGATCGTAGGCTACATATCAAAAATTTATCGTAATGATGCAGGTGTTTTTATAAATATCAACGCGGGGTTGCCAAACAATGTTTGGGCGAGTACCGTTGCATGGGGAGATTACGACAATGACGGTGACCTTGACATATTATTAACAGGCAGTATTGGGTCAGAATACTTAACTCGGATATACAGGAATGATTCAGGAGTATTTATCGATATAAACGCCCGATTGACATGCGTAGCCAACGGAGCGGCTGCGTGGGGAGATTATGACAATGACGGCGATCTTGATATTTTACTGTCAGGTGATAGCGGTATTGGTTATATCTCAATTATCTATAGTAACAATAATGGGATATTTACCGATATTAATGCAGGATTGACGGGAGCGGGATTTTGTTCAGTTGCTTGGGGGGATTATGATAATGACGGCGATCTGGATATATTGATCGGGGGTGAGATACCGGTGATCTATGGTAATGATGCAGGTATTTTTACCGATATAAATGCCGGGTTTACATTAAATTCATGGTGTTCGCCATACTGGGGAGACTATGATAATGACGGTGATTTGGACGTATTAGTCATAGGCAGCAGCGTATCAACGATCTATCGTAACGACGGAGGTGTTTTTACTGATATCAACGCAGGTTTGCCAGCGGCGACACCCGTAAATTCGGCAGCTTTGGGAGATTATGACAACGACGGCGATCTCGATCTGGTAATTACAGGCAGATCCGGTCTTGGAGATTTCTCAAACCTGTACCGGAACAATAATGCAGTCTCCAACACAACTCCATCCGCGCCGGATATATCATCTTTTCTGGTCAGTGACTCACAGACTACTTTTTACTGGAGCAGAGCTTCGGACTCAGAAACACCTCAAAACGGGCTGACCTACAATATTGATCTGGTTTATGACGGTACAAATGTAATTTCTTCCATGGCCGATATCAACAGCGGATACAGAAAGATCGTTGCCATGGGAAACACGGGGCACAATTTATCATACGGTTTCAAATCTCTGAAAACACTGCTGCCTCAGGAAGAATCCAAAAACATTTTATGCAGGATCCAGTCGGTCGATAACTGTTTTGCAGGCTCAGAATTTTCAACTGTTGCGGATTCTACTTTAAGTTCAAGAGATCTTAAGCTTATTACTTTAAACGAAATGGAAGCGGGAGATGCTTTAATATGGGAATGCGCTTTTCAAGATTCAATAATAAATTATTTGCTGCAGTTTGATGACGATATGAATTTTTCCGACCCTCTTGAACAGGAAGTATCGCTGAGTAAAAACAGATCATCAGATAAAGACCTGATTACTTATTTTACAATCCGCTTAAATGAGCTTTCATTTTTTGACAGCCTGGCAAGCAACATCCGATATTACTGGAGAGTAAAACCGAATTATATTTACAGAACAGGCAGGTACCCTGCTGAACCGAGTAGTTTCATATACAATCCGACATATCCGGCACCGTCGCCGGTCTCGATCTCAGTTGACGGGAACTATGTGACTTTAGAGTGGGGGACAGGTAAAGAGGCTGAGAAAGGCACAGTTTACAATGTTTACTCAAGCGATGATCCGCACGCTGTTTTCCCGTCAGGCTGGACGCTCGTGAATTCGGTTACAGGCACCAGCTATGTCCTTAATTCGACAGTAAAAAAGAAGTTCTACTGCGTGACGGCTGCGGGAAGCGTTAAGTAAAATCTCTGACCATTTCTCATAAAAAGGAAGAAAAAAATTCTGATACAGATCCGTATTCTATTATATTGTAGCTGTTAATTAGAAATAAAAGCGTTATGAATACGGAAAAATACCCGAAGAGGGAATTAAAGTTTGCTAATGTTCGATTTAATTAGTAACATTGTTTTATCATAAATGGAGTTTGTAATGAAAAAGTTTATGTTGATAATTGCAATTACAGCATCACTGTTCGGAAATTCAGTAACAGATACTAAAAGTTCCGGGCTCGTCGGTTACTGGACATTCGACGGCGGGAACGCGAACGATCTTACAGGTAATCACAACGGAACGATCGTAGGCAGCGGAGTTACTTTTCCTGCCGGTAGAGTCGGAAATGCGGTCAATTTCAGTGTCGGATCAAGCTTCATTAAGATACCTTCCTTCAATACGGCGAATGTTACTGTTGAAGCCTGGGTTAATTCTGCCGGCTACGGATATTACACTTCAATGGTAACGAAAAATTATTACGCAGATAAATGGAGTTCACCCTGGACAACATGGTCTCTGTGGTTCAATGAGAATACAGCGAATCCGGGCACAATTTCTTCACAGTGGGCTACGGCATCGCCTGAAGCAGTCTCAATGAACGAGTGGCATCACATGGCTTTCACTTATGACGGAACAACGGTAAAGATGTATGTGAACGGTGTTGAAAAAAACAGTTATATACCTGCAGGGGGATCAATTACACAGACAGACGGGAACATCTACATCGGAAAGCCTGAATTTGCGAATCACAGCTTTACAGGAAGTATAGATGAAGTCGCGATCTGGGATAACGCGCTGCAGGGATCAGATATTTTAAAACATTATCAGAACGGCCTGCTCGGGCTTGGTTATTTAACTTCGCCCGAGATCGCTACCGATCCGATCTCAAATGTAACGAACTCTTCTGCTGTCACCGGCGGAAATATAACTTCCGACGGAGGTTCAAATGTTACTGCAAGAGGAGTCTGCTGGAATACAACAGGGAATCCGACGACCGCTGATTTTAAAACCGAAGACGGAACAGGTACGGGTGAATTTGTAAGTACGCTGAACGGATTATCGGCAGGTACAACTTATTATGTGAAAGCCTATGCGGTAAACTCAATAGGCACTTCCTACGGAGATGAAATTTCGTTTACTGCATTAAATTATTTCACTGATATAAATGCGGGCTTACCTAGGCTCGTTAACCCTACAGCAGACTGGGGAGATTACGACAATGACGGAGATCTTGATATAATATTGACAGGGGATTCTCCGCTAATTTCAAATATATATAACAATGATGCAGGTACTTTCACAGATATTAATGCAGGATTAATAGCTGTATATTGGGGCTCGACAGACTGGGGTGATTTTGACAACGACGGCGATCTCGATATAGTTGTTACAGGACGAGACGAAACATCTGTTGTAGTTTCAAAGATTTACCGTAACGACGGAAATGGAGTTTTTACAGATACAAACGCGGGATTAGAAGATGTTTATAGAAGTTCTGTTGCCTGGGGAGATTATGACAATGACGGCGATCTTGATATTTTATTGACAGGAATAGACGAAACATCTGTTGGAGTTTCAAAAATTTACAGTAATGACGGAAATGGAGTTTTTACAGATATAAACGCAGGCCTGACAGGTGTATCTTACAGCTCGTCAGGCTGGGGAGATTATGACAACGACGGTGATCCGGATATAATTTTGACAGGACGGGACGAAACAACTGTTGGAGTTTCAAAAATCTATCGTAACGATGCAGGAGTTTTTACAGATATATATGCAGGATTAGAAGGTGTTTCTAACAGTTCAGCAACTTGGGGTGATTACGACAGCGACGGCGATCTTGATATAGTGATAGCAGGTTATAACGGTTCTGTAAGAACTGCAAAGATATACCGCAACGACGGAAATGGAGTTTTTACAGATATTGAAGCCGGATTAATAGGAATTCAAAGAGGAACAGCAACATGGGGAGATCACGATAATGACGGCGATCTTGATTTAATTATTACAGGAATGTCAGATTCTTATGGGAACATTTTCAAAATATATCGCAATGATGCAGGTGTTTTTATTGATATCGGTGCAGGATTACCAGGATCTGTTGATAATCAGGCAGTATGGGGAGATTATGATAATGACGGCGATCTGGATATTCTGATGAGCAATAATGGAGAATCTGCAGAAGTGTACAGGAATAATTCCGGCGTGCAAAACTCTGTACCTTCAAAACCGGCACTATTATCTGCGGATCTGGAAAAAAGTCTGCTTAAATTCTCAATAAACCCCGGACTTGACACGGAAACTCCTCAAGCAGGCCTGTCTTATAATTATCATATTGAAATTGACAGTATGATCGTTAAGCCGTCTATGGCTGAAACTGCTACCGGACTCAGGAGAATTGCCATGATCGGCAATGCTTCACAGAACAATTTCTACGATCTTGATATACGGGACATAATTTTACCTCAGGAAGACAAAGTTTTAAATCTTTCATGGAAAGTACAGGCCATAGACCATTGTTTTGCAGGATCTGAATTTGCGGGTATTGATACAACAGCGGCATCATATGAGCTTAAGGTTATTAAATACGATCAGATGGAAGCGAATGACTTTCTTACATGGGAATATGCATTTCCTGATTCAATAGAGAATTATCAGCTGCAGCTTGACGATGATATCAACTTTAGCAGTCCTATCGAAGAAGTTCTTACTATAGACAGGAAGAAAGATTCCAAGATCGTCAATTATAATATAGCTTTGAACGAACTGGCCGGTTTTGACAGTCTGGTAAGTAATACAAGATATTACTGGAGAGTGAAGCCGAATTATTTCTACAGGACAGGCAGGTATCCTGCTGTACCTGCAAGCTTCATTTATGATCCGACCTATTTCGCGCCTTCGCCTGTTTCAATATCCGTTGACGGGAACTATGTGACTTTAGAGTGGGGGACAGGTAAAGAGAGCGAAAAAACCATGTTATATAATATTTACAGTTCGGACGATCCGCATGCAGTTTTCCCTGAAGGCTGGACTAAGGTAGCCGTTGCTTATACTAATGAATGGACTGTCAAAACAAGCGAGAGGAAAAAGTTCTACTGCGTGACGGCTGCGGGTAGCGTTAAATAAGATGACTTCTCATATTTGCCTGTAATTCTGTTTGACGAATTATTTATTTTTTAGTAGATTACTGCGCTTAAATGGAGACAGCAATGAAAAAGTTCACATTATATCCAATATTCGCTTTAATTTTCATACTCAATGCTCAGAATTCAGTTCTGCTTGAGAACAAAGTTATTTCTCTCGAAACGGACGGTACAGCCATAATCGGAAACGGGATAACTATCGAAGATGCTAAGGTTTTCGCGATCAATGACGCAAAGCGCAACGCGCTCGAGCAGGTCGGGACATATCTTGAGTCGAATACGACGGCTTTGGATTATGTAATCACGAAAGACGAAATAAAAACTTATACAGGCAGCGTTTTAAAAGCCGAAGTCCTTAAGACCGAGAACGCGCTGCTTGACGGTTCTTTTGCCCTGAAAGTGAAGATAAAAGCAGTTATAGATGCCGAACTCTTAAACAAGAGGATATCTGAAGCGAGGAACGATTCCCAACTTAAAAAAGAGCTCGAGAACGAAAGAAAAAGGGTAGAGGAGCTGACCAGGCAGATAACCGAACTGATGAAGAATCAGAATTCTGCTAAAAATGACGCGCGGACGATATCCGACAGGCTTACAGCATCGGAGCTGTTCAAGAAAGGACAGAGAGAATCCGACCCTGATATTATGTTAAAGACATTTGCGGAAGCTGTTAAACTCGACCCTTCGTACGCCGAGGCTTATCTGTGGAGAGGCTACGCTTATACTCTAAAAAAGGATTATGACAGCGCTTTGCGCGATTATGCAAAAGCGATCGAACTACAGCCTTCGGAAGGAAATAATTACAGAACCAGAGGATATGCTTATCTTAATCTTAAAGAAGATCTGAAGGCGGCCGAGGATTTTTCAAAGGCGGCAGAACTCGGCAACAGCACCGCTATGATGTACGCGGAAGCAACGAGGATCTATTATAATAAAGGCCTGTTCGACAAAGCTGTGGAATTGAATACCGGCGCTATAAAGAAAAATCCGAACGATGCGGGTCATTATGTCAAAAGAGGGTACTCATACCTCGGAATGAAGAATTACGATAAAGCTCTGTCGGATTTTGATCAGGCTGTAAAACTTAATCCCGCATATCCTGACGGGTACAGGTGCAGGGCGGACGCATATTCTTATCTCGGCAGGATCAAAGAAGCAGTTGATGATGTTAATGAGTATTTACGGCTGACGAACGGGAAAACAGAAGAAGCCGAATCGCTCAGGAAATACATCAGAGATAACGGCTTCGAACCGAAATATTAGTATCTGATCGATAATATATATTTGACTTAAACATATTTTTTAAGTAATATTATTTCAATAATTCAGGAGTTGCTCATGAAAAAATATATTATAACAATTTTTACTGTGGCAGCCTTATTTTTCTGCGTTCACGGTACCGATGCAAAAAGTACAGGGCCGGCCGGATACTGGACATTCGACGGCGGGAACGCGAACGATGTCACAGGCAATCATAACGGGACAGTAGTAGGCAGCGGCGTAACATTCCCTGCCGGGAAAGTCGGAAATGCGGTCAATTTCAGCGTCGGGACAAGTTTTATCAGAATACCGTCTTTCAATACAACCAATATTACTGTTGAAGCATGGGTCAATTCAACCAAGTACGGTTATTACACTTCAATGGTCACGAAGAACTATTATGCGTCAACATGGAGCTCGCCGTGGACTACATGGTGCATGTGGCTTAATGAAAATACGCCGAATCCGGGTACGATATCTTCGCAGTGGCATACTTATTCTCCGGAAGGAATATCCATGAACCAGTGGTATCACATAGCTTTCACTTATGACGGAACTACGGCAAAGACATTTGTTAACGGCGTTGAAAAAAGCAGTTATGATCCTGCCGCCGGATCAATTACACAGACGGACGGCAACATCTATATAGGAAAACCCGAGTTCTCGAATCACAGTTTTACCGGAAGCATCGATGAAGTAGCGATATGGAGTTATGCGCTTCAGCCTTCAGATATTCTTCAGCATTATCAGAACGGATTGCTCGGGCTCGGGTATATTTTAGCACCAACGGTAGCGACAGATTCATTAACGAACATCACCCTGACTTCTGCGGTCACCGGCGGAAATATAACTTCCGACGGAGGCTCAGCCGTTACTTTAAGAGGGGTATGCTGGAATACTTCGGGCAATCCCACTGTTGATGATATGAGAACCGAGGACGGAACAGGCACGGGGCAGTACGAAAGCACGCTTACGGGCTTAACTGAGGGAACAACATATTATGTCAGAGCTTATTCGGTGAATATGATGGGAACAAGCTACGGGGATGAGATCACATTTACTACGCAGAATTATTTTACCGATATCAATGCCGGCCTGACAGGAGTTTATTTTGGATCAGTTGCCTGGGGTGATTATGATAATGACGGTGATCTCGATATCCTGCTCACGGGAGAGGATGCCTCATGGAACCCAATCTCCCAAATCTATCGCAATGACGGTAACGGCGTATTTACCGACATCTATGCCAGTCTGCCCGGTGTGAGGTATAGTCCCTCTGACTGGGGTGATTACGATAATGACGGCGATCTGGATATTCTTCTCACGGGAGAGGATGCCTCAAATCAACATATCTCCCAAATCTATCGCAATGACGGTAACGGCGTATTTACCGACATCCATGCCGGTCTGCCAGGTTTGTGGTATAGTTCCTCTGACTGGGGTGATTACGATAATGACGGCGATCTGGATATTCTGCTCACTGTTTGGGACAACACCCAAATCTATCGCAATGACGGTAACGGCGTATTTACCGACATCCATGCCGGTCTGCCCAGTGTTGATTTTGGATCAGTTGCCTGGGGTGATTATGATAATGACGGTGATCTCGATATTTTGTTGTCGGGATCTCTTTACGATGGCCCTGGGACTTATATTTCTAAAATTTACAGAAATGACGGTAACGGTGTATTTACCGACATTAATGCCAGTCTGCCCGGTCTTAATGATGGATCAGTTGCCTGGGGCGATTATGATAATGACGGCGATTTGGATATTGCTTTGACAGGATTAATATCTTCTGGACAAATAGCGAGTATTTACCGTAATGATTCAGGTGTTTTTACGGATATTGAGGCAGGTCTGCCGGGTGTTGAATACGGGTCTTCTGACTGGGGTGATTACGATAATGACGGCGATCTCGATCTGTTCCTTTCAGGATATAACAGAACTGTGCGCAGAACTGATGTTTACAGAAACGATGAAGGAGTCTTCGGTGCGATAAACGCTCAATTCACAGAGGTAGCGGCAAGTATGGCCGCCTGGGGCGATTATGATAATGACGGCGATCTTGACATAGTCATATCCGGAGAGACAGGATCAGGAATGATAACACGGATATATCAGAACAACTGCTTAACGCCCAACTCCGTACCTAATGCCCCTTCAAATCTATCATTCGATCAGGATCATACCGGACTTCATTTCAACTTTGATGAAGCAGCAGATGCCGAAACTTCTTCTGCGGGTCTTTCGTATAATATCGACATCGATATCGGAGACGGGACAATAAAAACAGCTTCGTCAGATCTTACAACCGGCTACAAAAGAGTACCATCATTGGGAAATATACAGCAGAATGCTTCTTGGACTCTTAACATAGAGGCTCCGCCGGAAACGATACCTCAGCAGCTTTTCGATATGATCTGGAAAGTACAGGCTGTGGACAATTGCTTTGCAGGATCGGCTTTCGCGTCGAAGAACGATATCGCAATGAACAGATATCTGATCACAGTACCGAAAAAGACTATGGTCGCGACTGACGCCCTTACATGGGAATATTATATGCCTGCCGATTCGATCGCGGGATACACTCTCCAGTTGAGCGGCGACAGTTTATTCGCGGACTGCTTCGAGGCTTTTATGCCTAAAGCAAAGGATAATAAAGCCGTTTACATTGGGATAGACCTTGTTACCCTCGGAGTAACCGAAAGCCTTGAAAATAATGGAAAATATTTCTGGAGAGTAAAACCCGAGCATGTTAACGCGTCAAACAATCCGACAGGATTCAAAAAAGTCCCGGACAGCTTCATTTATGATCCAATTTATTCAGCTCCGTCGCCGGTTTCAATAGCCGTAGAAGGTAATTATGTCACGCTGACATGGGGGACAGGTAAAGAGGCTGAAAAAGGCATGCTTTATAATATTTACTCAAGCGATGATCCGCACGCTGTTTTCCCCGCAGGATGGACGCTCGTAAATTCCGTAACGGGAACCAGCTATGTGCTAAATTCGACCGTGAAGAAAAAGTTCTACTGCGTGACGGCTGCGGGTACGGGAAAGTAGAAATAGCCTATTTGTTATATTCAAATAAAAAAAAGGGGTTCAATCTAAACCCCTTTGAATTTTTAAGCTTTCGCTTCCATTAAATAGGCTGTACGCTTATTTTACTTTCATTCAAGCTTCTAAACTACAATCCACTGAACTCCTTTGATATCGATATCACCATTTATGAATTTTTTAAGCGCGTCATCTTTTAACGAATGATATACGCCTTCTGCTCTGGAGATATTTTCGAGTTCGGCATAGTCCGCACCTTTGACGAAAGCGTCTCTGATGTTCTTTGTAAGTTCAAGCATTTCAACTATTGCAACTTTGCCTATGTATCCGGTTCCGAAGCATTTATCACAGCCTTTGATTTTGTAAAATTTATTGTTTTTGATATCCGCGTCAGTCAAACCCAGGCTTTTTAATTCTGTTTGCGAATGATCGGCTGCTTCCTTGCAGTATGGACACAGTTTAGGATTTATTCTTAGTGCCAAAACGAGTTGTAATCCCGAAGCAATCAGATACTCTTTTATTCCCATCTCGGTAAAATTGAATAATGTAGAAATTGAGTCATAGGTATGTTTTGTGGACAAAACCATAACTCCGGGTGATCTGCATACTTCCAAGGCAATATGGGCAGTGTCATGATCTCTTAAATCGCTTATGTATAGTATATCACCATCGTATCTGCAGGCTTGTTTAGTGAAGGCTGAAAGCATTCCTTCTCCGTTAGGTATTTTTATCTGTTCAGTATCATTCAACTCTACTTCAACCGGAGATTCGACGGTTACAATTTTGATTCCGGGGTCTGCGAGTTCTTTGATCGTTGCATTAACAAAAGTGGATTTTCCTGATCCGACCGGACCTGTAAACATAACCAAACCCTCTCTTTTATTCAAAATCCTTTTAAAATTTCCGATCAGTTCTTTGTCATTATTAAGAAGGTCTTCAATGGTTATTCTATCCAGATCGGCGAAGGTATTGATTTTGTAGAAAAGGATACCTTCACCGTGAATTGTCGGATAACTGGCAACGCTCATTGAAATGTTCCGGCCGAGTATATTGCGAACGATCTTCCCGTCCTGCGGCCTTTGTGTAACATCAAGTTTCATTGTTTGAGACAATGTTTTAATTCTGGCAATAATGTAGTCATGAAGCTGCTTCGGAATACTTTCATATCCGTCTGCAACGAACAATTTCTCGGTTTTTCTGAATCTTACTCTGGTATGATCGGACCGTGGCTCTATATGTATCTTTTCCACTCCCTGCCTTAAAGCATTTTCGAGCAGCTCATCCACGAATCTGATGATCTCTTCGTCTTTATTTACTATCTCTGCGTTCAACATTTTTCTCTCCTTTTTTTGGTTTAGAGGTTTTCACATCTGCACCGGTAAATTAAGACAAAGAGCGGGAATTAAAAATTAAAACAGGAAATTAACAATTAAATGTAACATTTTGGGTTTGTTAGTTCATTTGTTTAAAGCAGTCAGAACTGTAAGTGTTGAATTTATCTCATCAGGTTTTATAGTAATTGCTCCTATAGTATCGTATTGCGCTGTGGCAAGGAGGAGACCGAAATAATCATCCGGATCGATCTTAAGATGAGTATTCTGCAAAGCTTTATTATCGCCTTCACTGAGCATGTTAAAAAAAAACGGGAAAAGATACTTTGACCTGTACTCTTCAGATCTTTTAGGCATGGTCAGACTTACAGCCGGAGAATGATTATCCATAAGCCAAGAATCGCAATATTTGAAAACATAATCGCCGTTATCTTCCTCGGTCAAATAACCGATTAACTCTTCATTCCTATATACTTTAGCTTTTCTCATAATCAGATTTCAATTTTCTTTACGGTTATATTTATTTCCAGTCCCAGTATTTCAATAATCTTCATGATCGTACCAAGAGTCGGATTCCCATTGCCGGTTTCAATGGATTTGATCGTCCTCAATCCGATCCCTGACAATTCCGCAAGATGCTTCTGAGTAATCTTCAAAACTTTTCAGCGATCTGTGATAGCATTAGCCAATTCATCATAGTGCATTATATTGCCCTTTTTTAACTAAATTAATCACAAAAATGCAAAACGTCAAGTAATAGTGTAATATGTTGCACTAATTTATTCACTTATAATTTTCCAACAAATACTGATAATCTTCCGCCTGATGAATAAAGTCTTTTATGAGTTCATTCTCGCCGTATCTCTGATTGAGCATGGAATAGATCTTATTGGCTTCTTTATCAAAGATATCTGATCTTGCGTATTTTTTCTGATACAAATATATCCGGCTTATAAATTTTGATGCATTTGCCAAAAGAGAGTTGAAATTATACATTCTGGCTATGTTTTCCTGGATCAGGAAACAATCCAAAGCTCTGTCCGGCCTGTTCTGATACAGGCAGATACTGCCCAGCTGGCCTTCAACGCACGATAATATATAATGATTGCCGATTTCATTTGAGGCTGCCTTAACTTTGTTCAATATGCTTACGGCTTTTCTGTAGTTCTGTGTTTTTTTATAAACGATCGATAGGAGGATCATAGTCAAGAATTTATTTACCTTATCGTCTATTTCATCAAATAAATTCAGAGCATTGAGATAACCGGTTACCGCAGCTTTGTTCTCATGCCTGATGTTGAAATGAATATCCGCGATCTTTTTGTATGCTACAGCTTCGGATCCCTTATCTCCGATCTCTTTTGCTAACTCTAGTTGGGTATTGTAATATTTGAGAGCTTTGTCAAAATTTTCAAGTTCATAATTTAAAGCTGCAAGCGAGTTGTACAATTCCATAAGCCTGAATTTGTCATTTATATCCAGTTCTATCTCAACCCTTTTTTCAATATACTCCAGGGCTTCCGTGAAAAGGCTCAGATTTTTATATGTTTCACCGATCAGCTGAAGCGCAGTTGAATAATTCAGTCTGTCATTCTGCTTTTTCGCTTCTTCAAGCATAATATTAAAATTGTTCAGGGCCAGCACGAAGTTTAACTGCCTTGAAAGTATTATCCCCAGAGTTTTATAATATTTTATCTTTTTGAGATCGTTCGCGCCGTCTTCTTTTTCATTACCGTTATGTTTTGTTACCGATAAAGCTTTATCATAATATTTACGGTATTCAGGATCGGATTGTGTGATCTTAAAAAGATCTCCGAGCAGATAACTTGAATCTGCGATCGTATCATAGTCGTTTATATCTTCAGCCAGTTCCAGAGAATAACCGAGTTGCCTGATAGCATTAGAATAATCACCGGTGAGCTGAAATATCTCACCCTTTTTATAATGAACGGACATTTTAAGCTTTTTATTATCCGTTTGAGTGTATTGAATTGTGGAAATGATCCTGTCATAGAGATCGAGGGCTTTTTGATTTTCATACTTATTTTTTGTCAGGTCGCCGATAAGCTTTAAACCGTTCAGGACATCTTTAACTATTCTGTCCCTTACTTCGGGCCGGTTTAACGAATGCCAGTAGTGGTCAAAATTCTTAATCGCATTGATATCGTGAATAAAGTCATCGACTATTATCGGAGGTACAAAAAGTAATTGAAGGTTCTGCTTCCCGTAAGATAGGCCTTTTGAGATTATATCAAGATTTTTATGAAGTATGTTCATAAAAGAATATTTGATAAGATCGCTGCTTGTGTTTATATCTTCGATATCGTAAGTTTCTAATGTGTCCCCGGAGTCGAATCTGATTATGCTTTTCGAAGGTGCATTTACAGCTAGTTTAGCTTTGTATTTAATATTAAGCAGGTTGCCCAGAAAAGTATCGTTCCCGCCTTTAATATTAGTATAAACTGAACTGTTCGGGGCATTTATGACCATATTGTCAATTTTATAGCCGGTGGTTCTGAGATTATGTAAAATATAATCTACAAAGATCGAAATGCTGAGATTAGATTTCTCATAAGTAAATCCGGCGAACTGAATGCCTGATGACCTTTCTTTAAGTACTATTCTGTAGAGAAGCCGTTTTTTTCGGTCTATGTATTTCGTAGTAACATAGTTGCAGGTGATCTCCCAGTTATGATCGAATTCTTTGATCTTTGTTTTAGAATTTTGATCTTTACCGCTTTCTGTGCTTTTAGCTTTGTAAGCAGAAAGCCCATTATTTTTCAGGCATCTCGAAACTATAGTCTGACTGCAATTTAAGTTTAATCTGCTTATGATCTCTTTTATTGTAATATGTGGTTCATTTATTTTAAGGCCGATTATTTCTTTTTCAAGTTCTGAAGTGATCTTATTGCAGGGATGTTTTTGCCGTACTCGCGACTTATTTGATAAGGAATTCTCGCCTTCAGTTTTATAGTTTTTTATCCAGCGAGAGATCGTTGCTCTGTTCAGTCCAAAGAGGGAAGAAGCTTCAGAAATATTTTTTTCAAGAGCGTAATGAATTACTTTAAGCCGGAATTCTTTTTTGTTTTTAGGTTTTGAATTCATGAATACAATTTAAATGAAATCAGTGAATGTTTGCAAGAGGAAAATTATTTCATAGTTTTTAATAACGGATTCCCTAGATCTGACAAAGCACTGTATATCTTCCAATAATTCGACATTGTAGAACAAAAAATTGACAGTACGGATTTGTACAATACTATTTAACCAGGAGCATCTTGTTTATTATAGTATTTCCTGATGCTTCCATTTTATAGTAATAAACGCCGCTGTTTAAGCTTGAAGCGTCAAAAGAGATGCTGTACTTACCGGCATTCTGAGTTCCGTTAAATAAAGTTTTTACTGATTCGCCTTTTGTATTGTAAATAGTCATGGTAACCTTGCCTGTACCAAACAGTTCATAGCTGATATTGGTCGTATTATTAAAAGGGTTAGGATAATTCTGATTCAGTTTAGCAGTAAAAGCAATATTATCATCAATACCGGTGTAATCTTTACCATATTGAAATAACTTTGAGATTATTGAATCCAAGATTACAGGCCCGTCAGCATTTGTCAAAACAATTACACCTATTTTTTCCTCTTTCGAGTACCACATATCTGTGCATACCCCTGTTAATCCGCCGGAATGCCCCCAGACACCGCTTATTGACGGGAAATCTTTCCTAAACCATGCAAGACCCTGATGCCAAGTAGATGTAATTTGATACTGAGAAGAAGTCATTAAAGAAACTGTTGTGCTGTCTAAAATTCTAACATCGTCCGTTTCGCCATTTTGTATATAAGCCGTCAGATATTTTGCCAGTTCAAACTTATCTGTTCTTAATTGTGCTGCAGGATACCACGGAAAACCGTAATGATCATGCGGCTGATAAGCAGAAGAACTGTATGTATAAGGAACAGCTATATTATCAATTACCATACCCTCTAAGAACCAGGATGATCTATTCAATCCCAGAGGTTCAAAGATATTAATTTTACAATATTGATCGAAGGACATTTTAGAGATATTTTCGACTAAATATCCATACAACGCAGATCCGACATTACTATAAGACCAACTGAAAGCGCTACTATATTGAATCGAATTATAATAAGAGCCTGTTGGTAATAAATATTCTTGCAAATACTCTCCCAAAGTAAGGTCAGTGTAATCCCCTGTACTGACAGGCATATTGTTCCAATTGTCTAGAATTGAAGATTTATGAGTAAGAAGCATTCGAAATGTGATCGGAGTATCAGGTAGCTTAGGATTCCGAACAGACCATGGAAGATATGCATTTATATCATCATCCAATGAGAATATGTTTTTTTCATAAAGCTGCATAAGAGCAGTTGCAGTAAATGTTTTTGAAAGTGAGGCAAGCATAAAAGTAGTTGAATCGGTAACTGGTTTATTTTTTCCGATATCGGCAAAACCGTAATTACCGCTCCAAATAATGGTTTTATCCTTAATTATACAGGCAGCGAGTCCGGGGATATGAAGATAATTCATCTGATCTGTAATATACTGATCCAGCTTGCTATCCTCTTGAGCAGGCAGGATATTCAGAGTGAAGATAAATAACGCAACTACGCATTTTTTTAACAAAATAATATACCCTCATTTTTTTCTATAATATACTTAATGAGGGATATTAAAACAATATTTATTTCTGCTTAAAAAAAAGGGGTTCGAATTGAACCCCTTTGAATTTTTACGCTTTAGCTTCCATGGCCATAAGGTCGGCCATCTTCCTGGCGAACTTGACAGGATCTTTCGGCATAGCTCCTTCAGATATGAGAGCCTGATCATAGAGCAGCTCTGAATAATCCTTCAGCCTTGCGTCGTCTTTATTCTTTTCAAAAATAGCATTGAGCGATTCATACAGCGGGTGCTTAGGATTGATCTCAAGCACTCTTTTCGTCTTTGGCACTTCCTGATTCATTGATCTGAACATTTTTTCCATGTTCGGCGTCATTCCATGCTCATCGGATACTAGACAGACCGCGCTTGATGTCAGCCTGGATGAAACTCTGACCTCTTTTATATCTTCTTTAAGATTATCCTTTATAGTATCAAGAAGCGATTTATATTTTTTCGTATCTTCTTCTTTCTCTTTTTTGACCGCTTCATCTTCGCCGAGGTCTATCTCGCCTTTGCCGATGGATTTAAGCTCTTTCTTTTCGTATTCGGTAAGGTTGTTTGTAACAAATTCATCTATCGGGTCAGTGAAGAAAAGAACTTCATAATCCTTAGCTTTGAATTTTTCAAGATGAGGCGAATTCTCAAGAATGTCTCTCTTTTCGCCGGCTATATAGTAAATGTCTTTCTGGCCTTCAGGCATTCTGGAGACGTAATCTTTCAGGCTTGTAAGCTTTCCTTTTTCGGTTTTCGTTGATTCGAACATCACAAGGTCAGCAAGCTTGTCTTTATTTTCAAAATCGGAATAAAGACCCTCTTTCAGAACTTTTCCGAATGAATTATAGAATTCGAGATATTTTTCAGGCTCTTTTTCTTTCATTTTCTTCAAAGTATCAATAATCTTTTTTACAAGATTGGTCTTGATCTTCTCAAGCATTTTGTCTTCCTGAAGTATCTCTCTCGAAACGTTCAGCGGAAGGTCGGCCGAATCAACGACGCCCTTTATGAATCTGAAATATTCGGGCAGAAGATTTTTATTGTCATCCATAATGAAAACATTCTTAACATAAAGGTTCACGCCTATCTTAGACTCGCGCCAGAACATGTCGAACGGCGGTTTCTTAGGAATGAAAAGCAGAGCTTTGTATGAAAGCATACCTTCCGCGCTCAGGTGGATCCTTTCCAGCGGTTCTTCCCAGTCATGCGAAATATGCTTATAGAATTCGTTATAGTCCTCATCCTTAATGTCTTTCTTGTCTCTCTGCCAGATAGCCTTCATAGAATTAAGCGTCTGATCTTCGTATTTAGTCACCGGTTCTGCGTCTTTTATCTCTTTTCCGTCCTTGTCTTTCGGCTTTTCTTCTCTTTCGATCGTCATAATAATAGGATATGAAATGTAATCAGAATATTTTTTTACAACTTCCCTGATCTTCCATTCCGATGCGTAATCGAAGTTGTCTTTATTCAAATACAAGATAATTTCAGTACCTCTGTCATGCTTTTTGTATTCTTCTATACTGAATTTCTCTTTTCCGTCGGACTCCCATTTAACACCGGGTTCGCTGCTGCCGGCTTTTTTTGAGTAGATCACGATCTTTTCTGATACAATAAAAGCCGAATAGAATCCGACCCCGAACTGGCCGATAAGCTGATCAGTGTCGGCATCTTTGTCGGCAGATTTCAGATCTTTAAGCTTAGCGAGAAATTCCTTCGTTCCCGATTTAGCTATCGTACCGATATTGTCAACGATCTCGTCCTTTGTCATTCCGATACCGTTATCGGTTATCGTGATGGTTTTAGCATCTTTGTTGAAATTGATCGAGATCTTGAAATCGGAGTTGTTTTCAAGTATCTTTTTGTCCCTCAATCCTTCAAGCCTAAGTTTGTCAAGCGCGTCCGATGCGTTCGAAACAAGCTCTCTGATAAATATTTCCTTGTTGGAATAAAGTGAATGTGTTACAAGTTCCAGAAGCTGGCTCACTTCCGTCTTGAATTTCATTGTGCTTTTTGCCATGTTGAACTCCCTATTTTTGATTTTTTTTAAATTCACAACTTAATCTAATATGCAAAAATAAAGCCAACACGAATTCAGGCACATGAAAATAAAAATTAATGGTTATAGACCGGTTTCTGTCAGAAAAAATGTCATAATAAAAAATAAACCTGAATAAAGCTGACAATTATCCTATGATTAGTATCATCTTTAGGTATATTACTACTAAGAAGGTCAGGTAAATCTTAAAAGCGGAGGTTAAAATGTTATTCAGTAAAAGTAAATACGATACCGAAAGCAGTAACCTGATAGAGTTTTCAGCAATTGCTGTCATGCTTTTGCTTGCTTTGATGTTCGGTCTGTCCAAAACAATGGAGTTCAAAGTGACCATGGTAGAGCCGGTTTTAATTGACCCGCCTATTATTGTCGAGCCGGTAGTTACCAAGACTGATTTTAGAACTAAACCGGGTTTTGTAATGCCTCTTCCTATGGATCCTGTTGAAGAGCAGAACGGCGACGACGGGATCATTGAGTATGTACAGGAACCTTATGTACCGACTGAAGCTCCCCTTATTGTATTCAACGGGAACAGGGAAATTCCTGATGACGAGGCGATTCCGTTCATAAATGTACAGGATCCTCCCAAAATGATCGACACTGAAAAAGATAAGTTGTTAAAAGCGGTAACAGCAAACTATCCTTCATTAGCAAAAAAATCCGGTACCGAAGGGAAGGTAAAGCTTGTATTCGTATGTTCAAAAGAAGGATATCCGACAAAGATCGAAGTTGCTTCAGAAGTTCCTGAGGGACTGGGTTTCGGTGAAGCGGCTGTTTCAGCGTTTAAGCTTGTGAGGTTCAGCCCGGGATACCAGAACGACAAACCTGTCGCAGTAAAAATGTCTCAGACGATAGGTTTTGTATTGAAGAAGTAAAAAATCTATTTAGAATATTGCAGTACAGCGGTCACTTTATAAAACGTCTTTGTAGCCTCTATGTAACCTGTCCAGGAATTTATGGCGGATGTACCGATCTGAGTAAATGTTCCATCAGGCAGATTTGAGGCGTAGATTATATATGAAGTTGCATCTGGTACCGCATCCCAGCTAATACTTATTATTGAACCGGCTGACGATGTCAGGACATTTTCAGGTTCTGGCATCTCGGAAACATTTATATTATCAAGATACCAGCCGCGGTAAGTATAAAGCGCGTCGCTGCCGAACTGCCATTTTATAACCGCATCGCTTCCCTCAAAAGTTGTAAGATCAAAAGCTGCTCTTACCCATCCGCCGGAGTTCCCTGAATAAGCAGGCTCGCCGGGCATAGGATTAGCGTAAGCTGAAGATATAGTATGGCTGTAATCCGGAAGAGGATACAGAATTTCCCAAGAGTTCCCGCCGTCGGAAGATATCTTAACATTGCCGCCGTCATAGGCGGTCGTTCCGGTTCCGCTGCATTCCGCAATATACCAGTGATCGAATGTCAGTATAGAGTTTGCGACTAGTGAAGTGCCGGGAACATCATATAGAAGGCTGGAATTGGAATTGTCCGTATGATCCGCATTCAAAACGGTTCCCCAGATGTTTCCGCCCGAAACAGAACCGGTGACAGAATCAGTACCGTACTCCCAGTCGCCTCCCGGTGTAAAACCGGGGACCCGGATCGTGAATTTTATCTTATCATAAAGTATTTTATATGTTATTTTTTCATTCTCTTCATGGGGTAATTTTATTTCTTTAGAGCCAGTTGCATCGCCCAGATAAATAAATTCGCTGTCCGATCCGGTAAAATAATATGTTCCGAGATCTACCCATGTTCCCCCGTTCGCCGACTGATCGACCCGCACTATATCCACAAGGTTATTGTGCCTGATCTGATACTTTGCGTTAGTCACAACTTCAGTATTTACCGGAATAAATGCTTCAACTTTATAATTGCCTGCGACAGTTATTTCAGGATTCCATGATGCGCTGTAATCGTCAATTGTCGTAGCGGTCATAGCTCCCGTCCACCAGTATGAATTCGACCCGTCATCAATGTTACGCCAGTATTTCATTCCCGTAGTACCGTCAGCCGACATCCAGAATCCGTTGTTATTATTGTCAAAATCGCTGTAATCGGTGCTGTATGCAAGTTGAAGATCATTTACATTCTCATCCGGTGCCGATGGTTTTGTTCCTACAGCTGATGTTGTCCATGCGACAGCCACGAGTGAGGCGTGTCCGGTATTGAATCCGGGCCAGTCGTAAAGAACTCCTGCGCCGTTAACGCTGGGGTATGCGATATTCTTGTTCCCGTAAGGATCATTATAGAACATCAGCTGCTGTGACGCATCCGCGATCCCGATCGGAAGAATAAGATGTCCGCTTTCAGTAATCATTACGCACATCGGATGAGGATTTCCGTTAGTAATATCGGTTGAGATCACGGTCCACCAGTTCGACCAGTACTGGGAAGAAGCAAGCCTGTGAAGCTGCAGATAATATTTCTGGTTCGTTGAAGGTGACGACCCGCCGTTCCCGTTGTCGTTCCACATATAACCGTCGCCTCCGCCGGTACCTCCAGTCGGGTATGGAATGCTGAATGCAAAATTATTGTAGTAATACCAGTCGTAAATTACATGCGCCCAGTTATTGTTGGAAGACTTCCAGTGCGGAATGATCTTGTAATATGCCAGAACCATAGCGCAGGTTGTAGCCGCGCAGCAGCCGTATCGGTGAACATAAGAATCGGTTGAATAAACCTGATTTATATATGGAACAACGAGCATGTCCTTTGAAAGATCTCTGTTTATTATGACAGGCTTCATTCTAAGAACATTTATTCCTTTGAATACTATAATAGGATCAGATCCTTTATCTGAAAAATCAGCTGAGATTATCCTGTTTGTCCCCATTTCCTCAAAATACACTCTTCCATTGAAAGACAAAGGAGCTTTTTCATAAATATCCTTTGTTTCAGTTATAGATATTTCATATCTGCTTTCCACGTTCAGCTCATAAATTTCCGAGGATATTAAGTTCTGCTCGTCATGACTTATTTTTGTCATGAGGATAGAAGTATCTGAAGCCCATGAGAAATCTCTGACATGACCGAAATTTCCAATAGAGCCGTGAGCAGTGTCGTAAACAGATAGATTTCCGGAGAGGGACTGATACGCTATTTTTTTTGAATCGGGTGACCATTTCTGATTTGTAAACTCTCCGTTTTCAGTAATCTGCTTTGTAATTCCTGTTTTCAGATCAATTAAGAACAGATTCTGTTCTTTGTCGTGAAAACAGACATAATTACCGTCAGGTGAAATAGGGGAGAGGTTCGAGTAAGTACCGATATTAAACACTTTAGTGCTGTTGTCAGGGTAAACAATATACAGATCTTCTTCGACAGTGAAAGCTGTTTTCCCTTCAGAAGAGAATGACACCTGGCCGGAATTCCGGCTCCGCATAAAAAGTTCAGTTACCTTACCTGAATTAATATTCAGGACAGCCGGGGCCTGAAGACCTGTCTGCGGGTCGATGAATTTAAAGCCGATATTTTCACGGTAAACAGTAAAATATCTTCCGCAGCCCGGATTTTCCAGTAGTGAAACCAATTTTCCTTCTTTGATCAGATACAAAGCGTTATCAAGATTGTTTGTAGCTATAATTCCGTATTCGGATACTTTGATATCATTAAAATATCCATTGTTCTCGATCCTGACAAGTTCTTCCTGAGATATCGCTGAATATAAGACCATAAAGTAGCAAAGGAGGGCAACCGGTAAATTTTTCATTCTAACCTCCGCCGAGTTATTCAGGTAAAATAGCCGGTTCGTTGACATAAAACAATGATAATTTTTATAAAAAATGATTTTTTATATTATCAAAACGAAAAAAATTAGTTATTATTCAGGTAAATGAATTTCTATTTGGAGACCGATATGAATAAAAGTATTTTTACGCTGATCATGCTGATAGTAACTGCGCATTTTCTCTGCAGTCAGACTATTTTGAGCGAAGGGTTTGAAAGCGGTATATTCCCGCCGGCCGGCTGGACATTAGATACAGTAGGCGCAGGATTCACAACTTCTGAAGGTTATATAGACGGAGGTTTTGTTCATTCAGGCACTTATTCCGCAGCTCACTGGGACGATACGGGAACACAGGACGACTGGCTTATCACATCAGCTATAGATCTGCCTGCCGGAAGCAAATGCTCTTTAACACTCTGGCAGACCACGTACTGGACGGATTATTACGAACTGAACGAGATATGTATTTCCGTTGATAAAATAAACTGGACTTTACTGTACAAACCGGCTTATGAGCCTTACGATCCACTGAATTCTGTTTACGACGCGGTCTGGATAAATACAAAGCTGTCGCTTGCAGAATATGCGGAACAGACTGTATATATAGGCTTTCATTACAAGGGTGATTACTCCAATCAGTGGTTCATTGATGATGTACGACTTTATATAGACAACACCGCTCCTGTCGTTAAAGAAGTTCAGGGAAATCCTGCGCTGCTGCCTGCTATTGGCGCTTATATAGGGAATGTTCTGGAGCTGGAAGTTATGGTCAGTGATTCAACAAAAGTCGAATATCTGAAAGGTTATTATAAAACCGGAACCGATTCTCTGAAATCAGTTGATTTTGTTGAGAACACAGAAAACGGGAAATGGTATGGTAATATACCTTCCAGTGATGCAGTTGTTACCGGGACGATTTATTTTGAAACGGCAGATATACTCGGAAACACTACTTCAACAGCTGAATACGATTATACTTTTGCCGAAGACATTGAAGCTCCCGTTGTTACAGCTTTTTATAACAGTATTACATGGCTGGATAATGAACTTAACCCTATTCTTAATTTTAAAGACGAATCAGTTGTGGCTTCCTGCAAAGGATATTACAGTAAAGACGATTTTCTGAATGTTTACGAATTCGACATGGAACCCGTAAAGATCCACGAATATGTTTACACAGGCACCATCCCGGCAGAAACTGAACCCCCGTTAAATGCCCAGGTATATTTTGTGGTAGAAGATATCGCGGGGAACATATTAACTACACAGAAATTCTCTGTCACATGGCTTGCGGGTTATTCTTCAGCTTTCGATCTGAGGGATTATGAAGGCGAAAACTATGTCACTTCCGTTAAATCACAGGAAGGAGGTACCTGCTGGACGCATGGGGCTATGGCCAGCATGGAAAGCAACCTGCTTTTCACACATAACTGGGCTGAAAACGGAGAAAGCGGAGAGCCTAATTTAGCTGAATATCACCTTGACTGGTGGAACGGTTTCAACGAGCACAACAACGACGACATTTATCCTGTATCAGGCGAAGGTCTTGAAGTTCATATGGGCGGCGACTACCTTGTGACCGCGGCATATCTTTCCAGGGGTGAAGGCGCAGTGAGGGATATAGACGGACAGTCTTTTGACACTCCTCCGAGGAGAACTGACGCAGCCTATCATTATTACTATCCGAGACACATTGAATGGCTTACCATTAATGATGACCTTATGAACATCGACCAGATCAAGCTAAAGATAATGACGGTAGGAGCGGTGGGTACCTGTATGATGTACGACGCTCAGTTCATAAATGAATATATTCATTATCAGCCTTCTTCCGATCCGCTGGAACCAAATCACGCAGTTACAATTATCGGCTGGGATGATAATCTGGTCACACAGGCTCCGGAAGGTCCGGGGGCATGGCTCGTGAAGAACAGCTGGGGCGCGTACTGGGGATACTCAGGATATTTCTGGATATCTTATTACGACAAACATTCATGTCGTAATCCTGAGATGGGGGCGGTATCGTTCAGAGATGTAGAACCGCTTAAATACGATCATATTTATTATCACGATTATCACGGATGGCGGGACACAATGGAAGGCTGCACTGAAGCTTTTAACGCATTCACGGCCGAAAAAAGCGAATACATTAGTTCGGTAAGCTTTTATACCGCTGAAGAAAATGTAAATTATACTGTAAAAGTATATGACACTTACTCAGGAGGTGTTCTGTCTGATGAATTAGCCGCTGTCACAGGGAGTTTTCAATACAGAGGTTATCATACGGCGAACATTCCGCTTCCGGTATATCTTGAAAGCGGTAATGATTTTTATGTTTATCTGAGCTTATCAAAAGGCGGTCAGGCTTACGACAGAACTTCTGATATACCGGTACTTTTGGGCGCAAAAGGTAAAATGATAGTCAGATCAACAGCATCGGCCGGAGAAAGCTTTTACAATGACGGGAAGGGCTGGGTAGATTTGCAGACCTATGCGGGCGACGCTTATCCCGGAACATCAAATTTTTGTATAAAAGCTCTCTGCAGCCAGACATCAGGCATTACAGATGAAAACAATACTATTGAATCCGCTGAATTATTCCAGAACTATCCGAATCCCTTCAATCCCGAAACTTCTATTTCTTACACACTAAAAGCTGATTCGAAAGTTAAACTGTCAGTATATAACATGAAAGGTGAAAAGCTTACAGATATTGTGGACAAACTGCAGAAAGCAGGATCGCATAAAGTGAACTTCAGTGCCGAAGGTCTGACCAGCGGAATATATTTCTATTCGCTTGAGCTTGACGGAAAATCAATTGCTACAAAAAAAATGGTCATCACGAAATAATTCGTAAACAAAAATATACGTATGGGGCTGTTTAAAGCCCCTTTTTTTATTTGCCTGACAAAGTAAAAATCATTATTTTACAACACAATAAAAAGAGGTCTTGAAAAATGGAATTTACAGATACGACATTATTTAATACGATAATAATACCGCTGATGATATGCCTTGCAAGGATAACTGACGTATCTATAGGCACAATAAAAATAATCTTTATAGCCAAAGGATACAGATACATTGCACCTTTCCTTGCATTTCTTGAAATCCTGATCTGGCTTCTAGCAATTGGTCAGGTTATGAAGAACCTCGATAATATTCCAAATATTATCGGATACGCTGTCGGGTTCTCAGTGGGAAATTTTGTCGGAATGGTGATCGAGAACAGGATCGCACTTGGAAATGTAGTAATTAGGATAATTACAAAGAATGGAGATGAATACCTTATATCCCAGTTAAGAAAAACTGAGTACGGTGTAACCGTGTCCAAAGCTGAAGGAGCGATCGGTCCTGTTAACATTATTTTTATGGTAATAAAAAGAACCGATCTGAATAAAATCGTTGCTATAATAAATGAGTATAATCCGACCGCTTTCTACTCGATCGAAGATGTAAGATATGTCTCAGAGGGTGTTTTTCCAAAAGAAACATCAAGGTTAAGGAATTTTATCAATTTTAAAAAAGGTAAATAGAGTTAGAACATGAATCCGATGCCGATACCTGCACCTGCTTTTGTGACGCGCTTAAGCTCGTAATATGACATATCGCCGTTTTTAAAAGTATCTATATTATCTTCAAAGAACTTATAGCCGAAGTCAATATTATAAACTATCCTTTTGTATTCGAATTCAAACCCTATTCCTGTACCTATATTATACGAATTATTTACTTTAGTAATTTCGTCGGTCCTGATATCGGTATCATCGTCATAATAATAGTATCCTCCGAAAAGCAGATATGTTCTTGAGTTCTCAGAACTGTATATGTTGCGCTGGATCTCAAAGCCTAAATCATAGTTGAAGATCTCTTCTTTGCGGTCTTCTTTTGAATATTGGTAGTAATAAATAAGCCCCATCAGCTGGATCCTGAAATCATCGGGCAGCTCTCTGCTGTAATATAATCCGTAGCCGGAAATATTTGATGCTTTAATTCCGGCAAGATTATTAAATTCCTTATTTCTGTAAGTCTGAGCAGGTATAGATACAGAAAAAAGCAAAATCAGGAATATTAAAATATGAACCCTGAAATTTCCCATGATATAATCAGTCTGTCTTTTAGTAAAGATAAGACAATCCTATTCCAAGTCCGACGGTAGTAGTGTTTTCCTCTACCGGGATACCTGATTCCTTTCCTTCGGAATGTTGAAATTTGTATCCGAAATCCACATTTAATGCGAATCTTGTATGCATTGTGATCTCAATACCTATTCCCAGTCCTCCTGCGACCTTATCAAATTCGTCATCTGTAAAAGTCACAAGTTCATTGGAGTATGCCCCTGAAATCGGGTCATAAACTCTGTCTCTTTCCTGGTTCTTATCCTGTTCTTTGGAAAAATACATACCTCCAAGCGCATAAACTCTTGTTTTGTCGGTTTTATAAATGTCTCTCTGAAGTTCAAAACCGTAATCATAAATAATGTTTTTATTATCCTGTATTATGCTGTCTTTGTAACCTTTCACATATTCATCGTAGAATGCTATTCCTCCGATCTTGAAAGTGTAATTGTCGAATATTCGTTTGGAAAAGCTGAGTCCGTAGCCTGTAATGTTGGAAAAACGGATACCGACGGTGTTTCTTGGCTGCTGCTGCTTTGCAGTTTCAATTTCCTGCGCGAATGTTACCATCGTAAAAGACAGTAACAGAATAAGAATAAAATGTTTCATGATAATTTTCTCCTTTTGATTAAAAATGATATGTCAGACTTAAAAGCGGTATGAAGAACCACGGATCAGAACCGCTTATGTCCAGAAATTTTACACCCGCAAGATCTGCAGAGATTTTTTCACCGAAGAATCGAAGTCCGAATAACATTATACCTTTTGTTTCAATATCGTCGAACATGCCTCCGTTCAGGTATTCGACAATGAATTTAGAGCTTTCAGATGTTCTGAACGTAAGAGCCAGTCCGAAGCTGAAAATAGATTCGGCTCCTGCTGTTGCCGTAGTTGTTAATCCGCCCATATAAAAATTTGCTGTTGTCGCCGGGCTCAGATAATAATTAAAAGCTGTACCGTATGTTATCAGACCTCCTTCAGACTCTTCGAAAATTGTTGTAATACTGCCCATAACGCTCATGTTATACTTATATGGTTCCCCTATGGTCCTTAATTTAGCGCCGAAAGAGATCGGGCCTTCGGTAAGCATTTCCGGAACGATAGGGAAAAGAAAACCTGTCGAAATATGCAGATTCTCAACGGGAGAATAGCCGACATTCATGAAAAGAAGTTCATAATCAGATATATACCATGTCCCCTTGGGATTCGTCTCGGCGGAAGGCATGAAAAGAAGTGAGCAGTGGTTAGGGTCGTCATACCTGTAAACTGTCCTTTCATCAAGGTCTTTTATAAGTTTGATGTCCGATCTGTTGATCTTCATTTCCCCGAAAGTATCGGATACGACGGTAAGAATATTGTTCTCTTCGCTGACTATCTCGCATTTTACAGATTCGCCGTTCTTCAGTTCGATAATCTTTTTTGAATAAGAACAGATTGATATTAAAAGCATAAGAATAATAATACAGTGTTTCATGATACGCCTCCACAGATTATGTATAAAGGAATAATACGACCTAAACAGTATTAAAGCAAATAAAAAAGGGCAGAAAATTTCCGCCCTCAGAATTAATTGTCAAATGATTAGTAAACAGCCGTCACGAAATAAAATTTTTTGTTTCCAACGGGCACTGGGGCTGTCCACGAGTTCGTGGTCACATTTTCATCTTCGCAGAACCATGAAGAATCATTATGGTCTTTGTATGGATCATCAGATGAGAATACCCTATAATACGCTGCCGATGCAATCGCATCCCATGTTATTGAAACATCTGTGCCGTTATTCGAGATACTGGTAATATTGGGTGAAGCGAACGTTCCGTCGTTGATGTAAACGCTTTTTGACGCACCGTCGCCTGTTTCGCAGTAGAAAGTGCCTGTGTAACTGAGGTCCATAGGAACGAGCCAGCTCAGGCTCTGTATTGTTTCTCCGCTGAAATCCGGGTCGGATTCCTGAATCGGTGTTTTATTGTAGCGCCATTCATAAGGCCCGTTGACGATGTTGGTCGTAAGATATATTTCCGGGCAGGCAATTGAGTAACCGTATCCAATTGTCACATGCTGATGTGTATCTCCGTTCAGGTCGAGTTTGTTGTTCGTCCATGTGCCGTGGTTCGAAATATTACCTTTAGCCTGAATATTCAACCACCATCCTTCCGGATTATCCTGAACCGTACCTATGTTACTTAAGTTGCCGGTTATTAAAAGATCTGCATAAGAATCAGGTTTATTCTGCAAATAACCGGTATTAAGAATATTGCCGCCAAACACAACACCGGCATCTATGTTCGTCCAGCCGTTCAGCATTACATCTATTATTTCCGAATCATAGATCCTTGCGGAATTACTTAAGAATAGATATGTCTCGGCCGGGTCTCCGGTCACAGTTACATTATTAAAAAAACCGCCGTTTATATCTGCATCGTATCCTGCGGCCAGATCAAGAGTGTAACCTGAAAAAGATATCTCGCTTGAATTAAAGAACAGGTCGGATGCCGCGGTAACGCCGTTAGAATTTGTGCATTCGGTATATCTCGTACCTATAGCATGTCCGAAAGCGCATGACAGGTTTTGAGCTGATGTTCCGGAGAAGAGAAGTTTTTCACCGGTCCATGTGCCTGCGTTATACAGGTTGGTTCCTTTAAAATCAACTGCAAGATTATACCCTTCAGTATTATCCTGAATAGTGCCGATGTTGTCGATATCTCCGTTTATCGTCAGGGTGTACCAGTACCATTCCTTGTTCTGAATAGTTCCGGAGTTTATAACTTTTCCGTCTAAGATCATGCCTTCGCTTATCGTGGTAGTTCCGTTCAAATTCATATCCGAAAGAACAGAATTCTGAATATAGCAACCGTTCGTCATATTAAAGTATGTGACCGCTTTTGCTTCCGGTCTCGCTCCAAAGGCGTTCATTCTGTTGATATAACCTCCGCTGGCGAAAAAAGTGCGGCCTTCGCTGAGATCCAGATCATAATCCGTAAAGTTTATATTTGAATTCACAAACTCAAGGTCAGACTTTGCTAAGATCCCGTAAGTGTTCGATACGCTTGTATATTCGGGTGAGAACGGTGCGCCGTATGCATTCGAGAGATTCTGCACAGCAGTTCCTGCAAAGCTGAGCATGTAGCCGCCCCATATACCCGCGTTATGCAAATTAGCGCCCTTAAAATCAACGTTTATACTGTATCCGCTTTGATTATTTTTTATTGTACCGGTGTTTTCAAAATCGCCGTTTATCGTGACTGTGTACCAGTACCAGTCTTTGTTCTGAAGAGTGCCGGAATTGATCACTTTTCCTTCAAAAGAGTTATTTTCACTCACATCCGTCGTGCCGTTCAGGATCAAATCTTTGATCATTGAATTCTGAATGTAGCAGCCGTTGGACAAAGTTAAATACGAGAGTGTATCTCCGGTCGTTCCTGCTCCAACGATCGCCATTCTGTTCATATATCCGCCGTCAACATACATCGTTCTTCCTTCTGTCAGATCGATCGGATAATCTGTAAAATTAATTAACGAATTTAAAAATTCAAGATCAGATTTTGCCAGTATTCCTGATGTGTTAGTGCAGCTGGTATATGTTGCACCGATAGGACAGTTCCATGCAGTGGAAACGCTTTGCGCGGAAGACCCCTTAAAATATAGGTAATAGGGAGTGAAACTACTCGTTTTGTTGCTGAAATTACCGTAAAAGTTCACAGTCGTGTTTATTACAGTACCGTTGTTTTCAAAGTAACCGTATGAATCGAGATATGTTTCGTATGGTGCGTTATTTGTGATAGTTCCATTGTTTATAAAACTGTCGTATGTCGTAAGTGTTCTGTGAGCATTACTCCACGCTTTTATCTCTCCGTTATTCACTGAATTTCCGCTTAAAGATACGCTATCCGAGATCAGAAAAATACCCGTTATATTTACATTTGAGCAGCCAGAGTCGTTAATGTATGCGTCGTTCGTCATGTTGATGTATGTTTCGGCAGGATCGGTGATTTTTCCGGTAATGTTACCTCCGCTAAAATATGAATTGTCGAGGTTCAAACCTAAACCGGCAGGAAAAGCAAGGCTTCCGCCAGACAAAAAGCTTATGCTGCAGTTTTTAAAATAGACCTCGGTTGCCGCTATAAGAGGCATAGGTGTCAGAACATTGAAAAAATCTGCTTCGATCGGCGCGAACGGAAATGCCGTGGCTAGGATCTGAGGTGCCGGTCCGTTCATGTTTAAAGTATAATTTGTAAGACTGCCGGAATTGGTCAGATTTCCGGTGCAGTTAACTGTTAGAAGGTACGGTATAATCGGATGGTCTTGAATTATACCTTCATTTATTATATTACCGTTCACAGTCAGTATTCTGGCTGCATTATAAGGCTGTATTACACCTCCGGGATAAACATGCAGGTCTTCATTTAGCGTGACATCTCCTGTGCCCAGTTCCCAGAGTCCGTAAATGTCCAATGCAAGAACATTTGCTGTCAAAACAGCAATTAGAATTATTATAGTTTTTTTAGGCATACCGCCCCCCTAAATGTTTTAGTTATTCACAAAATAATCACAAAAACCATAGAAATCAATATTAATTTTTTGTTTAACTCAGTCCGCGATTCTCATCATCTTTCATCTGGGTGGTCCAGAGTTTATGATAAACCCCGTGCTTTTCAAGCAGCGCAAAATGAGTTCCTGTCTCGACGACTTTACCGTTCTCAAAAACGATAATTTTATCAACATTTACGATCGTTGTAAGCCTGTGAGCTATTATTATGGTGGTCCTGTCTTTCATTATCTTTTCTATCGCGTGCTGAATAATATTCTCTGAAATAGAATCGATCGAAGCTGTCGCTTCATCGAGTATCAGCACTTTTGGATTTTTCAGTAGCGCTCTGGCAATAGATAATCTTTGTCTCTGACCGCCCGAAAGTTTTAGCCCCCGTTCGCCGATCACAGTATCGAACTTAAGCGGCAGTTCATCTATAAAGTCGTAAATGTTCGCGTCGCGGCAGGCTTTATCGATCTGCTCTTTTGTAGCGTTCAGATCGGCATATTTAAGGTTGTTCAATATCGTATCGTTAAAGAGAAGAGCATCCTGAAATACGATCGATATATTATTCCTGTATTCGTCAACATTGAGTTTCTTTATGTCTGTTCCGTTGAATTTCACGGCACCTTTTTGAGGATCGTAAAATCTTAATATCATGTTGATAACGGTTGATTTTCCCGCGCCGCTGGGTCCGACTAGAGCTACCGATCTGCTGTCTTCGATCGTAAGATCAACGCCGTTCAAGGCGACCTTGTCTTTATCCTTTTCATACTTAAATTCAACTCCTTCAAATACTATCTCGCCTTTGGAAGAATCGATCTTGTCAGGATTTTCTTCGACGACCAGCTCATCAGGATAATCTATATATTCATATATTCTGTCTATAGAAACAAAGGCAGAAATCACAAAGATCATCGTTCCGGAAAGCTCGAAAATAGGCTCGAATAGATTTCTGACAAGCATAATGAAAGCGAGTAGTATTCCGAGAGTGATCTCATCCTTAATAAGCAGGTTAAGTCCGTAAACGATTATCGTTACATAAAAAGCATGCCAGAAAAGCGTTCCGACCACCTCGAACATACGGTTGGTGATACCGAGTTTGATGCTGTCTTTTATATATTCACGGCTTTTTCGCAAATGTCTTGAAGCTTCATAATTTTCGTTACCGAAAGCCATTACGATCTTAATGTTGGACAGGACTTCCTGCAGATAACCAAGCAGACGGCCCCATTTTTCTGAAGTTCTTTTACGGTATTTTTTGAAAAAGTTCATGATTATAGTAACAAAAAAGTACTGAAGCAATATCAGAATAACTATTGCAAGCGTGATTTTCCAGCTAAGATAAACAAGCATTGTCAGAGAAAAAGCAACTTTTAAGAAGGCGTTGAAAAAATCGAAAAAAGCGTCTGAAGCGAGGTATGAAACCGATCCTACATCGTTATTCATCCTCGATGTGATCTCGCCGGATACTCTTTTCGCATAAAAGACCGGCGACTTCAGAAGAAGCGCGTTGAACAGCTTTTCCCTTATATCCTTTCTTATATTATACTGAAGGTACCATCTGATATAAATGTGGCCGAGAAAGAGCCCGCTGTAAACAAGATACATCATCGTTATAATAAAGAAAAAAATGTTCATTGACCAGAAATCTTTTAACGGGATAACTTCATCCACGCAGAACTGGATTATTAGCGGCGGAAGTGTGATCAGAAGATTGCTTATAATATCGAAGAAAGCAAGTCCCAGGATCAGCCACTTGTATTTAGCCATGAACTTGTAAAGTTTAGGCAACCTGGTTATCATCTGCCTGTAGGAAATATCGTATTTATTGTGTTCTTTATCTTTCATGGCTGCTTGAGTGGTTATTATTTCCTCTTTTTAACTGTTCGTTCCATAATCTTCTGTACTCGCTTTTCTGGTCGTTGAAAAGGTCTTCATGACGGCCTGTTTCAATTATCCTGCCTGCTTTGAAAACGAAAATTCTGTCCGAATCAACTATTGTTGACAGCCTGTGCGCTATAATAATTGATGTAGGTCCTTCCATTACCCGTTTCATTGTTTCTAAGATCTTACTTTCGGATTGGCTGTCTAAGGCTGAAGTGGCTTCGTCAAAGATTACGATGTCGGGATTTCTCAGAATAAGCCTGCAGATAGAGATCCTCTGTTTTTCGCCGCCGGAGAAATTCTTTCCTTTTTCCTCGACCATCGTATCAAGCCCGTTCGGAAGTTTTTTCACAAGTTCATCAAGAAGGGTCATGCGTACAACTTCCATGATTTCATCATCGGATACTTTCTTATTGGCTCCATAAGCGAGATTTTCTCTTAAAGTGGCTACGAACATATCGGTTTCCTGAAATACCACGCCGATGTTTTTTCTTAGCAGCCTCAGACTGTAATCTTTTAAAGGTTTCTCGTCAAGATAGATCTTTCCGTTATCAGGATCATAGAATCTGAAGATCAGATTTGTGATCGTTGATTTTCCGCTTCCCGATTCGCCTACGAACGCGACTCTTTCGCCCGCATTTATTTTAAAATTAAGGTCGAAAAGAACCTGCTTTTCCTTTTCATAAGAAAAATTAACATTTTCAAATACTATCTCGCCCTTTATGACAGCGCTTTTGATCGGATTCTCAGCTTCAAGAACTTCGGGTTTTTCATTCAGGTAAGCTTTTACCCTCTGAACGCCCACGATGCTTTCCTGGAATCTGTTTATAGCCATCACGATACTGAAAACAGGCCAGATGTACTGCAGCGAATACATCCACATCGTAATTAACTCGCCGATGCTCATTTTGTCTATCATGATCATGTAGCTTCCGATCCAGAGCGTCAGAAGAGGCGTGAAATTTCTTAAAAGCATCGTTACGGCTCTGAGCTGGCTTCTTACGGATGCGACATTAAGCGCTTTGTCAATTATTCTGTCCGATTTTTCTGCATGTATCCATTCTTCATACTTTTTCTGAACGAAGACCTGAATAACTTTTATAAGCGTGATCCTTTCCTGAAGATATCCGATAAGCTTGGATTCCTTTTCGCGAGTCTCGATAATATCCTTATGCATCTGGCTGACCGCATAGAACACAAAAACCGATTGAATTACTATCATTATGAACATCGGTGTCGCAAGGATCGGATTTAAGTAAAATATTGCAAATGTAATGAATACGAATTTGGAGATGTTCGTGACTAGTGAGATAAGCTCTATAGTAAGAATGTTCTGAATAGCGGCGACATCAATATTAAGCCTTTCAAGAATCTCGCCTGAATGCCTGTCCGAATAAAATTTTAACGAAAGGGTCTGCAGGTGCCTGAGCAGATGGTTCCTTATATCGAAAGTGATCATTGATCCCATATAGGACATTATATAACCGACTATATAATCTATGAAAGCCATTACAGACACGGTGAAAACGATTATCATGACCACGAAATTGATGGATTTGAAATCGTGATTAGGCAGAAAATCATCAATTATGACAGTGAAAGTCAGATAGGGAAGAGCCGTGCTCAGAATGTTATAGAACAGCAGGAATAAAACAAGCGCGAACAGCGATGTTTTATATGGTTTAACGAACCTGAATATGTAAAGAATATCTTTCATGTCTAATTGATGTCCGCATATTTAACGACTCTTTCCCAGAGCAGATACAGTATCGGCAGATCTTCTTCGGTTATGATCACAGCTTCTCCGGTAACTCCGGCATGAATGTATCTCTTCCTTCCGCGGTCAAAGAACTCTGTTGATGTAACTTCAATTTCAATCGGATATGCGATTATTCCGTTAAAAGTTTCCGTTTTAAGACCGATACGCTTAACTTTACCCTGAACGAAATCCTTTCCTCTGAAAGTGTCAACATTGAAATATGATATCTGGCCTTCTTTTATTCTGATAATATCCGCTCCGGAAGCGTATCCGGTAAAATCAATTTTATCGAAGGAGATAACATCGCCGATCTTGTCACCTTTCGAAAAAAAGACATTCAGACTGTTCTCTAGTCTGCCGGACATCAGTTTCCCGTCAGTTTTTGAAACGATCGTGAGCATGTTTTTTCTTTTGGTAAGATACTGAAGTCTGTCCTGCTCGACATCAAGCTCTTTCTGTTTAAGTTTATAGTTAAGAAAAGCGGAAGCATCAAGTTTCTGAAGCTGTTTATTCAGCCCGTTCAGCTGGATCTCAATAGACTTGATCTCCATCTCATTCTGTTTTACATTCAGATTAGCTTCCTCATATTCATCTTTGGAGATTATTTTATTCGCGTACAGATCAGTTTTATCCTTAAGGATGCTCTTGAAATATTCTGCTTCTGCGATTTTTACCTTCAGCTGCTCTTTAAGCTTTGAAGTGTCGTAAGAGCTCAAGTTTACATCAAGCTCCTTTAGTTGTAGAATTTCCTGAAGTTCAAGCTTATATATCATGATCTTATTGTTAGAGTTCAATATTTCAATATCGATATCTTCGTTTCTAAGTACAAGGATGGTATCGCCGGTTATCACTTCGCTGTTCTCTGTTTTATATATTTTTTCTAAAAACCCGTTTTCCTCGATTATAAGTGGAGACACATTTCTATAAGTAAAAGTGCCGGGCACGATAACTTTTCTGTCTATTCGCATAAAAGTGAGTATAATTACCGTCAATATCAGTAATATTACCATTGTGACTGCGATATAAATTGATTTTTTTATTGTTATTCTCATAGTTAAATCCCGCTGAGTAAATTAAGTTTTCGAAAAAGTTCGTTAATACTTTTTTTCAGAGTATTCGGATCATCGTCAGTATAAATATCATAATCAGCCATCTTTGACATTGAGTCGTATTTTGACTGTGAATCAAGTCGCTTTTTCAATTCTGATCTAGTTAGATTTTCTCTTTTTAACAGCCTGCTTAATGCTGTCTCTTCAGTCGTATGAACATAAATTATATGATCAAGAAATTCTGAAAGGCCTATCTCTGCAAGGACAGCACCCTCGACCACGCAGTCTTTATTCTCGATCAGAAGTTCAATTGTTTCCGTTTTAATATATTCAAAAAAGATCGAATTGAGCTTCTCGAGTTCATTTTCATCTGAGAAAACATGATTTGCGAGCTTATTTCTGTCTAAACCGTCTCTTTTAATAAATCCGGGTCCGAAAGTCTCAGATATTCTTTTTAAGATACCGGGATATTTGTCCACAACTGTTTTTCCGACTTTATCAAGGTCAATATGAAAAAAGCCTATTTTCTCAAAATAGCCTGCCACTGTAGTTTTTCCGCTTCCCGATTTACCGAATATACCGATCTTCACTTTTCATCGCCTTTTTTATTGCGCGGTAAATATAATATCATATTGTGATTATTGAAAGAAATATAATGATAAATATTGACCTTTTCATGACGAACCGGATATTTTTACCGATGAAAAGAATTATTTTATCTTATAATCAAAATCCATTCCGATGCCCCAGGTGGACTGATACCATTTCTGGTTATTCGCACCGAATAGAGTTCCGTATTTATCGTCGCCGTTCATGTCGAGAAATATCCCGATGTATCCGGCATCCCTTCTCCAGTCAGACCATCCCATCGAACTTCCGAGATGCATTGCGTAAAGGTCATTTCCCTGCCCGTCAAAGAAGATCGAGATCGCGTCTGCGTTACCTGCGCCAATCGAAAGCGATTCAGCCTGATAGCTGTCGTTACCTTTCAGGTCGAAGAACATCCCGCCTGCGTAATCATGTCCGCATCCGATTGAAACACCTTTTGATTTATAGCTGTCATCACCTTCGGCATCAATTACGGTCCCGAAAGCAAGGTGAACTCCGGAGCCGAGTGAATACTGATAAGATATATAATTATCGTTGCCTTTAAGATCGTAAAGGCAGCCGAATGCGAACCAGTAGCCACCGCCCTGACCGAATATGTCAGATATGTAATTATCATTTCCCTGCCTGTCGAAGAGAAAGGCATATCCGCCGCAGGCATGATCCCTGTCACCGAAGGAATACCCCTGACCCATGGACATAAAATGGTCGGAATAACGGAGCACATCCACCTCATTCCCCGAAAGCGTGTAATTATCGTTACCGCTGCCGTCATTCAGGACTGAATATCCGTAAACTCCCGCATAAGACTGAGCTTTCATTTCTCCGATATAAACATCGTTCCCGCTTTTATCCCACAGGCATGAATATCCGAAAGTCGCGGCAGCCTGAGAGTGATTAAGAGATAAATACCGGTCATTCCCTGCCTCATCAAGGAGAACTGTAAAACCGAACAGGGAAGAGGCAAGCGAAAAATCTTTACAGTCGTAAATGTCATCCCCGTTTCCGTCATAAAGGAAAGATATGCCGTTAAAAGTCGAAGCCGGACCGAATTCATCAGAAATATATCTGTCATGACCTTCCAGGTCTATCACATAGGAAAATCTCTGATCTTTATTATTCAGCCGGTAAGTGTCATTCCCTTTTTTATCAATGATCAAAAAGTAATTACCTTCATAAATATCATCACCGTCCGAACCGATAACGATCTTACCAAACGGGGAATCATTTATTGAAGATTCTAAATTATTATTTTTTACGTAGTCAATCAGAGCTAAAAAATCCGAATATGAATTTAAGCCTGATGAAATTATAAATTCAGGCTTTATCCAGCTTAGAGTTTCTTTATAGTATTTTTCGCTTTCAGAATAATATCTTCTTTCATCAAGCCTGTTCTTTATCATGACCGAGATATCGTCTTTCCCAGAAGATATTTCTTCCTCATCAGTTTCTTCTTCTTCGCTGATCGATTTTTCAAAAACTTTCGTCAGTATTGAATCTTTTTCAGTGTAGCCGGACCAGACTTTATCAAAATTACCGGCAATAATTTTCTGGCGTTTTACAAACTCGTTAATGTCAACTTTGCCGGAAGCTTGAGCATTTGTTTCCGCTTTAAATTCCGAGAGCACATTTGAAAAATCAATATCAGGAAATTTTTCATAACCGTTTTTTACTTCATGCGGTAAAGAAACCTGTATCATGGGGTCGGCGAACATTTGTGCCAGTGACGGGAACAGGAAATGCTCTTTATCGGTTTTCACAGGCAGAAAATAGCTGTTTTTGTTCATATACATTTGTTCAAGAGCATTATAGATCACCGAATTGTCGGAGACAAGGCTTTCTATAGTAAAAGCCTTAATTGAATCCTGAGCAAATGTTTCGATCTTGAGTTCAGAAACTAGGGCGGTATCCTTTTTCTCAATATATTTCTTTTTTAATAGATCAAGCAGAGGCGAATCCATTTTTCTGTCGATGACTTTTATGCGAGCTTTTAGGGAGTCGGCTTTCAAATGAGTGTTAAGATAATGCAAAGCTGTATGGGAAACAAGCTGAAGCGAATCATTCAGCATCGGAACAAGCTCTCTATCGCCTTCAACGGTATTCATTTTGCCGAACACCGCCGCCGCCTGCCAGCGGATCTTGTAATCCGGATCTTTCGCATATTTTTTAGCAATTCTGGCAGAAAGCGGATCGTTCAGATCGCTTATACCTCTTAAAGTGGAAACTTTTACCCACGCGGAATCTATCTCCATGAACGGTTCAAGAAATTTAAGTCCGCGATCATATTTAGACAGTCCCAGAAATTCAACGGCAGTCGAAAAAGAGTTTTTATCCATTTTCTTTATTTCATCCATAAGATAACGGGATGACAGCTTGGAGTCAATCTTTGAAAAAAGTTCTCTAAGCGCATGATATTCCCGTGGTTGTCTTGAAGAGCAGTTACTTACAAGGAACGGAACAATATCTTCGCCTATTTCGAGGATCTGCTTTTTCGCAGGCTCAACATACTTCTGGTGATTGAAAAAAGATGCTGAAGCTTTTATAAGCAGTGAATCGTACTTTGAAGTCGTATATTGGGCGGTTAAAACCGTTGCTAAAGTTAAAAGAGTGATAATGTAGAATTTCATAACACTTCCAATTATTTTTTTTACAATAGTAAACAAAAATAGATAAAAAAGCAAAATATTATATTCTTGCATAATTAGGATATCTTATAAAACACTTGACAAATGTACAAAAATATGTTAAGTTCATAAGAAATGAACAAGGACAAAAAATGAACAACGGGATGATTGATAAATTAAAACAAATATTAGATGATTTTGTAAAAAATATAAAAATTGACATTAGATACAAATTGAACAACAATGGCATCAAATTAATCATTGATGGCAGAGATCAACTTCTCAATTATGAATTCATAAGTAATCTTACAAGACCTGTTCTTTCAATGCTTCTGAGCAGAAAACCTCATGATAAACTGATAATAACAAACTATGTTAATCCGGTGATCTCGGATGAAATGAAGAACAGTAATATAAATTTTCTTGATGCTCACGGTAATTGCCACATCAGGGCCGGTGAATTCTTTTTTTATGTTAAAGGTATGAAAAATTTAAACAGTCAGCTGGAAATACCTAAAAAGGATTATAACATTACGGATATAAAATTGATATTTTCGCTGCTTGCAAATCCCGAACTATTAAACGGCAGTCAAAGAAAGATGTCATCTTTATCCAGCATACCTCTCGGTTCAGTAGGTAAGATATTGAAAAAACTTCAGGGTCAGAATTTTCTTGTCAGTTACACAAAAGGCTATATGATTAAAAACAAAAGAGAACTTTTTCAGAAATGGTGTATTTCGTACGAAGATGTTTTTAAACCGAAAATGTTTCTGGGAAATTTTCATGGTAAAATTGATACAGGTACAAATATTGACAGTGTTTGGGGCGGAGAGCCTGCTGCATATTTGCTTAAAAAAATTATCAAACCTGAGATATTGACAGTTTATATCAAAAAAGAAAAGCTTAATAAATTTTTATTATCTAACAGGCTCGTTAAAGACGCAGACGGGAAAATTGAGATATACGACAGTTCATGGCTGAATAATGAAGTTTATGACGAAATGCGCAGAACAATCCATCCTTTTATCATTTACGCAGACCTAATGTCAACAGGCAATCAGAGAGCCATTGAAACCGCTAAAATAATTTATGGAGATTTTATTGAAGATCAGCTCAGATAAGCTTGAACCTAATTTTCTTGAATGCATAAATATAATATCACAAATAACAAATAAGTTGGGAATTCCGTTTCTACTGATAGGTGCGACAGCGAGAGATATCATTTTTGAATATTTACACGGAGTAAAATCTCCAAGGATCACTATGGATATAGATATCGCTGTTGAAGTGGCTGCCTGGAGTTCTTTTGATCAGATAAAAAATGAATTACTGAATAATTACGGATTTGTTACTACTGACCAGATACAAAGATTCAGGCAGAATGAAGAAAATATAACTATAGACATTGTTCCGTTCGGTAAAATAGCAGACGACGGGAATCTGATATGGAGGGAAAATCAGAACTCCATGAATGTGTCAGCTCTTTCTGAAATATATAAAAGGGCGCAAATCATTCATATAGAAAGCCATTTTGATTTAAAAATACCAACTGCTGAAGATTTGATTATTTTGAAATTGCTTTCTTGGAAAGATGCCTATCCGATCAGAACGAGAGACGCTGAAGACATTTTGTTTATGGTTAAAAATTATGAAAAAATCTTAGAAATTGAATCAATTTTTGATAATTTTCCTGAAATTATTGAAAAAGAAGGTTTTGACCTGACTTTTGCATGCAGTGTAATTCTCGGTATCAAGATCAGGAATTCTTCCAGCGAGCTGACTTTTAGAAAACTTGAAGAGATACTCGAAAAAGAAACAGATGAGAACGGATCTAATGAGTTACTTTTGCAGATGGGTGCAGATATTGATAAATCACGATATTTACTCATAAAAGTTCTGGAAGGAATGAGTTGAAAACTTTAAGACTATTAAGGATGAATTATGGAAATAAGGAGCTTTGATGCCGATTAGAAAAACTCAAACTCAGGAAGGAACATTTAAAACGATGCGCAATATGTCATTCGAGAATGTTCTTATCGGATGGTTCATGCAGGACGGCTGGCAGGTATTTAAACCTGTTCTTGACGACGGGCATCAGACCGATGTGCTGATATCAGACGGCCCGAATTTCTACAGGGTCCAGGTAAAGACATTTGAGGATAAAGGAACTTATCAGGAAGTCCATAAGGATTGGGACAGCGGTACAATCGACTGCGTAATTTACTTTTCAAGGAATTCAAAATTCGGTTATGTCGCACCTGCTTTCAGAGAAGACAAAAGACTTTTAGAACATCCCGAACACATCAGATTCTCAGGCACTTCAACTTCATTCATAAAGGCATTCCATAAGCTGGAAGTAAAAAGATGAAATTAAAGATGATTTTAATATTAACAGTAGCAAGTATAGCTCTTTTTTCATGCAGAAATAAAGAGATTAATACCGAACCAAAGGTAATTGATCTGTCTTCTTTCGGAAGTGTGAACATGATAAAAGAGATCGGTGGAGATATTTATGTTCTCAACTCGACAGCTTCTTCGATCCATAAACTGAGCGGAGATTCATTGAGTCTTTTTAGAGATCTGGAGATAGGAGGAAGAGATTTCCTTCTTGATTTTGACATTGAAGGCGATAAAGTTTATTATTCAAATACTTACGATGAGATATTCATCTCTACAGGCACAACTATAGAAGATACGATCAAAGTATTTAATCCGGACAGAATTACAGTTATAGATTCATTGTTATATGTAACTTCAAGAAAGTCCGAGGATGAAAATGTTCTGCTGAAAGTTTACGATATAAAAAGTAAAAAAGAGATCAGCTGCATTCCATTGAACGACATACCGGTTACGGAAATGAAATTCTCACAAGTGCCGATCTGCGGATATGGAAATGACCTGTGGGTAATGAACCCCTTCAGAAACAGGCTTGAGAAATACAACCAAGAACTTCAGATAGTATCGGCAATAGATATGCCGGAAGGTTATGAATACGGCAATTTCTTTTATAATGATAATGAATTTAAAATTCTGGCTGTTAAAGGCTCGAAGGTCGTAGTAATCAATTACAGCATTACTAAAAAAGAATTCTATGAGACCGGTAAGGAGTATAATAAAGCGGATATTGATAGCCGTACTTCCTGCGTAGCGAAATTCGGAGTTTATTTTTATGATTACATAAATTCCCTTATCATTATTAATTTGACAAAATAAACACTCCTTATTAGATTACAGCCCGAATTTTAAACAGCGGCAGGAAATGTTTAAATTTTTACAACATATTGTTTTTTTCTTCAAATACTCGTAAAATCAAAAAAATACCCGGAAAGATACTTAAAACTAAAATTAAGAGGTGTTTTATGAAACTATCCAGTTTAATTCAGGAAGAACAAATACTCTGGAATGACGATAAGATTTCTACAGACAAGGAACTTTTTAATAAAGCTTCTCAAATGGCTGCAGATCAATTCCATCTTAGCAAAGATGAAGTTTATTCATCTTTTATGAAGAGATACGAACTCGGTCATGATATCTTTGACGGGCATTATGCAATCCCGCACGGCCGTCTTGAGAATTTCAACGATCTTATAATACTGATAATAAAAACAAAACAAAAAATTAAGTTTGCAGCCGGCGAAGCTAATATTTTCTTTTTTCTAATGACAAGCAACGTAGGGTCTAACGCATATTTGAAAGCTCTTGCAGGTATAGTCAGGATCATAAAAGATAATAAGGGAAAAATTGAGAATCTGAAAAAAGCGGAGGATTTACTTAATCTGATAAATGCATCCAACATAAAGCTTGAAGAATCCGTAACGGTTGCCGAGATCATGAGTAAAGAGATCTTTACGGCAAAACCTGATCAGACAGTATCACACATATTGAACATAATGAAATTAAAGAATCTCAAATTTATGCCGGTAGTAAATGACAAAAATGAATATATAGGAAAAATTGACCTTTTAGATATTCTTGACATCGCTTATCCTTCGTACCTTTTTTTAATGAATAATATATCTTTCCTGAATAATTTAAGATCATTCGAGGATTTTATCAAAAAAGAAAACGATGTTCTTGTCAAAGACATCTTTAAGCCGGGGAGCAACCGGATCATACGAGACGATGCGAGTATAGTTGAGCTCGGATTTGTGTTCAAGAAAGAACATCAGCAGTACTTGACAGTAATAGATGAAAACGATAAAGTTATAGGCGTAGTATCAATGCGTGACGTGTTAAATAAAATCATAAGAGCTTAAAATGGAACAGATCCTTGCTGTATCAATATTCGCGGTCGCATATTTTTTTATAGCTACAGAAAAGATAAACAAAACTGTAATAGTTCTGCTCGGCGGATCTTTGATGATGATGCTTCATCTGATCCCGCAGGAAAGAGCTTTCGAGCACATCGACTTTAATGTAATATTTCTTCTTATCAGCATGATGATACTTATGAAGATTTTGGAGCAGACAGGTCTATTTGAATATATCGCAATTAAGTTGACAAAAATGGTTAAAGGGAATCCGTATTCAATACTGAGTATTTTGTTTTTTCTCACAGCTATATTTTCGGCTTTTCTTGACAATGTCACAACCGTAATTCTTATAGCACCTGTCGCAATATTATTGGCAAAAGAGCTTGAAATAACTCCGATTCCATATCTTATTGCGATCATATTCGCTTCAAATATAGGCGGTACCGCAACTTTGATCGGCGATCCGCCGAATATAATGATCGGAAGTGCGGCTAATTTAAGTTTTATTGACTTTATTTTAAATCTGGCTCCTGTAATCGTAGTGATTTTAATTGTGTTTTCAGTAATATTTTACCTGATATTCAGAGGTAAGCTTGTTGTTACAAACACAAACAGGGCAAGAATAATGGAGTTCAACGAGCTTAAAATGATCAAAAACAGAAAACTTTTAAAAAAATCTGTTTTTGTATTTTCAGGAGTTGTAACAGCTTTTGTTTTTCATAGTTTGATACATCTTGAAGTTGCTACGATCGCTCTCGGCGGGTCCGCTTTGTTAATACTTATCGGTAAAATAGATGTCGAGCATGTATTTAAAGAAGTCGAATGGACAAGCATTTTCTTTTTTATAGGTCTTTTCATAATGGTCGGAACTTTAGTCGAAACCGGAGTCATAAAGATAGTAAGCTCCAAAATGATGGAACTGACAGGCGGAGATATAAAGCTTACGTCGGAAATCGTTATCTGGTTTTCAGGAATATTCTCTGCAATAGTTGATAACATTCCTTTTGTAGCTACAATGATACCTCTGGTCCAGGATATGGGTGCCAATCTCGGGCAAGAAGCCGTAAGACCGATATGGTGGGCACTGTCACTGGGAGCTTGTCTGGGCGGTAATGGAACGCTTATTGGAGCATCGGCCAATATCATTATAGCCAATTTTGCTTCTAAAGCCGGACATAAAATTACATTTCTGAGTTTTTTGAAATACAGTATCCCATTAATGCTTTTATCGATTTTAATATCTTATATGTATATTTTAGTTGTGTATTTTTAATAACTTTGATTTTACAGTTTAATTTTCTTACATTGTTCACCGGAGTCTTTTAATGTATGGAGTGCCGGATGAAATTAATTGCTGTAATAATCCTTTTTATAACCGAATCACTTTTTTGCTCTCAGAATCCGGATGTAGGAATCATACACCAGATGACAATATTTATATTTCAGCTTGGAATAATAATATTTGCGGCAAAACTTTCCGGTATGCTTTTTGAGAAGCTCAAACTGCCCGGTACGCTCGGTGAAATATCCGTGGGAATTCTCATCGGTCCTTATTTACTCGGTAACGTACCTCTTTCATTCATCGGCTTCGAACACGGCCTTTTTCCGTTAAACAACGGTTCGATCCCGATCTCAACCGAATTATACGGGATATCGATAATTGCATCAATACTGCTGCTTTTTATCTCCGGACTCGAAACGGACATCAAACTCCTAATGAGGTATTTGTTCAGCGGCGGAGTTGTCGGTATCGGCGGGGTCGTTTTCTCTTTCTTTCCGGGAGTAATGGTCGGAATGTTCTTTCTGGATAAACCGTTTATGAGCCCTGAATGTTTGTTTCTAGGAATAATGAGTACAGCCACTTCAGTCGGAATAACAGCTATGATATTATCAAAGAACAAATTCATGGAATCTCCCGAAGGTGTTACGATCCTTTCAGCTGCAATAATTGATGATGTGGTCGGAATAATCATACTCGCCATAGTAATCGGTATAGCTACTGTTCTGACCGATGGAGGCGCAGTAAACTGGACACAGATAAGTTATATTTCGGTAAAAGCGGTAATTGTATGGCTCGGTCTCACAACACTTGGGCTGGTATATTCAAATACGATCAGCACGGCATTAAAAAAATTCGGGAATAAATACATTTACGCAGCGATAGCATTTGGGATGGCGCTGTTCTTAGCCGGTATTTTTGAAAAAGCCGGTCTCGCTATGATAATTGGAGCCTATGTCACCGGATTATCTTTATCAAAAACCGACATCAGCTATGAAATTCAGGAAGCTATCCATCCGTTAAAGGAGTTTTTCGTTCCGGTGTTCTTCACTGTTATGGGTATGCTTGTGAATATTCAGAGCCTGACGGTAGGAACGCTTACTTTCGCGATTATTTACTCGATAGTTGCACTTCTCGGTAAAGTATTCGGATGCGGAATTCCGGCTTTGTTCACGGGATTCAATAAAAAAGGCGCTCTCCGGATCGGTCTCGGGATGATGCCGAGAGGAGAGGTCGGTTTGATCATTGCAGGGATCGGATTGTCGAACGGGTTTATTAATCAGGATATATACGGTGTAGCTATTATGATGGTACTTTTGGGTATAATCGCAACACCGTCATTATTGAGTTATTCATTACATATTCCCGGCAGAGGCACAAAAGAGAGCATAGCGGAAGATGAAATGGATAGCTATTTTATAGAAATGGATAATTCTGAACAGACAAATATTCTTTTAAACACGATAATTGAATACTTTGACAAGGAAGGATATTTTATTACAAAGCTTATATTGGATTATGATGTTTACCAGATAAGAAAAGATGAAGTATTCATAAAGTTGTTAAGGGGATCAAAACAGGAAAATTCAAATAAAATAAATGTTATTACAAAAAAAGAGGATATGGAGTTTGTAAAAGAGCTTGTTTTTGAAGCTACAGTAAAACTTGAATATAATTCTTCTGAAATTCTTAAGCGGCTTGATCTGAGAGAAATGAAAAAATCTTCTCATAATACTGCAAAAAGCAAAATCAAGATAAATTATGATATTTCCTCAATTCTTGATCCCAATTGTATAATAATGAACCTTAAAGCTGAAACAAAAGATAAAGCTATACGAGAGCTTTTAAATTTATTGGGAACAAACAAGAAAATTACGGATAAGGATACTATTTACAATGAGGTCATTACAAGAGAAAATATTATAAGTACAGGAATGAGCCATGGAATCGCAATCCCTCATGCCAGATCTTCAGGTGTTGAAAATACTCAGATCGCGATCGGAATCAAGAAATCCGGAATAGATTTTGATTCTATGGACGGTGAACCGTCCAAGATCATAATTCTGCTTGTATCATCAACATACAAAGATGATCCGCATATTAAAATATTAGCAGCTATTTCAGCATCTTTCCACAGAAAGGATGATATCAGAGAATTTCTGGAATTAAAATCACCAAAAGAAGTTTATGATTTCTTTAAGCCTGCTGAAGATAAGAAAAGTTTTTTTAATAAAATCTCTCGAAAATTTAGCGTATAAATTTAAATTGACTTTAAGATTTAAAACCTTATCTTGTAGGGGCTTTTAAAACGCTTAAAACAGCAATATTAAATAAAATAGGAGACGAATATGCTTAGCACGAAAGAGATAATCAAACTGGACGAAAAATACGGAGCCCACAACTATCATCCGCTGCCTGTAGTAATATCTGAAGCGAAGGGAGTGATGGTCAAAGACCCCGAAGGAAAACAGTATTTCGATTTTCTTTCCGCATATTCCGCCGTAAATCAGGGACACAGGAACGCAAAAATTATTAAAGCGCTTATTGATCAGGCAGGCAGATGCACGCTTACTTCCAGAGCTTTCCACAATGACAAGATGGGTCTTTTCCTGAAAAAACTCTGTGAATTCACAGGTTATGAAATGGCTCTTCCGATGAATACAGGAGCAGAAGCGGTCGAGACTGCAATAAAAGCCGCGAGAAGGTGGGGAGTTGAGAAAAAAGGCATAAAGAACGGTAAACAGGAGATCATTGTCTGCGAAGACAACTTCCACGGAAGAACCTCAACGATAATATCTTTTTCAACCGACCCTGATTCAAGAGTAAATTACGGTCCTTACGCATCCGGATTCAAAATTGTAAAATATAACGATGCCAAAGCGATAGAAAAAGCTATCAATCCGAACACCTGCGCAGTCATGATCGAGCCTATTCAGGGTGAAGCCGGCGTGTTTGTTCCCGATAAAGGGTATCTGAAAGCGGTAAGACAGATCTGTACAAAGAACAATGTGCTTTTTATAGCGGATGAAGTTCAGACCGGATTCTGCAGAACAGGCGAAAAATTTGCCTGCAACCACGAAAAAGTAAGACCAGATATAATGGCTCTGGGAAAAGCCTTAGGCGGCGGCGTTATACCCGTATCAGCCATTGTTGCCGATAAAAAAATAATGGAAGTATTCACTCCGGGTACTCACGGGTCAACATTCGGAGGTTATCCGATGGCTGCTGCCGTCGGCATTGCATCGCTTGAAGTTCTTGAAGATAAGAAGCTTCTGAAAAATGTTCAGGATCTCGGCGAATATTTCAGGACTGAAGTAGGCAAGATAAAATGTAAAAAGATAGTTCAGGTCAGGGGTAAAGGCCTTCTTAATGCCGTAGTCTTCACAAAGGGATTCGAGGCATGGAATGTATGTCTGGCTTTAAGAGATGCGGGTCTTCTCGCAAAACAGACTCACGGGAACATCATCAGATTTGCTCCGCCTCTGGTAATAACAAAAAAAGAGATGGATAAAGCGCTTCTGATAATAAAGAGTGTTTTTGAAAAAGTAAAATAAATTATCTCTGAACGATATTAAAGGGCGAAAAAATTTCGCCCTTTTTTTATTTTAAATTCAGATTAATTATGTTAAATTAAGAATCTGTTTAAATCGAAAGGAATAAAAATGGAAGAAAGAACAGTTTATTCAAATCCGCTGATAGAAAGATATTCTTCAAAGGAAATGAGCTATATCTTCAGCCCGGAAAATAAATTCAGGACATGGAGAAAGTTGTGGGTAACTTTAGCCGAATGCGAAAAAGAGCTCGGTTTGAAAATATCTGATGCTCAGATCAAAGAACTCAAAAAATTTCAGAACGATATAAATTACGATGAAGCAGAGAAAAGAGAAAAGATAGTCCGCCATGATGTAATGAGTCATGTTCACGCATACGGGCTGCAATGTCCTAAAGCAAAAGGCATAATCCATCTCGGCGCTACTTCAGCTTATGTGGGCGATAACACAGACCTGATTCAGATGAAACAGGGACTGATCGAGCTTAAAAATAAGCTGGTCTCGCTTCTAAAGAAAATGAAAGATTTCGCTTTAAAAGAAAAGGACAGGCCAACTTTGGGATTCACTCACTTTCAGGCTGCCCAGCTGACAACAGTAGGAAAAAGAACCTGTCTGTGGATGAACGAGTTCGTACTTGATCTTGAAGAAATTGAATTCTGCCTTGATACTCTCAGATTCAGAGGCGTTAAGGGAACAACAGGAACTCAGGCATCATTCATGGAACTATTCAACGATGATGAAAAGAAGGTAAAAAAACTTGACGAACTGGTCACAGAAAGAATGGGATTCGATAAAAAATTCATAATAACGGGGCAGACCTACACAAGAAAGGTTGACTCAAGAATGATGCAGTGCCTGTCATCGCTCGCGCAAACTGCACATAAGACGACAAATGACATAAGGCTGCTCCAGAATCTGAAAGAGATCGAAGAACCGTTCGAAAAAAATCAGATAGGCTCATCAGCAATGGCTTACAAAAGAAATCCTATGAGATCGGAAAGAGTTTCATCGCTTGCAAAGTACATAATGTCACTGACTTTCTCCACTGCGATGACCGCATCTACCCAGTGGTTCGAACGGACGCTGGATGACAGTGCGAATAAAAGGCTCGCGATACCTGAAGCTTTTCTCGCTGCGGATGCAATTCTGATTATTCTCAATAATATTTTTGACGGCCTTGTTGTTTATCCAAAACAGATCGAGAAAAGGATCAGAACGGAGATACCTTTTATGGCTACAGAGAATATTATCATGAATGCTGTTAAGAAAGGCGGAGACAGGCAGGAGCTTCACGAGAAGATCAGGGAACTGTCAATGGCCGCGGGCAGAAATGTAAAAGAGCTCGGGCTTGAGAATAACCTCCTAGAGCTGATAGCATCGGACAGATCATTTAAACTGACAAAGAAAGAACTTGATAAAATGACAGATCCGAAATTATATATCGGAAGAGCGCCGGGACAGGTAGTCGAATTCATAAAAGAAACAATCGATCCGATCCTGAAGAAAGATCATATTAAAGACGCAAAATTCGACATAAAAGTATAATAAATTCCGTGCCATTATTTTTACAAATGTCGTAACTAACGTAATAATTTGTAAATAGACTGTATATCAAAGTGCTTATTACTGCTATATGGATTCAGCTATGATTTGTATTGAAACCATGACGAAATTATTTAATTTTTTGTTTGTCTCAAAGCTTAACATTCGCTAAATTAAAACACGTGAAAAAGTACAACAGGTTGTGTTGAGATACGGTCAATACAACTATATGTTGTGTTTTTTAATGGAAATTAAGAAAACTTATGATCTTCGGAGAAGCAATGTCGTTCGTTCATCTACACAATCACTCTCACTATTCTACACTTGACGGGTTATCAAAACCCAAAGAGATGATAAGAAGAGCAAAAGAGCTTAATCAGAAAGCTATGGCTATTACCGATCACGGCAATCTTATGGGAGCAATAGATTTTTATCAGGAAGCCAGGAAAGCCGGAATAAAGCCTATTATCGGGAGCGAATTCTATTTGACCGGCGATATGAAAGTAAGGGAAAAAGGCGAGTGCAGGTATCACCTTGTACTTCTTGCGAAAAACGAAACAGGTTACAATAATCTGATTTATCTATCCACAGAGGCAAACATTCACGGATTCTACTCAAAACCGAGGATCGATCATGAACTGCTGAAAAAGCATTACGAGGGCCTTATAGCGCTTACAGCCTGCGTCGCCGGCGAAGTACCCCAGGCTATAATTGAAGGCGATCTAAAAAAAGCCAGAGAAAAAGCTTTATGGTACAAAGGTCTGTTCGGAAAAGATAATTTCTACCTGGAAATACAGCATCATCCGGATATAAAAGAACAGGCTCTTGTAAACAAAGAGCTTATAAAAATGTCCAAAGAACTTGATATCGGGCTGGTAGCTACGAATGATGCGCATTACGTTTATGAGAACGATGCAATTATTCAGGACGCTCTGATATGCATAAATACCAATAAACTTCTTGACGAAAGAGACGGCAGGATGTGCATGATGGACGGGAATTATTCGATCCTGTCAACAGAAGACATGTACAAGAATTTCAAGGATATACCTGAATCTTTGGAGAACACGGTCAGGATCAGCGAAATGTGCGAACTTGATATAAAATTCGATCAGAAGCTGATGCCTAAATTCGAGTGCCCGGACGGTTTGTCCGAGGACGAGTATCTGAAGATTCTGTGCGAAAAAGGGCTGGAAAAAAGATACGGAATAATTAAATCGGGGAAAAGTTATATTCTTGACGATAGTATCGAAGAGAAAAAACTTCCGTTACCTGTGCCTGAAATCATATCGAATCTGGATTTCGAGCTTGAAACAGTATGTAAAATGGGATTTCCGGGATATTTTCTAATCGTTCAGGATTTTGTGAACTGGTCAAAAAACAACGGAATACTTGTCGGGCCGGGAAGAGGTTCGGCCGCAGGTTCAATAATTTCATATCTGACAGGTATAACAAATGTTGATCCGCTAAAATACGGTCTCCTTTTTGAAAGATTTTTAAATCCTGACAGGATCTCGATGCCCGATATAGACATAGATTTCCAGGATGACAAACGCGATCTTGTTCTGGATTATGTAAAAAATAAATACGGAGATTCGAATGTCAGCCAGGTAGTGACTTATCAGACAATGGGAGCTAAGAATTCGATCAGGGATATCGGCAGAGTGATGAACATACCTCTTGATGAAGTAAATAAAATAAGTAACCTGATAGCAGGAAAAGTCGGGACAACTATCGAATCATCCCTCAAAGAAAAGGAATTTAAAAAGTTCTACGAAGAAAATCCGAAATATAAAGACCTTATCGATATGGCGAACAGGATCGAAGGAACTATAAGAGGAACAGGGACTCATGCATGCGCAGTCATAATCAGCGGGATTCCTGTAAGAGAGATAGTTCCGCTTCAATATCCTCCGAGAGAAAAAGAGATAATAATTACTCAGTACGAAGGTCCGCAGCTTGATAAGATAGGCCTTTTGAAAATGGATTTTTTAGGACTGAGGAACTTAACAATAATATCTGAGGCTCTCGAATATATTAAAAAAAGAACCGGAAAAGAGCTTGATATTGACAAAATACCTTTTGACGATAAAAAAACATTCAGCCTGTACAGCAAAGGATTAACGGACGGAATATTTCAGTTCGAATCTGACGGAATGAAAAAGTACCTGAAAGATTTAAAACCCAACAAATTCGAGTTTCTTGTGGCTATGAACGCTTTATACAGGCCAGGACCAATCGACAAAATACCGGATTTCATACGGAGACGCCACGGCAAAGAGAAGATCGAATACGAGCATCCGCTGATGGAAAAATATCTGAAAGATACTTACGGTATAACTGTTTATCAGGAGCAGGTCATGCTCATGTCACGTGAACTCGCAGGCTATACGCGCGGCGATTCGGATACTCTAAGAAAAGCTATGGCGAAGAAAGACAAGAAACTTATTCCGGCACTCAAGAAAAAATTCTTTGAGGGTTGTAAAGCAAATCCGAAATTCATTGACGGCTGCGTCAAGATGAAGAAAGATCCCGAAAAAATCATTGAGTCTATATGGGACGGCTGGGAAAAATTCGGAGATTACGCGTTCAATCTTTCACATTCTGTCTGCTATGCCTATGTATCGTACCAGACAGCTTATTTAAAGGCCAATTATCCGGTTGAATTTATGTCGGCCATGCTCAACAGCGTCAAAGATGATTCGAAGTCTGTGCTCACTTACATTGAGGAATGCGGAAATTTGGGAATAAAAATCGTGAGGCCGGATGTAAACACAAGCTTTAATTATTTTGCGCCTACCTCTGACGGAAAAATTGCTTTCGGGCTTCAGGCGATAAAAAATGTTGGAGCAAAAGCTATAGAAACCATAATTGAAACAAGAGAGAAATCCGGCAGGTACACATCATTATACGATTTTCTCGAAAGAGTTGATATTTCAAAAGCGAACAGGCGGACCATAGAGCATCTCGCTAAGGCGGGAGCAATGGATTCGCTGGGTCATTTCAGATCACAAATAACCGAGTCGCTCGAAGTTCTTCTGCCGCACTATCAACAGGCTGCTTCAAAAAAACTGGATTGGGGTATGAGTCTTTTCGGAGATTCATCCGACGAAGAAATCTGCGTTGATCACCCGCCACTTCCCGATATCCCAGAGTGGGACAAATCCGTTCTTCTGGAAAATGAGAAAGAACTTATCGGTCTGTATGTGTCCGGGCATCCCCTTGACGAATATAAAGAGGTTCTCATCTCATTTTCAACTAACAAGAAAATTGATCCGGATAATTTTGTTCAGGATGAGAAGATAATTCTGGGAGCGAAAATTAAGGATATAACGGAAAAATCTTCAAAAGCCGGAAAGGACTGGGCTAGTTTGTCACTAATAACCCTTCAGGGTGATATAGAGCTGCCTCTCTTCAGTCAGGTCTTTGATAAGTTTAAAGATAAGATCAAACCGGGCGGAGTTTATTTTTTCAAGATCACGATATCTAAAAAGGACGGGGAGTTCAGAATGTACACAGAAGATATATTCAGCTACGAACACGCTCAGGAAAAGTTCAGAACGAACACCAGAAAGATCAGAATAAATCTAACTCCTGCCAAGATGGATGAATTTACTCTAAAGGAATTTTTGGAATTTATCGAAAGAAACAAAGGCGAGAAAGATCTGTACTTTAAAGTTGTCACCGATGCTCAAAGCGTGATGCTCAAATCTGAATCTTATAAAGTTACTGGATCATCGCAGTTCATAAAAGGTCTGAAGGATATTCTTGGCGAAGACAGCATAGAATTTTCATAATTGACTTTGTTTACAGTTCTAAATTGATTATATTGTTTGACTGAGGGATAATCTGAATGCCGAAGGTAAACTAGGGATTATTTTATGGATGAAGAGAGTTTTTTCGGGAGAGGGCACCTATTTAAATATGAAACGGAACTCTATCTTAAAGGATACAGGCTGATAGCAGGTGTTGATGAAGCCGGAAGGGGTCCCCTTGCAGGTCCTGTCGTCGCAGCGGCTGTAATTTTCAAGCAGGGAGTTGCGATCGAAGGTGTGAATGATTCAAAAAAACTTACCGAAAAAACGAGAGAAAGGCTCTTTTACGAAATACGTAAATACGCCGTAAGTTACGGAGTGGGAATGATCTCTAACAAAAGGATCGACGAGATAGATATACTTAGAGCTACTTTTGAAGCTATGAGAAGAGCTGTTGACAGGCTCAGTATAAAACCGGATTTCGTTCTCATTGACGGAAGAGATGCTCCTCTTGACACCAAGGAACAGATGAGTATAATCAAAGGAGACAGTCTGTCATATTCGGTCGCAGCAGCGTCGATAATAGCGAAAGTGACGCGGGATAAGCTGATGAACTTTTACGGGAAGATATATCCCCGGTATAATTTCGGACAGAATAAAGGTTATGCTACTCCTGAACATATCGAAGCTATAAAGAAATTCGGCAGGTGCGAGATCCACAGAAAAAGTTTCAGACTGCAGTTTGAAAAAGATCCGCAGCTGCACCTTGAATTATAACGAAGGAATTATGATCTATTTTATAACAATCATATTCGTCTCGGGACTTCTTTACATCATGTATATAGAGAATTTCCGTTCAGGGCTGGCAAGAATAAAAAATGATCTGTTCAATATAAAAAATGACGATCTGCCCAAAGTTACTGTAATTATACCTGCCAGGAATGAGGAAAAATTTATTGCGACAACGATAAATTCAGTACTGAATCAGAATTACCCCGAAACCCTTCTCGACATTGTAGCTGTGAACGACAGATCAACAGATACAACACCCGTAATCATGGACAATCTTGCCAGGCTCAATAAGAATCTGAGAGTGATCCATATCAATGAGGTATCAAAGAACATTTCACCGAAAAAGAATGCGATACTTACCGCCGTTCGTTCAACCGAAAATGAAATAATCATAACGACCGACGGAGACTGTCTTCACGACAGGAACTGGGTAAGGTCAATGATAAGCCCTATTCTGAACGATAAGAATGAAAATGTAGGTATAGTAGCAGGTCTGACGGTGTTCGATAAACCCGATATGGACCTGTTCGAGGAGATATGGCAGAATATGCAGTTCATTGATTATATTTCCCATTCGCTTATAGCGGCAGGTTCTATCGGCAACGGAAGAGCTTTTACCGCTAACGGAAGCAACCTTTTAATTACAAAATCGCTTTATCAGAAAGAAGAGAACAGCTTAAGATCCGAACTTGCCTCAGGTGATGACTTTTTCATAATTCAGGCTGCGCAGGAAAGCAACTACAGGCTCAGATTCGTCTGCAACAGGGAAAGCATAGTAAAAAGCTATCCGGCGGACTCTTTTAAAGGACTTATCGACCAGAGATCAAGGTGGGCGTCAAAGGCATCTTACGCTTCTGATTTCGTTCTTTATTTCGCTCTGAATACCTTTGTTTTTTATGCGGGAATTTTAACAGCCGTTTTTCTTACTTCGTTCGGCAGAATGTCGCCATGGATATTACTTGTGCTGTTAATAATGAAGCTGATCCCTGAAACTTTATTCCTTGTTTACGGCTTCGGCAAGTTCGGTCTTGATTTTAAATTGCGGTATTATATTCCGCTTCAGTTGTTTCATATCCCTTTCAATCTTTTCGCCGCGATAAAGGGGAAATATTTCGGTTTCGAATGGAAAGGCGTAAAATACAGACAGTAAAGGGAGAATGATGGTTCAGAACATAGTTGCGATAGTAGGCAGGCCAAACATAGGAAAGTCCACGCTTTTCAACAGAATGACAAGGACAAAAGAAGCTATCGTAGCGGACTACTACGGAGTAACGAGGGACAGGAATTACGGACTTGTAAACTGGGCAGGGAAAACTTTTACGCTGATTGATACGGGAGGCTTTGTTCCCGAGACGAAAGAATTTTTTGAAAGTATGATAAGATCGCAAATAGAAATAGCTATTGAAGAGGCTGACATTATTTTATTTCTAGTTGATTCTAAAACAGGTATTTCGGCAATAGATAACGATATTGTAAAAATTTTAAACAAAACAGATAAAAGAGTAATTGTAACGGTAAACAAGATCGATGACATGAAAAACGAATCTGATATTCCGGAATTTTATAATCTCGGACTGGGAGAACCTATAGGGATTTCAGCAATGAACGGCAGGAATCTTGGGAATCTTCTTGACCTGATAACCGAAGACATGCCGGCTGATGCCGAAGTAATAGCGGAACAAGATTCCAGACTTAAAATCGCTGTTATCGGAAAGCCGAATGTAGGAAAATCTTCTCTTGTGAACAAGATCTTGGATAAAGAGAAAATGATCGTTTCGGACATTCCCGGAACGACAAGAGACTCTATCGACTCTGTTTTGAAGTATAAGGGAGAAGAGATCGTTCTGATAGATACAGCAGGACTTCGTAAAAGGAAAAAAGTCAGGGAAAGCCTTGAATTCTATTCTCTGATAAGAACCTTAAGAGCCATAGAAAGAGCGGATGTTGTGATTTTGATGATAGATGTGATTGACGGGCTGACGAAGCAGGATATAGATATTCTTGTCGAGGCAAAAAGGCTTTATAAAGGACTCATAATAGCAGTCAACAAATGGGATCTTGTTAAGAACAAGGAAACAAATACCGCCAGAGATTATGAAAAATACCTCAGAGATATGCTCGAATGGATAAGTTATGTCGAGATAAAGTTCATATCTGTTCTTGATAAACAGAGACTCTTTAAGATACTTGATCTGGCTAAAGAGATAAATGTAAGAAGATCTTTAAGAGTGCCGACGGCCGAATTGAATGATTATCTGCAGAACATAGTTAAAACACACACACCGCCTTCCGTAAAGGGGAAATTCATAAATATAAAATATATGAGTCAGGTAGCTGTCAATCCTCCCGTGTTTTCATTTTTCGTGAACGAGCCTGCGATGCTTAAAGATAATTATAAAAGATTTCTGGAAAAAAGGATCAGGGAAAAATACGATTTTAGCGGAGTTCCTGTCGTTTTTAAATTCCTGAAAAAATAGAGGTGCTGAATGATTTCAATAGATAATTCTAAAGTACTGATAATGGTTGTTGACGACGAGATCATAAATCTCAAAATTATTGAATCTATGCTCAATATTGAGAATTTTAAAACACTTCTCGTCAGTAATCCGAATGAAGTGCTCGAACAGGCTCTGACAAATCAGCCTGATGTAATTCTTCTTGATGTTTCAATGCCGACAAAAAGCGGGTTTGATATATGCAGGGATCTGAAGGAAAATCCGCTTACGACAAAAATACCCGTTCTGTTCCTGTCAGGTCAATACAGCAGCGAATTCGTGATAAAGGGTCTTGATTCGGGAGCACAGGACTACATAGCAAAACCTTTCAATGCACCTGAACTGCTCGCAAGAGTAAAAACCCACATAAAATTAAAAATAATGGTCGAAAAGTTGATAGAAATGGAGCAATTTAAAGCTCTGCATGCCGCTATGGTAAGTCAGAATCATACGTTGAATCAGCTTACAGCTTCAATTCTGGGTCAGGTGGAAATAATCGATCTGCTGGAAGAAAAAAAAGAGACTGATATAAACAAATATAAAAACGCTGTAAAAGCTATCGAAAAAGCCGCTACGGAGATGGATCAGATGATAAAAAAATTCACAAATCTGAGCAAAGTCAAATTTACGAAGTATTCAGAAAAAACGGACATGCTTGACCTTACAAATTCAAAGATCGAAGAGGATTAAATGCAGGGAATGATCCTGGCTGCAGGTTTCGGTACAAGGCTCAAACCTCTGACCGATACAATGCCTAAAGCGCTTGTTCCTCTTCTGGGAAGACCGATGCTTCATCATATTATCGATAAATTTATCAGTTCCGGTATAAATGAGATAATTATTAATGCGCATTATTTTTCTGATCAGATAGAAGAATTTGTAAAAAGATCTGATTATAAAGCTGATATAAAAGTTGTAAGGGAAGAAACTATTCTGGGAACAGGCGGAGGGATATTCAATATGCTTCGGCATATCACCGAAGAAGACTTTTTCGTCTATAATACAGATGTCGTATGTGATGTAAGCCTGAATGAGCTTATTAAATACCATAAGATAAACCAGGCTATTGCAACAATGGTTATGCAGGACAGAGAGACTTTTAATCAGGTGATAATTGATTCTGAAAACCGTTTTTGTGGTCTGAATCTTGTGAATAAAGGAATAAAAAAAATTGTCCGCGAACCGGTCGGAGATTCTTCATTGATGGCGTTCTGCGGAATACATGCAGTAAACAAAAGAATTATCTCATATCAAGAGAAAAAAACAGAGTATTCAATAATAGATGTGTATCTGAACGCTGTTTCAGAAAAAGAAAAAGTAACAGCTTATAAACCGGAAGTTCACTGGTTTGATATTGGAACAATAGAAAAGCTGAAACAGGCTGAAATGTTTTTGTCAGGACGCTGAAGGCAATGTGAAAATGAATCGGGTTCCTTCACCGGGAACGCTTTCAACAAAAATATTCCCGTTGTTCTTTTCAATAAATTCTTTACACAGGATCAGTCCCAGCCCGGTTCCTGTCTCACTGTTTGTTCCGAGAGTGGATGTTTTAAAATCAATGTCAAATATTTTATCAATAATTCCGCTGTCAATACCCACACCGGAATCTGCGACAGTAGTTTCAATGAATTCTCCTTTATCCTCGCTATAAATACGGATGTTGCCGTTCTCAGGAGTAAATTTTATTGCGTTGGAGATCAGGTTTCTTATTACCGTACTCACCATATTTTTATCGGCGAATACTTCCATACTTCCGGGAGAATTAACTGAAATGCTTATGCCTTTTTTTGAGGCACTGATGATCAGAATATCGATCTCGCTGTCAAAAATTGTCTTAAGAAGGAATTTTTCAGGTTTGTATTCAATGGAACCTGTCTGTGACCTTGACCATTGAAGAAGGTTGCTCAAGAGTTCCGATGTGTTTTTTCCGGCGTTATGTATCCTGTTAACAATGTTTCGCATTCTTTCGGTATAGAATTCGCCTTTTTCGTTCTTTAAGAGTTCAGAGAAACCGATGATCGCCTGAAAAGGAGTTCTAAGGTCGTGGCCGATGATCGAGAAAAACTTATCTTTAGTGGCATTTAGTTCATTTAGCTTGTTCAGAGCTATTGAAAGCTCGTTTTTCTGTTTTCTGATCAGTTCATTTTTAATTTTAAGCAATCCGTGGGCTTTGCGCTTTAAATAAAGCCTGTAGAAAGCGAATACTACAAGCATAATTACCAGTAATGTTACGGCTAAAAGATAATTTCTGAATGTAGTCTGTCTGTCAAGTTCAAGCAGTTTTATCTCATTTTCTTTTTTAAGGATCTCATTTTCTTTTTCTTTTTTTTCTGTTCCGTACTGTGTTAGGAGTTCGTTTATCTTTCTCGAGCTGTTCTCGTTATATATGCTGTCGTTCGCCTGCATATAAAGCTTATGGTATTTATAAGCGTCTTTATAATTTCTGAGGCTGTCGTTCGCAGTAAAGAGCATTTTATATGCATCTTTCTCGATTTCTAAGGCACTATACAATTTGGCAATGTCGAGTCCTGTAAGTGCAAAGCCCACAGCCTCGTTATACTTTTTCATTTCTATTTTTATTTCAGCAATATTGATATTTATTATTGAAAGCCCTTTCTTCTCGTTAAGCTCTTTTTTTATTTCGAGGGCTTTAGAGTAATATTCAAGAGCAAGCTCCAGATTCCCGAGCGCTTTGTGATTTACGCCGATGTTTATATAACAAGTGGAGATACCTCTTCGGTCACTTGTTTCCTCGAACAGCTTTAGAGCCTGATAATAGTATTCTTGGGATCTTGAGTAATCTTTCATGTCGTTGTAAACATACCCCAGATTAATGTACTTGCTTGCTATCAGAGGTTTGTCATTAAGCTCTTCAGCTATTCTTAGAGATATGTCAAGATATTCGATAGCCCTTTCATGATTTTTCTGGTACATATATACGATGCCGATGTTGTTGTAGCATCTCGAGGTCCCGTGCCTGTCTTTCATATCTTCATACAGTTTTAGGGACGCAAGGTAGTATTCTATGGCTTTTCCATAATCTGCTCTAAAGAGATAACTGTTTCCGATCTTGTTTTTGCTTAATGCAATATATTTCTTAGAAGAAAGTTTTTCAGACAGATCGAGCGCTTTCCGGTAATAAAACTCTGATGAGTCAGGCTGGCACGGTTCATAAAGCATTCCGAGGTCTATATACGATCTTGCAAGAGAAGTATCCTGAGCTGAGGAGTTAATTATTTTAACAAGGCTGTCAACAGCCGCGCTATTCTGAGCTGAACAACAGAAAAATAGTATAAAAAAATATAAAATTGCCGATCTTCTCATAATTACCCGCCCGTTAAAGATAATCTAATTAAATTTAGTAATCGTGTCAACACTATTTTTTATTACCACTACGAAAAATTTCGTAAATATGACTTGACAACAAAAATATTCTTTGGTAAATTACCTGTACGAACCATTTCGTAATTAAAAAGTTTAAACATTGAAATAACTTGAAGGAAAAAAATGAAACCCACAGCAAGTGAACTTGATATTCTTCAGATCCTCTGGCAAAACGGTGAGATGACGGTTAAAGAAATAAATGAAGAAATTAATAAAGTAAAAGAAACCGGTTATACAACAACTTTGAAACTTATGCAGATAATGTTCGAAAAAGGCCTGTTGACCCGCGAGCAGAGCGGAAGAAGCCATGTTTACAAGGCTAAAGTAAAAGAATCCGATACGAAAAGCAGTCTGCTGAACAATTTTATCGAATCAACTTTCAACGGTTCAACGGCAAGTCTTGTCATGCAGGCTCTGGGAGATCACAAGACCACAAGAAAAGAGCTTGAGATGATCAGAGAACTACTGAATGAGATCGAAAAGGGTAAAAAATAACCGTGGAGGTTGAAATCATGCTGACCGACAGAATAATTACAGCTACGGTTTACGCTCTGCTTCATTCATTATGGCAGGCTTTTTTGATAGTTATGATATTGTTGATCTTCAACAGGGCGGTAAAGAGTGCTGGTTCAAAGTTAAAATATTCTGTGTCGTTTTTATCATTATTCGGAATATCGGCATCATCCGTCGCGACTTTCTATTATTATTTTAAAGAACAGGCAGCCTCTGCTTTAGCTTCCGCTTCATATAATATTGCAGCGTTACCTGAGATCCCGTCAGAAAACAGCGCAGTTTCTGCGGATGTATGGAGCAATGTGCTTGAGAGTTATTCAGGTATCATATTTACATTATGGTTTTCCGGAATGACTGTATTTTTTATTAAATTTTGTATAGACCTTTATTATGCGGATTCTATAAGGAAAAAAGAGTGCGTGAATTTGCCGGATGCGGTCACAATTTCATTTATCAGAATTGCCGACAGGTTAGGCATAAAAAAAGCCGTCAGGTTTATTGAATCCCCGATAGTTAAAGTACCCGCGGTGATCGGTTATTTCAAACCGGCGGTCATACTTCCTCTCGGGCTGATCTCAAAAATCCCTTCTGATCAGCTTGAAGCCGTTATAAGCCACGAGCTTGCCCATATAGCTAGAAATGATTTTTTACATAATATGATTCAGTCGCTGATCGAGATCGTTTATTTCTTTAATCCGTCAGTTCTTATTATATCCAAAATGATAAGAACTGAAAGAGAGAACTGCTGCGACGATCTCGCAGTTATGCAGTGCACGGATTCAGCGCTTCTGGCCAAAGGGCTGTACAATCTGGAACTGCTTCATTCCGGTTTGCCTAAATCTATCATGGCGGCTGCCGGAAACAGGAACAACCTGCTATGCAGGATAAAAAGATTAATCGGAAAGGAGAAAGACATGACAAAAACATATTCGGGATTTTTCGCTTCCCTGGCCGCGCTGACCGTCATTACGGTTGTAACAGGCTGCACATTATTCGCTTCCGGTCAAAAAGAACAGGAAATCAGGAAAGAAGAAGTGAAGACTGTAATAGTAAAAGGCGACGGAGATGACGAGAATGAAAAGATCATTGTTATAAAGAAAAGATCGGATGACGGTAAAGATATCACTATGGATATAATTACCGATGATAACGAAGAATGTGAAGACGGAAATGAAAAAAAAATAATCATTAAAAAAGACGGAGACGGCAAGACAGTAAAAAAGGTTATTGTTAAAAAAGGGAATTCCGTGCGCTCGGATGTGAGTGTTGGGAACTGGTGTGACGGCAATGTTTTATTTATGGATTCGGAAGACGGTGACATTGATATTGATATTGGGGATATTGAGGAAGAGCTGGAAAAAGCTATGGCTGAAATAGAAAAGGAAAAACTTTCAGACGAGCAGAAAAACCTTGTTAAGGAGAAAGTTAAACTCGCAATGGAAAAATTGAAGCTTAATAAAAAGAAGCTTCAGCTTGAACTGCGTAAAGCGAAACTGAATAATGAGCAGCAAATGTGGTTTGACCAGTCGTCAGGTACAAAGATATTGATTGACGATAAGAATAAACTAGAGATCCGTGACGACAGGATCATCCTTTTAACCGGCGACGGCAAAGAGAAAGTCATTGAGATAGACAAAACGAAGATCGATGACCTTAAGAAAAAACTTGCTGAGCTTAAAGAAAAATACAACATAGATATGAAAGTGCTTGATGACTGCAAGGACATAATGATCTATACATCATCTGATTCGCTAGATAAAGATATCAAAAAGCTAAAAAAGATCAACATGATAATTAAAGATGATGATGCGAAATGGGTAGAAAAAGCCGAATCCGGAGATTTTGAAAAACTTTGGAATGAACTCATAAAAGATGGTCTGTTCAAAGAAAAACAGGATAACCTGAAGATCGAAATAGAAGATGATGAAATCGAGATCAACGGGGTCGAGATACCTTCCGGATTATTTGAAAAATATAAAAAACTGCTTGAGGGTTTATAATAATTATTGCGTGAATTTAAGGCTCGTTCAACGGGCCTTTTTTTTATTTTTATTTTTCGATAACTTTATAATCTCCGACGATCACGCCGCTTACAGCCCAGTAATTGCCGTCTTCCTTTCCGATATCTATCGCGATCTTCATGACATGATGACCGGGCTTGATATTCTTCAGTGGTATGAAGAACGGGGGAGTGACAGCTCCCGGGCACCAGTTCGATCTGCTGAGATCTGAAGATGAAAGTCCGTTGGAAAAATTTCCCGATGCGGGATTAGACATTCTGTATGTTGCGCAGTCCGTTCTCCACGGAACATGGCTGAAGATCGTTTCTCCGTCTATTATCACCTGATTCATCTTGGGATTGAATTCATCTCCGCCGCCCCAGCCTCCGTGGCCTGTGGTAGTGAAAAGCAGATACGGCTTCTCAATGTCAGCAGGGAGATCAAATTCTACTGTAAGTGAATCCATCTGAAACATTTTGCTGTGGTTCCCGCTTCCGTCAATGCAGTTGGCAGTATTAAAAATCGGATAGATCCATCTGCTGCCTTCATAGAATTCTTCCGGCGGATAATAATTCAGTTCGAGGCTGGCTTTATGACCGCCTTTATCATAATTCCCGATTGACATCCCGATCCAGATCTCCTCCTGACCGGCCGGTATCAAGGATGTTACATCCTGAACATAAACGACCGAATCATTCCAGTTATAATTATTTATCTGAACTTTGTCGTTGAAATGACCGACTCCGAAAGTTGATATAAAGCGCATAAGTTCAACGGGCGGAATGAATTTATCAGTGCGGACTACGCCTTTTATTTTCTCTCCGCTTTTACATAAATATTCAGGCAGTCCTTCAGCACCGTTCCTCAAAGCCTTAAGAAGTGCTTGTTCGTTCTCTTTAGGCAGAGTAAACACTGTGCCTGTTCTGTCGTAGGCATCACCGTTCGACCATGCGGTAACTTTTATGAATACATTTCCGGCTATGCTGATCTTCGGGAGTTTTACTTTTTTTAATAATACATTGCCTTTTCCGAACCTGTAAACCTGACCGGAAGTGAAATCTTCAGGATTAACTATCGAATCCTGCCAGTTGATCTGCTGCCTGTCAAATACCTGAACCGAAGTATAGCGTGATTTTATTGTCATTTCCTCATATTCAGCACTTGTGACTTCTTTTGAATTTTTATCGGGATAACCAGATATATTGATTTTACTTTTTTCATTGACCGATTTAGCCTGATATCTTATCCCGCCGTTTACATCAAGCCGTAGCACGAGGCCATTCTCTGGAAAATAGCTTAATGAAGGCGATCCTTTCGCTTCAGTCTTTTCTGTGAACCAGACCTCGATCTTATTCGAGAATGAGGAATAGACAGCCTTTTTACACTCAAATCCGACAATCACTGCCGTATCTTTCTCAACCGATACCGGTACGGGCAACTTATCAAATGGCGTAAGAAGTTTGTACTTCTGTGAATTCACTGTGAGCATCTCGACCGTTTTCTTCGATTTGAAATCAATAAAAAATTGCTCTTTCGATTCCCCTGTCTTTATCACTGAAGCTATTCCGTCTGAATACACATAGACAGTACTGTCGTTCTCGATTACTTTACCTTCGTTGAATTTTGAGTAGGTTACAGAAGTTGTTTTAGCCTGAAGAGAAAGTAAAAATGAGAGAGAAAAAATAATAAGCATGTTATTATTATTTGTAAAGTATTTCATGAATGGACCTCTTTAAATTTTATTTGTAGAATTTCTCTAAGAATATTTTATTTTTCATCTCAAATAAGGTATTACCTATATAATCGGCTATTGGTATTAGAATTTTTTCATATTCGCACAAACTGTAAGGTATTCTATTCAGTCTTCCTGTTCCTAAAAAATTTGCGCATGAGCACCAATTGAAACACCTGTCATTTAATTCACATTCAGTACAATCAAAATCATTATTTTTCTCATTAAATTGGTCATTAAAATCTTTAAGCTTAACTTTATCTACTCCTTCGTCAACATTTCCAACTAAGAATCTATTACTTTTATCAACAAAAGCGATACAAGGAAAAATACTGCCGTCAGGCGCAACTGTTACATGATCTGAATCTGTTGAGCATCTTCCTTTTGATATATTGCTGGATATATATGCATGAATTTTGCTGTCGAAAGGATTAAAGACTATTATCTCATTATTTTCATGAGCATTAATATAAAAATCAGCTATGATTTTTAATTCCCGTTCAAGTAAAATAAAATCATCATGTTTCCAAACAGCCTGATGATTGAGAGACAAATTGATAGTTTTAGCTTTTTTATTAATTAAAAACTTAAAAGATTCAGATAAATATTTGACTGTTTCAGGATTTAAAGTTATTAAAACAGGAGAGTAAGGTGAATTCTCCAGTAACATTTTTAATTTTTCAATTATAATTTCCCAACTGTCATTTCCGTCTTTTAATTTTCTGAATTTGTCATGTGCTTCTTTGATACCGTCCAAGCTTAGAGATATACTCAGATCTTTTCTAATCGCATATTTAACAAAATCATCGTTCAGGAGTAATCCGTTAGTTATCAGAGAGTAGGTAAAAGATTTATCTTTAAATTTATCCTTGCAGGAATCAATAATATTTTTTATCAATTCTGTTTTTAATAGCGGTTCGCCGCCGAGAAATTCAATATTATTTTCTTCTTTTGCGAATTTCGCAATAGTTTTTAAGGCTGTCTCTAAAGTCATTTCTCCGGGGTACTTATCTGTTTTGTAGCAGCAGTATCCGCAATTCATATTGCAATTATATGTAATGTTTAATGAAATAAGCATATAGTTATTTTACTAAAACCATTTTGTTGGTGCCGACTACTATACCTTTATAAATAAGCTCATAATTGTAAACACCGGATTCCAGATCTGTTGCATCAAAATCTATGATATAATGCTTTTTTTCAGCATCATCGACATGAATTATTTTTTTCCATACTAATTTCCCATTAAAATTGTACAGATTAACAACAGCTGAATCATTTACCGCAGCACTGTCTAATGAAAATTTAATCGTTGTAGTTGGCATGAATGGATTCGGATAGTTTTTATACAGTTTTGCCTTTGAAGTTGAATCAGATTGGGTTAATTTCATAGAATCCTGTTGTGCACTTGCGGTAAAAAGTAGGCCTAATGTTATAATTCCCGTCGAGATAAACCTGCCTGTTTCCGAAAGCTTTGGATACCGAGGATTAGCCTTATTTTGTTTCATTTATTATCCTTATTTTGTATATAAATTGAACAGATAAGTGTACCAAAAGTTCATAGATAATTTTAAAACCTTAGCGACAGGCAACTTAATCCGCCGTCAAGTTTTCTGAATTCCGATGTATCGACTTCAATTACTTTATAACCGAGAGCTTCGATCTTCTTTTTTGTTCCCGGATAGCCTTTCGGCACGAACACAGTCCCGTTGATCCATAGCGAATTCGCAGAATAAGCATCTTTGTGATCGATTTCGATCCTGTTGAATTTTTCGAACTCGGGATACTTCTTAAATTCGCCGGCTATAAGCAGATTATTATTCTCAAGGTATGACAATCCTGTTTTCAAATGAAGCATTTCCTTCATCTTTACTTTTGAGCCCGTCATCTTATATTTTTCAAGTATCTTTATGAACTGATCAGCCCCTTTATCATTTGTTCTGTCCGACAGCCCGATGTAATAGTGATCGCCAACCATCATAACATCTCCGCCGTCAAGCGTTCCCGGAGCTTTGATCTCTTCAATATTTTTGTAGAATTCCTTAAGCACAACTTTCATTCCTTTGATCTCGCCGTTCCTCGCAGGAGCGCCGGGATTGGTTATTATAGCGCAATGCGGAGTGCATACGGAAACATCTTCGATGAAAGTAGAATCGGGAAATTTACTGTCAGCTTCAAGGACTTTCACTTTCAGGCCGCATTTTTCAAGCGATTCAATATAGAAATCGTGCTGCTTCAAAGCATTCTGATAGTCGGGTTTACCCAGGCTTGCTTTTGTGATCCCGTTAACCATTTCCGAGCACGGTCTTTTCACGATCGCGTATTTAAATTGCCTGTTCATGGGATTATCCTTTATTTATTACATATACTTTTAATTTCTTCAAGAAGTTTATTCTGTTTGACCGGAGTAAGCATAAGAAAATCAAGATTTTCAATATTATTAAGGATCTGACCGCATACTACGATATCTTTTTCAAAGAGCATCTGCTTCTGAGCTTTGGTGAGTGTCTGGAGCACAGTGATCGGATATATATTCTCTCTGTCGATCAAATCTTTCAAACCTTGTCCTTCAGGGTAATCCCAGCCGAGAAGCTTAAGTCCGCTGCACCTGCTGTAATCAATAGAATCCTGCGTAAACCTCGTATTCGTGGCTACCATTCCCTGAAAAGTATAGCCCTGAAATACAGGCAGTTTTTCTCTGATCCTGATTATATCATTTACGCGGGAATGGACATAAAGCGGCACCTGAACGCTGACGGATTTATCTGAGCTTTGGCCGTACTTACACTCGGCTATGAGCTGATGCTTTTCTTTTGTAGCTATTACATCAACTTCGTGGTTTACGCAGAAACCTCTCACGATAAGCGCGACTTCAGTTTTATAGCCCTGATTTTCCATGATCTTTCCGATAAAATGCTCAAAAGGATGCCCGGTAGGACCGAGTTCCATTATTGCCTGCTTTAATTTATACCGTAAAGATGAAGACTGCTTTTTTCTGCGCAGATACGCAAAGGCTGAATCATAAATTCTTTTGGTAGTCACGCCTTCATATATCCATGAATTTATATCTTTAATAATTTCAGCCGTCAAGATGCTGTCTGCGCCGGAATTTCTCAATGACCGTTCCAGCTTCTCTGTTGAAAACGGCTCAAGTTCTCCGTTCGCTTTTTTTACCTGTATCATAGTTGTTTTTACTCCTTATTAAATGACAAAAACTCATCATAATTCTTCGTCGTAACCGTCAGGAATTCGTGGTCGGGATAAGCCAAAGCAAAAGTCTTTGATAATGAGCCTGATTTCGACGGACTCCATTTGAATTCATAAGCGTAATACTTGTCATACTGCGTCTCGATATAATCAATTTCCTGTTGCTGTGTTGTTCTCCAGAATAACTTTTCTTTCCCGCTTGATTTAAAGCTTAAAAGTTTATACCTTTCGCTTATAAGATAATTCTCCCATAATGCGCCGATATCCGTTCTTTTTGCAAGCGGTCTGTAATCTGATATGACAGCATTTCTGATACCATTATCATAAAAATATATTTTCTTGCCTTTCTTAATCTCATTCCTGACATTTTTATTAAGCGCAGGCAGCCTGAAAATTATAAATGTTTTTTCAAGCAGATCAATATATTTCTCAACCGTTTTCTTATCTGATTCAACTAAACCGGCCAGTTCTGAATAAGATACTTCACTTCCGATCTGAAGAGCCAAAGCTTTCAGTATTTTTTCCAGAAGCACGGGTTTCTTTATCTGCTCAAGCATAAGAAGGTCTTTATATAAATAGCTACCGGCAAGAAGTTTAAGGTGCTCTTCCGCATCCTCAGGGTAAGAAACAATATCGGGATACGATCCGAAGATAAGACGGTTTTCAAGATTTCTTTTTTCTTCCACAATACCGAAATTACCTACTAACTCGCTGTAAGAAAGAGGGTAGAGGTGAAATTCATATTTCCGGCCGGTCAGAGGCTCGTTAAGATTATTCATAAGCTCGAATGAGGATGAACCCGAAGCTATCACCTGAACATCTTTAAAATTATCCACGATAAGCTTCATAACAGTGCCGATATTGTGAATTTTCTGCGCCTCGTCAAAAAACACGATCTTATAATCGCGGATAATACCTTTGAGCTTTGCGATCGTCATCTGACTGAGAATGTCATTTGTATCGGTTTCATCTCCGTTAAAGAACAGTATTTTTTCTTTTCTTGAATCCAGTATGTTTTTTATCAGAGTCGTTTTGCCGGTCTGTCTCGCACCGATAACGATAATAGCCTTATTCTTGAAGAATTTCTTTTCTATCTGCTCTTGAAGAGTCCTTTTGATCATCTATGCACCTCGCAATAAAATGATAATTTACAATCAATATAATAAAAGAATAATAAAAACGCAATATAAAACATAATAAAAAGGGATTTGAATACCCGAAAAAACATAATAAAAAGGGATTACAATCCCCGAATATTATAATTAAAAGGGGAATTGAGCACTACTCCACCAGATCTCTTACTTCAGCCTTGGTGAGAAAGCGGTATTCGCCTTCTTTGAGATTACCTATCGTGAGATTGTTTATTCGGACACGCCTTAGATACGATACTGTGTTGCCGACTTTCTGGAGCATTTTTCTGATCTGCCTGTTCCTGCCTTCCTTGAGAATGATGCTGATCTTGGTCAGCTCGATCCTTTTGACTTTCGCAGGCTGGGTCTTGACGCCTTCGATCATGATGCCTTTCTGAAACCGCTCGATCATGGTTCTTGTGACAGTTTCCATCGTGGTCACGATATATTCTTTTTCCTTCTCGAAGGAAGGGTGCATGAGCTTATACGCGAAATCGCCGTCATTGGTAAGCAGCAGCAATCCCGAGGAATCTTTGTCGAGCCTGCCGACCGGATAGACCCGTTCTTTAACATTTTTAAGAAGGTCTGTGACCAGCGGGGAAGATGAGTCTGACTGTTTGAGGGATGTAATGTATCCTACAGGCTTGTTGAGCATGATGTAGATGTAATCGGATTTTATCGCTTTGATCTTTTTTTCATTCACTTCAACTACATCTTTATCAGGATCGACTTTGGTCCCGAGTTCAGTGACAACTTTACCGTTAACTTTGACAAGTCCGTCAGTTATGAATTCCTCACACTTTCTGCGTGAAGCTACACCTTTATCCGCGAGATATTTTTGAAGCCTTATTAGTTCTGCCATTAAACAACCTGTTCTTATTCAAAAGAAATATACGGTATTTGATCAATGAAGGCAATTTTATACTTGATAGTTTACCGGCTATTCCTTAAATATAGAGTATTCAAAGAAAGGCAAAAAATGCGAATCTGGGATATTAATCCGGGTTATTTGAACAGGAACAGCCTCCTTGGCGAACACAGGGAGCTTCATGCGATAGTCTCAATTATTCTGAATAACAAAAAAGGATATTCGAAACATCCTGAAACTATAAGATGGTCAGAATTCGGATGGGCACTAAAAAAACGGCATGATCTGCTTTCTGCGGAAATGAATCTCAGAGGTTACAATGACAGAACTGCAGTGGTATTATGCTCAAATGAAGGTAAATGGCCTCAGATATTTATTGACAGCCCTTATGAACAGCTTAATATTCTTAAGAAAAAGTATATTGATAAAGAATCGGGCAGAATCCCTTTTCCGAAAAGTGCGCAGGAGCTGTGGAGCCACCATAAATATTCCGTAATGGCGCGAAGCGTAAAATTGTATGAAGAAATTGGAAAAAGTGCGGCTGACAGAAGATCAGGTGAGAATTTTTCGGAACTGGCTAAGCAGTTGACTGAAATATTAAGGCTGAAACCAACCACGGGCGGGATAAGAAATTCGCTCCAGCATCTGTGGGGCTATGTATCTGAACTTGAAACAGCAAAATCTGCGAAAGTTGAAAAATGGAGTGAGGAAATGCTGCTCATAGAAATTCAACGACGGGCATTATTATATCGCGTAAAATATCTGATGAATTCAACCGCTTTAAGCGAATTAAAAGCATGGCTGTGAATTGTTTTTTTCCATCAGTCAGGATTAATCTTCCGATACTGGAAGTGAGAATATAAAATCAGTGCCTTTTCCCGGTTCGCTCTTTACACTTATTTTTCCGCCGTGCTTTTCTACAAATTCTTTGCAGATGACCAAACCTAGACCGGTTCCCGATTCGTTTTCAGTACCCTGAGTGGTAAAAGGTTTTGCGAAATTCCAAAGTTTACCTATATCCTCGCTGTTGATTCCGATCCCATTATCCGATACGGTAACAATTGCGTTATTTTGCTTATATTCAGCTTTGACAATTATAGATCCGTCTTTATTGGTGAATTTTATTGCGTTGGACAATAAATTTCTTAATACTGTTTTGAGCATATTATTATCGGCGTAAATACTCATTTCTTCAGGTACGGCAGAATTTATGGAAATATTCTTTATTGAAGCCTGACAGTGTTTCTCATGAATAACTTCGCCGATCACTTCTGCAAAGATCAGTTTCTGAGGTTCAAAGGGTAATTTGCCGGACTGTGATCTTGACCAAAGTAGCACATCCTCAAGAAGATCATAAGTTTTCTTTGAGGTTTTATGGATTGTCTGGAGCTGTTTTTCGATTTTATCTATATCCATATTGCGGAAATTCTTTAAAAGCATATCCGAATAATTCATAAGACCTGTAAAAGGACCTCTCAGATCGTGCGCAAGTATCGACATAAAACGGTCTTTGTCAGCATTAAGACTGATAAGCTGCTGTTCCATCTTTTTTCTTTCGGTAATATCCCTGAAAACTCCAAGCGTACCCTGAAAATTTTGCTGCTTTGAAAAATAAGGTGTGCCGGTAACTATTATAGTTCTGATCTCTTTTTTTTCTGTAATTATTTCAAGCTCGTAAGAACTTTTGAGGCCTACTTTCCTAATCGCTGTTTCATTTGCGATCTGTAGTTTACTTTCTTCTGATAAAAAATCGTTCAGGCATCTTCCTGTGAGTTTATTTCGTTCAACCTGAAAAATATCTTCTGCAGCTTCATTCGTAAGTATAAAAATTTCATTCTGATCAACTATGCCTATACCTTCTCCCAAAACATGGATAAGCAGTCTGAACTTCTCTTCGCTTTCGCTCAATTCAATATCTGAATTTATATTCATTTTTTTTATCATATCTTCCATTTTATAATCCCAGCTTTGTAAATAGTCCGTCGAATGAACCGTTGGTCATGACTATGATCACGGAATCTGCGCCAGCTTTGTTTTTGATGTAATCAGCAACATCCGAACTGTCATCGTAATGAACCACCGTTCTGCCTTTAGCTCTGATATCATTCATGAGCTGATCCATGTCGAGCTTCTCGTCTTGCTTGAGCTGATCTTCACGGTCAATTTTGCCTATGATAATCTCATCGGCAATTGACAGAGCTTCCGCGAGCTCGTTCTGAAAGATATTTCTCTTGGTCGTATTCGATCTCGGTTCGAATGCGGCTATGATCTTTTTGCCTTTGAATTCTTCTCTTACTTCGGTCAGAACATTTCTGACGGCTGTCGGATGATGCGCGAAGTCCTCGATCAGCTCGGCTCCGTTTACCTTACCGCGATACTCCATTCTCCTTTTCACGCCCTCGAATGATTCAATCGAGCGCTTTATCTGCGCGACATCAAGCCCGTAGAAAAGCGAGGCTATGATGCCTGCCGTGAAATTGTATATCTGATAATTTCCGCAGCGTTTGACGGCCGGGGATATGACGGTCTTTCCTTCATGAACGAGATCGAAAGTTGAAGTTTCGCCTTCATGCCTGATATTTCTGATCTGCCATTTGCAGTCTTTTCCCTGCCCGAATGAATCTATCGGAGTGAAAGCCTTTGCTGTCACATCCCGCACATTCTGCTCGTCAAAATTGGCTATGATCCTGCCGTTTGACGGAACTATGTTCACGAGCCTGGTAAATTCAAGCTTGATATGATCAATGTCGCGGTAAATGTCGCCGTGATCGAATTCAATATTGTTTATTATACAGCAGTACGGTTTGTAATGAACGAATTTCGGTCTTTTGTCGAAGAAAGCCGTATCGTATTCGTCACCTTCTATAATAAAATAATTGCCTTCGCCGTTCTTGAATCCGCCTTCAAGCCCGACAGGAATTCCGCCGATCAGGAAAGAAGGATCTTTTCCTGCATCTGTAAAGATCTTGGAAATGATCGAAGTTGTTGAAGTTTTACCGTGAGTGCCCGTAACAACTATCGAAATTTTATCTTTTATGAACATATATTTCAGCAGTTCTGGCAGAGCCATGAAGTTCATTCTTGAATTTAAAGTTCTCTCAGCCTCAGGATTGCCCCTTGAAATAGAATTGCCTATGATCACAAGATCGGGATTCCAGTCGAGGTTTTTCTCGTCAAATCCCTTGTAAAGGAACATTTTCTCTTTTTCAAGCATTCCGCCTATCGGAGGATAAAAAGCTTTGTCGCTTCCTCTAACTTCATAACCCTGTCTCTGAAGATAAATAGCAGCGTTCCCCATCAGAGTCCCGCAGATACCTATAAAATGAATTTTCTTAATATTGAACATTACTGCTCCCGATTTAAATTAAACATCTGCAATATAAATAGATAAAAAGAACAAAACAAGGCGAAAGCAGGTTATTGATTATATCAGATTTCCTTTTTGACAAAACGAACTGCGCGAATATGAACTTTTGGCAGCTCTGGAAGAAACAAGAAAGGAAATCGCAGAGGTAAAGTTTACTACAGAATCAGTCAAAGATCATATTATGAGTATTATGAATGGTCAGAATTGTTTATTCGGAACAATTCAAGAAAAGTGTGAAGAAATTTGCTAAAAAACATCCTGATCTTGTAGGACAGTACGAAAAAACGATCGAATTGCTTAAGATAAAACCATTTCATCCTTCGCTCCGTCTGCACAAGCTTACCGGAAAGTTAAGCGATCTTTATTCTGTTTCAATAAATATCACTTATAGTCTCTCTATAAAATTTATTATTCAGGAAGATAAGATAATTCCTGTTGATATCGGTACGCATGAGTAAGTTTATTAGGTGATCTTCTATTATCACACCAGCGCTTTTTGATCGTATATTCTGCGCTTTTTGAAAAAATACAGGCTCAACACGAAGCGGTAAACCAGATCGAGGTCCATTATTATCCAAATCGCTATGATAGATGCATCAAAAAAGTAATATGCGATAAAGCAGGATACAACACGCACTCCCCAGAGGCCTGATGTTGCTACGAACATGGTGGTCTTAACAAAACCTGCTCCTCTCAGTGCGCCGAAGACTACTCCGGTCAGGTTTTGAGGGATCTGAACGAGAGCCATCAGTATAAGATATATAACGCCGTATTCTATCACGTCGGTTTTATCGGTCAAAAGCGACATTATAAAAGCTGGAAAGACTAAAAGAATAAAAACTGAAAATGATGTCAGGATTATCGAGCCTTTAATTGTCTGTTTAAAGTAGAGACGGGCGTTTTCGGGATTTTTGCTTCCGAGAGACTGACCGATAAATGCGGCGGAAACTATGCTGAAACCGAAGGCAGGGGTATAGGAGACAGATTCGGCTGTGACTCCCAGATTGTGCGCAGCGTAAACAGTGTCGCCCATTTTAAGAAGAATGAATGATAACAGCACTGAGGCGACCGACCAGCTGACCGATTCGAATGAAGCAGGAATACCCAGCCCGTAGATCTTTTTTAAAAGATCTTTTTTCAGTTTTACCATTTTAAAACTGAAATATCCTTCAAGTACTCCGTTCTTACGAACAAGATAGGTCACTGCGAAAATACCGGATAAAGTATAGGCAGTCATGGTTCCAAGCGCAGCTCCGACTATACCTAGACGCGGAAATCCGAAATTACCGAATATAAGTGTATAACCCAAAATAATATTAATGATATTCATGCTTGTAGTCAGGATCATAGGTACACGGGCGTTGCTCATGGACTGGAGAACTGCGTTCGTTACGATCATAAGTCCGAAGAAAGGCATCCCCCAGATTGCGATTCGAAGATAAAGAGAACCGTTCGAAATGATCTCGGGTCTGTCAGAAAGTATTCCTATAAGCTGAGGAGCAAATATTGTCGTGATAGCAGATAATGTGAGAGTAAAAAGAAATGAGGATAGCAGAAGCTGCCAGATTATCTCGCGCATCTGATCATATTTTTTAGCTCCGAAAGCCTGAGAAACAAGCACGGAAGCTCCCATAGAAAGACCGCGGCACAAGGCCCAGAGGATCATGCTGATCCTTACTCCCAGCAGTTGGGATGAAAGTGCGACCTTGTCCAACCGTCCTATCATAGCCGATGAGATAAATCCCGCCGTTGTCTGAAGAAGTCCCTCCAGCGTTATAGGGATCATCATTCTGAATATATTGCGGTTTACTTCCTTCACTGTCAGTTTTTCTGAACTCATAACTTTTCTCTTGTACTTAATACTTGTAGTTCGCGGCGCGAAATTTAGATAAAAGTATAAACATAAGCAATGAAAATTTAAAATGTATTTAAGTTGACTTAAATCATAGATTACTTTATGTTAGTGTCATATTATATACTTATAATGTTATAGTCCCTAAAATGAATTAACAAAGGAGCGGAAAATTAAAAAAATAAAATTCATAATAACATGGCTTTTTATAACTGTATTAACCCTGAACGCTCAGGATTGGCTCACGGACTTTGATACTGCCCTAAAAAAAGCCGCTGCCGAAAATAAACCTGTTATTTTAGTATTTCAGGGATCCGACTGGTGCACTCCCTGCATCAAATTAAATAAGAACATCTGGAGTTCCGAAGAATTTAAAAAGTATTCAAAAGAACATTACATTATGCTGATGGCGGATTTTCCGAAAAAGAAAGGAAATAAACTGCCGAAAGAGCAGCAGGAAAAAAACAATATTCTGTTCGAGAAATATAATAAGCAGGAAACGGTTCCGTTCGTCGTGGTCTTCGACGGTAAAGGAAAAGTTCTGGGCACAACCGGATACAAAGATATTACACCTGCCGAATACATTAAACTTCTGAACTCGTTCATTCCTGCAAAAACCGATCAGGTCAAAGCTTTTCACAGGACTTTAAAGCTTATGGGCAGCAGGTTCGATATCACTGTCATAGATAAAGATTCGGCTAAAGCGAATACATATATTGACCTCGCGGCAGCGGAGATATCAAGAATAGAAAACCTGATCTCTTCATGGATAGAATCCTCCGAAACATCATTGATAAATAAAAATGCGGGAATTGCACCTGTTAAAGTATCTAAAGAACTTTTCGACCTGATAGAACGGTCATTAGCCGTTTCAAAGCTTACCGACGGTGCGTTTGATATAAGCTTTGCTTCCATGGATAAGATATGGAAATTTGACGGAAGCATGAAAGAGCTTCCTACAGAGGAAGAAGTTAAGAAAGCAGCATCAAAAATAGGTTATAAGAATATCGTGACAGATAAAACTCAGAATACCGTTTTTCTAAAACTGGAAGGTATGAGGATCGACTTCGGAGCCAACGGAAAAGGCTATGCGGCAGACAAAGCCAAAGAACTGCTTATGTCAAAGGGAGCCGGCGCAGGGATAATAAATGCGTCTGGCGATATGAATACATGGGGAAAACAGCCCGACGGCAGGGACTGGGAAGTAGCTATCACGAATCCGATGGATAAAAATAAAGCTTTCGCTCTTTTACCTTTAAAAAAAGGCGCAGTTGTCACATCAGGCGATTATGAAAAATTCGTGATGTTAAACAATAAAAAGTACTCGCACATAATCGATCCGAGAACAGGCTATCCTGCGACCGGAATAGTGAGCGCAACGGTATTCGCTCCTTCGGCCGAACTTGCGGACGCGCTTGCCACGGCCATTGTCGTTATGGGGCCCGAAACCGGTATAGACAGGATAGAACAAATACCCGATGTCGAATGCATAATCGTTGATGACACGGGTAAAATTCATAATTCCAAAAATATCAGGATAAATCAAAAATGAAATTGAAGATCTGTCTTCTAATAATGCTGCTAATAATGCTGTCATCCTGCGCGACCGTAAAAGGTTACGAAAAGGTCAATTTAAGCGATCCCGATATGGAGCTGTCAGACAGAAAAGAGAATAAATTCGAGACCTCATTTCAGATATACAGGGAAGGAGCTTCGGGTGCTAATGGCGGAAAAGCCGGAGGCGGCTGTGGATGTAATTAAGATTGTTATTTCAGTAATATTAGTTACTCTAATACTGGCATTCAGCTGTGTTCATGCGCAGGAAGAAACCGAGTATAAAAAAAGAGTTCTCGAAACGACCGAACTTGATATTCTTAGCAGTTTCTACACACAACAGGGTGATAATGCAGCAGTAACTGGCGGAATAGGAAACGAAGAACTTTCGGACTATGCCACTTATATAAATGTTTCAATTCCGGTCAGTGCCGATGATGTTCTTTCGATCGACGGAACAATTTCGGCTTATACTTCAGCTTCATCAAGTAATCTGAATCCTTTTACCGGTGCTTCCACGACCGGAGATGTTACGGGCAGTCCGTGGGTGGAGTCTTCAGGCGCTTCAAAAGCGGATGTATGGAAAAACATTAATGCAGGCTACAGCCATTCATTTGACGACAGGAACACTATCATAGGTGCGAATTTCAGCTACGCCAATGAATACGATTATACATCATTCGGTTTCGGCGGGAATTTCACTAAGCTTTTCAATTCAAAGAATACTGAAATAGGCATCAAAGCCAATATATACCTTGATGAATGGAGTCCTGTCTATCCGACTGAAATTATAAGTTACATCAAAACGGGCGGCGATCTTGATGCAGGCTTCTTTTATGAAGTTGATATTCTTGATAACAACGGAAATGAGGTTGAAGATGACGACCCTTTCAACTGGAGCCCTGTAAGCAATACTCTCGTTGATGATAACGGTAGGAACACTTATTCATTCTCTCTGATCATTTCACAGATGTTGACACCGAATGCCCAGATATCTTTTTTCTCGGATGTTGTGATACAGACCGGCTGGCTGGCAAATCCTATGCAGAGAGTTTATTTTTCGGACAGGGAAAATTATTTTATAGGGGAGGAGTCAAGCATCCCTTATTACACAACGCCCGAAAATACCGATGTTTTCCAGCTTGCGGATGATATCGAAAGGCTCCCGGACAACAGGCTTAAGACACCGGTAGGGATGCGGTTCAATTATTTCATAAACGAGTATGTCGTCTTAAGGAACTATTACAGATTTTATTACGATGACTGGGATATTTATTCCTACACGGCAGAAATTGAAATTCCGTTAAAAGTGTCGGAGAAATTCACTTTATATCCTTCATACAGATATTACACTCAGACAGCCGCAAAATATTTCGCACCATATGAGGAGCATTTGTCAACTGAAGAATTCTACACATCAGATTATGATCTGTCCGAATACTACGCATCACAGTTCGGTATCGGAATAAAATATACCGATATTCTAACATATCTGCATTTATGGAAATTCAAACTTAAAAGCATAAGCTTAGACTATAGTTATTATCAAAGAGACACAGGACTCGAATCCCATATTGTCACATTCGGGACGAAGTTTATTGTCGGAGAATAGACAGCTAAAGATCAATACTCCATTTTATAAGTTGATATTGAAGCAAATATTCCGTAAATTTGTGACCGTTTAACCGGGGTCTTGGAAGTGAACAAAGGAATACTGAGCGGTATAGGTGCATATTTATTATGGGGACTTTTCCCGATCTACTGGAAGTTACTTCATCATATTCAGGCCATGCAGATAATCGGGCACAGGATCGTCTGGTCGTTCATTTTTCTGATAATAATCGTTATTTCGTCTAATCAGTTGAAAAATTTAAAATCCGCGGTATCGTCTAAGAAGGTATTAGGAATGTATATGGTCGCTTCAGCACTGTTGACGGTTAACTGGTTTGTTTATGTCTGGGGGGTTAATGCCGGGAGAATTGTTGAAACAAGTCTCGGTTATTTTATAAATCCGCTTTTCAGCGTTCTGCTTGGAATTATTTTTTTTAAAGAAAAATTAAGACTGATGCAGTGGATACCTGTTACTCTTGCAGCCGCAGGCGTGATCTACCTGACCGTTGATTACGGCAGAGTTCCGTGGATAGCTCTTTCATTAGCTTTTACCTTCGGGCTGTACGGGTTAGTAAAAAAGATCGCTCCTCTAGATTCACTTTTCGGGTTGACCTTCGAAACAGCGTTAGCTTTTCCGTTCGCTTTGACTTATCTTATCGTTGTGACTTCACAGGGAGCCGGTTCGTTTCCTCAGGGTAATATTCCCGTTGATCTTCTTTTAATAGCTACCGGTATAATTACCAGCGTTCCGCTTCTTTTGTTCGCTTATGCCGCCCGTAACATTCCGCTTTCAACTGTGGGAATACTTCAATATATCGCTCCTTCACTTCAGTTCCTGATCGGCGTAGCTGTTTATCGCGAGGATTTCGGAAAACCTGATATGATCGGTTTCGGTCTTGTATGGACAGCATTGTTAATATTTAGTATTGAATCTGCCGGTAACAGATCAAGGATCAAAGCGGAATTTAAAGCATGACAAAAAAATCTGATAATCTCCGCAAAGCCATCAGGCTGTCAATTATTGAAGGCGCATATGCCCAGATCCATGCCACTTTATCTACTATAGGAACTGTTTTCATCACAAAATTCGCTCTAATGCTCGGAGCGTCGCCTTTTCATTTTGGAGTTCTATCTTCGATCGGGCAGTTCTCCCAGCTTTTCCAGCCGCTGGGTTCAGTTATTACGAAAAAACTCGATTCACGCAAAAGCAAGACCGTCAGATATGCGTTCGCAGGCCGTTTTCTTACCCTTTTATTACCTGTGATCCCGTTTGTTTTTTCAGGTGCTACAGCTATTTACGTCTTTCTCGTTGTATGTCTGGTAAGTACTGTACTTCAGGCAATTTCTGGAAACATGTGGATAGCATGGATATCGGATCTGATCCCGCTCCGCATAAGAGGCCGTTTCTTTTCAAACAGGTCGGTTTATCTTACCTTAGCGGCGGTTCTGACCGGTTATTTATTCGGCTTTTTTCTGGATATGTTCGACAGTGCCGAAGGCGGTTCGCTCCAAAGCTTGAAAGAATATTTAGCTGTCGGAGCATATTTTAACAAAGAGCATATTTCATACGCATACATATTTATTTTCGGAACGGCGGCGGTCATAGGTCTTTACGGGCTAAGAATACTTAAAAAACAGCCTGAGAGACCTAAAAAAATCGAAACAGAGAATTCATCAGATATTCTTCGGGCTCCATTTAAAGATAAAAATTTCCGCAGGCTGCTTGTATTCGGCTGCTGGTGGATGCTCGCGGTCGGTGTCGGAGCCCCTTTCTGGCAGCCTTTTATGATCACGGAACTCAAAATGTCAATGCTTGAGCTTCAAATATACGGAACATTTTCGACCGCCGGTTCGCTGCTCATGCTCAGACCGTGGGGGAGATTCATCGACCGGTTCGGCAATAAACCGGCTATGGTGTTCGCTATAATTCTCGGAACGATAAATCCGGCGGTCTGGCTGTTCGCATCCGCAAACAATTACTGGTTTCTCTTCATAGAGGCCATAATAGCCGGAGTTATGTGGTCGGGAACAGGCGTTATTATCACGAATCTCGTCCTCGCTGTTGCTCCGGACGGGAAACAGCAGATATATTCCGGCATGTACAGCGCGATCACAGGTATGGCCATGGTCGTTACGATGCTAATGTCAGGCACTTTCCTTCCGCCGCCGATGAAGATATTCGGACTTGATCTTTTATCCGAGCAGGTACTTTTCGGTCTCACAACTGTCTTAAGGATAACAGCCATCATTCCTCTCGCCGGCGTTTTCGAGCTGCGCGCCAAACCTATCATGCTCATCATCACTCACCTCAACGATTTCGCAAAGGTCAAGATCGTGCAGTATTCACGGTGGATGTTCAAATAAAAATGATAAACTGAATACATGAATTATAATGAACTGATCGATAAAGAAAGATTGCTAGCCCGAAAGGTATTCGGTCTTCCGCTTGATGCGCCTTTAGAATTAAACAACGAGGGATGGACAAGCAGAGTATATATTTATAACCGCGGAGAATATGTAATAAAATTCCCCAGGACTGATGAAGTCAGAAAAGAATATGAGAAAGAGGTAAAAACCTTACATCTGTTTCAGAACGAATTTGTTGATATACCGAAAATAACTGAAATCGGCCCCGATGCGGCATACATAGCTTATAAAGGCGTGATCGGAAGAACTCTGACAGCGATCGAAAGACTCGACAGCGGTATGTCAGCCCGGATAGGAAAGGATCTGGGGTTATTTATAACTGAGCTTCATCAAAAAACACCGGAAGGATTTAAGGGTTTCGGAATAAACGATGAAATTGAGGACGCTTTAGATCATTTTAGAACTGCTGAAAAATTCATCATAGAAAATTTTATGCAGGAAGAAAGCTCAATCATCAAAAATTTCGTTACAAAAATTGTTCCCGAAACTATGACAAAGCTTGCGGGAAGAATGGTTTTTTCTCACGGCGATCTCGGATACTGGAATCTGATACTTCAGGATCACGGCAGAATAGGCGTGATAGATATGGGCGACGCAGATTACTATGACGAATCAAGAGATTTTGTCGGTATGGAAGACGGTAACATGCTCGATAATGCTCTTAAAGTTTACGGAGATTCTGTAACTCTCCGCAAAAAGATAAATTTAAGGCAGCTTCTTCTTCCTCTAATGGAACTTCCGTACTATGTGAGCAGTGGTGATAAAGGGAATACCGAAGCAGTGCTTAGAAAGATCAGGATGAATATAACGGATATGAATTCATGAGTGAAAACTTTTTTACGGTTGATTTCCTTCAGACGGAGCTATCTTATGTAACGAAGACTTTACATCAAAGTTAAGTAAAAGAGTAATACCATATAATTATTGACATAAAAGATTTTAATAACTAAATTATTACTCATGATAAAGCGAGCCGGAAAATTGAAAAAGGATATAATAAACTATGAAAACATTAATTTCTGCTTTAGTATTTATGTTCGCAGTAAATAATTTGATCGGTCAGGAGAATACACGGGTTATAAAATATAGAGAACAATTATCCGATACATTTGTCTGGCCTGATCATAAAAAGTACTATGTTGATATTGATAAAGACAGATTTATAACAATATTCATTAAAAGCACCGGTAAAGTTATTGCCGAGCTTCAAGATTCATCAGGAAGTATAATATCGGAATTTAAAGAATTAGAATGGCTGAGCAATACTTATTACATTGAATACGATAGCAAATTTAACGGGAACTTCTTCGTGAGTATAAATACTGCATCATCCGATTCAGCAATTGAAGTTAAAATTGACTATAAGGTTAATATATCTTCTGAAGACCGCGCGTTGAAAGACAGTATTAAGATAGACAATGCCATATTTTCAAAAATGTATTATAATTTCAAACTATCTGAAGACCGGATTATTTCTGTAGGACCATCCGGAGAACTTGGTGCTGCAGGAAAACTGATGTATCTTGATACAAAAACCAATAATTTCGGAATAATGTATCCTTTAAATGATAGCACTTTCTATTCACCGAATTCTTTTCTGGATAGCTATTCCGACGATGTCAGAATCATTTTTAATCGTGAAGGGACAGAAGTAACATCCATGACTTGGACAGAAAAAGATGATACACCTTTAAATGCCCCTTTAGTTTATCCATCGAAAGTTGAAAATATCGAATTTACAAATGGCGATGTCAAGTTAGACGGGATCTTAATAAAACCTCAAGGCAAAGGCCCTTTCCCGCTGATAGTGTTTGCCCACGGTTCCGGCGCGACTTTAAGGGATCAGGGTTTTTTCCTCAGTTGTTTTTTAAGATATGGTTTTGCGGTGCTTTCATTTGACAAGCGAGGAGCAGGAAGATCATCCGGTGACTGGGTAACATCATCTTTTGAAAATCTGGCCGAAGATATCATAAGAGGCATTGAGTTCGTTAAAGGAACATGCGAAATAGATACTGCAAAGGTCGGATTATTCGGTATAAGCCAGGGAGGCTGGGTCGCAACAATTGCAGCCGGTAAATCCGCTTCTGTAAGATTTCTGATAATTAACACAGGCTCGGGTGTGAGCGTAAATAAAAATATGGCATACGAGTTTGAATGCATCATGAGAGAAAAGGGGATCTATTCTGAATATGAAATAAACGAGATGATAACATTCTATTACGACCTTTTAGAGAAAGCTACCGACGGGGTGCCCTACGATTCTATTCAGAAATATATCTCATTAAAAAAAGATAATAAGTGGCTGTCATCTGTTCCTATTACAAATCTGCCTGAAAAAGCCCGTTGGTGGACATGGCAGAAATTGAACGGCCGCTACGATAACTCAATTTTAACATCAAAGCTTAGTTGCCCTGTTTTATGGGTATTGGCCAATAACGACAAAAATGTTCCGTTTGAAATTAGTAAAAAGGGCATTGAGGAAGCGATAAAAGTATCAGGGAATAAAAATTTTACTTTGAAACATTTTACACCCTCAACTCATGTAATGATAGAGTCAGATACCGGATATTTCTCAAATGACGTAATTACTGAAAGAAAATTTGTGTCAGGATATTGGACTTTGATGGAGAAGTGGATCAATTCGTTACTCAAGAAATAGCTTTTGTAACCTGGAAAGATCCTAAACAACGATCTAAGGTTACTCGAACCATAAATGCCATTCGGGTCTTTTCTGAAGTTTGACAAATTCATCTTCAGATGACCTGAAAGCTCTTTCGTCATTGCTGTCATAGAAAATAATAAGTTCCAGCTCTTTGACTTTCGCCTTATCATTCTGATATTTTTCGGCGATCAGATTTGGAGGCATTACGATATTTCCGGCTACTTTTGAGGTTGTAAAATTCAGACCGGCAAAATCAGCATCTTTTTGATATGCCTGATAGATCAGTCCCGAACAGACAAGCGCGCTGTTCTTTCTAAAATCAAAATCATAATCATAAGGCTTGCCGTGCTTAGCAACAGCCCTTTCAATTGCTTTAACGATCAGCGCTTTAGGCAGTTTAGGTCTTAAAACTGCAGCATAATCGCAATGCCCGATTGAGCTTTTTGCCGTGTTTAAAGTTACACCTTCAGCTATAGCTTCAAGATAGACAAAAGGATCATTATCAGTGTCGCTCTTTTTATATAGCTGCCATGATTCAGGATATTTGTTTTTCATATAATTGTCAAAACCCGAATACGTGCTGTCTGTCTGACGGTAATAGTCAGTAACTGTCGGATCTGCGGCATAATCAAGCAGCTGTTTATAGCTGCCGAGATACAGTGCCGCATGCGACCAGAATCCGGGAATTCCATAGTTGGTCATATACCATTCCTGTCTTTGCAGAACAATATCCCCGGGTTCCGAATTTTGCATGATTGTATCGCACTGTATTGGAGTTATCAGAGCGGTTTTTCTGCGTGTGAGCCTTGTTTCGGAAAGTGTTCTAAGAAATGACTCCTTTAACGGAAAAAAAGTTTTTTTAAGTTTCTTGCTTATAATGTCGGCACCATTCTTTGTAAGCATTATCAGACCGCGGCTTTTTACGACGGCAGAATAATCACGGTATTTTCGTTCGATCATGTCCATTGATCGTGCAACAGACTCAAAAGAGAGGTTGAACGCACTATTCAGCTTCAGGTAGCTGTAAAGATCATAACCGTCCTCCATACCGGACATTTCGGAAACATGCAGAACATTCAGCTTTATCTGATCAAATAAACCGGCCGGTAATTCTCTGTCGGTGATCTCTTCATTTAAAAGAACATTATAAAGCGAATTTTTATTTGCCTGCCTGATCAAATGCAGAGAAAGATCGTAAGCCTGAATGTGAGCAGTATAAAAGACCAGAAAACCGTAAGGATCTGAACCTTCCGGCGGGTTCATCAGAGAATCCCCCATAGTTCTTATATCGTATAAGATCTGATTAGTTACGATAAATTTATGCCACACACGGTAGATCTCTTTTTTCTGCTGATCGTTTGCAATCAGCAGATCAGGCACGAATGTACTGTCAATCTCTTTTTTAAGTAAATTTATCTCATTTTCAAGGTCATGAAGGTTTTGAAGATAAGCTTTGACCTGCAAATCATATTGTGTTTCACCGTTTTTAAACTGAAAATCTTCAGGCTTGCTGTACTGCCGTGTACAGGCGGAAAAAATTATCGTGAGAGCTGTCAGTATTATAATTATTTTCATAGTTACCTCAAATTTCCATTTTAGTTATCATCAGTCAAAAAGTGTGGGCTGTACCGGTGATGCATCAGGTTCGTCATCCGGATTGAAAAGGCTGTATTTACATCTCAGTTCGTAGATAATTTCCATGATAAATTTGTGATATTCCTTCGTAACGTTGCTTTTATAATACATCTCTCTATATTTCGGGAGAAGCTCCGGATATGTTTCCTTCAAAAATGTGAAGAACATTCCTTTAGTGTTGCCTCTCAGATGTAAAGGCCATGCGAGAAGTCTTTTTGTGCCGGAATTTTTCGTCAATCTGAAAATCTCGTCCAGGTTGGGTTTATAATCTGTCATGTAAGGTATTACAGGCATCAGAAGAACAGCAGTTTTACATCCTATATCAGAAAATTTTTCAAGAGCTTTGAACCTGTCGATTGTAGGAGCGGCATAAGGCTCAAGTATCCTGCGCAGTTTTTCATTGACTGTTGTAACGGAAATGCCTATTCTGACTTCTGTAATGCTGTTCAATTCTTTGATGAGCTCGAAATCTCTCTCAATAAGCTTCGATTTGGTCGTGATGACTATAGGATTTTTATGCTGGATGAACCGTTTCAGAACTTTTGGAACAAGCTTGTATTTGACCTCAGCAGGCTGATAACAGTCTGTAACACCGCAGATATTTACAGGTTCATTCGACCATGTACGCTTCGACATATCCTTTTCCAGCACATCGGCTATGTTCGTCTTGACGAATATTTCATCAAAGAAGTTGTCAGAATTAAGATAAAAATGCGTGTACTGCGCGAAACAATATTTGCATTTATGCCCGCATCCCCTGTAGATGTTCATATCCCAGTTCGTCGCGAACTCTCTGGAATGGTAATGAAGCGCGGAAGCGGCTTCTATTTCTGTAATTCTGATTTCCATAATCGATGTAATATAAACTATAAATGAAACAGGGTCTAATTAAATCTGTTGATTAAAATGAAAAAAGTTAATAAATTCAGTCATGACAAAATGGCTCAACATATCTTCGATAGATTTCGACCGCACTGTCAGGCGTGTATGCGCACACGATAAAAGAATGCGCTTTAATGCGTGTGAGATCGGCTTATACTGCTTCAGATGTCATAACATAATGCCGCTCGAACCGTGCTCAAAATGCGGCGGAACCGATTTCGATACGGATACCTACACGGGAAATATCGGATTCTACTGTAAAAAATGCAGAAAAGGGTTCGACCATTTCGCCTGTACCTGCGGTGAAGTATCATTGATAGATTCAATTCATCTCAGACGGAAAGCTCCTCCGACAATAATTGAAAAGACTGCCGGCGCTGTCATAAGAATCATTCTGCTTCCCGTAACGATCCTGAAATATGCGTTCAAATATCTCATCGCTCTTCCTGTTAATTTGATCGTAAAAATATTAAAATATCCATTCGTACAGATCGTGCAGAAGATGGAGCAATACAGGATAAGAACAGGTATTGACAGAGATCACAAAGCGGAAGCTTTCAAATGGACAGAGATATATTATCAGAGAAACCCGGGCTGGATAGGCAGCGGATTTCCGTTAAGAGCACTGGGCGAGCTAAAATGCGCTGCCGAAAAGGGGAACGGGTTCGCTTTAAAAGCTCTTGAAAAGATATTTTACGCGGAAAGCGATGAAGGTAAAAAAGTTGAAGCTGCGGAATACTTAAAAGCCGTAACAGGCAAGGACTACATGCCTCCAGACGAGCTTAGGATCAAGCTTTCAGTTCACAGAATGAGACCGGGACCGCTACCGGAACAGCCGGATGACCTGCCTTAAATAAATACATCGTAAATCTGGAGGTTAATTTGAGAAAAAAAATATGGGCAGTCATAGCTGGAGCGATCTTCTTCGGCGGATGCGCTCACATGCCCGAAGGAGCCGTAGCAATAAAGGGATTTGAAAAGGAAAAATATCTGGGTAGATGGTATGAGATAGCCCGGCTCGACTTCAAATATGAAAAAGACCTTAACAACACGACCGCGGAATACTCGACGCGGGATGACGGCTATATCGGAGTCACCAATAGAGGATATAATTATGTAAAAAAAGAATGGTCTCAGGCTATAGGAAAAGCCAGATTCAGAGGTGCTGATACCGTGGGTGAACTGGAAGTGTCATTCTTCGGACCTTTCTACGGAGCTTATAATATACTAGCTCTGGATAAGGATTATAAATACGCTTTGATAGCCGGAAGCAGTTTAAAATATCTATGGATATTATCTAGAGAGAAAAGCGTGCCGGACGATATCAAAGTTCAATATCTTGAACTTGCAAAGTCGTTAAAATACAGAACCGAAGATCTGATCTGGGTAGAACATGACAAATGATCCAAGTTCAGATATTATTTCCGGCTTTTCATTAAAGCTGATCACATTTTTAGGGATTATTTGCTTTTATTGCACATTGTCTGCTGATGCCGGCCTGGTACAGACAGTAAGGGGTACCGTAATAGATAAGGAATCCGGGTTTCCGGTTTCTGACGCTAATATTGTAGTAAAAGGCACTGATCCGATTTTGGGTTCAAGCACAGATACGAACGGTAATTTCAGGATCGCGAAAGTGCCTGTAGGAAGGCATTCGGTAGAGATAACTCATATAGATTATGAGCCTGTCATTATGTCTGATGTTCTTATAGGAACAGGAAAAGAGATCGTGCTTAATATAGGTCTAATTGAGTCGGTTACGGAACTTAGTGCTATCTCAGTTACGGCAGAAAAGGAACCTGAACAGCAGAAAGCTGTGAACGACATGGTCATCCTGAGCGCAAGGACAATTACGCTCGAAGAAACAGGAATGTATGCGGCGAGCGTGAACGATCCCGCCCGGACTGCCATATCTTTTGCGGGAGTTACGACCTCCGGTTCGGATGCCATGAACGAGATATCAGTCAGAGGGAATTCTCCGAGAGGGGTTCAATGGATAGTTGAAGGTGTTTCGGTCACTAATCCGAATCATTTTGCTGAAGAAGGCAACTCGGGTGGAGCTATATGTCTTATCAACAACATTACTCTGGACAGATCGGATTTTTTAACCGGAGCATGGCCGGCAAGTTACGGAAATGCGCTTTCCGGCATATTCGACATAAGTCTGCGTTCAGGAAATCCCTCTGTATTCGAACATGCAATGCAGTTCGGGATCATGGGCGTTGACTTTTCTTCCGAAGGTCCGCTAGGCATAACTGAAGGATCATCATACCTGTTCGATTACAGATATTCCACTCTCGCGCTTTTCGATGCCGCAGGAATGACTATTATCGATAAGAATAAAGGTCTTCCCGATTTTCAGGACCTGTCGTATAAAATATTTCTGCCAACGCAGAACAATGGCATATTCTCTATCTGGGGCATCGGAGGGCTGAGCAGCTCGGTTTCTGATCCTGAAATAGAGACAGGAATCACTTATGACGGGCAGGAATATAAATATCTTGAAGACGAGGGCGAAAAAGCTGAATCGGATATTGGGATCGCGGGGATCACGCATACTTTTTTTTTCAACAAAGACAGTTTTCTGAAATCTGCTCTCTCTTTAAATTATTCGGGTATTAAATCTGAGGAAACCGATCTAATCAATAATGAGATCAAAAAAGTTACCGATATTGGTTTTACGAATGTTAAATCGGTTGTATCATTACTCTATAATAAAAAGATAAAAGCGGGGAATACTCTGCAGTTCGGTGCGATATTGAACGATCTGAGATATGACACGAACTCATCTGAATATAATGCCGGATCGGGTACGATGATCAAAAACGCTGACGCTTCAGGCAGGAGCGGTCTGTATCAGGGATTTATTCAGTCAGAATTCAGATTAAGCAGGAAAGTTACAGCTGTCGCAGGTTTTCACGGAAGCTATTTTGAGCTGAACCGGAAATTCTCTGCAGAACCGAGGGGATCTGTAAGATGGGATATATCTGACGAAAGATCATTCAGCGCAGGAGCGGGTATTCACAGCCAGCTTAACCCTTTATCGTTATATATGGCGGCGGACAGTTCTGGCACCGAAATGAATAAGGATCTTGATTTTCTGAAAGCCGTTCATTATGCAATATCTTACAGCGAAAAAATCTTTGACAGCTGGCGTATAAAAACCGAGCTCTATTATCAGGATCTGTACAGTATTCCCATAGCCCATGATACATTGAACTCTAGGTATGATGCCGGATATCTCGCTACATATTCAGCATTGAACGCTTCGGCAGGCATAGATTATTTTAAAATGGTCAGCAAAGGGACAGGCAGGAATTACGGGATCGAGCTGACCGTAGAAAAATTCTTTAGGGACGGCTGGTATTTTCTGTCCACGAATTCGCTCTATAAAGCAAAGTATAAAGGTTATGACGGGATAGAGAGAGATACAAAATACAACGGCAATTATATCTTTAATCTACTCGGCGGGAAAGAGTTCTATATAAAACAGAACACTATAGGCCTGAATACTCGAGTTATGCTGGCCGGCGGATTTAGAGATACTCCGGTTCTTGAGCCGAGAGTGAAACTTGACGATTACGGTCAGCCGGTTATAGATCCGGTCACCGGGGAAGAAGAAATGTACGCACCGAAAGACTATTCTCACGCATATTCAAAACAGATGAGCGATTATTTTAGGATAGATCTCGGCATAAGTTACAGATTGAATTATCCCGGGATCGCGCATATATTTTCAGCAGATATTCAGAATGTGACTAACCGCGAGAATGTGAGGAAGATCAATTATTATGATACTGAAAAAATGGAATATGTATATAAAACGCAGTCCGGGATAATCCCGTCTTTTAAATATAAGATCGAATTTTAAAGCACTGCGCGAATAAAAAAGGATATTACATGATCGCAATTGATATTTTACTTGTTGTTACCGGCGGAGCAGCTCTTATCCTCGGCCTCGCCGGCTGTCTTCTTCCGATCCTGCCGGGACCACCTTTGGCTCTCGCAGGATTACTTCTTGCGTATTTTTCTTCTTTCTGCACGATATCGGCAGAAACGCTGATCTATTCAACGATCGCTGTTACCATAGTAACCGTAATTGATTTTATCCTGCCATTGTGGTTAACAAAAAAAACCGGAGGCACGAAATACGGCGTCTGGGGAGCTACAGCCGGGCTTATCGCCGGATTATTTCTCGGGCCTTTCGGCGTAGTTATCGGCCCCTTAGCCGGAGCTTTTATAGGCGAAATGATACATGACAGGAAAGATCCCGATAAAGCGGTAAAAGCTGCCGCAGGATCATTTCTAGGATTTTTAGCAGGTACGGGAATGAAACTCGTCACTGTCGGAGCGCTTATATGGATATTTATAAGCTCGATGATGTAAAAACCACTATAAGCTCTAAATAAACTTATTTGCAGGAAAAATTTTCTATTATTATTTGTATTATTAAAAAAAATAGTTAAATTATTACAAATGATTGGCGGAGTGAGGATTGTTTAATAAATTATCCGAAATTACTAAATTCTGCAAAATAATAATATGAAAAATAAAATTTTAAAATATCCACCGGAATTTAAGGCTGAAGTTTGTGCTTATGCAAGAAATAGCGGAGTAAGAAACGCTGCAAGGTTGTATTCTGTAAATAAAGAAACTGTAAGTAAATGGATGCGTATATCAAAAAATAACTATGCTGGAGATAATTGCGAACAAACTAAGATTCAAGAAGATGAGGATTTATATATATTTTTTCATGTTCTGATGCATTCGGTAATAAATAAGGAAGAATATATTTTATATCAATTCAACATCACTAATCGAAGCAAGTCAATTAATTCAGTAGGCTTCACTGCTTCAAGAAGCAATACAAGTATATGCATTTTTCTGGACTATGTTCTTTCAACGCTAAAAGAATTGAATAAATTCAACATTAAAAGAATTAAAACAAATATTCCTTATTTAGCTCAATCAGGAAAACATAAAACTTTTGAAGAAACAGTTGAAAAGAAGTTCGGGGTTGATCTTAATATCATAGACCGTACAAGAATACCGTCTCATGATTTAAGGATAGAATTATATCATAAACCTAAAACTAAAGAATTATTTAAACATGCTTACAGGAAATTAATTTCAGAAAGTGAAATTGATTCATTGAGTAACGGTATCATAATTCCGCCTATCTTTATTGATGAGTTTTTACAAGATTATAATAAAATAGTCAGTTTCAGCAATTATTGGACAATATTGAACCTGCCCCAGAAACAAAGCAGTATTTTGTTTGAAGTAATGAATGAAGTAGAAAAGATGGCAGATGCGGCAAAGATCGATTTTGAGTTCGATAAAGCTATGGATTTTTATCACAGGCTTTATCTGACTTCTCTGAATTGTACAAATTCAGATGAATTGCAATCTAAAACTTTATTAAAACAAGCCGAAATCCATTACCACTTTGATAGTTTTAATATATCTGCAGGATTACTTGAAGACTGTATCATACTTTCCGATAAAAATAAGTACATAGAAAAAACAGCTAAAGCGCAATACTACCTTGGAATGATTAATTATATTCTTTCCAATACAGAAAAAGCAGACAATTATTTTGCTATGGCTATAGAGAATTATGAAAAAACAGATCAAAAATTATTTTTATTCGATTACTATCAAGCCCGAATAAGAAAAAATATGAATTTAAGCAAGTGTGGAGAAGCTCTCGAAATTGTCAACGAATTTATACAAAGAGCTATTTTGCAGAAAGATAAAGAGAATTTATCGAAGGGTTATGGTATCAAAGGCAGTATATTTTATCTGCAGCAAATGTATGATAGAGCAGAAGAAAACTATATTAATCAGTATAACATAGCAAAAGAGATTAATGATTATAATGAAATATCAATGAGTCTTTCAAATCAGCTAAACTTATACAGTTACCAAAACACTAAGGATCACCAGTTTCTGAACTCTCTTATTGAAGAGATGAGAAATATATCAAAAATTACAAAAAAAAATAATTTTATTGCGGAAGCAAATTATAGACTGGGAATTTTTTACTATAAAAATAAAGATTATCTTAATGCTGAGAAATACTTATTCAATGCATTTCTTGGACAAAGGAAGCTTCTATTCAGTAGCCAGTATTTTTCCACGATGCTATTTTTAGGACGAATTTATTGTTTGCAAAGAAAATATATAAAAGCATCAAAGATTTTCCGATTATTATTAAAAGATTCTCAAGAATGTTCTAACAATAATTATTTAATGTATGGGCACATAAATCTGGGTAAAATATTCTATGATATGAGAAGTTTCAAGAATGCATTAAAACATTATAATATTGCTGTAAAAATATCAATGAAATTAGAAAATAACTTATTTGTAGCGGACTCTTATAAGCACATCGGATTAATACATTCTCAAAACCCGAAATATAAGCATTTAGCAGTCTCGGACTTCAATAATGCAAAGAAATATTATCAAATCTTTAAACAGGAAGATATTCGTAACACTGTTTCAGATGAAATGAATTTTATTGATCAGAAGTTATCCGATTTATAATACTAAATAATATATTTTAGTCATTTAGTGGCTAATGATCGGAAAGTGTACGGTTTTTGACCCCAAAAACAGTGCAAGCTATTTTTTTATAATTCGCTTTCGTAAATTAAAAAAAACTTAATGGAGGCGAATATGAAAAAGTTACTGGTTTTATGTGCAGTCATTGGACTGCTGACGGCAGCACCATTAAAGGCTGATAATACAACATATGCCTATTGGGTATGGTTGAACGGAACATGGGTAAGCCTCGGAACCGATCCCTATGAACCTCCGCCTCCTCCTCCGCCTATTAAAACATAGTTTATGTAATAATTCAAAAATACTATCCTGACGCAGGAGGATGCAATGATCAGTTCTCAAGAAGAAAAAAAGGTGGATATGTTCAATTTTGAGGAAGTAAGAAAGTGTTGCGATTTTCTTAACTGTACTCCTTACGAACTTTTCATTGCATACAAAGCAGTTGGGAATTCAGTAAATGACATAAAGAAATATATTGAAAGTAAAGTCCCGGAAAAAAGTAATGTATCCCGTGTTGGAATATTTGCAGGTGAAGGCTAGTTTCCCTGTAATTTTAAATGAAAAAACAAAAAAAAGGAGAAAATCATGGATCCGTTCATAGGTCAAATAATGTTGTTCGCAGGAACATACGCACCTCAAGGCTGGGCAATTTGTGACGGTAGATTGTTGTCAGTACAGCAGTATCAGGCTTTATACAGTATCATAGGAACATATTATGGCGGAGACGGCGTAAACAATTTTGGTTTGCCTGATTTAAGAGGCAGAGTGCCGGTCGGTGCAGGACAGGGAACGGGATTATCAAATTATCAGTTAGGCTCAAAAAACGGTTATGAGAATGTTGTTCTGACTTCAGCTCAGATGCCGTCACACACCCACGGTGCAAATTTACAGGTTGCCGGTCACATTATGGCTAACAATTCCTCAGGCGAAGACGATTCTCCTGTAGGTAACAGCCTTGCAAAAGCTGCAACAGACTTCTATTCAACAGAAACACCTACAGTTGCAATGAATTCATCTTCAATCGCAATTAGCGGTACGGTTACGGTTCAAGCGTCCGGAAATAATTCAGGGCATACAAATATACAACCTTGTCAGGCAATAAATTATTGCATAGCGCTTGAGGGTATATATCCTCCAAGACCGTAATATGCAGGTTATTTATAACTTTGGTATGCACAACAGAAATTAAGGAGGAAGGTATGCGTTCAATTTTGATTACGCTGTTTTGCTTTACCTTCGGTTTGGTAACGGCAGCAGATATTCTTGTGGCAGATTTTGAGGTAAACAATTCTAACTATACGCTTCCGTATAGCGGGATAATTTCAACAGCTGATTTTTTCATAAGAAGTTATGACAATGACCTATTGGCTGTTCATGAGGTTTTTATTAATGAACAGGGGACATATTACCTTGTAGGCAGAGATATTGATGAAGTAACCGGTTCTGCCCAATATATTCCTGTTCAAATTGTTTTAAACGATATAAATGTCTCTTCATACACAAATCTACAAGTTAAACTATCTGTTGCTGCCCCTTCCGGACTAAGATATGAAAGCTATCTTACTTTTAATGAAGACTATATTATGGGTCAGTATAGTTATGACGGAACTAATTGGACAAAATTCGCTCAATTTACCGGACAGCATGTTACCAATTCTGATTACATGTCGGAAGACACTGATTTAAATGGCGTGGGAGACGGAACTGTTTTGTCTGATACTTTTCAGGAATTTACCTATAGTATTCCTGACGGAGGACAGACTTTAAAGGTCAGGTTTTTAATTTATGCCAATAGCGGGACAGAAGTAATAGCTGTTGATAATATCAGAGTGTCTGGAACCGTAACCGGCCCCCCGGGAATACCGCAAAATCTAATTACTGTGTCAGTGACTTCTTCTGAAGCAAATATATCATGGGATGCAGTAGCTGGTGCCACTTATTATCGGATATACAGATCTTCAGATCCGTACTCCGGTTTTGTGCAAATCAATACTACAACAGCGACAAGTTATAAAGATACGGATGTAGCTGTCGGCAATAAATATTTCTACTATGTAACTGCGGACAATGCAAAATAATTTGGTGTTACGATCTGCAGATCTCGGCTCAGGACATTACTAGGGACATTATTCTGTTTACGAACAACACGGCTGAATTTGAAAGGATTCCTAGCCTTAAGTTTCAGAATAGTTTGATTACATTTATATTGTATGTTTTAGATGTTGACAAACAATTTCTTAATGAATAAATTTGGGTATGAAAACGAATATTATACTATGATGTGTCCGACCAGAAAGCAAGCGCATCTTTCTACGAAAAAGTTCTCAGTTTGAAACCTGAACTTGATGTGCCCGGAATGACTGAATTCAGGCTTAACCAACACTCTATACTCGGATAGATGCCATCGGCAGGAATTAAACGCCTTCTCGGTGATAATTTGCCTGACCCTGACAAAGCCGCAGGTATTCCTAGAGCCGAAGTCTATCTGCATGTAACCGAGCCCGAATCCTATCACAGCCGCGCGATCTTGAACGGAGCAAAAGAACTCAGCCCGCTCACAGTCAGGGATTGGGGAGACGAAGCGGCTTACAGCCTCGATCCTGACGGTCATGTGCTCGTGTTCGCAAGGAAATGTGTGCGGTGAAATTATCTGATTTTACTTAAAATATTATTAAACAATTCAAAACTCTTGACAAACAAGATATAAATTGTTATATTTAGTAAAAACGCTAATTAGCAACAATGATAAGGAGAGCGAAAAATGAGAACATTATTACTGGCGGGACTGATAATAGCGGGAATTATAAGCACAGCGGCGGCTGGAATATCCGGGGAGATAGTTAATGGTCTGAGAGTCCTTTCGAATCAAGATATCAGTTCAAAGAACATAACGCTTTACAGAGGCGATTACGTCGTTTTTCCTGTCGCGGAAGAGGAGAGCAGGACTCTCGAAGTGAAAGAACTGGAGATAGTTCAGGCTTTTCCGTCAAAAGAGAAAGATAAGAGTTATGTAAAATTCAAAAAGACAGGTGAGTACGATTATACATATGGCGCTGTAAAGGGAAAAATAACCGTTATCGAGTATGAGCAGCCGAACTATCATGCCATAAACGCTCAGCAGGCAAAAGAGATAATAGCAAATATATCACCTCTAATATTAGATGTGAGAACTCCTCAGGAATTCGCGCAGGGATACATCGAGGGTGCGATGTTTTTGCCGGTTCAGAACATTCAGCGTGAATACGGGAATATCGCCGATTATAAAGACAAGCCGGTCCTAATATACTGCGCAACAGGGAACAGGAGTACTGTAGCCGCAAAACTACTTATCGACTACGGATTCAAAAATATATACAACATGCGTAACGGCATCGTGGAATGGGAAAAGAACGGTTATCCTGTTGTTAAAGGATCTGCAAAGGCTAAATAATAGGCCGTTACGATCTCTAGCACACTTTTTACGAGAGACTGGGGATACGAAAAGGAAATATGGTTATCGTTATATCAGCAATAAATCATTTGCCAAATAAATAAATAATTTGTATATTATCCATGTAAATGTGAAAGTGGAGTTTTATAAATGCATGGATATATTGCGAGGGATCTGGAAGAAAAGATTAAATATAAGCTTAAGAGTTCGCCTGTTGTCGCGATCCTGGGTCCGAGGCAGTGCGGTAAGACCACCCTGGCTAAGAAAATGATCTCAGAAATACCTTCGGTTTATCTTGATCTGCAAAAAAGAACGGATCTTAATAAGCTCAACGAACCCGAAATATTTCTAGAGAGACATAGAGATAAGCTGGTATGTCTTGATGAGATCCAGTTGAAGCCTGAATTTTTCTCGCATCTCAGGTCAGAAATTGATCAGGACAGAAAGAACGGCCGTTTTCTGATCCTCGGTTCAGCTTCGAGAGACTTAATTAAACAAAGCAGCGAATCTCTTGCGGGAAGAATATCTTATCTTGATCTGACTCCTTTTCTCTTTGATGAAGTGAAAGCTGAATATAGCTGGCAGGATCTGCTTTTCAGGGGTGGATTTCCGGGGAGTTTACTGGCACCTGGAAATACTGAAAGTAATGAATGGCGCGAGGACTTTATAAGAACATTTCTTGAAAGGGACATTCCTGTGCTCGGTTTCTCTATACCGGTACCTATAATGGATAAGTTATGGAAAATTCTGTCTCATTATCATGGTCAGACAATAAATTACAGTAAAATAGCAGGCACTATAGACATTTCTCAGCAGACACTTAAAAAATATATTGCAATACTTGAGCAGACATATATGATCAGACTTCTTCAGCGTTATGAGGCAAATATAAAAAAAAGACTGGTCAAATCTCCGAAAATTTATATACGGGACAGCGGAATTCTGCATACACTACTGGGAATAGAGACCTTTGACGATCTACTTGCAAATACTGTGGTCGGGGCGTCCTGGGAAGGATATGCAATTGAGAATCTTATTGCTGCCAATGCGGGTTTTAAGCCTTATTTTATAAGAACTTCAAATGGAGCGGAAATCGATCTGATACTTGAGAAAGGAAAAGAAAGAAAGATCTATGAATTCAAGTTTTCAAAAGCTCCGTCGCCTTCAAGGGGATTTTATGAAATTGTTCAAGATCTGGAAGCTGAGAATACCAAAACATATATAGTAGCGCCGGTTGATGAAAGTTATGAGTACAAAAAGAATATTTGGATAACGAATTTGTAGCGATCTCTTACCTAAAATTTGAGTATTGGGAATGAAAGCGAATATTATATTATATTATATTATATTATATTATATTATATGTATCCGATCAGAAAGCAAGCTCATCTTTCTATCAGAAAGTTCTTGATATGACTCCGGTGCTGGATGTGCCCGGAATGACGGAATTCAAACTAAACGAAGAAACCTTTCTCGGACTGATGCCCTCAGCAGGAATTAAACGCCTTCTCGGTGATAATTTGCCTGACCCTGACAAAGCCGCAGGTATTCCTAGAGCCGAAGTCTATCTGCATGTAACCGAGCCCGAATCCTATCACAGCCGCGCGATCTTGAACGGAGCAAAAGAACTCAGCCCGCTCACAGTCAGAGATTGGGGAGACGAAGCGGCTTACAGCCTCGATCCCGACGGCCATGTGCTCGTGTTCGCAAAAAAAGTTTAGATATTAAAAGAAAAAATACTGCATAGCAATTGAAGTCAAGAAATCATCTGATTATTTGCTTATATTTACTCAACTTTGGGAATGACTGATGAAAAATGAAAAGATAATCGCGGTCGGAAAAATGCAGGAATATATTCAGTCGCATATAACCGAACCCGTCTCTCTGTATGATCTGGCGCAATCGTGCGGTTTGTCGCCTTGGCATTCATCCAGAATATTTAAGGAAGTACTCGGTAAAACGCCGTTCGAATATATCCGGGCATGCAGGGTGTCTCAGGCTGCGTTAAAGCTCAGGGACGGGAAAGTAAAAGTGATCGATGTGGCATTCGATTTCGTATTTGATACTCATGAGGGATTTACTCGGGCGTTCGCAAGGCAGTTCGGAATAAATCCGGCAAAATATAAAAAAGACACACCTCCGATAAAACTGTTCCTGCCCTATAAAGTTATGGATTCTTATAAAAATTTATTAAAAGAGGAGAAAATTATGAACCAGAAAACCGTATTCGTACAGGTGATCGAAAGACCGGCCAGAAAGATGATCCTTAAAAGAGGTATTAAAGCTACAGAATATTTTGAATATTGCGAAGAAGTCGGATGCGATATATGGGGCATGCTCGTAAGCATCAAAGAGGCATTATATGAGCCTGTAGGACTGTGGTTGCCTTCCAAAATGATACCAAAAGGGACTTCAAAATATGCGCAGGGTGTGGAAGTTCCTGCCGATTATTCAGGACAGATACCGGAGGGATTCGACATTATCAGCCTCAAACCGTGCAAGATGATGATATTTCAGGGACAGCCTTATGATGATGAGGACTTCAAGAACGCGATCCATGATCTGTGGGAAGTTATGAAAACATACGATCCCCGCATATACGGCTTTGAATGGGCCGACAATGACGCGCCGAGATTTCAGATGGAACCCAGAGGCTATCGCGGATATATAGAAGGACGGCCGGTAAGAGAAATTACTAAGTAATAATAACGGTATAATCCGTTCTTTACGCAGCCAACAGGAAATAAAATTATTTTGGCATTGACAAACAGTATCTTAATGTATATATTGACGTATATACATTGTGAGGAGGTTCGCATGCTAAGTTCAAAAGTTTTCATAAGCGGTAACAGTCAGGCGGTAAGGCTGCCTAAAGAATATCAGGTGGATGAAAAGGAGCTTTATATTCAGAAGATCGGCAATACGATCATTCTTTTTCCAAAAAAGGATCCATGGAGCCTGTTCGAGAATAGCCTCAACGAGTTTTCTGATGATTTTATGGTTGAAGGGAGAATGCAGCCAGCTGTTCAGAAACGCGAGAGGTTGTAATGTATCTGCTTGATACCAATATTTGTATTTATATAATCAATAAGAAACCGTTAAAAGTAATTGAGCAAATCAAGCGTCTCCAGCCTCATCAGATAAAACTTTCTTCGATTTCTTTAGGCGAGCTCGAATACGGAGTCTCAAAGAGCAGAGACAGGGAAAGGAACCGTACTGCGCTGATTCATTTCGTCGCCGCTTTCGATATCGTGGCTTTCAACGATGCCGATGCCGAAATTTACGGACTTCTGAGAGCAGACCTTGAGAAGAAAGGTAAAATAATTGGACCTTACGATCTACAGATAGCAGCGCAGGCTCTTACCCGGGACCTGATACTAGTCACAAATAATACTGCCGAATTTGAAAGGATACCTAATCTAAAATTAGAGAATTGGGTATGAAAACTAATATTACTGATAACCGGACAGAATCAGTTTTGACAGTGCGCAACAGATTGATCCGCCCGATTTTTTCATGGCTGACAGGGAAATTAGCCCTGCCTTTCTGGAAACGAAGTTTTATCGATCCTCTGGAAGTACTTACACGCTGATAAAATATAGAGGTCAAATAAGCGCCTTTTGACTTGACTTGAAATTGTTAATATCTTAAATTCGCTAAATGGATAATTTTGAAGATTATATAAGACAGGGTGAACCAAACAAAGCAGAAAAAGCAAAAGTTTGGAAAACGGCTATCGGATTGCAGCAGGTTGACGGGCTAAAACCGTCTGAATATCTCATAGATACTGCGAGGCTAAACATTGAAGGCGACATCACCATTGAAGAAGTAAAACAAAGAATAGACAGCTATTACATACAACATCCGGTAAAAAATGACGAACTCCGTACTGAAGAAGCAGATAAAGTTTCAGCGCGAATCGCAGAAATTTTGAGTGAACAAACATTTACATTTTCACCGGCAGAATACATTTCTATTCATCGCAGGTTATTTCGAGGTATTTACAAACTTGCAGGCAAAATCCGAGATTATAACATCACAAAACAAGAGTGGGTTCTAAATGGCGAAACGGTTTTATACGGAAGTGCCGAGAGCTTGAAAGCTACAATGGAATACGATTTTGAACAAGAGAAAAAATTTAGCTATAAAGGATTAAGTCCGCAGGAAGTTATAGAACACATAGCATATTTTATTTCATACCTTTGGCAAATTCACATTTTTGGTGAAGGCAATACGCGAACAACATCCGTTTTTTTAATAAAATATTTGCGTACATTTGGCTTTAAAGTAAATAACGATCTGTTTGCAGATCATTCGTGGTATTTTCGAAATGCGTTGGTAAGAGCCAATTACAAAAACCATGTGACGGGTATTAACGCCAACAATGAATTTTTGCTGCGTTTTTTCAAAAACTTATTGCTTGGCGAAAACCATATTTTGAAAAACCGGGAAATGCACATTCTTTTTGTTGACCCTGTAAATGACCCTGTAAATGACCCTGTAAATGACCCTGTAAATGACCCTGTAAATGACCCTGTAAAAAGAAACATCTTGCAATGTTTAAAACAAAACCCAAAAGCAAATTATAGAGAACTTGCCGACAAAACAGGTTGTTCGACCTCAACCATAAAAAGACATATTCAAGAGCTAAAAAAAATGGGTATAATCGAGCGCATCGGAAGCGACAAGACGGGATGTTGGAAAACTATTGAATAATTAATAAATCCTAAAGCCGGTATGAAAGCGAAAATAATACGATATGTATCTTGTCACAGCCTCGATCAAAATAAAACTGAGTATTTATAGGAGTTTAAAATGCCAGACGAAGAAAAGAAAGAATATCAAATGCATTATTTGGAAAAAGTGACCATAAATGTTGCCCGGCTGATGGAAGACAGGTTTATTTTAGATATCGGCGGCGGCGGTGAAGGAGTTATCGGCGCTATTAATGGCGATAAAGTGATCAGCATTGATTTATTGAAAAGTGAATTGATAGAAACGAATAATGATTCATTAAAAATTGTTATGGATGCTACGGATTTGAGTTTTCTTGACAAAACTTTTAATGCCGTTACAGCTTTCTATTCATTGATGTATATCCCGGAGAAAAAGAAAGAAAAGGTATTTGAAGAGGCATACAGAGTTCTAAAGGACAATACGAAATTGTACTTATGGGATTCTGTGATTAGTGGTGATGATGCAGAAGGAAAAGAAATAATTGTTATTCCATGCGAAATAAACACCGGTGTAAATGTGATTAACACAGGATATGGGATAAAATGGAAAGAAAGAGAGCAAGATAAAAAAGATATTATAAAAATGGCAATTAATGCAGGATTTAAGGTATATGATGATAGATCCAGGGGCAAAATAATAGAAGTTATTTTTCTAAAATAATGAAAAGAATTGAAACAGCTAACAAAAAACAGCGGACATGATATAATCTTCAAGAGAAACTTCGGCACGGATTTTGAAAAAGCCGTACGGGATTTCAGGGCTTCAATACAACAGAACACTCAGGCAGAGGAAGATCATGAAAAAACTAGATCGCACAGTACCGAGAATATTGCTGGTTCTTAGTGTACTGTCCATTAATCTCGTACTTGACCGGGTAACTAAATATTTTGCAGTTGAATTTCTAAGAGGTAAAGACCAAATTAGCCTATTTTGGAATTCTATCGTGCTTGAATATGCCGAAAATACCGGAGCATTCCTGAGTCTTGGGAATAATTGGCCGGTATCGATAAAAATCATCACCTTTCTTATAGTTCCGCTTTTGTTCTGTGTGCTCGCCATAATATATTGCCTTGTAAAAGAAACTGATCCTATACGAAATATACTGATCACTACAATCGCTTCCGGCGGGATCGCAAATCTTTACGATAGAATTTTCAATTCGTTCCATGTAATCGATTTCCTGAACTTCGGGATAGGAGCAGTAAGAACAGGAATACTGAACATCGCAGATATGTCAGTAACATTCGGTGTAATATTTCTGATATTTTACGAATACAGGCTTTATAGCTATGTTATTAAAAATAAAAAAACAAATAATTTGGAGTATTGACAGGAATTCGTTATAATATCACTCTGAGAGAATTGAAAACACATGACAAAACAACAGAATCGAACTGCATTTAGACTGTGGATGATAATAAATTTAAAACACAAAGAAGGAACCTGATGAGGCGTTTATTCATTGCATTTGTGCTTCTCTTTACATTTTATGCTTCGATTTATGCCGAAGAAAGTGCTTCCCGGCACAATGTGTCGCTTACCATCTCACCTTTTCGCCTCGAAGGCCCGGAACTCTATGTAAGTGGAGAGTTACGATTGTCTACAAAAATGAGCGTGGCAGCCATGCTGGGCGCGGGCAGGATAACAGATGAAGGCAAGACTTGTACTATCTGGGAAGGCGGCGGACAGTTCCGCTACTACCTTTTCGGCTCCTTCGTTCACGGTATGATGATAGGATCTGATATCGGATATGTTGGTATAGATGCTCAGATCGAAAACCCGATAGCTTATCTTGTCGGAGCACATGCAGGAGGTTTTTTGGGATATAAATTTTCAATGAAGGCCGGGTTCACCGCGGAACTACAGATTGGACCGGTTTATCTGTGGGGGGAAACCGCAGATACTTCCGAATTGCAGACCTTGCTGGCCTTAAATGTAGGCTGGTCATTTTAATATGAGGTAGAAAATGGATAACGAACAAATAAAAAACCGGATAGCTCCATGCGGAATACATTGCGGCAAATGCTTTGCATTCAAAGGCGGAGACATAGCCGAAAGCAGCAGACAGTTAAAAAGATCACTCGGTAATTTTGATGTTTATGCAGAAAGATTCGTCGAGCTGTTAGATAAACCCGTTTTCAAAAAATATTCCGATTTTAAGGAAATGTTAGATTATTTCTCAACAGCAGAATGCTCAGGCTGCAGAAAAGAGAAATGCAAATTATTTAAAGACTGCAAAGTTCGTTCGTGCTCAGAACAAAAAGGAGTTGATTTTTGTTTCCAATGTTCAGAATTCCCGTGCGAAAATACAGGATTCGACAAGCATCTTTATGAAAGATCAGTAGAAATCAACAGAAGAATTGCGCTTATCGGAATTAAAAATTATTATGAAGAGATAAAAGACAAACCGAGGTATTAAACACAGCGGGTAGTTTCATAGAATCACGATCAATACATATTTTCTAAAACGGAGAATCAGGCATGGAAGTTGATAATACACTAAAAAACATACTGCATATATTCGTCATATCACTTCTGATTATAATTACTATAGCCTCGATTATATTTTCATTAATAGCCATAAAAATCTATCTTATCCATGGTAGCGGTGGGGAAGAAGGTTTAGCCCAGGAAATATTAAGTATCTTTATTTTATTTTTGACCACTATCGGGATTATAATAACTTCAGTTTCGTTAATTGTAAAAAAGAATATGAGTGATAAAGAGAAATCATTATTAAAAGTTCCTCTTTTTGTGAATATATCTACATTTTTAATCGGACTGTATTTTTTTATTATAAATGCCCACTTACTATAAAAGTTGACAATGAAACCCGAAGTTTCATCAAATATAATGTATCAACGAAGTCTATTTGCATGTGGTCGATCCTGTATCCGCTTAAAAGAGTAGTAAACAGCTACAAAATATATCCGAAGTTCAGTAATATACACACTATGTGCTTAAATAAAAATATTTTACATTGACAATTAAGCAGGCTCTAAGTAAATTATCAATATGAAAACGATATAATTTCATACAAAGCGTAAATCATAGTTAACGCTTTATTAAAAGCAACGTTAAACCGAAAAATTTAATATTCAACTCGGAGAAATAATGTTTAATCTATTGGAATCAATTAATGCACGACCTGAACTGTTCGGTCAATATACTGCCGCAGACCTTTGGACTGACGACCATACTTCGGAACAGATGCTTAAATACCATCTTGATGAAAATTCAGATATCTCATCAAGAAACCATGTTTTTATAAAAAAATCGGTCGAATGGATGATCGAAAGATTCGATCTTGTACAGGGAAAGAAAGTAGCTGATTTCGGGTGCGGGCCGGGATTGTATTCAGCGCAACTGTCAGCATCGAATATATCAGTCACCGGGATCGATTTTTCAAAAAGGTCGATAATTTATGCAAAAGAATATGCCCGGAAAAATGATCTCAACATAAATTATGTTAATCAGAACTATTTAGATTTTGAAACTGACGAAAGGTTTGATCTAATTATAATGATAATGTGCGATTTCTGCGCTCTAAGCCCGGATCAGAGAAGGTCACTTCTGCAGAAATTTCATATGCTTCTCAAAGATGACGGAGCAGTACTGCTTGATGTATATTCAATTAAAGCTTTCGAAATCAGAAAAGAGACTGCAGTTTATGAAAAGGATCAGCTTAACGGTTTCTGGTCGCCTTACACTTACTATGCATTTTTAAATACATTCAAATACGAAAAAGAAAAAGTCATCCTCGACAAATATACAGTAATAGAAAAAAACAGAACACGCACTATATACAACTGGCTGCAGTATTACAGTCCGGAAAGCCTTGAAAAAGAATTCACAGACACCGGTTTCAGAATTAAGAATTTCTATAAAGATGTAGCAGGATCAGCTTACACAGATTGCAGCAGCGAATTCGCAGTCGTAGCACGAAAATTATAGCTAAGTTAATCATAAAACAAATAAAAATAATTAATTTGGAGTATTGATAGGAATTCGTTATAATGTCACTCTGATAGAGGGGGAAAATTTTTAAATCGGAGTTTTCGCAATCATATTTGATAACAATAGGAGAAATAAAATATGAAGAAATTCTATATCTGCGATGATGAAAAGTACAAGAAATATTCAAAATTAGCGGAAGAAAATAATTATGGAATGGAAGTCCAGTCTTTTCATAGTCCGTACAGTTACGATGAGACTGAATTAATAAATGACAATAAAAAAGAAATCAGTAGAATTAAAGGAGAAAATTTATCTTTTCATGCTATTTTTGGTGATTTATGTCCCGGAAGCGGTGATCGGCTGGTAAGAGATGTTGCAAATAAAAGATTTAACCAGAGTTACAATTTAGCAAAAGATTTAGGTGTTTCAGCTTTAATTTATCATATTGGTTATGTCCCCGGTTGCGGGCCTGTTTCGAATTGGTCAAAGAGATGTATAAATTTCTGGAATGAATTTTTGAGAGATAAACCTGAGACTATGAATTTTTATATTGAAAATGTGCTTGAGCATGATGCTGAAATGCTTGATAGAGTTATCAGTGGCATAAATAAGCCTAATGTAAAAGTTAATCTTGATATTGGGCACGCTCATTGTTATTCTAAAGTTTCCGTTCTGGAATGGATCAATACCTTAAAGAGCAAGATCGGATATGTTCATCTTCATGATAATAATGGTAAAAATGATGAGCATTTAGGATTAGGAATGGGAAACATACCACTGAAAGAAGTATTGGAAGCTTTAAACACTTATGCTCCAGACGCTATTTGGGCTCTTGAGTGCCAGTCGGAATATATAGAAAGTTCTATAGATTGGTTGAAAAACTACAAGTATATTTAAATACTATTCAAAATGGGAGAGGGATTAAATGAAATTATTTGGTTTTGGTGTATTAACTGTTTTACTTTGCTTATTCAGTTGTTCTAAAAATGAAACATACCAGAAAAAGAATATCAATGGTGTTGAGGCAACATTTAATAAAAATATACCTGCGGATAAAAACTTTAAAATTGATCTTAAAGACGAAGTCTTATTGGATTTATCAAAAAAGGATACTATCAACTCGAATTTCGTTGTGTCCAGAATGTCAGATGTAATACTGGATAAAGTTAGCAATATCTATGTTCTCGATGATAGAAAGTCTAAAATATTCAAGTTTGATTCAACAGGAAAATTTAATAAAGAATTTGGAAACAAAGGAAGCGGACCGGGAGAATTTATCAATACATATCCGGGTAAAATTGCTATTCTCAACGATACTTTATATGTTTCATCCAGAGATCATCAAAAAGTCGTTAAATTTGATCTGGACGGTAATTATGTCGGAGAAAAAAGATTTGATAATCAAAGAAAATTTCCAAGAATGTTCAAAGGCACGGGTAAGTATATTTGCGGAAGTATATTCACATTTATAAAAGATATAGAACTTGAAAGGGAATTGGGATTATTTGATTCCAACTTTGATCTGATCTCAACTTTCTACAAGGATATTTATAACATGAGGGAAAGAAACCTAAGCCTGCCGGAAGATGTATCATTGGCTGTATCAAGTACTAATGATGTTTATGTGCCGGAATATAGCACTGATTCATATAAAATTAATGTTTTTGATATGAAAGGTATCAAAAAAGGTATCATACAAAAAAATTACAAGGCAGTGCCATATCTGCTGAAAGAATTAGATGATTTAAAAGATCTTTATGGCAAGTATCAAATGAACATTGTAGGCAAAATGAAAAATTCAATTGAATATATTCAGCTTGATAAATTTGATCGTTTATGGGTATTGACCGCAATAAGCGGAAAATCTAACACATCAACTTTTGATGTTTTTAAAGACGGGATTTTTTTAAATTCAGTCGAACTTGGCAACGACAGCACTACAAGTGCATATTTCATTCAAAATAAACTAATGTTCATTGATTATGAAAACACGATCGTAAAATTCTATAATTATTAGAATTTAAGAAAAATGTTAACTTACTGTATTAATTCCAAATAAGAAAAAAGGAATCATTATGGCAAAGAGAAAATCAATGAGACTTTTAAGATCACTGGCTTATAACAAGTACAAGCCGAGTGTTCCATTCTTGCGTGTTTTGCCGACGGATTATTGCAATCTTGATTGTTCATACTGCTGGCAGCGTAATAATGATAAACATATGATGGGAATAGAGCTTTTCAAACAATGTGTGGATCGTGCACGATTTTTTAAAGTTGGATTGGTCAGTATATTAGGAGGCGAGCCCACGATCTGGCCTCATTTGTTTGAAGCTCTAGAGTATTGTAATAACCATCACATTTGCACAGATATTACTACGAACGGCACTTTACTTACGGAATCCTATTTAGACAAGCTGAGCGGGGCAGGGCTGGACCTGTTAAATATTTCCGTTGACGGGCTTACGGCGACTGAAACAAGTAAAAAAGCCTGTTTGAACAAGGCAGGATTATTGGAAGCTATTTCCGGTCATTTGCGGAAAAAAACTCTGAGAATCCGTGTGAATTCAGTTATTTGTAAAAACAACTACACTTTTATTAAAGATCTTCTATCTCTTGTCAGAGGGTACGATATTCCTATTTCACTCGGATACGCTATGTATAAGACTGAAAGTGAATTTGATAAAAATATTCATTTCAGCAGGGATGATATCGGAATTGTTAAGGAGATAACAGCGATGTTAAGGGATGCAAAAGATTCAGGTGTCAAGCTTATTGATCCGCTAGAGTATTTTGAGAGTTATGAACGTTTTCTGAACGGAGAAGAGTTCTGGGTCTGCAACTATGCGACCCGCAGAGGCTGGATCAATGTCGATCCGTATGGTTTTATTCGAGACTGCACAAAGAAATTCGGTCGCATCAAGTATGAATTTGCTAAACTTACATCTGATCAGCTTCAGGAGGTACGGTCTGTACTTGCATCCGGAGTAATGAAGTGTAATCGTCACTGTTATTCGAACTGTGCGTTTGACGGAGCTTATTTTGCAAAGCACAAGATGCAGTTTTTAATGTCCGGCATAACATAGTGAAGCGAATTCGAATCTTTGTGAACATAACCACTTTTTTAATCGGGCTTTTTTTTTATATTATATAGTTTATAATAATTGAGGTGTAATATAAAAACAAACAGAGAATTATTAGCTCAGGGAACAGTTGAATGTGATACTCATGATGAAGCCTATAAGAAGTTAAGCGAGGTAAATCCGAAAGATGAAGATTTTATTTTTAATAATACTGAGGGTTGGGAAAAAATATCGCTTTCTTCTGCAAGCATTATTACGGTAAGTGACGGAGAAGATATACTTGAAGCCCAAAAAATAATTGATGGTAAGATCAATACAAGCTGGAAAACAAATAAATACTATTCAAAACCGGAAGTTCTAATCGATCTGGGTAATATCAAAGAGGTAAGCAGGATCATTTTATTTAACCGTTACACGGTCGCTCGCGGTACCGGCGGAGGAAATAATGCGGTTAAAATCCTGAAATTAAGCTATTCGAATACGAACGCATCCGATCTTAAAGAACTTGGTCAATTTAATTTAGACGGACCAAAAGCTTTTTGTGCAAAAATAAAAAGTGGCGGACAAATCTGTACTTTTGTTGACGATACTTCACCAAATATTATCGAAATTCCAGGAACACATATAAGATATCTGAAAATTAAATTTGTCGAGGCATTCTGGGGAGACGACATTCCCGATGATTGGAGAGATTCATTTTCTTTAACGAAGATCGAATTGTATAAGGACTAATATATAATAATTCATTTGTAATATTGTCAGGAATTAGTTATAATCTAGTTCTAATAAATATGGATATAAAGTCCTGAGAATAAAAGAAAGATTATGGCGTATCATTATAATCTAGACATAGGCGACAAAAGAGGCTTCTTTAGGTTCGGATCGAAATTTCAACTTAAGGGAATAAATTGAAAAAGACGGATAAAACTGAGAATCATTAAAAAAGAAATGAATATAAATTAAAGATTTAATATTAAAGGAGAAATGATCATGCTCACTTTTTACAATCATGAGGGTCGAGCTGTAGCTTACTTAGATGACAATGGCGAATCCATTTATCTATATACTGGAGAACCCGTCGCTTGGCTCTCAGATGAGTCAGTTTACGACTACAATGGACACTACCTTGGATGGTTTCAGAATGGATGGATTTTTGATTGTGATGGTCACTGTGTATTTTTTACTGAAGACTCTTCAGGTGGACCAGGAAAACCTTCTCGCCAAGGGCGACCTGTGAGGGGTGCACGTTATGCACAGCCAGCTCGCGGGGCTCGTGAAGCACGACCTGCCAAACCTGCGCGAAGTACAACATGGTCTGATTTGAGCGATGAATCTTTTTTCAAACAATAGGAATTAATCATGTCAGATGATAGAGTAATAATACAGCAGACTGCTGAACAAACGCAGAATACTAAAAAAGAAGGCAAGGAAGAATAATAAATATAACGCTGTGTTTACAACGATTCGCACAGAAACATTAATATTATTTAAAATAAAAATAGGTGTTTTTTATGGATATAAAAATAACCAATTGTAGGAATATTGATAGTGCAGAAATATCCGTTCAAAATAATAAATTGAACATAAAATATGCCATAAATGGAACTGGAAAAAGTACTATTGCAAAAGCGCTAGAATTAAAAAGCAAAAATCAACCAATGGACGAACTTATTCCATTTAAATATCTTGGAAAAAAAGATATAAACCAACCTGAAATAACTGGACTTGCTGATGCTACCAAAGTAATGACATTTGATGAAGCATATTTAAATCAATTTACTTTTCAACAAGAAGAATTAATTAGTAATAGTTTCAATATATTTGTTAAAACAGTTGATTACGATAGACATATGCAAGAAATTGAAAATCTTCTTTCTAATATAAAAGATGTTTTTAAAAATAATGAGAGCTTAGAACGGGCTGTTAATGATCTTTCAACTTTTATTGATAGTTACGGAAAAGCTGCTTCTGGTTACTCTGCAGCCGGTGCATTAGCCAAAGGAATTGGTAATGGTAATAAAGTTGAAAATATTCCAGCAGATCTTGTTGAATATACTGAATTTATACGAAGTGAAAAAAAGGTTCCTTGGTTAGGATGGCAGTTAAAAGGACATGAATACATGGATTTATCAAAAAAATGCCCATTTTGTACTTCTGATGCAGAAGGAAAGAAACAAACAATTACCAAAATAAAGGACCATTATGATGAAAATGCAATTAAACATCTTAACACTATACTTGATGTTATTGAAAAATTAAATGAATACTTCAATACAGAAACTCAAATAAGGCTATCTAGTTTATCAAAAAAAACAGATAAGTTAAACCAAGAAGAGATTGAATATCTAATACAGGTTAAGAACCAGGCGATTATATTAAGAGATAAACTAAGTGCATTAAAAATGATATCATTTTTCCATTTGAAGGATGTAGATAAGGTTGTGGAGCTAATCAATGATTCAAAGATAAATATTAATTATTTACAGCATTTTAATTCTGATTTTACATCTAATATTGTATTGAGCGTTACAGAAAAACTTGATTTAATTTTAAATGAAGCTGGTAAATTGCAAGGTGAGGTAAATCAACAAAAAATAACGATTGAAAATGCAATAAACAAAAATAGTTCTGAAATTAACAACTTTCTCTCAAGTGCAGGTTACAAATATCAAGTTAGTATTGATTTTGAAAAAGATAAATATCGAATGAAGCTTAGGCATTTTGATTATGATAAGCCAATTGTTCGTGGGAATCAATATTTAAGCTATGGGGAAAAAAATGCACTGGCTTTAGTCCTTTTCATGTATGAAGCAATTTCCAGTAAAGCTGATCTAATAATTCTTGATGATCCGATTTCTTCCTTCGATAAAAATAAAAAGTATGCTATTATTGAAATGTTATTTGGGGTTGGTAGAGGATTTGTAAATAAAACCGTAATCTTGCTAACGCATGATTTCGAACCAATTATAGATCTAATGTACACCTTGCATAGACAATATAATAATAAAGTTGTTGCATCATTTCTTGAATTAGATCAGGGAATAGTAAGAGAAATAGAAATTAAAAAAGATGACATTAAAACATTTACTGAAATATGCATGAGCAATATTAACAATTCTTCAATTGATATTATTAAATTAATTCATCTTCGCAGATTGTATGAGATAAGTAATAATAAGTCCATGCCATATGAATTATTATCTAATTTGTTCCATAAAAGAGATATTCCAACAAGAACAGTCGATATAGATGTAATCCCCTTAACACAAGATGAGATTGATATGGCTACGAACGAGATACAACAGAAAATTCATGGATTCAATTACAATCAATTACTGTTGGTGGTCAAGAATGATTCTGCTGTAAGGGATTTGTATTTGACTTCAAATAGTAACTTTGAGAAACTTGAGTTGTTTCGAACAATTACTGGTGAGGCTATTGGAGATAATGTTTTAAAAAAATACATAAACGAAACATTTCATATTGAAAATGACTATGTGATGCAACTAAATCCACTAAATTACCAAGTCATACCTCATTATGTTATTGATCTTTGCAATAGTGAGCTAGGAGTAGAAATCTGACAACAGCTTCAGACAGATTCAGCTATAGCCATAAGATTTCCATAAAAAATTTCATGGCAAAAGGAATCATGCTGGATAAATTATATTCCGTAGGTTGTTAAAATAATCACACTTTTTGCATTGACATTAAAATATTTCATAAGTAAATTCCTAATCTAAGAAGTATTAGAGAAATTCGTAAATATTGAATTTTGAATGGAAAAGTGTATTTGTCAACTATTTGTCACACTCAATGTGTTTTTTAAAATGAGGTTATAACTATGAAGTATGATATTTTTATTAGTCATGCAAGCGAGGATAAAATTGACTTCGTCCATGCCTTAGCTCAAGCCTTGGAAGTAAGTGGGCTTTCTGTTTGGTATGATGATTTCGTTCTCCGTTTAGGAGATAGTTTGGTTGAATCAATAAATATCGGTCTTTCTCAGTCCTCCTATGGTATTGTAGTTCTTAGCCCGATATTTTTAAAGAAAAAATGGACAATACGAGAGCTCAATGCGCTTCTAATTCGAGAAGATAGCGAAGAAAAGGTTATTATTCCTATTTGGCATCAGATTACTAAAGCTGAAGTCTTGTCTAAATTTCCACTTATAGCTGATAAGCTTGCAGTGATGAGCAATGACGACATGCGGAAAATTATCCGAAAAGTCTTTGAAGTAGTTAAACCTCGACAGATTGCACAAAAGCACTATGAAGAGGGTTTGAAGTTCGAAGATGATAAAATACTTAATAAAGCAATATCGGCATATTTACAAGCACTTCGATTGGATACGAACCATTTAGACGCGTTACGTAATATCAATCGTATTCAAAACCTTAATCTTCCTCAGCCGCTTTATAATACAGAAACATTTATCAAAGTTGGAATTGTTAGATTTTACAATAAGAGCAAAGGATTTGGTATATTGGTTTGTGAAAATGGGAAAGAATATTATATCCACAAATCAGGCATTGAAGAAAGTATAACTTTAAATGATGGTGACAGGGTTGCTTTTCTCGAAGGTTTTGGAGTTTGTGGTCAGAAAGCAGTATCAGCAAGGATAATCTGACATTTGGTCGAAGTACTATTATATCATACTAGGATAGATGGGGAATACCGAACATTTGTATTAAATGGAGTGTAATCGTTCTTTGTAGAATAATTATAAACTCAAATTCCACTCAATGTCAGATTATTTAGATTAAACAAATATAAATTCTTAATAAAAGATAAAAATATCTCCGTTCTTTTCGAAATAAGATACAATGATATTCTTACCGCTCCTAGTTAAGGTAATCCAGACTTTAAAGCATATGTTTAGATATGCTATTATATTAGAGGCATTGGTTTAGAATTCCTTAAGGCTAAGTATCAATTGATATTTATTGGTGCGGGTAAGAAGCATAGAGCAGATAATAATTATTGTTTTCAATATTGACTTAATAATTGATTATTATTAAATTCATAATTAATATGTTGAATATAAAGGTTTGATTGGAATAATAGTAGTGTTTTTTTCGGGAGGATTGGATGTGAAAGAGAAAGATAATGATAAAATCATGATAGCGGAACATATCTTAGAAGTTAGACATGACGCTTCAGGTACTTTTTTAGATGTTCGAGGTAATGTTGCCGACTTCATAAGGAAAGAGAAATTTTTACCGCACTGGAAAATAGATACAAATGTTGTTAACTTTCGCGACCAATCAGAAAAGATTGAAAAAGAAGGTGCTTTTGTTGGCTATAAGAGTGCCGGTTATGTGGTTTTAAACTCACAGACTAGAAATTTCTTCACAGATCGCGGTAGTTCATTCTGGAGGCTAATTCAAAAGAACAAGAATTATGAATTACCAACTTTGACTCGTTTTGGTATGCGGACGAAGATATTTATACCTTCCAACTTGAGTTTCGAAGAAATTAATAAGAGAGTATATGAACAATTGTTCAGCGAGAAAGGGCGTTCTTTAGTCGGTGGGGAAGAAAAGGATCTTCAATTTACGATTGAACTGAAGGAGTCAGGATTTAATGTTCGTATAGTGATTGGTCCAATTCATAAAGATGAAGCAGGTAAATACTTTAAATTCGAGACAGATGATTTCAAAAAATGTGGGCTTTTTCTTGATTTGGATTATTATACTACAACAGATTTAAACAAAGACACAATTCCAAAATTTTTAAGTAAGACTGTTGATTTAATGTGGGTAAAAGCTGAGTGCATTACAAGTGGATTGGGGCTTTAATAATGTCAATCAAAAGACTTACTATTGAATTAAATGATGTAGCAGATAAAAGCCATCCGACTACTTCTCCGTGCACTCTTATATCTCAACAAACATTTCCCATTAATAGTGGCGGTACTGAGTTGCCCAGCGAGCAGGCCGAATATCAGGAAAATGATGTCAATCCACGGCTAGAGAATGGAGTCCAATCAAGAGTTGTTGGACGGACACTGGCTGATTTGGTGTTTACATTTATGAACCAACCAGAGTTCATGGCAACTTTGTTCTTTTTTCTATCAGCCATTATTACTATTTCTAGAATTCAGAAATTTTCAGATATTTGGGTCACCATTATAATCGCTATAGGTCTAAATATTTTTTGGTTTGGAATCAAGGTGTTAAGAAAATTGTTTAGACAATAACTAAGAGCTTGAAGTTACCTTAAATACATTATGTTTTTAAAGGAGGGATATAATGACAAAGAGTACGCAAAAAATATGCTTTGTGATAGCACCAATAGGCTCACCTGAAAGTGATATTCGGAAATTTTCAGATAAAGTTTTGAAATTTATTATACGCAATTCTTTGGAGCCGATTGGCTACCAAGTAATTCGTGCTGATGAAATATCTGAACCAGGCACAATTAACATTCAGGTCATTAAAAGATTAATTGATGCGGACATTGTTGTAGCAGACTTGACTGGTACAAATCCTAATGTTATGTATGAACTTGCGATTAGGCATGCATTAAAAAAACCAATAATATTAATGATAAAAAATAACGATAAATTACCATTTGATATCGCAAATGAGAGAACCATAGTATTTGATATCAATGATATTGAGAGTGTAGAAAATGCAAAAATCGAACTCGTGAAACAGGCTAAACACATCTTTACAAGCGACTATAAAGTAGAAACACCTTTCTCACTTACAGAAGAAGTTGTGATTCGCGCATCAAGTGGGCGACCTATCGATGCAAACATAGCCAAAATTGCTGAAGATATTGCACAAATTAAAAATGCTATTAGAACAGCATCTATTTTTGAGACAAAGCTTGAATCTTTTATAGATAAAAGTACTATAGAAGAGAAATGGATAAGAATATCATTAGAATACCCAAATTCAACATTTGTAACAAGGACAAGTGTTTTAGAAATCTCACACAAACAGAGTGTATTAAGTGTTTTGAATAATATATATTTTCTACTTAGAAACCAGAAAGATGCTTTCCATCCAAAGGCTTTTACATATCTTTGGGACTGGATACTTGTTCGCAAGCAAGACCAAATGCCTTTGCTTATGAGAGGAATGCTAGAAATTATACTAGCAACATCAATAATAAAAGATGGGGACGTATGGCAAGTTGTAGTACTAAATAAACCCATACTGAACAAACCAGAAAGATTTGGTTTTCATAAAGGTAAACCAGAGAGGCATTAAAGTTCCAACTAGTTGATTTTTATTATTAATTGGAGGTATAAATGGAAGAAATTTTAAAGCAGCTTGATTCTCAGAAAATATACAACAGTAAAAAAAGTTCACGATATAAAAAGCTATACTACGGATTTGAAATAACTGTCATTTTTATGACTTGTTTTACAACTTTCCTGTTAACAATAAAGGATATTCCAGTATTTTTACCAGGACTTGCATCGTTTACCGCAGTATTACTAAAAGGTATATCAAGTTTTGTAGGATTTCAAAAACACTGGTTAACCTGTAGAATAATAGCTGAAAATCTTAAATCAGAAAAACGTAAGTATATATCTAGTACTTTTGGATACAGAAACATTGATCAGGATTCGAAAGATATATTATTAGCAACTAATCTTGAGATGATTATTCAAAATGGAAATGATATGTGGCTATCGTTATTATCAAAATCAGAAAATGAAGGCGAAAAATGAAAGTATTCATATCACATAAAAGCGAAGATACTATAACAGCAGAGAAACATGCAAAGGATTTAAAAACATTAGGATTTGATATTTATTTTGATAAGTATGATCCCAAAATTATAGAATCCAATGACAGAGCACTACACATTAAAAAGAAAATCAATGAATCAACAGATTTACTCGTTGTAATAACAAGTAATACAAAAGAATCTTGGTGGGTACCATTTGAAATTGGGTTATCTACATTCGCTGATATTAGGATAGCTTCTATTGTTTATGAAAATTCTCCACCGTTACCATCTTTTATTAAAAAATGGCCAATTATTGATACAGACGAGAAATACAAACAATATTTAGTAGAGTTACAAAAAAGCAAACAAGAATTATTATTAGAGAGTAGAAGTTTTAGTAAATCATTCGAGGGGCTTAGTCCATCTTCAATGAGGAAATCGGAACTATTTCATAGGATATTGATGACAAAATATGGACAAATGTAAAAATATTAAGCATAGCACAACATTTATATTTTGTATAAGAATTATTCAGTTTTGTGTTTTATAGTAATCGTTATCAATAAACTTAGGTTTTTATCTTGTTGAGCTCCACAACCATTATCTCGTCGATCTTCTTCTTGACCCGTTCGCTTGACTTGCCGTCGAGTCCAGTGAAGTAGTAATTTCTGTATTGTTCAAGCTTGGATTTCATTTCAGGTGTGGGATTGAGAGCCTGTTTTACGCAGGGGATGAGGTCGTCGGGGTTTTTCATGTGCGGGTATGCGCCTAAAAGCCATTCTTTCGGGTCGATCGATAGGACGGGCATTCCGTCGGAGTGATTGAGTTCGTTATACGGAAGTTCGTAGATTATGCCGTGCTTGCCGAGTGCTAAAAATTCGTTTATTACGCTTGATGTGTCGCTTATCATTGTGTCGGATGCGTACATGTAGGGATATATGTCGTAATCCTGTTCAGCTATGAGGAAAACCGACGGGTTTTCTTTGGCGAGTTTTTCATAGTATGTGTGCTGGGAGTGTGAGACATATTTTCCGCCCCAGCTGTAGGGATGGAGTTTGATTATGAGGTTGTATTCGGGTATCAGGTCCGCGATTTTATCTTTGATATATTCGATGCAGCTTGGTTTGTAGGAAGGCGCGTAAAGTACTGTTTTCTTGTTTATGTCGAGCCCGATCTTGTCAATGATAGCTTTTTTGTCGTAATGTCCGTCCCAGAAGAACGGGTCAAGTTTTGGTATTCCGAGAATGTAGAAGTCGGCTTTATCCTGCCAGTTGATGCTTTTGATGTAATCGTACCAGTATTGACCTTCAAGGAAGACATGATAGCGAAAGTCCTTCTGCTTTACGATGTTCCTGATCCTGAGCGTTTTTATGCCCACTCCGTGGTCGAGATGGACTTTTATGCTGTTTCCGTACTTTTCGGGATCCTTGAGGGCATCGCCGCAGACGACAAGATCAAATCCTCCGGTTTCGTCGGTCAGTTTATAACCTTCCTTCTTCATCCATTCCGCGATCCTGTTCTTTTCGTTGATTAAAAACACCCAAAGGAAGCGTTTCTGGTCTTTCCCGATGCGGAATGATATTTCATACCGGTCATCTTTGCTCATCTCTTTATAAAGCGGGAAAAGCGAATTAAAATAGTATTCCTTTTTAAGATCGAAAAGCACTTTTATTTTAGAACTCATAATAACTCCGTTATCTGATGATCTCTTCGAAAACCGTTTTTCCGTCTTTGATCTTTACTTCCATATATCCGGCGAGAGCGTTCATTTCGGAACCGTTGATATATATGGTTCTGTCCTGTGCATCTTCAGGCTCGACATCATAACCGAGCAGGTTTATTATCATCGTGCTCAGGTCGTAATGGCATTTTACTCTTGACGCAGGAGTTTTTAAAGAATCATTGCCGTTTATGCTAAAATAAAGATAAGGCACATTAATGATCTCCTTTTCGAACCAGCCGTGCCCTTTTTTGCCTTTGACCTCACCGAGCATTTCGCCGTGGTCGGAAGTGAAGACAAGATATGTCTCTTTATTGCTGTTGGCTTTAAGATAATTGTAAATCTCTTTTATCAGGTAATCGGTATAAAGCACCGTGTTGTCGTATTTATCTTCAAAGATATCGAATCTTTCGGGATATTTATTGTTGAAAGGAGAGTGGGAACCTCTCTGATTAAGTACGATAAAATTATTTTTGTTCAGATCTATCCTTTTAAGCATCGAATAAAGATCGTAGTCCTGCTTTGAAAGATCGTTCAGATACTTCGGCAGATCTTCCTTAGGCGCATAAAAATCAATATTCTCAGGAGAGAGCAGATTGTAAACTATCTCAAGCTGACTTGCCGACTGATTAGATATAAAGTGCGTCTGAAATCCGTTCTCTTTGGCGAGCTTAAATATATTATTATTGTAAGTGATAAGCTGATTGCTTGCACCGGGATATTTTATCCTGTTGGTGAATACAGCAAAAGCAGATCTTGTCATAGTTCCGCCTGCATAGATCGAGCCTGAAATAAAAGGTTCTACAGCGTTTATCGAATCAAGGCCGGGTGTTGTTTTCTCCGGATATCCGAGAACGGACAGCCTGTCGCTGCGAAGCGATTCGCCGATAATAAATATTATGTTCCTTTCCGGGTCTTTCTGAATTACGGAAGGCGCATCGAACTCGGGAAAATCTTTTACACTTCCGGTTATTACTTTAGGCAGGATGCCTACCATAAAATAATTGAAGCTTCTCATATAGTTCTCGAACGAATGCCTGTTCGGACGAACATAAATGAACCGCGCGGTTTTCTCATCAAGTTTTTCACCCGAAAAGAAGACGAAAAACCAGATCACAACGGCATGTATTATCAGAGCCGCGAAGAAAACCGTCCATGAATATTTAAATGAGATCAACTTATCCTGAAATTTTCTGTTTAGGTAAATAAGCACAGAAGCAACAATGATAACGATCAGCAGAGGCACGATCATAGCGAGAAATTCCGGAAGAAGGGAATCAAAAACTTCACCCGTGCTCTGGAATATCTGCAGAAAAGCGATAGGCTGAATAAAATTCCCGAAGTACTGGAAATAAAATAAATGAGCCATGGCGGAAAGCATTATGACTACGATTATCGTAACCCTTGCCCAGAGCTTCGGGATAAGGGAAAGAGCGAGAAAAAGCGCGAGCGGATAGACGATATTCCTTTTGTTCGGCATAAAATCATACGAACTGTTATAGAACGAATACAGCATATCTCCCGCCATAAAAATCACAAAAGACAATAAAATATAGATCAGCGAAAAGAATGTTTTCTTCATAAACTGCTACTCTCTGTTGGGAAATATTGTTTCTAAAAGATTAGACCTTCTCAGATATTGTTTTATGAGCACAAGATCGGGATGGAAATCAAGTTCGCCCCAGTCATCGGGTTTACACATAGAAAAATTCACGGGATAACCTTTATTGATGATCTGCTGGATCGCTTTTAAGTAAAAAGCGTTCATATTCTCTTCGTCCCTTACCATTTCCTCCAGTGTGTCAATGTATATCTGCCTTCCCTTGCCGGTGAACTTAATAATGCCTACAGATTCACCGTTGGCTTCTTCAACCGGGATCTTTTTGCTGACCTGAAGCACGAGATTATCTTTATGGACGATCTTCATGTCGTCTTCATCATAAGTTTTCTTCTCGTCGGCGACCATCGTAATGTTGCTTTCGCTTTTTAGAAGGTTTTCGATTACGACAGGTTTAAAAATATCGTCGCCGTTGATGGTAATAAAGTCTTCATGCATATAATGCTTTGCCATCCATACGGAAATGAGATTGTTTGAGGTTTCATAGAAAGGGTTATATACTGTGTTGATGTTGAATTCACCCGAATACTTTTTAATTTTGGCTTCGATCTGCTCTGCTCTGTAGCCGACGATTATAGTTATATCCCTGATATTATTTTCCTTAAGGCTGTGCAGCTGGGATTCAAGCATAGTAATTCCGTTCCCTATCTCGATCAGGCTTTTGGGAGTATTTTTTGTCAACGGGAACAGTCTGGTACCTTTTCCTGCCGCAATTATTATCGCTCTCATTTTATATCTCCGCTGTTTTTATTTACGATCGCTTTATCGTCCTTTTTAAAGTCATATTCTTTTACGGGAGTTTTCCAGTCACCGTACCTGTAAGCCAGATAATCCTCGAATTTTTCCGGGACTGAATATTTATATCCGTCAAATTCGTGCTTGGTTAAGTTGTCGTAAAAACTGCACGGCGCTGATTTCAGTACAGGCTGTTTTATGCCTACAGTCCAGAAATATTTATCTTCCACCTTTTTCTTCACGAAAATATCGAGAAGGCTGTAGCCTTTGAATATCAGCCATCTTGTCTGAATTTTGACAAGCCTGACAGAACACGCCGGAAAATGAGGCATATCCTTTTTAGATCTGCGGATGCGTGTTCTGTAGCCGGCGAACCAGAATTTATGCCGTATCTTTATCAGCTTATCCAGATGATCATCCGTGATCGTGAGGTCCATATCGTTATCCCACGGTAAAAGCCTGTTCTCCCTGATTATACCGAGAAGTGTTCCGCCTTCAAGTGTGTATGGAATATTGTTCTCGTCAAGAATACTGCAGACGTCGCGAAGCATTTTTCTCGCGGTGATCTCGATATGTCCTGTAAGTTTTAAATTTCCTGCCATTATTTCCTTTCAAATTATTTTAAGTGCCCTTTCCTGAATTTTTCATGGAACAATATTCTTAATTTTCTAAACAAATTCAAAGGTTTTTTCTTTTCGGGAATTTCATTATTGATCATTATACTGTCCAGCGTATAGACCACTCTTTGGGCTATCATACCGTCAAGATAAGGATTAACTTCTGACAGATGACCTTTACGAAGCGCTGAATACTCTCCGGGATCGGCAAATGATCTGTCCAGTGCGGATCTGAGTTCATCAGGATTCTGAATATCAATACCTTTGTCTGTCCTTGAAGAAGTCCTGTATGTTATCACAGGCTTGTCAAGAGCCATAAACTCATATATTACCGATGAAGTGTCAGAGACCATAACATCAGCTATGTACAGGTAAGGTGTAATATCGTAAGTGTCAACTATCTTAATATTTTCATTTCCTGAATTCTCGATAGATTCAATTATTTTCTTATCCATGAATTCATGGAACTTGATTATCCATATCTCGTCAGCATTAATTATTCCGGGTATTACGGGCAGAAGTTCGTCAGCCGACTGAAGCTTATCAGAGAAGGTCGGGGCATAAAGGATTATTTTTTTATAGACCGGAAAATTGAATTTCTCACGTATTTTTTCGTGAGGATAGCTCATAATATAATCCATCTTGGGCCAGCCTGTCTCTTTCACCAGAAAATAGCCGTATTTCTGCTGCAGCTTATTGAATCTTTCAGTCACAATCGGACCGGAAGTTAGATAAACATCAAAAAAGTGCCTGATCTCATAATGCGATTCTTTTTCTATACCTATTCCGTGAAAGATCTCCACCTTAAGTCCGGGAAGTCTGAAATCAACATAATTGCCCGGAGACAGGCAGTAGTCAGGATTGAACTCCTTCCCTTCTTGGATAGTCGTTATAATGTCTTTATCCTGCCAGATATTTTCATCCTTAAGTCTCTGATTAACTTTTCTTGAGACCATAATGACATAATCATTAACTTTTGAAGTATCGAGATAATCCAAAAGAGGCTGTACTATAGGTATAGAGTAAAATTTTGATATGTAAAAAAGATATTTCATTATTCCCTTATCTGATTTTTAATTTCTGTAGTAGAAATACCTTCAGTCCGCGGCAGATAGACAACTTCGCAGTATTCCTTAAGAAAATCGAATTTGCCTTTCCAGTCGTCGCCCATCACAAATATATCGATCTGATTGTTTTTTATATCGTTTATCTTCTGCTCCCAGTTATTTTCAGGTATAACTTTATCCACATAGGTAATAGCTTTTAATATCTCCGCTCTCTGTTCATAAGGATAGGTGCATATTTTTCCTTTTATCAGATTGAATTCATCTGTTGAAACAGCTACAACAAGATAATCGCCGAGAGCTTTGGCCCGTCTTAAAATATTAAGATGCCCGATATGAAACAGGTCGAATGTGCCGTAGGTGATCACTTTTTTCATTTAGCAGCCTTATTTTCATTTAAATACTTATCGAGTTCTTCAAATTTCTCGTAAACCATTTCAGGAGTAATATTGAAAGTATTGTCATTCGGATCTTTGAAATCGAAATCCCGGAGATACTTATGGACAGGCAGATGCCATGCAGTCCATTTTAAAGGATGTGTCTTCGGGCCGAATATTGCGATCGAAGGCGTATCCTGAGATACGGCAAGGTGGATTATACCGCCGTCGTTGCCAATGTAGATATGTGTTTTTTGAAGCAGAGCGGCAGCCTGGTTGAATGTTGTTTTCGGGGCTATGACAGGTTTGTTCTTCATCAGTGAAGACATCAGCTCGACTTTCTCAAGTTCTCCCGGCCCCCATAAAAGTACAACTTCGTAACCGGTATTCTCTTTTATCATGTCGGCGACTTTTGCGAACCTTTCAAATTCCCACTGTTTCCTGTAAACCGGAGTGACGGGGGAGAAGACGACCAGCTTTTTTCCTGTTAGTCCTGCTTCTCTTAGCCAGTTATCGATATATTCGATCGAATCCGGTTTAACATTATAAAAAATATTATCCGAAGTCTCTTCTATTCCAAGCGGTTTCAAGAGCTTGAACTTCGCTCTTGCAGCATAGATCCTGTGATCCCTTATCTCGCTGTAATTATAGACCCAGTTGAATCCTTTCAGCCATGTCCACGGTTTCACTTTTTTCCATCCCAGCCTGTATTTAGCCCCGCTGAAAAAAGTTATCTGAGATGAGCCGGGGCCTCTGATCTGATCGATTATCATATCGTATTTAAGCTTCCTGACCTTTAAAATAGTTCTGATCCGTTCCATATAGTAAGCGAAAGTCTTACCTTTCTTCTTCTCCATCAGAATAAGATTGTTCAGATTCGGATTATCTTCAAGTATCACTCTGAAAGGTTTCTGAATTAGATAATCTATTACCGCATCAGGAAATTTTTTCCTGAGCGCAGGCATATAGGCAGTATTTAAAAGCACATCCCCGAAAGGTTTATACTGAATAATCAGAATTCGTTTTATTTCTCTAAGCTGCTCATCGGTCAGCTTCTGTCCGGTCTTACCCAATTTTATCCCCGGTTATATCTTCTTATAATCTACATATTCTTTTTCTTCGACGAGATCAGATTTGTATTTCAGGTTGATTTCTTTTTTGATCTGGGCTCTGTCGTCGTTAATAAAATATACCGACCTTGCAAGCTCGATGAAATTCTTATCGAACTCTTTTTTCTGTTCTTTTATTCTGATGTCGTCCTCGATATGCCAAAGTTTCAGGTTAACTTCTTTTAGCGCCTGAAACTCTTTTGAATTCACCGTTATTCCTGCGGAATTCATGGGAACGGTCAGAATATCGTATTCTTTTTTTACATTTGCTTTTTTAGCTTCATCTTTAAACTTTTCAAGCTTGATCTCAAGAATGGTCACTTTATCAACCAGTTCGCCTGTCGAAATTTCAATTTTCATGGCTGTTTTCCTTTATTAAATTATTCATGATCTCAGATAAATTCTTTGTAAGATTTTTGAGGTTGTATTTTGAAATTTCATTCAAATCAGGAGTAAGAAAACCGGATCTGCTCTTCCAATCACTATAAAATTTCATGACGGCGTTTCGAATATCAACTTCGTCGTTGATGTTTACCGTAATTCCTTTTCGGGTAGAATCTATAAGCTCATCTAAATTACTTCCTTTACGGTTGAGAAGAAGCACAGGACGGTCAATGTTCAGATACTCCAGGATCTTACCTGAATAGACCCCTTCGGTCTTTTTATCGTCGGCAAGCACCATCAAAAGGATATTGCTTTCATAAAGCTTTAAAATGCTTTCTCTGTGCGGCAGAAACCCACGGTAATTCAGAAGCCCGCGATCGATAAGTCCGCTTAGTGATCTTTTGACAGTTGACTGATCCATCGGAGTGGCAAGATTCAGCTTTATATCGATCTTATCCTCGTCAAAGAGCCTGCAAAGCACCTTTGCAACGGTATCAAGAGGAACCATCTTGCTGAATGTACCGTTATAGCCGATAGAGAACTCTTTCAGTTCCGATGCAGGTGTTGCTTTCGATGGTTCCGGAAAATCGGACGGGTCGAATCCGTTAGTTATTTTAAATATCTTCGAATCCGGATAAAGCGATCTGTATTTTTCTGTAATGAAGGGCGTAACCGTTGTAATTGCCGAAGCGTTCGAGAACGACTCTTTTTCAAGTTCCAGGGTTCGCTTTTTATATTCTTCAGGCTTGTCAATATTATAGTAATTGAACGAGAACGGATCTCTCAGATCTAATATGACAGGCACTCCGAGCAATTCTTTCAGAGGTTTTATCAGGTGCATTAACGAAAAACTTTTACAGGTAACGAACACTACATCGATCTTTTTTTCTGAGGATATTTTTTTTATTCTTTTAAGCGCGAAAGGGCACCAGATTCTAAAGCTGTCGGGGAAGAGGTATTTTCTTTCAAGTCCTCTGAACAGTTTCGCCACATCACCGGGGATGATCTTTCTGTAGTCGAAATAGAAAGGTCTAAAGATCTCAAGACCGGGATCAAGTTCATTAAGCATCGAAGGATCTTTTCTGCTTCTGTCAGACCAGACGGGAATAGTAACTACTATAGGTTTATACCCGTATTCGGGAAGGTATTTCGCGAATTTTGTCACCCGTTGTACTCCGATGCCGCCCGAAGGGGGGAATTTTGTCGTTATTATCAGACAGTTCTTCAATTTTTCACCGCAACAGATTTGAAAACATTTATAGTTTTATCGTACATTATTTCTTCAGTAAATCCTTTTCTGACAGTTTCAAGAGCATTATCAGAGAACTTGTTTCTAAGTTCCTTATCTGATATTAATTTCCTTAGAGCAGAAACGAGATGTTCATTATTTTCTTTTTCGATTATAAATCCGTTGAAATTATCTTGAACGATCTCCTTCACTCCGCCGGCATCAGTGCAGACTACAGGCTTGCCGCAGGCAAGATACTCTACGACCGTATTTGGAAATGATTCGAAGAATGATGAAAGCACGGCGATATCGTAAGCCGAAGCCGACAGCATTACTTCTGTAGTAAATCCGGCGAAATGAACATGAGGTTCGATCTTAAGTTCAGAAACCTGCTTTTTCAACTCAGGTTCATAATTTCCTTTACCCGTAATTACGAGTCTGATATTTTTAAACTCTTTGAGCAGATCTGAAAAGGCTCTGATCAGAATATGAATACCTTTCGCTTCGCTTAATCTGTCAGAGATTCCTATAACGATTTCATCGGGTGCAACATTCCATGATCTTCTCTTGGCTGAAATTTCCTCTGCAGAAAAATCAGGGAATTTTTTTCCCGTATGGATCACGGTCGTTTTTTCCGGATCAAGCCACTTATAGTCTTTGAGTGCTTTTTCTCTTGTATAGTTGCAGACGAATATCTCTTTTGAAATATATTTTGTTTCAAGTTTTTCACACCCGATAAAATCTCTTTCATTCCCGATCCTTCGTATAACAGGAACTCCAAGAAGCTTTGCAGGTATTCCTCCGAATATTACTTCCCTTTTGATATTAGTGACTACCAGATCAATTTTGTGTTTCTTCATAAATCTGTAAAAAAATATCATCGTCCACGGATTATAATTAAACCCGTATTTATGCGGGATCAGCTTTATGTCGGCCGGACAGTTTCTTGTAAAATCAGAGTGCTTTGCCGATACGACAAAACATTTATGCCCGTCAGCCTCAAGTTTTCTTGAAATGCTCACATACCAGGTTAAAACACCTGCCCATCTTTTCTTTGCGCTGACGAGTAGAATGTTCATTATTGTTTACCTGTCCTTAAGGAATTGTGAAATGTTCGAATTGAATATCTCTATCGCCTGATCATAGTCTTCCGGACGGCCTATATCAAGCCAATAACCTTCGAATGGATAGCACTGTACATTCTTTTCATTTTTGATAAGCTCAAGCATAAGTTCGGGAAAGTCGAAGTATTTGTTCCCGGGAATAAATTTAAGAGCTTTTTTATTAAACGCATAGACACCCATGCTGACATTGTAGTTCAAAGTAGGTTTTTCAATATAACCTGTCAGCCGTCCTTTCTTATCTGTTTCGAGTACACCCAGATCTATTTTTACAGGTTTTTTATACATAGCTATTGTGCACAAAGCTTTGCTTTTTTTATGAAATTTAAAAAAATCTGAATAATCTAGCGTAGTCAAAACATCTCCGTTCATGACGATAAAGTTATCTTCAAGCCCCTTTATCAGTTTTAAAGGAGCGGCCGTTCCGAGAGGTTTGTCCTCAAAAGAATATTTTATATTAAGTTTCCAATTTTTTCCGTCTGAGAAAAAAGCCTGAATGAGCTCTTTCAGATGACCGACGGCCATGGTAATATCTGTCGTACCATGAAATTTTAACTGTCTGAGAATTACTTCGAGTATCGGATAATCGCCGATTGGCATTAAAGGTTTTGGAAGCACAGTTGTGTATGGTTTCAGCCTTGTGCCTTTTCCGCCTGCCAGAATAACAGTTTGCATAATATCTCCTAAATGTTGTAACGGTCAGGTTTATAAAGTTCAAGATTTTTTTTCAGCCATTCAATAGTGAGTTTAAGACTGTCCTCAAGAGTGTTTTCCGGTCTCCAGTCAGTAATTGTCATGATTTTAGTGTTATCGCAGAGAAGTCTTTCCACTTCGCTTTTATCAGGCCTGATCCTTTCCTCATCGCTTTTCACAGTTACTTCCACTTTCATTATCTCTGCGATCTTTTTTACAAGATCCCCTATAGAAATCTCAGTTTTCATTCCTATGTTAGTAACCTCTCCAAAAAGCTTATCGCAGACAGCTATTTCATGGAATCCTTTTACAGTGTCTAAAACAAGCGTAAGATCTCTTGTCGGTAACAAATTGCCCAGATTAAGTTCCTTTTTTCCGGAAAGAAGCTGGGTTATAACTGTCGGAATAATAGCTCTCGCAGACTGTCTGGGTCCGAAAGTATTAAAAGGCCTTACGATCTTTATGGGAAGTTCAAATGAACGGTAATAACTTAAAGCAAGCTGGTCAGCTCCGATCTTTGATGCGGAGTAGGGAGATTGACCGACAAGAGGGTGTTTTTCATCAATAGGAACATATTGAGCGGAGCCGTAAGTTTCACTCGTTGAAGTTATCATCATATTAGACACGGAGCTGTTTTTCGAAGACTCGAGTATGTTGTATGTGCCTTCGATGTTGGTTTTTATATAAGCTATGGGGGATTCGTATGAGTATGGTATTCCGATAAGCGCGGCAAGGTGAAAAACAGTATCAGTGTCAGCGACGGCTTTTCTGACTGAATCATAATCTCTGATATCTCCGAAATAGGGTTCGAAATGTCCTTTGAAAGGCGAATTTTCAAGCCAGCCCATGCCTGATCTGGAATTATAACGGAAAAAGGCTTTAACTTCATATCCTTTTGACACGAGAAGCTCGGTTAAGTGGGAACCTATAAACCCACCTGCACCTGTTACAAGAACTTTATTTAATTTCAAACCACTTACCTCATTTTTTTAATTATCGTTGATGATCCCGCAAATAAATTTTATACTTTTTTTACTTAACTGCGGATAAAGCGGAAGTGTAACGATATTGTCAATGTATTTTACATTTGATTTAAACCTGCTTTTTTTATATAGCGTGAAACTCGGGACTAGATCATAATGTTTACTTGTCTGAACGCCATTGTTTTTTAAAGCTGTTTTGATCTCCACACAGCGTTCTCTGACAATTATAGGCATAATGTGAGGTGTTGAGAGCTCGATTTCAAAATCTGCGAACGGGAATATCACATTTTTGTTATTTTTCAGGCAATTAAAATAATATTTATAAAGCTCTCTTCTTTGCGCGTTATTATTGATTACTTTTGAAAGCTGAACAATTCCCAGCGCGGATCGTATTTCATCAATTCTGTAATTGTAACCCAACGCAACAACATCGTAACCGCTCTGGTGACCTTTATGTCTGTCATAGGTGAGGGTTGTCATTCCGTGTGATCGCAGAAGTTTGATCTTTTCGGCTAACATATCATTGTCAGTAACTATCATTCCGCCTTCACCTGTTGTCATATTCTTGTTGCTGAAAAAACTGAAACAGCCGATATCGCCGACAGTCCCCAGATTTATGATCTTATTCTTTATCCTGCACTTACCGAACGATGAATGTGCACAATCCTCAATAACAAAGAGGTTATGTTCATTAGCAACTTTCATTATTCTTTCCATATCGCATGGAAAGCCTGCATAATGAACAATAGTTATAGCCTTAGTTTTTTTTGTGATCGCTTTTTCTATACTTTCTACGCTTACTGTCAGGTCAGTGCCGGATACGGAATCCGCAAAGACTACTTCCGCTCCTGTATATTTTGTGGCGTTGGCGGTTGCTACAAATGTGAGAGCCGGAACGATGACTTCGTCTCCTGCCTGGATATTAAGAGCGAGGTTTGCAATATGAAGCGCGGCAGTACAGTTAGTCACAGCGAACGCATGTTTAACACCGAGCATTTCAGAAAACTTTTTCTCAAATTCTATAGTAACGGCACCCATTGTGAACCATTTACTTTTTACAACATCAGTTACAGCTTTTAACTCCGCACTGGTAATATCCGGTTCGCTTAAGGTTATCTTCCAATCCATTTGAACTCCTGCGTATCAACTATTTATAAACATCCAAAAATTTCTTAATTACCTGTTCTTTTGAGTAGTTCTTGAGCGCAAAATCTCTGCCCTTTTCATTAGGGCCATTCATATTCAGATATTCAGCTATCCCTTCAATTGAAACAGGTTTTGTAAAAGGGATTTTCTGTGTACATAGAACGTGCTTTCCTCTTAATAACGCCTGCATGACAGAGGTTGGAAACCCGTCATGCTTAGTGTTTCTGATATAAATAAAACACTCGTCAAGGTATTTTTCGATATTGTTCACCCAACCCAGAAAAATAATATTATTAGGCATGTTTTCGTATTTACCTGAATTCGCCGATACAATGAACTTTGTAAGAGGGAATTTTTTTGCTGCTTCGACAATAAAATCGAGTCCATAGAAATCTTCTTTTCCCTCAGGTATGTAAGTTAGTACAGACTTCTCTTTTAAATCCTCTAATGTTTCGGCAAGAAGTGACTTGTCATAAAAGAATATCTGGAGTAATCCCACTTTATTTATACCGGTGCTCTTAAGCTCTTCTATCAGGTTTTCAGAATCCGCAAGAGTTTTCCAGGAATATTTATAGATCGAAAGAGCTTTTTTTAGTGCCTTTTTGCTTCCTTGTGTAACATGCAGAACATCCGAGCCGATGTAATGATTGATGTACTTTGTTCCTGTTAACCTGCAGGCAATAATGTCATTATAGCTGTTTTTTGCCCAGAAACTGTGAACAATGTCGTATTTTCTTAGAAGTAGAATTTTGGAAAACAGGTCAAGCTTGTTCCATACCTCATACTGGATCACATGAAATTGTTTTAGTTCGTCCTTAAGAAGATTGTATGCCAGATCGGCAAAATATTCGAAAGAAACGAAAAGTATTTTTTTATTTAACTCAGGCATGGTCTTCTAGTGTTTTAATTAATCTGGCTGGAACTCCGGCAATTACGGATCGAGCCGGGAAAGACTCTGTTACAACAGATCCTGCAGCTACTACGCAGCATTGTCCAAGCTCTACTCCCGTCAGAATTACCGTACCGGTCCCGATCCACGACCCGAAACCGATCCTGACAGGCTTCTGTACACGCGGGTACCATTTCGACATAGCTCTGTCTCCGCAGTCTGAATGAGAAAGAATAGTTACATTAGCCGATACAACACATTCGTCTTCAAAGATAACTTTATCAGCGAGATCGAAAAAGACATTCTTTCCGATATAGCATTTATTTCCTATCTCGAGATTACTGAAGTCTTTTTTTGCATTGTCTATAAGTATTTTATCTTTAAATCTTATCCCGCGTCCCAATTTCGCACCAAATCTAGTAAGGTATTTGTTCAGCAGAAAACTTCTGCAATTGGTAATTTCAGATGATATATAGCTAAATCCAAGTATCTGTCTCAGAAAGCAGATCTTTGAAAAATATAATTTTGAATAAATTAATTTCTTTAGCTTCATTTATTTGTTATTTCCATTATCATTGAACTGGATCTCGTATAGTTTTTTATATTTTTCATTGCTTTCTAGTAGGTCTTTATGCTTTCCGACACCGAGTATCTCGCCTTTATCCACTACTATAATCCTGTCTGAATTCAGGATTGTTGAAAGTCTGTGCGCAATTACAATCACAGTTCTGTCTTTCGTAGCCATTTCAATAGCTTTTTGAACATTCTGTTCCGCTTCGGAATCCAGTGAGCTTGTTGCTTCGTCAAAAATTAGTATCGGAGGATCGCCGACTATAGCTCTTGCAATACACAACCTCTGTCTCTGTCCGCCTGACAGGTTGGAGGCTTTCGGGCTTAACATAGTCTGATATCCGTTGTCAAGGTTTTGAATAAATTCGTCAGCATAAGCTATCTCGGCAGCTTTCTTAACATTTTCGAAAGTGAGTGCTTTATTCGATCCGTATCTGATGTTGTTCTCAACTGTATCATTGAAAAGAATTGATTCCTGAGTTACTGTTCCGAATAGATCGTGGAGACTTTTGAGTTTTATGTCTTTGATGTTTGTTCCGTCAATTGATATTGAACCTTCATTTGGATCGTAAAATCTTTCGATAAGATTGACGAGGGTGGTTTTTCCGCCTCCGCTCACGCCTACGATCGCGATCTTTTCGCCTTTGAAGATTTCGAGATTAATATTTTTAAGTATTTTTCTTGTATCGTAAGAGAAACTCAGATCTTTTATTTTCAATGACTCCCTGAAATCGTTTTTCTCCACAGCGTCAGGTGATTCCTTTATGGTCGGTTCGAGATTTAATATGTCGAAGACCCTGTTAAGTGACACAAGCGCTCTTCTGATCTCAGTATAATATTTTGTAAGCTCTTTCAGCGGGTGAAGGATCGAAAATATAGCAAAGAGAAAGGCTGTGAATCCTCCGAATGTTAATCCGGAATCCCCGTCGAGCACCATTTTACCGCCTATTAGAAGGACGACCACTCCTGTAAGCGTTCCGTTAAATTCTGAAAGAGGTATGTTTAACGACTGGTAGAGATGCGATTTAAGCCATGACAGATAGAAATTGTGGTTTTCTTCGCTGAATCTTTTAAGTTCATAATCCTCTTTTGAGTAGGATTTTACTATCTTGATGCCGTTGAATACTTCCTCGATCTTAGAATAAATTGTCGAATATGTTTTCTGGATGCGTTTAGAGTATTTCTTTATTTTTCCGCCTATGTAAGAAATAGATAGTGCAAAAATAGGCACGATTATGATCACATAAACGAAAAGAGCCGGGTTGATAAACAACGCTATGGAAATATATATAACAACAAGCGTAAAATCGCGCATGCCGCCGAAGAATGACTGAATGAAAAGATCGCTTACTATGCTGACATCGGAAGTCAGCCTGACCTGAAGGTCACCGATCTTGTTGTCTTTGTAAAAGTTCATTGACAGATCAAGATACTTTCTGAACATAAGATTACGGATATACTCGATAGTCCTTCCTCTGAGAGAAACGAAAATAATTTTGTTAAAGTAGAAAAAAATGTTTTTGAGAACGATAAGGATTATCATTCCGAATCCGATCATCATAAGAAGAAGGTAAGGATCAGTTACAGAAAGTAAACTCTTTAAAGCTTCCAGAAAAGAATCATAAACTGAAGAATCGAAGATGTTGTATAAATTCAGTCTAGAAAAAAAATCTGAAAGGGCGCTTCCGAGCTTATCGGAAAAAGCAGAGAATTTATCAATTTCTGATGAAACCCGTTTTGTGCCGAAAACATAATCGAAAAGGGGTACAGCCATTGTAACGCTTATTCCGCTGAGCAGTGCGAAGATCATCATTGTGAACAATCCGGCGATCATCAGTTTCCACTGCAAGAGCATAATCCGAGTTAGTTTCTTTATGTTTTTCATTCGAAACTTTCCATTCATTTAATAATCATCTAAATATAAATGCTTGTAAGGGTTTTATCAATAAAATTAAATTGATAAAGTGCAGAATAAATATTATATTTGGTCTCTATTTGAACTGGGAAGGAAATGATCAAAACCAATTATCATATGCACAGCACATTCTCTGACGGCAAAGCCGAGCCTGAGGTGTATGTCAAGACCGCGATCGAAAGGGGATTCTCTTCGATCGGATTTTCCGAGCACGGTCCGACAAAGTTCGCAAAACACTGGGAGCTGAAAGCCGAAAAAGTTAGCGAGTATATAAGCGAGATCAGAAGGTTAAAAAAAACATATTCGGACAAGATAGATATATACTGCGGGATGGAACTTGATTACTTTCCAGGAATAGAAGAAAACGCTTTTTCCAAGCACGATATAGACTATGTGATAGGATCGATACATTATTTCCCGGGAGAAGACGGCGAAGTATACGGAGTTGACTGTAAATTCGAAGAGTTTAAAAAAACCATATTCGATTACTTTGAAGGCGATATTAAAGCTATGGTGCACGAATATTACGACAGAATAATTCAAATGACAGACAAATTCAATCCTGAAATGATAGGTCATTTCGATCTTATTAAGATCAATAATAATGAGGAGCAGTTTTTTAAAGAAAGCGAAAACTGGTATAAAGATGAAGTCATGAAAGTACTCGAAATGATGGCTAAGAACGGAACTATGTTCGATGTAAATACAGGAGGGATCACAAGAGGTTTTTTGACTGAGCCATACCCGAGCCCCTGGATATTAAAGGAAGGTGCGAGGCTGAAAATACCTGTCGTGCTTAATTCCGATGCGCATACACCTGAGAATATTGAAGGTAATTTTGAATCCGTAAGAGAGATCATGAAGCAGTCGGGATATAGATCGAAAATGATTATTTCGGACGGAAAATGGAAAGAGGTAGAGCTTAAATGATAATGATCTTTTCAATGCTTATGATCGGGGCTTTGATCGGGCATCATTTTAAAGGCAACAGATACATTATTAAGTACATACACATTGTGTCATTCTGGTCAGTTCTGATACTGCTCTTCCTGCTTGGATTTTCTGTCGGTCAAAATGAAACAATTATAAGCAATATGCATAAGATCGGGCTTAAATCTCTTGTGTTAAGCATATCGGCAGTGCTCGGAAGCGCGTTTCTTTCAATGTTCGTTTATAATCTTTACTTCAGAAAGGTAGAGCATAAATGAAGAATAGTGTAATAATTGTAATACTGTTCGGCGTAGGCGTGCTGCTCGGTTTTATCAGCAGAGGCACACAGATAGTGATACCGCATGACGCTACAACTTATGCGCTTTATGTGTTTCTTTTCTTCGTCGGAATATCGATAGGTATTGATCTTAAAGTCTTCAAAGTAATAAAAAAACTTCATTATAAAATATTATTCGTTCCTGTTTCAGCGGCTGCCGGAAGCCTGATCGGTGTCGGACTGATTTCATATTTTATAAGTGATATGACTTTAATGGACTGTCTAGCGGTAGGATCGGGTGTAGGTTATTACAGTCTTACAAGCCTGATCATAACTGAAGCGCGTGGTGAGTATCTTGGAGTAATTGCTTTGCTTACAAATATCATCAGGGAAATAATTACTCTGGTCGGAACACCGCTTTTGATCAAATATTTCGGAAAATTAGCGCCGATAGCTTCAGGAGGCGCGACCTCTATGGATATAACTCTTCCTGTGATCACTCATTACACGGGAAAGGATTATGCCGTAATATCTATCTTTTCCGGGACGGTACTTTCGATCGTAGTTCCGTTCTGGGTAAAATTATTTTTATGAGAAGCCAAAACCTTAATTTATTGTTGTGATCATGCTGAATTTCAGGTAAGCTTTTGATTTAAAATTCTTGGGGAATGTGTTTTCAGGATCATCATTGTAATATGGTACAAGTTCATTCATTTTCCCGAAAAGCAGTGTCAGATCGAGATAAGAAATCAAATACCGGTCATTAACTTTAAAAGCAATCGGGAATTCATACAGGGCATTATCTTCTCTTATGAATGTCTGGTCCTGAGTGAATCCGTATTTGGTAACTTTTCTCAGAATGTATTCAGGATACTGCTTTATTGTTACAGGATTGTTCAGCTGTTTTATCATGACACCGTCAAGCTCAATAAGAAGATTGCCTTTCGTGTCTATCAGAAGTCCTGTTGAACCCCATTCATCTTTCATATCTCCGTAAGGTTCATATCTGGTCAACTTTCCTTTAAACGAAATATTGACCGAATGCTCAAGCGAGTCGGTGAATTTATTTTCAAATCTAACGGTAAAAATGGAGTCTGGTCCGTATTGGATCTCGCAGCTGTCTGAAAAATTTATAACGGGTTTATTGATGTAATTAAAGTAAGTAAAGGTAAAATTCTTGGCGTTCTCGTTCAAAAGTTTTTCTATCTCCGGGGTAAACTTGCTTTTCGGGAATTTCTTTTTGAATTTAGGAAGCTCACCTGTACCTTCAGTAATATAATGCGATATATTGCTTGTTTCAGGGTCGGTCAGATATACAACAGGCGTGAACTGATTGCTCAGGAGAATAAATTTAAGGTACCAGGCCTGTTCGGCCAGCTTTTTGTCTTTATCATTTTTTAAAACTTCCAGGATCGAAAGAGCTTTTTCTGTGCTTCCGCTGTCATAAAGCTGTTTCGCTGCTGTAAGCTCTTTGTATGTTATTTCTGATAATGACTGTGAAAAAAGGCTTGTAGAAACTACAAAAATTACGAGGACAAATAAACTTTTATACATGATAGAACCTCCCAAAGATTAATTTAACTATTTATCTCCTGAACTCTTTTTTTGTCGTTGACTAATATCCCGGTTATCTGTGAAAGATAATATTTTTTAGATTCTTCATCTCTGATTATCCTTTTTGCCGCATACATAAAATAATCTGAGCTTACACAGCACATGATATTATTTTCGGGCAGGGTCAGGTAAGTGCAGGTGTTATCCTTTCTGTAGTGCTCCGTGATCAGTTGCGTTATCAGTTCTGAAGATATTTCTGAATTGTTTTCAGGAATTAATAAAATATTGCCTTTATAGCCTTTGAAGGTGTTTTCAGCTTTAAGAACATCATAACCGTCTCCAAGTCCCGGTTCAGAATAAAATATCTCCGCCTTATCATCGAACTGTGCTTTAAATTCCTCAGCAGATTTTCTGTCTGTTATCACGCACACTTTATCGAAATTGTTTTCGGATGCAGCCTTATCGTAAACTCTTTTTGCAACATCTGCGGACGGATTTTCGACTGCCATAATTATTAGAGCAGTAGATTTAACCTCTTCTTCAGGTCTTTTTCTGAACTGATCGGAAGAGCTTACCGGCTGGATTGGAGGAGCTCCCTGTGCAGAAAGCGTGTAGGAATTCACTCTGTAACCGTTCTTATAATATATTTCAACGATCCTTGTAAGCGGAATTGCAGGCCCTGATCCTTTCGGGCTGATCTTTTCAAATTCTTTTACAAGGTTCTTTGTATTAAAACAGAAAAGTCCGGCATAGACCTCCGAAGTCTGTTCAGAAGGGTTAGCCTGTTCTTCATATTCGGATATTTTAATTATTTTATTGGCCACGCTTCTTATCAGTTTGCCGGCAGATATTTTTCTGTCGTAGGTTTCTTTGGATAAGAAAGTGCATGCGCAGTCTTTATCCCTGTGATCTTTGAACAATTTCGTCACTACCGGTTTTGCGGGCTCGGGCAGGTCTGATGTCTGTATGAAAAGGTATCCGATAAAATCTTTCAGCCACTCCGTTACTTTCGGAAGTAATTCAGTCACGCTTTTTGCGTTATCGCAGACCAGATATTTGCACTGGTTTCCGTATCTTTGTTCAAGTTCAGGTTTCTGAATGGAAGTACAGGCAAGCATGATCTCATCAGTTTCAGGGAGTTTGTAAGTGTTTATATCATACTTTAAACCCGGGATAAATGCAGGTATAAGTACCCTTAATGTTCTTGATACTTCAGGTTCCAGCTCATATACTTTGGGTTCTTTGCTCTTAGCCGGTTTAGTTTCCTTTTTAACCGTGCTCTTGGTTTTGCCCGCTTTCTGTTTAAAATCTTTTATTAATTTTTGAAAATCTATTTTCTTAACTTCGCTTGCAATAGTCTGAATAATTTTCTTTCTTTTCGGGATGATATAAAATAATGAAACAGCAAAAAATATAACACCCGTAATTCCTGTAAACCCGACTTTGCTGAATGTTTTTTTAAACTCCTTCTGTTCGGGATCGGAGAGGAAGAATTCGAGGTTATTAAAGAAATTCCTTTTTTCCTCGTCGGAATAATCGGCTCTTTTTCCGTCAAATTTAAATTCTTCCTTAGTTGTATAGATTATAACATAAGATATCAGGGTTTTTTCGGCCGTACTGTCAGTATAATATCGGGCATTTGTTATCGGAGCAAAAGAAAGAGAACCTCCCGGTATAGCTATTATTGAATAATCAGTTATTTTGATCTCGACCCTGCCTTTATCATTCTTAGTGCCGGTAATAACACTTCTGCTCAATCCTCCAGCCATCATAAATAGGCTTATAATCAGTAATACGGCCATTACGGCTGTTGTTATAAGCAGTTTCTTGTCTTCGTTGTTCATAAAAATCACACTCCTGTAAGTATATTGCATAATTAACACAATTAATTAAAACAAATCAAACAATTTTTATATTTGTTTTTATGCAAATGACTAAGTAAATTTAATTGATGAAAATAAAATTCAAATCAGGGGGGTAAACCATGAAAAAGACAGTAATGCTGTTTCTATTAACATTTTCGATTATCGTATTTGCTCAGACAACCGGAAAGATCAAAGGAAGAATTACCGATAGTCAGAACAACCCTCTTCAGGGGGCACAGATATCGATCGCTTCGACTGCATGGGGGGCTCAGTCGGACGAAAGCGGATATTATGTAATTAATGGGGTAGGTGCAGGAAGCTATTCTATTAAATGCGAGCTTAAAGGATATGTGTCTGAAGAGGTGAAAAATGTAAGGATCAGATCAGGGCAAACTGCGGTTCAGGATTTTAAGCTCAAAAAACAGAGCATTGATATTGGTAAAGTTGAAGATAAGGGGATCAAGAAAGATAAAGCTGCCAATGAGAAAAAAGAAAATGTAATGTACGAAATGGACGCTATGGCCGCGCCTTCTGTATCAGGAATGGGAATTCAGAGTTTCGAGGCAGGTGATTTTGCGGGAATGAACACCGAGGAATATTCCACTATCACAGAAAATAATTTCAAAAAAGTGAAGGATACTCCGGTCTCGACTTTCTCAATTGATGTGGACGCAGCTTCATACGCCAACATGAGAAGGTTCATCAATCAGAACCAGATGCCGTACAGGGACGCGGTCAGGATCGAGGAAATGATCAATTATTTCGACTACGATTATAAATATCCGGATGGAAATGTTCCTTTCGCGATCAATACCGAAATTTCCGAATGCCCGTGGAATAAATCGAACAGGCTCGTTCATATCGGTTTGCAGGGAAAGAAAATGGAGCAGGGAAGCGATGTGAAAAGCAACTTCGTATTCCTTCTTGATGTTTCAGGCTCAATGAACGATCCAAACAAACTTCCTCTTCTTAAGAAATCATTCAGTATGCTGGTTGAAGCTTTAAAACCGTCTGACAGAATCGCAATCGTTGTTTATGCAGGAGCCGCAGGAATCGTGCTTCCTTCAACCGAGGTCAGCGAAAAGAAAACTATTCTCGATGCGCTCGACAAACTCCAGGCCGGAGGTTCAACAGCAGGCGGAGCCGGGATAAAACTAGCTTATGACATTGCGGAACAATATCTGATAAAAGACGGCAACAACAGGATCATTCTTGCGACCGACGGCGATTTTAATGTAGGAGTATCAAGCACTTCGGAACTCGTCAAAATGATGGAGGAGAAGAGGAATAAGGGAATCTTTTTGACTATACTCGGTTTCGGAATGGGGAATTACAAGGACGGCAGGATGGAGGAGATGGCGGACAAAGGCAACGGTAATTACTTCTATATTGACAATATACTCGAAGCTAAAAAAGTCCTTGTCACAGAACTGGCCGGTACTATGTACACTATCGCGAAAGATGTCAAAATTCAGATAGAGTTCAATCCCGCAAAGATCGAATCATACAGGCTGATCGGCTACGAGAACAGGCTTTTAAACAAAGAAGATTTTGATGACGACAAGAAAGACGCAGGTGAACTCGGTGCAGGGCATACTGTGACCGCATTATACGAGATCGTGCCTATGACTGGCGGGGTTCAGGACAGCAGGGGAGATCTGAAATATCAGAGCGTCAGCACCAAGAAGGATGCTTACACGACAGATGAGATAATGAACATAAAATTAAGATACAAAGAGCCTAAAGAAGATCAGAGCAAGCTGATCGAACATCCGCTGAAAGACAGCAATGTTAAACTTGAGAAATCGTCGGAAAATTTCAGGTTCTCAGCCGCGGTCGCAGAGTTCGGAATGCTGCTGCGCGAATCCGAGTTCAAGAAAGACTCTTCATACGAACAGGTTCTCGAACTCGCAAAAGGCTCACTCGGCAAAGACGATTTTGGCTACAGAGCAGAATTCATCCAGCTTGTAGAAAAAGCCAAGCTGCTGAAGAAGTAGATGCTTAAGGAAAAATCTATTTGATTTTGAAATAAAATAAGGTTTTTTATGATTATACCAGTTGGTATAATACCAAAAGGTATAATTTGCATCAAACTAATATTATGATATATAGAGAATTTTAACAGACAGTTTATGTAAGTATTTCTTTTACTGTTCTGCCTTCATTTTTAAGAATTTCGATTACAGAAAACAATTTGATTTCGTTATTGTCATCTTTAGACGGACTTAATTTTCTTAAAGCTGAAAAAAGCTGAACGGGATTGATACAGTAAATTATTTTATTTTGCGGACTTTCGATCTTGGCATAAGTGCAGGTGTTACCTTTGCTGTTATGCTCGATCAGCATTTTTGTCAGCAGTTCTTTTGGTACGCACGGACTGATATCCGGAATAATGACCGCTGTGCCGGTAAGATCTTTCAACCATTCATAGGATTGAAGCACATCGTAGCCGTCACCCTTTTTACCTTCAGAGAATATTAACTCAAATTCAGGTTCGGAAATATTTTTGTATTCGTTTCTGTTATCAGGATGGATGATAATCCCGACATCTTCAACTTTATTTTGTTCGAGAGTATAAATGTTTAATTCAGTTCTTCCTATATCGACATTCTCTGTTGAAATTATCAAGCCCACGCATGTATTTCTACGCATTACCTTTTGATTCGGTTTTTCTAGTTTGCCAGGCACTTTATTCTTAGAAGATTTATTAACGCAGTAAGAGTCAACTTTATAGTTGTTCTTAAAATACATTTCAATTATTCGTGAGAACGGGACACCTTCTGATTTATCTGAATTCAGTATCTGTTCAAGATATTCAAATGTTTTTTTCGTATTGAACAAATAAACATCTGCTGAAATTTCGGCGTTATCTTCAGGATTGATCCTTTCTTCCAGTTCAGATATTTTTATGACTCTGTGAACAATATTTCGGATTATTTTGTTTTTTGACAGTATTGATGCGCAATTATCATAAGTTAAAAAGGTACATTCATTATCTCTTTTTTTATGATCTTCAATTAAACCTGTTAAGTTGGATTTAGTTAGGAAATCCGAATATTGAAGGCAGACGATAAAATATCCGCCGAAATCTTTCATCCACTCTTTCGAGAGCATTACCAGCCGGCCTGTTCCTTTATTGTTGTCATCAACAATATAATCGACCGTATCTTTAAATCTCTTCTGCAGTTCTTTTTTTATTTCTGACGAACACAACACGCATATCCTGTCAAGATCGGGCAGTTTAAGCTGATCTATGATGCCGATATTATTTTTGTCATCTATTTTAATGAGGACTCTTACAGATTTATTTATTTTTATAATAGTTTTATCGAGCTGTTTTTTAATAAGTTTTGAGTTTAAAAATGTTACAAATCTGGAGAACAGGTATAGAAAACCTAAAACTGAAAGAATTATTCCGTACTTAACATATTTTTCAGACGATGAAAAAGTTTTGCTGAAGCTTTTATTTCTGTTTATTTCGATAAAGAAACACAGGTCATTATAAATTTGCCTTTTGTCCTGATCACTGATTTTTGAGTTCTGTCCGAATAGGCTGGTCTCACCGTTATCAGCAAAAATAATAATATGCGTAAATAATGATTTATCTTCTGCAGTATCAGTACGGAATTTTATATCTTTTACTGAATTGAAAAATGTCGTTTTCCCAGGTATAAAACCAAACAAATACTTTGTCAGTTTCAAATCGGCAGTACCGTTGTTTTTTATGCCGTTAAATATCAGCTTTTCATAGCCGAAATAGATCATGGTCAGACCTATGATAAGAGCCAAGATGCTTATCTGCATAGAAATAAGGTTTTTTAATCTTAATTCAGCTTCAATCTTATTCATTTAAATACCTAATAAATTTTAATTCTTACAATAAAACAAAATAAAAATTATAAATCAATGAATTTATATTTGTTTTTTAACATTTGATATGTAAATTGTGACAGATGAAAAGAAAATCGAATAAATGGTTCATAATGCAATTCTTCAATGAAGGCTATTCAAATAAGCACTAATAAGATATTGTTATTCGGTCGTGTCTTGACAATTCTTAGTAATTGGAGTATATTCCAATAAATTCATTAAATAGTTGGAGTGCATTCTAATGATAGACGAAATTATTGAAACATACAGAAGGCTTCTTGACGAAGTAAAATTCGACAAGCACAGATATTTGTTCGATCAATTTAATCTGAATAACAGACTGACTGGTTTGGTAGGTCCCAGGGGTTCGGGAAAGACAACTATGTTGTTTCAATATATTAAAGAAAAAGTTGAGAATAAAGACGAGTGTATTTACGCATCCTTAGACAGCATTTATTTTCTTCAGGTCAATCTTTTGGACTTCGTAAAAGAATTATACGAGAAGAAAGGCGTAAAATATTTTTTCCTTGACGAGGTGCACAAATACCGAAACTGGAGCCATGAATTTAAAAATATTTATGATTCATTTCCAAAAATAAAAACCGTATTTTCAGGCAGCTCAAGCCTTGATCTTATAAAAGGCAATTACGATCTATCCAGACGAGGTAAAATATACAGGCTTAGGGGACTCTCTTTAAGAGAATATCTGTATTTTAAAGATGGGATCATTTTTGAACCCGTAAAATTTGAAGATATCATTAAAACGCCAAACAAATGCTGCGAATTCATAGCTAAAACAGAAAAGCTGAAAGGTTATTTTGAGGATTATATTAATAGCGGTTACTACCCGTTTGTATTCGAGGATGAAGAAAGTTATCACGAGAAAATTCTTAACATTATAGACAAAACCATTTATCAGGATATCTCTGAATTTTATAAGCTGAAAACGGAGAACCTGATAATATTCAAAAAAATTCTGTCGTTTCTCGCAACAATACCGCCCGGTGAAATTAACAGAAACACTATTTCAAAGCTAACCGGCACAGACAATAAAACGGTTCAGTCTTATTTGAACATTCTTAATGAAACCGGACTTGTTCATCTTGTCGCTGAGAATAAATCAGGCAGTAATCTGTTAAAAACAAAAGAGAAACTATTTTTGGAAAATCCGAATCTGTATAAAGCAATATCAAAGGAAGCGGGTCAAGATTACAAAACCGGAACCATGCGGGAAATATTTTTCATAAAAATGATTGAAAATTCAGGTCGTAAAGTGTTTTTCAGCAATATAGGTGATTTTGTTGTTGATGGAATTAATTTTGAGATTGGAGGCAAGAGTAAAGACAGGAAGCAGATCAAAAATGATATGGCTAATTCTTATGTTGTCAAAGACGATATATTGTACGGATCAAAAGGCGAGATACCGCTCTATCTGTTCGGATTTTTATATTAAATTATGGAGCTACAAATGAAACAAAGATGTCAGTGGTGCGTGAACGGGGGAGAGAAATACCTGGATTATCACGATACGGAATGGGGCGTGCCGGTACATGATGACAGGCACTTTTTCGAGCATATCATCCTTGAGGGAGCTCAGGCGGGGCTATCTTGGATAACTATCTTAAAGAGGCGCGAGAATTATAGAAAGGCTTTCGATAATTTTGATGTGAAGAAAGTAGCGAAGTACGATGACAAGAAGATCGAAGAGCTGGTTCAGGATGCGGGAATTATAAGGAACAGGCTCAAAATAAAGTCAGCAGTGAAAAATGCGAAGGTTTTTATTGAAATACAGAAAGAGTTTGGTTCATTCGATAAATATTTCTGGGGCTTTACAAACGGAAAGATACTAGATAATCAGATAAAGACGATGAGAGAAATTCAGGCCACAAGCGAACTGTCTGATAAGATTGCAGCTGATCTAAAGAAAAGAGGTATGTCTTTCATGGGCTCGACAATTGTATATGCCATGATGCAGTCCGTAGGTATGGTGAATGATCACGAAACAAGCTGCTTCAGGCATGATTATCTAAAAAAAAATACGGGAGAATAAATGGATAAATATTTCGCACAGGAGTACTGGATAGGAATACTTGATAAGCTAGTCGGATGGACTATAAAAGAGATTCCTGTTCTGATCGTCACTCTGATAATGCTTTTTATTCTGTTGAAGCTCGAAAAGTATCTTGTCGATCAACTGAAAAAATTTCTTCTCTCAAAGAATAAGGAAGAGACCGATGAAAGCCCGACAGCTAAATTGGAGAATGAAAAGCGTATAATCACTCTTATGGGAATAGTCAAAAGGCTGGGAAAGCTTGTGATCTGGGCGATATTTATTATGGTTCTTTTAAGACAGCTCGGTATCGATATCGCTCCGATACTTGCAGGTGCAGGTATTGTGGGACTGGCAGTAGGTTTTGGTGCCCAGGAACTTGTCAGGGATTTTATATCGGGTTTTTTCATGCTCATGGAAGATCAGATCAGAAGGGGAGACTATGCCATGATAAACGGTGTGGACGGAATGGTTGAAAAGATTGAATTAAGAACTATCACTTTGAGGGATATGACCGGCACGGTACATATTATTCAGAACGGAAAAATAAATTCGCTGGCCAACATGACAAAAGAATGGTCTGCTATAGTTCTTGAGATCGGTGTGGCTTATAAGGAGGATGTGAATAAAGTGATTAAAGTCATGAAAGAAGTAGGAGAGGAGCTTGTTTCGGACAGCGCACTTGGGGATCAGATAATCGAACCGGTGGAGATTCTCGGTCTTGACAAGTTCGCAGAAAGTGCTATTATTATAAAAGCCCGAATTAAAACCGTTCCCCTTTCACAGTGGGCGATAGGCAGAGAGTACAGGAAAAGACTCAAATACGCTTTTGATGAAAACAATATATCAATACCATTCCCGCATACGACAGTTTACTGGGGCGAAGGTATAAATCCGCTTGATCTTAATGTAATTAAAAAACAGGCATAAATATGAAATCAAAACTTGAAAAGATAATAGACAAATCTCTGCTTGACCACCTTCAGGGTATTTCTCTCAAACTCGCAGAGCTGATGATAAGCGATAAGGAGATCGAGATCCTTCAGGATTATGCGAATACGGTTTCGATCACGAGGCTTAACTATAACGATCACGGCCCGGTTCACATGCGCAAAGTGACCGCAAATGCAATGAAGATCATGAGTATAATGAACGAAGCCGGTATAAAATTTAATACAGAGACTGAGAATATGCTTTCTTTCGAAGACTGCAAAACTTCCGTATTCATGGCTTCATTTCTGCATGATATAGGAATGAGCATCGGCAGGGACGGACATGAAAGGATGACGATCACCCTTACTGAAAATAAGATCGAAAATCTTCTGAAAGAGATATATCCCGGCGATCTCAAAAAGCAGCTTGTGGTCAAATCGCTGGTGTTTGAGGGAATTATCGGACACATGGGAACTCAGAAGATCCACTCACTCGAAGCCGGTGTAGTTCTAGTAGCCGACGGATGCGACATGGAAGGCGGCAGGGCAAGAATCCCTCTCATAATGGAATCCGGATCAAAAGTGGGAGATATTCACAAATATTCATCTGCGGCGATAAAAAAAGTTTATATAGAAAAAGGTACTGAACTGCCAATAAAGATACAGGTGGAAATGACCGAATCAGTCGGGTTTTTCCAAATTGAGGAAGTGCTCATGAAAAAGATAAATATGAGTCCGGTAAAAAAATATATTGAACTATACGCAGGCATTATAGGACAGGACCTTAAAAGGTATTTATAGGAGGTATTTGTGGATTCATTCCAGAAAGTTCTGTTCATAGATGCAGAAAGCTCGTTTTATAAGATAAAAAGATACAAGGTCGGAGATTATTTCGGGCCTGTGGATCTCGGCATACATCTATCGGATAATTATAGATCTTTGAACATAGGTACCGGTCTATTCGCCGGATCGATCTTTCCAGGTTCCAACAGACTTGTATTTACAGGTTACTCTCCATGCTGGAGAGGATTTTATATCTCATCAATGGGCGGTGCGGGTTTAATTTTCGATAATCTCGGACTTAATATGGTCAGTCTGACCGGGAAAGCTTCAACACCTTCAATTCTTTATCTTAACAGGATTCACGGCGAAGAGATAGAAGTGGAGATCGTTCCGGCCGATGTTTTCAATATATGGAATTCAGGCAGAAAAGGTCTTTATTCTCTTTTCGATCATACTTACGACAAATTCGGATCTAGATATGAAAGCGACCCCCGTATTCTTGCAGTCGGTCCCGGCGCTGTAAATACAGATTTCGCGGGGATATGTTCCGTACCAATAGTAAACAGGAGATTAACATTTACCGATACATGGGCGGGCCGCGGAGGCTTCGGATCGAAAATGTTTCAGGATCACGGTATAGCCGCGATAATTTACGGCGGTACTTTTACCGATGAGGATTTTAGGGATAGAAAAGTGGCTGATGTGTGGTTTGAACAGAAGTACAAACAGAAGCTTGCTGCGAAGGATTTCGAAAGTACGACCAAATACAGATTCGATCCAAAGTTCGGTACCGGAGGAACTTTCGGTGTGAATTATGCCGGAGTTAAAGGCAGAATATTGGCATTCAACTATAAAACGATCTACGATAATGAACAAAGTAGAAATGAGCTGACAGAAAAAAATATTATCGGTCATTATTTAAAACAATTCAATGAAGAGACCATTCAGACAAAACAGCAGACTACCTGCGGAGAACCTTGCGCCGCAGTGTGTAAGAAAATGAATGGAGAATTCAAAAAGGATTATGAACCTTATCAGACAATGGGTCCTTTATGCGGTATTTTCGATCAGAGAGCTGCAGAAAAACTGAATCATCACTGCGACAGTATGGGATTGGACGCGATCAACTGCGGAGGGATCATTTCCTGGCTTATGGAGCTAATTTCCGACGGAACCTTTACCACTGAAGATCTTTTCGTAACAAGAAAGCCGGCTTTCGATCAGAGCAATTTAAGAATCATCGAAGATTCTATGAACAATGCCGAACTCGGTATCGAATTAATTGATTCTATAATAGGGAAAAAGGGGATAATCGATCTCACCGAAGGCGTAAGGAAATGGGCTCGAAGAGTTCATAAGAATACAGGAAAAAAGATCATAGATAAATTCATATTCTCATCGAACGGAAGAAGAGGATGGATGGTGCCTAACCAGTACTGGACTCCGGGCGTTTTGGCACCGATGCCAATAACAGGCAAGTATTATATGTATTACGGGAATGATTTTGTTCCGCCGCGAACACTGGGCAGAATGTGCGCGGAAAGATTAAAACAGGAACTTGTTCTCGACAATTCCGGGATCTGCAGGTTCCATAGAGCATGGGCAGAGGAAATGCTTCCCGAGATAATAGAATCCATTTACGGAATGAAAGAAAAATTTATGATGGCGATATCTTATACTGCAAGCCGTATAAATTCTCGAAACTCTTCAGTATTTTTAGAATCGGAAAGAGATATTGATTTCATACACACATTCCTCAAAAGGAAGCGGGATGTTGACGGCGAGAGCAGGGAAGAGCTGAAATACTGGATAGAGCAGTTCGATAAGGATAAACATGAAGCGGCGCTCAATTTCTGGTTCGAGATCAGAAAAGGGATCGACGAATCGCTTAGAGATTTTCAGTAACTCAGCTTAAATATAAAGGGAGATAATATGGCTACAGATAAGGATTTTGCAGATTACATAATGGATCAGCTCGCAGGCGCTGGTGAAGTTACCTGCAAGAAAATGTTCGGAGAGTACGGAATATTCTTGAACGGAAAAATGACCGCGATCTTAGCCGATAACCAGCTTTTCATAAAGCCTACAGATGCCGGAAGAAAATTCATCGGCGAACCTGAAGAAGCACCCCCTTACACTGGCGCGAAAAACTATTTTATCATAGACAATACTGATGACACGGATTGGCTTGCAGAGCTTGTAAAGATAACAGAGAATGAACTCCCGCTGCCGAAGCCAAAAAAGAAAAGAAAATAAAGAATAAAGGATACACTATGAAGAAATATTTTTTGATCGGGTTATGCGTGACCACGCTTCTGTTGATCGCGGGATGTACAGCCGGGGCGAACAATGTTGTGAACATTCTTGACATTACGAAAGAGCCGGTCGGTTTCTGGTATGGGCTTTGGCATGGATCGATATCTCCGATAACTCTGATTATCTCGTTATTTAATGATAATATCGGTATGTACGAAGTTTATAACAACGGCGGATGGTACGACTTCGGATTTCTGCTCGGAGCAGGCGGAGTGTTCGGCGGCGGGATTAAAATAGTATTATAAAAGAATTAATTATCGTCTTGACATTAATACATCATTTTTAATAATTTACTTTCAAATTATGAATTAAAAAAAAACGGGGGTTTTTATGAAAAGAATTGTTTGTTTGATCAATTTATGCGCATTTTCACTAATTGTCCATGCAAATACTGTTTTTACAACAGGACCTGTCGGCTCAAGCCTCACATTTGATGATTTCAGTGTTGTATCAAATTTTACTGTCGGAATAAATCCGCCGTACACAGCGTACAATTACCTTCAGACCAGTACAAGCTTTCTTGTAATGAACGGAGGAGTGCCTATCGAAGTGAGCGGTGCGAATTTTCAGAACTGGAATAACGATCCTGCCGAGCCTTATGCAGGGGGTTATTTTATACCCGGCATCTATGAAGACTGGAGTTACGATGCCGGTTCAACAAATGTATGGAGCAATGTGGCAAAATATCAGTCAGGAGATATAAATTTTATAGGGGGCGTAGGAAACAGACTTGATGATCCCAGTCCGACACTCGGCGCGCCGTATTGCGAATGGCTGCCTGTATGTCAGTTCACGAATTTAAGCCAGACTGATCTTTCCGTAAAACTGTTCAGGTATATGAGACCAATAACTAACTCGGGCGGAACTTTTTACAGCAATCACGGTACTCATCCATACGACTACGATTATGACGGCATAGACGGCACTCTCGATGATTTTGCAGCATCATATATTCCAAGCACTCCCAGCTGCTTCTGGCCTGCAGGCTGTCCGATCGACCGTTACAGAATACAGAACTATACAGCACCGACGATTTATAATTCACTTGCAACAGGAACACCGGATTACAGCATTACGAATAAAACCGATGCGGTCTATTCAAATACATCCGAAGTATGCTATCAGTATAAAGTTGTAAATCTTAAACAAAACCAGAGTATTCTTTACTGGCTGTATCCGAAACCCATCATAGTAAACAATTCAGCTCAAAACCATCCGACAGATATTAATTATTTCACAAAGATCCTGACTGGAACGGGAGTTTCAGATTTCACAGGTACAAATGTTTCGGCAAATTATACGGCATTAACATTTAGAAGCAACGGAGGAGGAATACCTGCTACGGGAGTTAAGACTGTCGCGGTGGAGATTGTCGGAGGAATGGTCGAAAGCGGTTTCGGTGCAGAAATCGGAGATATTTATAAAGGCAGGTACTGGGAGATATATTACGACACAAGAAGAAATTCAAGTACTGCAGATTTTACTTTCACATATCCGAATGAAGCCCTTCTGACGAATAATGCCGATTATCTTAGGCTTGCATACCGAAATGATTACGATCAGAACTGGACTTTGTGGAATAACTACACCCACGACGCTGTGAACAGAAAGCTTACTGCAACCGGATTTACCGGCGGTGATGCCCACTGGGCTGTCGCTATCGCTCGGCTGTCTGCTCCAGGCAACATTATAATAGCTACTGCGACATCTGAGGTCGATCTGAACTGGGACGCTGTAGAAGATGCAACGGCTTATAACATTTACCGTTCAACTGATCCTTACAGCGGTTTCGTTAAGATAAATACTTCTGCGACGAACAGTTACACAGATACCGATGTTCTGACAGGAAAAATGTATTTCTATTATATAACTGCAGATAACGCGAAGAAATGAATTATAATCTCTTAAAAAAATAATTCTGAAAAAAGAAAAGGGGATGATCCATAAAGAACATCCCCAGAATTAGAGCAGGGAAGGCGAAAATTAAGGAGAGAAAGAATAACCGTCTCATCTTTAAACTTTCATCTGTCAAGGCTTTTTTGTTCCGCCTTCCTCTGCAATTTCAGCTTTGTATCCCAAATTTTCAATGATCTGAACTATGTCAGCTGTCTTAATCTGGTTATCATCAATTATCATTGTAGCGGTGTTCGTTAACAGGTTGACAGAAACATTCTCTATTCCTTTTTTATTTTTTAGAGAAATCTCTATCAGAGCCGTGCAGCTGGCGCAGTGCATTCCATATATATTAAAATTCAATTCTTTTTTCAATTTAGACTCCCATTTGTCCGCCTTACTAATATAACTATCATATTGATGAACAAAAATGACAAATGTTCTATTTTTTCATTCTTTCCTGAAGGACGAGCTTAACAATTTCCTGTGTAGATATCGTTTTGCCTTTTTCTTTTATTATCCTGGCAACTGCGGAATTTGCATCCGAGTTTTTGTATCCGAGCCTGACCAATGCGGTCACAGCCTCTGAATTATCGCTAGAAAGGCCCATCGCAATATTTAAAGCATTCAGATCTTCAAATTTGCCGATTTTATCCTTAAGCTCGAACACGATCTTCTGGGCAGTTTTTTTCCCTATTCCGTGAGCCTGGGATATGAGAGTAACATCACCTGTCGCAATAGCGCTGTATAATCTGTCAAATTTTATGTCAGATAAAAGCTGCATCGCCGTTTTAGGTCCTATTCCGTTTATTGAACCGAGGATCAGGAACAGCTCTTTTTCCTTTTTATCGGCGAAACCGAATAATGTCATTTCATCTTCCCTAACTTTTAGAAAAGCGTGAAGAATTTGATTTTTTCCGGTATCAGCCAAAGCTGAATAAGTAAATGAAGAGATATTGACTGAATAACCCACTCCGGCGCAATTGATGATCACTTTTCCCGGTTCTTTATACAATATTTCACCGATAAGCATTTCGATCATTTTATTTAAGCTCTTTAATTTTTTGTTTGTACTTGTATGTCTGCAGAAATGATAAAGCTATCGCCACCGCATCCGCCGCATCGTTGGGTTTTGGTACTTGTGTCAGTTTTAGAATAGAAGTGACCATGAACTGCACCTGTTCTTTATCGGCATTACCGTTCCCGGTAATATTCTGTTTAACTTCTCTTGGAGAGAATTCGCTTACATTGAGGCCCGATTTTGCTGCGGCAACGATCGCTGCTCCGCGGGCGTGACCAAGCTTGAGTGCGGACTGTATGTTTTTTCCTACAAATACTGATTCAATAGCGAAATGATCAGGTTCAAGTGATGCTATAACTTCGTTTACACCATCAAAAATGGTTTTTAATCTTTCAGACATGCTTGAAGAAGGTAAAGTCCTGATCACACCCAATTCAACAAGAGATATCTTTCCTACAGGGTCCGATTCTAAAACAGCGTATCCGGTGCAGGATATTCCCGGGTCAATTCCAAGTATTCTCATAAAGGTTATTTATCCATCGCTTCGATATCAGCATCATCAATGTCAGCATTGTTGTAAACACCCTCAACATCGTCAAGGTCCTCAAGATTATCAAGAAGTGATATAAGATTTTTGACTTTGTCGGACGGGACTTTAACGCTGTTTTCAGATACCATAGTCACTTCATTTGATTCAAACTCATATTTCTTTTCAAGCTTGTCGCATACACTCAGGTAGTCTTCATATGCCGTAGTTATAATAAATCTGTCATCTTCTTTTCTCATATCTTCTGCGCCTGCTTCCAGAGCGTCTTCCATAACCTGATCCTCGTTCTTGCCACCGGCATCAATAACGATCTGGCCGATCCTTTTGAACATCCATCCTACAGATCCGTTCTCGCCCAGATTCCCGCCGAATCTTGTAAAAATGTGCCTTACCTCTCCGACCGTTCTGACTTTGTTATCGGTCATGGTTTCAACAATGATAGCTACGCCTCCAGGGCCGTAACCTTCGTAATTAATGTCTTCGTAAGAAACTCCCGGCAGTTCGCCGGCACCTTTTAGTTTTGCTTTTGTGATACTTTCAAGCGGAACATTTGCCGATTTGGCTTTCATGATCGCAGTTTTCAATCTCGGATTAGCGCTTTCATTGCTGCCGCCCATTTTTGAAGCTGTCATCACCTCTTTCAGATATTTTGTGAATATTTTTCCCCTTGCTGCATCGGTTTTTTCTTTTTTTCTCTTAATGGTAGCCCATTTGGAATGTCCGGACATTGTATATACTCCTAAAAATTAATAATCTGAATTGATTTCGAGAATTTCTACATCGATATCGCCGATAGGTATTTTAATGTTGAATCTTTCTCCCAATTTTTTGCCGAGTAGACCTTTTCCGATAGGAGAATCGGCAGAGATCTTGCCTTCGGTCGGATCTGCTTCGGCCTGGGATACAAGTGTAAATTCAAGCTCTTTGTTTCTCGTATGATCTTTTATTTTTACTTTGCTCATAATCCTGACGGAATGATCTTTTGATTTTGCGGACTTTTTTATGATCTGGCTATCAGCAATATATTGTTCAAGCTCATTGATCCTGATGTCCAGGTTAGTCAGATCTTCTTTTGCGGCTTTATAATCGCCGTTCTCTCTCAGGTCTCCAAGTTTTCTGGCTTCATTCACTCTTTTTAGTAGAATATCTCTTTCTATATGTTTATAGTTGTATAGTTTCTCAACTATTTTCTTCATTCCTTCTTCTGTCAAATAATTCATTTCAAGCCCGTTTTTTAGGTTCAATTCATTAATATTTCGTATTCATTTAATCTTTTTTATACAGTTTTTTTCTTTCAGCTACTCTTTTTAAATAATCCCTTCCTTCTTTAGGCACATTATTCTCAGTGATCAGTATCTGGTAAGTTTCTTCTTCGGTTTTATCGATCAGCTGATGTTTTTTATAGGCCTTATTCAGAATTGTTCCCATACCCTGATTATATGAAGAGATCGCATAAAATTCATTTTTTTCCGCACTGCTGGTTTTTCCGAAATTTTTCTTTTCGTAATTGTTCCACCATTTAGTCAGGTTTTTAAGATACCAGGTACCCATGTTCAGATTATTTTCAGGATCGAAAAGGTATTCTGATTCCACTATCTTATCTTTACCGAAAAGAGCTTTATGGGCATCTCTTCCTGCTTGAGAAGGTATAATCTGCATCAGCCCGCAAGCCATAGGAGTACCGTCCGGTCTTCTGGAAAAAGCCTTCGGGTTAAAAGCGGATTCGGTATGGATAAGAGCGAGCACCAGAGCCGGATCGAGTTCGTTCTTTTCGCTGAATTTGTTTACCATATCCAAATAATTTTCAGCCCTTTTCTGAACGCTGTTCGGAACCATATCGAGCGTTACAGTATATTTGGTTCTAGCTTTTCCGTCTTCGCCGACAACCACTTCTTTTTTTACTTCAGTTTTCACCTTTTCTTTAATGAATTCTTTACTGTTTGAACTGTTGACGGCTTTTATCTGCTTTTCTTCTTCAATAGCTTGTTTTGCTTTAAGTTCTTTCTTTTTTTCGCTTTCGATCTTTTCGATAAGAGCTTTTTCTTCATCCATCTTTTTTTTCAGCTCAAGCTCCTTTTTTTCCAGAAGTGCTTTCTGTTCCTGTATTTTCTTCTGTTCTTCAAGTTTTGCCTGATCGTCGGCTTTTTTCTTTTCTAAGGCAATTCTTTCCAACTCAAGCTTTTTCATTTCGGCAATTCTTTTTTCTTCAAGGATTCTTTTATCTTCAGCAGCCTTTTTTTCGATATTTATCCTCATATTATCGAATTCTTTCTGTTTTTCCAAAGATTTTTTCTCATCCTCAGCTTTAGTTTTTTCAAAGGCAATTTGATTTTCCATGAATTTCTTATTCGTTCCCTGTTCTTTTTCATTCAAAAGAATTTCAAGCTGTTTTTCAATAAGAGCTTCCGCTTTTTTCGGATCATCTGCTTCGACAAGTGCGGCTATCTCTACTTTATTATTATCAAAATCCACTTTTCCAAGAGAATTAAGGTCATTTCCGTAATTTGACCATGTTTTTGGGGTCGTATCGGAGAATTCCCCCCATTTTCCTCTTACGCTTTTTACATATTCCTGCCATTCTTTTCTCTCTTTTTCGACTCTTGCTTTATATGCGTCAAGCTCAGCGTCACGCTCCTGTTTCCACTGATTTATATCTTCCTGCTGCATTTTTTTGTATTTTTCAAGTTCTGATTCCTGAGCAATTCCGGAAGCACAAAGAACAAGCGTTAACAAAGTCAGCAAATATTTTCTCATGAAAAGCTCCTATGTAATTTTGCTTTATTTAAAAAAGGATTTGACCTTTATCAATAAATTAGTGAAATTTTTTGTAAAAATCAATGTTAAAATATACAAATAAAAGTTTATTGAACAAAAATGAATATTTGTGTTGCGCAAATAATAATATTGTATTAAATTAACTCATCATGGTTTTCCATGTGTGGACTGAGTGCTTACGGAAGGTTAAAACTCCCGTCAGCTATCTGATCCAAATGCAAATTTTTTAATTAGGAGGTAGCAAAAATGACAGAGCGTGAAACTGGTTCTGTGAAATGGTTCGATTCTTCCAAAGGATACGGATTCATCACAACTGACGGCGGAAGAGACATTTTCGTCCATTATTCTGCAATTAAAAATGACGGTTTTAAGACACTTCAAGACGGTCAGAAAGTAGAATTCAGCGTAATCGAAAACGACAAAGGTCCTCAAGCTCAGGATGTAAAAACTATATAGATAAATGTATCGAATATAGTATTAATGCGACGGATCCCGTCGCATTTTTATTTAAAGAATGTCGGAGTATTAAATGAAAATTCTTATCCTGAGACTCTCTTCGATGGGCGACATCCTTCTGGCCACTCCGGTACCCGAAGTTCTTAAGAACCTTTATTCCGGGTCGGAAATACACTGGGTCGTGTATAAAAATTTTGAAAATTCAATAAGGAACAATCCTAACATTGACAGAATTATTGCTTTCGAAAAAGGTGATAACTTAAAAGAGATAAGAAAAAATATCAGATCAACAGAATATGACTTAATTTTTGACCTGCACAAAAACTCCAAAACATATTTTCTGACAAGGGGTCTAAGAAATGTATTCCGGTACGATAAAAGAATAATCGAAAGATTTCTACTCGTTTTCTTTAAAAGGAAATACAAAACAATACCTGCTACAGAAATGTATTTTGCCGCCCTTAAGAAAGCCGGAATCAAAACACCTGACAAATGGAAGCTTAGTTTTTATCCTGATGCGGATTGCGAAACTTCAACTGTAGCCAAATACAGTCTGAAAAAAGAGCCTTATGCTGTTCTTGTTCCGGGAGCAAGCTATTTCACAAAAATCTGGCCTAAAGAACATTTTAAAAAACTTGCAGAGATGATACTGCTTGAAGGTAAGTTCAAAAGAATAATTGTTATCGGAAAAGGCGAGGATGAGGAGACGATCGGAAAATATATTTGCGGTGAAAATAACGACAAGTTATTAAACTTGACAGGAAAACTCAACCTTGACGAAACTGCCTCCGTTATCAAATATTCTGATATCGTCATAACGAACGATAACGGACCTATGCATCTTGCAGAATGTTTTAAAAAGAGAATTGTCGCATTATTCGGTTGTACTACGGAAGAACTGGGTTTTTTCCCCTATTCCACTGATTTCAAAGCAGTTGAAGTGAAAGAACTTAAGTGCAGGCCGTGTACACATTTTGGAAGAAAGAAATGTCCAAAGGGGCATTTTAAATGCATGAAAAACATATCTCCCGAATCAGTTTATAAGACATTAACCGGTTTTCTTAAATGATGAATAATACAATTTTATGGCTGCTTTTAACAGCATTGTCACTTGATATCCTTTATATACTTTTCAGGAATCCGCACATAAACAGAATTAATATAGTCATTTATCCTGTAGCAATTATTTTTTCACTGAAAATGATTTGTGATACTTTCACAATTATGAATTTCGCAAGATTAAGTTCCTTAACAGCTGTATTTACAGCAATGATCTTTTTTAAAAATAAATCTTACGAAAAACCGGATTACCGTTATCTTTTAATACTCCTCGGCACCATCTTAATCAATATTTAAAATAAAAAAGAGCAGATATTTCTGCCCTTTTTTCGATGCGGGAGGTGAGAGAGAATTTATTTGTCTTTGTTCATCATTTTGTGTTTCATCATTCCCGGATTCCTGTGCATATCTTTGAATTTTTCAAGCTGTTCTTTAGAAAGAACTTTAGTCAGTTCGCTCATCTCATCAATGTTTCCCATCTGTGTTTTCGTTCTTACTTCAGCCATTTTTTTCGTCACTTCTTTAGCCTTATCAAAATTCAATTCCATCATTGCTTCTCGTTTGTCGATCTTTAATTTTTTCAATTCTGCGCTCAGATCAATATCAGCTTTGTCGAATTTCACTTTGATCTGATGAATTTTGTCCATCTGCTCTTTTGAAAGATCGAGATTTTCGATCATCATAGGTCCGAAATGCTGACCTCTTCCTTCGAAATCATCGCCGCCGCAGCGTTCCCTGTCCCTTTTTTCTTCCATTCCGCCCATTCCTTTATGCATAGGTCCCATTCCGTCGCAGTTTTCCATTCCCATTCCGGGTCCGAAGCCGGGTTTGAAGTTTTTGTCCGCCGGTGCTGATGCGGGCTGAGCGAAAATGCTCAATCCTAACGCTGCAGTTAGTGCGAGTGCCGTAATTAATTTTTTCATGATGTTCTCCTTTTGGTTGTTTTTCATTTGATAGTGTAAACGCTATGTAGTTTGATTTATTTTAAATTATTTTTGAAATATTTGTTTTTTTTGCTTATCATTCAGATAATTAAAGCGGATCAAGACATGACCAGATACGAAAAATATTTTATTCCGGTATATAAAAGAATTGATAAGGTGATTATAGGAGGAGAAGGTTCTGTCTTATACACGAAAGACGGCGGCTACCTTGATATGTTCAGCGGACTCGGTGTAAATATATTAGGTTACGGTAATAAAAAGGTAAATAAAGCCGTTGAAGAACAATTGAAAAAGCACTCTCATCTTTCCAACTATTTTGAGGCCGAATCTGTCGGTAAGCTGGCAAAATATCTCATTGAACACAGTTTTGCTGAAAAAGTGTTTTTCTCGAATTCGGGAACCGAGGCCGTTGAAGCGGGACTTAAGATCATAAGGAAGTACGGAAAAAATAACGGCAGGAAAAATATCATTACATTTACTAACGCTTTTCACGGCAGAACTTTGGGATCAGCTTCAATTACAGCTCCGGACAAGTCGTCGTTTTATAACCAATCCGGAATGACCGGAGTTCTCACCCTTGAATTTAATAATATGAAAGATCTTGACAGGATCAATTCTGAAGCAGCAGGCGTATTTATCGAACTTATTCAGGGACAGGGCGGAATAAATGTTGCTGAAAAAGTTTTCGTAAGAGAACTAAAAAAAAGAACCGATAAATTTAAGGTCATCTTAATGGCAGATGAAATTCAGTCAGGAATGGGAAGAACAGGTAAATTACTTTCATTTGAAAATTACTCGATCGAACCGGATCTCGCCGTTATAGCCAAAGCTATCGGCGGTGGACTTCCGCTGGGGGCACTTCTTGCAAACAAAGATTTCTGCGATTATCTGACAGTTGGAGAACACGGATCGACATTCGGAGGCAATCCGGTATCATGCGCCGCCGGGCTTGCAACGATAAAACAGATAGATTCCGGAAAATTCATGGATTCAGTAACGCTGAAAGGGGAGTTATTAAAAGAGGAAGTTTTTAAATTGAAGAAAAAACACCCCGATAAAATAGGTAGAATTTCGGGTATGGGGTTGATGATAGGAACAGAAATATTAAAAAATGAAGGTAAAGTCCGGGAACTTTTTGAAAATGAGCACATTTTTGTAAACATGACTCAGGGAAATATATTAAGACTTCTCCCTCCGCTGATTATTACGGAAGAAGAAATATACAGGTTTATTAATTCATTTGAGAAAGTTCTGAAACTGCTTTGATACTAATTTCAAAGCAGGTACTTTACAACGGCAAATCCAGCTATAAGCAACACCGTGAATGCTATGGCGACCAGATTAAAATACTTTTCTATCCATGACTTTATAGGCGCGCCGAATTTATAAATTATCGCGGAGACAAGGAAAAAACGCAATGCGCGGCTGACAGATGAGGCTAAAATAAAAGTAAGAAAGTTGATCTTACAAACTCCGCCGGTGATCGTAAAAACTTTGTAGGGTATAGGCGTAAAACCTGCAGTAAAGACTGCAAGGAACGCGTTATCTTCGTACATCTTACTCACTTTAAAGAACAATTCTTCGGTAAAACCGGGGATATAATTGAAGAACAGATTAGCAAAGTTTGAGAAATCACCCGAGCTGCTGTACCATAATTCGTATCCGATAAAATAACCGATCATTCCGCCGGTTACTGATCCTAAAGTACACACTAATGCATACCTGAATGATTTTGCAGGGATCGAAACAGCCATTGCTATAAGAAGAACATCAGGCGGAACCGGAAAAAATGAACTTTCAGCAAAAGCCAAAACAAAAAGAGCAGGCAATGCGTACTTCGTATTCGCCCAGTGAAGCACCCAGTCGTACATTCTTCTTATTACATTAGGTTTTTCCATTATACGCCTCTCCCTATCAGCGGAACGAATATGCAGTCAATTATTTCTTCTTTAATAAAATGATCTTCTTCCATTCGGACGACTGTCAGAACATGATGTTTTCCCTTAGCAAGAGGAATTATCATTCGCCCGCCTGATTTGAGCTGCGATACGAGAGCTGACGGTATCATTTTCGCTCCTGCGGTAACAATTATTCCGTCATAAGGAGCATTTGTTTTCCATCCCAGCGTACCGTCAGCCATATAGACCTGAGCATTCCTGATATCCAGTTTAGCCAGATTTTGTCTTGAGGCTGAAACGAGTTCGTTTACCTTCTCTAAGGTAATAACATGTTTGCACAGCCGGCTAAGCACGGCAGCCTGGTATCCGGATCCTGTACCGATCTCTAATATCACATCATTTTCCATCGGGTGAAGAAGCTGAGTCATCAGAGCCACAATATAAGGCTGTGATATTGTTTGGTCATAACCGATGGGTAAAGCCGAGTCGTCGTATGAATGGTCAATATTGTCATCGGGTACGAACATGTGACGGGGAATATCATTTAGGGCAGACAGTATTCTTTTATCTATTATGCCCCTGTTCTTAATCTGATTTTCGATCATTTCTTTTCTGGCAAGGTCAAAATTAATCATTATAAGTTATGTCTCCGAAAGATATACTTTTTATTTCACCGTTTTTTTTATCGAATACATTTAGGATGCCTTTATCGTCGATAGATATAACTTCACCTGTGACGGCCGTACTGCCTGAAAGAACTGTCACATTTTTATTAATTATATCCGCTTCCCTGAACCATATAAAAGGTATATCGCTGAGTTCGTTCGTACAGTAGCGACTGAAAATGATGTTAACAGTCTCAACCAGCTCTTCCTGAAGGTCAGCTATAATGACATTATGTCCGGATTCGGATTCGACTGATGTCCATGGCTGACCGATCTCTTGAGGAGGAATAAAATCAGCAGCATTGATGCCTATGCCGATTACTACGCACCCTTTGGAGTACTCGGACAATATCCCGCAGATCTTTTTTCCCGAAACCAGAATGTCATTCGGCCATTTAAGTGATATTTTTCCGTAGTCTATATATTTTGTTAAAGCATCTCTTACAGCGATCGAAAAGAGGAATGACAACCTTATAGCGTCAACATTATCAAAGATATCTTTTATAAGAAATGAACACGCAATGCTTTTGCCTTTCTCGCCGAACCATTTTCTTGACAAGCGTCCTTTTCCTGATGTCTGTTCGCCGGCAAATACAACCGTTCCCTGGGGAAGTAAAGCCGAATTTTTTTTCAGATAGCTGTTAGTCGAATCAATTTTATCAAGAAGAACTATATTGTCAAAGTTTTCACATTTCATAAAAAGATCATCCGTTAGATTTATGTGTCGCTGGCATCCTCATTGTCATAGAATTCCGCTTCGTCTTTCAATTCTTCCAGAAGATCTATAATGTCCGCCACATCTTTTTTTGTAACTACAGGCAAAACAGGAGTTCCCTTCACGAAAGACAGCGGTGTTATATTTTTTCTGATGGAAATTTTTTGGATCTTTTTTGTTCTAATAAGCATTTTCAACTCTTTTTTCAAATTCATTTACGAAGTATATGAATATTTCTTCCATGTAATACTTGGATGAGATCGTTCTAAGTTCATTGATAGTACCCACTGTTAGAAGTTTACCGTTATTAATTATTCCTATCCTGTCGCAAATTTTTTCAACTTCGCCCATGTTGTGTGATGAAAAAATAATTGTCTTACCCTCATTTTTCAAATCGTTAATATAATTATGTATTTTCTGAGCGACTATAACATCCAGTCCGCTGCTCGGTTCATCGAGTATCAGTACGGGCGGATCGTGTACTATTGTCCTTGCTATGGAAGTTATCTGCTTCATGCCTGTTGACAGCTTCTCGGAATATGTATCGGCATAATCTCCGATGCCAAAATATTTTATTATCTTCTCGACCCTCATCGGTATTTCATTCTCAGGATAGTCATTCAGCTCGGCAAAATAAGTTATGATCTCTCGCGGGGACAATCTCGGATACAAAGCCGTACTTGAAGACATATATCCGATAGACCTTCTTACATTTCTAGGGTCATTTTCGGTATCGAATCCGGCGATCCGTATAGATCCTGAATTGGGTTTCATCAAAGTAGCCATCATTCTGAGAGTTGTAGTTTTTCCCGCACCGTTAGGTCCCAGCAGTCCGAAAACTTCGCCTTTATACGCCGAGAAGCTGACATTGTCAACTGCTTTGACAATTCCTCTCTGAGGATCATAAAATTCTTTACATAAGTTCTTAATAACTATTTTTTCTTCCATTTGCCCATCTTTAATTTAATTTTTCTGATAAGTGAAGTATTTGAATATCCGAGGAGTACTTCTTCTTCAAGAAGAAAAGGAAACAGAAATCTGTACAACACAATAACCCAGATAAAAGAGAAAGCTACAGCTTCAGCAATAAAGATCATGTTCAGATCATTCGAAATAATGAGCTTGAGCGCAAAAGCTATATTAAGTACCGGGGTCATGGCTATAAGAATATTCGGTTCGATCGCCGGTATTACGATAACAAGCGGGAGATAGGTTATAACGGCTGTAAAAGGTGATACCATGATGTTTCCGTCTTTTCTTTTTGAAGCAAAACCTGCAGCCGTTACAAAGATGAGAGAGACAAAAAATGCTATAAGAACAAGAGAAACGAAGGATATTGATATATTTCTGAAATTCATTATCAGTCCCCAGTCAAAATCTGCAAGCCCGGCTTCGATCTGGCCGATCATGTTTTTGAATATTACGATGATCATCGTGACAAGAAGTATAAAATTCACCAGGCCTGCCAGCATGCCGTAAATAACGACAGTGAAAAACTTTGAAAGTATGACATCCTTTCTGTCTGCAGGGATCGTGAGGGTCGTTTCAGTTGTTTTATCTTCTGAATGACCCGATCCGAGCTCTACCGAAGCTGCAGCAACTGAAGAAATAATTGAGATAACAGCCATAAGCGGAATTATAAAAGATAAAATTTTTGTGACTATTTCATCCTGTCCTTCAATATTTACAGATTCGATATTGTAAACCTTGAAATATTCTTTTTGATAATTCTTATCGTCCATTAGTTTTTCAAGCTCAGTCTTATAATAAGCGATAAGCTTTTTCTCAAGCCCGCCGTAAAAACTTTTCTGAACGGCATTTGAACTGTCCAGAAAGACTTCATATCTAGGCAAGTCGTTCAGCCTTGTTATTATAAGTGAAATGCCGTTATTTTCAGTCTCAGGCTCATTCGATTCAAGCGGCACGAAACCGCTTATTGATGCTATCGAATCTTTAAGCGATGAGAATCCGGGGTCATCGATTCTATAATACAGGTTTACTTTTCTGCTTTCCTCAAATCCCGATTTTACCATCAAGAACTGAGTGATCCCCCAGTACATAAGCGGATAAAAAATGATCGGTACAAGAATAACCATGATACCCAGCATTTTATTCCTGAGAAGGTCTTTCAGATATAGCGAGATCAAAATCTTCATATCGCCTTTATTTTTTCACTTATATTAGTAAGATGGTAATTATTATTAATGCAATAATCAAGTATTGTGTCAGACGGGCTCTTGAGCACGTTCAGCTGACAGCCGTTTCTTTGACTATAGTTCGCGACGAATTCTAAGATAATACTCTTATCGAATTTTGACAGTACCGCGTTTGACCCCAGCCCTTCATTTCTTTCTGTCACATTCCTGAAAAGCAGTACAGGCTTACCGAGGTATGAGCATTCTTCCTGATTACTGCCTCCGTCAGATATTACGAACTCAGAATATGTAATAAGTTTTATAAAGCGGAAATAATCATATCTTTTACGCATTTCAATTCTCGGATTTGATCTCAAACGGTTCATAAGTCCGTATCTGATAAGTTTTTTCTCAGTCAGCTGGTGCAGTATAAAGACCATGTATATCTCTTTAGAAACCGCCTCGATCAGATCAACTATTTTTTCAAGACTGTCTTTGCTTTTTACATTTTCGAATCTGTGAAGAGTAACTATTGCAAATTTTTCTGAAGGGATTTCAATATCTCTGATCTTATCTATTGACGGTCCAGCGAAGCTTAATGAATCATAAAGCGTGTTGATTTCTGTATTGATCTTGATCCCTTTATATTTCTTGAGATTATTTACTGCCCAGTCTCCGGGACAGAACATCACATCTGAAAGACGGAATGTGATCTTCCGGAATATTTCTTCAGGGAAAGGCTGAAAAATATTGAAGGAGCGGAGCCCGGATTCTACATGGCCTACCTTGAGGCCGGTGAATATTCCCATCAACGCTCCCAGCACGGTGCTCAATGTGTCGCCGTGAACAAGAATTATTCCGTTACGGTCGTTTCTGAAAATATCTTTTCGTCTGGAAAAGGATATCCAAAGAATTTTTACTGACCAGATCAGCATCGAAAAAATTGATGTGATATCCCTGCCGTCATAAAGATGAACGTCAGGCTTCTTTATGTCGAAATTTGTAAGTATGTCGTCTATGGTCTCTTTATGCTGCCCAGTCGAAATATAATTATATTCAATACCTTTTAAGGTCAATTTTTTCATTACAGGCGCCATTTTGATCAACTGCGCCTTTGTTCCCAGAACGATGTGGATCATTTTAATTTAATCCTCTTCGACTTTATCAAATCTTAATGTAGCTATCTGTTCAGACAGCAATCCGATCAGGAAAATAATAACGCCGACGCTGATCAGGAAGATCGAGAATTGTGTATATCTTGCTCCAAGCACAATTATTTTGTAGAACATATGTATAAACCCGCCTGCGGCGAACAGGATACTTACAGGCAGGAATATCTTTAACGGGGAGAAAAGTATTGAAATTTTAACTATTATAAGTAAAAATCTGAATCCGTCTCTGAAAAGCTTAATTTTACTTTTACCGATTCTCTTTTTAGCCTGAATAGGGAAGTATTTCAGGTTGTAACCGCCTTTTATTATCGCAAGAGTCGATGTTGTGGGGTAAGAAAACCCGTTCGGAAAGAGATAAAGGAATTTTTTTATTACGGAAGTCTTAAAGCCTCTATATCCGCTTGTCAGATCTTCGATCTTAAGATTGGTCACATAGCTTGCCAGATAATTGTAGAATCTGTTTGCCAGGTTCCTGTGGAAAGAGCCTTCGGAAGTTTCGGTTCTTGCGCCTACAACGCAATCATAAACTCCCAGCAGGTCGGTAATTCCCAGAATATCTTTTATATCGTGCTGCCCGTCCGCATCCATCATTACAACAAATTCTTTTGAAGCTCTTCTTATGCCTGTTCTAACAGTTGCACCGTTACCTTTGTTATAAGGGTGAGTCAGCAACAACACTTCTTTGAATTTCGATATTTCATCGGCAGTTCTATCTGTCGAGGCATCGTTTACAACTATAACTTCGAAATCTGAAAAATTCGTTTTCATGAATTTTAAAATGTTTTCCAGAGAAACTGCAATGGCTTTTTCTTCGTTGTATGCGGGAATAACCAGCGAAACGGATTTGTTTATCATTATCCACCTGCTATTTTATATATTCTTTAACCGTGTTTATAACATAGTCAGTCTGTTCTTCAGTCATTTCAGGAAAAACAGGCAGAGAAATAATTTCTTCGGCAATACGCTCACATCTCGGCAGATCGCCATAACGGTACCCCAGATGTTTGTAAGCCGGCTGAAGATGAAGAGGAATAGGGTAATGTATTCCGGTCGAGATACCGTGCTCACCAAGAAATTTTATCATATCTTTGCGGAATAATGTCCGTGCGACAAGAAGATGATAAACAGATTTAACGAAAGGTTCTTCTTCAACAAAACTGAGGTAATTATCAAGCGCGTTTTTATATCTTGCGGCGACGGTTCTGCGCTTTTCATTCCATTCAGCAGTGTATTTCATTTTAACATTAAGTATAGCAGCCTGAAGATTATCCATTCTTGCATTAGTTCCGGATATCTGGTGTTCATACTTTGTGATCCTGCCGTGGTCGGACATCATCTTTATCTTTGTATATAGCTCTTTATCATTCGTTACTACTGCTCCCGCATCGCCGTAAGCTCCCAGGTTTTTCCCCGGATAAAAACTGAACGAAGTTACTCTTGCGTAACTGCCTGTAACTTTATTTTTATACCGTGCAAGATGAGACTGCGCCGCATCCTGAATTATCTCAATATTACGATCTCCTACCGCTGATTTTACTGCATCATAGTCGGCAGGCTGACCATAGAGATCCACTATGATTACAGCCTTAGTTTTAGGCGTGATCGCTTTTGCGACCTCATTTGCATCTATCAACGTTGTGTGATCATGGGAGTCAACAAAAACCGGTTTTGCTCCGCAGTTCACAACCGCTTCAGCCGTTGCGATAAAAGTGTGCGATGGAAGGATCACCTCGTCACCGCTCCCGACACCGAGCGCTTTGAGTATCAGTTCTATCGAAGTTGTTCCGTTTGAAATCCCTACACAGTATTCCGCTCCGCACATGAAAGCCCAGTTCTTTTCAAATAATTCAAGATCTGCGCCTTTTATGAAAGCTGTTTCATCCAGAACTTTCATAATTGCCGCGTCAACTTCGGTTTTTATCGAAAGGTAGTTTGCTTTAAGATCAACGAAGGGTATTTTCACTTTTTCTCCTTATTTAATGTAACGGATGTAATATATTTTTTTATTTCGGTTTTATCAAACTATATATTTTAAAATTGCTTTTCTTATGATTTCGCTTTAATATTCTTGACTATGGATTTGAACAGAGATAATATTTATCTTGAACTGCTTTCTCCCGCAAAAGATCATTTGACGGGAGTAACGGCTATACTGTCCGGAGCTGATGCGGTTTATATCGGCGGACCGGATTTTTCCGCAAGATCGGCAGCCGGCAATTCATGGGATGATATTAAAAAACTTTGCGATTTTGCGCATCAGTTTTACGCAAAAGTATATGTAGCGGTGAATACAATATTTTTTAACGGTGAAGAGGGCAGAGTTCAGAATTCGCTTGATAAAGCTTGCAAGGCCGGTGCCGATGCGGTTATAATTCAGGACATGGGTATTTTAAAGCTCAGTCTGCCTCCGATACCGATTATAGCTTCAACCCAGTGTCATAATATTTCTGCCGAACAGGTAAAGTATCTTGAAGAAGCCGGATTTTCAAGGGCTATACTTGCAAGAGAGCTTTCAATAGATCAGATAAAAGAGATAAAAAAGAATACTGAAAAGATCGAGCTTGAAGCGTTCATCCACGGAGCGCTTTGCGTTTCATATTCGGGACGCTGTTATTTCTCGCTGGCTCTTTCCGGAAGGAGCGCGAACATGGGGAAATGCATGCAGGTATGCAGGTTTCCATTCGATCTCATCGATTCAGAAGAGAATACAATTGAAAAAAACAAGTACCTTCTTTCAACTAAGGACTTTAGACTTTCTGGCGAGCTTGAAAAGCTTATTGAAGCGGGAGTAACTTCATTCAAGATCGAAGGCAGGCTCAAAGATGCCTCCTATGTGGGAAATGTAACGGCATTTTACAGGAAAGAACTCGATAAAATTATTGCTGAGAGCGGCGGAAGATTCAAACGGGCATCATCTGGCATAGAAAAACTTAGCTATGAGCCCGATCTGAGTAAATCATTCAACAGAGGTTTTACAAAGTATTTCATAAACGGAAGAAATGAGACGGTGATTTCAGAATCGGGACAGAAATCTATAGGCGAGTTCATAGGTAAAGTTAAGGAGCTTAAACATGATTACTTTACTCTTGATTGTAAGCACGATCTTAAAAACGGGGACGGGATTTGCTGGATCAATGTATCAGGAGAGCTTGACGGGATAAATATCAACACCGTCGAAGGAGAAAAAATATTCCCGAACAGAAAATTTCCGCATAGCGCTGGAGTCGAAATTTTCAGGAATGAAAACCCTGCATTTGAAAAAGCGGTCACTTCAGGCGCGGAAAGAAGAATCGGAGTTTTGATAGAAGTCACAGAATCAGGCGGACAATTTAAAATAAAAGCATCTGACGAAGACGGAAATTCAGTTGAGCTGAATTTTGATCACGATAAAACTCCGGCTCAAAATCCCGATCAGGTTTCAGAGAATTGGAAAAAGCAGTTTTCAAAGACAGGCGAAACGATATTTTTTATTCGGAATTTTATATACAAAGCAACTGTATCTTATTTCATACCGGTGTCCTCATTAAATCAGTGGAGAAGAGAAACCCTGACAAAACTATTCGAAGAAAGGATTAAGAATTATCCGCGAAAGCTTGTTGAGCATACCGGAAAAATTCCCGGATTTTATGTCAAGCATATTGATTCTTCATATAATGTCTCGAATAAATACGCTGAAAAGTTCTATGATGAAGCTGGAGCTGAAGTTGTCGAAAAAGCTTTTGAAGCTTTAGATAAAGAAAAAATTAAGATTTTGATGACCACAAAACACTGTCTGAAATTTCATCTCGGAGCCTGCCAGAAATTCGGCGGTGCAAAGAATTTGAAAGAACCGTTGTTCCTTGTTCTGAACGGTAATAAATTCAGGCTTGATTTTGACTGCTGTAAATGCGAAATGAACATATTGAATATTATTTAAAAAATCGCTTTTTTTATATAGAATTTCAGTACAGCATTGTTTATATTTAGTTTTGATTAGTAATAAAGGGCTTTACTATATGAAAAAAATAGATCTCGATTTTGTCAGAAGCGAAATAATAGGGAACGACAGCGTTTTCGAGACCCCGTACGGTAAAAGAAATCTTTTTTATGCCGATTATACAGCATCGGGAAGAAGTCTGAAGTTCATCGAAGAAAAATTATTCGATATAGCGAAGTCTTACGCAAATACGCATACTACGGATGATTATACCGGTGAATATCTCACAGAGCTGCTTCATTCTGCTGAGAAAATGATAAAGAAATCTGTAAATGCAGGGAACGATTATAAAATAATTGCAGCCGGCTCAGGATCGACCGGAGCACTCAAAAGACTTCAGGAAATACTAGGAATATATATTCCGCCGCATACTAAAGACAGGATAATGTCTTCAATAAAAGGACTGGCCTGTAACGAGTGCGATGTTATGGATAAGATAAAAATTGACCGCCCTGTAGTTTTCATTGGCCCTTACGAGCATCATACGAACGAACTTATGTGGCGCGAAGCATTCGCGGAAATAGTTGTGATCGAGCTTAATGACGACGGAGACATAGATGCCGAGATGCTTAAAAGAGAATTAAAAAAGGAAAAATATAAGGACAGAGTAAAATACTGCTCATTTTCTGCCGGATCGAACATTACCGGTCTTATCACAGATACTTATCAGTTGGCAAGAATAGCTCATGAGAACGGAGCATATATTTTTTTCGATTTTGCCGCTGTAGCACCTTATGTAGAGATAAATATTTCAAAAGACAGCTTAAGTTATTATGACGCGATCTTTTATTCACCTCACAAGTTTCTGGGGGGGCCGGGCAGTTCGGGAATACTGATCTTTCACAAGAAACTCTACAGAACAGATCTCGCTCCCACTACTGCCGGAGGCGGCACAGTCGATTATGTCGGATTTTTCGATCAGGATTATACAAAGGATATCGAAACAAGAGAAAAAGCGGGAACTCCGCCTATTCTTCAGACTATCAAGACGGCCCTTGCAGCAGATTTGAAAGAAAAAATAGGCATAGAAATTATAGACAGTATAGAGAACAGAAATAAAAAATTATTTTTTGATCATTTTAAGAATCATAAAAAAGTTGAAATAATAGGAAATAAAGATCCAAAAAAAAGAATACCGATTATTTCTTTCAATATCAGGCATCTCGACAAATATCTTCATCCGAGATTTGTAACCAGGTTATTAAGCGACCTGTTCGGGATACAGTCGAGAGCGGGTTGTTCATGCGCCGGACCCTACGGACACAGACTGCTCGGTATAACGAACGACCTTTCACAGAAATTCAGAAAAGCAGTTATAAATGATGGTATTTCAGGGGTTAAACCCGGCTGGGTAAGAGTAAATCTGCACTATGTGTTCACAGAGGAAGATATTCAGTTCCTGATAAGTGCGATCGAGTTCATAGCTGAATACGGCGAGAGATTTTTAAAGATATACACATTTAATCCGCATACTGCCGACTGGAAACATAAAGATTATGTTCACACATTGAAAGATGTAAGCATCCAAACAGATTTTAACATTGAAAGTATTAATTATGCGGATATTGAAAAGCTCAGGGAAGAGTATCTTAAGAAAGCAAAAGAAGTATCTGAGCATATCGAGCCGCTTTATAAAAAAGATTTCATTAAAGACGAGAGAAATATCGAGGAGTTGAAGTATTTTTATTACTGCCTGGAAACCAACCAGGGCGAAAAATGAAAAAAATAATGTTTACCTTAATATTGCTGTCTGTAATAGCTTTAAAAGCAGAGAACTGGTTCGCGAAGGGAATAGATGCGTATAATAAGGGCTTTATAAAGGAAGCTATCGAATATTTTAATTATTCAATAACCAAGAATGAAGATTTTGCTGAAGGGTATTATAATCTTGGAATATGTTATGTGAAACTGGGCGACATTGACAAAGGCATACTCTATTATAACAAAGCACTTACTTTAAAACCAAAGTATGCTGAAGCATATAATAACAAAGGGATGGCGCTAAGAAAAAAAGGCGATCTTAATCAGGCTATCGAATTTTATCTGAAAGCGATAGAAGCGGATCCTAAATTTGTAACGGCATATATAAATCTAGGTTATGCATTCCAGAAATCGGAAGACTATGATGAGGCAATCTACTATTATCAGAAAGCGCTGGAGCTTGATCCGAAAAATGCCGGTGCATGCAACAATCTGGGGACATCTCTTTACACGAAAGGGCTGCTTGAAATGGCTGTAGAGTATTATAAAAAGGCTATTGAGATAGACAAAAACCACGCTGATGCGCACAACAATCTGGGCATTGCTTATGAAGCTCTCGGCAAGAGGGAATTAAACCTTATGCACACAAAAAAGGCAGCTAAATTAGGTAACAAAGACGCGCAGCATTATCTTAAGAAGAAGCAGATACAATGGTAAATTATGACGAGATACTCCTGACCGCAAAAAAAGCCGCTTTTGAAGCGGGGAAGCTTATACTGAAAGAGAGCCCGCAGGCGATAAATGTAAAGTCCCCCTGCGATTATGTTACTGATGTTGATCTTATGTGTCAGGATAAAATTAAAGCGGTTATCAAAAGCAGTTATCCGGAGCATAAATTTCTGGCTGAAGAGGACGGGTTCTCGTTTACTGATTCGGATGATCTCTGGATAATTGATCCGATAGACGGGACTACAAATTTTATTCACGGCCTGAAACACAGCGCGGTTTCCATAGCTTTTTATTCGGAGAGCGAAGTGAAAGCTGGCGTTATTTACGATCCCTACACCGATGAAACTTTTACTGCAGTCAAGGGAAAAGGGGCTTTTCTCAACGGGGAAAAAATATCGGTTTCTTCAGAAACAAATATGAAAAAAAGCCTTATCGCCACGGGAATGCCTTTCAGAAGGCATGAAAAAATTCCAAAATATTTTGAATGCCTGGCTGAAATATTAAGAAATTCCTCAGGTATAAGAAGAATGGGTTGCGCATCTTTGGACCTTGCCTATACGGCATGCGGAAGGTTCGAGGGATTTTTTGAAGGCTGGCTCTCACCCTGGGATGTTGCCGCAGGGATACTCATTGTCGAAGAAGCCGGAGGAAAAGTAACTGATTTTAATAAAATGAGAAACTGCCTTATAAACGGTTGTATCATAGCTTCATCACCGGGAATAAGCCCCGTATTCTCTCAGATCGTAGTTAATATTTTAAAGGATGAACAGTAATGTATGAAAAAATAGCACAGTATTATGATATTATTATGAGCCCGTTCGACTATCAGGAGCTAGTTGATTGTCTCGATGACCTGATAATGTCATGCGGAGGCAAAAGAACGGATGTTCTGGACCTGGGATGCGGGACTTCTGAAGAACTTATTTATTTTATGCAGCTCGGTTATAAAGTAAGCGGTATAGATATTTCGGAAAAAATGATAAACATATCAAAAGATAAGCTGATCGGCGGAGATTTTAAAGTAGGTAATATGAGCAAGTTCAAAACAAAGAAAAAATACGATAATGTTATTTCCGCATTTGATACCGTAAATTACCTTACGGACCCGGATGAGCTTTCAGAATGTTTCAGCTCTGTAAATAAAGCATTGAATATTGATGGACTTTTCCTGTTCGATTTCAATTCTATTTATGGAATGGTGAACGAATGGGACGGTATCAGGACAGAGGAAACAGACGATTTTTTTATTTCTTATGATTCTAAGTTTGATCTGAACAGCATGATTTTAAAGTGCAGGATGAAGTTCTTCATAAGGGAAAAGGCAGGTAAATACATATCATTCGATGAAACACACTACGAGAGAGGCTATTCACCGGAAGAAATGAAAAAACTGCTCGAAGCGAACGGATTCAAGCTTGAAAAGCTTCTTCCTTTTCTGAGCAGAAAGCAGACACGGAACGGCCAGCTTGACAGGTATCAGATCGTAGCCAGAAAAACAAGGGAGATATAAATGGATTCAGGTTCTTTTATAATAAAATTCATTCTTCCCCCTGTTCTGGGCGCGGTTATCGGGATGTTCACAAATTATCTTGCCATAAAAATGCTTTTCAGGCCTTTTAAACCAAAATATATATTCGGAATAAGAATACCTTTCACTCCCGGTGTAATACCCAAAGAACATCAGAAACTAGCAGAAAAGATCGGTGCTACAGTAGGTGATCACCTTCTTTCGAACGAATCACTCCATGAACTGTTTAAAAAGGAAGCAGTAAGAAAAAAGATATCCGGAGCACTGGATAATATGTACGGACAGTTCGGAATGCTCTCGGCTTTCATTACGGCAGACATCAGAAAAATGATCTCAGATAAAGTCATCGAAATGATGGACAGCGAACTGCCGGCCGTGATCAGCGAACTGGATATAAAGGCGACGGTAGAAGAAAAAGTAAAGGATTTCTCTTTGGAAAAACTCGAAACCCTTATATTGAGCGTCACTAAAACCCAGCTGGCTTATGTGACATATTTCGGCGGCGTTCTCGGGTTTGTAATAGGATGCGCACAGTTTTTAACATACTTAATCTAAACAGAAGAGCTAAAAAATGGCAAAAACAAAATCAAAAAAAAGAGGCAAGTCAGGCGGATTCTTCGCCCGTGTTTTCGATGTTTTTACCGCTTTGATAATCATAGCGCTGATCAGTGCGGCAGTATGGTACTGGTTCTTTTATAGCGAAAAGAATGGCGGAGGATCAATTAAAAAAGCGATCAGAGGGTTTTACGAAAAAGACGACGGTACAGTTAATAAGCAAGCTGTAAGCGAAAAAGAAAGTACAGGCTCGCCTGTCATAGATGAAGATGCCGATGATGATTATATGGAAAGCGTTGACGATGATATTATTGGCGGTGATGACGAGATGACGGATCAGTACGAGGCAGAACTTGCTTCAAACTACAGTTCAGACGGAGAGACTGGTAAAGGTTCCGGCATGAACGGATTTTACAGATCTGTGAATAAGTGGGCTGCAAAATATGTTGAATTAAAAGTTAAGAACAATACTGACCCGGACGAGAACGGTACAACAGACAATTCACATCTGATTTGTTCGATATGGGAAAATGCCGCAAAAGAGAATAATATGAAGTTTAAAGGCTACATGCCTTCAGATAAGATACTGGAGGGTATTTATAAGATAGGGATAAATGATATCCGGGAAGGAGATCTTATGGTTCTCAAGGACGGCATGTTCGGAATGATAACAGATTTTAAAAGTCCTGAAGATTATAAGCTGATCTACGCATCCGGCGAAAAAAACAAGGTTGTAAAGATCGATCTGAAAACGATGAAAAATTACTGGCTGATGCCTGAAAAGTTCAAGGGATATTACAGGGCGGAAAAAGAAATATTAAATTGAAAAGTAAAAGAGTAATATTTGCCGTTTATGATGATCTTCACCATGAGTACAGGGGATTTAAAACGGCAGGTTCATTTTCAAAAGCCGGCTACGAAGTCAAGGTTTTCGGGATCAGGTACGATAACGCAAAACTGTCGGGATGGGATGGAATTCACAACATAAGGATTCGCCTTGTGAAGAATTTCCCGTTAGCCGTGAATATGATCCTGTTCTGGTTCAGGCTGTTCTTCATGCTTATGAAGAATAATAGCGATCTGATCTACTGCCATGACATTTTTCCGCTGTTTCCCGTATATCTGGCTTCAAAACTGAAAAGAGTGCCTTATATTTACGATGCCCATGAATTCTGGCACGGTAATTCTCAGGTTGAGAACAGGCCCTTGACAAAATATTTCTGGACAACTTATGAAAAGATTTTCATAAAGCCTGCCAAAGAAGTTATAACGGTTTCCGAACCGATAGCCAGAGAGCTGGAGAAGATATACTCTATAAAAAAGGTCGGAGTATTTACAAATCTTCCCTTAAAAAAAAGTATTCCGCCCGACAAAGAAACTCTTCATAATTCATTGGGCATAAATAAATCTAAAAAGATCGTTTTATATCAGGGGCATTTTCTCGTGAATAACGGGCTTGAAACTATTATTGAAGCTTTCAAAAATGTCAACGATAACGCTGTTCTGGTGCTCATAGGCAGCGGATCTGAAAAGGAAAAACTTAAAAATCTCAGCATTGAACTGAAATTACAGGACAGAGTATTTTTCGCAGGTTCTTTCCCGCATGACGAGCTTATCAGATATACTGCGTGTGCCTATCTTGGTCTGTGTCTGATTAAAAATTTCGGAAAAAGTTATTATTACTCGACACCGAATAAAATGTTCGAGTTCATACAGGCTCATATACCCCAGATATCTTCTGACTTTCCGGAAATGAGCAGATTTGTAAAAGGATACAAAGTAGGTGAAGTGATAGATCCTGAAAATGCAGAACTTATATCGGGAACAATAAACAAACTGATCGAAGATGCTTTAAAATACAATACATACAAAACGAACTGTTTCGGAGCTTCAAAGGAGCTGGTATGGGAGAACATCGAATCGGACCTGATAAGATTCTGCTCGTAATTCTTCACTTTTTTAATGACAAGATAGTAAAATATAATTATATTCTACAGGTAATAGTGATATGTAAAGTTAAAGAGGGGATGAGTTGAACAGTAAATATTTTAATATCGTGAATGCGATAACGCTGTCGAGGGTAATACTTACACTGGTGGGCGTGCTGCTTATATTCAGCGGTAATATAAAACTTCTTGTTGTTGCTTATATTATAATGAGCCTTTCGGAGGTTTCGGATATTATTGACGGCTATGTAGCCAGAAGGGATAAGCTTGTGACAGATCTGGGAAAAATACTCGATCCCCTTTCCGATTCCATCTCAAGATTTTTCTATTTTTTCGCACTTGCCTACCACGGACTGTTTCCGATATGGTTCATGGTCTTCTTCTTCTTCAGAGATATAATAGTGGCTTATATCCGCATATTCGCCTCATTTTCCGGTACGGTCATGGGCGCAAGATTTTCCGGTAAAATAAAAGGCGGAGTCCAGTTCGCAGGGCAGTATCTTCTGATGTATGCTCTTATGATAAATACTGTACAGCAGGGTACAAAATTATCACCTTCATTCCTGTTTTGGGCCACACTTATCGGCGTTGGAATAAACATCCTTGTTGTAGTTTATTTCAGGATCAAAGGAGGACTTTTGGCTACGATCCTGATACTGATGTCCGTACTGGGTATGATGCTTTACTCACTGAATTATTTGAATTTTACGGTAAACTACCTGACCACATTTACGATATCTTTCATAGTAATAAGCGTAACGCTTTATTCACTCGTGGATTATCTGTTCAGCCTGGATGCGGATATAAAAAAGAGGTATAATGTTATTACCGGGATAGTACTCATAATAATGATGTTCCTGATATCGCCGTATTTTCTCGATCTGGTGAAAAATAAGATTGAAAGCGATGCCGTAGAAGTAAGCTGGAAAAGCTACGATATACCGGACATAGAAAAAACGGACGGTCTTAAGATCAGAGGCGTTATCAATGTAGATGATAAAATAATAATCGCAGCTTCCAGAGTCAATGATCTTTCCAGACTTTATATATTCAGCGGGATCGAGAGTATTGAGGCTGAATTTTTTGTTGACCTTCCGAATCCGATAACGAATGTCAAGGATATTGAGCAGATAGGGGATTACATTTATCTGATAGATGACAATCTTAATACAGTTATCGAACTCGATAAAAATGAGCTTATGCTAAACAGAAATGTAAAAATAACAAAAGAATTCTACACGGGTTTTACTTCATCAGCAACATTGTGCGCAGTGCAATTTAATTCGATGAATTATCTGGTAATAAACGATTATATTTTTTCAGGGAACCTTTATTTTTGCCTGATCGACGGTTTAAGCCAGAAAAGCGATCTTATCGTTCAGACGAACTTTAAGATAAAAAGCGAATTTTACATTAAAAACCTTTTCAGTAAGGACGGGTATCTGTATGTACTTACAAATAAAGTAGGAAGGGATCTTATTTACCAGGTGGCTGCAGAAAGAGCCGTGTTCGGCGGAAATATTCAGAGCGGAATAGTAAAAATAATTAAAGCTCCGGATACAGATCAGGTCGGTATCAGCCTTGTGAACGGCAGTATCGTTTCTTACGGGAACAGAAGCAAGAAAATATTTGTAGAAAACAAATAATTCCGGAGTTGAATTGAACACCAAGGTAGTATATACGGATTTTGACGGTACCTATATTAAAGGTGATTCCTATATAAGATCACTCCTTTTTTTCGCCGGATATACAAGGTTCTTAAAATCACTTCCCGAACTTGTAATAATTGTTATCGGATATTTTTTTAAAGCCGTATCCAGAGATGAAGCAAAAAAACGTAGTTTCAGGCTGATTTTTAAAGGGATGGAGACTGAGCTGATCGACCGCAAACTGAATGACTTTTACAATCAGATGCATGTTTTTCCGAAAGTTAAAAGAAAGATAAGCGAACTTAGAGATATAGGATGTAAAATAATCGTTGTAACGGCTTCACCGGATATATACATGAATTTTATGGTTGATAAATTCGGCTTTGATGAATGCATATGTACCCAGACGGAGAAGAACGGACCTGTTCTTACCGGAAAGCTGATCGGCAATAACTGCAACTATGCGGAAAAAGTTTCGCGGATTAAGAAATCAAAATACTATGATAAAGACGCTCAGATAATAGTTTTCGGCAATTCAAAAGGCGACGAAGAAATGTTTAAAATATCAACCGAGTTCTATTTTGTTGATAAGAGCGGAAATTTAAAAAAAGGCAGAACACCATGGTAAAAATAAGCTCAGCCGCATTCTCAAGATTTCAGAACAACTTAAAAAATGTCAGAATTGCCGTTATCGGCGATGTTATGCTCGATATTTATTACTGGGGCAAGACTGAAAGGATATCTCCTGAAGCGCCTGTTCCTGTCGTTAATGTGACCGATGAGGAGATCAAACCCGGCGGAGCAGCCAATGTCGGGCTTAACATCAAGTCTCTAGGAGCCGTTCCGGTTATGTTCGGAATAATAGGCAGCGACCTTTACGGGCTTAATTTTATTGACAATCTGACCGAACACCGGATTAATGTTGAGAACATTATTGTTGATAAAAAAAGACCTACAACGGTAAAGACAAGAATACTTGCTTCAAACCAGCATGTGGTAAGGTTCGATAAAGAAAGTTCTGCCGATATCGGTAAAAAAACAGAGCAGAAACTTTTATCTCAGATAGAGAAAAAACTCTCAACAGCGGACGCTGTCATTTTCGAAGACTACAATAAGGGAATGCTTACGCCGAATGTCATAAGGTCGGTAATAAAAATGGCTGAAGAAAGAAAAATAATGACGGCAGTAGATCCCAAGATAAAAAATTTCCAGTGCTATAAAGGAGTTTCTCTTTTTAAGCCTAATTTGAGAGAAACTGAAGAAATACTTAAGCGCAGGATCAAAACAGAGAGCGAGATAGAAAAAGCAGGCATCGATCTTATGGATAAACTAGAACTGAAAAATCTCGTCATTACCTTAAGCGACAGAGGAATGGCGGTTTTTGACGAGAACGCGATAATGTCAATGATCCCCGCAAGATCGACTAGGATAGCCAATGTTTCAGGTGCAGGAGACACTGTTATCGCTACTCTGGTCAGCTATATGTGCGCAGGCGCATCTTTTGAAGAGGCATGCACGATTGCTAATTACGCCGCTTCGATAGTCGTTGAGGATGTCAGCATTATCCCGGTTGATCCTAAGCAGCTTTACGAAAGGCTGACCGATTCAAAAGTACTTGACGGTAAATAAAATGATAATTGCTTTGGACAGGTTAGTTAAGATTAGAGAAGATCTGAAAAAAGAAGGTCTGACCGTTGTTTTTACGAACGGCGTTTTTGATGTGATACACAGAGGGCATATAGAATATCTTAATAAAGCTAAGGATGCCGGAGACATTCTGATAGTCGGAGTTAATTCGGACAGCTCTGTAAAAAGATTGAAAGGAGACGCGAGACCGATCAACTGCGAATCGGACCGTCTGATAGTAGTAGATTCTCTCAAACCGGTCGATTACACAGTTCTTTTCGATACAGATACTCCATTCGATATGATCAAAATGCTGATCCCGGATATACTTGTGAAAGGCGCAGATTACGATCCTCTGATCACTGATACCGGTGATAAAAGATACATAGTCGGATCAGATATTGTTAAAGCATCCGGCGGCTATGTGATCACTGTTGAACTGGTTCCCGGCCGTTCTTCGACCGGTACTATAAATAAATTACGACAGAAACAATGAGACTATTGTCAAAAATAAAAAAGATTTCTAAGCTGATGATCTCTTCACTGATTCTGATGTCTATGCTCAGTTGTGCTTATTATAATATGTACTTCAATGCAAGAGAAAGCTATAACGAGGCCGAGAAGAAAAGAAAAGAAACAAATACGAAAGACAAGGCTTTGTACGATAACAGTTTAAAAGAACTTTCGAAGATCCTTGAATTCTATCCTGAGAGCAAATGGGTGGATGATGCGCTTCTGATGATGGGGCTGTGCTATCTGCGGCAGGAAGAATATGATAAAGCCAAAAGGAAATTTAATGAGCTGATCACAAATTATCCGGGAACAGATCTGACAGACAGGGCCAAATTGCATATGGCCGAAGTTGAAATAGCTTTAAAAAATTACGACGAAGCACGAACTCTGATGGAAGGCATCCGGACAGAAGATATTGAGATCGAGCAGCATGAGCTGTTAAAACTAAACGCGGAAATGAATCTTTCAATGGGAGACAGCTTATCGGCACTGGAACTTTATGTAAAAGCTTCAGAATCGGCTGAAGGTCCTGCCGTTACCCTTTCGCTTCTCGAAACAGCGTCCTTACTGGCTGATAAACTTGGTGCATTTCAGGTATCCGCGGAACTCAACAGTAAACTGTATGAGCTTTATACAGAGAGAGAAAAAAAATTCAATGCAATGGTCAAATACGCGGAATCTCTTGATAAGCTGAACAGAAATGATGAAGCTGTAAGTATTCTTGAAGATATTACCGCAAATGAAGAATATGCGCAATATTCCCTATCTGGAGATGTAAAGCTGGCGGGTTTTTATCTGGATAAAAAAGATACAGCAAGATGCTACGAAAAACTGGATGAGATATTAAGGACGAATCCCAAAAACAAAAATAACGGTGCCGTTTTATCCGAAACAGCTTATTATTTCGGCGAATATTATTTCAGGTTAAAAAAAGATTTCAATTCTGCCGAAACCATGTATGATTCCAGCGGTTATTACGACCGGCAAAACGATTTTTTTCAAAAAGCTTCGTACAAGACCAATTTAATAAGAAATTACAGGAATCTAAGAAAAAAAACCGAATCTTTTTCAAGTCAGAAAGACAGTCTGGTCTCAAAAATATCCAGACTTGAGCTTAAACGCAAACTCAAAAGTGAGTCCGATGATGGATATAAAAGCCTGACAAAAGACATTGATCAGGCGCAGAAACAGCTAAAGACACTTACATCTTCAAATGTTGCTGATAAAATGACTTTTGCAGAGCTGCTTTATTATGAGCTTGACATGAAAGATACAGCTAAAATATTATTCAAAGAAGTTTCTAAAGAAACCATGTTTCCTCATAAGGCGTCAAAAGCAATGCTTAGCCTTATATTCTCGGACAGTCTGCAGTACAACGGCTATGAAGATACTCTTCTGTTCAATTTTCCGAATACAGCCGGTGCGAATTATATCAGACTGAAAAGAGGTCTCGAGCCGGTAAACATTATAGAGGATTCCGCTAAATATTTTTTTAATATATCATCACAGAAATTCATAGATTCTTTATACACCGAGGCTATGAATGAGTATATAGAGATAGGAACAAAATATGAAAAAAGTCCTGTGTCGCCGAAGGTTTTACAGGCTGCAGGAATGATCGCTGAAAATTATCTGAAGGATTACGGTAAAGCTGCCGAGATCTACTCAATCCTCAAAGAAAATCATCCGGGTACCGCTTCAGGAAAATTTGCCGCTTTGAAACTGCGGGCGGATGGCGAATCGGCAGATAAAATCCAGAAAGTTCAGGAAAAGATACCTGAAACGGAAAAGTGGTATAAGATGGATAGAAGGAATAATTAATTTACTTATAAGGAGTCTGACATGAAGAAATATCTGATCTGCGCCATAACAATAATCATTTCGCTGATTCTGATTTCTTGCGAACCCGAAAGCGAAGATCCGCCGGTTTTCGACAACGGTCTTATGGTAACTCTGGGGCAAAATCCCATCAACTCTGGCGGGATAGCGTCACAAAAAGATTTTACTGCGAGAAGCTATGTGAACTGTAAGTATGAGTTCGGCAATCTTTATACTTTTTCGGCAAAGACATCAAAAGATGAAGAATGGATCGTCAAATTCAGATATGATCCCGAGACGGACGATTCGCTGGTTTATCTGAACGAGAACTCATCCAACATGATCCAGCTGAATTCTCCGGAAGATTCGGATATCGGGGATTATTATATTGATTATTCTACCGACCATGCCGAAGATACAGTGATCAAACTTGTAAGATTAGTGCCTAATGAAATCATCGAGGCTGAATTTGAAGGTTTTATTTTTAAATCAGGCAGCCCGGCAGTTCCCGACACACTTAAGGAAGGCTACCTGATAACAAAAACATTTACAGTGCCTGAGTAAAAAATACAGCCGGATTCTTCCGGCTGTTTCATTTTTATTTCTTTATAATGTCAATTATATTATCTTTTATATCCCTGTCAATTAGGAGAGCATAAGGATCAATGCCTGCTTTTACAGGGAGGCTGTCAGTCTCTATCACGAATGACATCGTATCCTTATCGATTCTGAATTTTTTTATGAATACAGGTTCGTCATCTTTATCGAGCAGCCCGATATTTATATAATCATTCATCACGACTTTATTTTCAGTTCCGAGACTGTCAGCCTCAAATTTGTCTGAAAAGACCGTCAGTTTAGTTGAATACTTCCCGTTTCCAAGAATTGAATATTCTGCCGACAAAGCTTTGTTGTCGTACAGTACGATCTTACCGAGCATGTCGTCGAGCATGTATTTAAGGCTGTCAGGTGTGACCGCGTTCAGATAAGGCAGAATATCGGTCGATACAGGATAAGGATCGCTGCGGAATTTCCAGTCAGAAGTTAATTTTTTTAATGCTGAATTCAGACTGTCTTTGCCGATATAGTCTTCAAAGGCGGCGAATACTACAAGCCCTTTGTCATAATGAATGTAGCCCTGATTTTCGTTATAAAGAAGCGGAAGTTCTTTTTTATCCTCTCTGCTTCTTCCTTTAAGGTAGCTGTCAAGGCTGTATTTTGTAAATGTTCTGACTTCTTTCGGGTCATTTGTTTCTTTAAGCACTATATAGCTGGAATATTGCGACAGAACTTCAGTCAGAAAAGTAGCGCCTTTTACATTGGCTGAACTTACCTGATGAGCCCACCACTGATGAGCTATTTCATGCGCCGTAATATATGCGAGGTAATCTACTCCCTGTTCGCTTTTGGATTTATAATCAATGATGAAGCCGAGGTTCTCCGAATAGGGGATAGTGGTCGCGAAGGACTGGGCAAAACCGCCGTACGGGAATTCGATTATTCTAAGATTTTTGAACTGGTACGGTCCGAAATCCCTAGTATAGACCTCAAGCGATTTTTTCATCATCTTCATCATATGATCAATATTCTGATCGTGAGCTTTGTGATAATAGATTTCAAGCTCGACATCATTCCATTTATCTTTTTTGATCTCGTATCTGCCTGAATTAATGCAGAAGAAGCTCAGAATATCCGCATCGGTTTTATAGCGGTAGAAATTTCTTCCGCCTTCAGACCACTCTTGAATAAGCTTACCGGGAGCGATGGCGACCTGATCCGCTGAAGTGCTTACAACAGCTTCAAATTTTGTCCACGACGCATTACCTACATAATTTCTGTTCCTTTCAAAAGGATCGTTTATCGAAGCCATTCTTTCTTTAGCGGGCAGACCGTATTTTTTCCTCTTGTGTTCATCCTGTACTTCATTATCGGAGAAGTATCCTATCTGAGGAAGATATTCGAAATTATTCAGAAAAGTTCCGTTGAAATAGGCTCCGCCGCCCTTGAAACCCTTTGTAAGATGTTTGACCGTAAAGCTCATTTCAAGGCTGTCACCCGGGAAAACCGGGGTATTCAATTTGTAGATGTTGTAAGAAAAATATTTGCAGCTGTCAATCAGATCCGCGCCGGTCGAAAAAGAATACTTATAATCTTCTGATCGGGACATACTGACATGAATATTGGTAATTATGCTGTCGGTTGAGTTCTTCAGCTTATAAATTCCGGAACAAAGCACTTCCCTTTTTTCAGGATATATGTCAACCTGAACTTTAGTGTCTGTAATCCCAGGCTGAGCTGCTCTTTCATATTTTTTATAATCTTTTTCATACTGAACGGAGTTTTTTTCCTGATCTGAATTGGTCTCGTATTTGTTCAGTACATTCTCATTATAGAATATATAGCTTCCCACGCAGATGAAGCAAAGTCCGAGTGCCGTAAAGGCCGCGATGGTCTTTCTGTCCAGATTCGATCTGAATATTTTCAGTCTCTGAACAAAGCCAGTTTCGTTTCCTCTGACCCAGAAAAATTTTGCTACAAGGAGCAGTATTCTTATAAATATCAGCCAGTAGATTGAAAGTACAACGAATCTGCCGATATAACCGAATCCGTTCAGATCTGAATAAGTGAAATCTACAGCCGCATAATTATAGAGCGGATGACTGAGATCTAAGCCGGACATGAACATGTGGCTGATATAATACAGAAGCACGAGCACATAACCAAGGTATTTGTTGTTTACGATAATATGAATAACAAATGAAAGCAGAGCTATAAGGATTAGGAAAACCGGTCCGAAGATCATAAAGTATTTAAAATAAAGACCGGGTTCAAAACTGTAATAACCGTTAAAAAGCTGGATAAGGATTCCGAAAACAATATTTGATGCCATCAGAAAATATATCAGCAGCAGAATTGAGCTTAATTTAGCCGCAAAGATCACATTGGTCGATACAGGCAGAGCATTGAACAATCCGTCGAATTTTTTATCCCTTTCGCGCCAGATGACCTCCCCTGAATAGATCGTGACTATAGCGATCGCGAATACTATCATGTTCTCATAAAGGAATTGCGCAACGGTATTTGTTACAAGGTAAACCGAGGTCTCATAACGCATACCGATGTAGAAAGAATTTCCTATTGTCTGAATTATCCAGAAAATAAAAATCCCCAAAAACGGCCCGCTTTTGATTATATAAAGAAAATTATTAATTGTTAGACTGAAGTATTTACCGACATCTGCTCCTGCTCCTGATTTAATGACGGGGGAGGGGAGAGAGTTCTGTTTTAATGAGTCCGAAGGAGCTTCAGGCTTTAATTTAGAGCTGTTCTGTATCAGGCCGAAATCGAACTTGCGGTATGCGAAAGAAAACAGAACCGCAGAAAGTCCGAATACAAACAGACGGTTGTATAAATAAACACCGGCGACCGGGATCAGTTCCCCGTTCTTTTCGGCTATAGTCAGATACTTGGTAAAAAAATCAAGGGTATAAAGAGAGACAGGGTCAAAAATTGCCACCCAGTACTTTGCATCAAGCCCGATGGGCATATTTATTATGATAGGATAAGCCATAAGCAGGATTATTGTACCGATCATGAGCGATAGAGTATTTCTAAAAAAGAGTGACAGCCCAAGGAGAAGACTTAAAGTCATTACAGAATAAGGCAGAACAGAAGTTAAAAACGGGTATAAATAATTGATCAGTTCATTCGGACAGAATCTGTCCGGATTTACGAAAGGCATTACCGAACCGAGGTACATACCTAACGGGGCCGCCGAAAATATATAAAGTATAACGATAAGCCCGGCCATGAATCTTCCGAATACAAAACCGGCTTTTTTAAGGGGTAGGGAATAGAACCACTGATTCGTTCCGAATTCGTAATCCCTGTTTATGATCCTCGCGGCTATGGCCGCTACAAAGATAATTCCGACATAAGCCAGTATCGACATAAGCTGATGCATATAGTAAGGCGAATTAACGAAAATCTTGGCCGAAGTTGCACCGCCAAAAGAAATATTCACTCCGGAAAATGTCCCTCCAGCGCCTATTGTTGCCAAAAAAGCCAGCAGGAACATAACGCCGAAAAAGATATGAGTTGAAACGATCCTGAATGAATATTTCAATTCATACTTAAAGATATCTTTAAACATTTATTTCCTCCGCATGCAGAGCATGGTTAATGTTGTTCTTGATGTGATGAAAATAAACATCCTCAAGGTCGGGCATTACGCTTATAAATCCGTCGCCGGGGTTAGAATCCGAATATATCTTCACGAAAGTTTTTCCGCTGAAGTATCTCGATGACAGGAAACGGTATTTTTCTTTATGTAAATTAATATCTGATTTCATGATTTCTTTCTCGTATATTTTATTTTCTATTGATCTTAATGCGGTAAAAGGTTGTGTGCTTAGAAGCAGTTCGCCTTTGTTTATTATAGCCATGTCCGAGCACAAAGTTGACACATCGTCAACTATATGAGTCGAAAGGATCACGATGTGATTCTCGCCGATCTCTGACAGAAGATTATGGAATCTGTTCCTTTCTTCAGGGTCAAGTCCGGCAGTGGGTTCATCCACGATAAGGAGCTTCGGCGAACCGATAAGGGCCTGAGCGATCCCGAACCGCTGTTTCATGCCTCCTGAATAAGTCCCGAGTTTCTTCTTCCTGTGGTCGTAAAGGTTCGTTTGAACAAGCAGGGCAGCGGTAGTCTCTTTTCTGTTCTTTGTGTCTGTAAGACCCTTTAAAAGAGCGATGTGATCAATAAAATCTTCTGCGGTTACTTTCGGGTCAAGATTAAATTCCTGCGGAAGATAACCGAGTATCTCTCTCACTTTCGGTTTTTCTTTAAGAACATCAATTTCATCCAGCATGATCGAACCGCTGTCAGCTTCCTGAAGAGTAGCGATGGTGCGCATAAGCGTAGATTTTCCAGCGCCGTTTGGTCCTAGCAGTCCGAACATTCCATTGGATATCTCCAGAGATACATTCTTCAATGCCTGAACTCCGTTCGGGTATGTTTTTGACAGGTTTTGAATAGAAAGTTTCATTTTATCCTCAATTTTTTAATTTTCACTCTTTAGACCGATAATTTATAAAAAAGTTGTCAGCAGGATATAAAAAATATCAAAACGGTTATTTTGTTCCGAGCATGTCGTTCTTAAGGCTTTTTTTTACAGGTTTGTCACACAGCCAAATACCGAAAAGGGCTTTTTTAAAATCCAGTCCGGGAATGATGTTGAAAAGTTTCCGGTTTTTGTAAGTCTGGGTTCCTTTCGAGGGCACATATATAAAATCAAAAACATCATTAACTTTAATTTCGTCTGAGAAAAGTTTGATAAAACTGTCGATCTCCGGTATCAGATTTATTACTTCGTCACCGGCGGCATTCCTGAAGCCGTCAAGCAGATCCTCTTTCATCGTCGCGCTTGTAACTTCATCGGAGAGTACATATATCTTTATCTCCATAATTTCATCAGCCTGAATTATCTCAGCATCATCTGAAGTTTTCTGCATCAGGTACAAACCGCAGACATACTGATCAACAAAAATTTTGCTCAGCACTCCCGCCCCGTTCAGTTCTATTTCATTTCCGCTTACTTTAATTCTGTCAGGGATCTTTGCGCCGGCTATTTCTCTGCACATCAGTGTGCTTACCGCTATTAAAATACCAAGCAATATTTTTATAACAGCTCCGTTTTTTAAGTAAATTAATTACCCGGAATTTTACCCAATAACGAAGGCCTTGTCAATGTAAAAGTTTCAGGAAGATTAAAAAAATACATTCCCTTATTTCTCATTTATTTCGTATATTAATAACGAATATAAAAATATGGAGGTTATCATGGATATGCAGACATTGACGGTATTTCTGATGTGGTGCACAATAATTGACTGCGGACTAATGATTATCTGGACGCTTATCTTCAGATTTTCGCCGGACTTGGTCTATAGAAGCCAAAAGTTGTTTTTCCCGACCGTAACTAAAGATCAGTTTAATTTGATAATCTATAGCTTTTTAGGCTTTTTCAAAATCATTTTTCTGATTTTTATCGCAGTTCCTTTTGTTGTACTGCTGATGATAAGCTAACTTTACTTTTTCTTTCTCAACTCTGTTACTTTATCCTCAAAGAACTTTATCGGATCTTTACAATCAATATAAAGATGCTCAAGCTGAACCGGATGGCTTTTCCCTAATTCCGAAGCCTTATTAAAGCTTTCGATAGCCTTATCAATTTTGCCTGATAATTCATGGACCTGAGCTATATTATAGTAATGCTTGCAGTAAGAATACTTCTGAAATCCATACCTTTCATCGCCTTTCCATAAAAAATCAGGATCATCTATCCTTAAGCTGTACATCTCGTCAAGCAAACTGAGAGCTCTGTCGTAGTCCTTTGTTACATTCTTATGAAGAAGGAAATTCTCCTCGCATGAAACAAATCTGTCGAAATAAGAAAATAATGCTTTAGTGCTCAAAATATGCCTATGGCCGATCTTTTCCGCCAGTTTCTGAGATGATTTATTATAATCATAAGTTTCCCAATTCATCATTCCGCCTTTTGACAAACAAAGTTCTGAAGTCGCGGCAGCCACTATAGATCCGAATCCTTTTTTCTGATATTCAGGAACGGTTTCAATAATACCCAGACCGTAAAATTTATTTTTTATGTAATTAACAAATACCGCATAACTGACAATTTCATCTCCTTTTAATATACAGAATCCGCCGCTTTTCTCACAATATTCTTCAACTGAACCGTTAAAGTAATATTGAAACGATTTGATGATCGACTCTTTATTTTTTAGCGCATTATCTTCAAACAGCTCTTTAGTCAGCTCTTTTAATTCAAAACCTTCAGGGTTACGGCCTTTCTCCAGTCAAACTTTAACTCAGTCATCTCATAGTGTAATTTATCATATTCCATAGGTTCATTAAGTAATTTGATCAGAATATCATAATTCTTTCCGCCAACCAGGTTCCATTCCGACATAAATGTTATTTTCGCTATTTCTTTATTTACTTCGGGTATGACAGAGCTTAAAAAGCTTTCATTAGCATAGTCTCCGTCTAAAAAGACCCCGCCTTCACATTGAAATGAAACAGTCTTCGGGCATTCAGGATTATCCACATAGACTTTGACTTTCTTATTATTTTCTAAGAAATAACGGGATCTAGCTATATCTTTTGTCCTGAAAAAATCAGATACTTTGTGAAATTCATCCGGCTTTAATTCATATATCATTTTGCTGCCTCCCTTTTTAATACTCAAAAACTTTCAAATAATTGTCTTCTCTGTTCTTATAGTATATTCTGTCGCCTATAAACCATCTGTTATGGCCGGTATAAACAATATCAAAAGCTTTGCCGATATCCATTTTAAAAGAGTTGATATATACTCCGTCTTTAAAAGCGTCAACTATATAATCAAATCTGTTCTCCGGGGTTCTCTCAATTGAAGCCTGTACGAGAAGGTAACCGTCTTTGGTGGCATGTAGTCCGAAAACATTAGCCGCATTTTTATAGGTGTTAATATTTTTGAATTCTGTTTTGCCAAGATAAGTATCTTCAATGTCTAAATCAGTGACTTTAAGTCTCATATAGTTCTTTCTTATCTTATACAGAAGTTCTCCGTTAAAATTAAAAACGAGAATGCTGTACTTGTCTGTGCTGTTTTCCATAACATAGATCTCTTCTTTTCCGACTGCGTAAGGAGGCTGATAGTTTGCAGGCCAGAAGCGGTCATTAGGCGGCTGAAGAATTTCTTCTCTAGAGTAAAGCTCTTTGTACGGTATAGAATTTTTTGTATAGATCGGTATCTGATATACAGTATATACTTTTCCGTCTTCGTATCTGTCCAAAGCTAATATGCCGGTGAATTTTTCGTCATTGACTCGTGATATGTGATAAAAGAAAGCGTTTGAAGCTATAAAATCAGCTTTGATAAAATTGCCGTCAAGGTCAAAAATATTGGTTTTTCGCTCCGCATAATCGAATACATACAGTGTGTCACTCATTACAGCAATATTATAGGGTTCGTTCATTTCCCCAGGTCCGGTTCCCTTTTTTCCAAAGCTGGTAACAAAATTACCCAGAGAGTCCACTTTCGTAACTTTGCATTTCATATCGTCAACCAGATAAATATTTTTTTCTTTATCTACGCATATATTGCCGAAATTAATATAGCGTAGGGTAGAATCCGGATTGTTTTCGCTGAAGTCGATCGTAAACAGTTCCCTTGGAGTGATCTTGAAGTTAGGATCAGACGGAATGTTTTTGTTAAAATAGGTTTTAATACCGTCAACTTCGCTTACTGTGTAATTAAGCTCCTTCTTTGAACAGCTTATTAATAACATTAAGCTGATAATAACTGAAACTACTACTAATGAATTCTTCATTATTAACTTCTCCTTTTTAATACTCAAAAACCTTTACATAATTATCTTCTCTGTTCTGATAATAAATTCTGTTGCCTATAAAAAATCTCTGGTGGCTTGAATTATAGAAATCAAAACCTCTGCCAATGTCCATTTTGAAGCTATTTATAAATACGCCGTCTTTGAAAGCATCAACAATAAAATCATATTTATTATTCTCATTTCTATCCTGAGGTATCTGAACTAAAAGATTACCATTCTTATCTTCAAACATGCCCATTGCGTTCACAGCTTTTTTGTAGTTTACTTTATATTCGTAATTTTCATTAACGCCGTGTGTAAGGTTCTGTGCGTCACCAAATTCTTTTAACTCTTCTTTAGTTATTACGATTTTCCTGAAATCTTTTTTGATCTTGTAAAGAAGTTTTCCGTTAAAATCAAATACATCGATCGAATATTCATTATCACTTATTTTTGCGAGATAGATATTGTTCTTACCGATACAGAACGGGTGCACATAATCGTGAATAATCGTATTTGCTCCAATATCTTTTCCCTGATCTTTTTTTAAACTTTTTATTAATCTGTATTTCGTGTCGCGTATCTGAAGATCGAAACTGAGCATAATATCATTACCCAAAGGAGAATATGCCATATGGTCATTAATAAAGTACTTTGTTCCTACCGGCGTTACAAACTGGGGAGAATTATATCCATCTACCATAAAGCTTTCAATAAACTCTCCGTCAGTTGTAAACTTCGAGAATTTGCTTGTTGAAGCGTCTTTAACGCCGAGTGTGTCATTTAAACAGAGTAAAGCTGCTCCACCCTGCAGTTCCCCCGGTCCGCTTCCTAATTTGCAGAAACTCTTAATAAAAGTTCCATTCTTATCGAATTTCTTGATTTCTGCCTTTTTTTGATCCAGAATGTAAATATTTCCTTTACTGTCAACTGCAGTTGATCTTAAAAATGTAAAGTTCCTAAGCGTATCAACCGCATTTTCATCGAATCCGTGAATCGTAAAAAGTTCTTTCGGGCTGATCTTGAAATTAGGGTCAGACGGAATGTTCTTGTTATGATAGGTTTTTATTCCATCAGCCTCTGTTACAGTGTAATTCAGTTCCTTCTTTGAGCAGCCTGCAAAGATTATCAGGGCTAGAAATACCAAAATCACGCACAAACTTTTCTTCATCATTTTTTTACTTCTCCTTTTAAGATCGACTTTACTTTCTATTTATTTACTTATCCTTTGATAAAAGCTTCAGCCTTTTCTCTAGTAATTTTAAACTCCTTCAAAGTCTTTGTCTGCTTATATCCCATCTGCAAACTTACGCTTTTTAATCTAAGATTATCGGAGTGAGTATGAGTTGTAATCTTCTCTAACTCAGGAAAATCCATTTCCACCTTTTTGTATATAGCACCTTTTAGCCATTTACTCAAGCCAAGTCCCCTGCATTGTTTAATTACGCCTGTCATATGATGGATCATAATTTTAGGATCTTTCTTATCGATTGCAATTTTAGTTTCAGCTATCAATCTATTATCTTCATTAAAAATCAGATATCTGTATGAAGTACGCTGTTTTTTTCTGTCATCTTCCTGATCAAGACGAAGCGTATCGGGAGTAATATGATAATCCGCGATTTCTGAATTTGCGGGTATATCATTTAGTAATTCGGCAGAAACTCGGCAATATTCTTCTAATAAATTCTCGGGAATATCCTCGTAAAATTATATTTTTAGGTTTGGAAATCTACTCGGATAAGTTCCAAGCCATTCTTCAATCATTTCCCTGTTTACATTTTCTTTAGTTAGTTCATAATGCGTTTGATCAGCTACTATTTCCGCATGTAATATTTCACCTAAAGAATCACGCAAACCATTTACTGAAGATATTACCAAAAATCCATGATCGGGATGAAATTCCAGGTATGCCTGCAAAACTAATTTGATTATTTCGACATCAAGAATATTATTCCCCAAATTAGACCACAAATAGATATGTTTTAATTCAGGATGAGATTCGAAGTATTTTTCAAAATAAAAAATACCTGAGGCTTTCCCATCCTTTTTAACAAGATAAATACCCAATCCGCAATCGAGGGATTGTATAGTTCTTTCTTTTAATTCTTCCCATTTGGAAATATGGAATTCTGTTTTTAATAACTCACTACATTCCTTATTAAACTTAAAATATTCCTGCCACTCTTTATCTGTATATTGATCTTTTATGATTCTTGTAGAGGTGTATATTACTTTCGGCAAAAACAAATGGTGTGCAGGTTTTTCGCCTTTAATATCAAAAGTGAACTGCCATTTCCCCTTTACCTTTTTGAATTCGATCCTGTTGTCATCCATTGTCACCATCATGAATTGTGTGTCTGTGATCGGTATTAGCTGCGATTCATTACCCACTTCCCGCCAATAGTAAAATTTTCCGTTTTTTGTGTATAGCTTCCTTTCAAGTTTGTCTGCTTCACACCAATATATACCGCAATATTTTTCTAAATCAGATTCCTTCGCATTGTACAGTGAATACATTATAGCTTCATCATCATTCCTGAAATCATAACATAAAGAATTCGAGAATTTGATAGAACTTACTTTAGTAACATCGTCTTTGATAAAATGTAAAACAACAGGAAATCCCTCAACTTCAAATCTATTTTCTCCAGTGGGTAAGAGTTTTAAATTTGGCCAGAAAGTATCTAGGCATAAGCGATTATTCTTAATGTGAACTTTATAAACACTACCCTTGCCAATATAATCGCCACAGAATTGATCCATTGAATTATCATATAATGCTTCCTCAAAATTTTCTAACTCCAGAAATTGCATTATCTGATTTTTATATTCATCCCATTTATGTTCAGAATTTTCAAATTGTATTTTTCTGAATTCATATTCTTCGAAAACTTCAAGTGTAAAGTCTGTAAAATCCTGCCAAAGCCGTATTGCTCCTGCCTCACCTTTCAGGTTTCTGTTTTTACAATATAGGGTTTTCTCCTCCCTAGCTATAAACCATTTTGTCCATTCTTCATCTCGTCTCTGCCAGTTTCCTCTTAGTGACTTGTCCACATCTTTCTGGTAGAAATGTATCAAAACAGGATCAAGACATTTTGCGATCTCCAGTATACTGTGCGAATAATCTTTTATTACCTGTCTGTCCAGATCATTCATAAAATGAGGTGACATAAGCACATCCTGAAAAAGATAACTCTCAATTATATAAACAAATTCATCATCTTTAACTTTGTTAACAAAATCGATCCATTTTTTAGGATATTCTTCAAATACTCTTTTCGAGTGATCAAGATCGGATTCATCATCGTTTTTTAAAATTTCAAACACAGGATGGTCTTTTTCGACTTCATAATACCATTTTACCTTAACACCGTTCTTTTCCATCTGCCTGGCTATGAAGTGCGCAGTAGTAGATTTTCCTGAACCGGTTATTCCGTCAACTAAGATCAGCTTTGTTTTTATCATAAAACCATCTCCTATTTAATACTCGTAAACCTTTACATATTGTTCAATACTGTTCGTGTAATACAGCCTGTCGTTGATCAGTTTGATCTGATGATCATAATTTACAAAATCAAAACCCGGACATATATCAAGCTTAATACTGTTTATAAAAACTCCGTCTTTAAAAATATCTACTAAAAGGTCATGTTGATTTTTTTCGTCTCTTTTGATCGAACTGAAAACCCAAAGATTTCCGTATTTATCGTATTCCATTTGAACGATCGCACTTTTATATATTGATTTATTGTTGTTGTAGTACCATACGTCCTTATATTTTACTCCGAATTCATTTAATTCAGTCTCATTAAATGTTTGTCTGGTATAATTTCTTATTATTGAATACTTATATTCTCCATTTTGGTCATAAGCTTTGATCAAATATTTGGTATCACTTTTTATTGCAAAAAATATCTCTTTATCAGACAGCGCGTAGGCTGAAAGAAAAATATCGAAAAAATTATATGTGGACTGTTCAAATTTTATTCTGTTCTGATGAAGCTCTTTAACCTTTCTAAGCTCACTGTCCATAAGAGTGAAATTATAGCTGGAATAATAAGTATCTGATGAAATCACCTCGTCATATCCCTGATATCCTACAATTCTGTCTTTGCCGAATCTTTTATACCTCTCAGGCATACCTGAGGTTTTAATTGTAAAGTTTCTGATAAAATTTCCGTCGTTATCAAATTTCAGTATACGAAATGCATCGTAATCGTCTATTATTATTGAATCGTTTAGAATAATCATTGAGAATGCATTAGAAGATTCACCCGGACAGCTTCCCAGCCTGCCGAAACTTTTTATGAAATTGCCATTCTTATCAAATTTCTTCACTGTAGCTCTCAGGCGGTCTAAAATGAATATATTTCCTTTGCTGTCAACATCAATTGCGCCGATCTTTATAATCATTCTGGTTGAATCTTTTTCATTTTCATCGAATCCGTGAATCGTAAAAAGTTCTTTCGGGCTGATCTTGAAATTAGGGTCAGACGGAATGTTTTTATTGTGATAGGTTTTTATTCCATCAGCCTCTGTTACAGTGTAATTCAGTTCCTTCTTTGTGCAGCCTGAAAAAATTATCAAGGCTATAAATATTGAAATCACGCACAAACTTTTTGCCATTCTCATTTACTTCTCCTCAAGATACAGTTTTTTGATCTTATCGAATTCGGGAAGGTAAAGATTCATAGATTTAAGATCGTCAAAGTCGTCAAGTATTGTGTCTTCGAAATAGAAGGAGCCATTATGGACTTTTGTTCCTTTATACTTTCTGTAAATTATTTCCGCTTCGTCGAACTTACCGTTCAGCGCAAGAAAATGGGCAATGTTCGTATAAGGCCATATCTTTGAGGTATCCATTTTTGCGATCTCACGCATGATTTCTATAGCTTTAGCATAATCTTTTTTGAGTACTTCCTGGATCGAAAGTTCGTTCATTTCCATCATTTTCTTTTCTGTTTCCGACATCGGTATCTCTTCAGGCATATCTGAGGCTTTAATATATAATGTATCTCCTACACCGCAGCCCAAAGGCCTTGCCGCATTCCTGAAATTTCTCGCTACTTTGAACTTTCCGTCAGCCTCGAAGAATGATATCCAGAAGTTATAAGGCACATCACCGTATGTAGTTCCAAGTTTTATTCTCCAGCTTTTATTTCCGGAACCTATCTCATAATACTGCCCAAGTTTTATGTCAAGTTTTTCGAAATCCTCTTTCCTGAGATCGACATACACACTCCCGAAAGCTTTGTCAGCTGACAGAACTTCCGCATAAGCTTTTCCGTTTCTGAAAGCGGCGTTTGAAGGTCCTTTCGACATCTCAATCAGCAATTCCCTGCCCTTTTCAATCTTTCCTGTCTCTGCGTATTTCACAAGTGCTTCAAAAGCCTCCAGTTCTTCCTTATTATTGGTGTTGCAGTGTCCATCACGGTTGACCTTCCATAGAACAGGTTCAAATTTTCCGTCCCTGTAAGCTGCAATATAATCCTGAGGTCTTTTGAGTTCGCTCTGGTTGGTAAGGTAAAGTATCGGTATCTGAGGTGCGTGATTCAGCTTAATCTCTTTCCCTTCCTCCTGCATTGTAAGAGCTGCTCCGATCGCCATAGCTCCTTTATATTGGTTGTCAGTCTTCTCAGCCATAAGTGTGATTATCAAACCGCCCATCGAACCTCCCTTCAGGTACACATTTTCAGCTTTGCCGTACTTGCGTTCAATATACTTTTTTAGTAATTCAATATCTTCAACAGCATCAGTCAAAATTACGCCATTCCTGCGATAGCTTGTAGAGCCTATTATCCAGCCTTCTTTAAGCAGTTTCTGAGAAAATTCACCCTCTGTTGAGAAATCTGACGAAAGGTCTCCTGCGCTTTCAATTCTGTACCCGTGAGCGAGCAGAAGCAGATTGCCGGATAATTTATCAGGCACCGCTATAGTGATCTTCGACCCTTCAAGTTTGTCTGTGATAACACTGTATCCGTCTTTGACAATTGTCTCCGAAAGAAGCGCTGCCGCTAACATTAAAAGTATTACTAATATTGATTTTCTCATTTTTTACTTCTCCTATTTAATACTCATAAACTTTCATATACTGTTCTACAGCATTTATATAATATAGTCTGTCGTTTCGCAATCGTATCTGATGATCGTAATTCACAAAATCGAACCCGGGGCAGATGTCCAGTTTTACCTGCTGCAGGAAAATCCCGTCTTTAAAAAGATCAACAAGCAGATCTGTTTGATTTTTTTCATCTCTCTTTACGGCTGATAGTACCCAAAGTCTCCCGTATTTGTCATATTCCATCTGTATTATAGCACTTTTAAACTTGGATTTATTATCGCTGAAATACCAGATCTTTTTGTATCTGCCATCAAAAACTTTTAATTCCTCTTCATTAAATGGAATTTTCGCATAATTCTTCGTTATAGAATATTTATGTTCGCCTTCATGGTCAAAAACATTTATTTTATACAAGGATTCACTTTTTTCCGCAAAATATATTAAGCTGTCAGATGTGGCATAGGCAGATAGGAATGTGTCGAAAAAATTATATTTCCCCTGCACGAATTTTGCCCTTTTTTGTGCAACCTGCTTATATTTCTTAAAGTTGCTGTTCATGATAGTAAGATTATAATTAACATAAGTGTCTTCACCGATCTGTTCAAATATCCCCTGATAACCGATTACTTTAGTTTTACTCAGAGCCTGATATCTTTCAAACGGTCCCGCTTCGGTTACTCTATTTTTAAAAAGATAGTTGCCATCCGGGTCAAACTTCAACATATCCTGCACAATATAATCATCATAAATTATGGTGTCATTTAAGATCAGCATCCAATTTGACGACTCAGTTTCTCCCGGCCCGTTTCCGCTTCGACCGAAACTTTTTATATACTTTCCTTTACTGTCAAACTTTTTTACCGAATTAACACCGTTATCAAGAATATAGATGTTGTTTTTACTATCTACATCAAAATGGCCAAATCTTTTGATATATCTTGTAGAATCGGCGGAAGACGCATCTTCGCAGGCGATCGTGAACAGTTCTTTAGGCCGAATCACCAAATCTTTTGTTGAAGGAATATTCTTGTTCCTGAATGTTTTTACTCCGTTTTCTTCCGTTACAGTGTAATTCAGTTCCTTCTTCGAGCAGCCTGAAAAGGCTATCAGGGCTATAAATAAAAAAATCACGCACAAACTTTTCTTCATTTTCATCTTTTAACTTCTCCTTTTAATATTCATACACTTCAAGCACATTCCTTTCACTGTCAACAAGAAAGAATCTGTCATCAAAGAATTTCAGGAATGTAGAAAATTCGCACTGATAGTAGGGGAGATCTGTCTTGAGCTTAGTAGAATTCTGATAAATATTGTTCTTGAAGAAATCAAGTAACATTCCGTCTGTGTTCCCTTTAGTTACATCTACAGCAGGATGAACGATCAGATTATTATTTTTATCTACATAAACACCAAGAACCGCCCGTTTTTTATTGATCAGCTTTCTGGCAAGCGGTCTCTGTCCGGTCTTATTCAGATATTTAACGATCTTATCAACTTCATTTTCAGCAAATTTTATTACTGAGTAATCTTTACGAATTACTTCGATCAGATCGCCTTTAAGATCATAAATATTTACAACATAGTTTTCCTTATCGTTCATTCCAATATATATTCTGTCATCGGAAGATGCGATATATGACCATTCATCAGGAATACTTGAACTTTCAGGATCTACTAAAATCTCGTGTAAAGATTTTTCTTCGCAAAGTGATTTATTTAGCAAAGCCCATTTCATCCTGAGCATCTGCTTTCCTTCAACAATTTCACCTGTGTACGTTGTGCAGATAAATTTATTTTTTCCTAAAGGATTAACTCCGTAGAGTGCAGAATTAGGCTGTATTTTTTGAATGAATGAACCTGAATTATCGAAAATGGAAACCGAGCTGTTCGTCCAGTCTCCTACATAAACAGTATCGTTACTCACGCATAAAAAGCTGATTTTTCCGACTTCACCCGGTCCTGCACCAAGTTTTACGAAGGTATTAAGAAATTTTCCGTCTTTATCATATTTGTTCACTTTAGGATTATTTCCCATATCTGCAATAAAGATATTTTTTTTACTGTCTGATGTAAGAAGGTCAAGATCAAAGAATGATAAATAATTTTCATCTTCAGAATTGTTGTTGATCGTAAACTTCTTTACAGGATTGAAATCAAGCTTTTCTACAGTTGGAATATTCTTGTTCCTGTAAGTTTTTACCCCGTCTTTTTCCGTAACTGTGCAGGTTTGCTCCTTCGTGCAGCTCATGAATAACATCAAGCTGATCATAGCTATAATTATTAGGAATGCTTTTCTCATTTCGCTTTCTCCTTACTTAATACTCATAAACAGTAACGCAATTATCTTCTCTGTTCTGATAATATATTCTGTTACCAACAAACCATCTTTTATGATCCGAATTGTAGAAATCAAACGCTTTACCGATATCCATTTTGAACCTATTTATGAAAATACCATCTTTGAAAGCATCTACTACGAAATCGAATTCATTTTCTTTCTTTCTTTCGAGCGGTACCTGAACAAGCAGATATCCGTTCTTATCCACGAACATGCTTATTGCGTTTATTGCCTTCTTATATTTAATGTCATACTTGACTTGTTCGTTACTTTGAACTCCTCTTTTTCGTGTATTTTGATATTCCGTCAACTCATTGCTTTCTAAAGGTAATCTTCTGTATTCTTTTTGAATTCTATAGAGCAATATTCCATTCGAATCCAGCACATCAATCGAATATTCATCAGAAGAATTTTTGGCCGTGTATATTTGATTTCTGCCGACACCAAATGAAGTTATATAATCATGATAGTTTGTACTCTCACCAATGTCTTTTCCAATTTTTCTGCTGAGGCTTTTAATCATTTCAAATCTTGAATTTCTGAGATGGAAATTATTAATATAATAATATTCATTTTTGCTTTGATCAATTGAATCTGATTCCATTTCGCTTACAAATAAATTGGATGTTACAGGAGTCATTCTTATTAGCAGCGCAACCTTTTCTATATTTATGTTTTTGATGAAATTACCTTCCGTATCAAAAGCCAAATGCTGGTATGTTCCGGTGTCAGCTACATAGAGCGTGTCATGCATAATAAGCATCATCCAGGCCATACGCATCTCTCCGGGTCCGATACCTATTCTACCTATACTTTTTAAATATTTTCCGTTTTTATCGAATTTTTTTATAGAAGAAAGTCTATCGTCAAGTACAAAAATATTTCCTTTTGAGTCAACAGCAATATCATGAGGATGAATGAAATTTCGGAACGTATCTTGCGCATTTTCATCGTATCCGTGTATCGTGAAGATTTCCTTGGGGCTGATCTTAAAGTTAGGATCGGACGGAATGTTTTTGTTGTGATAGGTTTTTATCCCATCAGTCTCTGTTATTGTGTAATTAAGTTCCTTCTTCGAGCAGCCTGAAAATGCTATCAGGGTTATAAATAAAAAAATCACGCACAAACTTTTTGTCATCTTCATCATTTTAACTTCTTCCTTTAATATTCATACACTTCAAGCACATTTGTATTGGTGTCATATTTATACAATCTATCGCCACTAAAATGTATAAAAGTATCGAAATCACATTGATAGTAAGGTTTATCAGTTTTAAACAAATACGAATTCAAGTACACTCCGTCTTTGAAGAAATCAAAATACATTCCTTCAGTGTTGCCTTTTGATGTATCAATTGCGGGTTGAACCAAAAGATTGCCGTATTTATCTGAAAACACACCCACAACAGACCGTTTTTTCTTCATCATATTTCTTTTAATTCTACCTTGGTTGGTTTTCGTTAAATAATATTCCATCTTTTTGTATTCTTCGCCTGAAAAAGCAATTGAAGCATAGTTTTTATAAATTTCTTCGATCAAATTGCCTTCATGGTCAAATACATTGATCTTATAGATATTCTGATCATTGACGGGGATATAGATACTGTCTTTTGAAACGACAATATATATCCAAGTATCAGGTAGTCCTAGATCGCCATCCATATATACAAGTTGATCAAGCACTTTTAAAGTCTGAAATCTATTGTTTACCAGTACAATCTCAAATGTAATTTCGTACCTGCCATCGATCTCTTTGAATCTGTAAGTTTTACAGACAAATTTATCCTTACCCACAGGTTTAAATTGTGCATAAAATCCGTCCGGTTGAATATTCTCCAGAAACTCACCGTCAGTATTAAACAGCAATATCGAAGCATTTTCATAATTCCCTACATAGACAGTGTCATTTTTTATAGTCGTAGAAAATATCTGAGATACTTCACCCGGTCCTTTGCCCTGTTTGACAAATGTTTTAATATAGTTTCCTGTTTTGTCATATTTATTTATCTTGGGACTGCCGACACCTTCAGCTATATAAATGTTTCCCTTGCTGTCAAAATTAATTATGTCGAAATCGGAATACGATATATAATTTTCGTCATTTGAATCATTTTTTATCTCAAACAATTTTACCGGATTGAAATCCAGCTTTTCCACAGTGGGAATATTCTTATTCTTGTAGATTTTTACACCGTCTTTTTCTGTGACCGTGCAGGTCTGTTCCTTCGTGCAGCCTGAAAAGATTATCAGGGTTATAAATAAAAAAATCACGCACAAACTATTCTTCTTCATTTTCTAACTTCTCCTTATTTAATAATCATAAACATCGATTATGCTTTTGTCGGAATCTATCATCATAATTTTATCACCATAAAATTTGAGAAAAATATTAAAATCGCACTGATAATAAGGCTGGTTTGTTTTAAAAAGATATGAATTCATATATACATTATCTTTATTGAAGAAATCAAGCGTCATTCCATCTGTGTTGCCTTTTGTAGTGTCAACGGCAGGATGAACTATAAGATTTCCGTTTTTATCGTGATAAACTCCAACGACAGCACGCTTTTTGTTGACTAGATTTCGATTAAGGCTCGGCTCGCCAGACTTCTTCAAATAACTGGTCATTTTTTCATATTCTTCGTCGGAAAAGCTGATCGCCGCAAAATTTTTATTTACTACTTCGAGCAGATTACCGTTGTGATCGAGAACATTAACTTTATAAAACATTTTATCATTAACGCCGACATAAATCTTATCTTTCGTAGCAGATACATAATCCCACTCATCAGGAACACTTATTTCACCATCAATGAACTGCATGTGATTTAGCGCTTTTAACGGTTCGAAAGAATTATTAAGAATAGTTAACTCCTTTGTTATAGCTGTTCTTCCGTCAATGTCCTTTACGCTCATGAATGCACATAGGAATTTATTCATACCCAAAGGCTTTACTTGAAAACGGTAACCTTCAGGCTTTATCTTATAAAGAAATTCACCGGAAGTATTGAACAAAGAAACTGATTGAGTGCCTGCATCACCAATATAGACCGTGTCGTTCTTTACGCATACAAATATTACTTTATCAACCTCTCCAGGTCCTAAGCCTTGTTTAACAAAACTTGTAACGAATTTACCATCTTTACTGTATTTATTAACCTTGGGTACACCGTAATCAGCAATATATATATTTCCTTCACTGTCCACTCCAACTAAATCAATATCAAATAGTGATATGTGGTTCTCATCAAGAGAATCTGCGTTGAGCGTAAATTTCTTTACCGGATTGAAGTCCAGCTTTTCCACAGTAGGGATATTCTTGTTCTTGTAGATTTTAACACCGTCTTTTTCCGTGACCGTGCAGGTCTGTTCCTTCGTGCAGCTTATGAATAACATCAAGCTGATCATAACTGAAACTACTACTAATGAATTCTTCATTTTAACTTCTCCGTTTAGTATTCGTAAACTTCAAGCACATTCCTTTGTGTATCTACCAGAAACATTCTATTATCAAAGAACTTTAAGAATGTAGAAAATTCACACTGATAGTAGGGGAGATCTGTCTTGAGCTTAGTAGAATTCTGATAAATATTGTTCTTGAAGAAATCAAGTAACATTCCGTCCGTATTCCCTTTAGTTACATCTACAGCGGGATGTACGATCAGATTATTATTTTTATCCACATAAACACCTAACACCGCTCGTTTTTTATTGATCAGTTTTCTGTCTAGCGGTCTTTCTCCAGTTTTCTTAAGATATTTTACTATTTTTTCTATTTCCTCTTCCGTGAATTTTATTTCTGCGTAATCTTTACGGACTACTTCGATCAGATCACCTTTGAAATCGTAAACATTGATCACATAATTTTGTTTATTGTTCATTCCAAGAAAGATATTGTCCTTAGAGCATGTAATATACGACCACTCATCAGGTATGCTTGAACTTTCAGGATCGATCAGGGCTTCATGTAATACTTTTATTGGTATTAGTGATTTATTCAGTATCGCCCATTTCATCTTAAACATTTGTTTGCCTTCAACAATTTCACCTGTGTACATTAAGCAGATGAACTTATCTTTGCCTACAGGATTTACCTGAAACAGCGCTGCTTCAGGCTGGATTTTTTCGATAAATGACCCTGTATTATCGAAAATTGAAACAGAACTATTAATCCAGTCTCCTACATATACAGTGTCGTTATTCACGCATAAAAAACTGATCTTGGCGACTTCTCCGGGTCCTGCACCAAGTTTTACGAAGGTATTAAGAAATTTTCCGTCTTCATCATATTTATTCACTTTAGGATTATTACCCAAATCAGCAATAAAAATATTCTTTTTACTGTCTGTTGAAATGAGGTCAAGATCAAAGTAAGATAGATAGTTTTCATCTTCAGAATTGTTGTTGATCGTAAACTGCTTTACAGGATTGAAATCAAGCTTTTCTACAGTTGGAATATTCTTGTTCCTGTAAGTTTTTACCCCGTCTTTTTCCGTAACTGTGCAGGTTTGCTCCTTCGTGCAGCTCATGAATAACATCAAGCTGATCATAGCTATAATTATTAGGAATGCTTTTCTCATTTCGCTTTCTCCTTACTTAATACTCATAAACAGTAACGCAATTATCTTCTCTGTTCTGATAATATATTCTGTTACCAACAAACCATCTTTTATGATCCGAATTGTAGAAATCAAACGCTTTACCGATATCCATTTTGAACCTATTTATGAAAATACCATCTTTGAAAGCATCTACTACGAAATCGAATTCATTTTCTTTCTTTCTTTCGAGCGGTACCTGAACAAGCAGATATCCGTTCTTATCCACGAACATGCTTATTGCGTTTATTGCCTTCTTATATTTAATGTCATACTTGACTTGTTCGTTACTTTGAACTCCTCTTTTTCGTGTATTTTGATATTCCGTCAACTCATTGCTTTCTAAAGGTAATCTTCTGTATTCTTTTTGAATTCTATAGAGCAATATTCCATTCGAATCCAGCACATCAATCGAATATTCATCAGAAGAATTTTTGGCCGTGTATATTTGATTTCTGCCGACACCAAATGAAGTTATATAATCATGATAGTTTGTACTCTCACCAATGTCTTTTCCAATTTTTCTGCTGAGGCTTTTAATCATTTCAAATCTTGAATTTCTGAGATGGAAATTATTAATATAATAATATTCATTTTTGCTTTGATCAATTGAATCTGATTCCATTTCGCTTACAAATAAATTGGATGTTACAGGAGTCATTCTTATTAGCAGCGCAACCTTTTCTATATTTATGTTTTTGATGAAATTACCTTCCGTATCAAAAGCCAAATGCTGGTATGTTCCGGTGTCAGCTACATAGAGCGTGTCATGCATAATAAGCATCATCCAGGCCATACGCATCTCTCCGGGTCCGATACCTATTCTACCTATACTTTTTAAATATTTTCCGTTTTTATCGAATTTTTTTATAGAAGAAAGTCTATCGTCAAGTACAAAAATATTTCCTTTTGAGTCAACAGCAATATCATGAGGATGAATGAAATTTCGGAACGTATCTTGCGCATTTTCATCGTATCCGTGTATCGTGAAGATTTCCTTGGGGCTGATCTTAAAGTTAGGATCGGACGGAATGTTTTTGTTGTGATAGGTTTTTATCCCATCAGTCTCTGTTATTGTGTAATTAAGTTCCTTCTTCGAGCAGCCTGAAAATGCTATCAGGGTTATAAATAAAAAAATCACGCACAAACTTTTTGTCATCTTCATCATTTTAACTTCTTCCTTTAATATTCATACACTTCAAGCACATTTGTATTGGTGTCATATTTATACAATCTATCGCCACTAAAATGTATAAAAGTATCGAAATCACATTGATAGTAAGGTTTATCAGTTTTAAACAAATACGAATTCAAGTACACTCCGTCTTTGAAGAAATCAAAATACATTCCTTCAGTGTTGCCTTTTGATGTATCAATTGCGGGTTGAACCAAAAGATTGCCGTATTTATCTGAAAACACACCCACAACAGACCGTTTTTTCTTCATTTTATTTTTTTTAATCACACCTTGGTTGGTTTTCGTTAAATAATATTCCATCTTTTTAAATTCTTCATCGGTAAATGCAATAGAGGCATAATTCTTATAGATTTCTTCCACCAAATTAGCTTCATGGTCATAGACATTAATCTTATATATATTTTTATCGTTAACAGGCATATAAATTCTGTCTTTTGTTTCATTAACATACATCCACATCTCAGGCACATCTACTTCATCATGAAAATATACATACTTATTCAGTGTTTTAATTGGTTCGAATGAATTGTTTAGAATAACTGTTTCATCAGTAACTTCATATTTGCCATTTACAGGTTTGTAATTAAGCAATTTGCACAAAAATTTGTTTTTCCCGACAGGTTTCATCTGAAAACGCATACCTTCAGGCTGTATTCTGTTCAAAAATTCACCTTCGGTATTGAACATCGATATCGAAAAATCTTCTCTGTCTGAGATATAGATCGTATCATTTTTTATGCACAAAAACCAGAAATTACTTGCTTCACCCGGTCCTTTTCCGCTTCTTACAAAGGTTTTAACAAATTCTCCGTTTTTGTCGTATTTATTGATCTTCGGGCAGCCCCAGTCAGCAATAAATATATTGCCTTTACTGTCAATATCTATAAGGTCAAAATCGGCATATGAAACATAATTTGCGTCTGTTGAGTCGTTATTGATTTCAAACAATTTAACAGGGTTAAAATCAAGCTTTTCTACAGTGGGAATATTCTTATTCTTGAAGGTTTTAACCCCGTCTTTTTCCGTAACTGTGCAGGTTTGTTCCTTTGTGCAGCCTGAAAGGATTATCAGAGCTATGAATATAAAAATCACGCACAAACTTTTCTTAATTTTCATCTTTTAACTTCTCCTTTTAAGATCAACTTTACTTTCTATTTACTTACTTATCCCTTAATAAAAGCTTCAGCCTTTTCTCTTGTTACTTTATACTCCTTGAATAAAGCTATTTGTTTATAACCCATCTGTTCACTTATGCTTTTTGAACCGTGGTTTTCGATATGCGTTTCAGTAGTTATCTTTTCAAACTCGGGGAAATCAGCTACAAGCTTGAGTATCATTGCCCCTTTCATCCATTTTCCCAATCCTGAACAGCGATACTCTTTTTTCGTGCCGGTCATATACTGGTGCATTGCCTGAGGTTTGTTTTTATCAATAGCGACATTAGTTTTAGCAATGAGCCTGTTCTTTTCATCAAAGATCAAATATCTGTATGAAGTATGATTGGTTGTTTTATTTCTTTCCTGATTTTCTTTTATTTTCTCGTGATAAACGCGGGGCTCATTCAGCATCGAATTTGCCGGCATTTCCAAAAGTAATTCAGTGAATACTTCGCAATATTCATCCAATAATTCATCAGGTATGTCTTCGTAGAATTTCAGTTTGTAATCAGGGAATTTAGCAGAATAGGTTTTTACCCAGTCTTCAACAACTTCTATTTTTATATTTTCTTTCAAAAGTTCATAATGAACCTGATTTGTGCCTATCTCGCCGTTAAGTATTTCCCCTAAATAATCATATTCGCCGTTCTTGGAACTTATAGCCAGAAAGCCATGATCGGGATCGATCGCAAGATACTCTTTGAGTACCAATTTCAGCAGATGATGATTTATTGGATCATCAATAAGATAATGCGACAAAGAAATATGCTTGTAATCAGGCTTATCGGTGTAGGCTTTATCAAGAAAGAAACCGCCCGCGATTTTACCGTCTTTTCTTACCATGTAAATGCCTGATCCTTTATCCAGATATTTTATTGTTGTATCTTTTAGTTCTTCCCATGTTTTAAAATGAAGCCCGATCTTCTTAAGTTCAGCGCATTTTGTCCGATATTCAAAATATTCCTGCCACTCTTTATCTGTATATTCATCTTTTATGATTCTTGTTGAAGTGTATGTTACTTTAGGCACAAATAATGAATGAGTCGGTTTTTTAGTTTGTACATCAAAAGTGAATTGCCATTTCCCTTTTACTTTTTTGAATTCGATCTTATTTTCCACATCCGTTACCATCATGAACTGTGTATCAGATATTGGGATCAACCTGGATTGATTACCTTCCTCTCTCCAATAATAGAATTTTCCATCTTTTAAATAGAGTTTTCTTTCAAGTTTTTCTTTGTCGCACCAGTATACTCCACAGAATTTCTCGATTTTTTCTTCAGACAACAGATACGGTGTATATTCTTCAGCGGTTTTTCCTTTTGTGAAATAACACAAGGCTTTCGAAAATTTAAACCTCTTCTTTCCTCTGTATTTATAGAATTTAACTGATATAGGGAACCCTTCCATTTCGAATTCATTTTTGGATACAGGCAGAAGTTTAAGATTCGGCCAGAAAGCATCTATGCACAAGCGGTTATTGTATTCATGTACCTTAAAAATGTATCCCGGCCCCAGATATTCACCAAAATATCGGCTGTATGAGCTGTCGAATAATTTCTCTTCAACGAATTTCAGATCCAAAAACGCTAAGATATGTTTTCGATATTGTACCCAGTCCTGTGCGGAGTTTTCGATCTGAAGTTTTCTAAAATCGTATTCCTTAAATAATTCCACAGTGAAATCTGTAAATTCCTGCCAAAGCTGAATAGCTCCATTTTCGCCTTTTATGTTCCTGTTTTTACAGTAAAGAGTATTCTCGTCAGATTTTATAAACCATTTCGTCCAGTCTTCACCTCTTCTTTTCCAGTTTTCTCTTAATGATTTATCTACATCTCGTTGATACAAATGAATTAGAACCGGATTTAAGCATCGGACAATATCAAGCAGTTTGCGGGAATAATCTTTTATAGTCTGTCTGTCCACATCATTCATAATATGAAGCAAAAGAACGTCCTGAAACAGAAAACTTTCAACGATGTAAACAATATCGTCATCTTTGATCATATTTACAAAATCAGTCCAAATTACTGGCTCTTTCTCCATTATTCTTTTAGAATAATCAGCATCCGATTTGTCCTTCTGCTTTTCTGATTCCTTCGGATCTAAATGAAGAGGATGTTTTTTCTCCTGCTCATAAAACCATCTCACCTTAATACCGTTCTTTTCCATCTGTCTGTATATAAAATGAGCAGTTGTCGATTTGCCGGAACCGGTTATTCCGTCAACTAAAATCAGCTTTGTTTTTATCATGAAAATTCTCCTTCTTAATACTCATAGACATCGATTATGCTTTTGTCAGAATCTATCATCATCATTTTATCGCCATAAAATTTGAGAAATATATTAAAATCGCACTGATAATAAGGCTGTTCTGTTTTAAGAATATACGAATTCATATAAATATTATCCTTACTAAAGAAATCAAGTACCATTCCCTCTGTATTGCCTTTTGAAGTGTCAACGGCAGGATGAACTATAAGATTCTCGTTTTTATCTTTATAAACCCCGACAACAGCGCGTTTTTTATTAACTAGATTTCGATTGAGGCTTGGCTCGCCAGCTTTCTTCAAATAACTGGTCATTTTTTCATACTCTTCATCAGAAAAACTGATCGCCGCAAAATTTTTATTAACTACTCCGATCAGATTGCCGTTGTGATCGAGAACATTAACTTTATAAAACATTTTATCATTAACGCCGACATATATTTTATCTTCCGTTGAATAAGCATAATCCCACTGATCGGGAACGCTGGTTTCTTCCGGAGCAAAATACGTCAATCGATTCAATACTTTTAAAGGTTTGAAAGAATTATCAAGAATTGTAAATTCTTTGGTTAGTGATGTTCTTCCGTCAATAATCTCAATACTAAAGGATGCGCATAGGAATTTATTCTTACCTAGTGGTCTTACACTATAACGGTAACCATCAGGCTTTGATCTATATAGAAATTCACCGGAAGTATTGAAAACAGAAACAGAATGAGTACCAGAATCGCCAATATAGATCGTGTCATTTTTGATTGAAAGATAAATAATTTTATCTACCTCTCCAGGACCTGCACCTTGTTTTATAAAACTTGTTATGAAGTTTCCATTCTTATCGTACTTATTGACTTTGGGGACACCGTAATCAGCAATATAAATATTATCTTCACTGTCTATTCCGACCGCATCAATATCAAAGCGTGAAATGCGGTTTGTGTCATCTGTGTTGTTATTGATAGTGAATTTCTTTACAGGATTGAAATCCAGCTTTTCTACAGTGGGAATATTCTTATTCTTGAAGGTTTTAACCCCGTCTTTTTCCGTAACTGTGCAGGTTTGTTCCTTAGTGCAGCTCATGAATAACATCAAGCTGATCATAAATGAAATTACTAGTAATGAATTCTTCATTTTAACTTCTCCTGTTAATAGAACATTTATTTAACGGTTATTACTTACGCGCATATTTTTGCGTTTACAAAGTAAGCTCATTTATTTTAAATAGCAAACTGAAAAGAATAATTTATTTATAAACAGTTGATTAGAAGCTGTAATTGATCTTGACATAAGACTGCTTATAACTGCGCACAAAATGGCTGCTTTCAAGATTATTGCCTGCGGTGCTGTAACCGACAAAGAAATTACAGTCCGGCCTGAATTCCCAGCGGAAATTTGAAAAGAAACCGGCATCATCAATACCGCCGTAGTTGTTATAACGCAAGCCGTTAGTCAGTGAAACATCGTTCGAGAAATTTATCGTAGCTCCGGCATTATCGACCCAGTACTCCTGATCTAAACCGCTATTTTCCGGAAAATCACTATAGCTAAATCGAATTCCGCTTATATTATATGCCAGATATTTATTGATCTTACCGGATGCTGAGACAGAAATAAGATCGTAATAAAATTTGTCATATAATTCATAAACTACTGTTTTGCCGAGCTCGCCGTAAACATCAAGAGTCAGGATATCCCAATTGTAATAAGAGGCATAAAAAGAGCAATTCGGGACATCGAACTTTGTTCCCGTAAAATTATCCTGATTAAAATTCCCGCTGAAATTATATGAGAATTTGAACTGGGTATCCATACTGAAATTCACACCGGAATTCAAATAGCGCATTTTGTCATCTGCGGTGTAAAAAGAAATACTGCTCCAAGTACTGAAACCATAGCTTTTTATAGAGCCGGAAGGAGAATCGTCTTTCCAGTTAAAGCTGTAGCTCGGGTAATAGAATCCAACATCGTCTGATCTGCCCATTCCTGCTTCAAAATCTTCAGAAACAATTCCGCCGCCCAGTGACCAGTTGCATTGTCTGCTGTCGCCATAATAGCCTCCAAAAGCGCTATATCCGTTCTTTATTTCTCTTACACTGTCATCAAGGTATGAAAAATTAGCTTCGCCCCACACAGAATGATGCTGATTAAAACTGAATTTCGGCACGAAATGAAAAACATCCGCGTGATAATCCTTATTTTCCCTGTTCAGGAATGTGAACTGCATGCTCAAATTTTCCAGAGTAGGCTTAAGTGCTATGATATTAAAAAAATCATCTCTGTTGGTAATTTCACCGTCAGTTTTGATCTCTTTATCCATTGAAGATAAAAATCCGTAAGAACAGCCCGGAGTACTGCCTGTGACCTTAAAAGCATAATTCGGCTGCATAATATTTCTGGTATAAAATAAACTGCTGCCTACTCCGAACGCATCGAGATCCTCGTTAAAGAAATACCGGTTCTCGGCATAATAAGGTGCGTACCGCATATTGAATGTGTTTTGTGCAAGATCCAAAGGTGCGTCAGAAAATCCGGATTAACGCTCAGTTTGGCTTTGATCGCATTGTTAGGATTATAAGAAAAGTCAAAACCGATATTGTCGAGGTCATTCAATTTGTTCTTATCGAAATCATAAGATGGATCGGGTGAAAATTTATCATTTTTGATGTCATATTTTTTTAAATAATACGGACGGAAAAGAATATTGCTGTTAGCCGCTATTTTTTCTTTTATTTCTATGTCTGCCGCTTTTTTAAAATAATCTTTACCCCAAGTTATTCTTAAATATGGACAAATAAAAAATGCATTCAGATGTTTATCATACCTTGACAGTATTATCTTCCAGTTATATGGAGCTTCATCGCCAAATCGCAGATCTTTAAAAGGAATTTCCATATTGCATGTCCACTTTTTATCAGTAAATTGATTCTGATATGTATAACCGCTGTTCCAGCCTCCGTCAATATTCATATCCTCAGTTCTGATCCCGTCCGTTCTTCCGCCCAGAGGATACGCATAAAAAGCATAACCGTAACATTTATTGGCGTCTGTAATGATCTGTAAACGAAGGTTGTTGTCGTTTGAGAAATCATCCCGCTTTCTAAAGCTGCTTTCGCCGAAAGTTGAATCAATTTCCGCTTCCCACTGCATGAATAGTTTTTCGCCGTTATGCCAGAACCAAGCTTTATTATCCTGTTTACATTTCAGCGTGTCTGCATTATCCGCATCAAAAAACTCTGTGCACATATTTTCATCGGTGATCACCGGCCGGTCGGAAAAAGGTATGGTAAATGCACCGAGCCAGCTGCAGGTGATCATAATTAGCAAAATTACTTTACTCATTTTTGTATAATCCTCTTATAAATTCAACATTTTCTGTTAATTGCAAAGAAATCTAATACTAATAATTGACTGTTCGTATTAAAATGCGACGAAACGACAAATATTCAGTACAGAATACGGTTCTTTGTATTAGCTTTTCCTTTTTAATTACTCATTCCATAATTGGCGCATTTCATCGCAATTATCAATTAGATCATTCAACTTGCCTATTGCTTCGACTTGACCGTTCTTTAAAACAATGATCTTATCAGCTTTTTTTAAGGTGCTTTTTCTATGTGATACTGCAATGCATGTCTGTTTATTCTGCTTGAAGAAGCCTTCCCAAAGCTGTTCTTCGGTCTCAACATCCAATGCGCTGGACATATCGTCGATCAGATATATTTCCGCTTCACGAATGAACATTCTGGCTGCAGCTGTTCTCTGCATCTGTCCGCCTGAAAGCTTGATCCCTTTAGTACCGATCAGAGTTTCGATTCCGCAGGTCAGATCATTTATATCTTTTTCCATAACAGCAGACTTAATAGCCTCCTCAAATCTTGGCGGGTCGTAATCCTGACCAAGAAGAATATTGTTTTTTACAGAATCACTGAACAAACCGGGTAACTGCGGCGTATAGGCACTATGCGGCGGAACAAAGAATCTTTCATGGTTTTCAACAGGTGTGTTATTCCAATAGATAGTTCCCTCTGAATGACGAAATAATCCCACAATAGTCTTTAAAAGCGTAGTTTTACCGCTGCCGATCCTGCCGGTCACAACCACGAATTCTCCCTTTTCTATTTCAAATGAAATATTTTTTATACCGAATTTGCTTTCATTAAAACTATAGCTAAGATTGTCTATCCGCAATGACAGGAGTTTCTCAGTCAATTCAGGCAGATTATGCTTGTAATCGATAATCTTGCGGTTAATAAAAACATCTCTGTACTTTACAAGTTCATGGCCAGAATTATCACCGCTTATCTTTTTCATGCGATCCAATGCTATTTTAGTCTGACTATAATTTGTCAGATAGTAGCCTAAAAAGCTTGTATGATTGCTGATTGTATATAAAGAAAAGATCAGGAATGAAAAATCTCCGATCAGAAACGCCTGCTTTTTTACCAGCGAAGAAACTATCAGAAGCACGATACCTGTCCCTAAAGTAACTGTTCCGCTGTAAATCACACCGAGTATCTGATTCAGCATACTGTCTTTAAGCATAACTTTACGGCGATCCTCATTCAATCCGCTCATATGTTTCAGAATATATTTCTCGGAGTTGCTGACTTTTACCGATAAAATTGAGTTGAAGAGTTCTCCGATCATTCCGGTGACCTGCTGACTTGCATTTCGGCTGTTTTTACGGACTGTCTGTAGTCGGCTGCGCATGGCTTTTATCAAAAAAGTTATCAGGATCATCGGCATAAATACCGTTAAAGTTATAGTTACATTAATTTTGATTAAAATTATAAACATTATCGTCAGACACACCAATGAACCGACAGCATCTGCTGTCAGGCTTATTACGCTTTCAACATTTGACGGATCTTCACGAAAATAGGTTAAAGCCTCATTATTGCTACAGCTTAAGCTTTCTCCGGCCGGTTTTTTAAAAATACTGTCCAGTATATTTTCCTTTAATAAACAATTCATATTGAAGCGGTGGAGCTGATCTATATATTGACCGATATAAACTATCAGGATATGTGTAACAGCCACAACCGCAAGAGCGATCATAAATAAGTAGTAAACCGACATATCATTGACGCGACTGTCAAGGGCGTTGAAAAATTCACGGATAACCAGACCCGGCACCATGAAAAATATATGAAAAGACGACCAAAGCAAAAATACTCCGGCAAAAAGCCATGGTCTGAATTTTATCATTTTTATAATCATCTGATAAGTTTTCATACTAATACTTCCTCCATTCCAACCTTTAGCAATGATGCGAAACGGCTGGTATTATCGTCACTAAGTGATGCCCGCATACCGAACTCCGTTTTCTGTCCGTTTTCCAAAATAAGTATCCTGTCGCATTTTTGAACAGTCCACAATCTGTGCGCGATAACTATAGCCATCCGGTCTTTAAGAAGATTATCGACTACATTTGAAATAAGAGTTTCAGTAGCGGGGTCAAGCCGTGAAGTGGCTTCATCCAGAATGATCAGTGCGGGATCTTTTAGAAAGATACGCACAAAAGCCAAAAGTTGAGCCTGACCTGCGGAAAGTCCGGTATTACCGTCATTAAGAACAGTATCCAATCCGTTCGGAAAACGATTAAGCCAATCTGTCAAACCCAATTTATCAAAAGCATCTAAAATGACAGTATCATTAATTTCATCATTGAAGAATGTCAAATTGTCGCGGATCGTAGCCTTAAACAATTCTACAACCTGAGTAACTACACCGATCAGATTTTTCATGTTGTTTAATGTCAGTTTGTTTAATTCTGTTCCGTTGATAAGAATGCTTCCGCTGTTTACATCATACAAACGAAGTAAAAGTCTGCTGATCGTTGTTTTACCGCTGCCTGTCCTGCCGATTAAACCCAGTTTCTCTCCCTTATGCAATTCAAAAGAGAGATCTTTAATTACAGGCATATCAGTTTCATAGCTGAAGTTGACATTCTGAAAGATTAAGGATTCAATAGACTCAATATTCGGCCCGGATGGGTTAAAAATCACAACAGGCTTGATTTCCAGCAGATCTTTTATTCGTTTCAAACCTCCTAATGCCTTTTGCAGATCTTCCAATTGTCCCTGAAGCTGCTGTACCGGACCCCTGATCATTTCGGTATAGTTGTATATAAGATAAACAGTTCCCATAGTGATCACTCCTGTCAGCCACAAATATGATCCCAGCCCCAAAGACAGGATCAGCGCTATCGTGAAAAGCACGATTGTTGACACGAACATGGCGTTGCTTACCAAAATTGCTTTTAGAGTGATCTTAAACATGCCGTTCAAAAGATTTTTAAATTTCGATTTAACAAAATCATACACACCCAGTGTCTGTATATCCTCACGATTTGTTAAATGTTCTCCCAGAAAACCATAAAACTCAGAATAAGTTTTACTCTGTTTCTCCCAATTATTTACTCCGAAAGAACTGACTTTAAACAAAATGATCGTCGCTAAAACGGCAAAGACCGCTAAACCGGCACCCAGCCGCCAGTCTTCATTGAACATAACTGCTAAAATTCCGAATAACAGAAAAAAATCGGCAGTTATGCGTATAGCGAAATTGGAGAATAAATTGGACAGCGAAGCTACATCACCGTCAATCCGCTGTATCAGTTCACCCGGCAGATGATCCTTATGAAAACTCATATCGAGATTCATACAATGCTCAGTAAGATCGTTCCGCAGCCGGTTTGTTGCCCTCCATCCGATATTCTGGCTTAAATATGTCGTAAAGATCGAGAACAACTGTAAAATTACAGCTAAACCGATATATAAGACCGACAGCCTGATAAGCTTATCAGTGCTTGCTCCGGCTGAAATCTCATCGATGAAATTACGAATAATATGCGGGCTGTACAATTCCAGACCGACTGTTGAAAAAACCAGTGCTGCAAGTATAAAAACACCCGATTTCTGATCGCTTAAATATTTTTTTAATAAAGGCCAGATTTCTCTTACTTTTACTTTCTTTTCTTTTACTAAATCTAATCCCATAAATACCTCGGCATTTCCCTTTTTAACTCCTCAGCCCTTTCTCTGACTGTGCATCATCTATTGTCAGGTATGCTATCTTTTTTTATCATTTCAGTTCCTTAGTCAAAAACAAATTGAGATTGTCATCAACAAAAACATCAAATCCCGGTTCAACGGTCTTTCCGTTTTTCTGCAACCCTCTTCCGTCAAGATTGTATCCCCTTTTGATGTACATTCTTTGAGCTGTGCCATAATCTGAGTACAGACCAACTCCCAAGCCAATGATTTTGTACCCTTTCTGTTTTACACAGGCTTCAGCTTTATCCATCAGTTGAGTAGCGATACCTTTGTTTCTGTACTCATAGAAAGCGAATAGATCTTTGATCTCAGGTATGTTCTTTTCAAGAAAAGGTTTGTAAGTCGATTTCCACTGAACTGTTACATATGCAGCAAGTTCACCGTTATATTCAGCTATAAACATATCCCTTTCTTCCGTGCTTTGCTCATTAAGATATTTTTTCAAAGTCTCTGTTTTTGATTCCCAACCCAAATCTTCAATGTATTTAGAGATAACTGCAGTATCCGATTCTTTCATAGTTCGTATTTTAATTTGACTCATGATCTATCCTATATTTTCATCTGCATAACAGATATTTTTCTTTTACCTACAATAAGCTTCTTTATCCGGGTGAATTCCTCATGCTTAACTTCCTGCTTTTTAGTCGAAGCAATAACGATCAGCGTGTTCGGATCAGCGATTCTCAGCATATTTTCAAGCATGATCCACTCTTCATCTTCACCCGCATTGTCTCCCTGCCATGTTTCTAGATTGGAATAGGGAATATCCGCAAAAATTATATCAATACCTTCATTATTCAGTTTTGAGAAAGCTGAATCTGATAACATATCCTCTTTGTAGCATAAACTGACAATATTCTTATCTTGTATTGCCGCTTTTAATTTTACGGCACTTTCTAATGCTTCTTTGTGAGAATCTTTTCCATAATTTGAGACCATTTCTTCAATTTCAGTAATTCGATTGTTTATACCTGTCAGTGTAAGAAGTCTTAGATTCTTTCCAGCTGATTTCAGAATTTCCTGATTGATGTCAGAACATATTATCTTTTTGATCTTGTCAGGATGCAAAAATCCCAAAGCTGTCAAATGATATGCACTTCCGCAACACGGATCAAATATCGTAACTTGGTCTTTTTTTCCAAGGTATTCATAGCAGAATTGAAATATCTCGCTTATAAGCCTGATAGGGAAGGCTGATGCACCCGGAATACTGTATAATACTTTCCCGCTGGCGAAATCTGAATAATTATCATTCTGAGTGAATTTATATTCCATTTTATTCTTCCTTTTTTTCATTAGGTTCAAGCGTAAACGATCCGTCAAAAGTCCAGAAATTCTTAACCCGAAATCCTGATTTATAGATATTTTTCTTATATAATTCTATTGATTCATTGTAAGAAAATTTCTTGTTACACAATTTATTTATTCCTTTAATTACATCAGGAATTTTCTTATCAAGATTTTTTGTATCCATACATTCTAAAGATTTATTTTTTCTCATATTCATAATACAAACCTCTTTCATTCCGGTAAAACAAGGATAATTTATGCATGATGGCAGAACATTGTAAAACTTAGTATGATTGTAAAAGTATTCAGGCCACCTTACACCTGATATTGACAGCCATGGTGTATTTACACAGCTTGCAAGAAACGCAAAGCCGGAATGAGGCGAGATCAGAATATCACTGTATTCCAATAAAGCTAATTGATTTATAATTCCGATGTCGAAACAGTTTACAACATTATCATTTTTTAACAAAATACGATCAATGTCGCTTTCTGAAAATGTGAATGATCCTGTCCTGTTACCTTTTCTACTTTTAGCACCAGTCATATAGAATTTCACATCGGGAAATTTCTTATTAACAGCTGCGATCATAGCTATCCACCAGTCAGTTTCAGGATAAATATGATCGGCGGCGCTGCCTGCAGGTAAAAAGCAGATTTTAAGACCGTAATGATTATATCTTTTTATGAATTGCTTTGCATCTGCCGGAATTTCCAGCCTCATTTTAGTGTCAACTTTATATTCCGGAGCATCTTTTAAAGGCGGTTGAAGCCTGCAGCCCTTCCATATTTCAGCTTGAAAGTAATCGATGATTATTTGATTAGATACTTTTAGTTCTTCATTATAAGAAAATGGATTGAGCACAAGTCTTTCATCGGATACAATATAATCCCATTCTCTGGGAATATTTTTAAGACATTTCGCTTTTGAGCCTTTCTCTGCTAATTCTGCGACATCAATAATATAGACTTTTTCAATCCACGGACAAAGTTCACCCAGTTCATAAGGCATCTGTGAATTCAGCAGTATTGATATCTTAATATTTATATTAGCTTCGTAATAACCTTTTGCTACTTTTAACCCTTCAAGCGCATGCCCGACAGGTCTGTAATATACCCAGTTTACTAATAATTTTTTACTCATTTATTATTTCCTTTTTAAATAAAATTTTATAAAAATGTTCTTACTTTATTAAGTCCTTCGGCTCTTGCAGAGAGAAATACGGGTAACAGTAACAGCCAGTTTTCAGGTATAGGGCGAATCTTTTTATAACTGCTCCAAAATGCTTTTCTGTTTTCTTCAGTTAAATCGCAATGAAACAACTGGGCAATATCAGTTAAAAAATGATCATACCTGACACTCATAAAATCAATAGGGATGAGCTTAGAATTATGATATAGCAAATTCCTGAATGTTATATCACCGTGAATTATCCCGTAGGAACTGCGATCATAATCGGTTTCAGCAAGCGTCTTTATAAACTCTTCACAGCTGCTGATAAAACTGTTTTTCTGATCGTCAGAATCAAACTCATACTGCTTATACTCTTTGAACAAACTCTCATAATAGCTGAAATCTCTTTTTTCAATAAGAAGATCATCCGATAGAATTAGCTCTTCTGAAATTTTGTGCATTTTTGCCAGCAGTTCACCAAGAAGTTCTGGAAGATCATCAGGTTTATTATTTTTCAATGCATTATAAAGCGGGCTGCCATCTATCCATCTGCGCATAACACAGTATCTGCCTGAATCATTGATCCTGTGAATTTTATTTCCATTAAGATCAGATATTGTTTCTCCAACCGGGATTTTGTTCTCGATCAGTTTATCCAGCCAGAACAATTCTGCCATGATTGATGAGGGATCTCTTCTGATGTCATAAAGTCTGAGAGAATATTTATTTCCCCCGGATCTGATCAGGTATAACGGATCAAGGCTGTCACAGCCTCCTGCATTTTCGATTTCAGGATTTGTCAATGAGTAACCGGCTATTGCTTTCAAGACCATTTCATGCTCAGCAAATAATACATTCAGTATTTCTGAATTTATACAATTCAGAATATCGTTGTAATATAGATTTTTATTGTACGCAATAATCCATTTTGATCTAAGCTCAGTCAAATCAGCAGAGTAATCAAGCTTATCAGAGCGGATGGTCCCGCAGCCGTTATAGCACTTGATCTTATAAGGAAATTCTTCTGAAGAACTAGTGATAGTTGCTTTACCTGAACAGAACGGACACTTATCTTGTGCATTAGTTGATTTTCCTGACCCTGTTATTACGTCAACTAATATCAGATTTGTTTTTATCATGTTTTTACTCCTTTAACATAACTCTTTCGTTAAATACAAACCGAGACTGTCATCGACACGAACATTTGTACCGGGTTTCAGAATTTCTCCGTCATAATTAATGCCCATACCGTCATAATTGTATCCTCTTTTTATATACATTCTCTGAGCTGTACCGTAGTCTGAATAAAGACCTACTCCGAGTCCAACAGTCTTGTAACCTTTCTCTTTTATCCTGACTTCTGCTTTGTCCATTAATTGAGTTGCAATACCTTTGTTCCTGTATTCATAGAAAGCGAATAGATCTTTGATTTCGGGGATACTGTTATCTACAAACGGTTTATATGATGATTGCCACTGAACAGTTACATATGCAGCTAGTTCTCCATCGTATTCAGCAATAAACACATCCCGGTCAACGGAATTCTGCTCAGACAGATACTGTTTCAAGGTATCTGTCTTTGAGCCCCAACCCAAATCGGCAATGTATTTTGAGATAATATCAATGTCAGATTCTTTCATACTTCGTATTTTAATCATTTTAAACAAGTTCCTACAATATTAAGTCCATTTGTAAGGTAGTAACTCTTTTAATTTAACCTTTTTATTATTAGCAATAATGACTTCAGTTTCCATATTTTTTGCGTCTAACAAATTCATAAGCTCTCTGCATCTACCGCACGGTGCCATAATGTCCCACTCATTCGCTGCAACGATAGTCTTAATATGGGTTTCATCTGTCTGAGTTATCATTTGTGAAATTGCTGTATGTTCAGCGCAAAATCCTATTCCGCAAGGCAAGCTAAGACTAACTCCGTAAAATATCTTACCGTTTTCTGTAATTAAAGCGCAACCAACTTCTTTAACAATTCCATCTTTTACATTTTTCTCTCCTGAAAGAGATTTAGCCTTGGCTATCAGTATTTCATCTTTTTTTGTAATCATATCTGCTTTACCCACCATTTTGATTCGACTGTCAGAAAGTTCTCATTGTTCTTCTTCGCTTTTACCCATTCTAAAAGTATACTAAAAGTATCTTCATCGGCTAAGAATGAATTATCAATTATCTTTACATCCCATCTTTTATCGCCTTTCTTCCAGCCTATCCAGCGATCCCATCTAAAATCACTTAAATCAGGATTCACAATCACTCTTTGTTCCCATCCGGGTTCTTTTGCATGCATTCTGTGATAAACTGCCCAGCATAATGTATCCTGATTCAACGGCCATTCTTCAAACTGTCTTCTGTTTCTATATCTTTCTGCTCTAACAAAGTCATTGCAGTCCAAAAGACACGGAGAAATACCGTTAAGTTCAATAGCTGAAGGACATGCCAGTAATTCACCCAGAGGGCTGTGCGTAGCCAGTATGAAATCCTTTCCTTCGTTTTGTGCTTTTATAGCTCTTTTGATCCACTCTTCTGCTGCAAGACATCTTTCCTCAGCATTTTTCACAGGGATATCATCATAGTCATAGCACTCTGTATTCTTTAATTCCTGTTTCAAAAGTTTGATCATTGTTGATTTTCCTGAAGCTGCTGCTCCTGATAGTATATATAGCATATTTTACTCCTTTTTTATCTCCGTCAATTTTTTAAAACCTCACATTCTGCAGGTCGGCGAGATATTCTGCTTTCAATTCAATATCCGAGAATATAATGAACTTAGGCGGAAAGACTTTCTTTTCAGCGTTCTTTACTTTGTGAGTTTCATGAAAAGTGTTCAATATAACAGCGTTGTCCGTATAGCGTTCTCCGTGTGTTGTCCCGATGCCGTTGAAAAAGTGAAGCATTTCACTGCGTGCCTTATTCCTGAACGTTATAAGTTGTGACTTGTAACTGCCTTCTTCTGTATCAAAGCCGCTTTTTATCACAGATTCTCTGCCGTTCTCAACTATTTTGGATACGATATTTTTCATGTCGCCGTCATAGTTAATGAACGTCAAGCCTCCGTTGTGATGATATTCCGGTAAGAAATAACCGCTTCTATTTATTACTTCGCTATAAACAGCAAGCACAGGCGATTTCGGCATCATAAGGAAATACTGTTTGACCGTAAATCCTCTCAGAGCATCGAATTTCTCCATAGTCGTAGTCAGTTCTATCCCTTCCCAGATATTTCCGAGAGAATCGCTTTTTTTAACAAAAGCAGCTTTCGTTTTTTCAGCGAGCCAGTGATGTTCTTTTATCGTTTCGGGTCTGCTCGTAATTCCGCCGAACCATGAATTCCACCACGATTTATTCGTTCTTTCGGGATAATCCGTAGCGAGCCATTCTCTGCCTTTATAAGTCAATGAAAAGACCGAAGGCGCGAATTCAGGCGATGATTTGATCTCAAGAACGCCGTTATTTGCAGTAAAGACAGTTTTCTTTTCAGCTTTTACTTTGTTCAAAGCTACTTCACCTTTACTTTTGACAAAGACAGCTTTGGTCTTTTTCAGTTCTCTTGAATGGTAATCGGCGTTCGCAGTTATAAGTTCGACTGGAGCTTTACCTTTGAATTTGAACTCAAAGTCAATTTTATGGATCTTATCTTCCGGAACAGATGTCTGAACTTTACTGAAAGCAGGATCATTTACAGAGCTGATACTGACTGTCGCATCAATAGGCTTGTCCTTAGAATCAATATAAGAACCGCTGACATTTTGTGCGCAGAAAGGATTCCCACCATTGATCTCAAGATCAAAACTGTCATAAATTCTTTCTTTTTCGAGTTCTTTATGAAGAGCGAACTCACGCACTTCTTTTTCCGAATCGAAAATTTCAACGCCAAATATTACAGGCTTTGTCTTTAGAAGACCTTTTTTTGAAAAATTGTGCTCAAGAGATAGGAACCATGAACATAATTTTATTTTGTACTCTTTAGGCCAGATAACCGCGACCGTGCCTTTTTCTCTTTCACCGAACATCCAGTTCTCGCTGATCTTATCATTGACCATATTATCAAGAGAAACATCATTATAAGCGTTCTGGTCATATTTTATAAGTCTGCCATCGTAAGGAACTGTGACTTTCTGACGGGCGATATCAAGCTCGCACGATAAAGAGACTGTGTCAGAACCTGCGGGAAAGCTTATTATCTCATACCACTGCTCAAGCATTCCGCTGCGGTACATCTTAAAGTTCTGCGTGAACTCGCATCCGGGAAAATCCGCCGAACGGTAGAATGCTTTCAAGAGGATCGCGTTGTCGGTATCGGTATATTCGCTTTTATAAGGCGCTTTTCTTACGAATTCTGATGAGAAAGGTCTGCCTAATTTGGGTGCGCCCATATAGCTCCATGCATCAGTTTTGATGCTCCTGAAGACCATCTGGTTATGATCGATGAATTTATCGAGGCTGAAACTGAATTTGCCGAAACTCATGTAATAATAATGATCATTTTCGCCGTACAGCTTCCCGTCGTAAGTGTTTATTACGAAATTGAATTTCTGTCTGAATGAATATGTGCTGCCGTTAGAAAATACTGCTTTCAGGTCTATTTCTTTATTGATAAGAACCGAATTATGCAGTATGATCTTCACAGCTACTGTATTTCTCTCGCCCTTTTTTAAAAATATTGTTTTCTTTTTTTCAAGAAAATCAATTTCTTTCAATTTAGGGAATCTGAGCTCAAATGTACAGTCTTCATCAAAATTGTTCTCAACACTCATGAAAAGTTCTTTTTCAATTTCTGCATGAGTCAGAGTGTAATTCTCATTGGCTTTCAACTTTAGCGGGAACTGCGGATTTATTCCTGTTTTGAAAATGATTTTTTTGCCGTTGACCGTTATTTCGGACATTACGCAGGGATGAGTCTTCCATATACTCTGATCTATTTCTATCTTGTCGAGATGAAATTTAGCTTCAACGGTCCTTTTCCCTTTGATATTTCCGGAAAAATGAGCCTGTGTATTAATATTCTTATCGGTCAGCCCTTTGATCCCGACTTCAAGCTTTTTACCGGTCTTATTCACTATCTCATAGCTGATCGTATAATCTTTACCGAAAACGAGCTTGTTCTTAATTACGCTTGATGTAATAGAATAATCATCAGTATCAATTTTCCTGATACCTCTGCCTGTTTTCTCGAATTCTACCAGCAGGTTTTTACCGTCCTTCTGCCATGAATAAGTCAGATAGTCAAAACCGTTCTCGGATACTCCGTCCGGTACAAGGTCGATCTTGCGGTTGGAATCGTCATACCAGTCGGCTTTTTTAAAGAAATCTCTGAATAATTCCGCCTGAACCACGGTCGGTATAAAATTCATAAGATGGGTCGAACCGCCTTCCATCTGCTCCCAGAAAAATCCGCATTTTTTATACATCGGTACAGCCTTGGTATTGCCTGCCCATGTAAAAAGGTCAATTCTCGGATACCCGAGCTCAATAGTTCTTTCAACTGATTTTTTAACCAGCATTTTTCCGGCTTTCTTACCGTGATACGCTGGGTCAACATTCAATAAATCAACATAAAGCGTATTCTCTTCGGCAAAATATTTTGATAATTTGCAGTATCCTATGACTTTTTCGCCGTCAAGCGCGAGATATAGATTCAAATGTGATGATATCTCTTCTTTTCTAAGAACGCCTTCTTCCGTTTTATGATCCGCTTCGCCGTTCCAGCCGTCCTTGCTCACATTCCACATGTCGGCGATCGCTTTCGCATATTTCGGATCATATTCCACTAATTTAAATTCTGTCATTTTGTTCTCTCCTTATATTTTTTCGAGCAGGCTGTAAACGCCTTCGCGCTTTGTTTCCAGCTCTTTTATTCTCTGAAAATGTACCGATACCTTTTCATAATTGTCCGGGTCAGATTCAATTATTTTGTAGGCCATACTTATTTCAGCTTCTATTTCTCCCAGATCGTTTTCGATCTTATCAATGCTAAATTTATTCGCGGTTTCTTTTTTTACTACAGGCTTTGCCTTTTTTTCTTTAACAGGCTCTATGATCTTTGTCGTCTGTTTTGAAACGCATTCCTTATAATAATCATAGTCGCCCTCATAGCTTTTCATTTCATTCTCTTTAAGCTCCGCGATCCTGTTCGAAATCTGATTGATGAAATATCGGTCATGCGACACGAACAGAATAGTCCCTTTGAAGCTGTTCAGGGCTTCCTCGAGCATCTCTTTTGAATCTATGTCGAGATGGTTCGTCGGCTCATCCAGAATTAACAGGTTCGTATCAGTCTGCATTAAAAGCGCGAGCTTAAGCCTTGTTTTCTCGCCGCCTGAAAGTTCATTTACTTTCTTGAAGACTTCATCTTTATAGAACAGGAAATTCGAGAGCGCATTTCGTGCCTCGCCTTCATATATTTTGCAGAAATCCCTGTAAGTTTCAAGAACGGTCATTTCAGGGTTGTCGAAACTTATGTTCTGGTCAAGATATGAAACCTTTACGCTGCTTCCAAGCTCGATCCTGCCCGAATCCGGACTGATCTCCTTCATTATCATCTTCAGCAGAGTGGATTTTCCGCATCCGTTCCTGCCGATCACAGCCAGTTTCTCTTTATGGAAAACATTCAGATCGATGTTTTCAAAAAGTCTGACATTATCATAAGATTTTGAAAGGTTTTCACATACGATCACATTATTCCCCGATCTGTTCTGTCCGGAAAAACCGAGCCCGATCTGCTTTCTTTCCAGTTTAGGTCTGTCGAGCATTTCTATTTTTTCTATCCTCTTTTCAAGTTCTTTCGCTTTCTTAAAGAATTTATCGTGGTCTCCGCGCGCCCATATTCTGTATCTTTTAGCGGCTTCCTTCATCGCGTTGACCTTTCTCTGCTGATCTTTATAGGCTTCAAATTCGGCGAGAAGTCTGCGCTCTTTCTCTACCTTATAATATGAATAGTTCCCGTGGAAAACGTCGCTTATGCCGTCTTCCAGTTCGATTATCTTGCTGACAGTTCTGTCCAGGAAATATCTGTCGTGGGAAATAATTACGACGCTTCCTTTGTATTCTGCCAGATAACCTTCAAGCCATTCTATCGAGTTCATATCGAGATGATTGGAAGGTTCGTCAAGTAGAAGCACTTCGGGGTTCTCCAAAAGGATCTTCGCAAGGTTCACGATGGTCTTTTCACCACCGCTCAAAACCGAAAAATCCCTGTTAAGAAAATCTTCGTTTATCTTTAGGCCCGTGCAGATCCTTCCTTTTTTTGATTCGATCTCATATCCGCCTTTATTTTCAAAACCGGCCTGAAGCTTTCCGTATTTTTCCAGAAGTGCCGGCATAGCTGCATCTTCCGTAACGGCCATCTGTTTTTCAAGCCTCGTCATTTCTTTCTTTATTGAGAATAATTCATCAAAAGCCGAATTTAATACATCGTCAACGGTGGAAAAAGCGGGGTAGAGGGGGATCTGGTCCAGACAGCTTATCCTCATATTCTTTCTTATGGAAAGTATCCCGCCGTTAATTTCCTCTCTTCCGGAAATTATTTTGAAAATGGTGGTTTTACCCGTCCCGTTCCGGCCGATCAGACCGGTTTTTTCATTCGTTTTTATGTCGAATGTAACATCGGAGAGTATTTCAAATGCTCCGTAAGATTTCTTTATATTTTTAAGTCCTATGTCTATCATAATTACACTTTTTCGTTTAAATTATTAAAATTATTTTTTTGTAAGACCTGTAGCCTGGTATTTTTCAGGGTAGTTTTGTAGGTAACCGATATTCTGTAGTAGTAAAAGTTGCACAAATATACGGATTGTGAAAAAACTATGCAAGTATTATTTTGTAATCTTAAATCAATGATCATAATTGTGACCTTGCCCTAAGTAAAGTTAAACTTAAATAAATATTAGTATTTGTTTTGAAGGGATTGTAACTGTGCTTTAATAGAATTCGACCGCAGAAATTGATTTTCTGCAGAGAGGAAGTTGTTTTTCTAAAGTAAGTTACAACTTATAATTTATATCTTTTCATTTCAACATTTTCCTTTATTCGTAGTTTACACTTATCCTTTCACTTCTGACCCTTGAAAACAAATCTGTCAATCTGCCTTCGCCGCTGAAGTGCCGCTTACTTTTAAAAAGATAAGAGCCGGTCCCGGGTTATCCGCCCCGCTTTCTCAAGCCGTATGGGAACCTATCTATGTAAATTTTTGCAACGAACTAAAAATTTAAATTAAAAGAAATTAAAAATCAAGAAGTATTTCAGGATTGTTTCAAACCCTGATCTTCTTAAAAACATTGAGGGCATTGTCATAAAATATCTTCTGATGATGCTCTTCCGGAACCAGCATTTTGATAAAATCAATATAGACTTTCATCGGCACAAGAGGCCAGTCCGACCCGTAAAGCAGCTTGTCGTAACGGTTGGCAAAAATAAAACAGGTCTTGTAAATATTGGTAAACAGTTCCTGAGAACTGAACGAATCAAATCTCGCCTGGTCGCCGATCAGGATCCCGGAAAGATCAGCGTAAACATTTTCATTCTTATAAAGCAGTTCCGCGGTATCCATCACCCAGGGATTACCCAAATGGCAGATAACGATCTTCAGATCGGGATGCCTGCATGCAAGCTCATCAACCGTCAGAGGATGCGAAAATTTCAACAGTCCGTTATCGCTGTAAGTGTCGCCGGTATGAATAGATACGGGCATGTTATACTTCAATGCGAGCTCATAAACAGGCTCATAGATCTTATCTGTCACAAAATACTGATAGTAGCCTGCGTAAAGTTTTATACCGACGCAATCCGGCCTTTGAACAGCAGTCTCCAGATCATTTAAGTTCTCTTTAGACAATTTATCGGGATTTATACCTGCGCTGTAGTAGAAATTTGGGGGCAGCACATCCAGATCGGCATTCATGGGAGTTATAGCTTTAATATCGGGAAATTTATATTGTTTCGTTTCAGTCAGACCCATACACACGCCTGCAACCACCTGATTTTCTGTCGTTTCCTTAATAAAACCTTCTTTAGAATAGTTTATCTTGAATTTCTTTGCCGTCAGCTTGAATGCAGCTACTTTTGAATAGTGAAAATGCGCGTCGATTATCTTCATAAGATCACCCCGGTTAAATCATACCGAAATATAGCAGATTTTTAAAGAAATAAAAATAAAAATAATGTTGTAATTGCTTCGGGTATGGATTATAATACTAATCTTAAAATAGTGCAGCAGCAGATAATCGCAAAATTTTGTCAATAGACGGATATAAATATAAAAAAACACCACTGAGTTGTATATCCGTTTGAAATAGGCACAACGTCTGAAAATACGACACATGGCGTATTTTCAGACATTAGCTGACGTTCCCAACTTGTAATAAAATGGAGTACCTATGAGAACTTACACAGAAGAAGATTTAGCAGTCTTGTATCTACTGAAGAAATTCAACTCAACACGTTCAAATGCAATTGCTTTTGTTAAATATAATGTCGAGATTATGAAGATGTTAAATTTCGATAAGATCAAAGCAAATAAAGCTTTAGATATCGCTTATGATGAAGGTTTTATAGATGTTGAACAAATGGGCTACATTAAACCAACAGCAAAAGGTGAAGAAGTAATTTATACAAATAATACTCAAGGAGAAATTATGTCCATGGATTTGAAAGAGAAGAAAATTGCAAGGTATCAATACCTAAGTGAGCTTTATAGCACAGTTAATGGATCGAAAAATCACCTTGTTAACGCTATAGAATTAGGAGAAAAACTAGAATTTGATAGGGCAACTTCTCTTGATATAGCAACATATTTAAACGATGAAGGATTAATAGAATTTGCTGGATTAGGTGGAATAATACGAATTACTCATCCCGGTATAATAGAAATTGAGGGAGCATTATCTCATCCAGATGAAGAAACAAAATATTTTCCGCCTGTAAACTTTGTTCAAAACACTGTTAATATACACGGCAACAATAGTGCTCCGATTCAAGTAGGTAACGAAAATTCTACACAAACAACGACAAAGAACAACAATTCAATAGAAAATATAAGAAAATGGATCTTAGAATTAGAAGAAATATTACATAAAGAACAGTTGAAGAATGAAGAATTAAATGATGAGATTGAAACTGTTAAATCTTTATTAAATACAAAGAATCCAAAAATGTCTTTTCTTCAATCTTCATTAGAAACAATTAAAGGTATTCTTGTTACTGCAGTTTCCAATGCAGCTGTTCAAGCCTTAATTGCAAGTATTCCGAGTTAAGCAAGTTGGGAAAAACAGCAAACATTGGAAAAATGACCTCGCCTGCTTATATTACTGGTAGGCTTTTTTCCATAACCGCTGTGTGTAATATTGTGAGAGATACAACTATTAATCAAATGTATGCCCTGACTTGGAAATTATAATTAATTGAAAACATTATGAATATTAAAGAGTCCTATAAAGAAGATCCCTTATCAATAAATGAACGAGCACGTTCTAATTTCGTTCGAGAATTTGTTCAGGGCTTCATCGAACCAGATAATATAAGTCAAGATTACAAATCCAAAATACCTAAATGTATAGTACAATTCTGGGATGATCCAAATAGATTGCCAGATGATGTAAAAGAGTGTATGGAGTCATGGAGGCAACTTGAAGGGTCAGGATTTGAATTTCAAGTTTTTGACGAGAATTCCGCAAGAGAATTTATCAAGACCCATTTGGGTACAAGATTTGAGAATGCTTTTAATAAGTGCTATCATCCTTCAATGAAATCAGACTATTTCCGTTATAGCTACATCTTTGTAAAGGGAGGGTTTTATATTGATGCAGACGATATCTATCATGGAATATCGATCGATCATCTCTTTACAGATGGAAGATTGAAACTTCAGCCTTTCTGCTACGATATTGAAACATCTCAAATGGTTTCTTCTTCTAATTTCGTTAACTCAGGGGCAGACAAGTGGAGTTGGATATTTTACTTCAACACCACTCCTTTAATTGCGTCCCGAAATCATCCCATTGTAGAACGCGTACTTCTTAATTCTACGATAGCACTTGAACAAGAGCCAAAAGAAATATTACCTGAAGTTCAAGCAACAACTGGACCTGGTATTCTCACTGAATCAATAGTAGAAGTTCTTGCTGAGGAAAAGTGTCCGGAAGGCATATTTCTAGTCCTACATGAATGGGAGAAAATCTCTACAAGTAAGTGGCCGCTTAGTTATCGAAATGACAAAAGAAATTGGAGGCTTTCGAACCAGCAAGTTTATGCAAGATCAAATAATACAGAGAAGATATGAACTTAAATCCTCGACAACCAGCAATTGCCATTTACTTTTTTAGATTCCGGTTGCTTCTTCGCAGATTTTTGCCAAGACAGAATTGCTACACATTCGGAGCAAAAAGAGAAAAGGGAAATCTGTGGATTGAGAAGATATATGTTATTAATCTTGATCGCGCACCAAGCCGTTGGTTCAAGATGAAGCAAGAACTTAAGCACATATTGGACGCTTCAGGTATAAGTCTCTTGAATTTGACTGAACGAAGTGTGGCGGTTGATGCTAATAACTTTATAGAGGAACCTACTAAGGATGCTAAAGTTGACCCATTCTATACACTTGGGGAACAGCTTTTCGTTGAACCTCAACCTTTAACTCTTCCAACGAAACTTGAACTAAACGCTCCAATTCGGATGAGTAGAGCTGAGTGCGCTGTTGCTCGATCACACATCAACATTTGGGAGCAAGTCTTGGATAGCAAACATGAGTATGTACTAATTCTTGAAGATGACATATGGTTTCATTCTGATTTCGCAAGATACTTGGACAAAGCTTGGAATGAAGTTGTATCCAAAAGTGAAATCAAAGGTAATTTTGATGTTCTTTATTTATCCTATCACGAAGTGAAGCATGGAGCACCAAAAACAATTCTGTCGAAGCATCTTTTTCGTCCAAAGCGTGGGCTTTGGCACTTGTCAGGATATGTCCTTTCACGTGGAGGCGCAGAGAAGCTAATTCGTCAACTTCCATGCCGCGGGCCAGTAGATCTATGGATAAATCATCAGTTTGAAGTTCTAAATGTTCTCGCAACCAAAGAGTCACTTATTAGCCAACGGAGGGATATTAGTTCTTCTAACTCATATTCAATTCTTTCCTCTCTTACTAAAATTGGTGCAATAAACTGTGAAGGAGCATCCTTGTTTTATATTCGACCAACCGAACAGCCTGTATTCGCTTTCGGTTCTGAAAACTCGGGGCTTACATCGTTAGCAATGGCGTTATCAATGTTAGGATATAGATGTTGCAGTGATTTAGAAGATTTACCGGTTACAGAAATGCATCGACTTCTTGACCGAAACAAGGATAGAGTTTTCAATGCATATGTAAATATTTGCTCGTTAGAAACTAAAATTAAAGAGCTTGTAAATCGTTATCCAAAGGCAAAATTTATTCTTACTACGGCTAAAGGTACAAAAACGGATCGTACCTTTCTTAATATGAAGAACAAGCTGGATGGAACTGATTTAGTTATACTTCCTGTGAACAAGTCAAATAAATGGCAGGTGATTTGCGAACACTTAAGATGTGCACCACCTAGGTGTTCTTATCCTGAGATGCAAGACATTGGCCAAAGACCTATTATTAATGAGATTTATGAATCAAATAAAGTTTTTAACTCGAAATATTCTAAGCATGACAACACCCCTTGGGTTATAGAGTATAAAAAGTGGTGGAAAGGAATTAACGCTATTTCAACAAATTGTAACCCCGAGCATAATGGGAAAGAAATTAAAATCACTGATTCATTAGAATTACTCGATACAAAGCGTTGGCTAACAAGAAGTGATACATTCACGGACAATTTAGCACTATTTCGTCCTGCAAACGTCAAGTTTACTTCAGATGGAGCTGTACTTACTATAAAAAAAGAACACCTTGGCGTTCGAGATTATACTGCAGCATCAATTTGTAGTAAAGATCAATTTCTATACGGAAAGTTCGAAGCAAGTATCCAAGCATCCAATGTACCAGGAGTGGTAACAGGATTCTTTCTCCATAGAAACTCACCGAAACAGGAAATCGATATCGAGATTGCAGGGAATCGACCAACTGTAATTTTGGTCAATGTTTTCTTCAATCCGGGTAACGAAGATGCAAATTTCGACTATGGTTATAGAGGAACTCCAATCTATATTGATCTTGGTTTTGACGCATCTGAAGCGTGTCACCAATATGCAATTGAATGGAATCCAAATGAGATACAGTGGTTTGTTGATGGTAAGTTAGTTCATAGACGAGTTGTCTGGAATCCTACACCTATCCCTCATCTTCCGATGACGTTACATTTAAATAATTGGGTAACTCGTTCTATACAATTAGCAGGTCGAATTAATAATCGAAATCTTCCAACGGTCTCCATTATCAAACAGATCAAAATAAAGGCAAGTGTAATTGTTTCCAAACTAGAAGATAATGACCCAATGAAATATAAAAAACAAAATAGCTATAACTTAAATCAATTCGAAAAATGAAGATTTTATCTTTTAATCCAGGCCATGATGGTGCATTCGCTTATCTTAATGATGGACGATTAATTACCTCAATTGAAGCTGAGAAAGACTCTCGATATCGTCACTCACCAGTATCCATTCCGGATGTGTTTAATATTTTCGGTGATCTCGAGGAGGTTCCAGACATACTCTGTAGAGGTGGGTGGTGGACAGGAAACACAGGTCTGACCGAACAACAATCTGTTTCAGGATATTATGGTATCGATAACATTATTGTGGGTAAAGAATGGCTTTTCGGGAAAAAAATTAACTTCTTTTCGTCTTCTCACGAACGGTCTCATATATTATGTGCATTTGGTATGTCAAACTTACCTAAAGGCACACCTTGTTATGTGCTTCTTTGGGAAGGTGTGATTGGCGCATTCTACAAAATTGATGCAAAGTTAAATATAACAAAATTAGCAGATGTGATGCCAGAACCTGGACATCGTTATGCTCTGCTCTACGGAATAGGTGACCCATCCTTTGATAAAAAAGTTGCAGAATTCTCAAGATTTACTGATGCGGGAAAGTTAATGGCACTAGCGTCATTTTCAAAGAGAAGTGTACCTACAGATGAAGAGGAAAAAATAATCGCCTTTTTAATGCAAGATTGTCAACATTTAAAACCACAAGAATGTGAAAAATTGAGAAGTTACCGTCACTATAATGTGGGATTGGATGATGTTGAATTTAGAAATTTTGCAGGTATCTTTAGCGATCAAATATTTGATCGCTTTTATCAATTTGCCAAATTAAATCTCAAGAAGAACATGCCATTGTTGATTGCTGGGGGGTGTGGACTAAATTGCGACTGGAATACGAAATGGAAGGATACTAACCATTTCTCAGAGGTATTTATCCCACCTGTTGCTAACGATTCGGGGTCTGCAATTGGTACGGCTATTGATGCTCAATTTTATTTTACAGGTAATCCCAAAATAGACTGGAATGTATACTCTGGCAGAGAATTTATTTCTGATGATTCAATCGACAAATCATTATTTGAAGAGTATGATGCTAATTATGACATGGTATCCGAAATGTTGGTAAATGATTTAATCATAGAATGGGTAAGCGGAAAATATGAAATTGGTCCGCGTGCGTTGGGAAACCGTTCGATTCTTGCTGCACCATTTAAGGATGCTACTCGTGTTAGGTTGAATGAGATTAAGCAACGAGAACAATTTCGTCCAATTGCCCCAGTTTGCTTAGAAGAAGATGCTGCTAATTGGTTTAGCTGTAATCAACCAAGTCCATTTATGCTCTATACAAAGCTCGTTACAACAGATGCTCTCGCTGCTGTAACGCATGTTAATAGTACTGCACGAATTCAAACTGTATCATTAGAGTCGAACAAAAACTTACATGAATTACTGGTTGCATTTAAAAAGCGCACTGGTTATGGTGTACTATGTAATACTTCATTAAATTTCAAAGGTAAAGGATTTATTAATAACATATCAGATCTCTCTGAATATACCATTGAACACCAATTGGATGGATTTGTAATTGAGGGTCGGTGCTATATGTTGAAATCATCACCTAATTATCAAAGATATAAAAGAAAAAAGAATTCCGTTAGCTGTAATTTGTAAAGTGATTTTGAGTTTCAGTGATTAAATTACACACCAACATAGGCTACATGACACCGACTGCTTAATTATGACTTGTTGGGTGCTTTTAGCCATGACCGTTGCAGAACATCGCAATTTGTAATTCAAATAGGAGAAGATTGTGGAAGACATGAGTAAATTAGCAAAAGGATACGATGCAAGGTCTGAGCATGAATACAACCGCTTGAGCAGACATGCCTATAATTCATTGGAATTAATAACCAATCTCCATTTCATCAAGAAATATGTGAAAAAAGGAAATAGAGTTCTTGACGCCGGTGGCGGGCCAGGCAAATATTTGTTAGACTTTTCAAAATTGGGCTTTAAAACAACCATTCTCGACATTTCAAAAGGCAATATTAAATATGCAAAGTCCAGTATTAAGAATTCGCCGAAATCAGTTCAAAACAATATTGAAAACTTTATTGTTGGAGATATCAGAAAGCTAGACATGTTTGATTCTAATAGTTTTGATTCCGTTTTAAGCCTTGGTGCTACTCTAAGTCACATTCCTACAGAAAAAGATAGGATCAAAGCAATAAAAGAATTGGTAAGAGTCGCGAAAAATAATTCTTTTGTATTTTTATCAGTTGTAGGATATAATGCTGCATTAAAAACTTTCGCATTGAATTTGCAAGGAGATATTAATAATCAGGTGTTTGATTCGCTCTATAAAATAGGTGACGATTTTAGAGACGGTATCGGATTCCATTTCTACAAAGCTGAAGAATTGAAAAGACAAGCTAAGAAATGCGGCCTTAAGATAATTGAAATGTATGGTTGTGAAAGCCTTTCTTCTAACTTGACTGATCAAACAAATATTTTAGAAGAAGATAAGAAGAAATGGAAAAAGTGGAAGGAGATCGTTATTGAAATGGCAAATGTTCCAGCGGTTGTCGATAATTCGTCTCATTTTGTGCTAATCGGCAAGAAAGTTAAGAATTCTGTGTAAGGGTTAGCTTACAAACGTTCTGTAACACTGGAAAAACGACTTGAAATCCTCGATATTAGTTCTTCTGCACTTATAGCCATGACCGTGTTGATTGGTTAAAATTATCGCTTTTTTTTTCAGGAGTGATGTGAACTTCAATAATAGCGCTTGACATATAATATTCATTTGTTTATATTCGCGACCCCACAGCAATCTGAGTGCGTATCCCTAACTAAAAATAAATAGGTGAGGTCGTATGAAAGAGCATGAACCGGTAAAGTTATTATCAGATAAACTCCTCAGGATGTACAAAGAGAATAATCTCAACTTTCGTAAAATTGAAATCAAATTCAAAGGTCAGGGAGGAGAAAATGCTTAAGAAAGATTTAAGACAGTATAAAAGATATTTTACCGAATATACAGAATTGAGGGTACAGGAAAACCGGACTACACGCATAGTCTTGGTAAACGGTGATGTTAAGAAGAATCAGTCAACTGTAAATAGCGGAATTTCGGCAAGGGTATTAAAAAATGAGTACTGGGGATTTGCATCAAGCCCGTTGATTTCTGACGAAGAGATTAAAAAAGTAATACTTTCTGCTACAGAAAATGCTGATTTTTTTGGTATTCAACAAAATCACGAAAATACAGTTTTTCAAAAAAGACCGTACAAATCTGAGAATACATTTTATACAAAAAAAGTAATGCTAAAGCAGTCAGAAAAAATAGCTTTTCTTAAAAAAATAGACACTTACATAGCGGATAAATATCCTGATCTGTTATCAAGAGTAGTAATTCTGAATTCAACTGATTCAGAAAAAAACCTTTTTACTTCGGAAGGTTCGGAATCGTATTCAATGATTCCTAAAACTATAGTTGGAGTTGTTTTAACGAAACAATATGATGGTGACACTTATGAGTTAGACAAGCGCTGGGGCGGTCTTGGTCAGTTTGAGGATCTTTTTAATAAACCTGAAGACTTATTCGATGATATTGATATATGTTATGAGAACCTCATAAATAAAGCTGATGGTATATATGCAAATGCAGGTATTAAAGATGTAATCCTTTCACCTGAAGTAGTCGGCGTTCTGGCGCATGAAGCTATTGGACATACAACTGAGGGGGATCTTGTGCTTGGTGGTTCTATTGCCGCAGATTATCTTAATAAACAAGTCGCGAGTCCATTGATTACGCTTGTAGATTATGCTAATATGTGCAACGAAAAAGCATGTCCCGTTCCTATCTATATTGATGATGAAGGAATAAAAGCTGAAGATCAAATAATTATAGAAAATGGAATACTTAAAGGATATATGCATAATAAAGAAACTGCTCATGAGCTCAAACAAGATGTCACTGGAAATGCAATTGCTGCCGAATTCTCAGACGAACCTTTGGTCAGAATGAGAAATACAGCAATCATGGCCGGTACGAGCAAGCTTGAAGATATGATATCGTCAATTGAAGACGGTTATTATCTTGTCCAAAGATCTAACGGACAGTCAGACTCAACAGGAGAGTTCATGTTCGGCATTGTTCTTGGCTACGAAATTAAAAACGGAATAATCGGCAGAGCCATAAAAGATACTACAATTTCCGGTATAGCTTTTGATGTTTTTAAGAGTGTATCAATGGTTTCAGATGAGTTGATTTGGTATTGTGACGGAATGTGCGGTAAAAAACAGGTGATAAATGTCGGACAAGGCGGACCGGCAATTAAATGCAAAATCAATATCGGAGGCAAATAGCTATGGAATACAAAGAAATATTAGATTACTGCATAAAGAACTTAAAAATAAAAGGCGCCGACAAATCGAAATGTAGTCTCAACCTGGATGAAAAAAGAGAATTCTATTTCAAAAATAACAAGATCAGAATGCTCAGAACTGCTTATAATGCAAATCTAAAGCTAGTTTCTATTATTGAAAACAAGATTGGAATGACAACAATAAATAAACTCGATAAAGAATCGCTCGATAAAGCTATCGAAGAAACAATAGCTCTAACTAGTGCTTCCGAACCCGATCCGGCAAATGATATAAGTGAGTTACAACCATCGGCTGACTTTGTTTACGGTGTTACGAATCCTGACAACAATAAGATGTTTACCCGACTATATGAATTTTTGACGCATGTAAATGCAGCCTACCCGTTCATACACCTTGAAGAAGGCGGTGTTTCTTATGAAAGAAATAATATCTATTTCAAAAATTCAAATGGAGTTGATTATTCGCAAAATCAAGCCTATTATCAGTTTTTAGTTGTATTTACATCAAAAAAAGACGGGAAAATATCATCTATTAACTACACTTGGAAACTCATGAATGATCTTGAAGAAAAATTGATTGACTCAGTGAATTTGAAAGCTCTGCTGAAACAGAGTATGGATGAAATTGACGCTATATCCATTGAGCATCAATTTGAAGGCGACATTATTATTACGCCTGACTGCATGGGTGAAATGCTGGAGCCTATAGTGAATCATCTTCGGGATCACTATCTGATAACAGAAGCGTCATTGTTTAAGGATAAATTGAATACTAAGATAGCAAGCGAGAAACTTACTCTGCGTTCGAATCCGGTTTTTAAGACTTCTGCTATAAAAAGTTTCATCAATGAAGATGGCTACAAGAATGAAAATGCAGTTATAATTGAAAAAGGTATTTTAAAAACATTCCTGTTAACCTTGTATGGTTCAAAGAAAACCGGAAAAAATAGAGCTTTGACGGACGGTTCAAATTTGAGCGTAGATTCAGGCAGTGCGAGCCTTTCTGAAATGATAAAGAACACAAGTAAAGGAATTATTTTAGGCAGATTTGCAGGCGGATACCCAAGTGCCAATGGTGATTTCTCCGGAAGTGCAAAGAATAGCTATTACATTGAGAACGGAGAAATAAAATTCCCGGTGAAAGAGATTATGATATCTGGAAATGTTTTTAGAATGCTGCAAGATATTGTCGAAGTGTCTAAAGAGAGCGTTGATTTCGGTTACTGCAAATATCCATGGATGAAAGTTAAAAATATTACTGTATCAGGAAAGTGAGCCAATGTTAATTGACTTTTTGTAGAAATAAATGTACTATCTAAAAGGCTATTTTTGCAGAGGTGTGAGAAAATGATAAAACCAATTGAAAAATCAGATTTGTTAGCTTGTCTTAATGTTTTTCACTACGGGTATGAAACTGTGGCTATAGAATTTGGATTAACAGAAGAAAACTGTCCGGATAGAGGAAGGGCAAATCTGCAATTTGATAAATTAGCTTCAGAATTTGAAAAAGGTACATTAAGAACGGTTTTATTAATGTTGGATTAAAAAGATATGATAAAGCTCCATTCACGGTTGGATATATGGAGTGCTCATTATAAGTATCGGTAAAATAATATGAGGAGGAAACCAATGTTATCAACAGTAATAAAAGAAGATAAAGTACCTTTAATTGATCGTGAGATATTTTTTGGCAATCCCGAGGTATTAAGCGGGAAACTGAGTCCCGACGGCGTTTGGATAGCTTTTGCTAAAGCTTACAACGGGATTATGAATATATGGGTAAAAAAGACCGAAGAATCTTTTGAAAATGCCCGACCGCTTACGGACAGCAAGAGACCATTGACTACTTTTTACTGGACATCTGAAGGCAAATATCTTGTCTTTGTAAAAGATCATGATGGGGATGAAAATCTTAATATTTTTGCAGTCAGTCCATACGATAAAGTTAATGAAGGGGAATTACCTACGACCAGAAATCTTACTCCTTTCAAGAATATAGCCACAAGGATCTATAAGATCAATGACAAAGATCCTGACACAATGATGATAGGTCTGAATGATCGTGATAAGTCATGGTATGATCTGTACAAATTGAGAGTTTCAAACGGTGAGTTGAAATTGATCTACGAAAATAAGGATCGTATCGCTTTGTTCGAATTTGACTGGAATGACGAATTGCGAATTCTGTTCCAAAGAAATGAGGACGGTTCAACGACTATGCTCAATAAAATAAACGACAGTTTAATCCCGATATATAAGTATGACCATTCAGATACTGCTTACACAATCGAGTTCGATGAAAACAACAGTAAAGTTTATTTAGTTAGTAATAAGGGTGATGTAGATATTACTACTCTATATTTATTTGATCCAGAAACAAAAGAGGCTGAAAAAATTGAAAGTGATCCCCAAAATCGGGTAAACATACATAAAGTCTGGGTTAACAGATTAGATAAAAAAATTATTTCAACAATTTATATTGATGACAAAATGGAGTACAATTGGCATGACAAAGAGTTGGAAAAGCTCTATAATTATCTAAAATCAAAGTTTTCTGACCGTGAGATTGACTTTACAAGTTATACAAAAGATTATTCGAAATTTTTAATTGCTATAACAGCCGATAAATACGCACCTGAAATTTATCTTTTCAATACAAAGACAAAAGAACTTATCTTCCAATATACACCAATGCAAGAACTCAAGAATTTAGAAAAATATCTGTCTCCTATGCAACCTATTCGCTATAAAAGTAGCGACGGGCTGGAAATTCCGGGTTATTTGACGATACCATACGGTTTTAAACCTCAAAACCTTCCTTTGGTAGTAATTCCGCACGGTGGTCCAAAAGGGTTTAGAGATTATTGGGAGTTTAATCCTGTTGTCCAATTTTTAGCGAACCGTGGAAATGCTGTGTTTCAACCGAATTTCAGAGCAAGTGGAGGGTATGGAAAATTCTTTCAGAATGCCGGTGATCTGGAGTGGGGAAAATTAATGCAAGATGACATTACATGCGGAGTTAAATACTTAATTGAAGAAGGGATCGCAGATTCTGAGAAAGTTGTTATCTTCGGAGGTAGCTACGGCGGTTACGCTGCGCTAGCAGGTCTGGCATTCACACCTGATTTATATGCAGCAGGTATTAGTGTGTGCGGTCCAAGTAATCTGTTCACACTACTTAAAACGTTGCCTCCTTATTGGGAATCATTGAAAGCTTTTTTTTATGCCCAAGTTGGTAACCCCGATACTGAAGAAGGAAAAGCACTACTCAAAAACGCAAGTCCGCTCTTTAGCGTTGATAAAATGAATAAGCCGCTTCTGGTAGTACATGGTGCGAACGATCCAAGATGCAAACAAGCTGAATCCGACCAAATCGTTATCGCACTGAGAGATAAAGGGAAAAAAGTTAGATATTTGCTGGCAGATGATGAAGGTCACGGCTTTCTTAAACCCATTAACAACATGGCAAAGATCGTGGAAATCGAAAATTTCTTAGCTGAGATTTTGGGAGGAAGATGCCAGAAGGATATGCCTGTCGAGGTTGCCAAAAGGTTAAAGGAAATTACTGTTGATATCTCAGCTTTAAAATCTAATAACTAACATGTGAGAGTTTTAAGCGTACCGGAAAATACTTGCGATGTATGTTTTAGGATAATTTTTTATTTTAAATAAATACCTTTTTTATAGATGAAGGTCACTAGATGACACTCAGCCCGTTTTATATTGTAGAAAACAAGGCTGGAGAATGTCATGGAAAAGAATGAAGTAGAGAAGTTTGAAGAGAACGAGTTAAGAGAGAAGATATATTCTATCCGGGGATTTCAGGTGATGCTTGATTCTGATCTGGCGGAATTATATGGTGTTGAGACAAGGAGACTTAATGAACAGGTAAAGAGGAACATTGACAGGTTCCCTTCAATATTTTGTTTTCAGCTTACAGTAGAGGAATTTGAAAACTTGATGTCGCAATTTGCGACATCAAGTTGGGGTGGTTATCGTAAAATGCCTTTTGTTTTTACAGAACAAGGGGTAGTCATGCTATCAGCTGTATTAAGGAGTGAAAAAGCAATTACAATAAGTATTAAAGTCGTAAAAGCTTTCATTGAAATGCGGAAAATCATTCAGTCCAACGGTTATTTATTTCAAAGACTTGATAATTTGGAAGTAAAGCAAATCGAGACCGATAAAAAAGTAGAAAAAATACTCGATGCTATGGATAGCGGAGAAGTCAAGCCGAAGCAGTGCATTTATTATGAAAATCAGGTTTATGATGCGTACAAGTTCGTTTCCGATATCTTCAGAAGTGCAAAAAAATCTATCGCAGTGATTGATAATTATGCGGATGATTCGATTTTAACGATCCTAACTAAGCGGAATAAGGGAGTTAAGGCTGTGATTTACACAAAGACAATTTCAGATCAGCTCAAGCTGGATGTTAAGAAGTTCAATGAACAGTATGACCCTGTTGAAGTAGTGGTGTTCAAAAATTCTCACGACAGGTTCATAATAATTGATGATAAGATCATTTATCATTTCGGGGCATCGCTGAAGGATCTTGGCAAGAAATGGTTCGGATTCTCAAGAATGGATATTGAGGCCGTTGAGATGTTATCGAGATTGGGCAAGTAGAAAATGTAGTGTACCCAATTTTGGTTCAGTCCAATATTACGATAATTGCGCTTGACATATAATTTTCAATTGTTTATATTCGCGACCCCACAGCAATCTGAGTGCGTATCCCTAACTAAAAATAAATAGGTGAGGTCGTATGAAAGAGCATGAACCGGTAAAGTTGTTATCAGACAAACTCCTCAGGATGTACACAGAGAATAACCTCAACAAGATCACCACAAAAATAATAAAGCTCTACAAAGCAAAACAGCACGATGTTTTGAAAGAGATCGTAAATTCGCTGTCCGGTTATGTAAGCTTCGGTACGGCTGATAAAGACTTCAGAATAGGGAAATGCTTTACAAAGCTGGTGATAATGTATCATCCTGACAGAACAGCCTCATATAGCAAAGCTATAAATAGCGCGGCCGGCAAGTACGACCTGGTTCAACTGGAAGGATTTAACCACATTTTTATAACTTCCAACATACTGAACGACTATAAGACAATTGCCGACCTGCCGGCAGGGAAGAGCGCTTATTATTATGACCATGATTTTGAACCTGACCCGGTACTATACCCGGATACGAATAATATAATTTTAGATCTGGAGGGATTAGAAGATAACCCGGCAGACGATGACAAACCTGAATTTTCAAAAGACGATTTAAACAGCCTGATAGATGATTTTAACAATGCAGAATACTATAGTTTTCTTGAGCTGTACAATAAATTCGGTTTAAGCGATTCTCGCAGAGTTGAATTGAGCAGTGCCGGCATGAAAAATCTGAACGGAATCGAGGATTTTTCTGAACTGGTTTATCTTGATCTGAGCGGAAACAGGCTTAAAGATATCACAGTAATATGGTACTCGCGCAAACTTGAGGAATTATATCTGGCATACAATCAAATCTGCAGCATTACTTCTCTATGCAATCTGAGGCATTTAAGAATATTAGATCTCGCTGATAATAATATTGACGACATTTCCGATCTTTATGATCTGCCGAGTCTGGAATTAGTGAACCTGATACATAATCCTATACCAGAAGAACAGATCGACAGGCTGCGCACAAAAGTCAAGATCGTGCTATTTTAAAGTTGGGATGTTTCGTAAAATTGAAACAAATTCAAAAATATAGGATGAGTGCCACTTGATGGCTATCTTCCTTTTGTACATTGTAAGAAAACATGGCTGGAAAATGTCATGTATAACAATGTATTGGATTGCATTTGTAGTTTTTTATCGGTATATTAGCAGGAGGGATACGGAGATTTGTTGAATGGATGAAAAAATCAAATACTGGTTAGAGATGTCAGAGTATGATCTTGTTACTGCGCAGGCTATGCTTGATTCAAAAAGATACCTTTATGTTGGTTTTATGTGTCATCAGTCGATCGAAAAGATATTCAAGGCTTTATACTCGGCAAAGAAAAATGAAACTCCGCCTTTTGTTCATAACCTTTCGATGATTTCGCAGAAAGGTGAATTTTACAAAGAATTCTCTAATGAGCAGAAAGATTTTATTGATGAACTTGAACCTTTGAATATCGAGGCCAGATATCCTACTCAGAAGGATAAGATATTCCAAAAGCTGTCGGAAGACAAATGCAAAAATCTGATAGAAAAAACGAGAGAGCTGCACGAATGGGTAAAAACGAAGCTATAGAACTGCTTAGACTTTATAAGTCGGTTTTAAGTAAACATCTTGATTTTGACAAGCTGTATATGTACGGTTCTTTCGCCAAAGGGACAAACAATGAGGATAGCGATATTGATGTAGCAGTGATCGTTGACAGACTTAATGAAGATTATTTTGATATAACTCCGCTTCTTTGGAGATTGAGGAGAGAAATTGATCTGAGGATCGAGCCTGTTCTTTTAGAAAAAGGCAGAGATGATTCCGGATTTTTACAGGAAATAACCGAGAACGGAATCGAGATTTAAATTGTGCCTCTGACTGGGGCATAGCGGGAAATAATTGAATATTATTAAATGTCCGGTCTGCGGCAAAAAATCAGAGAAGAAAGATAAAACATATATATGCGTAAATCATCATTCGTTCGATATCGCAAAGCAGGGATATACGAATTTTCTGCTGAACAACGATAAAAAGTCCAAGGAACCCGGGGACACAAAGGAGATGCTTAATGCCAGAAAGAACTTTCTGGATAAAGGTTATTATAAATTTATTTTAGAACAGGTGAAAAATACGATCATTTCCGATATCAAAGATACCCAAAACAGCAATGTCAATCTGAATGTTATTGATGTAGGATGCGGGGAAGGCTACTATTTATCCGGCATGATAAACGATATAGATGAGGCTGTAAAAAATACCGGCGCGCATTATTACGGGGTGGATATTTCAAAAGAAGGAATAAGACTCTCTGCGATCAGGAATGAGAATGTGGAATGGTTCGCCGCAAATTCATTCAACCTGCCGTTCGTAGATAACTGTTTCGACTATATAATATCCATGTTCTCAATACTGGATATAAAAGAATGTTCAAGGGTATTAAAGAATAACGGAAAAATAATTTTCGTGATGGCGCAAAAAGAACATTTGAAAGAATTAAAGGAAATAATCTATCCAGTTCTGACAGAAAAAAAATATGAGGCGGAAAATCTGCAGGGATGCAATATAATAAAAAGCACAGATTATACTAGTAAAGTTATGATAGATTCTAATTATGACCTTTGGAACCTTTTATCTATGACACCGCATTTTTGGAAAGCTGAAGAAAAGAACAAGCTGCTATTAAACGATCATGAAAACCTTGAAGTTACGATCAATATCAATATAAAAATTTTGAATTAATTCCACTTGACAAATCATTTATATTATGTAATTTACATCCAAAACAAAACCAAATGGTTTAAAGGAGAGAAAAAATGAAAAAAATGATGGTTGTACTGGCGATTGCCGGAATGTTCCTGGTAAGCTGCTCGAAAGAAGAACTTAACAAGTTACAGGCTGAACAAGCTACATTAAAAGCTGATCTGGCTAACCTTCAGACACAGGTTCAGACTTTAACTCAGGAAAAAGACGCTGCGGTAGCTCAATTAACAGCAGTTATGGCTGAAAAAGACAGAGCTGTTTTTGTTCTTGACTCGATCAAAACAAAATATAAGATCAAAATGTAATTTTGTTCTAAAAAAAAAAGCCCGGCTGTCCGGGCTTTTTCTTTATTTCAGATAGTAATTCCTTATGTTCTCAGATATTTCCGAAACATTATAATCAATTGTGTTTTCCCCGAACTTAACTAAACTGCACGGTTTTGCGACCATAAGGCTGTTAGTAATAATAAGATCCGAACATTTCCTTATAAATTCATATTCTAAACCGCCTTTTACAGCATTTACATCGGAAAGCCCAAATTCTTTATGATCGGAAATGATGTGAGACTGCATAATTCCCTGAAGGTAATTTTCACTGAAATCAGTATAAAAAAGAACATTTTCTTTTACGCATAGAATGTTCGATCTCGCGCCTTCAGTTATATTTCCTTTGGAATTCAGGAATAATATTTCTGATTCAGGCGCAGATTCAATATATAGAAAATTCTCCATGTACGAATTAGTTTTAAATCTGTAGAATTCATTATCGCGGGTTATTCCTGCCGTAACTGCCGATATAGCCCCGCTGTTCCTTTCATATCCTTCAACCGTGATCAAAACATTCCATTCTGATCTGTCGAACAGGGGAGAGTACATTATTTTGATCCGGCATGATCTATTTATTTGACCGTTAACTCTTATCAGCTCTACGATATTATCAATTCCGCAAAAACTTTCAGCCGGGATACTGATCTTAAGGATTCTACATGAAGAAACAAGCCTTTCAATGTGTTCCTCTAGAAAGAATATTTTACTGTTCTCATACAGGATAGTCTCAAAAATGCCTGCGCCGAAATTAAGAGCCGGCGAGTCAAGCTTAATATTTACGCAGTCAATAAATTTTATCTTACCGTCAAGCAGTACCGTTCTTCCCACACTTCCTCCATGACTATAGCGTCATATATGTTCTTTGCTTTGTGTATCGTTTCTTCATATTCCTGAATGGGGTCAGAGAGAAGCGTTATTCCTCCGCCGGTATTGAACGAAACGAGACCGTTATCATAAAATAAAGTCCTGATCATGATATTAAAATCCATATTGCCGTTGAAATTAACATATCCGAAATTTCCAGTATATAATCCCCTGCCGTTCTTTTCAAGTTCTTCGATTATCTGGCAGGCGCGGATCTTTGGACAGCCGGTGATTGAGCCACCCGGAAAAAGGGCTTTTATGATTTCGGTGAAGTTTCCGGTCTCAAGCCTGCCTTCGATCACTGAGTAAAGATGGTAAACATTTTTCAGTTTCATAACGAGAGGAAATCCCTTTACGGCTATATCTGAGCAGATTTTGTTCATATCGTTCCTCAGAAGGTCCACGATCATCGATAGTTCGGCAAGCTCCTTTTTATTTTTCATCAGGTTTGAAAGATTGATCTTGTCAGTAGCTTCGCTTTCTGATCTTCTTATCGTTCCTTTTATAGGCTCGGCTGTTATAACGGAATTTTCAATTTTGAAAAATCTTTCCGGCGAAGTCGATATCACATACTTCCCTTCGATCTTCGCAAATACACCGAATTCGACAGGATTTGAATTTTTTAACCTCAATGCGGTATCAAATGGCGACAAACTCGTAAGCCCTGAGATCTTTCTTGTCAGATTAGCTTGATAAATGTCTCCAGAGCGAATGTATTCCTTTATTTTTGATACACCTTCTTCATATTCGTTCATACTCAGGGAAGAACCGAGATAATTTGTAGTGCCCTCCTTGACCGGCAGTATCTCTGTCCGCAGTATATCGTTCTGACCGATCTTGTTGTATTTTAAAGACAGATCAAGCTTTATCATCTTCAGATTCTTTGTGTCGGAATTATCTGCTATTATATAGTATTCAAATACGGAAAAATAAAACTCGGGAAAGTTATTCTCATGCAGATCGGAAAAAAGACCTTTTTCTTCCAATCTGTCTTTATAGTCATAAGCTATGTAACCAAGTGCCAATGGAACATCAGTACCGTCTTTATTCAGCATTAAAAGGTCGTCTATTTCTTCAGGCCGGGATAACTTGAGAACGGGATTTATTCCGACGATGTTTTTTCCCGAACTTTTATCGTCCGGTGAGGTAAACAGGCACATTCCGCTGTATTTATCCGTTAATGAAAACAAAAATTCAATGTTCCATTCTTTTGCAACATTATAAACTTCTTTACTTATTTTTAACATAATATCTCCAGAAGTTTTTGATCAGCTTCTCTCCCTGCACGGTCATGAAACTTTCAGGATGGAACTGTAATCCAGCTACCGGAAGAAATTTATGCCGTAGAGCCATTACCGCATCAGAATTATCTTCGAACGCAGTAAAAACCAGATGTTCACTTTCTTCTTCATACATCCCGAGTGAATTGTATCTGGCAGAGCTGAATTTTTCAGGAATGCCGTCGAACAGCAGGTCTCCGTTGTGTCTGATCACGGCCTGACTGCCGTGAACAGGATTATTCATTCGTCCGGATTCGATACCAAAGTATCCTGCGATGAACTGCATTCCGAGGCAGATACCTAGTACAGGCTTTTTTTCTTCAATGGCTATTTTCTGAAAAACATCCTTCAGAAGACCTGTTTCATTCCAAGTCTTTGGTCCCGGAGATACGACCAGCACATCGTACTTTTGACTGAATATGTCGTGATCGTTGTTCCTTTTTACGATAATTTCAGAGTCTGGAACTGCCCGTTTTATCAGAGCTTTCAGGTTGTAAGTGAATGAATCATAATTGTCAAGAAGAAGGATATTCATATTTATCTCTTTCCGGTGTTATTCTAAATATAAATAAATCTTGGGAAAAATGACAAAAAAAAATTAGAATAAATCATTGCATAATATCATATTTTTGAATAAATTCAACAAAAAAATGAGGCTGAAAGGAAGTAGATGAAAAAGCTGAAAATAAGAGACCTTACATTAAGAGACGGGCAGCAGTCACAGTTCGCCACCAGAATGAGTCAGGCACAGGTTGACAGAGTACTCCCTTATTATTCTAAAGCTGGATTTTATGCGTGCGAAGTTTGGGGCGGAGCCGTTCCGGATTCTATAATGAGGTATCTGAACGAGAACCCGTGGGAACGTCTTGAAAAGATCAAGACCGCTGTGGGTTCAGGATCAAAACTTACTTCATTGTCAAGAGGCAGGAATCTTTTTGGTTACGCACCGTATCCTGAAGAAGTAATTGACGGATTTATGAAAAACTCCATCGAATCAGGTCTCGACATTGTCAGGATATTCGATGCCTTAAACGATATAAATAATATGACTTCGTCCATAAAATCAGCTAAAAAATACGGCGGGATACCTGACTGCGCCGTATGTTTTACAGTGGATCCGAAATTTACATTCGGCGAAAAAGTACATGCATTTTTTAAAGGCAAAAAACTGCCGAGTGATATTTTTAATGTCAAGTATTTTACAGATAAGGCTGTAGAACTTGAAAAAGAAGGCGCTGAAATAATTACGATCAAAGACATGGCCGGTCTGATACATCCGAAAATGACGGGCGAACTTATAAGAAGTCTTAAAGCGAATGTAAAGGTTCCGATAGATCTTCATACGCACGATACTCCCGGCTACGGGCTTGCTTCTGTTCTGATGGCCATCGTGAACGGAGTAGATATCGTAGATACCGTACTATATTCATTTGCCGGCGGCCCCGCGGCACCCGCGTTCGAACTTGTGCAGATATTCTGCGATAAACTGGGGATTGAAACCGGCGTTGACAGAAAACAGGTCGAGTTAATTGATGACGAATTACAGAAGATAAGAGCAGAGCTTGCAGAATTCGATACAACGAAGCTGATCCCGATACCGTTCGATATATCTGATTATAAGCTCGAACCTGAGGTCGATTCGCTTTTCGACAAAGCTATAGAAGCCGCAAAAAATGAAAAAGTGGATGAACTATTGACTTATACCCAGGCAATAACTGCGCATTTTAATTTTCCCGCACCTGATCAAAAGGTGAAAAACGCAGAAATACCCGGAGGAATGTACACTAATATGGTCGCTCAGCTAAGGCAGCTTAAATTAGACCATATAATGAACAGAGCTCTTGAACTCGTTCCTAAATGCAGGCTCGATTCAGGATGTCCTCCTCTCGTTACCCCCACAAGTCAGATCGTAGGCACACAGGCAGTGAATCTCGCGCTTGATGAACTGAACGGGAAAGCTCCTTACACAACCCTTACAAACCAGTTCGTCAATCTTGTTCAGGGTCAGTACGGTAAGACGCCATTCCCTGTGGATCCGGCCTTCAGAGAAAAGATCTGCGGTTCGCCAGAAGAGATTCCCTACGACACAAGCATATATAAAAAACAGCCTAATCCTGTTCTTAAAGAATTCGGCAATGTTAAACTCGCCAAAAATTATAAAGAAGAACTTCTGATAGAATTATTTCCGAATGTTGCAGACGGTTTTTTGAAAAAGAAAAGAGCTGACGAATGGAAAGAAGCGAATCCTTATGTCCCTCCGAGAGTGATAAAACCTAAAGTGCTGACCCAGGAAGATTACGACAGGTTGTACAACAACGGCTGGTACTAGAAATTCAAGGCGGAGATCACTCCGCCTTTTTTATTTCTCTTATTATACCGACCATTTTTTTTACGGCAAGTCCCCGGTGGCTTATTTTATTCTTTTCATCAAGCGACATCTCGGCAAGCGTGACATTATACCCTTCGGGAACAAAAAGAGGGTCATATCCGAATCCTTCGGTACCCCGGTAATGGTCAATAATATATCCGTTCAGGACGCCTTCGGCAGTTTTAAAAATGTCTTTTCCGAATAAGGTTATTACGCATCTGAAAGACGCTTTTCTCTCATTGGGGGCAACATTATGCAATTCTCTGAGCAGTTTTTCGCAGTTATCTTTATAAGTGCAGCCTTCGCCTGCCCATCTGGCCGAATACACTCCGGGTTCGCCGTTTAAGTGTTCGACTTCAAGCCCGGTGTCGTCAGCGAGCGTTATTATGCCTGTATGTTCAAAAAGCTCTCTCGCCTTTTTTAAGGAATTATGTTCAAGCGTGTCTCCGTCTTCGATAACTTCAGGCAGATCAGGAATATCATCTAATGAAAGTATCTCGAATCCGGTATTTTTCAACGCGTCCTTTAATTCCGTTATCTTGTGTTTGTTGTGTGTCGCAAGAAGAAGTTTCATTTTATGCCTTTTTCAAATTTAAAAGAGAATATAATGATTCCTGATAAAAATCACTAATAAATATCTCATAAATTTCTTGTAGAATGCACTAAGTTTATTTAGATTTCAATAAAAGATTTAACGCGGAGCTGGTAATGGACATTTCCGAATATTTGTTATCCGAGATGATCGAAATTAAATCGGGACATCATACAAAAGAAGATGTACTGGAGAATATTTCAGAAATGGTTATGAAAAAGATCGGCACTCAGGCGCATACAAAGCATGAAGTTTTAAGAAAACTCAGGGAAAGAGAGGAGATCGGGACCACAGGATTCGGAAATCATATCGCTATTCCGCACTGCGCTCTTTCCAATATCGATGATTTCGTTATCGGAATGCTTGTATATAATGACGGAGCCGATTTCGATTCGATGGACGAAAAACCTGTTAAACTGGCAGTCTTTATAATAGCGCCCGAAAAGAAAAAGAACCAGCATATCAGGTTCCTTTCGGAAGTATCAGGCGTTTTGAGGCAGCCCGGAGCGCTGGAGGATATCTCCGCTCAGATAAATTCAGTTGCGGTAAGAGAAAGATTTCTAAAATACGCACTTCCGAGTTCAAAAGATAAAAAGCAGAAAGAAGAATACGCTCTTCTGAATATTTTCTGCCAGGAAGAGAAAAAATTCAATGAGATAATGGATATCCTTTCCTTTATAAAAGAAAGAGATATTTCCGTCTATGACGGATATGACGCAAAAAATTTTATGAAAAAGACCCTTTTCGGAAAAATGTGGATCGACGCTACATCAAAATTCCATAAACTGATCTTTGTTGTAGTGCCTTCAGAGCTGGCAAATGACGCCATCAGAAAAATAAATAATGTTATAGGCACGCTTCCAGACCGAAAAGGCGTCATGCTTATAATGCAGAAGATCGACTATATAAGCGGGTATCTGAAAGACTAATCCGTAAAAATGCAGGTTAAATTCTGGCAAAAGAAGATTTAAATAAATATTTTATAGGGATCGATGGCGGAGGCACAAAGACAAATGTCAGTGTCGTCAGCTCCGAAGGTAAGCTTGTGTTTACAGGCACATTCGGGCCATCAAACCTTCTTAACGGAACTGAATTCGAAGAGAGCATGGCAAATATGTTCAGATCTGTTATACCTGTGATTAAAGACCTTACCAGAGATAAAATAGTTCTATATTTCTACGCAGGTTTCGCCGGAACATCATCAAATGATCACGATTCAAGATTCACCGCCGTAGGCAGAAAATCTCTTCTCGGACATGATATTACGATCGAGAACACAGAGCTGATATCAGACGCACTTCTGGCTCTTAATGTATATTACCCGCACAAACCCGGTCTTCTTCTTATTTCAGGTACAGGAAGTATATGCTACGGAAAAGATGAAAACGGGAAGATCTTCAGGACGGGAGGATTCGGATATCTGATTGACGATCACGGGAGCGGTTACTGGTTCGGAAAAGAGGCAGTAAAAGCCGCGATGTACTCGCATTATCATTACGGGGAAAAATCTCTACTCGAAGATATGGTCTTCAGACATTTCAGCATAAAAGATCCGTCCGAGATATATGATCTTATTTATAAGAACAATTCAAAAATGATAATTGCTTCGGCTTCAGAGCTTGTTTTCAATGCTTTTAAGGAAGGTTGTCCTGCGGCTGAAAAGATCATTCATAAAGGAGCAGACGAGCTTGTTTACCTTGTTTTAAACTGCTCAAAACTTATAAACGGAAGATCGCCGTGCGTTGTACTGCACGGATCGGTTTTTAAACAGGAAGTTCTTATTGAATTCGTAAAAAAGAAGCTGATAGAGTTAATGAATGTTTATCTAAGCGATAAAAGGATCGATCTGGAAGCTGCAAATCAGATCTATGAAAAATATACAGGTCAGAAAGAAGTATAATATTTATAAATGTTTTCAAGTATCTCGATTACCCCGAAGGTTACAGGCTTTGAACTTATATACAGACTTTTTCGATCGAACTCTCTTTCTAAAGGTTTTTTCTGTTTTGTTTTTCCCAAAAGCTCAATAGTCGCGGGATCGGCATTCGCGGGCATAAAGGATATATCAGCCTTTTTAAGCATCTCGATATCGTTCAGAGAATCAGCTACAGCTATATAAACGTCGCTGCTTTTTCCGAAGTATTCGAGCCCGCGGTATTTGTCGTGCTTAATCGGGATTATATCAACAGCTACGCTCGATCTTGTCACACGGGCGTAATCCAGGTGCTTGAGATCTTCTTTCATTTTCTGAAAAAAACCTTCTAGTGGATATTCGTATTTCGTGAACATGCTGATCGTTGAAAGTCTTCTTGCGAATTTATAAACTTCGGGATAGTCACAGTCCAGAAGTGTATTTTCAAGGGTTTTGATCTGTGTAACAATATTATGCGGTACGATTATCTCTTCTTTGATCATATCGGTTGATACAACGCAGCCTGTTTCGAGAATAGCTCCGTCAAAAAGGTCCGCAATTCCGTCCAGTTTCCTTTTTACAAAAGGGAGATCGTTGCCCGTACATAAATACAGCTTAATGTCCGAGGGTTTTTCTTTGATCACTTTTATAAGCGGGTCTGAGGAACCATCAGATAGGAATTCATTGTTGCCGATCAGCGTTCCGTGAAGATCAATGCCTATATGATATGTTTTTGCTGCCATATTACCGCCGGATTACTTAACCCAAATTTAGCAAAAAATGAATTTTTCTGCAAGAGAATTGTATTACTTGATAGTAATTAAATTTTGATATATATTTGTATGCGACGGTAAATGAACGGAACTGAAATGAATTATAAGACTGTAACGCTTGATTTCTGGGATACACTGGTTTTTTATCCTATGACTGATGAAATATTCATGGAGAGAGTGGAACATGCCTCCGGGATATTCCGGGAGTATGACATTAGCTATGAAACATCGATCATGCTCATGAGATCCATTTATGAAAATTTTGAAAATATATGGCACAATGAGAGCAGAACGCCGACGACTGCTGAATCTTTCAGAATGATAGAGAAAATTCTAGGTTACGGTTTCAAGCCTGAGCATTTCCAAGAATTGGTCAGCTTCAACGAAGAACTGGTTACGGGAAAATACTTCTCTCTGAACTCTCAGGTCGCCGAAGCGATAAAAAGGCTGGCAGGCAGATATAAACTTGTAATAATCTCGGATACGGGTTTCGAGCCGGGAAGGGAGATAAGGAATGCTTTAAAATCCCGCGGTGTATATCAGTATATTGAAGAAGGCGTATTTTCCGATGAGACAGGATTTTCAAAACCGGATAAACGGGCTTTTCAGAAAGCCGCAGAAATAAGCGGAAGCGATTTTTCAGAAATGATCCATATCGGAGACAGGGAAGCTAAGGATATAGCAGGTGCCAAATCAGTCGGGATGAGCACGATCCTCTATACGGGATTTAGGGACACCGATAAGAACTTAACTACTGCCGATCATGTAATGGGCACATGGGAAGATATATTAAACAAGCTTCTTTAGATAGTATAGGGAAAAAATGAAAGATTTTATTTTAGGATATTTGTCAAGACTATGGGAGAAAGTTCCGGAAAATACCCGTCCGGTTATCACAACCTGCATCCTCAGCCTGTGTTCCGCTTTATCGGCAGTAGGTTTTTTATATCTGATAAAGCTGTCTTATAAAATTACATATCTCAGGTTCGCAGAAGAATCACCCGTGTATTTTATAACCGCCAGTTTTATTCTGATATCCGTCAGTTCACTTTTAGTAGGTTTCCTCCTTTTTGTTTTCAGCCCCGAGGCTGCCGGCAGCGGAATACCTCAAATGAAAGCCGCCTACTGGAAAGAAATGGGCAATCTGAATCTTAAACCTGTAGTAGTAAAATTTTTTGCAGGAATTATCAGCATAGGTGGCGGGAACAGTCTGGGCAGGGAAGGTCCTTCTGTCTATCTCGGAAGCGGTGTAGCATCAAATATCGAAGGAGCTTTTGATAAAAATTTCAGGAATAAAAGAGCATCAGGCCTGATCGGGGCATCTGCAGGTCTTGCCGCCGCTTTTAATACGCCTTTGGCAGCAATAACCTTCATCATCGAAGAAGTCGTCGGTGATATGAACAATAAATATCTCGGTAAAGTCGTTCTGTCATCGGTTATCGGGGCATTTGTGGTTTATGCATTTCTGGGAAGACAGCCGGCGTTTTCACTTCCAATGCTTGTAGATATCAGCTGGTCACATTATATGCTTGTTCCCGTTGTCGCTTTCGCCGCCGCTTTTTTAGGGGTCCTTTTCCAGAAGAATACGCTGAAGATCAGAAAATCGCTAAGAAAACACAAAAAAATAGCGCCGTGGATGATGCCGTTATTCGGCGGCCTCATAACATGGATCATAGGAACTTCGCTTTACCTTCTTACCGATAAGCTGGGAGTATTCGGCCTGGGTTATGAAGATCTTTCCGACCTTATGAGCAGTCATTTCGAATGGAGGATCGCCGGGATTCTGGCAATAGGCAAACTTCTCGCTACAATATCAAGCTACAGTTTCGGCGGATGCGGCGGAATATTCGCCCCTTCGCTTTTTATCGGCGGATTTACAGGATATTTCATCGGCGGTCTGGCGAGTCTGTGGATCGCACTTACACATGATGATATTATAGTGCTGGCGGCTGTCGGAATGTCCGCATTCTTAGGCGCTGTGGTCCATGCGCCTCTGACCTCACTTCTGATTGTTTTCGAAATGACGCACCAGTTCGCTATAGTTCCTGCCCTGATGATAGGTGTAATTATAAGCCAGGCCGTAGCGCGGCGGTCATCGCATCTGAATTTTTACGACTCGCTTCTTATTCAGGACGGGAATTTGCTTCACAAAATAAGACCTCCCGTCGATCTGCACAGCTGGCAGAACCTGCCGATCTCAGCGATAGCCAGCCCGAATACAGTTTCCTTAAAAGATCTTTCATACGAAACAATGAAAGAAACGCTTGAGAATTATTCTTACGGTGCCTTTCCCGTGATCGAATCCGGAGTACTGAAAGGAATACTGACCAGGCAGGAAGTGGAAGATGCGGTCAAAAAAAGAATTAAACCTGTTATCCACGAAGCCGGGATCTGTTATTCAAATCAGACTGTCAGCGAGGTCGGCAACAGATTTATCGAATATGATGTGCAGGTACTTATAGTGAAAGATAATAAAACAGAACAGATCGTAGGAGTTATCACTCTTAGAGATCTGATCAGGGCTCAGGCCGCTTTACAGTCTTAACAAGGTATGATCAGGGCGATATGAGAAAAAAAATATATTTATTCATAGCTGATCTGGTAACAAAACACAATAAGAAAACTTTGCTCGCTATACTGTTTTTAACGGCGGTTATGTTCTATTTTTCTATGGGTCTCGGAATAAAGAACAGGCTTGCGGATATGCTTCCTTCAAATCTTCCACAGGTGAAATCTTTCAATAATATTATAGAAGATTTCACTTCAGATGCCGTAATAATGATCTCGATAAACAGCGCATCAAAGAATGAACGGAGAATGATCGAAGCTGCGGAATATATAGGCGGCGAGATGGCGGTGATGAACCACATTAAACCGTCCGGCGGACAGGCACTGTCGTTGTTCCAGCGCTGGAAAATATTCAAAGGCGAGTACCCGGTAGAGGGGGTCCGCTATGATACAATAAATTTTATTAAAAGAGTTGATATAAAACTTGATACCGAGTTTTTTCTTAAGCACGGTGCGATCATACAGAAGCCCAAGGATCTTAAAAATTTTACGGACATGTACCGTGAGCTGGAATTTAAAGATCTTCTGAAAAACATTAACAGCAGCTTTGAGCAGGAATTTGTGAACGATTCAGAGAATCTCAGTTCTCTGGACGGTGAAGCAAAGGCAGTGACAGGTCTAAATAATGTTTATTATTTCATCAGTTCTTTAAATAACTATATAGATGACCGGGATCCTGAAAAAGTAAGGGAATCCGTGAAAAAATTCATAATTGGCGATGAGTATTATTTCTCTCCGGACAGGACTATGCTTTTGATGGAGCTGATGCCCAGTGTGAGCACCGACGATTTTGACAATCTGCTTATAATGAGCAGGATCGCGACAGAAAGGATGAAATCAATTCAGCAAAAGTTTTCAGACCTTAAATTCGGTCTTGCCGGAACTCCGATCATAGGACTTCAGGAACAGGATGCTGTTCTAAGGGATTTTGGATGGACGACCATACTTGCGCTTATAATAGTTATGATAATAATGCTCGGTTCGTTCAGATCGTGGAGAAATCCATTCAATTCGATCCTTACGCTGATTGTTTCAATCATAGTTACGGCAGGAATATTTGCCGTTACACTGCAGTATCTGAATACTATGTCTGCGGCTTTTGGAGTAATGCTTGTCGGGCTGGGAATTGATTATGCCATACATTTTCTTACGGGATACAAGGATGCGGCCGATCAGGGTGATGATCCAGAAAAAGCGATAAAAACAATGTTCCTCACTGTCGGGAACGGAGTATTTACAGGCGCGGTGACAACGGCAGCGGTATTCTTTATTCTTATCATAATCGGGTTCCGGGCTTTTTCTGAAATGGGATTCGCAATGGGTCTCGGTATAACCATAGCAATGATCATGATGTTTATACTGCTCCCCGCACTTATCATAAGAGACAGCAGAAAACAGAATAAATCAAAAAAAAATGATGAAACGCGCGCGAAATCATTCAGGATTAAGCTGTTTCCTTTTATCATCGGAATAATGCAGTTCAGGTTCATGGAAAATATCGGCAAGCTGTCTAAAAACAAATATTATATTGTTTTCATTCTGGCGTCAAGCATAACTGTCACTGTTTTCTCCATATATGGAGCATACAGGCTGGAATATGAATATGACATGACCAGACTTGAGCCTAAAGGAATGCCCGCAATTGAAGCTCAGGAAAAAATTATAGAAAAACTTGAAATATCTCCCGATTTTGCGATGTTCTCCGAGAGTAATATTGACAGCGTCCGTTCCAAAGTCGCGAAGCTGAAAAAACTCGCGGACAGGACAGACCTGATCGGAAGGATAGAGGCTGTTACAGAATTTTTTGAGCCCGAGAATGAACAGCGGAAGAACATAGAACTTCTAGCCGACTTCAGAAAAAATATTTCGGACAGCGGTTCAGATTTTCAGGCAGATGAAAAAAATGTCGCTGAGATTGTAAATGAGCTTCAAAGACTTCACGACAATTTTGTGGAAATAGGTGAACTTTCTATAGCCGGATCAGGTGAAAAAAACAAGATCATAGCAAAAACTGATGAGATAGTCGGAAAAACGGACGAGGAGAGCAAGATACTTTTGATAAAAAATAAGCTTGAATTGTCGGATAACAGTGAAGAAATCATAAACGGATTTCAAAGGGCATATATTCCCGAATTAAAAAAGATCATGTTCGATATAACCGACACAACAATTGTTACCTACGAAAATATTCCTGAAGAGATAAGAGAAAGATACGCCAATAAAACCACCGGTAATATGCTAGTATCAATTTATCCGAAATCTAATATCTGGGAGGAGAGGAACTTAAGAAAATTCTATGAACAGACAAGCCTGATCGACGATTCAATAACGGGTATGCCGATAATCATGCTCATCTTTATCGATCTGATCAAGGTTAAGGGTATGGAGTCTGTTTTATGGGGGTTGCTAATAATAATTCTGGTGCTGCTGGTAGATTTCCGATCCGTTAAATATACTGCGATAGCTCTTATTCCGCTCATTCTCGGCATGATCTGGATGCTGGGCATAATGTATCTGTTCGGAATGAAACTCAACATAAACAATTTTATGGCTCTTCCGATCATAATAGGAATCGGGATAGATGACGGTGTTCATATGCTTCACAGATACAAGGTCGAGGGAAAAAATTCTATGGATAAGGTTACCAGATTTACCGGCAAAGCAGTGCTTCTCACTTCGCTGACCACAATAATAGGGTTCGGGTCTGTAGCTACCGCTTCTCACCGTGGTTTAGCCAGCATGGGGCTTGTTCTTGTAATAGGTGTTTCGACCTGTTTCATTACATCTGCTTTTTTACTTCCTGCGATCATATCATTAAAAGACAAGATCAAGTATAAGGAGCACAAATGAAGCATGTTCTATATCTGCTGATTATTTTTTCTTTTTGTTTTCCGCTGACAGTAGATGATATCCTGGATAAAAGCGAAGCGAATGATAATTTTAAAACTTCGATATCTTCGAATGTTGAAGAGGTTTATAATTCAGACGGAACTGTCAAAGTGTCCGAAATGAAAGTATATTCAAAAAACGGGAACGATAAGACAATTATGGAATATACGGAACCGAAAAGGATAAAGGGAATGAAGATCCTGATGCTCAATAAAGGCGACGATATATGGTTCTATTCAAACAGGACCAACAGAGTCAGAAAAATAGCTTCTCACCAGAAAAACCAGTCTGCGAACAATTCAGATTTCAGCTACGATGATATGTCAATGTCAGATAACAGGAAAGATTACATATATAGCATAACCGGAGAAGAGAATCATAACGGTTCTGGCTGTTATAGGATCGAATTTAAAGCTAAAGATAAGACAGTTACCTACAGCAGATTTGTGATCTGGATAGACAGATCAAATTATCTGGCGCTCGGAGGCGAGTTTTTCGATGAAGACGGAAAGCTTTGGAAAAAACTGGATGTGAGAGATATTAAAAAGATCGGAAAGTACTGGACCGCAGGCGAGATCGAAATGAAAAACGTTCAGAAAGATTCAAGAACGGTCATTAAAACAAAAGAAATCAGCTTTGATACCGATCTGCCTGACGATATGTTTACGGAAAGAGGGCTAAGAAAATAAATGAAGAATTTAAGAATGATACTGTTCGCCGTAATAACTGCCGCCGCATTAAATTGTAAAGCTGAAGATCAGTTTCTTAAACTCGGGGGTTACCTGGAGTCAAGAATGTCGTATTTTGCTTTTGAAGACGAGATCACAACAGCTAACGCACTTTTTAGAATGGAAGGGAACTATGATGTTTCAGATAAAGGTAAAATTGAAGCACACCTTCTTTATTTTTATGATATGCAGCCGTCAAATCCGTTTTCGGGTTTCAGAGAAGGCAGTGTTTATGACAGGATTATCGATAAATATTACCAGGAGACCATTGACGGAATAAGTCCGGTCCTTGACGACCTGACCCCGGATGAGCTTGATCTTCTTAACCGTATTCTGGACATATACTCCTCGGGTTATTTTGACCATATTTCATATTCATCCTTTTTTCCCAAAGAAACTCTTGTCATGGATAGGGCTTTTATTAAGTTTTTTTTCAGCTCTTCCGACCTTATTTTCGGCAAACAGCAGATCGCATGGGGGACAGGCTATGTATTCAATCCTACAGACATATGGAATATAAAAGACCCTACAGATCCGAACAGCCCTAAAATAGGCGTACTTGCCGCCAATCTCGATTTTTTCTTCGGAGAAAACTCCTCATTCAATATAATAGCCGCACCGGGAAGTAATTTCGATAATATGAAATACGGATTCAGGCTAAAATCGACTGCGGGAAGATACGAATACTCATTTTCTGCAGTAAGGGATAAATCAGATGACGCGGCATTACTCAATCTTCCCGAAAGAATTCAGTTGGGGTCAGATTTTTCAGGTGAGATATTTGAAGGTATCGGTTTTTTCGGCGAAGCTGCATTGTCAAATCCGCGGTATCCGGGAATGGAATTTTCAGATACAGATTCGGCATATGCACAATTCTGTACCGGATTTGATTATACATTCAAAAACGGGCTGTATGTTCTTGGCGAGTACTATTATAACGGGCTCGGAGAGAATGATCACAAAAATTATGATCTGACTGCTTTTACAAGGCTGACCGGGGGAGTGATGTCCGGACTTGCCGAGAACTATTTCTCCGCGGTCGTATCATATCCTTTTTTAAATGATTATACATGTACTTTGATAGGATTGGTGAATCCCGGAGATATCTCGTGCGCTCTTGTACCTGAACTTGAGTATGCATTCCATCAGAATATTCTTGTAAAACTGAATTCAAATCTATACTTGGGCAGCAGTTCAAGAACGGAGCTCGGAGGGCTGGTTAATAAAATATCATTCTGTGTGACAGGATATTTTTAAACCATGTAAAAAAAAGTATTTATATTCTTGAATTGACAGAAAGTTAAAATTATATTGAAGGTGTTCTGAATAAGGAAGGATCCTATGGATAAATATTTCGATAAGCTGGTAGAACACAGAAGAAAACTTCACAAAATCCCCGAGACGGCTTTTAATGAGCACGAAACAGGAAATTATATTAAAAATGTGCTGGAGGAAAAGGGATGCTTTAAACTTCAGCTGATGGCAAAAACAGGTATTGTTGCAGAGTACAGAAAGAATGACGGGCCTTTTATTGCCTTTAGAACAGATATTGACGCTCTTAAAATAAAAGAGTCAACAGGACTTGAATTCGCTTCGCAGAATGACGGCTATATGCACGCCTGCGGACATGATCTTCACATGAGCATGCTGCTGACATTTTCGGAATGGATCTCAAAAACAGTTCCCGACAAGAATGTGCTGCTGATTTTCCAGCCTGCCGAAGAAGGTTTCGGCGGCGGTGAAATGATGGTGAAAGAAGGTCTCTTCACAAAATTCGATGTGAAAGAGATATACGCATTGCACAATACAAACGAATTCCCGGTAGGAACGATTGCGCTAAACGACGGTAAAATGTTCGCAGGGACAATAGAATTCGAAGTTCAGCTTGAGGGAAAAGGGGGGCACGCGGCAGTGCCGCATCAGAACAATGATCTGATCACAGCTACGGCAAATCTGATAACTTTACTGAATACGATAGAACCGAGATTTCTTGATCCCGTACACGAAAATGTGCTTTCGATAGGCATGATACAGGCAGGCGAGGCGGCTAACATTCTGCCATCCTCGTCAGTAATTAAGGGGACCGCCAGGTCGTACTATAAAGATGACCTGAACATGTTAAAGAACAAACTGAAGGACATGTGTAATTCCATTTCGATCGCTTTCGGGATAAAATCAAAACTGCTTATTCATACTGAATATATTCCTGCAATAAATAACAGCGTGATCGTTTCAAAAATAAAGAAAATGGATTTCGGTAAAAATATCAGGATAGCTGACTGTCCTCAAAAGATGACAGGCGAAGATTTTGGATTCATGCTCGATTCAGTGCCCGGAGCTATAGCATGGCTTGGAGCCGGCAACGATACGAACAAAAATGCCGGCCTTCACAACAGTGCCTATAATCCGGACGAAAAGGCCATGGCTGCTGGTTTCAGCTTTTACAAAACCATGCTTGAAAATTTTAATAAATAATCTGCGGGGGAACCGATGGATGATCTAAACATACCTAAATTAAAGAAAGATGTGGAAATAGCGTTTAAAGACGGAGGTTTTATAAAGATTTCAAAGATGACGCTTTTCCTTAACCATTTTTCTGCGCATCACACCGGCGAGGAAACAGTTCTTGAAGTTCTTAACGACAAAGCTCAGTTCATACCGGCAATGATATCAAACGGAAATCAGAAGTTCGCAATTTTGAACATCGATTCAATTTTCTATGTAACCGAACTGGATGAAACCGATTCGGGATCGGATAAAGACGACCTTTGCATTCAGTTCATAACAGGAGAAAAAATCGAGTTCAGGATACACGAAGAACTGCCCGGGAACAGGTCGAGAGCTATCGATTTTTTAAACACAGATAGGGATTTTCTGACATTTCTAAAAGACAAGAGAAAGGTTTACATCAATAAAAATAAAATCAATAAGGTGGAAGTCCTATGAGCAATATTGAAAAGATACTTAATATGATGATCTCAAAGGAAGGCGAAAAGATAGTTCTGAATTTAGGAGAGCCGATCTATCTTGTTATACAGGGTCAGAAAAAAATCCTTTCCCAAACTCCGCTCAACGAAAGCGATCTTGAAGCCATGAGAACCGAATGCGAAGAATTTTTCGGAGAATCAACAAAATTCAATTTCAGCGGAAAATCGATCAGAGTGAGCAGATCAAAAACCTCGATCGTCTTTGACATAAACGCTCCGGGCGGTGGAAACATGAATACGGTAGCCGGATCAAAGAGAACTCAGTCCGAGCAGAAGGGGGGAAATGTCAATATAGATGATCTTTTAAGGTACATGATCGAGAACGGCGCTTCAGATCTTCATATCTGCAGCGGAAACAAACCGATGCTCAGGCTTGACGGCGATATGATTCCGTTGGACGATTTCCCTGATGTGACAGAAGACGATATGTGGCCGATAATAAATTATGTTACGCCTCCAAAGAATATCGATGAATTCAAAGAGACCAACGATTCCGACTACGCATATGAGATAGAAGGCTTATGCCGTTTCAGGGCAAATATTTTTAGAGACCACAGGGGAGTTGGAGCGGTTTTCAGGCAGATCCCTTTCGAGATACTTCCGCCGGAAGTATTAAAAATACCGCAGAAGATCATTGAGTTATGCGATCTTCCCAAAGGACTTATTCTTGTTACCGGGCCGACAGGATCGGGCAAATCGACTACCCTTGCAGCCCTGATAGATTATGTGAACAGAAATACAAGAAAACATATAATAACCATAGAAGACCCTGTCGAGTTCGTTCACAAAAACCAGCTGTGCCTTATAAACCAGAGAGAGGTCGGAGTTCATACCCAGTCATTCAAAAGAGCTCTGAGAGCTGCATTGAGGGAAGATCCTGATGTGATCCTTGTCGGCGAGATGAGAGACCTTGAAACTATAAGTATAGCTATAGAAATGGCTGAGACCGGACACCTCGTTTTTGGTACGCTGCATACAAATACTGCTGTAGGTACTGTTGACCGTATAATAGACCAGTTCCCTTCAAATCAGCAAAACCAGATAAGAGCAATGCTTGCCGATTCACTTGTGGGCGTGGTTTCGCAGATGTTATGTAAAAAGCAGAAGGGCGGAAGGGTGGCTGTATATGAAACTCTCGTAGTTACATCGGCAGTTGCCAACCTTATAAGGGAAAGCAAGAACTTTCAGATACCTTCAATTATGGAAGTCGGCAAAATGCAGGGTCAGAAGCTGATGAACGAATCGTTTATTGACCTTATAAAAGACGGATCGATCTCGGTAGAGGAAGCATTGTCAAAAGCTGTTGAAAGGAATGAACTGATACACGCTCTTCAGAACAAAAACATGCTGGGAAATGTACAGATCAGCTGATCATCAAATAAAATAAATCAGGCCGTCTCAGACGGCCTTTTTTTATTCTTTAGCCCTGTAAAATATAAAATTCCACCGTAACCGCTTACGACAAGGGAGACAGTAACCGTGAGAAAATCAACAGAAGCGGCAATATCTTCCGGAATGTGGAAACTTTTAAGTATATAAACCCAGGATATTGCGCTCAAACCTAATCCGTTGAAAGATATAGGGATCATTTTAATAACATTAATTATGCAGAATAAAGCGACGGCGTGAGCGTATGTCAGATCAATGGCAAGGCTTTTTAAAACAAAATAAACGAAGAATCCGTCAATTATCTTAAAAGCGAAAGAGATCAGGAAAACATAGAATAATTTCACATAGGATGAGGAGTATCCTGAAAAATCCCTAATATAGGTCAGAATTGTTTCCGTTATTTTTTTCGGTGCGTAAGTTTCAATTATATCGCAAATGACCTCATTTGATCTTTTGTTAAGCACGGCTATAAGAATGAGCATCAGAGTAGTCAGGAGTATTATGCTTACAGTCAGATAACCTGGACCGGAAGATATATTAAGGAACATGAACCCCATTATGCCTATTGTCAATAATGATATAAGACCTATGACCCTTTCTACAAAAACGGATGAAAGAGCAATTTCTTTTGAACCGATCTCTTTCGCCGCGCCTACTATCCTTACGAGATCGCCTCCGATCGAACCGGGAAGAAAATTATTGAAGAATGATCCGATAAAGTATTCTCTAAGGCTGGCCACAAATGATATGTTTTTACTTTTTATCGAAATAACATATTTCCATCTGTATGCAGCGGAGAAAACTGATACTATAAAAAAGATGATTGATAGAATAAGGTAACTTATTTTAATTCCGCCCAGAACTTTTAACAGGCTGCTGAAATCAATGAGATAATAGAAAAGATAGAAAAGCAGGATAACTGATACCGCTATTCTAAGATATTTAGAGATGTTCTTTTTCAATTCCGTTACTTTTTCCCTATTTTTGATTCAAGCTGGGCTTTAATCTCAAGGTAATCTTTGTCTTCAGGCTGTATGGCTAAGTACCTGTCAGCCATTTCAAGCGCTTTTTTATCTTCAGATGACATTGTGTAAATCTGGCAGAGCAGGTCAATAGCTTCAAGATCTTTTTCATTCATGCTCAAATATTTTACAAATATTTTTTCCGAGCCGGTTTTGTCGCCGCTCTGGTAAGCAAGCACACCGAATTCTTTAAAAAGCGAATTTCTCAGCTGCACATCTTTTGCAGAAGAAAGCTGAGATACCGTCTTTTCATAAATTGTGTTTTTTAATTCAGGCTCATCTATTTTACCGAAACCTGCATAAAGCTCAAAATACTTTTCGAACTTGTCTTTTGATTCAGGCAGATCATCTATCTCTTTTACTATCTTGTCGGCGATGGTGTTGCCGAATTCCTTGTAGCCTCTAGAAGCTGAATAAATAAGAAACCGCAGTTTCTTTTTAAGCGAAAGCTCATTCAGATCGACGGTATTAAGTAATTTGTTACCTTTTTCGCTTTCTCCGAAGTCTGCGTACATTCCTGCGATCTCTGCCACGACCATCTCATTTGAGTAAGGTATAGTAGATGAAGGAATAAGCTCTTCCATTTTTGAAATTATATACCTTTTTTTGTTTTTAAGTGAAAATCTATTGAATTCAGAAAAATCGTATATTTTTTCCAGATCATATCCGAGACTATCGTTCTGTATATCAGAAGTCTCAGACTCGTCATAAAAAATAGCCAGCTGAAGAAATGCGCTTCTGTAATTCTGAAGAAGCCTCTGAATGTTGTCATCATAGTAAATATCAGGATTATCCAGGTTTCTGTAAAAAGATAAATATTTTCCAAGTACTCTATTATAAACCACCTCCGGATCTATGCCTTTATCGGCCTTGTAATCTACTAATCTGAAACACAGTCCGTCCATTCTCAGCCATTCATCCAGTCCGATGAAATTTGAACTGCCTACAGTAACCGCAAAGTAGATCGGCCGTTTCCATTTCATTTGGGCGTTGTAAGCAACTATTTCAAGCACCATCTGATCCTGGATTTTGATAAAACCTTCAGCCTTGTCCTGCACGTTTACTGTCATAGTCGGACCGAGTTCCCATTCTATTACGCCGGTGCTGTCTGATGCGGGCAGCTGCAGCTTTCTTTTCTCGGGCCAGTACCTTCGCATAAATCCTTCCGAAGTCATAGTGTGCTGGTCAAAGTACTCTGAAATCTGCTGATCAGTATATCTGATGTACTCCGGTATTTTTTTCTTAAGCTGGCTTATATACCAGCCGGTATTCAGTAATGAAAGGTTTATTACCTGTACATCTTTTCTGATACCTTCTACTTCCTGAAGATACCATACAGGGAATGTATCATTGTCTCCGTTCGTGAAAAGGATCCCGTTTTGATCACAGCTTTCGAGTATGTTCTTAGAATAATCCCACGCAACAAAATTTCCTGTACGGTTAGAAAGAAAATAATTCGCATTCAGTTCCATTGCAGGTATTATAAATCCTGCAAGTGCAACCGGGAAAATAATTTTTTTATAAACAGGATACTCTTTCAATGTTTCCAGTATCGAAGCGAGACCGAAGCCGATCCAAATGGCAAAAATAAAAAATGATCCGACATAAAAATAATCCCGTTCTCTCGGTTGCAGATAATCCTGATTCTGGTATATAACGAGACCAAGGCTCATTATAATGAATAGAGCCAACAGGGCGGAAGCTTTTTTCCAGTCTTTGAAAAAATGATGGAGAGCGCCCCATAATCCTGCGAGGAACGGTACGGCGTAAAGACTGTCAAGAGTTACTACCCTGGTTAATTTATTTACATTGATTCCGATAAACTGCCAGTTGAAATAGCGGATATACATATCGACTATCTGATACTTCCAGAAAAAATTCCAATGATTTTTCCAGGGATCTCCCGCACTTCCGGCTGCCGCGCCGATTTTTTCAAGGGACTCTAAATACTTTCTATTAGGTTCTCCGAAAAACAGAGTAATGGCATTTTTTAATTGTGCTTCGTCACCATACTGCTCCCTGTTAAGATATGCCAGCATTCTTGTCCAGTTGGAAGGGTCATTCTCGTTTATAGGAGGATTCAAACCTGCCCTCAGATAGATCATCAGGTAAGTCGAATAACCGAGAATGAGAAGGAGAGGCATGATGAAAATAAGAGACAGGTCTTCATTATTTTCCATTCTTTTGAATATTATCGTAAGAATAAAGAAAATAAAAAGCGAATATATCTTCCAGTCGAGAGGAACTGCAAAAAGGACTATGATGGAAATAAAAACCCCTGCACCTACGATCACGGCTGTTCTTCTGTCATAATACCACATTATGAAAATACTGACCGGCAGAGTAAGTATGTTCAGAAGATGAACGCCGGTTCCAAGCCCTACAAGAAGCATCATCATAAGCAGATACTTGGCCGAGTCCGGATCTTTGTGCTTTTCAGTCCAGACCAGAGTAAGCCAGATTATAACGGAAGTAAAAAGCATACTCAGCGCATATACTTCAGCCTCTACGGCATTGAACATGAAAGTGTATGTGAATGCGAATGAAAGCGCACCGACAGCGGAACTTGCATGAATGATCAAAAGATCATAATTATCTTTGGCTTCGCCGCGCCAGTTCCTTATGAGCCTCGCGCTTATAAGATAAAGCAGAAGAACGGTTGCGGAACTCGAAAATACTGAGATCAGATTTACTCTCAATCCTATATCATGACCGAACGGTAACATTGAGAACAGTCTCCCGAGCATAAGATAAAAAGGCGCTCCGGGCGGATGGGGGATACCTAGTATATAAGATGTGGTTATAAATTCGCCGCAATCCCAGAAAGAAGCTGTGTCTGCCACGGCCATAAGGTAAATTATCAAACTGAAAATAAATACTACTGATCCTGTAATTCTTGTCATCTTTTTTTCGCTGGTAATCATTTTATTCCTGCATTTTTGTTTTTGGCACTTTAAACCTATTAATAATAATGTAAAGGACGGCTGCCGCAGCAACCCCAGTTATATCTGCAAGAAAGTCCAGAGTGTCAGGATTTCTGACCCCTCCAAAGATCCCGGAGCTGAAGTAGCCTACAAATCCCTGATGTATCTCATCGGAAGCGGCATACAGTGATCCGGCCGCAAGGCTCAGCAATGCTGCGCGTCCCGGTTCTTTTTCTTTGTTGATGAAAAAATATCTCATAAGCAGATAACCGAGCAGAGCATATTCTGTAAAATGGAGCACCTTATCATTTATAACAAAACCGGTACCGGAATCCTGAAATGTCATGTGCGACAATAAAAAGATAAGTGCGGTGTAAAGAAGAAGTGACGAAGTTATAAATTTTCTGTTGTTCAATATATTCATTCCGGTATTGTCTAACCTCTGTCTTCTCTGAATATTTCTCTTATCTCATCCATTGATTTGTTTAAACCAAGCAGAACCATAAGTTTAAGACGGGCCTTCTCGCTGTTAAGATCATAGCCCATTATAGCGCCGTGTTCTTCCAGCTGCCTTGCTCCGCCTTCATAACCATAAATCCCAAGGACTCTTCCGTTAGGAACACGGGATGTGATCACGACAGGAATTCTTTTATGTATAGCCTCAACTATTCCGTTCTTCATTTCGGGATTAACATTTCCCCGTCCGAAAGCTTCGATCACAATACCTTTAACTCCGGAGCGTATGGAATGATCTATGAATTTTCTGCTTATACCTGCGCAGAGTTTTATAAGATCCACATCAGGTTCGATCCTGTCAACTTTGAACTTATATCTGAATTCGGATTTTCTGTAATATATTATATCGTCAACATCGATCAAACCAAGCACTCCGTAGTGCGGAGCGTCAAAAGCGTTCGTCTGACTGGTAGAAGATTTGTAAACTTCTCTGACGCTGAAAATTTCGTCGTTTACCGCAAGCATAACGCCCCTGTCATAACTTTTATCGCTCGCCGCTACTCTGATAGCGTTATAGAGGTTCCTCGGTCCGTCCAGCCCGGTTTCCTCATTAGATCTCATAGCTGCAGTGAATATAACAGGCTTTTTCGTCTGAAGTGTCAGAAAAAGCATATACGAAGTTTCTTCTATAGTATCGGTACCGTGAGTTATTACAACACCGTCAAAATCATCTATCATAGAAGTTACTATTCCGGATAATTCGAACATTTTCAGAGGAGTCATCATAGGGCTGGGAATGTTGCTGAATTCGTGTAAAGAAAGCTCAGCTATCGTCTCAATTCCCGGGATCAGCCTGATGATCTCGCTTCCGGTCAAAGAAGGAACTACGCCGTCGGCTCCTGCTTTCATCGATATTGTTCCGCCTGTTGTAATTATTAATATTTTCTTTTTCATTCGGGGCAGCTCATTTTTTTTTTACTTCAACCTTTATTTTATGCGAAAGTTCTTGCCTGAACATGAAATCAATTTACATGCGGGCATTAAATATATAGTAAGACGATGTGTTTTTCAAGAAAAATAATTAAACATTCTGTTTCAAAAAAAAACAGTGGAAATGTTTGTGGCAAAAAACAAAAAAAAATAAAAAGTTATAAACATTTTATTAACAATTTTAAAAAATTAATTTATTTTTTTATAATTTTTTTTGAAGAAAAAAAGTTAATGTTTTATAGAAAATGTGGGTATTTCGTAGCTAATTTCCTCATATGCCTGATGTTTTTTCCCGAAAAAGCTACAAATCGTGCATAGAAAAAAAAGTGTTTTTTTTACTTGACAAACGCATACTCAGTATATAAATTGCTTGTATCAAGGCTAAGTTGTGAGGAAAAGAGAAACGAAAACAAAAAAAAGGAGAGAAAAATGGCAGAAAAAAAAGTAACAGGGTACTGCGTAAAATGCAGAGCAAAAAGTGAGTTCAAAAACTCTAAAGAAGTAAAAATGAAAAACGGAAGACCGGCTCTAAAAGGCACTTGCGCAAAATGCGGAACCGGCATGTACAGAATTCTTTCTGCAAAGAAAAAATAACCGTTTTCATGCACAGTTTTAAAAAAGGGAAGGTAACTTCCCTTTTTTTTATTTCAAAAAAATAAACTTTGATTTATATTACCCGAATGTTGTATATAGCTGTAAATAGATTCTCGGGAAATTACTCACGAAAAAAGATCAACGAGCTTGAAAAAATAGTAAAAATCGTTTTCAGCGAGTATGATTTTATTGAAACTGTAAAACCTGACCGCTGTGCAACGCTCGGATTTGATCCGTCTGTTATTAAAGAGAACGATATCATATGCGCAGCAGGCGGGGACGGAACGATTAATGCCTGCCTACAGTTTATCCACGACCATTCTCTTCAGGAAAAAGTAACTCTTGGAATAATCCCTTTGGGAACAGGAAACAATATGGTCGGATCTTTGAGATTGAAGAAAGATTTCGGAAAAGCAGTTCATATAATCAAATCTGGAATAACAGAGAAGATCAGCTACGGCACTGTCAATGGAACAAAGGTATTTTTCAACTGTAGCATAGGTTTTTCCTCCCATGTGCTGAAAAACAGAAAAACAAATTCTATCACAGGATACTATTACGATGTTTTAAGACTTTATCCGTTATATAAAGGTTGCAAAGTTATTCTTTCCGGTGTTGAAGAACCGCTTGAGCTGTTTGCCGGATTCTTTATGAACACAAAAGTTTATATGTCAAAATTCAAATTTCTACGGCAGAATAACCCGGATAAAGAGCTGAATTTTTTCTATATGGAGAATGGAAATATTCTATCTGTACCAGCTAAAGCGGCTCTGGCATTCATCAATCCTGACAGCTATAAGAAAATGATCGGCCGGACTTTTAACCTGACGCTTCCCGAGGACTGCGAAATTGAAACCGACGGCGATATTTATAGTATAACCGGGTCAGACAGAACTGCGGTGGTCGGAAATCATTCGACGGTAAATGTTATAACCAATAATAAAATTTAAGGATAAATCATGAAAAAAGTAATTTTTCTTCTGCTGACTTTCTTTGCTGCTGCAGCGTTTTCGCAAAATATCGGATTCCGCGGAATGGCTACTGAGCAGAGCGGACTTAAAATGTTTTTAAATCCTTCGCTACTCGGTTACGAACCGGGAGCAAAATTATTTATGTTCGATGAGTACAACGGTGATGTTGAAGAAGGTTTAGGGTTAGGAATTAATTTGGGCACCCTGGGATTTTCATATTTCAAAAATGTTGATGATCTTGAATTTTATAATTTCTCATCGGGCACTGAAATAGTTCCGGGATACTATACAGGGAGCTCGGTAAGATGGTATTCAGGAAGTGTTCTTGATCCTGAATTTGATATGTCGCTTACGATCAGGCCTTTAAAATATTTTTCACTTGCAGGAAATGTAAGAAATATATGGGAATCAAACGACGGGAACATCAGCACTACATCAGGATTGGCGATCAGACCCTTCGGCGATAATAAACTAACCATTGAAGGTGATATTTCGTTCGAGAAAGACTATATTGAGGATTCATTCTATACGATAAGTGCCGGTACGGAGATCATAAAAGGACTTAACCTGAGCGCAGGATATACAGCACAGATGAATAATGTCGATTTCGATCCCGTTTACGAATTCGGGTTTTCATTTACACTCGGCAAATCTACAGCCGGAACAAGAGCTTTCAAATACGAAGATGCTGACAGCTATATAAATTATTTTGAGTCCGGCAATCTGAACCCGCCGTCCATATTTAAAATGAAAAATTCAAAGATCGTTGAGATCGAGCTGGAAGGAAGCTACAATGAAGAAGTGCCGAAAGGATTTCTGATCAGCTTATTTTCCAGAGGCAAAAAAAGCGTACGGGAGCTTATTGATCAGATAAATAAGCTTAAAGACGATAAGGAAGTCGCCGGAATACTGATCAAGAGCAAAAATTATAAGATGACTTTTGCTTCTAGGGAAGAGCTTAGGAACGCGCTTGAAGATTTCAGACAGTCGGGAAAGAAAATATATTCTTACTTCGTATCCGCATCTCAGTCGAACTATTATCTGCTTTCAGTCTCAGACAAAATCTATATGTATCCCGAAGGCGATCTCGCGCTCGAAGGGCTGGGCGTTGAACTTATTTTCTTCAAGAATGTACTGGATAAGCTCGGTATAAAAATGCAGGCTATAAGACACGGTAAATTCAAAAGCGCCGTGGAGCCATTCATACAGGATCACGCAAGCGCGGAGAATTTAGAGCAGATGGACAAATTTATTTCAAGACTTGACGACCATCTCAAAGCATCAATATCTTCAGGCAGAAAAATGACGGTTGAAGAGCTTAACGGGCTGATGAACAGAATACCGTATTTCACCGGAAAAAGTGCGCTTGAGAACAAGCTTGTGGACGAGCTGATAATCGAAGATAAGCTTGCGAAAGCAGTAAGAAAATCGGAAGACAATAAGATCAGGATAGTCAAATCAAAACAGTATTTCGCATTTGCTGAAGAAAATCCGCAGTGGTCGGCTATAATGGATAAACAGATTGCCATAGTTTACGCAACGGGCTCGATAATGACAGGTAAAAGTTCGGGGGGAAGTTTCTTCTCTGCAGATATAATGGGAAGCGAAACAACTGCTGATCTTATCAGAAAAGCCAGAAAAGACAAGAATGTAAAAGCAATAGTGTTCAGAGTTGATTCAGGCGGCGGAAGCGGACTTGCTTCCGATCTGATCCTGACCGAACTTAAACTTGCGCAGGAAGAAGATAAAAAGCCAGTTATAATTTCTATGGGAAGCATGGCTGCTTCCGGCGGCTACTGGATATCATGTTACGGAGACAGAATTTTTGCCGACAAATCAACTTTAACAGGATCTATCGGAGTATTCGGGCTTGTACCTTCGGTTGACAGTCTGTTCTCAAAAATAGGTATCAATACGCAGAAGATCAGAAAAAATAAATTTGCCGTTCAATCCATGTTCGAAGATATGAACAAGGATGAAACCGATTTTATGCAAATGCACATAGACGGATTCTATAAAGGCTTCGTAGAGAAAGTTGCAGCGGCGAGAAAGAAAAATTATGAGGAGATTGACAGGATCGCTGAAGGAAGGGTCTGGGCGGGAGAGGATGCTCTTGAACTCGGTCTGATAGATGAGATCGGAGATCTGAACGATGCCGTCAAGTATGCGACTGATCTGACTAAAATTGACACCAAAAGCGGCAATTATCTTAAAATCTACACGAAATACAGCGAATTTTCTCTCGGTGACATGGCTATGAAAGTTTTTGCCGATAAACTTGATATCGAAGCTCTTGACAAACTCAAAGACAGCGAGATATTTAATCTGCTTTCCAATGACGAAAAGATCATGATGATGATGCCGTACAATATCGAGATCAAATAAAGATATTGCGAAATTAACAATACTTAACTTTAAGATTGCAAAAATCGAAAAAAATTCAGATATTCAAATGTTGAATTAGAACAGGGATTTCTATGGATACACAGGCTTTAATAAATATGATAGCGAATTCTAAAAAAACGACACCGGTTGAAGTTCTTATCAAAGGGGAACTTGACGGAATAGATTTCAGCGGCGTGAAATTTTTCGGTAATTCCGATTTCGGAACGGTATTCGGAGACTGGAAAGCTGTCAATGAGATATTGGAAATTTATAAAGACAAGATCAAAGATCATCATATAAAGAGCGACAGAAGGAATTCGGCCATTCCGATGCTCGATACGAAGAATTTAAACTGCCGTATTGAACCCGGCGCGATCATCAGAGATACTGCGGAGATAGGGAACAACTGCGTTATCATGATGGGCGCAGTTATAAACCTCGGAGCAGTGATCGGCGATGACACTATGATAGACATGAACGTGGTTGTAGGCGGAAGGGTAATCATAGGAAAACACTGTCATATCGGCGCAGGTGCAGTTCTTGCGGGAGTGATCGAGCCTCCGTCGGCACAGCCAGTTATAATAGGCGATAATGTTATGATCGGCGCGAACGCCGTGGTTCTGGAAGGTGTAAAAGTCGGAAACAATGCGGTAATAGCTGCCGGTTCCATTGTAACACAGGATGTTCCGAATGAAATGGTAGTTGCCGGAGCTCCTGCCAAAATAATCAAAAAAAGAGACGAAAAAACAAATTCAAAAACCGTCTTCGTGGACGCTTTGAGACAGCTATAAGGAGTGCGTATGAAAAAAAATACCGTGAAGAAAATATTCGCTGTGTTGTCTCTGACTTTACTTTTTTCTTTAAGTGCGGGAAAAATTCAATTAGACGGCGGAAGTATTACCGGATATAAACTTCTATCTAATAACACCGGTAATTTTGAAGTACAATTTGGAATAAAAGATCTCTCTTTCGACAAAGTTACGACTGAAAAGGGTGATTTTATAGAGTTAAAATTTCAAAATTCAAAGAATACAAACGAGGTCGGCTCACCTAAGCTTCCTATTTTTCGTGAGCTTATTGAATTTCCATACTCTTCAAATCCTCAAGTAAATATTGTTTCATTCAAAGAAACTGAAATTTTACTTAGCGACTACGTAATAAGTAATAAAATAATTCCGGCACAACCGAGCTACTCAAAATCAACACCTTTAAGTGAAATTAAATTCATTTATAAACCAGAATTTTATTCTGTTGACGGTTACTACAAAGGTGAAATAGCTAAGGTAACAAAAAGCGGAACAATGAGAGGTGCCGGTGTAGGAGTTTTGGAAATCAATCCGGTTTCTTATAATCCGGTAAAAAATTCTTTAAAAATAATTACCGATATTAAACTTAACATCACATATTCTGATCTAAAAGTTAATTCAGAACAAATTAAAGCCGAACAATACTCTCCGTATTTTGATACTCAATTTTCTAAACTTATAAATCATACTGTTTTGACTTCAAAAACCGATTTGACAAAATACCCGATCACATATCTGATCGTAGCGAACGAAGTTTTATACGGAAATGCAAAACTGCAGGAATTTATTGATTGGAAAACCGAAAAGGGTTTTAAAATCATAACCCATTTTTTTGCTTCATCTGCTTCAATCTCTGATGTGGACTCATGGGTTGAAGACCAATATCTGACATTGAGTCCGAAACCGACATTTCTATTGATAATCGGTGACCAGTCTGGTACTTATGTAATTCCAACCGAGCACAATCCTCCTCTAGGCTCGTTAGGCGATGTATCAGTTTCCGATTTGCTATACAGTGTTATAGGTACAACTTCATCAGAAAACAGAATTCCATCTATCTATGTCGGAAGATTTTCAATAAACAATTTAACAGAACTTGATGCTCAGATTGATAAGACGATCTGGTATGAAAAAACTCAATTTACTTCAGGCGCGGATTTAACATATCTTTCCAGAGTGATGGGAGTTGCAGGGGTTGACGGAGGTAATGCCGCTATTTATGCAAACCCGCAGATCAGGTACGGGATGTCATACTATTTTAATGATAGTTATAAACTGCCTCTTGACGGTTCAAATGTAAACATTACAGGTATTCCGTATTATTATCCTGCTACTGCGAGTTCGACGGTAGATCCTGAGATTGTAAATCATGTTTCAACAGGTGTCGCTTTTTATAATTACACTGCACACGGATATACCGGAGGTTTCGGCGATCCGTCATTTTCAGTTTCCGATGTTGATAATTTGACTAACTCGGGTAAGTATCCGTTTGTTGTCGGGAACTGCTGTTATACAGGATCTTTTGGAGAAACTGAGTGTTTCGGGGAATCATGGCTGAATGCTCCTGAAAAAGGAGGAATCGGATACATCGGTGCTTCGATGGGAACATACTGGGATGAAGATCTCGCTATGGGTATCGGCGAAGTAGTTGTCGGAGACAGTACACCGCCTTACACGCCTGACAGTTACGGAATGTATGACGGAATGATGAGGATGAACTATCCTACAATTGGCGGAATAAGATTTGCCGGATTAATGGCTGTTGAAGAATATAATTCAGCTTATACAGATTCTTATTGGTCTTCCTACCATCTGTTCGGCGATCCTTCTCTGATGGTCTATATGGGTATTCCCGATGATAATTCTGTAACTCATGATCCGGCATTAATTAAGGGAGATAATTTTTTCAATGTATATGCTGAAAAAGGATCGTATGTCTCTTTAACGGACGATTACGGACTCTTACACGGAGCAGGTATAGCTGACGAATCCGGATTTGCTCTTGTTGCAATTGATCCCTTCATATCAGGAAATGTTAATATCGTAGTCACATGCCAATTTAAGAAGCCGTATTTTTCATCCGTTCCGGTTGTTGATCCGGACGGACCATATCTGAAAGTAAATGATTACGCTTTATCAAGCACTTATTTCGGATCGTCAGGTACAATTGATCTTGAATTGAAAAATATTGGTATCACAACATCTGAAGGTATTACTGTTACCGCTTCTTCTTCAAGTGAATATTTGACCTTGACGGATTTTCAGGAAAATTATGCTAATATCGCTGCAGATGATTCTTTGAAAAAGAACGCTGCGTTAGCTTTCAATATTTCTCAGGATGTTCCGGACCAGAAAGATATTAAAATTGATCTTACTATTATGGATACATCGAAAAGCGTGTATTACAGTTATATAATTTTTAATGCTAATTCGCCTGTTTTAAAATATTCCTTCGCTAACGAAGGAGATGTAATCAATCCCGGAGACACAAAGGATATTACTTTAACCGTTTCAAATACAGGTACGGCAGATTTAAGCGGGGTTACAGCTTCTCTTTCTGAATCTACCGGAGCATCTGTAACAATTTCGGGTCAACAGGTCATTCCTGTTATAAATAAAGAAAGTTCGGCTGATCTTGTTTTCAACATCGGTTTTTCAAACGAAATTCAAAACGGGTCAGTGATAAAATTCAGATTAAGCCTGAATACTGCCGGCGGATATGAAAATTATTATCTTTTCGATATCAATGTAGGAATGACTGAAGATTTTGAAACCGGTGATTTCTCCGTAAATCCGTGGTATTTTGAGGGTGATGCCGAATGGACGATAGACAATACTGTTTTTTACGCAGGATCATACTCGTCAAAATCCGGTTATATCACCGATAGCCAGCAGACATCAATGAAAATAGACTTTGTTTATGAGCATGACGGGAGTATCAGTTTTAATAAAAAAGCATCATCAGAATTGAATTGGGATAAATTGATTTTTTATATTGACGGAGTCGAACAAGAAAATTGGAGCGGAGATTCTGACTGGAGTTATCATACTTATCCTGTTTCCGAAGGTATCCATACGATGAAATGGACATATTCCAAAGACGGATCTTTGTTAACAGGATTGGATTGCGCATGGGTGGATAATATCCTTGCTGCGGGAGGGGTCGCAGGAATTGAAGAACAGGTATTAATTCCGGAAAAGCCGATGTTGTATCAGAATTATCCGAACCCGTTTAATCCTTCAACAATGATCAAGTTCTCTGTGCCTAATGATCAAAATTTAAAATTGAATATATACAATTCAAACGGACAGCTTGTCAGAAATCTGGTTGACGGTAATATGATAAAAGGATTTCATACGGTGTACTTCAATGCTCAAGATATGATCAGCGGAATATATTTCTACAGGCTTGAAACAAATGGCAATAAATTAACCCAGAAAATGCTTCTTATAAAATGATTTGTATAAAAAACAAAGGGATAGATTGATGAAGATGGTATTGGTTTTTATTTCAGTTATGTCGGTATGCCTGTTTTCATTCGAGAATAAATTCAATTATGCCGAAGTAAAGATCGGCAGTACTGACGATATAAAATTTCTTGAGGATAGCAAGATCGACATTGACCGTACCAGCTTCGGAAGTTACGGAAACCCGATCAATGGCATAGTGACCGTTTATGTAACTCAGGAACAATATGACATGATCGAAAGCCGCGGGCTTTCCGCAAAGTGGACACCACTCCAGATAATGGATAAATTATCATACAGGAATAATGTGTCTATCGGGGATTCGATGCTTATATGGCAGAACAGATATCCCGAGATATGTCAGAGACTTCAGATCGGAACTTCTGTACAGGGAAGACCCTTATGGGTGCTCAAGATATCGGATAATGTAAGCGTGGAAGAAGCAGAACCTGAAGTTAAATTCGTTTCCACAATACACGGTGACGAAGTGACCGGCATGGAAATGGAAATGTTCATGATCGAGAACATTTTAAAAGGCTATCAGGCAAATAACGACACTATGAGGTTCATCGTTGATAATACCGAGCTTTATGTAATGCCTCTTTTCAATCCTGACGGTAACACAAACAATACAAGATACAATGCGAACGGCTATGATCTGAACAGGAATTTTCCTGAAGGAACAAGCTATGACTCTGATTCGGTCAACTCTGCGATGCTGCCTGAGATAGACGCTATGATAGATTTCACTTCTCAGCACAATTTCATAATGTCCACAAATTATCACGGCGGAGCGCTTGTGGCTAATTATCTTTACGATATTGATTTCGGTGTCCCTAATTATTCTTATGCAGCCTGCCCGGACGACCCGCATGCAACTTGGCTCGCATATAATTACTCATCAAGAAATGCACCGATGTTCGCAAGCGGATCTTTTACAGACGGAATTGTCAACGGTTCCGTATGGTACCAGATAACGGGCGGAATGCAGGACTGGAATTACAGATACCATAATGTGCTTGATATAACGCTCGAGATCAGTACGACTAAATGGCCTTCATACAGTTATATTCCCGGATTCTGGGCTAACAACAGAGAGGCTATGTTCTGGTATCTTTCAGCGGCTCACAAAGGGATATACGGAATTGTAACGGACTCATCAACTGCTCTTCCGCTTGAAGCTGTAATTGAGATCACAGGTATAAATAAAAGTTATTTTACTGACCCTGACTGCGGAGATTACTACAGGATTCTAAAACCCGGTACTTACACAATGACGGTTTCTGCGTCAGGATACATTACGCAGACAATAGATAATATAGTTGTGACCGACGATACCGGAGCTTTCAAAGAAGCGACAGAGGTAAATGTTCAGCTCGTCAAAGACACGGGGATAAGTGATAATGATCAGATCCCTTCAGGCATTGAACTCGAACAGAATTATCCGAACCCGTTCAACCCCGTCACAAATATAAGTTTTTCACTCGATCATAACGAAAAGATGAATTTATCGGTCTATGATATAAAAGGGGATCTGATCTCCGTTCTCGCGGACAGGGAATTCTCAAAAGGCAGGCATACGGTTGAATTCAATGCCAAAGACATTTCATCCGGGATGTATTGCTATTCACTTAAGAATGCGCTCGGAAAAGAGATCTCAAAGAAAATGATGATATTAAAATAAACTACAAGGGCTGACCCATGAGCAGAAAAGAGATGCTGAAATTAGCAAAAGAACTGAACAGTTTCATAGACTCGTCCGTTACCGCCGCGCATTGCGCCTACGAAGCGGAAAAACGACTTCAGAAAAACGGATTTAAAAGGCTGTTTGAAACTGACGAATGGAAACTTAAAAAAGGCGATAAATTTTATGTTTTCAGACATGAATCGGCTCTGATAGCCGGAGTGTGCGGAAAAAAAGACCCGAAGGATTCGGGATTCAGGATCATTGGCTCCCACACTGATTCACCGGCGTTTAAGCTTAAGCCGAAAGCCGCTTTTGTCAAAGAAGGATATATTCAGCTTTCAACAGAAGTTTACGGAGGGCCTATTTATCCGAGCTGGCTTGACAGGGAGCTATCACTTGCCGGAAAAGTCGTAATAAAAAAAGGTAAAAGCTATGAAATAATGCTGGTTGACCTTGAAAAACCTGTTCTGATAATTCCTCAGCTAGCGATCCATTACAACAGGGATGTCAATGATGCATTCAAGCTTAATCCTCAGGAAAATATGGTTCCGGTAATGGGATTGACAGATAAACCTGTCAGTGATGAATTCATCAGAGATATTATTGCCGCCAAACTGAAGATCAAAGTCGCCGATATTGTAAATTACGATCTTGAGCTTTATGTCTGCCAAAAGGGTGAGATATGCGGGTTCAACGAGGATTTTTTCATGAACAGGGGTCTTGACAATAAAGCAATGGTGCATGCTTCACTCCAGGCAATGCTTGAAGCTGAACAGTCAGACTCGACCATGATAATCGCGCTTTATGACAACGAGGAAGTCGGTTCATCCACCACAAACGGCGGAAAGTCGTCTTTCACCGAACATGTGTTGGAAAGACTGACCGGATTTAAGAGGGAAGATTACATCAGAGCTATTGCGCTTTCTTATTATATAAGCGCTGACGGAGCTCATGCAATACATCCGAATTACACCGGTAAATTTGACTGTCTGAACAAAGTGTATCTTAACAAAGGTCCGGTCATTAAGATCAATGCAAACACCAGCTATGCCACAACCATCGAATCGTCGGCGGTATTTGAAATGGTTTGTATAGATAAGAAGATACCGTACCAGAAATTCGTGAACAGATCTGACATGCGGGGCGGGGGTACGATCGGATCCATGATATCGTCCAATCTCGGTATAAGAACTGTTGATGTCGGAAACACTATGCTTGCAATGCATTCAGCCAGAGAAACTGCTGGCGTGGAAGATCATTACTGGATGAAAGAAGCCATGAAAGGCTTTCTGGAATATTAGGCAGGAATTTATATATTAAAAAGATCAGGTCCCGTTTAAAATGCGGGACTTTTTCTTTTTAGGCAAAATGTGGTAAAAGAAATTTGATTTATTTTCTTTGACTTCACACCTGACATACAATATATTCTTAAGGGCATTTTAAAGTATAAATTCACTAAGCGGAGTTACAAATGGCGAACGGCGACAGCGTAGGTTTTGAGGAAAAATTGTGGCTTGCCGCGGATAAGATGAGAAATAATCTTGACCCTGCGGAATACAAACATGTGGTTCTCGGACTTATTTTTTTAAAATATATTTCAGATACATTTGAGGAGAAATATAATCAGCTTGCCAAAGAGGGCGAAGGCAACGAGGAAGAAAGGGATGAGTATCTTGCCGATACGATTTTCTGGGTGCCTGTCAAAGCAAGATGGAAGAATCTGCAGGATAACGCCAAGAAGCCTGAGATAGGCATCATTATTGACGAAGCTATGATTGAGATCGAAAAAGAGAATGTTTCATTGAAAGGTGTTCTTAATAAAAATTACGGAAGACCCGACCTTGATAAAAGAAGGCTCGGTGAGCTTGTTGACCTTATGTCAAACATCAAAGTCGGCGATAAAGACGGCAGAGATAAAGATACACTCGGCAGAGTCTATGAATATTTCCTGGGCAGATTTGCGAGTTCGGAAGGTAAAGGCGGGGGAGAGTTCTACACGCCTAAATGTATCGTAAAAACTTTAGTTGAATTACTTGAGCCGTACAAAGGCAGAATTTACGACCCGTGCTGCGGATCGGGCGGTATGTTCGTTTCGAGCGAGAAATTCGTGGAAGAGCATTCAGGCACTATCGGAGATATTTCGATCTACGGGCAGGAAAGTAATCCGACCACATGGCGGCTTTGCAAAATGAATCTTGCTATCCGCGGAATAGACGGTAATCTGGGTCAGTTCCACGCGGATACTTTTCATAACGACCTGCACAAGACTTTAAAGGCTGACTATATTCTGGCTAATCCGCCGTTCAATATTTCAGACTGGGGCGGCAACAGACTTCTTGATGACCCGAGATGGATTTTCGGCACACCTCCGGCGGGTAACGCAAATTATGCGTGGCTGTCTCACATGGTCACACATCTTGCTCCCAACGGAAGCGCAGGAATCGTACTCGCGAACGGAGCTTTATCATCAAATACTTCAAGCGAAGGCGAGATAAGAAAGAATATGCTTAACGGGCATGTTGTTGACTGCATAGTCGCGATGCCTTCACAATTATTCTACACGACAGGTATTCCGGTTTCACTCTGGATTCTCAACAGGAATAAGAAAAATCCCGCATTCAGAAGCAGAGAGAACGAAGTTCTTTTCATAGATGCCCGTAAACTCGGCGAAATGGAGAACAGGAAAACCAGAGTGCTTAATGATGACGATATTAAGAAGATTGCGGAAACTTATCACAACTGGAGGAACACAGACGGCAAATATGAAGATATAAAAGGGTTCTGCAAATCAGCCACTCTCGATGAGATCAAAACCCACGATTACATACTCACGCCGGGCAGGTATGTAGGGATCGAAGATGAAATTGACGACGGGATCTCATTCGAAGAAAAAATGGAAGTACTAACGACAGAATTATCAGCACAGTTCAGGCAGTCAAAAGAGCTTGAGGAACGAATCAGAGAGAACTTGAAAAGTATAGGATTTGAGATATGAAAAAAATAAAAATGAAAAGAGAAAAGTAAAATGAGAAAAATTATCTTATCGTTAATAACATTATGCTCGATGTCGTTGTCCGGATACATTACAGTCACTTCACCGAATGGAGGTGAGACACTTTACAGAGGCAGTTCGTTCAAAATCACATGGGAAGACAACATTTCAGGAGATGTAAGAATAGACCTTTATCAGAACGGATCGTTTTTGCTTCCAGTAGTATCATTAACCCCAAGCGATGGTTCATATACTGCTGAAATACCTAACGAACTTTACGGAACAAACTATAAGATAAGAATAACTTCCGTGTTAGTACCGACTACTTATGATTATTCGGACGGATATTTTTCAGTTGATATAGGGCGCATCGATTTTATAACACCGGCAGGCAGCGAAGAAATGCCACGAGGAAGCCTGTTTGAGATAACATGGAATTCTACGGGATTTCAGGAAAACCTTCTTATAACACTCAATAATTCCGAAACAACGATAGATACAATTGCGGTATCAACCCCTAATGACGGATCGTTCATGTGGTCTGTTCCGGTTGATATTTACGGTGATAACTTTACTGTCAAAATAGCTTCAAAACTTTATCCTTCGATATATGACGAGAGCTTACCTTTCGCAATTGATCACGGTTATATAACTCTGACCTCTCCGACAGGCGGAATGGTGCTGGAAATGCTTACAGACACTCTCATAACCTGGAACGACAACATACCTGAGGGAGTCATAATCGAACTAAGAAAAGCCGGCGTAGTCAAGAAAACTTTATCATCAGCATCGAACGGCAGCATGAGGTGGAATTTCTACGATCCTGACCTGACTACCGGATCCGATTACAGCATAAGGATCAGATCTGAAATATTCAGCACTATCTATTATCAATCTTCTAATTTTACGATAAAGGGAACTCCTGTAGCCGGAGGAAGCCTCAGCGGAACATGGACGGAACCGAATTCGCCGTATATATTATCTGACAGCGTTTATGTTGAAACGACGAACACGCTTACCATCGAGCCGGGTGTTAAAGTTAATGACATTGGAATTTACGGTCTTAATGTAAACGGACGGCTGAACGCTACAGGTGTTCCGGGTAATTCGGTTAAGTTTATAGACACAACTATAGACTTTCACAACTCTGCGAGCGCAGACAGTTCGAGAATACAATATGCGGAAATAGAAACAAGGTCGGCTTCCACAGCTTTCGTAAAGAATTACGGAGATCCGATAGGAGCAAGGGGTTATCAGTGTATTCAGGCAGATGACGGCGGTTATGTAATATGCGGGTATAATTTAGATTACTCAACTTATGGAGATGTTTACCTGTTAAAGACAGACTCTTATGGTAATGAATTGTGGTCCAAAACATACGGGGGTACTGATTATGACAAGGGATATTCAATTTCAAAAACAGCGGATGGCGGTTATATTATTGCCGGCGACTCAAAATCCTTTTCTGATTATTCAGATTACGATATGTATCTTATCAAAACAGATTCTAACGGGAATGAATTGTGGTCTAATAATTTAAGTCCTGCGCCACATAGCAATATAGATGAATGGGGGAATTCTGTAATTCAGGCGGCAGACGGAGGTTATGTTATCAGCGGTTCTTACATTCTCAAAACGGATTCAAATGGAGAAATGATATGGTATTCAGGATCTGAGTCTTGGTATAATTCCGTGATTCAGACAACCGACGGATGTTATACAGCTACAGGAGACGCGATCTTGGAAAAAATAAATTCTGATGGGATTTATTTATGGAGTAGAGACCTTGGCGGAGATTCCGGAAAATCAATAATTCAGACAGCGGATGGAGGCTACATTATTTGTGGTGAAAAAGGCTCATCTCCGGTGTTGATAAAAACAGATTCTTACGGGATTACAATTTGGAAAAAAACTTACAAAGGATTCTGTGCCAATTCCGTAATACAGACTGAGGACGGCGGTTACTTGATGACCGGATCTACATCATCTTACCTGTCCGATGTTTTTTTGCTAAAAACAGATTCTAACGGGAATGAACTGTGGTACGATACTTTCGGAGGTACCGGAATTGATATTTGCTACTCTATTGCTAAGACAAATGATGGAAGTTATGTCCTGGCAGGTGAAACTACTTCTTATGGCGAGGCGGATTACAATGTTTATTTTATAAAAGTTTCCGGAATCGAGAGCTCCTGTCTGAAAATCACTGAAGGTACAAAGCTAATAGTTTCAAACAGTATTTTCAGAAATGCTAATGAATTCGGAATCATAATCGACAATTCATCTCCCGTAATATCCAACAGCCTTATTACAGGAAACAGGCACGGCATTAAGATATCCGGCTGTTCTTCTCAATACATCATCAACAATACGATAGCGGACAATGACAGCATCGGTGTTTTCCTCGACGGGAACTCTGATCCAAGATTCGTCAACAACATTATCTTCGGCAACGGAATGCATCAGGTATATTTGAACGATAACCTGTCAGACCCGGCTTTCTATTACAATGATATCCAGGACGGAATTGCCGGCTTCGGACTTAATACGGGAGTAATTTATAACGGCAGCAACTCGAATAACATTGACATGAATCCTCTCTATGTATCTGGAACTTACGAACTGCAAAGCATATCACAGTGTAAAGATAACGGATATCCGGGATTAACGGGGCTGACTCTGGGTTCACTTTACATTCCGCAGACGGATCTGACGGGAAATCCCAGGATGAGCGGTTCAGAAATTGACATAGGCGCATATGAATATTATGTTCCGGTCATAACTCCCGACAGCCCGTCTAACATTACGACCAGCATAATCTCCGGTACTCTGACTATTGACTGGGACGATATGCCGAATGCGAATTCCTATCTCATTTACAGCTCAAACTATCCTTACGGAACTTTTGATTATCTTGCAACTGTATCTCAGAGCCAGTGGAGCATAAGCATAGGTACAGACACAAAAAAATTCTATAATGTAGTGTCCAGCTCTGAAAGTATGAAAAACATAAAACCTGAGTTGAAGAAAAAGATAATTCATAAAACAAGCAGTAACAAATAGGATTTGAGATATGAAAAAATTAAGTGAAATTATAACTCAGCCGGAAGGCAGAAGGATAGAATTCAAAGAGGTTCTTCCGGCACATTCAGACCTGAATAAAACGGCGGTTGCTTTTGCCAACGACGCAGGCGGCGAAATATATATAGGAATTAAAGACGACCCGAGAGAAATAATCGGATTGGATGAATCTTTACTGATCAAATATGAAGAGCAGATAAGCAGCTCTATACATGATAATTGTTCACCTGCAATTATGCCTGAAATTTACTTTCTGAGGCATGAAGACAAACATATTCTTGTAGTCAAGATACATAAAGGCAGCAATCCGCCTTACCACATAAAGTCAAAAGGTGTAAAAAATGGTACTTACATCCGTGTCGGTTCATTAAACAGGATTGCGGACGACAGCATCATTTCGAGTCTGGAACTTATCAGTAAAAATATTTCTTATGATTCTGTGCCTGTTCTCAAAAAAGAGCTTGATCAGATCAGCCTTGAGCAATTTAAGAAACACTTTGAAGAGATTATTCATGAAGAATTAAACAAGACAGTACTTGAAAAATTAAATCTGCTCCATACTGAACGCGGAGCGCAATTCCCTACACACGCGCTGATCCTGCTTTCGGACGATAAACTGCGGTCAAAAATGTTCCCTTACGCAAAGATCGAATGCGCAAGATTCAAAGGTACCACACCCGGTGATTTTATTGATCAGAAGACATTCGATAATCCGCTGAGCTTACAACCTGATCAGGCATATCAGTTCGTTCTGCGCCATATATCTCAGGGCTCTGAATATGAAGGAGTTTACAGAAAAGACAGGTGGGAATATCCTGTTATAGCTTTAAGAGAGGTAATCCGAAACGCAGTCATACACAGAGATTATTCTTTCATCGGCAAAGATATAAAGATCGCCATATTCGACGACAAGATCGAAATCACCAGCCCGGGCAAACTGCTGCCTTCCGTTGACTTTAACAATCCGGATGCGGGACAGTCCGACATCAGGAACGCGATCCTTGCACCGGTCTTCAAAAAACTCGGCATAATCGAACAATGGGGAAACGGACTCAAGCTCATAGCCGGTGACCTCAATAATTACCCCGAAATTCAAATGCAGTGGTCAGAACCCGGAATCGCATTCAGGGTGTCATTCATAAAGAAGAATTTCGCTGAACAGCAAGAGTCGGAGAAAAGTTCGGAGAACCGGCCGAATACCGGCCGAATACCGGCCGAATCAGGCTCAAGACCGGCGGAACCAAGTCTAAAACCGTCGGAAAAAGAAAATGCAAAAATTGATTTGAGTGACCTGACAAAACAAGATAAAATATTATTGGAATTCATCAAGCTTCATAAACAATTTGTGCTCAAAGAAATAGAAAAATTTCTCGATGTAAGAGAGAGCAGAGCAAGAGAAATAATGCGTAAAATGACAAAAAGAAACATAGTCCGTAAAATTCAACAAGGGAAAAACACTTATTATGTCAGTGCAATATAAAACCGTCGGAATCAAGCCTGAAGCCGTCGGAATCAAGCCTGAAGCCGTCGGAATCAATAATGAGAGTACCGTAACGGAGCTTAAAAGTACCGGATTCTTTCAAAATAGTATCGGATTGAATAAAAAAAGGACTATGCAGGTACTAAATCCAAATCAGGTCACAACCAAGTCGCAACGGGTACGAATAAACATCATGGAAAAACAATGAACGCTCCAAAGACCACAGATGACATAAATGACCTGCTTTTAAATCAGATTGAAGAAAGCCAGCATCTTGAATATAAATCTGCAGATGCTTTAAACAATACGGACAGTAATAAAAAAGAGATTTCAAAAGACATAAGCGCGATGGCGAATGCAGATGGCGGCGTTATCATTTACGGTATAAAAGAGTATGATGCTAAAGAAAAAAGACATCTGCCTGAAGAAGTAACGCCTATTGACAGAATTAAATATACAAAGGAATGGCTGGAGAATGTAATACAATCCAACATAAGGCCAAGAATCGAAGGTTTGATCATACATCCCATCCAACTTCCGAAAAATAACGAAGTTGTTTATGCAGTAGAAATTCCTCAAAGCACAACCGCGCATCAGGCCGCTGATTTCAGGTACTATAGAAGATATAATTTTCAAAATCAGCCGATGTATGATTATGAGATCAGGGATGTAATGAACAGAAGTAAGCATCCTCAGATAGAAATAGAGTTTTATATTCAGAAGTATAAAAAACTTGGAGAATTGTCTTATTCTTTACCGCCAACTTCGATTTTCGAAGATTATAAGGTAAAAAGGAAAATAAAAATAGAACACTATTTAAAGTTCGATCTGATAAATAACGGTATGATCTTAGCCAACTATATTACTGTCGAAATCGAATTGCCAAAAAATATCCTCTATGATCCAAGAAAAAATATATACAATGACAACGAATATATTAAAGAAGTTCATGACAATACAACGAAAGACATCGTTGAAGATTCAGACGGACTCCCCAGAATTGGCCCGGCAAGATATACTCCGCTTTTACCCAAGCTTAAGAATTCAGATCATTCAATAAAACTTTGCGACTCACCAAAGCTTGATAAACGCATGATTAACTGGACTATATACGCAGATAATGCACATCCAAGATCAGGAAGCATACAACTTGATCAAATCAGATTTGAAGAAATTGATGAGACAAGCAATGAATAGTGAATGGAAAGAATATAAGTTAGGTGAAGCTCCTCTAGAGATAATTGATGGGGATAGAGGTAAGAATTATCCTTCGCAAAGTGAGTTTTCAGAGAAAGGGTACTGCCTTTTTCTGAGCACAAAAAATGTAAGATATGATGGATTTGATTTTACAGATTGTCAGTTTGTTTCAAAAGAGAAAGATGATAAGCTTAGAAAGGGCAAGTTGAAGAGATTTGATATTGTTCTTACCACTCGAGGAACGATTGGCAATATAGGATTTTACGATAAAACAGTAGAACATGAACATATTAGAATAAATTCAGGAATGGTTATCATAAGACCTACTGGAAAATTAGATCCGATTTTCAATTATTATACATTCCGTAAGCTGCAAGGTACTTTTAATTCATTTGTTTCAGGGAGCGCACAACCGCAATTACCAATAAGAGATTTAAATAAATTAACAATCAATCTTCCACCACTTCCAGAACAAAAGAAGATCGCGGAAATTCTGTCTTCGCTTGACGATAAAATCGAGCTTAACAACAAGATGAATAAAACTCTTGAAGAAATGGCTCAGGCAATCTTCAAACAATGGTTTGTGGATTTCAAATTCCCCGATGAGAACGGCAATCCGTACAAAAGCTCCGGCGGAAAAATGATCCAAAGCGAACTCGGTGAAATTCCTGATGGGTGGTGTGTTGGAAAGTTGGGTGATATAGTTGAAATAAATCCGAAGACTGATTTGAAGAAAGGTACAAGAGCAAAGTATATCGAAATGAAATCGTTATCAAATTCACAGAGTATAATTTCAAATATTATTGAAAGAGAGTTTACTGGTAGTGGCTCTAAGTTTGTGAATCATGACACTTTGATGGCAAGGATAACCCCTTGTTTAGAAAATGGTAAAGCTGGCTATGTTGATTTTCTAGAAGAAAGTGAAATAGGCTGGGGATCAACGGAGTTTAATGTTCTAAGAGCTAAAAATAAAATACCAAAGGAGTACTGCTATTTACTTTCAAGAAATGATGAGTTCAGAAAATACGCAATAGGCAATATGAACGGAAGTTCTGGCAGGCAAAGAGTACCTGGCACCATTTTAAAAGATTTTAAGGTGGTTATACCTATAGAGAAAGTATTTAGATTATTCGAAAATCATTCGGGATGTATAATGAATCAAATAAGTAAAAATAGAATTGAGAATATAGCTCTGACAAAAACAAGAGACGAGCTATTACCTAGGCTGATGAGTGGAGAATTGAGGTTTTAGCTATGAAAATGGATATTATTATTGAGAAAAAAATGGAATCATTATTTAAGATGGAAACAGGATATGTTCTAGATTTTTCGAATAGTAGCATACAAGCATTTATTATAAAATCCGTTAGCATTAACATATATTCTGACGATGAAAATCCTTTTGTCAGTATTTCGAAAGCTAATAGATTAAGACATTTATGGGATACAGAACCGGATGACATTGTTGCGAAATTAAATATTGATTTGCTTGAATACTGGAAACTCAAAGCTACAGAAGCTGAATTTGAAAAAAATAAAGATATTTATCATGAATGCATGAAATTCAATAAGGAACTGTTAAATGCCAAGATAATTATTTCTGATAGTGGGATTTCAAAGAAATTAAATATTGAAGTTCTATCTCATAAATACATAGCTGAACAAATCAAGAAAACAAATAAGAAAATTGATGAAGTTGATTATTCAGGTGCGATTACAAATGCAAGATCATTAGTCGAACAAGTACTTATGGAATTGGCAGGCAGATTAAATCCTGAAATTAAAAACAGTGGAGATTTGAATAAATTATACAATTTAGTAGCAAAAGAAATGAATTTACAAGCTGCTAACTATAGCATTGACGGATTTAAACAAATATTAAGCGGATTGTGTAGTATTATTTCAGGGTTATCAAATTTGCGTAATGAACTTAGTGATGCACATGCCAGAAAATTTGATCCAACATTTCATCATGCAAGAATAGCTATAAATAGCGCACATTCAATATGTGAATTCTTATTAGATAGCTATGAGCATCAATTGAAAATTAAAGATAAGGGATAATAAATGGATATTGATTATGTAATATTGAGAAAAATGGAGTCATTGTTAATATACAAAGATAATGTCTTAGATTTTTCTTACGGCGATTATGAAGAACATAGTTTTAAAGATTTTTTTAGTAAAACAGTAAAGATAGATATTACTACGAGCAAATATAACCAATTAGGTTTCACGAATGCTGGTAGACTAAAATGCTTTTGGGAGAAAGAACAAAAGGAATTAGTGGCTAAAGTCAATTTGAAGTTACTTGAATTGTGGTCATACATTACGCCTGATGAGCATAAAGATTATGATTATCAAACTTATCAAGATTGTATAGACTACAATAAAAGTTTGCTGGACAGTAAAATAATTTATGAATCAAAAGGAAATGTCATTAGCTCTTTCTTCCCTGATAATAAATTCGGACTTTTTATCAGTCATAAAAATAAGGACAAAATATTTGCTAAAGATTTGAAGAAAAACTTAGAAAGATTTGGAATAGCTTCATTTGTCGCTCACGAGGATATACATCCAAGTACGGAATGGGTTGTTGAAATTGAAAAAGCTTTATTTTCAATGGATGCTCTCGTAGCATTATTGACTAAAGGTTTTTCAGAAAGTGTGTGGACAAATCAAGAGATCGGAGTAGCGTATGGCAGGAATACTTTTATATTATCTCTCAGGATGGGCGAAGATCCATCTGGATTTGTAAGCAAATTTCAAGGTTTAACTTCTCCTTCAAATGAATTAAAGGATGTGTCTAATGAAATTACCTTGCATTTATTAAATAATTCTAAAACTAAAGAAAAAATGCAGAAAGTTTACTTTCTTGAATTGTTAAGTACTGATTCTTATGCTGCAACTGAATTATGGAGTGAAATTTTCTTTGATATTGAATCTGCCAGCAATGAGAACATAGAAATTCTAATTGAATCATATAATAAAAATAGTCAAGCCTATGGTTGTTTTAGACTAAATGGTTCAAAAAAATATGATTACCCCATAAGTATAGCTGATAAAATTAATGAATGGATTGATAAAAACAAATATAAGATTGGAAGGTTTGGAAAAATTGAGGAAATATAAATAGTGAATTTAACACGGAAAACTAGATGAATTATTTTACGGAAGATGTTTTAGAGCAGTCGTGTATTGAGATATTTGAGTCTCTGGGCTATGAATACAGGTTCGGGCCGGATATAGCTCCCGACGGGTTGAGTGCGGAGAGAACGAATTATCTTGATGTTGTGCTTAAGGACAGGCTGTTCGTTAATCTGAATAAGATCAATGCGGGTTTGCCTGTTGAGGCTATAAATGAGGCTGTGAAGAAGGTTCTTCATCTTGATTCTCCGTCTTTGCTGATTAATAATAAGACATTTCATAAATATATTACCGACGGGATTGATGTTTCATTTCGCGAAAACGGTGCGGAAAAGCATAAGATAGTTTATTTGTTCGATACTGCAAATGCTGAGAATAATGATTTTTTGATAGTTAATCAGTTCACGGTTATAGAGAAGCACGACAGGCGGCCTGATATTGTGGTTTTTATAAATGGGATCCCGATTTCGGTGATCGAGCTTAAATCTGCGAGTGATGAAGAGGCTACGACGGAGAAGGCTTATAATCAGATCAAGACATATCAGAATGATATTCCGGCTTTATTTCACTATAACGCGTTCAGTATTATTTCTGACGGGATAAATGCTAAGGTGGGTACTGTCACTTCAAATCAGGAATGGTTTAAGATGTGGAGGACGGATGACGGCGTGAAGATAGCTCCGGTGTCGGTTCCGCAGTACGACACGCTTATCCGCGGTATATTTGTCAAAGAAAGGATCATTGACATTCTCAAAAGTTCGATTCTGTTTCAGGCCGACGATAAAGAGAGTTATTTCAAGATAATGGCAGGCTATCATCAGTATTTCGGGGTGAAAAAGGCAATTCTGAGGACGAAAGAAGCTGTAAGTGAAAAGGGAGACAGGAAGATCGGTGTAATCTGGCACACTCAGGGTTCGGGCAAGAGTCTTTTAATGGTTTTCTATGCCGGCGGTCTTATAAGAGAGCTGGATAATCCAACTATAATTTTTATAACAGACAGAAACGATCTTGACCAGCAGCTGTTTAATACATTTTCAAAATCTGCTGATATTTTGAGGCAGACTCCGATACAGGCAAATTCAAGGAAGACTTTGAGGGAGATGCTAGACAGGGAAAGCAGGGGAGTGCTTTTTACGACAATTCAGAAGTTCACGCCGGGCGAGGATGAGGATATTATGCCTGTGCTTTGCACGAGAAGAAATGTTATTGTCATAGCCGATGAAGCTCACAGAAGCCAGTACGGTTTAAAGAGCGTGACGAAGGATTCGGGTGAGATAAAATACGGTTATGCCAAATATATGCGTGAAGCCCTGCCTAATGCCAGTTTTATTGGTTTTACGGGAACACCGATAGAGTTTGAGGACAAATCAACTCCGGCAGTATTCGGTAATTATATTGATGTTTACGATATGACAAGAGCTGTTGAAGATAAAAGCACAGTTAAAATATATTACGAGAACAGAATAATTAAGCTCAATCTCGATGATTCTGTCAGCATGGACGATCTGGACGATGAAATAGACGAACTGACCGAAGGTCATGAGGAATATACGAGAAACAAGCTCAAATCGAAGTGGGGAAGACTTGAAGCGGTAGTCGGTGCCGAAGCAAGAGTAAGACAGCTTGCCCTTGATATAGTTGACCATTTTGAAACAAGGCAGAAAAGCATGTTCGGCAAAGCAATGATAGTCTGTATGAGCAGAAGAATATGCGTCGATCTTTATAACGAAATAGTTGCGCTGAATCCGGACTGGCACAGTGAAGATAAGAAGGAAGGAAAGATCAAAGTTGTAATGACAGGCAGCGCATCAGATCCCGCAGAATGGCAGAAACATGTCGGAAATAAACCTGACAGGGACGATCTCGCAAAACGGTTCAAAGATGTAAAAGACGAACTCAAGCTCGTAATTGTCCGCGATATGTGGCTGACCGGCTTCGATGTTCCTTCGCTGAACGCTATCTATATTGACAAGCCGATGAAAGGGCATAACCTTATGCAGGCTATAGCGCGTGTAAACAGAGTTTTCAAAGACAAAGATGCAGGTCTGGTTGTTGACTACATCGGTATAGCTGAGCCTTTAAAAAAAGCTTTAAAAGAATATACCGACAGCGATAAAAAAGAAGTAGGAATAGATACTGCTCAAGCAATAGCTGTAATGCTCGAAAAATATGAAATCGTTAAGCAGATGTTCTACGGCTATGATTACATACCGAAGATAAAGGGAAGCGACAGGAACAGAATTCATGCGATAATCGGGGGAATGAACCATATTTTCGGTTCAGACTTAAAGCATCCCGGCACAAAACAGGATTTTATTAAATTCACGATAGAGCTTGCAAAATCACACGGCCTGTGTTCAGCCACAAAAGAAGGAAAAGAAATTGATTTTGAAGTAAGTTATTTCAAAGCGGTCAAAGCGAGTATAATCAAGTTAGAAAGTGATGATCTCACGAAGAAGAAAAAACTCACATTTGAAGAGATCAACGCAAGAATGAAGCAGATGGTCTCAAATTCTATCGTTTCTGAAGAAGTCATAGATATTCTTGAAGCTACAGGGTTAAAGCGGCCTGAATTATCAATCATGTCGGACGAGTTCTTAGAAGAAGTCAGGAATATGAAATTGAAGAACCTTGCTGTTGAGCTTTTAAAAAGACTGATAGACGGAAAGATCAAGCTTGCGGCAAGAAGAAATCTCGTACAATCCGAAAAGTTTTCTGAAAAACTCAAAAGAGCTTTGCTCCAGTATCAGAATAAAGCGATCACGAACCTTGAAGTCATCGAAGCGCTGATAAAAATGGCGAAAGATTTTGAAACAATGAGAAAAGAAGGCGAAATCTTAGGATTAAATGAAGACGAAAAAGCCTTCTACGATGCACTTACAAAAGATGTTACCGTCAAAGATTTCATGTCGGACGAAATATTAAAGCAGATCGCTCATGAACTTACTGAATCAATAAGGAAAAGCATTACCGTTGACTGGCAGGTAAAAGAAAGTGCCAGAGCTAATATGCGCAGGAATATTAAAAGACTTTTAAAAAAATATAAATATCCTCCTGAACAAACTAAAGGCGCGGTAGAGATAGTCATAAAGCAGGTTGAACTGATGTGCAAAGAATCCGATAGCTCGGAACCATACAGGTATCCTCCCGTTCCGGAGTACTGGAGTCAGGTGGCTGAAAAAAAATAATACTTACTTTATTTTTCAATATCCCTAAAAGCTCTTTTTAAACATCACTTAATCAGCTTATCAATAAGGCTGTCATCCGCAAAAACGGGAACGGTTACTTTAAGCCCGGGATTATCTTTCATAGCTCTTTTTATGGCGAAAACCGCGCCTTCGTTCCTTGCCCAGCTTCTTCTGCTGATCCCGTTATTTACATCCCAGAACAGCATTGATTTAAGCCTTCTTTCAGAATCTTTAGATCCGTCGAGCAGCATTCCGAACCCTCCGTTAATAACTTCGCCCCAACCTACGCCTCCGCCGTTGTGTATAGAAACCCAGGTCGCTCCCCTGAATGAATCGCCGATAACGTTCTGGATAGCCATATCTGCCGTGAACTGAGAGCCGTCATAAATGTTCGATGTTTCTCTATAAGGCGAATCAGTTCCCGATACATCGTGATGGTCCCTTCCGAGAACTATAGGAGCAGAAATGTCGCCTTTTTTGATCGCGTCGTTGAAAGCTTTTGCGATCTTTATTCTGCCTTCAGCATCGGCATAAAGTATTCTTGCCTGCGAACCGACTACCATCTTATTCTTTTTAGCTTCTCTGATCCATTTTATGTTGTCCTTCATCTGCTGCATTATCTCGGCAGGAGCCGTCTTCGCTATTTTTTCTAGAACTTTCATTGCAATCATATCGGTTTTATCAAGATCTTTCGGATCGGATGAAGTGCAGACCCATCTGAAAGGACCGAAACCGTAATCGAAGCACATCGGTCCCATAATGTCCTGAACATACGAAGGATATTTAAAGCTGCCGTCCTTTTTAAGTATATCAGCACCCGCTCTTGATGATTCGAGCAGGAACGCGTTGCCGTAATCAAAGAAATACATTCCTTTAGCTGTCAGCTTATTTATAGCGGTAACCTGCCTTCTGAGGCTTTCTTGAACTTTTTCTTTGAATTTGACAGGGTCGGATGCTATAAGTTTATTTGACTCATCAAAGCTGAGTCCGGCAGGATAATAACCGCCTGCCCACGGATTATGCAACGAAGTCTGATCGGAACCAAGTTCAACTTTAATTTCGTCCTTTGCGAATTTTTCCCAAAGATCGACCACATTTCCCTGATAAGCAAGAGATACGGCCTCTTTATTTTTCTTTGCTTTCTCTATGCGTTTCATAAGTTTGTTCAGATCATCGTAAACTTCATCCACCCATCCCTGAGAATGTCTGGTATGAACGGCTTTCGGGTTTATCTCGGCTATCACGCCTATCGCTCCGGCAATTACAGCCGCTTTAGCCTGTGCGCCGCTCATGCCGCCCAGTCCGGAAGTTACGAAAAGTTTTCCTCCCAGACCGCCATTCCCGATCTTTCTGCCTGCGTTGAGCACAGTGATGGTCGTGCCGTGGACGATACCCTGCGGCCCGATATACATGTATGAACCCGCGGTCATCTGACCGTACTGCGAAACTCCGAGCGCATTGAATTTTTCCCAGTGATCAGGTTTTGAATAGTTAGGGATTACCATACCGTTCGTAACGACAACCCTCGGCGCGTCTTTATGGGAAGGGAACAGTCCCATAGGATGTCCCGAATATATGACAAGCGTCTGTTCATCGGTCATTTCTGCGAGATATTTCATTGTGAGCCTGTATTGAGCCCAGTTCTGAAATACTGCTCCGTTACCGCCGTAAGTGATAAGTTCGTGCGGGTGCTGGGCGACCGCGTAATCCAGATTGTTCGATACCATAAGCATAATAGCTGCCGCCTGAACCGATCTGTGCGGAAATTCATTTATTGAACGGGCAGTGATCTTATAGGAAGGTCTGAATCTGTACATATATATTCTGCCGTAAGTTTTCAGCTCTTCAAAAAACTCTGGAGCCAGTATTTTATGATGTTTTTTATCAAAATATCTAAGAGCGTTCTTCAGCGCGAGTTTCTTTTCGGCTTTAGATAGAATATCCTTTCTTTTAGGCGCATGATTTACAGTTTTATCATAAAGCTGAGGCTCGGGAAGCTCGTTCGGTATTCCTTCAAGTATCTGCGATTTAAAATCCTTCTTCATTTTCTGCTCCGTTTTTTTTATTGCACTAAATTTAAATAAAAAGTTTATGAATTACCAAAATATTTTATTAAATTTGCACCGCATTAAAAATTGTGCGGGAGAGGTATGATAAGCGTTTCTAATGTTACAAAATTTATGGGTGGTGTTCCGTTATTCACTGAAGCCTGTTTCCAGATATATGAAGGCGAAAAGATAGGACTTGTAGGACCTAACGGAACGGGCAAGACCACATTCTTCAGGCTCATAACAGGAGATCTTAAACCTGATGAAGGTTCTATAATAATCCAGAATAACATAAAAATCGCTTATTTTTCACAAAGTGTGGATGAAATGACCGGACGGAGCGCTTTAGAAGAAGTGATCGCGGGTAATGAAAGGCTAAGTGTGCTTTCACATAAGATGCATGAATATCATAAAAAACTTTCCGACCCCGATCTTGATCCCGATGAAATGACAAAAATACTTGAAAAAATGGGAGACGATCAGGGCGAGTACGAAGCATTGGGCGGTTATGAGATAGAAACCAACGCCCAGGAGATACTCACAGGTCTCGGAATATTCCCCGAGGATCACGACAAGCCGGTTGAGCAGTTTTCAGGCGGATGGAAAATGCGTATCGCGCTTGCCAAGGTTCTTATTCTGAATCCGGACCTTATCCTGATGGACGAACCGACGAACTATCTTGATATGGAAACGATAATCTGGCTTGAAGAATGGCTTTTAAAATTCAAGGGGGCATTTTTATTAACGACCCACGACCGCGAGTTCATGAACAGAGTGGTTAAAAAGATCGTTGAAGTATCCCACGGAAAGGTTATTACTTTTTCCGGAGATTATGATTATTATGAGCGCGAAAAAGCGATCCTTTTAAGGAACAACGAAGCGGAATTCACCCGCCAGCAGAGTATGCTGAAGAAAGAGGAAGAATTCATCGCGAGATTCAAAGCGCGTGCGAGCCATGCTGCTCAGGTTCAGTCAAGAGTGAAAAAAATTGATAAAATAGAGAAAGTTGAGCTTGTCCCCGAAGATTACGAGATCAAGATCGAACTTATTGATATTCCAAGGGGCGGGAACGATGTTATAGCAATAAAAGATCTTGGCAAGAGCTGGACAAATCAGGACGGAACAGCTAAACCTGTTTTTTCAGGACTCACAGCTATGGTCGAAAGACAGAACAAGATCGCAGTGGTCGGTGTCAACGGAGCAGGTAAATCGACATTCCTGAAAGTAATAAGTCATCACACACAGGCTACAGAAGGAGAGGCAGTAATCGGACCGAGCATCTCGATCGGTTATTTCGGGCAGTTCACATTGGAACAGCTTAACGCAGACGCTACAATACTCGAAGAAGTTCAATCGAAGCTGCCGCAGTTACAGGAACAGACGGTTCGAAATCTTCTGGCTTCATTCCTATTCAGAGGCGATGAGGTATATAAAAAAATAAAATATCTCTCAGGCGGAGAAAAAGCAAGGGTTATACTTGCCTATCTGCTTTCCACACCTCATAATTGCCTTATACTTGACGAGCCGACAAATCATCTGGATATCAAATCAAGGGTAATATTACTCGACGCGTTAAAACGGTACGAAGGGACGATACTTCTGGTCAGTCACGACAGGTATTTTCTTAAAGAACTTATTACGAGAGTATTTGAAGTGGATCACGGAAAGATCACGGTTTATGAAGGAAATTATCAGTATTACCTTGACTGCAAGAAGCAAACAAAACAGATTTGAAAATATTATTGTTGTTTTATTACAGTCTAAAGCTTATATTTAGGCATTAATTGAAATAAGGAAAGCGATTCAATAATATGCATGCCTTAAAATATTTCATACACGGTATCCTTACCGGTCTTCTTGTTGCGCTGATTATGCTTTATATCGGCTTGAGCAGAGGGCTGCTTGATTCAGGCAGGGTTCAGTCAATTTCAGTTTCTGAAGAGATAGTTTCAGATCGTGAAAGCGCAATAACCAAGGCAGTTGAAGAGGTAAGCCCGGCGGTTGTCGGTATAAACGTCGTCAAGATAAAAAAAGAGAAGGTTCGAACTTTATTCGATAATGACCCTTTTTTTGCGAATTTCTTTCCGCCTCAGTATCAGAATAGAGTTGTTCCGAGTATGGGCAGCGGCTTTATTTATACTCCCGACGGTTTTATAATAACCAATGATCATGTTATTAAGGATGCCCAGCAGATAATAGTCACCACAACGGAAGGAAAGCAGTATGAAGCGAAGATAATAGGAGCGGATGAAAGAAGCGATGTTGCAGTGCTTAAGATAGATGTGACCGACCATTCATTTGCAAAGCTTGGTAACGATAAAGAGATCACAAGGGGAGAATGGGTAATAGCTTTCGGAAATCCCTACGGCCTTTTTGAATATGTCAACAACCCTCTGATCACAGTAGGTGTCGTATCAGGCCTAAAGATCAATTTCGGCTATAATACTGCAGACAAGCATTTTTATGAGAACATGATACAGACCGATGCTTCGATAAATCCCGGAAATTCGGGCGGGCCTCTTGTCAATTCAAAAGGTGAAGTTATAGGAATGAATACCATGATCTATTCGACCGGATCGGGAGGGAGTATAGGTATAGGGTTTGCAATACCTGTTAACAAGGTTAAAAATATTTCCCAGACGCTGATAGAAAAAGGCGTAATAGACAGAAATTTCTATTTCGGGTTCAAGCTCTCAGACTTCATCGATCCCGCGTTTATTAAAAACAAAAAATCAGACGGGCAAAATGTTACAGGCGTAAAAGTTGTAGAGATACAAAAGAACGGGCCCGCTGAAAAGGCAGGTTTCGAAGCCGGTGATATCATAATTGCCGTCGATAATATAAAGATCAATAATTTCAATGACATGGGTAAAGCACTGCTTGAACTTAAAGATTACAAAGTGGGCGACAAGATCGAGTTCGTAGTGCACAGGAACGATGAATTTAAGAAATTACAGATGATACTGGAAGCTTACAATCAGTAAAATAAGGAGAAAACAATGAGCTATAAACTTGCGCAGGGCAGCGGAAAAGTAATAAAAAAATTGTTTTTTGTTCTTCTGGCTCTGGTTTTATTATTCGTTCTGGATATGACATTCCCCAAATTCATACCTGTTATGATCATGATCGCCGCGGGATTTTCTGCCATAGTCTTTCTTTTCTCTTTCTGGTTCTTCAGAGATCCGGACAGGTTCATTGATATGGAAACTCAAAATGACAAAGCGATCATTTCTCCGGCTGACGGGAAAGTAATAAAAGTGGAGAATTTTCTTGATGAGGAATACAGGATGGAAGAGTCCCAGATAGTATCGGTATTCATGAATGTTTTTGATGTTCATGTAAACAGGTATCCCGTCAAAGGAAAAGTAGAGTATGTCAATTACAAGAAAGGAAAATTCATGGCGGCCTGGAATGATAAGGCGTCAGAGTTCAACGAACAGACGGTCATCGGGATAAGATCAGGAAATAACATGGTAACGGTCAAGCAGATCGCCGGACTTGTTGCAAAAAGGATCGTGTGCTTCGCAGATGTGGGCGATGATGTCGAACAGGGGCAGAAACTCGGTCTGATCAAATTCGGATCAAGGGTGGATCTGATACTGCCGATAAACTGCGACCTGAAAGTGAAGGTCGGCGACAGGGTTAAAGCCGGAGAAACGGTGCTGGGCGAATTCTTTCAATAAGGAAATCAGATGGGTAAAAAACTTGCGATATTTCCAAATACACTGACGATCGGCAATATGTTCTTCGGATACTGGTCCATAATTTCATCAATACACGGAGAATACCTTTGGGCGTGTTATTTCGTGATGATGGGAGGAATTTGCGACGCTTTTGACGGCAAGGTGGCGAGACTGGTAAAGAGTACTTCAGATTTCGGTATAGAGTTCGATTCACTGGCCGATATAATCACATTCGGAGCCGCACCGTCGGTGATGATGTATATGCTTTATAAAAATGTTTATATAAACAGATATCCGGGGCTTGAGGATCTGGGTCACCTTACTCTGCTGTTCTCCTTTTTTCCGCTTCTTTTCGCCGGTATCAGGCTTGCCAGATTCAATTCTGAGCTTGTTGATCCCACGGTAAAAGGAGCATTCAGCGGTCTTCCGTCACCCGCCGCCGCGTTGACTATAGTATCTTTTGTATTCTACGAATTTGAACAATACGGACAGATAAAACATTTCAGATGGCTAACGATAACATCTATTGTCGTATCTTACCTGATGATATCGAGGATCGAATATCAGGGATTTCCGATCATGTTTAAAAAGGGTGAGAATTTTGTAAAAAGGAACCTGAAGATATTGGGAGTTGTGTTATTCGTAGTTCTCATTGTAAAGTTAAAGATGTCATTGCTGTTCCCCGTTATGGTAATATTCGTTCTGTCAGGTCTTGTGATGAATGTTATTGAGAAGGCGAAAAGGGACGACGAGGAGATCGAAGAAGATTGAAAAAAATAAAGACAACAATATAATGTTCACGGGAATTATTAAAGAAATAGGCGTAATCAGATCGGTTCTGAACCTGAATAACACTTTTGAGGTAACAGTAGGTTCGTCTGTCGTAAACAGCGATTCAGCAGTTGATGACTCTATAGCCGTAAACGGTATTTGTCTGACAATAACTAAAAAAGATGCGGGGTCTTTTACTGTACAGGCTGTCAGAGAAACTGTTTTAAGGTCAAATATAAAATCTTTGAAAGAAAACATGAAAGTCAATCTTGAACCTGCTCTCAGACCTAATGACAGGCTAGGAGGGCATATTGTTCAGGGACACATAGACGGGACGGGTAAAATATTGAAGATAATTTCGCAAAGCATGGGAAAAGAGTTTATTATCGGTACCGAAAATCAGACAGCGAAATATATAGTAAAAAAAGGTTCGGTGTGTATTGACGGTATCAGCCTGACAGTAGCTGATATAAGCGGAAATGAATTCAGGGTGGCAGTGATCCCTCATACGGAAAACAGCACAACTGCAAAAAGCTGGAGAACGGGAACAACAGTAAATATTGAGACTGATATTCTCGGCAGATATATAGAAAAATTTATCAGCCCCGAAAAAGCCGGACTGACAATTGAAAAATTAAGTGAATTAGGATATTAAAAATGTTCAGCCCGATAGAAGAATTACTGAAAGATATAAAAGCAGGTAAAATGATAATCCTGCTTGACGATGAGAACAGAGAGAACGAGGGCGACCTGCTTATAGCATCTGAAAAAATTACTCCTGAAGATGTGAATTTTATGACAAAGTACGCCAGGGGTCTGATCTGCATGCCTGTGACACAAGAAACTGCCGGAGAGAAAAAATTTGATTTCATGACCGATAAAAATACGGATTCAAAACATACGAATTTTACTGTATCCGTTGATTACAAACACGGCACCACAACAGGGATTTCCGCTTTCGACAGATACAAAACTATAAAGGCAATAATAGATAAAAAAACGCAGCCTTCAGATTTTGCAAGGCCGGGACATATGTTCCCGCTGGTCGCAAGAGAGGGCGGAGTGCTTGTCAGGGCTGGGCACACAGAAGCGGCAGTAGATCTTGCAAGGCTTGCAGGACTGATGCCTTCAGGCGTCATCTGTGAAATAATGAATGACGACGGAACTATGGCCAGATATCCCGAGCTTTTGGTTTTTGCAGAGAAATACAATTTGAAACTCGGTACGATCCAGGATCTGATCGAATACAGGAGAAGGAGCGAAAAACTTGTAGTATGCGATACGGTCGCAAAACTTCCTACAGCCTTCGGCGAATTTGAGATAAGATATTATCTTTCAAAAACCGATGAACAGGAACATGTCGCTCTGGTAAAAGGCAATGTGAATACAGACGAACCGATACTGGTCAGAGTTCATTCCGAATGCCTGACCGGAGATGTTTTCGGCAGCGCGAGGTGCGACTGCGGTGACCAGCTTCACGCCGCAATGAAAATGATTGCCGAAGAAGGCAGAGGTGTAGTGATATACATGCGGCAGGAAGGAAGAGGAATCGGACTCAGAGCCAAGCTCAAAGCATATCATCTGCAGGATAACGGGTTTGATACTGTTGAAGCCAACGAGGAACTGGGGTATCCTGCCGACCTCAGAGATTACGGAATAGGAGCTCAGATACTTGTAGATCTTGGAGTAAAAAATATAAGGCTTATGACGAATAATCCGAAAAAGATTATCGGGCTTAAAGGCTACGGGCTTTCCAATGTTGAGCGCGTCCCGATAGAAGTGACATCAAAACCGGAAAACATACAGTATCTTAAAACGAAAAGAGATAAGATGGGTCATATGATCCTTAAGGACATTAAATAAATTACAGAGAGATAGAATTGACTGACGGACAAAAATACTGCGAATTCTGCGGAGAAGAACATAAAGGGAAGTTTTACAGTAAAGGATCAAATTATTCAGTTCTTAAATGCGGCAGCTGCGATCTTTTGTGGTCTGATCCTTTAACAGACGGAGATTATGAGAATCAGATAAATTCAGATTATTTCGGAGAAGATGTATATCTGAGAAAGGAGAAAGGTCAGAAAGAGCGCTTCAGGTCTCAGATAAATAAAGTTATGAAGATTTACGGGCATTCTTCAGAAAAGAAGGATATAAAGATCCTTGATATAGGTTCCGGACTAGGTTTTTTCCTTGACGTCTGTGATGAGGAAGGATTGTACTGTGAAGGCTGCGACATAAATGAAAAGGCTGTCAATTATTCAAATCGAAATAAAAAAAGAACAAGGCTCGGCACAATTGATGAATTCTATGAAAACGATTCTTTTGACATAATTTTTGCGCTGAATCTTATCGAGCACATACCTCATCCGAAAAAGTTTATTGAACAGTGCGCCAGAATATTAAAACCGAACGGACTGTTGATCATGGAGACCCCTATCCAGGAAAGTCTGTTCCATGTTTTTGCCAGAATCGGCGACATTTTAACAGGCTACAGGATGAATAATTACGGTATAAATACAAACGGGCATATTTATAAATTCTGCGGAAGGACATTCGAAAAGATAACGGAACTCGGTTTTGAGATTGTCCATAAAGAAAAAATAGGTTCACCCTTAAAGGAAATTATGGGTAAAACAGCCTATATGTCAAAAAAGAATAAAATAATTCTGAAATTCGTTCTGCCTTTCGTCTGGCTTTTCGCCCGCATCACAAATATGGAGAACAGAATTTTTATTATTATGAGAGCCGTAAAATGAAAACGAGGTCTAAAAAGCATAATATAAAGCTGAAAGACCCCGAAAAAATAGAATTTACAGGCACACAACTGTTAAAAGAATCAGATATCCAGATCATCGAATACAGCGATGATTTCCATAATGAGCAGAAAAATCTAAAATACAAAGACCTGATTGACCTTCAGAAAACCGACAGGGTTTACTGGGTAAATCTTCACGGCCTGCATGATGTTGAACTCGTAAAAAGTATATGTAAAAAATACGGTGTTCACAGTATTATTGTTGAAGATATTCTCGATGTCGCTCAAAGACCTAAAGTTCAGGAGATCAAAGATCTTCTTTCTTTCACAGTTAATTCGATCCTTCCTTCAGATTCTGCCGAGCTTGAGATCGAACATATAAGTTTTGTTCTGGGTAAAAATTTTGTGCTTTCATTTCAGGAAAAACCGGGAGATCATTTTGAGCACATAAGACACAGGCTCAGAGAAAAAAAAGGTCAGGTGAGGGAAAAAGGATCGGATTACCTTCTTTATTTACTGCTTGAAGCCATTATCGACAATTTCAGGCTTACATCTGATAAGTTCGAGGATAATGTTAATGAAATTCTGAAGTCGCTGAACACTTCTGAGCATGATCAGAGAACAATTGTAAAGATCGAGTATTTGAAAGAAAAACTCAGACTGATGAAAAAGTCGATGTCTCCTATAAAAGAAGCTCTAATATCGATAGATAAAGGTATGTACAGACTGATCGACAAAGAGGAGCTTAAGTACTTTTATGATATAAAAGATGAATGTATAATGACGCTCGACAATGTTGAGGAAAATCTTCAGAAGCTCGACAGCGGGATTAACCTGTTCTTTTCTATGCAGACTCACAAAACTAATCAGATAATGATGACCCTTACCGTTGTATCAACGATATTTATTCCTCTGACTTTTATCGTAGGAGTTTACGGTATGAATTTTGTCAATCTGCCTGAAATTCGCTGGCATTACGGATATTACGGCGTGTGGGTGGTCATGCTTGTAATAGTAGGTGTCATGATCTACAAATTCAAAAAGAACAAATGGTTCTAAATAAGCCACTTCTCCAAGCGGATCAATACATTTAAAAGTGGCTTATTTAGGATTAACAAAAAAGCCCCGAATAAATCGAGGCTTCTAAGTGGCGGTACACGGATTTGAACCGCGGACACGTGGATTATGATTCCACTGCTCTAACCAACTGAGCTATACCGCCAAAACAGACTGCAAATATAAATAATGAAGATATTCTTTGCAAGTGTAAATTTACATATTTTAAATCTATATATTATTTACTTTAAATAGGTCATTTTCAGTGTTTCTTTTACTACACCGTTAACTGACAGCCTGTAAAAATAAACACCGGTATTTATTTTATCGGGTTTGAAAGTAAAACTGTGCGTTCCTTTATTCAGCTTTCCTGAAAACAGATTCTGAACTAATTCACCTTTAGAATTATACACGCTCAGTTCAGAAATCGCAGGATCATTAAGGCTGAATTTGATAATCGTTTCATTATTGAACGGATTAGGATAGTTCTGATATAATTTATATGAATCTGCGATCTGATCATCTTCAGATTCAATTCCGGAGATAGCGCTTACCAGCTTCCTTTCGTATACCCCGTTACCGTGAGTTGCGAGTTTGATCTTCTTATCGCTATAAGAAATTTTCATGTCCATTGCAAATACTCCGTCGCCCAGACCTTCTGAAAACAGCTGCCATGAAGAACCTCCGTCAGGGGAGAAATATACTCCGAGCTCATTTCCGAAGTAAATGTGCTCAGGATTGAAAGGGTCGGGTATAACAGACCATCCCGGTATATTCGGAAGACCTTCGCTTATATTGATCCATGTTATGCCTGAATCGTTAGATTTAAAAATCTGAGACTGTTCAAATCCCCCAAAGGTAATATAAACTATATTATCATTATTCGGATCGGTTACAATGTCGGTTGGATTATTATTCGGAAGGCCGGTAGTGATATCCGTCCAGCCTGAACCACCGTTATCAGTTCTGAAAACCTTCTTATCGATTTTTCCTGAAGAATATACCGGTATTGTAGCAACATAAAGCTTCTGTTCATTTTGTCTGGAAACATCCATTGATATTGCAGGACAAACAGTAAGCGAATCAACCGGAAATTCCGACATGACGCTCCAGTTTATTCCCTGGTCCCTGCTTCTTGCGATTCTGGAGCCTCCCGCATACATGATCTTCGGATTTGACGGACAAATAACATAAGGTGATATAAAATTTACCGTTCCGGTATTTCCTGGGGTGGAAGTGATATCAAAATTGTAGCCTTTATCAACTGATTTAAGTATATTCAGGTACTGCCACGATCCGAAAACAATATTATTGTCAGTCTGAGACATTGCCGAGCATGATCCGTCACCGCCGATCACTCTGTCCCAGTTTTCATTTCCTCTGTAGATGCAGGTGTAATTGTCCTGAAGACCTCCGATTGCAAAAAGAGAATCAGTTTCTGAACAGGTAAATCCGTTATAAAATTGTGAAGTCTGATAACCCCAGTTACAGCTAACATAAGTAATTCCTCCGTCGTCTGACCTGTGAATACCGCCGTCATTAGCTGAATAAATTATATTATTTTTTAACGGATGGAATTCCATATCATGGTGATCCAGATGAAGCCAGTCAGGGTCGAACTGGTCGGTAACAGTGCCTTCATAAAAACTCATCGTTGAACCGCCGTTAACAGATCTCCAGAGGTGTATCCCGCCGCAGAATATAATATCGGGATTATCAGGACTGACAGCGACAAAGTGCGAATACCAGCCCTGATAGTCAGCGTAATTAGTTGTATTCACAACTGTCCAGGAAGCTCCGTAATCGATAGTTTTGCATAACCAGGTCGCTCCAAGATTTTCTCCGTCGCTGTAGCCGATGCTGGCGTAAGCTATATTTGGTGACGATCGTGAGTAATCCAATCTTACTTTTCCTCCAAAAGTAACAGGGCCTTCGGTAAAATTGAATTTGTTCCAAGTTATCCCTCTGTCGCTTGATCTGTATATTCCGTGCCCTGTGCTCCACATACCTCCGCATCCGGCAATTATCACATCAGGAAGATCGGGATATATTATGAGATCGGTTACCATCGGAATATCCATCATTTGCTTCCATGTTTCACCGGCATCTTCCGAAAGATAAACACCTTCGGTAGTCGCTGCCCAGACAGATTTATGATCAAACGGGTCGATCTTTATTCTCTGTATTCCACGATTTGAGTCATAAGACCAGTCAAGGCTTTTCGACCATGTGTTACCCCCGTCGAAAGATCTTAAAATCCCGATACCGTACATACCTCTGGTCACTCTGTTTGCAACTCCGGGATAAGATTCATAATAACCGTAGATCTCTCCGGTCCCGATGTAGATCGTATCGGGACATACGGGGTCTATTTCCACCGCCGAAACGGCTAATCCTGGGTAACCGATGTCAATTCTGCTCCACGCATTTTCTCCCATTCCTCCACATAAGCTTTTCCATAATCCACCGCTTGATGAAGCAGCAAATACTGTGTCAGGTCTGGACGGGTCGATCGCTATATCAAGTGTCCTGCCTCCGATGTTCTTAGGCCCGAGGCTTACCCATTGTTCACCATTTTTAGTATGTTTCATTGATCTGTTATACTCCACGGCTGATGCATAAGCATCTCTTTTGATATCCTGATCGGGGTACGATCTTAAAGTGTTAAATAATTTGAGATAATGAAAAGAACCCGGGGTTTTCTTTCTTTCTTTTCTATTCTTTTCCTGTTCAAGTTTTATTTTCTTATATAGCGACATTTTCTTTTCTTTATCCGTACTGTTATTATTCAATTCGAAGTAAAGATACAACGAAGATAAGAAGACCGCTAATATTGTGATCATAAGGATCTGTTTCTTCATGATTTCTCCTCTGTATGATTTATTTAATTAAAATTAGCGAAAGAAAACGTATATGTCAATCAAATAATTTTTACTTGATTTAAAAATGGAGATGATTTATTATGATAAATAAATTTATCTGGCGTTGGGAGAAGAGATGGAACATTACAAAAACTGTAAACCTTATACCCGCTGGTGGTGGTTCGCCGATATTATAAAACATGAGGACATCAAAGATCAGCTTGACTGGCTTAAAAAAAATAATTTCGGCGGAGTGGAAATAGCTTTCATTTATCCCGTTGACAGAAATCCTGATGCCGAAAGGATCGAGTGGCTGGGAAAAGAATGGCGCGAAGCTGTTGAATGCGCTAAAACTTATGCGGACAGCATCGGACTCGGCTGCGATTTCACTTTCGGATCGCTTTGGCCGTTCGGCGGAACATTTGTATCTAACACGGACAGGACGCAGGTATGGAATAAACCTGATTTCAAACAGCTTCATCATCTTTCATGGGAGCATCCTAAGATCGGAAATGTCCTGAATCATCTGGACAGGCATGCATTTGAACGATATGCTAAGATGATGGGAGATGCGCTTTCAGAAGCACTTAAAGACTTTAAGTCAGCCATATTCTGCGATTCATGGGAAGTTGAAACGAAACAAATATGGACTGAAGAGTTTGACAAGATATTTGAAAAAAAATTCGGCTATGATATAAAGCCGTTCATGGATAAAATCTACGCTGCAGAAAATAAACATCAGCTCTATGATTATATGAAGCTCGCAGCAGAGCTGGTTCTAAACGAATTCTACATTCCTTTCGATAATAAAGCGCACGAACTCGGCGCATTCAGCAGAGTCCAGTGTCATGGTTCGCCGACTGATCTTATTTCATCTTACGCATCCTGCGATGTGCCTGAAACCGAGGCTATGCTGTTCGAGCCTGAATTCTCTAAGATCGGGGCATCGGCTGCAGCGCTGTCAGGCAAAGAAGTCGTTTCATCTGAAACCTTTACCTGTCTGTACGGCTGGCCTGCAAAATATTTTAAAAAAGAGCAGACGGCCGATCTGAAGCTTTGCTGCGATGCTCTTTTCGCCGGCGGGGTGAATCAGATATTCTGGCACGGAATGCCCTACAATCCCAAAGGGACAGATACGCAGAATTTCTACGCCACAGTTCATGTCGGCAAAACCGGAAGCCTGTCAGACGAGCTGAAGCAGTTCAATGCTTACATGACTAAGGTTTCAGCAGCTATGAGATTCGGCAGAACATATTCTGACATAGCCGTCTATCTGCCGCTTGAAGATGCCTGGACAGCAGGGGAATATCCGAAAGAACTTCAGTTGCCCTGGGCGTGGGGCGCGTATGAACTGCGCTATGAAAAATTCAACTCTGAACTGAAAGGATATCATCCGCTATGGATAAATAATGAATTTCTTTCAAAAGGCATAGTCAGGAACAATAAACTGTTCGTGAACGATCTTGAATTCGAGCTGCTTTATATTGAAGCAGATTATCTCGATATTGAAACACTCAGAACAGTTCAAAGGCTGGCATCGGAAGGACTGCCGGTCTGCCTGAAGGATCATCCCGAACAGGCAGGATTTATAAAGAGCAAAGATTTCAATACCATGACGGCTGAACTGTTATCATTACCGAATGTTAAGAATGATTTAAAGCAGCTGAAATGTCCACCGGCTTTAGTTCAGGGTGAAGATCTGCCGTTGTTTTGGTGCAGAACAGACGGTAAAACAGCTAAAATATTTTTCGCCAATCCGATATCGGGAGATATAAAATATCCGGTCATTTACGGACAGTCGTTTCAGGCATCATCTGAATTCAGAGAGATTACGATAAATTTCAACGGGAAAAATATTCCGGTCTCCCTGGAATTCAAGCCGTATCAATCCCTTCTTCTGAATGTAAATGAGACAGGCGAGATCGAATATGAAGATATTTATTTTAAGCCAAAAACACCGGAATTAAACGCGACTTTTGCGGTCAAAGTAAATACGCTGAACGCTTTCATAAGATCGGAAGGCGGCGGTAATCCTGCAGGAGTAGTTCTGTCCGCAGATTTTATAACTGACGAAGAAATGCTCCGTATAGCGAAAAAAGTCGGTTTTTCTGAAACCGCGTTCGTATTAAAAACGGATAAAGCCGATCTCAGGCTTAGATATTTTACTCCGGCAGGTGAAGTTCCGCTTTGCGGACACGCGACGGTCGCCTCTTTAGGCCTGCTTGTAATTAAAGGTTCAATATCAACAGGTAAATATAAACTTGAAACGAAAGCAGGTATTCTTAATATAGAAATACTGCCGGATAAAAGAATACTGATGGATCAGAAACTGCCTGAGTTTTATGAAGTGATAGATAAGAATGAGATCGCCAATTCGCTTAATGTTCCGGCTGAAGCCATATGTTCTGATCTGCCAGTACAGGTCGTTTCGACAGGACTGAAAGATATTATCGTTCCGATCAGGTCTTTAAAAGAGCTTCTTGAAATCAAACCTGATCTTGATAAGATAAAAGAGGTCAGCAGGAAATTTCAAGGGGCGGGATATCACCTGTTCACGACCGAAACTAAATTCAATTCGATTGCGCACTGCAGAAATTTCGCACCGCTTTACGATATACCTGAGGAATCAGCAACAGGCACGGCATCCGGAGCTCTTGCCTGCTATTTGTTCAAATACGGGATCATAAACGAAAAACAGGCTGAAAACATTGTTTTCGAGCAGGGATATTCAATGAACAGACCGTCGGAGATTTTCGCATCACTGGAAGTATCGGACGGAAGCGTTATAAAAGTGCGTGTAGGCGGAGTAGCTGACGGTCTGAAACAGATCGAGGTCGAGGTCTGATTTTAGGATATCTTATTTCTCAGTCGGAACGACGATCCCTTTGATTATAATATTCTGGAAGAAAATGAATACCGCGAAAGTAGGTATAGCCGCTATCACAAGCGCGGCATAGCCCACGCCTGAACTGGCACGCTGTGACAGCTGATAGATGTGAACCATCAGAGTCCACATGCTCTGATCCTGACAGACAATGAAGGCGAACATAAAATTTCTGTACGCCGCATTGAAAGCACCGAGCGCGATCACAGCCATGATAGGCTTGGATAAAGACATCGCGATCCTTGTGAAGATGGTGAACTCGCCAGCTCCGTCAACTGTAGCCGATTCGAACAATTCCTTAGGCAGCGAATCGAAAAATCCCTTTAAAAGAAATATAAAATACCCGTCAGCGGCGGCAGGCAGGATAAGCGCCCAGAATGTGTTCAGGAGGTTGAGATTTTTAAGAATAAGAAAATTCGGAATACCCATTACCATCGGCGGGAAAGCCATAGTCAGCATCAGTATCAGGATGATCCTGTAGTTCGATCTCAGTTTGAACCTGCTCATCGCATAGGCTGCAAGCGGATTTACTATCAGCGCAGTCAGGATCGCAAGAAGGCAGTACCAGAGAGTATTCATTATAGCTCTTCCGTTATTGAACATCTCATCTAAGACCATAGCGTAATTTCTTATCAGGTGTTCGCGGAATATTTCCTTTTTGTATTCTTTGAAAATAAAATAATCAAGTGTCTGGAAATCTATATCAATTTTGTCGTGATCTGAATAAATGTATCCGTATGCCGAATTGAGCGTGTCAATACTGCCGTACTTATTTTTCAAAAATCTGATCCAGTTCGGGCTTTGTTTCAAGCCTATCAAAAAATATTTCGGATCGGCATGATGATTTATAAATTCAAGCCATAATCCGGCGTGTTTGGCTTCTTTGGGAAGCACAGCTGACGGGTATATGTTGATCTCTTTATCGTAGTCTGTGCCGAAAGTACTGTTTATGCTTTCAATATCAAGAATTCCGTTCCTGACGAATTTAGTTTTCAGGAATTCGATATAATCGAACTGCGAGGCGGGGGAGAGATGAACGGACCCGATATCGGCGGATCTTACAAATTCGACCCAGTCCCGCTTCATAATAAGGTTATTTTCGGGAATTGAAGCTGAAAGTTTAATGTCGTTAAAACTTTTGATCCGTTTAGAATAAATATCATTTATTTTGTCAATATCGGGATATTTCGCTTTCAGATGATCCCTGAAATCAAATTCTGCGCTTGAGATATATAACTGTGCCGGATCGGCTATGTTCTCGATGAAAAAGATATAATCAAGCAGCGGCGCGCCTGTAGAATTAGCTTTATCTTCTGAGATTTTCTCAAACCCGGCGAAGTCTGATTTCCAAGTTTCATTGAGCAGTTCTATATTTTCATATTTTTCTTTAAGAAACGCCCGGTAACTCTCTGTTCCGGCCGAATCGAGGCTGATATGATGAACATTAAGTATTTTTTTTACATAATGGGTCCAGTGCGATCTCAATCTATCCTGAGGAAGAGTTCTTGCAAGCGTGATATTATCCCATGACGGATAAGTAGTTCCAAGTGCTTCGTTAAGAAGCTCGAGTTTACCTTTATATGCAGGCAGAAGTTCATTTGAAATAAAGTGACCGTCGAGAGACATCCAAACTTTGTGCCTGAGGTCAAGTTCTTTTCTGAAGCTGCTGTAAGGTACCATCATTCCAGTCATACCGGATGTGAATTTTCTGGACATGATGTCTTTAGATTCCTCGCGCACATCTTCCCATGTAGGCGCAGAAATCCCGTATTTCCGGTTCAGCTTTGACAGATCCCCGTCAACTTCCGCGCTCATTTTCTTTCTGAAAGCACGCTCGTTTTTCGCATATACCCCTCTCGAGAACTGCTCGGAAACGGAGTAATCAAATTCATCATAGCTGTCCGCTTTTTTTGATATGAATTCATTCCAGTCGCTGTTGAACCGCTCATCGGGATCAGATGGAAATTTAAGGTAATCAACCGAGAAAAATCTGCTTTTATACTGGGCGGTAAATACCGCGGCTTCTTCATTAAAACGCGATTCTATATACTTTTTATAGAGCATTTCGTCGTCGTGAAAGTATTTTGGTATTATGTCAAGGTATTTTGAATCCACGCGGCTTTTGAATGATGCCGACATCATAATCAGGAAAGGATAGATCATTGTGATCCCGCCGATTATCAGGATCATGTGGATGGCGAAATTCAGCCATCTTACTTTGAACGTTCTTCTTCCGACTTTTCCTATGATAGGCATTTAATAGTTTCCGTTTCCTTTAATTTGACTTAAATTCCATTTTTGACAGTTTTCTTATCTGAGCTACCGTCACCAGCATAAGAAGAAGCCCCAGCATCCATGCCATTGTCGTTGCTATACCGAAATTAAGGTAAAGGTACGCCTTTTCAAAAATAAGAAGATCGGCAACCCTTGTAGCTTCATTCGGCCCCCCGAAAGTCATCACCAGTATGAATTCACTCTGCTGCGTGGCTGCAATAAAAGCCGCTATGAACTGGATCAGTATCAGTGATTTTAGTGACGGAAATACGATGTGTCTTATCTTATGAAAAAATCCCGCACCGTCAATATCGGCAGCCTCATAGATATCGTCCGGTATTCCTTTTAAGGCCGCCAGGTATATCAGTGATCCGGGTCCCAGTCCCGCCCACACTGAAGGCAGAACAGTCAGTATCATGGCAAGCGATTCATCCTTGATCCACCTGCTCTTTTCAAATCCGAGAGCCAGAAGTATCTGGTTGAGTCCTCCCGCATCAGACGGGTCGTAAAGCAGTTTCCAGAGATATATTACGATCACTCCGCTGATCACGGCAGGCATATAATAGATAACCCTGTAAAATATTTTGCCCTGAGGTACTTCCTGCAGAAATATTGCAAGCACGATCGGAGGTATAAAACCGAATCCTAAGGACAGTACCATATAATATAAGGTTTTTCCGAGAGCCGACCACCAGACCGCATCAAAAAGCACATCGGCGAAATTCGCAAGCCCGATCCATTCCGAATCACCAACTATTTTGTAATCCTGGAACGCCATTAACGATCCCATTATCATTGGAACATATTTCCACAGTATGATCGAGCCTAACGCGGGCGCGATCAGCAGAGCCGCCAGAAAAACAGTTTTAGAATTGCGTTTCTTTTTTGTAATTCCGCTTTCTGGAGTAAAAATATTCCATACTTTATAAAGAACGATGCCGAAGAAAATAAAAATGAAGATCGCGGCGAATACGGCTGTCATGTTCCTTGTATTGCGCTGTTCAGGCGTTATCCTGCCTATCATTTTCTGATTCGTTCTTTCAACGGCCGCATCAAAGATCTGAGAAATGTTTTTCTCTTTTTCTTCCTGCGTCGCACCCAGTTCTCCTTTCTCTTCAAGAGAAAGGCATTTTTCTATCGGATAGGTCATGAATTCGTAGATCTTCTGGCAGTTCTTCCCGTAGGGTTCAGGTTTCCCGTTCTCCAGAGCTTCTTCAAAAGTCTCAAGCCAGTCCGGCGGCGTATATTTTATATATTCTTCATAACCGAATTTCTTTAAATAAAGCGGGTTCTGCATTCTGCCATAGCCTGCATTGATCATAACTTCAAGTCTGATCTTCCGCGCTTCGTCGCTGTCATAGAATCTTATATAATTCCATGCGGCTTCACGCACCTTGGCGGGATCTCTGTTCCCGAGCCCGCCGTTGTTCGATATTCCTGCGCCTGAAAAAATTCCCATCATCCTGCAGTTGATCTCCGAGCCGCGTAACCCGGTCGGACCTTTAGGCGGCGGCGCGAGTCCCCACAGATTCGGATCAAGTTCTCCGCCAAGCCTCTTATCGTCCATATATCCCATGAATATTCCGAGCTTACCCTCATCGCGGAGCATTCCCCAGTTCCCTTCTCTGATCACAAATCCCTGCTGATCCTTATTGTTATGATCTCGCCATTTCGTTGTGATAAGCTCAAGGTATAGTTTCATTGCCTCCACTGCGGGTTTTCCGTTGAAGGAAGCGTACCATTCGCCCGTGACGGGATCCTGTTTTACTGCGTCTCCGCCTGCGCTCCAAAGATATGTGATCCAGTCATAAGCAGCCTGCTGTCCGCCCGCGACATACAGACCGCAGGTGCCGTCCTCGGGAACGGTCATCCGTTTTGCGTACTGTACAAGTTCACTCCAGTCCCGCGGAGGCTGTTCAGGGTCGAGACCGGCCTTGTATAAAAGGTCTTTTCTATAAAGCATGACACGGACAAGCGTTTCATAAGGCATGCACCAGATATGCTCTTCATTTTCGCCTGTCTTCTTCCTTTTCACTACCGGAATGACAGGCTTAGCTATCCTTACTGTGAGCTCTTCCTCAGACATTTCTTTTACAAAATCATCAAGAGGGTAGAGGAAATTATTTTCGATATATGTTGAAGACTGTCTGAAATTTACATAGATCACATCAGGGGATACTCCGCCTGCGATAGCCATTAATGGCCCTGCGTCCATTTCCATGTTCTCAAGCTCGATCCCCGAGTACGCTCTGAGCTCGATGTCAGGATATTTTTTCTTAAAAGTCTCCACAACGGCCATATCCGCGCGGTTGAAGGCCTCGTTGCTTTTGGGATCAGGCAGCTTGAAAACTTTCAGGATAACTTTGTCGTCAGCCCATAGAGCCAAAGTCATGATAAAAAGAAATGATATGTAAATCCATTTCGGCATCAGATCCTGTTTCCCGTGATACTGTCAAAAAAATGGGCTTTAGAGATATTCACAGGCAGATCTATTTCCATGCCTGCAGCATAGATGTTCTCATCCGATGCGATTCTGGCGATGACTTCGTGAGTGCCGCAGGTCAGATAGAGATAAATTTCTGAACCGAGAGGTTCTATAACATCAATTATTCCTCTGAGGGAAGGATTATCTTTTTTCTGTCTTGTGGTAAGCGATCCGATCTCTTCCGGTCTGATGCCGAGAATGATCTTTTCATTTGATCTTTTGCTGAGTTTTGATCTTAATTCCTCGTTGAGCGCGAGTTTTATGCCGCGATCACCCTCGAACAGCAGTTTTCCGTTTTCGCTTCTGATATTCCCGTCAAAAAAGTTCATCTGCGGCATACCGATAAATCCAGCCGTGAATTTATTGGCGGGTTTATTATAAAGTTCCAGCGGTTCAGCCACCTGCTGAATATATCCGTCCTTCATTACAACGATCCTGTCGCCCATGGTCATTGCTTCGGTCTGATCGTGTGTAACATAGATCATCGTTGCATTAATGCTGTTGTGCAGTCTTTTGATCTCAGTGCGCATCTGTGTTCTGAGTTTAGCATCCAGATTCGACAGAGGTTCGTCGAAAAGGAATACTGAGGGTTTTCTGACGATGGCTCTGCCTACAGCTACACGCTGCCTCTGCCCGCCGGATAAAGCCCCCGGCCTTCTGCTGAGAAGATCGCCTATGCCTAAAATATCAGCGGCTGATTTTACCGAGTTCTCTATTTCTTTTTTTTGAACTTTTCTGAGCTTTAAACCGAATGCCATGTTCTCGAAAACTGTCATGTGCGGATAAAGAGCGTAATTCTGGAATACCATGGCAATATCCCTGTCCTTGGGAAGAACATCGTTGACAACTTTATCCCCGATCGAAATGGTGCCGGAAGTGATCTCCTCAAGCCCTGCTATCATTCTGAGCGTAGTGGATTTACCGCATCCTGAAGGACCCACAAAGACCATGAATTCCTTGTCTTTTATTTCAAGGCTGAAATCGTTCACGGCGACATTTTTATTGTCGTAAACCTTTTTTACATTCTCAAGAGTAACTTTAGCCATTTTTATTCCATGCTTTTTATAAGTTCGTCAACTGTAGTGAAAGCAAGCCCGGTACAGGTATCGGCGCAGCCGTAATAGATCGCTATCCTGCCTTTGTCATTGTGCAGTGCAGCGCACGGGAAAACGACATTCGGAACATCGCCGACGCATTCGTAATACTCCCACGGCGCGAGTATATAATCTCTTGTTCTTTTCAGCACTTTCCAAGGTTCTTTCAGGTCTAAAAGGGCAGCACCCATGCTGTAAACAAATCCGTTGCATGATGTAAGCACTCCGTGATAAACGAGCAGCCAGCCTTTCTTTGTTTCTATCGGTACAGGGCCCGCGCCTATTTTAGTGCTCTGCCATCCGTCGCTAATCGTGCCCATAACATGCCTGTGTTTACCCCAGTATGTCAGATCGGGGCTTTCGGAATAAAAAATATCTCCGAAGGCTGTATGCCCTGTGTCGCTCGGCCTTGAAAGCATAGCGAAATTACCGTTTATCTTTTTCGGAAAGAGCACACCGTTCCTGTTATACGGCAAAAATGCGTTCTCAAGCTGATTGAATTTTTTAAAATCCTTCGTCCATGCTACGCCTATGGTCGGCCCGAAGTATCCGTTGCACCATGTTACATAGTAAATATCGCCGATCTTAGTCACCCTCGGATCATAGGCATAAATAAAATTTCCTACCTCTTTATCTTCGCAGATGAACTGAATAGGCTTTTCGTCAATATCCCACTTAATTCCGTCTTTTGAAAATCCGGCATGAACTCTCATCTGTCTCGCTTTATTATCGCATCTGAAAACTCCCGCGAATCCATCCTTAAAAGGAATCACGGCGCTGTTAAAAATACTGTTGGATGTTTTTAAATGATCTCTTTTTATGACCGGGTTCTTCGAATAACGCCAGACAGGTCCGTTATGATTTTCCGGTTTATCTTCCCATGGAATAGACTTCATATTAAGCTCCGTTTTTTTTACTTGATAAATTTTACAACACCCCATCTTTCAGGTATGTGCATGGCTATTTCTCCCTGAGGCGACCAAACCCAGTTATGCTCGGGAACATCTGGTCTTTTCACATATTTTCCGTTTATTACGTCCGTGTCCCATTCGACTCTGGAGAAATTTACTTTCCATTCCTCTCCTTCATTCGGAGGCCCGTTATGCTTAGCGCATTCTTCAAGCACTGACCACGGTATAGCTATCTCTATAATCCAGCCTTCGTCAGTATCAGAAGGATCATTTAATGTTCCTTTTATGTCAAGCGCGTATTTAATATCCCTTACATCCCACGCATCAATAGCCTGCCCGTTATCCTTATACGGTTTTGTAAGAAGAAGATCCCATAATGTTCCGAAAGCGTTGAATTCAAGCTCATAATAATTAAAAGTATCATGGTCCGGATCTATAAATATCTCGAAATCGTTATCGTGAAAAATTACAGCGTCCCTTTCTTTTAAAGTAGCCCAGAGGTGACTCTCTTCCATCTCGGCATAAAAATACATATATTTATCATCCCAGAGCATCTTAACGCGCGTTTTGAAATAGGGCAGAGGTTTGGTACTCCCCTCAATATCGACAAAATGATCTGTCCATGCCGCAGCCGCCCATGTTTGCTCATCGGCTTTACCGTCCATTTTCATTAATTCTGACGTTTTATTGCACTCGTATTGTTTAGGAACTGTATCAGGATATACAGCGAATGCACACAAAAAGATCATAGCCACAAAATATTTCATTCCAACTCCGATAATACTTTAAAAAACTCAATTTAAGGTAAAAACCCATTGAATTCAATATTTAAATTAGTTTTATTAGATCCCTGACGAAGTTATTTAACCATTTCATACCCCTAAACCGTCATTTCGTCGGACATTCGTTTGATGCCCTTCCATTTAATAATATATTACAGGTGTAAGTCAAACAAACTAAAAAAAGAGGAAAATAAAATGACAAACAATAAAAACACCCAAATGACAGTAGAAGATAAAAAACAGGTAGAAGCAGTAAACTTCACATTCAGATTCAGAAACTCGCTGTCAAAATTCAGGAACTAACTAGAACTTCACTCCATAACTCACTCTCACTCCTCAACGAAAAGGGCCTCAGAAATGAGGCCTTTTTTTATATGACAAATTTACTTATATTTTGAAATAAAATCCGGAGAAGATCATGGCAAAATTAATTGAAGAGCTTAAATACTTTGAACCGTTAGTCGGCAAAACTTACCTCGGAAAATTCAGCAGCAACACGGATACCGACATTTCTGAATGGGAGACCATTCTTAACGGTCAGGCAATAAGAACCGTCCATTCCGTCAATGAAGGGGAATACGGCGGAGAAACAATAATCTACTGGGACAAAGCTAAAAAGGAGATCGTGGCGCACTATTTCACTACAGCCGGATTTTACACAGTAGGCACAATGAAGATAGAAGGAAATAAGATCGTTGCGGTCGATGAACTCACAGGAAGCACAACCGGGATCACTGCGGTCAAATCGGAAACATTCATAACGGATAACGGCGGATTCAAGTTCGAAGCCTTTTACCTCAGGAACGGGATCTGGGAAGAAGGTCATAATGTTACTTATACGGTTGACAATACAAAGAAACCGGCGTTCAGATAAAACCGTTTCATACCCTTAAAACATCATTTCGTCGGACATCAGTTTGACGCTTTTATATTATATATATATTACCTATGTAAAACACTAAACGCAAAGTAAGGAGCCTAATATGAAAGCGAGTATTGAAAAGCAAAAAAAGACCGATAAAGAAGCGTCTGAAGGAATGGTGCATCTGGAAATTCAATTGATATTAGATTCACTGCTTAAAATTGAAAATTCTACAGATTCAAACAGAACATGAACAGGATAAGAAGTCACTACGGGTTCTAAAGAATTCTCCACTAAACTCACTCACTTCTCAACCAAAAGGGACCGTTAAAAAATCCCTTTTTTAATAGTAAAAAAGGAAGAAATGACAGATATTACAGTAAATAAACAAGGGAGATCAGGATGAAAGGGTTCAGCATAATCGACATAAATAAGAAAAATGTTAAGAAAATGGCCGCTGACTTCTGGAAAAAATATTTTGACATGAGGATCCAGCAGAACGAAACTCCCGGTCAGAAAACTCCTTTCCTTGACGCTGAAGACCTGAAGAATAAACTTATTTCTTTTTTCAGGGAAGATAAAAATCTGCTCTCGGTTTCAATAATTAAAAAAAATGAAGAATTTCACGGCTACATCAACCTGAGAAGGCAGGATCATAAATCAAGAGATAAATACCTTCAGGTATTTTATAATTCCATTATCACTGATGAAACTAAACAAATTGCCTCGCTTATATCGAAGCAGATAAGAAAATACTATATGCAAAGCTACGGCAGAATTCTTTTCATGACCGAGAACAGCACTTTCGCTAATATCGGCGAAGAGCTTAAGGGCAGGATAGGGGAACACACAATTCAAATGGCGCTCACACCAAAAGATGTCAATAAAGACCTCATAAAAAAATGGATGAAGGAAATTCCTGATCTTAATAAGGATATCAGAATAGAATTTTTCGATAAGATCCCAGACGAACATATAGAAGGATATGCTTCGCTTTTCGACAGGCTGATGAAAGAAATGCCCAAACCTCATTTTTACTCATGCAGCATCACTCCGGATGAGCTTAAGCAAAATCAGGAGGCAAGCATCAAAAGGAACGTGGTGTCATATACATATCTCGCCTTCAACAAAGAAAACAAGATCATCGGCATGACCAACATCGCGGTAAACAAAAACGATCCGAGGTATCCTTACCAGTACATGACAGGCACTTACAGCGAATACAGGAACTGCGGGATATCTAAGTGGCTCAAAGCGGCGAACTTTTTAAGAATAAGCAAGGATTTTAAAGGCAAAATCAGAGAGATCATCACCGAAACGTCGCCCGATAATTACGGTTCGAAAAGGATCAGCAAGCTGATGGGCTATAAATACATCGGATGCAGAGTGTATTATGAGCTGGATTTAAGCGAGCTGCCGGAATAGAAAACCGTAAACCAACAAAAAAGGCCTCAGAAATGAGGTCTTTTTTTATTAATTCCCCACCCTCAACTCAGCCGTTCGTCGGACATTCGTTTGATGTCTTTCTTTTTATTTTTTTATTTGTATATTACAGATATTTAAAATTTGAAAAGGAGCTGAAAATGTGCATTCATTTTCCTGAAAACGTCAGCATGCATAAAGTGAGCTGCAGTATAGCGGATAATCTGATATATCTTAAGTGCAGGATCAACGGTTCAGAAGAACTTAGTTTTATTTTCGATTCGGGAGCGACTTTTAATGTGCTGGATATTGGGAAAGCAAAAGAGATCGGCATTAACCTTTCAGATAAAAGAAGATCGGAAAAAACGGGGCTTGAATATATTCAGGCTGATAATATTGAGATTGAGATCGGCGGTCTTGTGCTTCATAATCAGCCGTTCAAAGTGATAGACACTCAGCAGCTTACAATGTTCACCGGGTGTGAAATATCCGGAATTCTCGGCTTTGATGTTCTGAACGATGCTGTGATCAAAATCGGATACGGAGACAGCATGGTAACATTTTACGATAAAGAAAAGTTCATCTACGCAGGAAATGGTGAGACGATCAGGCTTGAAATCAGAAATAAATGGCCTGTAGTTCCTGTCAGAGCTTATCAGAAAAATTCTATGAGCAAAGATTATGAGCTGATCGTTGATACCGGTTCACTTACTTCTCTTTCGCTTTATGACGGATCATTGGCAGTTTACGCAGAGACAGTTTCTACAGGAATATCAGTCGGAATTAATGGCGTCGGCGGAGCCGGGCGCATAGGAAGGCTTGAAAGCTTATCTTTTGGAAAGACCGATATTAAAAATCCCCTAGCCGCTTTCCCGCCTGAAGGAAATGCCGATGAGGGAGACAGTCTTACAAGCGCTATAGGCAGCGTAAGTTCTGGTATAATTGGTGGAGAATTACTTAAACATTTCGATATCACTTTTGATTACTCCCGCGGACAGTTCATTTTAGAAAAGAACATGAACTTTAATGAAACGATGGATTCCGATATGAGCGGTCTTGTACTTTTGTCTAATGGTGCGCCGTTCGATAATATTAATGTATTTATCGTGATCGAAAATACGCCATCTCAATCAGCGGGGATATTACAGGGAGACAGAATAATAGAGATTAACGGCAGATCAGCCGTAGAAACCGGTCTCGCCGGGATTAGGCAGATTCTCAAAAGGGAAAGTGATACTGTCATACTTAAAATCGATAGGAATGGAGAAGCATTGAGCATATCGTTCGGTATTAAACGACTGGTTTAATATATTTTAGCTTTCAATTTTACTTCTTACACCCTAATTTCATCATTTCGTCGGACATTAGTTTGATGCCCTTACATTTAATTATATATTACCGGTGTAAGTTAAACAAACTAAAAGAAAGAGGAAAATAAAATGACAAACAATAAAAACACACAAATGACAGTAGAAGATAAAAAAGCCATAGAAGCAATAAACATCTCCTACAGATTCAGACAGAACATAAACAGAATAAGAAGCCACTACGGGTTCTAAAGAATTCTCCACTTAACTCACTCACTCACTCACTCACTCCTCAACGAAAAAGGCCTCAGAAATGAGACCTTTTTTTATTCAATACCAAAAATATAGCTATTCTATTAAGCTCTATCCAGATTCATCCAATACTCAGCCGATTGCCCGAATACCTCGCCAAGCTTCTTTGCAATTTTATAATTGATCTTCTGCTGACCGTTTATAACAAGATCTATCTCATCAAAAGGAATCTGCGTAATTGAGGCAAGATGCATACGGTCCCAACCACGATATTCAAGCTCATCTATAATGAATTCACCCACAGGCATGCTCATAAAAGGTTTCAATTCTTCTGCGCTATCCATTCACTACTCCAATCTTAACTTTACTCTAACTCAACCCAAATTGAAGCTAATAATTATTTAATAAAATGTCAAATAAAAAAATGCTTTATGCGATATTTACTGAGCATGATCAATCCTTACCAACGATCGCTCCGAACATACTCAACATTATACTCACAAAAGAAGGCTGACCCCAGAGCATAAAACGGGCTTTACCTTCTTCCTCATAAAATAAATAATCGCACCTTGCAGGCTCACGATCCTTCCGGCCGTTCATAGCCGCCATAATAGTTGAAGACAGCCTCAAAGCTTCCTCCTTTGAAGAGACATTAACATCGACCACAGCGGAAACAAGCACTTTCTCCTTACCTTTAATATCGTAACTTCTCTTATCCGGGTTCGGAACGATCCTGTTGGCAACTTCTTCAAATGAATTGATCCCCATAAACTTTTTCAGATCATCTGAATTGATCCTCCATTGACCACCCACTTTACCTGCTTTCAGCTTTTTCTCTTTAATATAACGCCTGACAGTCCTCGTATGAACCGTCATAATTTCCGCCACCGCTTCTACTGTCAAATATTGTGACATAAAAACACCTCGTAATTTGTTTTACAATGTAAATATAAGTAATAAAATGTAACAAGTCAAGACAAAAAGAGTGTTTTGATGATATGACTAAATTACGGTCGATACTGTAAAAAAATTACGGTAAAATTTGCTTTTTAAAAATATTAAGTATATATTGCATTAGATTGTCGTCAAAAATTTACGGGAGGATATCATGTTAAAACGATTTGAAGTGAAGAATTTTAAGAACTTCGGTGAAAATCTGGTTTTTGATCTGTCTGAAGTTAAGAGCTACGAGTTTAATACTGATGCTATAAAAAATAATATTGTAAACAAAAGCCTGATCTACGGTCCGAACGGCAGCGGAAAGTCAAATCTCGGTTTTGCGATTTTTGATATTACTCACCATCTGACGGATAGGCAAAAAAGCCCGAATTTTTATGTTGATTATATTTACGCCGGTAGTGCGGTTCCTTATGCAGAATTTAAGTATTCCTTATCTTTCGGGAAGAATTCAGTTCATTATGTTTATGCCAAAACTAATCTTGATGATCTTGTGTATGAAGATCTTTCAATAAACGGGAAGCAGGTCATAAAATATATCCGCAATAAAGAGAAAGATGTGACTGTTAATTTGAAAGGCGCTGAGACTTTGAATAAATATCTTAACGGGAACAAAATATCTGCTTTAAAGTATGTCAAAAGCAATGCTGTACTAGCCGAAAATGAAATTAATAAAACATTTTATGAGTTCTATGATTTCGTTGAAAGAATGCTTTTATTCCGATCACTGGATACCAATGTTTATATCGGATTCCAGACTGGAAACAGCCATATTCAGCCTGATATTGTTAAGAAAGGCAAGCTTAAGGATTTTGAGGAATTTCTTAACCGATTCGGTGTGAAGTGCATTTTGAAAAAGATCATCGTGAATGGACAGGAAGATATTGCTTTTGAATTCGATAAGAGATTAATAAATTTCTATCTCAATGCATCTAACGGTACAAGAGCTCTGACATTATTTTACTACTGGCTGTTAAGGCTAAACGAGGTCTCTTTCGTATTTATAGACGAATTTGATGCATTTTATCATCACGAACTTGCTAAGACAGTAGTCGAAGAGATCAAAAAGATTCAGTGCCAGGCTATTTTGACCACGCATAATACGGCTTTAATGTCCAATGATCTCTTGAGACCGGATTGCTATTTCATCCTGGATAATAATAAGATCGATCCTATTTATAAGTTCACCGATAAAGAGTTAAGAAAAGCTCACAACATCGAGAAAATGTACAAAGCCGGGGCTTTTGATGAGTAATACTATTCTGTTCGTTTTCGAAGGAGAGGTGCTCGAAAAACAGATTTTTGACAATATTAAGAAAAATTTCTTCAGTAAAGAGAAAAGTACCATGTTGATCGCTTCATTCAAGGCTGAAATTTATCAGCTATACAGGCAAGTTAAGGATGATGAATTTCTAGATATTGTCGAACTTCTGAAGGAAAAAAATCCTTCATTGGCGGAAGTAAACAGAGAGGATGTATCGCAAATCTATATGTTCTTTGATTATGACGGCCATGCTTCGAATGCTTCAGATATAATTGTTAACGATATGCTTGAATTTTTCAATGAAGAAACAGATCAGGGTAAATTGTATATAAGTTACCCGATGGCTGAGGCTATCAAGGATTTCGATAAAACCCGAAGCTGCTGTTATGAGAGATGCCTTATTCATGCGAGGAAGAATATAAAATACAAAGAAATCGTAGCTATGAATTCATCTTTCAAAAATATAAAAAAGATTAGTTCAGAAGATTGGAATTTTATATTTCAGAATACTGTAAAGAAAGCTCATTGTATTGTATTTGACAAGTTTATTTATCCTGAATACAAGATCTTTCAAAAGCTGATTCAGCCTAGTATTTTTGAAAACCAGGATGTTAAGTTTATAGAACCTTATGAGAAAGTTGCAGTATTGAGCGCTTTTCCATTATTTATATTAGAATATTTCGGTGAAAAAATGTATTCCGCCACCGCGGATTAATTCGTCGCGACTACATAATAGAACCGTTTTGATCCGACCGAAGTTATCTCGTATTCACTTGCCGTTACATGCGCTTCGAAGGTATAAGTGCCGTATGGGTCGCTGGAAGAATAAATATCATAACCCGTCGCGCCTTCCGAATCATTCCAGTCAAGCCAGAAACCCAGTCTCGGAGGTCCGATAATAATACCACCGGGCGGTAAAGGGGGAGGCAGATCTATCGTGAAACTCCTTACTGAAGAATAAACTCCGGGACCGTAGATGCTTTCCGCCCTGACTTTCCAGTAATATCCGCCCAACGGCATGCCGGTTCCGGGTGTATAGTAACTGGATGATGTATCCTGATTCAATAAAGGAGAAGCGAAACCGGGGTCGTCGTCCGCTATAAGTTTGTATTTGATCGCGCCGGAAACATCGTTCCAGTCGAATGTCGGAGTACTGTCGTTTGTGGTCGAAAGATCATCCGGAGTTAAGAGAGACGGCGCTGCCGGAAGCGCGGGCGGGTTGCCTCCTATGCCCCAGACTTTAGTTAAATTCATACCAACTCCGGTTGCCAGATGCAACTCCTGACTATAAGCCTGAGGATCAATTGATATCATCATCATATAAACTTGCGGTGAAGGTATCTCTGAAGACGGTTCGTCATCAAGAAAAATTAGCGGACCTCCTCCATCAAAACTTATCATACCTAAAAGATATCCCTGCATATTACCGCTGAAAGAATTGTAATAAATTTTAGCTTCATGGTCGTATTCGTAGACATCGAACTCAAATATTACGCTTGTGTCCGACATGGATGAGTGTATGTAATTCGATACGAGTTGTTTATTGGCTGCACTGATCAGAAAATACATTATTATCGGGTCTGAATAACTTCCGGCCCAGCTTGCAGATTCCATTACTCCTTCAACAGTAACAGATGCAGGATAATTGATCGGGTCATAAACGGCCAGGTCTTTTGACAAAGTATTCGATCCGCCGAGCATTAAATGGGTCAAATGCCCGACCGGGGTTTGACGGTCAGTTTGAAAATAAAATCCCTGAAGGATATCGCATGATTTATTTACTTCGGCTTTATTGTTCTGAGCAAATAAAGAAAAGCTCACAAGCAGCATTGCCGTAACAATTAAAAACTTTTTCATAATATACCCCTTTTTAGTTCAATCATAAAGCAATATACAACACTTAGCAGTTTAATCAAAGTGGAAAATAAAATGACAGTAGAGAAATGAGACCTTTTTAATTTCTTGCAATGTCTAAAAAAAATATTTAAATTTGCCGCGCCTTTTGAAGGTAGAGAGAAACAAATCAGGAAGGACACAATTGCAGCAGTTTCACGATCTATATAAAAAGTACCCGTTCTACAATATCAACAATTTTTGTTAAAAGTATATCTTTGAACTAAAAGTTCACCCAAAATTACATACAGTCACTTAAGATCAAATTAAAATTGAGGAAAATTTATTATGATATACAGGAACATATTGCAGACAATCGGAAATACGCCGCTCGTAGCCGTGAACAGGCTTAATCCGAATAAGAAAGTCGAGATATACGCAAAACTTGAATCGCAGAATCCTTCGGGAAGTACGAAGGACAGGATCGCGTTGAAAATGATAGAGCAGGCGGAAGCTGAAGGGCTGCTAAAGAAAGGGAAAACCATTATTGAGCCTACATCGGGGAATACCGGGATCGGGCTGGCTATGATAGGCGCGGTAAAAGGATATAAGGTCGAGATAGTTATGAGCAGGGCGGTGTCTTTTGAGAGAGTTCAGATGATCAGATCTTACGGTGCGAAAGTGATCCTGACTGACGAGAAACTCGGCACGGACGGCGCAATAATGAAAGCGAGAGAACTGGTGAGTAAATATCCGGAAAAGTACTTCATGCCTGATCAGTTTTCGAACAGGTACAATAAGATCGCCCATTATAAAACTACGGGCGAGGAGATCTGGAAGCAGACGAACGGCAGGATAGATCATTTTGTTTCCGCCATCGGTACTTCAGGAACGATAATGGGTGTAGGGAAGGCTCTGAAGGAAAATAATCCGAATATTAAGATCGTTTGCGCTCACCCGGTAAAAGATCACTACATCCAGGGGCTGAAGAACATGGAGGAGGCTATTGTGCCTTCGATCTACGATCCGGCGCTGATCGACAGGACAGTCATGGTCGAAACAGAAGCCGCGTTCAGGATGACGAATGAGATCGTCAGGAAAGAGGGAATATTCTCCGGAATGAGCAGCGGGGCGGCCATGTATGCCGCTATTGAAGTGGCAAAGGAGATCAGGTCCGGCGTTATTGTCGTGATATTTCCGGACGGGGGAGAGAAGTATCTTTCTACAGAACTCTTCGCAGGAAAATGACCTTTCATACCATTAAAACATCCTTTCATCGGACTTTGGTTTGATGCCCTTCTATTTAAATATATATTACCGGTGTAAGATAAAAAACTAACAAAAGAGGAAAATAAAATGAAAACAGATAAAGATATAAAAACTACAGAAAGCAAACTGTCGATCGAGGACCTGAAAGCAATAGAAAGAATAAACATCTGCTACAAATTCAGGAAAAATCTTGAAAGATCAAAAACGATCTTCGGTTTCTAAAGCAATTCTCCTTTTAAAAGGGACTGAAAAAGTCCCTTTTTTTATTTTATAAATTTTACTGCAAAATGTCATTGAATTCAAGAATAAATTATCTTTTATTCCGTTTACTTTAGAAAAAAAGCGGACAGGCATGTCTTTAAGAACAGTATTTCTCATTATAATTTCAATTTCGATCATATCGTGCGGTTCAAAGAAAAACGGGGAACAGGAGACGGTTAACGGGATAAAGATCTATAAGAACGACAATAATCCGTCAGACAGAACTGTAAAACTTAAAGCTGAATTCCTTTTTAAGCTGAATGAAGATACGGGCGACACGACCGATGTGATCAGAACGGTTTCGGCGATCAAGACTGACGAAGCCGGTAATATATATGTTCTCGACAGAAGAAAAGCAAAGATATTTAAATTCGATCCTGCGGGCAGTCTGATCAAAGCTTTCGGACAGCAGGGTAACGGGCCTGGCGAGATGATGCGGCCTATGGAAATGCTTGCTTCGAACGACAGTATATTCGTGGCGGATCAGAGGCTGAGAAAAATACTTGTTTTTAACTCTGAAGGCGAATTTGTAAGAGACATAATTCCTTTAAGAGATAACGGGCTTCCTCAAAGCCTTGCAGAACTAGACGGCCGCAGCTTTGCAGGTCTTGTTTTTAATATGACAGGAGGAAGGGGTCACGGACCGGGTCCGAGAGAAATGACAATAAGCGTATCGATACTTGATAAAAAATTTGAAAAAGTAACCGATATGTTCTCAAAAAAGATCGAAGTGGATTTTCATAATTTTAACCCGCTGGATCATCAGAGCAAATTTACAACGGGCGGCGGAAAGATCTATATAGCTGAAAACACCGAAGACAAGATACAGATCAATGTGTTCGACTATGAAGGTAAAAAGGTCGAAGAAGTAAGAAAAAGTTATGCGAAGATAATGTATTCAGATGCGGAGAAGGAGCAGCTTAAAAAAACTCTTGAAAGACGGTTCAGAGGGCCTGACGATCTCGATATGGATCAGTTCCGATATAAAAAATCCGTCGAAAATATTTTTTTCCACAAAGACGGCTATCTGCTCTTGGAAATCGCAAGAAAAACAACTGGGAACGATCAGAGCAATTTTGTTCTCGATATACTTAAGGATGGAGTTTACCTGAACACCGTTGATTTAAATTCTGCCGACCAGGAATTTTATTCCAATCCGGACGGATATGAAAAAATTATAATCGGAGATAAATTATTCGTCTTCAATCCTGATGATAATGTGATCTATGCATATTCATTAAAGATCGGCGTATAATTTTTAGTTAAAATCAAACATTTAAGGTTGATTTTTTTCATATAATTTTCTATATATTAACTTGTTCTTAAAATAAGGGTAATTTATATGAATTTTCCGTCAATAAAATCAAATTTAAAATAACTGAAAAGGTGTTTATGAAGCGATTTCTGATCATTTTTGCGATCCTTTTCTCAGTCCTCTCCATTTTTTCACAACAGCCGTCAGACACGGTTGCAGTTCCTGATTCAGCCTCTGTAGCGGCGGATTCAGCTGCTGTTGCCGAGCCTGTAATAGAACTATCCGACGAGGAAAAGCTATGCAAACAGGCTGCGGATGATTTTATGGTGATCTTCAATGACTGGGATGTTACAAGGGATTACAACATTCTCCTACCGAGAATAACCGCTTACGCGGACAATTATTTCAAAACGGGAACAGAACCGAACGAATCGAACAGAAAAGATCTGTTGATCCTGAAAGAGAATTACGAGAAACTTCTTGATCTCGAAGTGTCGGAAACTCTTGTGAATCTTATCGGCATGGATCTTGAGAGGGTTAATGCAGAGCTTGAAGGTAATCATAAAAATCCGGCTCTTGTAGGATGGTTGGAGAAAGGAGATTTTGACAAGATCAAAGCTCTTGAAGAAGCACTTTTAAAGGAAAACAACGGAAGTATTTCGGAATCAGTTGAAATTCTAAGAGCATCCTTCAAAAACATCAGAAGGTACAGCATAGGTTTCGACGAGATGCTGAATGATGTCTATGCCGAGATCACCAGAGTCACCGATAAAAGGATCTATTTTCTGTACATCGAGAGTAATATCAAAGATAGACTTCAGGAAATATCTGTAAAGCTTGCGCAAGAAGTTAATAAAAAAGAAGCTGAATACGCAAAGAAGATAACAGATGATATAGACACGCTTTACAATAAGAAAGAAGCGGCGGCGGCGGCCGGAGATAAGGATCTTGAAAGACAGCTCTACGCACAATGGACCGAATCCAGAAAAGTCAACATAGATAAACTCAAATCTGCTGAAGTTTCCAGGCTGACTACCGTAATATCTGGTTTTACGAAATCTCCCGGTCAGTATGACGTGAACAGCACTCTTATTAAGAAGCTTCAGGATAAAAGCCCTGATCTGGAAGAGTATTTTAAAAATACTCTCAAGGCCAAATTTTTTAACGATCTTAACTCCAAGTTCAAAGTTTATTTCAGATTCGAAGTTGAAAAAGGTTTCAGAATGTACAGATCGAATGTTTTTATCGCTTCCTTATTTTTCTTTGGACTTTTCTTTTATGTCTTTACGACCGTCAAGAAGAAAAAAGATTCTATCTATATAAGAAGGATACCCGGACTTGACGCAATTGATGATGCAGTGGGAAGAGCTACTGAGATGGGCAAACCCATCATCTATGATTCCGGACTTGGAAATTTTGCAAGCCCTCAGACAATAGCGAGTATGCTTATTCTTAGAAGTGTGGCCAAAAAAGTTGCCGAATTCAAAGCTGAAATAATATATCCTGCTTATGATCCAGTAGTACTTCAGGTCGCTGAAGAAATGATCGCATCCGGATTTTTGGACGCGGGTTATCCTGAAGATCACAAAAAGGACAATTGTTTCTTCATGGTAGGCGACCAGTTCGCATACGCAGCAGGTCTTTCCGGACTTATAGCAAGAAAAAAGCCCGCTACAGCACTCCATTTCGGATATTACGCTGCAGAATCTCTGCTGATATCTGAAGCAGGATTCGCCGCCGGAGCAATTCAGGTCGCAGGTACTACAGAAGCTACACAGCTTCCGTTCTTCATAACTTCCTGCGATTATACGCTTATCGGCGAAGAGCTTTATGCGGCGGCCGCATATCTGTCGAGAGATTCGCAGGTGCTTTCAAACCTGAAGCTTTCGGACTACGGCAAAGTCATTTTCGGAGTATTGTTTCTGCTGGGTACCATCCTGCTTACAATTAATTCCGATTGGACAATAATTTCTGATATGCTCAGTACGTACTAACTTAAATTCTAGAAAGAGGGTTGATATAAAATGAAAAAGGAAATACCAATACTAATTGGGCTTATAACCGGAATTCTGTGGTACGGAGAGTTCTTTATTGCGGGAATGTTCCAGGAAAATCAGAAACTGTTCTTCGCGAACGGCTTAAAGATCGCCGGTGTTATAGGCGTGCTTGTTGCTGTATATTCAGTAGCAAGGCAGAACTATTATAAAATTAAAAATAATAATGAACGATACTATGCAATTCTCAGGGTCTCAATGATCCTGTTGATGATCTTTCTCGGAATTGCGAGCGGAACTTCATCCGGAACTCCTTTCAGCTCGATGTTCATGAATGTTTATGTTCCGTTCCAGGCAACGGTATTCTCTCTGCTGGCATTTTACATTGCTTCAGCAGCTTACAGGTCTTTTAAGGCAAAATCAATTGAATCGGCAGTGCTTCTAGTCGCATCGATAATCGTGATGCTCAGCAAAATACCGCTTGGCGGCGAGTTATGCAGCCAGATTCCTGTTCTCGGAGAATGGATCATGGATTCTCCTTCAAGCGCAGGTAAAAGGGCTATCATCTTCGGAGGATATCTAGGTTCGATAACAATGATGATAAGGATCTTTTTCGGACTTGAAAGATCGCATTTGTCTGAATAATAAAAATTAAGGGAATTTAAAATGAATAAAATTCTTGAAAAACTAAAAAAGATCGACAGAAGGATAATATATCTGATGGTATTTCTTTCAATTATAATACCTATTCTCCCGGGGTTTGATTTTTTAATCTTTCCTGTTCCACCTACGAAGGAAACTAAAGCAATATTTGACGAAGTCGAGAGCCTGAATGAAGGCGATGCTATTTTTATTGATTGGGCATTCGATCCGAGTTCAAAGGCCGAACTTCTGCCCATGTTCGAAGCATTCTTCAAGCACTGCATGATCAAAAAAACTAAAGTATTCATTTATTATGCAACGATGAATGGGATCAATCTGGGTAAAGAATCAGTCAAAAAGATAACTGCAACGAAGGACTTTAACTGGTGTAAAGAAGGAGTGAATTATATCAACATGGAGTATATTCCTATCAACGCCGATATTAGAATATTCAGCATGGATGTTGATTTCAAGGGTACATACAAGAAGGAAGGTAAAATTTTCGAAGGTATTGAGTCCCTAAGAGATATTAAATATATATTCGGTCTTTCAGGTTCGGTATATCATACTACATTCGTTGACATGCAGATAAGGTTCAACTATAAGTTTGGATTAGCTGTAACCGCCGTTATGGGCCCAGATTTCGTGCCTTATCTCCAGACCGGACAGATTACAGGGATGTCGAACGGTCTTAGAGGTGCCGCTGAGTACGAAAGGTTAATCAGTGATAAATATGAGCAGAACTATTACGGAACTGCCACAAAGGGAATGTCATCTTTGACCTTCTCGCATTTGGTTATTTTCGGGTTCGTTATCATGGGGAACGTTGTTTATTTTATGGAAAAAAGGAAGAGAGGTTAATATGGACATCAAAGCGTTATTGGATAATATTTTTTTGAATGATATATTTTTCTCATGGATACCCGTTCTTGCGACGATAATGATCATGTCATTCCTTTACAGGGATAATCCTCTTTATAAGATCGGTGAGAATATTTTCATAGGCGTATCTCTGGGCTACTTTTGGATTCTTTCGTGGCAGTATATAATAGATCCGTTCTTCATTATGCCTGTTCAGGACATGTTTGTAGAATTCCATTTCTGGGATATAACCAATGTATTATGGTTTCTACTCTCTCTGACCATGTTCTTTCGTTTTTCCAGAAAAAAGGCATGGGTAGCAAATTATTATTTCGGTTTTTTGTTCGGATACATGGCGGGTTATTATATTCCGATAGCTATTCAGAATATTCTAAAACAAAGTACTGATCTCATGAAACCTTTAAATCAGGGGTCATTCTTTGAATCATCAAAATGGTTCGTGATCATTTTCGGTACTTTTGCGGCTCTGATGTATTTCTTCTTTTCCAAGCCTCATAAAGGCATACTGGGTAAAACAGCGAGAGTAGGAATAGTTGTAATGATGATCTTTTTCGGAGCAGCATTCGGTTCAACCGTAATGGGCAGGGTTTCATTATTTATTGACAGAGCTCTTTTGCTTGTAGATTTTCCGGTTCAGTCGCTTGTTTGCACAATTGCGGTCATAATATACATGATAATCTATTTCAAATTCTTCAAGAAGGAAGAAAAAGTAGCTGATGACGAAAGCTTTATATAGAAGCGAATAAAAGGGTAGCCGAGCTGCCCTTTTTTAATTATATGGAGAGAAGATGAATATTTTTACAAAAATGATGATGAACCAAAGAACATCAGCTTACAAACTGAATAAGATGAATATTTTAAATTCTTTGGAAAAAAATGATAAGGCAATATTTGTTGATCTTGGCTGCGATGACGGTGTATGGACAAATAAACTGGCAGAAAAAATCGGTACAAAGAACATTTCCGGAGTTGAAATTATTGAATCACGAGCTTTGCTGTCAGAAAAAGCTGGTATTAAAGTTTCAATAAGCGATCTTAATCAGAAATTTCCTTTCAGTGACGAACAATTTGATGTAGTTCACTGTAATCAGGTTATTGAGCATGTTAAAGATACAGATTTATTTGTGTCTGAGATATATAGAATTATGAAACCTGAAGGCTACGCTATTATTTCAACTGAAAATCTTGCCAGCTGGCACAATATTGGTGCTTTGTTTTTCGGATACATGCCTTTTTCTCTTGTAAATTCCACATATAAAACTGCTGCTCTCGGCAATCCTCTGGCTCCTCATAATAATCAAGAATTCTGGGAAAGCAGTTCGTGGCAGCATGTAAGGGTGTTTACAACGAAAGGTTTGAAACATTTATTCTCACTTTTTGATTTTAATGTTGAACAGATTTACGGTGCGGGTTACTATCCCTTAGGAAACTGGGTTGCTAAACTCGATCCTTCACACAGCGCATTTATTACTTTTAAAATTCGAAAAAAATAACTTTCAAAAGAGATTGAATAGATTTTTTATTTCATCTTCAGAGAGTGCTTTATTGAATAAAACTATATTATCTATAGCTCCGTGAAAATTAGAGAAATTCTTATATTTTTCCATGCTTGCGCCTATTAGTAGAGGTGATTTTGAAGTTACTGACTCTGTAGTTCTTAGAGAACCCTCTGCTATTAAATTGCCGTCAACATATGTTCTGATTCGGCCTGAATTTCTATCAAAAACTACTACCAATTTATACCAGATATTTGTTTTTATGGTATTGGCAGGTGTGTTTAAATGTTGTGCACCCAAGTGATCTGCACTGGAAGCATGAATTATTCCAGTATTTTCAAACCAAACTGAATATGTTCTTTCATAGCCGTTAAATACTTCTCTGCTTCCGTTTATCCATCCCTTATAGATGAGCGGGCTAAATGTAGGCATATTAGCTGCGTTTTCAACTTTAAATTCCAGATATATTGTCAACTCTTTATTAATATTGAAGACATTAGAATTCCCCAAAAATATCTCGTCATCCTCACCGTCAAAACTGTATGCGCTGTTCATTATTCCGTTTCTGTTGTTTGTCGGTATGGCCCCATTTACTACACCGTGGTTATTGTTACCACTTATATCTAAACTGTTACCATTCAAGGGATAATATGCTACTAAACCTGAATAACTGGGAAATGCTCTTATGTATCTATACGAGCACGAATTCATCAAAACTGCAATAATAAAAATACCAAAAGCACTAAGTATTAATTTCATAATTTCAAAAAACCGCAATTACTTTATAAAATTTCTTTGAAGAAGTAATTGGTACTGTCCAATTTGTATTATTGAACGTTCCTGAAATATCCTCAATGAAAGTGGTATTATCGTCTGAAGATAGTACTTTATAATATAATGCCCCAGAAACTTCAGTCCATGTAACAGTAAGTTGTTGAGAATTTAGAGAAGTAATAAGATTTAGAGGGGTATCCAGCGTGGCGGAAGGTGAGTCATATTCGAATGCTCCCATGTCAACACTTCCCGTTCCCGTGTTCCAAATTCTGAGATTACCGTTCAAATCATCAATCGGAAATTCGAAGTTTGTTATATTCTCAATGCCTCTATCTATGGATGTTGAAGCAGATGTAAGTTCAAAACTATACTCTTTAGAACCGCCTTCATATTTTGGGTCCTCATCTATATTGTTAACCCAATCTCCTGTAAAGTAAGAGCCGGAGCCCGGACCTTGGAGTGCAGAAAAGCCTCCTTGAATATTGTTGTGGTAAAAATCCGGATCACATGAACTATCTTTAAGATAAAATTGGTCTCCGACTCCAGTTGCTTCGTTATATCTTATAATATTGTTATAGAGGCTTGGGCTGGATTCACGCAGGTAAAAACCTCCTCCCAGTGATGCGTAATTTGATTTAACAGTATTATTGATAATCATTGAATTGCATCTGTACATCCAAAATCCACCACCGTTTTCAATACTGTTTGAATTTCCATAAATCAAGTTGCCAACTAATTGCGGATTGGAAGTGTGTATGTAAAATGCAGCTCCATCAAAATCTTTAGCATCAGTTTTAGTAAAAACTATCGTATTATATCTGATTATATTATTATGTATTTGTGCATCAGATCCGAAATCTATATATATTCCTGAACCTCCTGCATAATTCTGGTCGCCGATACATTTATTATATTCGATAACATTTCTTTTTACCAAGGGATCACTATCCAAAGTAATGGAAATTCCGCCTCCCCAGCCTGATGACGGACCCTGACTAGTGTTATATCTTATAATGTTATCCATTATTATTGGGCTGGATTCGCGTAATCCGATACCGCCGCCCGTGGCAGCAATATTGTATTCGATTATACAATTAGCGATGATTACTTTCGAAAACTGACGGAGATAAATTGCTCCACCATGCCTTTTATTTGCACTATCAGGATCGTCAGGTAATTCTTCAAGGATCGCACTTGAGTATGATAGATGGCAATACTCAATAGAGGACGTTGGACTGCTTTCAGGAGTGTAAACAAATCTTATTCCAAACCACTTTGTAGCCTCATCAGATGAAGTAAAAGTTATCAATTCGCCTGATTTTCCTTTCGCTGAAATCGATCCCTGAACATTAATCCAGTAATGACCGAAAAAAATGATCTGAACACCAGGATCAATAGTCAATTTTTCTCCATATGGTATCTCTATGTTGCCATAAACATTGTAAGGCGAACCTTCTTTTGTCCATTTTGTAGTTGTAAGATTACCGCCGTTGATTATTGTCTGTGAGAGCAGAGACACACTGAAAACTAAAACAAAAAACAAAGACTTGTACATGATTAATCCTCCTTTTCTCAACTTTTCTATTTATTTCAACATGATACAAATATATTAAACTGTTGTCGCCGAACTATTTCTTTTTTATTTCCTGAGCGCCTGAGATATAATTAATGCTTGGATCATTTGAATATAGGCTGTCTTCTGCTTTGTCCCCGGGCTTTGTGATCACAATTATTGTATCCGGTTTAGAAATTATAACTGTGCGGTTATCCTGACCGACCGATTTGAGAATTTCAATTACTTTAGGTTTGAACGCCGGGTCTTCGGTTTTTGAAAAATTTCTTATGATCAGAACATACATCCCGACGAGAAGTGCCAGATAGAATACAACTTTTAGAAACGGTCTTATCATAAATGATCTCATACTTTCTTATGTTTACAATTATAATACAAAAAAAGTAATAATGCAAAATTAATCATTGAAATTTTTTGAATTGAGAGTTACAATTACTTAATGAGAATTTGTGAGGTTGCATGAATAAAATTATTCTGTTTATACATCTTTTTGTTGCTATAGCTGCCGCTCAATACGAAGCAGGTCAATTTATTGACAATATAGTTTTTACAGATTCCGATGTTGATTCGCTTTCAGACATTATTTATACGCAGAAGAGCACAAAAGAACTTATCAGCTCGGGGAAAGTTATTGTGATAAGTTTTTTCAATCCGGGATGAAGTACCTGTTTTTCCGAGGCAGTTTCGCTTCGTAATATCTGGACAGATTATAAAGACCGGGGCAATTTATACATAGCCGGTGCGAATACGGTTGAAGGTTTTTCTTATAAAGATCTGAACGGCGAGTTTTGGAGATACAAATACAGCGCTAATCTGAATTATCCGCTATCGAACCTCGAAGATCTGGGGCGTGAATTTTCTATGTTCGCAAGTTCGGCGGCTACACCTCAGCTTATCATAATCGGCAAAAATTCAAGGCTGGTTTTTTCATATTACGGATATATCGTTGAAGACGACATCAGAGCGGCTATTGAATCTGCACTGAAAGAATTCGGGGATCTACAGCAGATAGGAAAGCTGAATAACATATTTTTGGGCACAACTGAATTATCGGTCGATCTGTCGCAGAAATTCATTTCTTTGGGCGGTTACGGGATAACATACCCGGCAGTTTCGATTTCAAATCCCGGGGTAGTAAACGCAGAGATAGTTTCTGATTTATTGACTCTTTCGCGCGGAGAAAATACAGGTATTTCTGAAATAACTATTACAGCAGCGGCTTTATCCGACACGGTAAAAGCTTCATTTAAAATAATGACTTACCCCGACGGGGCTCAGGTTGTCGGCTTTGAAGAAACTGAAATCTGGAGCGATCATTTTTATTATCTTGGAGACGCCTTGTGGCAAAGAGACCAAGATACTGCCCATGACGGCTTATACAGTCTCAGATCCGGTGATATTCCGGCACCTGAAATTGAAGACGCTGTGAACTGGACGATGGCACGAGCCGAGTTTATTTCTGACAGGGATGACACTCTCGCTTTCGCATATAAAATATCGTCGCAGCTGGGCAGTGACGGATTTGAATTCTGCTTAGATGATAGTGTAATTGAATTTTCAGACGGAAAATGGTCCGGAGAAGTTGATTGGGCATTTGCAGAGATTCCGGTTAAAGCAGGAAAACACTCCATAGACTGGGATTATTTTAAATGGGAATACGGCTTTGCAGGCAAAGATGCGGCATGGATAGATATTATCAGGATCCCGGGAGTTTTATCGGGAATTGAAACAGGAACCGTCAGCGAAGATTATGATTTGATAAACAGCTATCCGAACCCTTTCAATTCTTCGGCTGTTCTCACTTTCAATCTTAGATCGGATTCTGCTCCTGTTCTTACCGTTTTCAACATAAAAGGTGAATTTGTGTTAGAAAAATTCACGGGCAACATGAAAAAAGGTATGAATGCGTTTAATATAGATCTAAATGGTTTTGAAAGCGGAACTTATTTTTGCAGAATAAAAGCAGGCAGACAGGTAATAAACGGAAAAATACTTTATCTAAAATAAATTATAAATTGTCTTTTTCGAGCTCAAGGATCTTTAGTTTGAGTTCGATCCCGCCTGTAGCGGAAAAGCCGCACAGGTCTTTATCAGCCGCTATAACCCTGTGGCAGGGGATCACGGGAGGAACAGGGTTGTTCTTTAAAGCATTGCCTACTGCCCTTGAAGCGTTACCGTTCCCGAGGTATGACGCTATAGTCCCGTAAGATGCGGTTTTTCCGTAGGGAATGCTCTGTACAGTCATATAAACTTTTTTCTGAAAATCTGTCCATGAATCTGAATCTAAAGGTACTTTGTCGAAAGTTTTAAGACTGCCGTCGAAATATTCTTTAAACATGACCGACCATGTGGAAATAACATTCTTATCTTCAGACAGCGGTTTTCCCGCTATGGTTTTGAGTATTTCATCCATTGCGCCATCAGGTGAAGGGAACATGAACCTGCAATCCCTAAGGCCTTTCGGAGTTACCGCAAAAGAGACCCACCCGAATTTAGTCTGCACAGTGCCGATCACTGTATTTTGAAGAGGAAGTTTAAGTTTTTTCATAAATTCATCCTCATTAATTCATCAGGTTTAAATATTCCCCGATCAGTAATAATCCCCGTGATAAGTTCTGCGGGTGTAATGTCGAAGGCATGGTTCAGTACGGGCGAAAGTTCATGAATGATCGGAACGCTGTTCATGTATTTCATCTCATTTTCATCCCTTTCCTCGATCTTTATATCTTTTCCGCTTTGAATCGAAAAATCTATTGTGGACATCGGGGCTGCAATGTAGAACGGAACATTGTTGTCTTTCGCCGCGAGAGCTTTCAGATATGTACCTATTTTATTAGCGGTGTCACCGTTTTTTGCAATTCTGTCAGCGCCTACAATTACAAGATCGACCATTCCTTTCTGCATTAAATGTCCGCATGAGTTGTCGGAAATTACCGTATGTGAAATGTTCTCGTGAAAATATTCCCAGGCGGTAAGCTTACCACCCTGGTTTAAAGGTCTTGTTTCGCTTACCCAGACATGCACATCTATATTTTCGTCTCTCGCAATGAAAACGGGAGCAGATGCCGTCCCGTAATTAATTGCGGCCAGCCAGCCTGCGTTGCAGTGGGTCATTATATTCACCGGCCTTCTTCCTACAATATTGGAAATCTCTCTTATCAGGGCAAATCCGTTTCCGCCAATATTCTTGCATGCTTCAATTTCGTTCCTTTCGAGAGATTTAACTCCGGCAAGAACCCTTGCAAGTTCAAGTCCGGCTTTTACAAGGACGTCTATCTTGCTGACACCCCAGCTTAAATTAACAGCAGTCGGCCTGCAGTTGCGCAACTGGTTTATTTTAGTCTCGTAATATTCCTCAGGTTCGGGTTTAGAAAAAGATTCCCTGAACGCAAGAAATGTTCCGTAAGCACCGGCTAATCCTAAAAGCGGCGCACCGCGAAGATGCATATCTTTTATGGCACTAATCATCTGGTCGGACGTTTTTATTCTTTCGATGACGAACTGCTCAGGCAAAAAACGCTGGTCAATAATATAAACTTTATCTCTATCATACCATAGGGAGTGATATTTTTTTCCTTCGAACTTCAGAAGAATTCTCCGTCATTATTCGAAAGTAATTTAAACAATTTCATCATATTTATAAAGAGAAAAATTGATTATCTGCAAAAAAAAATGTATTTTGCATCAATGATACTGCTTGAAACTAAAAATACTTTTGACTATCCTCTTCTTAACAGAATGGTTAAGAATTACAGACATTTCAGAAAACAGGCGAAAAAAACTGAAAGCGACTGTTTTAGAGTTTACGACAGAGATATACCGGAATTTCCGCTTTCGATAGATTATTATGCAGGTAAATTCCAGGTGCAGTATTATTCAAATGAGGAATCTGAAGATGTGCCCGATGATCTGACAGAAGCAGTTGAGACAGGATTGAAAACTATCTTCGGGATCGGCATCAGCGATATTTTCTGGAAGATCAGAAAAAAAAGAGCCTTGCTCGAGCAGTATGAAAAATTGTCTGATTCAAAAGCTTATTTTATTTCAAAAGAGAACGGGGTCTCGTTCTATATCAATCTTAAGGATTACCTGGACAGCGGTCTTTTTTTAGACCACAGACCTTCGAGAGAGTTCATAGCGAATCAGGCTGCATCGAAAGCTGTCCTGAATTTATACAGCTACACGGCATCATTCAGCCTGTACTGCGCAAAAGCCGGCGCTTCAGGTACCGTCAGTGTGGATATGTCGAATACATACACCGACTGGGCAAGAGAGAATTTTATATTGAATGGCTTTGATCTTAAAAAAAATGTTCTGATCAGAGAAGACTGTGCCAAATATCTCAAACAGGCTTACGACAGACGGGAAAGATACGACATTATTATAATTGATCCGCCTACAATTTCAAGATCGAAGAGAATGGATGAGATGTTCGATGTCAATACAGACCATTCAAATCTTATTTTGAGTGCATCAAAGCTAATGAGATCAAATGAGAGCACAATATTTTTCAGCACGAATTCAAGAAAGTTCAAAATGGATGAGGAGCTGAACGGGAAGTTCAAAATTGAAGATATCAGCCATAGAACAATACCTGAAGGATTCAGAGATAAAAAGATCCATAAAGTTTTTATTATAAAATTTAAATAAAAGAGGTTTATTATGCCGAACGATCTTGAAATAGCACGCGCAGCTAAAATCGAGCACATTTCCGTAATAGCGAAAAAGCTCGGTATCGATGAATCCGATCTTGAATATTACGGGAAATATAAGGCTAAACTACCGTTAAAGCTGATCGATCTTGAGAAAGTTCAGAAAGCAAAGCTTATACTTGTATCAGCTATAACGCCCACTCCGGCCGGAGAAGGCAAGACAACCGTTTCGATCGGCCTTAGCCAGGCGATGAACCTCATAGGAAAGAAAACAACTGTTGTTCTGAGAGAACCTTCGCTCGGGCCTGTTTTCGGAGTAAAAGGCGGAGCGGCAGGCGGCGGTTACGCACAGGTCCTTCCTATGGAAGATATAAATCTGCATTTCACAGGGGACATATCAGCCGTTGAAAAGGCCAATAATCTTTTAGCAGCTCTGATAGATAATGAGCTTCAGATAAAAGGCAGTAAACTGAATCTTGATGCGAGAACCGTAAGCTGGCGCAGAGTAATGGACATGAACGACAGATCATTAAGAGATATCGTGATCGGCTTGGGCGGCCAGAAGAACAGCATACCGAGAGAAACGGGGTTTGATATAACCGCCGCTTCGGAAGTGATGGCTATATTATGTCTGAGCAGCGATCTGGCGGATCTGAAAAGAAAACTTGGGAATATTTTCATAGGATACTCACTCGATAAGAAACCTGTGTTCGTAAGGGACATGAAGGCTGAAGGAGCTATGGCTGCGCTTCTTAAAGATGCGGTTAAGCCCAATCTGGTTCAGATGATAGGCGGATTTCCGGCTATCATCCACGGCGGTCCGTTCGCAAATATAGCTCAGGGTACAAATTCAATTATAGCTACACGAATGGGGTTGACGCTGTCGGATTATGTTGTCACAGAAGCAGGATTCGGATTCGATCTGGGAGCAGAAAAGTTTTTCGACATCAAATGCAGGACTGCGGGATTAAACCCCTCTGCAGTCGTTCTCGTGGCAACTGTCAGAGCCTTAAAGTTTCACGGCGGCGCAAAGTTGAAGGAGCTTAAAACCGAAAATGTTGAAGCTCTGAAGAAAGGTCTAGTGAATCTTGAAAAGCATATTGAGAACATGAAAGTTTTCGGAATATGCCCGATAGTTGCGGTTAACAGGTTCTATTCCGACACGGATGAAGAGGTAAAGATCATCAAAGAGTTCGTCGAAAGTAAAAATGTTGTATGTTCCGTAGCTGATGTGTGGGAGAAAGGGGGAGAGGGAGGCATTGATCTTGCAAAGAAAGTCAGCTTAATGGCCGACACATGCAATAAAAAATTCATTCCGCTTTATGAATGGGAATGGCCGATCGAAAAGAAGATCGAAAAGATCGCTAAAACCATCTACGGCGCCGAAGCAATTGATTTTACGGCGCAGGCTAAGAACGATATAAAGCGAATAATCAAGCTCGGACTTGATAAACTGCCTGTCTGTATAGCTAAAACGCAAAAATCTTTATCAGACAATCCCGAGCTGCTCGGCAGACCGAAGGATTTTGTCGTAACTGTGCGGGAGATTCAGATTTCATCAGGCGCAGGCTTCCTTGTACCCATCACAGGCGAGATCATGCGTATGCCCGGACTTCCTGACGAACCTTCAGCATATAATATGGATATAGACAATGAAGGAAATATAGAAGGGTTGTTCTAGACCGATTCTTCGACCGGAACCGTTTCCGTATTATTGAAATCAGGATGAATTTTAAACTGCTCAATTGTCTTTTTCAGCCAGAGTACAGAGATTATAGTCCCGAGAAAGATCGAAATTGTGATCCCGACGATTATTCCTGGAAGCTGAAATGTATAATTCCCAATTAGGAGAAGAGGAATAAATATAACGATCATTCTGATTATATTTATCATGATCGAGCTGTAAGGTTTATGAAGAGCGCTGAACGTGGCTGAAGCCGACATGCTGATACCCATTACGCCGTAGCTGACCGATACTACAGCAAGGTACAGATAAGAAATATTTACTACAGTAGGGTCATCGTTGAAGATCAGCGATGCGGACTTTCCGAATATTGCGAATACAGCGAACATTACCGCGCCTATGATCAGCGAGGCTTTATTCACGAATTTTATTCCGTCCTCGATCCTGTCGATCCTTTTAGCCCCCATATTCTGCCCCGTATAGGCTATCATAGTGTTGGCGAACGATATCAGCGGACCGATAGCGATCATTTCAATTCTGGTAGCGACTCCGAAGCCTGCAACAGCCTCTTTACCGTAACCGGCTATTATTCTTGTTGCAACACCCATTGATATTTGAGGAATGAATTGATTTAAAATAGCAGGGAAACCTATGAATAATACTCGTTTCCATGAATTGTACAACTCGGACAGTTTTGGCTTAACAAGCGCAAGCATGTGAAATTTGTAATTTAAAAGATATAATGATGCTGTAAATGTGGTCATCCTTGCTATAACTGTAGCTAAAGCAGCTCCCTCAAGTTCCATTCTCGGAAACCCGCCGATCCCGAAAATCAACAAAGGATCAAGGACAGCGTTCACTATCATTGAGCCTGTCATAACAAGGCTGGGAAGCAAAGTATTGCCGGCTGCTCTTATAGCGTTACTGCCGATCATGGGGATAACTACAAAAGGCATACCCCAATACCATATTGTCATATATCCTTTTATCATATCAAGTATCTCGCCTTTTGCCCCAAGGGATGAAAATATAAAATCCATGGTAGAAAATCCGACCGCCATTAAAATAATTACGACCAGAATACCAAGTATCAAACTATTTGTGGTAAGTCTTTTAACTTCGTCATGGTTCTTGCTTCCGATGGCTCTTGAAATAACAGCTGCTGCTCCCACACCAAGACCTAGAGCAATACTGTTTGCTGCCATTACGACAGGGAAAGTGAAGCTCATTGCGGCTAACTGTGCTGTTCCGAGACGACCGACAAAAAAAGTGTCAACGAGATTATAGCCTACCATGCTGAGCATACCTACCATCATTCCAAGTGACTGGTTGGTGATGTTCTTTCCTACCGAACCCTGTGTCAGATCTCTTTTTACTGCCATTTTAACCTTTTATACCTGATCTAATTCTCAAAGAATATAGCTATTAATATTAAATTCCGCAATTCATTTGAAAGCAGACTTTTTTAAATATTATTCATTTTAATATTTGTTTTTGATCAAGTTTCTTTTTATTTTAAACGGATAATTATTTTTGCGGGGGTTTATAATGAATATGAAAGAAAGTTCGCTGCCGAAATATATAAACGAGCCTGAATATTATAAAAACAAACAGTTCATGTTCCTGGACATTTCGGGATTCACCCCGCTCTGCGATAAATTTATAAGCGAGAGCTCTTATGGTGCCGAAAAGATCGGTGATCTGATAAATATTGTATTCAACCCTATAATAGATTCGGTGTATGCCGCAGGCGGAGATGTAATTTCATTTGCGGGTGATGCACTGTTCGTTGCAGTAGATAAAGATAAAGTCAGCACCGTTCAAAAAATGTCAGACAGGATAATCAAAGAGCAGACGATAGACAGAAATCTCTCGATAAAGATCGAGATGTTTGATAAACCTTTTGTGCCTGTTGTGATAAATTCAGAGAGCTCGTCGTGTTTCTGCTATGCTCCGAATAAGCAAAAAAAAGAGATCATTAAAAACTCCCCGTTCCCGCAGGAGATCTATGACATCTATAAAAGCAGTTTTAGAGGTGAATTGAGGGCAGTACCGATATTTTTTATCCATATCGATGAAAAATATTCTGTGGAAGAGATAAAATCTCTTCTAAGCGAACTCGCAGAAGAAGCCAAAAAAGGATCGGTCTATATCAACAAGATCGAATATCTTGACAAAGGCTGGATGATCCTCCTGTCAGCAGGCTCGCCGGTATATTCCACCGATGCTCCCGTAAAGATGTACGATCTTCTTTCCGGATTCTCAAAGAAAGCTGCAACGATGAATATTCCGGTTCATATCGGAGGAACTCTTCAGCGCGGCTACTGCGGGATAATCGGAAATGAGAAAAGATGGGAATTTACTTTCCTCGGATCAAATGTGAATCTCGCAGCAAGGATAACGGCCAAAGCTGAACCATATAGAATTTATTCAGACTCTTCCTTTGCATCAGCCGTTAAAACATCAATTAAGACCGTTTCGGCCGGTAAAAAGAATTACAAAGGGGTAGGAGAAAGAGAAATATTCGAGCTAACGGGTGTTATAAAAGACAAAAAGAATATTTTTGTGGGAAGGATCGAAGAAATAAAAACCTCACTGGATTTCTTTAAAGGTGACAGAAGGGCTTTTGTGCTGCTGAACGGGCCTTCGGGAATAGGCAAAACAGTTCTTGCGGAACAGATAATATTGTCACTGGGATATAAAAATCTTCTCAGGTTCAAAGGTGTATTCGGGGAAGAAAATGAAAATTACCTGTTCAGGAGTTTTACAGCCGCGAATAAAAACGATCCGGCAGAAATATTTCAGAAGTTCAAGGCAATATCCGAACCGACCCTTATTTATATTGATGATCTCCATTTTGCCGATGAAAAAAGCCTTTTCATGTTCCACAGAATGATAAATGAAGGAAATCCGTTCGTAAATATCATCGCAACGACGATAGGCAGGGAAAAAATAAGGATAACTCCTCTTGCTTACTACGAATCGCTTATGATCGATCTTAAACCTTTCGATGCAAAAGATATTCAGGCGATAACAAAGATCGCATCAGGGATAAACATTTCTCTTAAAGTCAGCAGGGATCTCCAGAAATCAACAGGCGGTAACCCTCTGTTCGTTACAGGAATTCTTCCATATATAACAAAGGATATTGAAAGATCCGGCGATGTACCCTACTCGCTTCAGGAAGTGATCCTATTAAAGCTTAATCAGATACCCGGTAAAGGTCCGGAGTTCATTGACGGCGGATCGGTTTATGGCGATGTTTTTGATCATAAAGTTCTGAAAGAAGTAATAAATCTCAAAGATATACTTGCCGGCGAAATTATTACTAAGGCTGAAAATGAAGGGCTTGTGCGTAAATCTCTTGTTAATGAAGATATTGAATTCTCAAATACAATAATAAGAGAGATCATTTACGAAAGGCTTCTGAAGAAAAAGATAGATTTCTTCAGGATAAGGATAGCTGAATCTATTTTAAAGTCTAAAACTAAAGACCTGAAGAAGCATTATAAAGCAATGACAATGTTCTTTCTGGCCGATGACGAAAGGTCTCTCAAACTGGCTATAAAGCTGGCAGAAGTTTTCAGGAAGCGTTCCGATGTTGATTTTCTGAGAAATATATTCACAAGATCTTTTGAATATATAATCAGGCACGGAAAATACAGCAAAGGACTGGAATTATTAAGAATTCTCTCAAAAGCAGGAAATCAGAATATCGGATCGGAAGTGATCGGATTTATTGAAAAAACAGCTCTGAATATCAAAGACTGGCAGGGTGATGAAAAACTGATACTTGATCTCGCAAGGACAATACACTCTGTCCAGTTCAGAGAGCCGGTTGAGCTTCTTAATATATATAAACAACTTAAGGGCGAAGACAAATATTACAAATGGACAAGGATTAAAGTCTGCGCATATTCTATGCCGCATAAAGAAGCAACGGACATATTAATAGAGCTGATGGATTCTTTTGAAGGTCAGGAAAAAATATCTTTCTATTTTGATCTCGTCTGGTATGTGTTTTTCATTACAGGAGACACTGTTATAGAGAAAAAGGCAATGTCTGTGCTCGAGAACATGGAAGTCAAAATGGATGCCGGAATGAAAGTTGACTTTTATTTTTTAAAAAACACAATAGCTATGCACAGAGACGACCTCGCGGAATCTAAAAGATGCCTTGATATTGTGCAGAAACTAAATATGAAAGAAGCTGACGACAGGTTCGTGTTTTATAATGATATAGCTATATTGCATTCGAACCTTGCCTACGAGAATTTCGATGCCGATGATATAAGAAAAGCTTTAAAATACTCGGTCAAAGCTCAAAAACTTCTTAATGACAATCAGAAAGACTCTGACCTGCCTCTGATAACTACCAACCTTGCAGGTTTTTATATGTCCTCAGGGTTTATAAAGAAAGCTGAACGGGCTTACATGGAAGGCTTGTATTACGGGTTAGCTGTAAATCATCCCGTCGAGGTGCCATATACAAAATCAAGGATCGCGATCATTGCTATGCACTATGGAGCTTATAGGCTTGCCTCGGAGATATCGGGCGAAGTGATCGTTTCAGACGTCGGAGATATAAAATCTGGGGCTTATACGATCAGATATTATTACTCAGGAAATAATGAGAATGATCTGAAGCAGGCATATAAATATGCGAAAAATTATGCTGAATTCGGTACAGCCAAATGCTACTGGGAGATGGCGAGCATCATGCTGTACAACGCACTGGTTGAAGACGATAAAAAGGAAATGAAAAAACTGCGTAGAAATATTGTAAGATGGAATAAATATCAGCAGAGGGCCGGAACAAGATTTGTCAATGAGGCGCATGTGGAAATTCTCGGTCTGCTGGCGGGGAAAAAATCCGATGAAGCTAAAGTTCAGGATAAGCTGGATAAAATAACAAAGCTGAACGCGAATTTCGGTGTTATGAATAAATGCTATTACGCACTTGGAGTTTACAAAAACGATCCTGAGCTTCTTATCAAAGCTAAAAAATATGCGCTCAAGATGAAATCATATCCGTTCGTACAGCGTATTGAAAAAGAGCTGTACAGGATCACAGGAGATAAATACTGGGCAGACAGGATCAAGAAAACTCAGGAGAAACTAGAACAAATGAACAGGATCGGAACTGCAGAGGAACTATTAGGATTTAAAAAGTAAATCCAACCGGAGAATATTTATGAGATGCTATTTAGCATTAACAACGATAATACTGTGCATTTCATTAAATTCACAAATAACTGTGACTGAAAGTGACCGTGAATATTCCTTAAAATATGATACTGATTCGGCTTCATACAGAGTTTTAAGGTTCAGCAAAGGGTTCGAAGACAGCCTGTTCACTTATCTGAATTATTCGAGAAGTAACAAAACGGACGGATTTGAAAAGGAAATGACAATACTTGATACTCTTTTTGGTAAATCAATCGGAAAGATCGACTTGGACCTCATATCTGCTTCTATAGGTTATCCGCTTGAATTCGATGATGTTATGCCTAAATATATCAAGACTTTCCTAGATTCGAAACAATGGTCAGATCACATCAAAGCTAAGGGCCGCGAACTCGACTATAAATTGATGCGAAAAGTTATTCTTGAATGCGGTGTTTTTGAATCATTTCTCAGCCTGCTCAAGAAGTATGGATATGATGTAAAGGAGTTAAGCACCGAGAAACACGGTTTCGTTCTAAAGGAAGACCTGATAAAATACGGCTTTCAGGGTGATGAAATAATCCCCGTTCCTTTTATGATGTACTGGAGTCTTGAGAAAATAAAGTTATAATTACGAGGGATTTATGAAAAGCTATAAACTATTATCTACCTTTATTATTCTATTGGCGTTTATAATCTCAGGCTCAATACTTTCAGTTAGTCTCTGGAGTGATAAATCCGAAAAAATTGAGATCAATGAAAATATTATCATTTCCGGTGAAATGACTTTAAATGAGTTGAAAGAAACAAATAATCTGCCTGATGCAGTGATCAAGAATGTATTTCAACTGAAAGACAAGAGTGAATTATCAAAGCAGGTTGCTGAGTACAATTTGAATATTGAAGATATCAAAGTTAAGATAAATAAAGAATTGGCTATTTATTCTGAAGAAAGCTCAAAGAACTGGGTTAAAATTTTGATCAAGTTCGTTTTATGGATCGTTTTCCTGTTCGCTGTTCTGATCCTGACAATTAAGAGGAAAGTAAGTCCGAGGTTAAAAAAAATACTTTATTTTTTATCTCTGACGGTATTCGGTGTGATCTTAAGCTCGGATCCGAGCCCGATGGGAACCGTGAAAGACGCAATTGTATTATTCAGCTCAAAAGGTGTAATATTTCCACCGAGAATGATAGCTTTCGCCGTATTTATTCTGCTTGTGATCATAGCTAATAAATTCATCTGTTCATGGGGGTGCCAGATCGGGACTCTTCAGGATCTGATATTCAGGCTCAATCGGAATGGAGATGATACAAAAGGCCTTATCAGGCAATTTAAACCTTCATTCGCGTTTACGAACACTGTCAGAATACTATCCTTTATAGCTATTATAGTTTTTGCCGTAGCGTGGTCATATGATATAGTCGAACCGATAGATCCTTTTAAAATTTATAAGCCTGGCGTTGTTTTACCGGCAGGCTGGATACTTATATCGGCAATACTGATACTGAGTCTTTTCATTTACAGGCCGTGGTGCCATTTATTCTGTCCGTTCGGGCTTGTAGGCTGGCTGTTTGAGAAATTAAGTATTTATAAGATAAAAGTCAATTACAACACTTGTATTTCGTGCGGAAAATGTTCAAAAGCATGTCCGTCGAATGTAATGGATGCGATCCTGAAGCAGGATAAAGTTATTCCGGATTGCTTTTCATGTTCAACCTGTATAAATGTATGCCCGACGAATTCAATAAGTTTCGATAAAGGCAAAAGAGAAAAAGTACCTGAAAACAGAGAGTATAAATGAACGATATAATCAAGATCATCGCAAGGGAAAATAACTGGCCGGAGAATTCTGTTTCAACTGTGCTGGGTCTGCTCTCGGAAGGAGCAACAATTCCGTTCATCGCGCGGTACAGGAAGGAAATGACAGGCGGGCTTGATGAAAATCAGCTCAGACTTATTGACGAACGGGCGGGATATTTGAAATCGCTGAACGAGCGCAAAGTGACAGTTATTAGTACCATCACCGAACTGGGTAAAATGACTCCCGAACTGTCTAAAAAGATCGAAGACTGCCTCTCGCTTACAGAACTCGAAGATATTTATCTGCCGTACAAGCCTAAAAAGAAGACCCGTGCTTCAGCAGCTAAAGAAAAAGGGCTTGAACCGTTAGCTCTGTTCATTCTGAATAATCCAAGATTTACAGGCGATTTCAATTCTGTGTGCAGCTCCTACATCAATGCCGAAAAGGGAGTGAATGATATTGAATCAGCCTTGAACGGTGCTATGGATATTTTGGCTGAAATGATCTCAGAGGACGCATCTGTCCGTAAATACTGCCGTGAATACCTGCAGAATACGAGTAGCGTCGTTTCCGCCAAAGTTAAAGAGAAAGTAAAGAAAATTTCGGCAGATGACGATGAGCCTCAGAAAAGCGCAAGCTACTCTCAGCAGTCAGATAAAACCGCTAAGGATGTTTATCAGATCTATCACGATTTTAAAACATCCGTCAGAAGCATTAAACCTCATCAGGTACTCGCCGTTAACAGGGGAGAAGACGAGGGTATTTTAAAGATCAGTCTCGATTACGATCAGGAATTTATAAATAATGCAGTCAGAAGGATATTTTTTAAGACTGACCGGTCTTACTTTAACGAGATAATTGAAAATATTATTAAAGACAGCTGGAAAAGACTTCTGTTCCCTTCGCTTGAAAGAGAAGTGCGGAACGGACTGACAGAAAAAGCTGAACTTCATGCGGTAGAAGTGTTCGCGGCCAACCTGCGCCAGCTACTGCTCCAGCCGCCTTTGCAGAATAATGTAATTATGGGCATTGATCCAGGCTTCGTATCGGGATGCAAGATCGCTGTTATTGATCCCACAGGTCAATATCTTTACGGGAATACGATCTATCCGCATCCCCCCAAAAATAGAGTTGCCGAGGCTGTTGAAACGATGCTTAAAACCATCAAAGAATATAAAGTCAAGATAATCGCAATTGGCAACGGTACCGCAGGAAGGGAGACCGAGGCTATTGTCGCGGATATGATCAAAGCGAATCAGCTTGAATGCAGATATCTTCTGGTAAGTGAAGCGGGCGCATCAGTCTATTCGGCTTCAGCGATCGCTCAGGAAGAATTTCCGGATCTTGAAGCTGCGCAGAGAGGCAATATTTCAATTGCCCGCAGAGTGCTTGACCCGCTAGCTGAACTTGTCAAGATCGATCCCAAGGCTATAGGGGTCGGATTGTATCAGCACGATGTCAATCAGAAAGTTCTGGCTTCAAAACTCGAAACCGTTGTTGAATCGGTAGTAAATCATGTCGGAGTTGACATCAATACCGCTTCATCGTTCTTATTGTGCCGCGTGTCTGGACTGAATAAAAGATCAGCCGATAAGGTTATCGGCCTTAGAAACAGTCACGGAAGTTTCAAAAGCAGAGCAGAACTGAAGAAGATCACAGGCATGTCCGCGAAAGCTTTTGAACAGAGCGCGGGATTTTTGAAGATAAACAACGGAACAAATCCTCTTGATAATACGGCTATCCATCCTGAGAGTTATTCTGCAGTGGATAAACTGCTTGCTGAATATAAGCTTCAGGCTATTGATATAAATAAGCCTGAAACAAGAGAAATATTCAAAAATATCAAGCCTGATAAAGATCTTGCAGATAAAATAGGCGTAGGACTTCCTACGCTAACCGATATTCTGGAAAATCTTCAGAAACCCGGGCGCGACCCCAGAGAAGATATGTCAAAGCCGATCCTGCGAAGCGACATTCTCAAAACCGAAGATCTGAGCATAGGCATGAAGCTGAAAGGAACAGTAAGGAATATTGTGGATTTCGGAGCATTCGTTGACATAGGCATCAAGCAGGATGCGCTGGTCCATGTTTCACATCTTGCGGACAGGTTTGTAAAAAATCCTCTTGATGTAGTCAAAGTAGGAGATATCGTAGATGTGACCGTTGTATCAATTGATAAAGATAAAGGGCGTGTGGCCTTGAGCATGAAAAAAAGCTGATCCTGGTTTTTATTCCGGAAATAATTTGTCTTTTGAATTTCTGCTTACAGGTATCTCGGTTTTCTTTTTATCTTTCATTACGGCAAGATATTTTCCGCCGAACCATTTTTTGAGCTTATTTAAATGGTTCATATTGATTATAAATCCCCTGTGAATCCGTATGAAATTCTCCGGAAGCTTTTCTTCAAGTGAAGCAAGCGTATCATTAATAATATATTCATCGTCGAAAGTGCAGATCGAAGTATATTTGTTGTCAGCCTTGAAAAAGAAAATGTCATTCGTATTTACGAACAGAACTTCATCTCCGATCTTAATATGGATCCTTGATAGTTTATCCTGTCTGTTAGTCAGCTCGCTTAAAAGCGAAGTGATCTTACTGTCGTAATCGCATTTTTCTTTTTCTGTGAATTTTTTAAGCTTCTCCATTGCTTTCTGCAGCCTGTCTTCCTCTATCGGCTTAAGAAGATAATCTATTGAGTTCGTTTCAAAAGCCTTAAGCGCATATTCGTCGAAAGCAGTAGTAAAAATCACAACAGGCATATATGTCAGATTCTGAAGAACTTCAAACCCGTTCATGCCCGGCATCTGAATATCCAAAAATATCAGGTCCGGCTTTAGCTTGTTTATTTTCTCGACCGCTTCGATCCCGTTCTCAGCCATATCAATAATCTCTATCTCATCGAACTGCTCGAGTTTTTTCTTAAGGCCGAGCCTTGACAGTTCTTCGTCTTCAACTAAAATCGTTTTGTAAAACATTTTGTCACCTATATTTTTTTAGGGATTGTTATTACTACTTTAAAACCGTTCTCTTTTTCAATCTTAAAGCTGTGATCGCTGTTGTAAACCAGATGAAGCCTTTCTTTTACGCTCGAAAGGCCGATACCGTTGCCTTCAGGTTTGCTGTCGCCGTCTTTAGATACACCGTTATCTTCCACGATTATAGTTACCCGTCCAGGTATTTTTTCATACGCTGATATTTTTACAATACCGCCTTCGAGCCTGTTCGATAAGCCGTGCTTAATACTGTTCTCTGCGAGTGGCTGGATCAGCAGCGGAGGTATAAGCATGTTCGAAAGAGTATCGGGTATATCTATAACATATTCGAGTCTTTTGCCGAATCTTATTTTTTCTATCTCGAGGTATTTTCTGATCATCAGGATCTCTTCTTCAAGCTGAACGAATTCGTTTTTTGATGTTCTTAAGGTATATCTCAAAAGACCAGATATATTCTGAAGCATCTTTCTTGCAGAATCCGGATCAAAGTTTATAAGTTCGGATATGGAGCTGATGGCATTAAAGAGGAAATGCGGATTTATTTTTGACTCAAGCGAAGAAAGTTCGGCTCTTACTCTTTTCTCGTCAAGTTTAAGTTCGTTTATTTTTTTCTGTTTCAGCTTTCTGTAGAAAATGAAATAGGTTAAGGCAAGGATGAAAGCAAATATGCCTGCGTAAATATATCTTATATTCTTCTCTTTTTCCAGTTTGAGGTTAAGAAGTTCTTTCTCTATCTCCTTTTTTGAAATTTCATAATCTATTTCTATCTTGGAGACAGGTATCTGAACCGACCCTTTTTCTGATGAAAATGAATTGAAAAGCATATAATATTTGTTGGCGTTCTTAAAATCCTTAAGCAGGTTATATAGGCCGTAAAGACCCATATAATTCTCTTTGATCATATCATCGTTTCTGTATTCTTCAGAAATTTCAAGGCTTTTGTGCAGATAATCAAGGGCTAACTTATAATTACCGTTGACCTTATACATGGAAGCGAGGTTGAAATAAGCCACCGAAAGGCTTCCGACCAGATTATATTCCTCATAGATCTTTGCAGCTTTTTTATAATATTCAAAAGCGGCATCATAATTACCCATCATTTCATTTAAGTCTCCGGCCGCGTTATAGCAGTTCCCTGCAAACCAGACATCATCTCTTTTCTGAGCCAGCTCCAAAGCCTTGAAATTATATTCAAGAGCTTTTTCATATTCGAACCTGCCTCTGTATGCAAGGCTGAGGAAATAGTTCGCTCTTATCATTATCTCTTCGTCATTTTGAGCCGCGGCAATATCCAGCGCTTCGTGAGCAAAGATCAGTGATCTGTCGAAATTTTTAGATTTCAGGCAGACATCCGCCATTTTTATAAGAGTTTCAGAGTATTCTTTTTTTCTGCCGGCCGTCTTTAATACTTCCGTTTTTTTTGTAAAGTAGTCTAAAGCCGTGCTGTAATTTTCCGATATCAGATAAATATCGCCTAATGATTCGTAAGACCTCAAAAGACCGTCGGTATAATTGATCTGAGCAGACAGGTCTCTTGCTTCCAGCAGGCATGCGATTCCTTTGTGCGTATCGCTGTATCTGGTCATATAGAAACCCGCCATCTGCATAAGTGCATCGGCTTTCGCAGTACCCTCAGTTGTTCTCAAAATATCGTCAATGCAGTTGATCTTGTAGGAGAACTTGAATGAGTTCTGTCCGTACAGAGCTAATACCATGATCAAAAGTATAAATCCTGATCTTATCTTCATTTTATGCTCCCTATGACCGAACCTGTTTCATATACGATGAGCGAAGAATGTATCGGGTCAGTAATAAAAAGTTTGTTTCCGCGTATATCGATCTGGTCTATCCTCTGTGCATTTTTTACTAGAATAGTTTTTTTATAATGTCCGGAAGGATCAAGAATGTCGAATATTGAGTTTTCAATTCCGTATCTTGATGCATCCGAAGCTCTTCTTACCCATAAATTATTATTTCCGTCAATTAAAAGCGACTCGATAAAAGGTTTATTAACTGATTTGAGCGCAGGTGTTTTAAATTTCTTTGAAGTTTCTTTCCTTCTTTCAAGTTCTTCTTTGGAAAATTTAACAGACGGAAGTTTATTGTCTATTACAAATTTCAAATTGATGCTGTAATCGTAGCAGAATATCCTGTAACTGCTGTCAGAATCTATTCCTATATAAATTAGTTCGTTATTTCTGTCAACGGCAAAAGGAAATGTTCTAATCTCGGGGTCAATATTGCCGTAAAAGTAAGATCCGAAAAAACTGCTTATAAGTTTTTGCTGCATGAAATTATTATCGGTACTTTTGAGTTCAATACCTATGTATGTATCCTCATTTTTTGCGAGGTTCGTACGGAATGATCCTATCATTTTATTGTCGTCTAAAAGTTCTATCTCATTAGGTATTTCGTTATTAAAGTTCGTTTCTCCCAATTTAGAACCGTTTCCTGTATATTTCAGAAGCCGTTTTTCTTTGGCAAAGCCTATATACAAAGTATCGTTTATAACGCTTAGAGAGCTTACTGTAGAACTGTCTAATTCTGTAACTATAGAATTTTGAAAAATACCTGAACTGCTGAATCTTTTTATCAAGGGAGATTTGTATTCTACAATATAAAAATTATCCTCGGAATCGAATTTGATATCTTCAGGGTTTTTTAATACTGAGCTGTCCAGCGAGAAGATCTCTTTCATTGCTATCTCTTCCGGCTCGGTGAACCTGTCATTGGTTATTGTAGTATAGTTTTGTCCGTGTTCGTTATCAGTAGTGCATCCCGAAAATATTATTAAGGCTGCGATACACAGAAGACTTTCAAAAATGTTGTTGAACCTGATCTTATCCGGGTCAAAGCACCTGTTAAAGTACATGTTCCTTCTTCCTTTTGATACGGCATGTTCTTTTTGACCGATCTTCTGTTCGGAATCCGATACTATCTCTTCAAAGCCTCGTATCATCGGTTCTTCCGTTTCAGAGTTTATTTCATTTAAGATCAGCATTTTATTTCCCGCTTTTTGTGGTTTTCATCTTCTGATTGAATTATAATGAATTTTTAGTATAAATATCAACAAATTCCGATAAAAAGGACAAAAACGCAGATGAAACGACATAAGTTCTGACGGGATTTTCCATGATCACATTATCTGCAAGGTTTTCTTTTTGAAAAGCCCTTTCATCTGAGAGAGAACTATACCCAGAAGAACTATACTCATTCCAAGTATCTTTTTCGTATCGAAATGCTCATTCAGCGCAAAATAAGAGATCACAGCGGTAAAAACCGGTATAAGATTAGTGAAAACATTTGTTTTCGAAATTCCGAGTTCTTTTATAGGTTTCACTATTAGAACAAAGGCAAGTACCGATGCAAAGAAAGACATATAAAAAAGAGTTGAGATCATATTGAAAAATGTTCCGTCAATTATTGTCTTACTCACTTTTTCACCTGCAGTGTTATACTCAAGCGCTAAAAAAAGCGGCAGGAATAGAAAAGCGCCGAAGATGCTCTGATATTTTGCTATGGTCATAGACGAATAGTCTTTTGATAATTTTTTTACGATTATACCATAGCTCACCGCGCCGAGTACCGCTATGAAAAGCAGGACCACTCCTTTTACGGTGAAATCTGCCGCAGCACTGGGGTTTACCAGTATCATTATAACTCCGGCGAAAGAAAGCAGAAGCCCCAGAATGTTGAAAATATTCAGTTTTTCTTTAAGTATCTTGAAAGCGAAAACCGGAGTAAGAACAGGAATCATTGAAATAATTACCGAAGCCACAGTCGATGAAACATAGAGCATTCCGTAAGACTCTCCGAGAAAATAAATGAAAGGCTCAAAAAAAGCCAGCGCCAGCAGGTTCTTGTAATCCTGAACGGCTAGTTTTTCCTTTGTCTTAAAAAAATATTTTGTAATAAAGATAAGTATAAGTGAAGCGATCACCAGCCGGAAAAAAATGACTGTGATAGGACCGATATAAACTAGGATAATTTTATACCAGATAAAAGTTAAAGCCCAGAATATCATGGGAAGTATTGCGAAAGTATAGAGAGTGAATTTTTTCATAGCAGCGCTCTTTTAATAATAAAAAAGGGCAGACTTTGATTCTGCCCTTCAAGAAAATAATTCCTGCTAAACTTTCGCCATTTTTTCGATTAGGTCAACCACTCTGTTGGAATAACCGAATTCGTTATCATACCATGAAACTATTTTTATAAAATTACCGTCAAGAACCTTTGTAAGTCCGGCGTCAAAAATAGATGAGTGCGGATTTCCTACTATATCAACGCTTACTATGGGATCTGTGCAGTATTCCAGGATACCTTTCATAGATCCTTCTGCGGCTTCTTTAACAGCGGCGTTTATTTCTTCGACCGTAGCGGGTTTCAACAGTTCGCAGGTCAGATCAACTACCGAGCCGTCTGGAGTAGGCACTCGCATTGCGAAACCGTCCATTTTTCCTTTAAGCTCAGGAACAACAAGGCCTACGGCTTTTGCAGCTCCGGTGCTTGTAGGAATAATCGAGACCGCTGCGGCACGGGCTCTTCTTAAATCTTTATGCGGAGCATCCAGGATTATCTGATCGTTTGTATAAGAGTGTATAGTGTTCATAAGTCCGCATTTGATCCCGAATTTATCGTTCAAGACTTTTGCTACCGGCGCCAGGCAGTTAGTTGTACATGAGGCGTTTGACACGAATTTGACATCTTTTGTAATCGCCTGCTCGTTCACGCCCAGAACCACTGTAGCATCAACATCTTCAGCTTTGTCGGCAGGAACTGTAAGTATAACTCTTTTAGCTCCGGCTTTAATATGTTTACCCATTTTTTCTCTGTTTCTGAAGACTCCGGTCGATTCAACAACTATGTCAACGCCGAGTGCTCCCCACGGTAAAGCTTCAGGATCTTTTTCTGCATGGATCTTTATCGGTTTTCCGTTTACGATGAGCATATCGCCCTCAGCTTTCACTTCACCGTTAAATTTTCCGTGAACCGAATCATATTTTAGAAGATGTGCAAGAGTTTTAGCATCGGTAAGATCATTTATTCCTACAACTTCAATATCTTTTCTTTCCTGAATGATCCTGAAGACCACTCTTCCGATCCTGCCGAACCCGTTTATGGCAATTTTGATACCCATTTTTTCACCTCTTTAGTTTAATTAAATTTAACGCATAAAATTAATAATTCATTTATGCCGAAGTCAAGGATAATATTTACGATTTAATCTTGTCCGAATCCGGTTCTTCCGATGCTGCAAAACGGTTTAGCTCTGTAATATATTTCTGCGACAGACCAATAATTTCGGCAAAAACAATTTTTGAAATACCTGTATCGCCCGAAAATACGGATCTGTCTAACTCGATGCAGAGACTGTTGAATTTGTCAGCTTTGAAATTTAAAGCTATACCTTTAAGGCTGTGCGCTTCGAATTTAATTTTGTTGATGTCATTTGTTTCAAAAGCCGAACTGATCAGGGCTATTTTTTTCGGTATTTCCTCAGCATACATTTTTACAATAGCTGCGAAGGTTTCTCTGCCGTAGGAACAGGATTTTTCATTAAAATCATTTATATCAAGTATATCCCATTTATCCGGAATGTTTTCTGCTGAAATTTTTCCCATGAATACAAATTACGTAAATTAGATTCTTTTGTAAATAAAAAAATCTTGTAAAATTGACCGGATATTTTCATTGAAAAAACGAATAAACCATGTTATATTTGTAAGCTTATAATTTCGTCTGAATGATAAAATCATAAAATTTAAGGATTCATGTATGAAATCAGGAAAAAGGGGAAAGGAACTATTGGAGGAAATATTATTCGGTAAAGGACCTGAATTGTTTTTTATAGCAGGGCCTTGCGTGATAGAATCGGAAGATATAACTTTGTTAATAGCCGAAAAACTGCATGAACTTTCAAGTAAGATGAAATGTGAGATTATTTTTAAAGCTTCATATACAAAAGCGAACAGGTCCAGCATAGACTCATATACCGGCCCCGGGATCGAAAAAGGATTAAAACTGCTGGCAAAGATAAGGAAAGAATTCGGTTTATATATTCTGACCGATGTTCACACCGCTGATGAGGCGGCAATCGCGGGAAGAACTGCAGATATAATTCAGATACCCGCTTTTCTCTGCAGACAGACCGATCTGATAATCAGCGCTGCGAGGACCGGAAAGATAGTCAATATCAAAAAAGGGCAGTTCGCATCATCAAAAGAAATGAAACTGGCGGCGGATAAGGCTGTTTCTGCAGGCAACAGTAAAGTTCTTCTGACGGAACGCGGAACAACTTTCGGATACAATAATCTCGTCGTTGACTTCAGGAACTTTATGGATATGAAATCATTCGGATATCCCGTAGTTTTTGATGTGACGCACTCTCTGCAGAAACCCGCTGCTGAAGGGACCGTTTCCGGCGGACAGCCTGAATATGCGATTCAGATGGCATGCGCTGCAGTATCAACCGGCTGTGTTGACGGTCTTTTTATAGAAACACATCCTGATCCGTTAAAAGCTTTATCCGATTCAAAATCAATGCTTCGACTTGATCAGATGGAAGAACTTATCGCGAAAGTTAAAAAAATTAAAAAGACGATATAGGATTATGCAGAAAGAAATTAAAATGGTCATACTTGATGTTGACGGTGCGCTGACTGACGGCAAGGTTTATTACAGCTCAAACGGAGAGCTGATCAAGCCTTTTTCGGTTAAAGACGGTTTTATAATTAAGCATGTCTGTCCGGCTATGGGTATAAAATTCGCGATAATCTCCGGCGGTTTCGGGGATATTGTTAAAAAAAGAGCAGAAGTGCTGGAGATCGAAGATGTTTTTGTCGGGTTTGTAGATAAGGCTGATGCCTACAATGAAATAAAAAGAAAGTATTCGCTTTCAAATGATGAAGTGGCCTATTTCGGAGATGACTGGTTCGACTGGTCAGCCATGAAATTCGCTTCCTTGAAAGGAGCTCCGTCCGACGCCGCTCCCGAGATAAGGGAAAGAGCGGATTTCGTCACTATTGCCAAAGCGGGTGAAGGCGCTGTTAGAGAGTTTCTCGAATATATATTAAAAAGAGACGGTAAATTTGAAGCTGCAAAAAGCAAATATCTCGATTAAAGCCTTTCTGATCTGTGCTTTTTTATTCCTGTCATGCGAAAACTCAAAGCAACCGGTAGCTACATCTCTGTCGGCAGCAGGCGAGGTGAATACATCCGACAATATGATATGGGATATGGATGTCACGATAACCAGCGAAGGCCGGATCCGAGCCAAATTCAGAGCGGGGTATGTAGAGAGGGATAACATCGGCAATTCCAAGTATTCGCTAAGCAGAATAGATTCAGGGCTCGTAATTGAATTTTTTGAGAAGGAAAAAAACACAGGATTTCTTGAGAGCAAACGGGGTACTATCAATGACCTTAGCGAAGTGTTTACCGCGATCGACAGCGTTGTTTTCAGGTCAACAAAAGGTTATACGCTTTACACTGATACGCTTGTATGGAACAGAAAGCTGGCCCAGTTATCAACCGACTGCGATGTAATGATGATAAAGGATAACAGGGATACACTTTACGGAGAAGGTTTTATAACGGATGACAAATTCAATTCATACGAGATAAAAAGACCGAGGGGAGAAACCCTGGTGGAAGAAAAAGATCCGGTAAATTAAAGGAGGAATATTTGGTCAGATCAATGACAGGCTACGGAAAGAGTTCGGACTCTTCGGACAATTATGATATTCAGGTAGAGATAAAGAGCGTGAACCACAGATTCCTTGATATAAATTTCAGGATGCCTTCATTCTTGAATGAACTTGAACTCAGGCTCAGAGACAGGCTGAAAGTCCTTCTGAGCAGAGGAAGTCTGACCGTTTTTGTGAATGTGACAGCAAAACCCGGCAGCGAAAATATTAAAAAGATAGACGTGAGAGCTGCAAAAGCTTATAAATATTCACTCGAAAATCTGAAAGATGAGCTTGAACTTTCAGGAGAGATAGATCTTAACATGATCCTGAAATTTTCAGATGTTTATGATCAGACAGACGAAAGAGACAATGAAAGTACAGTAAATAAAGTGACTGAATGTTTCGAGCGTGCGCTTTCCAATATGATCGGATACAGAGAAAAAGAAGGCGGCAACATTTTGAAAGATCTGGAATCATATCTCAAAGATCTTGAATCTTTAATAAATCAGACGGGTGAACTAGCTGCAAAAGCCGCAAAAGTACAGTTTGAAAAACTGCTTGAAAGGCTTAAGAATTTTACCAGTCTGGAATCTTTCAGTAAGGACAGGCTTGAACAGGAGCTGGTACTTATAAGCGATAAAGTTGATATTTCCGAAGAGATATCAAGGCTAAAATCACACATTCTTCTGTTTAAGGAAACTCTGCGGGAAGAAAAAGCAGTCGGTAAAATTTTGAACAACCTGAGTCAGGAAATGCACAGGGAAGCCAGCACTATATCGGCAAAAACAAATATGACTGAGATATCTCATCTTTCTGTAAGTATGAAAGAGATAATTGAAATTATCAGGGAGCAGGTACAGAATGTTGAATAAAGGGCGCCTTGTGGTGTTTTCTGCCCCTTCAGGCTCGGGAAAAACTACTCTGATCACTATGCTCAGAAAAGAGTATCCTGGTCTTGAATTTTCTATATCGGCTACAACAAGGCCGCCGAGAGGCGTGGAAAAGAACGGGGTCGAATATTTCTTTCTGACAAAACCCGAATTTGAAGAAAAGATCAGAAATAACGAATTCGTCGAGCATAAAACCGTTTACGGAAATTTTTACGGTACTCTGCGCTGTTTTATTGATGAAGCGCTGAAAAAAGGGAAGAATGTTCTTTTCGATGTTGATGTTCAGGGAGGAATTGCGATCAAGAGGGAATATCCTGATGATGTAGTGATGATATTTATTTACCCGCCTTCGCCAGAAGTATTAAGAAAAAGGCTTGAATTAAGAGGCACTGACTCTGAAGAAGTTATAAACAACCGTTTAAAATTCGCAAAGATAGAGATGGAAAAAATGAAAGAATATTCGTATAATATAGAGAACGATATCCTGGAAGCTGCGTATAGCGAGCTGAAATCGGTGTTGAGAAGAGAGAATATAATTAACTAAAAATAGAAAGGAACAAAATGGAAAAGGTTAAAACGGGAACTAAGTTCGATACTGTCAGCGATAGAGACGACAGAAAGATAAGCCAGGAACAGTTCGAGGACAAATCGGTTAATATTTATGAAGCCGTAATGGTGCTCGGTCACAGAATGAGACAGATCGAGAGAAAAAATGCTAAAGAATTTGAAAAACTGAGGAATTCGATCCTTGACGAAAGGACTGAAAAAGAATACAATAAGGAGTATGTTGCCGAGATCATAGATCAGGATCTGCCGGTATTTCCTAAAGCCATCAGGGTCTGTATGAACGAAATGCTTAATGACGAACTTGATTATGAATACGAGGATATTACAAAACTTGAAGACTAAAAATGTTCTGATAGGCATAACCGGCGGGATAGCGGCTTATAAATCATGCCGGCTGATAAGATATTTCAAAAAATCGGGGTATGACGTTAAAGTTATTATCACGAAGAACGGCCTTCAGTTCATAACGGAAACGACGCTTAAGACATTGTCTGGAAATTCAGTATATTCAGATACATTTTCAAATAACAATGAATGGTCAACCGAGCATATTTCTATTACCGACTGGGCGGATGTTTTTATAATTGCGCCGGCGACGGCCAATATAATAGGAAAATATGCCAACGGTATAGCTGATGATGCGCTTTCAACTTCCCTACTTGCCTGCAATAAGCAGGTGATTATCGCTCCGGCCATGAACGACAAAATGTACAATAATCCTGCTGTTCAGAGAAATATTTCTTCACTCCAGGGACAGGGTGTATTTTTTGTCGAGCCCGGCTACGGCGACCTTGCGTGCGGCTATAAAGCTGCCGGAAGAATGGCTGAACCGGAAGAAATATTCAGAGAATCTCTATATTTTCTTAATAAGACCGAAAAGCTTGAAGGCAGGAAAATACTTATTTCGGCTGCACGGACGATGGAGTTTATTGATCCCGTCAGGTATATTTCAAATTGTTCGAGCGGTAAGACAGGTTTCAGACTCGCGGAAGCATCTTCGTTCAGAGGAGCGGAAACAGTTCTCGTTTCAGGCCCGACGGAAGAAAAATGTAACAGTTTTATTAAAAGAACTGACGTTATCTCATCCGAAGAGATGTACAGAGAAATTATAAGGGAATCAAAAAATTCGGACTGTATAATAATGTCCGCGGCCGTAGCTGATTACACAGTAAAAAAATCGGACAGGAAGATCAAGAAGAGCGCGAACGAACTTAAACTCGACCTGATTAAAACAAAAGACATCTTAAAAGAACTTGGCTTAAATAAAAAGAAAGGTCAGATCCTTGTGGGATTCGCTTTGGAGACCGAAAAAGGGGTGTTGAACGCGAAAAAGAAACTGACCGAAAAGAATCTGGATATGATTATTTTGAATGAAACATCAAAGGATAATCCGGCATTCGGTACAGATTCAAACAGGATCACGATCATAACTAAAAGCACGATTGAAAAACTCCCTCCGAAAGACAAATCGGAGATAGCTGATATAATTCTTGAGAAAATAACGGCTTTATTCAATAGGGGGACGGAATGAAAAATCTAGTTTTAGCGTTTCTTTTTGTTTTCGCGATCAGTTATGCTGGCAGCGATGCACCTGAACTGAAGGTTGAGGACATCAAAAAAGAAAATCAGACACAAAAGACAACGCCTGTTTCAACAAAAAACACGCAGATCGAAAAAAAAGAGATAGCTCAGGTCAAAACCGAAGCTAAAAAGCCCGTCGCAGCTCTTAAAACGAATAAAAAAGAGGTCGGGGAGATAGATTTCAGGCTTGGTTCGATTAACTCAAAAAACCGCACAAAGATGACGCCTCTTGATGAAGAGGATAAAGTATTTGAAAAGGACACGCTTCAGACCGGAAAAGAATCAAGATGCGAGATAAAACTTATGGACGGCAGTATTCTGAGGCTAAGCGAGAATACTAGATACATAATAGATCAATTCGAACAGTCAGGCGAGAAAGTCAGCTTTCAGGGGTATCTAGTCAGCGGTGAGTCATGGACCAATGTTAATAAACTTGATTCAAAGAAAAAGGATTTCAAGGTACGTTCGCCTATTGCAGTAGCAGCTGTTATAGGAACTGCGTACAAAATGACTTCTGACGGCAAACTGACAGAAATATCAGTGCTGGACGGTCAGGTTGAAGTTGATCTTGAGAAAGAAAAGAAAGCGGAACTTAAAATCGAACCGAAAAAAGACTCAGGCAGCATGGCACCAAAACAGTCGTCAGGACCTAAGCAGATACCGGGGCCTTACGAAGTTACTCTCTCCGAATGGATTTCGATCGTGAAAGGTGAAAAAATAAGCATCAGGAACGATGGAAAGTATAATAAAACCAAGACTGATGTGAATGTGCTCAATCAGGATTGGGATGCGTTCAAAAACAGATAATAAGATTTAGGGCAAGTTGAACTTGCCCTTTTTTATAGATATTAACAGGAGTTGCGATGAAAAAATTTTACGAACTGCTAACAGATAAAGAACCTTGGAAGGGTTTATTTATGGGCAATCATGCAGTTGCGAGGGCGATGCTCGAATCGGGAGTGAAAGTGATAACGAGCTATCCCGGTTCTCCTACTCCTGAGATCGCAGAAGCCCTTCTTTCGGTTCCGGAAGAACTTAGAAAATTTCATTTCGAATGGGCTACAAACGAAAAAGTAGCCACCGAAGTAGCTTTCGGCTCAAGCATCAACGGCAACATGTCCGTTGTTTTCTTCAAGTCGGTCGGGCTCAATGTCGCCGCAGATTCTCTCGTTCAGCTCGGTCTAATGAACTTGACAGGCGGGTTAGTCGTGATCCTCGGTGACGACCCGGGCGCGAATTCGAGCCAGAACGAGCAGGATAACCGCCACTTTGCCAGAATGTCGTACATTCCGGTAATGGAACCCGCAACGCCGACAGAAGCCTATAAAATGTTTCTTGAGGCCTCAAAGCTTTCCAAAAAGCATCAGATGCCGATCATTTTAAGACTCACGACCCATGTTTGTCATGCCAAAGAGTTAATTAGTTTCGGCGCTATTAGTGAGAGTAAAGGATTTACAGCGGATTTCGACATAAAGAACGGACCTTATCTTCCTATAACGAGGAGTGTTTTTCCATTAAAGAAAAAAGCGATGGAAAAACTCGACATAATCAGAAAAGAGTCGGAAAGGTCACCTTTTAATAAAATTTACGCACCATTCGGCTTTGAAGTAATAAACGGTAAAAAGCTAGGAATAATATCGTCATCCATGCCGGCTCTTTCTGTTATGGAAAATATAGACAAAGCCGGAAAACCGGTAGATCTGCTTCAGATAAATTTCAGTTATCCGATGCCCGAAGAAATGATCGCCGACTACCTGAAGGATAAAGACGAAGTAATAATCATCGAAGAGCTTGACAGGATCATGGAGTACGAGATAAAGTCGCTGGCTTTCGACAGGAATATAAAATGCAGAATACTTACAAGAAAAACTCATGATGATATAATGGGCGAACTGACATCAGAGCGTACATGGGACATTCTTTCCGTCCACTGGCCGGAAGTGTTCGAAAGCGGAATTAAGCCTGTGACTCAGCCATTCGCGAATCCGAGGATTGCGCAGATGTGTCCCGGATGCGGGCACAGATCCGCTTTTCACGCGATAAAACAGGCACTGCCGAAAGAAACTATAACCGTCGGCGATATCGGCTGTCACTCGCTTGGATTCTTTGAGCCTTACAACATGGGTGAAATGCTTCTTTCCATGGGTCACTCGAACGGAACAGCCGCCGGTCTTACCATTGGCAACGAAAAGCGGAAAGTCCTCGCTTTCATCGGCGATTCCACTTTTTTCCATGCCGGACTTCCGGCGATTATTAATGCGGTGCTCTACGATCACGATTTCACGCTGGTAGTTATGGAGAACGGAACTACCGCTATGACCGGTCATCAACCTCATGCAGGCACCGGCGAGATCGGAGAGAAAATATCAATTGATAAACTGCTCGAATCGATCGGCGTCAAGTTCATAAGAAGAGTCGATACTTATCAGCAGAAAAAACTCACTGAACACATTAAAGAATCACTGGATCATAAAGGCTTCTCGGTCGTAATCGCCAGCCACCCGTGCATGCTCAAGTTCATGAAGCATCAGAGAAAAAGAGAAGGATTCGTTCAAAAACATGTTGAGATCGATCAGAATAAATGCGAAAGGCATCTTACATGTATTGAGGATTTCGCATGCCCTTCATTTAAAAAGAACGACGACGGCAGTATAACGGTCAATGAGGACCTCTGCATAGGCGACGGTTCTTGCAGACCGACCTGTCCCGTAAGTGCAATAGATCTTAAGAAAGAGGCTGAATAATGAAAGACCTGAATATATATATGTGCGGAGTAGGCGGTCAGGGAATAGGACTGCTCGCAGAAGTGATGCTCAAAGCCTGCCATAAAGCAGGATACGATGTGAAAGGCGTTGACACGCATGGACTTGCCCAGAGAGGAGGAACCGTAGTATCTCACCTCAGGATCGGCAAAAAGATACACACCCCTTTGATCCCGGCAGGAAAGGCGAATATAGTAATAGCCTTAGAACGCCTCGAAGGTGCACGAGCAGCTTTCGAAATGCTTGATGAAGGCGGTAAAGTTATATATTATGATGCAGAATATCAGACCATCGGGAACAGGCTCGGAAAATTCAAATATCCAACGCACGAAGAAATTGAGAGCGCTGTAAAGGCCAAGAACGGTGAATCCGTTAGAGTTTTTGAAGAGGAGTTATCAGACCCGAGAATGCAGAATGTTATTCTAATCAAAAATATTATTAAAAAAAATTGGATAGAAGGATTAACTAAAGATAAGGTTGTTGAAGCTCTTGGAGAGCTGATGCAGGGGAGAGTTCTTGAGAAGAACGTTAAGTTATTGAACGGGAAATAAAGTAAGGTCAGACTGATGAAATATATTTTGACAGGCGGGGGAACGGGAGGGCATGTTTATCCAGCTTTGGCGATCGCGGAACATATTAAGAAGAATGAACCGGATGCGGAGTTTCTTTATATCGGAACTAAAGATCATATCGAGTCCCGAATAGTTCCTGCAAAAGGTTATAAAATGAAATATATTACCGCAACAGGTATGCCTGATAAAAAAATCAGTTTTGTAATGTTTTTATTCGCTTTAAAAATATTTTTAGGAACATTAAAGAGTATTTCTATCATATCGTTTTATCGTCCTGATATGATAATCGGATCAGGCGGATTTGTTTCTGCTCCGCCCATTTTTGCGGGATACATTTTAAGGAAATTGAAACTTACCAAAGCAAAGTTATTCCTTCATGAAGCTAATGCGGAACCTGGAAAGCTGATCAAGCTGGCCGGCCCTATGTGCGACGGCGTGGGGGTTTCATACGAAATTGCCATGAATTTATTTTCGTCAAACGGAAAATTCGTAGGTTACCCGGTAAGGCCGGAATTCTTCAGCGGTTCTAAGCCAGAATCCAGAAAAAAACTCGGTATTTCGGAAGACACTTTTCTGGTCTTTGCTGTCGGCGGTTCGCAGGGTGCACGAACGATCAACAGAGCAATAGCTGACAGCCTGAATTATCTTTCAGATCTAAAAAACTTTTCTATAATTCATGTTACCGGCAGGCAAAATCCCGGCTATAACGGATTGCTTGATACTATAAAACGCTTAGAAATAAATGGTATTAAAGAAAGTGAAACAGGTTTTTATAAAAAGATCGAATATGCCGACAACATCAAAGACTATTATTTTGCTGCCGATCTCATTATCACAAGAGGCGGCGGTACCATAAACGAGATTGCTGTATGCGGAACCCCTTCGCTTATAATTCCTAAAGCGAACCTGTCCGGAGATCATCAGGTAATGAATGCTCTCAGCATGAAGAATTCGGGAGCCGCTGAAGTGGTTTATGAGGAAGTTATGATTGAGGACGGAGAATTCATTATCAAGGTTGAAGGGAATAGGATTGCCGAAAAAATCGAAGAATTCTATAATGACAGAAGCAGGCTGGAGAAGATGTCATATTCTGCAAAAAGATCCGTTATTGCGAATGCTAACGACGAAATTTACAATTTTATAAAAGATGTTTTTAATAATAAAAAAACCGTGAACATGAAAAGAAAAGTTCAACAGTCGAATAAATATGCCGATATGGGCGTGAAACAGATATATAATTCACTGACGAAAATGAAACCTGAAGAAATAAGCGGTCTTGAATTTCTGGATTATATCAAATACAGAACAAGCCACTACCTTATTTCTTCGAACTGGAAGATCAAAAATACTGCGGTTAAAATTACCGGACTGACAAAAGACGCTTCAAAGCTTTCTTTTCTCAGTAAGCTGCTCAGCGACAACAATGCGGGATTTGTTAAAAGAAATATTTTCTGTGCTTACAGAACAATCGGCATATATAATGAAACGATCGAAAAAGATATTTTTACAGGTCTGAAAGATCCCTACTGGGAAGTTCAGACAGAAGCCTTGAAATGCATTAAATATTTCTCTGAAGAAACCAGACATAACGACAAAATCAGACCCGTAATTTCCGGTCTTCTTTCCGGGGGTAACTACGAAGTGGTATTAAATGCAATAGAAGCGTACTCAGTTTATATAAACTCAGCGGAAGACCTGAAGGAATATAACCGGTTCTATTATCACAACAATTCACAGATAAGGGAAGCAGTCATAACCGTACTTGATGATCTGAAGAAAAAAGGCACCATAACAGCTGAAGAGTTCAAATCCCAGCTTGATAATATTTTGCTGACTACAACCGGTTTTACTCCTGTTTTCAGCATGAAACAAAAACTTAAAGACGCACTCTGAACAGCGTGTTTTATTTTTTTGTATTATTTATTGTTGCAAAACAAATGCTAATAATTTAAATTATTATACAAGACAATAAGGGGTTTCAGCATGTATTCAAAGTTATCAATTATGGTTTTCATAGTGATGTTTATTTTAAGTTCAAGAACATTCGGCTATGAGGATAAATTTTATAATTATTATGAAAAAGGTCTTCAGTACATGAAGTCCGGAGATTTTAACAGGGCTATAGTCGAATTTAAAAGCGCTTATTCGCTGCAGTTCGAAGATTCGAAAAAGAAAAGGACATACGGTACTAAGTTCATCGAATATTTTCCTCACAGGGAAACAGGTGTGTGTTACTATCTGCTGGAAGAATATGATAACGCAAGACAGGAACTTGAGCTTTCTCTATCATATAAAAAATCAGACCGCGCTGAGGAATATCTGAACAAGATAACCACCGGAATTACGCACTCTGATGAAAACAGAGATAAAGAACTTGCAAAACTTGAAGAAAAGAAAAAACAGCTTGCTCTGGAACAGGAAAAACTTGAAAAAGAAAGGCTTGAAAAAGAGAAAAAAAAGGAAGAAGCTTTAGCTATACAAAAAGAGAATGAAAAAAAAGAAAAAGAGCGGATAGAGCAGGAGAAAAAGCTTAAGGAAAAAAGCGAAAAAGAAAAATTAGCCCTCCAGAAAGAGCTTGAAAGAAAAGAGAAAGAAAGGCTTGAAGAGGAAAGAAAGCTTAAAGAAAAAAATGAAAAAGAAGCTCTGGCTATCAAAAGGGAAAGAGAAGCGATCCAGAAGGAAATGGAAGAACTGGAAAAGCGGAAAAAGGAGCTCGATAAAGACCGGACAAAAGCGAATGTTCCGCTGACATCTGATCTTATAAAAATAACAAGGGTCGGTTCTCCTTTAACCGTGGCTATAATACCTATTGAGACCAACGAGAATAACGCACAAATTTCATCAATGATACTCGACAAACTTATAACAAATCTTGTTAAGAAAAGAAGATTTAAGGTAATTGAAAGAGAATTCCTTGATAAGATCATGAATGAGCAGAGCCTTGGTATGACAGGAATTGTTGATGAAGCGACGGCTATAAATGCAGGAAAAGTGATCGGAGCCGAAGCCATTATAATGGGCAAACAGAGCGAGCTGAACGGAGATCTTCATATTTCTGTGAGGGTCATCGATGTTGAGACATCAGAAACTATAACTGCTAATGAGATAGTCTCCGGGCAGGATGAACTTGAACGAGCTATGGAAAAGGTAGCTGTAATGATAATCAACGATATGCCGTTATTTGAAGGAACAATTATTAAAATAGATCCCGATCAGATCTACCTTGATATAGGGGCCGATCTCGGTGTCAGAAAAGGAACAAAATTCACTTTATACAGAAAAGGCGAAGAGATAAAACATCCTGCCACCGGAGAAGTACTGGGATATAATGTTACTCCGCTGGGTGAGGCAGTTACAATTAATGTACAGGAAAAAATGTCTATTGCCAAAATAGTAAAAACAGGCTCAATTCAAATAGGCGATAAAGCTGTTATAAAATAAAGGGAGGGGAGATCATGTCTAAAAAATTATTTTTGGTTTTCGCGGCTCTGCTGTATTTAAGTACTCTGAATGCGGTATTGGACTGGAACATAACCGGATCAGGCGCCAGAGCAGCGGGTATGGGAAATGCTTTTATCGGTATCGCAGATGATGCGACCGCTATAAACTGGAACCCGGGCGGGTTGACGGCTCTCGAGCACTTCGAAGCTTCAATTGTAGGAGGCTGGGTCGCCGATATCGAAGAGTATTCTTTCGAAGATAATGTGGGGTCTGATATCAGCGATGATTTTTTTTACGATCACATAAATGTTAATTTCTTAAGTATGGCATATCCGATGACCGTCGGAGAAAAAAAGCTTGTTCTCGCAGCGGCATTTCAGAAACAGCTTGATTTTTTTTCTGAGGATGAGCAGGAGGATGAAGCCAATCTTTACACTTACAGTTATGAATCGGAAGGCGGTATTTATACTATGAATTTGGGGGCAAGCTATCAAGCGCTTCCTTATCTTTCGATCGGAGCAACCGGAAATATCTGGCTGGGAGAATCTGAAACCAACATGGAGGAGACTTGGGATGCATATTCCCAGACTTCAACATCTCAAAACAAGAATTTCAGCGGTTTTAACCTTTCGCTGGGTACGATCTTTGATATGAGTGCTTTAAAGGAAAATGTACCGTTAAAGGTTGGTCTTGTGCTTAAAACGCCATTCAACCTAGACTATGATTACGAGTATGAATTCAGCGATACGGACGGGTACTCATATACTGAAAGCTTTTCAGGCTCAGTCGAGATGCCTTTGATGTTCGGTATGGGTGCATCTTACAGATTTGGCGAAAACTTTACTATAGGCGTTGACTTTGAAAGAAGAAACTATGCAAAGTCGAAATTTACCGGGGAATATGATGACGGTACTTCTTACGAATCATATATGAGCGCGACAGAAGACGATGTTACGCAATTCAGGCTAGGAATGGAATATCTGATAATCACCGACAATGTAGTCGTTCCTTTAAGATTCGGTATATTCAATTATCCGACATTATGGGCTAACGAGGATAATGAACTGTATTATCAGGGTGATGATCTTTACGGGAATCCTGTATATGAAAGCGACTCTGACGTATCGGATCTTGAGCAGCTGACCGGTATCGGGGTTTCAATTGGAAGTGGCGTTATACTTGAGAAATTTTCTCTTGACTTCAGTTTCAATGTTTACAGTTACGAAAATACTTATAAAAATTATTTTGTTGACGGTCCGTGGGGCGGATACGAATCCGAAGAATCCTGGACGAATACTAAAGCTACGATGAATATGTCAGCAGTAATTTATCTGGATACATTTATTAAATAAAAAATCGTTTCACTTAAGAATAAAAAAACCGCCGGACGGCGGTTTTTTTTTATTTGAGTTCAACTATTCTGTCAAATTCAATATTTTCACGCTTCAGGTATGTTTCGGCTTCAGTAATCAGTTCATATTTGACAAGCACACAGTACCCGCAGTCTGAACTCAGATCACGGGGTACAGGAATTAATCTATTATCAATATTATTATGTTTAAGCACATCTACCGCCCACATTGCATAATTGGATGAATGAAAAAGTATTACCGAACTTTTCTCCAATTTATTTTCCATCCCGGATCATCTTTAAAGCTTCAAGTGCAGTATCAACCTCTGCTATGGTGTTGAATACGCTGAAACTGAATCGGACGGTGCCTTCGGGAAAAGTTCCGATCCTGTGATGTGCTAAAGGCGAGCAGTGAAGACCCTGCCTTGTCATTATATCATAATCGTCCGAAAGTCTCTGAGTTATTTCAGATACTGATAATCCGTCGATAGTAAATGAAACCACTCCCAACCCTGATGAGGCGGAATAGCTTTTGAATCCTTCAATCCTTTTAAAAGCTTTGTCTATGAAATACTTCTGAAGAGTATTTTTATGAAGCTGAACGCTTTTTAGTTTTTCAGGCATATTATTCAAGAATTCGACGCCTTTGGACAATCCAGCGATCCCTGCTACATTAAGGGTGCCGCTCTCATACATATCCGGAAGAAAATTAGGCTGTACGGTCTTGTCGGACATACTGCCTGTTCCGCCTTCTTTTAACGGGCTCAGCTTTTTTACATCAAAGGAGTCTGATATTATAAGGCCTCCGGTTCCGGTAGGTCCGTAAAGACCTTTGTGTCCGGCAAATGCGATCATATCGATACTGTCAGCTTTGAGATCTATTGGAATAATTCCGGCGGATTGAGCACAATCAAGAATAAAGATCATGTTGTTTTTCTTACACCATTTTCCGATCTCGGATATAGGCTGAACTACCCCTGTGACATTAGACATGTGGTTTATTATTACTGCTTTTGTTTTGTTATTCTTTGCGGCATCAAGTTCTCCCGCAGAGATTATACCGCTTTCATTTCCGGGGAGCACGGTGATACTGATTATCCCTCTCTCTTCGAGCATTCTTAAAGGCCTGATAACGCTGTTGTGTTCCATGGATGATGTGATAATATGGTCGTCCTGGTACAGAATTCCTTTGATCGCAAGGTTAAGAGAATCGGTCGCATTTGAACTGAAAATAACATTCATCGGGCTTTTTACGCCGAAGAACTCCGAAATATTTTTACGGGCCTGAAAAACTATTTTTCCGGCCTCTGCCGCCAGCCTGTGTCCGGATCTTCCCGGATTCGCGCCGACCTTTGTCATATACTCAACTACTGCATCCACAACAGCAGGCGGCTTCGGGAAACTGGTTGCAGAATTATCAAAATAGATCATATTATTATTAAGCCTTGAAATTTTAGTCATGATGTCTGCTCCTTTAACATGAACAGTAGTATATGCAATATTCAGGCAAAATACAAGTCCGGGTTTAATCGGTACCGGATAATTATTTATGTTTTTTTAGCTTTAATAATTGTATGATCATCCTTTTGTTCAGTTTCATAAATATATTTCTTGCTTTCAAGCAGTCTCGTAACATTTTCGAAAGAACATTCGCTGTCAACGAGAACTTCAAAAGTCTTTTCGCCTGTATTAATCGCTTTTGTCGTTGATATTACAGGCTGAGGGCATGACAATCCTCTTGTATCTATTGTAGTCATAGTGTTCTCCTTAAACTGTTTTTCTTTTCATTGTCATAGTTATAGCTATCACAAAAGTAAATATCAGTCCGATGACAGTTCCCCACATTCCGAACTGGCCTATACCGGCAGGGGAACTTGCCATAGCGAAATTATGCGAGAAAGCAGCTCCGGTTATCATTCCGAGAACGAAAACTCCGGCATCAGTATCGCCTTCACCGGAAAGAATAAGCTGTCTTCCCGGACATCCTCCTGCAAGAGAGAAAGCGAATCCGGAAAGTACCATTCCCATGAAATTCCATATATGCATACTGTGAGCTATCGGCTGCCCTTCGAATCCTGCTTTGAACTGACCGAGTATCAGGTTCATAATGAAAACTGCCAGAGTGAAAGCCGCTACTCCCGAGAACAGGTGAAAGTCTTTTACAAGTATTATATCTCTGATAGAGCCCATTGTGCAGAAACGGCTCCTTTGAGCAAGTCCGCCTACGATCAGTCCGGCAATTATGCTTATAATGAAGGGAGCTTTCATCGATCCGGGTCCGGTGACGCTGTTAAAAAGCTTCGGGAAATTAAATACCAGAAGTGCGAAAATAAAGATCATGAAACCGGGCATTATGTATCCGGCGGCTCTGCCTTGAGAATAATTTCTTCCGAGGCTGTATCCGGATTTTATAAAATATGAGCCTATAGTTATTCCGGTAATCAGACCGAGTATTCCGAGTATGGCGTTCCAGTCGCCTCCGGCCAGCCTTATGAAAGCTCTCCACGGACAGCCTAAGAATACCAGTGCTCCGATCATCGCAAAAACACCCAGAAAAAACCTGATGACCGTTGAGGATCCTCCCCTCGGTCTGAATTCACCTTTGATAAGTGCAATAAGAAGCGCTCCGATCATTATACCGATTATCTCAGGCCTGATATATTGAACGACATCAGCCCGATGTAAGCCTAATCCCCCTGCAATATCGCGTTCGAAACAAGCTATGCAGAATCCCATATTTTTAGGGTTGCCAAGATATACAAGCAGTGCGGCTATTACTCCGATCAGTGAACCGGCAGTTATTATGCCGGCTTTTGTGCTGAATATATTTTTTTTCATATAAATTCTCCTTAAGATTTAAATATTTTATTTTCATTATGTGTTTTCGTATATGTAGTATTGAATTTACAACAGAGATATAAAAAACCTTACACGAAAGCCACCAATTGAGGATTTGAGCTGCCTCAGCCATGACCGTGTCTAAGAATGACAGTAAGTATCTGATGTCTATCGGTTTTCATACATAGTAAATTTATTATTCAAAATCTGATAAGTCAAGATTTTTAATTCAGATAAAAAAACATTATTTCCACTTGACAAATAATTTTTTCATATATAATTTACCTCCAAGTCAAAACTCATTCGCCCAGGTGCCATAAAAAGCATAGTAATAATCAAAAGTGAACAACTGCAATCGCAAAGTTCTTTGAAAAGATTGTTAGTTGCCGCGTTTATAAGACATTATGCTGACCGCGGTAAAAAATTTTAAAAAACTGGGAGGAATCATGAAAAAGTTTCTTGTCGCGCTAATGACCGCGATCGTTATGACAGGTTTTGTAAGCTGCTCCAAAAACAGTCCTTTCGAACCGGAGAGTTCAGATGACGGTGCTATTTATCAAAGGCCTGATTTTATTGACGACAGACCTGATGATATTAAAGCTCAGTTCACTCTTACGGACTGCGACCCCGTAAAACCCGATCAGTTCTCTACGAAAGCCAAATATGCCCTCGTGATCGGGATATCGAATTATGCAGGTACTGCCAACGATCTTAATTACTGCGACGATGATGCTACCGACTGGGAAGCGTATCTGAAGGGTAAAGGCTATACTGTAACTAAACTTCTTGACCTTTCGGCTACGAAAACCGCAATAGAATCAGCTGTAAACACGCTTGCAGCCAGAGCGGTAGCCGGCAACGAAATATTCTTTGTATATTCCGGACACGGCTATAAAGGAAATATGATCACTACAGACATGTACTACCTCAGCTATACATGGCTTAAAACAAAATTTTCTGCAGCTACAAGCACAAAAATGGGATTTACTTTTGATGCGTGCCAGATTGGCGCTTTTAAAACCGCACTTTCTGCAACAGGCAGGATAGTTGATGTTGCATCAGGTACGAATACATATTCCTATGACGGTGATTCAACGATGAAGAACGGAGTGTTCACATATTACCAAATGGAAGGCTGGACTAAATACAACTATTTTGAAGATGACAGCAAATATGCCTGTGACAAGATGATCGCATGGGGAAAACTGCACGGTGTAAAATGCACACCGTCTTACGCGGACAGTTATACAGGTTCGATGATACCTTAACGAATGGGTATATACTTTAAGAAAAAAGCGGCTTAACTTAGCCGCTTTTGTTTTTTCTGAGCAATCTGTAAGTACAGATTATTTTTTCCGGCGTATAGGAAAGTTTGGCTTTTCGAAGGCCTTCCTTACCCATATCCTGTTCTCTATTCAGAAAGGCATAACGGTCTTTAAGATAAATCGCGGTTTCCTGATTTATTATCTGGCCTGCGCCTTTAAATTCCGGATCGTATTTTTCGAAGTGAATATCCGCTGTATCAGGTTTTAACCCGCTGTAAAAAGCGAATGCGGCGAGTTTGTCATTTACAAATAGCAGTATGCCTTCCAGACCAAGAATTCTATGATTTCTGACGGCCCGTTCAAGTACATTCAGTTCAAGTTTTCTCTCTTCGTCGCAGATATCATTCAGATCCCTGCACCATTTTACAGCCAGATCTAGGCACATATCAATATGATCTTCTGTAAATTTTAATGTTTTATACGGACTGTAGCTTCGCTTGAACTGAGAAATCAGATTCTTTTTCTTCTGAAGCTTTTTGCCGCCAAGCATAGCCAGATCTTCTGTTTTATAAAGATAATCTGAATTGCCGTCATCGTAAACAGGGCAAAAATGATCAATTATGTCTTTATTTTCATCAAGATAGATTTCTGGTACCGAAACGAAATCACCTGAAAAACCGTTATTCCGTATAATGTTAGAAAGATGTGTAATTTCTTGAGCCGACATAGTTTCACCCAGAGGAAAAAGCATGAATCCAGACGTGAAATTAAAGAAAACAATCCGATCTTTAAAAAATGCCCATTTCACATTTAGGAAATGACCCCATGAGAACAGGTTCACAATATTATAGTCGCAAGTTTCGTACTGAAATTTATTCAGATGTTTTTTTATTGTATCAATATCGTCGGCTTCAATATTTTTAAATTTTGAAAGTTCAAGTTTATTTATATTCAATTTACATCCTTTTTCTTATAAATGAAGGGCGTATAATCCTGCATAACTTCGAATCCGATCTCTTTATAAAAATTCTCGGCACCGGGAACGGAGATCAATCCTATCCAGCTTATCTTTCTATCTAAAAGTTCTTTTAATAACAGCCTGATAATACCTCCGCCTATGCCTTGTTTCCTGAAATCTTTTAAAACGACGACATCCTGAATATAGGCATCGCTGATGCCTTCGCTTAAAACTCTGCCCATACCTACGATCCGTCCGTCGTATTTAGCTACTGCGAAAAGAAAAGTGTTTTTTATAAGCGACTGAACGAAAAATTCGATTTTGTCGTTCTCGTCATTCCACCAGCCGCCTTCCGCAAAGAGTTCTTTTATCTGCTGCGGGTCAGCTTCTTTTACTATTGAAAATTCCACAACCATACATAATTCCGGTTTTTTGATAATGTAGCAATTAATCTATTTAAAATCAATGATTTGAATTCTATTTTTTCATTATTATATTAGAAGTAAATTAAAAGAGAGTCGTTTATGAGTAAAATAAAAGAATATTCGATAGCTATTCACGGCGGAGCGGGTGCTATACCGAAAAATGTGCCTGAAAGTGATAAAAACGAATATATCTCCGCACTTTCAGAATTTCTAAAATATGGTGCCGAACTTCTTAAAAAAGGTAAAACAGCACTTGAAGTCGTTGAACTTGTTGTGAAAAAATTCGAGGATTGTCCGCTTTTCAATGCAGGGAAAGGCGCAGTTTTCAACAGTGAAGGCAAAAATGAGCTTGATGCGGCGATCATGGACGGCAGGAACAGAGGCTGCGGAGCCGTTACTTGCGTCACCAGGATAAAAAATCCTATTAGTCTGGCAAAACTGATCATGGAGAACAGCCAGCACATACTATTATGCGGTAAAGGAGCCGAGATATTCGCGAAGGAACAAAGCGTGAAGTTCGTCAGAAGCTCATATTTTTTCACGCAGAAAAGATATGACCAGTGGCTGAAAATGAAAACAAAAGGGGAGACCGCTTTAGATCACTCTTCAGATCTGACAAATTCAGCGAAGGGCACTGTAGGCTGCGTCGCGAAGGATATTTACGGAAATCTTGCATCAGCCACTTCAACCGGCGGAATGACGAACAAGAAATACGGCAGAATAGGGGATACGCCAATAATCGGCGCGGGTACTTTTGCCGATAACGAAACCTGTGCTTTATCGTGCACGGGAACAGGCGAAGAATTTATCAGAACGGTCGCCTGCTATGAGATCCATGCGCTGATGAAATATAAGAATTACAGTCTTGATAAAGCTGTTAGAGAATTCATTTCAAAAACATTAAAGCCTGACACAGGCGGAATTATAGCGATTGATAAATTCGGGAATCACGCATATTCATATAATTCCAAAGGAATGTACCGGGGATCAGCTGACTCGGAAGGATTTTTCGAAGTAAAGATATGGGAATAGTTTTATTTCACCATAAAATTGAAATTAGTTTTAAAATATAAAAACGGCAGGAATACATCGTTTGAAAAGCCCTGATAAGTCTCAAACCCCCAGATTATTATTCCCGGATTGAATTCTATGCCTAAGATCATGTGTTTGAGCTGAATATAGTTTAAAGCTGCCGCGCAGTTTATGTCAACACCCCACAGCTGGTCATTTTTAATAACATCTATTCCGGTTTTATTTCCGTAATCGTCATATTCTTCGATGACGAGCTGATTTTTATACGACCAGAACATTGACTGAACCTTTATGCCTGCCGAATAATAATTACCCAAGAATGTTTTCTTCGGAGTCAGGTAATATTTAAGATCGAATCCGCCGTACAGCGTGAATATACCTCCGTCAAGAGCCTGCACTATCTCATCATCTGCAGGATCGAACTCCGCTGTCTCTGTCGTCTGAAGAGGAGAGTATCCTGCTCCGATCTCGAATCCGAATACTTTTCTTTCTCCGAAAAACTGGTTTCCGGTCAAAGAAAAAGTGGAGATCCCGTAAAAGCTTTCAGTGCTCAATACGCCTGTTCCGAATTGCACCCCGAGCCAAAGATCGTTCAAAGGCTTCAGTTCTGTTTGTGTCTGATCATCAGAGTCAGAGAACTGAATGAATCCCTCTTCCTTTTCTTCTTCAGGCTCAACTTCTTCTAAAACTTCGATCTTTCTATCGCCCTGATGATCGTCCGACGCTTTTTCCATCGCTTCAGATAAATTTCCGGCTTTTCTGCCCGTTGTCGAGCACGAATTTATTATTAACGCAAGCGATATAACAAATATTAAATATTTACCCATAAAATAACCTCAGATAATTTTTTCTTCTCCAATTTAACGAAATCGGCTATAATTGTCAAATGTTCGTTATTTGATTGAAAATGCGGATTAATAAGCTTAACTTTCAATTTAAATTTGACGGAGTGGTTATGACCGATTTTAAAATGAAAGCCTGCATGATCGACATATCAAGGTTCCGTGTGCCCACTAAAGAGCGCATGAAACAGATGCTCAAGAACATATCTGACACAGGTTACGACACTGTTTTTTTTAATATCGAACACACTTTTAAGATCCCTGAACATCCTATGATAGGATTTGAATCTGACGGGTTCGAGATGATGGAATTTAAAGAGATGTCTGATTTTGCTGACGGGATAAATCTTTCACTTGTGCCTTTAATACAGTCTTTCGGACATATGTTCCACATACTTAAATGGGACGAGTATGTCAATCTTGCAGAATCGGATGATAAATGGTCAGTGTCGGTTTCCGATCAGACTTATGAGCTTATAGATGACCTTTATATGAGAGCTTCCCAGGTTTTCAATTCCGAATATATCCACATCGGGGGAGATGAGGTCTATGATATGGCTACGGGAAAAAGCGCACCTCTGCTGCAGTATATCTCGAAAGATGAGCTTTTCTTAAATCACATTCTGAAGCTGAAGGAAATAGCTGCTAAATATGACAGGAAGATCGTTCTATGGGGTGATATGATAGACAAAAATCCCGAAGTGATGAAAAAACTTGGTTCTGACACTGTCGTATGCTATTGGAATTACGACTTTAAGGAAATGCCTGAAAGTTATAAAAATATTGATGCGAAAATACTTGTCTGTCCGGGAACGAACACATGGAAGAGTTTCTTTCCCCGTTATGATTATGCAGTAAGGAATTTTAAACTGATGAAGGAAAGAGCGGATAGGTTAAACGCTTTCGGTTTCATGATAACCGATTGGGGAGACGCAGGACACATTCATCCTTTTTCAATTACTGAAAATCTATTTAATACGGCATTTAAAGTGCTTAATGGCGATTTAGTCGAAAAATATTGTGTAAAAGACGAAATAAACAAGATAATCAAATGCTTAGATGAAGTGCATTATGCCGATTATCTGAATTCTGAATGCGTTAGAAATAAACCGGAATATGTAACGAAACTTCTCTTCCATGACAATCCTTTTTCGGGAAAATGTTTTGCCGATCAGTCGGTACTTATGTTGAATAATCTCCTCGACAGGATCGGGGAAGTCAGAAAGTCAGTGAAAGATGTTGAGTTTATTAACGAATTTGATCTTGACATCAAGCTATTCGCCGATCAGACAATTCTCTTCAGAAAAAAAATAGAACTCCATCTTGCGATAAGAAAGAATTCTGCGGCAGTAAAAGTTAGCAGACTGATCGAGGAATACATCGTGGAACAACGAAGGTGGTTTGCGGATTATATGAAAAGCTGGCTCGCTTCAAGTCAGCCTATGGGACTGTATTTTCATATACATTTTATGAAAAAGATCGAAAGAGACCTGCTGCACAGCCAGTATAAACACTATGGAACAGAATATGATAAGATCCCGAAAAAGAATCTTTACGACGACCCGGAATATCTGAACCTGTTCAGCGTTGGAAATGCCGGCGCTTTAAAAAAATTGTGGGAAAATGCTCTGTTATAGAAGGGACTTATATGTTTGACGAAACCGATGTGAAATTTATGAAAAAAGCCTACCTGCTTGCGATGAGAGCTTATGAAGAAGGCGAAGTTCCGATAGGGGCAGTGATAGTTAGAGATGGGAAAGCGATAGGGGAGGGCTACAATCAGACCGAGCTTCTGAGAGATGCGACGGCTCATGCCGAAATGATAGCAATAACAGCAGCTGAGAATACAAAGGATAACTGGCGCTTAAACGACTGCACGCTGTATGTCACAGTTGAACCCTGCATGATGTGTACAGGCGCGATCTCTCTATCCAGAATAGGCCGTATCGTTTACGGCTTGGAGGACCCCAGGATCGGATTCATTTCGTCAAGATTCGACGGGCTTCAGGAACTGAATATAAACAAATCTGTGACTGTTGAAAGCGGTCTTATGCGTAATGAGATTTACGAACTGATGCAGAATTTTTTTCGTGAACTGAGGGAGAGAGATAAATCGAACAAATCATCCCGTGAATCGTAGAAATACCCGAGATATATGTTGAAGATAGAGAAAATTTATCTTATAATTCCGGCTGATAATTTACGGAGGGCAAATTGAAAGACATAAAAAATAAATATCTGGCGAATGTAATAATGATCTGCACTTTCGGGTTGATTGTGCCTGACGTTATAAAAAAACCTCTGCCTTTTGAAAAAGGTTCCCTTAAAGATAAAAATATGAGGCTGAATAACATACTGTGGGCGATAATTTATTTCTTCTTTTTTGTAATGATAACGGCAGCCTGCTTCGATTCGTGCCTCATAAACCGCGCTACTATGATAAAATATCTTACCAGATCAGCCTTGACGATGCTCGTTTACATTCTTATCTCCGACGGCATAGTATCAATTATCAAAAACAGCGATAAGGCTAAAAAAATCTGACAGGTTGATAGAGCTAAATGTCCGTCCAGAAATTAAAGAAAGCGATATATTCCTCAGAAGACCTTCAAAAGGTTGTCGGGGGTATTAATAAAAAAAATATTTTCTATACAAAAGGCATTACATATTCATTCAAATCATTTCTTTTAGCATACCTTCACGAAAAACTAAAATACAAAGTGATATTTCTTGCCGATTCGGTCGAGAATGCCGAAAAGATGAGAGATGACATAAGTCTGATAACTGAAAGCGAGAGCGTCTGCGATCTTTTATTGCCCGGAGAGAATTACGCGTACTGTTCAGGCGACATTGACGACGAGAGGAAAGGAACAAGGCTGCTTACCCTCGATAAAATATCAGACCAGAAGTTTAAGATATTGTCAACTACTTACAGAAACCTGTTCGAGAAGATACCCACCGATGCAGGTGTAAAAGAAATAAAGCTTAAGCTTAAGAAAAAATCTACTGTTAAACCTGACACGCTTATTGGAAAGTTCGTCGAAAAGGGTTTTGAGAAGGTTAATTCTGTTGAAAATATAGGCGAATTCTCCAGAAAAGGGAACATCATAGATATTTATCCCTACGCGGTTGAATATCCGGTCAGGATCGAACTTTTCGGCGATGAGATCGAATCGATAAGATATTTCGATCCGGTAACTCAGAAAAGGGTCAATGAGGCTGATTCTATCGAGATCTATCTTTCCGACATGAGATCGGATTCAGGGACAGGGGAGAATTTATTTGAGATCATAAAATCTGAAAATACGATATTTTTCATGGAAGAATGCGACGATCTCAAAAGAAAGCTCGAGGATTATTACAGGGATCACATAATAGCCGGCTATGAAAGGGTGGATCATCGCGGCCTGCATTACGACAAAAAATATTTTCATACGGACATCGTTTTTGATCTTATAAATCAGAGAAAGGGATTCATAAACGGTTTTACCGATGAAAAGAAAGATATAAAGATCGCGGTAAAAGACCAGATTTCATACCGCTATGATTTCAAGCCGTTCCTTACATCACTCAAAAACAACGACATAAAAGATATCTATTCATATATACTCTGCGATAATCCCGGGCAGACCGAGAGATTCAACGAAATAATTTTCGAGGAAATACCCGAACTCAAGAACTTTACCGTGCTTGACGGCGGGCTTCACGAAGGATTTTTCCTTCCCGATTCGAAACTGACCGTTTATACAGATCATCAGATCTTCGGCCGTGTAAGAAGACCGAGACTGATAAGAAGGTTCAAGAAGATCATTCCGTTCAAAGACCTTCAGAGGATGAAATACGGCGATTTCGTGGTCCATATTGATCACGGGATCGGGCAGTTTTTATGTCTGGAAAAGATAACGGTAGCCGGCTCGGAGCGGGATGTCGTAAAACTGCTTTATAAGGGCGGAGACATACTGTTCCTGAAGCTTGATCAGATACATTTAATACAGAAATATAAAGCCGGCGATGCGGCTGCACCCGCGTTGTCGAAACTGGGCGGAAATCAGTTCCAGAAACTGAAAGAGAAAACCAAAGAATCGGTAAAAACCGCCGCAAGAGAATTAGTAAAGCTCTATGCGCAGAGAAAGACCGCAAAAGGCTACGCTTTCCCGTCCGACACCATCTGGCAGACCGAGCTTGAAGCATCATTTGAGTACGAGGATACACCTGATCAGATAAAATCAACTGATGACTTTAAAAGAGACATGGAGTCAACGGTACCGATGGACAGGCTTATTTGCGGAGATGTGGGATTCGGCAAGACTGAAATAGCCATGAGAGCAGCTTTCAAGGCTGCGGTGTCAGGCAGGCAGGTAGCCGTTCTTGCGCCTACGACAATTCTTGTCGATCAGCATTATGAAAACTTCAGGGACAGGCTCGAAAAATATCCTGTCAGAGTGGAATATCTGTCAAGATTCAAGAGAGCTTCGGATCAGAAGAAAACGCTTGCGGATATCAAGGCGGGGAAGGTTGACATAGTCATTGGAACGCACAGATTACTATCAAAGGATGTTGAATTTAAAGACCTTGGTCTTTTGATAGTTGACGAGGAACAGAGATTCGGCGTTTCGCATAAAGAAAGGATCAAAGAACTTAAAGTCAATATCGACGTAATGACCCTGACAGCCACACCGATACCGAGAACTCTTCACATGTCTCTTATCGGCGTTAGGGATCTGAGTTTAATAAATACTCCGCCTGTTAACAGGCTGCCGATACTCACCGAGATACATCCTTTCAAAGAAGAGATCATATACGAAGCGATCATGAAAGAGATTGACAGGGGCGGTCAGGTATTCTTCATCCACAACAGGGTGGAGACGATATTCTCCATGAAAGCAATTCTTGAAAAAATAGTTCCGAATGTAAGCATGACGGTAGCCCACGGACAAATGAAACCTGCCGAGCTCGAACAGGTAATGCATGAATTCATGTACAAAAAGTATTCCGTTCTGATAGCAACTACCCTGATAGAGAACGGCGTTGATATCCCGAATGTGAATACGATGATCGTTAACAAAGCCGACACTTTCGGACTGTCCCAGCTTTATCAGCTCAGGGGCAGGATAGGCAGATCATCAAGACAGGCTTATGCGTATCTGCTTACGACAGAACCCAATTCTCTATCATCTACAGCGAGAAAAAGGCTTGAAACAATAAGCGAATTTACGGATCTCGGTTCGGGATTCCAGATAGCTATGAAAGACCTCGAGATAAGAGGCGCGGGAAATCTGCTTGGGTCGGAGCAGAGCGGTTATATCGAGAATGTCGGTTTTGATCTTTATGCAAAGATACTTGAAGATGCTGTCATCGAGCTTAAAGAAGAAGAATTCAAAGAAGTGTTAAGGCATATTAAAACACCTTCGAAATATATCAAAGCGTCTGTAAATTTAAGATCGAAGATGTTCCTTCCCGAATATTATATCGAAGATGACTCCGAGCGTGTGGAAATCTACAGGCGTATGATGAATTTTACGGAGAAGAACGAGATAGACGCACTTACAGACGAGATAAAAGACAGGTTCGGAACTATGCCGCCCGAAGCGGTCAATCTGTTCAACAGCCTTTATCTTTCGATAATTGCAGGCAGAATATTTATAAAGAGCATAACTTCGATCGATGTCGGAAGAGAAGAAGGTATCAAACTCATTTTCGACATGGAAAAACTTAACGATGTTGAGAATACTGAAATCGCGCTTCAGCTTCAGGAAAATCTTGCGTTCCAGGTTAAAGAAATGATCTATGATATAAATGTCGAGAACGAAGGGGAAAAAATATCTGTTATTGTTCCTTACGATACCAACCGCTACGAATTCACAGAAAAATTTATTAAGATACTGTCAAAATAGTTTTAGATTTGATTTATTGTTCAAATAATCGTATATTTGATAAAGTTTAAGTTGCAGCAAAATACATCAATCTAAAAATGGAGTGCGTTATGAGTATTATGAAAGAATTCAAAGACTTCGCAATGAAGGGTAATGTTGTTGACATGGCTGTCGGTATAATAATCGGCGGTGCGTTCGGAAAGATCGTCAGTTCAGTAGTAAATGATATTATAATGCCGCCTATCGGGGTTATGGTCGGCGGAGTGGATTTTAAGGATCTTGCCTTCACTATAAAAGCGGCAGTTCCTGCAACAGTCGATGCCATGGGAACCGCCGTGGCCGAAATACCCGCAGTTACGCTAAAGTATGGTAATTTCATTCAGGTAACCTTCGATTTCATTATCGTGGCGTTTGCGATCTTTATGATGATCAAAGTTATGAACAACCTGAAAAAGAAAGAAGAAGCGGCTCCGGCGCCTGCAGCTCCACCTGCACCAACAAAAGAAGAAGTTCTTCTCGGCGAGATCAGGGATATCCTAAAAAATAAATAAGGAAAAAAATGAGAAGGTCAAATATTATTTTAATGTTAACAATCAGCTTATATCTTATGGCAGCCGCGCCTTTCCAGATCGGGCTGGTAAATCCTGTTCAGTACCAGAGTGAAAGTGAAAGCATAAAAGGCGTCAAACTTAATCTAGTCCACAGCGCGAACAAAAGTGTAACAGGCCTTGATCTCGGTTTCGCAAGCGAAGTAAGATCTGACTTTACCGGGGTTCAGTTTAATTTTATTAATCTGAACGGCGGAAATACGAAAGGCGCTCAGTTCGGATGGGGATTTTTCGGATTTTCGAGCGCAGAAAACATGACGGGTCTTCAATGGAATACGATCAATCATACATCAAGTCAGATGGTCGGCCTGCAGATAGGCTTGTTGAACATAATCCAGGGCGGAGGAAAGAATTTTCAGTTCGGGCTGATCAATTACAACAAGAACAGCTCGATCTTTTTCATTCTTCCATTTATAAACTTCTGTTTGTAAAATAAATTTATGGAGGTTGTATTATGAAATTATCCCAAAAATTGACAGCTGAATTTATAGGCACATTCTGGCTTGTTTTCGGAGGATGCGGCAGTGCGGTCTTCGCTGCAGGTGTTCCAAATGTAGGGATAGGGCTTGTAGGAGTATCCCTTGCTTTCGGTCTTACTGTGTTGACCATGGCTTACGCTGTCGGACACATTTCTGGCGGTCATTTTAATCCGGCGGTCTCGTTCGGATTATGGGCCGGAGGAAGATTTGAAGCTAAAGATCTTGTGCCCTATATAATCGCTCAGCTTCTCGGAGCTGTCGCTGCGGCAGGAGTTTTGTATCTGATTTTAAGCGGTGGTGATACATTTGTTAATTTTTCCGGACCGGGGGCTTTTGCAACTAACTTTTACGGCAAAGCGACATACGGTATTAATTACGGATTATCTTCTGCATTCATTACAGAGTTTATTCTGACGATGTTCTTCCTATTTGTTATAATGGGCGCAACGCATAAAAATGCCAATGGAAAATTCGCCGGAATAGCGATAGGTCTGGCTTTGACGCTTATCCATCTGATAAGTATTCCGATCACCAATACATCCGTCAATCCCGCAAGATCAACTTCACAGGCTATCTTCGTCGGCGGAGAAGCTCTTGGCCAGTTATGGCTGTTTTGGGTCGCACCGATAGTCGGAGCGTTGATCGGCGGATTCATTTACAAAATGATCACTACTGAAGATACCGCTCATAAGAAAAAATAATCAATTTAAATGGAGAATGATTAATGAAAAAAATAATGATCCTGACTTTTGCTTTGATCTGCATGGTTCTTACAGCCGGAGAGAAAGTTAAACTTAGTACTGTAGTCAGCGGCGATGTATGGATGAAAGGTTTTTCGGCTGTTGTAAAAACCACATCGAACATGCCCGGAATGCCGAAAATGGATCCTTATACGATCTATACGGACAGCGAAGGCAACAGCAGAACGGACATGAAGGACAATATATCACTCTACATTACGGAAGGCAAAAAGCAGATGGTTTACTCTTATGTTAAATCATCAAAGACTTATACCGTGATGTCTCTCAGCGATCTTCCGGGGGGAGAGGAGCAGAAACCGGGTTTCGAAAAAGAAGAACTTGTTGAAAAAGTAGGAAGTGAGACCTTCGCAGGCGTAAAATGCGACAAGTATAAACTGGATATGAAAGACGAAGAGATGGAAGGCGATGCCTATTTGTTCATTGATCCTGCAAGAAAAGTATTCACAGGCATGGAAATGAAAATGGGTGAATATTCAATGAAAATGGAATACACAGATATAAAGTTCGGTGTTGACAAATCAATGTTCAAACCGCTGGAAGGATATAAAAAAACCGAAGGTTTTCCAATGGGCGGTTTCAACCGCTGATAATATAAAAAAAGCCCGTTTATTCGGGCTTTTTTATTTCTGTTCAGTCTCTTCTTCTTCCGCCGAGAAGTCCAGCTCTCCATGCCCAGTACAGAAGGTTCAAAATTGCTCCGATTGCGGCTGCGACATAAGTCAGTCCGGCAGCTCTGAGAACAGAGCTTACCGCTCCGAGTTCCTCATCACCGTCTATAATTCTTAAGCTGTAAAGTTCTTTTTTCGCTCTTGATGATGCGTCAAATTCAACCGGAACCGTTATAACAGAAAAGAAAGTGGCTGCACCGAACATAAGAACACCTATTACGGCAAGAGTATAACCCAGGCCGACGCCTTCGGCAGCGCCGAGCATGATCCCGAAAATGACAAGATAAGGCCCGAGCGTACTTCCTATATTTGCTGCAGGAACGATCGCACTTCTGATGTACATGGGAACATATCCGTGCGAATGCTGTATAGCGTGTCCGGCTTCGTGAGCCGCAACTCCTGCTGACGCAGCGTTCCTTCCGCTATATACTTCAGTGCTTAAAGCAAGAGTCTTTGTCGTTGGGTTATAGTGGTCTGTCAAAAAACCGCTGTGCTGCTCGATCTTAACATCGTAAATATTAGCGCTTTCAAGTACTTTCCTAGCGACTTCACTTCCCGTAAGACCGCTTCTTAAGATTACCTTTTTGCCCCTGTTAAAGCTGCCCTTGACCATCATTGAAGTGATGCCGGACAGAACAGCCGTTATAAGAATAATTATCATATAAACAGGTTCGAATAACATCATAACAGACCCCTTTGTTAAATTACAGCCGGAATATAATAAAAAGATCATGATTTTTCAATTGTTTTTAATTTGTTTTTGAAAGGTAATTGTTTATATTCTAAACCGTTGGAATAAAAGAGGTGCCGAAATGAAATTTAAAGCCGTTATAATACTATATCTGAGTGCCGCATTATTCGCTTATGAACCTCATTTTATGAAAGACCCGGCAGTTTCTCCTGACGGAACGAAAGTTTGTTTTTCGTATGTTAAAGACCTATGGTCGGTTCCCTTTGAAGGAGGGATCGCAAAAAGGCTGACATCTGTAAAAGGAGATGATTCAAATCCGGATTACTCGCCTGACGGAAAATTTATCGCCTTCAATTCGGACAGAGACGGTTCAGGCGGAGTCTATATTATGCCTGCCGAAGGAGGAGCCGCAAAAAAAATATTAACAGGTGATTATACAGTAGTTGACTGGTTCGCAGACTCAGAAACGATTCTTTTAACGAAGTATCAAAGCTTTGCAGGAAATAAAATGTACAAGATCCGAATTGACGGCTCAGATCTGACCGATATGAATTCGATAGGATATCCCTATGGTGATCTTTCAAAAGATAACGACAAATTCGTTTTCAGCCTGAGGGGAGATCCTTACAGAGAAAAAATGAAAGGCAGCCAGAACGGGTGCATTTATATTTACGATATCAAATCCGGTTCATATTCGCTTATTGTTGACAGCCCGCTGACCGAAAGATATCCTGTTTTTTCCAAAACAGGTAAAGGTATCTATTTTGCGCAATCTGATGGAAAATCCTTTCAAATATGTTTGCTTGAGCAATATGAGATCGGAAATAATGAACCGAAAACAATTAAATTAACGGATTTTGAGGTATGGTCAGCAAGGGATATTTCTATAGCACGCACGAATGACAGAATGGCTTATGAGTATTTTGACGGGCTATGGACAACTGATCCTGACCTGAAAGAAACAAGGAAACTTGATATTGAAATAGGCGAAGATGTTTTCGGTCCCGAAACGGTATATGAGAATAATGTTTCATCGGCCGACAAATTCATTCCTTCATCAAAAGGCGATTGGGTTCTTTTCAAATATAAATTCGACCTGTTTGCCGTGCCGTTCGAAGGCGGAGATATAAAGAGGATCACTAAAGATTCCAACGGGATCGAGGATTTTGTCGTTATGAACGACAATGAAACGATATACTTTACTTCTCTCGTAAACGGTTGTCCGAGATTATTCAAAAAATCTGTAAAGGCTGATACTGAAGCAGAAATGGTTGCATGGGGCATCGATAAATATATTTTATCACTTCAGGTCAAAAAAGGAACGCTTTTCGTTTTTTATTCGACCGATGAAACGCCATACAGAAAGCTTGCATTCAAAGATAAGGCAAAGGACACATACAGCGAGATAGTCACGGACAGATATGTCGAGAATGCAGAGATATCCCGGGACGGAAGGTACATATTTTATTCAACTGCCGAACCCGGCTTGTGGAATATGGATGTTTTTATTTATGATACCTTATCGAAGAGCAGAGAAATTATTTATTCGCATTCAGGATGGCTCTGGGATCTAAGGCTCGATCCAAAAGAGGAGTTTCTGTTTTTCAACAAAGAAGGCGGCATATTCAGAGCTGACCTTAAAAAACTGACTGAATTCCATTTTGACAAAGATAAGTGGAAAGATATCTTTGAGAAAAAAGATAAGAAGAAAGACACAAAAGGAAGCGGCGAGAAGTCCGAGTTCACCAAGATCGATCTGAAAAATACCGAAAAGCTTATTATAAACAGACCCGGAGACAACAATATTATCAGCCTTACAAAAGATCAGAATATCTATTATATAAATCGTTTCGAGGAAAAAACAAGTCTTAGAAAAACAGATTATCAGATGAAAAATGACGAACTTATTACGGAAATCGCAGGCGGAAAAGCTGACGGGATTTTAATGTCTGATTCCGCTTCGGCAGTTTTCTACAGTCAGGGCGGTAAGATAAAAGCTTTTGAGCTTTCATCTAAAAAAATAAAAGACACTCCTTTTGAAATTAAATACAGCTTTAATAAGAAAGAAATTTTTAAAAAAGTCTTCGATGAAGCTCATTTTGTGTTTAAGAAATGGTTTTACGATCCCGATATGCATGGTACAAACTGGGACGGACTTGCCTCGCTTTACTCGCAATATTTAAAATATGTAACGGACGGAGAAACATTCAAAGGTATTATCGAAGAAATGATAGGCGAACTGAATTCGTCTCATACCGGATATTATCCTAAAGACGAGCCTGAAATAAAAAATATTCCCATAGCTAAAACAGGAGCTGATTTTGACTATACGACCAGACTAAAGAAAGGTCTTGCGGTCAGGAAAGTTTATGACAATTCAGTTTTAAAAACTGTTCACACAATTGAACGCGGCGATATACTTCTTTCGATAGATGATGTCGAGATCACTCCCGATACAGATGTTCCAGCACTTTTTAGAAACAAGGTCGGAGACAGGATCAAGCTGACTTTTTTGAAAAAGGATAAAAAGAAGGTGCAAGTCAGCATAAAAGGTCTGGATAACGATAATGAAATGATCTACGAGACATGGGTTAATGAAAGAAAAGAGATGGTAGGCAGGCTTTCGGGCGATCAGATAGGTTATGTTCATATTCAGGGCATGTCTCACGGTCCGCTCAATAAATTCATGGAAGATCTTTATACATCGAACTTTAACAAAAAAGCCCTGATCATCGACGTCAGATTCAACGGCGGCGGATATACCCATGACGAGCTTATTGAGCTTCTTACAAAGAAGCAGTATGCTTTTACAACGACCAGAATAAACGGCGCTAAAAAACTTAAAGCCCCTTATGATATTTGGGATAAACCTTCAGCGCTATTGATAAACAGATATTCGTTTTCAGATGCGGAGATATTTCCCGCGCTGTACAGGGAGTTCGGTCTCGGCAAGATCATTGGCACTCCTACTTCAGGAGACGTCATAGGAACAGGACCGTACGAGCTTATCGACGGTTCCTCTATGAGACTTCCACGAACCGGCTGGTATAACAAAGAAGGCGTCAATATGGAAGGCAACGGCGTTCAGCCTGACATATTAGTTGACCCTACGCTGGAACAGATACTTAATGACGAGGAACCCGAACTTAAAAAAGCTGTCGAGCTGCTTATGGGTGAAATAAGATAAACATGAGAATAATTCATTTTTACATACTTAAGGAGCATATTTTCCCTTTCTTCATGTCGCTGGGGATGATCCTGTTCATTTTCGTTCTTAACATAATTATGAAAATGATGACCACTTTTGTCGGAAAAGGCCTGGATCTTCTCGTCATACTGGAGTTCTTTTATTTAAGTCTCGGATGGATCCTTGCTCTCGCTATACCTATGTCGGTGCTTGTCGCCTCTTTAATGGCTTTCGGAAGGCTGTCTCAGGACAATGAATGGTCAGTAATGCAATCGAGCGGCATTTCCATATTTCAGGTAATGGCTCCGGCAATTATAGCAGGAATATTTTTAACGTTCGGCATGTTCTATTTCCATAACAACATTCTTCCGGAGATGAATCATCAGAGCAAAATATTAAAATCTTCCATCACAAAAAAGAAACCGCTTGCGGCTATTGAGCCAGGGATATTCGTTACGGATATACCGGGTTTTGTGATTAAAGCCCAGAACGTTGACAACGAAAAGAACGAACTTTATAAAATTATTCTTCTTGAGAATTCCAGAACAGGAAAATTCAGAAGAACTATCACTGCTGAAAGCGGGAAGCTTGTTTACGATCAGGGAATTAAAAGATACAGGATCACTTTAAATGACGGAGAGATAGCGAACCTTGACCCTCAGAAGCCCGACGGATATTTCAGATCGAAATTCTCAAAGATGGAACTGACTAAAGAAGTTTCAGGAATTGATTTTGAAGTAAACGACAAAAATAACTATGGCGACAGGGAAAAGAGCGCGGACAGCCTTAAAGCAAAGATAATCAGGCTTAAGAAAAATAACGCTTCGGCAATTCTGATCTCGCAGGTGGAAGTGGAATATCATAAAAAGTTCGCCCTGTCTTTCGCATGTATCGTGATGATACTTATCGGAGCTCCGCTCGGTCTGATGTCGGGCAGGGGAGGGCTAGGCGGTTCTGTAACGATGAGCATTCTTATTTTTATGGTTTACTGGCTTTTCCTGATATCTGGAGAAGATCTTGCGGACAGAGGTAAGCTCGATCCCTTCTTTGCGATGTGGAATGCAAATATAATAATAGGGATTCTAGGACTTGTCCTTATCCGATACGCTTCCAGAGGCGTCAAGATCAGTTTCGCATGGCTGAAAACATTAACTTCGTATATCGTTTACCCTTTCAGGAAACTGCTTAAATGATAAAGATACTTGATTCATATGTAATGAAAAAATTCATTTCAACGCTTTTCATGGCACTTCTGGCTATGATTACTGTATATATAATAATTGATCTTTTCGACAACCTGAACAAGTTCATTGACGCGAAAATGCCTCTTATCGGCTATTTTATGTACTACACGCTAAAGATTCCCGAGATAATTTCACAGATATTTCCGATAGTGGTTTTCATGTCTCTTCTTTTCACTATGGGTAACCTGACAAAATACAACGAAATAACCGCAATGATGTCTTCAGGGATAAGCCTGCTCAGGATATCCGCACCGCTTCTGATACTTGGGATTCTCTTGTCATTCGGGCACTTCTGGTTTACAGAATCCGCCGTACCGTATTTTTCAAGGAAGCACTACGAAGCGAAAGATTACTACCTGAACAAAGGCTCAAAATTCCACAGGAAAATGAATGAATTCGTTTATCAGGAAAAGAACAGTATAGTTTATATCAGTTCGTTTGACAGTAAAACAGGCCTGGCATCCGGAGTTTCGATCCAAAATATAAAAGATGAATCGATCGATTCGAGGCTGGATGCCGCGAGTATGAAATACAAGAACGGTAAATGGAAACTTATTGATCTGACGCGAAGGAAATTCATAGCTGACTCTACCTCATATGAAAAACTTGATTCTGTTATAGTAAGCCTGGATTTTGAACCCCAGGATATTGCAGAAATAGAACTCAAGCCGATCGAAATGGGTTATTTTGAGCTGGGGGAATATATTACGAAAAAAAAATCACTCGGCGCAGATATGACTAAGTGGGAGGTTGAAAAATCCTCGAAAATGTCTTACAGCGCGATAACGCTGATACTTATACTGATAGCAATTCCTCTGAGCACGGGAAGGGCAAGAAGCGCCACGTCTGTGAATTTCGGTATATCGGTGGGGATCGCATTTGTCTATTATCTGCTCATAATAATGTTCAAGAACTGGGGAGCGGTCGGACAGTTAAATATCATGGTATCGGCGTGGGCTCCCAATTTAATATTCGGGATCATGGGGTTAATTCTGATCAGAAGGGCAAAATGACGGGTGTTATTAAAATACTTTCACCTAAAGGTTTTATCGAAGAGAAAAATTATGTTTTCAATATTATTTCAGATCTGCTCGGAGCTGAGTTGATATTAGAGTTTCAGAAGAGGGATGAATATATGCTGATTCTTCCGAACGGAAAAAGCATAGTGTTTAAGGATTCGTTCTTCGGAAGGATAAAAGATAATGATTACATCAAAACAGAAAATATTCCGGCAGAAATTTCATATCTGTCGAATAATTATATTAAAGATCTTCCGATAATATTCGGGGACAACTCATTCAGCGAAAGCGGAATTGAGATAAAGCTCGGGCTTGATATTGCAGCTTCGGTCTTCTTCATGATCAGCAGATGGGAAGAGGCCGCGATAAAGCATAATGACGATCACGGCAGATTTCCTGCGGAATTGAGCGTGGCAGTTAAAAACGGCTTTATCAGACGACCTGTAGTTGATGAGTATATTGGGTTTTTAAAGGAAATCATAAAAAAGCTCGACACAAACGTTTCTTTTAGCGTACATACACCCCAGGTCATAATCACCTGCGATGTAGATTCGTTCGAGAAATTCAACAGCGGAAAGGTGCTTAAAATGTTTGCAGGTCATCTGATCAAACGGTTTGATCCTTTTCTATTCGCTTCAGATCTGATGAAATATCTTGGGAAAACATTTTTCGGATCAAGAGATCCTTATGAAAAATTCGGCAGAATTTTCTCAATAGCTGAAGAATTCGGGACTAAACCGGTTTATTTCATCCTGACTTCGCATGAAGGCCCGTATAACGACGGCTGGTTTACAGCTGCTGAAAAAGATATCGGGATATTCAGAACCCTTAAAGAAAAAGGTTCGGAGATCGGGCTTCATTACGGATATTTTTCACTTCTGAACGAGAAAAATATTATTCTTGAAAAAGCTGAACTTGAAAAAAAGTATAATATCAAAGCAGAAAAGGGCAGAGCGCATTTTCTCCAGTTCGATATCAGAAGTTCATTCGACATTCTGGAAAAAGTCGGAATAAAACAAGACAGTACGCTCGGTTATTCAAGACATGCGGGATTCAGATGCGGAACAGGCAGAGCATATAAGCCGTGGGATATTGACCGCAAACGGGTATATGATACGATCGAACATCCCCTGATAGTTATGGATACGACACTTTATGCGCATAATAAACTCAAAAAAGATCAGATCAAAGCAGAATTTGAATATTTCATAAGAATATCAAATAAATTTCAGACAGATATCATGATTCTTATCCACAATTCAAGTCCCGAATTCGTATTTGAAGCAATCGAGGAAGTAAACAATATTTAAGAGAGTAAGCCCGGTATGAATGAGAAATTAAAAATCAAAGAGAATATTTTTAACAAAATAGGAGATCTGATCAGCATGCATCCGATAATTGCAAGCGTTGTGATCAGCTTTGTATCGGCACTTTACGTTTCGTTTTTGTTATTGAACTTCGACAAGATAATAAAACCCCTGAGCATAGTCTCTGTAGCTGCATTTATCATCCCGGGAGCTTTACTTTGTCTTTTCATCGGATTATATTTTGGGATCGTGCTTCACAGAAACGAGATCAAAGAATCCATATTAGACGATAAGGATTTCTATTTCCGGTTAGGGTCGGTAGTGTTTTCGCATTCATGGAAATGGGATACGAAACTTAATAAGTTCTTTCCCGTCGTAACAGGGCCATGCTGTCCTGTGTGCGGTGAATTTTTCTGGGAAGCTGACAGCGCGGAAGACGACAGGCTTGTTTTTAAATGCAGGAAGTGCGATAACATCAACGCAGTTCAGCTACAGGATTTCGATAAGATCAAAAGCGATGCGGAGCGCACACTTGAAAAAGCTTATGAGCGGTTGGAAAAATTCCGTGACAAGTTTAAACATACCGGTAATAAATCTCCAGATTTGAGCAGCGGCAAAAATGAATGACAGGCTTAAGAAACAGATCGAATTCATCAAAGAGATCGATAAGATAAAGGATATCATCCGGAAATCTACCCGATTCGCTTCAAATAAGAAAGAAAATGACGCGGAGCATTCCTGGCATATCTGCGTGATGGCTATGGTTCTTGCCGAATATTCAAACAGCAAAGATATTGACATGCTAAAAGTGCTCAAGATGCTGCTCATTCACGACCTTGTTGAAATACATGCCGGCGATTATATTTTTTATACGGATAAGCAGGCGGAAAAGGAACAGAAGGAAAAGGAAGGTGCGGAAATTACATTCGGCATTCTCCCTGAGGATCAAAAGAAGGAGTTCATCGGACTCTGGAACGAATTTGAAGCAAGAATAACACCTGAAGCAAAGTTCGCCCGCGTCGTTGACAGACTTGAGCCGATCATGCAGAATTATCACAACGGAGGAGACGGCTGGATCGAGCATAAAATATCATCCGATATGATCCTCGATAAAAATTCGATCATTAAAGACGGCTCCGAAGAGCTCTGGGAATTTGTGAAAAGCATTGTCGCCGATACAGTCGGAAAAGGGATCATTAAGTAACTTTTATTATATAATCTTTGACAATACAGACAATTTATTTTAGATTTAACTCTCTTGAACATAGCTGAAAATTTTTTAAATTATTGAGGATGAACTATCATGAGCAAAGATATTGATCTGATCCTGCGCAAAGCAGTACAGATATTTTCAAAAGAAAGTCTAATCGAAAGACTTAACAGCGGTAAGACTCTAAAGATAAAGCTTGGAGCAGATCCGAGCAGACCGGACTTGCATCTCGGGCATTCTGTTGTGCTTAGGGTATTGAGAATATTTCAGAAAATGGGGCATGAAGTGATCTTCGTTGTCGGTGACTACACCGCTATGATCGGAGACCCGTCAGGCAAGAGCAAAACAAGGCCGGCGCTTACATTTGAACAGACGCGAAAAGCGGGTGAAACATATTTTGAGCAGGCTACAAAGATATTAGACAAAGATAAAACAAGGATCGAATATAATTCAAAATGGCTGTCGAAATTAACTTTTGAAGAGGTTTTGAAGCTTACAAGCAAATATACTGTCGCTCAGATTCTCACGAGAGACGACTTCAAAAACAGATACGATAATAATCAGCCGATCGGAATGCATGAACTTATGTATCCGCTTATGCAGGGTTACGATTCCGTAGCTTTGGAGGCAGATATTGAGATCGGCGGAACAGATCAGACTTTCAATTTACTGGTCGGAAGAGAACTCCAGAAAAATTACAATCAGAAGCAGCAGGAAGTCATTACCTTTCCTTTACTTTTAGGATTGGACGGCGTAGAAAAAATGAGCAAGTCACTTGATAATTATATCGGCCTTGATGAACCTCCAGCGATTATGTTCGAGAAAGCGATGAAGATCCCCGATAATCTGCTTCACCATTACTTTCTGTTGACTACAGATATTGCGGTTCAGGATTTTGAAAACCTGATAAATAAGGATATAAGGGAAGCTCATATTGAATACGGTAAAGAAATTATCAGAATGTACCACAATGAGTCGGATATAGATCAGGCAGTAAAAAGGTATTTTGAAATTGCTAAAGGCCGCATTCCCGATAATGTTATCGAAAAAATAATTGATAAAGAGGTACTGAAAGATAAGAAAATAACTATTGTTGAAGCTTTAAAATCTGCCGGATTTGCATCAACGAACGGCGAGGCGAAAAGAATTATTGAGGGTAAAGGCATAAAGATCAACGGAGAAGCGGTTACTGATATTAAAATGGAATTAGAAATGTCTGAGCCTAAAATAATACAGTTCGGAAAATCGAAATTCGTAAAGTTGATTAGGGAAAATTGAAGGTAAGAACTGGTAAGTACGAAACAAAATGAGAAAGAGATGAAAATAGAATTGCGAAAATTATCAAAAAAAGACGGCAGAGATATTTACGATATGCTGCAGGAAATAGGACCCGAAGAAAACGGATTCGTGAACAGCGGTTTTAATATCGCTTATGAAAATTTTAATGAATACTTAGATAGAAATATTAATCATTCAAATGGTATCGGGCTTGATGAAAAATATGTTCCACAAAGTATATACTGGCTGATCGTCAACGATAAACCGGTCGGTTTCGGAAAGCTGAGGCATTATTTAAATGATAATTTAAGGAACAAAGGCGGACATATAGGATATTCGGTAAGGCCGTCTGAAAGGGGAAAAGGATATGGAAATCTGATCCTGAAAGAGATTCTGAAAGAAGCTGAGAAAATAAATATAAATGAAGTTTTGCTTACCTGTGATGATACTAATATTCCTTCCAGAAAAGTAATTGAAAATAATAACGGTGTATTGGAAAGTGCGGAAAACGGGGAATGTAAATATTGGATAAAAATTTTAAATTGAATGAATTAAGATTTAAATATGACTTCAATTTTTAAAATATGACATGGCGCTTAAGATAATGGGAATAAACGATTTTATGAGGACTAGAAGAAAAAAAATGGCAATAAATCTAATACTATTTGCCGTTTTATATTTCTCAGTTTCATTTAACAAGGAATATATTCGACCGATCCTTGGTAATACTTCGATCCTCGGGACAATAACTGGCAGTTTTTCAAATTTTATATCGGCCTATATTATCAGTCTTTTTCCATTCTCATCTGTTCTTTCTAGTAATTTCAGTCTTAGAAAAAGCAGATTAGTTGTTTATGTTGTAGCAGTGATCGTATTTATTCTTTTAACAATAGAAGAAATTAAACCATATGCAGGAGCAAGTAAAGTTTATGATGTTTATGACATTATAGCAAGCGGATTAGGTTCAATACTGTCCATCCTGACTTTTGAAATATTAGTCAGAAGAATTACTGCAAAGAGAGGTCAGTATTTCGAATAATAATTAATATAATTGAAGAAACAAAAGCTTAAAACTATATTAGAATTTTAAAGGGAGAACTTACTTTGAATGAATATAATAAGCTAACCGATAGCGAACAGGTTTGTGTCCAATATAAAGGAATTGAGAATTTATCCAAAAGGATATCAATTCATGAAAAATACAGTGTCAATCCACTTGGATTATCTAACTGGTTTTTTGAAAATTACGACTTTCAAAAAAATGACAAAGTACTTGAACTCGGTAGCGGAACAGGCAAACTATGGAATAACAGAGATCTAATAATAGATAATTTAAGTGAGCTCGTTTTGTCTGATTTTTCTCAGGGAATGGTAGCTGAATTTGCTAAATCATATAAAGGTTATAAAAATATTAAAACAATGATTGTTGATATTCAAAAGATACCTTTCGAGGCTGATTATTTTGATAAAGTAATAGCAAATTTTATGCTTTATCATGTCCCCGATATTGATTTAGCTTTGCGTGAAGTTTATAGGGTATTAAAACCGGGAGGTACATTTTATTGCGCAACAGCTGGAACTAACCATCTTATTGAGATCAATTTATGGCTTAAAGAATTTTTCATTGAAACTGATGTTTTTAATTCATCACTTTTGACATTTAATCTGCAAAATGGCTATGATCAGTTGAGAAAATATTTCAATTCTATCGAGATTCTTGAATATAAAGATCATTTAGAAATCAGTAATCCAGACGATCTGATCGAATATATTTTTACATTAAATGAAATGATGAATATAGATGAAACGGTAAAAAACAGCTTAAAATCCTTTATTAAGACAAAAGTAGATAACCGCGGAATTATAAAAATATCAAAACAATCAGGAACATTCATAGCTAAAAAAGGCAAATTATGAATATGAAATTTTACTATAAAGACTAATCTGTCCAAAGCCGAATTTACCTGATACTTTAGATAAACTGGAGTACCTAAAGGTGCAAAATGTTAACGAAGAGAGAAAGGATTACCTCTGAATTATTACATAATAACAGGAACTTCAAGAGGCTTGGGTGAAGCTATAGCCAAGAAATTGCTGAATGCGAACAATTTTCTTATCTGTATTTCAAGAACAAGAAATGATAAGCTTAAAGCCTTAGCTCAAGAGCAAAAATGTAAACTGATTTACATCGAATTTGACCTTAATAAAGTCAATGAACTTGGCAGTTTACTGAAAGGCGTTTTTCAAGAGCTTGAACAGAAAAATATTGAATCCATACACTTGGTTAATAATGCAGGTACCGTTAAGCCTGTAAAAGCTTTAGAGAAACATACTTCGGAAGAAATTATTAACAGTTTTAATGTTAATATTGTTTCACAGGCAGTGATCACTTCAAAGTTTATTGAAATGACTGCGAATTTCAGCTGCGAGAAAAGGATCATAAACATTTATTCAGGCGCGGCAAAGAAACCTTATGACGGCTGGAGTTGTTACTGCAGTTCGAAAGCGGCGTTAGACATGCTTACCAGATGCGTAAATGTCGAACAAAATTCGAAGAAGTTCCCCGTAAAATTCTGTCATTCGATCCGGGCATAATTGATACTGATATGCAAAAGGAAATAAGACAGCCTAAAATTGAAGACTTTTCACAGCTCGAAAGATTTATAGATTATAGGGATAAAGGGAAATTGCTGACTGCCGAATTTGTAGCGGATAAAGTAATTGAGTTGCTTCAAGAAAATAGTTTCCCGTCTGGGGAATCAATCCGAATATGGGATAGGATTTAAAAAAGATAGAAAAAGAGAAGGAAAGGTAATAATGATTGAGCTTAGATATCCTGAAATACAAGACGCTGAAGCGTTTTATGACATTTTAAAAGAATTTGACTTTCAGTATTATCATGCTGCAAAACCTGAAAGTATCAAAGCTGAGCAGGAATGGATCGAAATAAGAAAATCGAAAAGAGAAACGGGAAGCGAATTCAATTATGCAATTATTCATGAAAATAAAGTTGTCGGCGGCTGCGAGATAAGAATCAACAAAGAATATCCGCACATAGCTGAATTAGGCTATTTTATAGACATCAAATTATGGAATAAAGGAATAGCATCTGAATGCGTAAAGTTACTCGAAAACATTGCGTTTAACCAGTTCGGAATCAAAAGAATCGAAATCCGTATGGATCCAAGAAATGCAGGAAGTGAGAAAGTAGCTGTTAAGAATGGTTATAAGAAAGAAGGTTTATTGAGAAAAGTAATGCTTTTTAACAATGAATATCACGACAATTTACTTTATGCAAAGCTGCACGAAAATTTTCATAAGAATACTGTATGAAACCAATAACACCTTTAGTCGGCTGCGATGTTTTTGTAGTAAATAATAAAAAAGAAGTGCTTTTAATTAAAAGAGCTGATAACCTTAGATGGTCACTACCTGGAGGCTGTCACGATTTAGGAGAGACTCCTGCTCAATGTGCGATAAGAGAATGTAAAGAAGAAACCGGGTTTGATGTAAAAATTACTGAATTATTAGGCACATGGAGTTCTACAAGTTATGAATTTATTTATTATCCCTATAAAGATAATGAATTCTGCCACCTGATGTTCAAAGCCGAAGTTATCGGAGGTGAAAGCACAAAGTCTTCAGAAAGTTTGGATGTAAATTGGTTTTCAGAGAATGACCTGCCTGATCTTTCAGACGGTCATGAGATCAGAATTAAATTCGGTTTTGATTGGATAAACAAAAAAATCACTAAACCTTATTTCGAATAGTGGTATTTAAAATATCGTGATATTTAAGCCTGCCATTACACTTTTCTGGAGATGATTTTATGTAGAATCAACACTTTTTTGGAGATAAAATAACATTCATCTTGCACTTTTTGGCAGATAAATGTATATTGCTTCAACACTTTTTGGGAGATCGTCATGAAGAGAAAGATATATAATGAACTTCTTGAATGGAAAAACAATCCGGACAGAAAGCCTCTTTTACTGCAGGGAGCTAGACAGGTCGGAAAAACATATATAGTCAAAGCATTCGGGAAAGATCAATATAGGAATTTTCATCATTTTAACTTTGAAAAAGATCCTATACTTAAAACATTTTTTAAAGGCAGCCTTGATCCTAAAACGATTTTAGACAGCCTGAGTTTGTACATCGGAAAAAAGATCGAAAATTCGGATACACTAATTTTTTTTGATGAAATACAAGTATCGCCTGAAGCAATTACAAGCCTGAAATATTTTTACGAAGAAGCTTCGGAGTATCATTTAATAGCGGCAGGTTCTTTGCTGGGAGTCAGCGTTGGCAAAAAAAGCAGTTTCCCTGTAGGTAAGGTTGATTTTATGACACTCTTCCCTATGAGCTTTTCAGAATATCTTTCAGCGTTCGGAGACGAAATGCTTGCCGATAAAATAGAAAAAACCTCAGCCGCAGAACCCTTTCACGAAGCTCTGCATAATAAACTGATCGAAAAACATAAATTATTTCTTTATTTGGGCGGTATGCCTGAAGTTCTTCAATCATACCTAAAAAACGGAGACATTGCCAAAGTCAGAAATATTCAGAATTCAATACTCGATGCTTATAAGAGAGATTTTTCTAAATATGCCGAAAACGAGCAGGCAATAAAGACTTCAGAAATATGGAATTCTATACCGTACCAGCTGGCCAAAGAGAATAAAAAATTCAAATACAGCGATGTCAGAAAAAATTCAAGAGCTTCAACTTTTGAAAATTCGATTGAATGGCTTAAGAATGCGGGACTTATTTATCCGGTATACAATATAAGCACTCCAAAATTACCTGTTGCAGGCTATTCCGACCGTTTAAAATTCAAATTGTATATGTCTGACACCGGGCTGCTCGGAGCCATGCTTAACCTTACTTCAGATATCATTATTAAACCTGCAGAAATTTTCAGCGAATACAACGGAGCTTTTATTGAGAATTATGTCGCATCTGAACTTATGGCTAAATACAACAAAGAACTTTTTTACTGGACTTCAAAGAACGACGCCGAAGTGGATTATGTTATAGAACACAAAAATAATATCTATCCCGTAGAAGTAAAAAGCGGTTTGTCGGGGAACATAAAAAGTTTAAGAAGTTATCAGGATAAGTATAAACCAAGACTGATAGTGAGATTGTCTCCGAAAAATTTCGTCAGGGATAAAGAATTTATAAATATCCCGCTTTACGCTGTAGCCGAGATAACAAGTATAATCGGGTCATTATGATGATAATTTCTGAAAGGCGGTAGAGAATGTTAGGCTTAGAAAGAGGGAAAGTAATATTATCTGAATACGATGTAAACTGGCCTTTAGAATTCGAAAATGAAAAGAAATCAATCCAAAATACGCTTACTGAAAACGAAATCAGAATTGAACACATCGGCAGCACATCGGTAGAGAATCTATGCGCGAAACCGATAATAGATATTCTGATCGGTATAAAACACTTCGATGAAGGACATAAATTCGCTTCGCTGCTCGAAGCAACCGGTTATGCGTACAAAGGAGAAAATGGAATACCCGGCAGACATTTTTTCGTTAAAGGAAATCCAAGAACTCATCACTTGCACATGGTTGAAATGAATAGCGTTTTTTTCAGAGATCATCTTTTATTTCGAGACTACCTAAGAGAGAATCCTGAAAAAAAAGATCAGTATGCTGAATTAAAAAGAAGTATGGCTGTTAAATATTTTGATGACAGAGAAAAATATACTGATTCCAAGGCGGAATTTATTCAAAACATATTACAAAAAGCAAAAGGGATAAAATGAAGGATAATCGTAATAATAAATATATCGAAACGGCAAATCTTTATGACTATGATGTACGGGATACTGCCAAAGACGACCTGCATTTTACCTGGAATACGCAAAACAAGCGAACGGAGATATTCTTGAACTCGGATGCGGTACCGGCAGATTAACAATTCCATTTGCAAAAGAAAACTTTAATATTTGGGGACTGGATCTTTCCGAACCGATGCTTAAAGTAATCAAATCGAAAATTGAAAACCTTTCCGATGAGTTTAAGAAAAATATACATATTACTCATCAGAATATGGCTTCATTCCAGCTTGATAAAAAAAATCAGAATGATATTCATACCTTTTAGAACTTTTCAGTCCCTGACTTTATATGAAGAACAAAAAAGCTGTTTAAAAGCTGTTTACGAACATCTGAATGATGACGGTATATTCATTGTCAATGTATTCAAACCATACGATAAAATAGACAGATCATGGATAAATAAGGATGAAGTAAAAAACTGGGAAACGGTTGACACAAATAAAGACTTGAAGATCGTCAGAAAAGAAATAAGAGATGAGATAGATGTTGAGAATCAGATTATTTATCCTGTTTTATTCTATTATGTTACCGATAGCTACGGCATAACGAAAAAATATACAGAAAAATTATCTTTGAAGTTTTATTACGAAGATCAGATAAAAGAATTATTGGAAAGCAGCGGATTTGAGATAATGGAAGAATTCGGTTATTATAATAAAATCCCGATCAAAGACGGCAAAGAAATAATCTTGGTATGTAGAAAGGAAAAAAGTTATGCAAAACTTTAAAAACTTACTTTGAAAGAAGGTAAATGAGGAATTCAATGAATAAATGTATAAGTTCGGAATCTGAATATATCTTAAAGAAGAATAATATCAATCGGGATGTTTTAGATGATTGGATCGAAAAGGGTTCGCAAAGAAATAAAAATATCAAACTCGAATATTTTACAACTATTCCTGACAGCTATTTGATTCAGTATGCAGAAGTTCTGGAAGAAATTGAAAATGCGATGCCGACTGAAATTGAAGAACCGTATTACAAAGTAAGTGCGACTGATCTGAAAAGTGAAGAGAAAGAATTTGAAACTTCAAATAAAAAAGTGTTATCATGCATAGCAACTGACGATAAAGGCAATATCATTGGAATTAATCGGGTTTTTATAAATAATTCTGATCTGTCTTCGATCAGGCAATGGCAGATAGGCATTGTTAAAACTTATCAGGGAAAAGGCATAGCGAAATGGCTGATAGCGGATATGTATAAAAAGCTGTTTAGAGAATATACTGAACTTCGATCAATAGGTTCTGATACTCATCCTTTCAACACAGCTATGATAGCAATAATGAACAGTATAGGATTTGAGTATTTATATACGATTAAAAAATATGAAGACGGCCGAAAAGTAAAGATTTAATGATAGATAGAGAAGTTCATATATAACTCCGAAACGGAATTTAAGTTTGTCCCATAATCCTATGATTAATATTATAGCATAACGATCCTGTATTTCTTAAGTTCGCCTTCGTAAAATGTAAATTAAGTACGGAGACAGTAAATGTTCGGATTAAAAAGTAAAGCAGGCAGATTAATCACCGCAGCTATTTTTATAATTTCATCTTCCGTTTCTCTTTTCGGTATCGACAGAACGGCCGGAGTGATAAGCAATGATATGACGGGATCAGACGGCTATACTTTATTTGCCCCAATGGACTCAGGAACCACTTACCTGATCGATAATTACGGAAGAGTGGTTCATACATGGGAAAGTCAGTTCACTCCGAATTTAAGCGTGTACCTGCTTGAAAACGGCAATCTCGTACGAACTTACTATAATCAAAGCCAGAGTGTAGAAGGTGTGCAGATATTTACCTGGGAAGGGGATATAGTATGGGATTTTACCTACACGAATACTTTTTATGCAGTACATCATGATATCGAACCGCTGCCAAACGGGAATATTCTGTTCTTAGTCAGGGACATCAGGCCGAGAGCCGAACTTGAGGCAGCAGGCAGGGATCCGGCTTCAATTTCTACCGCAAGGATCTGGCTTGAAAAAATCGTTGAGATCGAACCGACCGGGCTGAACAGCGGTAATATAGTATGGGAATGGGAAGTATTTGACCACCTGATCCAGGATTTCGATCCTGCAAAGAATAATTTTGGTGCGGTGAGTGCTCATCCTGAATTAATGGATGTGAATTACACTCCCTATAAACTGAGGGAATGGCTCCATGCAAATGCTGTTGATTATAATAGTGAACTTGATCAGATCATTATAAATTTTAAGAATATTTCCGAGTTCTGGGTAATAGACCACAGCACAACGACACTTGAAGCATCTTCGCATACAGGCGGTAATTCAGGAAAGGGCGGGGATATTCTGTACCGCTGGGGTAATCCGGATACCTATAGAGCCTCTGCGAATCATGAGCAGAAATTCTTTGAGCAGCATGATGCCAGATGGGTCGGAAAAGGCCTGCCCGGTGAAGGTAATATAACTGTCTTTAATAACGGGGTGAACAGACCGGACGGTCTCTATTCCTCAGTCGAAGAAATAGCTATCCCGGTCGATACTAACGGTCATTATCAGTCGCCGCAGAACGGTAATTCTTTCGGCCCCGTCGATCAGGCGTGGAGTTATACCGCACAGACTCCCGAAGATATGTACTCAAGCAACATTTCAGGCGCACACAGGCTGCCAAACGGAAACACTATGATCTGCGTCGGGGCAAACTCAGACCTGATCGAAGTACGGCCTGACGGTACAACGGTCTGGGAGTATATTTATCCCGGATTAAGCTCTATATTCAGATGCAGCAGATATGAACCTGATTATGGTGCATTCGAAGGCAGAGAAATCCTTGCCGGAGGATATATTGAGCAATATCCGATAACAATAGAAAAAACAAGGCATTTCCCGATAAAACCTCTGGATATTGAAGAAGTTACCGTTACTTCGAAAGTATTTGATCCTTCAGGCATACAATCGGTTGAACTGAATGTATTTAACGATACGGGAACACAGGTTATCGTTATGAATGATTCAGGAACCGGCCCGGATCTGATCCAGGGGGATTCTATTTATACGGCGGTTATTCCTGCTTCGCCCGGTTCTGATTTTCTGAATTATTTTATAAAAGTCAAAGACGGGACAGAAGGAACCTTTACAGATCCCCCGTTCGCATCAGCAAATTATTATTTTACATATGATATCCTGTCGTCCATTCCTCAAAACATATCAGTCACAAATACAGGTGATACGGTCAGTATTCATTGGGACCCCGTCGAAGGTGTAAATGAATATAAAGTTTATTCTTCCGATTACCCTTATTCCGGATTTACTCAAGAACAGTCAGGTTCTTTTGACGGTGAATCATGGTCAGTTTCTCAGGCGGATAACAAAAAATTTTATTATGTGGTAGCTGTAAAAAATTAATTCCGGTTTACTTAGTATTATATATAAAAGCCCTTAAACGGGCTTTTTTTTATTGAAGAATCCCGTCATATTGTGTAACTTAGGGCATTAAAATAGAAAATTTATTAAAATGAGCGTACCATGGCATTTTTCGTTGAATATGAACCTGAAAAGAAAAAAGACCAAAAGGATTTTTACGATAAATATGATCTGTACCTGAGGCAGGCGGTTTTCGAGGATTATATAGAGGCTGCAAAGATCACTACAGTCAGAGAAGGGGAAAATGCCGATCATGAGAAGAACCTTGAGCATTTTAAGAAGCAATTTGGAAAGAGCTCAGGCGAGAATGTTTATTTTGTAGCTTGTATCATAGCTAAGAACGATCCTAGTGCCAAAGCAAAAGTCATCGGATATTCGCACATTGAATACTGTGATTTTGAGTCTGAAGAATATAAGCAGTACGAAAATATCAATTGTCCTTCGGGATGGTATCTGCTCGGACTGGGCGTTTATCCCGAAAACAGAAGGTTGGGGATAGGCACAAAACTTACGGAGATCAGAATGAAATGGGCTAAAGACAATTCCGATGAAAAGAAGGTGTATTTCTATACTAATCCCAAGAATGTCACATCGCAGAGATTTCATGAAGTAATGGGATATAAAAGAATTGAGGGAGAATGGTTCTTTAAAGACAGACCCGCATTTAAAACGATATTATTTGAAATTGATATTTAAAGTTAATCAGAGGTAAAATGAAACAAAACATATACGACAACGAAGAATTTTTCGATTATTACATGAACATGAGAAAGAACCGCAGCGGTCTCAATGAAGTGCTTGAACAGCCTGCATTCATGAAACTTGTGCCTGAGCTGAAAGGGAAGAGGGTTCTTGATCTCGGATGCGGTTTTGGTGAGAATTGCATGACTTATGAATCTATAGGAGCATCGGAAGTGATCGGGCTTGATATTTCTAAAAAAATGCTGGCAGTCGCTAAAGAGAAATTCTCCGGTGATCGGATCAAGTATATTAATTCTTCTTTGGAAGAAATGGAGTTTGATGACAATTCATTTGATGTGATTTTAAGCTCTCTCACTTTTCATTATGTAAAAAATTTCAATGAATTGATCTTCAAGCTTTCGAAATATATTAGAAAGGATGGTATTCTATTATTTTCGATTGAGCATCCTATAGCTACGGCTAAAATTGTAAAGCAAGGCTGGGTCAAAGATGAATCAGGAAATAAACTTCACTGGGTAATGGACAATTATCAGGAAGAAGGATTAAGACATCACAAATGGGTGCTGGACAATGTTATTAAATACCACAGAACCGTATCTACAATAATTAATACATTGATAGATCACGGATTTTCTATTCTTAAAGTCAATGAACCTGTAGCATTACTTGAAGAAGAGGAGAAAAAAGAAACGCTCAAAGAGGAAAGGCGAAGACCACCGTTCCTGATTATCAAATGTAAGAAGGAGTAAATTAAACCGGATAAAGGAGGCAGTCACATGAAGAATACCGTCATTACATTTATCATTCTATGTTTAACAGCTTCAATCTCAGCAAAGGAGGGTAAAATGAATATTCTTGATAAGATCAGCGTCATAGTTCATTCGTCCGTGCGTATCGACGGAGAAAAAGTCATTTATTTCGATCCTTATAAACTGCCGGACAATATGCCAAAAGCGGATATCATCTTCATAACTCATGAACACGGAGATCATATGTCGCCTGAAGATGTGGCAAAGATCGCAAAAGACAGTACGATAATAGTTTTACCCAAAACAGTTGCGCACTCATTTAAAGGGCATGTCATCAGTGTTTCTCCGGGTGATGAAACGGTTATAGCCGGCATCCCGGTAAAAATTGTTCCCGCGTACAACACTAATAAGAAGTTTCATACTAAAGATCGCGGATGGGTAGGATATATCGTAACTGATGACAATACTAAAGTTTATTTTGCAGGTGATACAGACAGGATACCCGAGATGAAAACGATCAAAGCTGACATTGCCTTATTGCCGGTTTCCGGAACTTATGTAATGACCGCTGATGAGGCTGCGCAGGCAGCTTTGGATATTAAACCAAAGATAGCAATTCCGATCCATTATGGAACTGTCGTAGGAACGAAAGACGACGCTCAGAAGTTTGCAGGTCTGCTTAAGGGAAAGATTGAAGTTGTAATAAAAAATTGAATAAATGAAGACAGATTATTTCAGCCACGACAGCGCATACAAACACCGCAAGGCATCCGGAGAACCGGGTTGGGCATCTTCGGAAGAAGCTAAAATTTTTCGGCAGGCTTTAAAATCTTATTTTCAGAAGTAATTTCTGATGAGCTTCAGGATAATTTACAGATTCACGGAGTGAAACCGGAGGAAAAAATAAAATGATCTTGAGATCCACATTTAATTCGAATCCTGATCAATATGAAAAGTCAAGGCCGAAGTATCCTGAAGACATTTTTAAAGAGATAAGCAGATTCAAGCGTATAGACGAAGGGACTGAGATACTTGAGATAGGATGCGGAACGGGGATCGCGACGGAATTGTTCGCCGGCTCAAACGCGAATATTCTTTGTACCGATATAGGCAATGAACTTATCAGTATGGCGAAAGAGAAATTCAGGGCAATGAAGAACATTTCGTTCCTTTCGGGTGAGTATGAATCCCTTGAGATCAACAGAAAATTCGATCTGATATATTCTGCGACGGCATATCACTGGATCAAACAGCCTGAAGGGGATCTTAAGACAATGAACCTTCTGAAAAAAGACGGAATATTCGCAGTCTTCAGGTATATCCATACGAATAGGGAAGAGGGATATTTCAAAGAGTCGCAACAGATTTACGCAAAATACTTTCCTGAGCAGTCACCGAAGATAGAAAGCAAAGAACTAATTAACAGAGAAAAGTTTAATATAATTCACAGAAAAGAATACCCGTGGAGCGTTGTTTATTCTTCGAAAGAATACATCAGTCTGATATCGACTTTTTCTGACCATCTGTCCCTAAAAGAGAATAAAAGGAAAAAGCTCTTTTCAGAGTTAAAAACACTGATCGACACCCGTTACGAAGGTAAAATCAGAAAAAAATATATTACTGTTTTAGAGTTAGGAAAAGTTAAGAATAAAAAAGAGAATGCTTAAATGAAAAAACTGATCAGTGTTATTATTTTCACAGTTATATTATATTCAAACTCCATTTTAATTAGTCAGACACTTGCCGGAGAATCTGTGAGTAAAAAATATTTTGTGCAGGCCGGTCAGATACTGGCAGTCAACGGGTTGATAGCTGCAGGCAACAGATTTATCCGTAACGAAGACTATGCGAAGATAAGTTTCAGCTCCATTGAAACAAATCTGCAAAACCCGTGGGTATGGGACGACAATAATTTTGCCGTAAATCAGATCGGACATCCTTATCAGGGAGGACTGTATTATTCTTTAGCCCGTCATTACGGTCACAGCTATTATAAAAGTACTGTCTTTGCCGCTTTCGGAAGCACACAATGGGAATATTTTATGGAAACGGAAAGACCGGCGATAAACGATCTGATTACGACCAGCCTCGGCGGAGCTATGCTGGGAGAGATCACCGAAAGATTGGCGAACAATATTCTGGATGATACTTCAGAGGGAATGATCAGAGCTGCAAGAGAAACCGGTGCATTTCTCATCAACCCGATGAAAGGTTTAAACCGTATGATAGACGGAAGTATGTTCAAAATATGCTCCGCAGATAATACTTTCAAAAAGAAAATCATATTTGAAATTTCGGCAGAGAAAAAAATATTCTCATTCTTAAATTCAAAGGGTCTTGACGAAAACAAAGCCGATTCAACCACCACTGTGCCTTTTGCGAATTACAATTTCCAGATGATCTACGGCGATCCTTTCACTTCAAATAAACCGTTCGATTACTTTGCTTTAAACTTCGGGTTTTCATTCAGAAAAGATATTGTCGCAAATGTAATGTCAAAAGGATTGATATGGAAGAAAAATATCCGTTCGGAAAAATATGTTCACGGCGCAATAGGTATAATCCAGAATTTCGATTATATAACCAGTCAGACATATAAGATAGCCGAAAGCAGTTTCGGTGTGGAACTGATAGCGGAAAGGATATTTTTTGAAGACTGGCATTTTTTACACAATCATCAGGTTGGTCTGATCGTTCTGGGAGCTGCAAGTACGGAATATTTTGTCGATGTGGAACGAAATTATAACTTCGGCCCCGGAGCGATCGTAAAAATGGGATTCGTGTTCTATAAAAGCGATTGTGCAAAGATCTCTGTAAATATTGACAGATTCTGGATAAGGACTATCTCGGGAGCGGAAGGAATTGAATCGGTCGGGGTCGGTAAATTCGAGATTCAGAAGAACATCTATAAAGGAATTGGAGCAGCGGCATCGTATGTATTTTATGACAGGGAAGGCACATATTTATCTTATCCGGATGTCCAGGTGTTTAACCATGAAGTAAGAGGTATGATAACTTATAATTTCTATTAATCAAATAAGGAAAAATCTTATGACAAAAATGTCAACAACTTACACAGGCGGACTTCGCGCAGAATCAATTCATCTTCAGTCAGGAACAAAGATCATTACCGATGCTCCGACAGATAATTACGGCAAAGGCGAGGCGTTCTCTCCCACTGATCTTTTTACCATCTCATATACGACATGCATACTGACTACGATCGGACTGGCTGCCCAGACCCAGGGATTTTCAATTGACGGAGCTACAGCTGAAACTGAAAAGATAATGCTTTCTGATCCGAGAAGAGTGGGGGAGATCAGGATCAATATTGTTTTTCCGCACGATAATTATTCGGAGAAAGAGCGGCTGGTGCTTGAGCGTACCATCAAAGCATGCCCGGTAGGCGAGAGCCTTCATCCTGATATTAAGAGAACCGTTTCGATAGATTATAAGAAATAATCTAAAACAGGCTTTTAAGGAGTTTCTTACCCTGTTTTTCGCCTTCTTCTTTAGCCTTGTCTTCAATAATAGATCCGGCCTGTTTCTGAATTATCTTCGTTAACGAAGGCGGAAGTACGGTCACTTTGACATCAGGATCGGATATATCGCCTTTCGATGAAAAATCTATGCTCACTCTGCCGTCTTTGACTATGCCTGAAAGCAGGTCTTTTTTAACCTGAGCTTTATCTATTTTTACGCCTTTAGCTTTGCCGATTTGATCGTCTATGTATGAATCAACATTTTTTAGCAGTTTGTCCGATTCAGATTTTGACACGAGCAGGTTGCCTTTGAACGAATGCTGATTGTTCAGCACATTGAACCAGCCGTCTTTAGCAATTGTTATATCGTAATCGCCCGTCTCGACTTTCAGCTCCTCTTCAAATGAAATCTTTCCTTCTTTATATCTGATCTTTGTGTTCGCGTCTTCTTTTACCACAGCCTTTTTGCTCAACAGACTCAGATCAAGCCCCATCTGATCAAGGGTCGAGAGAGAAGATTTGACTTTTTCCATCGCAACAAGCGCCACTATAAAAGATCCTTCTTTGATCGTGAGGTCATACAATGCTTCCGGCTCGATCTTGCCTGTTTTCGGATCCATAGGTCTTATATCTGCCTGCGATCTAAGGATCAGCTTTGCCTGCTCTTTGTTTTCCTTGTTTGAGATCAAAAGATCAGTGTCGATCTTGATATGAGCTTTATTATGCTGTTCCAGATTTTTAGGATCGAAATCTATCTGACTTATTACTATATAAAGATCTGAAATTAAAAATCTTTGATCGGTAGCTTTAAAAAGTATATCAATTTCGCCTTTCTCGATACCTATCTGGTTCAGTTCCGCCGCGATGGGTACATCCTTCGCATTGAATTCTTTTGCAGGCTGTTCTGATGAAGTTTCTGATTTTGAAATTTCCTCAGCAGTTTCTTCCGTTCCCTGATTTTCCTGCTCCTCATAAGACGCATCGTCAGAACCGTCATTTTTCTTCATCAGCTGAGAAAGATTGTTGTCGCCTTTTTTGCCGATCGTAAGCTTCATTTTAGGTTCAGATATTATGAATTTGTTCAGTTCGAATTTCTTTTGGAGAAGAGGAAAGAGGTTCACTTTGAGATCGATATTATCAATTGATACTATCTCGTTCTCCATTTTCGGTCTTTCATCAATATGCACTTTATCTTCGACATATTTATCTTTTTTGCCCAGTTTGATCTTATTGAGTTCAAGTGAAGGTTTAAAAGCAAAAAGTCCTATGCTGATATCTTCAAGCTCGAATCTTGCATTGGTATTGGCCTCGACCTGCTCGACAATTATGTTCCTGTCGAAATAGTTTTCAAGATAAATCTTGAGCCCGAAAAGTATTAAAAGAACTAAAAGTATAAAACCTATTGCGATCCTGAATATCCATTTTATCATTTTGAACCTCCTGTATCAGTTACCGTACGGGTCTATCAGTCCGGCTTCGGACAACTTTCCCGTTTTTATTTTATTGATCGGGTATCTGTAATAATCCTCTTCGGTTATATGGAACACATGCTCGAAAACTTCAGACATTTTAACCGAAGAGCCATCAATGAATTTTATCCCGACGATTATGTTGTCGCCGTCAAACTCAAGTTTTTCCACGAACGGAACAAGATCGATCTCCTTTTCCTTTTCATGCTGCATACGCTTGAAAACAAGTTTTTTCTTCGCTCTGAATTTAAGTATCATCTCGGTAAAATATTCAGCCGCATCGTCGGGTATAACAACAAGATATTCGTTATAGTCGATAAAATTCATTAGCGGAGTGAATTTCCCGGTCAGTTTCTTTACCGAAACGAACTCCATCACATTGCTGAATATTTTTTTCATATCTTGTTCAATGTTGCCTGAATAATCGTCTTTAAAGCCCATATCCGCGAACTCGCAGTCTGATGTGAATCCGAAAGAAAGCGGGTGACTGAAGCTGATTACAGGCAGCGGATGATATCCTCTTGAGTATGCTATCGGAATATCGTGAATAAAAAGTTCTCTTTCGATATATGAACTAAGATTTCTCTGAGATATAAATCGGGATGAAGTCAGCCTTTTGAATTTCACTCTGTAACGCACATCGGCTCTGGGTACCGGAGAGGCGTTGTGAACCTCAGGCTCGGAATGTTTTTCCATTATCTGCTTCATTCCGGAAGGTTTGACTTTTTCAGTCAGTAATTTTTTACATTTAAATTTTCTCTCAATTCCGCATTTTGAGCATGTTTTTAAGCAGTAAGGGGTCAGCGATTCATTCCTCGCCTTCTTCCATTCAGAGATGAGAAATTCTTTCTTTACGCCTATATCGATGAAATCCCACGGAAGAGCTTCATCAATGCTCTTTTCAGAGAGATATTTTGATGTTTCAATTCCTTCTTCTTTGAACACTTTCATCCATAGTTCAAAGTTAAAAGTTTCGTTCCATGCGTCAAATAACGCTCCCTGCTTGTAAGCGGAATAGATAACCTTTGAAAGATCTCTGTCGCCTCTTGAAAATATAGCTTCCAGAATAGATACTTCGGGATCACGCCATGTCATGTGAATATTCGGATTCCTCATCCTTGAAAGGAGAATACCTATCCTTTCCTTGAACAGACTCAATGATATCTGTTCAGCCCACTGGAATGGCGTATGCGGTTTCGGATTGAAAGGCGAGATTGATACATTGATCCTAATTCTTCCGTAACTGTTGCTGTATCTGCCTATGTCGTTGATCATTTCAGCCATCTCGATGATATCTTCGTTCGTTTCGAAAGGCAGACCTATCATATAATAAAGTTTTATGTTCTTCCAGCCTAGTTTTAAAATTATAGACATCACTTCGATTATCGAGGAGATATCTATAGGTTTGTTGATGATCATCCTCATTCTTTCAGAACCGGCTTCAGGCGCGAAAGTGAAGGTGGTCTTTCTTCCCAGCGACGCCATTACAGCTATTTCCTGAGTAAATGATTCTGCCCGCATTGACGGAAATGACAGCTTAACGCCTTTTTTAGAGCAGCTTTCATATAAGTTCTCAAGCAGAGGTTCTATATTGGTGTAATCTGAAGTCGAAAGAGAAAGAAGCGATATCTCGCGCCATCCTGAACCGGTGATCATCTTTGATGACTGTTTTACAAGATCTTTAATAGATCTTTCTCTGAGCGGTCTGTAATAGAATCCGGCCTGACAGAACCTGCATCCGCGGTTACACCCCCTCATGATCTCGACAGACATTCTGTCCTGTGTTATTTCCATGATGGGGACGATCGGGCTGTCAGTGTAATTTTCTGACTTAAGTTCCGCGACAGCTTTTACAATGTGAGTTTTTTCGTTTAAAAGCGAAGGTACATAAACGCTTTCAGTCTCAGCAAGTTTCTTTAAAAGTGCTTTCCTCGTTTTTGCTTTCGTGCTGTTCACTTTATAATTATCGATAAGTTTAAGAAGACTTTCTTCGCCGTCTCCTATCAGGAACATGTCGAAAAAGTCCGCTACGGGTTCGGGATTGATGGCATTTATCCCTCCGCCCAGGATCAGAGGCTTAATCCCCTTTCTGTCTTTTGACCAGACCGGAATACCGCTTAATTCAAGTATCTCAAGAATATTAGTAAAGCAAAGTTCGTAGGGGAGAGTCAGGCCTACGAAATCAAAGTCTGACAGGGGAGTGCGCGTTTCAAGACTAAATAATGGAATTTTCTTCTGCCTGAGAAGGCCGCAGGCATCTTTTTCGGGAATAAAGGCTCTCTCGCAGACGATATCATCCCGCTTATTGAGTAAATGATAAAGAATGTGAAATCCTTTGTATGACATTCCGATTTCATATTTATCAGGATAGATCAGCACGATGCTAGTTTTGCCTGTATGGTCTTTTACGACAGTGTTTTTTTCCGCGCCTGAATATCTGAGCGGCATTTTAACGAACGGTAAAAATTCGGTTTCTATCAGGTCCGAAAGAGGATTCATCATGCTTTTTATATTTCCCCCCTCAGGATCTTAACGGCTTTCGCCCTGTCAGGATGTTTGAAGAAATAATTGCCTGAAACAAGACAGTTCACACCTCTATCTGTAAGAAGTTTACAGGTCTGATCGTTGACGCCGCCGTCAACCTGGATGATAAAGTCTTTTTTGAGGTCTGAACCGTATTTTTTATTAAAAAGATCTATTTTCTTAAGTACCGAAGGAATAAATTTCTGCCCTGAAAATCCGGGATTAACGGACATAAAAAGAACCATGTCGAGATCGTCGATCAAATAATCGAGAAAATCTATCTCTGTGGCCGGGTTTATTGCAACTGCGGATTTCACACCGAACGAACGTATGAACTGAAGCTGTCTGTGCAGATGCGGGCATGTTTCAACATGAATTGAGATCATATCTGCACCGGCTTTGGCAAAATCTTCGATATATTTTTCGGGATTTTCTATCATAAGATGAACATCAATTGTCAAATCGGAAGCTTTCCTGCAGAATTCCGCAATAAAAGGACCGTAAGTGATGTTCGGTACGAAATGACCGTCCATAATATCCAGATGAAGCCAGTCCGCACCTGATCCTTTTACGCTTTTTATCTCGTCACCTAGATTGAGAAAATCCGCCGAAAGAAGTGATGGTGCTATGTGTATCATTTTGTATCTCCGTTATATTAAAAATTTGCCCCGAGGCTGAACATATGCCACGGTTTTGAAGCTGAGGAATTGAAATCCCATGCCCAGGAAACATCGTATCTCAGGATAAAATAACCCGCGTTCATCCTTGATCCCAGACCAGATGAAAAAAGCAGATCGTTCAGTTTTATATTGCCGCTGCTGTCCCTGACCGTACCTCTAAAATCATCATTTGTCCAGGCGCTTCCGAAGTCAGAAAAAACTACTCCGCTGATATTACCCAGAACCATGGGGAATGGAAATCCGAGCACGAGATATTTAACGAACGGATATCTGAATTCGGCATTTAAAAGCGCGTACCTGTTGCCTGATCTCTCAAATAGCCGGTAGCCTCTCATCGGATATTCGCTTGACGAATAATACTTGTCTATAATCGAATTGAATTCGTAATCTCTGTTGTATTTGTAGTTGAACCAGTTTGATAATCCTCCGAGATAGAACTGCTGGGGAGTATTGCCTTCGCTTATTGCGCCTGAAAGCCTTAAGGCAAAATGGTATTCTCCGCTTATTCTTAAATATTTTCTGTAATCAAGACCGAAGGTCGTAAATTCAATCGTGCCGCTTTTGTTCGCAGCAATATCGTTAGTCTCTGAGGCGTACAGAGCTTCGAGTCTCGCTCTTGTTCCGTTCTCCGGTCCGTAATATCCCCAGATCACATTATCGTAACTGAAACCTGCGTTGATACTGAACAAAGTATTCGTATTGTCGTGCACATAGGCCTCATCCGCATCTTTCCAGACCTCGTTTACTATACTTTTTAAGCTGAGATAAGAATCGATTCTTGAATATCTGTTGAAAGGATACTGGGTCATAAGATAAAATCCGATCAGCCTGTCCCTATAGGCTGAATCGATATCTTCCTCATAGTCATCCCAGACATAATAATAAACTACATCGTGGCTGATACCTATACCGAAGTTCATCCTGTTCTTCAGATAATAGTAATATACTGCTGCATTTGAATTTACAATATCCTGATTAAGATCGCTCATAACTATAAAACTATGGTTGGAAAGGTAGTCTGAGAACTGAAGGTAGGCGGATCCCATGACTCCGTATCCGGACGCATAGCCTGCATTGACTGTAATAATATCCGGAGTGAACTTCAGCTGGTAAGTTTTGGGAGTTCTAAGCTCTCTTAATTGGTCTTCGCTGAGTACTTCCTTTGCCGTCTTGTCGATCATGTTCTTCGAGAATCTGAATTTTCGCAGATCCTTTTTTGTATAATCGAATGTGGAATCTTTTTCGGTTGCTGCTTTAGAAAAATCAGTTTCTTCGTACCAGCGAACATTTAACGGGTCTTTCTTTTCAAGGATCAGTTTTTCTGTGTCCTCTATCATGAATATATCATAACCGGCTTTGAAAACGGCTGTGAAAGTTATTTTGTTGGCATTGTAAGAAGCCTGTGAGCATCCGGTCATAAAATTAGTGAGTCCTGAAATTTTGCCCTCAGTCAAATCCTGATAAAAAATGTTGCCTATACCCGTTTCATCCGAGATAAAACCGATCCTGTTATTGTCGATCCAGAATGGCGAGTATTCACTGAACTCCGGGGTCTGTGTAATATCTGAAACAGTATCGCTCTCAATGTCAAGCACAAAAATATCCTTAACATTAAGATTTCTGTTCATTACCTTTTCTAGAGATTTCTCGTTTATTGTCAGGTCTGTAAGCCTGTCGGAAGAAAATGCTATCTTTTTACCGTCAGGCGAGAACTTAGGCTCATTGTCAGAATAAATGTCGTCGGTAAGCTTTTTCAGTTCGCTGCTTTTGATATTATATAAATAAATGTCGGAAAAACCGTTCTTAATACCTGTAAAACATATCTGTTCTCCGTCCTTGGACCATTCAGGATAGTAAAGACCGTCAAGATCGAATTTCTGTCTATTGATCCTTTTACCTGTTTCTGCTTCATATATGAATAAAGCGTCCTGTTCGGAGCTTTTTGAGAAAAAGGCTATATATCTGCTGTCGGGAGACCAGGCGAATCCAGGTCTTAGCCAGTGGAATTCCTCGAAATCCCCGGACGATTGCCCCGATACTATTTTTCTGATTATCTCACCGTCGAAAGACCGCATTAAATAAATATCAAAATAATCGGATTTATTGCTCAAAAATACGATTTTTTTCCCATCTGGGCTGATAACTGCCGAATTGTTGATCGAGTTGCCGTATTTTTCATGGTCGGTCAGTTTTGTCGCGATCGCACCGGGTTCGTCCGTTTTGATCAGTGTATCCCAGTACTTTGTTTTCAGCCACTTATCCCAGTTCTGTGAAAGATCGTCAAAATTCGTTCCGAGAGCGTCAAGGAAAGCGTCTTCAGTTGACCTAATAATGTTTATGCCTCTCAATATTTCTCCGATCTTTTTGCTTCCGTATGTATCTGAAACATACTTGAACAGCGACTGTCCTCCCTTATAGGCCATATAATTGTTCAGATAATAGACATTTCCTATGTAGTTATTATAAACGGCATCCCTGACAGTCTGGTCGGATTCGCTGTCCCATCCTCCACGGCTTTCGTACTCGGCGATCCCTTCAATAAACCAAAGTGGAAGATTCATTTTACCAATTCCGGTTACTATAGACTGATAATTCCCCTGGAACAGCATCTGATTCATAACCGCATGGGTCAGCTCATGATGTATCACATGCCGGAAATCTTCCCAGTTTCCTTCGTAGGGAACCACAACACGGTTTTTAAAAAACTCGGTGAAACCGCCAACGGATTCTTCAGGAATACCTCCCATAACATTGGTTTCTTCAAAATGATTGTGCGAATTATATACGATCATATGGATCTTTGATCTGGGTACATACATCAGATCCCTGTTCAGGTATGTCAGGGAATTTTCGGCCGCGACAGCACAGAAATCAGCCAGCATCTTACCTCCCTGGTAGAAATATATCCTGAAATTTTCGGTTTCAATATATTCCCATTCAAAGTCATGATACTGAACCTTATTTTTTCCGAAAGGTAAAGCGGACATTATAAGCGTAAGTATTGAGATCATAAGGATTTTATTCTTCATTCATCTACCCGAAAATCTAATTAAGATATAAATATATGTAAATTATTTTGATAATGCGATGATAAGTTTAATAAAATTATTGCGGTGGAATAGTCTTGATTATCATTTTTATTTCCGATCCGTCTGTGGATCCCTGAGGTGTGATAAAATTTTCGTTTACGATACTGAAAATGGAATCCTCACTGCTTATTATTATATCACCGTAATTTCTGATTTTCTTATAGTAAGACAAAGATCTTTTTGATTCAATGAATTTTGTGAAATCAAATATGTTGTTTTGCTTTACTAAAAGTGTTGTTGTGTCGTCTTTTAGTTCAAGACTGAACTTGGCTGACTGAATATCCCCGTGATCTTTTGTCTCCGATATAATTTTTTCCCATAATTCAACAATTATACTTCTTTCAGCGTAAATTGTAGTCTTTATCGAATTGTACAAACATTCGAGATCATTTGTTTTTATATGGAAAGCTTCTTTAATTTTGATTCTCTCGGAATCGTTTAAATCGCGTGTCTTAAAATTTTTTAGACAATAATCAAGAAGGGCTGAGTTTTCGGGATCAAGCATATTTCTAAAACTTCCATAAAATTCTTCTATCTGAGGAAGGAATTTTAAATTATCTTCTCTAATATAGTTCGTGTGGAGAAGCCTGTAAAAACTTTTATCGGGATCTCCGCCATAATTGAGGGGAGCGAAAAACTTAGACAGGTTCGGTACAAGCCCTGTTCTTATGTTGATCACTTCGTTTCTCAGCTTAACGTATTTTTCATACAGGTCATCCGAGCCTTTTGTATGGAAACTGTCGTACCAGTCTTTTTCAGTGATCTTCTCAAATATTTCATCATCATTTCTGAAGCCGCTTATAGCTATTATTTTAACTGAAGGGAGATGTTTTTTTATTTTCCTCGACAGCGTAACTCCCGCAGTAGCAAGACCATCTTCTATACCGGCAGGATCATTATTGAAATTTACATCGGTAATGATTATATCAGGATTGAAATTTACTATCTTATCGTAAGCTTCAAACGCGGATAAAGAAAAATCAATATCATCGTTGAATTTTAACTTTAACGATCTTGAAATGGAGTTGACGATATTTTTATCGTTATCTACAATAAACAGTTTAATTTTCTCTGATTCATTTTCCATCGGACATATCCGGTCTTTTTATTCAATTTAAGGAAAATTAATACATTTATCAATACTTAAGTTATACTTTTAATTTTGACCTCAGATTCCTGAATGACTGTTCGTTCAGAGATAAAAGTTTCGCTATTTCCTTATTTGAATAATCCTTTTCTGTCAAAAACTTGATTACCTCTCTTTTGGCATCTTCGCTTATCCCCTTAGATGAAATTGTTCCTTTTTCAAGAAGCCTGACAATTTGGTCAGGACTTACAGTTTTATTTTTCTGAGAATTATCTTTTCTTTCATTTTCCGGAATTATAAATTTTATAGTTTTTTCACCCCTGATAAGCATTTCAACAAGTGAACGGTTTACGATTTTTTCCAATTCCCTGATGTTACCGGGAAATTGGTATTCAATTAATTGATTCAATGAATTAATGTCAATATTAAGGTTTGAAGAAATATAATCTTTGTTTCGCTTGTAAAATTTATACGCAAAAAAAGCAGTTAATAATTCTATGTCTTCCTTTCTTTCTCTTAACGGCGGAACAAATATTTCCGAACCTGAAATTCTGTAATAAAAGTCCTGTCTGAAGTTTTTATTATTGATTTCAAAGATTAAATCTTTATTTGTAGCAAAAACAAGTCTTGCATTAAAACCGGTAAAATTATTTGACCCTAAATGAGTCACCTGCCGCTCCTGAACAACTCTAAGAAGTTTCACTTGCTGAACCAGCGGTAATTCGCCTATTTCATCTAAGAATAATATTCCGTTTTCACTTTCTTCGAAAGGACTGATCCTGCCTCCTTTCAAAGCTCCGGTAAAAGCGCCTTCTTTATAGCCGAACATTTCACTTTCGAAAAGTGTTTCCGGGATTCCCGAACAGTTTTTAGAAATCATTTTTCCTTTATACTTTCCTAAAAAATATAAAGATTGGGCAACAAGCTCTTTACCTGTTCCGTTTTCCCCGATTATCAAAATATCATCGTTCAATTTTGAATAAAATGAAACCAATTCGAACATTTTTAAAACAGCTTTGCTTTTACCGAGTATCAGAGGTGCGTTATCGAATTCCAAAGTGTCCAAAACACGCTCAAAATACTCCTTACGGAAGTTATCTTTTGAAACAAAATGATTTATTCCTATTGAAAACGATTGAAAAACCGTTTCAAAGTCGTCTCTTCCCGTTAGAAGAACGATTTTGATTTTTTTGTTTTCTTTTATGAGTAATCTCGCAATATCAAGGCCGTTGCCGTTTTTGCTTTTTAAATCAAAATCAACTATTGCAATCTCGAATTGATTCTTACTTACTATTTCTTTTGCTGTATCAAAGCTGTTTGAAAGAAAAATGTTTTTTAATGTTGAATTAATAAGATTTTGAGAAATGGAGTCATCAACAAAAAATATTTTACTCGACTGCATCGTTTTCAAATACTCAATTATTTCGAAAAATTGATCTTGAGATAATTCTTTATGAAAGCTGAAATCTTTTTTCAATAATGTTTTTTGATTTTCGTTCATCCTTATATTTTTATATTTTTCAACATCGATGATACGGTTCGTAATAAGATCATTAATAATTTCTGAAAAATTGCTAACTAATATCGTATAATTCATTTCATAAGCTAAATTACTTATTTTGTTTACTTTATTTATTCCTCCTGAAAAAAATATTGTACTTCCTTGATAATTGCTTTGGGATTTATAAAAAATATCTTCAACGGGTTCAATATCACTTTTATGAAGAAACAAAATGTCGAAATCACTCCACACGATCGTATTTTTACCGTCATAAATCGAATTATGAATATCAAATTCGATCTCTTTTATTGATAAAAATTGTTTTTTCAATTCTTCAAATCTGTCCGGGTACTTTTTCCCGTTTATCACACAGCATATTTTTTTCATTTTATTTCCAATAATATTTTTATGTAATCAATAATATTTTTATTATAAAGTCAAGAGTTAGTTATACTATCTGAAAAAAAAGAGGGTCGGTTTTTTTACCGACCCTTATAGTTATTACGGTAAATTTCTCCAAACAACTTTTTCCCATTCATTTGTTTTTGGGAATGAAAGTTTCGACCATTTATGATTTCCGTTTAAACCGAATTTTCTGTCATACTCGTTTATTGTTGAACCCGGCGAGAAACCCCAGCCTGGCGGAAGCGGTTCTTCCTCAGCTAAATAACGCTGATCCTGAATAAGAGCAAAAGCATATTTCGAGCTGTTTGTGCCGGTAAATTCCTCGGATGTTCCAAGTATCAGAAAACTTCCGATATTAAAAAATTTCAATCCGGTGTTTTGACTTGTGCCGATATTACCGGCAGCAGACATATCACCGTAATATGAAATCAGAGCTGCAGATAAAAACATAGTTTCTTCGCTCGTAATAAAGAATGAATTTGCTCTTCCGCCTGCACCTGGATTGGCGGGAGGCTGTCCGTTCAGACAGGAAATAATACTCAGATGATTTTCAGGGTTTGCGGCTATCATCGAATCGTATAAAGTCTTTAACAAGTCAGAAGTCGGAGTTGCAAGACTACTCTGCATATCTTGTTCTAATTGTAGTTTTGTGCTATGAAGTTCATAAAGATAAAAGTCGCCTGCCAATTCAACAAAGTTTTTTTCCGTTATCAAACTGAAATTATCTTTTGAAACACCTTTTATGGAAACGGAACCGTAAATTCCCTCAACAGCAATAGCTTTATATCCCTGCCTTGAATTGTTAATCGGAAGTTTTTTAACAATTACATTCGACGGCAAATCATTTTTCCAGATATTTGCATAAGTATAAACCTGACCTTCGATCGTTTCAGTGAATAATTCAATATTTATTTTATCACCGGAATTAAAAAGATCTTTAGGTAAGAAGTAGAAATTATTTTCCGCACCAAATTTAACAACATCTTCCCAAGGCCATATTACACCTTCGGTGGGCAGCGGATCGATTGTTTCATAACCGCCCAATAAAGAAGAACCGATACCAATACTATTACTTATAGCTTGAGCTTGGCTTGTAATAGAATTACTTTCTGCGAATATTCCATAGGTGTAGTTGGTGCTCATATCGTCAAAGAGTATAGGACTTGCCGGAGACGAACCGTACCTGCTCACCATATCGGAAGAAGTCTTGAATGTCCCATAAAAAGTCGGACCTTTTTTTGAGCTGCTGGATTTGTAATCAAACCTTACCAGATCGTTAAAATATGTGTCACCATACCTGTAGTCGTATTCATAATATACCCCTTTTCTTCCGGTGAATGAACCGCTTCCGTACATTGTTTTATTTATACCTTCCGCATAATCCAGCCATCCTAAATCAAGACTGGTTTCAGGTTTGTAATTGTAAACATTAGCTAATACAATGTTAGCAATTTCTCCTGTTTTCTCATCCCACGCGTAGGAATCCAGTATCCAAACTGCCTGTTCCGGATGGCCTGCTCTCGGTCCTTTGTACCTTGTAAGTAATAATTTGTATCCATTTTGATTTTCAAGTTCAGGATTGGGGGTTTCAGTATTCCCCTCATCAAGCGAAGATCTATGAAGATAAATTATATCGTCTTGAGTTGTTCCTGCAGCTTTGCTGAAGGAACTTGTAAGCGCTTGTACTCCGTCCAGGTCATTATATGCTCCCGTTTGCGTTATTCCTCCGCCTCCTACGGTAAAATCAGATGATTTATCAGTCACCGGTACCGGTGTATAAGTACTGGGCCAGTCTATTCTTTGATCTTCAGGTAAATTTACCCACCAATTTACGTTGTAATTAGACGCGCTTTCTGCCGCCCAGTACAGTTTCATGTTTTTTACAGACGAATCTACAGATTTTCTTGAATATTCGGTAACTTGTAGAAATCCAGCCGCCATTATAAATAGAACCAATATTATCAATACTGATCCTAACAGCCCAAAACCTTTTATGTTATTTCTTCTTTTCATGTTGTTCTCCTTTTATTGTATTAAATTGAATACGTTATTGTATCATTTCCAAGGTACTCTGCAATAATATGTGTTAGCTGCAGAATTACTTGTATAATACACGTTTGAAGATTTAACTGAGATAAATAATTCTACCCCTACACCATAATAAACACCCATAATTTCGGTTGCTGTAAAATGAGGTTCTATAAAGCTTTCATCATTCGGAGTACCTATAAGGCTATAGTGCCTAATATTACCGTCTTCATTTTTTCTGTAGAGGTTGCCGGAAGCAGAATACCATTCTACAGTCTTGCCGTCAATACCGGTTATTACCAATTTTCTGTTGTAGATATTCCCTGTAACTGTAATCTGATCCGATGATTCTAACTTCTGACCTGCTTTTATATCTTTTCCTATGTCCTGCATGAATAAATCTACGTTTCCGACTATAAAAGCTTGTTTTATGCTGTTGTTTACAATTTTGATAGAATTGGCCATCGCAGAAATGACTCCATATCCGATAAAACCCGCGATCAGAGCTACTACAATTACTTCAATTAATGTAAATCCTTTATGTTTTTTCATGATCCGCTCCTCTATTCAGGTTCGTTAGTAAACATAGCCATCGAAAGATTTTTACCGGCGCCACCGTTTTCCCATGATACTGTTGCAGAAACAATTGATAATGTAGTACCGGTTTGGGGGTTAACAACATTTCCTGCATTGAACGAAAGCCAGTATTCTTTTAATGGTTGACTATAAGACATTTCTCTTGAACCTTCAATTGTATTTTGCATCTTAATCATCGTTGATCCCGAAGGAGTAATGGTGTTTATGTAATTTTCAACATCTAACGGAGTTGTTCTCCTTTGAATTTCTTCAAAATGCCTGTTAATTATCATCGACGCATTGTACCTGTTAGTGTTTCTTATTATAATCTCATTACAATAAACATATGATTGCAGCAGACCCGTCATTGCAATAGTCAGGATCAGAGATGTTACCAGAACTTCAATCAATGTAAATCCTTTTTTTCTTTTCATTTCACACCACCTTTGCGTTATTTTTGCTTAACAGCTGTTCGGTTACTTTTTCCTCTTAAAAAACTTTGATCGTTGCCCATCAAAGCACTAAATCATTTCCTTTCTTTTTTATTTAACCATTTCACACCTCTTCTTTTTTTAATGTTGATATTCCGCGTTTATTTTAATTGCATAAATCTTGCCAATTGATTAAAGATAAATAATTCTGACTGACTATCCCGTAAGACACTTGATTGTTGTAACAGATTTATTATAAATGTAATATAATTATTATGCTGTCAGTTTGTACATTATTTAATAAAATCGATTTTTATGCGTAAATTTGCACGTTATTGATTTGGCATGATTTATGCAATTAAAATAAACGTAACAAAAATAATTGAGGACAATGTGCAGATCAGCGAAAACGATATAACAAATAAAAAAAGAACAGAAACATCAGAATGGAAATTGTATTCGTCAGAATTATTAAAATTCTTTAAAAAAGAAGATATTGATTTATATATATCGAAAAGCTTTAATGTCAAGATCTCTAAAAAACAAAAAATGAATCGGGGTACTTTATAGAATAAGTTTACCCTGTAATGTAAATACTAAATGGGAATAAAATAAAATGAGAAACTTTGAAGACATCGTAACTGAAATTGAAAACAGTCTCAAAAACCAAACAAAAGAAGACATTGTTTTCATCAATATTTTTAATGAGACTGAAAATAGAGTATTAAAGAGAGATAATAAAATAATTGAGCTTAAAAACAAAAAAGGAATACTTATCTGATGAGTTTGGCAAAATTCTATATTCCGTAAAAACTCACTCCTCCTCCTCAGAGTAAAATCGGTATGTTTCAGATAAGTATTCCGGCTCGGTTATTAAATTACTAAGAAAAGGGAGAAAGTACGGTCATGGAAAAGTTTAAAAAAGTGCTTTTGATAGCTGTTATGGCAACAAGTTTTATATGCATGTGCTATTCCATTGTTCAATATATAAATAGTAGCAACGGAATAAAAGGTTAAAGAGTAAGTCTCTTTAAATATTTAATTTCCGAAAGTGGTACATTGGCTTTAGCGGTTCTTATTAACGTCTCAAAAAATAAAGTTTATTTAACTTGAAAATGTTCAAATTTGAAATATATTTGTTATGTAGAGTAATGAACGATATAAACTCCGTTGACGGGTAATTTTTTGTTTGGTAATTCAAAAGAATTTTGGAGTATAGCTCATGAAAGATAACACAAATGAAAAACAAAACGGAATCCACGACGGTTTTACCCTTGAATTCCTAATCATATGTTTTGCGATATTTTTTATAGGCATAAGTACTCTTGGTTATTATGTTTTTCAGAAATTCAGAAGAGAGATTTTTCTTAAAGCTGAAGAAGAGCTTGTTTCGGTAACAGAGATGAAAATTCAGGAGATAGGACACTGGCGCAATGAGAGAATTAGAAATCTCGTGAATATACAAAATGAAGTTTTCGGCGCGAGAATAAAAAGAACCCTTGAAAATCCTAACGATCCGAAAATTCAGAAAGAGATGTTCGACTGGCTTATTCGGTTCGAAGATATATACGGGTACGACAGAATATGTCTTCACGATCTAAACGGTGTCGAAAGAATGAGAACTTCGGAAAGCGAAGTCGAAATGCCTCATCCTCTCGAATCGTATTACGATAGGATTTTCGAAAAAGGAGAGATCGTATTTGAAGATTATTATTATGATAAGATCCAAGACAAAATCTACCTGCCTCTTCTTGCAGGAATGTTTGATTTTAAGAACGATAAAAAACCGTTAGGGACTCTGGTCGTAAGGATAGATCCCGAGGAGTATCTCTACCCGCTTCTGAACAGCTGGCCGATCCCGAGGAAAAGTGCAGAACTTCATCTGGTGAGAAAAGAGGACGGATTTGCGGTTTTTCTGAACCATGTAAAAGGAAGCAGAAAGACAGCTCTTCAGAATAGGATTAATATAAACAAGAATAAAGATCTGCCCGTATCTAGAGCCGTTTCGGGATTTAGCGGGGTCTATAAGAACAAAGATATCAAGGGCAAAGAAGTTCTTTCTTACATCCAGCCTGTACCGGATACACCGTGGTTCATTATTGCAAAGATCGAAACAGAAGAGATAAACTCTACATTAAAAGGGATCGGATTTACGATATCAGGAATTATTTTTCTTCTTCTCGCATTGTTCGTAACGGGAATATCATTTGTTTTGAGATTTCAGAAATACGCTTATTACAAAGAGATCGCAAAGAAATCATCAGAACTTGCAGCGAGCGAAGAAAATCTGAGAATTACACTGAAGTCGATTGGCGATGGAGTTATCGCTACTGATGAATATGGAAAAGTTGCTTTTCTTAATAAGACTGCCGAGATTCTTACAGGCTGGAAAGTTGAAGAAGCCAAAGGAAAAGACATAACTCAGGTGTTCAGGATAATAAATGCTTTGACACGAAAAGAGGTACTTAATCCGGTTGATGTAGTTATGAGGGACGGAAGAGTTGTCGGGCTGGCGAATCACACCGTTCTGATCTCTAGATCGGGAAAAGAGTTTCAGATAGCAGATTCCGCTGCATCTATTCTCGATGAAAAGGGAAATATCAAAGGTATGATACTTGTTTTTTCCGATGTGACAGAAAAATATGCTTCCGAGGAAAAAATAGCGGAAAATGAAAGGTTTTTAAATTCCCTTATAAGCAACCTGAAAGGTATCGTTTACAGGCGGAAAAACGATAAAGACAGAACACTGATCTATATGAGCGAAGAATGTAAAGAGCTGACGGGTTTTTACCCAGAGGATATGACGACTACAGGCAAAATAAAGTACATTGATATTATTCACGAAAATGACAGGGAGATGGTAAAAAAAACAGTTGATAAAAGCCTGATGTCAAAAGAGCATTATGTTATGGAATATAGGATATTTGATGCAGAGAAAAACGAAAAATGGGTACTTGAAAAGGGCAGAGGTGTTTTTGATGAAAGTGGAAATTTGAGATTTTTTGAAGGATTTATTACTGATATCACATTGATCAAAACTGCCGAAATCCGGTTGAGGGAAAAATCAGAAGAACTTGAAAGGTCTAACAGCCTTATGATAGGCAGAGAAGTCAGAATGGTGGAATTAAAAAAAGAAGTGAATTATTTACTCAGAAAATCCGGAAAAAGTGAAAAGTATGTAATTTCAGAATAAGTAAGAGGTAAAGGGGATGAAAAACAGAACCTTGTTTTTTGGAACATTATTGATCCTGGCAATTTTCAGCAACAGCGTTTTTTCCAGAGAGAAGATCAGGATAGGTCTGTATGAAAATCCGCCTAAGCTATATACTGACGGCAAAGGAAATATTGAAGGTTTCTGGCATGAAATTACTACAGAAATTGCTTCCATGGAGGGCTGGGAGGCAGAATGGGTTTACGGATCATGGGACGAATGCCTGAAAAGGCTGGAGAGCAACGAGATCGACATTATGCCCGACACAGGCGTAACCCCTGAAAGAGAAAAAAAATATCTTTTCTCGAAAGAGACGGTTTACCTGAGCTGGACAAAAATATATTGTAACAGAAAATATAAAATTGATACTATTCTTGATCTTGAAGACAAAAAGATCGCAGGACTGAAGAACAGTTTCGATCTTGAGGGTCCGGATGGACTCAGGAAAAAACTGAGCGACTTTAATGTCAAAGCAGAAATTATTGAGATGGACAGCTATAAAGACATATTTATGTCCGTTGAATCAGGATCTTCTGATGCGGGTATTGTTGATAAAGACTTCGGTTATCTTAATCAGGAGATGTTCGATATTCTTCCCACTTCAATAATACTTCAGCCTGCCCGAATGCAATACGCTTTCAACAGAAACTCGGAAAAAGCCCAGGGTTTAATCAAGAAAATTGATAAAAGAATAGCTGAAATGAAAAAAGATCAGGGCTCTGTTTATTATACAGCCATCAATAATTTCTTTAAATTTCAAAGTAGAAGTTATCATATTCCTAACTGGTTTAGGTTAACATTGATTATAATTGCGGTGCTGTTCATTGTGATAATCGCAGTGAACAGGTATCTGAGAAATAAAATCACAGAGACTACGAGATCGTTAAAAGATTCTGAGGAAAAATACAGGATTCTGGTTGAAAATCAGACTGACCTTGTAGTCAAAATCGATACGAACGGAAATTTTTTATATGTAAGCAAGTCTTACTGCGAAACTTTCGGAAAATCAGAAGGACAGCTTCTCGGAAATAAATTTATGCCTCTTGTTCACGAAGAAGACAGAGAGCCGACACTTAGAGAGATGGAAAATCTATACAAACCTCCTTACAGATGTTATGTTGAGCAAAGAGCTCTGACTGCAAAAGGCTGGAGATGGTTCGGATGGTCAGATACTTCTGTTCTTGATAATGAAAACAAAGTAACCGCAGTAATAGGAGTAGGAAGAGATATTACCGAGAAACACGATTATATAAACGAAATAAAGGAGAACGAAAAAAGATTTAATTTTGTAGGGAACAGCCTCCCTAACGGGCTTATGTATCAGATTTATGCCGGGCAGAATGGAGAAACAAGAAAATTTCTGTATATTAGTTCGGGAGTGGAAAAACTGCATGAAGTAACCGCAGATGAAGTTTACAGTAATTCTATGCTGATATATGATCAGATCCATGAGGAAGACAAAGCGCATCTTGAGGCAGAGGAAGCCCATGCCATGAAAACTTTAACCCAGTTTGTGTGCGAAGCGAGAATAAGAAAACCTTCCGGACAGATTAGATGGTCATACTTTTCTTCATCACCAAGGAAAATTGCGAACGGGCATATTGTCTGGGACGGGGTTGAATTCGATATAACAGAGAGAAAGAATGCGGAATTACTGATCAAACAATCAATGGAGCAGCTTAAGCTGAGCAGAATAGCAAAACTCAACCTGATCGAAGACCTGAAGATGGAGATAGAAGAAAAGGAAAAAGCAAAACAGGAGATTATCAGACTTAATGAAACACTTGAGCATAAAGTGGCGCAACGAACGAAAGAGCTTGAATTGTCGAACAAAGAGCTTGAGTCGTTCGCATACAGCGTGTCGCATGATCTGAGAGCACCACTGAGGCACATTCTCGGGTTTGCCGACATTATGAAAAAAGAATGTCAGGACGCGGGAAAAGAAGCTGATAATTATCTGCAAAAAGTAATTGACAGTGCAGAGGACATGGGAACGCTGATCGACGACCTGCTTGAATATTCGAGAACTGGAAGATCGGAAATAAAGAAATCTTTCGTTGATCTTAATGAACTTATTACGCAGATAAAAATAAGGTTCGACCGCGAAAACCCTGACAGAAAAACAGGATGGAATATTTCAGCTCTTCCACAGACATATTGCGACAAAAGATTGATCCAGACAGTATGGACAAATCTGATCGAGAATGCAGTAAAATATACTTCAAAAAATGAATATGCAGTTATAGAAATTGGCTTTTTTGATAAAGTGAGTGAATACGATTTTTTTATTAAAGATAACGGCGTAGGGTTTGATATGGCATTTGTCCATAAACTTTTTGGGGTATTTCAGAGGCTTCACAACAAAAATGAATTTGAAGGTACAGGCATAGGTCTTGCCAATGTCAAAAGGATAATCAACAGACACGGGGGGACTGTGAAAGCACAATCCGAAGGAATCGGAAAAGGTGCGTGTTTCTATTTTACTCTACCTAAAACGAAGAACATCTAATGTACGAATTGTTTAAAAATATTCTTGACGATCTGCCTTCCGGAGTCTGGGTTACCGACAGCGATGACAGAGTAACTTACATCAATAAAGCGATGACGTTAATAGCCGGAGCTTCTGCGGAAAAGTTTACCGGTCTTTATGTCTTTAAGGACCTTGATAAACCGGGGAATAAAGAATTTCTTGAATCCTATAGAAAAGTTAAGAAAAACCTTTTTCCCGGGGAATATGAAGTCAGGCTCAAAGATTCTGAAGGAAAAGGCTTTGTACACAGGGGCTGGCTGACGCCGATCGTAAGGAACGGCTCATTCGAAGGTATGATCGTTACCGCCGAAGATATTACAGAAAAAGATATATTCGAGGAAGCGCTAAAAGATTCTGAAGAAAAGTTCAGGAGAACTATAGAATTCGCTGCCGACGGAATACTTTTAGGCTCACATGAAGGATTCATTATAGAAGCGAATCAGGCTGCCTGCGAGCTTTTCGGAATGAGCAAGAATGAGATGCTGAACCTCCACATTTCCAAGATGCCTTTCACAAAAGAAAGCCTTGAAATATCACCAATGAGATTCGACCTGTTAAAAGAAGGAAAGACCGTGATAAGCGAAAGAGCTATCCTCAGAAAAAACGGTACGGAAATAATAATCGAAATGAAAACGAAAATGATGGATGACGGCACATATCAGTCTATTTATAGAGATATCACCGAGAGAAAAAGAATAGAAAAAGAGCTGAAAGAAAACGAGGAAAAATATAGAACTTTGTTCGAGGAATCAAACGACGCTATCTATCTGATGGAAGGGGATACTTTTATCGAATGTAACGATCAAGCTGTCAAAATGTTCAATTGCGACTCCATAGATGATATGGTCAATCATAAACCTATGGAATTCTCACCTACGGTTCAGCCCGACGGGAGATCAACAAACGATTCTGCTCTTGAGCATATTGACGCAGCTTTAGCAGGTAATCCGCAAAGATTTTACTGGAAACACAGTAAAAAGGACGGCTCATTATTTGATGCCGAAGTTTCGCTGAACAGGCTTGTTCTTAACGAGAAAATGTATCTTCAGGCCATTGTGCGTGATGTGACTTTTAGAATGGAGACCGAGAAAGAAATAAAGAGTATAAACGAATCGCTTGAAGAGAAAGTAAAGGAAAGAACATGTCAGCTTGAAGAAGCTAACAGGGAACTCGAATCATTCAGCTATTCGGTTTCCCACGATCTCAGAGCGCCTGTAAGACATATTGCCGGATTTACGGAAATTCTAAAGAAAAATTTAGGATCCGATCCTGATAAATCTTCAGAACCGGCTTTAGAAAAGATCAAAAAGTCAACCGAAAAAATGGAAAGACTGATAGATGATCTTCTGAAATTTTCAAAAACAGGCAGACTTGAGCTTTCGAAAAATAAAACGGATATGAATTTGATGATCGAATCGGTAAAGAAAGAATTTTGCGATAATACTCCGGATAGAAATATAAAATGGAACATTTCGGTGCTGCCGGCAATCTATTGCGATAAAAGCCTTCTTAAGATTGTGTGGGAAAATCTGATCTGTAATGCATGCAAATACACGACCGGAAAGGACGCGCAGATAGAGATCGGGTTTTACGACTCGGAGGAAGAAGTAGAATTTTATATTAAAGACAACGGCATCGGTTTTGACCCTAAATTCTCAAACAAATTGTTCGGCGTATTCCAAAGGCTCCATCAGGAAAAAGACTTCCCCGGAACAGGCATAGGTCTCGCAACAGTTAAAAGAATTATTTTGAGGCATGACGGAGCTGTGAAAGCAGAATCTGAAGGAGAGGGAAAAGGCGCGACTTTTTATTTTACTTTACCTAAAAACGGAGAGCATCTTGAAAGATGAAACTAATGAAAAAGACGGACTAAAAGTAGATAAAACCAGCCGTAAATACCTAATAATTTCATTTGCCGTTTTTTTTATCGTGATAAGTATTCTCGGATACTATGTTTATGACAGATTCCGAGTCGAGATCGTAAAAAAAGCTGAAGAAGAACTTATTTCAGTAAGCAATTTAAAGATTCAGGAAATTGGTCACTGGAGAAATGAGAGAATTAAAAATCTGTATAATCAACGTAATGAAGTTTTTGAATCTTTAGTAAAAAGGTTTTTGGAAAATCCCGATATTGCCGATGTGCAGAAAGAGATGCTTGATTTGCTTATAAGATTCAGAATGATATACGGATATGACAGAATATGCCTTCATGATATGAGCGGATCAGAAAGAATGAAAACTTCTGAAAGTGAAGTCGAAATGCCGTATCCGTTAGAAACATATTACGAAAGAATTTACGGAAAGAGTGAGATATTATTCGAAGATTTTTATTATGATAAAATCCAGAAAAAAATATATCTTCCCATGCTCGCCGGGATTTTCGATCATGAGAACAAAAGCAAACCGATCGGAGTGATCATTGTCAGGATTGATCCTGAAGAATATCTGTATCCTATCCTAAGCAAATGGCCGATACCGAGAAAAACTGCTCAGCTCCATCTTGTAAGAAAAGAAAACGATTATGCAGTATTCTTAAATTACGTTACCGGTCAGGAAAAGGTCAGCTATGACAATAAGTATAAAATTAGTGAAAAAACCGATCTGCCTTCTGCGAAAGCGGTATCGGGGTATACCGGTATTTACAAAAGCAAAGACATTAATGGTAATGAAGTGTTCTCTTACATCCAGCCTGTACCTGACACACCATGGTTTTTGATCGCTAAGATCGATGCATACGAAATAAATGATTCCCTAAAAGGAATAATGTTTACTGTAGCAGGGATAATTTTTTTACTGCTTATTTTGTTCGGAATCGGAACGGCGTATGTTCTGAAATTTCAGAAATTCAGTTATTACAGAGAGATCGCAAAAAGCTCTAAAGCGCTTGCTGAGAGCGAAATCAGGTTCAAAAACCTGATAGAATTCGCTGCCGACGGCATAATTCTCGGATCGAATGACGGATTTATAACCGATATAAATCAGACCGCCTGTGAGTTATTCGGATTAGAAAGAAATGAAATGGAAGGAAAACACTTTTCTGAAATACCGTTTACCAAAGAAAGTTTTGAAAAATGCCCGCCTAAATTCGATTCTCTAAATCAGGGACAAATTGTGATCAGCGAAAGAGAAATATTCAGGCAAAAAGATAATTCTCTGATAACTGTCGAAATGAAAACAAAGATGATGTCCGACGGCACTTATCAGACTATCTACAGAGACATCACACAGAGAAAGGCTGTTGAAAAAGAAGTTAATACCCTAAAATCGTGGTTCGAATATGTTCTTGGGGCTACAAAAACCGGCTTTGATATAATCGACGAAGACAATAATGTGATTTATGTCGATCCTAAATGGACTGAAAAGCTCGGAGATTTCAAAGGAAGGAAATGTTATGAATACTTTATGGGAAGGAGCAGACCATGCCCGGATTGCTCAATTCCGAAAGCAATAAATAACAATTTCTCGACAATATCGGAGGAATATCTTGAAAAAGAGAACAGGTTCGTTGAAGTTCACACAATACCGCTTAAAGAAACTCGTAACGGCAAAAGATTAGTTTCGGAGTTCAACATTGACATAACCGAGAAAAAAAATATCGAAAAGCGGCTCAAAGAATTCAACGCTGAGCTTGAGAAAAAAGTTGCGGAAAGAACAGAGCAGCTTGAATCCGCCAATAAAGAACTTGAATCATTCAGTTACTCGGTTTCACACGATCTCCGTGCGCCGGTAAGACATATACTCGGATTTACCGACATTTTTTTAAGAGAAGAAAAAGCGAAATTAGACGAAAGATCGAAAGATATTTTTTCAAAGATAACATACAGTGCGGAAAAAATGGAGAAACTGATAGACGATCTTCTTAAGCTATCACGCACAGGCAGGCAGGAGATGGCAAAAAAAGAAATTGACATGGGGGAAATAGTAAGAGCTGTTATGGAAGAATTTAAACAATGCAAGGAAAACCGCAAAGTAAAAATTACAATATCAGATATGCCTGTTGTAAAAGCAGATAGCAATCTGATAACCATTGTTTGGGAAAACCTTATTGACAACGCCTGCAAATATACCAAAAACAAAGATGAGACCGTAATAACTATCGGAAGCATGACCGAAAATGGAGAATATATATTCTTCATTGAGGATAACGGAGTAGGTTTCGATCCGGAATTTTCACATAAAATGTTCGGCGTATTCCAGCGACTGCATCTTGACAAAGACTACCCGGGTACCGGTATCGGACTAGCTAATGTAAGAAGAATTATAAGCAGACACGGCGGGAATACATGGGCGGAATCAAAAGGAGACGAAATGGGGGCTATTTTTTACTTCAGTTTGCCCGTTAATTAAAATGGGGGAAAATAGAATGAGATCAAAATTTATACTGCTGATCGAGGATGATCAAAACGATGTGGAGCTAACAGTGAGAGCTCTCAAAGACGCATACAAAGGGAGGGTTGCAGTTGTAAACGACGGTGCTGAAGGCATAGACTTTTTATTAAGAAAAGGTAAATTTGACGGCAGACAGCCAGAAGATCCGGTCGTAGTTATCCTCGACAAGAAAATGCCGAAGATGGATGGAGTGGAAGTGTTAAACGCCATTAAAAAGGATGAGAGGATAAGACATATCCCGGTTGTGATGTTCAGTTCCTCGAATTATGAGAATGACATTCTCGAATCCTATGAGGCCGGAGCCTCTGCTTATGTTGTAAAGCCTATCAACATCGAGGATTATTATAAGGCGGTAAGAAGCATCGGGTACTTCTGGGGTGTATTGAATGAGGAAAATCCTAAAAAAACCGAAGGTTAAGAAAAAATGATTATCGATCTGAAAACAATGTCTCTCGTGCTGCTTATCATGCACATTCTCCAATTTTTTGTTTTCACGCATCTCTATTATGCAAACAAATCGCTCAGAGAGATCAAGTGGTGGGTATTCTGGTGCGTGACCGGCATTTTATCATTTCTTCTGATCGTGATCCGGGATATTTTTGGGGCTCCTTCTCCGGTAATAATCCTGCAAAACTCATTTATGGTACTCGGGGCAGTATTCATATATGTCGGCGTGCTCAGATTCTACGGGATGAAAGAGAAACGCGGTATTCTTGCAGGGATGATGCTGGGTTATGTTATTATCCTTACAGTTTTTACGGTGATATATGAAAATGTCAGAGTTCATGCGAGCGTGACGAACTTATATCTGTCTTTCTTTGCGATAATAACCGCTCTCGTACTCATAAAATTCAAGCCGAAGAAGAACAGCGCATCGCTTTCAATTATTTATTATGCTTTTCTTTTTCACGGACTGGTGTTCGCTCTAAGGGGTATATTTGTAATCTCCGGAGTTATGAGCAGGCAGAATTTTTTTTCCCCCGATCCCCTAAATATACTGACTTTTATCGACGGAATAATAACCAGTGTTCTATGGACATTCGGATTTGTTGTTATGATCAACCAGAGAATAAATGATCAGGTAAAAGAAACTCTTGATCATTTTAAGCAGATATTCAACACGAGTCCAGATGCCGCTACTATTACAAGGCTTCGTGACGGCCGGATCATTGATGTTAACGACCACTTCGTAACTCTACTCGGATATACAAAGCAGGAATCGTTGGGCAGATCGGTAATAAGCTTATGGAAAAATCCGAAAGAAAGACTTGATCTTGCTTTAATGTTGTCTGACAAAGGATATTGCGACAACTTTGAAGCGGAATTTATTAGAAAAGACGGGTCTTTTATGACCGGATTGATTTCCGCAAAGCTGATAGATCTGAAAGGCGTTCCGCATATAATCGCTATGACGAGAGACATTACAAAAATGAAAGAAGACGAAAAAGAAAAAAACAGGCTTAAAATCGAACTCGATCAGTCACACAGGCTGCAGTCGATCGGTACTCTGGCGGCAGGTATTGCTCACGAAATAAACTCGCCGCTTCAGTTCACCAACGATAATATCGATTTTATATCAAATGCCTATAATGACATTATTAAGCTCGTCAGTACATATAAAAGTCTGATGATGTCCTGTTACACCGATCAGGATAAGGCTAACGCGAAAGAAACTATCTTCAGCATTGAAAAAAAGATCAATCTGGAGTTCCTCACAAATGAAATGCCGGAAGCTTTATCCCAAACAAAAGACGGTATAGCGAGGATCAGAAGGATTGTCAACGCCATGAAACAGTATTCGCACATGAATAATGAAGAGAAAAAACCTGCAAACATAATTGATACTCTCGAAAATGCGGAAATCATCTCCAGGAACGAGTGGAAATATCACGCGGATCTAGTAAACAACAACGATCCGGATCTTCCTTTTCTCAATTGCTACGAGCCCGAACTGAATCAGGTATTTATGAATTTAATCGTCAATGCGGCTCATGCGACAAAAGACGCCGTTGACAAAAAGATCATTGAAAAAGGCATGATAGAAGTAAGTGCGCGCTTGAGGAACGGAAGAATACTTGTTTCGGTAAAGGATAACGGCACAGGGATCCCCGATAAGGTAAGAGAAAGAGTTTATGATCCATTTTTTACGACAAAAGAAGTCGGCAAAGGAACTGGGCAGGGACTTGCAATGGCGCATAAAGTCGTAATTGACAGACACGGTGGCAAGATATGGTTCGAGACGGAAATAAATAAAGGAACAACTTTTTTTGTGGAGATACCGTTATGATAAAAAATAAAGATTCAGGCGTTCAAGGCAAAATGGAACGATCAAGCAGAATGTATCTGATAATATTTTTTTGCTTTTTCGCTTTAGGAATAATTCTTACAGGATATTACATATTTAACAATTATTCTAAGGGTATTGAAAAAAATATTGAGGATGAACTTACATCCGTTTCAAACTTAAAAATTGAAGAGATCGTTCATTGGAGAAACGAAAGGACAAGAAATTTATCATTGTATCAAAAGAATGAATCTTTCAGAAACATGGTAAGCAAAATTATAAATGATCCTTCCGATCAGAAAGCAAAAAAGATGATTGAAGAATGGATGACAGCTTTTCAAAACAACTATGGATATTACCGAGTCTGCCTGCATGATATGAACGGAGTTGAAATACTCTCAACGATCGACGATGACGCATCATTACCGCACAATTTGAAATCTTATTTCGACAGGCTGTTTGTTAAAGAGGAAGTAGTTTTTGAAGATTTTTTTAGAGAAAAGACTGATAAAAAAATTTATTTGTCTCTGCTGGTTGGAATTTTTGATATAAAAAATAAAAATCAGCCTCTCGGGATTTTAATAGCCCGTGTTGATCCTGAAGCTTATCTTTACCCGATGCTTAACAGATGGCCGGTGTCCCGTGAAACAACCGAATCATTTTTATTAAAAAAAGACGGCGAAGATGTTGTATTCTTGAACAAATGTAAACACAACATTCATACAACACTTGAGTTCAAGTTTAATATCGCTAAAACTAAAGATCTTCCGACAACAAAGGCTGTAACAGGATATACCGGAATTTATAACGGCGTTGATTTTGAAAATGAACATGTTATTTCATATATGCAACCTATTCCTGACTCTCCGTGGTTTCTGGTCACAAAAATTGACAGAAAAGAGGCTTTAGAACCATTGAAAGGAATTATGGTCGTTGTTATTTCAGCGGTATTATTATTACTACTTGTATTAAGCGCCGGGATCGCTTTTGTCATAAGAACTCAAAGTTATAATCATTATAAAGAGATAGCTCAAAAAGCAAAAGAATTGCAGATAAGTGAAGAAAATCTTAAAAGGTTAAACGAAAGTCTGGAAAAAACGGTAAAGGAAAGAACTCGCGATCTGTCACTGGTAAATGATGAATTAAAAGATGAACTAAGGAGAAAAATTAAAAGCGAAGAAGAAAAGGACAGATTAAGGCATGAGCTTCAACATTCCCAAAAAATGCAGGCAATAGGCACCTTAGCCGCCGGAATTGCTCATGAGATCAATTCCCCTCTTCAGTTTACAAACGATAATGTCGATTTTATTTCTAACTCGGTTGATGAGATCATGAAGCTTGTAAACACTTATAATCGTCTTCTGATGACATGTCATACAGATGAAGACAAAGAAAATGCCAAGATACAAATAGCCGAATTGGTAAAAAATATCAATTTTGATTTTATTTCACATGAAATGCCTGAAGCGCTATCACAAACTAAAGACGGAATTTCAAGAATAAGAAAGATCGTGAATGCAATGAAGAATTATTCTAACTTCAACAATGAAGAAAAAAAGCCCGCGAATATTAATGTAACTCTGGAGAATGCGGAGCTGATAACCCGTAACGAATGGAAATATCATGCTGAAGTTGAGAATAAATTTGCTTCGGACATACAATATCTAAACTGTTATGAGCCTGAGTTGAATCAGGTCTTTATGAACCTGATAGTAAACGCGGCACATACTACAAAAGACGCAATAGATCAGAAAATAATCCGCAAAGGTGTAATTACCGTTAAAACGAGCATGATTAACAGTAAAATTCTTATTTCTATAAGTGATAACGGTTTAGGAATTCCGAAAGAATATCAGGAAAGAATATATGATCCGTTCTTCACGACTAAGGAAGTCGGCAAAGGTACAGGACAGGGGTTATCCATTGCGCATAAAATAATAGTTGAAAGACACGGAGGAAAAATATGGTTCGAGACAGAACTGAATAAAGGAACTACGTTTTTTGTGGAATTACCTGCAGGCAAATAACGACCAGCTAAATTGTGAAGGAACGAACAAGAGAATCAGAAGAAAAAAATGAAAAACTTGCAAAATTCAATAAATTATTTGTCGATAGAGAATTCAGGATCAAAGAACTTGAAGGGAACTAAACAGGAGGGACCGCTATGGGATCAGATCTTAAGAATATGATCAATGTCGCAGAAGTCGAAGACCTGCTTAATGGATTTTACAAAGCTACGGGTTTTGTGACAGCCATTCTTGACCTGGATGGAAATATTCTATCCAAATCAGGCTGGAGAGATATCTGCATAAAATTTCACCGAAATCATTCTGAGTCAGCGAAGAATTGTCTTTTCAGTGACACTGTTCTTGCCTCAAAGATGGATAAAAACGGCGGTTATAAAGTCTATAAATGCCTGAACGGCCTTATTGATGCCGCAGTTCCGATTATGGTGAACGATGTTCATGTCGGCAACATATTTACGGGACAGTTCTTCTTTGAAAAACCGGACAGGGATTATTTTCTAAAGCAGTCAGAAAAATACGGGTTCGACTCCGTTAGTTATATGAAAGCCCTTGATGAAGTTCCCGTACTTAAGGAAGATGTGGTCAGAAATGTTATTGATTTTCTTCTTAAACTAACAGAATTGATCAGCCGGATGGCCATTATAAAGGAAGAGCAGAACAGTTTGATCGAAGCACTTAAAGAGAGCGAAAAAAGATATAAAAAAGCCCAGCAAATGGGTAGTGTCGGCAACTGGGAATATGATATTGCGGCTTTATCTTTCTGGGGATCGGATGAGGCAAAAAGGATATATGGATTCGCAGCGGATTCGACAAAATTCACGGTCGATGAAGTTGAAAATTGCATTCCGGACAGAAAAAGAGTTCATCAGGCACTCACAGATCTTATAGAAAATGACAAATCATACGATCTTGTTTTCGATATAATTACACACAATACCGGAGAAAAGAAAACTATCCGTTCTGTCGCCGAGCTGGAAAGGGACAGTTTGGGAAAACCTGTCAAGATATCCGGAGTAATAATCGATACTACAGATCGGGTCATAGCAGACAAATACCTGATGGAAAGCGAAGCGAAATACCATGCTCTTGTGGAAAACCTGCCACAGAGAATATTTTCAAAAAATCTTAAAGGAGAATTTTCTACATGCAACAGTCATTTTGCCAACGACCTCAAGCTGACACCGCAGGAGCTTCTCGGAAAAACCGATTATGATTTTTACCCCAAAGATGTGGCTGAAAAATATAGAGAAGACGACTCAAGAATCATAAAGTCAGGAAAAACAGAGGAATTTGATGAAGTTTATTTTTATAACGGAGAAAAAAAAGATATTCATACCGTAAAAACTCCGCTATTCGACGAAAACGGAATAACTATCGGAATAATGGGGATATTCTGGGATGTTACCGATAAAAAGAGAAATGAAGAGGAATTAAAAAATTATAGAGAGAATCTGGAACAGATCATTAAAGACAGGACCAAAGAACTGGAACAAAAGAACAAAAAACTCGAAAAATTCAATAAACTGTTCGTTGACAGGGAATTCCGCATAAAAGAACTCAAGGACATGATCAAAGAACTGGAAGAAAAGCTTAAAGAAAACGGGATCGTTTAATTAAAAAATCGGAACAGCATTATGATTGAATTAAAGCAAGATATTAATCAGCTGTTGAAACAGCTTGGCAAAGAGCTTAAATATTAACAAAAGGAAATAGCTTATGAAATTCAGCGATTTAAAAATAGAGGCTCAGCTTAAAACCGGTTTTTCTATTTTACTTTTCTTAGTTATTGTTCTTGGAACTGTTTCTTATATCCAGACAGAAAAGATCCATCAGCAGACAGAAATCATGTTCAATCATCCCATAACTGTCCGAAGGTCTATCGGCGAAATAACCCGCAATGTAATGTTCATGCGTATGAACATCAGGGATCTGCTTTTGATCGAAGATAACATAACAAGGCAGAATATCCTGAATGAACTAGAAGTTGACCGGTCGAATGTTGAAAAAGAAATAGAAGTACTTAGAAAATGGTACCTCGGACCTAAAAAAGATATTGAAAATTTTTCAATCGAATTTGCAAAATGGGTTTCGATCCGCGCCGAATCTATCAGACTATTAAATGCGGGAAAAACTGAAGAGGCCAAAAAACGGCATGTACCCGGTGGTATAGCACCCGAACAGGCACTAAAAGTTTTAGGATCATTAGATAAAATCAGCATATTTGCGATAAACAAAGGTAATGAACTCTATAATAATTCGAAGATATTGAAGAGTGCATTAAACAGTCAGCTTATATTTCTCACATCAGTAATTTTATTGTTTTCACTACTCATCAGTTATACTTTACTCCGTAATATCCGTAAGCCGTTAAACATCCTGACAAACGCAGCAAGACGCTTTAAAAACGGTGATCTGACAGCGCGAAGTTCATACGAATTAAAAAATGAATTCGGAAATCTGTCAGATTCATTCAACGAGCTTGCAGACAGCATCGTGTTTAATAATGAGAGACTTGAAATTTTAGTAGAAGAACGCACGAAAGCACTGAAAGTGAGCGAGGAAAAATTCAGATATGTTTTTGAATATGCAAGTGTCGGGAAGTCGATCACTCTTCCGACAGGTGAAATAAGTATCAACAAAGCGTTTTGTGATCTACTCGGGTATAATAAAGAAGAACTCCAGAATAAGAAGTGGCAGGATATTACTCATCCCGACGATATAGAATTAACTGAAAAAGTATTGGGCATGCTTTTAAATGGAAGTAAAAAATCTTATAGATTTACCAAAAGATATGTCTGTAAGAACGGTTCATTCATTTTGGGAGATGTAAGCTCTGTGCTTCTTTTTGATTCAGAACATAAACCGTTATTTTTTATAACAACAGTTATAGACATTACTGAACGGAAGAAAATTGAGGATGATAAATCAGAAATATTAAAAAAACTAAACGAGGCCCAGGAAATCGCCCTAATCGGCAGCTGGGAGTGGAATCTGCAAACCAATGGAGTATGGTGGTCAGACGAAACATATCTGATTTTTGGAGTTACTCCACAGAATTTTATTCCGGGTTTTGAGGCAAACAGCAGATTCATTCATCCCGATGACCGCAATGAATATAACAAATCGTTAGAGCAGTCATTAAAAACAGGTAAAAATTTAGATGAGGTTTTCAGATTAATTACACCTGACGGAGACCTGAAATATATTAACAGTAAAGGGAAGATTATTTTTGACAATATCGGCAATCCGGTTCGTTTTATCGGAACTGTTATGGATATTACAAAGCAAAAGAAAATGGAAGATGCATTACGAACCAGTGAAGCGCAATTATCCAATGGTATGATGATAGCTAAGTTAGGCTATTGGGAATACAATGTTGACGATAATATGTTCATTTTTAATGACCGATTTTATGATATCTTTCGCACTGATGTAAAAAAAGTCGGCGGTTACAAGATGTCAGCTGAACAATACGCCAGAAAATTTGTACATCCGGATGATTATTCTATAGTAAATACCGAGACCCGAAAAGCAATCGAAACAAAAGATCCTGCTTTTACACACCAATTGCAGCATAGAATCATCTATTCAGATGGAGAGGTTGGCTATATCTCCGTAAGATTCTTTATTATCAAAGATAGCCTTGGTCGTACCGTAAAAACTTACGGTGTCAATCAGGACATTACCGAATCCAGGCGTAATGAGGAACATCTTAAGAGTAAAATGAACGAACTTAAGCAGATGAATGAACTTATGATTGACAGAGAAATAAAAATGGTAGAACTGAAAAAAGAGATCAATGAATTGCTTAAATCCGAGGGAAAGGAAGCTAAATATTGAGAACGGAGGTATAATGATGTTTCTAAAGTATATAATTCATGTTTTAATTATTTTAGGCAGTATATCAGAACTATATTCCGTAGAAACCGATTTAAAAAAAATACAGTCTGCTTCAGAGTATGATTATCCGCCATTTTGTATCGTGAACGAAGACGGTACCGCCGGTGGCTTTTCGGTTGAATTATTAAAAGAAGCCTGTAATGTAACGAGTATTGAAGTCACTTTCAAAGTAGATGAATGGAATACTATAAAGCAGGAACTTGCTGACGGTAAACTTGATGTTCTTCCTTTAGTCGGGAGAACTCCCGAAAGAGAATCTGTATATGATTTTACGATACCTTATATGTCATATCACGGAGCTGTTTTTACACGAATTGATGATGCCAGATTTACAAAAAAAGAAGATTTAATAAACGCAAAAATCATGATCTTAAAAGGAGACAATGCGGAAGAATATTCGAAAAGAGTAAAAATAAGTGATAATATTGCAACTGTCGAATCTTTTGAGACAGCTTTCCGTAATTTATCCGAAGGAAAATGCGACGCAGTAATAACACAGAAAGTAATGGGATTGAATCTGCTTAAACAAACGAAAATTTCGAATGTCAAACCTGCGATAGATCTAAAAGATTTTCAACAGAATTTTTGTTTTGCCGTCAGAGAAGGAAATAAAGTTCTTCTTGATCAACTAAATGAGGGTCTTGCAGTCCTTATTGCAGACGGTACTTTTGACAGGCTTCACCGTCAATGGTTTGAGCCTAAAATCGAATTTTCCAAATTAAAGATCACTGTCGGTTGTGTTCAAAATTTCCATCCCTATGAATATATTGATGAATCCGGCAATCCGGCAGGATTTAATGTGGATATTATGAGATCAGTAGCTAAAGAATTCGGAATACTGGTTGAATTTAAATTCAATACAAGAAACAGAATCAGAGATTTACTATACGGCGGTGAAATTGATATAACAGGTATGCCATTTTCGAAAAACAATAGCAAAGTTTATTTCTCAGAACCGATTGTGGTAATTAATCATTCCGTAGTTACCCGTACAGATTCTGAAAAATTCGATAGAATTGATCAGCTGGACGGAAAATCGGTTCTGGTAACAGATTCGAGTTATGCGGTCGGATATTTAAACAAATATTCTAAGGCTATAATATTACCAAGGAAATCAATTCCTGAAATATTGAAAGATCTTTCAGCCGGAACAGGTGACTGTGCTTTGCTGCCCGTATTACCAGCCTCTGAAATGATTACAAAACTGAATCTTAAAAATCTATATGTAAACAAGGCGAATTTATTTGATACGGATTATTGTTTCACAGCTTTAAAAACGAACAAATATATGATAGAGCATTTGAATAACGGGCTCACAGCTTTAAAGGCTTCAGGGTCTTACGGCAATATTTATTCAAAGTGGTTCGGAAAATATGAGCATTCACAAATAAATTTCAGGAAAATTGTGTTTTACGCATCATGGGTACTGGGTATATTACTGTCCGTTTTTATCGTTGTCTTTTACTGGAACAGGACTCTGGCGAAAAAAGTCAGTGAAAAAACTTCGGAACTGACAGAGCGGGAATCTTTACTTTACGGTCTTTTTGATAATATGCCGAGCGGATCGGCAGTTTATAAAGTATTAAATCAGGGAGAAAAAGGATCGGATTATATTGTAAAATTCTTTAATAAAAGAAGTCTCGAAATTGAAAAGCGAAACATGGATCAGGTTGTAGGCAAAAGCCTGTACGATTTAAGGCCTGAAATCGACAGTTACGGTCTTATTCCCGTACTGAAAAGGGTATGGGAAACCGGAATACCCGAATTTTTCCCGGCAACAGTTTATATAGATGAAAACTTCAGCAACTATTATGAAAATCATGTTTTCAAAATACCCGGCGGAGATATAGTAACTATCTATGACGATGTCACTGACAGGATCACAATTCAGAATGCTGTTGGGGAAAGTGAAAAAAAGTTCCGGCAAATATTTGAAAAATCTTCGATCGGTATCATGATAGTCGGTCTTGATAAAAAATTTATAAGATGCAACTCGACTTTTTGTAATTTTCTCGGTTATTCCGAAGATGAATTAATAGGAAAAACAATTTCAGATATAACATATCCCGATGATTATGAAATTGGAATGAAAGAGCTTAAACTGATAGTTGAAGGAAAGATGGAATCATTTCAGACTCAGAAACGATATGTGAAAAAAGACGGTAAAGCAGTATGGGGTGAAATAAATATCAGTCTGGTCAGAAACGATAAAAAAGAACCGCTTTTCTTCCTTCCGGTAATTCAGGACATTACTCAAAGAAAAGAGATAGAAATGAACTTAAATAAAACTGTTTTGGAAATAAAGCAGATGAACGATCTGATGGTTGGCAGAGAAGTAAGAATGACGGAGTTAAAAAACGAAATAAACGAACTCTTGAAAAAATCCGGCAGCGAGCCGAAATATTAATAAAGGATATAATGAAAACATCAAAAAAAATAACTAAAACAGTACCGAAAAAAGATGACTTCCCAATAGTCGGGATCGGAGCATCGGCAGGCGGTTTGGAAGCGCTTGAACAGTTTTTTGTAAGTATGCCGAAAGACAGCGGTATGGCGTTTGTGGTAATACAGCATCTAGATCCTGATCATACCGGCATCATGCCTGAGCTCTTGCAGAGAACTACTGCTATGAAAGTAATTCAGGCTCGCGATCTGCTTAAAGTTAAACCAAATTGTGTATATGTGTTACCCCCCAACAAAAGTATGTCTCTGCTGAACGGGACGCTTCATTTGTTCGCTCCTGTCGAAACGCGCGGACTTCGTTTGCCGATAGATATTTTTTTCAGGTCATTAGCTGATGACAGGCTTGAAAAAAGCATCGGGGTTATTCTGTCGGGTATGGGTTCTGACGGAAGTCTCGGAATGAAAGCTATTAAATCGAAAAATGGTGTAGCTGCGGTACAGGATCCTGTTTCAGCTAAATACGACAGTATGCCGAGAAGATCAATCGAAGCTGTTACTGCAGATATTGTTGCACCTGCAGAAGAATTGGCGCAGAAACTGATAGAATTTCTTAAGTTTATACCGTCAGTAAAAGCTGATTCGGATCCAGATGAAAAAAACAGAAGTTATCTTGATAAAATAATAATTCTGTTACGCGACAAGACCGGCCACGATTTTTCATTATACAAAAAAAATACACTGTTTCGAAGGATCGAAAGACGGAAGGGCATCCATCAGTTGGATAAGATAAGCAGTTATGTCCGATTCCTTCAGGAAAATCCTAAAGAAGTCGAGATACTTTTTAAAGAAATACTGATCGGCGTTACAAGATTTTTCCGCGATGAACCCGTGTGGAAGAAGCTCAAAGAGAGTATCCTTCCTGATTTGATCAAAGAATTACCCGATAATTATGTATTGCGTGCGTGGGTACCTGCGTGCTCAACAGGGGAAGAGGCTTATTCGCTGGCAATCATTTTTAAAGAAGTTATGGAAAAAAATGAAGATCAGAAAAAACTGACATTGCAGATATTTGCAACAGATATTGATATGGATCCTATTGATATTGCGCGGAAAGGATATTATACCGGAAAAATTTCTGAAGATATTTCTCCTGAACTCCTCAAACGGTATTTTTCTGTTGAAGCAAAGGGTTTTCGGGTTAAAAATGTTATACGCGAGATGATAGTGTTTGCACCGCATACCGTGATCAAGGACCCGCCTTTTACCAAACTTGATTTTCTTGCCTGCCGGAATATGCTCATTTATATGGAACCTGAATTACAGAAAAAATTGATCTCATTATTTAATTATAGTCTCAATCCGGGCGGTATTCTGCTTCTCGGTACTTCAGAAACACTTGGAGCTGCAAAAGAAGGGTTTATTGAGATGGATTCAAAATTAAAGTTTTACAAACGGTCAGGTTCCGCTTCTATCACACAGTTGACTAATTTTTCAAGCTTCATGTACCGCCGTAAAGAATTAACTGCAGCAAAAAAAACATCACTGAAAAGCGTAGAAAACATTCAGACTCTTGCCGATCATATTTTACTTCAGAAGTTTTCTCCTGCAAGCGTGCTGACAAATGATAAAGGAGACATCATTTACATTACAGGTCGTACAGGAACATACCTTGAACCCGTTGCCGGAAAAGCAAACTGGAATATACATGCAATGGCCCGTGAAGGATTAGACCGTGAATTGCCCGGTTTATTCAGAACCGCAAAGCAGAGCACTAAAGCAATTACGGTACGAAACATTAAAATTGTAGCCGGAACCGAAACTCATTTTGTTGATGTAACAGCTCAGCGCTTAGACAATCCTGAAACTCTCAGAGGAATGATAATGATAATATTTGACAAAGTCAGGGCTGAAGTTGCTCATAAAAAAGTTACAGTGAAAGCACAAAAACAAAGTTCTAAAGCTCAAAAGAATGAATATGAAGCGGAATTGAAGAAAAATAATGAAGAACTTCAGATCATTAGAGAAGAGGCTCAGACATCGCAGGAAGAGCTGCAATCAACCAATGAAGAGCTGCAATCAACCAATGAGGAGCTGCAGTCAACCAACGAAGAACTTACTACTTCCAAAGAGGAAATGCAGAGCCTTAACGAAGAACTTCAGACAGTAAATGCGGAGCTTCAGAACAAGATCAATGACTTTACACGGACAAATGACGACATGAAAAATCTGCTTAACAGCACTGAGATAGCTACATTATTCCTTGATAAGGATCTTAATATCAGAAGATTTACCGACCATGTGGTCAATATATTCAAATTGCGGAATGTGGATATCGGCAGACCTTTTACCGATCTTGTAAACGATCTGCAATATCCAAAACTCAGGGAACATGCACTTCAGGTATTAAAAACCCTTACATTTATGGAGACAGCCATCGAGGCGCGCGATAAAAGATGGTTCAATATACGGATCATGCCTTACAGAACGATGGACGACAGAATAGACGGGCTTGTTATAACATTTAACGATATTACGAAAGCAAAAACACTTGAGATCGAACTTCAAAAACAACTTAAAAAATCGAAGAAATTATAAAACAGGGATTAAAATGAAAAATCAGGAAAACAACTCAAAATCAGCCATCCTTCGCGAAAAAGCAGAAGAATCCCTGAAAAAGAGATTATCAAAAAGAAATGAAAACTCCTCTGAATCAGACACCCAGAAACTTGTTCACGAGCTTGAAGTGCATCAGATCGAGCTCGAAATGCAGAATGAAGAACTCATTCTTGCAAGGTCCGCGGCAGAAGAAGCAGCAGAAAAATATACCGAGATATTTGATTTTTCTCCTCTCGGTTATTTTGTTCTCAACAAAGAAGGTGTTATCATCGAATTGAACTTAAGCGGTGCGGAAATGCTTGGAAAAGACCGGTCTCATTTAAAAAACGGTATTTTCAGCCTATTCGTCTCATCAGAAACGAGATCAGTTTTCAATGATTTTCTTACGGACTGTTTTAACAGCAATGACCGGAAATCGTGTGAAATAATTATTACCCCGGAAAAGATCATGGCGAGAAATATCCATCTTTTAGGCAGCGGTTTAGAGAATGGCAACCAGTGTCTGGTAAATGCAATTGATATCACTGAGCGCAAACAGGCTGAAATTATTATAATTGAAAAGTCTCAGGAGCTTCAAAAATTCAACAATTTGTTTGTCGGAAGAGAAATCAGAATGGTCGAGCTGAAAAAAGAAATCAATGAATTACTCAAAAAAGAAGGAAAAGAAGCCAAATATTAAAGGCGGAGGTATCAAAGTGAAAAAATTCCTCATATTACTTTTGATAATTCTAAGTACTGTTTTCAACATTTACTCTCAAGATTCAGGTTTTATAAAGAAAATCAGGGCCGCATCAGACTATGATTACCCTCCATTCTGCATTTTAAATCCTGACAGCACCGCCGGCGGTTTTTCAGTTGAATTGTTAAAAGAAGTTTGTTCCGTTATGAATATCCAAACTGATATTAAAGTAGGGGAATGGAATAAAATAAAGCAGGAGCTGGCATACGGAAAAATTGATGTTTTATGCAGAGCTGCAAGAACACCGGAGAGAGAGCCGATTTATGATTTTACATTTCCTTATCTTTCATTCCACGGAGCAGTTTTTGTGAGGAACGGTACAGGAATAAATAATGTCGAAGATCTTAAAGATAAAACAATTATTGTGTTGAGAGGAGGCAATGCCGAAGAATATTGTAAAAGAGAAAAAATATCAAATAACATTATATTAACGGAATCGTATAAAACTGCTTTTCTGGATCTGTCCGAAGGGAAATATGATGCGATAATAACTTTAAAAGTCATGGGTTTGAATTTGCTGAACGAGATGAAAATTAAAAATATCCGTCCCGTAATTGATTTGAACGATTTTTGGCAAAGCTTCACATTTGCAGTTAAAGAAGGCGACAGAGATTTGCTTGCACAATTAAATGAAGGTCTTTCAATTGTTATCTCAAACGGAACTTTTGACAGAATCCGCCAGAAATGGTTCTTACCTCAGACTGTGTTAGGAAGAACAACTTTGACAATCGGTGATGACAACCAGTATCCGCCGTATGCGTTTATTAATGAAAACGGTGTGCCTGCAGGATTTAATATTGATCTCATCAGAGCAGTTGCAAAGGAATTGGGAATACTGGTCGATATTAAGCTCGGAGTCTGGTCCGAGGTCAGAAAATCTTTGGAAAAAAATGAAATTGACGCGATCTCGGGCATGTTCTACTCTAAAGACAGAGACAGTCTTTACGATTTTTCTCCGCCGCACAGCATTTCAAGTCATGCTATTGTTGTCCGAAAGGGATCTAAAGTCTATGAAACCATCGAAAACCTTAGAAAAAAGAAGGTACTTGTTGAAAAAGGTGATATAATGTATGATTATTTAATATCAAAAGGATTCGATAAAGAGATTGTAGCCGTCGGGTCGCAGGAAGAAGCTCTGATCGTACTTTCCAAAGGAAAATATGACTGTGCATTAGTATCAAAAATTCTGTCCCGTTTTCTGATAGATAAAAATAAAATTAAGAATCTTTCAGTAAGCGAGAAATCTTTTCTGCCTCAGGAATATTGCTTTGCCGTTAAAGACGGTAACGAAATACTTTTGGATCAATTGTCTTATGCGTTAGCTAATGTCAAATCTTCCGGCGAATATCGAAAAATATATACAAAATGGTTCGGGACATATGAGAAATCCGAATTGAATTTTAAGAGAATATTAAAATATTCTGCGGCAATTTTAATTCCTCTTTTAATGCTGATAATCGGAATAATGTTATGGAACAGAACTCTTCAAAAACAGATAAACAAAAAGACGATGGACATTCAGCATGAAATGCTAATCAGGAAACAAACGGAAGAAGCCCTAAAAGCCAGCAATAAAGCCGTAACCGAAAGTATTATTGCGATCAAAGAGAGCGAGGAAAAATACCGTCAGATATTTGAAATGGCCAGCGAAGGAATTTTTGTGACAAAGCCTGACGGAATGATACTGAGCGCAAATCCCGAAGCCTGCAGGATCATGGGAAGAACCGAAAAAGAGATAGTAGAGCTTGGAAGAGATAAATTATTCGATAACAATGATCCGGGATTTATTAAATCCCTTGAGATCAGAAAAAAAACCGGATCTTTTAAGGGAGAAGTCGTCTGCATTAAAAAAGACGGCACAAGGACTCCGCTGTTCCTGACGACGATACTATACAAAGATTCAAAAAATGTGGAGAAAACTATTACTATATTCACGGATATTACCGAAAGAAAACTCTACGAGCAAAAAACTAATGAATACCTGAAGGAACTCGAAAAAAATAAAACCGCGATGATGAATATATTAAAGGATGTGAACCAGGAAGTAACTCAGAGAAAGGCAGCTCAGGAAGAACTTAAAAGACTTAATGCGGAGCTTGAAGATAAAGTCAGAGAAAGAACCGCTCAGCTTGAAAATCAGAACAGAGAACTTACATCAGTGCAGGATTCCCTTGTTCTTCTGCTTGAAGATGTGAATGATGCGAGAAAAAGCCTTGAACTGGTTAACAGCAAACTCGTCGCGGCAAATAAGGAGCTAGAGGCATTCAGTTATTCCGTTTCGCATGACTTAAGATCGCCTTTACGGGCAATACTGGGATTCGCGGACATACTTAGAGAAGAATACTGTAAAGACCTTGATGATGAGGGAAAAAGATTCCTTTCGAGAATCACGGACAACACAAAAAGGATGCAGGACCTTGTTGATGATCTGCTTGAATATTCAAGGGTGGGAAGAAGCGATATACGGATGCAGAAAGTTGATATGAAGAATATGCTTCTCAAGATCTTCGAGGAACAGACCGAGGGATTAATAGACAGAGATTTTGACTTTTCTATCAACGGGGCCGTTCCTGATGTAACGGGTGATATGACGCTTTTAAGGCAGGCTTTCGGGAATATAATCGGAAATGCGGTAAAATTCACCCGGGGAAAACATATCTCAAAAATAAAAATTAACTGTGGACAAATAGAAAATTTTGATATAATTTCGATTGAAGATAACGGAGCAGGATTTGACGAGAACTATAAACATAAATTATTTGAAGTGTTCCAAAGACTTCACAGCTCGGAGGAATTCCCCGGAACAGGCGTCGGACTTTCAATCGTTTACAAGGTTTTTCAAAAACACGGATGGACTATTGACGCGGAAGGCAAAATAGGCGAAGGAGCGAAATTTATAATAAAGATCCCGAAAAGGAAAGGAGGCGAATCATGATAAAAGGAAATTATAAACAGGTGGAAATTTTGCTTGTTGAAGATAATTCTGACGAGGCGGAACTTGCAATACGCGAACTTACCAAACACAAACTCGCCAACGACCTTCTGCATGTTCATGACGGGCAGGAAGCTCTGGAGTTTATTTTCGGAACGGGAAGGTATGAGGGAAGGAGTATTGACGATCCTCCAAAAGTTATACTTCTGGATCTGAAAATGCCGAAAATAGACGGTATCGAAGTTTTGAAACGGGTCAGGGCAGATGAAAGAACTTGCACGATACCCGTCGTTGTGCTCACTTCATCTAATCAGGAAAAAGATATTACAGAGTCATACAGGCTCGGCGTGAACAGTTACATAGTAAAACCTATCAGCTTTGACAACTTCAGTAATTCCATAAAAGAGATCGGCTACTATTGGCTTGTGCTCAATAAAGTTGCGGGGAAATAATAAACTCAGGATATCTATGAAAAACAAAATCAAAATATTGATCCTTGAAGATAATCCCAGCGATCTGGATCTGATCGCTTACGAATTAAAAAAGCTTAAGCTCGAGACGAATATATTGTATGCCAGGAACAGGAAAGAATACATCGATTTTTTAAGTAAAGAACTGCCTGAAATAATTCTTTCGGATTATAACCTTCCCGATATCGACGGGGAAGAAGCGCTTGATATTCTGAGAAATATCGACAATAGCGTACCATTCATTCTGGTATCTGCAACGATAGGGGAGGAAAAAGCGGTTCAGCTTATGCGGAACGGCGCAAATGATTTTGTAATGAAGGATAAGCTGAAAAAACTGGTTCCGGCTATCGAAAGGGAAATAAAAGAATATGAAAACCGAAAACAGGCCGCAAAAGAACATCTGGATCTGATAGAATCAAGGAATTCATTAAAAGAAAGCGAGCATAAATACAGAACGCTTGCAAATTCAGGAAAAGCGCTGATCTGGCAGGAAGATGCAGAAGGTGTTACGAATTATTTTAACGAAGTATGGCTGGATTTTACCGGTCGAAAACTCGAAGAAGAACTGGGGGACGGATGGATGGAAGATATTCATCCACAGGACATAGATCAGTATTTAAAATCTTGTTCCGAAGCTTGCGAAAAAAGACTTCCTTTTTCTTTGGAGTACAGATTAAAAAGGCACGACGGGGAGTACAGATGGATTATGGATGAAGGAAGCCCCAGATACAGTCTGGAAGGAGAATTTCTGGGATACATCGGACACTGTCTTGATATTACCGACAGAAAAAAAATCGAAAATAAACTGAGAAATGCCAATACAATCATAAACCGGAGCCCTTCAGTCGTATTCCGGTGGATGAACGATGAACACTGGACTGTTTTTTATGTTTCTGAAAATGTCAAAAATTTGTTCGGCTATACTTCTGATGAATTTTATCAAAACAATATACTGTATGCAAATTTAATCCACAAAGATGACCTTGAGAGAGTTATTTCTGAAGTGATCTATTATTCAGGTATGAGAAACATTGATAATTTTTCGCATAAGTTTTACAGGATCATAGCAAAAGACGGATCAGTAAAATGGATAAAAGACGATACTTTCATTGTAAGGAACGAAGACAACGAAGTGATCTGCTATGAAGGTATCATCACTGAAGTTACAGAACTTGTAATTGCAAATTCACTCATATCGGATAGCGAAAAGAAATTCAGAAGCCTTGCCGAAAACTCTCTCGACAGGATCGAAAGATATGACAGAGAATGCAGGCACATTTACATTAATCCGGAATCACTGAAGATAACCGGGTTTAAACAAGAAGATGTAATCGGGAAAACTCATCAGGAACTAGGTTACAGGCCGATAGATTATGAATTCTGGGACAGCCTGATAAAAGAAGTTCTTAAAACCGGCAGTCCCAACGGATGCGTACTTGATATTAAATCTGAAAACGGCATCAAATATTATGACTGGAAACTATATCCTGAATTCGACGATTCGGGAAGTGTTGTATCGGTGTTGAGTATTTCCAGGGATATAACCGAAATCAAGATGTCTGAGATCGAAGTTAAAAGAAATATAGAAAAGCTGACCAGAGCTGAAAATATTGCAAATATAGGTAATTGGGAACTTGACTACAGAACCGGAAAAATGGAAGCTTCTGAAGGGGCACGAAAAATATACGGGCTTCCGCCGGACAAAAAACTTTATCTCGGTGAAATTCAGAAATGTACCGTCTCCGAGTTCAGGTTTATGCTGGATAAAGCGCTTAAAGAACTGATAGACTTCCATTTCGGCTACGATGTAGAATTTCAAATAATTACGGCAGACAAACATGAACTTAAGGATGTAAGATCCGTAGCCGTCTTTGATACTGTACAAAATAAAATTTTCGGTGTAGTTCATGACATAACAGGGATAAAACAAACACACAAAGAACTGATAAAACTAAATGCCGCGATAAATCAGAGCCCTTCTATAGTTGCGCTGACAGATACGAATGGTTATCTCGAATATGTAAACCCTAAATTTACGGAAGTCACAGGCTATACCTTCAATGAAGTGATTAATCAGAATCCGAGGATCCTGAAATCTGGCGATATAAATTCTGAAATGTATAAGGAACTCTGGAGCACAATCTGCTCGGGTAAGACATGGAAAGGAGAATTCACGAACAGGAAAAAATCAGGTGAAATATATTGGGAAGGAGCGACAATCGCTCCGGTAAAGGATGAAAACGGAAAAACTATAAATTATTTGAAGTTATCACAGGATATTACCGAGAAAAAACTGATGGAAATCGAGCTTATAAAAGAAAAAGAGTCGCTGATCAGTTCCAATAAAGAGCTTGAGCAGTTCGCGTATATAGCTTCTCACGATCTGCAGGAACCTTTAAGAATTATTTCAAGCTTCGCACAGCTTCTTGAGCTTAAACATTCACAAAGGCTGAATGAGGAAGCAAAAGATTATATAAGCTATATAGTTACAGGAACAAAAAGGATGCAGAATCTTGTAAGAGGATTGCTTGAATATTCAAGAATTTCATCTGTTTTTAAAGACAGAAAACCTGTTAATTTAAAACAGCCGTTGAATGATGCTCTTTATAATCTGAATATATCCATAAGTGAAGCAAAAGCGGATATCAGAATAAATGATCTTCCCGTTGTAATTATCGAGCCTGATCAGATCGCTCAAATATTCCAGAATCTGATCGGAAATTCGCTAAAGTTCAGAAGCGAAACCGAAAAATGCATAATAGAGATCGGCTGTGAAAAAAATACCGATTCAGGTGAGTTTATCATATTTGTAAAAGATAATGGGATCGGAATTGAAAAAAGTGACCTTGAAAAAATTTTCGTAATATTCAAAAGACTTACTTCAGCAACAAACAAACCCGGAGAAGGACTGGGTCTGGCAATTTGTAAAAGAATTATTGAAAAACAGGGCGGTAAAATATGGGCGGAATCAAAAGGCAAAGGTACCGGAACTGTCTTCAAATTCAGCCTGCCGTTTAATTCAAAGGATGAAATTGTATGACCGATAACTATCATATGATTCTTGATATCGTTTTATCAATTACCCTTGCCTCGTCATTGACCTGGCTATTGTTTATCAGAAGAAATCTTTTGAAGCGGAACAAGGAGCTTTTTGAAAACGAGAAGAATCATTCCAAGCTTGTTCAAAGTATCGGAGAAGGAATTGGTATTGTTGACGACAATGAAATTTTTATATTCGCGAATAAAGCAGCAGAAAGGATTTTTGAAACAGAAGAGGGAAAGCTGGCAGGTAAATCAGTCAAGAATTTTCTAAATGAACAGGAAATTGAAAAAATAATAACGGGGACCAATAACAGAAAAAAAGGACTGTCTGACAGATATGAATTAAATATCGTTACAGAAAAAGGAAACACGAAAGTTATTGAAATAACAACCAGTCCAAACTTTGATGAGAACGGAATCTATATTTCGAGTTACGGTATTTTCAGAGATATCACGGATTATAAGTCTGCTTTGATAAAATTAAGAGAGAATGAAGAAATGTTCCGTACTCTTCTTAATAATGCGCCTTTACCGATTTTTTATAAAAATGTTAACGGTAAGTATTTGGGCTGCAATGAAGAGTTTGAAGTTTTTTTAGGATTGTCTGAAGCTGAGATAATTGGAAAAACCGTTTATGATATTGCACCTGCTGGATTAGCCGACCTTTATAAAGAAAAAGATTTAGAGCTCTTTAAGACAGGCGGTACTCAGATCTATGAATGGAAAGCAAAGAAGAATGACGGTTCAATGCGTGATATTATTTATCATAAAGCCGCTTTGTATGATTATCTGGGGAATATTACCGGTCTGATAGGTGTTATAGTTGATGTAACAGAACTTAAAAAATATGAGGAAATACTGGAGATCAAGCAGGTAGAGCTTGAAAGATCAAATAAAGATCTTGAGCAGTTCGCATATTCAGTGTCTCATGATCTTCAAGAACCGTTAAGGATGGTTTCCGGGTTTACTGACCTGCTTAAGAAAAAATATTCTTCACAATTAAACAGTGAGGCGTTAAGCTATATTGATTATTCTGTCGAAGGAGCAAAAAGAATGCAGGAACAGATACAAGGTATTTTGGCATTTTCAAGAATCTCTACACAAGCCGGTGATTTCGAAAATATATCTCTAAACGAAATAATCGAGCAATCGTTAAAGAACCTTTCTGTTGCGGTTGGAGAATCAGGCGCAAAAATTAAATACGGACAGCTTCCCGTCGTACATGGCGACAGATCTCAATTGATATCGGTTTTCCAGAATTTAATAGGCAATTCATTAAAATTCCGACGGAAGGATATAGATCCTGAAATAGTGATCGAATCAAAAGAAAATCAGGATGATAAAAGAATTGAGATTTCGGTCACTGATAACGGGATCGGTATCGAAAACAAACATCTTGATAATATATTTCTTCTTTTTCACAGACTCCATTCACAGGATAAATATCCTGGAACCGGAATCGGATTATCGCTGGTAAAAAAAATTATTGAAAGGCACGGGGGAACAATTACCGCCGAATCGGAAAAAGGTAAAGGTACAACATTCAGAATGTTGCTGAACAGGGAGCTAAAATGATTCCTGAAAATTTAAGAAAAACAATTATGCTGGTAGAAGACAATAAAGGAGATGCCGTTCTTGCAAAAGAAGCTCTGATTTATAATAAATCCGAAACTGTTCTTATCCATGTTTTCAACGGTGACGAGTTATTTGAGTATTTATATAAAACCGAGAATAAAAAACCTGACCTGATCGTTCTTGATCTTAACCTTCCCGGAATAAACGGCTTTGAAATACTTCAGATATTAAAGAAAGATCCGGTTACAGAACGAATACCCGTAATTGTTTTTTCAACATCCAACAGCGAAAATGACATACAAAAGTGTAGAGAATCGAGAGCGGATGATTATATTTCAAAACCGCTTGACCTTATGGAGTTTTTTGAAGTTTTCAAGAAGCTTGACAAATACCTTAACTAACATGATTACTCATAGAGGATAAATATGAATAATAAGAAACTGAAAATTGCGATTGTAGAAGACAACGTTGGAGATGCAGTGCTGATCAAAGAAATGCTGGATTACGGAGATGTTGAAATCAGCCATTTTAAAGATCTTGACAGCGCACTTGAAGACTTTGAATTCCATATATATGACATAGCCCTGGTAGATCTCGGTCTTCCCGGCTGTGTCGGAGCGGAAGCTCCTATGATGATAATTAACGAAAACCCTACCCTGCCCGTTGTTGCGCTTACGGGAAGTGATGATGTAAGAGTTATACAGAAAGTTCTGAGCATAGGAGCTCAGGATTATCTTATTAAAGGCAGATTCGATAAAGAAACTCTTATCAGGTCAATCAGATACTCGATCGAAAGAAAAAAAGTATATGATAATTTATACGCACAAAAACAATTTTCAGAGAATATAATCAATACTGCAAGCGCTGTGATAATGGTAATCGATAAAACCGGAAGAATCGGCAGAGTTAACGAATTTTTTCGGGAATTGACGGGCTTCAGACCTGAAGAAGCTGTCAATAAGAACTTTATTGAAACCTTTGTCGAAAAGGATTATATAAAAAAAACGAAAGATATGATTAACAAATCTTTCACAGATGACCCTGATATCAGTTTTAAAAATCTGATAAATAAAAAAGGCGGAGGATCTGTATTTGTCGAATGGCATTTTTCTATAATGAGAGATAAGAACGAAAAATCTTCTGACCTTCTTTGTATCGGACTTGATCTGACAAAAAAAATACAGGCTGAAAATCAGCTTAGAGAAAGCGAAGAACTTTTAAAGATGACAGAGAAAATTGCGCATGTTGGAAGTTGGATTTTTGACAGAAAAACTTCAGGTTTTATCTGGTCCGATGAAGTGTATAAAATTTTCGGTTTAAAACCCAATCAAACAGTGCCTGACTATAAACTGCTTTTATCTTATATTCCAGAGGATGACAGAGATGAATTTAATAACTCCTTCAGGCTTGCAGTTAAAAACGGTCATCCGCTCGAAATGACTCATAAGATTAAAAGGCCGGACGGTTCGATAAGAACTATTCATCTCAAGGCTGAGCACGAAAAAGATCGGTCGGGGGTTTTAAAACGAACACTCGGTATGGTTCATGATATTACGGATCAGAAAGAACTTGAAGAACAGCTGAGACAATCTCAGAAAATGGAAGCGATCGGGTTGCTTGCGGGGGGAATTGCACACGATTTTAACAACCTGCTTATGGTTATACTCTGTAACTCCGATATGATTATTTCAAGACTGAAAAAGGGTGATCCGATGCTGGAAGAAATAATCGAAATCAAAAAAAGCGGTCAGAGAGCCGCAGAATTGACAAGACAACTTCTCGCTTTCAGCCGGAAACAGGTATTAAAACCTCAGATCACTGACCTGAATTCTATAGTAAACGATCTTGAGAAAATGATAAAAAGGCTTGTAGGCGAAAGGATCGAAGTCGTCACTATTCTAAATCCCGGCATAGGTATGATAAAAGCTGATAAGGGGCAGCTTGATCAGGTCATCATGAATCTGGTAGTGAATGCGAGGGATGCTATGCCCGACGGAGGCAAAATAACTGTAGAAACACAGAATGTTACTCTGGGGAATGATTACATAAAAAAATATTCGGATGTCAGAGCCGGAAATTATGTTATGCTCGCAGTTACCGACACCGGAACAGGTATGCCGAAAGAGACCGTGGACAAAATTTTCGAACCGTTCTTTACAACAAAAGGACTGGGTAAAGGCACAGGACTCGGGCTGTCAACCGTTTACGGCATAGTAAAGCAAAGTAACGGTTATATTTTTTGCTATAGCGAGCCTGGTAAAGGTACAACATTCAAGATATATCTTCCAATAACCGAAGAAGATGGATTTGCTGTTGAAAATGAGATCAAAGATGTTATCGAAATGAAACCGGAAGGCGAAAAAATAGTCGTAATTGACGATGAAAAAGAGATAAGGGATGTAGTTTACAGAATGCTTTCACAGGAAGGTTTTAAGGTGTTTACAGCCGAGAACTTTGAGCAGGTTATGAAACTATTTAATGATGAGAAGAATATCGATCTTTTGATAACAGATGTAATCATGCCTGAAATGAACGGGGACGAAATAGGGCAGAAAGTTCTTGAAAAATATCCTGAAACAAAAATTATTTATATGTCAGGTTATACAGAAAGCACTATAATGGATTTCAGTATCTTAGACAGATCAAAATTCTATCTTCAGAAACCGTTTACCAGGCAGTACCTGATCCAAAGTGTAAAAGAAATCCTGAATGACCATGTTACCATGTTATCTCGTCAATAAAGATCATATTATCCTGCAGATAGCAGATATATAATTTTCCGTCTGAAAAGGCATATTGTGCTTTATAGAAAGGTCCGAGCTTCATACCGTTTATATTTAAATATTCCATCTTTTCATTAATATATTTGAAAATGAATATTTTATCGTCAGAGCTGAACGAGGGAAAAGTGGCCTGTTCATAAGGTCCGAAAGTATCGTTATCGATCTGTACCAGCTGCCCGGTCTGGTTGTAGTGAATGAATGTGTATCTATTTTTACAATCTGAAAATATCGGCGTATATATCTGATTTAATTTGTTTTTTGATAAATATTGTCTTCCGTTAATTTGAAGATGCTCGGGATCGTTCTGGTTCATTTTGTATTTAAAAGCGAATAAAGTATCGTCCTGAAGAAATTTATATTGTGTGACGGACTGGTAAGGACCGAGCTCAGTACCGCTAAGATTAACATAAACTGCCTGTTTGTATTTATAAACGGTCGCTTCGATACCGGCAGAGTTTATAAGATAATCAAAAAGTTCGATATCTTTTTCAATTATCTCACCGTTTATTGACAAGTATGTCTCCATACTGGAGGAAAAATGTCCTGATTTATGTCTTTTTGTAAATTTGTAGCTGTAACCGGAGCCGTTATCGCTGAGAACAAGATTTGCCGCTCCTTCGTACATCCCGTGAATCTTATTAGAAATGTTTACGAACCATTTTGCGTTTTTCTGATATATAAAGCCGAAATTCGAACTCAGATTTCCAACTTTTGCCTCAGTTACATACGGATAGGGGCCGAACAAATCTCCATTTACATTTACATAATAATTTTCATACTGTTTCTCATATACGAAACAGTAATTAGTTCCGTTTTTACTTATACATAAATTACTGACTTTCCTATACGGACCGTACTCAATACCGTTCGCCACAACATTTACCTGTCCCATTTTGCTATACGCAAAAATATAGCTTTCGTTACCTTCACCCAAAGAGTATTCGAGAATATTTTCGTATAAACCGATGTAGTTGACAATCATCTGATATTCGGTTGATTTTTCTTTTACACATGCAACAAGCGCAAAGACTTTGTTGATTAAAATTATTGAATATTTTTCATATCCGCCTATCACATAGTTATTGATCCTTATAAAATTAACATTATCCTTGGTATATAAAAAACAATATGTATTTATATCCGCATGATATTCAAGCTCCGAACAACTCTGAAACGGTCCCATGATGTTTGAATTGATCTTTGCATAATATTCTCCGCCGGTTTTTTTGTATATATATCCTAAATAGTTATTGCTGTAATCGACATGGAAATTTTTTACCTCTTCGTACCCGCCGGCGGTTTCTTCTCCGGTTTTTATATAAACAAGCGATCCGTCTTTGTACTGAATTGAATATGCTGTGCCTTCAGGAGATAAAAACACTTTCTCTACTGCTCTGTAGGGACCCAATTTCTCGTTATTAATAACCACAAATTTTTGTCCGAAATTTTCGTACCATATAAAATATGTCATATTGTCGTTAAACAGTATTTCTTTAACTTTGTTGAAAGCTCCAAATATCTTGCCGTTGACATTTATAAAATCCTGATTTTCATCTTTAATAATTCCCAGTTTTTTCGTATAACTCGAATATTTATAAATGAAGATCTTTCCGCTTTTTTTAAATATCACATTTTCTATCGCATCATATCCATCGAAGATTTTATCGTCATACTGTGCGAAAAATTTGTTCTCTATTTTATAGATGAACAAAAAGTGTCTGCCGTCAGGTGATAAATGGAGATCGGCCATTTCATAATTTTTTTCTGATACAAATTCTTTGATTCTGAAAAGATTTAAAGCCATTTTTCTAATTCCTTATCAATTCATAACTCGGCATAAAATAAAAAACCGAACCTTTATTTTTACCGGCTGATTCTGCATAAATTTTTCCGTTATGTAAATCAGCGATTTTTCTGCAGAATGTAAGCCCCATTCCCTTACCCTGAATTAAATCCTCATCCAGTCTTTCGCCGGGTAAAAAGATCTTCTCGATATTGGCCGGATCAATTCCCCTGCCGTCATCTTTTACAAAAAATCCTTTTAAATCGTCATATCCTATGAATATGTTCATTCCGCCGTATTTGACCGCATTAGAGATAAGATGATTCAAAAGAAGAAGAATATTCTCTCTGTCTCCATAAACATCCGGAAGTTCCTGAGCGTCAGCTACAATAATTCTTGAACCGTATTTGTCTGTAAGAAGCTTATTATCAGATACGACTTTACCAATTGATTCTGCCATACTGAAAAGTTCAAAAGAATTCTTAGCATGACTGATCTTAGATATATCAAAGAAATTTCTAAAAAGCGAACTCATATGTTTTGTGTTTTGAATAATTCTTTCCATGTAAAGAGCATATTCTCCGCTCAGTTTTTTATCTTTAACAGATTTCTCCAAAAGAGAAGCAAAACCCTCTATGCTTATAAGCGGGATTTGAAGGTCGTGAGAAGCCACATATAACAGGTTTTTCAGGTCTTTGTTTGTTCTGTTAACTTCATTTTCAATGATTTTTTTGTCGGTAATGTCCTGAAGAATTCCGATTATTCGAACGGGTTTATCGTCCTCGAAAACAATACGGCCCTTTATTTTAAAATAAAAAGTCTTTGAATTTAAACCCTGTCTCGTTTCTAAATAGGATATCTCCGTGTCCGTTCCGTTCAAGGTGTTTACCATTACGTTTACAGTTCTATAGAATTGTTCAAAATGAAGGCTGTTTCTCAATTGTTCGAGGCTTATCTCTTCATTTAATCCGTTAAGGTTAAGTATAGAAATAAACTCATCTGATACTATTAGTTTTTGTTCGGTAATAGAATATGCCCAGCTCCCCATTGAAGCAATTTCCTGAGCCTGCCGAAGAAGTTCCTGGTTTTCCTTTAGTGCTTTATCCTTTTCTACCATATCGGTTATATCCACGATCGAAGCCAGCTGCTCCGTACCCTGTAGTACGATGACTGTAACAATTACCTGTCTGACCGAATTGTCTTTCCTGATCATTTTCATCAGATATTCAGGCGGAGCTTTTGAAGGGTCTGTTCTTCTCAGTTTATCGTAATCTGATACTCTTCCAATGTCGTCAGGGTGAACTATTTTTGTCCAATGGAGCACATTGATCATTTCTTTTTTGGAAAATCCTATAAGCTCTTCAAATTTGGCGTTACAATCGCTTATCAGTTCGTTATTTCCAACCACAAGTATCGCAGTACCGTTGTTTTCGAACAAAGACCTGTATTTAGCTTCATTCTGAAGTAATTTCTCAGAATCTTTTGAGATCCCCTCCAGATATGAAAGTCTCTCTATCTCTTTGAATCTGTTCCTCATGATTTTGTCAATTATCACAGCGAGAGCGCTGACTGAAATTACTAATATTGCACCCATAAGGTATTGTGAATAAATTGCCTCCCGATAGGTCTGTTTAATGATCTCTATTTCTTCCGGGTTGAAAAATTCTGCTCCGTATTTTTTTGCAATTGCATCGCCGATCATCATCTGCCTGCTGGTCCAGGTGAAATACACAACCACTGCTATAATTTCTAAAGTAAACACAGAAAGATAGACAAAATAATTTTTATAAAAACTTACCTGATTAAAATTTTTCATTGTTGTACGGCCGGTTTTAAATGTCATCAACTATCGGTATTTTTACAGTAAAAGTGCTGCCCCCTCCGAATTTGCTCTCAAGAAGAATGTCGCCTCCGTGGGCTTCAACGATCTTTTTTACTATCGGCAGGCTGACGCCCTGTTTGCTATTTCTGTCTTCATTTCCTGCGGAAAATTTAAATACAGATTTCATATCTTCTTCAGACATTCCGATTCCGTGGTCTTTTATAATGAAATTCAGGCGGTTTTCACTATACTTAAGATGCAGCTCAATATTCGTTGATGGTTCTGAATATTTTACCGCATTTTCAATAATTCTTGACAAAGCTATCCAAATTTTATTCTCATCCATGTAATTCTCTATGGGCAGAATGTTGTCATGATAGCTCAAAACATTTATATTTTTCTTTTCAGACATTGCTGCTGCATGCTCTGTCAGTTCTGAAAAAAAATTCAGGACGGTTACTTTGTTGTGTTTGAGCTTTAAAGAACCGCTGGTTACATCGGCGATATTCATGATCTTTGTGTATATTCCGGCAAGCTCAACAGCGCATGTAAATATCCTGTCGGCTATTATTATCTTTTCTTTGTCTTCATCCGGATCAAGCAATTCCTTCAGTTCATCGGAAAAATCCGCTATAGCCTGAGTTGATGTTCTGAATTCATTCATTGCTATCTCGATGAATTTAGTTTTTGTATCGTTCAATTTTTCGAGTTCGTCTTTCTGTTCCTTGATAACGCCATAGAGTTTGTTGAGCTCTTGATTAGCTACAGTCAGTTCGTTTGTTGAACTTTTAAGCTCATCATGCATCATCTTCATATTTAGGACATTTTCGATCCTTAAAACAAATTCATCCGGAATTACGGGTTTGTTTACAAATTCTATAATCCCGCATTCGAGAGCTTCCTTTCGCATGTCGTCGTCAACATATCCGGTCAGCATTATCGTGGGGACATCCCTTGTAATTCCTTTTTCTTTCAATTCTTTAAGCATCTCGCTGCCGCTCATCCCCGGCATTTTTCCGTCGGTAACGATCAGGTCAAACTCCATGATAGACGCTTTCTGGATACCTTCTTTACCGCTTGTGGCGAAAACAAGCTCCCAGTCGCTCCTTCTTGCCTGAAAGATCCTTCTGATGCCGTTTAACACAGGTTGTTCGTCGTCAACAAACAGTATCCTGAAATTTTTATCCATAGTTTCACTCCGTTATTTTAAATTATTGATTTTCGATGTTCTCTATCGGCAATTTTACTGTAAATTTTGTTCCTTTGCCTTCTTTAGATTCTACTTTAATATCACCATTGTGTTTGTTTACTATAATATCATAGCTCAACGCAAGACCCTGTCCGGTTCCTTTCCCGATCTGCTTGGTAGTAAAAAAAGGCTGAAATATTTTATCAATTACTTTTTCAGGTATTCCGTTTCCGTTGTCTGAAACTTCTATAAAAACAAAATTATTATCGCTGTAAGTTTTTATTTTTATAAGTCCGGTAATATTTCCGGTTTCTGATTTTTCGTTCCTTTCACTTATCGCGTCGCAGGAATTGGTGATCATGTTTAAAAAGACCTGATTTATATCTGCTATGTGACAGCTGACCTCAGGAAGTTTGTCTCCAAATTCGGTCTCGATTTCAGTATTGTATTTCCATACATTCTTTGTAATAATAATTGTTGATCTGATCGCTTCGTTAATATCTGCTTTCTGCATAGTTTTCATACCGGGATGAGAAAAATTTTTCATTGCCATCACGATCTTTCTTACGATCTGGATTCCGTTCTCGTTCTCGTTTATCGCAGCAGGTATCTCCTGAGTCAGATAATTAAGGTTCTTATCATTCAGAAGCTGTTTCATCCGGCTAAATTTTTTTTCTATCTCCGATCTATTCTCCAAAGTGCAGGAGCTCACGATTTCTTTTGCTTCATTCAGTGCTGAAAATATGTTCCTTAAAGAGTCCTTTATAAACATTGTATTATCGTGAAGGTATTGAAGCGGGGTGTTTATTTCGTGCGCTATTCCTGCGGCAAGTGTTCCGATGCCTTCCATTTTTTGCGCATGTCTTAGCTGATTTTCGATGTTAATCATATCTGAAACATCTCTTTTAAGGGCTACAAAGTTAATAATTTCGCCTTTATCATTAAAGACTGGAGAAATTGAAGCTTCTTCTTCATGAAAAGAACCGTTTTTCTTTTTATTTATAAAATGACCTTTCCACGGTTTTCCTGAAAGTATGGTTTTCCATAAGCTTTCGTAAAATTTTTTATCGTGTTGTCCGCTTTTAAGAATTGAAGGAGATTTGCCGAGTATCTCGATTGAAGTATAGCCTGATATTTTCTCGAAAGACGGATTTACAAATTCGATTATTCCTTTCTTGTCGGTTATCATAATCGACTCTGATGAATGATTTATTGCTATGCTCAGTTTGTTTTGCTGGTCAGATGTTTTTTTTCTTTCACGCCTCAGGTCTCTAAGCTCGAGATACTTGCTTATCTTGTCAGGAAGAGTTTCAAAAGCTTCAGTGGATTTATTGATATAATCCATTACTCCGGACTTTATCAGTTTTACGACTGTTTCCTGCTCAACAAAACTTTCAAGAACAATAACCGGTATATTATCGTAAATGTAGGTGCTTTTTAAAAATTCCAATCCGGTTCCGTCAGACAGAGAAAGATTAGTCAGAATTATGTCCGCTCCGTCCAACATTGTACTGGCTTCAGATATTGTTTTGGAAATCGAGAGTTTATATTTTTCACCGTATTTTAGAAAAGTGCTGTTTATCAGTATTGCGTGGTCTTCGTTATCCTCAACTAACAAAACATTGATAACAGAACGCGAATTCATATTAGATATCTCCGTAGTTTCCATGAAAATCTCTTATACTTTGTAGGTTAATAAAAATTACTTCTTTATGCAATTGTTATTTTGTTTTTTTCCTTTATATATTTTAAATCTTTTAAAATAAATTCCGTCCTTAAGCAGGTCGAAAAGCTGCCCGGTGGGGCAGAGATAAACGCACCATGGATTTTTTACAAACAGGGAAGCAGTGAAAATTACAATACTTCCTGCAATAACTGTAATTGAAGCAGAATAAAATATAAAAACTGTGAAAGGTTCGACCAGTGTCAGGTCAAGATTCATTCCGGCTGTAATTGAGATTAGCAAAAAAACAAAAATTATCAGTCTGAGTGTTCTAAAAAATTTTATTTTATTAGGTGCGACATATACTTTCTTGACCGGTATTTTACCGAGCAAAGTCTGAACTCCGCCGAAAGGGCATATATAATAGCAGTACCAATGTTTGTTAATAACGAGCGGGATAATGATAGAAAATCCCACTAAAAAAACTGTAACAAATGAAGTAAAAATCGCAGTTCCGTTAGCAGAAATATTTTCGAGAAAATAAATTGATATAAATTTCCCAGAAATTATTCCAAAAAATATAATAGATGCCAGTTGAAAATAAATTCTATATCTATTCAACTTTTTAATGAATAATGCAATCAGAGAAGCTAATAGAATAAGATATAAAACCGGTGAATATGCATCTTCAATCCATTTTATCGAGGATTTTTGTTTTGCTTTTTCATACTTCAGACTGCCGGTATAAATGGCAGATCTTTTCGCGATTATTTCTCTTACAGCAACTGAAGTGTAAGTTGCTCCCGTAACCGCATCAATTTTTAGATCCTTGATCTCACTGAGGGTTTTTCCGTTCCATGAGTCAAAAAACTTGATATTCTTAAGACCTGAGATCCAAGCGGGAGTTTCCCTACACGGAAGCAATCCGATTCCTGTTATTCTTTCGTTTTTATCTGCAATTATCACAAGGGGAATGCAGCCCCCGTAACCGATAATGTTGTCGCAGAACGGCGAAGAGATAAGATATTTTCCCAGCTGAGTTCCGGTAGAATCATATACAATTGACCACTTATTCAGGTAATTGGTTTTTTCAATTTTTGAAGCATGAGGAATGAATTCTACTATCACTCTCAAGGGATCATTCGAGATAAAGTCGAAATCTTCTTTTATTTCTGTTTTAGTAAGCAAAAAAACCGCTGCGAAAGCAATAATAACGGGTAATTTAAGAAGATATCTTTTAATAATTTTATCCTTATCTGTTTACAGAATAATAACCAAAACTTTTATAAAATAAAAGAAAAAAGAACGCTGTCAAAAATGAGGGGGAGAAGAACGACAGCGTTCTTTTGAGGAGTTAAAGTTTATTATTTTTCTATCCATAAATATCTTGGAACATCAATATCTTTACGCTTGCCGTGCACGATCTTCTTTACATAATTCAGGTTTATTACATAAGGCTGATTCGCTGAGAAATCGTAACAGATCAGAAAATCGCCGTCAAGCTTGTAGGGATATACTTCAAGCGTGATCGGGTCTGTTATTACTTCACAATAACAGTGCTCAGCTATCAGGGTATTTTTGTTTCTGATCGCTTCAGATATTACCGATTTAATTTCATGCATAACTGAATTCCGCATCATTATTATTCTTAACTGTGATCTTTGGTTTTTGCGACCTGTTCATTTCTGCGTGCAGGCTCAGGCTGTTATTATACCATTTTAATATCAGAGAACTTATTTTATCTTTTGTCCCTTCCGGTAGAATTACAGACAGAAGTTCTTCTTCTTTCAAATCCGTAATAAGCGAGACTTTTTTCCCTTCCGAAATCAGCATACAGTTCTTCCCGTAAAGCTCAAATCTTTTCAAAATATAGCTGTTATCTTTTTCAAAAAGCCCGGGGTTATCCTCCGGATTAAAGATAACAGCCACGGCACCGCAGCTGTTATTAATTTTCATAAATTTTCCTTATATTTTTACAGGTGGTGGTGGTGGTAAAGGTTCAATTCCATCAGTAGTTGTTATGGAAATCCATCCTGTACCTGTCCACAACCAGTTGGTTACCGGATCTTCTGCTTTTAATCCAGGCATAAGTAATGCCAGTCCGAGAGACGCGATCAGTATAAGTTTTTTCATGGTGGTTCCCCCTTTTGTTTTTTCGTTCAGGAGCAAACTACCAATAAAAGGCGATACCGTCAAACATACCCCTTGTTTTTTGAATTTTTATTGATGAAAGCCACTGTATAAAAAAAATATATCTTATTTTGTATTATGTTATTATTTTGTGAGTTGCAAAATATAAAAAAATAACGGTTTTAATTAGTAATTTTTTTTATCATCGAATCTATTGAATTGATAGTTTCTTCTATTTCTGCATCATTTTCTTTTTTATTTATTTTATTAAATAGCTTTAACGAAGTATTTAAATATTTAAGTGCTACGGTAGATTTGTTTATATTATAATTGTTTATGCCCAAATACAAATAACAGTTGGCTTTGAGTTTCGGGTCATTTATCGTATCTTTTTTAATTAATTTTATAGCTTTGCCTAGATATAAATTCGATTTTTTGAATTTGTGCTGCTCAAAATAAATTTTTCCTAAAGAATTATAAATATACGAAGGATAAATAGATACAGCCCTGCTTTCGCACAATTTGAGCATTTTGTGAAGAAGCATTGATGCCCCGTAATAATTTTTTTTGTTTACTTTTATTTTCGATAAATATATCATATTTATAACATGAGAAGCTGCATCGGTTGTTTTAATAGTGTAATTTGCTGAAGCCTTTTTAAAATATTTTTCAGATTCAATCTCTTTATTATTTCTGTAATAATAGATCGCCAATCCTATAAGAGCATCATAATAGTTCGTGGGTCTTTTTATTATTTTTGAAAGTTTTTTTATTCTTCTCAGATATTCTTTAGCTTTATTTTCATCAATATTACCAAAATAGGAAAATACAAGGAACATCTGAACAATACAACTTGATTCTATTACCATATCTTTTGTCTTACGTGCATATTCAAGTTGTATATTTAAATTCTCAAGAGCTAAATCGTATTTTTCGTTTCTTACATATATTTCAGCTTTCAGTCCATAAATATAAGAAAGTTCCTTGTTGTCGTTATGCTTAAAAGCATGTCTGATTGATTCATTAACAAGAACAACAGCATGATCATAATCTTTTTTTAAGATAAATCTTCTTACCCTTGAACGATAATATAAATTACTTTTACCAGATATAGTTGTGGCTGTCAACATTCTTGATGAACGGGCAAAATAATTATCTGCATCTTTTATTTTGTTTGAATAAGACGACATCATGCCTAAATAATAGTAAAATTCACCTACTTCGTTATTGAGCCTAGAATTCTCGAATTTTTTAAGATTTTCTTCGATAAGCTCTCTGCATCTTTCATAATCCTCAAGATGGAAATATATCTTTACCTGCTTTAAAAGAAATCCGGCCGATAATTTTTCAGAATCCGCAAGCTCTTCAGCTGCTGAGTTAAGCCTTTTATAAAATTTTAAAGCATTATCGAAATCGAATTTTTCGGGATATTTGTCTGCTTCAAGTCCTGCTTCTGTAAGTGCTTCTCTCAGAGCTGTCTTGTCTTCATCGCTGAATTCACGGTTGCGCCAGTAATCCGTTATCTTCTCTATCTTATCAAAATCACCTATAAACCTGTCAACGAACAGCGGCGGTAGTATCGGATTCTTAGCTTCCGAATAGCCTTCTACTTCAGCGTAGCCGTTATTAAAGATCAGTTCCTTATAAAGATTTGCAAGAATTTGCTTATGGGAATAGTTATCTCTTATAACTTTATGTTTCTTTTCTTTACGAACCACTTCTTCTTTACCTGTCCTGTCATACTCATGAAGATTTTTACCTGTCAGCAGTTTATAATCCTTATCTATCTTGCCTCTCATTTCAAGATTTGATAGAACATAATTGACAAATATCTCGACATTGTTCCTGCTTTTGTCGCCGCTGTAACCGATGTATTTATGATGAGTAATGTTGTCCTCTACAATAATCTTAAAAAGTGATTTCGTGATCCCGTTCACTTCTGTCTGTGAAAACAGGTTAATGTACACACTGAAACTCTGCAGTTCCTTGAAAGATTGAAGGTCTCGTTTTGTGCTGCCGACCAGCTTGTTTTTGCTTTCTTCACTTTCCTTTTCCAGTTCGAACTCCGGTTAAATATTTTCTTACGGACTTTTCTTTATTATTCACTAATCGTAAATATAATAAAGAAATCAAAATAAAGTAAAATAAATTTTAACCGAGTGTTATATCTGAGTAAGATTGTAATGCGAGACAAATGTCACTATTTCATAAAGATCATTTTCTGAGTAAGTTTTATACCGTCAACATCAAGTGAATAGTAATAAACACCTGAATTCAGCCTGCTGCCGTCGAAATCTACTGTGTGGAATCCAGCATAAATTACACCGTTAATAAGCTCAGATACTAGCTGCCCGTTGATGTTATAAATACTAAGCTTAATATCGGCAGTTTTTGAAAGTTCAAAGTTTATCTGAGTTACAGGATTGAAAGGGTTCGGATAGTTTTGGTAAAGAGCAGTAGCTAGTGGAACTGCCTCGGATTCTTCAACACCGGTATCAACCACCCAATTATCAGCTATAACCGGATCTCCTCCGCCTGCGCCTACTTCCTCATAAAGTGCATCGAGTCCGAATTTAATATCGAACGGTCCATAGTGAGAAAATGAAAGTGTATTAGTAAAAACAAATTGTTTTTCTCCGGTATAATAACCCTGTCCGGGAAAACGCTGTTTTATTCTTACATTCAAAGTATCGCCTGATGCCCATGATGTCGGGAAAGCATATCTTGCTATCTTAATAGCTGAAGCGTCAGGACTGTAATCAATATAATCTGAGCCTGTTGAATTCTGATCTATAACCTCGCTTTCTCTTCCTGATACCCAGCATGTGAAAGATACATTATCAAAAGGAAATACGCTGAAATCAAAGATCTCGCTATTATGATCAGCTGTGCCTATATACACTATATCAATATCTGAGTATGGATACCATGTATTTATCGGATATCCGCCGTAACCAAAATAATCTTCAAAACCGAGATAGTTAATAGTTTCGGAATTTTCCGGAATATTCCAAACAGCTTCTGCAGTAAAAAATGTGCCTTTATAAAATGCGCTGTCAGTTATAGTCAAATGAAATTCATCACCGTTTCTCCATTCCCAGCCTTCAAAATTTATAAAATCTATTACGCATACACCGCGTAGATCTTCAAAGCATTCTATCGAATTTCCCGGATCAATATCAGTTGTAAAACTGGAAATAAATACTTCTCCCGAATTTTCTATCCAAGCCTTAAATGTAACATTTGCTAGCTCATCGGCAGTAAATTCTTCTCCGGTATCGTGTACCATACCCCATACTACTTTCAGGCTGTCTGCAGAATAAAGAACAAAACAACCTGTAATTAAAATGAGTAACAGAGCTTTCTTCATAACGGCCTCCTATTTTACCAGTAACATCCGTTTACTTTGCATTTTACCATCAACTTTTATTATACAATAATATACGCCGGAATTTAGGTTTTCACCATTAAATTCTATAATATGTTTTCCTGCATTCATAACACCGCTAGCAAGCTCTGAAATTTTCTGCGCCTTAACATTATAAACGCTTAGCTTTACTTCAGAAGTTTTATCCAATACAAATTTAATTTGTGTAAGAGGATTGAAAGGATTCGGATAGTTCTGATAAAGCTCAAATCCTCTGTCTCCTGCTACAAAACAATCCTCATCTTCTTCAATACCGCAAGCCCATTTGAGCATCGGGTATCCGCCGTTCATGTTATAAATGTCGTCAGCCCAAACATTACCAAAATCCCAATCAACATAAGTATTTGAATAATAGGGGAGAGTCATTTCCGCTGTGGTTCTGCCTTCACCCGCAGCAGATGAATCAATACCCGATGTTTCCATGTCCCAGTAGGAATTTGCAACAGTGACAGTTTCTGGGTATTCAATAAAACCTATGAATCCCCCGACATTGTCATTACCCGTAACATTACCTGTCGAGTAGCAGTTCTCGATATTTGCATATTGGTATGGTCTGCCAATGAAACCTCCAACTCTGCTATTTCCAATGACATCAACAGTTGAAAAGCAATTAATGACATTAATAAAATCTGGACTATAACCGGACATTGATCCAATGAACCCTCCTGTTCTCTCGCTTGCCGAATCAGTTTCAACACTAACTAAGCCTTTTGAATAGCTATTAGATATAGTTAGAGACCTGTTGACTGTAGATACTGAGCCAATAAAACCACCGAAAGAATATCCATCAGTTACTGTAATATTTGCTGTTGCATAGCAATTTTCGATTACTTCTGAGTCAATACATTGGCCAATTAGTCCACCGGTACAATAATCATAACTTGAAATTTTTATTTCTGCTGAACAGTTCATTATTGAGTCCGCATTGCACATCCCGACAAGACCGCCGACCCATCCTCCAGTGCTTATTATTTCGCCTTTTACATGGCAGTTCTTAATGTTATAACCTTCGAAAAAGCTTGATAAAAGACCCATGTCAGAATCTCCTTTTATAGTACCTTCTGCATTTATATTTGACCAAGTGTCATTGTGTGAAATTCCTGTTAGTCCGCCTAAAGTGCTACCCACAGCTTCAATATGAAAATTGATAAGATTTATATTTTTTAATAAACATCCTCGTGTAGATCCGAATAAACCGGCCCAACTAGTGGACAAAGTATCTCTCATTAAATTCTCTATCATGAAATTATTACCGTCAAAATTACCACTAAATGAAGTGGAATTATTCCATGGATCATAATATCCAATCGCAGGCCATCCTCCATTTTCATTCCAAGGCGGGACTCCGAGATCAATATCAGCGATTTGTTTAAAGCTTGAAGTCATATAATTTCTTACCTGATTTAGTTGTTCAGCAGTTTCAATCAAATAAGGGTCTTCAACAGTACCTGAGCCACCTGCGAACTGGGCAAAACATAGTATATTTAAAATAAGTATCAGCAATGTAATCATCGTTCTATGAAGTTTCATTTAGTTCTCTCCTTAATAAAAGCTACAGGCAGGCATTCCTGCCTGCCTGTGCCAGTAATTACTTAGTCAATACCATTTTTTTTGTTATATTTCTACCGTCAGCTTCAAGCATATAGTAATACACACCCGAATTGAATCTCGAACCGTCAAAATCAACGGTGTGATAGCCTGCGTTGATCGTTCCGTTTGCAAGTTCTGCTACTTTCTGTCCGCTGATATTGTAAACGCTCAGCTTTACTTCAGCAGTCTTAGCCAGTGCAAACTTGATCTGTGTAACAGGATTGAACGGATTCGGATAGTTTTGAAATAGTTCGTGCTGAGTAGGTAAAGATGACTCAGTTATTTCTGAAGGACTACCATCTTTACTGTCCTTACCGTTGAGCATGTTTAGCAGTTTTTCAAGAGAATCTGACGGACTATCGGATTTTCCTTTACCTTCTGATTCTTTCATCATATTTGCCACAGCAATATCAATATCTGAAAGCAGAGCTTCTTCTTCTGTTTCAGCCTCGTTTTTCATCTCTTCGGCATACATTATGGCAGTGTCATAGTTTTTTGCCTTAATGTGAGTTGATACTCTCAACCCTTTAAAGAACTTTTTACCCAAAACAGTTTCTTCTTCTATATTTTCATTAAAAGAAGTAAGAAGTTCTTCAAGAGGTATCTCCTCCTTAATATACAGACCGGGCAGTCTCGATTCTGCTATATAGTACTCCGGAGTACTCGGATATTTCTTTATGATGTTCTCATAGAGCTTAATAGACGCTTTTGAACTTCCTGTTTCTTCAAGTTTCATTGCATTTAACAGCAATGTCTCCTCGGTGCTTCTCGGTTCATTAGAACTAAGGTCAGTTGAGGCTGCACCGTCAATAGTGTAAGGTACAAGTGCATAAGGATCAAAAGCTATTGAATATCCTGTGTCAAAAGTGCTGTTTCTGAAAAAGAAGAAATCAGGTTGGTTAATTTCGTCAATGCTTCCGTATCCCCAGTAGTTTCTTTCTGCAGAAATTAAAACTTTACTTATTACAGGTTCAGGTGAAGTCACTAATATACCTCTTATACACGGAACAGAGGGAACTACTCCGATCTGACCGGAATAAATATTATTGTAACCGCCTGTCAAGTATGCTCCGGCTGAGTATCTCATGTATATCTGCGCACCGTTATATATAGGATAGTCGATGTTATTCCCATAGATTTCATTGTTTAACCTTGGGATGAGGTCTTTGCTCAGTGAATTTACAAGAACAGGCTTTGATCCGTTTCCGGTAATCAACAAGCCGCTGTTATAGTTGTTGATGATCCTGTTCTCTGCAAGGATGATCGAAGATGAAACCAGCTTAATTCCGTCAGCATAGTTTTGAATGGTGTTGCCGCTTATCGGTAAAGAGCAGTTTGTTAAAGTTATTCCTGATCCTTTTGCATAACCGTAGCTGTTCAACCCTTTGCCTGTCATTCTGTTGTTTGTTATTACATAATCAGGAGAATTGACAATGGATATTCCATTTTCACAATCAAGGAAACTCGAGTTTTCTATTCTGCAGAACTCCGGAGTTCCCCATATTCCTATATCAGCTCCAATTATCTCTGCTCCATAGAACTCAATCTTGCTGCCTACTTCACACATAATAGCGTACCACATTTCTCCGCTGTTTCTGAAAGTAACATTTTCTGTGCCCAAGTTGGTTGTAATAAGACTTCCATTGTCTTTTATGATTATGGAAGCGCCATCACCAAGCATTACGGGCAATCCGCCATCCAAGTTTAATGAAGAATTGTTACCGATCTCAAGTACTGAACTTATACCTAATGTAACTGTAGTAGCAGGATGTATGTTTATATTTGAATTATTTACAAGAAGTTTGGCGTTGTCCCGTATTTCTATTATTGCGCCATCGCCGACTACAAGATTACCGGTAATTTCAGCATTGCCTTCTACCACAAGTCTGGTACCTGCAGATAGATACACAGCTGAACCTCCTTCAATATTCAGATACGATCCTGATCTGAGAGTAAGAACAGATTGTGATGACAATGTAACATTAGAGCCGGAAAGAACTGTGAATTTTGAATTTTCGTTCAAAGTGAGCAGGCTTGAGCCAATCATGTTGAAGTTGGAGTTGTAGAAGGATGAAGCGCCAGATTCAGAGATGAAGTAGGCATAAAGATTTTCATTTTGCTGGATGTAACCATCTTGAAAAATCATTTCAGAGTTATCAATTTCTATGCCCGCTACAGCAAACGGTGCGAATTTAGACCCTTTTCTGAACTCAAGCTTAGAATTTTCAAGCCTCAATTTGGAATCATTCTTTAACTGAAGGTAACCGCCGTTTCTAACATGCATGTATGTACCAGGAACGAGAGTTGTAGTGGGTATGAAATCATCGGGTAGATCAGGATTTTTTGTTCCAAGATACAGCCATGTCAGGCTGTCAACATAGAATCTTTCGCCAATATAGCCATCATTCATTATACTTAGACCGTTATTACCGTCGGGCAAGAGCTTTGCGTTTGATCTTGTTAACGGCACCGAATGGTAATTCCTATATATCCTCAGATCGGCATAGTCACCTTCGATTTTATCAATGAATATTCCGATGTTTGTCTCCGCGTCTTTCCATGAATTCGTATTCGGACGGGTTGAAGGTGTGAATTTGTTGCGGTCAGTATCGTTGAAGAAATCGGTAGGAAGGGAAAGATTATTTGCTGATTCCCTAAATCTATACCATGTACCCTTACCTGCGTTATACGAATAGACATCATTTGGAGCATGTTCGTCCAACCAATCGTTAGTTTTTTTGCCAAAATACCATACTCCGTTTTTATCTAAATCTTCATTTTTAGTCCAAGTCGAATCAGGATTTCTATACGGTTCTCCAAATTCATTAGTGTCCGGATATGCAGTCGCACACTCTATATCTGTAATCCTTATTCCAAGATTTGTCAGTTTTGAAGGATCAGAAAATTTTATTATATGAGACACGAGAATCCCTTTGTTTACCTCAGAAGAATACATTGGAGAAAAATTGTCAAATCCCTTTCCATTCCTCAATTCTATAAGGATTTTTTGGTTCTCAACAAAATTAGCATTAACGCCGATATCTGATGAATATTCTTCATCAATTCTAATAGGCAACGAGACAGCCTGATATGCTAATCCATAATCCTCAGGAAGTAATCTTTCTCTAACAGCCTTCAGCCGAACATGAGTTTCATTGTTACTTAAACTGTCTTCGATAATCAAATGCTGGAAATTTGTCGGAGGTACTATGACATTAGTAGATGAATAAGCCAGAGTCGCATTAATAATATCTTCTGTAAAGTATGGCGTTATGCCGTATGGCATATTTGGAGGATTCCCTGGATTACCGCCTGAAGAATGCATTATGTCATAACAACCTGACGAACCAAAAGTTTGCCCGGTGTATTGCATTCCGTCTTGTGTTTGCACAAGATCATTGTATTGAAAACCCTTAGCTCCCGGCGCACCGTTATCTCTGAAATATGTTATTAGATGCCCTAGTTCATGAGCAACAATTCTGTTAGTCTCGTCAGGATGATCTGGTCTGTACATTAGATATACTGTAGTTCCAACATATTCTGTAAAAGACCATGCAAAGTCGGAATTTATTGAAGGCAAACAAAGTATTGTCAATTGTCTTTTATTTACTAATCTGCTGTTGTACGAGTTCCAAATACTATCCCCAAGAGCAGTCTGAAGTGTGTCTTTAAACTTATAAAGGTATGCGTCTTGTAGATAATTATATGGAGAAGAAGTTGTTAGTCTATCAACAGACCACGGATTTCCATCAGGTGCATATATATAATTAAACCTGATCTTAGTTGGAAATAGATTGAAAATTGTACCGGCTATAATATCTTTGAACATTTCACCCCAATAATAATCTATCGCTTTTTCCAAAAAAGGGAAATATTCAAGTTCATAATCACCGTTACCAACAGGAGTACCATAATCATAAAGATACTGATTTATGCCGATGAATGTTGTTGTGTCGATTTTATCTTTTACAGGAAAAATCACTGGCTGCAAATTATCACTGTACTTCAGCGTGTCTGTCTGGGTAGTGCTGATCACAGGAGTTTCATACCCATAGCCTTCGATTTGACCAACAAAGATATTGATTGTCCAGTAGTCAGGGATTAAAGAACTTATATCCTGGCAATAGCCTAAATGTAACGAAATCAGCAGCAAAACTGCCATCAAACTTTTTTTTATCATTTTTCATCCTCACTTTTAAATTTAATTCTATTTTTGTCTTTTTTCAATAATTAATTTGACTATCGTCATGTGAATCCTGAATAAAAGTCCTCATTGGTTTGAATTGCATTAACTCTTAAACTCAGGCTGTTGTTATACCATTTTAATATCAGAGAACTTATTTTATCTTCTGTACCTTCCGGTAATATCACTGACAGAAGTTCTTCTTCTTTCAAATCCGTAATAAGCGAAACCTTTTTCCCTTCGGAAATGAGCATATAGTTCTTCCCGTAAAGCTCAAATCTTTTCAAAATATAGCTGTTATCTTTTTCAAAAAGCCCGGGGTTATCTTCCGGATTAAAGATAACAGCCACGGCACCTAAACAATCACTTGAATGCATTATCAGTATTCTTTTTCATGATAATCTCTCCTTTGAATTTTTCCTTTTGGAGCAAATTACCAATGAAAGTATTAACCGTCAAACATAGTGCTCTTTTTTTTCAGTATTTTGATAAAAACTATTGAATAAAAAAAAAAGGTCAGATCAATTCATTTTTTGAATATTTCATAATATACAATATAATCAAATTATCGGCGATTTGAGTTTATCTCATCAATTATTGACTTCATCTTGTCAATATATTCTTGAATTTGTTTATCAAAGCTCTTTTCATTCACATTATTATAAATGTCTAAGGATGTTTTAAGATGTTTTATAGCTACATTGTTCTTTCCGAGTGCATAGTTATTAAATCCTGTATACATGTAGCTGTTCGCTACCAATATTTTATCAGTTATATTATCACTTACGATTTTCTTTAAAGCTTTATTCAAATGGAGATTCGATTTTAAATACTCATTTTGATCATAATAGATTCTTCCCAGTGAATTATGAATATAAGCACTGTAACAATTGTTTCGAGATTGATCACATAAATTAAGCATACGGTTTAATACTATCTTCGCTCCGAAAAAATTTTTCTTCATTGTTTGGATATTAGATAAATATAACATATTCACTATGTGCGATTCTGTGTTTGCAGTTTTAGCTGTGAAGATTTTCAAAGCTTTTTTTAAATAGAATTCAGAATCATCAATTCTATCATTTCTAAACAAATATATTGCATAGCTTGTTAGACAATTGTAAAAATAAGAATTCTTATTTATTAGCTTAGTTATTTCTTTTACACGATCTAGATTTTTTAAAGCTTCATTGTCTTTAAAAAGATTCAGATATGAACATATTGAAAAAGTTTGCGATATGGATTTAGCTTCTGATACGACATCTCCTGAAGAGCTAGCATATTCTTTTTGCCTGTTCAGAGATTCTAAGGCGATTTCATGTTTAAAATTTCTTATCTGTATTTCTGCTTTCAAACCGTATAAATAAGCTAATTCTTTGGTCAAATTAAACTTTATTGAAAATCCTATTGATTCGTTTAAAAGAGATAAAGCATGAATAAAATCTTTTTTTAGAATAAACCTTCTTATTCTTGAGCGATAGTAAATCGCTGTCGTCTCTGGTTTTGCTTTCTTAGTCATTAACTTTGAAGATTTGATAAAATAATTATCTGCGCTTTCTAATTTGTAAGTACATATAGCAATCATTCCCATGTAATAATATAGCTCACCTAACTCCTCGTTCAGTTTCTGTTTTTCAAAATTTATTTTACAGGCTTCAATAAGCTCCCTGCATTTGTCATATTGTTCAAGATAAAAGTATATCTTTACCTGCTTTAAAAGAAATCCGGACGATAATTTTTCAGAATCCGCAAGCTCTTCAGCTGCTGAGTTAAGCCTTTTATAAAATTTTAAAGCATTATCGAAATCGAATTTTTCGGGATATTTGTCTGCTTCAAGTCCTGCTTCTGTAAGTGCTTCTCTCAGAGCTGTCTTGTCTTCATCGCTGAATTCACGGTTGCGCCAGTAATCCGTTATCTTCTCTATCTTATCAAAATCACCTATAAACCTGTCAACGAACAGCGGCGGTAGTATCGGATTCTTAGCTTCCGAATAGCCTTCTACTTCAGCGTAGCCGTTATTAAAGATCAGTTCCTTATAAAGATTTGCAAGAATTTGCTTATGGGAATAGTTATCTCTTATAACTTTATGTTTCTTTTCTTTACGAACCACTTCTTCTTTACCTGTCCTGTCATACTCATGAAGATTTTTACCTGTCAGCAGTTTATAATCCTTATCTATCTTGCCTCTCATTTCAAGATTTGATAGAACATAATTGACAAATATCTCGACATTGTTCCTGCTTTTGTCGCCGCTGTAACCGATGTATTTATGATGAGTAATGTTGTCCTCTACAATAATCTTAAAAAGTGATTTCGTGATCCCGTTCACTTCTGTCTGTGAAAACAGGTTAATGTACACACTGAAACTCTGAAGTTCCCTGAAAGATTGAAGGTCTCGTTTTGTGCCGCCGATCAGTACGTTTTTGCTTTCTTCACTTTCCTTTTCCAGTTCGTACTCCGCTATAAAATATTACACTTGCAATAATATACTCAACTAATGCAAATATAATAAAAAAAATGAAGAAACAATAAATTTTTATTGTCCCTGATGTCTTACTATCGTACCGTTTATCATATAGACAACATCTTCAGCTATATTTGTCGCATGGTCGCCGATCCTTTCAAGCGCTCTTGATATCGTGAGATACTGCGAAAGCAGCTCGAAATCGCCGGGTTTATCTTTTAGAGCATCACCGACTGTCTTGAATATATTTTTATGAAGATCATCAATTTCATCATCAGCGATCATTACTTCCTTAGCTTTCTGCTCGTCGAAATCTATCAGCGAATCGATACTGTTTTTAACCATCAGAAGGGATTTTTCGCACATTATTGTAAAATCGAACTGAGAATGTTTCTGATCAAGCTCGTTTATGCGCAGACTTCTTTCGGCAATGTTCACTGCAAGATCGCCTATCCTCTCAAGATCGGAATTTATCTTCAGCATTGATATTATCAACCTCAGATCTATAGCTACGGGCTGATAAAGCGCGAGAAGCTTTAAACATTCCTCCTCGATCTCGATCTCTATTTTATCGATCTCATTGTCCTTGTCGATCACCCGCTGTGCAAGTTTTTTATCGTTTTCATAGACAGATCTTACAGCGTTTCTGACGTCCTCTTCGACTATGGCGCAGTATTCGTAAAATCTCTTTTTTAATCTGGTTAATTCAACCTGTAAATATTTTGACATGGTGTTCTCCTATCCGAATTGTCCGGTTATATACTCCTCCGTACGCTTCTGGTCCGGATTTGTAAAGATTTTAGTTGTTTTATTGTATTCGATCAGATTTCCGATGTAGAAAAATGCGGTATTGTCTGAAACTCGCGATGCCTGCTGCATGTTATGTGTTACTATGATGATCGTAACCTGATGTTTTAATTCGCCGATCAGTTCCTCGATCCTGTTGGTTGACTGCGGATCAAGTGAACTTGTAGGCTCGTCCATTAAAAGCACTTCGGGTTCGACTGCAAGCGCTCTCGCTATCGAAAGCCTCTGCTGCTGTCCGCCGGATAAACTCCCGCCCGGTGTTTTCAGCCTGTCCTTGACCTCTTCCCATAAAGCGGCCTGTCTTAATGATCTCTCGCACACTTCATCGAGCAGTTTTTTGTCTCTGATGCCGACAAGCTTTAAACCTGCCACGACATTATCGTAGATCGACATGGTGGGGAAGGGGGTAGGCTTCTGAAATACCATACCTATCTTTCTTCTTATGGTTACGGGATCGATCTTCGGGTCGTAAATATCTTTGCCATCAATCAGAGCTTTTCCGGTAACTTTTGCGCCTCTCGTCAGGTCATGCATCCTGTTTAAAGCCCTTAGAAAGGTGGTTTTTCCGCAGCCTGAAGGGCCTATAAAAGCTGTCACCTGTTTGTCGAAAACCTGAATGCTGACATTTTTTACTCCAGGATTCTGCCCGTAGTAAACTGAAAGATCTATAGTTTCAAGTCTGATCTTATTCTCTAATAAAGGTTCATTATTCACCATTGTGTATCCTATTTATTATCTCTTATAACGAATCTTGCTACAATGAAGGACGCGATTATTACTGCGAGAAGAACGATCGCCGCAGCCCAGCCCATATCATGCCAGTGTTCATACGGACTGATCGCAAGGTTGTACAGCCTCTGCGGCAGAGTGTCAACAGGTCCCATGAACCAGCCTGTCCATTTTATCGGCAGATAGTTATTCCCGAATGATGTGAATACCAGAGGAGCAGCTTCACCGGCAGCTCTTGCGAAAGCTATCAGAAACCCGGTAACAAGACCGACTTTCGCAGCCGGAATGATCGTTGAAAGTATCACGCGCCAGCGGGGGAGACCAATGGCCAGTCCGGCTTCCCTGATAGACCACGGAATGTTCATCAGAGAACTTTCGGTGGCTCTCGCGATTATCGGGAACATTACGAATGCTAAGGCGACTCCGCCTGAAAGCCCCGAGAAGGTTCCCATCGGCTTTACCACGAGAGTGAAAGCAAGAAGGCCTTTCAGTACGGCCGGCATTCCGTTCAGAGTATCATTGAGTACTCTTAAGACCGGATTAGCCCAGTGATCGGGATATTCGGAAAGCATCACTCCGGCTCCGACTCCGAACGGGATCGCTATCAGAACGGCGATCAGGTCAACAACTACCGTGCCGAGCATTGTATGAACAAGCCCGGTAGGTTCGCCCATCATCGCTCTGGTCGGCGATCCGAGTTCCTTCGTGAAAAGGTCGAGGCTGATCGCATCGAATCCTTTTGCGATCACATATACTATTATTATAAATAATGGAATTAATATGACTATCGTGTTTAAAATTATCAGGGTCAGCATGATGTTATCGCGGATATATCTTCTTCTGAGGCTGATCATACTGCTCTGCCTCCAGTTGCTGAATATTTTCTCTGGATCCAGGCTGCTATCAGGTTAACTGCAAGCGATATCAGGAAAAGGTAGAACCCTACCGCCATTAGGCTGGCGAGATGAATGTTCTCGACCGCTTCCCTGAATTCATTCACGATAACAGATGCCATTGTTGAACCGGGTCCGAACACTGTGAAAGGAAGCGTGTTTTTGTTGCCGATCAGCATGGCTACAGCCATCGTTTCACCTATAGCTCTTCCGAGCGACAGCATGGCTCCGGCCAAAATCCCGCCCCTTGAATACGGAATCACAGCCATTCTGATGACTTCCCATTTCGTAGCTCCGAGAGCTGAAGCGGCTTCTCTCTGCTCTTTGGGCACCATTCTAAAAGAATCGCAAGCGAGTGCAGTCGTGAACGGGATTATCATTATTGTAAGAATTACCGTGGCGGTAAGCATTCCATAACCTGCGGGATTGCCCAGTATCGGAGTCAGTGACGGTGTGTTGTCAATCGACCAAAGATAGAGCGGCATATAGACAGAATCCCTTACCCACGGCGTGAATACGAATATTCCCCAGATACCTATCACTACGGATGGTACCGCAGCTATAAGGTTAACAAGATTTTCAATTATGTATCCGAGCCATTTAGGCGCATATTCGGCCGTAAATATAGCTATAGCCACCGCCGGCAGAAATGACAGAGCCAGCGCCGCAAGACTTGTAACTAAAGTTCCGACTATGAAAGGCCATGTTCCGAATTCCATCGAAATTGCCGCATCCCAGACCCGTCCGGTTATAAATCCGAAAAAACCGAATTTGTTTATCGCCTCCGATCCGCTGAAATATAATGAAACCGCCATAGCTATGGTAGTAAATATTACTATAAATCCCAGCACGAATATAGTTGAAGAGAAAATTCTGTCCCCCAGCCATCCGTAGAGTGCCGAGGGAGTGAAGTTATATTTATCTTTTGTTTTCATTTATCAACCGAGTATCTTTTTTCCGATCTCTTCTCCGTTCCATTTAAGCTTACGGATCATTTCTTTGTTTCTTTCAACAGCCGCTTTCGGAAGCTGTGAGTAACCTAGTCTTTCCGATAGTTTTTGTCCGTCAGTTATAGACCAGACTAAGAATTTAATAAGTTCTTCCGCTTCTAATTTGGATTTTATGGCTTTATTCTTTTCAAGGTTTTCATAAACGAGCATCCATGTAAAACCTGCGATCGGATAACCTTCTTTTGCAGGAGTGTCTGTAAAAATTATTCTTGTGTCTTCGGGTATTTCTATGTTCGCTGCTTCAGATGTAGCTTCAAAGCTCGGTTTTATTATGTTTCCTGATTTATTTACAACATATCCGTAAGTGATCTTGTTCAGCATCGCATAAGAGAAGCTCATATATCCGATAGCTCCGGGAGTATTCTGAACCACGCCGGCTACGCCTTCGTTCCCTTTTCCGCCGACTCCTAAAGGCCAGTTCACGCTTGTAGCGGATCCGATCTTTTCGGCCCATTCTTTATTCACTTTAGTCAGAAAGCTTGTCCAGATGTTGGTAGTTCCTGAACCGTCAGATCTGTGAGCTACTGTTATAGGCATAGCGGGGATCTTTACTGATTTATTCAGATCCTGAATTTTTGAGTCGTTCCATTTTGTGATCTTTCCAAGATATATTTCAGCAAGGATATGTCCGTCGAAAATCAGCCCTACTTCTACGCCGGGAAGGTTGTAGGCAACCACCACATCAGCCAAAGTTATAGGCATGTTGAAAGCTTTTCCGCCGGTATTTTTCTCTATTTCAGAAATTACTTCATCTTTTAAGTACGCTTCAGTCATTCCGAACATTATTGTCTGCTCGCCGAACTGACGGATACCGCCGCCCGATCCGATAGACTGATAATTCACCGTCACTTTGCCGTCGGTGATCGTTCTGTAATGATCAGCCATTGCAGTTATAAGCGGAGCAGGAAAAGACGCTCCTGCGCCTATTATTTCCACTTTCCCGGAAGGTTTACTTTGATCGCCTGCATTCTCTTTTGACGAATTGTCCGTACAGCTTACTGTGAGCAGAATAACTGTTGCAGCCATCAGGACTGCGGCTAATCTTTTTGTTAAACTCATTTCTTTCTCCATTTTAGTTCGTCTGTAATATCGGGTTCTATTGTTTGAACAATACTTGAGAATTGTTAGAAATGTGTTAGGAATTGCTTTTTAACATTAATTATTATGAATGACATTTAGTATTTATGTAAGAAAAGTATCGAAATTCGGTATTTATCTCGTAGAGTAACTAATATTAAAAAGGCTGAGCAAGCATTATAAAACTCTTATATTATGTATCCTCACCGGGATTACTTTCGAAAACTCAAGAAAATCTTTGTCGGTGCTAAAAATGCTTATATTTCTGTTTAAAGAGACGGCACAGATGAGAAAATCTATATGAGATCCCTGTATTCCATTCTTACGGCAGATATTATACAGCTCAGAAGCCTTCTCGTAATCTTCAGAATTTATAGCCATATCTTCAAAATATTTTAATTTATCTTTCAGTATTTCATATTTTTCAGCCTGAGAAATTCCTGATAATAACTCCTGCCTAACAGGTCCGATAATCACCGCTCTAAATTCTTTTATCAGTTCCTTAAGCTCATTAACTGTCTTTTTTTCATTGCCTGTAAGAGTCTTTTTTCTCAGAGCAAGTGACCATACCGAGGTGTCAATCAGAACTTTCATTTTCTGTTTCTCATTTTTTTATAATCATAATCTTTTTCATATTCGACAGTTCCGAATATTTCGATTATCTCTTCCTGTTTATGGTGCATTATAAATTCGCGGAGAGCTGTATTGACGGTCTCTTTCTTGGTCGGAATACAGGAAATTTTCTGGGCTTCGAGTATTAGATTATCGTCAAGGGATAGATTTGTAGGCATAATAACCTCCCGGTTTCTTTTGTGTGTAATATAACACAAACAAATGTGTAAGTCAAATTTTTATTATAAATTACTTTGGAATTACCAGAGTGAAAACAGAGCCTTTGCCGACTTCGCTTTCAACTTCGGTTTTGCCCTTATGAAGGTTCATAATGTGCTTGACTATAGAAAGCCCGAGACCGGTACCGCCTTCTTTTCTGCTTCTGGATTTATCTATCCTGTAAAATCTTTCGAATATTTTCTCAAAGTACATTCTATCGATGCCCTGGCCTTTGTCGGTCACAGACAGGCTGATCGTTTCGCTATTGTCAAAACATCTGATTATAACTTCTGAACCGTCGGGGCTGTATTTAATTGCATTGTCAACGAGGTTCAAAAGAGCCTGCTCAATAAGAGGCTGGCTGCATCTGACCGTGCCGTTATAAGATATTTCTGAATTGACAGTAATATTTTTAGTTTTCGCTTTCTGAACGCAGATCTCTTTTACATTATTTATTATACTCTCAGCCTTAGCTTCACTGAGCTCGAAATCATCCTCTTTCTCATCTTTTTCCAGAGTGGCGAGAGTCAGAAGATCCTCTATAATGGAATTCAACCTGTCAACATGCTTCTGTATGATATTTAAAAATTTTGTTTTATCCTCGCCGTCCTGTTCTTCATCCACAAGAGTTTCGACGAAGCCTTTAATGGATGTAAGAGGAGTTCTGAGCTCATGTGACACATTCGCCACGAACTCCCTTCTGATATTTTCCAGTTTTTTGATATCGGTAATGTCATGAAGAACGATCACCGCGCCTATCGTTTCGCCCTTTGCGTTCTGTAGCGGGCTTCCCTGGATCTGAACGAAAATATCATGCCCTTCGGAATTCAGCTGAAGTTCCTTTTTATCCGATATGCTCAGCCTGCTCTTGACGATAGATGCGATAAATTCCTGAATTTTTGTATTTCTTATCGTTTCCTGAATAAGTTTGCCGGTTGCCTTGCACTGATCTGCACTTAATATTCTGCAAGCAGCATCATTTATAAGAAGTATCCTGTCGTTCATATCAATAGCGATAACGCCCTCCACCATTGACTTTAAAATGGCAGACTGCTCGCTGTTCTTGAATTCAAGATGAGTTATTTTATCCTCAAGCTCTACAGCCATAAAATTCATGGATTCCGAAAGCCGGTCGGTTTCATAATGCGAATACTCTTCGATGTCCTGTTTGAAATTGCCTTCCGCTATCTTTTTAGCCTTGTCTTTGAGCTGGATCAGTGGTGCGCTCAATCTTTTTGATAAATAAAGGCTGAAGCCGGCGAGCATAAGTATGACGATCGAAACTATCCAGAGTATTTTCTTCGTAAACAGACCTATAGTATCGGAAAATGAAATCAGAGGATAAGCAGTCCTTACGATATATTTCTTACCGTTGGAAGTAAAAACAGGCAGAGCAGTGTACATCAGTTCTTTTTTTAAAGTCGAGCTGAATCGTACGGATCTTCCCGTTTCACCATGAACAGCTTTCTGAACTTCAGGTCTGTCGAGATGGTTCTCCATCTCCGATGCATTCTCTCTGCTGTCCGCGAGCACAATACCCGCCTCATCAATAATCGTAATTCTTGAAGACAGCCCTGATGCAAATTCCGTTACAATGCTGTCGAGTTTTGTTAACCTTGCCTCATCCACCCGGTCAATAAAAGCATGCATAAGCTTCGATTCGTCTATCATTTTTTCATAAATGAAATCCGAATAGATCTTCTTGAAGCTTTTTACCGAGAATATAATTATCAGCAGTCCAGAAATGAAAGTTATAAAAACGAAAGCGGGAAAGATGCTCCAGAAAAAAGGTTTTCTTTTCATATTATTTATCCATAAATCTATAACCGATACCTCGGACGGTTTCAATATACCTGCCGCCCTCTTTAAGCTTCTTTCTCAGGCTGACCATCATCACATCGACGCTGCGGTCGGTCACGGGATAATTTTCTCCGTGAACGCTCTCTACGATCTGATATCTTGTAAAGACCCAGCCGGGTCGTCCGGCAAGAAGATGAAGTGCTTTAAATTCTGACGCCGTAAGTTCTATCTTTTCATTATTTACAATAACTTCAAATCTGCCCGGTACTATTTGGATACCGCCGGCTGTAACATTTTCTTTTTTGACCCCGGTGATCTGTTCTTTTCTTCGAAGTACAGCTTTTACTCTCGCAACGAGAACTTTAGGGCTGAACGGCTTTATTATATAATCATCGGCTCCAAGTTCGAGTCCTGTTATAATGTCCGATTCTTCACCCTTCGCGGTAAGCATGATCACAGGAATATTTTCCGTGCCAGATGTTTTCTTAAGTTTCTTACAGATCTCAAGCCCGTCCATTCCGGGAAGCATCAGATCGAGCAGGATCAGATCACAGGTATCGCTCTCAAGATAGGAGAGAAGATCCTCTCCGTTCCAGAATGATTTGACCGAAAACGAGTTTTTAACAAGATTGTATGATATCAATTCCTGAATATCTTCCTCGTCCTCGACTATAAAAATCCTTTCTCTGGCCATAGTTCCTCAATGCTGTTTAGAATAATATATCAAATTTAAAGTCTGAATGTTATTATTAAATTTTGTTTTTATTAGAATTATGTTAGTATTTTTCGTTAGCTGTAATCCAGGAACTGGACTTTATCTTTAAATTTATGATTCATAAAATCTCTTAAGTCGGGATGATTTGCAAGGATAGGATCGCTCTGCAGAAGCTCGAAAGCGTCAGTACGGGCTTCGTTTAAAAGTTCCCTGTCATAGATCAGGTGAGCCAGCTTTAGATCCGGCATTCCGCTCTGTTTTTCTCCGAAGAATTCGCCGGGACCTCTGAGCTCGAAATCGGCTTCGCTTATTTTAAATCCGTCGTTAGTCGTTTCCATGACCTTCACGCGTGCGGCGGTTTCGTCATTATTAACCTCACCGAGGTGAAGTATGCAGTAGGACTGATAGCTGCCTCTGCCGACGCGGCCTCTGAGCTGATGAAGCTGCGAAAGCCCGAACCTTTCGGAGTGCATAACGAGCATTACCGTCGCGTTGGGATTATCAACACCGACCTCGATGACCGTCGTGCTGATCAGCATCTTGATCTCTCCGGCTTTGAATCTGTTCATAACATCGTCTTTTTCATCGCTTTTCATCTTGCCTGTAAGCAGCGACATTTCAATTCCTTTAAATATGCCCGAACTGAGTTCTTCAAAGCCCGCATTGGCAGCCTGAAGGTCCGATTTCGCGCTTTTTTCAATAAGCGGATAGACAATATATGCCTGTCTGCCGTTCTGAATTTCTGTTTTAATAAAATCGTAAATTTTCGGCATATCGGCATCATTTCTGACTGCGGTTCTGATGATCTTTCTTCCTTTCGGTAATGAATCTATGATCGAGATATCAAGATCGCCGTAAAGCGAAAGCGAAAGGGTGCGGGGGATAGGTGTGGCCGACATAACGAGGATGTTCGGAGTTTCGCCGGCTTTTTTAACCAGTTCGCCTCTTTGAAGCACACCGAAGCGGTGCTGTTCATCTATTATTACAAGTCCTAGTTTCTTAAAATTTACGCCTTCCTGAATTATGGCGTGCGTTCCTATTACTATTTGAGCCCTGCCGTCAGCCACATAGGACAGCCTGTCTTCTCTGACAGCCTTCTTCATGCTTCCTGTAAGAAGAATGATCTCGACATCAAGTCCTTCGCACATGGATCTGAACACTTTATAATGCTGTTCCGCCAATATCTCTGTCGGAGCCATCACCGCGGTCTGAAATCCGTTCCCGACCATCATCAGCATGGCGAGAAGCGCGACAACAGTTTTTCCGCTTCCGACATCACCCTGGAGCATCCTGTTCATGAGCTTGTCGCTTTTCAGGTCGTCATAGATCTCCCGAACGACCTTTTTCTGCGCTTCGGTAAGATCAAAAGGCAGATTTTCGTAAACCTTCTTCATAAGATCGCCCGATCCGTCGATCCTGCAGCTTTTGGGAAGCGCTTTCATATTCATTCTGCGTTTACAGAGAATTAGCTGTAGATGGAAGAACTCCTCGTATTTCATACGCTTTAGCGCCAGCTGACGCTGAGCATCGTTCGCAGGAGAATGCATCTCGTTCAATGCAGTGTTAAGATCGAAAAAATTTCTTTTCTGCCTGATCGAGAAGGGGAGATCGTCACGGATCTGATCCCCGAACTGTTCAAAAGCATTATGGATAACCTTTCTGAAAGTTCTGCTGTCGATATTTTTCGCCGTCAGAGCAGCGGTGAGAGGGTAGAGTGAGATGATCTTTCCGGTGTTTTTCAGATTTTCGGCATCATCCAGCCTTTCAATGACGGGATGATCTATCTTCCAGCCGCTGAAATACTTAGGAACGCCTGAAATTATATATTCTTCGCCTTCGGTCAATATTTTTGAAACATATTCGCCGCCCTGGAACCAGATGCAGGTCAGAATTCCCGTGCCGTCCGAAAAAGCCGCATTTAACCGCGTCGGTCCGTTCTTTACTGGAAATACCTTTGTCTTGAACAGTTTCGCTATAAAAGTCATTTCCGGCGCATTCATCAGGATGTTTCCGATGGGCTGAATGGTCTTTCTGTCAATATACCTTCGCGGAAAATAATAGAACAGATCCTCAACGGTAAAAATATCAGCCGCGTTCAGCGCTTTCTGCCTCACAGGCCCGACATCTTTGATCTGCGATATGTTTATTTCCGAAAGCTTCATTTATTCATTCTCTTCGAGCCACTTTTCAAAACCGACCGTTTTCCAGGCAATAAGATTTTTTATCCTCTGACCATTGTCGCCCTGCTCCTTATCGAAAGAAAACGACTTAAGAAGGTCGCAAGGGAAATCAGAGCACTCCGAACAATCTTTCAGGCCTTTGAATATGCTGCATTGCGCAAGGGGACATTTACCCCAGAAAACTTTGCTTTCGGCTTTCTGACAACCCGGGCAGTCGTTTTTTACCCTGTGTTCGCATTCGCCGCAAAAAATTCCGCATCTTGCCGCTAATTCTTTCATAAAAACCTCCGTTTTTTCTAATCTTTCAGTACGCTTTTTTTCTCCCGGATCCTTTCGATGATCTTCTTAGCCTGCTTGCCGTAAGAATCGGCTGCATGATCTTTAGCTATCTGATCCAGAAGTTCAAGAGCTTTGTCGAATTCACCCAGCTCCTCATAGCATAATGCGGTTTTATAAACCGATGTCAGTTTCCATTCGAAAGGAGAGTCGGTTTTACTAAGATACTTTACTTTAAGGAACTCGGTTATGGCTTGTCTGTAATTTTTCATAAGCATATAAGTCTCGGCTATGAAGAACTGGCAGGCCGCTTCATCATCGCCTTTAGCTTCGTACAGCAGACGCTTGAAGTAATCCAGAGCAGTATCATATTCCTCGTTACGCTGATAAATATTGCCTATCTCAATGCGTTTCTGAAAAACATCATCCTCATCGGGATAATTTGAAATATATTCCCTGATCAGCTTTCCGCCCGCATCGTTGAATCCGAGTTTGAGGTAAAGGTCAATGATGTTCTTGTAAGTATTCTTTTTAAGATTGTGATCTTTCGGAAATTTTATGACCTTCTGAAATGATTCGATAGCTTTGTCGAACTCTTCTCTGTTGTTATAGATCGCGCCCAAGTGATAGTTAGTCTCGACTGCTATGTCGTCTTCGGGATATTTGTCAACGACGGTCTTCCATATTTCAAAAGCCTCGTCCTTTTTTCCGATATTGTACAGACAGACAGCCTGACCGTATAAAGCTTTAGGCACCAGAATGCTCTTGGGATAATCGCTTATCAGAGCTTTATAGCCTTTCAGCGCTTTATCGTAGTCATTCAGCTTAAGAAACGCGTTCGACTTATTCAGATAGAATTGCGGATCGTATTTATCTTTATCATAGCTGTCTTTATACTTCTTCTGGAACTCTTTGAGCATATTGTCAGCCTGAGTGACATATTCTTTCGCATAATTTGCATTGATTATCTTAGCCTCGACTTCTTTTCTGTCATCCGGCTTGAATTTAGTGAGTATCGCCTCATATTCCGTGATCGCCTTAGTCACATTTCCCTTTTCAAGTTCTATATCGGCCAAAGCTACGGCAGCTTCGTAACCGCTGCTTCCGCCTGAAATCGCGCTCATGGCCTTGAAATTATCCTCAAGCGCTGCTTTATTATTCTGGACTTTATATATTTCGGATAATTTCTGAAGTATTGACTGCCTGTCAAGATTTACATTCTTGTTGAGAAGAGCTTTCTGATAGAATGTTTCAGCCTTGCCGAGATCGTTCAGTTTCAGATAAATATCGGCTATATTCTTCGAGAAATCCCTGCTGTTCAGGTTCCATGCCGAGGATATGATCCCTTTCTCAAGCTCTTTCTGAAGATCGAGATACAGAACAAGCGCTTTCTCGGGCTTGCCGTCAGCTGTATAAATGCCGGCTTTTCTCTCTGTGATATCAGAATGGGAAGAAGCGTAGAAGAAATTCTTTTCAATATCGTTCAGATGACTGATCTTATCTGCTGCTTTTTCGTTCGGTGAATCAGAAAGAATGTTCAACGCTTTGAACGATACCGCGCCGACAGGTGACCTTTTCAGATTTCTAAGAATTTCATCCGAGTTTATTATATCTCCCGACGCCCTGTATATCTCAGCCTTTATCATCTCGGTCTCGTCATAATAGACCGAAGCTGTTTTTGATTTAAAAACGGTGTTTATCTTCTGTATAAGGTCGGCCGTTTTGGAGATCTTGGCTTTGAGAACAAAATATTTATAAGAAAGCGATCCGTCGGGATCGTCCAGCTGCTCTTTCTGAATAACTTCCATCATTTCGCTTAAAAGAAAACCGAGTTCCGTTCCTTCAAATACCTTATCCGATATGGAGAACAGTTCCGCGCAGGCTTTGAACTTCCAGTTCTTCTGCGCGTTCGGATCTGAAATTATGCTCCTCAGCAGTTCTGATGCCTGTTTCAGCTCGTTTTTCTCCGCGCTTTTAAGCCTTATCATAGATACGGCTCTGATATATCTGCCTTCGGTACCTGATTCGTCTTTTTTTACAACTTGAGAATATTTGTTCAGAAACTCGCCGGACTTTGCATAGTCTTTCATATCATAAAAATAAAATTTCGACCAGTCGAGGAACAGCTTAGCGCGGTTATCATCCGTCGCGGATCTTGAAGAAAGATCTGCAAGCTTATCCACAAGATCGCTGTTCCTGATCCTGTTCTCCGTAAGAAATTTTATCCTCGATTCCGAGAGCGTTTTGAATTCGGACGCACCGTACATCTTTATTAGCAGATCATACTGTTCGTAAGCTTTCTCCCAGCTCTGCTGTCTAAAGGCGGATTCTGCAGCCGTGAACACTGCATCGTCAATATATTCAGACATCGGGTAATCGAGATAGTGATTTTTAAGAATTTCATAAGCCGATGCATATTTTCCCGAATCATAATAAGACCTTCCGATCATAAAACTGATCCTGTGCGAATTCTGATCTCCGGGAAAAATTTCGAGATATTTTTTAAGCGCCAGTATTCCCTTGTCGAAGCTCTTTGCGCTGAAATAATTTTCCGATGAATTCAAAAGCGCGGTCTTTATCTTTTCCGGATCCCTGCCTGAGAGCTGATCACCTGCAGCGGCATTAAAAAAGAAGTCGCCGGCTTTATCATACTCTTTTAATGATGAGAGAGTTTGCGCTTTTTTAAATACGAGATCAAAACCTGCCGAAAAATTAATGGCTTCATCGAATGCAGAAAGAGCATTAGCATAATTCCCTTTGAAGTACTCAATATCGCCTTTAAGCTCAAGTATCTGCGTTTTATAGGCATCGGGAACGGTCTTCTCGTTCTCAAGCAATTTTGCGGCTTCGTTATAATTGTTGGAAAGCAAAAGCGATCCCGCGTATTTTATAAGTATAGGATAATAATTGTCGTCTTTTTTACCTGCTTCGGCATAAGCTTCTTTCAGTATTCTTTTCGCATTGGAAAGATCATTCTGCCTGAGCAGAAAACCTGCATATTTCAGACCTGCTTCAGCTTTGATCCCGCCTGCTGTCGAACGGATGATCTCAAAATATGTCCTGTCCGCAAGTTTTGACTGATTTTCTTTTTCGTAGATCTCGGCCAGAATAAGCATCGACAGCTTCGTGAAATTATTCTTCGGATATGATTTATTCAGTAACGCCGCATTTTCCTTAGCGTTCTCGAACATGCCGCCCTCGCTGAAAAGCTTTATAGCTTTGTAATAGCTTTCAGGGATCTGGCTTGATGTCGGAAAATAGTTCTTGAGCTGAAGATAATATCGTGCGGCTTTTTCTTTATCGTCCATTCCTTTATAAAGGTCGGCAGTTTTGGTAATGGAAGCCTCGCAGTATTCCGATTTCGGATAATCCAGTATCACTTTCTGATAATTTTTTAAAGCATTATCTTTATCACCCATGGCAAGATATGATTCTGCGAGAAAGAACTGTACCTTAGGAGCGGAAACGCTTGAACCGTACTGCTCCATAAAAGTTTTGAACTGCGTGACAGCCACATCATATATTTTATCGTTGTACAATTTCATACCGTATGACAGGTTGGAACTTTCGTCTGACTGGCTGAAGGCTGTGTTAATAAAAAAAATCAAATAAATAAACACAATTGAAATTTTATTCATCCTGATCAGCTCCTTATTATTTTTTTATCCAAATAGGATTTGAGTAAGCTCTGTGGTGATATGTCTTACCGTTGCTGTGGTTCGCTGTTGTAAATATTTCCAGCCTTATATAATAGTCCATTTTTTCGACCGGCAGAAATATTCGCTCATTCATGCTGTGTATATCGTCCAGGAACTCTCTGTTCCATATTATTTTCTCATCTGATGATCCGCCGATGAAGCCTCTGAAAAGCGTCACTGCTTTTATCGTGCCTGAATAGCTCGATGAATTTATAAAGAGTTCGGCTTCAGGATCTTCTGATTTGATCCTGAAACAGCTGCCGATATCATATTGGCTGCTTCCGTCTCTTACGCTCAAAAGCATATGAGGACCGTTTGTTATGTACATATTGCCAGATTTTACTGCAGAAATAATATCTGCTTTTTCATTAGAATGCGAAAATACGACGGTTCTGCATTTTCCGAAGATCTGTTTGGTCTCGGAAGTCAGTTCGAACATAGGCATTTTAACCTGCCTGAAAATATTAAAATTCCCGTGAGCGTCGTTACCTGCAGTAATAAATATCCTCTCACCTTTTAAAAGAAGCTTTATCCAGTTCTGCAGTCCCGTAAAGAAATTCTCGTCATATTCGCCATTCAGGATCTGTAAATGCGTTATTTTGTTGTTAAGAATATCCTCAATGCTCCACATTCCTCTTTTGACCAGAAAGTATTCAAGTCTTGGGATCTTATTGAAAGGATGGGCAGCTATAGCAAGAGAAGTATTCTTTATTTTCTCAACAACATCTGATATCGAATTCTCGCTTCTGGTACTCAGCCACTTTTCAGCGCTGTCCCCTGAACCGTAAAAAAAATCGTCATCATATATGTTCAAATGAACATTTCTTTCTTTGCCGTTCCTTACGGTGACTTCTTCTCCCGGAATGATCCTGACAGAGTGGTCAGAAAATTCTTCGCAAGACCTTTTCATCTCCGTAAATTTCTTAAGTTCCGGATCATTCTTGAGATAGTCACCCTTCTCGTCGTCAAGGTCATACGAATGATCGGTCAGGGCAAAAAAACCAAGTCCTAAAGCGGCCGCACAGCTTCTGGTAGCCATAACAGGAGCTCCGAACTCTACCTGGTCACTTGTATATTCCGAATGATAATGCAAATCGCCCTGTATATGATCATCAAAAAGTTCTTCGTTGTCCGAGAGATAAACTTCAAATTCTGAGTAAATGCCAGAAAAATTATCGTTTATTATCTCCCTGAAACCTTTGTTGATGTAAGCATGTATCTCGGCGGTAACCCGGACAAACCCTTTTTTATCATTAAAAATAAACTCGAATTCTTTATAGAACATATGACGGGTTATTTTCTCGTTTATCAAAAATGTTTTCTTAAAAATCGAACCGTCATCAAAAGTGAAATGCAGTCTGACGGACCATAAAAGTACATCGAAGAGGTCGGCATCTTTTATGATCAGGAATACTGGCAGTCTGCTGCCGGTTGTTTTGTACGGCATATCAATTAATATTTCCGGTTCCTCGATATAGTATTTCGAATACTTAAAATACCTGAACCGGTAGTGGATTTCGGGATACAGCAGAATAAGCGGTAAAAAACCAGTTAACATTTAATTTCCTACGAAATCTTATCTTTATTAAGTTTTCCTGTCAAATATACCGATAAAGCAGTCATCAGCGCAAATATTATTAGAAGTTCGATGTCATAAAGCTTTAAAAAAGAGTTTACGACCCCTTCCTGAAAATTAACAAAAAGAACAAAAGCCAGTATGTTTAGCAGCCTGACAGGAAAAATTATTTCGAACCTTGCCTGTATCAGGCCGCCTGTTAAAACTGTCCAGAAACTATAAACTGCTATAACAAAAAAATAGATGATATAACCCGTATCGTAACCGGCATTTATTATGCCTCTGCTGTTCAGATATGCGGCAAGGAAAGTAAACGAGAGTCCGGATATCAGACCGGTAATAAAAATCACGAGTGATTTAGAAATGAAAATCTGTCTGAGAGAAAATCCGTTTCCCAGCAGCAGCGGAAATCTTTTATTCACACGCTCCATGTAAAAGCTGTAATCAATAAGAGGAGCCGCGAAAAAGAAACCGAAGAAGAAGAAAGGAAGTATGTTTGAATTTTTCTCCAGAAAAGAAAAAGCAAGAACATAAAGTACAAGCAGAAGGCTGATCATCAATTTTATCCTGACCTTTGGGTCATGTCTTAGAACATAGAATTCAAGTCTTATTAGTCTTAGATAAGGATTCATAGCAGCTTTCTATTTAAAATATTTTATGGCATTTTTAAAAATAACCAGCCCGTCCGGTTCATACCCTTCAGGCAGATCTCTGAAATTCGGATGATGGAATTTCTCCGCATTTCTTTCCGGATGAGGCATCATGCCGAGTGCGCTGCCTGTAATATCGACCAGTCCGGCCACTCCTCTTTTAGATCCGTTCGGATTGAACGGATATTCTTCCGTAGGTTTTCCTGAAGAATCCGCATACTGGAAAGCTACAAGGTTTTTATCGAACAGGAGTTCGTAATCTTTATCTGTTGGCGTTGTAAGCCTGCCTTCTGCATGCGCAGCCTGAATTTTTATCTTTTTCCCGTTAAGTCCCTCAAGCCATGGAGATTTAACTCCTTCAGGTATTACCAGATCAACCCATCTGCATTCGAATCTTGCGCTGTCATTCCAGTAAAGCGAAACTTTCGGTTCTCCGAATGTATTGTACGGGATTATGCCGAGTGTTGTAAGAACCTGAAAGCCGTTGCAGATACCTATTGTAAGTCCGCCTTTCTGCATGAATGAGCTTATACTATCTTTTAATTTAAGCAGTTTTAATGCCAGTATTTTACCGCTTTTCACATCGTCACCGTAAGAAAAGCCGCCTGAAAAAGACAGAATATTATAATCAGAGATATTCTTTGTGTTATCAAGCAGATGATTTAAGTGAACCTCTTCATTTACCGCTCCTGCGAGCTCGAAAGCCCTGCCTGTCTCTTCGTTGCAGTTTATTCCGTCAGTTATGATCGTCAGCACTTTGGGTTTCATGATTACAGCCTTAAAATAATTATTTATCAGAATTTTTTTGTATTCATCTTGAGTATTTCAGACATCGAATCGTACAGTTCATAGAATTCGTCCCTGATCTTGCCGTGATAAACTTTTGAATCGGTAAGCATTGATTCCTTTATTCCGTTCGTATCCAGTTCGGGTATTTCAACGCCGTAATAGTTCGACGGATCGATCCCTGATGTTTTAAATTCAGAGCTTTTAACTTTATAGTTTTCTATACACATTTCGTTCGGAAGCAGCGGATCGGACAGAACAAAATCCGGATCGTTCATGAATATCGAGAAAATATCCCTGTTTTCAAGCCCCCTCAGATTAAAAAGCAGCAGCGGTTCAAAGATCGTTTCATTGAATATCCTGTGCAGTACAGTCGCCGTATGCTCACATTTTTTCATTTTTCTGCACGAACATTTGTAATTAAGCTCTTCCCATGAGGGAAATATCTCGATGTCCATTTCTGTCATTCTGTCCATAAGCTCTTTTGGAAAATTACCGTTTATAAGCTCAACAGCAAGATGCATATTGTCCTTAAGTATCGAGAGAAGCGATACGACCTCGTTGTATTTCAGGATCGAGAACTGTAGTTTAATATCATAAAAATTCTTTTTCCCGTCGAAAACCACAGCCTCGACGTCGTTAGCTTCGATCGAAAGATATGTGATCGCCCTTTTATTAAAAAGTTTCCTGCCCAGATTGAATTTTGTAATGTTCGAATCCCGATACAGTTTTTCATAAAATGCATCGTGCCACCAGATATCTTTTTTCTCAAGATCCAAAACTAAAGCCTTTTTATCAGATTAATGAATTCTTTTTCTGTCAGATCTGCAATTATGCTGTCACCCTTTGGTATAATTCCGTCAGAAAGTCTGATCTTGCTTTCAATAAGTTCGTCAATCCTTTCTTCGAGCGTTCCTTTTATGATGAATTTATAAACAAAAGTATTTCTTTGCTGCCCGATCCTGTGAACTCTGTCAACAGCCTGATTTTCAACTGCCGGGTTCCACCATCTGTCAAAATGGAATACATAATTAGCCATAGTCAGGTTAAGCCCCAGGCCTCCAGCTTTAAGCGAAAGCACCATTGCCGGAATGTTTTCATCTTTTTCGAATTCTTCAATCATATCCCTCCTGTCCTCCAGATCTAATGATCCGTGAAAGAAGAGAACTTTTTTTCCGAGTTCGGCCGATATCCGTTTTCTGATCAGTTTCCCTGTTTCTATGAACTGAGTGAAAATTATTGATTTCCTGCCTTCCTGTTCGATGGTGCTGACCATTTCGACAAGGCTGTCCAGCTTTGATGATCTTTTTTTTGCGTCTTCTGAAGAGCTGTCGTTAAGATAGTTCAGAGGATGGTTGCATATCAGCTTAAGCTTGGTGATGGTTGCCAGCATATTCATTCTTGCCATTCTGCCGTTAGAATCGGTGATCTCCTTTTCGACCTTACGGATCTCATTGTCATACAGAACGGCCTGTTCGTCGGTCAGAGGCAGATATATCTTGATCTCCTGTTTATCGGGAAGATCCTTTATTATCTCCTTGTCGGTTTTCATTCTTCTTATAACGAAAGGGGATATTACCTCATGCAGCTGTTTTTTCTTCAGGTCGTCATCATTTTTCATTATCGGGAATTCGTATTTACTGAAAAATATTTTGCTGTTCAGAAGAAGACCGGGGTTTACGAAATCCATTATTGACCACAGCTCCATAAGCCTGTTCTCGATAGGTGTTCCTGTCAGCGCGAATTTATTTTCACCTCTAAGTTTCTTTACCGCTTTAGCCTGGTCGCTGACAGCGTTCTTTATGTATTGAGCTTCATCTATAATTACATACGAAAAATTGTGTTCAAGCAGCATATCAAGATCTCTTTTGACTATCCCGTAGCTGCATATTATAACATCATTGTTTTTCACTATTTCAGAAATATTCTTTTCGCGGTTCACTCCGTAATGCAGGTAGGTCTTTATTGAAGGCGCGAATTTCTTAAATTCCATTTCCCAGTTGTAAAGAAGCGTCGTCGGAGCTACGATCAGCGATGCGGTATCTCTTTTTTTGTAGAGAAGCATCGCAATTATCTGTATCGTTTTGCCAAGCCCCATATCGTCTGCCAGAATTGCACCGAATCCCATCTCGTCGAGAAAATTCAAAAATGAAACACCCTTTTCCTGATACTCCCTTAAAGTTCCCACAAAGCCGTCAATTTTTTTGACCATTGTGAACTGCCTGTTCTGGTCTCTGCCTGCTAAAAGATTGTCGAATATCTCAGTTTTGTCGATCTCGATTTCTTCGGTCAGGTCATAATTAAGAGCTTCAAAGAACGTGACACCGTCCGAATGAAGCTGTTCTTCGTTCTTCAGACTTGAGACTATTTTTTTTAGTTCCAGGCTGTTAAGTTCTATGTAACTGTCTCCGATCTTTATAAATTCCTGATCGGTCTTAAGAATTTCGTCAATAAGGCTTTTATCTATCTGAATATCCCCGGCAAAAAGCTGCCAGTCGAAATCCAGAACGGCTCTTGAAACGGTACCTCTCGAAAAACTCAGCGTTTTTCCGCTTTTGAATTTTATTTTAGCTTTAAGCCTGTTAATATTCTTAAAGAACTGCGGGTATAGTATCTTCACCCTGTTGCCGCCAAGCATTTCAGCATCGTATTTCAGAAAATTCAAAAGTTCTTCTTCGGTTATATCCACATGAGCCGGTGTAGGGGAGAGCAGAGAGTCTTTTATGTACCTCGAAAACTGTGATATCCTTATCAGTTCAAGGATGAAAAATGTTCTTATATCATTATCTTCAGAAGAGTATATCTCTTCCGCCGACATCGTGCCGTTACCGGTTTTGATACCGTAGTGAATTCGCCATAACCCGTTCTCAGTTTTATCAAAAGCAAGAAGAAAAATATATTTTGAAGCGATCCTGCTAACCCAGCTTTTCCATTCTTCAAAATTATATCCGCAGATATTGACTCCGCTGTCCTTGATGACAAGATGAGCTATACTGCTTGCCCTCAGGGCTTTATCGGTAAAATCAGGCGCATCACCTTTTGTAAGAAAATAATCTATCTGTGAATTCATGCATGCCAGGAACAAATTGTCAACAAATGATCTCTGATCTTCAATAAGCCCTTTTCCGTAAATAGAGATTAAAGGCAGGTTCCTGACGAAGACATCGAGCTGCCTGCCGATATCGCCTGTTACATATGGATAATATGTAAATCTGTAGTCTTCGCCATTGTGAAAAAATCCGGGAACATAGTATTTTTTTTCTATAAGATCCCGCACAAATTTCTGGAATTTGTCGTAATATTTAAATGAAGGAGAGAGAGAATAGTTCTTTATGTTCTTCAGCGCTTTAACAAAATAGTTGAATTCGTAGAACGGCACCATCGCACAGTCTATATATTTCTTCAGATATTCGACTTTTTCCTTTCTTATCATAAGTTCGGGATGAAGAGAATCCACTGTGCTCAATATTCTTGTATTGTCCTGATGGGGAATATAGAAATCTGCACTGACGGTATCCAGAAAAGGGATGTTCTTTCTGAAAAATATATCTTTCAGATCCTCCTTCGTTGCGAATTTGTCAACCCCTTTTTCATAATCGCATATTTCGACCCATATAAGGAAACAGTCGTTACTGATAGAATATCTGTAATCTCCGTGAAATATGTATTTGCGCATCGTTTCCATACACTTCATACTTAAATAAATGAAGTTCTAAAAATATGAAAAAAAATATAAATCTGCAAGAAAATTGTTTTGAAAAGTTGGTTTAGATCAGGCTCAGGTCCTGTCGTTTACAATAAATCTGCTTATTTTATACACATCATCCTTATTTATAATGGCTGTTACAGCAACTCCATAGTCCGTAAAATCTTTCGATATTACCGTAGCATAATTGTGCAGATTCGCTATCAATTTCTGCTCTTCGAAAGGAAAAAGCAGATCATACCTCGACGACATGTTGAGCTTTTCGTCTATTGTATTCAGCAGAAGCTCAATATTTTCTCCTGTCACTGCAGAAATAAACTGGGAGCCTTCATATACATCAGCGAAGATTTCCTCTCTGACTCGATATTCACCGAGCAGATCTATCTTGTTGAAAACGATCTGCATCGGGATCTTGTTGGCGTTAATCTCCTCAAGTACTTCTTTTACAGCTTTAATGTGTTCTTCGCAGTTTTCATCGCTTATATCAACAAGGTGCAAAAGCAGGTCTGCGTCCATAACATCTCTTAATGTCGCTCTGAAAGATGCGATCAGACTGTGGGGAAGATCCGAAATGAAACCGACAGTATCCGAAAGAATTATGCTTTCGCCTCTGCCGATCTCGATAGCTCTCGCAGTTGAATCGAGGGTAGCAAAAAGCTTATCCTCAACCAGTACACTTTCGCCCGTTATTTTATTAAATAAAGAAGATTTGCCGGCATTTGTATAACCTACTATACAAACCTTTTTTGCAAACTCCCTGCTCTTTCTCTGAGTTATTTTCTGGGTCATTATCTTTTCAAGCTCGTGGGAAATAAACCTTATTTCATCCTTTACGATCCTTTTGTCGATCTCGATCTGCTTTTCGCCCATACCTCTGGAAGCTCCCGTTGAGCTTCCGGAAGCCCCTCTTTCTCTGTCAAGATGAGACCAAAGTTTTTTTAGTCTCGGAAGCTGATATTTCAGTTCAGCCAGCCTTACTTCAAGTTTTGCTTCCTTGGTTTTGGCGTGCATATGGAAAATATCCAGAATGATCTCTGTCCTGTCCAGTGCTTCTATACTGAAATTAGTTTTAATGTTCCTTGCATGCGTAGGTGCCAGCTCATTATCGAATATCAGAAGTTCCGTACCTGTCATTTCCATTTTTGATCTCAGATCCTCAAGGAACCCTTTACCTACATAAGTCGCTCTGTCTATAGCTTTTCTGTTCTGGATAAATTTTTCAACGACCTCGATTTCAGCCGTATCTGCAAGTCTTTCCAGCTCCTCAATTGAACGCTGAGCTTTTTCATACTCCCTGTTGTCAAGGCAGACTCCGACTAAAAACGCCTTTGGTTTGATTATTTCAGTAGAATTGCTTTCCATAATTCCTCTTTGTTTAAAGCAGTTTAGACGCTATTTCCGACAAAGCGGATCTTTCGCCCTTTTTTAGTGTAACATGCGCATACAGGTCCTGATTTTCAAGTTTATCTATGATATACGAAAGCCCGTTCGATTCGGAATCAAGATAAGGCGTATCAATCTGATACACATCACCCGTAAAAACTATCTTAGTGCCTTCACCGGCCCGTGTTATTATTGTTTTGACTTCGTGGGGTGACAGGTTCTGTGCCTCATCGACTATAAAATACACATTGCTGAGCGACCTCCCTCTTATGTATGCAAGAGGGGAGATGATGAGCTTTTCCCTTTTCTGAAGCTCGTTGACTATCTCATATTTGTCAGAACCTTCATTAAAGTTATTCTGAATGAACTGAAGATTATCGTACAGAGGCTGCATATACGGCTCAACCTTGTTCTGCGCTGTTCCCGGCAGGTAGCCGATATCTTTATTGCTCAGAGGTATTATCGGCCTGCTCAGATATATCTGTTTATAGGCCTTTCTGCTTTCCAGCGCAGCCGCAAGCGCAAGAAGAGTTTTTCCGGTTCCAGCCGTTCCGGAGATCGTCACAAGCTTTATTCTATCGTCAGTCAATGCGTTGATAGCGAATATCTGTTCGGAATTTCTGGGTTTGATCCCGAATATCTCTTTAGATTCAACAAGAGATATTTCCTGATTAAAATTGTCATATTTTGCTAAAGCGGATTTATTTTGTGACTTAAGTACAAAATACTGATTCGGTTTAAGTGAAATTGAACCGGAATCTGTATCAGCTTTGAATTCCTCTTTCGATATTCGCTTTTTCTGATACAGCAAGTTAATAGTATCCTCATCCATATCTTCCATAAGTTCAACGCCGGTGAAAAGCTCTTCCGCGCTCTTGATCTTTCCTATCTGATAATCTCTTGCGATTATACCAAGAGCTCTTGCCTTGAGCCTCAGATTCACATCTTTAGTAACGAAAATGACTTCCTTTCCCGGATTATCCTCAATAAAATTAAAACATGCTGCAAGTATATGATGATCCTCTTTGCCCGATATGAATTTATCGGCAAATCCTTCTCTGAATTTTACATCGGTCATAATAAAGACCTTTCCTCTGTTCTCTCCAAGCTGGATTCCTGATTCAAACAGAGCTTCTACAGAACCGTTCTCTCCGCCGGAAATATCATCGATCTGTCTTGTGAATTCTCTTGCATTAAAATTCAGCTGATCCTGACCTTTTTTAAATTCGTCAAGCTCTTCCAGCACAGTAATAGGCAAACCGATATCATCGTCATCGAATCCGCGCAGACAATTATAATCATGAAGAAGAACATTAGTGTCAAGAATATATGTTTTACCCGCCATTCAGCACTCCGTTTAAATTACTCTGTTCAATTTATATTATTTCATATATAATTTCAACTGTTTTGTTAAAAAGAAAAAGACCCGCGCTGCTGCGGATCTTTTTTTATGCTGAAGAGGAGATTTGAACTCCTACACCCTAGGGCGCCACCTCCTCAAGATGGTGTGTCTACCAATTCCACCACTCCAGCTATTTCTGGCCTGACTCAGACGGAGCTACCGGAACAGCACTTGCTGGCTGCTCATTCTGACCTTGTACCGGCAAAGTTGTTTGGTCGAGAGAAGGTAAACCGGAGACAGGCATTTCAGCTTTCTTCTGCATGATTACGCTCTGATCGAAGTCCTGTTTGTCACCGAACTCTGATTTAGATAATAATCCGAGAATAATTGCCATAACAAAAAAAGAAGTTGTCAGTATTATGGTCATTTTATGAAGGAACGTTACAGTTTCTCTTGTACCGAAAGTAGATGAGGCTGCTCCGCTGACACCGCCGAAAGTGGAAGAAAGTCCGCTGCTTTTATCAGACTGCATCAGAATTATGACCATTAGAATGAAAGTGTTTACTACGAAGAGGAACAATAAGAAAGAATACATTTATAAATCCTTTTTTAGTTTTTAAACTGCGGGGCTAATTTAATAAAATCTACAGAAAATGTCAAACGTTTTTCAAAACTTTTTTAATTCTATTTTTTGAAACTGGAGAAATCTGATGCAGTATTCAAACTAAAATATTCTATCTTACGATATATAAAAGCTTTAGGGAATAGACCTTTAAAATATTCATGCAAAAACCTGAAAACCAGAAAATCCGTTACTTTAGTTTACATAATATATATTATACGACACTGCTTATAGCTGGTCAGATTTTGGTTTTTTGAGCAAATTCATCCTCTATTTAATGTTTATATTGTTATATAGGATTATGCGATACCGATTTGTGATTACTTTTGTGAATAATATGTTTAAATATTTGTAAACTTTGCTTTTTTCTATTTTCACTTATAAATTTTTATTAAGGATTCTGTAAGACGATTTTAAATTTTAGAGAAATAAAAAAGGCGGAATGATTTTCCGCCCCATAAAAAATTGAGATTCTATTTAATCGACCGTGATGCTCTTTGAAACGTTTTTCGGAACATCAGGATGAACACCGTGCATAGGTATGTGAAGTTTGTTTAGATACTTCATTTTCTTAATACTCATTTTTAAGGCCAGAAGCTGAAGAACCACCATCCCGGAAAATGTCGCCAGAAGCGTATCTTCGGTTCTGGGGAGCTTTACAAATATAAATTCATAATTATAGCTTCCTTCCGGAACAGATTTGCAGTTCTGTATTAGATCATCATTCTCTTCTGCAATAAGATATGTATTTGCACCCCTTATTTTATGAGTGTTTATCTGAGAAATGGTCAGGTTAACATCTCTCTGATCAGGTCCCGTCAAAAAGATCAGAGGATAATTTTTATTCATATCTTCAATGAAGTTGAATTTTCTGATCGCGTCATCAAAAATCTTCTGGGATTTCGGCAGAATGTTAAACGGCCTAACCGGTTCAAAAATATATGAACTGAGATCCGAAATTAATTTTGAAGTTTCCTTTTCGCTGAGTTTTTCTTTTTGAGCTTTGTCTAAACCGTAAGCTATTAAGTTTTTATTGTATTTTATGAAATATTCAAGATCTTTTGTTCCAAATATAGTATTAAAACCAAGAATAGTATTCGGACCGTGTTTAAATTCAGAACTTTCGATCCCCTGTGTGTGGTTAAGTACGGTTTCTCTTATTTTTAAAGCCCCTTCTTCGGACACGGAGCTGATCTTAGTTGCCAAAATATGGATACTCGGCTGCATGAATAATGAATCGGCCATTATCTCGACCTGGGTCTCAGTGGTTTTTAGTGTCTCGTCGATTAGATCAGGTATGTAGTTGAGCGTTTCTTTTCTGTGTTTCAGTTCTTTTTTAACAACATCCAGCTCTGCCCCTTTTTTCATATGTGCAACTTTAAATTCGGCCACTTTTATTGCCAGATAATATAATAAAAGCACCTGGTTCATATAACTTTTTGTAGCCGGTACGGCAATCTCCGGTCCGCATTTTATCGGAAGATAAAAGTCGCTTTTCTCCTGAGCAAGAGTTGAATTTTCATTATTCACTATGGTGATCTTCTTCACTTTTATTCCGGAAGCATCTATGTCGTTAAAAATGTCTATCAGATCTTTGGTCTCACCGCTCTGGCTGACTCCGATGAACACATCATTTTCTCTTATGGAATTAGAATACTGTCCTCTGAAATTTCCGGGAAGTATCGGAGTGAACTTGATGCCTGCGATTTCATTGAAGAATATTGCTGCTGTTTTCGTGGCGTTATATGAAGTTCCGCATGATATCGTATAAATGCTGTGCTGTTCTTTCCACGCCTCAAATATGGTTTCCGCAAATTTGTCGGCATGCTGATGAAATTTGTTCATTTCTCTTATCTCCGCCCCGACATCGAGTATTTTTGAAGTAAGCACATTATCTTTTGTATATTCTTTTCCTGATATGACATCGAGAAAAATGCTCGAGTAGGTTGAGAAAAACTCCGTATCCAGAAATCTTTTCTTGTTCGATCTCTCTATCAGATCAGGAAGTTCTGATTTGATCTTATCAGAGATTTTCTTAAGCTCTTTTGAAGATCTGAACTTGTTAAAAAGTTCTTTCTGCTGCTCCAGAGATTCGGCTCTGTAGATAGCCTTTGAAACTTCAGTCACAAAATCAACAAGCTTCAGTTTGTCGAGTATCGATCTTATCTGTTTTGTGCTTTCGCTGCCTTTATTAAAAAAAGCTATCAGCTTTCTTGAACTCTCAACCTGACTGAATATCTCCTGATGCATGAAGAACTTGAAAGGCGGAAGAAGTTCCGTGTCTTCAGCTCTTAATTTGCTTCTCGTGACAGGAACGTTTATCTTATCACCCTTTTTTATCAGCTTTACGGTTCCGTCCTTGTATTTCCATTTGATGTCTTTAAAGCTGTAAACCTGGTATTCGTCGCTTGCGTATTCGATAAATGTTCCTTCTTTCAGATCAATAATGTTCTTTGTGAATTTTAAAATAGCTGTAAGGTCGGATGACAGCAGTATGAAATTATTGCCTTCAGCGCTTCCTTTACCTGCGTAAAGACTGCTTCCTGCTTTTATGGCATAAGACAATTCTGTTATAGGATCCACTATTACTGCGGCATAGGAACCGACAACTTTCTCGGATGCGCTCAGAATGGCTTTTTTCATGCAGTCTCTTCTTATCTCTCTGTCAGACTGCTGCTTCTCTTTAAAATTCTCAAGATGCATATCAAAATAATGCTCCACCATATGAACCAGCATTTCGCCGTCATTGTCACTGATAACCTTATGTCCCTGATTCGTTAAAAATTCCTTTAAAGATGAAGTGTTCGTAATATTGCCGTTATGAGCTCCGTATATGTGTTTTTTACATTTTACTTCGTGAGGCTGTGCATTGTTTTTTGTCACTGCGCCGAATGTTGCCCACCTGACCTGTCCGCAGAATATTTTTCCCTTCATATCAGTAATTCCAAGTGTTTTAACTAGGTCTGAAGGAGCTCCCACATCTTTTTTTAGCACGATATTTCCTTTGTCGTCCTGTATCGCAGCTCCGGTCGAATCATACCCCCTGTATTCGAGGCTTTTTAGAAGCTGTGAAGCATATTCGCCCATTTTAACATCGGTCTTAGCAAATGACAGTCCCAATACTCCGCACATTTTTATCTCCGGATAAATTATTCTTAAATTCGACTAAATATGAGTAATTTATGTCCTTTTATCAAGACTTTAATTATGAAGCAGGGAATTTTATTCAGATTGACAGTGCCCGATATATTGTATATATTTGATGCTTGTAAGAAAAAAATTAATTCGGGAACGGGTACAGTTATGAAAAAAATAATCCTGACGATAGTCATTCTGACAGCCTTCAGCACGGTTCTTCCGAAAAATATTACGGTCGTGTTCAGCGGCAGCAATAACGGATACTATAGGGACTGCGGCTGACCGGTAGAAAGACTCGGCGGTCTTGCCGAGAGAAAAACCTGCTTTGACAGTCTGAAAACTGCCGATGAGAATACGGTGTTTTTCGATACCGGTGATTTTTTGAGCATGAAATCATCGCTTAACGACGACCAGATAGTAGCAGGTGTTTATCCGTTCATGGGATACGACGCCGTCGCTATAGGCGATCAGGAATTCGTTAACGGAATCGGCTTTTTCAAACAAAATGTTAGCGGCAAACTTCCTTTAGTATCCTCAAATGTGGATTTCGGGGATAAGGATATAAAAACTGAAAAATACAGGATCATTCAGACCAAGAACGGCATAAAAGTCGGAGTAACCGGAGTTAATTATAATACCGATTTCAAATATCTTATGCGTAACAATACTATTAAAGAGACCGACATCATCGTGGATAAAGCTTTTGAAAGGCTGAAACAAGTTTTAACAGAAATGAAAGGCAAAGCGGACCTTATTGTCGTGCTTGCCAGCCTTAATCAGGAAGGGCTGGTAAAACTGCTTGATAATGTTGACGGCTACGATCTCTTACTCGCGGGGAACAACGGTGATGAATTCAAATATGCGAGAAAGGTCGAGAATAAAATATATCTCCAGAACGGCAGGGACGGTGAAAAGATCGGCAAGGCATTATATGAAATAAAACCTGACGGCAGACCGCAGTTCATCAGCTATGAACTGATCAAGATAAGCGCTAAAAAAATTAAAAGGGACGCGAGAATTGAGAAAATAATTAAAGATCTGGAAAAATAGGATCATGAGTAAAAAAAGAACCTTCGGTATTTTACTGATCCTGCTTTCTGTTGCGCTGTTAACTGTTTGCCTCTGGACTGATAAATACATCATAAACAAGGTCGTACTTACCGGTACCGACAGCGTATCTTTCAAAATACCGAAAAAAGCTTCATTCGGTGAGATCACCCGGATACTCCGCAGCAAGAACTTCAAAATCACCGACTTTGAATTTAAGACGACAGCCAAATGGATGAAAAAAGATAAGAAGATCAAATACGGCAAGTTCACACTTCATCCCGAAATAAGCCCTGTAAGGCTGAAAGATCTGATAAACTATCTTTCTGAAGGCCGGAATATTACCGTTAATGTAACTGTTCCCGAAGGTTCAAGGCTTGTAGAAATAGCCGGAATATTAAGAAAGAACCTTGATATTGATTCTGCCTCCTTTATCGAAAGAACTTATGATCAGGAGATCCTTGAAAGATATAAAGTGCCTGCCCAGTCTCTCGAAGGCTATCTCTACCCCGAAACCTATAACTTCAATATGGAAGAGAACATCGATCTGATAATCGACAGGATGTATCAGACCGGCAGACAGAAACTTCACAGGCTCAGAGCCAAGATAGACAACAGCATTTACAGCGAGCATGAGATCCTTACTCTGGCCTCTATAATTCAGGGCGAAGTTATGAATTACGATGAAGTAAACCTGATCAGCGCGGTTTATCATAACAGGCTGAAAAAAGGAATGCTCCTTCAGGCTGATCCGACGGTACAGTACATGTTCGACAGACCGAAACGGCTTCTAAAAACTGATACATCAATTGATAATCCGTACAATACCTATAAATATAAAGGTCTGCCGCCCGGACCGGTAAATAATCCGTCGGTGAAAGCTGTAGAAGCCGCTCTCGAACCTGCCGATGCGCCGTATATTTATATGGTGGCTAAAGGCGACGGCACCCACAATTTCAATGTCGAACTTAGTGATCATATAAACGACAAGAACAGATTCGACAGGCATGTCAGAAAAGAGAAAAAATGAGATCTGAACTTAACGAAAGACAGAAGCAGGCGGCCGAACATATTGACGGTCCGCTCCTGATAATAGCCGGAGCAGGCAGCGGCAAGACACGGGCTCTTGTCGAGAGGATCGCGAATATAGTAGCTTCAAAAAAAGCATACCCTTCGGAAATAATGGCCGTCACATTCACGAACAAGGCCGCCGGAGAGCTCGTCGAAAGGATAACGGCAAGGGTCGGCGAGATCGGCAAAATGATCTTCGCCGGAACATTTCATTCCCTATGCACGAGGATACTCCGAAGGCATTCCGATCTGTTGGGTTACGGATCGAACTTCGTTATCTACGATACGGAAGACAAGGAAAAAGTTATAAAACAGATCGTTAAGAACAATAATTTCAACAGCACTTCATTCCCGGTCAAAAAAATTTCGGCTATAATTTCAATACTTAAGAACAGGCTGATCTATCCGGAAAATTACACGCCCGAATCAGACGAAAATTTTTATGAGAAGATCCGGGAGATCTATGCCGACTATCAGAAGGAGCTCGAAAAGTGCAACGCGTTCGACTTTGACGATCTGCTCTGCATGACCGTAAAACTTTTTCAGAAAAATGAGGAAATCCTGTTCCAGTATCAGAACAGGATCAAATATATCTGCGTTGACGAGTATCAGGATACGAACTATGTTCAGGACCTTCTTATAACGCAGCTGTCGGCGATCTATGAAAATGTGTGCGTGGTCGGCGATGAGGATCAGTCGATCTACAGCTGGAGAGGCGCGGATATAAATAATATCCTCAATTTCAGGGATAAGCATAAGAACTGCGCGCTTATCCAGTTCGAGCAGAATTACAGGAGTTCGGCGCATATACTTACTGCAGCCAATTCGATCATCGCAAAAAACACCCAGAGGCTGGGCAAGAACCTCTTCACAGATTCCGGTAAAGGCGAAAAAGTCCGCCTGATCTCGGCAGCTACCGACATTGAGGAAGGTTATAAGATCACTTCCGAAATAATCGAACTGATCGCGAAGGGTTCGATCCTGAAAGAGATCTGCGTTCTGTACAGAACTAACTCGCAGAGCAGGATAATCGAGGAGAATCTTCGTAAGAACGGTCTCCCCTACACGGTAATCGGCGGTCTCAAATTCTATGAAAGAAAAGAGATCAAAGATCTTATATCGTATCTGAGGCTTCTTATAAATTCAGACGATAATGTTTCGTTCGAGCGGATAATCAATTTTCCGCCGAGAGGCATCGGCAAGACCACCATGGAAAAGATCAAGCAGCATGCCTTGAAGAAAGGCTGCTCTTACTATAAAGCGCTTAAAGATTCGGAAGACGATCTTTTTACAGGCGCGACGGCAAAAAAAACTGGCGCTTTTATAGAGCTTATCGAAAGAACTTCGGCACAGATGAACGAAATGAACGCCCAAAGGGTCACCGAGCTTATTTTTAACGAATCCGGCCTTAAAACGCATTACCTGAAGGTTTCGGATGAGACCGAAACTAATTCAAGGATCGAGAACCTGTACGAATTCTTAAGCGGAGTATCCGAGTTCGTCAAATCCGAGGAGAGGAACACTCTGCTCGATTTTCTTTCCACTGTTTCACTGCTGTCAGACATTGATACCTACAACGATAGAGAGGACAAGATCGTATTGATGACCGTCCATTCGGCTAAAGGGCTTGAATTCGATAATGTTGTCGTTATAGGCATGAACGACGGTCTCTTCCCTTTCATCAGAATAGACGAGCCTTTAAAGCTCGAGGAGGAGCGCAGGCTTTTTTATGTGGCGGTCACAAGGGCGAGAAAGAAGCTGATAATTTCGACTTTTAAGGACAGGAACAGGTATTTCGGGGATAATTCCGGCTATCTGCCCTCAAGGTTTTTAGACGATCTGCCTGAAAGCTCAACAGACAAGACGAAATATGAAAAATACGACAAACCTCAGATGAGATACGACAGGCTGACGAAATATGAAATGAACGCTGTCAGCTCCGAGTCTGTCGCTGCGTTTGAAAAAAAGGATATCGTACTTTCAAAGCAGTTCGGTGAAGGTATTGTTATTGATGTTGAAGGTGTCGGAAGTAAGAAGGTAGTCACTGTTGATTTTGACGATTTCGGCATAAAAAAGCTGCTGGTCAGGTATGCTGATCTGAAGAAGATTTAAAAGGAGTTGCTGAATGTTCTTTAAAAAAGAGATTCCGGACAGTATAGAAGTCTTCAGAGAACTTCTCGACAGGGCTGTCAGATCAGGCGGGTATTTTAGGTCTTCAGATCTGAAAAAATTCAAAAGCCCTGATCAGACGAAGGAATTACTTAACGCTATGGTCAGGGACGGAGCTGTCACGATAAATGTGCTGAATAAGAACGATTATGAATATATGTTTTCTGCGATTCCGGAAAAATATGAACCGGCACAAGTAAAGAACCTCGGTGAGTTTGATAATATTCTGACCGAATTGGGTATGGGAGCCGAAGACGGACAGGTGTTTCTTTCGGAAATAATCTTTGCTTTTGATATGGAATACAGCGATATTATAGAGGCTTTTGAAATATATTCGAATAACGGATTTGTGACGAAAAATATTTCAAAATCGGGAAACGTTTACCTTATGTTCGATAAAGATGAAATGGAAAAACAGGTTTTATAGTGCACAGACTTAAACTGATAGTACTCGGAAGCAGCGGCGGGGCTCCTACTAAAAGGCGGAACTGCAGTTCATTCATGCTTGCGGCAGAATCATACGGGATCATGTTCGACTGCGCGGAAGGGACGCAGAGGCAGCTTATTCACGCCGGATACAAGATCAGTAAAATAAGATACATTTTCATATCTCATCTTCACGCCGACCATTTCGCAGGGCTGATCCCTCTTCTCTCCACAAAAAGCATGTTCGGAATTGACGGAAAGATCACAATAATCGGCCCGAAAGGGATCAAAGATTATTTTGAATTCACTCTAAACTTGACAGGTTCAAAACTTTTCTTCGAATATGAAATAATCGAAATATCAGACGGAACTGAATTAAAATACGATGATTTTGAGTTGTCTGTCCACCTTTTAAACCACAGGCTTGAAAGTTACGGGTACAGGCTTAAATTCAACGACATTCCCGGCAATCTGATACCTGAAAAACTCGAAAGCTTCGGATTATCCGAAGGTCCGGTCTGCGGCCGCCTTAAAGCCGGTGAGACCGTTTTACTTGATGACGGCAGAAAAGTCACCTTAAAAGATGTCGCGACAGAAGACAAGCGCGGACGAATCATAGCCTTCACGGGAGACACTTATATCTGCAAAGGCATCTACAAATGCATAGACAAAGCCGATCTCGCGATAATCGAATCGACTTTTTTGGAGAATGAAAAATCCAGGGCAGAAGAAAGAACGCACCTTACGGCTCAGCTTGCAGGAAATCTGGCAGAAAGAAGCGGCGTAAAAGAACTTCTTCTCTATCATTTCAGCGCGTCCTATCCTGTGATAGATCAATTCCGAACGGAATGCGCGGAAAAATTTTCAGGCGCCATCCACCTGGCCGACGATCTTAATGTAATTGAAATAAAATAAAAGGCATAAAAATGAAAGACTACAAAAAGGAATTTATCAGTTTTCTGATCGAGAACAAATCACTGAAGTTCGGAGAATTCACGCTTAAATCAGGCAGGCTGTCGCCTTATTTTCTTAACACCGGCATGCTGTACTCCGGAGCTGCTGTTAACAAGCTCGGCAGATTTTACGCCGAAACTATAGTTGACAGAGTTAAGGAAGATTACAATGTGGTTTTCGGGCCGGCGTACAAAGGGATACCACTAGCTGTCACCTGCGCCTCTTCCCTTTTCGCCGAATTCGGGATAAATAAAGATTATTCCTTTAACAGAAAGGAATCGAAAGATCACGGCGACGCTTCAGGGATAATCGTAGGCAAACCGTTAACGAAAGACGACAGGATCATTCTGATAGACGATGTAATCACTGCTGGCACTGCCATAAGGGAAACGATAGACATTCTTGCTACTGTCGGAGCTCCGAAGATCGTTTCGGTAGTCGTATCGGTTGACAGAATGGAAAAAGGAAAAGGCGAGCTTTCCGCTATACAGGAACTTAAGAACAGCCTCGGCATCGAGTTCTACCCGATAGTCAACATAATCGAGATCATGGAATACTTAAAAACCGAGAAAGTCGTCGGCGAAGATATAATATCGAAAATGATCGCCTACAGAAAAGAATACGGCGTTGAATAAATAAAGGAATAAAATGGAATACAGATTATATATTTTTCTGATCAATTATAAATACCTGCTCGATGTTTATAAAAAAGATCTTGAAATTCAGTTCGGGAATATAAGCGACCTTCTTATCAGCGAGTTAAAATTATCCGGATACGAAATAACTGAACACGATAACAGGTCTCTTTCATTCAGATCGCCGGATATTAATGATTTTAAAACCGTCTTCAAAATGGCAAAAGATGCCGAAAATGTCGTCACCAGGCTTAAATCCCTGCTGAAGGAATTTGAGGGTGAACTTTTTATAAAACTCGGTATTATTACTTTAGAAGAAGCAGATAAAAGGCACGCTTTTAAATGGTCGTTTTCCTATGATGATATAAAAACACTTCCGAATATACTTCTGACGGATAAGGCTGCTTTCTCTGTAATAGAAAATTTCGATGTGACTTTTACCGGCCTTAAAAATATATGGACAACAACGGGAGTTGAGGTAAGCAGAGCTCAGAGAATAAGAAAAATATATTTCAACAGAGAAGAAGAGAATGATATAGCAGATTTTATAACCGGCGAGACCGATGAGCAGCTTCTTTTCGTTTACGGCGATATCGGTTCAGGCAAAACAGGCATAATAAACGAGGCGGTAAAAAGCTCTGACGCCAAAAACATAATACACCTCAGAGAAAAGAAACATTCGACAAGAGAGTTTAAAACCGTTCACGATCTGATGTACAGAATAATGTTCGTGAATAAATTCGGAGAGATCTCAGCGCTTGACGAGGTAATATCCTCTATAGATAAATCAAGCCTGCCAGCACTGAACAGGGACAATCTGATCTACATGTTCCGCAGCCTTTACGGTGACGCTCCCGAAGACCGCCGGATCGCTTTTAATTACGGTCAGTACAGAAATAACCTCAAAACCGCGCTTGACGACTGCTTAAAGATAAATCCCAGGAAATCGGTCGTGATAATTGACGACCATCAGTGGATGAGCAGAAATTGCGAAGAAATGCTTCTTTCTCTTCTTGATAATCCGGATAACAAGATAAAAATGATACTGGTTTCCGACGACAAGAATAATTCCAACAATATAAAGAACAGAATAAAATTTTTGCGTATATCCGAGATCAATAAGGTTCAGATATCCAGATTTCTTCAGATGGCATATCCTCACACAAAGATAGCGGGTAAGACGGCGGATATGATCCATAAAGTGACCGAAGGCAACCTTTACACGGTCATTTCATTTGTTCAGTTCCTGATAGCCAAGGACGCCATAACTGTAAAAGACGGAAAGGTTGAACTTGATATTCCGAAAACCCTCGCGGTACCGGAAAATCTCTCGGAAATATTTGCCGACAAGATCAGTTCTCTATCTGAAAACGCACTGACGATCTTAAAGATCATTTCAATTATCGGTGAACAGTTCTATTACAGCGACCTGGACTGGCTGCTGCATACTTTGAATTATCCCTACGATGAGACCGTCGCTTTAAACGAGCTTGAAGAGAAAGGGGTGATCGAGAACCGCGGCGATCATTACCTGATAAGCGAACCTTCAATAATGAATGAGATTTATAAAACCGTAAAAGATGCGAACAGAAAGCTGATCCACAAACTTCTCGCTGAGCTTTTCGAAACTAAAGGGTACGACGATTTCGGATTCAAGGTATTCTTTCACCTTTACAGGTCCGATGACCATGAAAAACTGTTCGCGGCACTGCCTGAACTTATAAAGAGCGCTCATTCTAAACTTCACTTCAACGCGCTTCGCAACATGCTTGAGATCTCCGACAAACTCCTGTTCAGGTTATGCATGAAGGAAAATACTCTGCCACCCGATCTCTGGCTGAAAAATCTGATAAGCACAAAATGGCTTTTTGATGAGCATGAACCTATTGACAGCATAAAAAGATTCGAAAAAGCGATAGATTACCTTGTTAAGGTCGGTAAAAGCGAGCTGTCCGCAGAACTCCATGAGATACTGCTTTCATTCTATATTGAGTCAGAAAAGCTGAAAAAGGCAGAGAATTATATAAAATCCGGCCTGGAAATAACGGAAGCTTCAAATCTGCACGAAAACAATCTGAATATCTTGATACTCAGGGCCTCGATCAAAGTAATGACCGGAAATATGACCGAAGCCGCCGCCGAATTCGCAGCCATAGAAGAAAAGAGACATGCCGCGGGAATAATAACGCAGGACGATCCCTACATTTATCTCAAAGCTATGGTGCTCAATTTTAACAATGAGCCGAAACAGGCTCTCGACATTTTAAAAGAAATGCTTGATAAATATTCATTCGAACTGAATTTTTCCAGGATCAACTCGATATTGAAGCTTCTTATCGAACTTTCAATAAAGTCCAGAGATTACAAATCTGCGGAAGAGTACTGTAAATTCATGCTGAATTCCGGTAAGAACCAAAAAAACGATCAGAATACCGTAACCGGCAATATACTTCTCGCAAGATTGTACAGCTACCAGAATAAATTTCTTCAGTCGATCTCAATGCTTGAATCGGTAACGGATTCCGTTAAAAATGAAGACCTTTATTTCTCGGCGGTTTACCCGCTGGGGTCTATCTATCAGTTCTACGAAGAAAAAGAGATGGCTTTTAAAGTTTTTTCGAAGGCGCTTCTCAAATTCAAAGACCCAAAATCGCATAAGCATTATATGATAATAATGAAGCTTGCTCTGATGTCTGCTTATGCCGGAGAATACGGTCCGGCTTTAGAGTTTTTGAGGCAGTCCAAATACGCTGAAGACAACCTCTCCGAAATTTTACGCGGAGTGATCAGATTTTGCGCAGAAAAGGCTGAAGATAAGGAGCTCGACAGATTAATTGACGATATTTACAAATATGATCAGAGAAAAGAACCTGATCTTATTTTTGAGACGGAACTTATTTTGTTAAAGGCGATACTCGGCAAAAGAAAGTTCCTTAAATGCAAAGAGCTGAACGAATATATGAACAGGCAGTCGGTAAATGTAGAGGACTTCAATCTTGTTCTTGAATATCAGAAGGTAAGTAAAAATATCGGAAGAAATACCGCCAAAGCAAAAAAGAACATACCGAACATCCGGAAAGTCAGCCCTTCAGTAAAAAAGAGGGTTAAGAACAGACGAAGCAATTAAAGGAGATCTTTTATGTCGAACAATGACTATTTTAAAGTTGAAGGCGGAAAGAAATTATCGGGGACAATTTTTGCCTCGGGTAATAAGAACGAAGCCCTTCCGGCTATAGCCGCGGCGCTGCTGACGGAAGAGGAAGTTTCGATAGATAATATTCCGGATATACTTGATACCAGACACATGATCGAAATAGCCGCCGATCTGGGAGTTAAGGTCAGGAAGATCTCTAAGAACCATTACTCCTTTAAAGCGGATAAGATCACGAAAGGGCATATCGATCCGGCCATGTCATCAAAAATAAGAAGTTCGCTTCTGTTTCTGGCTCCGATGCTTTTGAGGAAAGGCTCCGTACCTCTCCCCGACTCCGGCGGCGATAAGATAGGTAAAAGAAGGATAGATTCTCATCTTTTCGCGTTCATCAAGCTCGGCGTTGTGATAAACGACGACGGAAAAAACTGCACTCTTACGGCAAAGAAGCTGAAAGGAACCGATTTTCTTCTTGATGAAGCTTCTGTTATGGCCACGGAGAACGCGGTCATGCTGGCTGTACTCGTACCGGGAACGACATCGATTTATAACGCGGCATGCGAACCGCATGTGCAGAACCTGTGCATAATGCTGAACAGTATGGGCGCGGACATATCAGGGATAGGAACGAATAAAATAGTAATAAAAGGCGTTAAGAAACTTCACGGCACGAAACACCGGATCCTGCCGGATCATATAGAAACGGGATCCTTCATGGGCCTGGCAGCCGTAATAGGCGGAGGAGTAACGATAAAGGATTCATATACGCCGCACATGGAAATAATATTCCCCGCTTTCAAAAAACTCGGGATCAGATACGAGGTGCGCGGAAAGGACATATTCATTCCGGGAAACCAGAAACCGAAGATCGAAGACGATTTCGGAGGAAGCATTCCGTCAATATCCGACCAGCCCTGGCCGTCCTTCCCCGCCGACCTGACCAGCATCATGGTGGTCGCGTCGGTATTTTCCAAAGGAACGGTCATAATCCATGAAAAAATGTTCGAAGCCAGACTGTTCTTCGTTGACTCCCTGATCAGAATGGGAGCGAAAGTCGTTCTATGCGATCCGCACAGAGTCGTCGTTTCCGGACCCGGCAGACTTAAGCCGATCGAATTGTCATCCCCCGACATCAGGGCGGGAATGGCGCTATTAATCGCGGCTTTAACGGCAAAAGGAACTACGGTAATCAGAAATATAAAACAGATCGACAGAGGCTATCAGGATATTGAAATTAAACTGAAAGCGATCGGAGCCGATATTACAAGAGTAGTTAAAGATTAGATGAGTTTTCTAACTATATTATTAACAGCTGTCGGTATAAGCCTCGTTATTTCAGGCTACAACATGCTTAAATACATCCGAAGCGCAAAAAAAGAACATACGCTTATAGTATTTGACAGGATCACTGAGTGGTACAAACTTTGCGGAACCGAAAAGCACGGCAAAAAGATATCCGCGCTTGAAAAAGAGATAGACAGGCTTTTCGAAAAGAAGGTGATCAAAACCTCGGTACTTAATTTTACGGATAAATTTATAGAAAATTATTTTAGTCATACAGATCTTAAATATTCAACGGACACGATGCAGGCTGAATTTGAAAAATTATCCGGTATCAGCCTAAAAAAAAGTCAGCAGAGCCTTAAGATCCTGTCGCTGACCTACGGACACAACTTTACTCTCGCCAATTATTCGTATCTCAATTACTGGTACATCTTAAGAGGAAATCACAGGATGTATGACAGCGGAAAAACTGATTCCGACGGTAAAATATACACCCGGGACGATGTCGAAAGACCGTATAAGATACTTGAATTCTATTTTAATAAATGCAGTAAATAGCGTACTTTATTTCAAACTTTCTCCAATTTACTTAATAATTCTATATCCGATCTCTCGATCTTCGAGAAAGCGAACCACTGGACTGTACCCGATTTTGTGGACACATAATTAAGCACATTTCTCCTCGAACTCTTCAGGGCTTAAGTTTCCTATCGAAGAGTGCCTCCTAATTTTATTGTAAAATACCTCAATGTACTCGAAGATGCAAGTTTTAGCTTCTTCATAAGTCTTAAAAAATCTTTCGTAGATCAACTCTGTCTTAATAGTTTTAAAAAATGCTTCAGCACAGGCATTATCCCAGCAGTTTCCTTTTCTGCTCATGCTTTGTACGAACTCGAGCTTCTTAATGCGGCTTCTAAATTCATGACTTCGATATTGTGAACCTCTATCAGAGTGAAAGATCAGATTTTTAGATACACCTCTGCGGCTCACAGCCATATTCAAAGCTGAAAGTATGAGATCTGTTTTCATTTTGTTGTCCATTGACCAGCCTACGACCCTTTTTGAATAAAGGTCTAAGACGATGCAGAGATACAGCCAGCCCTGATTTGTGCGGATGTAAGTTATATCTGACACCCATTTCCGGTTCTCAGCC